>PVMP01000658.1_pt1:0-810000 | contig 816431 bp, 920 predicted proteins | sample 1853391 | NCBI WGS metagenome assembly PVMP01 (sample SAMN08533512, study PRJNA380276) | Human gut metagenome, whole genome shotgun sequencing project. | isolation source: participant 2, synthetic long reads | host: Homo sapiens | collected 2017
AGTTTTATAGCTATATTTATAATGTTTAAATATGTACCAAAATTTACTCGTTTCATATATATCTCATAAAACTTTCACTATGTTTTCACATAGAATCTATATACTAGCAATAGTTGATTGAGATCAACTAAGGAAATGGAGGTCTACTGCAAATAACTTTTACCTGTCCCTTTTACAAATAATACAAACAACACAACACAAAACAATACAACACATAAAACAACACTTAAATACACAACAATACTCTCCCTGTGTATAAACAAAACAATACATATACAAAACTCTCTAATTATATATACCATCTCCCGTATATATAAAGGTAAAAGTTAGGTAGACATAAGAGCCCTTGAAAAAGGGCTCTTTTCCTTTTAAATTCACTATTATTTCATTATTTTAAAACGCTTTGTTTCTTGACATAGGGTCTATTTTTTGTTAAACTAATCAAGTATCAAGCACGGCTTGATGAACATAGGGGTATAGCTCAATTGGTAGAGTAGCGGTCTCCAAAACCGTTGGTTGTGGGTTCAAGTCCTACTGCCCCTGCCAAACTTTGGATTGCGGTCTTCGGACCGCATGTCCATAAAATTACTCAAAAAATATTAAAAAAATGCTTGCATCGATTTAAGCGTTGTGTTAATATAAGTGAGTACCAACTACATGACTCAGTAGCTCAGCTGGATAGAGCGTTTGACTACGAATCAAAAGGCCAGGGGTTCGAATCCCTTCTGGGTCACCAAATTAAAGCATCACAGTAATGTGGTGCTTTTTTATTTTATCTACTTATAGTAATAGTATAATCAAAAGAACTCTACATTCTAATCAGTAGAGTCCTTTATTATATGTATACTTAATATGGCGAGCTTTTGAAAATTGCCAATTAGATAATGCTTAGATTATTTTAGCTGACCTGCAGCTACGGCAAGATCTCTCCAATAGATAGCTTGCATATAACCATAAGTATCTGGTTTTAACGTAATCAATTTCGCTTTAGGTCGTTTTTCCTCACGTAATACTCTACCTGTACGGGCATCGATAATATTACGTTGTTCTTGGACCCATTGAATTGTATCGGCATCTTGATCAAAGTAATAATGGTTTATGTACTCTGTCATATAATATTGAGCCCCTTGATGACTATAGGTGCGACCGATAATTTCAAATTTATTACCTTCACCAGCGATAACTTTAACGCGTTGTTCTGCGTAATAGTTTTGACCATTCATACGATATAAGTAGGCATAACCTCTTGCATTCTCTAAGTCAGCAATATTGACTGCTTGAGAGGGCAGGATGCTTAAGATTGTGAAAGCTGCTGCAATTAATATACTACGCTTCATTTATTCTCCTTATTACTTTGCATGGGGCTGATCAGACTCAGCTACTACATGGACAACTAATTCTTGATCGGAAGGAATCTGAGCCATAACTACAGGCATTGGTACACTCATAGCTGCGGCGATACCTTTGATTTGTCGCATCGCAACTGGTATTACAGTACCATCTTCTTGTAAGTTATTTTCTAAGGCTTCAATTTCTGTAACTGTTAAGCCTGCTTTTGTGGCAAAGTCTTCAATGGATACACCATTCGCTTCCCGATATTCTTTAATGAAATCTCCGATATACATAGATTCCTCCTATTTTTAGATACCTTTATATTGTAATTAAAAATATCATATATGGCAATAGATGAATAAGAGATGAAAAAGTAAAAGCCGTGAAGATATCCAACTAGTGTATAACTCATGTTTATATATGTATAAATTAATGGACAGTAAAATTGTAAATAAAATTACAAAAATAAATTGACTTAATACGATAGCGGTGTTAATATTAACTCATAGAAAACATCATATTTGGGAATAGGTGCTGAAAAGCATAATAGAGAAGCTGGTTAAATGCCAGCACGGTCCCGCCACTGTATGGTCGAGCGAGTCTAAATTAAGTCACTGGGAAACTGGGAAGGCTAGATAAGCGATGACGCCGAGTCAGGAGAACTGCCTATTCAACATTCACCATTTGACCTACGAGAGATAGGGAGGAGAAGTTAATAGCTCCTTTTTACGTACCCGTAAAAAGGATTTTTTAGTTCTATACAATCTTCAACATTTATGAGTTAGATTGTATTCGAAAGACCTAAATGTCGATGGCATGGTCATGGTGAATAATACCTTCTTGGTATTACCAGCATGACATACGTTATGACTGTTAATATATTTTATGGTAAATGTAGGGCATGCATTTATTCATCATCATCCTAAAAAAGAGGCTGACCCAGGATTCTAGTAGTTCGGATTCTGGGTCAGTCTCTTTTTCATTTTACAATTTATATAATGACCAATATGTAAGGTTTTTATATAATAACCAATATGTAAGGTTAAAATAAGAAAAATAGAATTAGTTATATATAGTAAGAATTAGTTATATATAGTAAGAATTAGTTATATATAGTAGATATTTTTAGAGTTAACATGAAATTTAAGTTAAATCTAAAAAAATGATTGACGATGAATTATATACATGATATTATTATTTCAGTTGAGACGCGGGAGTGGCGGAATTGGCAGACGCACCAGACTTAGGATCTGGCGCCTTACGGCGTGGGGGTTCAAGTCCCTTCTCCCGCACCAACTTTATTGCACCTTTTGAGGTGCTATTTTTTTTGCCTAAAAATGTTATAATAAATGAGTTAGAACTATTTATTTAAATAATCATGAATACTATATGGTGCAGTATGGATAATACATTAACTAAGCTGCTTTCACAGAACCCATCCTTTGTGGATGGGCTAAACGCATTTCAGCGGAAAGGAAAGTCAGTCATATATGGTCTAAGTGGATCTCAAAAGAGTTTCCTCTTAAACCAAGCTTTTGCTACAGGCCTTACAAAGCCCGTAGTTATCGTAGTCCATGATAAGGACCATAAAGAGATGTGGGAACGAGATTTAGCCTTTTTCTGGCCTAATATCCCAGTCCTATCATTTCCTATAACTGACAATGTGGAGTTTACAACGACTGCTCGTAGCCTTGAAGATCAAGGTGCACAAATGCGTGCTTTAGCATTGCTAGCATGGCAAGAACCTGCCGTAGTTATAGCGAATGCAGAAGAGGTTACACAATATGTAGTATCTCCACAATATTTAAAAGGCCAGTCGTTACATTTTTCTTTGAATGATACGATTGAACGCGATACAGCTCTTGAACAGCTTGTCACAATTGGATATGAACGTGTAGACCAGGTGGAACAACGTGGTCATTTTGCCGTGCGTGGGGATATTCTAGATATTTATCCTGTTAATAGTGAACATCCAATACGAATTGAGTTCTTTGGCGATGAAATCGATACATTGCGTTTCTTCTCTGTTGAGAACCAACGTTCTATTGAACAAATTGATTCGTATACGGTGACACCGTTCTTCCTTGGTAAAAGTGATGCAGATTGCACCTTATTATCCTATGTGAAAGAAGGGACTCTCATTTATGATGAGCCCGGTCGTATCCAGGAAGCATTAAAGAAATTCCTCAAGGAAGATCCTACACATCGTAAAAATCATTGCGACTGGAGTGAATTACAACGTACTGTAGAGGCTACAAATCAAGTAGCTTTCACATTTATGCAACAACGCTCTATCGGTTTACCTGGATTTAATCCAATCGGTATTCAAGGTAAAACGATGACGAGCTTTGAACGTCAAATTCCACTCCTAACAGATGAAATTAAGCAATGGCATCGCCTCAATCATCAAGTTGTATTGGTATTAAATAACCAACAACGACGAGAAGGTATTGAACGAGCTCTTGAAGGTGAAGGAATTGCCTTTGTTCATAGTGAGGAATGGATTGCAAAGCCTAATACGGTTGTTATTTTGCAAGGTTTATTGACCGATGGTTTTGAATTACCTAATAGCCATCTCGTAGTTGTTGTAGAAGGCAATATTTACGGACAACAAAAACGTAAGCTTCGCAACAAGCCTAAAAAGGGCCAAGAAATCAATTACTTTACGGACTTAACACCAGGTGACTATGTAGTTCATAGCATGCATGGTATTGGTAAGTATATTGGCCTTAAAACGATAGAAACAGAAGGCATTCACCGGGACTATATTGAAATCGCCTATGCCGGAACGGATAAGTTATTCCTACCAGCAAACAATCTAGATCAGTTACAAAAATACATTGGTAATGAAGGTGATGTGCCGCGCATCCATAAAATGGGTGGCCGTGACTGGGCTAAGGTTGTTACAAAGGCCAAAAAATCCATCGATGATTTGGCAGATAAGCTCGTTGAGATCTATGCACAACGAGAAATTACAGAAGGATTTGCATTTTTGCCAGATCAACCATGGCAGCAAGAGTTTGAAGATGCCTTCCCTTATGAAGAAACGGAAGACCAATTACAGGCTACAGCAGAAATCAAGGCATCCATGGAAAAACCTGTTCCTATGGATCGATTGCTGGCAGGTGATGTAGGCTTTGGTAAAACCGAAGTGGCTATGCGTGCCATCTTTAAGGCCGTTATGAGTGGCAAACAGTTGCAGTGCTCGTACCAACTACCGTTTTGGCACAGCAACATTTCCAAACCTTCTGGAATCGTTTTGCTCCATTTGGAGTCAAAGTCGATGTGCTCAATCGTTTCCGCAGTACATCTGAGAAGAAACAAGTTCTAAAAGGTGTAGAGGATGGCTCTATCGATGTTCTCATCGGAACCCATTCACTACTTAATAAAAAAGTAGTCTTTAAAGACTTAGGCATGCTTGTTGTTGATGAAGAACAACGCTTCGGGGTAGCACAAAAGGAAAAATGGAAAGAGTGGGCTAGTAATATTGACGTGCTCACCTTGAGTGCAACCCCAATTCCTCGGACCTTACATATGTCTCTTGTAGGTGTTCGGGAGATGTCTGTTATCAACACGCCACCAGAGGAACGATTGCCGGTTCAGACCTATGTGGTGGAATATGATATGAACATCGTTGCTGATGCCATCAAGCGAGAATTGGCACGGGGCGGACAAGTTTACTTCGTATATAACCGCGTTGCATCAATTAATCATATGGGTGAGTTATTAGAAGCAGCATTACCTGGTTTACGCTATGCTATTGCTCATGGTCAGATGACGGGCCGTCAAATTGAAGAAATTATGACGGATTTCTATGAAGGCCATTATGATGTATTATTGTCTACCAGTATCATTGAAACCGGCTTAGATATTCCTAATGCCAATACCATCATCATTTATGATGCGGACCGATTAGGTTTATCTCAGCTATATCAAATGCGTGGCCGTGTAGGGCGTTCTCGTAGACGGGCTTATGCATACTTTATGTATCGTCCTGATAAAATGCTCTCTGAAGCGGCAGAAAAGCGCTTAAAAGCTATTGAAGAGTTCACAGAGCTCGGTGCTGGCTTTAAATTGGCGATGCGCGACTTAGAAATTCGCGGCGCTGGCAATTTATTAGGCTCGCAGCAACATGGTAATATCGCATCCGTCGGCTTTGGTATGTACGTAAGTATGTTAGAAGAAGCCATTGCGAAGGCTCAAAATAAAGAAGTTGAACGGGAAGTATCCATCGATCCAGCTATCGACTTAGAGGTAGATGCCTTTATCGACGATGCGTATATCAAGGATAGCGCTCGTAAGATCTCCGTATATCAACGGTTGTTACATATTAAATCCAAAGAACAGCTTGATGATATGACCGATGAACTCATCGATCGATTCGGTACTCCAACAGATCCAGTAGACCGATTATTGCGCATTGCCCAAATTAAAGAGCAAGCACGTTTACTTGGCATTAAAAGTATCGTCCGTAGAGATCAACAGCTTACTATCCATTGGCATGATGATTCTAAGATGGCCGACTGGGATATGGGGGCTGTGCGAGAAGATTTATGGAAAAAGATGAAATTTGCAGACTCCAAGCCAGCCATATTGTATGTGAGCCTTAAAGGCATGAAAGGTTCTATTTTGACCATTACGGAAGCGGTGATGAAGGCTCTTAGCCAGAAATCATCGTCTAAGGAGGGCCTATGAATCGATTTTTAAAGGGTGCTATGATTTTAACCTTAGCTGGGATTATCGTTAAGGTTATTGGTGCTTTCAGTAAAGTCCTTATTGCCCGTGTACTCGGTGGTGAAGGGATTGGCCTATATATGATGGCCTATCCGATTTATCAAATTATCGTTAGTATTTCCGCGGCAGGTATTCCTGTGGCCATATCTATTATGATTGCGGAAAAGCTAGCTAATGATGATATGCGTGGCGTACAACAAGTGTTTTCCGTATCTTTAAAGGTGTTAACGCTGTTAGGCCTTGTATTTAGTGTTGCTTTATATGGCAGTGCACAGTGGCTCATAGATTCTCATATTATTACAGATCCTCGTGCATTGCTCGCCATTCAGCTATTATCTCCAGCAATCTTTATCGTTACGATTTTGAGTTGTTTTAGAGGTTACTTCCAAGGCTTCCAATACATGGTTCCTACTGGGACTAGCCAAGTCTTTGAACAAATCTTCCGCGTATCCTCTATGGTGGGCTTAGCCTATTACTTCATTGATAGAGGGTTACACTTAGCGGCTGGTGGTGCAACCTTTGCTACATTCCCTGGCGTATTAGCGGGATTACTCGTATTAATTTACTTTTACTATCGTCAACGTCGTGTACGGGCGCAAATGTTGGCACAGCAGAATCCGAATGCTGTTGGTGAAAGTAATAGTTCTGTAGTCAAACGACTATTTAGTTTGGCCATACCTGTTTCGATGGCCAATATTATGCTGCCTATGGTATCCCTTATCGATACATTCATCGTGCCAAAGCGTTTGATGGATATTGGGTATTATCTCAATGAAGCGACCACACAATTTGGTTATCTTACAGGGATGGCTACATCGTTGATTGGGTTGCCCATTATTTTGACTACATCTTTAGCAGCTAGCCTTGTACCAGCTGTATCGGAAGCGCATGCCCAAGGTGATGTGCATCGTATTGTGCAGCGCGCTGGAACAGCCATTAAAATTGCAAATATCTTTACTATTCCAGCCTGTATCGGCCTCTGTGTGTTGGCGACACCTATATCTAAACTGATATATGCAACGCCTCATGCAGGTCCTGTTATTGCTGTTATTAGCTTGAGCATTATATTCTTAGGTTGGCAACAGATTACAGCAGGCATCTTGCAAGGGTTAGGCAGAACTGTTATTCCTATGATAGCCATTTTTATTGGTTTGTTGGCTAAGACCTTCTTAGACTATGAATTGACAGGTACTATTGAGCTAGGCATTAATGGTGCTGCATGGGCAACGAATTTGAATTTTGCCATTGCGGCATTCATAAACTATATATTTGTTAAAAAATATGTAGGATCTGTACTTAATAAATTAGAGCTATTAAAAATTGTAGTGTCTGCCATGGCTATGGGCGGTGCTACACAAGTAGTATATGTGACTACTGTAGAGTTATTCGGCAATGGTGGTGCAGTGGCAGCGGCTATTATTGTGGCTGTATTTGTATATGGTTTATCCTTATGGTTAACAAAGGCCGTTGTAAAAGCTGATATGTATCATTTCCCTGTTATAGGCAAGCGCTTACAAGCTCGCCGAGATAAGGAGGAGGCTAAACTATATGAAGAACAATACTGATAAGCCTGTATCGGTACAACCATTAGTAGATGTAGTAAAAGCCTTGCGAGCTCCTAATGGTTGCCCTTGGGATCAAAAACAGACTCATGAATCGTTGCGTCGATATTTCATTGAAGAAACTTATGAAGTAGTAGATGCTATCGATAATAAAGATATGGCTAATCTTCGCGAAGAACTAGGTGATGTATTATTACAAGTTGTCTTTCACAGTCAATTGGCTGAAGAAGCTGGTCAGTTTACATTAGAAGATGTAATTAATGATGTGACTCAGAAGATGATTCGTCGTCATCCCCATGTTTTTGACCCTGAAAATAATGAAAAATCATACAGTTGGGACGAATTAAAGGCACAAGAAAAGAAAAATATACAAAAATCTGTATTAGATGGTGTATCTAAAAGTTTACCTGCTTTAGTGGCGGCTTATAAGTTGCAAGAAAAGGCTGCGAAGCTAGGTTTTGACTGGGATGAGCTCGATCCGGTTTGGGCGAAAGTTTCGGAAGAAATGGATGAATTTAAGGAGGCTATTGCCCAAAAAGATAGAGAAAATATGGAAAAAGAAGCGGGAGATGTGCTTTTTTCCTTGATTAATCTATTAAGATGGTATAAAATAAGCGGTGAAAATGCACTAAATCGCACAAACACAAAGTTCCGACAGCGTTTTTTACATGTAGAAGCTTGTGTTAACCAAAGCGATCGCTCATGGGAAGACTTTTCATTAGCTGAGCTGGATGCTTTTTGGGAGGAGGCTAAAGTGCAGGAAAAGTAGCCTAGAGGTTTGCATGCTTCTTAGGTATAGTATTTTTAAGGAGGTTCTGTCATGAACAAAACAGAATTAATCGCAAGTGTTGCACAAAAAACTGAATTAACTAAAAAAGACGCTGAAAAAGCGGTAAAAGCTGTATTTGACACAGTTGCTGAAGAATTAGCTGCTGGCGGTAAAGTACAAGTTATCGGCTTCGGTACATTCGAAGTTCGTGAACGCGCAGCTCGTGAAGGCCGTAACCCACAAAACGGTAAAACTATCACAATCGCAGCTTCCAAATCCCCTGCATTCAAAGCTGGTAAAGGTTTGAAAGAACAAGTTAATGCTGCAAAAGCTAAAAAACGCAAAAAATAATCTTTAATGGATTGGAAAGAGACCTTTCGAGGTCTCTTTTTTTCGTCTATTTATGGTATAATGCACAGAGAAAGGGTGTACTATGAATAACGAAAGATCACGGAAGGTTCTCATCGTGTCCGCTTCTATTGGGACAGGACATATGCAGGCCGCCAGAGCCATAGAAGAATATTGGAAAGAGAAAGAGCCACAAGCTTCCATAACGCATGTAGACTTTCTTGATACAGAAACCATGTCTGTAGAGCATTTGATCAAGGGCACATATATCAAGATGATTGACGTATTTCCTATGCTATATGATATGATTTACCGCGTATCAAAAGGGGAAAAACGTGGTACGATTTTGCAAACTGCATTGTCATACCTATTGAAAAGCCGCATGCTTAAGTTGGTGCAACAAGAAGAACCAGATGTGATGGTATTTACTCATCCATTCCCATGTGGTGCAGCGTCTATCTTAAAACGTCAAGGTCATATCGATGTACCATTAGTGGCTATCATGACGGACTTTAGTAGTCATCAATTTTGGCTATATCCACAAATTGATACATACTATGTAGCTACTGAATCGATGGTAGATGAAATGGTATCGTCTGGTATCGATGCCTCACGTATCCATGTATCAGGGATTCCAGTGCGTCGTGCCTTCTTCCGTGATGCTATTGAAGAATATAGCTTAGAGGAACCCATAAAAGTGCTCGTTATGGGTGGGGGCCTTGGATTGGGTTCTCTAGAAACGGCATTAAAACACTTAGATGAAGTTAATGGCATTGATGAAATTACTGTTGTAGCCGGTCAAAATACATCTCTTTATGAATCCTTAGTTACCCTTAGTGAATCTATGCGTACTAAGACTATTGTGTATGGATATACTACGAATATTTCGGAGCTTATGAAATCCTCTTCCTTGCTGGTAACAAAGCCTGGTGCATTAACCTGTATGGAGGCTGTTACAATTGGTTTACCTATGGTGTTCTTTAATGCTATTCCAGGGCAAGAAGAGGCTAATGCAGAGCTATTAGAACAACGAGGTTGTGCTCGTTGGGCTCGTGATATTCATAACTTAGAAGATGTTGTGACAGCCTTCTAATCAATTCACCACGACTTCAACAGATGTCTGAGCGCGCTCGTGAATGGCATGTTGATGGTGCAGCGAATATCGTAAATAGCTTAATTGAAATTCTAGATGCTACTAATACGGACGAACCTGTTGAACTAGTAAAAGCGGAAGAGTCTATTAACTAATCTCTTGTAGTGGCTAGTACGAATATAATTAGCTATTGCGTATTTCTAGATTAGTAATATATAGATATTAGTAGCTTTATATGAAATAAAAAGCGATGACTCTTAGGTCATCGCTTTTGCTTTATTGGTAAATAGCTTGTCGAATTGAAAAGAATGTATCTAGATGTCCAACAAGTCTTAGAGGAATCAAGGACAACGTTATCGTCGTACAATTGAATACGATTGGTTGAACTCAGTTCAAAGAGCGTAAAAAGATCAGAGTCATCAAAAAGTCTAATCTACTTGTAGTGGCTAGTATGTAATTCCTAATTGATAATGTTAGCGTGTCTATACCCTAGATGGATGTAAGGGTAGCATTTGGTATATGAAAAGAGTAAAATCAACTTTGCGATGACCAGTAGGTGAATCGCTTATCGTGCTGAAATTATAGTGGTAATATGTTCAATATGGATTTATAGTCGAGATTCTTTTATGATTGGTATTGTTCAATATGTTCTTGTCGAATTTTTTGAAGTGTTTCTAAGAATGTATCTGTGCTTTCAGCACTGTCCAACAAGTCTTTTAGTTGGTAGGAATCATCTAGGGTCACACTCCATTGGAAGGAGTCGTTATCGTCGTACACATTGAATACGATTGGCATCTCTAAATCCTCTGGCAAATGACCGTCATCATCGGACACAGTTGCATAGGTGCCATCTTCCAAGAGCTCTGTAAATAATGTATCATACCCATCGATATCGATAAGTTCAAAATTGATAGTTTCATAAAAGTCTAAAACGCTATCTACTGCCATGTGGACCTCCTCATGAATATATACGTTACGTTTATTCTACTGACGGCGTCTGTTACTGTCAATGGTAATGTGTAGTATAATAAATAACAGAATGACATAATAGGAGCATACGATGAACGTTATTAGTTTACAAAATATAGAAAAATCATATGGCACACGACTGCTGTTTAAAGATGTGAATATTACTTTCACCACAGACAAACGGCTAGGTCTTGTAGGGATTAATGGGACGGGTAAGTCTACATTCCTAAAAATTTTGGCAGCACAAATGGAGCCTGATAAGGGTAGCATTGAGCGGAATGGTAAGGCGAGTATTCATTATTTGGCTCAAACCCCAGAGTTTGATCCAGAATCAACTTTGCTAGAAGCTGTTCTTGATGGAGACCATCCTCGTTTGCGGATGGTGCAATCTTTTGAACGCATTAGTCGTGAATATCGTGAAATGCAAGAGTCTGGTAGCGAGGATAGTAAAATATCGCGTAACTATATGAATGCGTTAGAACAAATGGATCAACAAGATGGATGGCAGGTAGAGCAAGAGGCTCGTATTATTTTAACTAAATTAGGCTTTCCTGAGATGGATCAAAAAGTGGCTATGTTATCTGGTGGTCAAAAGCGTCGTCTCGCGTTAGGACAGGCATTATTATATCCTTGTGACCTATTATTGTTAGACGAACCGACAAACCATTTAGATGAAGATAGTATCGACTGGCTTGAGTCCTACTTAAGTGCTCGCCAAGGAGGCCTATTAATCAGTACTCATGATAGATATTTCCTGGACTCTGTATGTAATGGAATTTTAGAGCTTTCTAATCGTCGTATGTATCAATATGACGGTAATTACGAAGAATTTATTGCCTTGAAGGCTGATCGAGAGGCTCGCGAGGCCGCTACGGAAGAGAAACGCCGTCAGTTCTTGAAACGAGAAATCGAATGGGTACGTCGTGGGGCTTTGGCGAGAACGACGAAACAAAAGGCTCGTTTAGACCGCTATGAAAAACTTAAGAATATGGAGAAAACTAGACGTCCCGATCAAATGGATCCCATTGCTTTAAAAACGCGTTTAGGGAAAACCATTTTTGATATTGAACATTTAGAGTTCTACTTTGGTGAGCGCCCTATGATTAAGGATTTTACCTACCATGTAGTGCGTCATGATCGTATTGGTATTGTAGGCCCTAATGGTGTTGGCAAGTCTACCTTTATGAATATTCTTGATGGAACCTATGAACCTACAAACGGTACTATTGGTAAGGGCGAGACCGTTCGCATTGCCCATTTCAAACAAGAACTACCAGAGTTTGATGAAGATATGCGTGTTCTTGATTATATTCGCGAAGATCATTCCTATATGGTTCTGGGCGATGGTTCTACGTTGAGTGCTGGTCAGATTCTTGAACGATTCCTTTTCACACCAGAGCTACATGGTGTGCCGATTCGTAAGCTTTCAGGCGGTGAACGACGTCGCTTATATCTATTGAAATTGCTTATGAGCGCTCCTAATGTTTTATTACTAGATGAACCGACCAATGATCTTGATATTCCTACATTAGAGGTGCTAGAGGACTTCCTTGATTCCTTTAGTGGGGTCATTATCACAGTGTGCCATGATCGTTACTTCTTAGACCGTGTTGTGGACAAACTCTTTGTTTTTAGTGGTGATGGTCAAATTGAAATTGTTCACGGCTCCTATTCCGATTACAAGGATTCTTTAGATGAAAGTAGTGGTGGAAAGCGCCCATTCTACATGGCTAATACTGATACATCTATTGCTTCTAAAACTGATAAAACTAACAAATCTGAAACTAGTACTGGATCTGATGATTCATCATTAAGTACTTCGGTAGATGGTAGTGATAGTAATATGGCTACATTTGGGGAAGATACTTTTAAAGAAACACCGAAGAAGGGACTCAATAAAGCGGAAGAAGCAGAGTATGCTAACATTATGGATGAGTTACCTAAATTAGAGCATTTAGTAAAGGGGCTCGATGTCATGATTAGTCAAGTTGCTACTGATTATGAAAAGATGCAATCCTTGATGGCTGAGCGAGAAGAGACTCAATCCCAAATAGATGCGCTCACAGAACGGTGGATGGAATTAGAAGAACGCCTATAATTCCTTGTATCATGTGATTTTTTAATATCTGTTATGCAAAGGAATTACATGTAAATTTATTGATAAAAATCACAATGTATAGTATAATTTCATCAATTAACGATAACAACGTTACCTAAGTAGGAGGAACTCATGAGTAAGTACCAATTTTTAGACCGTCGTGTACCTATTGAAGACGGTAATATTGCATTAGTTCAAGATTTGTCCAAATGTAAAAACTGCTCCTTATGTCGTAAAGCTTGTGCTGTAGACATGGGCGTATTTGATTATTATGACTTAACAACTAATGGGGATCATCCAATTTGTATTCATTGCGGTCAATGTGCATCTATTTGTCCATTCGATTCCATCAATGAACGCGCTGAAATTGATGAAGTAAAAGCAGCTATTGCTGACCCTAATAGAATCGTCGTTTTCCAAACTGCACCTGCTGTACGTGTTGGCTTAGGTGAAGAGTTCGGTCTTGATGCGGGTACATTCGTAGAAGGTAAAATGGTAGCTGCTCTTCGTAAATTGGGTGGCGACTATATTTTAGATACAAACTTTGGTGCTGACATGACTATCATGGAGGAAGCATCTGAATTGTTGGAACGCGTTATCAATAGTGATGCGGTATTGCCTCAATTCACATCTTGCTGTCCTGCTTGGGTTAAGTTTGCTGAAACATTCTATCCAGAATTCTTGCCAAACTTGTCTACAGCTAAGAGTCCAATTGCAATGCAAGCGCCTACACAAAAAACATATTTTGCTGAAAAAATGGGCCTTGATGCAAAACAAATCGTTGCTGTTGCAGTAACACCTTGTACAGCTAAGAAATTCGAAATTCGTCGCGATGAAATGAACTCCTCTGCTGAATACTGGGATGTACCAGAAATGCGCGATACAGACTACTGTATTACTACACGTGAACTTGCAAAATGGTTACGTGCAGAAGAAATCAACTTTGATGAATTAGAAGATTCTGCATTTGATCCATTGATGGGTGAAGCATCTGGTGGTGGTATCATCTTCGGTAATACTGGTGGTGTTATGGAAGCGGCTATGCGTGCGGCTTACAAATTTGCAACTGGTGAAGATGCACCTCAAACATTGATCCCATTTGAAGCAATTCGCGGTATGGATGGTGCTCGTGAAGCAGACGTAGTGATTGGTGATAAAACATTACATGTAGCGGCTGTTCATGGTACAGGTAACTTGCGTAAATTCATCGAACGCATGCGTGCAGAAAACATCCATTATGACTTCATTGAAGTAATGGCTTGCCGTGGTGGCTGTATCGGTGGTGGTGGTCAACCACGCGTTAAATTACCGATGGCTGATAAAGCTCGTGAAGCTCGTATTGCGTCCTTGTATACTCGCGATGCAGAGGTACAAGTGAAAGCAGCTTGTGATAATCCAGATATTCAAAAATTATATGCTGAGTTCTTCGATGGCAAACCTATGAGCCATAAAGCTCATCACATGTTACATACCACATTTGTGAGCCGTGCAGAAGACTTAGGTCCTAATGGTGCTTGTACGCCTGCTACATGCCCAACATCTGTGCCTAATTTGAAAAAGGCAGCAGAAGCGGCTAAAGCAGCAGCGGAAGCTAATAACTAATAGGTAAAAAATAGTAACAGTAATAATTAACCGTATTTGTAACAATTAACAGTTAACTGTTGTAATTAGTTGCTATATACTATAAAAGCTCGTATGTGGCTTAAGTTAAAAGCAGATAGTTGATAATTTATCAGCTATCTGCTTTTTTATTGTCTTTAGATTTGTATGGGATGTTATGAAGAATCATAGAACTATTCACCTTACGAGTTATTGTGATCTAGAATATTTAGAAAGTACACCTATGATACGTAAATACTATTATAGTTGTTTTCACAGAATGAGATACTATATATGCCATATACGCATAGGGGTTAAAATATAGAGCATGGTAAATTGTTTAGGAATTATTGTTAGTGTGCTATAATTAAATTATATTTATAGAAGCAATCAATACTGTTTCAGGAGGATCTTCATGGCTTTTAAATTAAAAGGAAAAGAAGAAAAATTTTTCAGTATTTTAGAAAATCATGCTGCTCTTACATATGAAAGCGCAGAGATGATGGAACGTGTGTTTAAAGGCGAAATCTCTAAAGAAGAGGCTTTTCTTGAAATTGATACAAAGGAAAAAGCAGCCGATGAATTAGTAACCGAAACTGTAGAACGTTTGCGTAAAACATTCATCACTCCAATGGATCGCGAAGATATTCAGCTTCTAATCGACCAATTGGATACTACATTGGATAATATTAAAGAAATCATGGATAAAATGGTTATGTACCACGTTGGTAAGCCAAGTGATGGTGCTATCCGTATGAGTGAAATCGTTGTAAAATGCGTTAAGCATATTAATAAATCTATTGGTTATATGGGTAGCCTTAAAAAGGACCATGTGAAGGTAGAAGGCCGTGTACACCAAGTATTGAAACTTGAGTCTGAAGCGGATAATATTTACCACGAAGAAATGGCTAAACTATTTACTGAGTGTACAGATCCTATTGAAATTATCAAATGGAAGGAAATCCTTAGTGCCATGGAGGATGTAATCGATGGTTGCGAAGATTTGGTTGGTACATTCCGCCGGGTAGTATTGAAGTATGCTTGATGCTCATTATTTAGTATGGCTAGTAGTATTTTTAGCATTAGCCTTCGACTATATCAATGGCTTCCACGATACGGCGAACGCCATTGCTACATCTGTTTCAACTCGTGCTATTGAACCTAAAAAGGCAATTATGATGACTGCGGCACTCAATTTCTTGGGGGCCATGGTTAGTACAGGCGTAGCAAAGACAATCGGTGGTGACATCGTAATGTCTGCGTCTCTCATTAATAGTGCGATTATCTCAGCAGCTCTTATTGGTGCCATAACATGGAACTTGCTTACATGGTATTGGGGGATTCCTAGTTCCTCATCTCATGCTCTTATCGGTGGTATCATCGGTGCTGTAGGTTGGTCCGTAGGGTTCGATGCTTTAAATGAGGCAGGGATTATAAAGATTTTCTTATCCCTTATTTTATCTCCAATTGTAGCCATGATTGGTGGCTATATTGTGATGAAAGTATTGTTGCTTATTTTTGGTAGATTTTCTCCAATCGTATTGAATGATAGATTTAGATCCATGCAAATTGTATCTGCCATCATGATGGCCTTTTCTCATGGTTCTAATGATGCGCAAAAGGCGATGGGGATTATTACCTTAACATTACTTAGCGGTGGCTTTATCGATACATTAGAGGTACCAGTATGGGTTAAACTTTGTTGTGCTACGGCTATGGCCATGGGTACAGCAGTAGGCGGTTGGAAAATCATCTCTACTATGGGGACTAAGATTTTCAAATTGGAAACTATCAATGGTTTCGCTGCTGACTTAAACTCTGCCATCACTATTTTTACAGCTACATTCTTACATTTACCTGTAAGTACTACACACGTTGTAAGTGGTTCCTTGCTAGGCGTTGGTTCCTCTAAACGTTTGAAAGCTGTTAACTGGGGCGTAGCAAGATCTATGGTATTGGCGTGGTTTGTAACAATTCCACTATCTGGTATTGTAGCAGCTATTGCGTATGAAGTAGGTCACTTACTATTTGGTTAATACAATCATATATAGAAATAAAAAGACTGCGAAAGCAGTCTTTTTTTCTGTAGTTAAAGTATTAAATTGATTAAGTTATCCCATTTGTTGATGAGATTTTAAGACTTCAATTTGACTAGTTGTATCTAGTATGTAATCAAAGAATATAGGTATACATTAGATTTTAAATACTATATTCTATAAAAGCGATTTATCTATATTTGGCAACGTTGATGTTACAATTCAAGTTGAGAATAGGAAAATGCTTATAAATATGTGCTTTTCTTGATTATGCATTTTATTAATAAATGCAGTTTATTACACGTTTAAAGACTATTATGAGATTGTTTATAATGAATAGATATTGCATACTTATGTATGAGCGGTTATACTATCGATAGAAGGAGTTTTTCAAGTGAAAAGTGAGGTATGTATATGGCATGGGGTGGAACTAGACGCGGTGCCGGGCGCCCACGTAATCCGATTAAACGTATTGGTAGAACCATTCGACTCAGTGATGAAGAGTTTCTTTCACTCAAACCATTAATTATGGCTATTAAGGCAAATAATGATAAACGATATAGGCAACAATATAATCGAAATAGATAAAAAAGGCATTGTCACAGCATATACAACTTAATAAACTTTACATCTATTTTACAATAATCCATTTTAAAATCTTTCAACTACAACACATCTCTACTCTCTACAATATGCTGTGTGCAATACAAGCAGTACGAAGAAGGTCCCAATTCATTTGAATTGGGACCTTTTTCGTTTGTTATATTGCTATAATTTTAGGAATCCTTATATTACGTAGCAAATTCCTGAATTATTAGTTTATTAGTCGATTTTTACACCGTGAATCTCTTCGGCTAGACGTTTTAGGGCATCTACAGTACGAACACCAGGTGTGATTTCAGAGAGTTTTACGCGAATGAAATGACCTTCTTTAACAGCTGTAATGTCTTGAAGTTGAGGGTTAGATTTTATTTTTTCGATTTTTTGTTGGAAATCGTCGTCGTTACGAATAGAAGTACCGTAGTCAGCGATAATAATATAATCAGGATTTTGAGCAATTACAGTTTCCCAAGATCCTTTGGCCCATGTTTTATCTACACCTAAGCCGCTCATTACGTTGTCAGCACCGATGAGTTTTAAGATGTTAGTAGTGTAGCCTTCGAAGGCTGTGAATGGTTGGCCATCTTCGGAGTCATAAATGAATACACGTTTACGAGGTAAGTCTTTTAGCTTATCTTGGATAGCGGCTAATGTTTTACGTTGACCTGCAACCCATTCTTCAGCTTTAGATTTAACACCGAAGATTTCACCTAATTTAATCATGTCATTAAAGTTAGTTTCCAAGTCGGCCTTTGTAGATAGCATAGATTCAGGAAGCCAGATGTTAACCTTTTGTGCAATCATTTTATCAGCAGGGATAGCGCGTTTGCTGAAGGAGTCAGGCCAACCTGTTGCAAAGTCAGGTTTTACGGACATAAATACTTCGTAGGAAGGCCATTTATCGGATAATACTTTTACCTTGTCATAAGCGGCTTGTAGAGGTGGATAGATTTCCTCTTCTTTAAAAGCTGTACCAGCCATCTTGTCTTCAAGACCTAATTGAAGCATCATTTCTGTTGTTGCTTGAGACATGGATACAGCATGAGTAGGGGAAGATTTTACAGCAAAGTCAGTTTTTGTACCGTCAAATGTTTCACTCCACGTTACAGATTTGCCATTGTCAGCTGTGCTTTTAGTTGTATCAGAACCACAACCGGCGATAGCAAAAGTGGCACACGCCATAGCAATTAATACTAATTTTTTTGATTTTCTTAATTTTTGAAACATAGTAAGTCCTTTCTTTTAATTAATAATATAAGTGATAGCGCCCTTCATCCCAAGAGGTTTTGAACGGAACTTCAAATATAGGTTCAAGGATTTCAGGTGTTAGTACCTCAGTTGGGGAACCTTCTTTTAGGATTGTTCCTTGATTCATAATCACGATATGATCACAATATTGAGCAGCTAGGTTTAAATCGTGTAGAACTACGATGGTTGTACCTTTGAATGCTCGCAATTGTTTCATAAGTGCTACCTTATACTTCATATCTAGATGGTTCGTAGGTTCATCTAAAAGTAGTATTTGAGGTTTTTGCGTTAATGCTTTCGCAATAAAAACGCGTTGCTTCTCGCCACCTGAGAGGTGATGAATTTGTTCGTCAGCTAAATGTGTAATGCCTACTTCGTTCATATAGTGCTCTGCGATTTTTACATCTTCTGCGCTATAGGTGCCGAAGTGTTGCTTATATGGATAACGGCCCATGAGGACGATGTCTTTTACGAGGAAATCATCGATCATAGAGTCCCTAGACTGTGTTAACACTGCTACTAATTGAGCAAATTCACGACCTTTATAAGACTCTAATGGCTTTTGATTCAATGTGATTTTATCTTTTGATGGTAGTAGTCGGTAAAGATGGCTCAGTAATGTAGACTTACCACATCCATTTGGCCCGATGATGGCTGTAATTTTATTATTAGGAAATGTTACAGAAATATTCTTTAACACTTCTTTCTTCTCGTAGGAGAAGGACAGCTGATTAATTTGATACATAGTATCTCCTATAGATATAATATATACTAACCATTGTGTTTGTAACGATTCATAATAATCCAAATGAAGAGTGGCGCCCCTAGTAAGGATGTAAGAACACCGATTGGGATTTCTTCCGGACTATATAGGGCTCTTGATAATACATCTGACCATATCATGACGATACTACCGATTAGAGCACTAAAAAGTAATGTGTTTCTATGCTTAGGACCACCTATAATTCTAGCTAGGTGTGGAATTATGAGTCCTATAAAACCGACTACACCCACTTTTGATACTAATGTGGCAATGACAATAGAGGATATAATAACGATGCTTAGCTGTAACTGTTTAACTGATAAGCCCATTTGTGCTGCTTCATGATTACCCAGTAGTAGCACATCAAGATCTTGATTAAACATATAGATGTATAGCATAAACAAGGTTACAATGATAGCCGTTAATGGTAAATCACCCCATTGAATGCCTGCGAAGCTACCTAGGAGCCAGAACATAGCACTTCGAACTTGTGCCTCGTGCTTGGCTCCGTAAATAATCATCATAGTTAAAGCCGAGAATATCCCCGTCATGCCCATACCGATGAGGATGAGCTTCACAGGACTGTTGCTTTTACCAACACAGAGCAATACCAAGATAATAGAGAGAGCTGCACCTAGGGCTGCAAAAACAGGCGTATTATAGGCCCCTAGTAGTGGAATACCGCCCATGATGATAGCAAATACGGCACCTGTACTAGCACCCGATGAAACACCTAATACATAGGGATCTGCTAGAGCATTTCTAGTTACCGTTTGCATTAATAAACCTACAAGGGATAGGCCTATACCTGTTAGTACTGAGTAGATGAGCCTAGGCAAACGAATATCTGTAATAATTGTGTTTGTCATGGATGTGGTGGCATTTGGGTCCATCATAGCCATAAGTGCAGGAATGATTTGATCTAAAGAAATAAATGTGGATCCAAATTGTAAGGCCGTTACCAATGAAATACATAATATTACACATAGTATTAATGCTTTTATAGAAGTTTGCATAAAATCTCCTTATTTTATTGTATAGGTAATATAACCTTATCTAAGTATAGAGAACTTTCTATATATATACAATATACATACGTGTATAGGTATTGATTATAATAAGTATAATTCTATAGAGAGTCTTGTTAAAATTGCGCTTGAAGTGAAATTTAAAATAGGATTTTGGTGTTAATAAAAATTTAGAAATGAGGATAAATATTCATTCGTTAATTTGAGGTAATTTATTAATAAAATAATAGAAAAAATGTTAATTTTATTTGTTTTTATTACCGTATTCCTATTTTGTTATATGAAAAAACTGTAAGAATAGATATAATACAAGTATATACGTGAGTAAATTTAGGAGGTGTTAGCTTGTTACAAGATTTACTATCTGAGGATAATGTATCTTTTCATTATCCTGCAGAAACGTGGGAAGAGGTAATTCGTCACGGTGGTCAACTTATGGTTGATGCAGGTTTTACTGATCCATCTTATACAGAGGCTATGGTAGAGGTTGTACGTGAAATGGGGCCATATATTGTATTGGCACCAGGTCTTGCTATGCCACATGCTCGCCCGGAAAATGGGGCAAAACGTGTAGGTACTGCTTTAGTAACCTTAGAAAAACCATTAAACTTTGGTAGCCCTGATAACGATCCGGTTTCTGTTGCATTATTCTTATGTGCTCCTAACAAGGATGAACATATTCAATTGTTGACTGATATTGCTACGTTATTTGAAGATGACGAGTTTTTAGATGCAGCAGCTGATTTTGAAAGTATTGAAGATGTACAAGAATTCTTGGCAGAGCGTTTAGAAGATCAAGAATACGTTTAGGAGGAGGCAAGTATGATTTCTGTATTAACTGTATGCGGTAATGGCATTGGTTCTAGCTTGATGCTAAAAATGAAAATTGAAGAGATTTGTGCTGAAAATGGTATTGATGCACAAGTTGAATCTATTGATTTTAATGCCGCACAAGGCCGTAAAGCAGACCTTATTGTAACTGTAAAAGAGTTAGCGGAACAATTTGAAGATAAGAATGTCGCTATTGTTCGCAGCTATATCAATAAAAAGAAAATCACTGAAGATATTCTTGATGCATTGAAACAAGCAGCTCAATAAAATGTAACAACTATATATAGGAGGTAGTGCCATGGAAATGGTATTAGAGTTCTTACGCGATGTGCTGTCTCAACCAGCACTTTTGATTGGTATTATGTCATGTATAGGTTTAATTGCCTTGAAACGTCCGTTTCATAAGGTAATGACCGGTACATTAAAACCGATTCTTGGCTACTTGATGCTCGCAGCCGGTGCAGGTGTTATCGTTAATAACCTTGATCCACTAGGTAAGATGATTGAGCATGGCTTCCACATTACTGGCGTTGTAGAAGCGCCTTGAAACGTCCGTTTCAGGTAATGACCGGTACATTAAAACCGATTCTTGGCTACTTGATGCTCGCAGCCGGTGCAGGTGTTATCGTTAATAACCTTGATCCACTAGGTAAGATGATTGAGCATGGCTTCCACATTACTGGCGTTGTACCAAACAACGAAGCTATCGTAGCTGTAGCGCAAAAGGTACTTGGTGTTGAAACGATGTCTATTCTCGTTGTAGGCTTATTGATGAACTTATGTATTGCTCGTTTCACCAAGTTCAAATATGTGTTCTTAACAGGTCATCATAGCTTGTTTATGGCATGTCTTATGTCTGCCGTACTTGGTACAGCAGGTTTATCTGGTATGGAACTCATCCTTGTAGGTGGTTTCTTGATGGGCGCTTGGTCTGCTATCTCTCCAGCAATCGGTCAAAGTTATACATCCAAAGTTACAGACGGTGATGAAATTGCTATCGGTCACTTTGGTAGCTTAGGTTACTATTTATCTGCTTGGGTTGCTAAATATGTAGGTAAAGCAGATGATAGTACCGAAGATATTGAAATTCCTGAAAAATGGGGCTTCTTACGTGACTCCACATTATCTACAGCATTGACTATGATCGTATTCTATTTGATTGCAGCCTTTGCAGCAGGTTCTGAGTTTGTAGCTACCTTATCTGGTGATATGAGTCCTTACTTATATGCGGTTATGAGTGCTATGAACTTTGCCGTAGGTGTAACAATCGTATATTCTGGTGTACGTATGATCTTAGGTGACTTGATTCCTGCTTTCCAAGGTATTGCTACAAAAATTATCCCTAATGCAATTCCAGCAGTAGACTGTGCAGTATTCTTTACATATGCTCCAACGGCTGTAGTATTGGGCTTCATTAGCTCCTTTATCGGCGGTATTATCGGCATGCTTATCCTTGGTGCTGTAGGTGGTGTATTGATTATTCCTGGTCTTGTACCTCATTTCTTCTGTGGTGCAACAGCAGGCATTTATGGTAATGCTACAGGCGGTCGTCGTGGTGCTGCAGTAGGTGCATTCCTTAATGGTTTGGCTATTACCTTCTTACCAGCATTGGCATTGCCAGTTCTTGGTCAATTAGGTTTCCAAAATACAACATTTGGTGATGCAGACTTTGCAGTAATGGGTCTTGTATTAGGTCATGCATTCGAATGGATCGGTATGGCTGGTATATATGGTATCGTAGCCATTGCAGCTCTTGTACTTATTATTCCAAACTTTATTAAAACAAAAGGTAAAGTTATTAACTACGTAGAAGAGGAGTAATGAAAACAACTGAGCAACATAGTAATGTTGTAGTTAGATATGTATTTCTGGCCATCGGTGCAATCAGTTTTGCCTCGGTACAGCTGGCATCGTACTACCACTGTTGCCAACAGTTCCGTTTTATATGCTAACATTATTTTGTTTAGCTCGAGGATCTGAACGATTCCATAAGATGTTTTTGGAGTCTAGTTTATATCAAAAGACTGTTGGTGCTTATGAACGCGATAAAGCGTTGACATTGCGGACAAAGTTGTCCATTCTCGCTTCTGTTACTACCATAATGGCTATCGGCGCCTATTTTAGTCAAAATATGCCAGTTGCTCTTATCGTGATGGGTCTCGTATGGATTGGTCATGTAATAGCATTAGCCTTTATTGTAAAAACAAAAAAATAAAGAATTATCTCTGATAATTCTAAATATAGCCTTGTAAGTTAGACTGCATTGGTTTAACTTGCAAGGCTTATTTTATTGTAAAATCAATAATACATAGGTAGGCGGTGTAATGCATAGAGTCTAATGAACAAAGTCTTATATATTACTGAAAATATCTTATATGGATTACAAATAGGAAAACTTATATTATTAAAGAAAAATGAATTATTACTATTTATAATTTGACAATGGATATCAATAAGTATACTATAATAATTATGTATTTAGTAATTTTTATAGTATTTGTGTATATGGTGATCGTATGAATCCACATAATCATGCAGTTTCACATGCAGGAAATTCTATGTCGAGACATACAGTGTTTGACGGTATCGATTTGATGTTCCTTGATGTGAAGCAAGAAACAATTCAATTTTATGCAAAATCACATACAAAGACGTTTGCCATAAATCATTGTGAAGAGGGGCGCATTGAGTGCAAGTTTACATCTGGTGATTATTTATATATGGGGCCAGGTGATATGTCCATAGGATGGCATATTCATGCTGATTATCAACATGAGAACTACTTCCCTACAAAGCTCTTTAAAGGGATTGTATTACTCGTAGATGTTGAAAAGGCTCAACCCGTATTAGATGCACTTGTGACTGAAGCGCGCATCGATTTGACTCAATTAGCAAATCGATTCTGTGAGCATTCTGACTTTGGTATGATGATGGAAGAGACGGAATCTGTTCGTCAGATTTTTTCTAGTTTATATAAAGTGCCTGATCAAATTAAGGGGCACTATTTTAAATTAAAAGTTATTGAAATCTTCTTACTGTTATCTGTTATTTCTACAACTAATCATGAAAAGAGAAGCTCCTATCGTAAACAACAAGTAGATATTGTAAAAGCTGTTAATGAACATATATCTACACAGTTTATGAAACGGATAACCATAGATTCCTTGTCTGACCAATTTGATATTCCTACATCAACATTAAAGCGTTGTTTTAAAGGGGTATATGGTACGACAATCCATCACTATTTAAAGGAATGTCGTATTAATGCAGCTAAGCACTTGCTTCAAGAGTCAGATCAATCTATTTTAGAAATTGCTAATGCCGTAGGCTACGAGAATGGTAGTAAATTTACTAGTGCATTCAAAGAGGCCACAGGTGTAACGCCTAGTGCTTATCGTAAAGTATAAATACCTTCAAACTAAACCAAGACATGCATTATAGTATTAGTAATATTTAAAATATAAGTGTTTAAGGTCTAGAACTAGTAGGTTATAAAAACTTAATATTGTCCGAAATGTATATTTTTGGTCTTTTCGGAGTAGATATGCAAGATACACTTTGCTAACATTAAAATGTAAATGATATTCAATGTCATTATGTGTTGCTGAAGTGTATCTTTTTTTTTTTGTGTATGAGATACAAAATATATGGTTAGTTAGAATTTGAGGAGGGCACAATGAACCGGTGGGGACATGCAAAACGCAGCATTATTCTGTCTAGTGCAGTTGCCTTGTGGCTTAGTGCACCGCTTGTAGTGTGGGCGGGGAATGCGACTGTTACTACGGATGTTGTTCATGTCAAAGGTACATGGGCAGAAGAAGAAGCAAAATTGAACTCACAGCAAGTGCAAATCATTACCAAGAAAGAGATTGAAAAGAAACAGGCGAAGTCCGTCGAAGATATAATATTTACTCAAACAGGTGTATCTAGAACCGTTGATGCTATGGGCCGTGTTGGTGTATCCATCCGTGGTGCCGAAGCGCGTCACACATTAATTCTTGTAGATGGTCAACCGGTACTCGGCGATTTTGATAAGTACTCTGGTGCAGCAGACGAAGTGCAACGGCTAGGTACAGAAAACGTTGAACGTATAGAAGTTATCCAAGGTGCTGCCAGTGCTAAATACGGCTCTGATGCTATAGGTGGTGTAGTTAATATCATCACTAAAAAGGCGCAAAAGAAACCATCTTTGCAATTAAATGCAGAAGGTATGCGTCGTAAGAGCGATGGCGATGCGTTCCCATTCCAAAACTTTTTCATTCGTGCCGACTCTGGTCAAATGGGGAAATTAAAGGTCGGTTTATCTGGTAGTAAACGTGATCTTATGCCTGTTTTAGCATCCGTTAAACGTCGTGACTCCGGTATGGCTTTTGATTATGCTAAGCATAACTTCAAACCAAATGTACTTCGTTACTATGGTGATGCGGCAGATATTGGTCTTGTAGCAACTTATAATGCAAACGATAAAAATAAATTTGAAATGCGTCTCAACCGTTATACAGAAGATCTTGTACGCGATGTTAAACACTCTGACTCCGACTTAGAGCCACAACAACATTTCAAACGTACTGCGGACCGTAATACAGCAAACTTACAATGGTCCTCTCGAGCTGGTAAAAGCGACTGGACAGTTGAAACTAACTACTCCCGCATCAAAGAAAATGACGTAGCCCTCATTAGTTATACTGGTCGTTCAGCTTATGAAGGCTCCAATGAGTTACGCTATATCGATAATATCGATCACCGTCAATTAGACATTCGAGCTAATGCAAACACACAGCTCAATAAAAATCATCTGCTTAGCTACGGCGTGAGCTATGCTCGTGAAGAAGGCTCTGGTAGCCGATTGAAGAGCTCCCCTAATACAAGCACAATGTACATCGATCCATGGGATTACGATAAGAGCTTGCTAGTGGATAAACTTGACCGTCTTGTAAGACGTAAAGGCGATAACAGTATTAAGGTATATTCTCATATCCACGACTACAAATTCATCAATTCCGGTGGTGGCATGCCACAATGGGATATGGATTATGAATACTATGGTGCCGAAACAGATGCTCAAAAACCAGGTATTACATACGATGACTATATAAATTATGGTTTATCTGAAAGTCGATTAAGTGATTGGTCTAGTACATCCCCTAATAATCAACCTGTAACGGATGAGTTTAAAGCTCGTTATAAAGCTTTAGAAGATCGTTTAAAAGCAGAAAATCCTGTATTATCTGCTACACGTGCCAATATCGTAGGTGACTACTTTAAATATGGCGAGTCTAACGATCCAGAAATGCGTAAAAAAGCACCTAAGCTAAATGGTAAAGCCTTCTTAGAAGAATATCGTAGCCGTGATCAACGCTTAACAACTGGTAGTGGTACGATCCGCAAGTTAAATGCTTATGTTTCTGATACTTGGCAAGTGAATAAGAAACTTAACATTATCTCCAATTCTTCGCTTTGATAATAGTAGCTTGTTTGGTTCTAACTTATCTGCTTCCTTAGGTATGACCTATAACGTAAATGGGCAATACACACCGTAGATTTAAAGCCAATGTAGGTACTGGTTATACAGAGCCTGGTATGGGTGAATTGTGGTATAACTGGGAAATGTACGCTTCTAACCCTGTAGGGATTGGTGTAGCGAAACTCGGTTGGTACTGGGCTGGTAATCCTAATTTGAAACCTGAAAAATCTGTCAACTTTGATATGAGCTTGGAAGGTGAAAATAAAAATACTTATGCGCGCGTAGGCGTATTCCACAACCGCATCAAGAACTATATGTCTGTATACTTCACAGGGGACTTCATGGACTTTGCACCATACCTCAAAGGCGATGCGAAGTACCAACGGGCCCCAGATATGATTTACAGCTTTAAAAATATTGGTAAAGCAGAAATCACAGGTGTTCAAGCGGAAGTACAACAAAAGTTCGGCAAATATTGGTCTGGTAAGTTAGGTTATACATACTTGCATGCCATCAACAAGAGCGATCCAAGTATGCCTCGTCAATTGCTTGATAAACCAATGCACAAAGTTGACATCGGCATTACTTATGACAATCCTAAATCCGGTTGGAATGGATCCATTTGGGGTGATTATTATATCAACATGCTTGATAGTAATACCCTTAACAATGGCGGTAACTACTGGCCAGATATCTTGTCCGGTGATGCAGGCGTTTATAATAAGCAAACCTATGAAAAGAAAACATTTGGCATTTGGAACGTAATGGTTCAAAAACGATTCAATAAAAATGCCATGATGTACTTTGGTATCAACAATATCTTTAACCATCGCGATGATGACCGTGCTACACAAGAACGGGTATACCGTGTGGGCGTTAACCTTAAATTTGGTGGTGGAGACAGCAGCAAAACTACAGCAATCGGCAAATCTAAGGATGGCACAACTGTTAATGCAGTAGGGGCCAATACACCTAATGGCGCTAATGGCGAAGTAGTAAATGCTGAATCTAGGTGTACAAAATGTAGCTGATGTAGTTCGTTTAACTGATTTTATTCGTTCTGATTTTGATACCACAAAAGAACGTGGTGTTACATTAGTTGGCGACTACAGAGCGCGCTGGATGGCACATGATGGTTCTAATAGACCGCAATCTCCATTTAGAGCTAACTCTGCTATTGGTTCTGCGAAAGCGAATATGTACGATGCTAATCGTCATAGCTTTGAACAACGCTTGCGCCTTGGCTTCGATGCACGCCTTAATGAGTTTACAAACCTCAAAGTTATCGGCAGTGCGACTGGCATGAGTGGTGTAGATACAAGCTGGACTCAATCTGATTCTAAAGGCTTTAACCATCAACGACTCGATACAGTGGATCTCACGAGACGCGTTAAAAAATGGGACGTATCTGTGGGCCGCTTAACAGAGCCTATGGGTGCGAGTGGCTATTGGTTCGGTCAATCTTATGACGGTGTTCGTGCCGTTTGGAATGGTCATGACTCTCAAGTTCGTATCGGTGTTGGTACTTTCAAACATAGTACAGGTATCACTGATTCTGCCTATACTCACGCAGTACATGAAGTTATCTACAGACCGCCAACAGCGGCTGAGTTAATCGGTATTAATCGCGATGAGTTCCCATACGATATTGAAAGTGCTACTAAAACCGGTTCTGATGGTGAGAAAAAATCTAGTGAAGATACAGCTGCACCAGATAGCCCTAATGGTATTTATGATTCTACTTATAAAGGTAAGACAGATAGCATCTACTTCTATCAACAACTGAAAGAATTGCAAGCTGAATATGAAGCTTATAAAGAAACCTTGGATTTAAGATGGAGTAATCCAAATCGCGATCAAGAGCTTGAAAAGGCAAATGCTAAGCTTGCGGAAACACAACAAAAACAAGCTCAAGTGATGAGTCGCTTACAAGATATTCTTGCTAAGGCATACCCTACAGATATGGCTGAGAAGAAATTCTCCCTCGATATTCCATCTGGTGGTTATGCAATGTATGAAATCACTAATAAGAATACAGGGGAAAAACTCTATAAGACCGGGGACATTATGTATAATGTGAACTCTTCTTTATACCCTGAATACTTAAAAGAAAAGGCTAAAGGTCTTATCGTATCTGCTGATAATAAAGATGCTTTAGTAAATCCTAAAGCCTATGTTGAAAAACATGGTGACGAGATCAATCAATCCGTAGCAGAAATTGCTAAATATAATGCTACAGATAACTGGAGCAACTATAACAATAGTGAGCTTGATGTGGTTTGGGTTAAACAGCCAGATGGCACTTCAAACAATCTTATGATTACTATGGACAACCAGCTAGTGATTATGAGTTCACTGGTTACTTAGGTGCTAAAACATATAAATACGATAGTGGTAGTATGTATTTAGTGATTATGATGCTAAAGATGCGATTTACAAAAAGAACTTTACAATGGCCTCTAATGACTGGGGTGAAGGTAGTTCTTACTATGGTTGGGGCATGCCAAATGCATTGTTCAACTATATGTATAATCTTGAAAAGGTTGTACATGATGCAGAGTCTGAAAACAAATTACCACGTGAAGCGATTGGTAAAATCATTGGTAACTTGATTCGTACAGAAGGGGTAGTTCTTGAAAAAGATACTGTACCAGCTATTGATAAAGCTGCCTTTGTTCAATATAAGAAACAAATAGGCTCTCGTCTTGGGTTACAAGCGTGGTATTTACGCTCCTTTGGCGGTAAAACGCATACATACCTAAATGCAAATGGCAACGGTAATGATGAATATAGCTTCTCCAATGTAGCTCATGTATTTGGTATCGGCGCTAAATATCAATTAGGTGCTAATGCATCTGTTACCGTTGATTACGGCCAAAACCGTTCCAACTTGGGCCGTTATTTAAATGGTAACACTGTATACCAACATGAACGTGGCACAGCAGACTTTGCTCTTAAAGGTCATCAAATGGGTGGTACACCACACTTCTGGATGGCTCGTCTAGATATTGGTCGTGCTGACCTAGATATTCCAAAATCTTGGAATGCGTTCATCGATTACAAACACTTTGAACATGGTTCCTTCTTCGGTGGCAATGGTACTGCGCAGTACCGGATCGTTATCTTGACGGTATTCGCAGCTTTACATTTGGTGCAGGCTATGTACCTCGCAAGGATTTACTCCTTGAGGCATTCTACACATTCGATGCGAAGGGCACTAATAAACGAGATACTTTATATGGTAGTGAAAGCTTTAAGTTAGGCGATTATACAAGAATTCAAGGGACCTACAGGTTCTAATGTTCAGTCTGTAAACAGGCAGAAAGGTTACTAATATGGAAAACTTAAATTATGTCATTCACTTGTTTCATAGCGGCGGGTATGTAATGTATCCATTATTACTCTTGTCTTTCATGGTTATCGCTATCGCTGCAGAACGAGCTTTCTACTATCGCAAATATGCCGGTAAAACTTTCGTTGTTACCCATGCAGTCAATGAACTAGCAAAATTACAAAATTGGGCAGAAATTGATAAAGTAATCAAAGAAAACCCATCTATTGCGAGCCGTATTGCAGAAGCAGGTTTACATAATGCTTCTAGCGAGGAAGCTATGAAAACAGCCTTTGCTGACCAAATGGGTGTAGACGCAGTAGGCTTCCGTAAATATATGGACTACCTCAGTGCTACCGTTACAATCTCTCCATTATTGGGCCTATTAGGTACTGTAACAGGTATGATTGGTTCTTTCAGTATCCTCGACTCCGGTGCGGCGCATCTGCTATCACTGGTGGTGTTGGTGAAGCCCTTATCGCTACAGCATCTGGTTTGTGTGTAGCCATCATGGCATTTATTGTGTACACATTCTTTAGCCATCGTTTAGATTCTATTATTAATCAAATTGAAGGTATGTGTGTTAGCATCGTTAGTGCTAAGCGAGAAGGGTGGAAATAATTATGAACTTACAAAGCTTTCGTATGAAAACAAAGCCTGAATTCATGATTATCCCAATGATTGATATTATCTTCTTCTTGTTGGTATTCTTCATGATGAATAGCTTACAAACAGTGCTCAAAAAGCATTATCTGTACAATTACCACAAGCTACTAGTGCATCTGCACCGGCTCAGTTACCAGTTGTATTTACACTTGATGCGGAAGGGCATATTACAATTGATAACAATCCAATGAGTATTGATCAAGCAGAAGCTATGATTAAACAACGGATTCAAGAAAATCCTAACGCTAGTGTTATCTTACAAGCCGACAAACGTGCAGCTCATGGTCAAGTAGTAGCGATTATGGATATGCTAAAACAATCTGGTGTTAAACGCTTGGCTATTGCAGCTGAACAGAAAGGATAACTATGGGACTAGGCATATCATGGAAAAAAGCAGCCATTATATCCGCCGTAGTTCATCTATTGCTCTATTTATTGCCGTAATCTTTTTCGTAGTGGTTCCAGCAATTCAAGAAATGGAAACTATGAAATCGACCTCACACAAAGTGTGCTCGATGATGGCGGCAGTGGTCATGCCGGCGGTGGTGGCGGTAATAGGTCAGACCTATTCCCTAAACCGCTATCGGCTGATGAAGTGGCGGCAAGAACAAAGGCTGTTGTAGCGAATATAGATCCATCTCCTGCAACAGATATTCCTGATGCAGTAGATGTAGCCAAAAAAGGTGGCGAACATAAAGGTAATACCTCTGGCGATAATTCCGCAGGGGGTTCCGGCCCCGGACATGGTGGCGGCTCTGGCGGTGGTAACGGTACAGGTGTTGGCACTGGTAATGGTGATGGTCAAGGTCAGGGGAATGGTAACGGTGACGGCACTGGTAAAGGTGATGGTCATGGTACAGTGAAAGCTGCCTTTGATACGGAGGGATTCCGTGCAAGAGTGCAAACAATGCACAAATGCCTTCCATGGCTTTAAAAAGAAAATTACAAGGCGATGTACTGTACAAGTAACATTAGATACAAATGGCAACTTATTGGTCAAAGTATTAGATCGTCTACAAATGAAATCTTTAATGATGCGGCAATGTCTGCAGTAGTGGCCGGCAACACCATATAAAAATCCAACAGGCGAAGATATCGATATCAAGGTACCAGTTGAGTTTAGAGGTCACGAATCCTCTGATGATGAGGAAGAATAAAAGTATCTATGTAATAGATCTATTTTAGTAATATACTCATCCAAGAATTAAAGGAGCTAATTATGAAATCCATTATTTTATATTCTTCCCTCACGGGAAATACAAAAGGCGTAGCGGAAGCAATGGCTTCCGTAATGCCTGAAGGTACACCTTGCGTTCCTGTAAAAGAAGCGCCTGAGAATTTAGCTGATTATGACACAGTTTTCGTAGGTTTCTGGGTAGACCGTGGTACAGCAAATAAAGAGGCTGCTAAGTTGATTGAAACCTTAACAAATCCTAACATCGTATTCTTTGCTACATTAGGTATGTATGCAGATTCTGATCATGCTCGTGAAAGTATTGAAAAAGCATCTGAATTACTACAAAATAAAGAATCCCTTGTAGATGGATTCGTATGCCAAGGTAAAATTGATCCGAAAGTCATCGAAATGATGTATAAAATGTTCCCACCTGGATCTGCTCATGGTCAAAGCCCTGAACGCGATGCGTTACATAAAGCGGCTGAAACACATCCAGATGAACAAGACTTTGCAAATGCAAAAGAATTTACAAAATCTGTACTTGCAAAGTTGCAAGCCTAAACTGAAAGGGGATTGGAGTATGAGTTTAGCAAGTTTCTTTGAATCCATTCCGGAGAAGCAACGCAATCTACAACTAGGTTTAGAATGCGATAATCCGATGAGTGGTGCCTTCCCTCATAAACGGTTGTTCATGCAGGGCTCAATGGTATCTTAGTTTCTCCAAAGGAAACACAAGCCGTTTGGGATACATTAATGAATGGCACACCTAAAAAGAGGTGAAATGCAATGCGCCTATATTCACATTCCGTTTTGTAAGACAAAATGCACATACTGTGGCTTCTTCCAAAATGGTACGAGTCAAAGTGTAGAGGACCAATATATTGATGGTCTTATTAGCGAATTAAAACTCGCTAGTGAACGTCCAAGATTAAAAGATGGTTTAATCCATGCCTTGTTTATCGGCGGTGGCACGCCAACATCATTATCTCCAGCAAACTCTGAAAGATTGTTGAAAGCAATTAAAGAGTATTTGCCACTAGCTAACGATTATGAATTGACCTTAGAAGGTCGTATTCACGATTTGATTCCTGAAAATCTCGACGTATGGATGGCAAATGGCGTTAACCGTATGTCCATTGGTGTACAATCTTTCAACACAGAGGTACGCCAAATGGTGGGCCGTTTAGATACAAAAGAAACCGTATTAGAGCGGTTAGCAGCGTTAAAAGCCTATGGTCAATGTTCTGTTGTTATCGACTTAATTTACGGTTTACCAGGCAAACTATGGAGGTTTGGGAACAAGATTTAGCTGATTTAGTAAGCTCTGGCGTAGATGGTGCTGACCTATATCAATTAAATGTATTTGATGGCAGTGATCTTAATAAAGATATTGCAAAAGGTAAGGTGCCAGCGCTGCGACAACAGCTATGCAAGGGGATATGTTCGAATTCGGTCGCAAGTACCTTGATGAGCGTTCCTATCGTCGATTAAGCGCGGCTCACTGGAGTGCGAATAACCGTGAACGTAGCTTGTATAATATCTTAGCTAAAGCTGGTGTTCCGATGTTCCCATTCGGCAGTGGTGCCGGTGGTAATGTCGATGGGTACGGCATGATGTTACATCGTGCATTAAAGCCATACGAAGATATGGTTAGTCGCGGTGAAAAACCATTCATGGCTCTTATGAAACAAAGTGAGTTACAACCTGTCGTAAATCAAGTGGTAAGCCAACTTGAACAAGGGTTCCTCAATATTATGAGTTTGGTAACACTAGATCCAAGACTAGAAGAATTAAACTGGCTCTATAAATTATGGGAAGAACGTGGTCTTGTAGCTTACAATGGTTTACTTTATAAATTGACTGCAGCTGGTGAATTCTGGACTGTAAACCTTACACAAAGTACCTTGGAAGCTGTGGAGTATATCATGACTGGTAAAAACTCCTTCGCTATGGAAGCGGTGGCCGCCCAAGATACGAAAACAACGTCTAAAGATAATCCTAACCAAGAGGTACGTGGTATTGGTCAAGGTAAAGCTAATATTTCCGTACCAACAGATGAAGATTCCGAAGCACAACGCAAGGAAGCCCTTATTGCTAAGGCAAAAGCAGAAATCGCGAAAAGCGGTGCATCTGGTGAGTCAGCAGAGCGAATGGTACAAGGCTATGTACAATTTGAGTGCTGATGAAATTGAATATATGATGGAACGTATGATGTCTTAACCTGTTATATTACACCTTATATCTAACAACCTTTCTCACACACAACATATACTAAATAAGACAAACTACGTGACATACAGTACACTTTGTAGTACAAAGTAGCCCCAGACCATGGTCTGGGGTTTACTTTTTATAAGGTGAAAGGTATTCTGTAACTATAAGAAGTAATATTGTTGTATGAATAGTTATGTTTTCGGAGTTAGTAGATTAGTATGAGTACATTTCCTCAAAAACATATAGATATTGTTGGCATAGGTGCCAGTACATTAGATCGATTTATCGTCGTCGATCATTATCCTACAGGCCGTGAGGTACAACAAGTCGTATCGTCTACTACAGATGGTGGTGGGCCAGTGGCTACAGCACTAGCGGTGGCAGGAAAATATGGTGCCCGTACCGCTATGATTGATAGCATTGGTGATGACATGGTAGGTCGTCATATATTAGATGACTTTGAAAAATACAATGTTAATACAGAGGCAATTCAAGTTGAACGCGGTGCTAAGAGTGGTGTGGCAACAATCCTCGTAAAACAGAGTACTGGTGAGCGTGCTGTATTTTTTGAACGGTCTACTGCAACTGAGCCTGAGTTTTTAGATACCCATAAGCAGCTGATAGGATCTGCCTATATTCTGCATATCAATGGTCGACATCGCCAACTCATGCGCTCTGCTATGGCCGTTGCAAAAGAGGTAGGCACTATCATTTCTTTAGATGGTGGTGCTCAGCGTTACGATGAAGACATGAAGCCTATTACTGAAGCCAGTCATATCGTTATCGTAGCTCGTGATTATGCTGAAAAATATACGGGCACAACTAATCTAGAAGAGGCTTGTCGTATCATTCATGAACGAGGTGCATGTATTGCAGGTGTTACAGATGGTGCAAATGGTAGTTATTTTGTTTGGCCTGATGGAACATCTTATCGATGTGAACCATTTACTCAAGCTACCGTAGTAGATACAACGGGGGCTGGGGATAGCTTTCATGGTGCTTTTTTAGCTAATTTAGTACATACAATTAATCATATGAAGGGGCAAGACACAACTTCGACGACTAAGCATGACCGTGCATCTATACATGCTGTAGAGTTGCTCAAAGCTTGTGCGCATTCCGATTTAGAGAAGGCCGCTATTTTTGCATCTGCAGTAGCTTCTTTAAATACACAAGGCATAGGCGGGCGCAGTCCACTACCAACGTTAAAGTCAGTGCAGGAACTAATAGGATAGGACTACAGTTATGTGGAAAAATACTTCAAAAAATCAAGTTCAGCAATATATGCAACAAAATCCTTATCGCCTATTAGCCCTTAGCTTTTTGGCTACCATGACTATAGGGACGATATTACTCATGTTGCCCATATCACATGCTCAAGGCCTTAGTACAACGCTTGTAGATGCAGCTTTTACCGCAGTATCTTGTGTTTCTGTAACTGGATTGTCAACAGTAGATACCTATCATCATTGGTCCTTGTTTGGCAAAATCGTCATGGTAATCCTTATCCAATTAGGTGGTTTAGGGATTGTTTCCTTTACCACTATTATTGCTCTAGTATTAGGGCGACGGGTAGGTCTGAAAAATCGCGTGCTTTTGTCAGAAGATGTAGGGCAAGATGGCATGAAAGGGCTTCTACACATTACGAAGAAGCTAACCATTTATACCTTTTGTGTCGAAATAATTGGGGGTATTATCTATACCATTCAGCTATATCCCTATATTGGTGATGCTGCTTTATATACGGGGATTATGCAATCTATTTCCAGCTTTTGTAATGCAGGATTTATATTCTTTGATAATGATCTACCTTATGCTATGGTGGGCGATGTATTATTTAATATGAATACAATGGCCCTTATTGTAATAGGTGGTTTTGGGTATCTCGCAACTTTTGATATTTGGTCGCATCGCAAGCTACGACGATTTGTAGATTTAAAACTACATACAAAAATAATGTTAGTTGGTACAACGGCGCTCATCCTTTTAGGGACTATTATTTTCTTGGGGGTTGAGTGGGCGAATCCCAAAACGTTTGGCCCTTTACCTATATGGAACAAGATCATGGCATCTCTGTTTCAATCGATTACACCTCGTACAGCGGGGATTGCAACTGTAGATTATAATGATTTACATCCAATTACACTGTTTATTACCATCATTTTTATGTTTATTGGGGCAGGTCCTAACTCTACAGGGGGCGGTGTTAAGATTAGTACTATTGCCGTCGCTTTTCTAGCATCGCGTACATTATTTAATAACCGTTCTGATACAGAGGTTTTTGAACGTCGTATCTCGTTGATTACTGTACTTAAGGCAAATGGGATAATCTTTTTATCTATCCTTTTTGTTTTATTTGCTACTTGTTATTTGGCTTGGGATGAGCCATATGACTTTATTCGACTGCTTTTTGAGGTAACTTCTGCCTTTGGGACCGTAGGTCTTACAACGGGTATTACACCTAATTTATCTGAAAGTAGTAAATGGGTGTTGATGCTTGTTATGTTTACAGGTCGTGTAGGGGTTATGACTGTTATTGGTACTTGGGCGCTAAGAACGGCACCGACTAAACCAATTAGCTATGCAGAAGAGCGTGTATTGTTATAAAAATAGATTAGATTGAATATAAAAGAGGTCATATATGAAACATAAAACGATAGCAGTAATAGGTCTTGGTCAATTTGGTGGCACTGTTGCCAAGATGTTAGCTTCCATGGAGCATGAGGTATTAGGTGTAGATATTGATCCAGAAGTTGTACAGAAAATTTCGCCATTTATAACACATGCTATAGTTGCAGATACAACTGATGAAGAGGCAATCAAAGAATTGGCCCTAAGCCAGTTTGATATGGTTATTGTGGCTATAGGTGGAAATCTTCAAGCTAATTTAATGACAGCTATGCTTCTTAAAGAATTAAATGCACCTAAAATTGTGGCCAAGGCTGAAAATAATATACAAGGCAAAATGCTTCATAAAATAGGTGTAGATCAAGTGATTTACCCTGAATACGATATGGCATTACGCCTTGTACAGTTTTTAACTAGAGACCATGTGATGGATTATTTACAACTATCTAAAAATATTAGTCTCATAGAAATTAAGGTGCCAACATTCTTGGTAGGGGTCTAACTTAAAGGATTCTAATTTGCGTGAGAAATATAATCTTAATGCAGTAGGCATAAGACGCGGTGAAGATTTAGAAGTTCCACCAAACCCAATTACCATTCTCGGTGAAGATGATAAATTATTAGTAATTGGGAATAATTCTGATTTAGATGCATTAACGGTGTAGTAAGTATACGAAAGAGATATAATTATATCGAAAAAATGTGATACAATAAAAATAGAATTCAGTATAGGCCATACGTATTCGTATGGCCTTTTTAGATAGAAATGAAGGTTAGTATGACAGAAGAACAATACATAACAGCGCTGACCAATAACCCCCATGGAATTCGGAATATTCCAAACCCTACAGAAGCAATGCAACTTACCTGCGTAGCTCAAAATGGCATGTTGTTGCAATACATTAAAGAACCTACCGAAAAGGTTATTGAAACGGCGCTTTCACAATCACCACGAGCCATACAATTCGTGGAACATCCTACAGAAGAACTATTACAGGCCTTGGTGGAAAAAGATTGGGCTGTTTTAGAATATATCGATACCCCATCTGATGCAGTTGTTCAATGTGCACTCAATCAATCTGGGTGGGCTATTCGCTATATTGCAAATCCATCTGAAGCACTGCAGTTAGAAGCTGTAAAGTCTAACTATGATGCTTTGCAATATATTAAGGCGCCTAGTGAAGCCGTACAATTGCAAGCGGTTAAAGAGAACTACTTGGCATTACGTTATATTGATGAGCCTAGCGTAGCCGTATTAGAAGCAGCAGTTAAACAAGATTCTCAAGCGATGCGGCAAATTACAAAGCTTACAAAGGACTTGGCATTGCACCTATTTGGTGTAAGTGCTGCCACACTAGGGTATATACCAAATAATTTAGGTGTCACTGTGGACGAAATTAAATCGATCATCATTAGCGCCATCTCTAGTGATACAGCTGATGAAGACTATATTCGTGAATTGATTAACAACCAAGCTATCGGTGGTCGCCAATCTAAATGGCATATCGACCTATTGTCACTTATAGACGCTTATGGAACTAGGGCTGTTAAGAAAATTGCAGTCAGTGAATATTTGAAGTATTAGAAATGGAGATACAATGAACTTTATAGATACAATGGCAAGTGTAGAATTAGTGCTTGCTGCTAATCAAGTGCCTTTGCTCGTTGGTGAAACGGGCATTGGTAAAACATCTCTTGCGGCACGCGTAGCTACTGTGCATGACTGGGAATTGGTAACCATTGATGGAAATCTTTTAAAAGAAGGTGAAATTGGTGGTTTGCCAACTGTAGAATCTGTAACACATACAGATGGTCGTGGTAACACACATTCTGTAAAGACTACAGTGTATGCTGTACATCATACGTTGGAACATGTGGCTCAAGCTGTGGATAAAGGTCGTCAAGTATTACTATTTATCGACGAAATTAACCGTGCTGAACATGCAGTACAACAGGAGTTAATGAATCTTATCTTGAATCGTGAAATCAATGGCTTCTCTTTAAGTGATCAAGTGCGTATCATCGCCGCTATGAATCCTGAGGATTCTTTTGACTACCAAACTATCGACATGGACCCGGCGCAACAAAACCGTTTTGTATGGCTCTATATGAATGCTGATTATATGCAATGGATTGACTGGGCTATAAGTGCTGGTATTGAGGAAAAAGTTATCGAATTCATTTCTTCCTATCCAGAGTATTTAAATCAACGCATGAAGATGATATTGATGCTACACCACGCTCCTTTGAACGCGTATCTGGCCTGTATACGATTTATAAAAACCAAGAAGGTTCAGCCTATAGTCGCGATGTATTTATGAATGTTATCCGCGGTAACGTAGGTAAACTCATTGCTGAGGCGTTTGTAACTTTATCGAGTCAGACCAAGAACCACTTATTACCTTTGATGATGTATTGGGGCGGTTCAAAAGCCAGGGGCCATTATGTCTATGGCTGAACAGGTTAAAGGTGAAAGCCCAACTCGTCTTATATGTAGCGGCTAAAAATATGTTGCATCGTTTAAATCGCAATAGTAATGCAGAAGAAGTTCATCACTTCATTGAATTCCTTACATTGTATCCTGGTGATCTACGCGTAGCAGTTATGAAAGATTTACGAAACACTTATGAGCGGGTATACGCTTATGCGATTGAAGATGACTTGTTCATCGATACCTTCTTTGAAGCACAAAAATAGTTCTGCTCCATAGTTAACTAAATGAAGCTGTCTATATGGACAAAGAAATTTAGCGAATGATTGGGGATACAATAACCAATATATAAAATATGATATACATAAAATCTGATGTTAAACGAAAAAGGAGGTGGAATGATGCAACGAAATTTAGATAAAGATGATATTCGCGACGCCTCTGATTTACTCACTCATATAGACGGGTGGGAGAAAACAGGTTCCTATGATGAGAAGGCCATCGAGGCTCTCGATCGTTGGCATGCAAAACGGGAACGTATTCATCGTGAAGCAGAGGCCTTGTACACGCAAATCTATGCTGCCTACGAAGCCTATGTAGATAGTTATGAAGAGCAACATCATAGCATGGAACCAGAACGCATAGCGGCGGACTTGATGAACCATAATATGTCGATAGTCATATAGGGACCATAGGACGTGCCTTAGATGAGATACAAATTGAAGGCACCGATTTTGCAGTAATGCAACAAGCCGTTATGACACCTGCCTTTGAGCAACGATTATGGAATATTTTGCATGATGTAAATAGCTTACTCCTTGAAGAGGACCAATTCTTTGGTTACTTCTATTTACAAATGGCTCATCGCATTCGTTTTGATATGACCAGTGCCTTCGGTATTAACTTAAAACAAGGTGGCTATGTATTATATGTAAATCCTTTTATCTTACTACGCCAACCGCCAGATGTTATGAAGGATGGCATTAAGCGTGAAATTCTTCATATTATTTCTGCACATTTGATGCGCGTAAAAACATTGAGTCAAAGCTTTAATAAAACGGCCGTACATATGGCGATGGATATGGTTGTAAATGACTACTTAGAACATGTTGATCGTGATGCGGTTACTGTAGCCAATGTAAATGAACGTTTTGGATTGATGCTCAAACGATTCCGTACCATTGAGTATTACGCCAAGGCCATCGATAAGGCGATGAAGGAAAAGCCTGAACTCTTTGTACCCGTAGATAATTCTGATACAGCTGTAGCTATGGAGTTTGATCCTCAAACTAGTCATGATATTTGGGATGAATCTGATTCCATTGATACGGATACGATGGACCAAATTACGGAGCGCTATATCAACGAAGCCTCAAAAGGTGATATGGAAGGGTATGTGAAGAGTCTCATCGATACCTTCCAAAAGACACGTCGTGCTCTTCCGTGGTATTTCTACCTTAAAAAGCTCATGGGCAAGGTAGCAAGTGGGTACAAAAAAACGACGATGCGTCGCAATCGTCGTCAACCTGAGCGCTTGGAGTTGTCTGGTACCTTGCGTCAACATAAGGCTAATGTATGGGTTGCTCTCGATATGAGTGGTAGTATTACCGATGCAGAGTTTACGAACGCCTTAGAACAAGTACTGCAAATTGTACATGCCTATAACCATCGCATTACCGTTGTAGAATGTGATAATGAGGTGCGCCGTACGTATACGATGGAATCAGTAAAAGATGTAAAGCCTCGCCTTGATGTGCGCGGTGCAACAGCTTTCTCGCCAGTATTTTCTTTAGCCAATCAAAACCGTGTGGATTTATTGGTTTACTTCACAGATGGCAAAGGCGAGGAACGATTACGAGAGGCTCCGAAAGGGTATAAGGTTTTATGGGTTCTTACAGGAGAAAATCCTCAACTATCTCTTCATAATCCGTATGGCATGGTTCGTGAACTAGGTTATGTGGGTGTAGATGAAACACAAGATATAGATGAATTTGTACGTATGTCTAGTCGTAGTGGCTTTTCTATGGCTAACCAAGAGGTATAAGCTGCTTTATAAAGGTGAGCAGTGATATATTTTGGTTTAACCTAGAGAAGCGTTTATAAAAGCATATAAAAATGACGCAATTCCTTAGAATTGCGTCATTTCTACGTAGATGTTATTTTTTATTTTAGTTATTGAGCTCGATCGAGGAACCTGGATCGATAATGAGGGCTGTTTGATTATATTTGCCTTCAACTAAGCTTGTAAATACACCTGGTTCACGGTCGATAACAGGCCATGTTTTGTAGTGAATTGGAATGGAGATACGCGCTTTTACATAAGAAGCGGCAAGAGCTGCATCTTCAACGCCCATCGTGAAGTTATCACCGATAGGAAGTAAAGCGTAGTCAATATCGCCAAAGCGATTCAACAACTTCATATCGCTAAAGAGTGCTGTATCACCTGCGAAGTATACAATATCTCCGTAGAAGTCTACGATACAACCTGCTGCATGACCGCCAGGGATACCTGCGCCGTGGAAGGCTGGAACTATGCGAACAGAACCGAATTCAAAGTCAAATTTACCGCCTAAATGCATAGCGTGTGTACGACAACCAGCAGCTGCTGCTTTACCAGCTACCTCTGCAGTAGAGATAACGAGCGCATCATTTGCTTTAGCAATGAAATCTGTATCGCCATAGTGGTCATCGTGACCATGGCTGACAAAGATATATTGGCATTTGATATCTTCTTTTTTTGCGATATCCCATGTATTACCTGTTAAGAATGGGTCGAAAATCATGGACACATCACCGCGAGTGAGCATAAAGCAAGCATGACCGAAATAAGTTAGTTTTGTTTTCATAGGAACACTTCCTTCCTTATACATATAAATCTTAATTCTATTGTATAATATAACTAATGAAAATAAAACTATTGATGATAATTTATGCATAATTAGTAAGGATATAGTATGGATTTAACACATTTTGACCAAGATGGTAATGCTTGGATGGTGGACGTATCCGATAAGGATATCACATCCCGCACAGCCATCGCAGAAGGATTCATAGCAATCAATGATGCAATTTATGAGCGCATTGCTGCAGGTACTATAAAAAAGGGCGATGTCCTTAGTGTTGCGCAACTAGCTGCTATTATGGGGGCTAAGCAAACGAGCAATCTCATTCCTCTTTGTCATCCATTAGCACTCACAAAGGTTGAGGTTCACTGCTCTTTAGTAGATGGTGAAAGCCCTGCTTGCACTGATGAAAATCATAACAAGGCCGTTAAGGTACGTGCCATCGTTAAGACTACTGGAAAAACGGGCGTTGAAATGGAGGCCCTTACAGCTGTACAAGTGGGATTGCTCACCGTATACGATATGTGTAAGGCCATCGATAAAGGCATGATTATGGGCCCTACATACCTCGTAGAAAAAGAAGGCGGGAAAAGTGGACATTTTGTGCGTTCCTTTGTAGAATAATATAGATATAAAGAATAGGGGAACGAAAATGGAAATAGTACTTTATGAGCCAGAAATCCCTGGCAATACAGGAAATATAGCGCGTTTATGCGCAGCTAATCACATGACCCTACATCTTATCAAACCACTTGGTTTTTCTATCGACGATAAGCACGTGAAACGAGCTGGTCTCGATTATTGGCATTTGGTAGATGTACAGGTACATGAAAATATTCAAGAGTTGTATGCGAAATATCCTGATCGCAGATATTTCTACGCTACTACAAAAGCAAAGCATACCCACTCCGAGGTAAAGTATGAAATCGGAGATATGCTCGTATTTGGCCCTGAATCAAGAGGCTTGCCTGAAAGTTTATTAGAAGGTGTTGAAGAAACATGTATTCGCATACCAATGGTAGATGAGGCGCGTTCTTTAAACTTATCTAATGCAGTAGCTATTATTGCATATGAAGCTATGCGCCAACTTGATTATCCAGATCTTAAAGCCGAAGGCAACTGGATTCAACCTAAATAAATATACTTTCACCATTGAGATATATACAATAAATATATGTTAGAAATCCTACCCAATCTACATGAGAGGTAGTATTTTGACAGGTGTTGTTAGAGGAGGATATTATGAACTACGATAAAGCTCATGATTTAGCTCACGCTATGCGTGAATCCGAAGAGTACAAAGAGTTAATGGCAGCTCAAGAAGCTTTGAAAGCTGATGCAGTAGCAGCGGCGTTGGTACGCACATTTATGGCACAACAAATGCAATGGGAATACGCAAAGTTGTCTGGTGCACCAGAAGCTGATGAATTGCAAAAGAAACAAGAGGAATTGATGCCTCAAATTCAAGAAAATGCTGCAGCGGCTGCTTATTTACAAGCACAAATGCGTTGGAGAACAGGAACTGCTTTGTCATCATACGACATTTAAAATTGGTGGTCCTGCTGATTTATTTATTGAACCTACGACGATGGATGAGTTGAGCTTTACGCTACGCAACATTCACGAATTACAAGTGCCTGTAACTATTATTGGTTGCGGCTCCAATATTTTGGTGAAAGATGGTGGTATTCGCGGTGCTGTCGTATCGGTTCGACATATGACACAAATCATGGATTGCAATGATAATGTATTATGCATTGGTTCTGGTTATATGTTAAAAGATGCTTCTGAATTTGCTTGGGAAAATGGACTATCTGGCCTTGAATTTGCCATTGGTATTCCAGGTACACTTGGTGGTGCTGTATTTATGAATGCAGGTGCTTATGACGGGGAAATGAGCCATGTTGTCACTTCAGTACGCTGTAGACTTCAGGGCAATATTAAGGAGTACGATGCATCTCACTTAGATTTTGGATATCGTCATAGCGTATTCCACGATAATCATGAGGTTATTGGGGAGGTTATTATGACGTTACAACCTGGTGATAAGGATGCTATTAAGGCTCGCATGGATGAGCTCACAGAAAAGCGTGAATCTAAACAACCTTTAGAGTATGCTAGCGCGGGTTCAACCTTTAAGCGCCCACCAGGATATTTTGCAGGTACTTTGATTGAACAAACAGGTCTTAAAGGTTATCTGTTGGTGATGCACAAGTATCTCATAAGCATGCTGGCTTTGTTATCAACACTGGTAATGCTAAAGCTAAAGATGTACTTGATCTTATCAAAGAAGTACAAAAACGCGTATATGATCAACATGGTGTACATCTGGAGCCAGAAGTACGTATGATTGGTGAAGATTAATACAAACTAAATATTAATACAAGATTTCTTATGTATCATTACTTTTTCGGGAGGATGGACCCATAAGAAATCTTTTTTTATAGTCTGTAAAAGAGTATGATAACTATATAGTTAAACTATGTTTAGGAGGCGATGATATGAATACTTTATTGGCACGAGAGATTCATGATAAAGCGCTAGCATGTGGCTATGATAGTTGTGGTATAGTGCCTCTTGATGCACTTGATTTTTATAAAGACCGGTTGACGAAGCGTTTAGAAGATGTACCTGAAAGTGAAGAGGTATATGCTCATAGTAAAGCTTTTCTAGCATTAAAAGAAATTATCCTTGGGCACAATATAGTAGTTTGTACCGAGTATTTTGGAAATTATAAGTTTCCTGTTTCGCTACAGAAGCGATATGCAAAAGGATTACTATTATCTTTAAGTAATATCCCTGATGGTGTTGAATTTAAACGGAGACAATCTTTTGAAACATGGTTACAGAGTCAAAATATTCAATATATTGGTGGTGAAACCGCAAAGCCAGCTGGTGTTGTCCCTCTGCGTCCCGCTTCTGTAGCCGCGGGCCTTGGAATTTATAGAAAAAATAATTTCTTTTATGGTCCTAAAGGTTCTAATTATGAATTAGTAGCCTATTTAATAGATAAGTCTTGTGAATATATTCATGATACGGATATTCCTCCGTGCCCAGATTCTTGTAACTTATGTCAGCAAGGTTGTAAGACAAAATCTTTATCTGCACCGTTTACAATGAACCCATTAACCTGTGTATCTTTTATCAATACCTTTGGTGATGGTAATTTGCCAGAAGGTGTGACAGAGGATATGTTGGAAGAGTGGATTATAGGTTGTGATAATTGCCAAGACTCGTGCCCATTTAATAAGAATCATGATTGGAGCATCGGGAAAGACTATCCTGGACTTGATGAATTGGAACCTATACTACAGCCAGAATTTATTTTGAAAGCCTCTGATGAAGAGATTATAGAACAAATGATTCCTAAATTCTGTTTTCATTTAACGAATGAACAAATTCCATTGTTGCGTAAATCTGCTAAGCGGGCTATAGAATACAAAAATAGGTGGCAAAAACAATGATGGGCCTATAAGATGAGTCAAAAGTATAATCAAATGTAGAAATTGCCATGATTAGAAATCCTGTACTTCTTTGACTTTTTTCTATAGACTACGTTATAATTAAGTGTTGCCAATTTTGGGAATATACCTACATAGCTACTTTCACAAGCGCTATGTGATATAGAATATACTGAAAGAATTAAAGGGAGGATCTTATGATTCGCGAAAATCTTCGTAATGTAGCGATTATCGCCCACGTTGACCATGGTAAAACTACTTTGGTGGACGCGTTATTAAAACAAAGCCATGTGTTCCGTGAAAATGAAAAAGTAGCAGAACGCGTAATGGACTCCAACGACTTGGAACGTGAACGCGGTATTACTATTTTGTCTAAAAACACTGCTGTTATGCATGATGGCATTAAAATCAACATCGTTGATACTCCAGGCCATGCTGACTTCGGCGGCGAAGTAGAACGTGTACTTAACATGGTTGACGGCGTATTGCTTCTCGTAGATGCTTACGAAGGTCCAATGCCTCAAACTAAATACGTTTTGCGTAAAGCTTTAGAACAAAAGTTGAAACCAATCGTTGTTATCAACAAAATTGACCGTCCTGACCAACGCGTTAAAGAGGTTGAAGATGAAGTACTTGAATTGTTCATGGAACTTGAAGCTGATGATGACCAACTAGATTTCCCTGTAGTATACGCATCTGCTCGTGCTGGTGTGGCTAAAACTAACTGGGATGACGAAGCTGTAAATATGGAACCATTGTTTGAAACATTGATCGAAGAAATTCCTGCACCACAAGGTGATTTGGAAGGTCCTCTTCAATTCATGGTTACTACACTTGATTACGATAACTTCATCGGTAAAATCGCAGTAGGCCGTATCGTTCGCGGTAAAATGAAACCTAACCAACAAGTAGCTATCATGACTGGTGAAAGCACTCGTAAAGCGAAAATCGGTCGTGTATATACATACAATGGCTTGAACCGTGTTGAAACTGACGAAGCTGAAATGGGTGATATCATTGCGTTCGCTGGTATCGACGATATCAATATCGGCGAAACTGTAGCAGATGCTGAAAATCCTGAAGCATTACCATCCATCTCCATCGACGAACCAACATTGTCCATGGTATTCTCCGTAAATAACTCTCCATTCGCAGGCCGCGAAGGTGAATTCGTTACATCCCGTCACTTACGTGATCGTTTGTTCCGCGAAGTAGAAACTAACGTTTCTATGAAGGTAGAAGAAACTGATTCTGCAGATGCTTTCAAAGTATCTGGCCGTGGCGAATTGCATTTGGCTGTATTAATCGAAACTATGCGTCGTGAAGGCTATGAATTACAAGTAGGTAAACCTCGCGTAATTTTCAAAACTATTAACGACAAATTGTGCGAACCATTAGAAGCATTGACTATCGACGTACCTCAAGAATTCATGGGTACTGTAATGGAAAATCTTGGTCAACGTAAAGCTGAATTGACTAACATGGTTGAGTTAGCTGGTTACCTTCGCATGGAATTCGTAATTCCTGCACGTGGTTTGATCGGTTTCCGTGCACAATTCTTAACAGCTACAAAAGGTAATGGTATTATGAACCATGTATTCCATGGTTATGCACCATACAAAGGCGAAATTCCTTCCCGTACACGCGGTGCCTTGGTAGCATTTGAAAATGGCGAAACTACTCCATATGGCTTGAACTCTGTTCAAGATCGCGGTACATTGTTCGTTGGTCCTAACCAAGACGTGTACGCAGGCCAAGTTATTGGTGAAAACACTCGTGAACTTGATATGGATGTTAACCCATGTAAGAAAAAACACGTTACTAACATGCGTTCTAGCTCCTCTGACGAAGCAGTACGCTTGACTCCACCTCGTATCTTCTCCTTGGAACAAGCTCTTGAGTGGATTAACGATGACGAACTCGTTGAAGTAACACCTGAAAGTATTCGTATGCGTAAAACAATCCTTGATCGTAACGCACGTGCGAAAGCTGCTAAAAACAAAAAATAATATCCTTAGTGATATAAAACGACGCTCCTATGGGGGCGTCGTTTTTGTTGTCGAAATTATAAAATTTTTATAACATATTCCTATATATTATATCCTTATGAAAAGTTGATGATAATTTTATCATTAATGCTAGATTCGTATACAAATGGTTGTATATACTAACTCTGCATATTAACTAAGCTTATAGGGGTATTGGTATATACGAAACGTATGGAAGGCTGTATAATAATATCAAGTTTGTTGAAACAAGTTATTGATTATGGAGGTTCTTATGAATAAGAAAATTCTAGCTTCTTTATTTGCTGTAGGTTTAGCTGCAGGCTGTGTATGCTCTTCTGTTGATGCACATGGTGTGTTCTTCGCTAACCGTACAGATGAAAAAGTACTTGTATTAGGTGAGGGTCCTGTAGATAATGCTTATAGTGCAGATATGGTAAAAAATATTACTGCATATGATGTACAAGGCAAACAAATTCCAGTACAAGTTGTGAAGCATGAAAAAAATATAGCTATTGTTCCACCAGCAGATCTTGGTGTAACTGTAACTAATTTCGATTATGGCTACTGGACTAAGACTAAAGATGGTAAAACAATTCATAAACCAATCACCGAAGTTCCTGGTGCGGTTAAGAGTACACATGCTATCAAATATGATGTTCATTACTGGAATGCACAAGCAAAACCATTTGTAGATAAGAATGCATTTATTCAAATTGTACCTTCTGTTAATCCATTGACATTAAGAAAAGGTGATACCTATGAAATCCAAGTGTTTAAAGATGGTAAACCATATGCGAATGCACCTCTTATCAAAGATTTAGTAAATGATTTAACTGGTGAAGCTAAAGCCGATGAAAATGGTAAAGCTACTGTAGCTGTTACAGCAGATGGCTTAAATGTAGTAGGTGTTGAAGTTGCATTCCCTACACAAACTAAAGGGGAACAAAATAAATACTTTAGTGCATTGTCCTTCCTTATTTCTCCTGAAGAATAATAATTAGTAATTTTAGTACTTACCGAGTGTGTGAGTTAATAGAAGACCTCCTTAGTTGGACTAAGGGGGTCTTTTTATATTTTTGAGCAAATAAAAATGTAAATGTGTTCTGTGAGGACGCTTACCTACAAGGTAAGTAAAAGGAGAGATTATTATGAAGTTACATCGCCATTTATCCGCTGTGATGGCTGCTTTAGTTTTAACTGGTATATCTTATTCTGTGATAGCAACAGAAATTACTGTAACAAGCGATAAAGCAGAGGAGTTGCTGGGGTTAACAATGGGCTCACCAGTACAAACGCAACCTGAGGTTAAACACATAGAGGATACGCTAATAACATCAATTGCAGATACCTGTTATACAAAATGGGCTTTGGTTCAATGGTAGAAAAGACCTTATCATATCCTATGATGCACCAATCAGAACTATAGGTTATGTGCAGTCTGGCGGTAAGTGATACAGGATAAAGGGCCAAATCATCGTTGAACATGCGGCGGATAATAGCCATATTACAATGCAAGGCGACCATTCCGGTAATACCATCGACGATGCAAGCTACAAAAAGGATATTCAAGCATTAGCTGAGAAATTACAATACACAGGCAATGATAAGAAGCTTAGCACAACAGTTCAAATTAATGAAGGTGTTACTACACCTGGTGCTGTAGCAGACCTAGGGGCAGATCATTTTGATTCTCAAGGTCATCTCGTTGTAGATGATACAACAAAAGTTGTTCGTGCTAGTGAATCATCGCTCGTAGGTGGCACAAAATCTGCCCTTACTTCAACAGTTATGGCGTGGAAAAATAATACTAATAATTTACAACGTCGTTTAGGTGACCTTCGTCTAGCTAATACAGATAAAGGAGTATGGGCTAAATATATAGGTGGTAAATCTAAGATTACAGATGGTGCTGATGCACATATGACATACAATGGCGTACAAGTTGGTTACGACCATAAGGCAACTAATGGTTGGATTTTTGGTGGTGCTATTGATTACAGCACATCTAGCAACTCTTATGCCAACGGCAGTGGCGACGGTAAGCTTGGCGGTATAGCCTTATATGGTACAAAACAACATGAGGATGGTCGGTATATAGATATCATCGCTCGTGGTAATAGATTATCCAACGACTATAGCCTTAACTCAATTAGTGGCCAACGTTTGAATGGTAACTACCATACATTTGGTACATCCTTGAGTGCTGAATATGGCAAACGTATTAAAAAACAAAATGGTTTCTATATCGACCCTAGTGTAGAATTTATTCTAGGTCGTTTAAATGGTGTATCCTATGATGCAACTATTGCAGGCGGCGGATCCATGCATGTTAAATCTGATGCTGTCAACTCTGCTGTAGGTAGACTTGGCATTGGTATTGGTAAAGAAACAGAAAAATCCAATATCTTTGCAAAACTAGCACTAGCTCATGAATTCTCTGGTAAGGTAAATACTACATATTCTGCACCAGGTAACCCAACAGTTCAAACCACAGTTGACTTGAAGGATACTTGGCTTGATGCGGAAATCGGCGGTTCTTGGAGTGTTCGTCCTAGCACATATCTATATGGTACATTCACTAAAAACTTTGGTGCTACCATAGATAATACATGGCGTATCGATGCAGGCGTTAGACATAACTTTTAATTAGGCATATCAAAACTCTGTAGTAGCTTTAAATCGAGCTGCTACAGAGTTTTTTTGTAAAAGTGTTTATGTGAATTATTCTATAGCGGCAAATAGGCAAATATTAACTGGCTTGCTGTGATGGACAGACTTTAACAATTTTGTATTTCTGTGATAGTATATAAAGGCCAGTTAATATGTAACTTCTTAAGTAAGAGTTAGGAGGATATAATATGAAAGTTCTAATCGTAAATGGTAGTAGCCATGTAAATGGCACAACAATGCAAGCTATACAAGAGGTACAAAAGGTATTTAGTGAAGCCAATGTAGATACAGAGGTCATTCAGCTAGGCAATAAACCTATTCGTGATTGTATTCAATGTGGTTATTGTTTTGAACATGGCGAATGTGTATTCAAGGATGATGATGTAAATGCCTTTGTAGAAAAAGCGAAGGATGCAGATGGTTTATCTTTGCAACACCTGTATATTATGCACATCCGAGTGGACGTATTTTATCCTTTTTAGATCGCGTATTCTTCAGTGCAGAAAGTGTAAAGCCCAATCCATTTGCCTTTAAACCAGGTGCATCTATCGCCGTAGCTCGTCGCGGTGGTACAACGGCTTCCTTTGATGTACTTAATAAATACTTTGGTATTTCTCAAATGCCAATTGCAGGCTCTACATATTGGAATATTAGCCATGGTCTAGTAGCCGAAGATGCTAAGCAAGATGAAGAAGGTATGCAAACCATGCGCAACTTGGCTAGAAATATGGTTTGGATGATGCGTAGCTTTGCTGTAGCTAAGGAACAAGGTGTGCCATATCCAGATACAGATAAAGAGAAAAAAGTATCTACGAACTTTGTGCGTTAATAACTTATCGATGGTTGAGTTACTAGAGGAATTATGATGGTTAAAATTTTATTCATTTGTCATGGTAATATTTGTCGTTCAACTATGGCTGAGTTTTATATGAGGCATATCGTTGCGAAAGCTGGACTTAGCGATTCTATTTATGTTGAGTCTGCCGCTACATCTCGTGAGGAGATAGGGAACGACACCCATTATGGGACTAAGCAAAAACTAGATGAAATGGGTATTCCTTATACTCGTCGTAAGGCTCGTCAAGTAACTGTTGATGACTATCATAATTTTGATTACCTCATTATTATGGATGAAAATAACGGACGTAATTTAAAACGTATTATTGGTGATGATGTAGATTCTAAGGTATATAAGGCTATGTCTTTTGTTGGTGAAAGCCGTGATGTAAAGGATCCTTGGTATACGGGAAACTTTGATGAAACCTATGATGATGTCAGTCGTAGCTGTGATGCTCTATTAGCGTTGATTAAAGAAAAAATATAAATATAAAGACCTTACTATTAGATGATGTATCAATAGTGATTGAGTTTAACTATAGTTATTCCAATCTTGAATTGATTTAATAGTAAGGTCTTTTCTATATACAGACTATCTTGCTTTATACTTTATACTATCGAACCATAACGTAATATGGTATAATTTTTAGGTATTCATGCGCCTATAGCTCAGGGGATAGAGCGCCGGTCTCCGGAACCGGGTGCGCAGGTTCGAATCCTGCTAGGCGCACCAAATAAAAGGCTTCTCGAAATTTCGAGAAGCCTTTTTATGTGTCTTTATTCTTTAGGTTGATGTATAGTTCAGAAAATTATATGTTAGCATCTATATTTAGTACAACGAATTCCTCGTGCTTGAAATTCATTCATCAGTAAGTCTATTGATTTATCAATGATTTCTTCATTAGTTATATATACCATCTTTTTGTAATAGACAGTACCGTCAAATTCTATCCAATGGCTTGTTTTACCATTTAGTTTACAAATTTGCATTCTGCCGGCCCAACTGCCCATACTACGGAATTGTTTTCCTTTAGAAAAACGTACCTCACGAATATCGCTTAATTTAAATGTTCTTCTTACTAAGCCAATGCCTATAGAGACTTGATCATCCTTAAAGTAAAGAAGTTTATAACGCTCTCCAGGAGGCATAGATCTAATGATAGATAAGTTATAAGTAGCAAAAACTACAGCGATAGCAATCAATAGAGATATAAGGATTATCATATATTTTCCCATACAATTAAGTCCTCCTTATCTCTATTATAATAAATATAAGTAATGTATGAAATCATTTTATATCACTTCATGAATGAAATTTCATATTGGTTATATCTTACATATGTATAATATTCTCAAAATTGCATGGTTATTTGTAATCGAAATGGAGAGAGTTCTATGTTTTCTACGCTTATATTTTTTATAATTATATTCTTAATTTTCTTTTTTGTTAAGCAATACAATTTACTACAAAAATTGACTGTAGAGATTAAAGAGGCACGTGCCAATATTATCGTTGCTTACGAGAAAAAAGTAGCTATTGTTAATCAGTTTACAGGTCTTGTAAATGAGTATGATGATTATGAAAAATTAATTCAATTAAAAGTGTCTGATAACTTTGTAGATATGGCTCGTGAAACAGCAAAAGCAGTTCAAAATATTACAGCTTTAGCTAATCAATTTCCAGAGTTAAAAGCCAATACTCAATATAGTAAATTCTTAGAAGCGATTAGTGAAAATGAAACGTTCATTTCTAATAAACGTGAGACTTATAACTTCCAAGTAAAAGAGTATAATAGTGAGATTGCCCAAATTCCAATGGTATTTGTGGCATCCTTATTGGGATTTAAACAGGCCCCATTCTTTGATCCAAATAATGAAGAGGCTTTAGCTGAATTTAGTGGTGCTGATCCAGAAGCAATTAAAGATCTTGCTATAAAGGGCACAGACAAGTTGAAGGATACAACAGATAAAATTAGAGAATCCTTTGAAAAACGCGAGCAAGAAGCACAAGCGAAGAGAGAAGCACGTCTTAAACAAGAGCGTGAATCTTCTTCTAATAATGAGAGTGTAAAGACTGAAGAGAAAACTGAAACAGAAGCTCCTAAAATTGAAGAGGCGTCTGCTTCAGTAGAGAAACAAGAAGAGAAGTAATCATATATTCAATTGATGTATATGAGCAGATAGTATATAAATCTATTTGTAAAATGAGAGATAAAAGACTCCACTCGTTGAGTGGAGTTTTTTGTTTTTGAAAATACCGTCTAATATAGCATTTATGTAAAAATATATATTTAATAATATCAAGATAACGTGTAAATGTGATTTGAGTAACACATTTTATTTTGAGAATGATGTACAATAAAAATGTCCTTGTGAAAATCTGAACATCTTAGCTGGAACACTAGGCATATAGGACGTGATGAATAATATATAGATTATCTAATTAAGATTAATAAAGTACTAAATTGTATCATTGCATAGTTTTGATGTAGTGATATAGAGGAGATAGAATGACAAATAGAATACAAGAACTCACCGTCGATGAAACTTGGCGTATGAGCAAGATGCGTGGAATAATCGATCTAATTACTTTGTAGAAATGCACAATCGGGACGATCGTAAGGCGCAGGTTACAGAGTTTTTATCCTTCTTGAAGGATGAAAATCTTTTGCCCCCTAAAGACGGTTGTACCCTTGATATTGGCTGTGGTGTATGTGACTATGCATTAGGATTGGCTCGTGAAGGCCATAAGGCAACAGGTATAGATTTATCTGATGGTATGATTCGTGGTGCTAAACAATTAGCAGAGGCAGAAGGTTTAGATCTTAGCTTGTATATTGCACCGTGGTCTGATGAAACTCGCCGTGAACTAAAATGGGATAAAACCTTTGATTTAACATATAGTATTTTTTGCCCTATCATGTTTGATGTAGAAAACATTCGCGCCATGCATGAATCAAGTAAGGACAAATGCTTGTGGATCGCTTTTAGTGAACGCAGTGATGAAACGGTAGATATGTTATCTGAACATTTCTTTGGTCGCGATTCATTCCCTTGGGATGGCAAGATGAAAGCATGTTTAGATGTTATCCATGAAATAGGGCATAATGTAAAAGTAACTTATAAAACAGTTCCTGAAACAGAGGTTATGAGCCTTGATAAAGCGGTTAATTACTTTGCTATGCGACTTCATAATAATACATGGGGCGATATAGAAGATATGAAAGTAGAAATTAGAAATCTCATTGAACCATTAGCCATTAATGGAGAAATCCATAATAAAACAGTTGATAAAGTGGCATGGGTATCATGGTCTGTGAAATAGGAGGGTAGTATGACAGTTGATGAAAAACGTAAGTTAGAACTAAAAACTATGTACCAAATTATTGGCATCTATTGTCATAATAAGCACCATACTCCTAAGGGGCAGCTATGTGAGGCTTGCGAGCAGGTTTGGGAATATGCGGAGCATCGCATTGATGCATGTCCTCATATGGAAAGTAAAACATTCTGTAGTGTATGTAAAACCCATTGCTATGCACCTAATTATCGTGAAAAAATCCGTGAAATTATGCGTTATGGTGGACCAAGGATGTTACTGGTATCGCCGATCCAAGTCATTAGACATATGTATCTTGAATGGAAAGACAAAAAAAGAGGCTAGCCATGCTAGCCTCTTTTTAATGGTTTTATCACGTTTTCATGTAATAATCTTATGCGATTGCTTTGTCCAATACAGCTTTGATTAATGCTTTTGTTTGGTCATAGCTTTCACCAGGTTGAGCCTCATATTGTTTGTCGAGGTCGAACCATAAGTTTGGATAGTACTCATAAGGGTGAGTTTTGAAGAGCTCATGAGCGTCTTGATCTTCAACCCAGTTGATATGAATGTCTGCATATGCAGGGTTTTCTGCAACAAGTTCATCGATAGCACGGAATGCATTTGCACAATAAGGGCAACCGTTTAAGTGGAAACCTAAGATTTCTTTCATGGTTTTACAGTCCTTTCCAGACAAAATTAATATATATTTCTATAATTTGAGATTTATTACATACTCATGTACCACAACATGTGGTACACTACTGAGTATAACACATCTATATAAGATATTCAATTTTTTGGATATATCGAATGAGAATATTGAGAATGCGATATGCATTTTTTACATAGTTAAGGAGGCACCTATGATTTCAGGCGCAGCATATGTGGTGAAGGCCCTTCAAGAGGAGCAGGTAGATATACTATTCAACTATCCTGGGGCAGCAACCATTGATATCATGGATGAATTATATAAACAAGATAAGGTAAAAGTAATTTTGCCACGTCATGAGCAAGCATTGGCTCATGCAGCAGATGGTTATGCTCGCAGTACAGGTAAAGTAGGGGTGTGCATGGTAACCTCTGGACCAGGTGCTACAAACCTTGTGACAGGTATTGCTACAGCATACGCTGATAGTGTTCCCCTTGTTTGTATTACAGGTCAAGTAGACTTGGGCCTCATGGGTAATGACGCATTCCAAGAGGTGGATACGGTTGGTATTGTGCGCAATATCTGTAAATATGCTGTTACCGTTCGTGATCGTAAAGAGCTAGGGCGTATTTTGAAAGAAGCCTTTTATATTGCCCGTACTGGTCGTCCTGGTCCTGTAGTGGTGGATGTTCCTAAAAACATTCAAAAGGCTATGGGCTCTGATGAGTATCCAACAGAAGTCAATATTCGTGGCTATAAACCAAATACAACAGTTCACGTAGGACAAGTAAAAAAAGCATGCTCTATTATCAGCAAGGCTAAACGACCACTATTCTTATTAGGCGGTGGCGTTAGCATTAGTGGTGCTAACGACCTCATGATGAAGCTAGTAGAAAAAACAGGCATTCCTGCTGTAACTACATTGATGGGGAAAGGTGCTATCGATAGTCGACATCCTTTATATCTCGGCAATATTGGCATTCATGGTGGCTATGCACCGAATGTGGCACTCACTGATTGTGATGTAATGATTTCTATTGGTACACGCTTTAACGACCGTATTACAGGCAAATTAAGTACCTTTGCACAAAATTGTAAGATTATCCATATTGATGTGGATGCAGCATCTATTTCTAAAAATATTAAGGTAGATATTCCAATTGTAGCAGATGCTAAATTAGCTATTGAAAAATTATTGGAATATATTGAACCTCATGATCTTGGTGAATGGCCTGCGCAATTACAACAACTTAAGGCTGAGCGCCCTGTTACACAAGCTGGTGAAGAGGGCTTAACACCTCAAATTGTTATTGATTATATTAATAACCACTATGCACGACCTATTGTTGCTACTGATGTAGGACAAAATCAATTGTGGACTACTCAATTCCTTGAAATTAAAGGACAACACCAAATGTTGACATCTGGTGGCCTTGGCACGATGGGCTATGGGTTCCCAGCGGCGTTAGGGGCTCAAATTGGCAACCCTGATAAACGAGTATTTGCTATCTGTGGTGATGGTGGTGTACAAATGAATATCCAAGAATTTGCCACAGCTATGCATTACCGTTTACCTGTAACTCTCATCATTTTGAATAATGGCTTCCTTGGTAATGTACGCCAATGGCAACAATTGTTCTACGACAAACGATATGCTTGTACTAATTTGTTGATGGATGAAAGCTCTATTGTGACGCGTGATATGATCGATAATGATGAGTTTGAATACGTTCCAAACTTTGTACAATTGGCAGAAGCTTATGGTGCTAAAGCTATGCGTATCACGAAGGTAGAGGATATCGAAAAAGGGTTCCAATTGGCAGATACTTTCAAAGATGGTCCTACATTACTTGAGTTCATCATTCCAACAGAGCTCAATGTATTGCCAATGGTACCAGCTGGCAAATCTTTAAGCGATATGTTATTAAAGGATAAAAAATAGGAGGGGCTATGGAATTACATATGGAAAAACGCTGTATTTCAGCGTATGTAGAAAACCAAATCGGCGTATTGGCTAAAATTTCAGGCCTCTTCGCAGGTAAAAATTATAACCTTGATACATTGACTGTAGGAGAGACAGAAGATCATACCATGTCTCGTATGACCATTGAGCTCACTTGCGATGATTTGACGTACGAACAAATCATTAAACAGCTTAATCGCAGTGTAGAGGTGATTAAGGTTATCGACTTTACGGATATGCCGATTACAAAAAAGAACTATTGTTTATTAAGGTCAACAGCTGCAAAGAAGCAGATAAACAAGAAATCTTCCGCATTGCTCAAACCTTTGACTTGTTGGTAGTGATTATAACCGCAAATCTGTTCTCGTACAATGTGTAAAAACAGTATCTAAAAATAACGACATGATTGCCTTTTAAAGATATGTTCGTTAATCGCATTGAAGTTGTACGCGGTGGTAGCGTGCTATCGAAGCATTATCTACACCTGATAGATAAGTCTTAACTTAATTATTCTAAATCTATTTCTAAGGATAATGATCTAAGACTGGTAGTGATTTAGAATGGGTACAACTGAATATGATATAATATTTATATCGACCATTATTGATATAGAGACCTTGGTTGTATGCCAAGGTCTTTTTATATAGGAGGTACTATGAGTTTATTAGATGATATTTTAGCCCATAATAGAGAATATGTAGAAGATCAAAATACAGGTTATGTAGAAACAGATACTAAATGTAGTAAGATGCCTAGTCGTGAAATGGCAATCGTTACATGCATGGATACACGTCTTGTTAACTTCTTAGAAGATTCCATGGATATTGGCCGCGGTGAAGCGAAAATCGTAAAGACTGCAGGGAACTGTATTACAGGTCCCTTTGATGGCGTTGTACGTAGCTTACTTGTATGTATTTATGAGCTAGGTGTTAACGAAATCTTTATCATTGGTCATCACGAATGTGGTATGGCAAAAACTACAGCAAAAGATCTAACCGAAAAAATGTTGGCTCGTGGTATTGCACCAGAAGCGATTCATATGGTCCGTAAAGAAATGGAACGCTGGGCAGATGGATTTACACACCCTGCTGAAAATGTAGAAGACACTGTAGACGAATTGCGTATGAATCCTTTGATTCCGAAAGACGTACCTATTCACGGTCTTATCTTCCATCCTAGAACAGGTGAAATTGAAGTCATCGTTAATGGCTATACACAAATGAAACAATATTACGAAAAATAGTAGGTAAATCTTGTTTGACTTAAAGTTAAGTTTAAGTTTTATAATGTGTTCATATTAAATATTAGTCAAACAGTTTAGTTAATAAAGGAATTATATGAACAAAAAAAGATTAATTATATCCTTACTAGCTATTATTACTGTGGTTGGTGCTACTGTAGGTAGCTATGTATATAGAGATACTATATACAGTCGAATTGCACGGACTGCGGCTGTGATGAGTGGCCAAGAGATAAAACCACTCCTTAATTCTGAAAGCCGTTACATTCGGCAAATTGTAGCTCAAGATAACAGCACGAGCGTACTATTATGTGGCAATCAGATAGCAGCGAAGCTGATGCGGTAATAGAGTATCGTCTAGCAGGTTCTGAAAATACTCAATCGATAGGGGCAACGGATAAAGTTTTTACTGATGATGGCAGTACTACCTATATCCATGAGGCCACATTGACAGGGTTAACACCTAAAACAAAGTATGAGTATCGTGTTGGGTATGGCAGTGATCGCCGTAGTGATTGGTACTCCCTGGAAACGGCTGGCGCTAGTGTCTATGATGTGCTCATATATCCAGACTCTCAGTCGGGGGATTATTCTCAATGGGAAGAGATTGTAAAGGACTCAGCACATCGCAATCCAAGGACAGCCCTGTATATTAGTATGGGGGACCTTGTAGATAATGGGGAACAAGACTATCAATGGCGCACTTGGTTAAATTCCATTAGACCGTTGAGTGCTAATGTGCCGTTAGCAACGACCTTAGGCAATCACGAGATGTATACATTAGATTGGAAAATGCGCGAGCCTTATGCGTATTTGAATTACTTCGCAGTACCGCCTAATGGGAATGAAATTTTTAATCGTCGTTATTATTCCTATGACTTCGGTGATGTTCATTACGTTGTATTAGATACGCAACTTTATGAAAGCAATCATGAGGATAATCATGATACGCATCATCCTGATTTATACGATGTACAGATTCAGTGGCTACGCCAAGATTTGGCAGCAAATACTAAAAAGTGGACCGTAGTTCTCATGCATCGGGATCCATTCCAATATGCCATTGACCGCCCTGGCGCAAGTCGTGATGTAGGATTCAACGAAGAGGGCGTATTGTTTATGCCTATCTTTGATGAGTTTAATGTAGATTTAGTGTTGTCAGCTCATTTACATTCTTATCGTAATAGAGGGCATGTACGTAACTTTGATCGAGATGCTTCGGGACCATTATATATTCTGACTGGTATTGCCGGAGATACTCGTCGCCCTAAGTGGAAAGAACATCCTTTAGATGTATATGTGGCACCAGATCGAGATAAGAATAACTATATGGCGATGACTGTTACACCGAATAAATTGATAGTAAAAGCTTTCTTACCAGACGGTACACAGCTAGATGAGTCGGTTATAGAGAAATAGAAGTACAAGATTATAAGAATATATAAGCAAAAGACACCTTCTTTGAAAGGTGTCTTTTTTGTGTGTTTATACAAATAGTTTTCTCTCATTTATAGATTAAATAGGTAAACATATAAATGATAATTATATATTTATTAGATATTTTATATGCTAAATTAAGTTCATGTAAATTACAGTTTTAAGGACTATGATAAAAATTAATTCATGATATAACAAATAAAAATACAGAAAATTTGTATAAAACTTGAATAAAACGAGTGATAGTATTATAATACGTACATAGGTTATAAAAATACGCTAATAATGTATAAAATATACATACAGTGTATAAAGGAGATAGAGTAATGAATACATTACAAGATTTGATCAAGAAATATGCCGCACAATATAAAGAACAAGTTGTAGCATGGCGTAGACATATTCATAGTCATCCAGAATTATCTGGTGAAGAAAAAAATACATCCTTATTTATTCAAAAGGTTCTTGGTGAATTAGGCATTCCTTTTGTAAATGATGTTTCTGATTATGCCGTTATCGGTAAAATCGAAGGAGCTCAACCTGGACCAGTTATTGCATTGCGTGCTGATATAGATGCCTTACCTATACATGAAACTACTGGATTTACCATTTGCATCAGAAAATGACGGCGTTATGCATGCTTGTGGTCATGATAGCCACATTGCGATTTTGCTTGGGGCCGCAGCCATTTTACAGTCTATTAAAGACCAATTGCATGGCACCGTAAAGCTCGTATTCCAGCCTTCCGAAGAGGAAGCATTATTCCCAGGTGCACAAGGTATTGTAGATAGCGGCATTCTTGATGATGTAGATGAAATATATGGCCTTCATGTATGGCCACAATTACCCGGTAGGTTTAAAAAAAGGTAATTTGATGGCTGCATCGGATCACTTCCTCGTGTATTAAAGGGAAATCAACTCATGGAGCGGAGCCTCAAATGGGGTAGATGCCATCGTAAGCCGCAAACTGGATTGTAAACGTGAATCTATTGTGGCTCGTGAAACAAATCCAATGGAAAATCTACTCGGTGTCATCAATGGTCCCGATATACGGGCATCGATGTGGGGTAGATGCCAGAGCAGCCGCAAACTTTGTAAACGTAGAATCTATTGTGGCTCGTGAAACGCCAATGGAAAATCTAGTATGTACCATTGAGCGACAGATACAATAGGCTGACCTTACATGAACCAGCAAAACGGGATTATATAGAACGACGTCTTGGTGAAAGTTTACAAGCTCTCGATATGTTATTAAAAACAGAGAGTACCTTAGATTATAAACGTGGTCATGGTGCTACTATCAATGATCCAGACGCCATCGATTATGCCACATCTATTGTAGAGAAATATCTTGGTAAAGAAGCTGTGGTACATCCTGAATTCCCGTCCATGGCTGCAGAGGACTTCTCCGCGTATCTTCATAAAATAAAAGGTGCTTTCCTTTGGTTAGGTACTGGATTTGAAGGTAATCCGGCCTTGCATAATGAGGCTTTCACCATTGATGAAAGCATCCTAGAACCTGGTATAACAATGATGGCTGCTATTGCCGCCGAATTTTTACAAGAAAAGTAGTTAAATAAGTAGTTTGAAATAAGAGGTTATCATGAAGAGTTTACAACATACATCATTTAAAACAATGCTTCAATACACACCAGAAGAAATTAAATACTTCTTGGACTTAGCAGCAAAATTAAAAGCCGATAAAAAAGCAGGGAAAGAAATCAAAACATTAGTAGGTAAAAACTTTGCATTAATTTTTGAAAAAGACTCTACACGGACACGTTGTGCCTTTGAAGTAGGTGCTGCGGACCAAGGTGCTCATACAACATATCTTGGCCCTACAGGTTCCCAAATGAATAAAAAAGAATCCTTAAAAGATACAGCTCGTGTTCTAGGATCTATGTATGATGCCATCGAGTTTAGAGGTTTTGATCAAGCCGATGTAGATACATTAGCTGATTATTCTGGCGTACCTGTTTGGAATGGCCTTACCGATATGGATCATCCTACACAAACATTAGCGAATTTTTTGACGCTTCAAGAAAATATTGATAAACCATTGAATGAAATCTCCTATGCTTATGTGGGTCATGGTCAATCTAATATGTGTAATGCCTTAATGAGTGGCGCCGCTAAAATGGGGATGGACTTTAGACTTATCGGTCCTAAACAATACTGGCCAGCCGGTCCATTCTATGAAGAATGTTTGAAAGTTGCGAAAGAAACAGGTGCTACCATCACATGTACAGATAACGTAGCGGAAGGTGTTAAAGGCTTAGATGTAATCTATACAGGTGTATGGGTAACTATGGGTGATACATACGATATGTGGGAAGAACGTATCAATACGTTTAAACCATTCCAAGTTAACGCTGAAATGATGGCATTAACAGGTAATCCAAATACCAAATTCTGTCACTGCTTGCCAGCATTCCACAATACGGAAACTCAAGTAGGTAAAGATATCTTTGAACGGTTCGGCATGAATGGTATTGAGGTAACGGAAGAGGTATTTGAAGGTCCAAATTCCTTAGCATTCCAAGAAGCCGAAAATCGTCTCCATACGATTAAGGCCGTTATGGTTGCTACATTTAGTGACTATCCATTGAAATAATTTCATCTTCCTAGAAGGTGATGAATCGTATAGTTTGTTTCCTATTTATAATCGCTGAAAGTAATAACTGAGAGTTGTATAAATAGGTGTGAGTCACCAATAGGTGAGAATTGAGGTTTACTATGACACCCTATAAAGTATTTATTGTCGGTCATGAAGGCACAACAGGTTTAAGAATTCATGAACGGTTATCCGATAGAAAAGATATAGAGCTATTAGCTACAGCTGATGAGGATCGTAAAAATGTAGAGGCTATTAAAGAGGTAGCTAAAGAGGCAGATATTGTATTTCTCTGCTTGCCTGATGTGGCATCTAAAGAAATCATGGCTGCTATCGGTGAATTACCATGTAAGGTAATTGATACATCGACTGCCTTTAGAACGGCTGCTGATTGGGCCTATGGTTTCCCAGAGCTCGGTGCGGATTATAAAACAGCCATCGCTACTAAAAAACATATTGCTAACCCTGGTTGTCATGCGAGTGGGATGATTGCTTGTATTGCACCTCTTGTAAAAGCTGGTCTTGTACCAACAGAGTATCCTTTCACTATCACATCCTTAACAGGCTATAGCGGTGGTGGTAAAAAGATGATTGGCCAATATGAAAGTGAACCGAAGGATTATTTCCTCTATGCACCGCGTCAATATGGTCTTAGTCAACAACATAAGCACTTGCCTGAGGTTCAGCATGTGTGTGGTCTTAGTGAAGCACCTATTTTTATTCCTATCGTTGACGATTATTATTCTGGCATGGAAGTAACGGTAGGCATTCACAGTCGTTTATGTCAAAAGCCAATAAGCATTGATACAGTGCAACAGGCATTAGAAAACTTTTATAAAGGTAGCCCGATCATTACTGTCGTACCATTTACTGAGAACAGTAATACAGGCATGTTAAATGCAAATCAATTGAGCAACACAGATAGCATGAAAATCTATGTGACTGGCAACGATGAACGCATTATGGTTCATGCTATTTTCGATAATTTAGGCAAAGGTGCCTCTGGTGCTGCTGTTCAATGTATGAACATTGCTTTAGGTTTGCCTGAGGATACAGGCCTAGCACTAGGTTAGAGAGGGAACTATGAAGGACGTAACAAATGCAATGCGGGCGCATATCTTAACTGCGGCCGTTCCATATATTAAACAATATACAGATCAATACGTTGTCGTTAAATATGGCGGCAATGCTATGATTGATGAAGAATTAAAAAAATCCGTTATGAAGGATTTAATGCTACTTCAATTGGTAGGGGTAAAAGTTGTGCTCGTTCATGGCGGTGGACCAGCTATTAATAGCACACTAGATGCCATGAAAATTGAATCCCGTTTTGCAAATGGCTTGCGTGTCACTGATGAAGCGACAATGGATGTAGTACAAATGGTATTAGCCGGTAAGGTTAATAAAGGCCTTGTAGCAGATTTAACAGACCTTGGTGGTAAGGCTGTTGGTCTCTGTGGTGTGGATGGTAATATGATTCAAGTTCATAAACAAAATGATGAGCTTGGTTATGTAGGCTCTATCGATACGATTGATACAAGTATTATCGACGATGTTATCAGTAGAGGTTATATTCCTGTCATTTCTTCCATTGGTATGGGGGCTGATGGCAAGACATATAATATTAATGCTGATACGGTAGCCGCAAAAATTGCCGGTGCTCTTAAGGCGGAAACAATGGTGGCTATGACCAACATTGATGGTGTGCTACGTGATGTACATGATCCTAGTTCTCTAATCTCTAAAATTACTATGGCAGAGGCAGATCAATTAAAAGCAGAGGGGATTATCGCTGGCGGTATGATCCCAAAAGTGGATTGCTGCTTAGAGGCCATCAAATCAGGAGCTCAAAAGGTGTTTATCATCAATGGTGAGATTCCACATGCCATTCTTATCGAGCTATTGACTGATGAAGGTCTTGGCACCATGTTTGTAAAGTAATATAGTAGGTATAGCGATGGTAATATTTATTACCATCGTTACCTTTCACATAGATAGACGACGGCACGACCGTACGTTTGGAGGATGTAATGAGTAATACAATCGATTTTGAACAACAAGATAAAGAATATATAGCCAATACGTATGGCCGGTTTAACGTATGTTTTGAAAAGGGGAAAGGCTCTCTTTTATGGGATGTAAATGGTAAAGAATACATCGATCTTGGATCTGGTATCGGCGTAACAGCTTTTGGTGTCGATGACGATGAATGGACAGAGGCCGTGACAAAACAATCTCATGCGTTGAACCACATTTCTAATTTATACTATTCTTTGCCACAAATTGAATTGGCAAAACAACTATGCGCTAAAACGGGTATGAAGAAGGTATTCTTCTCTAACTCTGGTGCAGAGTCTAATGAATGTGCTATCAAAGCAGCTCGTAAATATAGCCATGACAAATACGGTGAAGGTCGTCATGTCATCGTCACCTTGGTTAATAGCTTCCATGGTCGTACTATTACTACCTTGTCTGCTACAGGCCAAGATGTATTCCATCAACATTTCTTCCCATTTACAGAAGGCTTTATTCATACACCTGCTAATGATATTGATGCGGCTTTAAAAGCTCTTGATAATCCAGCAGTTTGTGCCATCATGATGGAACCTATTCAAGGTGAAGGTGGCGTTATGCCACTAGATAAAGAGTTCGTACAAGCCGTAACAAAATATGCTCATGAACACGATCAACTCGTGTTAATCGATGAAGTACAAACTGGTAATGGCCGTACTGGTAGTCTATACGCATACCAACAATTTGGCATTGAGCCAGATGTAGTATCTACTGCAAAAGGTTTAGCAGGTGGCCTTCCTATGGGGGCTACATTATTCAATGAAAAGATGCAATATGTGTTAAATGCTGGTGCACATGCAACAACCTTTGGTGGCAATCCAATCTGTGCGGCAGCAGGCAATACTATCATTAATCGTTTAACACCAGAATTCTTAGATTCTGTAAAAGCAAAAGGGGACTATGTAAAAGCTACCTTAGCAGGAAAACCTGGTATTCTAGGTGTGAGCGGTATGGGCCTTATGCTTGGTATTGAAACTACAGTAGATCCAAAAGCAGTCATTGCGAAATGTCTTGAAAAGGGCGTTGTATGCTTGTCTGCAAAAAATAAAGTACGTCTTTTACCAGCTCTTAATATTCCTCAAGACCAATTGGAAAAAGCGATTGCTATTGTAGCTGAAGCTATTGAAGAGTTAGCGGCAAAATAATTTTAAGGATAACTTTCATAAATATCATTTAAAATAGTTGCGTAACCGTGTAATTATTGAAATAAATCGATGAATATATAGACTTTAGTTCTCATTCGTGTTACCCTAGAAGAAACAGTCTATATTGGAGGAGTAAATATGAATACAGAATCCTTACGTAACGAAGTGTTGGTTCCTGCTGTAGCAAAAACATTAGATATTGCTACAAAAGCAAAACCTACAAAAGAAGAACTTTTCACAACAGCAAAAATTACGGCTGCTGTGGCAGTTGCAACAGCTGTTGTATCCTTGGCGGTACAAGCAGTATTACGCAACCGATAAGAAACTAAGAAAACGACATGGCACTGCCTGTCGTTTTCTTTTACTTTTACCCTGTTATTCCCCTTGATTATGGGATTTTATAAGGAGGCGATACCATGCATAGTCGCGATTTAATAGAACAATATAAAGGCTACGTTCAAGAGTGGCGTAGATATTTTCATAAACATCCAGAGCTGAGTAATGAAGAATTTGAAACAACTAAGACACTAGCTAAAGAATTAGAATCTATGGGCGTAGAGGTTCATGTAGATACAGACGTAAGACATGATATTGCTTAGTTGGTATTATGTGGTGATAAAACTGTAAAAGCCATTGCTTTGTGGCGCGCTCTTATGTGATGCTATAGGCCTGTAAAGAACCATAATACTTTATGCGACTGATTCTCTTGATCATTGAATGAAACACGGAACATCCATACGTGGTCAGTTATGGAGCAACTGCTACTAAAAAAAGTACCGCCTATCCTGCCATTGGCAACGTGAAGGCAAGCTTCTAAAAATTGTACGATGGTCATATGCATCTAATTATTATTACGTAGATATTTAGCCAAGATCAACTTAATGTCTATGAAAGTCTAGCATGTTTACCAGAGCCTCAAAGCACTGTATAATTTGCATTGTAGTATACCTGCTGAATGATATCTATTGGGGGCCTATGTATCCATATATTCATTTAAATTTGGTATTGGTATGATAAGATAGATGCTATTTTTGGTGGTCATGTGTGGATCGACTTACCAGCAGGACTCATATCTGTGGAAGAAGGTCCTCGTATGGCTGCAAGTAGCCAGATTACTATTAATGTAAAAGGCAAACAAGGCCATGGTGCACAGCCCCATCAAGCGATTGATGCCATTGTAGTAGCTAGTGCTATCGTCATGAATTTGCAAACCGTAGTGTCTCGTAATGTTAGTGCCTTAGATTCTCTTGTACTCACTATTGGTAACATTCACTCTGGATCTGAATGGAATGTTATCCCTGGTGAAGCTAAAATGGGGGGGATTATTCGATTCTTTGACCCAGACCAAGAAGAGTACTATGTTGAATCCATACGACGCGTAGTAGAACATACTGCTGAGGCTTATGGAGCAACTGCTACATTAGAATATGTAAAAAAAGTACCGCCTACTATTAATGATCCTGCATCTAGCGAATTGGCGGAACGTATCGTTATTGATACATTAGGTAAAGACAAACTTTCTAAAATGCGTAAAGTAATGCCAGGGGAAGATTTTGCATGGTATTTACAAGATAAACCAGGTTGCTTTGCTTTTATTGGGATTCAAAACCCTGAAATCGAGGCTACGTACGATCATCATAATAATCGATTCAATATGGATGATACTGTACTATCTGCGGCATCTGCCGTATATGCAGAATATGCCATTGCATGGTTGAAAGAGCATAAATAAAAACTATTTAATTATATAAGAATAACCTACGTACTAATCCTCTAATAGATTAGATATTTGTATGTTTAATAATAAAATCAATTAATATTTCCTTCTTAAAAGCACTGTTATCTTAAGGATAATGGTGCTTTTTCATTGTATCTTTATTTATCTTTTGTGCATGATATAGGTATAATATAGGTATAACATGGGTTTAATACAAGTGTAGTATACATCTTATATAGGTCTAATATATATTCTCTAGTTGAGAGGTGCTTATTTATGAATATAGTTATATGTATCACCATTATTGCTATTACAGGTATATTGTTAATGAAGCGCTATCAACCACAGCCAGTTTTAATTGGTATGGGGATTCTCATGATGTTTATTGCTTATGAAGCAAATTGGATTGATGCTATACTCGTTGAGTCTCAATCTACAGGTGTCTTATATTTGATGCCCATGGATATTGTGCGAATTACTACGTCCGAGAATATAGTAAATTTAGGTCTCATGATTATGACCTGTGCTGGTTATGCAAAATATATGGAACATATTGGGGCAGGGACGAGATTGGCACATACATTTATACGTCCTTTATATCGTCTAAATCGCCCATATATTGTACTGGCCCTAATGTTTCTTCTTAATATGGGACTGTCTATTTGTGTACCTAATCCGTTGAGTCTTGCACTCCTTATGATGGTTACTATGTATCCCGTATTGCTTCGCCTTGGGGTGAGCCCAGTGGGGGCTGCAGCGGTTATTGCTACGGGACATCTCTGGACGTAGGACCTGGTGCGGTATCTACCTTACTCATTGCAAAGACCTTGAATATGCCCGTGCCAAACTATTTTGTAGGCTACCAGTTGCGTCTTTATTTCTTAGTCGCCATTGTGACGGCTATAGCACACTTTTTCTGGCAAAATATCGTGAAGATGGAGGAACCTAAGATATAGATGCTTGTGAAAGTATTCCAGAGGCCCAATAGGGCCTAAGCTAGTATATGATATTCCCATTATTGCCATTGTGTTTTATCTTGGGCTTTAGTCAATATGGTTTTCCTGGGTGAAGATGAATGTAACCCTTGCTATGATGCTTGCTTTTGGTATTGCTTGTTTGCTGAATTAATTCGTCATCGTAATCTGCGGCAGTCCTTAAAGTACAACTATTTTCTTTGAAGGTATGGGAAACCAGTTCTCTATGCAGTGACACTTATTATAGGGGGACAAATCTTTGCACAAGGTTTAGTGAGTTTAGGTCTTATTGAATCCTTGCTTGGGCACTTCAAAATATTATCTCTTAACTCCGTTAACTTACCTCTGTGCTAGGGGGCGGTATGTTAGGCCTTAGCATGGTAACAGGTAGCAATGTAGCACCTTTATTTACTTTGGTTCCACTAGTACCAAATATCGTAGCTCATTAGGCTTGATCCGATTACTACTATGCTTGGTATGCAAAACGGTGCAAGCCTAGGATTATTCCTTAGCCCTTTAGTCCCGTAATGGTCGGCGTAGCAGGCGTGGCGCATATTAAGTCAGTAGACTTACTTAAACGAACTGCTGTTCCTGTTCTTGTGGCATTACTTACAAGTGTGTGGGGATATGGTCCTTTACTAAACTTTAACATCTAAACTACTAATTGTTATATTTAACCGCTATACTATATATCGTTTTTAAGTTTAGTTTAAAATGTAAACGTCTTTACATGTATCTAAAGAGCTTATGGTATTCCAAACTTAAATCTATGTAACAAAATGTTTCCTAATGACACAAGTTTTAGCGCATCCATGCTTGGTATATGGGGATTTTGATGGGGCCAGCATTGATTGGTTTCATTGCTCATGGCACAAGTCTTACAGTAGCATTTATCGTATTGACTGCATTACTTGTAGTAAGTGCAGGTACTGGTAAATACGCTTATATGTTAATGGAAAAATCAAAAGAAGCTGAAGCTTAAATAATAGCCCCAAAGACGGTATGTCTTTGGGGCTCTTTTTATGAAATATGGCAATATTATTACGAATATGTTGTAAATCACATTGATTACATACAAAAAAGCCACAGGATTTATCCTGTGGCTTTTACATGTAATATTGTATTAACGGTCACCGTTGAAGATGGAGTTTTTAACAAGTACATAGTCTACTTTGCGATTGCTTGTAGAGTAGTACCACCAGCGTAAGAAATAGCAGGATTGTAAATCTTGTTCCATTTCAACTAATGTATCAAAGATAGAACCTTTGGAATCGATGAAGATTTTTTTACCTTCCACGTTTTTGCGTTCACCTTTTTGGAACTCAGAAGCAGAACCAAAGTATTCTTTTACTGCTTTGCCGTCAACGATTTTTTCTTCCCTGGAGATTCTTCATGACCAGCGAATAGGGAACCAATCATAACCATAGTAGCACCAAAGCGAATGGATTTAGCGATGTCGCCATGATCGCGGATACCGCCGTCAGCGATGATAGGTTTAGTAGCTGCTTTTGCGCACCAGCGAACAGCAGCCAATTGCCAACCACCAGTACCGAAGCCAGTTTTTAATTTAGTGATACAAACTTTACCAGGACCGATACCAACTTTAGTTGCATCTGCACCAGCATTTTCAAGTTCACGAACTGCTTCTGGTGTACCTACGTTACCAGCGATAACGAAAGTTCCAGGCAAGTTCTTTTTGATGTATTGAATCATATCGATTACCGCGTTGGAGTGACCATGTGCAATATCGATTGTAATGTATTCAGGTGTTAAGTTTGCTTTTTTGAATTCATCAACTAAAGCAAATTCTTCTGGTTTTACACCAATGGAAATAGAAGAATATAAATTAAGGTCGTGCATGCGCTTTACAAAGTCCATACGACGTTCTGGTTGAAAACGATGCATGATATAGAAATAACCTTCACGAGCTAATTTTTCTGCCAATTCTTCGTCGATAATGGTTTGCATATTAGCAGGAACTACTGGCAAGCGGAATGTGCGATTACCTAATTTAACATGTGTATCACATTCGCTACGGCTAGTTACGATACATTTATTAGGAATTAATTGCACGTCTTCATAATCAAAGATGTTCGTTGTATTAATCATATTTTCTATATCTCCTTCGAGTATTACTAATTGAACCTGTACCATTATACAAGAGTCGCGTAAAATTTTCAATACGTTCCGAATATTTTGTTTGGACTCAGAAACGAACTGTAGTACAATACAAGTAGATTATGCAAGTTATATACATTAATATATATGGTAAAAGGAGGTTGATTGACATGGATCAGTCCAAAACTCGCATGCTTGCAGAAGCAGGTGTGGCGATTGCAATTGCTCAAGTATTATCCTTTATTACGATTTTTCATATGCCTCAAGGAGGCTCTATTAAGGCTGCAGCTTTGGTGCCGCTCATGATTTATGCCTATCGTTGGGGTGGTGCACGGGGATTTTTTGCTGGCGTCGTATATGGTATTTTACATTTTATTTTAGGCTTTAAATCATCTGTACACTATTTAAGTATTATATTGGATTATCTAGTTGCTTATGGTGCCATAGGTGTATGTGGTTACTTCAAAGATTCTATTTCTGGACTCATTACAGGTTCTATTGTTGGTATTGCATTGCGCTGGATCGCCACTGTTGTGAGCGGTGCCGTTGTGTTCGCTAGCTATGCACCTCAAGGTCAAAATCCATGGATTTACTCCATGATTTATAATGCCTCTTATATGGTGCCAGATGGGATTTTAAATATTGTTGTTTTACTATTCATCTACCAAGGTGTTAAACGAGGTTTAGGACGTCGTGGATAAATTAGGTTTAATTATTTTGGCTGGTGGTTTGAGTTCTCGAATGGGGCAACCTAAGGCATTATTGCCTTGGGTTAATGGTGAAAGCCTCATATCTCATGCACTTCGTAAGGGATTAGAAGCGGATGTGGATGATATCATCATCTCCATTGGTGATGATGATCGGTTAGGACATGCCATTCAGACTCATATCATTGATACGTTATCGAACGATGAAAAGAAAAAAGTTTCTATTGTTCGGGATTCTATTGAGCGATGTGGTCCTCTAGGGGGACTTTATAGTGCTCTAGCTGTTGGAATGAGTCCTGCCTATGCGGTGATGGCTGTAGATATGCCATTTATGCCTATGGATTTATATTATGATTGGTTATATCAAGTGAATCATAACAATTGGAATGTCATAGTTCCTACTGGTTCTAGAGGTAAGCCAGAACCTATGGCAGGAATTTATAGACCTCATATTGTATCATTACTTCCATCTATTCTAGCCGGTAAAGACGTATCGTTGCAGCATGCCCTTGATACGATTGGTCATGTTGAATCTATTGATGCCAGTGATTATGATTGGGAGCTAAGTAATGTAAATCATTATGATGACTATCAATGGGCTCGTGCATTAGCAGAAAATGAGTTCCGTCGTGTGCCGCTTATTAGTGTAGTAGCATCAAAACGTAAAACAGGTAAGACTACGGTAGTAACCCGTCTTGTTGCTGAGTTACAACGAGCTGGATTTTCTGTAGGCGTTGTAAAGAGTGATAAACACGGCTTTCAAATAGATCATGAAGGGACCGATACAGACCTTTCTTATAAAGCTGGTGCTGATGCGGTGGCTATTGCAGGCCCTAATGAAACAGCGATTCGTATACGCACTAAAGAACAATCAAATCTGTATGAAATATCACAGTTTATGCCTGTGGATATAGTTATACTAGAAACAAGGTCCCAAGGCATTGCCCCTATTATAGAGGTTACGCAAGAAGGACATACAGAAGAGCTTATCTCAGATTCTATTGATCGAGTAGCTATAATCGAAATTAGCAAGTTAGACCAAGACGTACCTGGATTAGTACGTCACATACAGGAAATGATGAGGTGTTTACATGGCCGTCGTTACTGTTGAGGAGGCCCTTCAATTATGGGAGAAGGCCTTAGATACGCAAGTTTATAAAGTAGAAATGATTGATGTTGAGTCTGCTAAGGGATATGTGTTGGCAGAGGATATCGTTGCGCCCACAGATGTACCGGCCTTTTCAAAATCAGCGATGGATGGGTATGCCATTGCCTTTTCCGCGGATTGTAATGAGTATATTGTTGACGGTGTTATAGGCGCCGGCGTTGTATGGGAACAACCTGTTGCATTAGGTCATGCAGTACGTATTATGACGGGCGCACCTATACCGGATACATGTGATACTGTTATCATGCAAGAACAGGTAGTTGGCTCCGGAGAACCGGGTACAACAATCACAATTCAAGGTAAATACAAATGTGGCGATCATATCATCCCTCAAGGTGAGGAATGTAGTGCTGGCACTATTGTGATTCCTCGAGGAACAGAGGTAACATCTACGGTACAAACTGTTTTGACTGGTCTGGGGTTGACTGCGGTTGCTGTCAATGCAATGCCTAGCGTGTTAGTCCTTACCTCTGGCCATGAGGTGATTGAGCCTGGTGAAAGCTTAACAGCTGGTAAAATTTATAACTCTAATAGAGCTATGATTTGTGGACTCTTGGAGGATTTAGGCTTTCATAAGATTACGCACTATCATGTTAGTGATGCTCCAGAGGAATTAGAGTCTGAAATCAATCATGTGTTACAGCTCAGTGAAGATGCCGATATTATCATTAGTTCTGGCGGTGTATCAGTAGGGCTGTTTGATACAATGCCTCTTATTTATGAAAAACTAGGAGCTAAATCCATTTATGCGCGCATTCAAATGCGTCCAGGTGCTGCATCCTATGGTGCAGTGACGCCGAAAGGTCAAATCATCTTTGGTCTATCTGGTAATCCAGGGGCTGCATTCAATGGATGGCATCTAATCGTAGCACCAACCTTGAAGCGCTATAAAGGTTTGGCAAACTGGACCACACCAGTAGTAGCCTGCGTAATGGATTCAGAAATCTTTAAGCGTAATGCTTTTGATCGGTATGTACAAGGCAAAGTAATCTTTGGTGGTGGCGCACCACGGTTTGTGGCGAATCGTCACTTTAACAGTAGTAGTATGTTAGGTTTGTATACTGTGAACGCCCTCGCATGTATTCCTCGTGGGGTACATGAAGTACATCCGGGCGATACCTTTGATGTGTATCTATTAGGATTACTACCTGCGGTTTAAAATATATGGACTTAAAAGTTTTATATATGTAGCATTTAAAAATTAAGCATATTAAATATTTGTAAGATTAATAGATATAAATAACAAGACGAGGTCTCTGTGGAGGCCTCGTCTATTTGTTTATATAAGTATATAAAATTACTTCAATTCTGTTGCTGTAGACACTGAAATTAAATCTCAATTAACTTATAATAAAGTCAACAAAAGGATAGTCCTTTTAGTTATATCAATTGAGTTTTGACAAAATTATTTCAATCTACTTTTTAATTATTTCTACTATCAAATAGTTATATAAGGAGTGATTTCTATGAGTAAGACTTTCACAAAAAATATCCCAGTTAATGAAATTTTACATCTAGGCGAGCGTTTAGAGTATAAAGAGGGGCAAGTGATTAGTATTACGATAGCTCAAAATGAACGACTCAGTATTACCTTGTTTGCGTTACCAAAGGGCGAAGAAATCTCTACTCATGTAACTGTAGGTGACGCGATTGTACAAATCCTTGATGGTGAGGCACACATCGTCGTCGGTGATGTGGAACATACTGTGAAAGCTGGTGAAACCTTGATTATGCCATCTGAAGTGCCGCATAGTTTAGATGCTCGAGAAAACTTCAAGATGCTGTTGACCGTAGTTAAATAAATATATCATAATAAATGCATCCCTTGAATTTATAAGGGGTGCATTTTGGCATATGGAGTGATTTGATATCTATGGATTATTTCGACTATTCATATAAACATAATTACATAGAGTTTAGCAGTAATATATATAGAGTTGGCACATATCATTACAACTGGCATAGTGAGACGGAAATTCTTATTTTATTAAAAGGCCAAATGGAAATGAGTTGTAATGGTGAGACATTTACGATGGAACCACTTGATGTGGTCATTATCTCTCCTCAAGTGGGACATGCCACATTAGCTTTGGAAGAGGATGTCATTGCCTTTGCCATTCATGTAGGAAATGAATTTTACCAACAGTATGATCCAGATTTTGGCGCCTATCAATTTGTATTGCGTTCAGATAATAGTACTCGTCACAATCAATTTTTTACAACATTACGGCATCATGCAGCTATGACGATGTTATTGATGACTAAAGGTGAAAGTCCGGTACATCGAATGTGGATAGAGCATCATTATTTAGCATTGGCTGGGGATGTATTTAGAGAATTTGATCCCATTAAAAAGGTTCATGAAAATGCTAGACCTGGCGATATGAAACCAGCAACGTTCGATAAAATGATTGCCTATATTGATGAACATTATGAGCAGAAAATAGAGTTGGAAGATATTGCAAAAATAGGGGGCTATAATGTTGCCTATACGTCTCAGTTCTTTAAAAAGCAAATGGGGATTTCCTTTGTTGAATATGTTTTGCGTTTGAGACTGAGAGAGGCTACCCTTCGTTTAATTAACACCGATGAGGCTGTGGCACGAATTGCGAGTGATTGTGGCTTTGCCGATGTTAAAGCTTTTAATGTGGCTTTTAAAAAGCATTTCCGTATAACACCAACAGAGTATCGCAAACAAGTAAAGAATATTGGGCGTAAAACGACATTGCAAGATTGGAAGGAAATTATTTCTGTAGAAAATCAAGATGTTCTAAATCTACTTCACTCATTCTTGTCCTATGAAGATGACTCACGAGCGAAGGATGAGTTAGAATTTTATTAAAAGGCCAAATAGAACAGTTGTAATGAAAGACATTTACGATGATGTTGATAAAGATTATCTCTCCTCAAGTGGGACATTCCACATTAGCTTTGATAGGATGTATATCTTTTGCCATTCATGTAGGTAAATGAATTTTAGCAACAGTATGATCCAGATTTTGGATACTATCAATTTGTGTTAGTTCAGATGAATAGTACTATATAATCAATTTTTTACACTTACGGCAAAATGCACTATGATTGATGTTATTGATGCTAAAGGTGAAAGTCCGGTACATTCATGTGGATAGATCATTATTTAGCATTGTCGGGAATGTATTTAGAGAATTTGATCCCAAAAGAAAATTATCGTGAAAATGCAAGACCTGGCGATATGAAACCAGCACCTTTTAATTGATTGCCTATATTGATGAACACTGATAGAAAATACTTCAGTTGGAGATATTGCAAATTAGTAAGTTATAATGTTTGGCCTATACGTCTCAAGTTCTTTAAAAACGCAAATGGGGATTTCCTTTGTAGATGTATGTATCTTACTTCCCACAAGAGATGCATAACCTAGCTCATCCAGGTACTGAGGCTGATTGGATTGCAGTGATTGTGGCTTTGCTATTAAAGCTTTGTGTGTGGTTTAAAAAGTTTTCCGTATAACCAGAGATATATCGTAACAAGTAAAGCCATATGGGCGTAAAACTTCATTGCAAGATTGCAGCAGCAATTACAGCAGTTATGAAAATCAAGATGTAGAAATACTTAACTCTTCTTGTCCTATGAAGATGAAATCACGAGCGAAGGTGAGTTGAATTTATGAGTAAGAATCAGAATTTGAAAGCAAAATTAGCCTTGTTAATAAGGGAACATTATAATTAATTTTTATAGAGTTTTGCATATGATGTTTATCTATACCTATAAACATAACCATATAGATTTCAATAATGATATATATAAATATTTTTTGATACATATACAACTGGCATTAGAATTGGGTGATTTTCTATATAAAAAATTAAAGGGTTAATAAAAAGCACTATGAGTTGTAAGTAGTGCTTTTTTACATGTTTTGGGGGATATTATAGATTGTAGGACATGCAAATGGGGAAAGAAAGATAATTCTTTTATGCTTATTTTATTAAAAAGGAGTTTTAATTTGATAGTAATTTTGGAATGTAGAATATACTTCATTCAGATGCAAGAAAATTGGAATAATCTTTTGGAGGTATATAATCAGTTAAATTTATGGAAAACGTAGGTAAAGTTGATTACTTTACTGCTGTACTATTATTATCTTACTTCATAAATCATGAATAACCTATGCACATCAGGTACTGGTGTTGATCCAACCTTTGTAGCCGTAGAACTGACAAAATGATGTTTATGGTTTTTTAAAGAACAAGAGATATTGAGTAGATTAGCCATGCAAAGGTATCTTCTTGGTTTGAGCAGCTACACAGCTCAATTATTAATGTAGAAGGTTTTTCATTTCTTGATTAATTCGCTTAATTTACGGTTGACGTTGTTTTATAATTATCATAATGAATGCTCCACTTATTGCTAGGGTGATGTTTTTGCAAATATTAAGGTTTTATGTGGATTAAAGATAGCCATATGATAATATAGAAAATTGATGAGGTTAGTACTATAAAACAAAGTTACAAATTGGAAGGAAATGTATCTTTACAAAATCTTGGATATTATTAGTATTCAAGTAGAGTTACCTTATTGCTTTGGCGAGTTAAAGGTTGAATTAGATGTTTTTCAACACTTTAGAGGATTTGAAGTAGCACTGCGTTGAGATGCTATTGGAGTAATTTGAACTTATGTGTAATATTAAATACGCTAGCAGCAAACATTTATTGTCACTAATTTTGCGGTTGATTTCATCTATATACAAATCAAGCGGATATGGGTAATTTTGTATATTCTAAATATTTCTATTAAGAAAAGATATATGATAATAGATATGGCTTTTTTGTGCGTTTCTCTATAGGTAATTATTGTTATTCGATGCTACAGAATATAAACCATAGATTGATTTTAAGTACTTTTTTTTTAAGAAGCTTCAACTCCATGATTGGATATTGCATATATGAAAAAAAAAAGAATGAAATCATCGAAAGGAGCTATATTTACCTTATCAGAAAAATTACTTTAAAATAATGTCTTTTTAGTTTTGCTTGAAATTGTTAGTAACAATAGTAAAAAGATTATGACATATAGAACAATATTTAATTTCTTAATTTTAAATTGCATATATACAAGAAAGGTAATAGATGAAAAGGCTAAGGTTAAACGAATCCTACTTTAGATAAATCTTTTTGTGAAATGCAAAATATGGATTTAGCAAGTTGAAATATAACCAAGATAGCTGGTTATTATTTCTTTATGGCTTGGATCTAATTGTTTAAAGGATAATTAGAAGGATAGAAAGATGAAAGGAACTTATGAAACAAGAGGCTCACAATTACGATTGAACTTTGGAACGTCCTTCAGTCAATACTGGATAAATTTCAATTCTGCATGGTATTGCTATATCAAGACATGAAGAGTAGAAAAGATTGAATGGCTAAATCTATTGATTGAAGTGGTAGAATATGGATTTAGCACTGCTAATTCCTGGCAATGAAATTTTGGGTAATTTGATTCTATAAATTCTAGCCTGGTGATATGCTGTCCTCTTTGGTAGAGATTACTTGATATAGCTGATGATTATCTGAAAAATTAATTGCAGTATATTCACAATATTGGCTGATAATGCGTCTTCATGGAACAATTCTTCAAAGCAATTAATGCTTGGTTATCTAAACATTCTTGAGGATGGACAAAAGGGTAAATGCGTTTTAACTGTGAACATAAAACATATTGATACGTCATGGCATTGAATAAATGCTGTTATTAGGTTGTTAAAATCATTAGTCGCGTTGGAATTTGACTGGATGAATTGGTGGTAAAATCACAGTGACATTATTGGTAAGAATCATTAACTACATAAGAGGAAATATTTAGCGGCTATTAAATCTGGCGCACCATTAATTGGCAATATTACAATTAATATTGGGGCATATCACAAGTCGTGATATGGGGCATCGTCGTGTGGTAGAAGAAGGTAAAACTTACCGGTTGATGTTAAAGATGGGGCTATACTTCATGCAGGTCCAATTATTCGTACTATAAGCGATAATGAATTTGAAGTTGTATCTGTAGGACCTACTACATCTATGAGGATGGAAAAATTCGAATATGAATTTGTTAAAAAGACCGGTGTACGTCTCATTGTAGGTAAAGGTGGCATGGGTCCTGAAACAGCACGTGCATGCAAAGACTTTGGCGCACTACACTGTGTATTCCCTGCGGGGAATGCGGTTCTTGCTGCTACAGAAGTCGAAAAAGTGGAGTCTGCTAATTGGAGAGAATTAGGCATGTGTGAAACTTTATGGACTTTTAAGGTTAAAGAATTTGGTCCGCTCATCGTATCCATCGATGCGGAAGGGAATAACTACTTTGAAAATAAAAAAGTAGAATACAATGCGAAGAAAGATGAAGTGTTAGAAGAGATTTATAAACACGTAAGCTTCATTAAATAATCGAATTGTGATCTTCAATTTAATAGGAGGATTATACGGATTTTGTACAATCCTCCTTTTTTGTACCCTTTTTTAAGGATATTACACGTGTTGGGAGGTATTTATGGATACGAGTGTAATGATAACCCTTAGCTTCTTGGTATTTGCCATTGTCATGTTTGCATGGGAGAAAATCCCATTGTCTATTACCGCTATGGTTGTAGCTGTCGGCTTACATCTAAGTGGGGTATTATCCGCTAAAGAAGCATTCGCAGGTTTTGTAGATCCAAACGTTTTACTATTTATGGGCATGTTTGTTATTGGTGAAGCCTTCTTTGCAACTGGTGTAGCAGTGGGGGTAGGTAATGTAGTTCATAAGTTTGCTAAAACTGAAACATCTTTGCTCGTTGCAGTAATGATGATTACAGGTATTTTATCCGGTTTCTTATCTAATACTGGTACAGCGGCTGTACTGATTCCTGTAATTATCGGTATTTGTAAAAAAAGTGGTTTTAAACAAACTAAATTGTTGATGCCTCTTGTATTTGCTGCAGCTATGGGTGGTAATATCTCCCTTATTGGCGCTCCTGGTAATATGATTGCTCAAGCAGGTTTACAACAAGCTGGCTTAGGTTCCTTTGGATTCTTTGATTATGGTTTAGTAGGCTTGCCGATTCTTATCGTAGGTACCATTTTTTATGCTACAATCGGTAAACGTTTCTTACCAGATGCTCCAAGTCATCAACCAGATGGTGCCTTTGAAGGCAATGACGATTATAGCCATGTACCGTCTTGGAAAAAATGGACTGCTGCAATTGTATTGATTTTGACAGTTGTTGCTATGATCTTTGAAAAACAATTAGGTGTAAAACTTTATGTGAGTGCCTGGATAGGTGCTCTTGTATTAGTTGCTACTAATGTTATTAGTGAAAGTGCAGCTGTTAGATCTATAGATATGAAAACAATCATGCTCTTCGCTGGCTCTATGGCCCTTGGGGACGCAATGGTTAAAACAGGTACTGGTTCTGTAATTGCAGATCTTATCGTAAACAGCCTTGGTGCTAGTCCATCTCCAATTGTTGTTCTAGTAGTAATCTTTGTGCTTGGTGTATTCATGACGAACTTTATGTCTAATACTGCTACCTGTGCATTATTGGTACCAATCGGTCTTAGCTTAGCATCTCAATTGGGATTCGATCCAAAAGCAGTGCTTGCAGCTATTGTAATCGCTAGCTCCTTAGCGTATGCTACCCCAATTGGTATGCCTGCGAATACTATGGTATACAACATTGCTGGTTATAGCTTCATGGATTATGTGAAAGCTGGTTTGCCACTCATCGTTGTATCTAGTATAGTAGCACTTATATTGTTACCAATTTTATTCCCATTTTAATGAGATAATATAAGTTTTTTAGAAAGAGCCCTAATGTATGTTGCATTAGGGCTCTTTCTCATATGTGCAATAGGTAGGGATAAACGTATTAGATAATATAATTTAGCTATTAGATGTTTTAGATGTATTATACGTATTATACGTATTTGACGTATTAGATTTTCTATACGTCTTAGGCATCTTAGATCTATTAGATATATTACTAAAATTGTTAAGGATTAATATTAGACATACGTAATACTTTCATATATAATAGATTACTGTAGTTGTACAAATATACATCTACAGTAGACAATTAATATTAAATAGTAAATATTAGATAATATGTTAATAGTTGTTATATAGTTGATAGATGGCCATGGTGCCAAGGAGGCTTTATGTTAAGCGATATTGAGATTGCCCAACAGAATAAAATGGAAAAAATTCAGGTCATTGCCGATAAATGCGGTTTAACCCCTGATGATATTGAACAATATGGTCATTATAAAGCGAAGATTTCTTTTGATGCTATTCGTCGCTTAGAAGATAAGACAGATGGTAAATTGGTATTAGTTACGGCTATTACACCGACGCCAGCAGGTGAAGGGAAGTCTACAACGAGCATTGGTCTTGTACAAGGGTTACAAAAAATTGGCAAAAATGCTATTGCCACATTGCGTGAGCCATCCTTAGGTCCTGTATTTGGCATTAAGGGTGGTGCAGCAGGGGGTGGTTACGCTCAAGTTGTACCAATGGATGATATTAACCTTCATTTTACAGGTGATATGCACGCTATTACAGCAGCTAATAATTTATTGTCCGCTATGATTGACAATCACATCCATCAAGGCAATGAATTGCAAATCGATTTGCGTCAATTATCTTGGACTCGTGTTTTAGATATGAATGACCGTGCCCTTCGTAATGTTACCGTAGCACTTGGCGGTAAAGTGTGTGGTTTCCCTACGAGAAGATCACTTCATGATTACTGTTGCTTCTGAAATCATGGCTATTCTTTGCTTGGCTAAAGATCTAGAAGATTTGAAAGAACGCTTTGGTCGTATCGTTATCGGCTGTAATTTAGCAGGTGAGCCTGTTTATGTTCATCAGCTAGGTTGCCAAGGTGCGATGGCCCTTCTTATGAAAGATGCCATAAAGCCGAATTTAGTACAAACATTAGAACATACACCAGCTATCGTTCACGGTGGTCCATTTGCTAACATCGCTCATGGTTGTAACTCCATCGTAGCTACAAAGCTTGGCCTTAAATTAGGCGATATCGTAGTTACTGAAGCTGGTTTCGGTGCTGACTTAGGGGCTGAAAAGTTCCTCGACATTAAATGTCGTTACGGTGAATATTTTCCCTGATACAATTGTAATCGTAGCTACATTGCGTGCTCTTAAAATGCATGGTGGTGTGCCTAAACAAGAACTTAGCACTGAAAATGTTGAAGCTGTTACAAAAGGTTTCAGCAATTTGCAAAAAGCCATCGAAAATATGCGTTACTTTAATGTGCCTGTATTGGTAGCAATTAATAAATTTGCTACCGATACCGATGCAGAGATTGCTGAATTGACTCGTCTCTGTGATGACTTTGGTGTACCTGTAGAGCTCAATGAATGTTGGGAAAAAGGCGGCGAAGGCGGCATTGATATGGCGAAAAAGGTCGTAGAATTGCTTGAAGATTCTAAACCAACACCTAAATTCGTATATGATTTAGAAGATAGCTTAGAAGAAAAGGTAAATAAAATCGTTAAAACCATTTATGGTGGCGATGGCGTTATCTTTACAGATAAAGCTAAAAAGCAAATTAAACAATTAGCTGATTGGGGTCTTGATCGTTTACCTGTATGTATGGCAAAAACACAATACTCCTTATCTGATAATCCAGCTTTATTAGGTGCACCGAAAGGATTTACTATTACCGTATCCGATATTCGCGTTGCTAATGGAGCAGGCTTTATCGTATGCCGTACCGGTGATGTAATGGTTATGCCTGGCCTTCCTAAACGTCCTGCCGCTCTTAATATGGATATCGAAGCAGATGGTACGATTAAAGGTTTATTCTAATATAAATTCCTTGTAGTACACATTTTCTTAACTACCCATAGGTAGTGTCTGCTTTCACTAGTTTATATAGTGTGTTACCTGTATATTTTTATAGAAATGACAAAGCGATAACAAGGATAGCTTGTTATCGCTTTTACATGAGGTCTTGTTATGAATTTAGTAGAACAACGTGTTGTAGATTTTGTAGCAGCTACTGCATCTAAAGAACCAACTCCAGGTGGTGGCGCCATTGCGGCCTTAACGGCTGCAACTGGTGCAGCATTAGCTGAAATGGTGGCGAATTTAACCTTTGGTAAAAAGGGATATGAAGATGTTCAATCTGACATGAAAGATCTTCAAGCTAAAGCGGAATCTATTCGTAATCGCATGCTCGAATTATCTCAAGCTGATGCAGATGTATTTAATATCTTTATGAATGCCTTAGGTTTGCCAAAGAATACAGATGAAGAAAAGGCTAAACGTACTGCCGCTATTCAACAAGCTTATAAAGATGCTGCAATGGTTCCCTTTGAAATCGGCGAGTTAGCCTATCAAATCTTTGATTTAGCAGAGCTAGCATCTAAAAAAGGTAATCAAAATCTTATTACTGATGGTATTATTGCTGCAATCAATGCTCGTGCTGCAGTAAAGGCGGCATTCCTAAACGTACGTATTAATTTATCAGGTATTAAAGACGAAGCATTTGTAGCTGATATAACCACAAAAATGAAGGCTATTGAAACAGGTTTAGATGATAAAGAAGCGGCAATTATAGCGTTATATGTATAGCCAGCTCAAAATAGCAGTTTAAAATAGCAGATTAAAATAGCAGATTAAAATAGCAAGATATACGACTGTATATACTAATAAATAAACCTTGGATGATTTCGAACAATTAGGATATTTAAAAATCTAATGTTCGGAAAAAGCTTAAAAGAGAACTTATTATTTCTTTTAAAAATAATGAGTTCTCTTTTTTCTATTGTTAAAATCCGAACGATAGTGTAAAATAAATGGGTGTTATTTCGAGGTTTGATGTAGGAGACATTATGACAGATCAAAAACAAATGAATACGGTCGATAGTATGTTGCCAATACCACAGCTCTTTGCCTTTGGTTTACAACACGTACTGGCCATGTATGCAGGTGCCGTTGCTGTACCTATTATTGTGGCACAGGCCATGAACTTACCTATGGAAGATTTGATTCGATTAATTACAGCGGACTTATTTACCTGTGGTATCGCCACATTAATCCAAACATTAGGTTTTGGAAAAATTGGTGGACGTATTCCGATGATCCAAGGTGTTACCTTTGCTTCTGTTGGCCCTATGGCCATGATTGGCGCTCAGCATGGTATGACTGCTATTTATGGTGCTATTATCGTAGCCGGTTTATTTACCTTCTTGATAGCTCCATTCTTTAGTCGTCTTATTCGCTTATTCCCACCTGTAGTTACAGGTACAATTATTACCATTATCGGTATTAACTTGATGCCAGTTGCTATTAATTGGATGGGCGGCGGTATAGGTAATCCTCAATTTGGTAGTTTTACCAATATTGGACTAGGGTTCCTTACCTTCTTAATTGTCGTATTTGTTTATAAATTTGCCAAAGGATTCTTTAGTAATCTTTCTGTACTAATTGGTTTGATTGCAGGTACAGCGATTGCGTTTGCCATGGGTGTTACAAACTTTGATGAAGTTGGTCGTGCCCACTGGACTGCGTTTATTGAGCCTTTCTATTTCGGGTTACCAACCTTTGATTGGGCGTCTGTACTTTCCATGATTATTGTAATGCTCGTAGTTATGGTAGAAACGACTGGTGATAGTATCGCTATTGGTGAAATCGTAGATAAGCCAATTGGTCGTAAAGAACTTGCTTCTATTATTCGTGCTGATGGGGTATCTACAATTATTGGTGGTATTCTTAATAGCTTTCCTTACACAGCATTCGCTCAAAATGTTGGTCTTATTGCCGTAACAGGTGTTAAGAGTCGCTTTGTTGTAGCTGCATCTGGTGTAATCTTAATTTTATTGGGGTTATTCCCTAAATTAGCGGCTATCGTAGCTAGCATTCCGAATGCCGTGTTGGGCGGTGCTGGTATTGCCATGTTCGGTATGATCGTTGCTAGTGGTATTCGTTCCTTAGGAAAGGTTAGCTTTGAAGGCAACCATAATTTAATGCTCGTAGCTATCAGTATTGGTGTAGCTATGATTCCAATTGCAGCGCCAAACTTTTATGCTAATTTCCCTGCGTGGGCACAAATTATTTTAAAATCTGGTATTACTTTCGGTAGTATTATGGCAATTTTGCTTAATTTACTACTTAATGGTGTTAATCGTGGTGACGAAATTAAAGAAATGGGTCGCCGATAAAAATTACTAAAAAAGAACTCTGTTCCTTGGAGCAGAGTTCTTTTTTAGTGATTAAATTCACAGGAAATTTGTGTGAATACTATGCTATAATAAATAGATAATTGTAGAAAAATTTTGTGATGCTTTCAGTAACATGAAAATTATAAAAATGACTGCAATTACATATTGAAATAAAGTTATGTATATATGTATATATATGGTATGTTCCCATAAGAAGGGAAGGGTTACATGGCAGACGGAAAAATTATTGCTATCTCCATTAGTGAGAGAAAAGGGCAAAAGAAACATAATATTGAATCCGCTAATCTTATCGTAGATCATGGTATGGAAGGTGATGCGCACGCAGGCAATTGGCATCGTCAAATCAGCTTGCTTGGTATTGCAAGCATCGATCATATGCGTGCCCAAGGTGCGGATGTAAAACCTGGTGATTTTGCAGAAAATATCACTGTTGAAGGTATGGTGCTTTACGAATTGGCTGTAGGCACACAATTACAAATTGGTAAGGATGTAATTCTTGAAATTACTCAAATTGGTAAGGAATGTCATCATGGCTGTGAAATCATGAAACAAGTAGGATCTTGTATCATGCCTACACAAGGCATCTTTGGCAAAGTCCTTAAAAATGGTACGATTCACGTAGGTGATGAAGTATCTATTATCAAATAACTTAGTCGTACAAACGAGGTGTGTTATGAAAGACGCATGGGGCCGTACAATTGAATATGTACGTCTGTCATTGACAGATGCGTGTAATTTTTGTTGTCCCTATTGTCGACCTGCTGAAATTACACCTCAAAGTCAAACCCAATTATTATCAGTTGATGAATGGATGACTATTTTAGGTGCCTTTCATCGTATCGGCGTGAAAGCGGTACGTTTAACTGGTGGCGAGCCATTGCTATATCCTCATATTGAAGAGCTTTTAACTCGTATCAAGGATACTGGTTGGTTTGAAGATATATCTATGACTACTAATGGTAGCTTGCTTGCATCTCGAGCACAACGATTGAAAAAACTTGGTTTGAACCGAGTGAATATCAGTCTAGATTCTCTTGAAAGTGACGCTTTTGCCACTTGTGTAGGCAAAGAGGGGCAGCTAGATTCCGTATTAGATGGTATTCGCAGTGCTATTAGCGAGAATTTTAAATCAGTAAAGATTAATACCGTATTATCTCGCCATTGGTCTGATGATGAAGTTAAATCTTTATTACAGTATGTAGAAAAGTGGCCTGTTGTATGGCGTTTTATTGAATATATGCCATTCCAAGGCGATGCGTTCCATGGTCCAACCTTTGACGAATGGAAGACTCAATTAGAACGTGTTAGTGGAGGTCCGCTTACAGAAGTGCATTCCGTTTATGGCTTTGGCCCTGCTACGTACTTAGCGTTACCAAGTGGAAAGGCTGTAGGATTCATCTTTTCTATGTCTCATAGCTATTGTGATACATGTAATCGTGTACGTCTTACATCAGATGGGCAAATGCGTTTATGCTTGTTGCGTGATGATGAGGCTGATCTTGTATCTCTTGTGCGCAATGGTGCGACCGAGGAAGATTTAGCTTTGCATATTGAACGTGCATTGCAGCGAAAGCAAGAACGTCATGATGGCGTAGGTATGGAACAACCAGAACGTCCTATGTGGCGCATTGGAGGATAATATGGGATTTTTTGATTTTCTAAAACCAAGATCAAAGGAACATATTGAAGAATGCTGGCCTGGTGGCAAGATGCTTCAAGTCCATATAGAATACGATACAAAATCTGCTGTCATTACCTACAAGGGACGTTATGGATTGCAATTTAATGTGCCAAAGGCTGATGTGACAAACATTATTATTAAAGAGGTAAGTCGTACGCATAGTGTTCTTCAACTATATAGTGGTGCTGACTGCGTAGGGACTAGTGATATTCTCCCTACGGAGGCTTGTAATACGATGAAGGATTGGCTAGGACGATATTGATGTATATGTTTTATAGGAATGTAATAAATATTCTTTACATTCCTATAAAATAGGCATATAATTAGTCGTGTCATGGACCACTAGCTCAGCTGGCAGAGCACCTGACTCTTAATCAGGGTGTCCAGGGTTCGAACCCCTGGTGGTCCACCAAAATAAACCCGCACTACTGTGCGGGTTTTTCTTGTTATTGCCTTTGTTTTATCCGTCTATAATCTATTAGTAATATAAGGAGTACTGACATGAAATTAGATGATGTAATGACAACACAAGAAGCGGCAGAACGATGGAATGTTACGGCGGATGCATTGAAACAGAATTGTAGAGGCCGTGTAAAGAATGGATTTTTAGAAGGTGAGTTTAGAAAGCTTCTAATAATAAGGTGGCTGTATGGCGAGAAAGGATCGTAAAGACTACCGATTGCAGTAGCAAATTTTTACACTTTAGAGAAATTTAGCCGGATCACGAGGATTTCCAAACTTATAGGGAAACGAGATTGTTATTTCTCCAGTTCGTTGCTTTTAGTCTTGTTTATCGACGTGTGTGCGAAGTTTTAGGAGCTCTGCGATAGTTTTATCGTCGATGAGATAGAACGCCTTGAGAGCTGTTTTTAGTTGTTTTTGAGATAGTCGTAACTTCATCGATACGTAAAACTGTTTGATTGACAGTTAGCGTTTTTTGTTTTAAGTTGACATCATCCCAGGTTAAGCCGAGTATCTCACTACGGCGTAAACCTGTAGTAAATGCTAACTTAAATAGGGCGTGCCATTCGCCATCATCGATTTGCTCAAGGAAGGTTTCTACTTCTTCCTTGGATAGTGTTACCATCTCTCGCTTACGCTCTTGTTTTGGCTTCTTAACTAGCGTAGCTACGTTTTTAGAAATTATCTCATCCATGACCGCCTGTTTAAGGATTGCCCTAAGAACGGTTAGTGTGTAGCTGATAGTCCTGGCTGATAAGTGGCTCATGCTATCCATTAAAGCTCTTACATTTAATGCAGATAGCTCAACTAATCGTATTGAGCCTATGAAAGGCACAATATAGGTTTTAATAATATATTGGTAAGAGGATAAGGTATTCTGTGAAACCGTATCCGTCTTAATTCGGATCCAATACTCACACCATCGCTCGATTGTAATCGTGTTATCGTAGTTAGCGCATTGTGCTAGTGATTCAACGTAAGCATCACGTTCAGCAATAGCGGCTTTCTTGGTAGTGCCGTAAAAGTATTTACGCTTACCGTTTATCATCTTCGATACTTGGTAGCGCCCATCGACTCGTTTTTTAGCCATAAAAATAACCTCCTAGGCTTAAATTTGAGTATAAGAAATAAGCCTTAGAGGATTTATGTGATATAATAGTATTGGAGTAAAAATGAAATACCTCTAAGGTATGTAGTTTTTAGTAGCCCTCACTGCGGTGAGGGCTTATTTTTTTTATCTAAAATACAGAATCTAGTACATTGTCATACCAGTGCTTTTTCTTTTTAGGCTGTTGCACTTCTTCAGATGGAGCCTGGTGTATCTCATGGTCAGCTTGCCATTTTGCCAGTGCGTTTTTAGTGCCTTCGTCGACTTTATGTAAGTCGTCCATTTCTTCTTTTGTCATGTTGATAGTACGTTCAAGATATTCCTGCTCATCTAGTAATTCGGTACTCCCGTCATCGTAATGTACTAGTACCTTAGGGCCGTCTAAAGCCTTAAACTCATCGTGAGATACTTCGGTTCTAGCGAATCCTGTAACTGTAACTAAGGCAAGCATAGCAGTAATTAATAAAGTCTTTTTCATGTTAACATCTCCCTTTTATATAATCCCTTATAATATGATACTAATGATGGTAGAATTCTATAGATTAATTCGGCATCATCGATACATGTTCGACGGACCATTTGCTCTTCTAAATTAACATGGTCTAAATAGAAGTCGTCATTAATAATATGCATTAAGGCTTAATTTCTTCCGCATAGATCTGAGTTTATTTATATAGATATATGAGTTTATATGCTTCAGTTCCTTGATACAGCGTTAATGTGAAGTCGCAAAAATCAAATAAATTCAATATAAGCTCTCCTTGTGTATTATTTGCTTTTAATTTTAAAATCAATATATTAAAGCTCGTTCTAAATCCATCCTTACTTATATCTTTAGCGTAGAGAAGAGCATACTAGCCCCTGGACGTTGCGTAGGTATTCAGCAAATTCGGCTGCTTCACGGTCGGTGTAATAGCCGTCTGTGTATTCTCTACTAGTTGATTTAACGCCAAAATGAGTGAAATACAATTTTATCGAAAGGATATGTATTTCTATACCCAATCGGTAAACGTAGCTCTTTAGTAAATGATCTAATTTTATTGCATCACCCGCGGCTATCCATTAGTCGTTGAATATTCTGGCCATTAGCTTCCTAAATCACTCATAAAACCTCTTAAATATGGAATATATTACAATTACCTATATATTAGAATTTTCGTATAAAATTATTTACGGAAATTTTACATAGTTTATTTGTTTATGGACATTCCCATAAACCTATAGAAGGTGACTGTAAACAAGATGGTGAGATCGAAAAGGAGGTACTTATGGTATACATTAAAGATGTTAAGGGCTTCAAAAAAGCCCTTACGGCATCTAAAGATATCTGGTGATACATGAAATTGGCGTAAGGCTCTTAAAGATGCCTCACATAAAAAAGCAAGAAGGGTGTAGAACGTTAATGTAACAGCTATTCATGGTAACTTTGACGATGCTGAAAAATTCTTGAAACGCTTATTCGTTGATAAGGATACAGCAGAAGAGGTTGCTGCAAAAGGTGTGATGTTCTCCAGTGCGAACTCCATTAACATCGGCCGCTTGGCACCTCAAGTGGTATACTATGTAAATGCCTATGCTGAGCTCGTAGCACAAGGTGCTATTCACGAAGACGAAGCTTTCAACGTAGTAGTGCCAACAGGTAACTTTGGTAATATCTTGGCTGCTTACTATGCTAAAAAAATGGGTATTCCTATTGGTAAATTGATTTGTGCATCCAACCAAAACAATGTGCTTACTGATTTCTTTGAAACTGGCACATACGATATGAACCGCCCATTCTATACAACGATTTCTCCGTCCATGGATATTCTTGAATCCTCCAACTTTGAACGTTTCTTGTACTATATCTCTGGTGAAGATAGTGAACGTACCGCTGGTTGGATGAAAGATCTTAAAGCAACAGGTCAAATTGACTGTCAACGAAGAAGAGTTCAGTCGTGTTAAAGCTAATTTCGCAGGTGCCTACGAATTATTGAACAAGTGTACAACTCCTATGGTTATGTAATGGACCCTCATACGGCGGTAGCTATGGGTGCATACATGAAGGAATTGAAAAACATCCTGAAGATGGTGCCGCATACAATTATTGCGTCTACTGCACATCCATTTAAATTCCCAACAGCCATTTGCGAGGCTTTAGATATCAAAGTGGGTGATACACCGTATGAAAGCTTAGATAATATTTCTGCTGTAACAGGTGTAGCATTCCCTAAACAATTGGAAGCTTTGAAATCTAAACCATTGCGTTTCACAAAAGCAATCGATAAAGAGAATATGAAACAAGAAATTCTTGATTTTGTAGATACGTTCTCTAAATAATACGATGCCGCCTTTCGTTAGAAGGGCGGCATATATTTTGGCTTTGTGAACTCTGTATCTCCTGTATATCAGATTGCTTATATAGATAATACAGGACAGTAACTATGTAGTAACATTATAGTAGAAGTGTATAGGGAGGTAGTATGGCTAAAAAAGGCCTTATGTACGCATTGTTATCGGCTCTTTTGTTGAGTACGATGAATTTATTCGTAAAGATGCTAGGCTCTAATATTCCTTCTGGGGAAATTGCCTTTTTCCGTGGCTTATTTGGTACTGTAGCGGTTCTTATCGTTATGTATGTCCAAGGCATCCGATTCTCTAAAGAAGATAGAGGACATCTACTAATGCGCGGTTTATACGGCGGCTTTGGCATGGTTTGTAACTTTATTGCCTTAGTGCATTTAAAGTTATCTGATGCAACGATTTTATTTCAAACATCAGGTATATTTGTATTGATATTTAGCGCCTTATTTCTTAAAGAACGGGTACCTAAAGGGGCTGGGAAATGGCTTCTTTTGATCTTTGTAGCTGTAATGGTTATGGTAAATCCATTTAGCTTTACTGGCTTTACTTGGTTTGCCTTAGTAGCTATTTTAGGGGCTGCTTTATCTGCGGCTGCGTATACAACGATTCGCCTTATATCTAAGCGAGGTAAACATAGTAATTTCGAAATTATGGCGTATTTTATGATTACAGGTATGATTGCAGGGCTTGTTACAACTGACAAACTCGTTATGCCTCAAGGCACAGATTGGCTTATCATCTTGGCGATTGGTGGTATTAGTGTAGTGGCTCAGTTCTTCTTGACTGGTGCCTTTGTTACAACTAACGCTGTAGTGGCTCAATTTCTACAATATGTTGGCGTATTCATTAGTTCCTTCTATGGATTCCTGTTCTTTGGTGAAAGCTTATCCATTGAAACTATAGGCGCTGGTGTGGCGATGTTCGTATCTTCTGTTATGTTGGCTCGCCTTAAAGAACAAAGTGGACCTTTACAAGAAGGAAAAGTTATAGAGGATAAAATTAAATAATTGTCGAATCGTATACAATATTAGTCGTTGTATGACAGTCGGATGCTGATCACATTCGTGATTGGCACCTTTTATAGAACGGTGCGAAAGCTCTTTCCTTAGGCATAAATATATATTAGGTATTAAACATATAATAGTATATATAATATAAAGGACTATAAATTATTTTTTCTAATTAATAGAGTTTAACCGATGTAGGATTAGGCCTATTTTTTACGTGATTTTAAATAGAATTTTTGAAGAAGCATATATCAACATGGTGCGAAAAATAGCATGTTACTGGTTGTTACAATTTTAGATGAATTATGATTTTACTATATTAATAAATTCGAAAGACTACATCGATTCTTGACATCTCTTCATCTTGGTCCTTTATGATTATACAGTTATTAACGCATTCTCAATTAAGTGTATCTAGGAGTAGTGAGAACATGAAAGATTATTTGAACGATTTTAAAGCTTTTGCATAAAGATAACATGATGGACCTTGCTATTGGTATGATTATTGGGGCTGCTTTCACAGCGTTGGTTAATTCCATTGTTTAGCAACTTGTTCAACTATTATCAGCTTGTTCACATTGCGGTATGGTTTCAGTATTTACAGTAAAATGCTGCATCTAAAGATGCAGATTATGTCTGTGCTGATATTAATACAGCTCGTGCAGTTGGTTCTGTATTGCCATACGGTACATTTATTACTGATTTGATTCAATTCTTAATCTTGGCGTTCGTTGTATTCTTGATGGTTCGCGCATTAGCTAAAATGATGAAAAACGCGAAAGAAGAAGAAGCTGCTGAAGCACCTACAACTAAAGAATGTCCATTCTGTAAAACAGAAATTCACATTGATGCAGTTAAATGTCCTAACTGTACAGCAGATTTGAAATAATTCAAATTTAAAGCTACATAAAGGGAGTAAGGCCTAGGCCTTACTCCTTTTTGTTGTATTACGCCAGCTTTCTAGTATAAAATATAAGTATATAGTAGAAATATATAATATTAACTTTAACGCGAAATTCTTGTGCGTGTATTATAAGACGTTTTTGGAGGACTTATACATATGGAAAAAAAACCTCTAGTTGTTGTAAACGGTTTAGTCCGTAAAGATGCAATTGCTTATTTAAAAGAGCACGTAGATGTGCGCCAATGGACTGAAAAGACTGTAATGCCTCGTGAGACCTTAAAGGAATGGCTCGTTGATGCGGATGGTTTGTGGTGTGTTCGCCCTTTAGATGTAGACGGTGATCTTGTAAAAAATGCACCTAATTTAAAGGTTATTGCTCAAGCAGCTGTGGGTTATGATAATGTAAAAATTGATGAATTAACGGCAGCAGGTATTCCTTATGGCAATACGCCAGGTGTTCTTAATGAAACCGTAGCAGAGCTTGCTTTTACATTGATTGCCACTGCTAGTCGTCGTATTCTGGAAAATGCTAATTTCGTAAAAGAAGGACGTTGGGCTCAAAGACCATCTAATATTAAAGGTTTTGATTTGAGTCGCCGTACCCTTGGTATTATTGGGATGGGGGCTATTGGTGTATCTATTTCTCGTCGTGCCCGTGCATTCGGTATGACTGTGGTATACCATAATCGTAATCAGCGTATTGATGACAAGATTCATAAAACTACGTATATGGAATTAGATGACTTGTTAGCTACTAGTGATGTAGTTTGTGTGATGGCTCCACTAACAGATGAAACATATCACATGTGTGATGAAGCATTCTTCAAAAAAATGAAGAATACTGCATTGTTTGTTAATGTTGGCCGTGGACCTATCGTTGATACAGATGCTTTGATTAATGCCCTAAAAACAGGTGAAATCGATTACGCAGCACTTGACGTAACTGATCCAGAGCCATTGCCAGCAGATCATCCATTATTGGATGTTGAGAACTGTCTTATCGTACCACATATTGGTTCTTATACTGATCGTACGCGTTATGATATGTCTATTTTGACGGCTGACAATATTATTGCTGGCGTTCATAAGAAACCATTAAAGACCTGTGTTAATGAAGAAGTTAACTATAAGAAACCAGAAATGGATGTAGAGTCTGCCTTAGAAGAGCTTAAAAAAGCTGGTATAGACTTAGTTGATTTCGACTAATATCACAAGACCTCAAAAGATATGCGGTATTATGCAAAATATGGTAAAATAAAAGAATATTTATCCTATGGAGGTTAGAACGTTGGAACATAAAGATATTGAAAAAACTGTAGCTCCTGAAGAAGTTGTGTCTGTTAACTTTATCGAAGCTATCATCAACAAAGATAACGAAACTGGCAAATACGGTGGTCGTGTGTTAACTCGCTTCCCGCCAGAACCAAATGGTTACTTACATATTGGTCATGCTAAATCTATTTGTCTTAACTTTGGTATTGGCAAACAGTACAATGGCTTAACAAATCTTCGTTTTGATGATACGAATCCTGCAAAAGAAGATGTTGAATACGTAAACTCCATCATGGAAGATGTAAAATGGCTCGGCTTTGATTGGGCTGATAAACCACGTTATGCATCTGACTATTTTGGTCAAATGTACGAATATGCTAAGAAATTAATCGCTCTTGGCAAAGCGTATGTAGATGATCAAACGGCTGATGAAATTAAACAAACCCGTGGCGATTTCTCTACACCTGGTGTTAATAGCCCATACCGCGATCGTAGTGTAGAAGAAAACTTGAAACTCTTCGAAGAAATGAAAGATGGTAAATACGCTGATGGTGAAAAGGTATTGCGTGCAAAAATCGACATGGCTCATCCTAATATCGTTATGCGTGACCCTGTTATTTATCGTATTGTAAATACAGAACATCATAACACAGGCAATGAGTGGAAGATTTACCCTATGTATGACTTTGCTCATCCTATTGAAGATGCTATCGAACGTATTACACACTCTATCTGTACTTTAGAGTTTGAAGTTCATCGTCCATTGTATGATTGGGTACTTGAGGATTGGGATGATACTGAAATTCCGCAACAAATTGAGTTTGCTCGTTTAAATGTAACTAAAATGGTTATGTCCAAACGTAAATTGCGTGCACTTGTGGAAGCTGGTCTCGTAGCTGGCTGGGATGATCCTCGTATGCCTACTATTTCTGGCTTGCGTCGTCGTGGTTACACGCCAGAAGCAATTCGTGATTTCTGCGATCGCATTGGCGTCGCTAAAGCTGATAGCGTTGTTGATATTGCTTTGCTTGAGTTCTGTATCCGTGAAGATTTGAAACTCAAAGCGACACGCCCTATGGTAGTTATTGATCCTGTGAAAGTTGTTATTACGAACTATCCAGAAGGTCAAACTGAACTTTGCACAGTTGAAAATAATCCAGAAAATGAAGAGTTGGGTAACCGTGAAGTTGTATTCGGTCGTGAAATCTACATTGAACGCAATGACTTTATGGAAGAGCCAGTTAAGAAATTCTTCCGCTTGGCACCAGGTAAAGAAGTACGCTTAAAAGGTGCATACTTCATTACATGTACTGATGTTATCAAAGATGAAAATGGCAATATTACAGAAATACACTGTACATATGATCCAGAAACTAAGAGCGGCAGCGGTTGCACTCGTAAGGTAAAAGGGACATTGCACTGGGTTGAAGCATCTACTGCAGTAGATATTGAATCTCGCTTATATGATTATTTACTTAAAGAAGATTCCGATGGTAAAGACTTCTTGGGCGATTTCAACCATGACTCTTTACAAGTATTCCGTAGTAAAGGGGAAGCATGTCTTGCTAATACTGTACCAGGAGACCATTTCCAATTCTTGCGCCAAGGTTACTTTGTAACTGATAAAGATAGCACACCAAATCATATCGTAATGAACCGTATTGTTGGGTTACGCGATAGCTGGGCTAAGGCACAAAAGAAATAATTTAGTCAGTCATATACGTTGCTAAGATAATGATAAAGAACCGCTCCATTAAGGGCGGTTCTTTACTACTGTGTTGTTACTATAAATGTTGAGAGTTTGTGACATTAACATTTCACTAGAGGAGACATATGAAAAAATTAGTATTACTTGCTACTGCAGCTGCTGTATTAGTATCTGTTCCAGCAATAGGTTCTGCAGCAAACATTAAGTCCGTTTTGAATAAAAGTCAAACTGTAACATATCAAGGTGTTAAATTACCTGAAGGTGTTACAATGTATCAAAATAATCCTAAAGCACTTTTTGCAGGCGAGGCAAAAAAAGATATTAAATCTGTGTTTATAGAAGCGGGTGCTACCTCTGCTAATGTATCTACATTGAATATTAAAAACGAAAATGAAATGAACTATGCTGTATATGGTGATGTAGTATTAGGAAAGCAATTATCTGGTCGCATGAGTGAAACTAAGCATGTCAATGCAGATCCATCTTCACTAGGTGCACTTGCCTCTGCTATTAATAAGGGGGATAGTCCAATCCTTGGTACTTTCACAGTTGTAACGCCATTAGCTAAACAAGGTAATGTATATGAAGGAATATTAAAATATAAAAGCGTAGCTAATAATAATTCTTATAATGAAGTTTTACATATTAGCCTTTTTGATGATAAATATACTGGTCCGAATGCACGCTTTATAGCTATAGATGAAGCTAATGATGCTGTAATATTCCCTAAAGTTAAGACTTTGCTAACCGTAAAAAAATAAATAATTATTGAAAATATATATCAATTATTCTTGACAATTTTTCTCATCAAGAGTACTATTGGCATATAGGAATTATTCTCATTAGAGAAAGTTCTAACGATGTGCAACAGGCAGGTACTATTATGATGAATTCAATTGACCATATCATTGGATATCATTGTGCACCGGCAATTCGAGGTATTAAGCTTTCGAACTTGGTTTCTATTCCACGGGACATGAATGAACAAATCCAATTTGTATTGACAGAATATAATAAAGAGTTCAATGAAAAAGGATTGTTCTTCTTTGAATTATGTCGCTGTAAAGCGCGTAGACTATTATTGGTATTCCGTGAGAAACAATTACGAGACTATGTACGGCAACCTGCAGTAATGACATTTTTGAAAGCCTACGGTTATCATGATCGCATGAGCATTATGGAGATGCTTGAGCATCTTAGATATCGTATGGAGGCGAGTATTGATTTTCCACATGAAATCGGCGTATTTCTAGGTTATCCGTTAAATGATGTGAAATATTTTATTTCTCGTCGTGGTAGTGGATATCGTATGTGTGGAGAGTGGAAAGTTTACCATGATGTGGTAGATGCAAAACGCTCTTTCTTATGTTACAAAGCATGTCGTGAATTTTGTCAAACTCAATTGATGTTGGGAAAAACATTTAGTTCATTGGTCGCAAGAACGGCCTAGGAGGTACAAGATGATTGGTGTAATTTATTGGTCCGGTACAGGCAATACAGAACAAATGGCTCAAGCAGTAGCTGAAGGTATCAAAGCTGCAGGTCAAGAAGTTGAAGTGAAATCTGTTTCTGAAGTATCCGTAGATGACGCAGCAGCTTACGAAAAACTAGCTCTTGGCTGTGCTGATATGGGTGCAGAACAATTAGAAGAAGGCGAATTTGAACCATTCTACACAGAATTAGAAGCTAAATTGGGTGGTAAAAAAGTAGCAATCTTTGGCTCCTATGGTTGGGGTGGTACTTGGTTGGAAGACTGGGGCACTCGCATTAAAGATGCTGGTGGCGAATTAGTAGCTGATGGTGTGGCAATCTTGGGTGAACCTGATGATGATGGTAAAGCACAATGCCAAGAATTAGGTAAAACTTTAGCGAACGCTTAATTAATCTCAACAATATACAAAGGCTGTAATAACGATAATTCGTTATTACAGCCTTTTTTATATCTTTGTAATAATAACTGTATGGTAAAGCGTAATTTGATGGTTATAAATGATAGGAATATTTATAACATATATACATGTATATGGATATAGATATAGTAAATCTAATTTGTAGATATAAAAATATAGATATAAAAATATAGATATAAAAATATAGATATAAAAATATAGATATAAAAATATAGATATAAATATATAGATATAAAAATATAGATATAAAAAGATAGATATAAAAATATATATAAAAATATAGATATAAAAATATAGATATAAAAATATAGATATATACTTACTTCTATAGAATTTTAGCATATTCACTTATATAGATATGATAGTAGAAAGGTCATTAAAAAAATTTATAAATAATAATTGTTATGATGAAAATCACAGTTTCTGTATGTGTTTATTACAATGTTCGTATATGGACGTATATTTATAAATAACTTTAATGCATAATAACATTGCATTTTTGTATACATAGACCTATAATTTAAGTAAGGAACCTAACAAAAAATTAGGTTAATACAAAATTAGTTAGAATTATTCTCATAATACTAATTATGTAAACGGACTGAAGTTATTTAGACCATATAGACTAACCGATACCGATGAGAGGGAGGTTATCTCATGAGTACATTGGAACGGCTAAAAGTTATAGCCCATGGATTGGCCATACAATTTGGACCATCTTGTGAAGTACTGATACATGATTTACAAGGTGATCTTGATACATCGCTTGTATATATAGAAAATGGGACGATAACAAATCGACATGTTGGCGATGGTCCATCACATGTAGTTTTAGATGTACTCAACTATGATGATGGTAGTGAAGGTAGATTTGGATATCTAACAAAAACTAAGGATGGACGGATATTAAAATCCTCCACTATGTATATCCGTGATGATGATGGCAATATTGCATACTTGTTAGGAATCAATCAGGATATAACAGAGTTTGTTATGATGCATCGATCACTTGAAAGTCTTATAGGCATAGGCCAAGCTGAGACTGGTAGTGTTGAAAAAATTACTACAAGTGTATCGGAACTATTAGATGATTTACTACTAGAAGCAGAACGGTTGGTTGGTAAACCTGGACCACTTATGAATAAAGTAGAACGGCTAAAAGCTATTAGCTACTTAAATGAAAAAGGGGCTTTTCTTATCTCGAAATCTTCAGAAAAGATTGCGGAGTATTTCAATATTTCTAAGTTTACTCTTTATAGTGATTTAAATACTGTAAAGGAAGAATCCTAGGAGGCAAATATGGACCGAATTCAGTGGAAACGTAATACGATGGCACCATCTAGTGACAAGTTCTTGTCCGTTATGGATGTTAGAGAAATCAAGAAAGCTAAAGCGTTTCATGAAAGTTTTCCACAATATAGTGTAACTCCACTAGTATCACTAGAAAAATTAGCATCTCATATCGGAGTTGATTCTCTCTTTGTAAAAGATGAGTCATACCGCTTTGGCCTTAATGCTTTTAAGGTATTAGGTGGCTCCTATGCGATGGCAAAATATGTAGCACAACAAACCGGTAAAAATGTTGAAGATGTACCATACGATGTGTTAACATCTCCGCAATTAAAAGAAGAATTTGGTCAAGCTACATTTTTTACTGCTACTGATGGTAACCACGGTCGTGGCGTAGCATGGGCTGCTAATAAATTAGGTCAAAAAGCTGTAGTATTCATGCCTAAAGGCTCTACAGAATATCGTAGAAAACAAATTGAAAATGAAGGTGCTACCGTAACAATCGAAGAATTTAACTACGATGAATGTGTACGGTTAGCGACTAAAAAATCTAAAGAAGTTCCTAATGGTGTTGTAGTTCAAGACACAGCTTGGGAAGGTTACGAAGAAATTCCAAACTGGATCATGCAAGGTTATGGCACAATGGCTATGGAAACAGCAGAACAGTTAGAAGCTGCAAACTGCAAGGTACCAACTCACGTAGTTGTACAAGCTGGTGTAGGTTCTTTAGCAGGTTCTGTAGTAGGCTACTTCACTAATTTATATAGCAATGCAGCTAAGAAGCCTAAATTAGTGGTTGTAGAAGCTGAAGCAGCAGCTTGCTTATATAAAGGGGCTGTAGCTGATGATGGTAATCCTCGTATCGTTGAGGGGGATTTAGAAACCATTATGGCTGGGCTTGCATGTGGCGAACCAAATACAGTTTCTTGGGATATTTTGAGAAACCATGCGGATGTATTCGTATCTGCTCCTGATTGGGTAGCAAGACTTGGTATGCGCGTTGGTGGTGCACCAATTAAAGGTGATACACCAATTACGACTGGTGAATCTGGTGCGGTTCCACTAGGTCTTGTAACGGCAATTATGACAATGCCAGAATATGAAGACTTACGCAAGGAATTAGAATTAGATGCGTCTTCAAAGGTGCTCTGCTTCTCCACTGAAGGTGATACAGACCCTGAAAGATATAAAAACATTATGTGGTATGGTGAAGATCGTTAGGAGGCATTAATTATGGATTTACAAGCAATTAAACAAGCAGCAGCAACTTATGGACCAGCGATGACCAAGTTCTTACGTGAAATCGTAGCATTCCCTGGTGAAAGTGCAGAAGAAAAAGAACACGTTCAACGCATTGAAAAAGAAATGAAAGATCTTGGCTTCGACGAAGTTGAAGTAGATCCAATGGGTAACATTCTTGGTTACATGGGTACTGGTAAAACACTTATTGCCTTCGACGCTCATATCGATACTGTAGGTATTGGTAACCGCGATAACTGGAACTTCGATCCTTATGAAGGTTTTGAAGATGAAACTAAAATCGGTGGTCGTGGTGTATCCGACCAATTAGGTGGTATCGTATCCGCTGTATACGGTGCTAAAATCATGAAAGACTTAGGTCTTTTAAGTGATAAATATCGCGTACTTGTTGTAGGTACAGTACAAGAAGAAGACTGCGATGGTCTTTGCTGGGAATACATGATTAAAGAACGTAATATTCGTCCTGAATTCGTAGTATCCACTGAACCTACTGACGGCGGTATCTACCGTGGTCAACGTGGCCGTATGGAAATCCGCGTAGATGTACAAGGTGTATCTTGCCATGGCTCTGCTCCTGAACGTGGTGACAACGCTATCTACAAAATGGCAGACATTCTTCAAGACATCCGTGACTTGAATGCTAACTCTGCTGATGAAAGCACAGCAATTAAAGGTCTTGTAAAAATGCTTGACCCTAAATTCAACCCTGACCACTACGAAGAAGCTCGCTTCTTAGGTCGCGGTACTGTAACTACTTCCCAAATCTTCTACACTTCTCCAAGCCGTTGTGCAGTAGCTGACTCTTGCGCCGTTTCCTTGGACCGTCGTATGACAGCTGGCGAAACATGGCAATCCTGCTTGGCAGAAATCGAAGCTTTACCACATGTTAAAGAATATGGTGCAAAAGTATCCATGTATGAATATGCTCGTCCATCCTGGACTGGTTTAACATATCCAATCGAATGTTACTTCCCAACTTGGGTAATTCCTAAAGATCACAAAGTAACAGAAGCTTTGGAAGAAGCATACACTAGCTTGTATGGTAACGAACGTATCGGCGCTGAAGATACAGTTGAAATGCGTAAAGCTCGCCCATTGACTGATAAATGGACATTCTCCACTAACGGTGTATCCATCATGGGCCGTAATGGTATCCCTTGCATCGGCTTCGGTCCTGGCGCAGAAGCACAAGCACATGCTCCTAACGAAATTACATGGAAACAAGACCTTGTAACATGTGCGGCTGTATATGCATTATTGCCATCCGTATACTGTAAAGACTAATATCACATAAATTGGATTAGATCTCTTTAAAACGGAAATCACTAGAACATAGTTCATAACTACAAATTTAATACGGTACCTCACCATTTGATGAGGTACCGTATAAAGTTAGATCCTAAGTAGCCCTTTAGGGAATTGAAAGAGAGGACTTACAGATGACAGACTTCAATAAAAGTATTGAAACTTTAAAAGACTTAGACGTTAGCAAAATGTACGGCGAAGATTTCTTCCTTACATGGGAAAAATCTGAAGATGAATTAAAAGGTGTTTGGGCAGTAGCAGATGCATTACGAGCTCTTAGAGAACGCAATATCTCCACTAAAGTATTCGACAGTGGCCTTGGTATTTCTTTATTCCGCGATAATTCTACAAGAACTCGTTTCTCCTTCGCTTCTGCTTGTAACTTGTTAGGTCTTGAAGTTCAAGATTTGGATGAAGGTAAATCCCAAATTGCTCACGGTGAAACAGTTCGTGAAACAGCGAATATGATCTCCTTCATGGCTGACGTTATCGGTATCCGTGATGATATGTACATCGGTAAAGGTAATGCTTACATGCATCAAGTATCTGATGCAGTTAAAGAAGGTCATGAAGATGGCGTATTAGAACAACGTCCTACACTTGTAAACTTACAATGTGATATCGACCATCCAACACAAATTATGGCTGATGCGGCTCATATCATCAAAGAATTCGGTGGTGTAGAAAATCTTAAAGGCAAAAAAATTGCTATGACTTGGGCTTACTCTCCATCTTATGGTAAACCTTTATCCGTACCTCAAGGTGCTATTGGTTTATTCACTCGTTTAGGTATGGAAGTTGTATTAGCACATCCTGAAGGCTATGAAGTAATGCCAGAAGTTGAAGAAATCGCTAAGAAACAAGCTGAAGAAAGCGGCGGTTCCTTCCGTAGAACTAACGACATGAAGGATGCTTTCAAAGATGCAGACATCGTATATCCTAAGAGCTGGGCTCCATTTGGTGCGATGGAAAAACGTACGAAATTGTATGGCGAAAACGACCATGAAGGCATTAAAGCATTAGAAAAAGTTCTTCTTGAAGAAAATGGTAAACATAAAGATTGGGCATGTACTGAAGAGATGATGAGTCTCACTAAAGACGGTAAAGCTCTTTACTTACATTGCTTACCAGCAGATATTACAGGTGTAAGTTGTGAAGAAGGCGAAGTAGACGCAACAGTATTCGATCGCTATCGCGTACCTCTTTATAAAGAAGCAAGCTACAAACCATATGTTATTGCAGCTATGATCTTCTTAAGCAAATTTAAGAATCCTGTAGAAACCTTAAAAGAATTAGAACGGAAGGGAACTGACCGAGTTCAACCGTAAAGTAAACTTTAGGGGCCATCCGTGTTGATGGCCCCTTTTTATTCTTAATAGTTTGTTATGAGGCATAACATGAAAAAAAGAGTTGTAGTAGCGTTAGGTGGGAATGCATTAGGTAATTCCCTTCCGGAACAAAAAATTGCAGTAAAAAGTACAGCTAAAACGATTATTGATTTAGTAGAAGCTGATTGTGATGTGGTAGTAACTCATGGCAATGGCCCTCAAATTGGTATGATCAACAATGCGATGGCTGCATTGACACGAGAAGTAGAAGGACAACCTAATACACCATTGTCCGTATGTGTGGCCATGAGCCAAGCATATATTGGGTATGACTTACAAAATGCCCTTCACGAAGAGTTGTTGAATCGTGGTATTGAACATCTACCAACTATGACAATGGTTACGCAAGTATTAGTTGACAAAAATGACCCTGGATTCCAAAATCCAACAAAACCAATCGGTCACTTTATGACTAAAGAAGAAGCTGAATACGCAGAAAAAAATTACGATTACGTTGTAAAAGAAGATTCTGGCCGCGGTTATCGCCGTGTAGTAGCATCCCCAGCTCCTAAAGAAATTATCGAAATCGAAGCGATTAAAGGCTTAGTTGGGAAACAATTAATCGTTGCTTGTGGCGGTGGCGGTATCCCTGTAACTAGAGAAGGAAATGAACTTCATGGTGCAGCAGCCGTTATTGATAAAGATTGGACAAGTAGCTTGTTAGCACAAGAAATTGATGCAGATGTTCTCGTTATTTTAACAGCTGTTGAAAAAGTAGCTATTAATTTTGGTAAAGAAAATGAAAAATGGCTAGATGAAATAACCGTGGCAGATGCGAAAAAATACGCAGCAGCAGGCGAATTTGCAGAAGGTTCTATGAAACCTAAGGTAGAAGCAGCTATTGCCTTTGCAGAATCTAAAAAAGGCCGTGTTTCCATTATTACATTATTAGAAAAATCTAAGGATGGTATAGCAGGAAAAACAGGCACGCGTATCGTATTATAATAATATATAGATTTATAAGTATACATCCAACGACTCGTTGGGGAGGTGCCCGTATGATTATATTAGGAAAAGGTACTGTAATTACTCGCGACACTGATAGACCTATCATTTATGATGGTGCCGTTGCTATTGATGGAACTCAAATTATTGATATCGGAACATATGATGAGATATGTAAAACTTACACAAATGCAGAACTTATTGACGCTCATAACGGCTTGATTATGCCAGGTTTTATCAATGCACATCACCATATTTATTCCGCTCTTGCACGAGGTTTATCATTGCCAGGACCAGCACCAACTAATTTTGGTGAAATTTTAGAAGGCTTATGGTTCTATTTAGATAATAAATTAACAGCTCCAGATGTGAAGGCTAGCGCATTGCTTACATACTTAGGATGTATTGAAAACGGCGTCACTACTATCTTCGATCATCATGCAAGCTATGGAGAAACCGCTAATAGTTTATCTGTAATTGCTGATGTGGCTAAACAGTTTGGTGTTCGCTCTTGCCTATGCTATGAAGTATCTGATCGTAACGGTGTTGATCAAATGAAAGCAGCTGTTGCAGAAAATGTGCGTTTTGGTAAAGAAGCAAAAAAAGATCCATCTAGACTCGCTGCTATGATGGGCTTACATGCATCCTTCACGTTAAGTTCTGACACATTAGATTATGTAAAAGCACAAAATGAAGACAAGTTAGGTTATCACGTTCATGTTGCTGAAGGCCCTGAAGATGTGGCAGATAGTAAAGAAAAATATGGCATGACACCTGTGAGACGACTTGTAGAGGCAGGAATTTTAGGTCCTAAGAGTATTGCAGGTCACTGCGTACATGTAACTGATCAAGATGTGGAATTATTGAAAGAATCTCAAGCCAAGGTTGTACATAATCCAGAAAGTAACATGGGTAATGCAGTAGGCACAACAGATATCTTGAAACTATTAGGTGCAGGTATCACAGTTGGTCTAGGTACAGATGGTTACACAAATGACATGCTCGAATCTTACAAAGTAGCAAATTGCCTTGTAAAACATGAGCAACATAAACCATATGTAGGCTGGGGCGAAGTTCCTCATATGCTATTTGAAAACAACCGTAAAATGGCGAATGAATTCTTCGATACTACAGTTGGCATCCTTAAAAAAGGTGCTGCCGCTGACGTAATCGTTCTTGATTACGTAGCACCAACGCCACTTGATGAAAATAACATCAATGGTCACTTATTATTCGGTGCTAATGGTATGTATGTGGTAACAACTATTAGCGATGGTGTACCACGTATGATCGATCGTAAGTTACAAGGCATCGACAAAGCTGAAGTAATGAATGAAGTTTTATCAACATCTAAAGGTTTATGGAAACGACTAAACCCATAACGCAAGCGCTTTAAAGGAGTGTGACATTATGAGTGACATTATGTATCCGGTAAGTTTCGGAAATTTGATGAACCACATTATGACTGAGTACAAGATGTACAATCGTATTTACAATGTAAATAAAATTCATCGTACTAATCATGATCAACGCTTATCTATCTTTGGTAAATCCATTGAAAATCCTGTAGGTCCTGCAGCTGGCCCTAATACACAGTTGGCACAAAACATTGTGGCATCTTATGTAGCTGGTGCTCGTTGCATCGAATTAAAAACTGTACAAATTATGTACGGTGAAGAATTAGGTATTCCTAGACCTTGTATCTACTCTGTAGACGAAACATACAACGTAGAATGGTCTTCTGAATATAGCTGTGATGAAGCTGCTGATGAATACATCAAAGCTTGGTTCGCATTAAAATTAATCTCTAAAGAATTAGGCTTAGGCAATCCAGATGGTTTCTTGTTTATCATGAGTGTTGGTTACAACTTGGCTGGCATTAAGAGTCCAATGGTTGATAAATTCATCAACACAATGCGTAGCGCATCTCAATCTCCTATGTGGGATGAATGCAAACAATGGTGTCTTGACCATGTAGATGAATTTGAACATATCGATGCTGATTTCATCAACTCCATTAGCGATGAACTTTGCCAAGCAATCACATTGTCTACAATGCACGGTTGCCCAGCTGAAGAAATAGAATCCATTTGTTCTTACCTAATCAGTGAAAAAGGCCTTCACTTATACTTGAAATGCAACCCTACATTGTTAGGTCCAAAACGCATTAGAGAGTTGTTAGATAATGCTGGCTTTGAATATATTGACTTTGAAGATCATCAATTCGAAGTTGACCTTCAATTCGATAAAGCTGTTCCAATGTTAGAACGTCTTATCGCTCTTGGTGAAAAACACAACAAGATCTTTGGCGTTAAATTGACAAATACATTCCCTGTACAAATTCACAACAATGAATTGCCAGGTGAGCAAATGTACATGTCTGGTAAATCCTTGTTACCTGTAACAATTGGTGTAGCTGAGCTTTTAAGTGCTCAATTCGGCGAACGTTTACCAATGTCTTACAGTGGTGGTGCTGTAAAACAAAATATCAAAGCTATCTTTGATTGTGGTATCTGGCCTGTAACAGTATGTACAATTCTTCTACAAGGCGAAGGTTACAATACTTTCAAAGCTTTGGCAGATGAAGTTGAATCTACTGATTACAACGCTGCTTTGAAAGTACATAAAGATCTTATCGCTAAACTTGCTAAAGACATTAGTGAAAATAAAATCTTCAAGAAGAGCGATGCAATGAAGAAAAAACGTGAAGCAATGCCATCCTTCCCTGGTACACGTAGCTCTGACTACCACTGCCGCGTAGTGTGTGGTTCTTGCGTTCGCGTATGTCCTAATAGATGTAATGAAGTCGTTACTGTAAATGATGCTAAATTGATCGTCCATGTAGATCAAAGCTGTAATGAGTGTGGTAACTGTGCATGTCATTGCGTAGAACCTTGTCAACCATACAAGGATCGCATTACATTCTTCCACAATGCTGAAGCTTTAGCAGATAGTACAAATGATGGTTTCTACATCACAGGCACTAGCTGTGGTTACCGCTTCAAAGGTGAAGAAGCCGTATGTGACATTGATGCATTACCTGAAGAATTGAAAGGAGTTGTACATGCCTTCTGTAAAGAGCATGTGTACTATGTATCATGATTATCATACAACAAGGGGAATTGGTCTTAACTGATCGAATCCTTACCGGAGATTTATTAATTGATGGCGACAAAATTGTCGCCATCGATGAACACGTTCCTGTTCCAGAAGGAGCTAAAGTAATTGATGCAAAAGGTTGCTATGTATTCCCAGGATTTATAGATCCTCATACACACTTCCAAATGACTAATGCTTTAGCATCTACTGCGGATGATTTTGATAGTGGCACAAAGGCTGCTATCCTTGGCGGGACTACTTCAATTATCAATTTTGCTTCTCCTGAGGAAGGCTCCCTTTGTAAAGGCTTAGAGGTTCATAAGGAGCGTGCCGCAGGGCATTGCTCCTGTGACTACAAATTCCATATGGAACTTGTAGAAATGAATGATACTGTGGCCAGTGAAATCCCAAAAGTGGTTGAAGCTGGTGTATCATCCTTTAAGGTATATTTAGCTTATGGCTTCCGTTTAACGGACCGTGAGATTTATGACGCTATTGAAGCTATCAAACCAACAGGCGCACTTGTAGGAGCTCACTGTGAAAATGGTGATCTCATCGATGCACTCGTAGCTATAAGCGTAAGCGCGGTGAATTAGATATAAGTAATCATCCTCTTACGAGACCAGCTATGATTGAATCCGAATCAATTAAACGATTTAGTACAATCGGCGCTTCTCTAGAGTATCCAGTACATATTGTGCATGTAAGTTCTAAAGAAGGGGTAGAAGAAATCCTTCGAGAACGCGCATTAGGTCATACCGTGACTTGTGAAACATGTCCACAATATTTGGTACTTGATGAATCACGATATAGCTTGCCTAATTATGAAGGCGCTAAATATGTGATGAGTCCACCTCTTAGAACTAAAGTAGATCAAATGACATTAAAGGAAGCATTAGTAAATGGAATATTCCAAACTATTGGCTCCGATCACTGTAGCTTCAATTTTGAGGATCAAAAACTAAAAAGTCGTCATGACTTTACCCGTATTCCAGGCGGTATTCCAGGCGCTGAGGAGCGGGGCATCGTCGCTTATGATGTATTGGTAAACCAATGCAATATGAGTGCCGTAGATTTTATGAAACTAGTTAGTGAAAACCCAGCGAAACTATATGGTATGTATCCTAAGAAGGGGACATTAGCTGTAGGTAGCGATGGGGATATTACAATTGTTGATAAGAGCGTAGAACATGTTCTTTCAAAAGAGTCTGCCCATACAAAGGCTGACTATATACCTTATGAGGGGTTATCCGTAACCGGTAAGGTTCGCGATGTAATCCTTAGAGGTCACCATGTGGTACAAGATGGATCCTTAACAGAATCATATCTTGGTGAATGTATTCCTTAATGAAAGGAGGGCTATATATGTACCGCTTTCAAGTGAATGGCACCCAACATGAGGTTCAAGAGGATCAACGTTTAATTGATTTCTTGAGAGCTGATTTGAAATTAACGGGCACTAAAGAAGGTTGTAGTGCTGGTGCTTGTGGTACGTGTACAGTAATTATAGACGGAAAAAAAGCAAAGGCTTGTGTAACTAAATTATCCCAATTAGATGGTAAATCGGTTGTAACGATTGAGGGCCTAACTGAACGGGAAAAAGCGGTATACACCTATGCTTTTGGTGAATGCGGAGCGGTGCAGTGTGGTTTCTGTATCCCAGGTATGATTATTAGTGCAAAAGTTTTAATTGATGAAAATAATGACCCTACACCTGATGATGTAAAAAAAGCTATTTTAGGCAACATTTGTCGTTGTACAGGCTATGTAAAAATTGAAGAAGGCATTATGCTAGCAGCAAAAATGTTCCGTGAGAACTTACCAGTTCCTGAAAAGGATACAACTGGTAATGTAGGTGCTCGTTTACACCGTGTAGATGCGGAGGAAAAAGCACTAGGTACTGGACAATACGCTGATGATATCCATATGGATGGCATGATTTATGCTAAAGCATTGCGCTCTAAATATCCTCGCGCTAGAGTTGATCGCGTTGATGTTTCTAAAGCACTTGCACATCCTAAATGTGTAACGGCTTTAACTGCTAAAGATGTTCCATTCAATAAGACTGGTCACTTGGTACAGACTGGGATGTGCTCATTGCAGAAGGCGATATCACTCGTTATGTAGGTGATGCTATTGCACTAGTAGCGACAACTGAGAAAAAATACTTGGACGAAGTTCTTGCTCTCGTTGAAGTTGATTATACTGAGTTAGAGCCTGTAGTAGACCCATTAGAAGCATTGAAACCAGATGCACCTCAGTTACATCCAAATGGAAATGTATTGTCTCGTCAAACATTATCTCGCGGCGATGTAGATAAGGCTATTGCAGAGGCTGCATTTGTAGTAACAAATCACTATTCCACACCTCAAACAGACCATGCATTCATGGAACCTGAATGTGCTGTAGCATATCGTGAAGGCGATGTAATCCATTTACATTCCGGTAGCCAAAACGTTTACGATGATCGCCATGAAGTATCTCGTATGCTTGGCATTCCTGAAGAATCTGTAAAAGTTCATAGCATGCTCGTAGGTGGCGGCTTTGGTGGTAAAGAGGACATGAGTGTACAACATCATGCTTCTCTTGTAGCTTGGCTCACAGGTAAACCAACTAAGGTTCTATTCTCTCGTCAAGAAAGTCTTAATATTCACCCTAAACGCCATGCGATGGAAATGGATATTACTACTGCTTGTGACGCAGAAGGCAACTTGGTAGCAAGTAAGGTAAACATCGTATCTAACTGTGGTGCCTATGCATCCTTAGGTGGCCCAGTACTTCAACGTGCAGGTACACACTCTTGTGGTCCTTACAAATTTGATAACTTTGCCTTTGATGGCGTTTGTGTTTACACAAATACTGTTCCTGGTGGTGCATTCCGCGGGTTCGGCGTAACACAAACTATCTTTGGTCAAGAACAAAATATTGATGAATTAGCTGCATTGGTAGGCATGGATCCTTGGGAGTTCCGTTATAAAAACGTTGTTCGCCCTGGTGACTCCTTACCAAATGGCCAAATTTGCTCCGAAGAAACTGCATTAGCAGAATGTTTGGAAGCAGTAAAAGATGCATACTACGCATCTGACCGTACAGGTCTTGCAGTATGTTTGAAAAACAGTGGTATCGGTGTAGGTTTACCTGATACTGGCCGCGTTATCTTAGAAGTACGTGACGGTAAAGTTCGCATCCGTACTGGCGCAGCTTGTATCGGTCAAGGTATGGCTACTATGGCTACTCAAGTTCTTTGTGAAACAACTGGTTTAACAGCTGACAAAGTATTTGTAGAACGCCCTGACACAGTACGTACACCAGACTCTGGTACAACTACTGCATCTCGTCAAACAGTATTCACTGGTGAAGCAACTCGCAAAGCAAGTCTTCGCTTGAAAGAAATGTTAGAAACTAAGACCTTAGAAGAACTGAATGGTGTAGAAATTTATGAAGAGTTCCTTGGTGAAACAGATCCATTCAACTCTGATAAACCACATCCAAAAAATCACGTTGCCTATGGTTACGGTGCTTGTGTAGCAACAATTGGTGAAGATAATAAAATTGCTGATTTACATGTAGCATACGACGTAGGTCGCGTAGTTAACCCACAATCCTGTGCTGGTCAAGCTGAAGGCGGCGCTATCATGGGTATGGGCTTTGCTGTAACAGAAGACTTCCCTTATAAAGATGGCTATGTAACAGCTAAATACGGCACTCTAGGTCTTCTTAGAGCGACACAATGTCCACCAATTCATGTGAGTTTGATTGAAAAGGGGACACCAGAACAATATGCATACGGCGCTAAAGGTATTGGTGAAATTTCCAGTATTCCAATTGCACCAGCTATTGCAAATGCGTATCGTCGTATTGACGGAGAACCACGTAGATCTTTGCCGATTCAACATACAGGTTATAAAAAATAGAATATTTGCTTAATGGGTAGGGGCATTAAGGCCCCTAGCCATCAAGGTTCCCACGTGAAGTCGATGAGATTTCTCTAAACTCTATCATGTACGATAGTATGACTATATTATTTACTAGTAACTAAAACGTAAGATATGAGGTGATTCTTATGAGTAAAGCTATATCTGGCGTCGACCATGTAGATGGTATGCTGCCAATCCCGCAATTGTTTGCTTATGGCTTACAGCACGTACTAGCTATGTACGCAGGTGCAGTAGCGGTACCAATCATCATCGCACAAGCGATGAACTTACCTATTGAAGACTTAATTCGTTTGATTACGGCCGACTTGTTCACATGTGGTGTTGCTACATTGATTCAAACATTAGGCTTTGGTCCTATCGGTGGTCGTATTCCTCTTATTCAAGGTGTAACATTTGCTTCTGTAGGTCCAATGATTATGATTGGTCAGCAGCATGATATTACAACTATCTACGGTGCGATTATCGTAGCCGGTATCTTTACATTCCTTGTGGCTCCATTCTTTAGTCGTTTGATTCGTCTATTCCCACCTGTAGTAACAGGCACTATCATTACTATTATTGGTATCAACTTGATGCCAGTAGCAGTTAAATGGATGGGCGGCGGTGCAGGCAGTCCAAACTTTGGTGATCCGCTTAACATTGCTCTTGGTGTAGCTACATTTGTTATTGTTATTATAACCTATCGATTTGGTAAAGGATTTATTGGTAATCTAGCAATCTTAGTAGGTCTTATCCTTGGTACAGCCCTTGCTATGCTTTGTGGTGTTACTGACTTCTCCGAAGTAGGTCGTTCTCAATGGGTATCCATTGTAACACCGTTCTATTTTGGTCTTCCAACCTTTGACTTTGCTTCTATCATTTCTATGATCATTGTAATGCTCGTAGTTATGGTTGAAACAACTGGTGACAGTATCGCAGTAGGCGAAATCGTTGATAAACCTATCGGTCAAAAAGAGTTGGCTGCAGTACTTCGTGCTGATGGCTTATCTACTTTAATCGGTGGTATTCTTAACAGCTTCCCTTACACAGCGTTCGCTCAAAACGTTGGTCTTATCGCTGTAACACGCGTTAAGAGCCGCTTCGTTGTAGCAGCATCTGGTGTTATTCTTATTTTATTAGGTCTTTTCCCTAAATTAGCTGCTATCGTAGCTTGTATTCCAAATGCCGTTTTAGGCGGTGCAGGTATCGCAATGTTTGGTATGATTATTGCCAGCGGTATCCGTTCCCTTGGTAAAGTTAGCTTTGATGGTAACTACAACTTGATGTTAGTAGCGATCAGTATTGGTGTATCCATGATTCCTCTAGCTGCGCCTAACTTCTACGCACATTTCCCAGATTGGGCTCAAATTCTTTTGAAATCTGGTATCACAGCTGGTAGTATCATTGCCGTTCTTCTAAACGTTGTATTCAATGGCTTTGGTTACAAAACTGTTAACGAACCTAATCGTGCAATACGTAAATACCGTCACTTCACACGATTCAAAGGCTATCCTAAACATTTCTATCAATAATATATAGTTAGACGAGTTTATTCTCATACGATTACATGTATTGTCTTTCACAATAGAAACCTTGTTTGTATAGGTAAAACATCTATATACATGTTTTCGATTTTAAAAGGGCTCACTCTAGTTTTAGAGTGAGCCCTTTTTTGTGTGGAATCGTGTACTACTTTGGTATATAATTAAATAATATTATTGCAAAGGAGAAGCATTATGAAAGACGAGCGATTTATAGTTACGTATCGAATAGAAGCAAGTTCATATGAAGAAGCAAAAGCGGCTTGGGCTGCTTCAAGTAGAACAAACCATAGAATTCCCTTATGAGTTTATTACTGATTCGTATATTAAAGAAAATATCACTGGTCGGTTAGAGAGTCTTGAGCCTATGGGACAAGGTTCTGCATATATTAATGTCGGTATGTATGCTGTAATCGATGTATCTCGTTACTATGTAGCTCGTATTTCGTATCTTGTAGATACTACGGCCTTAGAAGCGACACAATTTTTAAATGTTGTCTTTGGAAACTCGTCCTTACAACCTCATATTTGGGTAGATGTAGAATTATGTCCAACTCTTTATGATGTGTTTACAGGTCCTCAGTTTGGTTTACAAGGTATTCGTGACTTAGTTCACAAAGGCACGACCTATCCTTCATTCTGTGTAAAACCTATGGGCACCTAATGAAGAGTTAGCTCGTATGTGTGGAGCTTATACACGTGGTGGGGCAGATGTTATTAAGGATGACCATGGTCTCTCTTCAGTCTTTTTCTCTCTATAAAGATCGAGTAAACGATGTGCTGCTATGGTGAGAATGAATGCGGTAGACATACTTATATGCAGTATTGTATGGTACGATGTCATTGAGCGTAATAGAACCCTTATAAGGCTGCTGCCAACGGCTCTTATGGTGGCTCAGGGCTTTAGGTTTTTGGCTAAAATAAACTGTGCCCAATAAATTACTTTGCCAATTATTCACCATCCCTTACAGGTGGATTTGTAAGCTGGCACATCTGGCATATTACAACTAGGCTTGTTACCTCGTATTTTTGGGGCTGATATGCCAATCTTTGTATCCTATGGTGGACGTTTTACTTTCACAGAGGAGCAATGTAAGAGAATTTCGAATTATATTAAACAACCTATGGCATTGATGAAAGCGGCTTGCCCAGCTCCAGGTGGTGGTGTAACAGATGCTCGTCTTAATGAACTAGTTAAGTTATACGGTAATGATACAATGTTCCTCGTTGGGGGCGATATGTTCCGTAGAGGTCCGGATATCGAGTCTAATATGGCTTACTTTGTAGAGCGTTTGACTGACTTATCTGAAAGCAAGTCATGATAGTTTACGGTTATTTAACTTAATACAATAGTTATATCGAATAACTAAGTCACTGACTTTCACAAAAATATGTAAAGAATTATGATTAAGTATATGGAGTGTTTTGATGAGTGAATCCTCACCGTTGGAGGTCCATGTCCTTGCTAGTGGTAGCAAGGGCAATTGTACAGTAATAAAAAAAGGGAACTCCGTCATATTGCACGATGTAGGCATTAGTTGTCGGCGCATCGTAAATGGATTAAAAGAATTGCATATCGATATGGCACAGGTAGAGGGCATATTTATCAGTCATGAGCATAGTGATCATATTGCAGGGCTACAACAACTGTTGAAACGTTTGATATTCCTGTGTATACGAAACAGGGAACGTGGCGTGAAATACAAGATAAGCTCGTCGTACCAAAGAATCAATTAATTGAACTGACCAAAGGTAGTTTAACATTGGGGAATCTCATTGTAGAACCTTTTGCAGTGAGTCATGATGCAGCAGATCCAATCGGAATAAATGTATTTTCTGGAAAAGACAAGGCTACAGTCGTGACCGATACGGGTATCATTTCTGATGATATATTACATAGAATGGATGATAGTACGTTGTTAGTGCTAGAGGCTAATTATGATCCTCATATGTTGCGCTTTGGACCGTATCAACCTTTTTTGAAACAACGGGTGGCCAGTGATGAAGGCCATTTAAGTAATGAAATGGCAGCTCAAGCCTTGCTTATGATGAAGCGGCCTGACTTTATGCAAGTTATTTGGCCCATCGTTCTGAAAATAATAATAATGCCTCTTGTTACCAAACAATTGGAAAATGCTCGTAGATGGTGGCGTACGCATTGGACCGGAAATGAAATTGCAACATGGTCAGCCTAATGAAATTGTGTCTATGCAATCTGTAAAGAGGTAGAAATGAGATTTTATGTAGTTTGTATTGGAAACTAAAAGATGCTTACTTTGCGTGATGGTGTTGCGGAATTCGTAAAGCGATGCGACCATATGGGGCATTACTATTACTGAACTAAATGAAAGTAAAATTGGAGATAAACCAAGTGATGCGGATCGTAAACAAGTCGTTGCAGAAGAGGGGGAACGATTATTAAAAGCGTTCCTAAGAATGCTTATACAGTTTACTCGATGTGTACGGTAAAACGATGTCCTCTGAAGACTTAGCAAAGACTGTAGCAAAATTAGAGGTAGATGGCGTTAGCGATATGGCGTTCATCGTTGGCGGTGCTTTTGGGTAAGTGATGAACTACGTAGTCTGTAAATTATAAATTATCCTTTAGCCCAATGACCTTTACCCATCAAATGGTACGCTTATTACTAGTAGAACAAATTTATAGAGCTCTAAGATTAATCGTAACGAACCATATCATTGGTAATAGACTTATAAATTATTTATATAATATTCTTATAAAAAAGGAGTTTTATTATGCTATGTCGAATAGTATAATAAAGCAAGATGTATTTGTAAGGAGGAATTCACTATGAAAATTCAAGAAGTAATGAATAAATACCCTGTTACTGTTGGCAAGGATGCGCCGATTTCTGATGTGGCTGACTTATTGGTAAAATATAATTTAACAGCTGTTTCCGTAGTGGATGACAACAATAAATTATTAGGTATTATTTCTGAAGGTGATTTGCTTTATAAAAAAGTTCGCCCTCATGTACCTCACTATGTAAATGTGTTGGGCGCTAGTATTTATTACAATGGCATTGGCGAATATAATGCGCAATTCAAAAAATTGTTAGCATCTCACGTTCATGAGTTGATGACTGACGAAGTCATTACAACTACACCGGATAAAGATGTAGAGGAAATTGTATCTGTTATGCTTGATCAACATTTGAAAAATGTTCCTGTTGTAGATAAGGATACCATTTGATTGGTATCTTGTCTCGTCGTGACATTATCAAATTGATTGCTAAAGATAACTAATTTGCATAATTATGTAGAACATAGAAAGACCACCCATTTCGGGGTGGTCTTTTAGTGTAAATTGAGAAGAATTGCATTGACCTTGCATTTATGTTATTATTAGGAGTGCATAATATACTACAGAAATTTGGGCGTATTGCCCTTCGAGGAGGACATATTTTAAATGAAAGCAACTGTAAATCCTGTTGATCAACACGTAGTAACGTTAACTATTGAAGTACCTGCAGCAGAAGTAGATAAAGGCATTAAGCAAGCTGTAAAACGCATTGCAAGTCAAGTAAACATTCCTGGCTTCCGTAAAGGTCATGCACCTCGCCGTATTTTGGAAATGAACTTCGGCAAAGACGCTATCATGGAAGAAGCATTCGAAGTATTGGCTAGCCAAAACTACAGTGCTGCACTTCGTGAAAATGATATCGTTCCTGTATCTGACCAGAAATCGAACGCGAACAATTCGAAGAAGGTAAAGACTTGATTTTCAAAGCTACTGTAACTAAACGCCCTGAAGTTAAACTTGGCGATTACAAAGGCTTAGAAGCTGAAAAACAAGATGCTACAGTAACTGATGAACAAATCGAAGAACAATTGAACAACATCCGTGAACAACAAGCAAAAATGGTTGTTGCTGAAGAAGGCGCTACAATTCAAAAAGACGACTTCGCAGTAATCGACTTCGCTGGTTCCGTTGATGGCAAACCATTCGATGGTGGTGAAGGTAAATCCTACCCATTACAAATCGGTTCTGGTAACTTCATTCCTGGCTTTGAAGATCAATTGATCGGTGCTAAAGCTGGTGATGATGTAACTGTAAAAGTAACATTCCCTGAAGACTACTTCGTAGCAGAACTTGCTGGTAAAGAAGCAGAATTCAAAACACATATCCATGATATTAAACGTAAAGAGTTGCCTGAATTGAACGACGAGTTCGCAAAAGAAGCAAGCTCTTACGAAACTATTGAAGAATTGAAAAAAGATCTTCGCGCTAAAATGGAAGAAGAAGCTTCCCGTCGCGCAATCGATACTTACAATGCTGACTTGATTCAAACAGCTGTTAAAAACGCAACTGTTGAAATCCCAGAAGTAATGATCGAAGATCGTGTAGAACAAATGATTCAAGAATTGGCTATGAACATGGAAGGCCGTGGCTTGAAACTTGATGACTACTTGAAATTCTCCAATAAAACTATCGAAGATTTACGTTCTGAATACAAAGATTCCGCAGCTGAAAACGTACGCGCTGATTTAGTATTAGACGCTATCGCAACTGCTGAAGGTATCGAAGTAACTCCAGATGATATGAACCGTGAAATCTTCATTATGGCTCAAAACTTTGGGGCAGATCCTAAAGAAGTTTGGGATATTATTGCAAAAGAAGGTCGTGTAGCTATGTTGGCAGGCTCTGTAGCTCGTAAAAAAGCAGCTCGATTCATTATTGATAATGCAAAAGGCGCTGAAGCGGCTAAATAATAGTTTGCTCAACTAGGTACATGAAAAGGTGAATATATGTATGTACCAATCGTAGTTGAACAAAGTGAACGCGGTGAGCGTTCCTATGATATTTACTCTCGCTTGTTAAAGGACCGCATTATCTTCCTAGGTGGACCTATTGATGATAATGTAGCAAATGCAGTTATTGCGCAAATGTTATTCCTAGAAGCAGAGGATCCTGATAAGGATATCCATTTGTACATTAATAGCCCCGGTGGTGTTGTAACTGCGGGCATGGCTATTTATGATACGATGCAATATATTAAACCAGATGTGTCTACCATTTGTGTAGGCTCTGCAGCGAGCATGGGGGCTGTGCTTTTAACAGCAGGTGCCAAAGGGCAAACGTTATGCGTTGCCTCATGCACGCGTTATGATTCACCAACCATTAGGTGGTGTACAAGGGCAAGCATCTGAAATTGAAATCCATGCCCGTGAGATTCTTCGTATGCGTGAAGAATTAAATGGTATCTTAGCTTCTCGCAGTGGACAAGATATTGAAGTTGTAGCGCGCGATACAGATCGCGATAACTTCATGAGTGCTCAGGATGCCGTTGAATACGGCTTAATTGATGAGGTACTCACAAGAGAACCTGTAGAAAGCAAGTAATGGAGGCGCCCATTGGCAAAAGATAAAGACACTATGCGCTGCAGTTTTTGTGGACGCACAAGTGAAGAAGTCCGCAAATTAGTGGCGGGTCCTAACGTGTATATTTGTGATGAATGCGTTGAAGTATGTGAACGTATCATTGCTGATGAGTTGGGTGACGTAGAGACGGACGACTTCAATTTAAAAGAATTGCCAACGCCGAGAGAAATTAAAGCTCATCTTGACGAATATGTTATTGGTCAAGATGATGCTAAAATCTCTTTAGCTGTGGCTGTATATAATCACTACAAACGTTTACAAACAGATAATGTAGTTGATGATGTAGAATTACAAAAGGCTAATGTTTTATTCATTGGTCCTACTGGTAGTGGTAAAACACTATTGGCTCAAACCTTAGCGAAAATGCTAGAAGTACCATTTGCTATTGCAGATGCTACAAGCTTAACTGAAGCTGGTTATGTAGGTGAAGATGTGGAAAATATCTTGCTCAAAATTATCCAAGCTGCAGATTATGATATAGCTCGGGCTGAACGTGGCATTATTTATATCGATGAAATTGATAAGATTGCTCGTAAGTCTGAGAACCCTTCCATTACACGTGATGTGTCTGGTGAAGGCGTACAACAAGCATTACTTAAAATCTTAGAAGGTACCGTAGCTTCTGTTCCGCCTCAAGGTGGTAGAAAGCATCCAAATCAAGAAATGCTTCAAATTGATACTACAAATATTCTCTTTATTTGTGGCGGTGCATTTGATGGTATGGACAAGGTTATTACTAAGCGTACCGCTAAGAAAACCCTTGGTTTTGGTGCAGATGTTCAACGTAAAGAAGAACGTAATGTATCGGCTATCTTAAAGGATGTTGTACCTGAAGATTTATTGAAGTTTGGCTTAATCCCTGAGTTCATTGGTCGTTTGCCAGTAATGGTAACATTAGATCAATTGGATAGAGATGCATTAATCCAAATTTTGACAAAGCCTAAAAATGCATTAACAAAACAATATGAAAAAATTCTATCCCTTGATGGTGTAGAATTAACTTTCACTGAAGATGCATTAGAAGAAATCGCTGATGAAGCATTACAGCGAAAAACAGGTGCTCGTGGTTTGCGTGCTATCATTGAAAAGGTGATGAAACACGTTATGTTTGAAGTTCCTTCCATGCCGGAAGTAACTAAGTGCATAGTTAATCGTGAATCCGTGTTGAGCACAGGTGAACCTATACTCAAAAATGAGGCAGACCAAGACATCCAGTTGAAATCGTAATTCGAAGAAACTCATTTCTGTGTAGGAATGAGTTTCTTTTCATAATATAAATACCTGGAGGAAGTATGAATTTACTCGAAATTGGGATTCCAACTGTACCCCTTAGAGGCATGGTTGTATACCCGAATATCGTGATTCACCTCGATATCGGTCGAGACAAATCCATTAAAGCGGTAGAAGCCGCAATGAACGAGGATCGCATTTTAGCAGTTGTCAGCCAAAAGGATGATGCTGTTGATTCGCCAACTGTTCATGACTTAGCCCAAATGGGTACATTAGTAAAAATTAAGCAAATGTTACGCTTACCAGGTGGTATTGTACGTGTTCTTGTAGAGGGCATTACACGTATTCGCGTAATGAATATAACAAGTATGGATCCGTACTATGTAGGGGACTACGAACGTGTAGCTTCCGAATTTGAAGACGATGTTGAGTTAGAAGCCTATCGTCGTTTAGTGCAATCTAAGTTTGGCGAATGGGCTGAAGAGGCTAAATCTGTTACCGATGAAGGCGTAACACGGGTTATGGAATTACGTGACCCATGTGAATTGGCTGACCAAGTTGCGTTCTTATTGCCTATTAATAATACTAAACGCCAAGAGTTACTTGAAGAGTTATCTGTAGCTCGTCGTTTAAATATGATTGTAGGCATCTTGAATATGGAATTACAAATCTCTGATTTGGAAAACTCCATTAATAATCAAGTACGTCAATCAATGGAGAAAGCGCAAAAAGAATATTTCTTGCGCGAAAAAATCCGTGTTATCCACGATGAATTGGGTGACAAAGGGGATCCAGAGGAAGAAGCAGAAGAGTTACGTGTTAAATTGAAAGCACTCAACCTTAGCGAAGATGTACATGAACGTATCGATAAAGAAATCTCTCGTTATAGTCGCATGCCTCAATTGATGCCAGAAGCAACTATTTTGCGCAATTACCTAGATTGGGTGTTGGCGTTACCTTGGAACGAATTGACTGAGGATCGCTTAGATATTAAAGAAGCTCATGATATGCTTGATGCTGATCATTATGGCCTTGAAAAGGTTAAGATACGCATCCTTGAATTCTTAGCTGTTCGTAAGTTAACTGGTAAGAATAGTGGCTCCATTCTTTGCTTAGTTGGACCACCAGGTGTTGGTAAAACATCCTTGGCTACGTCTATCGCTAAAGCAATGAACCGTAAGTTCATCCGTGCGTCTTTAGGTGGTGTACGTGATGAAGCTGAAATTCGTGGCCATCGCCGTACGTATATTGGTGCATTGCCTGGTCGTATGATTCAAGGCCTCAAGAATGTAGGCACTAAGAACCCTGTGTTCTTATTGGATGAAATTGATAAACTTGCATCTGATTATAAAGGCGATCCATCCTCTGCATTGTTAGAGGTATTGGACCCTGAACAAAATAGCACATTTAGTGATCACTTCATTGAAGTACCATTTGATTTCTCCGAAGTATTCTGGATTACAACGGCTAACGTTGCATCCAATATTCCAGGTCCATTGTTAGATCGTATGGAAATTATCGAACTGTCTAGCTATATGGAACAAGAAAAATTAGAAATTGCTAAGCGCTATTTAGTACCTAAACAAATCAAGAAAAATGGCCTTGAAGATTACAAGGTTAAATTATCTGATGCAGTGTTGAAAAAGGTAGTTTCCGAATATACTCGTGAAGCGGGTGTTCGTACCTTAGAAAAAACGATTGCTAAGATTTGTCGTAAGATTGCTTATAAAGTCGTTGAAGAAGGTGGGGATGCACCGAAAGTAACGACAAAAAATCTTCACGAATTCTTGGGTGCACCAATTTTTGTTGACCAAGAGCGCGAAAAGAAACCGCAAATTGGCTATGTAAATGGTCTAGCTTGGACTTCTGTAGGTGGCGTTGTATTGCCATGCGAAGCAACAACTATGAACGGTACAGGTAAACTTGCATTAACGGGTAGCTTAGGTAAGGTTATGCAAGAGTCTGGTCAAGCTGCAATGAGCTATATTCGCCACAATGCAAAAGCCTTAAAAATCGAAGATGATTTCTATAAGAAACTCGATATACACGTTCACTTGCCAGAAGGTGCAACACCTAAGGATGGCCCTTCTGCAGGTATTACGATGACATTGGCTATGGTATCTATTTTAACAAATCGTAAGGTTCGTTCTGATATTGCCATGACTGGTGAAATTACATTGCGTGGCCGTGTACTACCAATCGGCGGTTTAAAAGAAAAGTTATTAGCAGCCTTGTCTAATGGTATTAAAGAAGTATTGATTCCTAAAGGTAATGAAAAGGATATTGCAGAATTACCTGATATTGTAAAAGACGGTCTCATTATTACGCCAGTTAAGACAATGGATGAAGTATTAGCAAAGGCACTTGTGTAATGCAAAAAAAGAAAAAATCCACTAAACAAATGGGCCCAAAACCACAATATACACGAAAAGAACCGAAGGGGCCTCGTATTATAGCAGCAAAATATAATACTTCCTGTGTTAAGGCTGATCAATATCCTGAAGGGGATACTGTGGAAATAGCCTTCATCGGGCGCTCTAATGTGGGCAAATCTTCGTTGATTAACTCGTTGTGTAATTATCGTGGGTTAGCCCTCGTTAGTGGCCAACCAGGTAAGACTAAGACAATTAACTACTTTGATATTGAATCAAAAGAGGATATTTCTGAAACAGAGGAACGCCGTTACCATTGGTTCCTCGTTGACCTTCCTGGGTATGGATTTGCAAAGACAAATAAGGGAAACCGCAACTTGTGGTCTTCCTTTATTGCCGATTATATTTTACATTCTGAACGATTGATGTTGTTGTGCTTACTTATCGATGGCCGTCATCCAGAGATGCCTATCGATAAGTTGGCCTACGATTGGCTCGTTGAAGCTGGTGTACCATTACAAATTGTAGTTACTAAAGCTGACAAACTAACGGCTAAAGAGAAGTCTGCGAACTTGGCTAAAATTAAGGAAATGTATCCAACGAATACACCGCCTATTTTATATAGCTCCTTAAAACATACGGGACGTGAACTTTTACAACAACGCATCAATAAAGTTCTAGTAGGAGATGAAGCATGAGTCAAACCAATGAATTAGAGATTATGGAACGCATTGCTCTAGATTTAGAGGGTGTGGAAGAGTCTCTTGCATCATCTTTTAATACAGGTGCAGAAGACTTTAATGCACTGATTCGACCATTATCTGCTGCAGGTGGCAAGCGCTTGCGCGCGCAATTATGTTTATTGATTGCTAATGCAGGTACATCTGTAGAACGTCAGCGTATTAGAATTGCTGAAGCCGTAGAGATGCTTCATTTAGCGACTTTGATTCACGATGATGTGTTAGATCAAGCAGAGATTCGTCGAGGCGAAGAAACGATACATATGCATAAAGGAAATAAGGTAGCTATTCTTAGTGGTGATTACTTGTTTGCTAAAGCATTCCAAATTGTATCTGAAATGCCTAATATGAAATATTTGCAGATTTTTTCTCATATCATTACTTGTCTTGTGGAAGGCGAGTTTATGCAGATGGAAGATGTGTATCGCATCGATCAAGGTATTGAACGGTATATGACTAAGACCCAAAAGAAAACAGCTGACTTTATGGAAGGCTGTATGGAATTGGGGGGCCTATTAGGAGGCTGGAGCGAATCTGAAATCGTTGAGTTGAAAAAATATGGTCATGCTCTGGGCATGGCATTCCAAATTACTGATGATATTATGGATTATCGTGAAACAACAGAGACGACTGGTAAACCCGTAGGAAATGATCTTCGCGAAGGTTTATTGACATATCCGTTGTTAAGTATCGTTAATGATGACAATAAAGATAAATTACTTGCAGATATTAAAGCCTTGAATAATGGCGGCGATGAGCAGGCTATTATCGACTATGTTATCGGTCAAGGCGGTATTGATAATACATTAGCTGTAGCTAATCAATATTGCAAAGATGCTTTGGCAGCACTTGACGCTGTCCGTGATTTCCCAGGCAAGGAATTCCTTGTGATGGCGGTAGAGAATTTAGCTGATAGAAAGGTATAATATGGAACCATTCGAACCAAAACCGGACTTCGAATATCCCATACAAAAACCTTCTTTTGATAGTGTAGTTCGTCAAAAGCGTCGCGAAGCCAAATTAAAGGCTGAACAAGAACAGTATAAGGTGGTAAAACAACAGGTTCCTGAGGAACCTGAGGACAATCCAATTTATACTGAGATGGAACAGAAAATGATGGACGAGGCGAGGGAAATATCCCTTGTAGGCCATCTATCTGAATTGCGAAAGCGCCTTATTATAATGGCTGTTGCAGTAGTCATAGGAACATGTATTTCTTATTATTATGTAGACTTCTTATTGGAAATACTCCTAAAGCCAGCTGGTAAGCTCTATTATATGAAACCGACTGAGGCCTTCTTTACCTATATGAAGGTATCCATAGTAGGTGGTCTTATTATAGGGGCACCTATTATATTGCATCAAATCTGGTTATTTGTTAAGCCTGCCCTTACGGTGCGAGAAAAGCAACTATCCAATTGGATTTTACCGGTTGCAATAGGCTTATTTGGCATAGGTATTGTATTTTCTTATTTTCTCGTGCTACCAGCAGCTGTTAAGTTCTTTATGGGCTTTGCTACCGACGAATTACAACCGCTGTTTTCCATCGGCCAGTACATGGACTTTGTATTATCCTTTGTACTACCCTTTGGATTTATCTTTGAGTTGCCGTTGATTTTAATCATCTTGGGATATTTCAACTTAATTACATCGCGTTTTTTAAAAACGAAGCGAAAGATATTTATACTTATATCCTTTATCATAGGTGCTGTCATTTCACCAACACCGGATATGTTCTCTCAAACGATGATTGCATTACCTATGATATTGCTATATGAAACGAGCCTATTTGTATTGGCTAAGATTATGAAGCGCTAAGGAGTTTATTTAGGAGGAACGATGAAAACCTACGAAAATTTAACCACTTATAACCCCGGTGAAATAGAAGGGAAATGGTATTCTTATTGGGAAAACCAAGGGTACTTTCACGAAGAAGTAGACACAAATAAAGAGCCATTTAGTATCGTGTTGCCGCCTCCTAATGTAACTGGTATGTTGCATATGGGCCATGCTTTAGATAATACATTGCAAGATATCCTCATCCGTTTCAAACGCATGCAAGGTTACAATGTGTTGTGGATGCCTGGTACTGACCATGCTGGTATTGCTACACAAATTAAAGTAGAAGAAATGCTCGCTAAAGAAGAGGGGAAATCTCGCTATGATTTAGGCCGTGAAAAATTTGTAGAACGCGTATGGGAATGGAAAAAAGAATACGGTGATACTATCGTAAAACAAATCCGTAGCCTAGGCGCATCTTGTGACTGGTCTCGAGAACGCTTTACATTAGATGAAGGGTACTATCATGCAGTGCGTGAAGTGTTCGTAAAACTTTATGAAAAAGGCTTAATCTATCGCGGTGAACGCATCATCAACTGGTGCCCTCGTTGTGCTACTGCTTTATCTGATGTTGAAGTTGAACATGAAGACGAACATGGCCACTTATGGCATATTAAATATCCTGTAAAAGGTGAAGATAATCGTTTCGTAGTTGTTGCTACCACACGTCCAGAAACAATGTTCGGTGACGTAGCAGTAGCAGTAAATCCTGATGATGATCGTTATAAAGACCTCATCGGCAAAACATTGATTTTACCATTTGTTAATCGCGAAATTCCTGTAATTGCCGATGATTATGTAGATGCTAGCTTCGGTACAGGCTGTGTAAAAATTACACCTGCTCATGATCCTAATGACTTTGAAATGGGCCAACGTCATAATTTGGAATCCATCGTTGTTATGAACAATGATGCGACAATGAATGAAGGTGCTGGCAAATTTAATGGCATGACTCGTGAAGAAGCTCGTAAACAAGTAGTAGCAGAGCTCAAAGAACTAGGCTTACTTGAAAAAATCGATGATCATGACCATGCGGTAGGTCATTGCTCTCGTTGTAACACAATTATTGAGCCAATGGTATCTAAACAATGGTTTGTAGATATGAAACCATTGGCAGAACCAGCTCTTAAAGTTGTTAAAGATCACGAAGTAGAGTTCGTTCCTGAACGTTTTACAAAAACATATGTAAACTGGCTTGAAAATATTCGGGACTGGACAATTTCCCGTCAATTGTGGTGGGGCCATCGTATTCCTGCATGGTACTGTGATGACTGCGGCGAAACAATCGTTAGTCGTGACGATATTACTGAATGTCCTCATTGCCACGGTCATGTTACACAAGATCCAGACGTTTTAGATACATGGTTCAGCTCTGGCTTGTGGCCATTTGCTACCATGGGGTGGCCTGAACAAACTCCTGAGCTTAAACAATGGTACCCAACAAGTGTTCTTGTAACTGGTTACGATATCATCTTCTTCTGGGTAGCTCGTATGATCTTCATGGCTCTTGAGTTCGAACATGAAATTCCATTCAAACATGTATTTATTCATGGTCTAGTTCGCGACAGTCAAGGCCGTAAAATGAGTAAATCCTTGGGCAATGGTATTAATCCTCTTGAAGTTATCGACCAATATGGTGCAGATGCATTGCGCTTTACTCTTGTTACTGGTAACACTCCAGGTAATGATATGCGCTTCTATATGGAACGTGTTGAGGCTAATCGTAACTTTGCCAATAAGATTTGGAATGCATCTAAATTTGTATTGATGAATCTTACAAATTATGATGAAAGCTTCATTCCAACTGCAGATGATTTGACATTAGCAGATCAATGGATTGTTCAAAAATATAACGAAACAGTACAAAGTGTAACGTCTAATCTCGATAAATTCGAGTTGGGTGAAGCTGCTAGTTCCGTATATGACTTCATTTGGAATACGTACTGTGACTGGTATATTGAGTTGGCGAAACCTCGTTTGTACAGTGAAAGCAATGAACGTGATCGTCGTACTGTTCAATATTTACTTGTAACAATCTTGCGTCACATGCTTGAATTGTTACATCCATTTATGCCGTTCGTAACAGAACATATTTGGCAACATTTACCTCATGAAGGGGATAGCATCGTTGTTGCAAAATGGCCTGAAGCATTAAAATTTGATGATCTTGAAGGTGCAGCTCGTCAAATGGAAGTTATGATGGATGCCATCAAAGGTATTCGTAACATGCGTGCTGAAATGAATGTGCCTTTAGGTAAAAAAGCTGAGGTTATCGTAGCGCCAACAGATGAAGCATTAGCTCAAACTGTAGCAGATCATAGCGATTACTTCGTTACATTAGCTTGGGCTGAGAAGGTAACAATTCTTGGTGCCGATGATCCAAAACCAGAAAATGCGACTGTAACAGTTGTAAATGGTATGGAAGTATATCTCTTACTTAAAGACTTGATCGACGGTGAAAAAGAAAGAGAGCGTATTGCAAAGGAAAAAATCCAAATGGAAAAAGAAATTTCCCGTTTGGAAGGCAAGTTGTCTAATCAAGGTTTCCTCGCAAAAGCTCCAGAAGCTGTAGTAGCAAAAGAAAAAGAAAAGTTAGAAGAATATAAACAAAAACAACAAGCGTTATTGGAACGTGAAGCGTTCCTTGAAACCTTATAATAGGAGGTTTATATGACATATCAAGAGGCCTTAGCCTATTTAGAACAGGCATCTTCATTCGGTATTAAGCCTGGCCTTGAACGAATTACAGCGCTTATGGAAGCCCTTGGGAATCCACAAGAAGACTATAAGATTGTTCATGTAACAGGCACGAATGGTAAGGGCTCGGTTACCTCATATATTTCCTACGCACTGTTTACAAGTGGACTACGGGTGGGGCGATTTACATCGCCTCACCTTCAATCCTATACGGAGCGAATTCAAATCAATGATGGAAATATAACAGAGGAAGCCTTCGGTAATCTAATTAGTCGTGTAAAAGTGGCAGTTGATACTATCATTACTAACGGAATAGAAGCGCCAACACAATTTGAAATTTTGACGGCTGCAGCCTTTTTGTTCTTCAAAGAACAAGATGTGGACTATGCGGTGGTGGAAGTTGGCTTAGGTGGATTACTAGATTCTACTAATATCGTGACACCAAAGGTATCGGTTATTACCAATGTAACAATAGACCATCAAGCGTATTGTGGTGATACTATTGAAGAGATTGCGCATCACAAGGCAGGGATTATTAAATCTAAAATTCCTGTTGTAACGGCTGCACAGGATGCACCTCTTCGTATTATTGAAGAGGCAGCTAAAGAGAAGCATGCTAAAGTATATGCTTTCAATAAAGATTTTGGTATCGATAGCCGTAGTGCTGTAACTGGTGGCCAAATGATTACGGTTAGTACTAATGACACCGCTCCTGCAATGTTGTTTACGACGATGGCAGGTATCCACCAATCTGTTAATCTTGCGTGTGCATTAATGGCTGTGCGTTTACTGATGAAAGAAGACACTAACATTAGTGAAGAAACGATGCGTGAAGGATTTGCTCGCACTACGTGGGCAGGTCGATTTGAAGTTAAACGAGGCTTAGATCGCACCTTTATCTTTGATGGTGCTCATAATGCGGCAGGTGCTGAATCTTTCAGTATGACCTATGCTGAATTATTTAAGGACACCCCAAAAACGATTGTGATGGCAATTCTTAAAGATAAAAATCAAGATGCTATTATCCGCGAAGTTGTTAAGGCGGGCGATACGGTCCTAGTTGTACCAGCTCCAACAGATAGAACTGAAGTGCCAGAGGTTTTAGTTGAGAAAATACGTCACATCGTTCCAAAAGCTATAGCACAAACAGCAGATTCTGTTGAAGACGCATTGGCTTTAGCCTATAAACATACAAAAACTGGTGATATTATCACTGTTTGTGGTTCTTTATATATTTTAGGAGATGCTCGTCAGTGGTTTAACCATGAGATGAGTCACTAAGGTGAGCCTATGGAACTCTCACTTATTCCTAATCAGAAGAGAATTACATTCTATATTGAACGTTTAATTTATGGCGTTGTTGTGGCCATGCCTTTGCAACCAATGGTGGGTGATGTGCTCCTTTGGCTAGCGATAGGCCTTGCACTATATGATTTAATATCTAGTAAATCTTTGAGCTTACCAACAGGCTATTTATCGTGGTCTGTTATGATCTTTGTGGTATGGACTGGCGTATCTTCTATAGTGTCAGAAAATTGGGATTGGTCAATTCAAAGTTGGTTTTATCAAATTGTGGCCAGCGGCGGTATGTATTATTTAGTTCGTACATACATTAAAACGCCTAAACAGTGGAACTATTTTCTTCGTGCCTTGCTAGGCACTGCAGTTCTAGTGTGTATCATAGGTGCTTATCAATATGTATTTGTTCCTAATATACATATAAAAGAGTGGGTAGATGCAGCACAGTTCCCTAAATTGATGCGTCGCATGTCGTCTACATTACAAAATCCTAATTTATTGGGCGCCTATCTATTGATGGTACTCAGCGTATGTATCAGTTATATCTTGGTATATATGAAGGAAAATCGTACGCGCGAAGTTATTTCAATGCTAATTATAGGTAGTATATTATTCTTAACGATGCTATTAACCTATTCTCGGGGAATTTGGATTAGCTTCGGAGCGATGATTTTGTATTGGGCAATCTTTGTGGAGCGAAGATTATTCTTATCCCTATTAGCAGTGCCAATAATTTTGTACTTTTATGATGGTGAAATAGCTTCAAGGCTGTGGTCTATATTCCAAGGTCATGATACATCCGCTGATCTTCGATGGGCCTTATGGGATAGTACTATGTATATCGTACGAGAAAATCCTATCTTTGGTATTGGGTGGAATACATTTTATTTAGTATATCCAGACTATAATTACTATATTCAAGGACCTCACGTCTTGATGTATCATGCTCATAATTTATACCTTAATATGTTAGCTGAAACCGGTATCCCCGGATTGCTATCATTCCTAGCAGTTATCGTAGGTCATGTTATTACATCTATAAGGCTTAAAGGGGATATATTCCGTCAAGCTGCGCAAATAGGTGTAGGAGCGTTGGCTATAGGGGTTTTATTTAGTGGCTTATCTGATTTTGAGCTATACAGTCATCAAGTGACTATTGTGTTTTGGCAATTGTTTGGCTGGGTAGGGGCCTTTGTAAAAGTTCAGCTGTCTGCTGATAAATCTACATAATTTCAGTAGCTTGTATAATTAGTATGTTTTATAGTAGATATATAATTTCATAATATGGTATACTTAATACATACCTTAGGTAGGTATGTATTAAGAGGTTATAACCGGTTTTCTAATGTTAGACATAATTGAACATTATCGTTGACATTTGAAAGCCGGTTTTTTGTATATCTTTGTATCTTTATAGGGAGGTGTATGGTCTAGTTCTTGTGTGTGAGATGTTGTTTTATATTGAAAAGGGTCTATATATTGTATAGAGAGAGTTCGATTTAATTGAAAAACATCAATATATGCCATAAATCGATAATTCCTGTGAGTTATAGCGATGTGAATAAAACTTATGTGAATATATGAAAATCTATGCATTTTAATCATAATGCACCCATAAAGTGTATAAAAAATACATTTTAGTCATATAAGTTGACAATACGTTGGATGTGGACTACGATGAAGTCGGTTTAAGGAACGACCAAGAGATCAAACTGTCGTTTATACAATGTTACTCTTAAAGGAGATGGTAATGGTGATAGACATCAAAGACCGCGTTAAATGTGCGGCCCTCCAAGGTAAAATTGTCACTGCTTATGATGCAGCTCTTTTGATTAACCCTAACGATAAAGTTGGTATTTCCGGCTTTACTCCATCTGGTTATGCAAAAGCAGTGCCATTGGCATTGGCAGAAAGAATGGAAAAAGAACCATTCAAAATTGATTTGTGGACAGGTGCTTCCGTAGGTGATGAAGCTGATGGCGCGTTAACTCGTGCTAACGGTATCAATCGTCGTTTCCCATATCAAACAAATGGGGATACACGTAAAGCCTTAAATAGCGGTGCTGTTAAATACATTGATATGCATTTAAGCACAATGGCACAAAATGTTCGCTATGGTTTCTTTGGTGATTTAGACGTAGCAATTATTGAAGCTGCACAAATCAACGAAGATGGCTCCATTGTTCCAACTACATCTGTTGGTAACTCTCCAACATTTGTTAGCCAAGCTAAAAAAGTTATCGTAGAAGTGAATGTATCCCAACCACTTTCCTTGGTAGGTATGCATGATATCTATGAACCACTCGATCCACCACATCGTAAACCAATTCCATTGGAAACACCTGGTGATCGTATTGGTACTGAAGCAATTCCTTGTGATCCAAGTAAAATTGTTGCAGTAGTACCTTGTGATGTTCCTGATACAACAAGACCTTTGGCACCTATCGATGATGATGCAAAAGCAATGAGTCAACACCTTATCAAATTCTTTGAACAAGAAATTGCAGAAGGTCGTTTACCTAAAAACTTGCTTCCATTACAATCTGGTGTAGGTTCCGTAGCAAATGCTGTAATCAGTGGTCTTGCTAAAGGCCCATTCACAGATTTGTCCATCTATACAGAAGTAATCCAAGATGGTATGTTTGACTTGATTGATGCTGGTAAAGTAACTGTATGTTCCGGTACTGCATTAAGTCCTTCTCCAGATGGGTTGAAACGTTTCTATGCGAATATTGATGAATATCGTAAAAAAATCATTCTTCGTCCGCAAGAAATTTCCAACAACCCTGGTATTGCTCGCCGTATTGGTGTCATTGCCATGAATACCGCTATCGAATTTGATATTTTTGGCAATGTAAACTCTACTCATATTATGGGTAGCAAAATGATGAATGGTGTTGGTGGTTCTGGTGACTTTGCACGTAGTGCATATCTCACTATTTTCTGCACTAACTCCGTTGCTAAAAATGGCGACATCAGTTCTATCGTTCCATATGTATCTCATGTTGATCACCCAGAACATGACACTATGATTTTCTGTACAGAACAAGGTGTTGCTGACTGCCGTGGTTTGAGCCCAGTGGAAAGAGCTCGTTTAATCATTGAAAAATGTGCTCACCCAGACTACAAACCTATGTTAACTGAATACCTAGAAAAAGCATTAGCTGCAACAAAGAATGCCCATACACCTATGTTGCTTGATGAAGCTCTTTCTTGGCATAAACGCTTCACAGAAACTGGAAGCATGAAAAAATAACCTGTTTTTTTAGGAGGATGATGAAAACATGGCTTACGAAAACTTAAAAGCCCAAATTGCTGAGTACAACAAACTTTGTGACGAAAAAAGTGCAAAAACTCCAGAACGTCAAAATTTAAAATACAACCGTGTATACACACCAGTTGATATCGAAGGTTTTGACTATGAACGTGATTTGGGTATGCCTGGCGAATTCCCTTACACTCGTGGCGTACAACCTACTATGTACCGTGGTCGTTTCTGGACAATGCGTATGTATGCAGGCTTCGCTACAGCAGAAGAATCTAACAAACGTTACCGCTACTTAATCGAGTCTGGTGCAACTGGTCTTTCCTGTGCATTCGACTTACCTACACAAATCGGTTACGACTCCGACGATGCAGTTGCAGAAGGCGAAGTTGGTAAAGTAGGTGTAGCGATTGACTCCTTGGCAGATATGGAAATCTTGTTCGACGGCATCGATCTTGGTAAAGTATCCACATCCATGACAATCAACGCTCCAGCATCCGTTTTGTTGGCAATGTACATCGCAGTAGCTGAAAAACAAGGCGTACCTTCCACAGAATTGAAAGGTACAATTCAAAATGATATTTTGAAAGAATACGCAGCTCGTGGTACTTACATTTTCCCACCAAAACCATCCATGCGTTTGATCACTAATATCTTCGAATATTGTTCTCAAAACGTTCCAAAATGGAACACAATTTCCATCTCCGGTTACCACATCCGTGAAGCAGGTTCCACAGCAGCTCAAGAAATCGCATTCACAATTGCTGATGGTATCGCATACGTAGAAGCAGCTTTGAAAGCTGGTCTTGATGTTGATACATTTGCTGGTCGTCTTTCCTTCTTCTGGAATGCTCATAACAACGTACTTGAAGAAGTTGCTAAATTCCGTGCATCCCGCCGTTTATGGGCAACAATCATGAAAGAACGTTTTGGTGCTAAAAAACCAAAATCCATGATGCTTCGTGTACATACTCAAACAGCTGGTTCCATGTTGACTGCACAACAAGTTGATAACAACATCGTTCGTGTTGCTCTTCAAACTGCAGCTGCTGTAATGGGCGGTACTCAATCCTTACATACAAACTCCCGTGACGAAGCGTTGGCTCTTCCTACAGAAGCATCTGTACAAGTAGCTCTTCGTACACAACAAATCGTGGCTTACGAATCTGGTTTGGCTGACGTAGTTGACCCATTGGGCGGTTCCTACTATGTAGAAGCTATGACTAACGCTATCTATGACGAAGCTATGGCATACATCAAGAAAATTGATGAAATGGGCGGCGCTGTAGTAGCAATCGAAAAAGGCTACATCCAAAAAGAAATTCAAGAATCTGCTTACAAATGGCAAATGGAAGTTGAATCTGGATTGCGCACAATCGTTGGCGTAAACAAATTCCAAGTTGAAGAAGAAGCTCCAAAAGACTTACTTCGCGTAGATGCTTCCGTTGGTGTTAACCAATCCAAGAAAACTCAAGCAGTTCGCGCTAACCGCGATCAAGCAGCAGTTGATAAAGCATTAGCAGCTCTTAAAGCTGGTGCAGCTGATGAAAACGTTAACTTGATGCCATTAATTCTTGATGCAGTTAAAACATATGCTACTTTGGGTGAAATTTGTAATGTATTGCGCGAAGTATTCGGTGAATACGAAGCTCATTCCACATTATAATATCGGCTAATTTCGGAGGTAATTAATCATGGCAGAAAAACGTATTAGAGTAATCGTAGCAAAACCAGGTCTTGATGGTCATGACCGTGGTGCAAAAGTAGTAGCACGCGCACTTCGCGATGCTGGTTTCGAAGTAATCTACACTGGTCTTCGTCAAACTCCAGAACAAATCGTAGAAGCAGCTCTTTCTGAAGACGTTAATGTAGTTGCATTATCCCTTCTTTCCGGTGCTCATAACACATTGTTCCCTAAAATTGTTGAACTTTTGAAAGAAAAAGGCATGGGCGATGTACTTGTAATCGGTGGTGGCGTTATTCCTGACGCTGATATCCCTGGCTTGAAAAAAGCTGGCGTAGCAGCAGTATTCACACCTGGTACACCAACTGGCGATATCGTTAAATTCATCAACGAAAACGTTAAATAATTAATTGGGCAAGAGAGGGGTTCAACTAAATGGTTGACTCCCCTCTATTCCCATATTTTAAGATAGGTGGTGAGGCGAGTGGATTTAGTTAAAGAACTTTTTGAAGGTTCCCGACTAGCCTTAGCACGGTCCATAACAGCTGTAGAAAACGAGTATGAAAATGCCATTGATATTATGAAGGCAATTTACCCTAAAACAGGAAATGCACGTATTCTCGGTATTACTGGGGCCCCTGGTGCTGGTAAAAGTACTTTGACTGATAAAGTTGTTAAACATTATCTAGATCAAGGTAAAAAAATCGGCATCGTTGCCATCGACCCAACAAGCCCATTCTCTGGTGGTGCTATCTTGGGGGACCGTATTCGAATGAATGATTTGACATTAAATGAAAATGTATTTATTCGAAGCATGGGCACGCGTGGTAGTCTTGGTGGTTTATCCAAAAAGACTGCGGACGTTGTAAAACTCATGGATGCCTTTGGCATGGATTTAGTAATCATTGAAACAGTAGGTGTAGGTCAATCCGAAGTAGATATCGTTAAAAATGCAGATACTACATTGGTAGTACTTGTTCCTGGTCTCGGTGATGATATCCAAGCTATCAAAGCGGGTATTCTTGAAATTGGCGATGTATTTGCTATCAATAAAGCTGACCGAGATGGTTGTGATCGTTTGAATGTAGAAATTGAAATGATGCTTGACCTAGACTCTCGTGAAGTAAAATGGCGCCCACCAATTAAGCGCACAATTGCTAGCAAGGACCAAGGCGTAGATGAACTCATCGACGCTTTAGATGAACATTTTGAGTATCTTGAAGATTCTGGTGAATTGGAATCTCGTCGGGCAGAACGTACTCGTGATGAAATCATCGCAATGATTAATGAACAAATTGGTCGTTATGTAGCTGATAAAATCGTTACAAGCGACGAATTTAATAGCCAAGTGGCAGCTGTTAATGAACGCGAAAGCGATCCATACACAGTTGTTAACGGCGTAATGACAAGCGTGCTAAAGTAGACGGCGACTACATAGCATCAGAGATTTAGCCTTGAAAAGGAGATAATCGAAATGGCTTTTAAAGTATTACAAGTGGATCACATCGGTATTGGTGTTAATGATTTAGCAGCAACTAAAGAATTCTATAAAAATGCATTGGGTATTCAACATCTTCCAGAAGATGAAGTGGTTGAAGAACAAAAAGTAAAAGTATCCTTCTTCCCATGTGGCGATGCTGAACTTGAATTCTTAGAAACTACAACTCCAGATGGCCCTATCGGTAAATTCATCGAAAAAAATGGCGGTCGTGATGGTATCCAACACGTTGCATTGCGCGTTGATAATATTGAAAATGCTATTGCTGATTTGATGGCTAAAGGCGTTCGTATGATTGACGAAAAACCTCGTTACGGTGCAGGCGGGTCCTCCATTGCTTTCTTACATCCAAAAGCAACAGGCGGCGTATTGCTTGAATTATGTCAACGTATGAAATAATACAGTATCCAATTCACATCATTATGTATGAGTAATAGATATACATATTCATATAATCACTAGTTATATATTAAATATGTATGCATGCTTGAACTTTAATTATTAATGAAATAAAATGATACTGTAACAAGTTTTATTTGGAGGTGCTATAATGGCAACAGTGCAAGAAAAAATCGAGTTATTGCACGAAAAACTAGCTAAAGTTAAAGCTGGTGGCGGTGAAAAACGCGTTGAGAAACAACATGCTCAAGGCAAAATGACTGCTCGTGAACGTTTGGCTAAATTGTTCGATGATAACTCTTTCGTTGAACTTGATCAATTTGTTAAACATCGTTGTGTTAACTTCGGTCAAGAAAAGAAAGAATTACCAGGCGAAGGTGTAGTAACTGGTTATGGTACTATCGACGGTCGTTTAGTATATGCATTCGCACAAGACTTCACTGTAGAAGGTGGTTCTCTTGGTGAAATGCATGCTGCTAAAATCGTTAAAGTACAACGTTTAGCAATGAAAATGGGTGCTCCTATCGTTGGTATCAATGATTCCGGCGGTGCTCGTATTCAAGAAGCAGTAGATGCGCTTGCTGGTTACGGTAAAATTTTCTTTGAAAATACAAATGCATCTGGCGTTATTCCACAAATTTCCGTAATCATGGGCCCATGTGCAGGTGGTGCTGTATATTCTCCAGCATTAACTGACTTCATCTACATGGTTAAACACACATCTCAAATGTTCATCACTGGCCCTGCAGTTATCAAATCTGTAACTGGTGAAGAAGTAACAGCTGAAGATCTTGGTGGTGCAATGGCTCACAACTCTGTGTCTGGTGTTGCTCACTTTGCAGCTGAAGATGAAGATGATTGCATCGCACAAATTCGCTACTTATTAGGCTTCTTGCCATCCAATAATATGGAAGATGCTCCATTAGTAGATACTGGCGATGATCCAACTCGTGAAGACGAAGGCTTGAACAGCTTGTTGCCTGATAACAGTAACATGCCATACGACATGAAAGATGTTATCGCAGCTACTGTAGATAATGGTGAATACTATGAAGTACAACCATTCTATGCTACAAACATTATTACTTGTTTTGCACGTTTTGACGGTCAATCCGTTGGTATCATTGCTAACCAACCAAAAGTAATGGCTGGTTGCTTGGACATCAATGCATCCGACAAATCTTCCCGTTTCATCCGTTTCTGTGATGCTTTCAATATTCCAATCGTTAACTTTGTTGACGTTCCTGGTTTCTTGCCTGGCACAAATCAAGAATGGGGCGGTATCATTCGTCATGGTGCTAAAATGTTGTATGCTTACTCTGAAGCTACAGTACCAAAAATTACTGTTATCACTCGTAAAGCATACGGCGGTTCTTACCTCGCTATGTGTTCCCAAGATTTGGGCGCTGACCAAGTATACGCTTGGCCTACATCCGAAATCGCTGTAATGGGTCCTGCTGGTGCAGCTAACATTATCTTCAAGAAAGACGAAGATAAAGATGCTAAAACAGCAAAATACGTAGAAGAGTTCGCAACTCCATACAAAGCTGCAGAACGTGGCTTCGTAGACGTTGTAATCGAACCAAAACAAACTCGTCCAGCAGTTATCAACGCTTTGGCAATGCTTGCAAGCAAACGCGAAAACCGTGCTCCAAAGAAACATGGTAATATTCCATTATAATTCGTTTCGATAACAAGAACATCGAATTTGGGAGATACCTTTCTTTACTAATTTTTTAGAAAGGGGAATGATTATGGAAGGACAAGCAGTTACTACCAATCCTTGGTTAATTATGGCCATTAATATGACAGTTGTATTTGTTGTGTTGATTCTTTTAGGTATTCTTATGGAAATCGTACATTTAATCGATCCAACTAAGAAAAAAAAAGAAGCACCTAAAACAGAACAAACTGTTGTAACGCCTGCAGCTACTCCAGTGGCTGCTCCAAGTGCATCCGCTCAAAATGAGGAAGAAGTAGTAGCAGCTATCGTAGGTGCCATTGTGGCGATGGGGTACTCATCTGAACAAATTGCATCTATCCGACCTACAGCAACCAGTGCTAAATGGCGCTTGGAAGGTCGTTTAAGCGGTAGAGGTTAATAAAATTTTAGGAGGCATTTGTAATGAGCAATGCTACAAAAACTAACGGTAAAGCTCCATCTCAAGATGTAGTAGCAGTAATCGTTGGTGCATTAGCGGCAATGGGTTATTCCGCTGATCAAATCGCGCATATCCGTCCAATCGTAAGCTACAATTGGAAAATGGAAGGCCGTTTGCGCGGTAATCGATAAGATTATTGGCTAATTTAGATAATCGATAAGATTATCCAATTTATATGTGTAAAAAATTTATAAGTTTTGTGTAGACATACACATTTTGGAGGAATTTAAGATGAAAAAATTCAACGTTACAGTAAATGGTACAGCATATGATGTAGAAGTTAATGAAGTAAAAGGCGCAGCTCCTGCAGCAGCTCCAGCTCCAGCAGCAGCTCCAGCTCCTAAAGCAGCTCCTGCACCAGCACCAGCTCCAGCTGCAGCAGCAGCTCCAGTTCCAGCAGGTGCTGAAACTGTAAAAGCTCCAATGCCTGGTAAAATCTTATCTGTAGCAGTATCCGCTGGTCAAGCAGTTAAAAAAGGCGAAACTTTGTTGATTCTTGAAGCTATGAAAATGCAAAACGAAATCGCAGCTCCACATGATGCTGTAGTTGCAGAAGTTCGCGTAGCTGCTAACCAAACTGTATCCACTGGCGACGACATGGTTGTTCTTGGTTAATACCAAGTTTTGTGTGGCGCGGCTAGTCCGCGTCATATAAAAATTTTATATTTGTGAAAGGGGAACGCATATGGAGGCTTTTGCTGTTGCGATTCAATCCGTTATTAATGATAGCGGGTTCCTCGCATTTACAACAGGCAATGCTATTATGATTCTTGTAGGTTTGATCCTATTGTACTTGGCATTTGCTAAAGAGTTTGAACCATTATTGTTGGGTCCGATTGCGTTTGGTTGTGTACTTGCTAATATTCCTCGTAATGGCTTCGAAGAAGGCGTTATGGCTCTTATTAGTGCAGGTATCTCTCAAGAAATCTTCCCACCTTTAATTTTCCTTGGTGTAGGTGCAATGACTGACTTTGGTCCACTCATTGCTAATCCTAAAACATTGCTTTTAGGTGCTGCTGCTCAAATCGGCGTATTCGTTGCTTTAGGTGGCGCAATGATGCTTGGCTTTACTGCTCAAGAAGCAGCTGCTATCGGTATCATCGGTGGTGCCGACGGCCCTACATCCATTTACTTGGCTACTAAGTTAGCTCCTCATTTATTAGGTGCAATCGCGGTTGCCGCATATTCCTATATGTCCTTGGTACCGTTGATTCAACCACCTGTAATGAAATTATTCACTACGCAAAAAGAACGCGAAATTGTTATGGAACAATTGCGTGACGTTACACGTTTTGAAAGAATCGTATTCCCAATTGTTGCAACGATCTTCATTTCCTTATTGCTTCCTTCCATTACATCTCTTTTAGGTATGTTGATGTTAGGTAACTTGTTCCGTGAATCTGGCGTAACTGAACGTTTGTCTGATACATCTCAAAATGCGTTGATCAATACTGTTACAATCTTCTTGGCAACTGGTACTGGTTTAACAATGAGTGCGGAACACTTCTTAAGCGTACAAACAATTCTTATTATTTGCTTAGGTTTAGTTGCATTTATCGGTGGTACTGCTGGTGGCGTATTATTCGGTAAATTGATGAGCTTAGTTGATGGTGGTAAAACAAATCCACTTATTGGTTCTGCCGGTGTATCCGCAGTTCCAATGGCGGCTCGCGTATCTCAAGTAGTAGGTGCGAAAGCTAACCCAGCTAACTTCTTGCTCATGCATGCTATGGGTCCTAACGTAGCTGGCGTTATCGGTACAGCAGTAGCAGCAGGTACAATGCTTGCTATGTTGTCTAGCCATTAATAATTAAATAATTATTCACCAAGGTGTGCCTAATTAGGTACACCTATTGGTGAATAAAAAAGCCCTTATAAATTATGTAATCATACATAATTAGGGTATATTTGCAATATATGCTTTCAGATCGGTCATTAGGTGGTACAAGAATTCACACAATAACCTTCTAGTGCTTTAAATATAGTAGAGGTGGTCACTTGTTATCAATTGAATTAAAAATACTGATTTGTTTTATTTGGGCATTTATTGTATTTTTTATTACTGCACTGATTATCGGTAATGAAGGAAAAGCTAAATGGTTTCAACGTAGAACTAAATATACTTGGTTTAATCGCCGAGGCTTTTTAGGGGAAGCGTTATTTTTTGGCTATCCTAAAACTAAAGAGGGTTATGGTATAACTTTTTTGATGGCTTCTGCTATCTGTATTGTAGGCTATATTTTATATCTCATCTAATGCAATCGGTGCATTTCTCTGAAGGGAGATGATGATGTATGGGTACTGCGGAACAAACCTTAATCGTCCTTGCAGTCATGGCTGTTTTATTCGTTACGGAAATTATTCCTTTAGCTATTACTTCTCTAGGCGGCGCAATTACTCTAGGTCTTATGGGTATTATTACTCCTAAGGTTGTATTCTCTGGTTTATCTGATAGTACAGTTGTGTTGTTCGCTGGTATGTTCGTTGTTGGTGCTGCATTGTTCTACACTGGTTTAGCTCAAAAAATTGGGGAAACAGTAGTATCTCATGCAGGTACTAGCGAAAATGGCTTAATGCTTGCCATCATGGTTGTTACAGCAACTATGTCCGCATTCTTATCTAACACTGGTACAACAGCTGCATTACTTCCAGTAGTTGTAGGTATCTGTGCTGTTGCTAAGATTCCTGCTTCTCGTCAATTGATGCCTTTAGCATTTGCTGCAGGTATTGGTGGTATCATTACAATGGTTGGTACACCACCTAATATCATTGTAAGTGGTACATTAACTAAATTTGGTGAACAACCATTTGGTTTCTTCGAATTTGCTTGGATCGGTATTCCTTTGACTATCGCCACTATCATTTTCATGATGCTCATAGGTAAACATTTATTACCTAAACATGAAATTCAAGATGCTGGTGATGTAGAACAAGAAGTAGCTGCTGAAGATATTTCTAACGATCCTAAGAAACAATTATATTCTGGTCTTATTCTTTTAGGTGTAATCATCGCTATGATTTTAGGTGACTTCCTAAAAGGCTATGGTATTAACTTACCATTGAGCATGGTTGCAGTTATTGGCGCAATGCTTTGCGTATTAACTGGTTGCTTGAATGAAAAACAAGCTTACACATCCATTGACTGGGTAACAATCTTTTTATTCGCTGGTATGATGCCAGTAGCAACTGCACTTGACCAATCTGGTGCAGGTAAAATGATTGCTAATGCAGTAATCGGCGTTATGGGTTCCGATCCTAGCCCTTACTTTGCAACAGCAGTATTATTTGCACTGTCTTGTGTTATGACTCAATTCATGTCTAACACAGCATCTTGTGCATTATTGGCTCCTATCGGTATCTCCATTGCTCAAGGTATGGGCGCTGACCCTCATGCAGTATTGATGGCTATCGGCGTTGCAGCATCTTGTGCATTCGGTACACCTGTAGGTACACCTCCAAATACATTAGTACTTGGTCCTGGCCAATACAAATTTACAGACTATGTAAAAGCCGGCGTTCCATTGATCTTAGTTTGCTTCGTAGTAAGCTTAATTATTATCCCAATGGTATGGCCATTCTTCCCTGGTAAATAATAGGGGATAGGTTACTCTACTATAAAAGCACATACGAGGTCGAATCGTAAGATTCGGCCTCGTTTTTTATGATTTTAGCCTATATGATTTTAATATAGATTACATATAAGTGTAATCAAAAGCAATATGAATTAAACTAATTTGCATGATTAATTTTACACAATTGACTACATCGAAAAAAATATGATATAGTATATTGTGTAAGATATAATAACTTAATGTTGAATAAGGAGGTCATCTATGACAAAAGAAAGATTTAATATGTTAGTTGGTTCTATTGGTGCATTTATTGGTGTATTTGTATTTTTAGCCTATATCCCACAAATAATTGCTAATCTTCATGGTCAACCTAGTCAACCATGGCAACCATTATTTGCAGCAGTATCCTGTTTGATCTGGGTATTATATGGTTGGACAAAATCACCTAAACGTGATTATATTTTAATCGTACCAAACCTTGCAGGCGTTATTTTAGGTACACTAACATTCTTAACATCTTTCTAAGTGCTATAAGAAAAAAATAGTATTATTGTTATATAGTGAATAATAGTAAAGATATTACTTTACTTTATAAATATAAATGAGGTCGAATCGTATGATTCGGCCTTTTTTAGAGTGAAGTTTATATGTTAGATTAAAACATAGATAAGCGTTAAATCTGTTGTAATAAAAAAATAGTTTTTATGATAATAAATATTGATAATTAAATTCCTATTATAATGATTAGGATTTTATAAAATTGATAATTACAACATTCTCATTTGTTGAATATCATATTCAATTAATTAAATGAAAAGTAATATCAAAATACCTATAAACATAGGCTTTGTATGATAAAAATGAAAAAGTAATATGCAAAAATATATACAGTTTTTTATCATTTTCATTTGACTTTCAAAAAGAACTGTGTGATAATGAGAACATAAGTTGAGGCAAGTGCCTTTCTAAATGATAATAAAAAGTTCTGATCTATATTTTTATGGAGGTCCTAATTATGAGAGTTATTGCTGATGGTTGCATTAAATGTGGTTCTTGCGCATCTGTTTGCCCAGTTTCTGCTATTTCTGAAGGCGAAACTAAATACGAAATCAACGATACTTGCATCGATTGCGGTTCTTGCGAATCCGTTTGCCCAGTATCTGTAATTTCCGCTGAGTAATCACAAATTAAACGGCCCCTCATTGAGGGGCTTTTTATTTTGCCTAAATTTGCTTAACTTAGTATAATAGGACTATTAAGATATATATTATTATAAGGGAGTACAGCTTGTTTTACATTATACTAATTCTTTGGTTGCTCTTAGATCAATGGACTAAATATTACATTATGAATCATTTTATGTTAGGTGAGTCTTTAGTGGTTATACCCAATGTATTTCATTTAACATATATTATTAATCGCGGTGCAGCATTTGGTATGCTTGCTAATCAGCGATGGTTTTTCTTACTGGTAGCAGTTATTTTGCTAGGCGCATGTGCATATTATTGGAAGCGCTTATCAAAAGGTCCTTGGACTTTACAAATTGGATCTGCTTTATTAGTGTCTGGTGCTATTGGTAATGGCATAGATCGTTACATGATTCATGGTGTGGTAGATTTTTTTGATTTCCGTATATGGCCTATCTTTAATGTTGCTGATATTGGTATCTGTGTAGGCGTAGCTTTAGTAGTCTACTATTTATTTACATTAAAAGATGATGATAAATAATTCATATATTATGACAAATAATTAATTAATATATGATACTTAACTCATAGAGAGGTAGAGGATGAACGAATATATTGTAAGTGCTGAGCAAGACGGTATGAGACTGGATGTATTCTTAACAGAACATATGGAAGGGTCTCGTAGTTATATTCAAAGTTTAATTAAAGGTGGTCACGTTACAGTAGGTGCTAAGGTAGGGAAAGCAAATCTTAGACTTACACCAAATGCTGTTGTACGTGTAGAGGTACCGGAACCTGAATCTGTAGAGGTAAAACCAGAGGATATTCCTTTAGATGTATTGTATGAAGATCATGATATTATCATTGTAAATAAACAACGTGGTATGGTTGTTCATCCTGCGGTGGGCAATTATTCGGGTACACTTGTTAATGCATTGCTATATCATTGTAAGGATTTGTCCGGTATTAATGGTGAGATTAGACCTGGTATTGTTCACCGTTTAGATAAGGATACATCTGGTGTTATGATGGCTGCTAAAAATGATGCAGCTCATATAGGTTTAGCGGAGCAGGTAAAGGAGCATTCTGCTAAACGGACATATTTAGCATTAGTACAAGGTAATATTGTAGAAGAAAAGGGTACTATTAAAGCTCCTATTGGAAGACATCCTAAGGATCGTATGAAAATGGCTGTTGTCTTTGAAAATAGTAAGGATGCAGTTACTCACTTTAATGTAGTTGAACGATTTGGCCATCAAACCCTGGTTGAATGTAATTTAGAGACTGGGCGCACACATCAAATTCGTGTACATTTTGCTCATATTGGACATCCTGTTGTTAATGATCCGTTCTATGGTTACCGTCGTATGGATTTTCCTATTGAAGGACAGGCATTGCACTCTAAATCTTTAGATGTAAAACATCCTATTACAGGTGAAAGTATGCATTTTGAGGCGCCTCTTCCAGATGACTTCAAAGCATGTATAGAGTTTGCTAAAACATATCGAGAAGATAAGCGTAAATAAGCGAAAAAATGAAACGAAATCAAACGAAATGTAAAGAAACGTAGACAAACGTAAATACATATAAATAAAATAACTGTCTTATATTGTGGTTTACTAAATAATCTTCTAACTATATTTGTAAAGGGGCATAGAGAACTCTGTGCTATAAGGGCGTATATATGGAAAAGAAACGCTTATTGATGGATCAAGATGCTATTATGCGCGCGATTCGTCGTATTAGTCACGAAATTCTAGAACGTAATAAAGGCTTATCTAATGCTCTTATTGTAGGCATTGAACGACGTGGTGTTATTTTGGCAAAACGTTTGCAGGCCGAAATCGAACGCATTGAAGGTATTCGTATTGAATGTGAATCACTCAATGTTGCTATGTATCGTGATGATCGTGATGCTCGCCAAAAAGAGGGGAAACCATGTACGATTGATACAACGGAGAAAACAATCATTCTCGTGGATGATGTACTTTACACAGGGCGTACTATTCGTGCAGCTTTAAATGCATTGATGACATCTGGTAGACCTAAATCTATTCAATTAGCAGTACTCGTGGACCGTGGTCACCGTGAATTGCCGATTCGCGCAGACTATGTGGGTAAAAATATTCCTACATCACATCTTGAAAGTGTACGAGTTGCCGTAGAAGACTTAGATGGTGAAGAAGGGGTTACAATACAGGAATAATCTGTATTGTAACCCCTTTTTTTGGCTTAAATTAAAATTATACTTTTTATTTGATATATTGCGGTGTATATGTATAGTCTGTATGCCCTATACGTTTACCTTTATTATGGAAACATAAGGCTTGTATATCTGTAGCTAGTGTATCTATATGATGCATCGATTTTCCAAGATTATTGAGCTGAGTAGGTGCTTTAGCCCATTTTTGAATGAGTGGAATGTCATGTTCAGTTCTCAGCCATTGACGTCCTCTGTCGTTAAAGGCTAGTAATCTAGCGTATTGAGGACCGTCTTGCATAGCTATATTTATCAAGTCTTTCGTAATGCCTAATGTAAGATATGCACCCATGCGCTGTAAACGGGCATAGGTGTAGCGCTTGGATTTTATTTGCTCAATGGCAGATTCCCATGAAGACTGTTGTGCTGCTTTTAACCACAAGTGTTCAATACCTTCAGTAAAATCAACAAAACGCTCTAATTCATTGGCATTCATGCGGCGACTCAACATATGTACCATATTGTAATATCTATTGTAGTCGACATAGTCATCATTTGTGATTCTATGCATCATATCATCTAGAATTGGTGTTGGAATAGTACTTTGAAGCGTTGAACACATATCTAAGGGATTAGCAGTAGTGATGAGTTGACGCAATGCCGTACCGGATGGTAACTCTTGATTGAAATTGTGATTGTGGTGATCAGATGTACGCTGAATAGGAATATATTCTAAGTTTGGATAATATTTTAATGCAGCACGGATATATTCAAGTCCTAATAAGGCATTAGGTGTGCTAAGTGATTCGGAGCCTAGCGCTTTGCGGAAGGCTGTACCATAGGACATGCCTTCATTTAAATAATTGCGTAATTCATTTTGGGTGCTTTCACAATCCATACGCTTAACCATATGGATGAGTTGATTTAAATCAGTTGTTTCAGAACCGAAGGACAGCATATCAATAGATAAAGATTTAATTAATTGAATGGCACCTGAAGCAAATAGTTGGGCACTACCTAACGAATAAAGCGTAGGAAGTTCGATAACGATATCTGTACCGCCTAGAATAGCCCAACGAGCGCGATCGAATTTTGAGAAAAGGGCTGGTTCGCCACGTTGTACAAAGGAGCCACTCATAATACAGATGCGCAATACATCAGGATATTTTGTAGCTAATGTATGTAGTTGATGTGCATGACCATTGTGAAATGGATTATATTCGCAAATAATACCGATAGTTTTCATAGTGACTCCTTTCATTAGTGTTAGTGTAACAAAGCATAGAAAGACTGTAAATAAATTTTGAACTTAAGAGGCCGTATAGTAAAAAAATAGACGTAAAATGTATGTAAAACTAAAGTTTTTTGTAGATTTTATTTGTTCTATAGGCTATAATTAACTGTAAATGCTGAATTGATGTGAGGTATATGATGAAACAAAATTGGAAACGTACATTACAAGGGGCTCTGCTCGGTGCTGCGCTACTAGCAATGGCGGGATGTGGCTCTACAAATGTAATGGATACATATAGTTTTGGCCATCAAGTTATCCGTGCTGGTCAATCTGAAATTACCATTGCTTTGCCTTATGAAATGGGTAAAAGCACAAAAAATATGTCTGATGATGGGTATCCAATTGATATTTATGGATCTGTTACAGACCATATGGTAATTGAGGTTGAGGCTTTGCGTGCCGGTGAAAATAAACCATTGCCAACGGTGGATGAGTATGTTAACCGCAGCAAATCTGAGTTTACTAAATTGGGCGGCACCATCAAAGAAGAGTCTGTAGCTTTAGAAGGTGCATCTGCTAAAAAGCTTGATGTGACTTATACAACTCAAGGGCAAACATTTAGATTTTCTCAATACGTATTCTTAGATCATGGCGTATTGTGGAATATAGTCTACCAATATCCTGAAAAGGATCAGGTAGGTGCTGATATCAGCAAAGAAATTCAAAACAAGATTCAAGTTACACAACAGAAAGAGGGTTAATCGATGAACGTATTAGTAGTTAACTGCGGTAGTTCTTCCTTGAAATATCAATTACTTGATATGACAACTGAAACAGAATTGGCAAAAGGTCTTTTTGAGAAGATTGGTGATCAAGACGCTATCTTCACTCATAAACGTCCTAACGCAGACAAATTAGAACGCGTTGAACCAATTTTGAACCATAAAGAAGCTCTTCGCATTTTGCTTGATATTTTAGTTGATGCTGAATATGGTGTAATTAAGTCTATGGACGAAATCGACGCTGTTGGTCACCGTGTAGTACATGGCGGTGAAAAATTCGCTGACTCCGTATTGATCACTCCAGCTGTTATGGAAGCATTAGAAGAATGCTGCGCATTGGCTCCATTGCATAACCCACCAAACATTCAAGGTATCGAAGCTTGCCAAGCTATCATGCCTAACGTACCACAAGTTGGTGTATTCGATACTGCATTCCACCAAACAATGCCTAAAGAAGCTTACATGTATGCGCTTCCTTACGAATACTATGAAGATTATGGCATCCGTCGTTACGGTTTCCATGGTACATCCCACAAATATGTTGCACAACGTTGCGCTGAATTGATGGGTAAACACATGTCTGATCTTCGCATCATCACATGTCACTTAGGTAATGGTTCTTCCGTATCCGCTATTAAAGGTGGTCGCTCCATCGATACTACAATGGGCTTTACTCCATTGTCTGGTTTGATCATGGGTACTCGTACTGGTGATATTGACCCAGCTATCGTTCCATTCTTGATGAACAAAACTGGCATGAACTACGATGAAGTAGACACTATTATGAATAAAAAATCCGGTGTACTTGGTATTTCCGGTGTGTCCAATGACTTCCGTGTTATCGAAGAAGCAGCAGCTAATGGTAACAAACGTGCTCAATTAGCATTGAACATGTTCCATTACAAAGTTCGCCGCGTAATTGGTGCATTCGCAGCAGTTATGGGTGGCGTTGATGCTATCGTATTCACAGCTGGTATCGGTGAAAACGGTATCGGTAACCGTGATGCAATCTGCAACGGTTTAGAATACTTGGGTACTCGCATTGACCCTGAACGCAACAACATCCGCGGTAAAGAACAAGAAATCAGTGCTGAAGGCTCCAAAGTTAAAATCTTCGTAATCCCTACAAACGAAGAAATCATGATTGCTCGCGATACTCAACGTATTACAGGATCCTTGAAAAAATAATATAGTTCGTATCTGAACTAGGTGACTAATAGAGTCATACAACCCCGTCTATATCTTAGATATAGGCGGGGTTTTTGTAGTTTTTATACTTAGAATACCTTATAATAGAATGTATAGTTATAAAGTAGTAGTTCTTTTAAAGGGGTAATATATGACAGTATTATATGAAGAAAAATCTCAGCGTGCTAAAAGTGCAGAGTGGCTAGTATTATGTTTTGTTATTCTATTATTATGTGGTGTTGGGTACACTACATATCGTAGTATTAACTTGCATACTATACTAATAGCAGAATATTTTATTGAAATTATGGCTATCATCGTAATTGTTAAACAAGCTGTTAGTCGATATACCTATATTTTGACAGATACAAAGTTAGTAATTGAAGAAGCTTCTATCTTTAGAAAGCGCCATTTTGAGGTAGATTACGATATGATTGATGGCGTATTTAAGTTTGAACGTGAATTATTGACAAATATTAAATATCGATATAAATATAGAAAATGTTCAACTTCTGATCCACGTCCTATTTGGTCTTTAGTGTATGCGATTGTAAAGGGTGATAAGGTTCAAAATGGTCGCCTTTTATTGAAAGCGGATGATAAATTTTTTGAGATTTTAGAGGAACATGTACCAGGTCGTATCCGTGTGCCTCAAGCGGATATTGTGTTCTATGCTGCAGTCCGTGCTGATGCGGTAAAACATGGCGAAGATGTACAAGAGTACTATAAAAAGTTAACAACACCTGAAAAGGATGGCCCTGATATTTTTATTTAATTTACAGATGTTTTCTAATTTATATTATCTAAATTAGTTGGAATGGTTTTATTTATAAAACGGTGAAATTAACTAAAATTCGTATACGATAAAGGAGTGCAAATGGCTGGATTATATTTGGCGAGCCAATCACCACGAAGAACTGAATTATTAACACAAGTTGGTATTGATCATATTGTTGTATCAAGTACCTATGAAGAGGCTAATAAGGGTTATGATGATCCTATTGAAATGGTGAAAGAACAAGCTTTAGGTAAGGCTCGTGCGGCTGTAGGCGTACCTGAAGGGAGCATCGTACTAGGTGCTGATACGATTGTCGTATTAGACAATCAAGTGCTAGGTAAACCTCATGATGAATCTGAGGCCCGTCATATGTTAGAGCGTTTATCAGGCCGAGTTCATTCTGTAATTACTGGTGTAGCCTTACTTATTAAAGGTCGAGAAATAGTTTTTCATAATGAAACAAAGGTATATTTTAAAAAATTAGCTCCTTTTGAAATAGAATCCTATATTGCTAGTGGCGAACCTATGGATAAGGCAGGTGCCTATGGTATACAAGGTAAAGGTGCTCTATGGGTAGAGAAGATAGAAGGTTCTTATACCAATGTCGTAGGATTACCTGTTGAACATGTATACGATGAATTGTGTAAAGCATTAGGTGCTAAATAATACTATCATTTGATGGCGATGGTGCTATAATCGGCTGTGCTGTGCTGTGCTGTGCTGTGCTGTGCTGTGCTGTGCTGTGCTGTGCTGTGCTGTGCGCTATTGATATAGTGAGAGAGTAGATGTGTGTAGTTAGATTTACAAATGGTGTTATCTATTTGAATGGAGAGATTCTATGGAAGTACCAACAGTAAGTGTAAAAGACATGTTACCATTTCAGCGTCCCCGCGAAAAATTTCTTGCTTTAGGACCATCTCATATGGCGATGGAGGAATTGCTAGCTATTTTATTGCGTACTGGAGTGAAAGGTCAGTCTGCCTTATCGCTGGCGAATGATATCGTACAGTCCTATGATGATGGGGCGTACGGTCTTAATAGAATGACCGTTGAAGAGCTTGTAAAAATTAAGGGAATTGGCACAGATAAAGCGGTAACTTTGTGTGCGGCTCTTGAGATGGGGCGACGATTAGGGGAACTAAAAATTAAGGAAACATACGAAGATTTTTCTCAACCTTTTGTCATTGCTCAATATGTAATGGAGCGCCTGCGACACGAAGAGGTGGAGCATGTATGGGCAGCTATGTTGACGTCTCGAAATAAGTTGATTCAGTTAGAACATATTTCGAATGGCGGTTTAGTATCTAGCCTCGTAGAGCAGCGAGCTGTTTTTAAGAAGGCCATAGCTTGTAATGCGGCAGCCATTATCTTAATACATAATCATCCATCTGGCGATAGCCGGCCTAGTGACGAAGATATTCGGCTTACCAAGTTATTTGTCAGTGCAGGTCAGTTTATGGGAATTCCAGTGTTAGATCATATTATCATTGGTGATAATGAATTCACAAGCCTTAGTGAAATAGGTAAACTTAGTTAGAGAATGCACATATTAATAGTAAAAGCACTCATAATAATGAGTTCACTCTTTCTGATTTGTTCAGTGAAGAGATGTATACATCATTATAGGAGTGCTTTTTCTATTCAATAGATAAAGTCGCATTATATGTGGTAAAATGGAATGATGATGTAATGAAGGAGATTTTACTATGAGTTCCATTTTACCTACTCTAGGAAAAGATGTAAGTATAGATATTGGTTCCATACAGACGCGCCTCATGGGGGGGACGCGAGGAACTGTTATAAGCGAACCATCTATTATAGCAACTGATACAAAACAAGAAAAAGTAGTAGCCGTTGGGGATGAAGCGGCACGTCTTGTATTGCGTATGCCCGATATGTGGCGCCCTTTGACACCATTAAAAGATGGATTTATCGTGGACTATCGAGTTATGCATACGATGCTTAACTATTTTCTGAATAAAGTGTCTAATGCATTGCGCCGCGCTCGAGTTCTTGTTGGTGTTCCTTGTGGGATGACCGACGTTGAGCAAAGAGCGATGATGGATGCTGTTATTCAGGCCGGCGCACGCGAAGTATTTCTTATCGAACGACCTGTCGCTGCAGCCATTGGTTGCGGTGCACCTATCTTTGAAGCTCGTGGATCTATGGTCATTGATATTGGTGGTGGCACTGTCGATATGGGTATTGTTTCATTGGGCGGCATTGTAGACAGTAAAACGATTCGCTTCGGTGGCTCAGATATCAATAATGCATTGCTACGCTATGTACGTGAGTGTTTTGGGGTTATCGTTTCTGAAGAAATTATAGAAGATATTAAACATACAGTAGGCACTGCTATGGCACCTTTAGAAGATGCCGAATATGCCTTCCAAGGCCGTGATATGATGAATGGTTTAGGCAGACGTTGTGTTATTCATCAGTCAGAGGTATATCAAGTTGTTAATGACTGTATTGCTGGCCTTTTAGATGAAGTGAAACAAATGATTCGTTCTGCTGAACCTGAGATTGTAGCAGATATTATGCAATATGGAATATATCTTACTGGTGGTACTGCGCAACTGTCGGGTTTGGCTGAGCGTATCGGGGGCGAGTTAGGTGTGCCTGTACATGTTCCGGATGCACCAGAGACAAAAGTCGTTGTGGGCCTTAACGGGGCTTCATCTGACTTGGTGAGCTTATCACGTTTTATTGTGAATTCTAAAAATAGAAAGGGCCAAGACTAATATGATACAGTCAGATAAAAAGTTAATTATCGTTGTTGTCATTAGCTGTATCCTATTAGCGTTGCTCGGATTTGCATGGAAACAACGAACTAGTATTCCTTTTGTTACTGTCACTCTTGAAGGTATTACAACGCCATTTGCTTATGGATCTGCCCGTTTGCTTGACGGTGTACAAACCGGTTTTACAGTGCTCAATAATGCTATTTCTGCAACTATTGAAAGTGATGAGGCAGCATCTCGCAAGGCTGCATTAGAACAAAAGGTTGTTAACTATGATGAAGTAGTAGCAGAAAATATTCGACTTCGTCAATTGCTCAACTATAAGAGCAATCATCCGGAATTCTCCATGACTTTAGCCGGTATTATTACAAAGGATTACGGCACATGGACAAATACGTTCACTATCGATAAGGGTAGTGAAGAAGGGATGGCTGTCAATATGGCTGTCGTTGTACCAAGTGGGGTAGTTGGTTTTATTACCGATGTATACCCTCACTCTTCTCGAGTACAAACCATTCTTGACCCGCGTAGTGCAATCGGTGTTATTGTACAACGTCCTGAATCTCGCCTATCTGGTGTCGTAAAAGGTGATGGCGACTCACCTCGTACGCCATCAATGGTAAATATTGCCCGTGATGGTGATGTATTAGTAGGGGATAAATTAATCACCTCTGGGTATGGTGGTATCTACCCTAAAGGATTGCCTGTTGGTAATGTACAGTCCATCGAAAATGATACGGAAGGTTTTGTAAAGAATGCCGTAATTACACCAAGTGTGGACTTCTATCGTTTAGAAGAGGTGTTTGTCCTTACATCATCTTCAGTAAGTGCACCACCAAAACCAGGGCTTGAGCCTAAACTAGTACCTCAAACACAACGAGATCAAGTTGAAGGGGCAAAGGGGGCCGTTAAACCATGACGCGTCTAGCTTTAGTACTCTGTGGATTTTTAATTTACTTTATACAGGCCCAATTATTGCCTGCTATTTTTCATACGAATTGGTTGCCAAATTTAATTTTGACCACCATTGTTATAGTCACACTATTTAAAGGTCGTTATATGGGGCTGATGGCAGCTGTTATAGGTGGTATTGTACATGATGTATTGATATCTAACTTCTTTGGGCTCCATTTATTCCCTTACGTTCTTGTGGTTTACCTATTATCCGCAGTGAAACATCGACTCTATGAAGAACGTTGGTATTGGTCCAGTGCTATTGTAGCCATTTGTACATTGCTTGATGGATTTATCCGGAGCTTAATGATATTGGCCAGTGGCGGGGATTTACATATAGGGGTATATATGTGGCATATGGTTATACCGGTACTATTTTGGAACGGTCTATTGGCTGCCATCGTACATGGATTATTGTGGCGTAAAGACGAACAGCAAGATTATATTTGGTAATAAATTAGTAAGGGGGTGAAAGAGTGCTTGAAGGCCTCTATAAACGAAGAAAAACGAGTCGCTTTGATGTACTCTTTTACATTGTAGCGGGCATATTTATAGTGTTAGCATTGCGTTTGTTTATGCTACAAATCTTGGCTGGTGGCTATTATCAAGCCAAGGCGGAAGGCAACCGATTGCGCATGGTACCGATGACTGCAGCACGAGGCGTTATGTATGATCGCAATGGTCAAATTCTTGTAGGCTCTCGACCTGCCTATACTATATCTATCATGCCTACCGGAAAGGCTTTGGATGATGGTGAAGTTGCTAAATTGGCAGCTTTATTAAAAATGAAGCCTGAAGATATTACAAAGAAGGTTAATGATCACAAGTATGGTTATGAGCCAATACGTATTGCTAATGATATTTCTATGGATGTAGTGACAACCATTGAAGAGCATCGTCATGAATTACCAGGGGTAACCATTGATGTTGAGCCACTTCGATACTATCCATATGAAACGATGGCTTCTCAATTATTTGGTTATGTTGGTGAAGTGAGTGAAGAGGAATTAGAAGAGCTAAAACAGCAAGACCCTAATACACTGGTAAGTGGCGGTACTATTTTAGGTCGTTCTGGTCTCGAAAAATTATATGATTCTATCTTGCGTGGTACCGATGGTGGTAAACAAGTTGAGGTAGATGCTACAGGTCGTCCTGTGGCTGAAGTAGATAGAAAACATACAGTGCCAGGTGCTAATATTCATCTAACCATCGATGTGAATTTACAAAAGGCTGCAGAAGAAGCTGTTAAAAACCAGCTCGATCAATTGCGTGCGCAAGGTATTCCAGCACAAGGGGCAGCAGTGGTGGCCATGGACCCTAATACAGGGGCTATTTTAGCTATGGTCAGTGCGCCTGAATTTAATCCAAACTGGTTTTCTAAAGGGATTACAACTGCTCAATGGAATCAGCTGAATAATGATAAAAATCATCCATTTGATAATAAGGTTATTTCTGGTGAATATCCACCAGGATCACCATTTAAGATTATTACCGGTACAGCAGCGTTAGATCTTAAAAAGGTTACTCCTGAAGAGATGATCTTTGACAGTGGTAAGCACTGGTTGATCGATAAGCGAAATGCAGAAGGTGAAGCCTTAGGATGGCTTAACTTTAATAGAGCGCTTGCTAAGTCAGATAACGTTTACTTCTATGAAATGGGTAATCGCGTTGGTATAGAAAATCTCGATAAATATGCTGCTTATTTTGGCATTGGCGAAAAGACTGGTATTAATTTACCAGGTGAGGCGTCTGGCATTATGGCAAGCCCTGAGTATAAACGAAAAGTATATGATGAAGATTGGTACTTAGGTGAAACCTTTCGATGCTGCTATTGGTCAATCTTTTACCTTAGTTACGCCATTGCAAATGGCTGTTTTACTCAGCGAAGTAGCTAATGGTGGCATTAAATATAAACCTTATGTGGTAAGCCGTATTGATAATAAAGATGGCACTCCGAAAGAGATTTTCGGGCCTGATAAATTAGGTATTTTACCAGTTCCAAAAAATATTATGGACCTTATTCGAGAAGGTTTGCGTGATGTTACAAATGAAGGCGGTACAGCAGGGGATTTATTTAAAGGCTTCCCAATTAATGTAGCTGGTAAGACTGGTACTGCGGAAAATGCACATGGCCGGGATCATGGCTGGTTTGTAGCCTATGCACCATATGATAAGCCACAAATTGTTGTGGTTGCACTTGTTGAACAAGGTAGCTTTGGTGCGGGCTCTGCAGGTCCAATCGTACGAGATGTGTTAGCCGCATATTTCAATGTACCATTAAATAAAAAAACGAATGATACAAATACTAAAAGTAATAAAGATAGTGCAACTGTAGGGAATACGTCTAATGGGCAGAAACCTCAGAATGCAGTAACAAGTGGGCAACCAAGAAAGGATTAGTATGGGCGAAATCATTGGTGTTGTATCCGGCAAGGGTGGCGTAGGTAAAACGACCGTCACTGCATGCTTGGGTGCAGCCTTAAGTCATGCAGGGCACCGCGTATTGCTCTGTGATGGGGACTTTGGATTGCGCGATTTGGATCTCGTATTAGGCGTGGCAGATGAAATTATCTATGATGCACTTGATGCGAGTGAAGATAAAGAATATACAGATGATGCTATTGTATCAATTGCAGAAAATCTAGATTTCTTACCGGCTAGTCAAAGTGCACGCTGGGAAGATATAGGTCGAAAGAAGTATAAGAAATTAGTTCGTCGGCTTTGTGATGTATATGACTATATTTTGATTGATGCACCAGCAGGGATTGGTAAGGGCATTGAGTCAATTTTAGATCTTGTGAGTCGTTGTATCGTTGTGACCCATCCATTGTGGGTATCCTTGCGCAATGGGGCGCGTATGATTCAAGTGTGTCAAGAACATAATATTCGCGACTTTGCTATTGCCTTTAATGCAGTGCCAGTAGATAGTGAAGACATAGATTTATATGATATGTTGGAAGTCCTTCGCGCCGAGTATGTAGGGGCTATGATTCCTTATGATGAAGATATCCTAACATATACACAAGATGGTCATTTGTTAGACCTTGTTTCTCATGAGTTTCGTAATGTATTAGCACCTCTTGTAGACTATGTTGTGACAGGCGATTGTTGGGAAGATTATGATGTACAAAAACAATTTGATGCCTATGTAACTAAGAAAAAAGCGGCTAAAGAAGAAGCATGTACACCGACTCTTGCTTCAGCTGGTGAGTCTATCTTTGAAGATTCGAATACTGTTTTGTATATTAATCGCGGTGGATGGACTACTCAGCGTTTATTAGTGCAAGGTAAGCAAAGTTTATGGCGCCGTCGTAAATTGAAATAGGTGATATGATGTGGCGGAAACTATGGAATGATAGCGACTGGGCTATTATCATATGTACTTTTCTACTGGTTTGTATTGGCTTAGCAGCTATTGGCAGTGCAACTCATGTTAATCAAGAGCCTATTGGATTTGGTAGTTTAGTAGTAAAGCAACTTATATTTTTCCTTGCTAATGCAGCTGTTGTGATAGGCATGCAATTCCTTAACTACCATCGGTTAAAGGATTGGGGCAATATCATTTATGGCATTACCCTTTTGATGTTAATTGCCGTTATGGCCGTTGGTACATCTGCATTGGGTGCTCAACGGTGGATTCAACTGGGACCTATTACCATTCAGCCATCAGAATTTTCTAAATTATTGATGATTATCTGTATGGCCAAAATGCTAGAGCCCCGTATTGGCAAGTTAGATACATTTAAGTCTTTAATATTGCCTGTATTATATGTTGGGGTACCTATTGGACTTGTATTTTTACAACCTGACTTAGGTACATCTCTTGTGTACATTGCCATTTTTGTGGGGATGTTATTTATCTCTGGCATTAAAACTAGACTCATAAAAATCATCGCGGGCACTGGTTTATTATTGATGCCTTTAGGCTGGTTTGTACTGAAAGAATACCAAAAACAACGTATTCTCGTATTTTTAAATCCAGATATTGATCCGTTTGGCTCTGGCTATCATATTATTCAATCTAAGATTGCCATTGGTTCAGGTTTGATTTTTGGCAAAGGTATCTTTAATGGCACACAAAGTCAGTTGAACTTCTTACCAGAAAACCATACGGATTTTATTTTCTCCGTTATTGGTGAAGAATTTGGCTTTGTAGGTTGTATCCTAGTATTGTTATTGCTCTTTATGCTGATTTATCGCAGCATTAAAGTGGCGTATATGTGCAATGATAATTTTGGTATGTTATTAGCTACAGGTATTGCCACTATGTTTACCTTTGAGGTACTCGTAAATGTAGGTATGACAATTGGTATTATGCCTGTTACTGGTATTCCGTTGCCATTCCTTAGTTATGGTGTTAGTGCATTGACCACGAATATGTTGAGTATTGGTATTTTGTTAAATATCGCAATGCAACGAACGAAATATATTTTTTAAATAACCTATATATAGGATCGATTGTGAAAGAAGTCTTTCAGAAAAGACGGAGGATGTATGATTCAATTAGATACGTCATGGTTACAACATGTCCAAAAGCCTGCTCGTTATACGGGTGGCGAATATAATAGTATCGTAAAAGATCACAGTACTGTTGATGTAACAATGGCATTAGCTTTTCCAGATGTATACGAAGTGGCCATGAGCCATTTGGGTATCAAAATTTTATATGGTCTTGTAAACCGTCGTGATGATGCAGCAGCGGAACGTGTGTTTGCACCTTGGCACGATATGGAAGAGGAGATGCGCAAGCGCAACATTCCTTTATTCTCTTTGGAAACTCGTACGCCTATTAAAGACTTTGATGTACTAGCCTTTACGCTTCAATATGAGATGAGCTTTACTAATATCTTGAATATGCTCGATTTGGCTGGCATTCCTATGTACTCTAAAGATCGTGATATGGATTTCCCATTACTCGTATGTGGTGGCCCATGTGCATTTAATGTAGAGCCTATTGCAGATTTCTTTGATATTGTATCTCTCGGTGAATCCGAAGAATGGGGCGATGAATTTATCGACCTCTATAAAGCTGAAAAAGCAAAAGGTTTCCCTGGTGGTAAAGAGGCGTTCTTACGTAAAGTGGCTCAAATTCCTGGTACCTATTGTCCTGCATTATATGATGTGGAATATACAGAGCAAGGCGATTTTAAATCTATTACACCTCGCTTTGAAGAGGTACCGGTAGCTGTAGAGAAACGTATCGTAGAGGACGTAGAAAATGTATTTTACCCTACAAAACCTGTTGTGCCTTTCTTAGATATTGTGCATGACCGGGCAGTACTAGAATTATTCCGTGGCTGTACACGTGGTTGTCGTTTCTGCCAAGCGGGAATGCTATACCGCCCTGTTCGTGAAAAGACGCCAGAGCGTTTGCTTCAAATTGCTAAGGATACGATTGCTAACACTGGTTATAATGAAATCTCTTTGATGAGCTTAAGCTCCGCGGACTATTCTAAATTGCCAGAGCTAGTAGACATGCTTATGGAAGAGTTCAAAGACAAACAAGTGAGCGTAAGCTTGCCATCCTTGCGCATCGATAGTTTCTCCATCGATATTGCGAAAAAGGTGCAACAAGTACGTAAGAGTGGTCTTACCTTTGCGCCTGAAGCGGGTACACAGCGCATGCGCGATGTTATCAACAAAGGTGTTAGCGAAGAAGACTTATTGGCAGCGTGTACAAATGCCTTTAAATCTGGGTGGAATACAGTTAAATTGTACTTCATGATGGGCCTTCCTACTGAAACTGATGAAGACCTGGCAGGTATTGCTGATCTAGCGTACAAGGTGCTTGATTTGCATCGTGATATTACGGGTAAACGCAATGGCTCTGTAACTGTGAGCGTATCCTTCTTCGTGCCAAAAACACATTCTCCATACCAATGGTATGGTCAACAAGATGTAGAGGAAATTCATCGTAAGCAACGCTATTTAAAATCTCTCATCAATAACCGCAATATTTCTTATCACTATCATGATGGCTATACTGGCTACATGGAGGCCGCTTTTGCTCGTGGAGACCGTAGATTGTCTAAGGTTCTTGTAAAAGCATGGGAAGCAGGTTGTAAATTTGATGGCTGGACTGAGTTCTTCAACTATGAAACTTGGTTAAAAGCATTCGCTGACTGTGGTTTGGATCCTGCATATTTTGCACGTCGTACTCGTGATTTCGACGAGCCATTACCTTGGGATCATTTGGATTGCACTGTAAGTAAAGCTTTCTTGAAACGAGAGTGGGAACAAGCGGTGGAGGCAAACTTAACAAGTGATTGCCGTCGCGGTCCATGTAAGGGCTGTAACGTATGTCCAGAGCTAAATACTGCAATTATTGACTATAAGGAGGGTGGCAGAGTTGAAAAAGTTACGTTTGGCCTTAAATAAAGGCGAAAAATTGCGATTCTTGTCGCACCTTGATTATGCACAAGCAGTAGAACGTATGATTCGCCGCGCAGAAATTAAAATGGCTTATTCTGAAGGCTTTAATCCACATATGAAAATTAGCTTTTCCTCTGCACTTGCTCTAGGTGTAACAGCGGCGGCTGAATATATCGATATGGATGTACTGGAAGAAGATTCTTTAGAGTCCATCATGGAGCGTTTAAACCGCGTAGCTCCTCCAGGTCTTGAGGTGCTAGATGGCAAAGAAATGCCTGAAAAGGTGAAAAAGATGATGGCCATTTGTAACTTTGCTATTTACGAAGTTACAGGTCCTGTAACGGATGAACATGCTGATTGGAATGCATTACTTAAACCTTTCAATGAAGCTACGGAGATTTCTTATGAAAAGGTAACGCCTAAGAAAACGCGCACTATTGATGTGAAAGAATTTGTAAAAGAACCTATCGTAGCATCTGTTAAGGACGGTATGGTAACTCTTACTATGGGTATCGGCATCTATCCGCAAGGTACAATCAAACCTAGCGAAGTGTGGAATCTTGGTAAAGACCAATATAATTGGCCTATTACAAGTGGCTATGAAATTCACCGTAAAGCGATTATGGTGGAAAATGAAGAAGGTCGTTACACGCCATTGGAAATTAACTACTAATACTCTTTATAAAAATCTTAAATCTTTATATAAGCTTTAGTGTTTTAAAAAATCTATATATTTTAAATTGAACGAAGGGAGGGATAGGATGCATAAAATTTTGGTCAATGTTATGCGAGAAGAAATTCGCATGGCTGTTATCGACGAAGAAGGGCAGTTAGTAGACTTTGTCTTAGAGCGTACTGATGAGTCTCATATGGCAAATCATATGTACAAAGGCACTGTTAAGAACGTGTTAAATGGTATGCAAGCGGCCTTTGTTGATATAGGAGGCTCTCAAAATGCGTACTTGAACCTTCAACAGGGGAAAGAACAGAAAATCTTGCCACGACTATCTGTAGGGCAACAAATTCTTGTACAAGTGGTAAAAGAGGAAATGCTTGGTAAAGGAGCTCGCGTTACTGCTGATGTGAGTCTTGCCGGTCGTTTTATGGTGCTTTTACCATATTCTGAAGGCATGCATATTTCTAAGAAAATTACTGATGAAGCAGTACGTGCTAAATTACAAGAATTAGCAGCGCCTTATGTACAGGAAGGCTGTGGATTTATTATTCGTACCGCAGCCGCTAAGGCTAGTGCTGACGAAATCGGTCGTGATATGGAATATCTATGGCGTACATGGCAACATGTGTTAAAACGATTTAAGGTGGCTAAGAGTGGTACTGATCTCTATAGTGATGCGGACTTCTGGTTCCGTCTTGTGCGAGATTATGCGCATCGCAATGTAGGAGAGATTATTGTAGATTCTGATATGGGCGAGTCTCGATTGCTGGATCTCTTAGGTCATGGGCCTACATCACAGCAAATTAAAGTGACACGTCACCGTGATAGCACACCTATCTTTAAAGCCAATCATATTGAACCACAATTAGAAGATCTTATCTCTCGTGATATTAATCTACCTTCCGGTGGCTCTATCCGTATTGATCATACGGAGGCTCTCACCGTATTTGATGTAAACTCAGCTCATTACACAGGTAAGTCTAATAAGTTAGAAGATCTGGCTTTTACAGTTAATAAAGAGGCGGCAAAGGAAATATGTCGACAATTGCGATTGCGCGATATTGGTGGTATTATCGTCGTCGATTTTATCGATATGAAGGATAAGTCCCATCAACAAGAGTTGTTAAAATTGTTGAGCGCACAAGCCAAATTAGATAAGATGAAAACTGTGGTATGTGGTATTAGTTCGCTTGGTCTTGTGGAGATGACAAGAAAGCGTGCCCGTCAAGGTTTGCAAACTTTGATGTTTGATACATGCCCTCAATGTGGGGGCACTGGATACATGTTGTCAGGCAGAACTGTATACATGCAAATTATCCGTCGTATACGTGAGCTGTTTAAATCAGGTCGCATTAAATCTAATCTAGAAATTGAAGTACATCCAGAGGTAGCCCAATACTTAACTAAGGCTGTCCTTGAGGAGTTAGGTGATTCTATAGGGCGTAAGATTTCGATTGTAGTGAATTCACAAATTAGCCGAGAAGGATATTCTTTGATGGCAGTAGCAGAATAAGTAAGTAGTTTTTATAGGTGAGTTTCGTGTCTGTATTTGAAATTATATTAATTAGTATTGGTCTAGCCATGGATGCCTTTGGTGTATCGATTGGTAAAGGTTTATCAATGCCGGTAAGTGAAAATGGCCGAAAGGTTACATTGGCATTCTTATTTGGGTTATTCCAGTTTCTCATGCCTGTTATGGGCTGGCTTATTGGTCGCCAGTTTATCGATGTCATATCTGAATGGGATCATTGGATTATCTTTGGACTTCTGGGCTATTTAGGTGTTGCTATGATACGAGAAGGCCTTAGTGATGACGATGAAGACGATGATAAACAGTTTTTAGGTGCATGGGAAATGATGATGCTATCTGTGGCAACTAGCCTTGATGCGATGGCGGTTGGTTTAACCTTTGCTTTTCTACCTATTAATGTATGGGAAGCCTCTACTATGATAGGGGTAATTACCTTTGGTATTTCTCTTATTGGTGTGTACCTAGGCAAATTTATGGGCCAGTTCGTGGGAAAATATGCAGACATACTAGGTGGGGGTGTATTGATTCTCATCGGTACCAAAATACTGTTACAACATCTCGGAATTATCGGAGAATTTTAGAGGTTTGTATATATATGAAAGTATCATAAACTGAGCTATGTTTGTTGAATTTTGTTTGACATAGATAGGTAAATACGATATACTATATCAGTATTAGTTCGGTTTACTGAACTTTGCAATCCGCGTGAAGCAGGTTTAAACGCCCGACCGAAGTCCGGGTCGGGATACCGAATTCAGCGAGTTCGATAACAAGGAGGTGTTCTCATGTACGCAATTATTAAAACTGGTGGTAAACAATATCGCGTTGCTGAAGGCGATGTAATTACTATCGAAAAATTGGAAGCAGCTGCTAACGAGTCCGTTACATTCGAAGAAGTTTTGACTGTAGTGAATGACGGTGACGTTAAAGTTGGCGCTCCTCTTGTAAACGGTGCAAAAGTTACAGGTACAGTTCTTGAGCATGGTAAAGGTAAAAAAATCTTAGTATTCAAATACAAAGCTAAATCCAACTACCGTCGTCGTCAAGGCCATCGTCAACCGTTCACAAAAGTTCGTATTGAATCTATCCAAGCTTAATTATGGTTTCCATTAGAATCCAGCGGAATAGTGAAGATCAAGTCATTGGTTGTCACATATCCGGTCATGCAGGATATGATGAGCATGGCTTCGATATCGTATGTGCTGCAGTGTCTGCTTTAACGGCAACGGCAATGTTAGGACTTACCCAGATTGCTCAACAAGAAGGGGAATATACGAATAGCGAAGGTCGATGTGATATGGTTCTCTCTGGGACGATTAACCAGAGTGGACAGGATATTCTGGGGACTATGCTTCTCGGTCTAGAGGAAATTAGCCGTCAGTATCCAGAGTTTGTCCAAATACACGAAATATAGGAGGTGAACTTAATGTTTACTTTTGATTTGCAATTGTTCGCACATAAAAAAGGTGTGTCCAGTACTCGTAATGGTCGTGACAGTGAATCTAAACGTCTTGGTGTTAAATGCCATGATGGTTCCATCGTAAAGAGCGGTAACATCATCGTTCGTCAACGTGGTACTCACTTCCACCCTGGTACTAACGTAGGTATCGGTAAAGATGACACTTTATTCGCACTTGTGCCTGGTAAAGTAGCATTCGAACGTGCTGGTCGTTACAACCGTAAAGTTAGCGTATACCCTGTAGAAGCTTAATTTTACAAAGACTATTAATCCCTAGTGGTTTTCCACTAGGGATTTTTTGTTTTCTGTAGTATGTGTCTGATAGATATATTATAATTAAGCTTAGCATTATCATATTGGCAATGATATCATAATTAGAATCATAATGCTTAAGAATACTAAATAACTAGCCACAGTGAATCGATATTTTGCTTTTAATATATATATATGACGAGATAGGGGGCATTATGGCACTGCTTGAATTATCTAATATATCTTATATTGTAAAAGACAAATCTATTATCCGTGATGTATCTTTATCGGTAAATCAAGGCGATTATATTACTATTGTAGGCCCTTCTGGAAGTGGTAAGAGTACACTTTTAAAATTATGTAGTGATCTGATTAGTCCTACATCGGGAACTATTACTTATAATGATCGTCCCTTAACGGCTATAGATCCTGAATCTTATCGTAGAGAGGTGGGCTACTGCTTTCAAAGACCTTATTTGTTTGCGAAAACAGTACATCGTAATATTCTATTTCCTTATGATATTCGCGGTTTAAAACCGGATATGAGTCGTATAGAATATCTCTTTGATCTACTACATATGCCACTAAATTATATGGAGCGCCGTAATGATGAGTTGTCTGGCGGTGAAATGCAACGAATATGCCTCATTCGGAGCCTTATTTTTGAGCCTAAAGTGTTGCTTTTAGACGAGGTTACGTCTGCCTTAGATACGACGAATACATCTATTGTAGAAAATGTTATTGATGAGCTTCATAAAAAGGGAATCACCATTATCTCCATTACTCATAATGAAGAGCAAAGCTTGCGTACCGCAAATCGCCGCATCACTATCGTAGACGGTCAATTAGCTAAAGAGGAGGTATTGATATGAGTCAGTTTCAAACTATTTCTACTACTTCCTTATGTCTTGCGTCTGTACTAGTGATTATCAGTATGCTGATGTCCTATCGACAAGAGTTGAAGCTAGAGAAGGATATCTTTATAAGTGCTGTGAGAGCTACTGTACAGCTATTAATTATCGGCTTTATTTTATCGTATATTTTTAGCACGGAAAGCCCTATATTTATAATTGGGCTATTAGGCTTTATGGCTATAAATGCAGCCTATAATTCTTCTAAGCGCGGAAAGGGAATTCCTTATGCTCTATGGATTTCTTGGTTTGCTATAACTGTAGGTGCAAGTATTACTTTAACGATTCTACTTTTAACGGGCGTGCTTACCTTTACTGCTTATCAAGTGATTCCTGTTGGTGGTATGGTCATTAGTGGTGCTATGGTAGCGATTGGGCTTTGTTATCGCCAAATGCTATCAAATTTTGAATTGCGTAAACAAGAGGTGGAAATTAAATTAGCCTTGGGTAGTACACCTAAACAAGCTTCGAAAGCGATAGTACGCGATGTTATAAAGACGGGTCTACAACCTACTGTAGATAGTGCCAAGACATTAGGTATCGTAGCGCTGCCGGGGATGATGACAGGCCTTATATTGGCGGGCATGCCTCCTTTAGAAGCTGTAAAATATCAAATGATCGTTACATTTATGTCGTTATCCACTATATCAATTGCTTGTTTTATTACGTGCCAGTTGTCTTATAGGACATTTTTTAATACTAGAAATCAATTATATAAGTAATTTTTATTGAAATCTTACATAGTAAATAAGGGATAGATTTAGTTACATACATTTTAGTCATATTCGATATAGATAATCGATATAAATTAGAAATTCCAATACTATAAAGGTTGCTTCCTCTTATGAGGGAGTAACCTTTTATTATTGTGTGTCAAATTCCTATGTTTTTTAGTAGGAATAGTGGTATACTATGTACAGTATCAGTGAAATACCAGAAGACTGGTTGTCATATACTTTCATATACCTAAAGAGGGGTGGCGTTACCACTAGAAAGATTTGAGGTAAGTACTATGTATGATGTAAAATCTCCAAAGGCGGAGGAATTTATTTCCCATCAGGAAATCCTTGACACCCTTGCCTATGCAGAGGAAAACAAGGAAAATCGGGAGTTGTTAGATGCTATTTTAGCAAAAGCTGCTACATTTAAGGGGTTAAACCATAGAGAAGCAGCTGTTCTATTAGAATGTCCGTTGCCTGAATATAAGGAAAAGCTTTATGCGTTAGCTAAAGAAATCAAGAAAGCTATTTATGGCGATCGTATCGTTCTATTTGCACCATTATACTTGTCTAACTATTGTATTAATGGTTGTGTATATTGTCCGTACCATTCTAAAAATCGCGATATTAAACGTAAAAAGTTGACTCAAGACCAAATTAGAGAAGAGGTTATCGCATTAGAAGCAATGGGTCATAAGCGCATTGTAATTGAGTCCGGTGAAGATCCACTCAATAATCCGCTTGAGTATATTTTGGAATCCATCAAGACTATTTACAGCATTAAAAATAAAAATGGCGAAATTCGTCGTGTAAATGTAAATATTGCAGCTTGTTCTGTTGAGGATTACAAAAAATTACACGAAGCTGGCATTGGTACATATACATTATTCCAAGAAACGTACAATAAAGAAAACTACGAAGCGTTACATCCAACAGGCCCTAAGAGCGACTACGCCTACCATACAGAGGCGATGGACCGCGCTATGCAAGGTGGTATTGATGATGTAGGGATTGGTGTTTTGTATGGTTTGGAACATTACAAATATGATTTTGTAGGTTTGTTGATGCATGCAGAGCATTTAGAAGCAGTATTTGGTGTAGGTCCACATACAATTTCTGTACCTCGTATTTGCCCTGCTGATGATATCGATGTAGATGATTTCAGTAATGCTGTACCTGACGATATATTTGAGAAAATCGTTGCTCTTATTCGTGTATCCACACCGTATACAGGTATGATTATGTCTACCCGTGAAAGTCAATCCATGCGTGAACGCGGTTTGGCATTAGGTATCTCCCAAATTAGTGGTGGCTCTCGTACTAGCGTAGGTGGTTACAAAGAAGAAGAGAAACCAGAGGATAATTCGGCTCAATTTGATCGTAGTGACACACGTACATTAGATGAAATCGTAGATTGGTTACTAGATCTTGGATATGTGCCTAGCTTCTGTACTGCATGCTATCGTGCAGGTAGAACAGGGGACAGATTTATGGCCCTCGCTAAATCCGGTCAAATCCATAACTGTTGCCAACCTAATGCATTGATGACATTAAACGAATACATCATGGATTATGGTGACGAAAAAACTAAAGCTCATGGTGCTAAGGTTATTGAACAACAGTTAGAAAATATCAAAAATGATTTAGTTAAAGATAAAGCTAAAGCTTATATTGCACAGATGAAAGACGGCGAACGAGACTTCCGGTTCTAAGTAATTCACTGATCGAGAACCTCCTATTGATAATGGGAGGTTCTTTTTTGTTGAGAAAAACACAAAGCTTAAATGAGAATAAAATATATAAAATAGTTTATTTTGTTCACTTTTTGATGTATAATAAATAAAAATGATAATGATAATACGTTGAAGTTTTATACTAATATTGATTATAAATTACTGAGGGATATGATGATTAAGAAAAAACGTTGGCGCATTTCCACAAGCGACAAAGAACAAGAGAATATCTTAATCCGTGAACTTGGTGTGAATCCTATTGTGGCCAAATTAATGGTTAATCGCCACATAGATGTTGATGAAGGGCGTCGGTTTTTACAAGGCTCTTTGTCTGATTTGTTAGATCCATTCGCATTAAAAGATATGGATGTAGCTGTTTCGCTAGTTCAGGAGACAATTGAAAAACATAAACCAATCGTTATTTATGGTGATTATGATGTAGATGGCATTACTGCCACATCTGTTCTATATCGTTTTTTAAAGAAACTAGGTGCTGATGTTACCTATTACATACCAGAGCGTCAAAGTGAAGGGTATGGCCTCAATTTAGAGGCTTTAGAGCATCTTATAGAGCAGGGGACCGCTTTAGTAATTACCGTGGATTGTGGTATTAGCTCTTACGATATTGTTGAGGCTGTACGTGACCGTATCGATATGATTATTACGGATCATCATACGGCACCAGATATGATTCCACGAGCAAAGGCTGTTATTAACCACAAGCAAAAGGACTGTCACTATAAGGATAAGAACTTATCCGGTGTTGGGGTTGCTTTTAAATTATGCCAAGCATTGTGGCTTACAAAGACTGGTGAATGGTATTTAGATGATTTAGATATCGTTGCATTAGGCACTGTGGCGGACGTTGTGCCGTTAGTCGGTGAGAACCGCATCATCGTAAAAGCAGGCCTTGAAAAGATGAATAGTCATCCAAATCTAGGAATTAAAAAGCTAGTCGATGTAGCAGGTCTCCATGAACGAACTATAACATCTGGACATATTGGTTTCACCTTAGCCCCACGGCTCAATGCAGCAGGTCGCGTAACCCATGCAACACGTGCTGTTGAGTTGCTAGTTACTGATAATGCTGACATGGCTGAAGCGATTGCTGAAGAATTAAATGAAACAAATCGTGAGCGTCAAGAACTAGAGAGAAATATTCACGAACTAGCTCGTATCGATGTGGCTAACCAAGGTCATAAGGCAGACTATGTAACCGTTGTAGCCGCTGAAGACTGGCACCCTGGTGTTATCGGTATTGTGGCTTCTCGCTTGGTTGAGGAGTTTTATAAGCCGACCCTGGTTATTAGTATCCACGATGGCATTGGCAAAGGCTCCTGTCGTAGTATCGATGGTTTTAATATCTACGATGCACTGAAGTCTTGCGAAGATGTGTTATTACAATTCGGTGGCCATGCTGCAGCAGCAGGCTTCAGTATTGATGCAAATCGTATAGATGAATTGCGAGACCGTTTGACTGCGTATTGTAAGGCGCATGTAACAGCAGAGGAATATATTCCTGTTGTTGCTATTGATGCGGAACTACCCGTTGATGATATCGATGTAGATATTATTGATCGCGTATCAGCGCTTGAGCCATATGGTATGGCCAATAGTACGCCGGTCTTTGCCGTTATGGAAGCAACCGTACAAGATATAATGCTTATGGGACAATTGAAAAATCACTGCAAGGTGATTTTAGAAACCTCTAGTGGCACATTGGATGCCATTGCTTGGAATCGTCCCGATTTATTTAAAACTATATTCATTGGAACTGTGGTGAAAGTAGCATTTTCATTGCAAAAGAATGAATGGCAAGGGATGGTTTCTCCACAGCTTATGATCCAAGCTATTGAACCGCTCACTGAAGAGCCGATTACACTTTCCACGGAAGGTCTTAGACAAATGTATGTCATAGTAAAACAAGCTATGCGTGGTCGTAGTCAATCGGTTTATAATGTGGAACAAGAAATTTTGCGCCGTAAGCCGGCAGATCAAAATAATCGCAGTGCCCTTACATTCTTAGATGTATTTAAGGAGTTGGGCATCATAGAAGAATATACCAGTGATGATGGTCAATTAATGCTAAGATGGAATGCCATTGAAGGAAAATTAGATCTTGTCACGTCCGTAACATTTCTTACCTATAGTGTATAGGAGGTGACACCATGACAACTGTAAATGAAGAAGGCAAAGCTTTAGTAGAACAAAGCACTTTTGATAAAGGAAAAGCTTTAGCTGAATTTATGGAGTATATCCATACCTATTTAACAGATGATGAGTGTAACCAAGTATTAAAGGCTTTTGAGCTTGCAGATAAGGCTCACGAAGGTCAGCTTAGAGCTTCTGGTGAACCGTATATCATGCATCCACTAGCAGTAGCTGATATTTTGGCACACTTACAAATTGACCATATCACACTTATGGCAGCACTCATGCATGATGTGGTTGAGGATACATCATATTCAAAGGAAGACTTGGAGGAAATGTTTGGCTCTGAAGTAGCATTCCTTGTTGATGGTGTAACGAAATTAAACCAATTCCAATATGAAACAAAAGAAGATCGGCAAATGGAAAATTATCGGAAGATGATTTTAGCCATGGCGAAGGATGTGCGCGTCGTTGTTATTAAACTAGGTGACCGCCTACATAATATGCGTACCTTAAAGCATATGCGTAGCGACAAACAAAAGCGCATTGCCAAGGAAACATTAGAAATCTTTGCTCCTTTAGCACATCGCCTTGGTATCTTCAATGTGAAATGGGAGCTGGAAGATTTATCATTCCGTTATTTAGAACCAGAAAAATACTATGATCTTGTAGATCAAATGAAACAAAAACGCCAAGCTCGTGAAGACATTGTAAATGATACGATGAGTCAACTCACTAAGGCTTTAGGCGAAGCTCATATTAAGGCGGATATCAAAGGTCGTCCAAAACATTTCTACAGTATTTACAAGAAGATGAAAAAGGACAATCGCGATTTATCTCAAATCTATGACTTGCTTGCAGTTCGCGTTATCGTTGATACAATTCCTGATTGTTACGCGGTACTAGGCATTGCTCATAGTTTGTGGAAACCATTGCCATATCGTTTCAAAGATTATATTTCCATGCCGAAATCTAATATGTATCAATCGTTACATACTACGGTTATCGGTACCATGGGGCAACCTGTAGAAATTCAAATCCGTACATGGGAAATGCACCGCGTATCTGAATACGGTGTTGCAGCGCATTGGCGTTATAAAGAAGGCAATAAAAATGGCGATAAGGATTTCGACCAAAAGGTTGCGTGGTTGCGCCAAGTATTGGAATGGCAAGATACAAGTAATCCAACAGAGCTTGTAAACGCTTTAAAATTAGACGTATTCTCTGGTGAAGTATTCGTATTTACACCAAAAGGCGATGTTGTTAAATTGCCGATAGGGTCTGTTCCACTAGATTTCGCATATCGTGTTCATACCGATGTAGGGCATAGATGCGTAGGTGCCAAGGTAAATGGTAAAATTGTACCTCTTGATTACACCTTGCAAAACGGTGATATCGTAGATATCATTACATCTAAAACAGGTCGTCCGAGCCTTGATTGGCTTAATATCGTAGGTTCTTCTGAAAGTAAGAGTAAAATACGCAACTGGTTCAAGCGTGAAAATAAAGCTGAAAATATTGAAAAAGGCTTAGAAGCTCTTGAAAAAGAAGCAAAACGATTAAATTATAACTGGAAAGAATTGATTACCGACAATCGACTTCAACAGGTTACGAAACAGCTCAAAGCATGTACAGAAGAAGAAATGTTTGCCGCTTGCGGTTATGGTGGCATCCCTGTAAGCACTGTTCTATTGCGGTTAATTGAACTCTATAAAAAATCTAAAGAAGCAGAAGAGTCTAAACACAGCACTGAACAAATCATTGAGAAACTAAAAGCTCAAGGTCCGAAAACGACCAAGAATGGTACAGGCGTTCTTGTAAAAGGCGAAGCTGGTGTTATGGTGCGTATGGCGAAATGCTGTAGCCCTGTACCTGGTGATGATATCATCGGTTATATCACGCGTGGTCGTGGGGTATCCATCCATCGCTCCGATTGTACGAGTCTAGGGCATACGCCAGAAGATTTAGAGCGTATGATTGAGGTCTCCTGGGATGGTTCCTCTGGTGAATCTTTCCACGTAGGCATCGATATCCAAGCTTATGATCGAAATGGTCTGTTGATGGAGGTTATGGCTGTACTTTCAGAATTGAAAATCACCATTACAAACATCAATGCAAAGGTTCAAGAAGATACTAAAACCGTAAGTATCAATGTAGTTGTTGATATCCGAGATATTTCACAACTTGATTTTGTTATGACTAAGTTGCGCCGTATTCGTGAAGTGTATACGGTACAACGTAGTAGAGGAGGGGCTTAATGAGCGAACAACAATTAGTGCTTATGCGCATGCCTTTAGGTCCACTAGGAACCAATTGCTATGTCATAGGCGATAAAGCGGTTGGTGAGGCTTTCATCATCGACCCTGCCACACCGGAAGTATTAGATGCGCTAAAGAAACATGACTTGAAGCCAAAAGCCATTTTGCTAACTCATGGTCATGGTGACCATATTGGTGGCGTTCAAGACATTGTAGATGCCTATCAAGTGCCTGTATATATTCATAAGGGCGATGTACCATATTTGGCAGATCCTGAGTTAAATCTCAGTGCGTATAGCAATCCTACACCCATTAAGGTGAATGCTGATATTATTGAGGTACAGCAAGGTGACCATATTACATGTGGCGCTATTAACCTTGAAGTACTTGAAACGCCAGGTCATACGCCAGGTGGGGTATGTTATTATATGGACGGCCTTGTATTTGTAGGCGATACACTATTTAGAGATTCTGTTGGACGTACAGATTTTCCAAATGGCTCGTATGAGACGTTAATGGAATCCATTAAAACACAGCTCTATAAGTTGCCTGATAATACTATGGTGTATCCTGGTCATGGGCCGGAAACAAATATAGGTTATGAAAAACAATACAATCCATTCGTTGGAGTGTAGGTTTTATAAAATTTTGTAAGAAATAAAGGGGATAGTTATCATGAATACAACATTAGAAAAATTAAAAGAACGCATTAAAGACAAAAAATACAAATTGACTACACAACGTCAAACCATTTTGCAAGCCTTCATCGATGCTGATGAAAATCATTTAAGTGCAGAAGACGTATATGTACTTGTAAAAGAAGTGGCTCCTGATATCGGCTTGGCTACTATTTACAGAACACTTGATCTCTTCACTGAACTTGATTTGTTGAAACGTCTTGATTTCGGCGATGGTCGTAATCGTTACGAATTGAACGATGAAGAGTTTGCTCATTTCCACCATCATTTGATCTGCGTAAAATGTGGCAAAGTATCCGAGTTTGAAGATGATATGCTTGAAACACTAGAATCCATCATTGCTAAAAAATTGAACTTCCGCACTATCGACCATCAATTGAAAGTATATGGTTATTGCAGTGATTGCCAAAATCATATGACTGAAGCAGAGCTTGACAAATTAGAACGTATGGCTCATCACCATGCTTAATGGATATCTATATACGGGACCATTACCGCTTGGTTCTGTAGTGGCCCATAATTGTGGTGCTGCAGGCCTGTTTTCTGACAAGGTGCATCCAGATGTTATCCTTGAAGCTCACGAAGTCGATGGATTGTATATCTTAACAGTTACCACTGGTGAGACAGTTCAGACTTTTGAAGGCCCTGTTTCCTCTATGGGACGACGTCAAATAGGGCAAGCTTTGTTAAGCTATTTGCGTGAATATCAAGGCTTGCCAGTTGATGCTCCATGGGGGACTATGGTCGGTGTACGCCCTACAAAGCTACTACATAAATATATAGATACATATGGCTCTGTCCACATAGCAACTCGTCACATTAGGGACGAGTTTTCTGTGTCTATGGAAAAACTTGCCACTTTAGGCTCTATAGGTGAATACCAACGTCCATTTTTAGCCAATACAGACGATAAAAAGGTGAGTCTCTATTGTGGCATTCCTTTTTGTGACACCCGCTGTGTTTACTGCTCCTTTCCGTATGGACTCTATCAAGACTATGATGGTAAAAGCCAATTTTTAACTGCCTTAGCCCGGGACATAGAGGATATGAAAACTATTGTTGAATCGTATGGCTTAACGGTAGATACCCTCTATATGGGGGGCGGTACACCGACGGTATTAGGGGACGAAGACTTTCACCAAGTTCTGAAACAGCTGTCTATACTTGTTTCTGAAGGTCATGAGTTTACTGTAGAAGCGGGGCGACCGGATTCTGTTAATCCTACAAAGTTACGATCTATGCTTGATTTAGGTGTCAATCGTATCAGTATTAACCCACAAACGATGCAAGATGATATTTTACGTCGCATAGGGCGTGGACATAGTGCACGTGATATTGATGAGTTGTTACAATATGTCAAACATAATACGTCGTTAGCGGTAAATATGGATTTTATTGCCGGTCTACCAAATCAAACGATGCAAAACATGATAGAGAATATGGATTATGTATGTCAAAATTTGCCGGAAAATGTTACAATTCATACGTTAGCATTAAAACGTGGTAGTCCATTGTATGATTTAAATATGCAAGATGATATCCCTGAGGAACATCTCGTGGCAGACATGGTACAATATGGTAAAGAGCGTCTTGAAGCGGCTGGCTATGTACCATATTATCTATATCGTCAACAATATATGAGAGGGCAGTTAGAGAATATCGGCTATACCTTGCCCGGCAAAGCGTGCGAATATAATATTCAGATTATGGAGGAACGACAAAGTATTCTTTCCATGGGACCTGGTAGTTCATCTAAGTGGATGCGGGCCCCTGAATATCGTCAATTGAAACAGCATATGCCAAAGGATGTAGATGTTTACCACGCAACGATAGATGCACTATTAGAGAAACGACATAGAATTTGTAAAAAATTTTGGGAGGTTGTGTAATGGCTATTAGAAAACCAAGAGGTACACAAGACTTTTTGCCAGAGCAAATGATAAATTGGCACTATATTGAACAGCGTATGCGTGAAATTTGTAAGGTATACGGGTTCAACGAAATTCGCACACCTGCCTTTGAAGATACTAAATTATTCTTGCGTGGCATTGGTGAAACTACAGATGTAGTACAAAAGGAAATGTACACATTTACTACGGGTGATGATGGTGGCTCTAGCTTTACCTTGCGCCCTGAAAATACAGCATCTGCAGTACGCGCATATTTAGAAAATAAAGTATATGGTAAAGAAGGCCTTACAAAATGGTATTACATGGGGCCTATGTTCCGACATGATAAACCACAAGCTGGCCGTTACCGCCAATTCCACCAATTCGGGGCAGAGGTATTAGGTTCTCAATCCCCTGTAGTGGATAGTGAAGTTATCTGCATGGTCGTACAATTGTTGAAAGACTTTGGCCTTAAAGACCTCAATGTAGAGGTGAACTCTGTAGGCTGTCCAATATGCCGCCCTGCATACCGTGAAAAATTAATTGAGTTCTTTGAGCCTAAAAAAGAACAATTATGTAGTGACTGCCAAGAACGTTTGTATAAAAATCCTTTGCGTATCTTGGATTGCAAAAATGAAACATGTAAATCCTTGTCCGTAGGTGCTCCTGAAATTCACGAACATTTATGTGAAGAATGTCATGATCACTTCGAAGAATTGAAAACTTATTTAACGGCTGCTAATGTGCAATATACATTAAATCCTCGTTTAGTACGTGGCCTTGATTATTACACAAAAACAGCATTTGAGGTACAATATACTCCATTAGGGGCTCAAAGTGCAGTAGCCGGTGGTGGTCGTTACGATGGCCTTGTAGAGGAACTCGATGGTCCTCATACACCAGCCATCGGTTTTGCGATGGGTATGGAACGTTTATTATTAGCCCTTGAAAAACAAAACTTATTACCGGAACAAACTGTAGAGCCATCTGCATTCGTAGTAGCTCTTGGTGATGCGGCTAAGGTAGAGGCCTTCAAAATTTGCCAAGAACTTCGTAGTCAAAATATACCTGTTGAAATGGACGGACAGGGTAAGAGTATGAAGGCACAATTAAAATATGCTAACAAAATTAATGCAAAATATGTTATCATATTGGGTGATGATGAATTAGTTAAGCAAGAAGCTATTATTCGCGATATGGAAACTAGTGAACAACATGTTGTTCCTTTAATGGACGCTAGTAAAAAAATCTATAAGAGATTTAGTGGTATGGCCCTTAAGGATCTACTAGATCAATACTCAGTGAATAAGTATTATAAAGATAGAATTGGAAAGGATGACAATTAGAATGGAAACAATGCAAGGCTTACACCGTACGCACGGTTGTGGCACCATCTCTGAACAAGAGGTAGGTAAAGAGGTCGTATTATGTGGTTGGGTTGAACGCCGTCGTGATCATGGTGGTTTGATTTTCTTGGATTTACGTGATCGTTCTGGCGTAGTACAAGTAGTGGCATCTCCAGATCATAACGTGGAATCTTTCCACAAAGCAGAGGATGTTCGTAACGAATATGTACTTTGTGTACGTGGTAAAATTACAAAACGTGATGAAGCTGCTATCAATCCAAATCTTCCAACAGGTGCATATGAAATGTACTGTGAAGAGTTGCGCGTATTGAACTCTGCTAAAACACCTCCATTCTATATCCAAGATGATATTGATGTAGATGAAAATATTCGTTTAAAATATCGTTACCTTGACTTACGTCGTCCAGAAATGCAACGTAACTTGATTTTACGTCACAAAGTAACAAAAGCAATGCGCGACTTCTTCGATAGCCGCGATTTCTTGGAAATTGAAACTCCAATGCTTACTAAATCTACACCAGAAGGCGCTCGTGACTATCTAGTACCTTCTCGTGTAAATGCTGGTACATTCTATGCATTGCCACAATCTCCACAAATTTTCAAACAAATCTTGATGGTAGCTGGTTATGAAAAATATTTCCAAATCGTTCGTTGCTTCCGCGATGAAGATTTGCGTGCAGACCGTCAACCAGAGTTCACTCAGCTTGACTTGGAAATGTCCTTCGTAGATGAAGAAGACATTTATTCCATGCTTGAAGAAATGGTTGCTCATGTATTTAAAACTACATTGGGCAAAGAAATCACATTGCCTATGCCTCGCATTACATGGGATGAAGCAATGGATAAATATGGTTCTGATAAACCAGACCTTCGTTTCGACATGGCCTTTACTGATGTAACTGATCTTGTAAAAGATACAGAATTTAAAGTGTTCCGTTCTGTTATCGACAATGGTGGCGTAGTTAAAGGTATCGTAGTACCTGGTGATGCAGGTATTCCTCGTCGTGAACTTGATGACCTCGTTGAATATGTAAACCGTTATGGTGCAAAAGGTCTTGCATGGGCTTGCTTTAACGAAGATGGTTCTATCAAGTCTCAAATCATGAAGTTCTTAGGTGAAGATACAATCCGCAACATCGGTGAAAAAATGGGCGCTAAAGGTGGCGACCTCGTATTGATGATTGCTGATAAACCAGCAACTGTAGCACGTGCATTGGGCGAATTGCGCCTTGAAATGGCCCGTCGTATGAACATGATTGATCCAGATAAATTGGCATTCACATGGGTAACTGATTTCCCTATGTTCGAATATAACGAAGATGAAAAACGTTATGTTGCAATGCACCATCCGTTCACAATGCCTCGTCATGAAGACCTTGATAAATTAGAATCCGATCCTGGCAGCGTAAAAGCAATCGCTTATGATATGGTATTGAACGGTGTTGAAATCGGTGGCGGTTCCTTGCGTATTTACCAATCTGATGTACAAGAAAAAGTATTTAAAGCTATTGGCTTGTCTGAAGAAGAAGCAAAATCCAAATTCGGCTTCATGCTTGATGCATTCCAATATGGTGCACCTCCTCATGCAGGCTGTGCATTTGGCCTTGATCGTCTTGTTATGTTGATGGCAAAACGTCAATCTATCCGCGACGTAATCGCATTCCCTAAAACTCAATCTGCTTCTGATGTTATGAGCCAAGCGCCATCTGAAGTAGAACCTAAACAATTAAAAGAGTTGCATATTAAACCAGATATCGAGGAAGAAGAAGAGCAATCTTTGGTGTAAAAACATAGGCAAGAATTGATTAAAATTCAAATGTCAAGACTTGTTTATTACCAATCTTTCTGATACTATTTATGTATAAGATATCCCTGCCATGTGCGTGTGATATCGCAGTTTTGAGCCAACACATTTACTTCGGGAGTCCGAACTCTCGTCTGAACGTTACGCCCTTATGGGACAACTGCAGGATGAGGAGGACACCCACCTGCCCTAAGCAGGATCAAAACGCGGTACATTACGGCATGGTGGGGCTTTTTTGCGTGTAAAAATGGCATATAATGAGAACATCAATGGTTTACAAATATGGATATTAATAGTTTATATACAGTGAATTGAGGTGATAGAATGGATAGTTTGTTTGATTTAGAGCCTACAAATGCATATGAGCCACTTCCTGTGCGTATGCGTCCTACCAAGTTGGATCATTTATACGGTCAAGAGAAGGCCGTAGGGAAGGGGACCTTCTTACGTGCTATGGTAGAGAAGGATACCATACCATCTATGCTTTTTTATGGGCCTTGTGGAACGGGGAAAACTACACTAGCAGGTATCATTGCTAAGGTAAGTAATAGTCATTTTGTAAATTTAAATGCTACCAATGCTGGTATAGGTGAGTTGCGTAACATCATAGAGGATGCTCGTAAGCGCGTACGGTCATTACAACAAAGAACTATATTATTCCTCGATGAAATCCACCGTTTCAATAAAAGCCAACAAGATGTGTTATTACCTTGTGTAGAAGATGGTACGATTATCCTTATTGGTGCCACCACAGAAAATCCGTTTTTTGAGGTTAATAGACCGCTTTTATCCCGTTTGCGACTCATAACATTGGAGGCTTTGACACCAAAGGCGATTGGTCAAATTTTGCGTCGTGCTATTACAGATGAAGAGGTAGGTCTTGGTAAACGCCGTTTACAAGTAACCGATGAAGTGCTAGAGGATGTAGGCATTTTCGTTAATGGCGACGGTCGTATGGCTTTGAATATTTTAGAACAGGCTGCAGCTATGGTACCGGATGAAGGGACTATAACCATAGAGGTTCTTGAAAAAGTTGTGGGACGTCGAATTTATACATATGATAAAAAAGGTGACAGCCACTACGATACAATCTCTGCTTTTATTAAAAGTATGCGTGGCTCTGATGTACAAGCGACGGTGCATTATTTAGCACGTATGATTGAAGCGGGGAGGATCCTAATTTTATTGCTCGTCGGATCGTAATATGTGCAGCTGAGGATGTAGGCCTTGCAGATCCGCAAGCTTTAATTCTAGCAATGCAGCGGCTCAAGCAGCTCATATGGTAGGATTTCCAGAGGCTCGCATCATATTGTCTGAGGCGGCTTGTTATGTAGCATTAGCACCGAAAAGTAATTCTGCTTATTTGGCTATCGATGCAGCAATTGCTGATGTGCGCCACAAGGATTGTGGACAGGTGCCAGATCATTTAAAAGATAGTCATTATAGTGGGGCTAGCAAGCTTAGGTCATGGGAACACCTATAAGTATGCTCACAACTATCCAAATGGCTATGTAAAACAGCAGTATCTACCAACACCTCTTATGGATGCTTCGTACTACAACGGTATTAAAAGAGGCAAGGAAGAACAGTTACTTTGTGACTGGGAGAAACGGTCGTAAAAGCTAACTAAATACTTCGATATATGCTATAATATAATGATAAGTTAATTTACAGTAGTGTTATATAAGTAAGGGGTTTGTATAGATTTATGGCAGAAGAAAAAACTTCCACCAAAAAACGCAACACACGACGAAAGCGAACAAGTACAAAACAGCAAACTAAGTCTCAAGGCTTTTCCTTGCGCAGCGAAGTTAAAGGCTTAATTGTAATTGCCTTTGCAGTTATTTCCTTGCTCGGATTCTTTGGGTTTGAACTCGGTCTTGTAGGACAGATTTTAACAGGTATATTCCGTTATGGTTTTGGCCTAGGTGGTATTATTCCTTGCCTTGGTGTGTTCTGGATAGGCTGGCGATTATTGTATAAAGGAACATTTATTTCCGTTACTAAACGGGGCGTTGTAATGACTTTGTTCTTCCTATTCTTGCTAGCCCTTGTTCCATTGTGGCGCGTTCCTGAGGGGCAGGAATTAATCACAACACAATTGGCTGACCAAGGTGGTGTAGTAGGTGGTGCTATCGCTACATTCCTTCGCACTTATTAGGTGAGCTAGGGGCTATCATTTTAGATGTGTTCTTATTATTAGCCTTTGGTATTCTAATCACTCGTTTATCTTTGCGAAGTGGCTTGCAAAAGGCAGCAGATAAAACACAAGTAGGTTTAGATGTAGCTAAAGAAGTGGCTGCTGAGAAGGTAGCTGTAGCTAAAGAGGTCTTTGAAGATTGGAATGAACAACGTAAAGAAGCTGCAGAACAACGGAAAGCGTATAACAGGGAAAAGGACACACGCTTTGCTGATGCTGCAGATCAAGCGTTAGATACACTTGAAAAACGAGGTATCACTACCGATAGAGATAACTTTGAAACGAGTGCGGTTGTAGATAATGAACCTATGGTGGATACAGTTACGACTGTAGAGCTCCAAAGGCTCCTACATCTTGGAAAGAATTAGCTGAAATAGAAGCGCGCAACCGTGCAGCTGAACAATTGGCGAATATTTCTGAAGATGCTGGTGATGCGAAGTCTTATGATGCTGATGATTTTGATCAATTCTCTGATGCTAGTAGATCTACAGGTGATGACTATGTATATACTCCAGATGAGGATTATACATATACTCCAGACGAAGGATATACTGATGAATCTGAAGCAGTAGAGAATAATGATGAGGAACAACCTGGATTTACATATCAAAATACAACGATTGGCCCATTGGAAACTAATCACGCTGCTATAGCTTCTGCTGTACCTGGAACAGGTGCTGCTGCAAGTTCTGTAAGTGCTGGTGCCGGTATGTCTGGTATGAGTTTACAAGTACCATCTACTATTAGTACTACAGAAGATACAGCACAAGTAGCAGTATCTAAAGATGGTCAAATTCATCGTACCTATGATAGACCTTATCATTTCCCAAGCCTTGATATTTTGGCGAAAGGGAAGGGGAGTCAAAGCAATGGTGAAGAAGTAGCGCAAAATGCAATGATGCTTGAAAATGTATTGAGTAACTTTGGTATTACGCTAAGGTCGTTAATGCTACACAAGGTCCAACTGTTACACGCTACGAAATTGAACCTGCACCTGGTGTAAAGGTTAGCCGTATCGTCAATTTAACTGATGATATTGCCTTAAACTTAGCGGCTCAACATATTCGGATGGAGGCTCCAATCCCTGGTAAATCCGCCATCGGTATCGAGGTTCCTAATAAGACGACAGAGGCCGTTCATTTGCGTGATGTTCTTGATTGTAGTGACTTCAAGGACGCTCGTGGGGGTATTCCGGTAGGTCTTGGCAAGGATATTGCAGGTAAGCCTGTTATTACTGACCTTGCGAAGATGCCTCACTTGCTTGTAGCAGGTACTACTGGTTCTGGTAAATCTGTATGTGTAAATACTTTGATTTCAAGTATTCTATTTAGTCGTAAACCAGAAGAGGTTAAGCTTTTATTAATCGACCCTAAGATGGTTGAATTGTCTATCTACAATGGCATTCCTCATTTGATGGCGCCAGTTGTAACAGATATGAAAAAAGCAGCAGCTGTATTGCGTTGGGCTGTTCGTGAGATGGAGGCTCGTTATAAAGCTTTTGCAGCATCTGGCAAACGCGATATTAAGAGCTATAACGAAGCACACCCTAAGGCGGCTATGCCTTTGATTGTATTAATTATCGATGAGTTAGCTGACCTTATGATGACTGCTCCTGATGATATTGAAGAATCTATTAGTCGTTAGCACAAATGGCGCGTGCTGCAGGTATTCACATGGTACTTGCTACACAACGTCCTTCTGTCAACGTTATTACAGGCTCTATTAAGGCCAATGTACCAGCCGTATTTCCTTTGCAGTAGGTTCTCAAATTGACTCCCGGACTATTCTCGATATGGCGGGTGCCGAGAAATTGCTTGGTAAAGGGGATATGTTATTTGCTCCAATTGGTGCTAATAAACCAATTCGTGTACAAGGTGCATTTATCTCTGATGATGAGGTAGAACATCTTGTAGAATTTGTAAAAGCTCAACGTGAACCAGAATATGACGATACTGTTACACAAGAGGCTGAAAAGGAAACCGAAAAAGAATCATCTGAAGAAAATGATATCTACCGCGATGAATTATTAGAACGTGCTGTTAATCTCGTTATGGAATCTGGTCAAGCTTCTGTGTCTATGTTACAGCGTCGATTCCGCATTGGTATACTCGTGCGGCTCGCCTTGTTGATACGATGGAAGACCTTAAAATTGTTGGTCCTAGTATGGGCAGTAAGGCTCGAGAAATTTTGATGAGCCCTGAACAAGCTAAGGCGCGATATTTCTCAGACTCCAATGATGAGCAATAATTAAATGATTATGATATGAGTATTATGTAGATTAAGAGAGGAACGAAAATGGCTGAATTAGGCGAAGAATTACGACGTGAACGAGTAAGACGTAATTTAACCTTTAAAGATGTGGAGCAAGTACTGCACATTAAAACAACCTATTTGGAAGCTATCGAAGATGGTAAGTATGACATCATTCCTGGTCAGGTCTACGTAAAAGGCTTTATTCGTAATTACGGTAATTATTTAGATCTTGATGGGGATCGCTTGGTAAAAGCCTACCAAAGTCAAGTAGGTGATATAGATACGTTTTCTTTGCGTTCTGTGACGCGTCAGAAGGCACAAGCCGCGCCAAATTTGGTACAAAGCGAATTCGTTGAATACCAAACCTCTAAGAAGCGTATGTCTTTAGAAACGCGACAACGAAAACGCCAACGTTCTATCGTTCAGGAACGTATTATTTTAGGCATTATTTTATTCTGTATGGCATTATTTTTACTATGGTTATTCCTTTTCTAATAGTTGATTAGGAATGATGAAAGGCATTTACACAATCAATGGATAGATTTTTAGTAACAGAACCTTCGGATATGAAGGAACGAGGTTGGGCCGAATTAGATTTCGTTCTCATCAGTGGGGACGCCTATGTGGACCATCCGTCCTTTGCTCCTGCGGTTATCGGCAGATACCTAGAATCCAAAGGCTATCGTGTAGGCATTATAGATCAACCAGATTGGAATGATGTAGAGGCTTTCAAAAAACTAGGTAAACCGCGTCTAGCATCCCTTGTTACGGCAGGGAATCTAGATTCAATGCTCAATAAATTTACGGCGGCAAAGAAAATTCGTCGACAAGATGACTATTCTCCAGGTGGTGAAGCGGGCCATCGCCCAGATCGAGCTACCTTGGTATATGCGAATCGTATGAAGGAGGCTTATAGTGATGTGCCTCTTATTATCGGTGGCATAGAGGCGTCCTTACGCCGATTTGGTCATTATGATTATTGGTCAGATACTGTGCGTCGTTCTATTTTAGTTGATTCAAAGGCGGATGTACTCATTTATGGTATGGGTGAACTTCAAATTGTAGAATTAGCTGATGCGTTAGATCAAGGCAGATTTAAAGAGTCCTTGCCATCTATTCGGGTATTTGTTATATGGCCAAGGAAATCCCTACTATAGACTATGTTGAGTGTCCATCTTTTGAGGAAATTAAAGCGGATAAGATGGCTTTTGCTGATGCATTCCGTATGCAGTATGATGAACAAGATCCATTCTATGGTCGTATAGTAGTACAAAAACATGGCGATAGATATCTTGTTCAAAACACACCTGCATTGCCACTTACGCAGGAGGAAATGGATGGCGTATATAACTTGCCGTATACTCGCAAGTGGCATCCTAAATATGATGATAAGGGTGGCGTACCAGCATTAAGCGAAGTACAGTTTAGCCTTGTAAGTCAACGGGGTGCTTTGGTAGCTGTTCATTCTGTGCAATAACAAATCATCAAGGTCGTATCATCCAAAATCGTAGTCATGAGTCTTTACTTGATGAAGCTCAAACTATGATTAATATGGATAACTTTAAAGGATATATTCATGATGTTGGGGGCCCTACGGCGAACTTCCGTCATTTAGCTTGTGACAAACAAGCTGTATATGGTGCTTGTAAAGGTCGTACTTGTGCGGCACCAGAGCCTTGTGAAAATCTAAATACAAACCATGATGACTATATTGCTTTACTCCGTAAATTACGTAAGCTAAAAGGCGTAAAAAAGGTATTTGTTCGTTCTGGCTTGCGTTATGACTATGTTCTAGCGGATAACAATAAAGATTTTGTCCGCGAGCTTTGTGAATTTCATGTAAGTGGACAATTAAAAGTAGCGCCAGAACATGTTTCTAAACGCGTTACCAATATGATGGGCAAAGCTGGTAAGGAAGAGTTCCTCACCTTCAAATCTTGGTTTGAAGAGGCCAATAAAAAGCTTGGTAAGAAGCAATATTTAGTACCATATTTTATGAGCTCTCATCCAGGTTGTGCCTTGGAAGATGCTATTGAATTAGCTGAGTTCTTACGTGATCAACATATGTATCCAGAACAAGTGCAAGACTTTATTCCTACGCCGGGTAGCTTATCGACATGTATGTACTATACGGGCATTAACCCACTGGATGGAAAACCTGTATATGTTGCTAAAAAGGTAGAGATAAAGCTAAGCAGCGGGCTTTGATGCAATATAAAAATATTGAAAATTATGACCTTGTAAAAGAGGCGCTCATTGAAGCTAATCGACGTGACTTGATAGGGTTTGGACCTGAATGTTTGATTCCACCACGCCCAATTGGTCGGACTAATCGTCCTAGTCAATCTAGTGGTTCTCGTAATAGTGGGAAGAATAATGATCGTCGCAATGGACGTCAGTCTAGTGAGAAAAGTAGTAAGGGTAGACCTCTCGTAATGGCATGACCAAAAGTCGTCCATCTAATAAAAGCCGTGGTGGTCGTTAATAATGGAGAATAGTTTTGTCTATTCTGGTTTGGGAATACGTTATGTCTTATAGGAGGCATATATGAAACGGTGGATTGCTCCGGGCGTTTTAGCCCTATTTGTTATAGGAATGTTAACCTATGGCGTAAACTTTTACCATCAAGAACAGTTAGAACATGCAAAAGAACCTGTTCGTGGTGAAATTACAGTTTATACAGACTTGCCGAACAATATAACTACATTGCTTGCCGATCGTTATGAAGAGGAGAAAAATGTAAAAGTTACAGTTATGCCTCTTACAGAAGAGCAAATGGCCCAACGGTCGGCTTCAAATGTAGCTGATACATCTGGTGATCTGGTACTTACCTCTGAAGATAATCTCGTTGTAGGGGCAAATGCAGGGAAATATGCACCTATCGTTAATGAACGAATTGACGAAGTACGTGATAATCTAAAAGATATAAATGGGTATTGGGTAGGTCTTTGGTATGATCCTATTGTATTTGTTCAAAATGACACCTTCTACAATGGGATAGGTAAATATATTACTACTTGGGATACATTGGGAAACAAGGTGATTGGTCTATTGTGATGACCGATTTTGTAGCATCCCAAAATGCAGCTAATTTGTTATATAACATGGTGGAATATAGAGGCGAGCCTGAGGCACTGAACTATTTATATAGCTTAAAGCCACATATAATACAACATGCCAAGTTCTTGTCTACTCCAGTTCGCTTAACTGCGTTAGGAGAGTCTAATATCGGCATTGGTAATTTGTCTGATGCAGCCCAATATACTCGTCATGGATATCCGATTAAGTTATATACCCAACAGATGGAACATCTTATTATGTAACTGGCGCTGCTGTATTAAAAAATTCAAAACATAAAGCAGATAGCGTTGAATTTATTAATTGGTTGTTATCTACAAAGACTGCAAAATATATGGTTGAAAATAATTTCACCTATATGTTTACGAATCCAGAAATGGATGAGCCAAAAGACTCATTGGGGCACGAGTTAATTTTATGGCCTGTTAATGGTGGTTATACTATAGATGGTAAAAAGTTATTGTTAAATCACTGGGTTAGCCAAGTGCGATTCCGTAAGGAGTAACTCAGTTATATAGATCCTATTACAGGAAGTAAATTGAGAAATAAACGAGTTATGAAAGGATATAGAATGGGTAAGAAATTAGGGTATGTTAGCCTAGGTTGTGCTAAAAACTTAGTAGATACAGAGGTAATGTTAGGCTTATTGAAAGATAATGGCTATACGATTACAGAGGACCTAAGCGAAGCAGATCTTATCGTTGTAAATACCTGTACCTTTATTGAGAAAGCAAAAGCCGAGTCTATTAATACTATTCTTGAGGTGGCTCAATATAAAGAGGATGGTAAATGTAAAGGCCTTATTGTAGCAGGTTGCTTAAGCCAACAATATCAAGATGAATTATTCCAAGAAATTCCTGAAATTGATGCTTTAATCGGTACAGGTGCATGGGACCAGATTATGGTAGCCGTTGATGCTATTGAACATGGCAATCGCAGTTGTATCATGGAAAATATTACAAATATTTATGATGAGCGTATGCCGCGTATTCAAACAACGCCTCGGTACAGTGCATATGTAAAAATTGCTGAAGGCTGTAATAATGGTTGTACCTTCTGTATTATTCCAAAGGTGCGTGGTGCATTCCGCAGTCGTACTATCGAGTCTATTAAGGCCGAAGTAGAACGATTGGCTGCATCCGGTGTTAAAGAGGTCGTTCTTATCGCTCAAGATACGACTAGCTATGGTATTGACCTCAACGATGGTAAACCATTGTTGACTACGTTGTTAAGAGAATTAACTACCGTAGAAGGTATCGAATGGATTCGTATGTTATACTTATATCCAACTTTCTTCTCCGATGAATTGTTAGATATTATCGTTAATGAGCCAAAACTTTGTAAATATGTAGATATTCCATTGCAACATGTGAATAACGATATTTTAAAACAAATGAATCGTCGTGATGATCGTAATGATATTGAACGTTTGCTTAAGAAGATTAGAAATGCACCGACCATATTACATTGCGTACATCTATCATCGTTGGTTTCCCTGGTGAAACAGATGAACAATTTGAAGAACTTTGCGACTTTGTAAAAGAAATCAAATTCGATAATATGGGCGTGTTTACCTACTCTCAAGAGGAAGGTACACCTGCAGGTGCTCGTGAAGACCAAGTCCCAGAAGAGGTTAAAGAAGAACGTTATCATATTCTCATGTCCATTCAAGCAGCTATCTCTGAAGAGAATAATCGCGACTTAGAAGGTACCATTGATTATGCAATGGTCGAAGAAATCGAAGAAGGCGATAATAATACATTGCTTGCAAAAGGTCGTTGAAATCTCAAGCTCCTGATGTAGACGGCAATATGTACATCGAAGACTGCGGTGAAGATATTAAACCTGGTGATATTCTCAAGGTACAAGTAGAACAAGGTTTTGCGTACGACGTTGTAGCTACGGTTGTAGAATAAAACACAGCTCGATTCTTTCGATTGTGGAGGTGATCTGATGATTGTAGAACTTATTTCTACAGGTTCAGAATTATTGCTAGGCGATACAGTGAATACAAATGTATCTTGGCTAGCACAAGAATTAAATAAATTAGGCTATACTATTGCTCATCAATCTGTAGTGGGGGATAATCCTAAGCGCATGGCAGAGGTCTTTCAGCTAGCTAGCACACGGGCTGATATTGTGATTAGTACTGGTGGGCTAGGTCCAACGCAAGGAGATATTACACGAAATGTATTAGCCGATTCTATTGGACGACCTATTGTATTTAATCAAGAGGCTATGGATGAGGTTAAAAAATTCTTTGACCGTGTAAAACGTACTGTACCGATGCAAGTCGTCGAGAAGCTGAGTTGCCTGAAGGCGCAAAGTATTACATAATCCGGTAGGCGTAGCGCCTGGTGTTGTAGTGGAAGATGGCGATACTACATATATACTTTTGCCAGGACCTCCTGGTGAGATGAAGGGGATGTTCCACGATAGTGTGGTGCCTTATTTAATGAATCGATTTGGTTCGCAAGGTGTTGTTACATCCTATCGATATGGCGTATATGATATCCGTGAAATCGACCTAGAGAATACTTTGATGGACCTCATTAAGAATCAATCAAATCCGACCATAGCTTTGCTCATTAAAAAGGGATATATCGAGGTTCGTATCACCGCTAAGGCTGACACCTTAGAAGCGGCACAAGCGCTTCTCAATCCTTGGGATGCTATTATTCGAGAACGATTAGGAGCTCGGGTAGGCCGTGATTTGACGGTTTCTATGGAGGAAACCCTCGGTCGTGCTCTACTGGAGGAGCACAGTACGATTAGTACTGCTGAATCTTGTACTTCCGGTTTAGTTGGTAAATTACTTACTAATGTGAGTGGCAGTAGTGAGTACTACATGGGTGGCGTTATTTCGTATAGCAACGACATAAAACATCGTGTGCTAAGTGTACCTCAAGACATGCTCGATACGTATGGTGCCGTAAGTGAGCAAGTCGCTAAGGCTATGGCAGAGGGGCACGAACTATTGGTCAAACAACATATGCCGTTTCTACGACTGGCATAGCTGGTCCCGGCGGTGGTAGTCCTGAGAAGCCAGTTGGTCTTGTGTGGTTCGGTGTAACTGGACCTCATGGGACAGTAGCTCACAAGGCTAATTTAATTGGTAATCGCGAAGATATTCGACAAAGTGCAGCAGAGCTAGCACTATATTATGTGTATACTTATATAACAGAAAAGGGGAAATAAAATAATGGCTGTAGATGGCAGACAAGCAGCGTTGGATAACGCGTTAAAACAAATTGAAAAAGACTTTGGTAAAGGCGCTATTATGCGCCTTGGTGAAGCAGCAGATCGCATGAACGTAGAGGTTATCTCCTCTGGTTCCCTTGCTATCGATATCGCTGTTGGTGTAGGTGGTTCCCTCGTGGTCGTGTTATTGAAATCTACGGCCCAGAATCCTCTGGTAAAACAACAGTAGCACTTCACGCTGTAGCAGAAGCGCAAAAACAAGGTGGCATTGCGGCATTTATTGATGCGGAGCATGCGATGGATCCAGTATATGCTCGTAACTTGGGAGTAGATATCAATAATTTATTGATTTCTCAACCAGACAATGGTGAGCAAGCTCTTGAAATTACAGAAGCTCTTGTTCGCAGTGGCGCTGTAGATATCGTCGTAGTTGACTCCGTTGCAGCTTTAGTGCCTAAAGCTGAAATCGAAGGCGAAATGGGCGATGCTCACGTAGGTTTACAAGCTCGTTTGATGAGTAAAGCATTGCGTAAACTGACTGGTATCATCAGCAAATCTAAAACGGTTGTTATCTTTATCAACCAATTGCGTGAAAAAGTAGGCGTAATGTTTGGTAACCCTGAAACTACAACAGGTGGTCGTGCATTGAAATTCTATTCTTCTGTACGCCTTGATGTTCGTAAGGGTGAACTTATTAAAGCTAATAACGAAAACGTTGGTGCTCGCACTAAAGTTAAAGTAGTTAAAAACAAAGTAGCACCTCCATTCAAAACAGCAGAATTTGACTTGATGTATGGTGAAGGTATTTCTAAAGCAGGTACTCTTATCGATATCGGTACAAATATGGAAATCATCAATAAATCTGGTGCATGGTATTCCTACAATGGGGAACGTATGGGTCAAGGTAAAGAGGCGGCTAAACAATACTTGCTCGACAATCCACAAATCGCTGATGAGATTGATCGTATTATTCGCGATACATTAGCGGTTGGCACTGAAGAAATCGATGTAATCGGCGAAGAAGTAACTGAAGAAGTATAATCATGAGTGAAGAAACGATGCAAGCTGCTATGGATCAAGCGTATCGCTTCCTAGCTCAACGATTTCTAAGTTCCTATGAACTGACACAAAAAATGAGACGTAAACAAATCGAGGACCCCATCATTGAGCGGGTCCTCGAACGCCTTAGAGACTATGATTATATCAATGATGAGCGCCTGTCTGAACAAGTATTAAACTATTTGATGAAAGAACAAAAATACGGCGCCTACATGATTAAGCAAAAGATGAAACTTAGAGGTCTTACTGTGCCTCCGGAAATCTCTGATTATGATGAAGTGAAAGCCGCTTATCGTGTGGTGGAGAAAAAATTTGGTTCCATTCTCAATGAGGATTGCACTCCTCGTGTAAAAGTCTTTAATTTTCTCAAATATAGAGGGTTTTCAACGAGTACTATCCAAGTTGTGTGCAATGATTTTTATGAATAGATAGTACTTTTTCTGAGGCCTTACCAGGCTTGTAAAATCTTGACAGAAAGGGCTTTCAAGTCTAAAATTAATAATAGCCTTATTTATTTATATGATGATATGGCTAAATGATAATTTAATGCATGAAGGGCATAAAAAGGAGCATGAAAGCTCGATTTTGAGAATTTAAGAGGAGGTGAGACTGATTTTAGAGTATAGTCTAATTGCAGTGGTAATGGTACTGATTGGACTAGGGGTAGGCTATTTTTTACGAAAAAATATTGCTGAAGGAAAACTGAATCAAGCTGAACAAGAGGCTGCACGCATCATCGCAAATGGTGAGCGCACAGCTGAGTCTAAAAAGAAAGAAGCTTTATTAGAAGCGAAAGAAGAAATTCATAAGCTCCGTTCTGATGTAGAACGAGAAAATAAAGATCGCCGTTCTGAACTTCAACGTATGGAACGTCGTATTCTTCAAAAAGAAGAATCTTTGGATAAAAAATTAGACAATATTGAACACAAAGAGGAAGCTTTACATCGCAAAGAAGCTGACTTAGCCCAAAGCCGTGAAAAAATTGAAGCTTTGTATGAAAAACAAATGGCAGAGTTAGAACGTATTTCTGGCATGACATTTGAAGAAGCTAAGAATATCTTGTTAACAAATGTAGAACAAGAAATTCGTCATGAAACGGCAATTATGGTTAAGGAAATGGAGCAGCAAGCTAAGGATGATGCGGAGAAAAAAGCAAAAGAAATTATCTCCTCTGCAATCCAACGTTGCGCAGCTGACCATGTGGCGGAGACTACCGTATCCGTAGTGGCATTGCCTAATGATGAAATGAAAGGCCGCATTATTGGTCGTGAGGGCCGTAATATTCGCGCACTCGAAACATTAACAGGTATTGACTTGATTATCGATGACACACCAGAAGCAGTTATTCTTTCTGGCTTCGACCCAATTCGTCGTGAAGTGGCTCGTATTGCTTTAGAAAAATTGATTGTAGATGGTCGTATCCATCCAGCTCGTATTGAAGAAATGGTTGGTAAAGCTCGTAAAGAGGTTGACCAAACTATTAAAGAAGCTGGTGAACAAGCACATTTGAAGCTGATGTTCATGGCTTACATCCTGAAATTGTTAAGATTTTAGGTCGTTTGAAATATCGTACTAGTTACGGTCAAAACGTTTTGAAACATTCTATTGAAGTATCTCATTTAGCAGGTTTGATGGCAGCTGAACTAGGCTGTGATGTAACATTGGCTAAACGAGGTGGTTTGATCCATGATATTGGTAAAGCATTAGACCGTGAACTTGAAGGTTCTCATGTTCAAATCGGTGTTGATGTGGCTCGTAAATATCGTGAAAGCGCAGCAGTAATTAACTGCATTGGCGCTCATCATGGTGATGAAGAGTTCCAATCTGTAGAAGCTGTATTAGTAGCAGCTGCTGATGCTATCTCTGCGGCTCGTCCAGGAGCACGTCGAGAAACATTAGAAAACTACTTAAAACGTTTATCTAAATTGGAAGAAATCGCTGAATCCTTCGAAGGCGTTGAAAAATGCTTTGCTATTCAAGCAGGTCGTGAGATTCGCGTTGTAGTAAAACCGGATAAGATTGATGAAGCTGAGTCTACATTACTTGTTCGGAATATCGTAAAACGCATCGAGTCTGAACTCGAATATCCAGGCCAAATTAAGGTCGTAATTATTCGTGAAACTCGCGTTGTGGATTACGCAAAATAATATGCTATAAGCGATAAGTATAGGCTGCAATGATTTCATTGCAGCCTATTATTATCAAATTTCATTTGTATATAATCTTTAAGATACGGAGTATAGGAATCCTTATGTATTTAGTTTGATAGATAAGGATTCCTATGATTCGTATTTGTTTTTGTATTATTTTAATAATTTAACTAATTAAAATCTTTTACAAATAGAGGATTTTTTATTTGTATATCGAATTAATATATATATATGGGGAAGGAGGCGTTGGCTATGAGCAGATATTTTGAAAATGAATTGATTGAACAAATCAAAGATGCTAATGATATCGTATCAGTTATATCCGAGCATGTAGCCTTAAAGAAACGGGGCAAGAACTATTGGGGTTGTTGTCCATTTCATAATGAAAAGACGCCGTCCTTTAGTGTTGCCCCTGAAAAGGGCTTTTATTATTGTTTTGGCTGTCATGCATCGGGGAATGTCATTAAATTCCTCATGGAACTAGAGCATTTAAGCTTTGTAGAGGTTCTAGAGCGGCTTGCTAATCGTGCTAATATTCCCTTGCCGGAGGCAAAACTTTCACCAGAACAACGAGCTCGAGATGAACGACGAAAAAAACTATATGAAGCTTCTGAATTAGCAGCCACATTTTTCCATAACTGTCTCACACAAACCTCTATGGGAAAGGTGGGCTTGATTACTTAAAAAAACGGGGCCTTACAAAAGATACGATTGAAAAATTCAAATTAGGCTTTGCTCCAGATGGTTGGGATAAGTTGTATCGTGCCTTTCACGAACGTGGTATCGATGATTCTATTCTTTTGGAGTTGAATTTGGTACGTAAAAACCAAAAGGGACAGTTTTACGATTTCTTTAGAAACCGAATTATGTTTCCTATTATGGATGGTAAAGGTCGAGTAGTTGCCTTTGGTGGTCGTGTTATGGATGACAGCACGCCAAAATATTTAAACTCACCAGAATCAGCCATCTTTGAAAAGGGAAAACTATTATTTGCCTTTGATAAGGCTTATAAATCTATTCGTCAAGAGCGACAGGCTATCCTTGTAGAAGGGTATATGGACGTTATATCTGCTCATAACCATGGTGTTACTAATGTAGTAGCATCCTTGGGGACGGCTTATACACGAGATCATGGTCATATCTTAATGAGGCAGGCTGATGAAATTGTACTGGCCTATGATATGGATGGCGCAGGTCGTCAAGCAGCAGCTAGGGCTATAGAATTATTACAAAATACGGACTTTAAGGTGCGTGTTCTGGCTATGCCAGATGGTAAGGATCCAGATGATTATGTACGTAATCATGGAGGACAAGCATTTAAAGATTTAGTAGCTAAAGCGGTTAAGCCTCTTGATTATTTATTAAGTGAGTCTTTAATTAAACACGACACAAATGATACGGAAGGGAAGCAAGCTGTTATGGCTGATGTATTCCCATATATTGCTAATATAGATAGTCAAACACAACGGGATGATGCTCTAAAGACATTGGCATTACCACTATGGCTTGATAATAGTAGTATTTTTAGATATTTCCGAGACTATGTAAAAAAAGGACAAATTGAATTGGTTGATACTGCGTCTGCACCGTTGCCAACACAGGATTTACCTAAAGGTGATGCAGAAAAATTATTGTCCTTAGCCTTTACAGATGGTGAAGTGTTACAACATATGATGAGCTATTTGCCATTAGAAGACTTTGAAAAAATTGAATATCGAGGTATAATAGAAAAGATATTCACCTTATTTAAACAAGAAGGTCGTCTAGATGATACTGCCATTCAATCTGTTTTATCCCCATCGGAGTATGATATTTACTCTAGATTGGTTGTTATGAGTGACGATGAATATAAGGTACAAGTGCCTGGATTAATCCGTAAGATAAGGCTTCATTCATTGCGTGAACAGTATAAAGCGCATTCAATTATGGCGGATCAATTAAAACGGGCAGGAGATTCGACATTTATTAGCGAATTACATAAGTGTCAGGAAATACAGAACTTAATTAGAGAATGGTCTAAGTAATATAATGTAAGAAGGAGAGCGCTGTGGCTAAGAAAGTACAAAAAAGTCAAATAGAGGAGATTGTAGAACAACTTCTTGAAAAAGGCCGAAAAACCGGCGTGTTGACACAATCAGAGATTTCAGATGCTCTTCATGAGCAAACTGGACTTACTGCGGAACAATTAGACGATATTTATACTACATTTGGTAAATTAAATATTGAAGTAGTGGCTGATATCGACAGTGAGGATGCGGACGCTAATCCAATAGAACCAGAAGAAGAGGATGAAGAAGATACTCCTAGTGAAAAGAATATCTCCATCGATTTAAGTGTAGACTCTGGTGTTAACATTGATGATCCTGTACGTATGTATCTCAAGGAAATTGGTCGTGTCCCATTGCTTTCTGCAGATGAAGAAATCGTTTTAGCAAAGCAAATTGAAGCTGGCGCAGCAGAAGATGCTACATATAAAGATATTCAACTTGCCAAAAAGGCTAAGAAAAAATTGGTAGATGCTAACTTGCGCTTAGTTGTAAGTATTGCAAAACGTTATGTAGGTCGCGGCATGTTATTCTTGGATTTGATTCAAGAAGGTAACTTGGGCCTTATTAAAGCTGTAGATAAGTTCGATTATACAAAAGGTTATAAATTCTCCACATATGCTACATGGTGGATTCGTCAAGCTATTACTCGTGCTATTGCGGACCAAGCTCGTACGATTCGTATTCCTGTACATATGGTAGAAACAATTAATAAATTGATTCGTATTTCCAGACAATTATTGCAAGATAAAGGTCGTGAACCATTACCAGAAGAAATCGCAGAAGGTATGGGCATTACGGTAGAGCGCGTGCGTGAAATTCAAAAAATCGCACAAGAGCCAGTATCCTTGGAAACTCCAATTGGTGAAGAGGAAGACTCTCACTTGGGAGACTTTATTGAGGACCAAGATGCTATTGCTCCAGACGATGCAGCTAGCTACATCTTATTACAAGAACAAATTGAAGATGTATTTACATGCTTAACTGACCGTGAGCAACAAGTATTGATCTTGCGCTTTGGTTTGAAGGATGGTAAACCTCGTACATTAGAAGAAGTGGGTCAACACTTCAATGTTACTCGTGAACGTATTCGCCAAATTGAAGGTAAGGCGCTTACTAAATTGCGTAACCGCGGTAAACGCGATAAAATCAAAGACTTCTTATAAGATAAAGAATCTCGTAAGGGTTGTAATGCAGTGTTCTCTAGCACTGTGTTACAGCCCTTTTGTGTTATAATAAAGGTTAGTAATGTTTAAAATATGATTATTTCTAATAGTTTTAATGTTCTCTATCTACTAGCTTTACTATTACTTTTACTAGAGCTAGCGTTATACAATTATAGAATCATCGATATAATCTGATAGTAATATATTGAAATGTAATGAAGGATTTAGGAGATATAATGTTTACAGTTACTAAACGTTTAGAGGTAAGTGCATCTCATCAATTAAAACTAGATTATCCTAGCAAGTGTCAAAATCTACATGGACACAATTGGATTATTACTGTCCATGCTCGTTCTGAAGAATTAGATCATAATGGCATGGTTATTGACTTTACTATTATTAAAGAAAAGATTCACGGCCGCTTAGATCATCGTCATATCAATGATGTATTAGGTGACATTAATCCTACGGCTGAAAATATGGCGAAATGGATTGCCGATGAGTTAGGCCCGAAATGTTTTAAAGTAGAGGTTCAAGAGTCTGAAGGAAACACGCTATTTATGAACGTGATTGAGATTTTCGGCTCCATTGATGGGGAAGGTATTCGACAAGGTTTATTGACAACATTCTTGCGTCTTCATGACTGCAATATCCGCTGTTCATATTGTGATACTACCTATAGTTATGGCATTGATAGTACTTTCACAGATATGACCGTACAAGAGGTAGCTGATGCTATTGAAAGTTTAGGCAATCATCGAATTACCATTACTGGTGGTGAGCCATTATTACAAGAAGCTGCTGTAGTGGAGCTAATCGATGAATTAAATCGTCGTAAATCTGCAAAACTAGAGGATAAACCGTGTACTGTTAAAAAATCGACTGTGAGAAATGAATTATCTGAAGGCACTCAAGGTGTATTAGCTGATGAAAGTCCTTACGATTTCAATATTGAAACGAATGGCACCATTATACCGAGCTTTCACAGAGACAATGTGTGGTTTACCTACGATTACAAGACGCCATCATCTTTGGCAGAAGAGTCTATGGATTTAGATATATTCAAAGTTTCTACAAGACAAGATTTAATTAAATTTGTAGTAGGTTCTGTAGAGGACTTGGACTGTATGCGTCGTATCATTAATGAACATCCTACAAAGGCTCAAATTTATGTATCCCCTGTGTGGGGAAAAATTGAAGCAGCATCCATTATCGATTATATGAAAACATATAATTTACAGAATGTACGATTCCAACTGCAAATTCATAAATTTGTATGGGATCCAGATGCGAAAGGTGTATAGTGTAGTTAGGATGTATCGAATCAGTATCCTATGTAATCAAAGTATGATGCATTGAGATATGATGACATCTTGATATAAAGGGGAAAATATGGATACAGAAAAAATAGAATCACTTATATATCAATTACTAGAAGCCTTGGGAGAGGACCCTAACCGAGAAGGCTTACTGGAAACACCAAAGCGCGTAGCACAAATGATGGAAGAAGTATATGAAGGGATTCAGTATACAAATGCAGAGATTGCTGAAATGTATGGCAAGACCTTTGCAGTTGATACAAATCAAATGGTAGTAGTAAAGGATATTACTTGCTTCTCTCATTGCGAGCATCATATGGCGCTCATGTATGATATGAGCATTAGTATCGGTTATATTCCGAAAGGTCGAGTTATTGGCTTATCTAAGATTCCTCGCATTGCAGAAATGTGTTGTAAGCGTTTGCAATTGCAAGAGAAAATCGGAGAAGATATAGCTGAGGTAATCTCTTTAGCAACAGGCTCTGAAGATGTGATTGTTCATATTACATCCTCTCATAGCTGTATGAGTGCACGGGGCATTAAATCTACCGATAGTCAAACGACGACACTGGCTACAAAAGGTGTGTTCAACGAAGACAATATGATTCATCGTTTTATGCTCATGAAACAGTCATAGAAATACGGTGTGCCTTGACTTAGTACTAGCCTATTCGGTATAATTAATGAGCTAGAAACTAACTGTGGGCCTATAGCTCAGGGGTAGAGCAACCGGCTCATAACCGGTCGGTCCCTGGTTCGATCCCAGGTGGGCCCACCAATTATGTTGATATCTACCGTCCTTGAGGATTCAAGGGCGGTTATTTTTATATATAATAATAGAGGAATTATGGAACCTAGACCTATGATGGATCGCTTAGAGGCGGTGTTTTCAATCGTACCAAAAGCTCATGCTATAGCTGATATTGGTACTGATCATGGATATTTAGCAGTAGAACTCATCAACCGTAATCGTGCTGAATTTGTTATTGCTGGCGACGTGCATAAAGGACCTTTAGAATCTGCAAAAGAATATGTTCAATCTTGTGGATTAACTTCTAAAGTAGATTGTCGATTAGGGGATGGTCTAAAGGTAACAGAGAAGGGCGAATTAAATGGTGCCATTTGCTGTGGTATGGGTGGATACCTCATGCGCGATATTGTTGATGCCGGTCCAGAGCCTTTAGAGTTCTACGTATTACAACCACAGAATGGACAAAAAGAATTACGTCAATATATGGTACAAAAGGGCTATGTTATCGTCCTTGAAATCATCGTTGAAGATGCAGGAAAGCTATACACTGCATTTTTAGCAGTGCGTAATGATCAGGTAGAAGCGTATACGGGCATGACTGAATACGTAGATGTTTATCAATCATTACCAGAGGATTCGTTATTATGGTCTGTAGGTGCTCTTTTGGAACAGGAACGACCATCACTTTGGACGAAATATATTGAGTACTTAATATATCAACGACAATGTGCACTAGACGGTATGACTGAGCAATTGAGCCATACAGATAAATATAAGGATTTAGAGCGTGAAGTAAGAATTTCTTTTAGAAGATAGAAAGAAGTGAGTTTATGACAACAGTTCAACAAGTTATTACATTAGGAACAATTGGCCCCTCGTTCTTATGCAGAATCTTGGGATAATTGGGCCTCAATGGTGGGTGACAGAAATGCTTTCGTTACAGGCGTGTTAACTACATTAGATGTAACAGGGAGGCCATTTATATGCCATTGAACATGACTGTAATCTAATTGTTAGTCATCACCCGTTGATTTTTAAGGGCTTAAAACAATTGTCTTGTGAACGGCGCAAGGGCAAATGATTAATCAGCTAAAACATAATTGTAGTTGATGCAGGGCAAATTTGATATTGAATCTATTGTTGCTGATATGTTGCGAACGATTATTTTATTAAAGGCTTTATAAAACTGGTGAAGCTACATTGCATAAGATAACCACTTTTTATAATGTTGCAGCAACAAATGCTGGCTATGATACGAATTGGCAACTATGAATACTGTAGTCCATAGTGCTCATGGAAAGTCGTTTTGTAGGCAATGATGAGATCCGTCTGGTGAGGGGATCTATGAAAGTGCCATGAAAAGGAATGCATTAGTGGTAAGGGTTTAAAGGTGAATAAAACTACCAGCAGTCCTTATGAACAGGTGGCTTATGAGGTGCATCCTTAGAAGACCGAAAGGGAACTCAATAAGGGTGGTTGAGATACCAAACGCCTTATTTAGATCATTGTGAGGGTACAGGAAGCCGAAAGATAATATTCCGCTGGCATAGCGGAAAGAACTTCAATCTATTGATTGCTTGCTGCCATATTTAATTATTATAGCAGCTATATTGCGTGTAGATGCTTTGTTACAGGCGATGGAATACAGCGATTACAGTGTACAAGAATTTGATTGCTTGTAGTTGGCTCTAAATTTTAGCTATGAATCTTTGTTGCTTGGTGCGAACCTTACTGATGGTAAGATAGATTGTTGTTTTAAGCAGAGATTCTTCCTTAATGCAAAGGATTTTATTGAAAGAAGCAATGTTGCTCCATGCTCGAGGAAAGTCTTGAGAGGTTGATGCTTGAGGGTAATTAGGAAAGTATAGAAAGGAAACTTCGGAAAGGCTGAGGTAAGAGAAATGCTTGGTAAAGATAGCACCTCGATGGTCGTCACCCTCCATTGTTTAAGGCTGGCTTCCCCATATTGTAGAGGTTTGGCAACTTCCGGATTACAGCGATTACGCCTAGAAAATAATCATACTTGGCTTCCAAAGATTAGCTATAGCTTTGTGAAAAACCTTGCACTGTAAAGAGGTTCTGGTAGCAGAACAAGAGTAAAGAGAACTCTTCGAAAGCGAGTGAGAAGATAAAATCGATGGTATTCATTGGATTCCATACTGAACTTGATAATCAAGGAAGTTATCTAATTTAGTGATAATTGAAATTTTTTACAATATCATATAATACAAGGCTGTATACAAGTTGAATAAATTTTCTTGTATACAGCTTTTTTGTTTGAAATCTGTAGTTTTAACATTTATTAAGTGATATAATAAAGTTGTAAGAATATGATTGTTATCATAATAGCTATGATATATTGAATGGTAAAATTAATTATCATAGTATGATTATTATCATAATGGTTGTAGTTTATTAAGTAATATTGATATATTGCGCAAAGTTGTTGTAAGGAGGCTATATTCCGTGAAGAATCGTATAAACAGTTTATGGACACTCTTCCAAGAGCGACGTTTGAGTCGACGCACATTTATGAAATCCTGTGTAGCACTCACCGCTATTCTCGGTTTGCCACCAACGATGTTAGATACCGTTGTTAAGGCAGCTGAAACAACTGAATTGCCTACAGTGATTTGGTTACATGGTCATGAATGTACTGGTTGTAGTGAATCATTCATTCGTTCATCTTCTCCGTTTACATCCGATGTAATTTTGAACATGATTTCCCTTGAATATGATGATACTTTGGCGGCTGCATCTGGTGCACCATTAGAAGAACATTTAGAGAAAATCATTAAAGAAAAAGCAGGCAAATATATTTTGGCTGTTGAAGGTGGCGTACCACTCGATGAAGATGGTGTTTACTGTACAGTAGGTGGACGTACATTTAAAGAGTCTTTACTAGAAGCGGCTAAAGGTGCAGCAGCAATCATTGAATATGGTTCTTGCGCATCTTGGGGTGGTATTCAAGCGGCTAAACCAAATCCAACAAATACAGTATCTGTATCTTCTGTTGTATCTGGTAAGCCTATTATCAAAGTTCCTGGCTGTCCTCCAATTCCAGAGGTTATGACTGGTGTAATTATGCATTATGCATTATTCGGCCAAATCCCACCTCTTGATTCTCAAGGTCGTCCTAAACAATTTTATGGCAATCGTATTCACGATACATGCTATCGTCGTGCCTTCTTTGACTCTGGTCTATTCGTTGAAAAATTTGATGATGATGCATCCAAATCTGGTTGGTGCTTGTACAAAGTAGGTTGTCGTGGACCTCAAACATATAATTCTTGTGGTAACTTGCGTTGGTGGAATGGGTTATCCTACCCAATTCAATCCGGTCACGGTTGTATTGGCTGCTCTGAAAAGGGCTTCTGGGATAATGACGTATTCTATAAACGTTTACCAGATATTCCATTGGCTAAAACCATCACAACTGCTGATACGATCGGTACCGTAGCTGCTGTTGGTGCCACTGCAGCTGTTATTGTTCATGGTGCTGCAACTCTTACGCGTAATAAAATTCTTGATATGAAAGAAGAAAAACGCTTAAAAGAAGAAGGCTTATGGGACGAAAAGAAACATAATAATGGAGGAGGTCACTAATGAAACGCGTAGTAGTAGATCCGATTTCCCGTATTGAAGGTCATTTACGGGTAGAAATAAAAGTTGATGAAGCCAGTGGTAAGGTAGAGGACGCATTGTCTTCTGGTACTGCTTGGCGCGGTATCGAACTTGTTGCTAAAGATCGCGATCCTCGTGACCTTTGGGCTTTCGTACAACGTATTTGTGGCGTATGTACTACAACACATGCGTTGGCAGCGTTACGTGCTGTAGAGGATGCACTTGGTATTACCATTCCTAAAAATGCAAACTATATTCGTAATATCATGCATAGCTGTTTAGATGTACATGACCATATCGTACATTTCTATCACTTACATGCTCTTGACTGGGTTAGCCCAGTAGCAGCTCTTAGTGCAGATCCAGCTAAAACTGCACAATTACAAAATGATGTATTAGCTACTTATAATGTAAGTGGTTTAGCGCCAGCTGAAACTGCGTCTAAAGACTCTGCATATCCTAAAGAGTTCCCTAAAGCTACCACTGCCTATTTTGCAGCGGTACAACAAAAGGTTAAGAAAATCGTAGAATCTGGTCAATTAGGCATCTTCTCCGCTCAATGGTGGGATCATCCTGACTATAATTTATTGCCACCAGAGGTTCATTTGATGGCCGTATCCCATTACTTGAATATTCTTGACCGTCAACGTGATATCGTTATTCCACACGTTGTATTTGGTGGTAAAAACCCTCATCCGCATTACATTGTTGGCGGTATGCCATGCTCCATTTCAATGAATGACATGAATGCACCTATTAATACACAACGTCTTGCTGCGGTAGAACAATCTATTGCATTGGCTAAAGATCTAGTAGATAATTTCTATGTTCCAGATTTATTGGCTATTGGCAAAATGTATGTAGAAAAGGGCATGGTCGATGGTGGTGGCCTAGCGAAAAAACGTGTTATGTCTTATGGTGATTACCCAGATGATACATATTCTGGCATTTCTAATGGCGATTACCATAAGAAATGTGTGGTTCGCTCCAATGGTGTAGTTGAAAACTTTGCTTTAGGCGTAGATAAAGCTACATTTATTCCATTAGAAGGTAAAGACTTTATGGATCCTCAATACCTTAGTGAAGAGGTTGATCACTCCTGGTTCACATATCCAGATGGTAAAAGCTCTCTTCATCCTATCGAAGGTGTTACAGATCCTAAGTTTACAGGTCCTAAATCTGGTACAAAAGAAAAGTGGGAATTCCTTGATGAAGATAAAAAATACTCTTGGATTAAATCCCCAACATTCAAAGGTAAAACTGCAGAGGTTGGCCCATTAGCAAAATATATCGTTGTATATACAAAAGTAAAACAAGGTATCATTAAAGACCCAACTTGGGCAGAGTCTATGATTGTTCGTCAAATCGATACAGTATCTCAAGTATTAGGGGTACCTGCTCACGTATGGATGACTACTATGGTTGGTCGAACAGCTTGTCGTGGCCTTGATGCACAAGTAGCAACAAATATGAGCCAATACTTCTTCAATAAACTTGTAGCGAACATTAAAAATGGTGATACTACAGTGGCTGATACAACTAAGTTTGAGCCAAATACATGGGATAAAGATGCTAAAGGCGTTGGCCTTGTAGATGCACCTCGTGGTGGTTTGGGCCACTGGATTCACATTAAAGATGGACGCTCTGCAAACTATCAATGTATCGTACCATCCACATGGAATGCATGTCCTAAGACTGCAGCAAATGAACATGGTGCCTACGAAGATTCCATGATTGATACACATGTAAAAATTGCAGATAAACCACTTGAAATCTTGAAGGTAATTCACTCCTTTGACCCATGTCTCGCATGTGCAACCCATTTATACAATAAAAAAGGCGAAAAAATTGTTTCCGTCAATACAGATGCATTGTGTAAATAAAGGGTGGTGGGCTTATGTTAATACATACTGACAAAAAGGCGTATGTCGTATTTAGTCTATGGCTGCGCATATTCCACTGGACTATGGTGCTAAGCGTAACTGCATTATTCTGGACAGGCCTATATATTGGTGATCCAGGATTTGCGGCTATCACAGGTAATCCAGAGCCAACTTTTGCTATTGATGGCTGGTTCTCTATGGAAACTATGCGTCGTATCCATTTCACTGCAGGGGTTATCTTAACATGCTCCTTTATTTTCCGATTTGCAGGAGCTCTTTGGAATCGAGGAGATAGATTATTACCTAAATTCCGCCAAAAACGGTATTGGTATGGTCTTAAAGAAACTACATTGCACTATTTGATGATTCCACAAAAACACGAACATCATTGGCTTCGTAACTCCTTAGCAAGAACTGCATATATGATGGTATATGTAATGTTTTTCTTTGAAATCTTAACGGGTTTTGCAATGTTTTCTATGGTGGATCCTAATGGTATTCTAGGAACCCTATTCGCACCAGTTGTTACATTATTTGGTGGTGAATATAAGGTTCACATTATTCATCACTATATTGCGTGGGGATTCTTGTTCTTTACTATCGTTCACGTGTACATGGCATTCCGAGAAGACGTTATGGAGGAATCCGGCGAAGTATCTGCTATGGTTTCCGGTATGAAGTATTATGCGCATGATCCAATCGATATTGAAGATCTAAACGGTAAACGCCGTCGTGGTGAACGTATCGATAAACCATCTGGTACTACATATCGTCCAAGTGATCCTAACGATCCTAGAGAAAGAGAATTACAAGATAATGACTAATACAAGTACTGATATCATCAGTGGCTTGGAACAATACGCGGACTCTGAGGGTCCGCGTATTGATTTAAATAGCCTTTATGATGATGGGAATAATGAAATTGTTCTACTTGGCGTAGGGAATATATTGCTTACTGATGAGGGATTAGGTGTTCATGTAGTGAAAGAGTTGAAAGAATCTTTCACATTTACACCAGCCATTTCCATTATTGATGGTGGCACAATGGGGATGGAGCTACTTACGTATATGCGTGGAATGAAGAAAATTCTTCTTGTAGATGCTATCAATGGTGGAGAAGCACCAGGAACTATATATGAGTTTCCTCATAAGGAATTAGAACAATATTTTACAGAGCATATTTCTGTACATGAAGTAGGTATGCAAGATATTTTACGTATCCGTGCTATTCAAGAGGATCCATTAGAGGATGCAGTGGTTATTGGCGTAGAACCAGAATCATTAGAAATTGGCTTTGAACCTAGTGCGCCTGTACAACGAGCATTACCAGAGGTAAAAGAGCGGGTATTACATGTTCTACAAGAATGGGGCGTAACTGCAGAGCTTAATACTTAAAATAATGCGTTTATAGGATATAAAGAGTATCTCTAATAGGAGTATTTATGATTGAGAATTATAGTAATGTTCGCGCTGTTTTAAATGAGTTGCGTTTAGCTCTTAAAAACTTGCGAGAAACGGGTGAGACATATTCAATTTATATTGAGAAAACAGGGCTCACAGAGGAAGAACAAGTGGAAGTATTAGAAACACTTGGCCGTGGTCATATTACGATTAACTTCAATGAAACTGATCAGCCTGTAGAGTGGTATGAATCTCAATTCTCTGGAATTTGGATTGGAACCTTTAAAAATGGTCGAGATGATTCAATTTTGCACACCGTAGAGGTTTCAAAGTATCCTGTAGTGGCTGGTGCATATGAAGAGGATATGGAGCTTGCAGAGGAAGATTTACAATCTTGGATTGATGCTGCTGGCCTATAATAAAAGAGACCCTAATAAGGGTCTCTTTCTTCTCTATTGATGAAAAGATTCTAGTAAATCTATTTTGTTAATACCATAATGTTAGTTTTTTATATTATTAGTATTTTATGCATATTTTGGGCATATATTATTGATTTATGCACAGAGTGATTAGTAAAATTATTTCAATTTTATGAATTTAAGATGAAATGAGTTAAGGTTCTTATATTTATATCAAAAATATATTTGATATTTTGATTAATTGGCGATTAAATCAGTAATTAACAGTATTCATTGATTTTTAGTGATATAAATTTATTTTATAATATGATTTATTGAGTAGTTATTTAGATAAGTAAAATAATACTTATTCATAGTACTTATATATAGGATAAATGAAGAGAAATGTCGATAGAGTTTGTAGAAATCGCATGATTTACTGGGGTTATAGATATTATTTTTCCTATTGTTAACCTTGGTGATTTGCCTTAATTTACTAATTAACTTAAAATATGTGAGTAAAATACTTTGGAGGATTTATGTTACTTTCTATTGTAGTGCCTGTATATAACGAAGAAGAGAACATAGCGAATTTTTATAAAGCTGTAACTGATGTTATGTCAGGACTCACGTACGATTATGAACTAATCTTCGTAGACGACGGTTCTAGTGATTCGTCAGCTATGATATTGCGTGAAATTGCTTACAATGATAAACATGTCAAAGTGTTATTGCTTGCTCGTAATTTTGGGCATCAGACTGCGCTTACTTGTGGTCTTGATTATGCTCATGGAGATGCAGTTATTACAATGGACGGTGACATGCAGCATCCACCGGCTTTGATTCCTGAACTTGTTAGGTTGTGGGAGTCAGGCTACGATGTGGTGCGCACCATACGCGATTCAACTGAAGATGCTAGTTGGGCTAAATCTTTCACGTCTAAGTATTATTACAAACTAATGAACAAAATGGCCGATGTTCCTATTGTTGAAGGTGGATCTGATTTCCGTCTCATGAATAGTAAAGCATTGGGCACATTGAAACGGTTTAGAGAACATGGTCGTTTCTTGCGCGGTATTGTCGGTGCCTTGGGGTATAGACAAGCTGAGTTGCACTTTGTGGCGCCACCTCGTTTTGCAGGTGTCTCAAAGTTTAGTGTGCGTAAAATGATACGATTTGCTCTCGATGGGGTAACCGCCTTTTCAAGAGTTCCTTTACGGGCTGCTTTGTACGTCGGTGTACTATGTGGTGGGTTAAGCTTCTTGCTTATATTACATCTTTGTATGTATATCTTACGGGACAAGCCTTGAATGGATGGACTACCTTGGGCGTATCAATTTTGTTTATTGGTGGAATTCAACTCGTCGGACTGGGAATTATTGGCGAGTATGTAGGTCGTATTTTTGAAGAGGTGAAGCAACGGCCTTTGTATTGGGTTAAGTCAGCTATAAACTTTGATGAGCACGAAGAGGCTCCATTACTTGGACCAAGTAGTGCAGATGTGTTTATGGCACCTGAGACTTATACTCACAAAAGCAAAGAAGACTAGCTGTATTTGTGAATGCAAATAAATAGACGGTTAGTATATTTTGAATAAATAACTTACTTTAAAAGTTTTGGAAAGGAAGCATATGAAGTCAAAATATAGTAAGGTTAAAATAACGGCATTAACATTAACTTTTGTGTGTGCCACAACAGCCATGGTAGGTGCAACAACATTACAATATGGTGATAAGGGCAAAAGTGTTACAGCGGTTCAACAACAACTAATTAAACACGGTTATAATGCTACAGATAAAAATGGTGTATATGGTAAAGAAACGAAATGGGCAGTTCGTCTGTTCCAACAAGATCGTGGCTTACCAGTGGACGGTATTGTAGGTCCTGCTACGTATAATGCATTGATGAGTGCTCCTCGTTCTACGAAGGCAGTATTGACTCAAAATGCTGCGACTAAAGCAGTAGCAACAAAATCCGCTTTCACAAACAACAATGCGACATCTCGGCGTGTTGCTGGTCAATCCATTACTGGCAAAAATATTAAATTAAATAATATTACGAAAAACGAAACACCAAGTAGCATTCATGCTATCTTGGCGGAAGCAGACAAATATCGCGGTGTACCATATGTATTTGGTGGTACTACACCAAGTGGTTTTGACTGCTCTGGTTACGTTAAATATGTATTCGCAAAACAAGGTATTTCTTTACCACGTTTGGCAGATGAACAATATAACGTAGGTGTTGAGGTTTCTCGTGCGAACTTGAAAGCAGGGGATTTGGTATTCTTTGAAACATATGAACCAGGTCCATCTCACTCCGGTATTTATATTGGTGATGGCAAGTTCATCAGCGCCACTTCCAGTCGTGGTGTAGCAGTAGCAGATCTTGATACTGGCTATTGGGGTGAACGCTATATCGGCGCAAAACGCGTTGTATAAACCAATACATAGCTTTAAAAGAGGCTATACGAATCAATTATGTTCTGTTGATTTGTATAACCTCTTTTTCTCATTTCTAGAAATATTGAATTTTATCCTTATATTTGCTATTGTGAAAGTCGGTAAATTCCGCATAATCTCAATGTTTTTAATAGATTTTATGTCGTTTTTACGATATAATGAAGAGTAAATAATTTTAGGAGGAATATACACATGAAGGGTAATGAACTGCGTCAAGCATACTTGCAGTTTTTTGAAAGCAAAGGACATTTAAAATTAGATAGTTTTTCTCTTATACCAGAAAACGATCCATCTCTATTATTGATCGGGGCAGGTATGGCGCCATTAAAGCCTTTCTTTACAGGTAAATTGGTACCTCCTTGTCATCGTATTACAACAAGCCAAAAATGTATGCGTACAGGTGACCTTGAAAACGTAGGTCGCACAGCTCGTCACCATACATTCTTTGAAATGCTTGGTAACTTCTCCTTTGGTGATTACTTCAAAAAAGAAGCAATTCACTGGGCATGGGAGTTCTTAACTGAAGTTATTAAACTCGATAAAAATAGATTGTATGTTACTGTATATCCAGATGACCAAGAAGCATATGATACATGGCACAATGATTGTGGCGTAGAAGAAAGTCATATTACACGCCTTGAAGATAACTTCTGGGAAATCGGTGAAGGCCCATGTGGTCCTGATAGTGAAATCTTCTTCGACCAAGGTCCTGAACATGGTTGTGATGATCCTAACTGTGCACCAGGTTGTGACTGCGATCGCTATCTTGAAATCTGGAATTTAGTATTCACTCAATTTAATAAAATGCCAGATGGTTCTTATGAACCATTGCAACATAAAAACATCGATACCGGCGCTGGCCTTGAACGATTGGCTTCCGTATTACAAGGTTGTAAAACAAACTTTGAAACAGATTTGATTTTCCAATTATTGAAGCTACAGCTAAACGCGCTGGTGTTACATATAACGAAAATTCAAATACTGATGTTTCTTTAAAGGTTATCGCTGACCATGCTCGTGCTGTCACTGCATTAATTTCCGATGGCGTATTGCCATCTAACGAAGGTCGTGGTTATGTATTGCGTCGTATTTTACGTCGTGCTGTACGTCATGGCCGTTTACTTGGTATTGAAGGTATCTTCTTAACACCACTTATTGATGTAGTGGTAGATATTCTTGGCCCTGGTATTAAATCCATTGCTGAGAAACAAGACTTCGTTAAACGGGTTGTACAAAACGAAGAAGAACGATTCAACCAAACCTTGGAACAAGGTCTTGAATTGTTGAATTCTTTGATTGATACACTTGCTGCTGAAAAAGCAACTGTAGTGCCTGGTACAGAAGTATTCAAACTATACGATACATACGGATTCCCTTGGGAATTAACAGAAGAAATCGCTTCTGAACGCGGCTTTACAATCGACCATGAAGGTTTTGAAGCAGCTATGAAGGAACAACGTGAACGCGCTCGTGAAGCTCGCGTAAAAGAAGATGCTAAGGTAGCAACACCTGATATCACATTCTTGAAAGACGAAGAGCTTCTTGAAGATGAAGCTGTAACTGCTTCTTCCGTATTAATGATTGGCAAAGGCTCTGCACGTTTGCAAACAGCTGCTGATGGCGATGAAATTACTGTTATCGTACGCACCACACCATTCCACGCTGAAGGGGGCGGTCAATTAGGTGATACAGGCTTTATCGTTGGCCCAATGGGTAAGGTAGAGGTTCATAATACAAAACGTTTACCTGAAGGCACTGTATACCATATCGGTACTGTTGTGGAAGGTTCCATTTCCGAAGGCGATGATGTAACGCTTGAAGTAGATACAAATCGCCGTGCTGCTATGGCTCGTAACCATACAGCAACACATTTGTTACATGCAGCATTGAAAAAGGTTCTAGGCGAGCATGTTAACCAAGCTGGTTCCTTAGTAACTCCAGATTACTTGCGTTTCGACTTCACTCACTTCTCTCCTGTAACACAAGAGGAACTTGATCAAATCGAAGCTCTTGTAAATGAAGAGGTTTTAAAAGCTACAGACTTAGCTATTGCTGAAATGTCCATGGACGAAGCAAAAGCGAAAGGTGCGATGGCACTCTTTGGTGATAAATATGGTGATGTAGTTCGCGTTGTAGAGGTTCCTGGCTTCTCCGTTGAATTATGTGGCGGTTCTCATGTAGGTAATACAGCTTTCATTAGTTCCTTCCGCTTAACATCTGAAGCGGGTATCGGTTCTGGTGTACGTCGTATTGAAGCAATTACAGGTCGCGCAGCTCTAGATGCAGCAAAACATGATCGCTTGACTATCGAACGCATGGCAGGCGAGCTTAAAACTAAAGCACCTCAAGTAGAAGAACGTTTACATCAAGTATTGGCAGAAGCAAAAGAAACTGCTAAAGAATTAGAACAAATTCGCAAAGAGGTTTCTGCAGCTGGTGCGGCAGATATCATTGCTGGTAAAGTCATGATTGGCGATGTTGCATTTGTAGCGGCTGCTGTAAAAGCATCCTCTATCGATGAATTACGTGACTTAGCGGATATGGGCCTTGATCAATTAAATGGCTCTGGCGTAGTCCTCGTAGGTGCTGCTATGGGTGACGATAAAGTTAACTTTGTATGTAAAGTATCTAAAGACGTTGTTGCTAAAGGTGCAAAAGCTGGTAACATCGTAAAAGCAGCAGCTCAAGTAGCTGGTGGTAATGGCGGTGGCCGTCCAGATATGGCTCAAGCAGGCGGTAAGGAACCAGCTAAATTGATGGAAGCATTAAAAGCTGGTGGTGAAGCTTTAACATCTATGTTACAATAGGCATATAATTTTATAATTATACTTGTATCTGTTATAGAAAAATTTTATGATGCATAAAAAGTTACTGACTTTGTACCTTTAATTCAAGTATAATAGTAGGCGAGGTTTCACTTTTACAGTGAAGCCTGCCAATGTAATAAAAAGGAGGGATACGATGAAGGTTTCTGATGAAACTATGTTATTCCGTAAAGTAGACGATGAACCGATGACAGCTGAAGAGGTTCTTACTCGTGTTTATCAATCTATTCAAGAAAAAGGTTACAATCCAATCAATCAAATCTTAGGGTATCTTATTTCTGGAGATCCAGCGTACATTACAAGTTATAATAATGCACGTTCTGATATCCGTCGTTTAGAGCGGGATGACTTGATTGAGGAATTGTTGAAAGAATACGCAAAGGCAAAACAACTATAATGAGAATTATGTCATTAGATGTGGGCAGCCGTACTATCGGTATTGCCTGTAGTGATGCACTGCTCATGACAGCACAAGGTATTGAAACCATTCGTAGAACATCTCTTGAAAAAGATTTTAATCGCTTACAAGAACTCATTGCTGAATATGAAGTACATGAGCTTGTAGTAGGTATGCCGAAGAATATGAATGGTACAAAAGGTGAACGAGCTGAAAAGACTGAAGAATTCGTTGAAAAGATGAAAGAAGTCATCGATTTACCTGTTTCATATTGGGATGAGCGGTTATCTACGGTTATGGCTGAACGCCAACTCATTGCAGCTGACGTAAGTCGTAAAAAGCGTAAATCCGTTATTGATAAAATGGCAGCGGTTGTAATTTTGCAAGGATACTTAGATCGCTTGCAGTTCAATAAATAAATCTTTTTTTCCACAAGGAGGGTTTCCAATGGTTGACCAAAACTTTGAAGGTGAAGTGTATTATTTAGAATTCGAAGACGAAAACGGCAATAAACAATACTTCACAGAAGATGTTGTTCTAAACCATGAAGGTCGTGAGTATGCAGTTCTTGTACATGTACAAGACGAAGAGGCAGACCACGAAGGTCAAGATGACACATACATGATCTTGGCTAGCATCGAAAAAAATGAAGAAGGCGTAGAAGTATACGTACCTTTAGATGAAGAAGATGAAGTTTTTGAGACTCTAGTAAAATTGTATGAAGAAATGGAAGATGGCGAGTAGTTGTTTTCTTTATAAATCTAGCGTGTTGTCTTTGGGCAATACGCTATTTTTATTTGTTATATATTAAGATGCCCATAATATGATAATGTCCTTTTATATAGGGGAAATATGGACTTTATGGTATAATAAGATGATAAATACTGTTATGTTACAGAAAGGAACTCAACGTCGTGAGAAAAGCCTTAAGATATATTTTAATCCTTATTATTGTAGGCGTATTAATCATCGCAGGTGGTTTGGGAGCAATTTATTTAGTGCCAAATACCTTTGCGCAAGATGATGGTACACAGGTACTTGTCATCGAAAAGGGGCAGACTGGTACTGAAATTGCAGACATGCTCTATGAACGAGGTCTTATTCGTTCCACACAAGGATTTAAGCTTTGGTTATATTTGAGCGGTACCAATGATAAACTTCAAACTGGTCACTATCAAATTCCTAACAAGGTAACTGTGCGAGAACTCATTTCTTTATTACAAGAAGGTCATGTAGAATCTATTCGTGTTACAATTCCTGAAGGATACACAGTTGGTGATATAGCTATCGTTCTTGAAAAAAATCAAATTATGAAGGCAAAGGATTTCTTAGCAGAAGCAAAGACCTTTGTACCATATCCATATATGAAAGGTACAAGACCTGCTACATATCCGGTAGAGGGCTTCTTATTCCCAAGTACTTATGAAATTCCAGTAGGTGCAACGCCACGTGAAGTGATTCAAATGATGGCTGACGAAATGAATCGTTACCTCACACCGGCTGTGAAGAAACAAATTCAAGCTCAACACATGAGTATTCATGACTTTGTAACATTGGCATCCATTGTTGAACGTGAATCTTTATTTGATGCAGATCGTCCAACAATTGCAGGGGTATTTAAAAAACGGTTAGCCCATGGTATTCCATTGCAATCTGATGCGACAATTTCCTATGTACTAGGTTATGCAAAAGAAGATGTAACTATTGGTGATACACAATTACAAAGCCCTTACAATACATATGTATCCAAAGGTTTGCCACCTGGTCCAATTGCGAACCCTGGTAAAAAAGCATTAGATGCAGTCTTGCATTCTGAAGATACAGATTATTTATACTTTGTAGCGGATAAAGATGGACATAACCACTTCTCTAAAACATATGAAGAACATTTGGCGGAAGTTCATAAAATCTATGGTAATGATACGGCTACATCCTCTAATACAGAGGCCGCAGTACAAGCTGGTCCTAACTATGACGTGGCCGTGGCAACGACAGAGCCTAACTACAATTACAGCTCTGAAGAAGCGGTGGAAGCAGATTCTCAATATGTTAATGTGGAACCTACGTACAAATATACACCAACAACGGTTCCAGCTGCTGAAATTCCAGCACCAACACCAGCTCCACAAGCACCAGCTCAATCTGCACCAGCAACTCAATCATCTAGTAATAGCTAACTCTTATGTGCCGACTACAACACCTGCTCCAGAATCTATGCAAAATGTTGTACCAAGTACACAACAAGTACCTCATATTGAAGTAAAGCCAGCTGAATCTGTGGATCGTTCTACGTTGGTAGTTCCTAGTGGTAATAGCAATAAATAATGTAGGAGATTGAATCTACTTTCATGACATTAAATGATATTTTAAATGAACAGCGTATTTACGCGATGATTAATGATGTACCGATTTTACGTGAATCCGAGGTTCATCTATTTGAAGAATTAATAGGTTTGTACCGGCCCACCTCTGTGTTAGAGGTGGGCACCGCCATTGGTTACTCAGCTTTATTGATGGCTCCGCTACTCGATAAAGAGGAGGGACACATTACATCTATTGAATTAGATGATGTGCGTCACGAAATGGCGAAATATTATATTAACCAATCCGATTATGCCGATACAATTACATTGTTGAAAGGCGATGCGTCTCAAGTCTTAACGGAACTCACTGGGGAATATGATCTAGTGTTCTTAGATGGTCCTAAGGGGCAATATCTAAAGCAATTAGAGCTCATTTTGCCTCATGTGAAAGAAGGAGGCGTTATCCTTGCAGACAATGTACTTTTTAGAGGCTATGTAAGAGGCGATAAGGAGCCGCCAAAACGGTTTAAGACTATCGTAAAACGGTTAAAGGAATACTTAACGTATGTTGAAAATAAAGAATTGTTTAACACCACCATCTATCCAATGGGTGATGGTATGAGTGTGAGTGTGTGGAAAGGGCACAACAAATAATGGCAGAACATTTTATGGAATTGCTTTGTCCAGCCGGTAATATGGACAAGCTTAAAATGGCGATTCGCTATGGTGCGGATGCTGTATATTGTGCAGGCAAACGTTTTGGCTTGCGCGCAGGTAACTCTAATTTCTCCGACGAGGAATTAAAGGAGGCTGTAGAATTCGTACATGCTCATGGTAAAAAACTCCATGTTACATGTAATATCATTCCTCATAATGAGGACTTTGAAGGTTTAGAGGACTATTTGAAATTCCTTGAAAGCATCGGCGTTGATGCAATCATCGTAGCCGATATGGGTATCTTTAGCCTTGCTAAACGCGTGGCTCCAGGCCTTGAGCTTCACGTAAGTACACAAGCATCTACAACAAACTGGCATACAGTGCAAATGTGGAAAGAACTGGGGGCTACACGCGTCGTAGCGGCTCGCGAAGTATCCTTAGCAGACCTTAAAGAAATGAAGGATAATGTAGATATCGAAATCGAATCCTTCGTACATGGTTCCATGTGTATTTCTTACTCTGGCCGTTGCCTTTTGTCTAACTACATGACAGGCAACCGTGATGCGAACCGCGGTCAATGCTCTCAATCTTGCCGTTGGAAATATTCCCTTGTTGAATCCAACCGACCTGGTGAATATTATCCAATTGAAGAAGATGAGCATGGCACATATATCTTTAACTCTAAAGATTTGTGCTTGATTCACCGCATTCCAGATTTATATGAAGCTGGTATTGATAGCCTTAAAATTGAAGGTCGTATGAAATCTGTTCACTACTGTGCAACAGTAGCGAAAGTATACCGTACAGCGATTGATGCATATCTTAAAGAAGGTAAAGATTGGTACGTTCGTCCAGAATGGATTGCAGAATTAGAAAAAATTTCCCACCGTCCATATACAGATGGTTTTGCAGAAGGTCGTCCTGATGAAACAGCTCAAAACTATGGTAAATCTACCAATACACAAAGCCATGACTTCATCGGTTTAGTTATGGGCTACAACGAAGAAGAAAAATACGTTGATCTTGAACAACGTAACAACTTCAAGGTAGGCGATAAAGTAGAATTCTGCCAACCTAAAGGGGACCTTGTGGAAACTGTAATTGAAAAAATGACAGACGAAGATGGTAATCCAATCGACGTAGCGCCTCATGCGCAAATGAAAGTGCGTATCTACATGGATACACCACTTGAGCCATATTCTATGATGCGCCGTGAGTGCAAACCAAAAGAAGATTAGTAGGTAGTATATTAACGATAAACATATCTAATGGATGTATACTAACAATGGTGTTTAGCATTTACATTTTATAGTAATGATGTGTAGGAGGACTTTATGAGTGGTACATCTTTAGAACCGAGTAAATCTATCGGTGCATTTACTGATGTACCAGATTTAGCAACTTCTGGGGAAGAGGCGTATGTGTACTTTCATCTTGAACCGAAGCATACGAACTATATCAATCGCATCATTGAAGGCTATGAATACTTAGGGGTTATGACATCTATAGATACAAGTGGACGGTGTATGTTAAGCTGTACGCCCTCTAACGCGGTCATTGGCTATTGACGTTATTAAGTAGTTTATCTGATTATGTCACTATAGTAGAGAAATGAGAGTATATCTATGAAACAATCTATGTTGAAACGTGCATTATTAACAGCTTGCCTTGGTGTATCTATGGCAGGCGTAGCTATGGCAGGTCCTGTAGGCCTGTTATTATTCCTCAAGCAGGGGATGTAGTAGTCATCAATCATGGTCCTGATATGACCTTCACAGGGAATATCAACTTTGATGTGGAAAGCCAAACTAATAATAATCTTACAAATTGGTTCCACTGTGATTCCTAATGTTGTATACGGTGCAGCGTTCAATAAATTGGTGCACCAGATACAATTATCCCAGCGCAAACTTACGTATATGTAGGCACAAAAGATGGGGCGAATGCTTTCACAGAAGCTAGCGATGCTGACAAAAAAGGGGCTAACTGGAACGTAGAAACGTTGAAAAAAACTAAATCTGGCGATGTGCAATTGGCGAGCCGTGGCATTCCTGAAAAGCCATTGGCAAATCAAGTAGCAACCATTAAAGATTCCATTATGCTTAGCGCCGTAGACCTCAGTACAACAGAGGTAGGCCGCAAACAGCAAGGGCGTTCTATACATGACTGTACCTAAGGAATTGAAAATTGACTGCTGATACTGGTATTCCAGAAGACGTACGGGAAACAATGCCAGCTATGTTCCGTGGCAAAATGGGTGATTCCCTCATGGTAAACCTTATGCCTCTTAATGAAGAGGAGAAACAACAATTAGCGGCAAATCCACATAATGCAAATACAATCGTATTTAACCGTGGTATGAGCATGGCGAAAATGATTGGTTCCTCTGCACGTACAAGCAAAGTGTACACATACATGAAGGACCATTACTTTGAACCTCGTTATCGTAGCAAAAGATTACGACGATAATGGTGCTCGTGGTAGTGGTGTTATGATGGTTTCTAAACAAGATAACTCTAATGATGTGCTCTTAACACTTTACAAAGGCCCAGATCTTTCCAATAGTAAGTTGGAAAAAGTAATTGGTGCTATGTTATCTACAAACTTCAAACGCTAATAATCTAGCCTATGTACAGTGTGCTATAGTACAGCCACATTGGTTAGCGTATATATGATAATCTTAATAAACGGCTCGAGTTTGATATGTACCCCTTTTAATGGACAACCCGTAAAGGGGGTACATATCAGTTATATCGGGCCGTTTTTATATGGTGTGTTTAAAGGCGTTTCTTTAATTTATAGATTTTGTGAAATTTACAGTTAAACTGTATTGAATTTTTTAATTCTCTATGATACTATAATCTAGTAAAAGTGATGCAAAGGACATGATTCTCATATCCCTGTGTACCAGAGAGAGGCTGATGCTGGAAATGCCTTACACATATATTAGAGTTACCCCCTTTAAACTGATTTGTCGAACCTAAGTAGGCAAATACGGCCGCCACCGTTATCGGGCTTAATGAAGTGAATTACTATACATATATATTTGTATAGGTAGTTAACTAGGGTGGAACCGCGAATGATCTTCGTCCCTTGTTTGTAGGGATAGAGGGTCTTTTTTTATTACTAAAATCCAACTATCCTAGTGTATAAATTGGAGGAAAGAAAAATGGCAGATGTAAAAATCATTTTACCTGATGGTAGTGCAAAGGAATACGCTGCTGGCACTACTCTTGGGGAAGCAGTAAAACAATTATCTAACAGCTTGGCTAAAAAAGTACTAGCTGCTAATGTAAATGGTGAATTAACAGACCTTCGCGAAGAACTCGTAGATGGTTCTGAAGTAGCTTTCTTAACATTCGAAGAAGATGGCGGTAAACATACTTTGCGCCACACAGCTTCTCATATCTTGGCTCAAGCGGTTAAACGCTTATGGCCTGAAGCTAAATTGGCTATCGGTCCTGCTATCGATAAAGGCTTCTACTATGATATCGATATGGAACATACTTTGACTCCTGAAGATTTAGGCAAAATCGAAAAGGAAATGAGCCGTATTGTAAAGAAAACTTGCCTATCACTAAATCTGTAATGTCTCGTCAAGAAGCTATCGAGTTCTTCAAATCTAAAAACGAAGACTACAAGGTAGAATTGATTGAAGACCTTCCTGAAGATGCTGTTATCTCTTGCTATGCTCAAGGCGATTTCATCGATCTTTGTGCAGGTCCTCACGTGGCATCCACTGGTAAGGTAAAAGCTTTCAAATTACAAAGCATTGCAGGTGCATACTGGCGCGGCGATGAAAAGAACAAAATGTTGCAACGTATTTACGGTACAGCATTTGAAAAGAAAGAAGAACTAGATGCATACCTTCATATGCTTGAAGAAGCAGCTAAACGGGACCACCGTAAACTTGGTAAAGAACTTGGTTTGTTCGTTATCAAAGAAGAAGGTCCTGGCTTCCCATTCTTCTTGCCAAAAGGCATGGCTCTTCGCAACGAATTAGAAAACTTCTGGCGTGAAGTTCACCATGATTTCGATTACGAAGAAATTCGCACACCAATCATCTTGAATAAACAATTGTGGGAAACATCTGGTCACTGGGAACATTACCGTGAAAATATGTATACTACAATCATTGATGACGAAGAATATGCAATTAAACCTATGAACTGCCCAGGCGGTATCTTGGTTTACCAAAACGAAATGCATTCCTACCGTGACTTGCCACTTCGTTATGCAGAACTTGGCCTAGTTCATCGTCATGAATTATCTGGCGCACTACACGGCTTATTCCGCGTTCGTGCTTTCACACAAGACGATGCGCACGTATTTATGTTGCCTGAACAAATGCAATCCGAATTGATGAAAGTTATCGAATTGTTCGATCGTATCTATAGCCAATTCGGTTTGAAATACCATGTTGAATTGTCTACTAAACCAGATAATGCAATGGGTGATGATGCAATTTGGGAAGCAGCTACAGAAGCATTGCGTAACGCTATCGAAGCAAAAGGCATCGATTATGTTATCAACCCTGGCGACGGCGCATTCTACGGCCCTAAACTTGACTACCATATCGAAGATTCCTTAGGCCGTACATGGCAATGTGGTACTATCCAATTGGATATGAACTTGCCTGAACGCTTCCAACGTAGAATATATTGGCGAAGATGGTCAAAAACATCGTACTATCATGATTCACCGTGCATGCTTCGGCTCCATGGAACGTTTCATCGGTATCTTTGACTGAACACTATGCAGGTGCATTCCCAACTTGGATGGCTCCTGTACAAGTTAAAATCTTGCCTATCTCTGAAAAACATGTTGAATATGCTAAAGCAATTGGCAAAACAAATGCATCGCGACTATGTACGTGTAGAAGTGGATGATCGTAACGAAAAAATTGGCTACAAAATCCGCCAAGCACAAATGGCAAAAGTTCCATACATGCTTGTTGTTGGCGATAAAGAAATTGAAGAAATTCAGTTAACGTTCGTAAACACGGCGGTGACGAATTAGGTTCCGTACCATTCGAAGAATTCTTCAACTCCATTAAAATCGAAATCAAAGAACGCAACTAATTGACTATTATGACTCATCCATCAATATTACCGATGGATGAGTTGTCATGTTTGAAATTGTTATAATCTAATTTCTTATATGCATCAAAATAAGATTTAATTTCTTATATGCATCAAAATAAACAGATATAAATTTAGCCTCCATATACTAAAGCCTTTCATTAGACTTAAGTCTAGGCGTTGGCCATTTGTATAGTGGGGACTATCTCTTTAATTGTTACCTGTGAGTAGCGAAAGGAAATAGTATGAAAGAAGTAAATTCATATGGCTGGAAAGCCGTTATTGGTTCCTCCATTGGTTATGCTATGGATGGTTTTGATCTCTTGATTTTAGGCTTTATGTTGACCTTAATCTCTGGAGATTTAGGCTTGACCACTGGTCAAGCAGGTTCTTTGGTTACGTGGACCTTGGTTGGTGCCGTACTTGGTGGTTTCATCTTCGGTACCTTGTCAGATAAATTTGGTCGCGTTCGCGTATTGACTTGGACTATCGTGCTATTTGCAGTATTTACTGGACTCTGTGCTTTTGCTCAAGGCTATTGGGATCTTCTTATCTACCGTACAATCGCAGGTATTGGTTTAGGTGGTGAATTTGGTATTGGTATGGCACTCGCTGCTGAAGCTTGGCCTGCACAGCATCGTGCAAAAGCGACAAGCTATGTTGCTCTTGGTTGGCAATTAGGCGTGTTGGCTGCTGCTTTGTTAACACCATTACTCATTCCTATCATTGGATGGCGTGGTATGTTTATGGTTGGCATTATTCCAGCACTAGTTGCTTGGGTATTCCGTGCGAAACTACATGAACCAGAAATCTTTGTACAAAGTAAAGAAGATAAAGAGCATTCACATACAAACTCTTTCAAGTTATTAGTAAAGATGTAAGAACTACAAAGACATCTATTGGTGTTGCTATTTTAACATCTGTTCAAAACTTTGGGTATTACGGTATTATGATTTGGTTACCTAATTCTTAAGTAAGCAATTAGGTTTCTCTCTCACAAAATCCGGTTTGTGGACAGCGGTTACTGTTGTGGCATGATGGTAGGTATTTGGTTATTTGGCCGCTTAGCCGATAAAATAGGTCGTAAACCTACATTCATCCTATTCCAAGTATGTGCTGTAGCATCTATTTTAATCTACTCTCAACTATCTGATCCAACTGCCATGCTATTTGCCGGTGCTATCTTAGGTGCCTCTGTAAATGGTATGATGGGTGGCTATGGTGCCTTGATGGCAGAAGCCTACCCAACAACTGCTCGTGCAACAGCTCAAAACGTACTATTTAATATCGGTCGTGCTGTAGGCGGCTTTAGCCCAATGGTAGTAGGCATGATCATCTCTATGTACTCCTACCAAGTAGCAATTGCATTCCTAGCTATTATCTACGTACTAGATATTCTAGCAACTGTATTCTTAATCCCTGAACTTAAAGGTAAGGAATTAGAATAAGAAAACTAGTAAATAAGATTAATAAACAAAACTAGTAAATAAGAGTAGTAAATAATTTAACTACATTAAGCGCTGTCTTCGGACGGCGCTTTTTTGTGCTTGTATTTAAATTTTGTTTGTATTTTAATAGTAATTATATTTCTAGTAATTCGGAATATACTGTTATTTTGCAGGAGTTTTATCTTTGTCGAATATTATTTTGGTTATTCATACTTTGATGTAAAAACACAATGCAAGCTTTATTAATTATATTATTTTGCTTACTACCAGTTAAAAATAATTTTTAAGGACAGATATAAGTCATTTTAGAGATACTACCAGTTAAAAGTAATTTTGCTAAGTAGAGATATAAGCTGACTTAGAGATACTACCAGTTAAAAGTAATTCTGCTAAGTGAAGATATAAGCTGATTTAGAGATATGCCAGTTAAAAGTAATTCTTTAGTGGAGATATAAGCTGATTTAGAGATAATACCAGTTAAAAGTAATTTTGCTAAGTGGAGATATAAGCTGATTTAGAGATACTACCAGTTAAAAATAAATATTTTTAACTGGTAGTATCTGGAAAATAGGTTATGTATGGAAAATTTGTAAAATGGTAAAGGAGTGAGCTTATTGGCGCGATTACGATTGCGTGAGGTTAGTGAAAGTGAAAAAGCTTTTTATCGATTAGAGCGAGCTATGCGATACGGTAAACGGTTAAAGTTAGCCAAAAGAGTGCCTAGAGATGTATTTATGCCAGAGGATAAGAAGTTATGGTTTTTATTTGAGCGTATATATACGGTGGTTCATGATAAGGAGGTAGCTGTATTAAGACGTTTTGGGTTGACACCGATGCAATATAATGTGTTGGAGTTTGTCTATGTTTCGTCGTGTAAACCAACATTGGGCTTTATAGTGGATGAGTTACGAGTGTCGTATGGAAATTTATTTGCAGTTGTAAAAAATTTAACAAAGAAAGGTTTATTGACTTGTAGTGTGTGTTCAACTGATAGACGATCTAAAAGTCTTGCTTTAACTTATGAAGGAAAGCTTTTATTTGAAGAAGTACAAGTTGTGCATGATAAAGTATTAGGTAATATGTTTTCAGCTATGCGCAAAAATAAGAAGAGTGATATTAAATCTGATCTAACATTTATACTTAGACATTTCAGTCCAGAAAAAATAGAGTAAGAAATAGAGTAAGTATTGAAGTAAGCGATAGAGTGAGTGAGCATAATAGATAAAGTGAGGATATGGAGTAAGTTAACCAGTTAAAAGTAATTTTGCTAAGCGGAGATACAAGCTGATTTAGAGATACTACCAGTTAAAAGTAATTTTCCTAAGTGGAGATACATGTCATTTTAGAGATACTACCAGTTAAAAATAAATATTTTTAACTGGTAGTATCTGGAAAATAGGTTATGTATGGAAAATTTGTAAAATGGTAAAGGAGTGAGCTTATTGGCGCGATTACGATTACGTGAGGTTAGTGAAAGTGAAGAAGGTTTTTATCGATTAGAGCGAGCTATGCGATACGGTAAACGGTTAAAGTTAGCCAAAAGAGTGCCTAGAGATGTATTTATGCCAGAGGATAAGAAGTTATGGTTTTTATTTGAGCGTATATATACGGTGGTTCATGATAAAGAGGTAGCTGTATTAAGACGTTTTGGGTTGACACCGATGCAATATAATGTGTTGGAGTTTGTCTATGTTTCGTCGTGTAAACCAACATTGGGCTTTATAGTGGATGAGTTACGAGTGTCGTATGGAAATTTATTTGCAGTTGTAAAAAATTTAACAAAGAAAGGTTTACTGACTTGTAGTGTGTGTTCAACTGATAGACGATCTAAAAGTCTCGGTTTGACTTATGAAGGAAAGCTTTTATTTGAAGAAGTACAAGTTGTGCATGATAAAGTATTAGGTAATATGTTTTCAGCTATGCGCAAAAATAAGAAGAGTGATATTAAATCTGATCTAATATTTATACTTAGACATTTCAGTCCAGAAAAAATAGAGTAAGAAATAGAGTAAGTATTGAAGTAAGCGATAGAGTGAGTGAGCATAATAGATAAAGTGGGGATATGGAGTAAGTTAACCAGTTAAAAAAAATCCTACAATTTCTGTTAATAAGAAATTGTAGGATTCTGATGCTTTGTTAGTTACTTTTAAGCTATGCCAATCCAGTGCCAATATGTAAGGGCAAATACGAGCATCATTACATAGCCAATAATAGTTAATGGAATGCCTGTAGTCATAAATGTTTTTACGTCGAATGTGTCGGTACCGTAAGCTACCATACCTTGTGGAGAGTTTACTGGTAATACTAGACCGAAGCAGATCGCATATTGCATAAGCATGGTTACACCAATTGGGTTAAGACCTTCTGCGTTATGCCTACTACAATAGAAATTACAATAGGAATCATAGCAGAGGAGAGGGCTGTAGCAGATGCAAAGCCTAGGTGGATGACAATGAGGAAGGCAGCCATTACGGCAATTAATATAAATACGCTGGCACTTTCAAGGGAGAAGCGTTTACGAATACTTGAGCAAGCCAAGTGGCTGCCTTTGTTTTCAGTAATACAGATCCAAGACCGATACCAGCACCAAACATAACGATGGAGCCCCAGTCGATGTTTGGCTGTGCAAATTTCCAGTCCATAATACCGATCTTAGGGAAGAAGAATAATGCGATGGCTACAATTGTTGTAGTTGTTGTATCGATAGAATGTAGCTTGCCACCGTAGCCCACAATGCGAGAAGACCGATAGAGATACATAACAATTTCTTTTCATCAGTACTCATAGGACCGATTTCTTGGCGCATTTTAGCGAGTTGTACATCGCCACCTACAAGTTCTTTAAACTCTGGTTTAATTAATGCTTGTGTTAAGAAGTAGGCGATGATAACCATAATGATGGAGAATGGAGCCGCTGCAGTAGAGCCAATCTATCCAGCTTACAGAGTATTCATCTGTGTTTGCATAAAACCTACAGCCACAAGATTTTGAGCTGCAGCTGTTTGAATCATAATATTCCAGAACGTATCGGCCTGTACGGCACCTACCATGAGGAGAGCGCTACGCGGCTTTTACGTTCAATACCTAAGTTCTCAACAATACCAATGATAATCGGTGCTAAGCAAGCAATACGAGCCGTTGCACTTGGTACAAAAAAGGCGAGGATAAGACCTGTAATAATAACACCTAAATAAATACGGCTAACCTTAGTACCAACGCTAGATAGTACTAACATGGCGATACGACGATCGAGACCCGTTTTACGCATGGCTACAGAGATAAACATAGCAGCACCTACAAGAATCATGGCTGGTGAAGAATAACCAGAAATGATCAGCTTCAAAGCATTGGCTGTGCCCATCGCCTTAGTAGGTGCTTCGGGATTAGGTGAGAATCCCAAGAGCAGAGCTGTAAGTGCAGTAATCATAGTAGCACTTACTGGATAGGAAACAGCTGAGGTCATCCATAAGATGATAGCAAAGGCGAGGACGCCAATCATACGATGACCGCCGGTAGATAATGTTTCCGGTGTAGGCAATAATAAAATACCGCCTAAAACAATAAAGGATAAAATAAGTCCAATATTTTGAGCAGTTGTACGCGCCTTTTGTGGAGGGGCAGTGGTTGTTACACTCATAATAAAACTCCTTTCAATTTGTGTCATAACTATTACTGTATAATAATAAATAAGGTAAACTATATAATCTAAACTATCCTATAAATTATACTATTCTATAAAGTACACTATCCTATAATATACGCTATTCTATAAAGTACACTATATCAGCTAGATTATTCTATAAATATTATTGTATCGTATTTTCTATAGAATTAGTTGTATAATTTATAAGAATATTGTATACATAAAGAGAGAGCGGTGTCAGTAAGTATACCTATATACAGAACTTATAATGTCTGTTATACTATAAGAGTTGTAATAACAAATTCATTGTTAAAAGCTCAATATTTTTTGTTGACTTTCACCATACGATTTGTTATTATAATTAAGTAATTTATGAAGCAGAGGCCATCCGCCACTCACCTAATACCGAGAAGTATGAGGTTAATATAGAGAACTCTATTCGGATGGTGTTTGCCGTCCGTTTTTTTTTATTCTCTTGGAGGTGAACGCTATTAGCAAGGATACACCACGCATTAATGAAGAGATTCGTGCTCGTGAACTTCGTGTCGTAGGTCCTGAAAACGAACAAATCGGCATTATGTCTGGCCGTGAGGCATTGGCATTGGCTGAAGAAAAGCATCTTGATCTTGTGGAAATTGCACCTAACGCTAAACCACCAGTAGCTCGCATTATGAACTATGGTAAATATCGTTATGAACAACAAAAACGCGAGAAAGAAGCGAAGAAGAAACAAAAAATCGTAACTTTAAAAGAAGTTAAGTTACGTCCACATATTGAAGACCATGACTTTTACGTAAAAATGAAAAACGCATCCAAATTCTTGGGTGAAGGTAACAAAGTAAAAGTAACTATCATGTTCCGCGGTCGTGAACTTTCACATCCAGAACTAGGCATGGCAGTGTTGACACGTTTCGCTGAAGAACTCAAAGAAACAGCGTCTATTGAAAAAGCAGCTAAATTAGAAGGTCGTAACATGACCATGATTTTAGTAAGTAAATAATGTTTTGGGAGGATTATAATTATGCCAAAAATTAAAACTCGTCGCGCAGCGGCTAAACGTTTCGCAGTAACTGGTACTGGTGAATTCAAGCGTGCAAAAGCTTTCAAAAGCCACATTCTTGAGAAAAAATCTCCAGCTCGTAAACGTAATTTGCGTAAAGCTACATTGGTTGCAAAAGCTGACCACAAACGCGTAGCTAAATGCTTACCATACGCTTAATCGTTAACTATTAGATCGATATATCGTAATTTAGGAGGAATATACAATGGCAAGAGTGAAAAAGGGCGTTACAGCTCATGCACGTCATAAAAAGATTTTAAAATTAGCTAAAGGTTACCGCGGTACACGTTCCCGTTTGTTCAAAAAAGCTAACGAAACAGTAATGAAAGCGTTGTACTACGCTCGTCGTGACCGTCGTGCGAAAAAACGCGAATTCCGTCAATTGTGGATTGCTCGTATCAACGCAGCGGCTCGCATCAATGGCACAACTTACAGCCGTTTCATCGCTGGTTTGACTAAAGCAGGCGTTGAAGTTAACCGTAAAATGTTGGCTGACTTGGCAGTTAACGATGCAGCAGCATTCGCTAAACTTGTTGAAGTAGCTAAAAACGCTTAATAGCATAACAATACAGACTAAGGACTCTCTTTGGAGGGTCCTTTTTTGTATGGTGAAAGTATGATATAGTGAAAATACATATCGTGTTGTGTAAAAGCGGGAGAATAGATGAGGAGTAGGTAATGGAACAGTTATTTTATCTGTTAATACCTTTAGGACTTTGTTTGTTTTATTTAGGTATTAAATACACGATTCGCTTTGGTAGAGCTAAGATGCTCTATGAAATGCCCTATGTAAATAAAGAAGGCACTTTTACGTTAGAGCGAGCAGGTACTTATGGCCTATGGCTTAGTGGAAAAATGTTTACAAAGGCGCCTATTGGCGAATTTGGTTTTAATGTAGTTGATGAAAAAACGGGAAGGACAATTCCTTTATTTCTATCTATTATGCGCGCCCGAGTTAATGGCATTACTCACTCTAGAATGGAATTATATACCTTTGATGCGGGTCCAGGCACCTATAGACTATCCGTTACAGAAGATCCCTTTGTACTAGATGCAGTTATGAAAAAAGTAGGCGATAAGGTGATTAAAGGTGATATCGACTATAATCAATTTACTATACAAATCTATACACATACTTCCTTTGTTTTAAGGTTTATATCAATTTGGATGATTGTACTTGGACTTCTTATTGCTGTATTAGGCGGAGTTCTTCCTAACACTTTAGTGTGAAATAGTAGATAGTTTTGGCTATTTTATATAATGAATAAATTATCAGAAATGTGAAATATAAAAAGAGGAGTTTTATCATAGCTTGTAGAACTAACACAGTAATGAACCTATTTAAAGGTGTTTGTTAAAAGGAGACAGTATTATGGGAATCTTTAAAAAGCTATGTATGACCTCTATGTTAGGTGTTATGTTGGCGGTACCTACGTATGCAACTGTTGTTACAGGTAGTCAGTCCGATGTAAACATGGAATTAAAATATCCATTGGTATATACCAATAATATGTTTGCACAAAAGGCAATTAATACAGACATTGCTAACTATGTTTTATACGCAAAATCAGTTTATTACGATCAACATGCATATCAAGTAAAGCAAAATTATAAAGTTACCTATGAAGACGCTCAAGTTGTATCTATTTTGTTAACTACCTATCATTACCATGCTGGTAATGCACATGGTATGTATAACACCAAAGGTCTAGTATATAACAAGATAACTGGCAAAGAATTCCGTTATATAACTATGTAAAAATTGCTAATCCACAACAAATAGAACGAGGCATTAACTCTGGGATTTTGCGCTTCTACAGTGAAGGTCATAAAAAAGCAGACCTACTACCTAACTGGAATGTAGAATATGTTTCTGACAACTACTACTTGAAAGGTAAAGGCGCTATAGGTCTTGTATACCAACCATATGAATTGGGACCATTCTCTTATGGGAATACATTCGTTGAATTCTCACCAAAAGCCATTGAATACTTTAACAGAATGAACTCCTGATAAAAGTATGTTGCCATATTGATCCTAACTGTATTTTGATGAATTAAATAGTATTCTTGTAATATACGACAAAAGCCTATAGTACATTTTTAGTACTATAGGCTTTTAGTATACTTACCAAATTATCTTCTATATCCGCCGCATCCTCTAAAATTTGAGTTTGGACCGCAATAATTTTGGTTGTCATTGTTGGATGTTGCATAGTTAGTATTGTTCGCATTGTTATCGGAGTTGTATTGTGTGTTAGTGTTGCAATTGTACTGAGAGTTATTGCATACATAATCCGTAAGCAAATCCTGTAGATACCACAGCAGTCACGGCTAAGAATGTCATCACAATTATACGTTTTGTAAATTTCATAGATATCACCTCCTTGTTTCTATAAATATATTATACTACTATGAGTCAAATAAAATATGATATTCTATATATATAATATTGGAGAGACATTATGTGAAAGGATGAGAGTTTATGATGAAACGTGCGTTAATGGCTGCACTATGTTTTAGTTTTGTGACATTAGGTAGCCAAGCAATTGATATTAATATACCAGGTGCAGATCCTACAATTTCAAAGGATGCATATCAAAACTATCGTAAGTCGGATGCTACAGCTAAGCAAATGGAGTCTGACGTAAATACTATGATAAGAAAACAATATGCTGACAATAAGCCTAAAACTTGGACTATAGATGAATTAGTTTACTTTACAGAGGAATTAAATCATTCTGCAGGCTTTTCATCTTCTGTGTTTATTTTAAAGAATGATGGAGCAAATATAAAATTTACCATTCCTTCAAGTAGTCGATTTGGAGTGACTATTAAAGGAGATCCTATGACTACAGAAGTAAAACGGGGCAATTTTACCTTTAATGAAGGTAATTTAAAATACTCGATTCACAAGGAAAAAGAAGGGAAATCTAAGGCTAATACATTCTCATATCCGACCATTAAAAATGGTTCATGGAAGTAAGACAAAATCAAAAGGGAACTTTAGAAGGAGTCCTAAGCTTTAGAATGAAAGCTGATCCTTCATTATCTTACCAGGTTGCTTATGATTTAAGTAAGTCTAGAGAGCTAGAATTGCTAAAGAATCATAATCAAGAATATGTATATAAAGAGCTAATGTCACCATTAGTTAATTATGTATTGCCTTCAATTGAACCAGCAAAACAAGTACTTTCAAGAACTAAACCTTTTACTATAAAGGGATTTACATTCCAAACACTTAAATCGAGTAATTTAACGTACAGCGGTACTGAGGCTGATGCTATTTATAGTTATGATGGTAAAGGATATCGTGAGGGTGTCATGGTAAGAGAATTAACGCCAAAAGAGATAGCGAATAAACATAAATTATTTGCGGAAGTAATAGAGTTCTTTACTATGTACAAGCCTTATTCTGGATATAAACCAATCCAATATGCCACTGTATGGAATGATGCTACTCCAGCTATTTATATGGAAGTAGAACGATCTGCATCGAAAATGTATATTCAATCGCTATATGATGATAAATATTTATATACCCACTTTATAATGACAGACTTAGATATTAAAATTCCATCAAAAGAATTAAGGGATGTTGTTCAATATGCTGAAAATTCAAATGATAAAGAACAATATTCAAAACGAATGGCTGGTATGAGTGCTATACCAAAGGGAATGTATGAAAGGTCAACTGTTAAATAAGCTAGAAAATCATGAATCGTAATAATTTTATTAAATATTTACAACAAGAATATATCTGTGATGTTGATTATCCATGGGAGAAATACCCAGACTATGTTGTTATCCGGCGTAGAGATAATCAGAAATGGTTTGCTGGAATCTTTGCTATTAAAGGGTATCAATTAGGTCAAGATACAAATGAACCTACGGATGTGGTCAACCTAAAATGCGAACCTGATTTAATTCCTACTCTAATTCGTGAAAGTAGAATCTACCCTGCGTATCATATGAATAAACAACATTGGATCTCGGTGGATATTGAAAGATATGAAGATATAGAGAAACTTAAAATGCTAGTGGATATGAGCTATCAGTTGGTGGGGAAGAAGTAACTAGTTAATGTATGTAGATTAAATTTGTTTTAAATATAAGAGAGCCAGTAGTGCTATAGAAATAGCAGTACTGGCTCTCTGTTTTGTTATTTATCTAGCTTGAGATTAAGTTTATCTATATTAGAATTTGTTTTATCGGCCGCTAGTGGTTGTTCGGATAGAACAACTTGAGGTTCGTTGTAAGTATAGCTCAATTGATGATTATATGCTAGTTTAAAATAGTTAGATAGCTCTTTATTTGTACAGTAAATATAACAGCCCTTTTGGCCTCGTGTCATTAATGTTCGATAGGTATTTTTCACAATCTCATTAGCAATATGTTGTGCTTCTTCAGGATTTTCCTTTAAAAGTTTTTTGATACCTTTGATAGACTGATCTGTTTTAGCACGTTTATTAATATCTACGATGAGTTTGCCATTTTCATAACGTAAATCGTCGCCGATAATTACACCTACATACTCAAACTCAAGTCCTTGGGTTGTATGAATGCATCCAGCTTCATTGATAGAGTCAGGATCAATAGCATATGTATCAGAGTTACCTAGATTCCAACTGATTCCAAAATTATGTTCTGGTATTTGGATATCTTTTACGAGAGATGTCATGCGACCTTCTTTAGGCCAGTCCCAACAATAACCTGCTAGAACTCGAGATTTATTGTTTATTTCATTTTTTGCTTTTATAGCATCATACATTTCATGAGGGTTATCAAAGATTTTAAAATCATAATCACCTTCAAATCCGTCGTAGTTAGCTGTTTCAGCAATTTGTAGTACATTATCAAGCCATGCTAAATAGCCATCTGAGCCATTACAACGGAATTGAGATTCTAGTACACCTTTATATATTAGTGAATTTTGCTCTTGTGCAAAGTTTCGGATTTTATCAATTGTACCAGCATCATTAAAGGTAACACGTTGGTTTCTATCGATAAAGAATACACTAAAAATAGAGGCATTAATGATTTCTTTGATTTGATCTTCACCTTGGTTTTGGAACATACCAGATTTTTTACGTAATCGATGAGCTTCATCAACAATTGCAATTTGAAGTTCGTTCTTTTTCCTTGTATGAAAGGTACCACTACTTTGAAATTTAGTTTTGCTTTAATTTCAGATTTTTTATAACCTATGTTGCAGCATGGCGCTGTATACATTTCGTGGAGCATCAGCATTTGAAGTAATATACTTCCTTATTGCCATATTTAACCATTATGAATACATTCTGCTAATATAGTTTTGATTGCTACTACACTATTTATCAGATACCGGAGGACTTTCATCCACGAACTATATTACACCATTGAAGTTTTTTGATTACTTTTTCCAATAGCATCAAGAGCTTCGCTTGTTTTTATTGTGTTCAAACCTCTACCTTTTTGGTCATCAATATAGAATAATCCTTATTGCCTTTTAGCATATTTAATGAATTTGAAGTGATTACCTGATTCTCTCATACTTATGTTCAATGGACTCCATGATATTTGTAGTATCAGGCTTTGGAATATAGGTTTTGATAAAGTTACGTAAGCTATCCATTTGGCCTAGTGTGAACATCGGAGAGCTATTTAATATATCATTATAGATAGGATCACGGAGCTCAGGGGAGATGCTTTCATCAAAATTATGTAAAAAAGCACATGGGTGTAACTTAATAGGTCGATTCTGCACATCCTCATTGAAGTTTTCAATAAGACTACAATAGGACCAAGCTTGATAGGAAGGGTGGGTTACTTCACGGATTCCACCGCCAAGGTAGGTAGATACAATATTATCCTTATCTGTTACCTTGAAAGCTTCGCCCCATTGTTTAAGCTCAACAATAACTACATGTTCTTTATCTTGTTGATCTAATCCTGTAATAATGAAGTCTACTCGTTTTTGGGTATTTGGAACAATATATTCGATGGCAACACCAGCTAAGTCTGGTATAGCAAAATCACGCATAACATTAGCCATATAAGATAAAGACGTTTGCCATGAATGAATTTCAGATTCGCCAACACGGCGATATTTTTCTGTTAATGTTTGATGTAGCTTTTTTACCAAGACACCTTGCTCAAAATCTTGGATAAAAGATTGTTTTGTAGAAGAGTAAATAATCATAAAGATACCTTTTTGACGTTAGAGTATAGATAGCAAAATTTGTATATTAATTATATTTTACTCTATGTTAGAATGAATTTGAATTCTGTATTCTTTTTACATATTTGATATGATATAAATAAGAACACTAAGAGCATATCTTTAATGATAGTAATATAATTGTTTGTATGATTAGGAGTAAATCGTATGGCAACGTGGTCAGGTATACGACATAAGTTAGAAACAGAATATTTGGCTTTGAGCTTGCGAGGGCATATTCAATATTTTGCTACTACATATAGCAAATCACCTGATCATGAGGGCAGAGCGTCTATACGATATAATGGCAAGGAGATTATAAAGGGCAACTATTGGAATCAATATGTGATGGCGCATCTATTTCCTAAAGATGATACCTATGAACGGAGAATGCATGAAAGTTTTCCCTTTGTAGACAATACAGCCCTAAAATTAGGCGTATTTGATCAGCGCTGTTTTTATCAGGCTTTTGAGGAATTTGATAATCAAATTATTGATAAGAGCCTAGTTAGTGATAATCTGATTGTACGTATTTTTGCAATTTTAGATAGACGTATAGGAAAACGTAGACTCATTTCTATGAAAGACTTTATGGAGGAGGAACCACCTGTATTTCAAGAATTTTATGCTATTCGTATACACCATGAAGGTTTATAAATGAAAACAGGGAAAGGAATTGTTTAATTCCTTTCCCTGTTTAGATATGATATAATTTATATCAAAGTGAGGCATAAATGGTTTCGACGCCAGACTTCGCTTCTAGATTTATTGAATTGAAGAAACGGTCTGACTTCTATGTCGGGCCTTTTTTCATGCCACGATTAGAAAGCTAGCTTTCAGCTAGAGGTCAATCACTTTGCTGCCATGATAATGGTCGCTACAAGTATCCCAAAGGAGATCATTAACGATAACACTTTAAATGTACTCATATTGATCACCGCCAATCTCTAGAAGATTAGCAAAGGCTGGACCCATTTAGAGGCCTCAATTTCAATATAGTGCCGTTAATTATAAAAGTAAATAGATGAGAGGTTCCTAATGGTCACCTAGGTGACCAATAGGAACCTCTTTCGTTTTGTAATTATTTTCATGAATATCTTTTTATTATGTTACAATAAAGTTAATATTAGTGTTCAATGGGGGATGTGTGTATGAAACGTTATATTACACTACTTAGTCTAGGATTGTGTTTAGCCATACCAATGCTTTCACAAGCTAGCGATACAAAGCCTTTTATGCATGTTACGAATGTACATAATGGTCAATATGATGCGGCATTAGCTGCTATTACAGATACAAAGTTTTATGGACCGTATCAATTCCGAGTATTAAAGGATACTATCGAAACGCAGGGTGAAACAAAGGACATTGATGGTAGGGCGTTTAGAACCTCTGATGGGGTATTTATGCATGTAAAGGCTAGATCTATCGATAGTACGAGTTCCACGTTAGATGCTGAGATTAATGAGATTGTTAAAGATAGGACGGTTCCTGAACCTACCGTAAAGATGGTATTGCCTGTTAAGCATGATGTAATAGAGGTCAATAATGGTGGTGTGCGTAGTTTACTAGCTGAATTTATGTATGGGTGGCCATTACATAATAGGACGGATATGGTATTAGTTACTGATTATGAGGATACTCGTTACTATTATAATTTGCAGTTTTATAGAGACAAGCTACCTGAAGGTGTTCGCATTGAGCAGTTGCGCCAAATGATTATGGATGCGCAGTTCAGTTATAAATAAGTGATATCTAATTAGCACAATATAGTTATAAATAAAAGAGGTTCCTAATGGTCACAGTAGTGACTTATAGGAACCTCTTTTGTCGGGCAAGTAATTTATATGAATTGGTTATAAGGTTATATTATTTATAAGTGTTTTTTTGGATTCGTGGTGGTTTTATATGTTTTACAATTACGATAGATATAGCAATTGTAAAAGCTATCAAAAAGGATTCTTTTGCGAAGCTAATGGCAATAGTTTCTTGTCCCATTAGCATATAATAAATGGATCGATAAAAGCTGAGCCCTGGTAGTAAAGGGAATAAGCTAGTCATTAGGAAGACTATAGCAGGGCATTTCCGTTTAACAGCCAATATTCTTGATGCTATGGCGATGATAAAACCACTGATGAATATGGAGAGCATAACATTAGACTGTAGTGAAGATAATGTTAAGAACAAGAACCATGAGATGAATCCTAATATTGTACAATCGATAAAATGTTGTTTAGCTACACGGAATAAGATTGCAAATGCTGTCGTACCAATACCAGCCATTATACTACGCATAAACATAGAGGTTAAGGAATTAGTATCTAAATTAGAGGTATAAAGAGGAATCATTTGTGTGTTGAAGAGTAGTGATTGTACTACTGCGACCCCTACAGCCATTGAAATACAGGTAAGTAACGCGCCCATCATAAGGGTTATTCCTGTATTATAGTTATTCTGGCTATACTCTCTAATAGCATTGACGAAAGGAACTCCGGGAACAATGTCAATCATGGCTCCTAGTAATATAACTGATAGGTTGGATCCTAATTCAAAGTGGATAAAGAGATTACCCAATAAGGCTATTAGAATACTACCTAAAATGGTAATCAATACATCAGAGCTAAGTATTCTTTTAATCGTACACATATAGACGCCTAATATTAAGCCTATAATACCTGCAATTATAGAGTCTGTTATTGAACTACCAATTGCATAGCTAAAGCCCGAAGCTCCTAACGTATAAGCTACTAATCTCCAAAAAAAAGAATAGTCTGACATGGTATCAATTTGATTAAGTTCACTTTCAATCTCCTCAATAGTAATATTTTTTTGTGTGATACGTCGGGAGAGAGCATTAACAGATTCAATTTTACTGAGGTTAATATCGACTTCAGGAACGTTATAAATACGAGTAATTTCAGTTCCATCAGCTTTCTTAGCAGTTGCAAAAATACCTCTATTGGATACGTAGGCTTCTAAATCTTTAAAATTCATAGCTCGTGCTATGTAGTTCATAGTATCCTCTGTACGACTGATTTCGGCGCCACTGCTAAGTAGTATTTTTCCAGCTTTTAGTATAATTTCTAATTCCACACCTGTCATTATTTCCTCGTTATTCATTTTACTTCATTGTTATTTATATTGGACTTTTTGATAGGTCTATCTTTAGAAGATTCAGTTGATTTTGATTCTTCCTGTTGTTCTTGTAGAATATTGATATTTTGATGTATAACTTCTTCATCTATTGAGAGATGCTCTTCCACATAGTCTTTTAGCTCTTGAACTGTTTCCGTATTTGAAAGTATTTCTTTTGCTTCATTATGAATATCTTCTTTAAGAGATTTTGTATCTGCTTGACTAATATCACCTAATGTATGGAATAGTTCGCGTTCTTTTTCTGAAAGATTTTTGTGAGGACTATGTTTTTTTAATGATAAATGGAGCATCTTTCTTCGGAAGAGTTTTTCCATAATGATATCTTTACGATCACGGAGCCAGCCATAAATAAGAATAATTAGGAGTAATAGTCCCATATAACCGAGAATTGGGTAGAGGATACTAATCAAATCTTTAAAACCAAAGAAACTACATATATATCCTATGATTACTACAGAAATAATAACAATTCTCATTCTTTTTGTACTGCCGTTGGCAAAACGTCTAGCAATAGAATAAAAAAGAGAGAATGCTGTATTAAAAATAAGTGAAAAGACTGTGATTGCATATATATATGCTAGCCAAGGATGAATTTGATTGGCAATAGCAAGAATCGGCAAATCTGCATCTTTTACTGTATCTAGATTTGCATAAATAGAGATAGCAGCTATAAAAACAACTAATCCGACTAATAGGCCGCCACGAGTGCCACCTTTTTCAGCAATACCAATACGAACAACAGAACCACCTAAAATAAAGGCCATAGAAACAGCTGTCATAGCACATAGAGAATAATAATTAATGACAGAAAACCATACATTGCTTGTGGCTGGTTTGATTGTGTGGGCTATAGTATCTAACGCAGCCCAATCATGACTTTTACCAATAAAAGAGTAACCTGTAATGATGAATATCATTACAATCATAATAGGTGTAAAAACACCTAGAACACTGGTAATTTTATCAAAGTCCATAAATGATACGGTTATGATTAAAAGTGAGCAAATTAATCCGCCAACCCAAAAAGGAAGTCCAAATTGTTGTTCTAAGTTTGATCCTGCACCGGCTATCATAACGAAGCCCATAATAAAACTACCAGCGATTAGTACAAAATCAAGTATTTTTGTAATAATAGGATGGGAAATCTGTGTAAAAACTTCTTCATGATTGTCTGCACGATAGTAGCTCCCCAAAGAAAGCATGATTTTACCAAATGCGGCATTTAATAGACCTAGTAATAGAACACCAATAAGACCTATTTGGCCAAAACTTATAAAATATTGTAGAAGATCTTGTCCACTCGAGAGTCCTGCACCTACAATAACGCCTATGTAGGCAAATGCAATTTTCCATGATTGTTGCATTATATTTTCCTCCTTTCAAATACATAACTTAGTATACAAAATAATATTATATCATACTAATGATTCAGTTTATGGAAAGCTCACCGCCAATCTCTATAAGTTTAGCTAAGACTGGACCCATTTATAGGCCTTAAGTTCAATACACTAACTATTGAATTGACGTCGTGTACATGTGAACGTACTGCCTCATAAATGTAACTAAGAAGTAAATCGTTTATTTTATATGAATTTGTTATAGATTAATGATTATAATTTAGGATGTTATTTATTTAAGTTTGCTACAATGCTTAAAATATCTTCTGCTTTACGGGCAATATGTGTTACGCCTAGTTCTTGGTGGAGAGATTCTTCTCTAAAGCCCCAGGTAACACCGATACAGAGTAGGCCAGAGTTTTCTGCAGTAGCAACGTCAACTTCAGAGTCACCAACATAGATAGATTCTTCAGGAGTAGAGTTTAACTCTTTTAATGCTTGGAGTACCATGTCTGGTGCTGGTTTACGTTGTAATCCTGGTCTTTCACCAATAGCAACAGGTAAGCGATCACCAAAATATTCTTTATTTAAAGGTGTAACGCCTTCTTGGATTTTATTAGATACAATAGCTAATTTATAACCTTTTTCACGCAATGCATCTAGCATATCTAAGATGCCAGGATACGGTGCTGTAGTATCTTTAAGATGTTCTCCATAGTAGGTTTTGAACTCCTCAATATATGGTTCTAATTCATGATCTGCTACTGTACTAGGCAAGCATTGACGCATTAAGTACGTTACTGCATTACCAAGTGCTGCCTTTACCTCTGCTAGAGACTTTTCAGGGAAGTTATGTGTTCGTAGTACATGATTTACAGCATTCGCTAAATCTGTAGCCGTATCGAGCAATGTGCCGTCGCAATCAAAAACGATGGTTGTATATTTCATAGGACCCTCCGATGTTAAATCAATATGTACTTTATAAGTATATGATAAATATGGAGAAAATCAAGAGAATAGCCGTATTTGTTACTATAATTGTGTTACAATAATAGCAGTATTAATTACAGTGTATAGGAGGCGTAGTATGACTGAAATACAAGCTCTTTTATTGATAAAATCTATTCTCGAATCCGCAGATATTCATGGTATTGAAAACATTTTGGCTGAGGATTGTGAATACATGTCTACGGGTCGAGGTATTATTGGCCGCAATCGTAATGAAAGTATTGAGTTTTTATCCTCTATGACTGAGTCTATTAAGGCTGATAATGTGCCTGTTACGTGCAAGGTCATGCATATTACCGATGTGTATGAGGAGGATGCGCTATTCCATGAGGGCCGTCATGGTTTGACTGTTTCTTATGAAAGCAGCGATAACTATGTGTACATGATTTTTGTTGATGTAAATGATGAGGGGCTCGTAGACCGTATCGTATCTAGTCAGGAAAACTATAGTATTGAGTATGATGATCTTCGCTTTGGCGATGATGACAGTGAGTATGCTTTTATTTCTGCCCCAACTACTGTGAAAGATTGGATTACAGCCCTCAGCATGTGGCTTGAAACCGGGAATGTTGATGTGGATGATTTTTACCAATATATAGATGAAGACACACGTGTTGTATTCCAAAAAGGCGATGCTGAATCCATCACCCTTGAAAGTGGCCTTGATGTAGAAGATTACTTTGATCAGCTCATGAACCAACACTTTGATGCGGTACCTCATATCATTCGCGATGAAGAAGATGGCCTTATTTTAACCTATGGTCCTATGAGTGCCATTGCAACCCTCAATGAAGAAGGCGCACTAGCCCTAATTAGTATCTATATCGACACACGTGACGAAGACGAAGCTACTGATGAAGTTGGCTATATCGAAGAAGAACTAACTAAGACAACAACTACTGAAGAAGATTTATTATAAATAACTCTATCAGTAAAATGTACTATACTTATTCTAAATATATATGGTTAGTGAGATACTACCAGTTAAAAGTATTATATTTAGTCTAGAAATGTAAAAAACTACCAGTTAATTTCACGTTGTAGTAGATCGATCTCCTGTTATTGAAGATCGGTTTACAAAACAACATGACAACTGGTAGTTTTAAATTTAATTAGAAATAATTATTTTTAACTGGTAGTATTTACATTTCATCATGGTCTTTAATGAGACCAGCTTTTTTCTTTTTCCAGTAGGAGTAATAGAACGGTAAGATAACGATACAGCCGCCTAGCCCCCATAGTAATTGGTTAGTTTGTGCTTGGGCGAGCATCCATAGGGAGGTGCCGATCGCAATAACTGGGATTAAATAGCCACCAGGGATTGTATAAGATCGAGTTTTGTCTGCCCATTTACGACGGAAGATAATAACTGCTAAACATGTTGGTAGGTATTGTGTAAAACGAGATACTGCACTGATGGCTGCTAGTGTAGTAAAGGAACCAGACCATGCAAGTAATACACTGGCAATAGCAGTAACAATAGCTGCAATATATGGTGCATTATAACGATTACGTTTAGCTAGTGCACTTGGTAACATACCGTCTTCAGCCATGGATGTAGCCACACGAGGTGCATAGTAAGCCTCCGCAAAGTTGATACCACCCATAGAAATCAGTGTTCCTACTAATACAACGTACATACCGATAGGACCTACAATTACGTTAAAAGCATCTTGGACTGGTGCTTTTGTATTAGCCAAGTCAGAGCCGAGTACACCGATAGATACGGCGAGGATTGCCATATATAGAACGGACACGAGAAGCATACACATGATAATAGCCCGTGGCAAATTCTTTTTAGGATTTTTCATATCCTCTGCAGCAATGGCAATAACTTCAAATCCTGTATAGGCAAAGAATAGAAGAACTGCTGCTTGTGCAAATGATCCATCCACATAAGTATCTTGAGGGAAGACTGGCGTAAAGTTAGCTCCATTTATAAAGAAAATGCCAATTGCAATGAATAGGGCAAGAGGAACTAACTTAGAAATAGTGATTAAGTTGTTAACGAATTTTGATACGTTAACACCAAAGATATTTACAATGGTAAGACCTACAATCAAGATAAATGAAATAACATCTTTTGCAAGATCACCACTTAACGCCGGTACTGCGGCACCTAATGCGGTAGCAAAGCCAACGGCCATGGCCGCCCAAGCAATAACGGTTACAATCCATTTTAGAACGCCTACTTCGAAGGCCCAAAAGTCACCTAATGCATGTTTTGCATATAGGTAAGGTCCGCCATTACGTGTAAATAAGCTTGCCGCTTCAGCAAAGCAAAGGGCGATACAGCCTGCAATAACGGCGTCAAATAATAGGACGCCTAAACTAGCGGAACCAATGATAGAATATGCTTTGTTTGGTAGTAGAAATATACCTGTCCCTACAATACCATTGATGCCTAGGAGTACAATACTCCAGAAGCCAAATTTTCCGGTTTCTTTCATACTAAAACCTTCCTACTATTTAGTTATATTTTCTCGAGCTGCTGTTACAAAGGCAGCAAATAAACGTTTTGCATTCTCATCTGTTTCAGACATCATTTCTGGATGGAATTGGCAGGCTACTAACCAAGGATAGGAAGAGTCTTCTAAACCTTCTACGGTACCATCCTTAGCTCTTGCTACTACTTGTAAACCTTTACCAATATGTTTTACTGTTTGATGATGGTGAGAATTTGTAATCCATGTGGAGCGACCAATTGCACTGGCTAGTTTTGATTCAAATTCAATATCTACTGTATGAGTGCCAAGAGAAGGTGTTTGGTTTTGTGAATGTTTTATCGTACAGTTTTCGTCATACTTTAAATCTTGGTATAGAGAACCACCACGATATACATTTAAAATTTGAATGCCTCGACAAATACAAAAGATAGGAATTTGTTTTTCTTCCGCTGCTTTTAATAATGCAAAATCGAATTGATCTCGTTCAGGGAATACATCGCCTAGACCTTGCAATGGTTCCTCACCGTAATTAAGTGGAGATACATCATGGCCGCCAGATAATAATAAGGCGTCAAGTTTTGCCACTGTTTCACGGGCTACGTCGAGATTTTTTGTAAATGGAATGATAACTGGAATGCCACCAGCCTCTTCGATAGAGCGTGGATAATCATGGTTTACATAAGAACGTAATAAATCTACGTAGGCACCGCCGTTATCCCGTAAGATATTGCCAGATACACCAATGAATGGTTTTGTCATAATATCACCTCAGATATGTAAAAATTTGGACAATTAGTATAATTAGTATAATTTTAGTATATCAAATATACGTGAATAAATAATACTACTATTGTAATTAATTATAAAACTTATACATACTATAATATGTTAAGATTGATACATTTTCTAACATTCATATTAGTCCTGTAGGGAAATTATATTAATATATGTTTTGTTAAAAACATGGTATGATAGATTACAAATAAACTGTACGGGAGGTTTACTATGGTTTTTCTTACATCCTTACAGAGCATCATACCTATTGTATTGCTAATCTCGCTAGGGTATATACTAAAAGGGCGAGGGATGTTTCATCCTATATTTAGTGGTAACCTATCTAGATTTATCATGTCTGTTGCGTTACCAGCTGGTGTATTTGTATCGGTATTGCATCATCTACATACATCGGATTTATGGGACCTTCGATATGGGATGCTAGCCGTTACATTAACCTATGTAATTGCGTATATCGTTGCTTTTATCATGATGAAAGCACTGAAAGTACCTCGAGGTAGGCGTGGTATTTTTATAAATATGGTAGTTAATGATAACTGCTTATTTATTGGATTACCAGTGCAAATCGCCCTCTTTGGTCAAGATGCGCTACCATATTTCTTGTTATATTATATCGGTAACACTATTTCAGTATGGATGGTAGGGGTATTCCTTATAGAGTTAGATCCACTGCCTAATGATGAATTAGGTTTTGATAATAGTAAAACTGATGGTATAAGTAATAGCACAATAGCTACAGAAACAAATCATAAGAAGTTTAAATTTGATTTGAAGAAGTTATTACCTCCACCATTGTTAGGGTTCTTTGTAGCATTAATATTCTTATTCTTTGAAATTCCTTTAGCACCAATTTTACATACTACATTGAATTACTTAGGAGATATGGTAACCCCATTATCCTTGATTTATATTGGTATTGTACTTCATGATGCGGGGTTAAAAAGTATGAGTCTCAATAAAGATTCCATTGGTGGTATTATCGGTCGTTTTGTAATATCACCGATTATCATGTTCTGTGTCATTCTGGGCTTGCAATATGGCGCAGGTATCGTCCTAGAACCAATAGCAATCATTACCTTTGTTGTACAATCGGCGGGTCCCGTTATTGCAGTATTACCAATTGTAGCCAATGAATCCAAAGCTGATCTGCCATTTGCTACAGGACTTGTCATGATTAGTACTATATTATTTGTGGTAACTATACCAATTATTATGGAAATCCTAACTATGATAGGTATAACAGCATAAACTAAAAGGTCTGACAATATAGTCAGACCTTTTTTTTCTATATTTTCTATACGAGTGAAATTGATAAAATGTAAAATAAGTGTTAAAATTATAAACAAATATATGCGTTTAAGGAGAGAGATATGATGCTAAGATGTTTGTTATTGTTAAGTTGTATTGGATTTTTAGGGACTATAGGCGTATCTCAGGCCATTGATGTTAATATTCCTGGGGCTCGCCCAGACATTGGGAAAGAAGCGTATCAAGAATATCGTATTCAAGGAGAATTCGCTAAGAAGGTTGATGACTACCAAGAGTCTGAGGTTAAAAAATGGGCACAACATGAGCCAAATTATGATAATGAAAAATTAGATGATGATATTTATGTAGTACAAGAATTGACTAGAGCAATACATCATTCTAGGAGTGTATATATTATTACAGATAATGGGGCTGATATTAAATTTACAGGCTCGAAAGAAAGTATAGTAGGTTGGTCTATTGATCCTAAACATATCTCTAAGTCTTCCATTAAGAGTGTGGGAGGAACTATTAACGCCGTGTCTGATTTTAGATATGAAACAAGACAACAGCCTAAAGGTTCTAAATGGGAAGATACAAATATAGAGTATACTGATTTAAATAAATCTCTTTTACAGAATACTTTGAATGAGAGATTAGAAAAGCGAAAAGACTCAGTTCGATTTGTAGATGGCGATGTATTTACTATCCTGGACTTGAAAAAGCAACGTGGGATGTAATAGGCTTTGATGATCATTTGGTTGTGGGGACAATCAACTTTACATTACCTAAAACACCTACTATTTCTTATCATATTGGTCAATCTCTTAATAAAGATATTATAAAAAATTATATTAAAGATGATACTCAGCGTTCCATCTCAGATACAATGGGACCTTTGGCTAATTTTGTCTTACCTTCTATTAAGCCAGCTAGTGATGTGTTAGCATATACTGATCCTGTTCATTTGGGACCTTATACATTTAGGGTATTAAAAAATAGTAAATTCAAGAAACATGAGGTTATAGGCCCAGCTGAATATGATGTTTATATGTCTGGACGTATTAAAGCTGTATTTGGTAAGCAACCATTTATAGAAGGTGCTAGTGTTGAAAAACAAAATATTTTATATAGTTACTTAAGAACTGTTGTTAAAAAATATGCTTGAAAGGTCATAAGCGATTACAATATGCCACAGTTTGGAACAATGGTGTTCCAGCTTTATACTTTGAAGCTAACAAGGAAAATGCAACACTATTTGGTATGGTTTTGTATGATAATCAGTATGTTTATACGTATTATTTATACAAACCTGATGATGTTCACGTAAGTAACTATAAATTGAGAGACGTAATTCAATATGTAGATGCTAAACGTAGTAAAGCTTGGAATAATAAGGCTTTTGTGGGAATCGGTATTTCACCTGTAATGTTAGATATGATACAAACAAATCCTACTATTAGGGATATTGTGAAAGATAAAAAAGTACATAATGATAAGAAGTAATACTATAAAAAGATAGCGTAAAGTGAGTGGCATAAAAAAGAGGTTTAACACTTGAGTGTTAAACCTCTTTTTTTATGCTTATCTAAAGAATCTACCGATGAGTGGCATGCTTGCACCATCATTTTTATTAAGTCCTTTTAGAAGAACCATGATAATAACGTAGAGCAATAAGCCTTCGATACCTGTGAGTATGAAGTTAACCCACATTGGTAAGATATCTGTTAAGTAGTGGTAACTCATAAAGATGAGTATACCCATGACACCGGCACTGACCACGTTTTTCCATAGAAGGGAAATATCGAGGAAGTAGCCTGTGTATTTTTTGATGTAAATCAAGTTGAGTAACGCTGCAAAGCCAATATCAGCAACGGTTGCCCAAGCGGCACCACCGATACCAAGCCATGGGATGGCCGTTAATGTCCAGTTCAGGATGACTTTGATTACTAACGCAATACCCATATTAATTACAGGAATACGCGGTTTGTTAAGACCTTGTAAGATACCTGTTGTTACTTGGTGTACACCAAGGAAGAAGATAGAGAACGCTGTAATTTGTGTAGCTAATTCTGCCTTAGGTGCATTATAAATCAAGGTAACTGTTGGGGCAGCAAGTACATACAATAGCACTGTAAATGGTACAGTAGCCATAAATGTCAATCTCATGGAGCCAGAGGTACGTTCATAAATACCTTGATGATCGCGTTTGGCAAAGGCATGAGAGATAGCTGGTACAATGCTTGTTGCAAGGGCCGCTGTAATGATGGTTGCCAAGTTGATGAGCGGTACCGCCATACCTGTAAGATAACCGAACAGTTCTGTTACTTCATTCATCGGGAAACCAGCATCTAAGAGTCGACGTGGTACGATGAGCAAATCGAGGTTAGCCGTCAGTGGCAACATGATACTTGCTAAGGAAATTGGAATGGACAATGTTAAGAGTCGTGACAAAATTTCTTTAGCTGATTCACGAGGACCATCGTAGCTTTCACCAGTACTACTTGCCTTAGGCAATTTATAGTAGTAGTACAAGAGTACTAGGAAGGCACCAAAGGCACCGACACCAGCACCTAAGCTAGCACCACCTGCAGCAGCCGGTAAACCGTAAGGCAACAAGATAGCTGCGGCACCGAGCATGACGATAACACGTAACAGTTGTTCTACGATTTGGCTGACCGCCGTTGGCGTCATCATTTCATAGCCTTGGATATACCCGCGGAAGCAGGAAATCCACGTTACAAAGAATACTGCCGGAGCGAGCGCGATGATAGAGTAGTAGGCACGGCTTTCAGCAATGAGACCACTAGAGATTAGCCAATCTGCACCAAAGTACATGGCGAGGCTGGCGATAAAGCCTGTAATGGTTAACATTGTAAAAGATATATTGAATACTCTCTTAGCACCACCAAAGTCGTGTAAGGCTAATCGTTCTGCCGTCAAAATAGAGATGGCAATCGGCACACCTGCGCTCGAAATTTGTAATAGTAACAAATAGATAGGAAAGGCCATCTGGTAGATACCGATGCCTTCACCACCCAAAATGCGGGATAGAAGAATCCAGTTAATACTACCGATGGCTTTCACTACGAAACCGGCAATGGTTAAAATTAAGGTTCCTTTTAAAAATCCACTAGCCATTGATTATAGTTTGTTGGAAGAACCTAATACATTTTTAATTTTGTGAGCTACCATGCCTTTAATAGCATCACGAGCAGGTCCTAAGTATTTACGAGGGTCAAATTCGGATGGATTTTGAGCCAAGTATTCACGTACAGATGCAGTCATAGCAAGGCGAAGGTCTGTATCGATGTTGATTTTGCAAACTGCCATTTGAGCTGCTTTGCGAAGCATTTCTTCAGGTACGCCTTGTGCACCAGGAATGTTGCCACCGAATTCGTTACATTTTGCTACGAATTCAGGCAATACGGAGGATGCGCCATGTAATACGATAGGGAAGTTAGGCAACAATTCGCCAACTTTTTTCAAACGATCGAAGTCGAGGTAAGGGTCGCCTTTGAATTTGTAAGCGCCATGGCTAGTACCAATAGCAATTGCTAAGGAGTCTACGCCTGTAAGATGTACGAATTCAGCAGCTTGTTCTGGATCTGTGAAGCGTGCATCTGCATCGGATACGTTTACATCATCTTCAACGCCAGCTAAACGGCCCAATTCTGCTTCTACTACAACGCCATGAGCGTGAGCATATTCAACAACTTGTTTAGTAATTTTTACGTTTTCATCAAAGTCATGGTGAGATGCGTCGATCATAACGGATGTGAAACCACCATCTACACAGTCTTTACAGATTTCGAAGGAATCGCCGTGATCAAGGTGAAGAGCGATAGGTAAATTGCTGTCTTCAAGAGCTGCTTCTACGAGTTTTACAAGGTAAATATGTTTAGCATATTTACGAGCACCTGCAGATACTTGCAAGATAAGAGGGGATTGTTCCTCTTTGGCAGCATCTACGATACCTTGTACGATTTCCATGTTGTTTACATTGAAAGCGCCAACAGCATAGCCGCCTTCATAGGCTTTTTTGAACATTTCTGTAGTAGTAACTAATGGCATGTTGTCCTCCTTGGCCATAGGCCTGTCATATCATGTTATTAATACTGTGACTGCTAGTATTTCTAGCGCATATGAGCTAGATAAAAAACTAGTGTTATTGCAATCATATATCAATTCAAGTTAAGTATATCAAGAAACACTATAAAGGGCCAATATTTTTTGTATAACTTATGCATAAAATTCGTCAAATTTTATAGCCCATGTGGGTTAATTTTTATGTATTAGTGTTTATTTAGTAAATATTGATTACCTTAGTAGGTCAGTAATGCCTTCATATCCGATGGTATTGGTGCCTGTAGTTCTAACCATTCATCTGTCATGGGATGGTAAAAGCTAACGCGTGATGCATGGAGTGCTTGGCGTCCAATATAATTTAAATGCCCACCATAAAGGTCGTCTCCAGCAAGTGGATATCCCAGTTGAGATAGATGGACACGAATTTGATGGGTTCGCCCTGTATGTAACAAACATTGAACATGAGTGAAGTATTGGTCTACCATATTTTGACTAATGGCATTACTACTAAGAACCGTTATATCTGTGTGAGCTGGTTTACCTTCGCTTGTACAACAACGTTCGATAATACTACCTGGTTTGTGCCCGATAGGCCATTGAATGCTTATAGAATTAGCAGGTAATTGACCTTCTACAATAGCATCGTAGTTTTTATGAAAATGAGTTCGCTTTTTATCAAACGCATGTTGTACTACAGATGTTTTTGCGATGATAACAATGCCAGAGGTATCCTTATCCAATCGATGAACAGGATGAAAATCATAATGCTGATTTGTCTCTTGATAGTAATGTAGAACACCATTTGCTAAGGTATGATCTCGTACTGTAGATGTGGGATGCATGAGTACACCAGCCTCCTTGTTGATAACTAGAATATACTCATCTTCGTAGACAATATCCAGATTCATAGGGCTTAAACTAAATTCTTGATCTGGTGTCAATTTCATAACGAGATGATCACCACCATGTACTAGGGTGTTCCACGTAGCAGCATTGCCATTTACTGTTATGATACCGTCATTTCGCAATCGCCGTCTCATACGTTGTGAAATATGCTGTTGTTTTATAATATGATTTATAGACTGCGTATGTACATCAGAATCTACAATCAAGTCGATAATAGTTGCTGTTTTCATAGCTTTTATTATATCAAATAAAAAGTAAATGAAGAATTTTTCATCCTTTGTTGTTTTTCTAAAGGTCTATATAGTATAATTTATGTTAATAAATTTTATATATTTTTAATATATAGGTTTGGTATAGATATAATTGTTTTGTACCTAAGTTTAATTTGTAAAAGGAGAGGTTTATGAATCTTAACAAGAAATCCTTATTAGTCGCTTGTGTGTTGGCGGCTATGTCTACAAGTGCTTTCGCAGCATCTACTACAACATCTACTACTAGTACAACAGTGATGAATCAAGATACACCAACATCTACTAGTACAAAAGTTACACGTGAACAACATACTTCGACTCTATCTACATCTACAACAACAACTACAGAAAAATCTTCAAACCATTCTAGCAGTACCTCTGTGGGCGTAGGTGTTGGTATTGGTCGACTTGATACTTTTGTACCTATTTCTGGGGCTGTTAAAGAGCCACCAGCAGCTGTTAAAAAAGCTATGAAGGTATTGAAAGATGACCCCTTATTACAACAAGGATATTTAGGCCTTGTTAAAGAAAAGGGAAAATGGGGTATCGTAGGTACTAATGGTCAAGTCGTACTTGCGCCAGCCTATAAATCTTTAGACGCATCTAGTAAAAAGGATGGTACGTTCTTTGTTGAGGAAGGTAAAAATAAAATTTCTCACATTAAAGGCGATGGTACTGTATTAGAATCCGGCAAAGAAGCGCAAGAAGCTTTATATAGCAGCCTTAATGAGAAGAATACGGCTGTTAAAGAGTTAAATGATTTTGATCCTAAAACTGCTAGTCAAAACTATCCAAGTGATTCTTATGTAGCTTTCACGGAAAAAGGTAAACTAGGATTTAAAGATGCTAAATGGCAATGTAGTAATTCAGCCTCAATTTAAAGCGTTATCTGATGTAGAAACTAAATTTAGTGAGGACCGTGCCTTTGTAAAAGCTAATGGCAAAGTGTTGCTATCGATGGTAAAGGTACTGTATTGTTTAATGCTCCATCTAATGAAGTATATCCATATAAAAATGGCTTAGCTGAATTCCGCCGTAAGGTAAGTCACTTTGGCCTTGGTGGTATTCTAGGTCTTGTAGGTATGGGCTATTTCTATAATCATGGTGGCGTATATCTTGATGGCCTTGGCGGTCTTGTAGATGATGGCATGAAGCGTGGCTATATTGATCGTAATGGTACTGTTGTAATCGATAGCAAGAACGATTATGTATACCCTATGGAAGAACATGGTACTTTGGTTCGTAATGAAGGTAAATTAGGCTTTATGAATCGTCAAGGTCAATATGTAATTCAACCTGGCAACTATGAAGCAGGTACTATCGATATGAATAATGTATTGTTGACATTGAAAAATAAAGATACTAATAAATATGGTATTTTTGATATGGAAACAGGTAAACAAGAGGTACCATTTAAATACGATACTATCGAGTTTGTAGGTGAGCATGAAATGTCTGTTACTAACGATACAAATCGTTATGTAGTAGATATGGCTACTGGTCGCGTTATCTATAAAGGCGATAAATCTATGAACGTAAAAACATTCCTTGGTGATACGTATACATGGGTATATAACAAAGAAGGTAATTATAAGATTCTATCCATTGATGGTACAGTGACAGAAACTCCAGTTATGAAAGATATTTCTGGTACTGGTAGCTTCTCTCATGGTTACAGCCCTGTAAAAATTAAAGGCAAATGGGGGATTATCAACTCTAAAGGCGAGTTAGTAGTTCAACCTACTTACGATGAAATCACAATTTTATAATTATAATGTTAAGACTGCATTTGAAAGAGTGCAGTCTTTTTCTATTTCTTGACTATATTGATTATATGTATAAATTTTTTATATTTATCTATATATTTATTCAATAGATATTCAATAGATAATTCTTCTATGATTAATAATAGTTATAATTAAAAATATCGATTTACCTAGAAAATAAGCCTGTTTTAAGGTATAATTATAGAGATATATTCCGATTTGGTGTAGTTTTACACTTTCACTTGGAATATGAGGATGATGAAAGTAATGCTATGAACCCCATGCCCAACGGGTTCAGGTGTAGGAGGTATAAAATGGCTAAAGATTGTTCCTTTGACGTTGTGTCCGAAGTGGATATGCAGGAAGTAGATAATGCGGTAAACCAAGCGAAAAAAGAGATTGGTACGCGCTATGATTTCCGTGGATCTAAAGCGGAAATTAGTCTTGAAGGCGACACTATCAAAATCATCGGTGATGATGAATATAAATTGAATGCCATTATCGATGTTTTAAAAGGCAAAATGGTTAAACGTAACGTAGCGATTAAAAATCTTGACTATGGCAAAGTTGAACCAGCTGCTGGTGCTACAGTTCGCCAAATCATTACTATTAAAAAAGGCATTACAAAAGAAAATGCTAAAGAAGTAGTAAAAGCAATTAAAAACATGAAAATTAAGGTACAAGCATCTATCCAAGAGGATCAAGTGCGTGTATCTGGTAAGGATAAAGATGATTTGCAAGCAGTAATCCAAATGTTAAAACAATTGGATATCCCTGTAGAATTGCAATTCGTTAACTTCCGTTCCTAATAACATATGTCCATAAGATAGGGTTAGTTTGATTCATTGGAGTTGCTAACCCTATCGGTGTAGGAGGCCTTATGAAAGTAGAGGACATGAAGGGTGGCTATACCACAGGTTCATGTGCTACGGCAGGTATGAAAGCTGGTTTATTGGCCCTCTTAGATAAGAACATCGTGGATCAAGTGGTCATTGAAAATCCTCAAGGTCAGTATATTGAGGTACCTATCAAACAGGTAGAGGTCATATCCGATACAGAGGCTAAGGTGACCGTTATGAAAGACGGCGGCGACGATCCTGATGTAACCCATGGCAATGATGTGGAAACGACGGTGACCCTTGATGATACTGGTGAACTACGATTCCGAGCGGGCTTTGGCGTTGGGACGGTAACGAAACCGGGCCTTGCGATGCCGCCAGGAGAACCGGCTATCAATCCAGGGCCTAGGACGATGATGAACATCGTCTTTGAAGAGCATTGTGTACATGGCCAAGGTGTAACAGTAACGGTGAGCGTACCAAACGGTATGGTATTAGCCAAGAAAACCTTAAATCATACCCTGGGTATCGAAGGTGGTATTTCCATTATCGGTACTACGGGTATCGTTAAGCCTATGAGTGAAGAAGGGTTCAAGAACTCGTTAGTACCTCAATTGAAGTTATGAAGGCCAATGGTTGTGAAACGGCTGTTCTCGTGCCGGGCCGTATCGGTCAGGATCTGGCGGAACAAGTACTTGGTATACATAAGAACCAAATGGCAGAAACCAGTAACTTTATCGGTTTATGCTGGAAAAGGCAGTACAAATTGGCTTCAAGCGTATCTTGATTATCGGTCATATTGGTAAGCTAATAAAACTTGCTAGTGGTAGTTTCCATACCCACAATCGCATGAGTGATGGTCGCATGGAAAGCATTGTGGCCTATGCTGCCTTAGAAGGGGCATCCCAAGCGGTGTGTGAAGAGTATTTAATTGCCAAACTACAGAGTCTACGTTCCCTATATTGGAGCGTGAAGGACTGACTGGTGTGTACCAACGTGTTGTAGATCGTGCATCGTTACGTAGTGAGCGATATATTGCTAATGAAGCAGAGGTAGGTATCATTATTACCACCTTAAAGGGCGAGATTTTGGCAATGGATAAGCATGCTAAAGAGATAGGAGAGCTTGAACAATGGCACATACCTTGTATATCGTAGGCATTGGACCAGGTAATCCTGATTATGTGGTGCCTAGAGGCCTTAATTTAATTAAACATGCCACCGTATTGGTAGGCAGTGAACGGTCCTTAGAGGACTTTCAAGAGCCTGGCCAAATTACATATCCTGTAACGGGTAAGCTTAGCTTACTGGCTGAGCAAATTGAGCGTGAGCTCAACGACCATGATGTTGTAGTTATGGTAAGCGGTGATACAGGCTACTACAGCTTGTTACCGTATTTGAAAAAGAAATTTACTGCTAACTCTATTGAGGTTGTGCCCGGCATTAGTTCTATGACCTTTGCCTTCGCACGACTTAATGAGGTGTGGCATGATGCGGATTTAATGAGCTTTCACGGTCGCCAACCGGCACCAGAGAAGCTCGTATATGAAGCAGGTAAAAAGATGGGATTCTTAACGGATCCTGAATATAATCCAGCGCATATTGCGCGTATTTTAATAGATGCAGGTTGGCCAAAAGAAACGAGAGCAGCAGCCCTTGAGCGCTTGAGCTATGATGATGAAAAAATCGTAGACTCCACGTTAGAGGTGTTAACTGAGCTTGAAGGCTTTGGTCATTCTGTAATGGTGGTACTAGGATGAGACATTTTTTCGGAATTCCTGATGAGGAATTTATTCGCGGCGACGTGCCGATGACGAAATGCGAGATTCGCAAAGCCGTTATGAATGAGGCACGCATCGAGGAGGATAGCATCGTTCTTGATGTAGGTGCTGGTACGGGCTCTATTTCTATTGAAGCAGCCTTGGCGGCTCCTAAAGGGCATGTATATGCAATTGAGCGCTTTGATAAAGGCATCGACCTTATCAATGAGAACATGAAGAAATTCAATGTAAATAATATGACGATTATCAAGTCCAAAGCTCCTGAAGGCATGGAAGAATTGCCTGAGCTTGATGCGGTTATCATCGGCGGTAGCGCTGGTGGTATGACAGGCATCATGGATGAGGCGCAACGTCTTTTAAAAGTAGGCGGTCGTCTAGTGGTAACTGCAGTAACGATGGAAACTGGTTATACAATCTTAAAAGAATTGAAAGGTCGTCCTTTCACCTATGAAGGTTACCAAATGTCCATCAGCCGTTACCGCAAGGCTGGTCCATATCATTTGTTAGACCCATTGAGTCCAATTTTCATTGTATCTGCAACGCGTATCGCAGAAGGAGAGTAATATGGTTGACGTACATATCGTAGGCGCAGGCCCTGGGGATCCTGAGTTAATTACTCGCAAAGGGTATCGTTTAGTGCAAGAGGCAGACGTTGTTATTACGCTGGCTCCTTGGTAAACCCTGCCATTTTAGAGGCTTGTAAACCAGGCTGTGAAATTCATAACAGTGCTACCATGAACCTTGATGAGGTATTGGCTGTTATGAAAGCTTCTGTTGAGGCTGGTAAAAGCGTAGTTCGCCTTCACACAGGTGACCCTGCTATTTACGGTGCTATTCAAGAGCAAATGGATGCACTAGCTGGCATGGGCATTTCTTATGAAGTTGTGCCAGGTGTAAGCTCTTTCCTTGCTACAGCAGCGGCTTTGAAACAAGAATACACATTACCTAATGTGTCCCAAACAGTTATCATTACACGCATGGAAGGCCGTACACCGATGCCTCCAAAGGAAAAATTGCGCATGTTAGCAGCTCATGAAGCGACAATGTGTATTTTCCTTAGCGTTCAAATGTTAGATAAGGTTGTAGCTGAACTCATCGAGGGCGGTTATGACAAAACAACTCCAGTGGCAATCGTGGTAAAAGCGTCTTGGCCAGACCAACGCATTATCCGTGGCACATTGGAAACCATTGCGGACATCGTAGCGAAAGAAGGCGTATTGCGCCAAGCTATGATCGTAGTAAGCCATGTATTAGATAGCGAATACGAATTATCTAAACTTTACGACAAAGGCTTTGCTCACATGTACCGCAGTGCTAAGGACTAGTATGATGAAAGAACTAGAAACTGTTGCATCTACGACTGGAGCTAAGAAGAATAGAACGGCTATTCTCTCTGTATCTGAACGAGGTGCAAAGCTAGGTCAACGCATCAAGTCTTTGGTGGCACCCCATGCGGATTGCTTTGAAAAGGAAAACCGTCCCTCTGGTGGAGAGGCTATTTATTTTGATTCCCTCAAAAACCATATTGGACAGATTTTCAAGGATTACGACCAAGTTTATGTATTATGGCACTCGGTATCGTAGTGCGCATGATTGCACCATATATTGAGCATAAATCCAAAGATCCTGCTGTAGTTGTAATGGACGAAGTAGGACACCATGTAATTAGCTTATTGTCTGGGCACCTTGGGGGCGCCAACGAATGGACGCAGTCCATTTCGCTGGCCATCGATGCGGACCCAGTTATTACAACCGCTACGGATGTAAACGGATTGCCAGCGCCTGACGTGTTGGCGCGCCATGAGCATCTGTTGGTAGATGATTTTCAAACCTTAATCAATGTGAACTCTGCCATCGTTGGGGGAGAGCGAGTTGATTATTATATCGATGCTAGCTTACCGAATGCAGAGCATTTAGAACAAGCTGCGAAAGCTCATATTGGTGAGCATGGTATGGTTCATGTTGTTTCTTAGAGGAACTTGCTTCTATTCCATGTAAAAATGAAAGCACTGAAGATGGTTCTTCTCGCGTGGTTATTACGGACAAAGTAATTGCCGAGTATGGTCATCAATTGATTTTGCGCCCTCGTACCTATACGATGGGCATTGGCTGTCGTCGAGATACGCCGAAGGAATTAATCCTTGACGCCATACAACAGTCGCTAGCAGCGCATAAGCTTTCACCAAAGAGCCTTGTAACGGCAGCATCGGTCATCGTTAAACAAGACGAAGTAGGCCTCTTAGAGGCTATGCAAATTATGGGGTGGCCTATCGTGTTCTATACACAGGACGAGATGGCACCACTCATTGAAGAAGAAGAATTAAAAGAATCTAATTTTGTAAAAGGAACTATAGGAGTAGGAAACGTATGCGAGACAACGGCATTACTAGCGGCCAAGAGCCGAACATTAATACAGCACAAAACAATTTATCCCAAAACAACGGTAGCCATTGCACAGGTAACATCAAAGTAATCGGCATCGGCCCTGGCGATGAAGAGTTTATGACGCCTCAAGCGCGCGAAGCTATCTTAGCGGCTGACCGCGTTGTAGGTTATTTGACATACCTTGACTTGATTAAAGACCTTATCGAAGGTAAAGAAACTGTAGGCACTGCAATGATGCAAGAAGTAGATCGTTGCCAACAAGCCGTTGATTTAGCGTAGAAGGTCATCAAGTAGTTGTAGTATCCTCTGGTGACTCTGGCGTATACGGCATGGCAGGTCTTGTGTTGGAACTTGCTAATAAAGTGCCAGCAGAAAAACGTCCTTCCGTAGACATCGTACCTGGTCTTAGTGCTGTAAACGTAGCAGCATCTGTATTGGGTGCACCTTTGATGCATGACTTTGCAGTCATTTCCTTGAGTGACTTTGATGACTCCATGGGATCTTATTAAAAAACGTGCTGACCTTTGTGCACAAGGCGACATGGTTATCTCCTTGTACAACCCACGCAGTAAAAAACGTGTTACACACTTAGATGAAGTTCGTGAAATCGTTCTTAAATACCGCGACCCTAAAACACCTGTTGGTATCGTGCAAAAAGCAGGTCGTCCAGGTCAACATATGGTAATTTCTGACCTTGAAAACTTCACAAAAGAAGAAGTAGATATGCAAACACTTGTTATCATCGGTAACAGCCAAACCTATGTTGAAAATGGTCGCATGATTACACCTCGAGGCTACAAATTATGATTTGGGTCATTGCCGGTACTTTGGATGGTCGTACCTTAGCGGTAGAAATCCAAAAACGGACTGGTGAAGATGTGCTTGTTACGGTTGTTAGTCAATATGGGGCAGAGCTTGCTGCCCATAAAGGCATTACCGTACATACGGGCCGTCTTGACCAAGAGGCTATGCAGAACTTGATTAAGGAGCACAATGTACGCCTATTAATCGATGCAAGCCATCCGTATGCTGCTATTGTTACGCTACGGCTCAAGATGCAGCAAAGGCTGAAGGTATTCCTTTTGTTCGTTTGAACGTAAAGAGGTACCATTACCAGACTATGATAAATTACATATCGTAGTGGATGAAGTAGAAGCAGCTAATCTTGCAGGTAAATTAGCAAAGGAAAATAATAACCATGTGTATTTGACTACAGGTAGTAAGACAATGCACATCTTTGCTAAATCTGAAGCTTTGCAAGATTGCGAAGTATGGACACGTATTTTGCCAACTGCAGAGGTGTTACAAATGATGGAAGACCTCAATGTAAGTCCAAAGCGCATTGTTGCTGTACAAGGTCCATTTTCTTACGATATGAACCGCATCATGTTCCACGATACAAGGCTAGCGTTGTAGTTATGAAAAACTCTGGTCTTGTAGGTGGTGCTGATACAAAATTACAAGCAGCTATGGATCTTGGCATCCATGTTATTGTTATCGATCGTCCACGTGTTAAGATTGAAAGCCACGTGGTATCATCGAATGATGAATTTTTCAAATTATGGGAGGACACTAATGGATTACGTTAAAAATCCTAAAGCTATTGAAGATAAAAGCATGGAAATCATTTACGATTATGTAAAGGATTTAGGTTTAACAGATGATGAAGTGCGCGTTGTATCTCGTACTGTACATGCTCTGGTGATGTCGAATATGCTCAACTCGTAAAAATGAGCCCTGATGCTGTTCAAAAAGGTATTGAAGCATTGGATAATGGTGCAGATATTTATACAGATGTAGAAATGGTTCGCACAGGTATTTCTAAACCAGCTCTTAAAATTCGCGGTAACGAAGTACACTGCTTAATTAAAGATGAAAATGTAGCTAAAATGGCTAAAGAATTGGGTGTAACTCGTTCCATCGCGGCTATGCGTACATTTGGCAAACAATTAGAAGGCCAAATCGTTGCTATCGGCAATGCTCCAACTGCATTGTACGAAGTATTGCGCTTAGCTCTTGAAGAAGGTATTAAACCAGCTCTTATCATTGGTATTCCTGTAGGCTTCGTAGGCGCTGCAGAATCCAAAGATTATTTGATGGAAGTATCCCCAGTTCCTTACATCACTGTAAAAGGTAACAAGGGTGGTAGCCCAATTGCAGCATCCGTATGTAATGCATTGCTTTACACAGACGTAAAACGCAATGATATGCTCTTCGTAGAAGGCAAAGAATCTAAATAATACAAAACCCGAATCGTGTTTTAGTAGTTTTGCGATTCGGGTTTTACTGTATATATTAGAGGTTTATATGTATAATAGGGTGCTGATAGTACCATTATTTCGTGTATCAGTGATTTGTATCTTAATCATCGCCGTTATTATGAGCATGATTATATCTCTTATTTGGGGATCAACACCCGTATCATTAGCTGAGATTTGGCATACATTATGGTCTAGTGAGCTAACTGATACATCTTCACAAATTATTTGGAATATTCGATTGCCTCGCAATATTGTAGCTGCGTTAGTGGGGCTTGTCTAGCTGTATCTGGTGCAATTTTGCAAGCAGTTATGAAAAATCCCCTAGCAGATCCACAAATTGTAGGGGTATCCTCTGGTGCAGGACTAGCTGGTGTTATCATATTTATTTTATTTCCTGGGTATGATCATATAGTTCCTTTGTAGCCTTTTTAGGTGCTATGGCTGCAGCACTTATGGTGTATGCTCTAGCATGGAAAAATGGAGTGCGACCTAGTCGTATTATCTTGGCTGGTGTTGCGGTCGCAGCTTTTTAGGCTCAGGTATTTCAGCACTACTTGTATTCTATGGTGATCGTGTACAAGGGGCATTGCTTTGGATGGTAGGGGGACTCGCTGCACGCAGTTGGCCTCAAGTAGAAGTGCTGTTTCCATATGCGTTAGTTGGTCTTATTTTTGCCTGTTTAGGAGCTAAACGACTTACCATTTTAAGTTTAGGTGATGAAACTGCAAAGGGATTAGGCCTTAAGGTAGAACAAACACGGTTTATTATGACTGCAGTGGCTGCTCTTTTAGCGGCTGGTGCTGTAAGTATAGCTGGGCTTATCGGATTTGTAGGTTTGGTTATTCCCCATATGTTACGTCTTATAATCGGTAACGACTATGCATATTTACTGCCTGGATCCGCATTATTAGGCGCACTAGTTCTTGTTGTCAGTGATACAATAGGACGTGTTATGTGGAGCCCTATAGAGGTACCAGTGGGCATTATTATGGCATTCTTTGGAGCGCCGTTCTTCTTGTATCTATTGAGGAGGGATAACTAATGAATACCGCTATTGATGTAAAACAGTTATCCGTAACTCTTGGTAATCGTCATATTCTACATGACATTAATGTATCGGTTCCTATCGGTAAAATTACGACATTAATAGGGCCTAATGGTTGTGGTAAAAGTACGCTTTTACGATCTATGATTGGATATATTCATAGTCCTCGTGAATGTGTGACCATTTTGATAAACCATTACAGTCGTATTCACAAAATGAATTGGCACGTCAAATGGCATTTCTGCCACAAGTGCCTAATATGCCAAAGGATATGACTGTAGAAGAATTGGTATATTGTGGACGGTATCCATACCAAACGTGGTGGAAAAACACGGCTAAAGAAGATCGTGAAATCGTTGATTATGCATTAGACATTACAAAAACGAATCATTTGAGAGAACAATTAATCCCATCCCTATCTGGTGGCGAACGGCAACGCGTTTGGATTGCTATGGCGCTAGCACAGCAACCAAAATTATTAGTATTAGACGAACCAACAACATATTTAGATATTAATCACCAATTAGAAATTATGGAGTTATTGAAACGCTTAAATAAGGAACAAAATTTAACCGTTCTCATGGTACTTCACGAACTAACACAGGCGGTTCAATATTCACATTATATGGCTGTTATAAAAGAAGGTCATTTAGTAACGTCAGGAGAAACAAATAAAATAATATCGGATGAGTTGTTTAGAGATGTTTTCTCTGTAGATGTACAACTTGATACATTTGATAATAAAAAATATGTGCGCGTAAAAGGATTAGTTGAGTAGCTTGATACTAATAAAAAAAGAGGGCATTCCCTATTTGGGGGATGCCCTCTTTAGCATGATGCAATATGTTAGAATGTAACATTAATACCATATGCTTCTTTAACTAAACGTGCCATAGCTTCAGGTGTTTGTAGACCTGGGTTTAATAGGAATAGTTTAGATGGTAAATATATTACGCGGTTATTTTGTACAGCTTTTAAATTAGCCCATGCAGGATTATCTGTCATAGCTTGTTTCATGGCTTTTGTAATTTCTTCTTCTTTACCCATTGTAACAACAAAGATAATATCAGGGTTATCTGCGTCAATGTTTCAAGAGAGTAAGGGACCGTTTTATCCTTGGTTGTACCATCTAGGTGAGAGGCAACAACATTTGTCATACCTAGTTCTTTTACCATAGATGCAGTCACTGCTTCATCAGTTTCGGCAGTTACACCTTTCCCTGTGGCACGTAACACGGCAACACGTGCAGGCTGTTGATTTTTAACTGCATCTTTTACCTTGGTGAATATTGCTTTCATAGGTAGTAATAACAGATTTAGCCTTATCTTGATGATTGGTTAACTCGCCAAGGAATGTTAACATTGGTACATTATCTTTAATACCATCGTAATCAAAAAGTACGGTTGGAATATTATTAGCTTGTAATTGGGATTCATATTTTTTATGTTGATTTACTAAACCCAATACCACATCTGGCTTCAAGCCTAATAGTTGTTCCATGTTGATATTTGCAGTTTGACCAAGAGCAGGTAGAGCTTCTAATTCTGGGGCTAATTTATCCGTTGTATTGGCACGGCTAATGGCTTTACCATCGACAGCATAAAGCATAGATAAAACAGAATTAGATAATACAGCAATTTTTTGTGGATCCTTTGGTACAGTATAGGTTTGACCATTAAAGGTCAATTCCTTCGTAGTAGCAGAAGAGCTGGATGTGGTTTTACCACACCCAGCTAGTGCTAGTACAACCATGACCAAAGCGAGACTACAAAGTAGTAGTTTTTTCATGATGTACTCCTATGTACGTTATATAACGATACTAGTTAAATTATGGATTGATTATTTTTGTAAAGCGTCCCAAGCTTCGTTTGCACGTTCAACAAACAAGTTACGGATATTTTGGTTTTCACCTAAACCATGAAGGTAAGTATCTACTTTGAAGCCTTCTTTTTCAAGGATGGATTTATGGGAATCTGGTTCATCACCAGCCATGTCATTGTTAGCATGGTCGCCTGCAACCATCATGAATGGCATCAATGTAACGTGCTTAATACCATGTAATTTTAATTGAGGGATAACTTGTTCAAGATTTGGAGTACCTTCTACTGTGTAGATAAATACATTTTTCATAGCCAAGAGTATGGATACGGTCTTGAATTACAGAATAGTAAGCATTGGAAGGATCTGGAGTACCATGAGCCATGATAAGAACAGCATCTTCTTTGCCTAATTTAGGGAATTGAGATTGAACAGCTTTTAATGTTTCAATAACTTGGTCAGTTTGGCCTTCTTGACCCATCCAGTACATAAGAGAGTACCAAGTGTCATTTTTTTGAAATTATTTTTGTAAAATTATATACTGCTGCATCGTAGTTATATTCCATACCAGGAATTACATCTAAGATGCTAATGCAACGCGAGTGTAACCTTCTTTTTCAATTCAGCTAATGCTTCTTCAGGAGTTGGGTATGTAATACCTTCTTTTTGTTGGATACGATCACGAATAATATGGCTTGTGAAAGCTGTTACTACTTTAGTATTTGGGTGAGCTGCTTGAATAGCATCTACAGTAGCATCGATTGTTTTCGCACGAGTTTCTTTATAAGTTGTACCAAAGCTCATAACAACGATAGCATCTTTGTTTGGCAAGTTTTGTAAAGCTTCAGTATTCATGTGTACGAACACCAATTGCAGATGCTTCTTTTAATGCTGGTGTAGGATCTTTTACTTCTTCATTTAATTGATATGCAGCATTAGATACAACAGGTGCACCAAAGGATACTGCAAGACCTAGAATAGCGGATGCTAAAGCTAATTGTTTTTTCATTTCTATACTCCTATCCAAAACTAAAACTACAGTCTATGCAATTATTTACATAATTTTAATATATTGAAAAACTGTAGATTTATTGCATATATATAACCTTAAGCCAATCGTAACAAAGGGTAAAAGAGGTGTCAATAAACCCCATACCCCTAGAAGTATAGGAAAATTAAGGAGTTTTTAAGAAATTAATGTGATGAATATAGTATAGTAGTAGATTTTATAATTATATTCTTTTTGGTTATAAGGATATGAATATGTGAATACATGAGTATTTTATTTTCTTGATATCTAGAATACTTTGATGGGGCCTAATAACATTACTACAAATATATTAAAAATGATACCTATACTTGTTTGCTCCTCGTTCCTGATGTCGCTACACAAGTACAGGGCATCATTTTTATTACTGTAGTTATGTAGGCGTCCCATCAAAATATGATATATAATAAATATAAATATAAATATAAAATTTTACTAAAATAAATGTATCATATTAAAGAGAGATGGATAATGTTTGGTTTTATTGAGAGAGAACAAATTCTTTTAAAACAAAATGTATACGATCTACTACATAATACTAGGATAGGTAGAAAAGGATTTGCTTTTATATTAATTGGACTATTCTTTAGCTATTTAGTGAGTAATGCCATTATTAATAATATATCGGTAGAGTATATACTTATGTATTATGTAAGATATGTTTTTAAGATATTTGGATTGGGACTAACATTAGAATTAAGTAGACGTAGACTACATGATAATGGATATTCTGGAAAATTGTTATGGATATGGGGAACCATCGCTAGTATTATATATACTTATTATGTTTATAATATATATTCTACAGAGGGATTATTTTTGAGTTTTTTTGAACAGATATTTCTCATAGAAATATTAATTATTTTTATTCCAGCAGCATTGTTACTCTTTTTGCCCTCGGAACAATGTTTAAATAAATATGGCGATAGCAATGTGCAGATAACTTCTTCTACATATGCAATTGGATATATAGAGACAAAATTCACGTTAAGCAATGAAAAAGGGATTTTAGAATATTTGAGAGATATTTATTTATATCGATCATTTAAAGTAAGTGGTCGAGCTAAGATTATTGAGGCTGGCATAGGTGTAGGTTCACTAGGCACAATAATGGGCTTAAATGTAAATATTTTGGCGTTGCTTCTCATGATAAAAAGTGAAATGGGAATAGCTATTTTAGAGCCTATATCATGGGCGATCTTTTATATACTTTATGTCTATACACTGTTCTCTGTATTTACTTTACTCATCCGACGTCTTCATGACAGTTTGTATAGCGGTTTATGGATTTTGTTATTAGTAGTACCTTTCGCCAATGTCTTTGTCTTTTATAGACTCTTTATAAAAGGTAGTTGGGACGTTAATACATAAAAGAAATTTAATATACAAAATGGTGTTGACTCCTTTTAGTTCAACACCATTTTGTGTATCTTGAAGTAATCGTGTAATGTATATATTAAATGATTAGAGTACTATGGTTTTAAATTAGTAGGGTAGATATGTTTAGAATATTCTAATTGGTCTCTTTGGCTTATTGATGGTGAATTTCTGTCATTATAGCTCAACGAATAGTTAAAATTGTAATTGGTATCTTAGGGAATTGTTTCTTTGGACTTTCATTGACAGCGATTATATTGCTTTAAAAGTTATATGATTGATTTGAAGTATATTTTAATTATTATTCTTTGTATTGCTTGTGTCTTTGATCTATCGTCATAACTCCTATAAGTAAAATCCAGTTGGCGACCAATGAGGAGGATTTACTTTTACATGAATAAGTTTATTTTATATTTTATACGTCTTTTATGTGGTGTTGCATGGTATGATTACATTATTTTAATTAAGGAGACTTTATGAAACAAGCTATTTTAGTTGTTGCTTTATCCACTGTTGATAGTGCTCGTAAATAAAATATTATCTGGGTACCAATTGAAACGTATTCGTGAGAGGGTTATTTTTCTACTCATCTAGAACCGTGCGTGAACGCAATGGACCAATAAAGGTAATGGGGCGTTAGAAAAATTATCCAAGAGGGTATACACATGTGTATGTACAACCACTTCACTTCACTGGCGGTGAAGAGTTTGATAAATTGAAAAATAATATCCTTGCTCATGAAGGGGAAGGACAGCTAGAAGTATTGCGCGTAGGTAGACCTCTCGTATATTACATGGGCCAAGAAGAGCATCCAGATGATTACCAAATCTTAATTGACCGTTCATTAAATCTCTTAACATTTCTAAAGAAGACGGTTTACTATTGGTTGGTCATGGTGGCCTAGGCTCTGGCAACTCCTCGTATGGTAATTTACAGTTTAAATTGATTCGTGATGGCCTTACAAATGTACGTATCGCCGTTTTAGAGAATGCTCCTTATGTGGCTGATGTAGCTATGCCATGGGAATGGCTTGATGGGAAGCGTCCAAATACAATTCACCTACATCCATTATTATTAGTACTTAGGGGATCATGCCCAAAATGATCTCTTCGGAGATGAAGAGGATAGTGTAGTAAATGAATTGACTGAGGCTGGTTATGAGGTTAAACCTATTAATGCTGGTCTAGGTGAGTATGAAGTTATCAAGATATCTTCCGTCAACATTTACAAGACTGCATCGATGATTTGTATGGCAAACGTAGCCCACATCGCCCTACAATTCCAAATATTAAATAGTGCCTTTGTATATCTTGCATAAATTGGTTATAATAATAGATATTGCAATTATAAATAAACTGTAACTATAAGAATAGGAGATACCCATGAAAGGTAAATTATATGGCATTGGCGTAGGCCCTGGTGATTCTGAATTAATGACTGTGAAAGCTGCTCGCATCGTAGGTGAAGCAGATATTATTATCACACCTAAAACAGAAAAGAAAGATGGCTCTGTAGCCCTTGATATTGCATCCCCATATATCCAAGAACATACAGAAATCGTTCCTGTAGTATTCCCAATGGTATTGGATGATGCTACACAAGAGGAAGGCTGGCAAGAAGCAAAACGCATTATCTTGTCTTACTTAGATGAAGGTAAAAGCGTTGTATTCTTAACATTGGGTGATCCTATGTTCTACAGCACGTACATGTATGTATACCGCTTGATTGAAAATACTGGTCATGAAATCGAAACAATTCCTGGTGTAACTGCATTCTGTGCTATTGGTTCCCACCTTGGCTATCCAATCGTAGAGAAGGAAGAAGTATTAGCTATCGTTCCTGCTACAGCACCTAAAGAAAAAATTGATGCTGTATTGGCTGTAGCTGATGATGCGGTAATCATGAAAGTGTACAAAAACTTTGATGAAGTACAAGAAACATTGATTAAACACAATATGGCAGATGATGCGGTTATGATCAGCCGTGTAGGTTTGCCAGATGAGCAAGTATTCGTAGGCCTTGATAATATGCCAAAAGATACTAAACTCAACTACTTGTCTACAATCCTTGCAAAACGTAAGGACCGTTAACAAACACGTCGTATTACGAGGTAATATTTATGAACACAGTACATATTCCACGTGTTGTCATTGCTGGCACTAACTCTGGTGTAGGTAAAACAACTATCGTAGCGGGCTTATTGGCTGCTTATGCAAATGGTGGACGTACGGTGCAATCCTTTAAAGTGGGCCCGGATTATATTGATCCGGGCTTTCATAAAATTGCATCCGGCCGTGACAGCTATAATTTAGATACGTGGCTCGTGCCACCGCACAAATTAAATCCTTTCTTTGCTACTATGGCGCATGGAGTAGACCTTGCTATTATTGAAGGTGTTATGGGCCTTTATGATGGTGGTCGAGAAGGCGTTAGTTCTACAGCTCAAATTGCTAAACAATTGAATGCACCGGTGGTGCTTGTTATCGATTGCAAGGCCATGGGTGAAAGTGCGGCAGCTATTGCTAAAGGTTTCCGTGATTATGATCCAGAGGTAAACTTTGGTGGCGTTATCTTGAACCGCTTAGGTTCTGCCAACCATGAGCGCATGGTTCGTGAAGGCATGGATAAGATAGGTGTACCTGTTATTGGTGCTATTTATCGAGATGACCGTATGCACTCTCCTGAGCGCCATTTAGGACTCACACCTGTTACTGAAATAGATCCAACAGAGGCCATCAACACGATTCGCGAAGCCGTTGAGAAAATGGTAAATCTAGATCAATTGTTGGACATTGCATCTAGTGCACCTGCTATTGAGTTACCGAGGCTGTAGATGCTAAATCCGTTGAAAAGCGAGTTAAAATTGGCGTAGCCTATGATGAGGCGTTCTCTTTCTACTATCCCGCAAGTTTAGCGCCTTAGAAGAGAAGGGGGCCGAGCTCGTTTATTTTAGCCCTCTTAATGATCTAATGATTCCCGAAGTAGACGGCCTTGTATTTGGTGGGGGCTTCCCTGAAATGTTCTTGTTCCAATTATCTAGTAATGAATCTATGAAGGAATCTATCCGCCAAGCAAATGAACAAGGTATGCCGATTTATGCTGAATGTGGTGGGCTTATGTACCTTTGTGAAACGATTCACGATTTTGAAGGCTCTGTATATGAAACAGTAGGGATTGTACCGGCTAACTGTGTGATGCAACAAAAACTGCAAAAGGTTGGCTATGTTACGGCTACTGCCAAAAGAGATACTTTATTAGGGGCCGCAAATACATCCCTTCGTGGGCATGAGTTCCATTTCTCTACGATGGAGCCCACAGTAGAAGACTTCCCGTGGGCATTCCATTTAGAAGGAGGCCGTAAGCCTCAATCTTATGATGGCGGCTATGCTACTAATAATGTATTAGCATCCTATTTACATTTGAACTTTGCTGGTTCTGATGAAGGGGCGCAACACTTTGTAGATATATGTGCTACGTATAAAGCTAAAAGGAGCTAATTATGAGTGAACGAGGCTTAATTTTAGTCAACACAGGCAATGGTAAAGGTAAAACTACGGCCGCTTTAGGTGTTGCATTGCGTGCTGTTGGTCAAGGCTTTAAGGTTCTCATACTACAATTTATTAAAAGTGGTAATGGCTATGGTGAATTAGCAGGTCTCGCTAAATTAGGTGACCAAGTAGAAATACGCTCCATGGGTAAAGGCTTTATTTACTATAAACGTGATGAAGTAGGAGAGGCTGAGCTCGCAAGACACAAAGAGGCGGCTCAAACTGCTTGGCATACTTTGGTAGAAGAGGTTAACTCTGATACATGGGATCTTATCATAATGGATGAAATCAACAATGCCATTAATTACGAGCTTATTGATGTAAACTCTGTAGTAGATATGCTAAAGAATAAACCAGAACGACTTCATGTAATTTTGACGGGCCGCTATGCTAAACCAGAAATTATTGAAATAGCGGATACGGTAACAGAAATGAACGTAGTAAAGCATGCCTATGAGAAGGGTATTAAGGCTGCTAAAGGTATTGAGTTTTAAGTATATGTACTCTTAAGGATACTGCTAAAGGCATGTGTAGTAGCATGTTTAGTAGTACATTTAGCAACTAATATTTTGTATTTATGAGTTTTAACTATAATTAAATCTAAAAGTTTCGAAAAAGTCCTTGCTAAAACTATATCGAAAATGTATAATATAGTCATAAGCACAGTAGTGCTCAATATTCTTGACATTAAGTATGTATATAACAATAACCAGGAGGTTAACTATGGCTGTACATGATTACATTAAATCCGGCGATTTCGCTACTGAAAAACACGTTCCTGTTATCGAAACAGTTGACACTGTAAAAGCAGGTGAAACTTTCCACGTAACTTTGTCCGTTGGTAAAGACATTGCACATCCTAACACTGTAGAACATCACATTGAATGGATCAAATTGTACTTCGTAGCTGAAGGTACTCAATTGCCATTCGAAGTTGGTGAAATTTCCTTCAACGTACATGGTGATGGCGCAACTGCAAACGAAGGCCCTGTACATGCAATTTCTGAAGGTTCTTTGGCAGTTTCCTTGAACAAATCTGGTAAATTGATTGCTGTATCTTACTGCAATCTTCACGGTTTGTGGGAATCCGAAAAAGAAATTACAGTTGCTTAATTAACTAAAACAACTAATAAAGACCAGCCTTAGGGCTGGTCTTTTTGCATATATCTTAATGTCCGCAGAAAAAGGATTTTTGTATTAGTCCAGTGGAATGATTGCTGTACATCCCTTTACAGTGCTATTTGTTTGTGGTAAAGTATATTCATATTGATATTTAGTAAATAGTTAAATGAGGGATTATTGTGGCCTTAATCGTTAAAAAATTTGGTGGTAGTTCCGTAGCTACACCAGAAAAAATATTTAATATTGTTGATCGCGTCCTTCGTGAGAAGCAAGCAGACGATAAAATCGTTATTGTTGTATCCGCAATGGGTGATACAACGGATGACTTGGTAGCATTGGCTAAACAAGTAACATCCAAGCCTTATGGTCGTGAGATGGACCGCTTGTTATCCACAGGTGAACAAGTAACGATTGCATTGATGGCAATGGCTTTTAACGAACGTGGTCAAAAATCTGTATCCTTAACAGGTGACCAAGCAGGTATCACAACTAGTGATAGTTTCAATAAAGGCCGCATTTTGGGCGTTGATCCAAATCGCGTGTTTGAAGCGTTGGATGCAGGCAACATCGTAGTTGTTGCTGGTTTCCAAGGTATTACTGAATATGGTGACATGGTTACATTAGGTCGTGGTGGCTCTGATACAACAGCAGTTGCATTGGCAGGCGCTATGAAGGCAGATGTATGTGAAATCTTCACAGATGTAGACGGCGTATATTCTACAGACCCTCGCGTAGCGAAGGAAGCTTTCAAATTAGAAGAAGTAACGTATGGCGAAATGCTCGAAATGGCTCGCCTTGGTGCAGGTGTAATGCAACCACGTGCCGTAGAAATGGGCTTCCGTTATGGCGTGCCTATTCATGTACGTTCTACATTTAATGATAAACCAGGTACTATTATTCGGGAGGATTATACTGTGGAAGCAAATAAACGCGTAATTACTGGCGTAGCTGATGATAAAAATACTGCAAAAGTAGCCCTTGTAGGCGTTGAAAATAAACCAGGTGTGGCAGCAACTGTATTCAAAGCATTGGCTGCGAAAAACGTAGACGTAGATATGATTGTTCAATCTATCCGTTCCGTTGGTGAACCTAAAACTGACCTTATCTTTACAGTAGCTATGGATGACGTAGTTTTGGCGCGCGAAGTATTGGAAGAATTGCAAAAACGTTGATATTGAAGCTGTAAATATTGACGAAAGAATGGCAAAAGTATCTATCATTGGTGCAGGTATGTTAGGTCAACCTGGCGTAGCTGCTCAAATGTTTGATATTTTGAGCCAAGAAGGCATCAATATTGAAATCATTTCTACTTCTGAAATTAGTATTTCCTGCCTTGTTGCTGAAGACCGCGTTAAAGATGCTGTTCGTGTAATCCACAATGGCTTATTGTTAGACCAAAGAGGTTAATCTATTTATGGATAGTCTACGTAGTTTTATGGATGAAATGCTCAATGACCAAGGTCGTAAGGAAGGTTTCATTAGCGATCTACTAGGAAATCTAAAAAATCAGCCTATTCCAACATTGGAGCAAGCTCAAACTGGTTATACTACGGTAAGTAATTTACATGGTATCTTCTACGATTATGATAAAGCAGAGGTTACTATTTCTTACAAGGTAGTACCGGATATGTATGAACCTTATACATTGAGCTTTGTACAGTTTCAAGCTGTACTAGAAGGCTTATTAACCTTGCGCCGCAATCAAAAGTGGCAAATGCAACATAATAAATAAAATGAACCCCATAGGCCTATGCCTATGGGGTTTTTAATATGCTATTTGTTTATAAATTATAGGATGGTATATATGTTTTTGCTTTTCTATTCAAATTCGATAATTATTCTTAACATCTATATATAAAGTCATCGATATGGTATAATTAATTGTTAAGAAAGAAATCATTTTATTTATATAGAAAGAAGGGACAGCATGGAAATAAATAAGGTTTATTCTGGCTTTCGCCTTGACCGCATTGAGCGCATTGATGAGATCAATGGTACCGCTTATGAAATGAAGCACGAAAAGTCTGGTGCCCGATTAATTTATATCGATTCACCAGATTCTAATAAAGTATTCAATATTGCTTTTAGAACAACACCTCACAACAGTACTGGTGTAGCTCATATTATGGAGCACTCCGTATTATGTGGTTCTCGCAAGTTTCCTTTGAAAGAGCCTTTTGTAGAGCTCGTAAAAGGTTCTTTGAATACGTTCTTAAACGCATGACATATCCTGATAAGACGATGTATCCTGTGGCGAGTAAGAACGATAAAGACTTCCATAACTTAATGGACGTATATCTTGATGCTGTATTGTATCCTCGCGTACGTGACGATGCAGAAATCGTAATGCAAGAAGGTTGGCATTATGAGCTAGATCATGCAGATGATGAGCTTACCTATAAAGGTGTTGTATTTAATGAGATGAAGGGTGTTTACTCTTCTCCTGATTCTGTATTAGAGCGCCAAATGATGCGCGAACTTTTCCCAGATACTACTTATGGTGTTGATTCTGGTGGGGATCCTGATCATATTACAGATTTAACATATGAAGAATTCCAAGAGTTCTATCGTGTTCACTATCATCCATCCAATAGTTATATTTTCTTGTATGGGGCTATGAATATTGAAGAACAATTAGCATTCTTGAATGATGAGTACTTAAGTCATTTTGATGCTATTGAGGTTCATACTGAGGTAGCTTTACAAGCTCCATTTACAGAAGGTAAAGTGGTGAGCTATCCATATAGTGTAGGTTCTGAGGAACCAACAGATAATCGTACATTGCATTCCTTTGCTTATGTATTACCTAGATGTAACTCCTGAGCATAGCTTGGCATTTGAAGTGTTAACACATGCTTTATTAACATCTCCAGCGGCGCCTCTTAAACAGGCTTTGGTAAAAGCAGGTATCGGCTCTGACGTAGTGGCTATTATTTAGATAGCATTCGTCAACCTATGTGGACAGTACAAGCTACAGGCTTCTAATCTTAGATAAACAAGCTGACTTGCAACGCATTGTAGAATCTACATTACAAGAGCTTTGTGATAAAGGTTTAGATAAAGAATTATTAGAAGCTTCTTTGAATAGCATTGAATTTGCTCTTCGTGAAAGCGACTTTGGGGTCGTCCTATCGGTCTTAGCCTATATTATCCGTATGATGGATAATTGGTTATATGATAATGATCCATTGAATTATTACACTATGAAGAGGCGTTAGCGAATATTCGAAAAGGTTTGGCTGGTACATACTTTCGAAGATTTAATTCGTCATTCTATCTTGAATAACAACCATAAAGTTCTTGTATCTATCTATCCTGAACGTGGTCTTCAAGAGCGCAAAGATGCAGAGGTTAAAGAACATTTAGCTGCTGTAAAAGCGAATATGACAAAAGAGGAGATTGACGCGATTGTAGAACAAACAAAACGCCTTAAAATTCGTCAAGAAACTCCAGATAGTGATGAAGCACTAGCATCTATTCCATTGCTCGAGTTATCTGATTTAAATCCTAATATTGAAGCTGTAGAACGCCGTGAAAGTAAAATTGGTAATACGACAGTACATTTTGTACCTACTTTCACAAAAGGTATCAATTATGTAGGCTTGTACTTTAAATTGAACTGCCTCACAGAAGAGGAATTATTTTACGCTGATATTTTAAGTGATATCCTCGGTCGTGTTGATACATCTGAACGCGGTTATGAAGCATTGGCTAAAGATATCAATATGAATTTAGGTGGATTGAGTTCTGATATTACGGCCATCAGCAAAGATGGTAAGCGCGATGAATTTACACCGCTTATGATTGTACGTGCAAAGCATTACATTCTAAATTGCCTGATTTATGTCGCTTGATTAATGAAGTCGTAAAAAAGCAGATTATAGTGATGATCGTCGTTTGACTGAGCTTGTTCAAGAAAGCAAAGCTATTTGGGATAATGAAGCATTCCGCCGCGGTAACTCCATCGTAAGTCAACGCGTTATGGCTCAAGTATCTGCAGTTGGTAAGTTTAGAGATAATGGCAATTTAGGTTACTATCAAAAAATTAGCGAATTAGCTTCTAATCCAGCGCATTTGCCATTATTACCAGAAAAATTAGCCGAAGTAGCTCGTAAGATTTTCCGTGCTAACAATGTAGATATTATGTTTGTTGGTGAAGAAGGCGAATTAGAAGCTTTTGAAAACCTAATGAAACCATTGGTTGAAACTTGGGATACTACCGAATTAAGCAATGATGTATTACAAATCACTCGTCTTTCCGGCAATGATGGTATCGTTACAGCTGGTAAGGTTCAATACGTAGCACAAGGTGGTAATTTCATCGATCATGGTTTCAAACATGTTGGTCCAATGAGTGTACTAGAAACGATTTTACGTTATGAATACCTTTGGATTCGTATTCGTGTTCAAGGTGGTGCTTACGGAGCATTTGCTAATTTCTATGATGATGGCAATATGATTTTCTGTAGTTATCGTGATCCTAACTTGTTAGAAACTTTAGAATGTATATAAAGAGTTGCCTCAATACCTTCGTGACTTCACATTGACTGATCGTGAAATGCGTAAATATATTATTGGTACTATGAGTTCTTTGACTTGCCAATGACGCCAGCGTTGCGTGGACCACGTGCAATGGGTATGTACTTCAGCGGTGCTAAACTAGAGGACAAAGTAGAGTTCCGTAAACAAGTGATCGCATGTAAGCCAGAAGATATTGTTGCACTAGCAGATGTGGTAGAACCTGTATTGAATGATAATCATATTTGCACAATGGGTAACGAACAAAAAATTAAAGATGCTGGTAATGTTTTGATAACATTGTGTCTTTAGGCTAAATAATTTATATCTATAAATGATATTGCTTTAATTTTTAGTTTGACATATCTTTGGATGGATAAGTGGCATATTCATAATGAATATGCCACTTGTTTTCTACTATAGGAGAGTAATCATGAAAGGTAGATTTGCGCCTAGTCCCAACAGGATATATTCATCTTGGTAATGTGTGGATAGCGCTTTTATCATATATCTCCACACGCCAACAAAAAGGAAAATATGTTGTACGGATGGAGGATATAGACCTGCAACGGTCAAAACGAGAATTAGGGGAAGCTTTACTAGATGATTTAGAATGGCTTGGCTTTGAATGGGATGAAGGGCCGCGTAGGTGGACCTGAGGTATCTATTGGCAAAGTGAAAGACAAACATATTATGCAGACATATTAGAATATCTAGCATTAGAAAAACTAATTTATCCTTGCTTTTGTAATAGAGCTAGATTACAATCTATAGCATCAGCGCCTCATGTAGGAGAAGTAGTTCATCGTTATGATGGAAATGTCGCCATTTAAGAAGAATGCAGTAGACGAATTATCCTCTATAAAGAACCATCCTTGCGTTTAGCTATAGATTCTTGTGATCTAGAATTTGATGATCGCTGGCAAGGTACACAGCATATTCATTTGGAAGGTGAACTAGATGATTATGTATTACGTCGTGGTGATGGTATGTATGCTATAATTTGGCAGTTGTATTAGATGATATAGCTATGGGAATAACTGAAGTGATTCGTGGTGATGATTTACTAGATACAACAGGGCAGCAATTATATTTATATAATACATTACAACAATGCTATCCCTCATAAGCATATAGAAGTTCCTAAGTATGGTCATGCACCACTTTTAGTAGATGCAGATGGAATAGACTTTCTAAGCGTCAAAAGAGTATTACAATACGTGAACTACGAGAACAGCAATGGTCAGCATCCAGAATTTTATGGGAATTAGCTGTCGCTGGTGGTTATAGATGGAGACAGATATACTCATCGAGGAAATAAATCTTTCTGAGTTAATGAATTTAGATCTATCGTGTTCTAGTTTAAGACAAAAAACAATTGTTATTGAGCGATAATAGATACATTGATTTTAGTTCTGAAATATTTGCTAAAAGAGTATAATTCTTCAATTATAAAATTCGATATATTACATTGACAATATTCGATATTCCGTTATAATAGTATATAAGAGGTGGTCAAAATGACAATTCAACAAGCTTTAGATCAAAAAGTGTGGGCCGTTATTGGAGCCACTCATAAAACCGAAAAGTTCGGCTATAAGATTTATAAATGTCTTAAAGATCACGGATATGAAGTATATCCAGTTAATCCTAATGTTGCAGAGATAGATGGTAACAAATGTTACCCTAGTCTTTCTGCACTTCCTGTTGTACCAGCTGTGGTAGATTTTGTTGTGCCAGAAGCAGCAGGTTTAGCTGCACTTGATGAATGTAAAGAACTTGGCATTCCTACTGTGTGGTTGCAACCGGGAGCGGATAAACCATCTGTTGTTGAAAAAGCACATGCTTTAAACCTGCATGTCATTCAAGATTGTGTATTAGTTCAATTACCGTAGGAGGGTACAATGAGCGAATTAAAAGAATTAAAAACTGCTGAATATCAAGATTTAGTAAATCAAGGTGGCGTTACTGTTATTGATTTCTGGGCTCCATGGTGCGGTTATTGCGTACGTATGATGCCAATCATCGAAGAAATCGCAGGTGAACTTGAAGGTAAAGCTAACTTTGTAAAAGTGAACACTGATGAAGAACCTGAATTAGCACGTAACTTACAAGTTGAAGTATTGCCAACATTCGTTATTTTAAAAGATGGCGAAGTAGTAGACCGCAAAATTGGCTTCATGCCAAAAGGCGACCTTCAAGGTGCTATTGAATCTAAATTCTAATAATCGGTATAAAACTATATAAATAGAGGCAAAAAAACCTCATCAATGTATAAAGCATACATTGATGAGGTTTTTTTCATAATTTTTATAGAGGTAAATAAAAAGTATCGTATAAATATAAAATTAAATTAAAATATAAATTTTCATTTTATATAATTCAATATTATTAATAACACAGTATTTATGCGGATAATTACTTATTTTTGAATGAGTAAAAAATGAAGCATAAGTTTAACTTATTAATTTTTTTATGGAAATTTAAAATAATATATGGTAGTATTATGTTAAATATTGTGAATGTTTAGTGAAAAGAGTGCAATATTTGATTTATTTCTTCATTGTGGGGTGAGAGCCACAAATGTTGGGAGGGAACTTAATATGAATAAGGTATTCAAAGTTGTATGGAGTGCAACGAAGCACGCTTATGTCGTAACGTCCGAGTTAGCTAAGTCTCACCAAAAATCTGCTACTACAATTGTAGCAGCCGTTATTTTGGCGGCTAGCTTTTCTGGAGGTGTTGCTAATGCATCCAGCCCTGAGGATTGGGCTAGAGCTGATCTTATTGGTAGCCAAAGATGGTTAACACCTGATCAAAATGCTTGGGGTCATATGCAAGATCAACATCAAGTTGATCCACAACAATTAGATCAACAGCAACAACAGCAACAACAACAGCAACAACAACAGCAACAGCAACAACAATGGCAACAACAAGTGCCGCAACAGCAGCAACAACAAAGACGTCCACGTCCACAAGTGCCGCAACAACAGCAACAACAGCAACAATGGCAACAACAAGTGCCACAAGAACAGCAGCAACAACAAATCCCTAAAAAAGGCGGTTCCAATGGTAATACCGTAATTAATAACTACTATACAGTTGTAACTACTGATGTTGAAAATGTTAAGAAAAATACACATAACATTAACGTTGTAAATAAAAAGGTAGATATCAATACTACTAATATTAATACTGTTAATAATAAGGTTGAGAGTGTAAAAACTGACATTAATAAAATTAATGCTAAAGTTGATAAAAATAGCAAAGATATTGAAGGATTAAAAGGTCATATTGGCACTCAAATCACTGATATTAAACAAAACATCACAAATATTAACAATAATATTGATGCTAAATTTACTAAAATTAACAATGATATTGATGTAAAAATCGATAATAAAATCACTAATATTACAAATAATGTTGTTAATAATGTAAATACTAACATTGATGCTAGTGTAAAAAAACATATTGAAGCTAATAATACTAATATTATTAATCAAGTAAATCAAAATATTAAAAATGAAATACAAAACAATAACACTACAATTCTTAATCAAGTAGATCAAAAAATTGAAAATAATAACACTACTATTATTAACAATGTGAACAAAGATGTAGATGTTAAGATTAATGATATTAAAACAAATATTAACAATGTGAAGACTGAGTTAAATAACAATATTACTAATGTTAAGACTGAGTTGAATAATAACATTAACAATGTTGATGTTAAGGTTAACGACAACAAACAAGCAATCAATAATTTAACTGTTAACGTTAATAATAATAGTAAATCTATTGCTGATTTGACTGCTAAAGTTGAAGAAAACACTAACAACATTACTTTCAACAATACTATTGCGATGGAAAACCGCAAAGGTATTGTCGATAACAAAAAAGCTATCGGTGAAAATAAAAAAGCCATCGAAGACTTGAAAGGTAAAGTTGGCACAACAATCAATAATATTAACACAACTATTGATAATAAAATTAGTGAAAATAACACTAAGATTATCAATGAAGTTAATAAGAATGTAGATATAAAAATCAACGATAGCAAAACAAATATTATTAATGAAGTTAACAAAAATATTAATACTCAAATTGAAGCTAACAACACAACTATTATTAATCAAGTAAATACTAACGTTGATAATAAAATTAATGCTGTTAAAGCTGATATTACTAAGATTAATAATTCTGTAACTGATTTAAGTGCTAAAGTAGATGCTAATACAACAAACATCACTAACAACACTACAAATATCAATAAAAATGCCACTGCAATTACTGAATTAAACACTAAAGTCGATAATCAAGGTAAAGTTTTAGTTGATCATGAGGATCGTATCCAAACACTTGAAAAAGATAACAAAGTTATCAAAACTGATGTATCAAACACTCAAAATCAAGTAAATATCAACACTAAGGATATTGCTGATTTAAAAGGTAAAGTTGGCCAAAACATCGGCAATGTTCAAGTAGATATTAAAGATATTAAAAACAATATTGCTAATATCAATAGCAAAGTGGACGCAAATGCAACTGCAATTAATAATGTTAATGTAAAAGTTGACGGTGTTAAAGGTGATTTAAATGGCCTTAAAGACCGTGTAGATCGTCATGACCAACGTTTAGACTACTTACAAGATAATATTACTGATCATTCCACACGTATCTCCGTAGTTGAGGATAATGTGAAAACTAATACTACAAACATTGTAGATAATAGTAAACGCATCGATGCTAACTCTGCTCGTATTTCCAACAATGAAAAAGCGATTAATGATTTGAAAGGTCATGTTGGCACACAAATCACAAATATCGAAAACACAATTACTAATAAAATCAATGAAAATAATACAGTAATTAATAAAAATATCGATACTAAGATTGAGGCTAACAACACTGTTATTAACCAAAATATTGATAAAAAAATCAATAATAATAACACAACCATCATTAATAAAGTAGACCAAAACATTGATGCTAAGATTACTGAAAATAATAAAGTAATCAATAATAATATCAACAATGTAAATGTAAAAATTGATGGTGTTAAAGGCGACTTAGATGGTCTTACTAAACGTGTAGCTCAAAATGAAAAAGACATCAATGTAGCTGGCACAATTGCTATTGAAAACCGTACACTTATTGGTGCTAACAAAAAAGCTATTGATGAGCTAAAAGGTCATGTTGGCAATCAAATCACAAATATCGAAAATACAATTACTAATAAAATCAACGAAAACAATACAGTAATTAATAAAACTATCGATAATAAGATTGAAGCTAACAATACTACTATTATCAATAAAGTAGATAACAATATTGATGCTAAGATCAATGCTAACAATACAACAATCATTAACAAAGTTGATAAAAACATTGATGTGAAAATCAACGAAAATAACACACAAATTAACAATACAATCAACAAAAAAATTGGTGATGTAAATGTTAAGATTGATGGTGTTAAAGGTGATTTGGATGGCCTTAAAGGGCGTGTAGATCGTCATGATCAACGTTTAGACTACTTACATGATAATATTGTAGATAACTCTACACGTATTACTGTAGTAGAAGATGGTGTTAAAGCTAATGCAAAAGACATCAATGTAGTTGGCAATATTGCTTTGGAAAATCGTCAATTCATCGGCAATAACAAAGCTGCTATTGATAAAAACACTAAAGCAATTGATGCATTAAAAGGTCAAGTTGGCACTACAATTAAAAATATCGAAACTACAATTAATAATAAGATTACAGAAAATAATGTAACTATTAATAAAAATATCGATACTAAGATTGAAGCTAACAACACTGTTATTAACCAAAATATTGATCAAAAAATCAATAATAATAACACAACAATCATTAATAAAATAGATCAAAACATTGACGCTAAAATCAATGCAAATAACACTACTATTCTTAACAAAGTTGATAAAAATATCGATGTAAAAATCAATGAAAATAACAAACAAATCAACAATACAATCAATACTAAGATTGGTGATGTAAATGTTAAGATTGATGGCGTTAAAGGTGATTTGAATGGTCTTAAAGGTGATTTAGATGGCCTTAAAGGTCGTGTAGATCGTCATGATCAACGTTTAGACTACTTACAAGATAATATTAATGATCATTCCACACGTATCTCTATAGTTGAAGATGGTGTGAAAGCTAATGCAAAAGATATTAATGTAGTTGGTACAATTGCAATGGAAAACCGTAAATTCATTGGCGATAATAAAGTTGCTATTGCAAACAATACTAAAAATATCAACATCAATGCTAAAGCTATCGATGAGTTAAAAGGTCAAGTAGGTCAATCATCTACAGTTATTAACGATATTAAGAAACAAATTACTAATATCAATGGTAAAGTAGAAAACAATACTACAAATATTGCAAATAATACAACTAATATTGCTAAAAATGCTACAGCAATTAACAACGTAAATGTTAAAGTTGATGCTAATGCTAAAGCTATTGTAGACAACAGCAAACGTATTGATGCAACTAATGTGAAAGTAGATGCTAACACTACTAATATTGCTAACAATACAACTGCGATCAACAACGTAAACGTTAAAGTTGATGCTAATACAAAGGCTATCGTAAATAATAGCAAACGTATCGATGCAACTAATGTGAAAGTAGATGCTAACACTACTAACATCGCTAACAATACAACTGCTATCAACAACGTAAATGTTAAAGTTGAAGGTGTTAAAGGTGATGTAGCTGGCCTTACTAAACGTGTAGAACAAAACGAAAAAGACATCAACGTAGCTGGTACAATTGCAATTGAAAACCGTAAATTCATTGGCGATAACAAAGTTGCTATTGCAAATAACAAAGCTGCTATTGCAAATAACACTACAAATATCAATGTTAATGCAAAAGCTATTGATGAATTAAAAGGTCAAGTAGGTAAATCTTCTACAGTAATCAACGATATTAAAAAAGAAATTACTAATATCAATGGTAAAGTAGAAAATAATACTACTAAAATTGCTACTAATGCTACAAACATTCAAGCTAATGTAGTAGCAATCGCTGATAATAGCAAACGTATCTCTGAAAACACTACAAATATTACTAATAACACAACTAATATTGCTAAAAATACTACAGAAATTAACAACGTAAACGTTAAAGTTGATGGTGTTAAAGGTGATTTGGATGGTCTTACTAAACGTGTTGACAAAAATGAAAAAGATATCAATGTAGCTGGTACAATTGCTATCGAAAACCGTAAATTCATTGGCGATAACAAAAAAGCTATTGATGAATTAAAAGGTCAAGTTGGTAATACAGTTAAAAATATCGAAACTACTATTAATAACAAGATTACAGAAAATAATGTAACTATTAATAAAAATATCGATACTAAGATTGAAGCTAACAACACTGTAATTAACCAAAACATTGAAAATGCAATCAACGAAAATAACACAACAATTATTAACAAAGTTGATAAATCTGTAGATGTTAAGATCGCTGAAAACAACAAAGCGATTAACAATACAATCAACAATGTAAATGTTAGAGTTGACGGCATTAAAGGTGACTTGAATGGTCTTACTAAACGTGTTGACCAAAATGAAAAAGACATCAATGTAGCTGGTACAATTGCAATGGAAAACCGTACATTCATTGGCAATAACAAAGCTGCTATCGACAAGAATACAAAAGCTATCGAAGCATTGAACGGTAAAGTTGGTACTACTATCACTAACATCGAATCTACTATCAATAACAAGATTGAAGCTAACAATACTACAATCCTTAACAAAGTAGATCAAAATATCGATGCTAAGATTACTGCTAATAACACAACAATCATTAACAAAGTTGATAAAAACATCGATGTAAAAATCAATGAAAACAACAAACAAATCAACAATACAATCAATACTAAGATTGGTGATGTAAATGTTAAGATTGATGGTGTTAAAGGTGATGTAGCTGGTCTTACTAAACGTGTAGATCGTCATGATGAACGTTTAGATTACTTAGAAGGTAATACTGTAGATAACTCTACACGTATCAGCGCTAATGAAGATGCTATTAAAGCATTAAAGGGCCAAGTTGGTACAACAGTTACTAATGTTGAAAACACAATCAACGCTAAGATTGAAGCTAACAACACAGTAATTAGAAATGATATCAACACTGCAATTACTAATAACAACACTGTTATTAACAAAAACATTGAAACTGCAATCAACGAAAATAACAAAACAATCATTAACAAAGTTGACCAAAATATTGATGCTAAGATTGCTAATAACAACACAGAAATCAATAAAACTATCAACAACAAAGTTAATGAAGTAAATGTTAAAGTTGAAGCTAATGCAAATGCAATTGCTAATAATAGCAAGTCTATTACTGACATCAAAGCAAATGTAGCTAATATTAACAATAAAGTAGAGTCTAACACTACAAATATTGCTAATAACACTGCAGCTATTGCGAATGTAAGCAAACAAGTTACAAATAATACAACTAACATTGCTCACAATGCAACAGCTATTGCAAACATTAGCAAACAAGTTGCTGGTAACACTGCTAACATTACAGATGTAACTGCTAAAGTAAATGCTAATACTGGTCGTATTGAATCTAATACAACAGCTATTAATAACTTAACTGGTAAAGTTGATGCTAACTCTCAAGCAATTGAATCCTTGAAGGGTCAAGTTGGTAAAGGCAATACTACAATCGTTAATGTAGCTCAAAAAGTAGAAAATATTACTCAAAACATTAACGCTCAAAACAGCAATATCCAAGCTAATACTGTAAACATTCAAAATAATACTTCCAATATTAATAACATTAAAGCTAATGTTGTTAACGTTGAAAAGAATGTAAACAATATTAAAGCTGATGTGACAGTAGTTAAAGCCGATATCACAAACATCAATGCTAAAGTTGATCAAAAAATCAATATTGTAAACAACAACATTACTAACGTTAAAAACGATGTGAATAACATTGATGCTAAAGTTACAAACATTGATAACAAAGTTACTAATATTAACAATAAAGTAACTAACATCGATAGCAAAGTAAATGATATTGATGTGAAAGTTAATAATCAAAATACTGTAATCAACAATATCAAAACTGATGTATCTGGTTTGAAAGATCAAGTTGGCAAAAATACTGAAGCAATTAAGAACTTACAAAATGTAAGCGCTGATGTAAACAAAGTAAAAGAACAAGTTAATGTTAATACTCAAAAAGCAAATGCTAACGAAGAACGCATTAAAAATGTTCAAAGCCAAGTTTCTGTTAATACTGAAGCAATCAAACATAACACTGAAAACATCAATATTAACAAAGCAGCGATCAAGCAAAATGCTGAAGCAATTCAAAATACTAATGTAACTGTACAAAAAGTAATCAACAAAGTTGATGAACATAGTAAAGTTATTAACGATGTATCTAAACAAGTTAATACTAATACAACTAATATTGCTAATATTAATAATGTTGTTAACCAAAATACAACTAATATTACAAATGTAACTAACCAAGTTAATGCAAATACAAGCAATATTAGCAAAGTATCTAGCCAAGTTAATACAAATACTACAAACATCAACACTCTAAATGCTAAAGTAGATACTAATGTTACAAATATCACTAAGGTAGATAACCGTGTAACTGCAGTAGCTAACCAAGTTAACGAAAATGCACAATTAACTAAAGCTGTTGGTACTCTAGCACTAGAAAATCATGAAAAAGTTAGTGTATTAGGTTTACAAGTAAACAAAAATACTGAAGACATTTCTAACAATGCAACAGCAATTGCAAATGTAAATACTAAAGTTGATGAAAACGTTAAATTAACTAAAAACATTGGTGCTATTGCATTAGAAAATAATGAAAAAGTTAATGTATTGGGCTTACAAGTAAATAAAAATACTCAAGATATCAGTACATTAGCAGAAGCTGCAAATTACAGCTTGAAAGCTTCTAACATTGCATTACAAGATCATGCAACACTTGTACAACATGATGCACAAATCGCAGAAAACTCTCGCCGCATTAGCAGCGTAGAACGTGATGTTAAAGTTGTAGGTGCTAATGCAGCAGCTTTGGCAGCATTGAAACCTATCGAATACCATGAAGGTCAAAAAGCTCAAATTATGGCCGCTGTTGGTACTTACAAAGGTAAAACATCTACTGCGTTGGGTGTAGCTCATTATGCAAATCCTGATTTATTAATCCATGCTGGTGCAGCTTATGGTGGTGACCATAGCGTAATGGCAAATGCTGGTGTAACAATCGGTATTGGTAATGCTCCTACAGCTCCTAAAGCATCTCCTGCAACTGTAAAAGTTCTTGAAGACAAAGTGGCTGATTTGCAAGCACAAAACAAAGAAATTCGTGAACTTCTTGATAAAGTGATTGCACAACAACCACAACAAGCTCCAAAAGCAGCTGTAAAAACAACTAAATAATATGCCTCCCAACCGATGGGTTACATAATAATCTATCGTAGGTATAGAAACCGCGTAGCAGAAATGCTACGCGGTTTTCTTTTTGTGTGGATATGTGGTGATTATCTTCATATATATCTTTTTATTTTGGTGTAATGGAGTGGATAGATATCTTGTAGTGGGGATTAGATACAGATAGAACTAAATAAATCCTCTTTGTGGTAGATAGTGGTTTTTATGATCCAATTATTATTTATTTTCGAACATATGTATCGAAGAAAAAACGAGAAAAATAGAGATTATGAAAGAAAAATATAAAAAAGTGGGATAAAAATAGATTTTTTATTGTGAATGGTGGGGAATTGTGGTAGAATTTACCATATAGTGGTGGATAAGGAATAGTAAAGGGCGGTGATACGTATGTTCATGGGAGAATATAATCACACCATTGATACAAAAGGGCGGATGATTATACCCGCGAAAATACGTGAACAACTAGGTGAAGTATGCATTGTTACTAAGGGCCTAGATAACTGCTTAGCTATTTACACTGAAGAAGCGTGGAAGAAAATTTCTACAGCTTTACAATCACAATCCTCCACTAAAGCTAGCGTACGGGCCTTAAAACGTTTTGTTTTTGGTAGTGCTGCTGAGCTTGAGTATGATAAACAAGGTCGTGTCCTCATTCCTGTACCACTACGTGAATATGCAAGCCTTGATAAACAGGCCGTTATTGTCGGTGCTGGGGATCACGTTGAAATTTGGAGCCGCGAAAAATATGATTACTATGATGATCAAGTGGCTGAAAGTATGGAAGAATTAGTCGAAGGGCTTGAAGGGATTATGTTATAGGAGGCTATGATGGAATTTAATCATACCAGCGTACTTTTACGCGAAACGGTGGACTCCGTCGTAACTAATCCAAAAGGCATTTATGTGGACTGTACCCTTGGTGGGGCAGGACATGCGCACGCAGTGGGCGAAATGCTTGACCCAGAAGGCATGATAATCGGTTTAGATCAAGATGAAGATGCATTGAGCGTAGCTCGACAGCGTCTATCTGATTTAAAGTGTCAGGTGTTAACGATACCGACAAACTTTTCTAACTTAAAGGAAGCCCTTCAAAATGAGGGCATCTATGAAGTAGATGGTTTTATCTTTGATCTTGGCGTATCAAGTTATCAATTAGATACACCAGAACGTGGCTTTTCATATATGAATGATGGTCCACTTGATATGCGGATGGATAAGGAAGCACCATTAACAGCAGAGGAAGTTGTTAATGAATATGATGCTGAAGCACTATTGAAAATTATCCGTGACTATGGTGAAGAACGATGGGCAAAGCGGATTGTTGAATTCATCGTTAATGCACGTCAAGAAAAACGAATAACCACTACTGGTGAGTTAGTTAGAATTATTAAACAAGCAATACCTGCGAAGGCGCGTCAAGATGGACCACATCCGGCAAAACGGACGTTCCAAGCCATTCGCATTGAAGTAAATAGAGAATTAGCTATCTTGCATGATAGTTTTGTAGATGCTGTATCCATGTTGAAACCAAAGGGGAAAATTGGGGTTATCACATTTCACTCCTTGGAAGATCGAATTACAAAACAAACTTTCAAAGAGTTGAGTACAGCATGTATATGTCCTCCAGAACTACCGATGTGTGTATGTAACCATAAAGCTGTTGTGAAGGCGAAGAATAAGGCTATAGAGCCAAGTGCAGGGGAGATTGAGGTTAATCCGAGGGCTAGAAGCGCGAAGTTGCGCGTAGCCGTCAAGTTGTAGAATTGGAAGGGGTTAGTGTTTATGTTAGCGAGAAAGGCTGTTGTGGGCCAAGTAAAAAGCGATGTGTTGGTCGCTTCACAAGGGAGAAAACGTAGTGCAAGTGTGGCTTTAGATTTGAGTCCTATGATGTGGCAAGTTGTATATGGTATTGCTGCATTGGTTGCATTTTTGCTTATTATGATGGTTATGAATGCGTACAGCACAAAATTAGGCTACGAAGTAGTTAAAACACAGCAAGCTGTAGTACAATTAACAAAAGATAATGATGCTTTGGATGTTGAAGTGGCTTCCTTGAAGTCTCCCGTTCGTATCCAACAAATCGCAGAACAACAACTAGGGATGGTTTTGCCTGATTCTTTTGTTTATAGCACAAAAAGCGCTGTTACTGAACGCACTGTACAAGAGAAACAGCAAATTATAGACTAGCAGGCAAAGCAGCTCGTATTGGGCTGCTTTCCTTTGCGTGTAAAGGAGATTGTATATGAAACAATTACAAGATATAGTAAAAACCTTGCAAACAACGCATGTAGAAGGTAATACAGCTGTTAAAGTATTAGATATTACAGCTGATTCTCGTGCTGTAAAAGTAGGCAGTTTATTTATTGCTTTAGATGGTGCCACTGTAGATGGTCATAATTATGTAAATAAAGCCGTAGAAGCTGGTGCTGTAGCAGTACTTGTATCTAAACCAGTAGAGGTAAGTGGTGATGTTTGTGTTATCACTGTTGAGGATACTCGTAAAGCTATGATGGCATGTGTGCCGTATTTCTTTGATTATCCAGCAAATTCCATGCGTATGATTGGCGTTACTGGTACGAATGGTAAAACGACTACAACGCATATGATTCGTCATATTTTGAAAGCTCAAGGTCATAAAGTGGGCGTTATTGGTACTGTTCATATTATGATTGGTGATACAACATATCCAATTCATAATACGACACCTGATGTAGTGGATTTGCAACATATTCTTCATCAAATGGTAGAGGAAGGTGTTACACATTGCGTAATGGAAGTTTCTTCACACGCATTGGCATTGGGGCGAGTTTCTGGTGTTGAATATGATACAGCGGTATTTACAAACTTAACACAAGATCATTTGGACTTTCACAAGACCTTTGAAAATTATTTGGCAGCTAAGTGTAAATTATTTGAACAAGTTAGCGCACCTAATCAAACTAAATCTGGTAAAGGGGCTATCATTAATATCGATGACGAATATGGTCATCGTGTAATTGAGAAAACAACGGCACCTATCATTACTTACAGTATTGATGGTAAAGGTACGTTGAATGCTCATGATGTAGAAATGACACCTAAGTCTAGCCGTTACACTGTCTCTTATGATGGCCATGACTATACAGTAGCTATGAATACCACAGGTTTATTTAATGTATATAATACATTAGCAGCTATTGGTGCTTGTTTATTAGAAGGTATCTCCATGGAAGATATCGATAAAGCATTGAAAACATTTAGTGCTGTACCTGGTCGTTTTGAGTTATTGAAGAAGGTCAACCATTTGCTGTTGTTGTAGACTATGCACATACACCGGATGGGCTTAGAAAATATTTTACAAACTGCAAAGGCTATTCAAGAAAATCGTATTATTGTAGTCTTTGGTTGTGGTGGTGACCGAGATGCTACTAAACGTCCTATTATGGGCGCATTGCTGCACAATATGGTGATGTAGTATATGTAACATCTGATAATCCTCGTACAGAGGATCCTGTACAAATTGTGAAAGATGTAGAAGTAGGCGTTAAAGAAGGCCTTCGTGAAGGCTCTCATTATGAAGTAATCGTTGATCGTCGGGAAGCGATTCAACATGCAATACAAAATGCAAAACCTGGGGATATTGTACTAATTGCTGGTAAGGGGCATGAGGATTACCAAATCTTAAAGGATAAAACGATTCATTTTGATGATCGTGAAGAGGCGCGAGCAGCCCTCAAGGAGATCTAATATGGCAGAATTTACATTGTCTCAAGTGGTAGAAGCCACAGAAGGGACGAGTACACATACCGAAAATATTAAGTTCTTAGATGTATCTACTGATACAAGAACGATTGAATCAGGCTTTTTGTTTGTAGCCTTAAAAGGTGATACCTTTGATGGTCATGATTTTATCAATACGGCTATTGAAAAGGGTGCTACAGGTGCTATTGTAGAAAAAGGTCGTGCCGTAGAAGGTATTGTTTGTATTGAGGTAGAAAATACCTTGGTAGCATACCAAAACTTGGCACGTTATCATCGTCGCCGTTTTGATATTCCTGTAGTGGCTATTACTGGTTCCTCTGGTAAGACTACGACAAAGGAAATGGTGGCCGCTGTACTTGGTACAGAATTTAATGTTTTGAAAACTGAAAAAAACTTTAATAATGAAATTGGTTTGCCAAAAACATTGTTGCGCTTAACTGCAGAACATCAAGCATGTGTTGTAGAGATGGGCATGCGTGGCCTTGGTCAAATTGAAGAGCTTGCATTGATTGCGGAACCAACTATGGGCATTATTACCAATGTTGGTACTAGTCATATTGAGTTGTTAGGCTCTCGTGAAGCCATTGCACAAGCTAAAGGTGAATTAATTCGTTGTTTGCCTGAAAATAGTGTGGCTATTCTCAATGAAGATGATCCATATGTTAAGGCTATGGATAGCCTTGCTAAAGGTAAAACTATTACCTATGGTATTGAACGCAACGCTACTTGTATTGGTAGTCATTTGCGTTATAAAAAAGACGGTATTAAGTTTACTTGCAAATGTTATGACGAAGTCTTCGATATCTTCTTACCTATGATTGGTGAACACAATGTATATGATGCATTGGCAGCAATTGTAGCTGGTCGTGTTTTGGGGATTAAATCCAATACCATTCGCAAAGGCTTAAGCGAGTTTACCGGCACTCCTATGCGCCAAGAAATCGTACCATTTGAAGATATTGTTATCTTAAATGATGCATATAATGCAAATCCTTCCTCTATGGCTGAAGCGATTAAAGCATTAGGTCAACTAGAAGGTAAACGTAAAATCGCTATGCTTGGTGATATGCTTGAGCTTGGTGATTATACTGAACAAGCGCATCGTGAAATTGGTCAATTACTTGCTGAAGAAGGCTATAGTGTAGTATTCACATTTGGTGATGCTGCGGCCTTCATAGCTAAGGAAGCAAAAAAAGCAGGTTTAACTACATTCCGTTGTAATAGCCATTTAGAAATGGCTAATGCCTATAGCGATATTCGTGAAAAAGGGGATGTTATCCTTGTCAAAGGTTCCCGAGGCTTGCGAATGGAACGGGTTGTTGAAGAATTAAAAGATCGAGAATAAAAGGTAACGGCTAGTTATATCTAGCCGTCATCTGTTTATTAATAAGTAGAGGGTTCATATGATATATCATATTCTATTAGCCTTTGTAGTGACCTTTATCATTACAGTAGTGCTAGGTAAAATTGCTATTCCTATGTTGCGTTCTTTACACGCACAACAAAGTATTCGTGAAGAAGGTCCAGAAAGTCATCAAGCGAAAGCGGGTACGCCAACAATGGGTGGTGCTTTCATGATGATCGCCCTTGTTCTTGGTGTTGCTATTTTCGCACCATGGAATGTAGGTACAGGCATGTTATTGTTTTTAACATTGGGTCATTGTTTATTGGGCTTCTTTGATGATTTTGTAAAAGCCGTTAAAAAACGTAATCTTGGCTTAACAGCTAAGCAAAAATTGCTAGGTCAATTTATTTTGGCGGCCATATTCTGTTACTGTATTACTGAAATTATGGTTATTCCTACCACATTGTGGATTCCTGTAGCAGATATACATCTTCAATTAGGTTGGGCTTATTATGTTTTGGCGTTTTTAATTATCGTAGGTGCTACGAACGCAGTAAATCTTACAGATGGTCTTGATGGATTAGCTAGTGGTACCTCTGCTGTAGCTGCGATTGCTTTCTCCGTGATTGGTCTTATGGCTGCATCTACAACAAATTCTATTGGTGCTGAAAGTGTTGCTTACTTTGGCGCTATTGTAGCCGCTGTTTGCCTTGGTTTCTTGGTATACAATGTAAACCCTGCGAAGGTGTTCATGGGAGATACTGGATCCTTAGCTTTAGGTGGTGCTTTTGCGGCTATGGCAATTTTGACTAAAACAGAATTGCTACTCGTTGTAATTGGTGGCATTTTTGTTATGGAAGCATTGTCCGTTATTATTCAAGTTATATCCTTTAAAACTCGTGGTGTACGCGTATTTAAAATGAGCCCAATTCACCATCATTTTGAGTTATCTGGTTGGGCTGAGCAAACTGTTGTTAATCGCTTCTGGTTTGGTGGCGCTGTATTAGCTGTTATTGGTGTCGTTTTAGCGACTATAACTTTGTAAGATAATACTTAACGGAACACGCAAATAATGGTATGCTTATAAGATAGGAATACATTATTTTTGTTGATAATTTAGGTGATATAGATGGAATACGGAGATAAACATATACTTGTTCTTGGCGCTGGTGCCAGCGGTATAGGCGCATCTTGGGTATTAGCTCAAGTTGGGGCCCATGTAGTGTTAAATGATTATAAGCCTGTTACACTGCCTGCAGATGAGGAAAAAAGACTTGTATCAGCAGGTGTAGATATTATTACCGGTAGACAAGATGAATCCTTGCTTGATGGCGTGGATCGCATTGTTATTTCTCCAGGTATTTCTCTAGATATTCCCATTGTAAAAGCCGCTCAAGCTCGTGGTATTGATGTGGTTAGTGAAGTAGAAGTAGCTTATGAGTTATCTAAATCGCCAATTGTAGCCGTTACAGGTACAAATGGTAAGACCACTACTACAACATTATTAACTAAGGTATTGGAAGGAACTGGAAAGCCAGTTCGCGTTGGTGGTAATATCGGCGATTCTCTTAGTGAAGTGGCTTATTCCATGCCAGCAGATGGTTTTTTGGTAGCTGAGTTATCTAGCTATCAATTAGAAACAATTAAGCATTTTAGACCGATTGGTGCTATTATGCTCAACATTACACCAGATCATTTAGCTCGTCATAAGACAATGGAAAATTATATTGCTGCGAAGGAACGCATCTTTGAAAATCAATTGAGTACAGATTTTATGGTGCTTAATATTGATGATCCTATTGTAGCAGACATGAAACATCGTGCACCTAGCCATATCCTTGAAATTAGTCAACATCAAGTGGTTTCAAATGGTGCTTACTATGATAAAGGACAATGTTATGTAACAAAGAATGGTATAGCAACACCTGTTATTGGTAGTGCTGATATCCACATTCCAGGTAGCCATAATATTGAAAATATTTTAACTGTTATCGCTTTAGCTTATGCGTTAAGTGTGCCGATAGAAACTATTCATCGTATTATAAGCGAGTTCCATGGTGTTGAACACCGATTAGAACGAGTTAAAACTCTTGATGGAATTACATTCTATAATGATTCTAAAGCTACTAATGTTGACTCTGTTGTAAAAGCATTGGAATCCTTTGATCAATCCGTTATTTTATTAGCTGGTGGTCATGATAAAATGACTCCGTTAGAAGACTTTATGCAGCTTGTTAAACATCATACAAAAGCTGTTATCTTTATGGGGGAAGCGGCGGATCGATTTGAAGCTGCTGCAAAAGAGGCTGGTGTTCAGCCTATTTATAGAGCTTCATCTATGAAAGATGCTGTAGAACAGGGTTATAAATTGGCTGTCCAAGGTGATATTGTATTATTATCGCCAGCTTGTTCAAGTTTTGATTGGTATAGCTGTTTTGAAGAACGTGGCGATGATTTTAAAAACTGTGTTCATATGTTGCAAGAAGGGAGACACCATTAATGAAACGTATCATTATTTCAGGTGGTGGCACTGGTGGACATATATACCCAGCAATAACTATATATAAGGAAATTATGAAACAGAACCCTGATGCACAGGTTTTATATGTAGGAACGGAAAGGGGCTTAGAGGCTACCTTAGTGCCTAAAGAAGGCATTGAATTTACTACATTACCTGTACAAGGTTTGCAACGTAAATTATCTTTTGGTACGTTGGTGACGTTAGGCAAGACTGCTTTTTCTCTTGTGAAAGCTAATACAATCATTTCCAACTTTAAGCCTGATGTAGTTATTGGTACGGGCGGTTATGTTTGTGGTCCTATTCTTATGGCCGCAGCATTGCGCAATATTCCAACGTTGATACAGGAACAAAATGTCATTGCAGGCATTACAAATAAAATTCTAAGCCGTTTTGTTGATGTAGTCGCTATGGGTTACAAGGATGCAGAATCATCTTTTTCAAAGGCAAAACGCGTAGTATATACTGGTAATCCAGTACGTCCTGATGTATTAGTTGATACTAGGGAAGATGGACGTAATTATTTTAATTTAAGTGATGACACGTTCACTGTTCTTATAGCCGGTGGTTCTCGTGGGGCGAGAACTATCAATAATGCTATGATTGATGTACATAAGCATTTTCAAGGAACAGAAGGAATTAAATTAATCCATATTACAGGGGATGGGGAATATCAATCTGTGTTATCTCAGCTTGGTATTACCAATGGTGATGGTTTAGGTGATTCCTCCTTGATCTTGCCATATTTACACGATATGCCAAAAGCATTGGCGGCAGCTGATTTAGCAGTCTTTAGGTCTGGTGCTATCGGTCTTGCTGAACTAGCAGTTCGAGGTATTCCATCTGTATTGGTACCATATCCATATGCAGCGGAAGATCATCAAACCTATAATGCCCGTATTTTTGTTCAAGAAGGGGCAGCGCATATGATTGTTGATCAAATGTTAAGTGCCCATGATTTGATAGGGGAAATTGAAATGTTTATGGCCAATCGTGATTTATTGTCACAAATGGGAGAACGAGCGTTGCAGTTAGGTAAACCTAATGCGGCTCATGATATTGCAAAGTTAGCATTATCTATTGCAAAGTAACAAGGAGAGGTTTTATGTTAGACGGTATTCATAAGATTCATCTTATTGGTATAGGTGGGTCTGGCATGCGTGCTATAGCGAATATTTTAATTCAAAAAGGTTATGACGTATCTGGTTCAGATGTAGCTGATTCTGCAGTTATTGAAAAGTTCAGAAATATGGGTGCTACAGTTCATATTGGCCATAATAAAGATTATGTAAAAGGCGTTGATGCTGTAGTTCGTTCTACGGCTATTCGCGAAGATAACCCCGAAATTGTAGCTGCTAAAGAGCAAGGTATTACAATTTTACACCGTTCCGATATTGTAAAAGCTGTGTTAGACGTAACAGATGGCATTGCAGTAGCTGGTGCTCACGGTAAAACTTCTACTACATCCATGATTGGTCAAATTTTAGTAGAAGCAGAAGCTGATCCAACAGTTATTATCGGTGGTGAAGTAGATTATTTAAAAGGTAGTAGTTGCCTTGGTAAAGGCCATTTCTCTGTAGTAGAAGCAGATGAAAGTGATGGGTCTTTCTTGAAACTACGACCACATACTATTGTTATTACTAACATTGAAGATGATCACATGGATCACTACAAAACAATGGATAATTTGTTAAATGCATTTTGTGAGTTTGTCGAAACGTTACCAGAATCTGGCAAAGCAATCGTATGTGGAGATAATGAGAATATTCGTTATGTTATGAGCCGTGTAAATCGTAATTTCATTACATATGGCTTAAGTGATAATAATGACTATGTAGCTAAAAATATTCACTATGTAGACTCTACTTTGGTATATGATGTATACCATAATGGTGTGAATGTTGAGCGCATTCGCTTACGAGTTCCTGGTGAACATAATGTATTGAATTCGTTGGCTGCCTTTGTTGTTGCTCATGATTGCTGTGGTGTAGAAACGCGCATTATTACTAAAGGTTTAGGTAAGTTTATCGGTGCAAAACGTCGTTTCGAAACAAAAGGTCACGTAGCAGGTGTATGGGTTGTTGATGACTATGCTCATCATCCTACAGAAATTAAAGCAACATTGAAAGCAGCAAAAGAGTTAGAAAAGCATCGTGTTATCTGTGTATTCCAGCCACATCGCTTTACTCGTACAAGCTTGTTAAAGGATGAATTTGCTACTGCTTTCACAAGCGCTGATGAAGTATATATGACAGATATTTATAGCTCTGGTGAAGATCCAATCCCAGGTATTGATGGCAATACGATTCCAAATGCTATTAAAGCGGCCACAGGTCAAGATGTAAATTATGTACCATCTGTTGACGATTTGCCTGAGGTATTAGCGAAAATAGTAAGACCTAATGACCTGGTTATCACAATGGGTGCAGGTTCTATTAATCAATATGGGCCAAAATTATTAGCTATATTGGAGGAAGGCTTACAATGAAAGATAAAAAAATAATCGTATTAATGGGTGGTCCTTCCAAAGAGGCTGAGGTATCTCGTCGTACTGGCGCTGCTATTGCAGAAGCACTTGAAAGCAAAGGTTATAATGCCCAAACTTTAGAACTCAATCCGCGCACTGTATTAAAAGATATTAAAGATTTAGGTGGCGAGGTTGTATTTAATGCAATTCATGGTCGTTACGGCGAAGATGGTGCGTTACAAGGCCTATTAGAAATGGCTGAAATTCCATACACTGGGTCAGGTATTATGGCTCATGCAGTAGGTATGAATAAAAAAGTAAGTAAAGATGTATTTAAAGGTGCCAATATTCCTACTGCGGCATCCGAGTCCTTTAATGGTAATCTTGAATCTGCAGAAGCTATTATTGAGCATATTCGTAAGGATTTTACAATTCCAGTAGTTGTGAAGTCTGCTACGCAAGGTTCTAGCATTGGGGTTACTATTGTTCGCGATGAAGCTCAGTTAGAAGAGGCTGTAACGGAAGCTCTAAAATATGACCCTATTCTTGTGGTAGAACAATTTCTTGATGGTCGTGAATTTACAGTATCTGTATTAGATGGTAAAGCATTGTCTGTTATTGAAATTCGTCCACATTCTGGTGAATATGATTACAAGAGTAAGTACACTGTAGGTGCTACTGAGTATTTAGTGCCAGCGCCTATTAGTGCAGAAATGACTGCTGAAATGCAACGCATTGGGGAACTTGTGTATCGTGAAGTACAAGGCAGTGGGGTAATTCGTGTTGATGTTATGACAGACCATGCAGATAATATGTATGTTCTTGAATACAATACTGTGCCTGGTATGACAGCAACATCTTTAGTACCAAAAGCAGCAAAAGAAATGGGAATTGACTTCCCAACATTATGTGAAAAAATTCTATTAACAGCTAGTATAGGGAAATTTTAAGGGCTAATAGAAGATAAGGAGTTAACTATGGATGATAAGCAAAACCATCCATCCAACTCTGGGGAGATGCAGTCTTCTACACCTGTTCGTGATGAACGGGCTGTATTTAGAAAACGAGTGTTAAAAATCGGTGGTGCAGTTACTCTCGTGTTGGTGGGGTTGTTTACACTACCTATTCCTTTTGGATCCTTAAAAGTTACTGGATCGGATAAGGTAACTGTACAAGATGTAATGGTAGCTGGTGATATTCATGAACCTGTTAATATATTGCAGATTAGTACAGAAAAATTAAAAACTAGATTATCGAAAGATTTACGTGTCGAAGAGGCTCAAATTAGCTATCAGTTGCCACTGACAATGGTGGTAAATGTAGTAGAACGCAAGGCAGTTGCAGTTGTACCGGCTCAGTTTGGATACTTAACCCTTGATAGTAAGGGACAAGTGATCGCATCTGAGCCAGCTATACAAGACACATCTGTTCCTATGATTTCTGGTGTGAAAGCTGGAAATATACTATTAGGTGATACAGTAGTAGATAAACCGATATTGGCGGCTCTTGAATATTTGAACTCACTCGATGAGGAGACATTCAAGAATATTGCAGAGGTTAATATTGGAGATCCTGATGCGATAATGGCATATACTGTTTCAGGTGTACAGATTCGACTGGGGGATGGCAAAGACTTAGCTAAAAAAGCAGAGTAACTCAGTCGATGTTACAAGATATTAAAAAGACACATGGTAATGTACAGTATATAGATGTTAATGTTTCATCACCGTACATTAAAACCGATGTGATGCCTGAAGTTAAAAAGCATCAGAATGGAGCACCGACTACAGAAAATTCATCTACTAAGAAGGATGATAAAAAACAAGATAGATAAGGTCATGTTGAATATAAAGGTAGATGATTGTCGTGAGACACGAACGGTGGGCAATTGCCATAGTCAGCTGTATATTAGGGTTCATGGTTGTTACCCAATATAAGATGACTCAAGATAATATAGAAGAAAATATTCGCTTACAACGGACTGGCGATTTGGCGGTACAATTGAGAGAGGCCCAGAGTGAACGTGATGCTTTGTTAAAGCAAATTGAGTCACTAAAAAAATCTGGTGCCAATGGCGGTGGTAAAGCTGATGAACAGCTCATGATGAAAGCGGCTTTAACAAATGTTAAAGGGCCGGGCGTTAGTGTGTTGATTGAAGATAGCTTAAAGCCTGTACAAAGTGGTGAAAATCCCCAATTTGTATGTAATTCATGATGAAGATATTCTAAGAATTGTTAATGAATTACGGGCTGGTGGGGCTGAAGCGATAGCTATTAATGATCAACGCCTCATAGGAACGTCTGAAATACGATGTTCAGGCCCGACTATTACTGTAAATGGAAAGGTCTTTGGAGCTCCCTTTACGGTGAAAGCTATTGGAGATCCAAAGACATTAAATTCTGCGCTCACTATGCGCGGTGGTGTAGTAGATTCACTTAAACATTGGGGAATAAAGGTAACTATAAAGCAAGAAGAGGATGTAGCGATTCCTGCTTTCACAGGTACTTTTAGAGAAGAACATATGAAGCCTAATGAGTTAGGAGGTAAAGAATGAATATCTATATCTTTGCCATCATTGGCCTAATTATAGGGGCTATCCTAGGATGGATAGCACCACTTCATATCCCCGCTAGTTATTCGAATTATACTTCGGTAGCTGTTCTAGCAGCTTTAGATGCAGTATTTGGTGGCAGTCGAGCAGCATTGGAAAGAACCTTTGATCTTAGTAACTTTGTCATTGGGTTCTTTTCAAATATGGTATTAGCTGTTATTCTTGTATATGTTGGTGATTTAATAGGCATTAACCTATACTATGTGGCCCTTATTGGATTTGGGTTACGTGTATTTATTAATGTAGGCGCTATACGCAAAATAATTATGACTAAGCGGTTCTAATAAATCCCATTCTATATAGTGGAAAGTTTTTAAATTTTAGTGTAAAATAAATGTAATTGTTATAAGATAGTCAGTATATAAATCGATACATTGGGACGTATATTGATACAATAGATAACGATAAGAGGAGGAAGTTCAATGTCTGATTTTGCAAATATTAAAGTTATCGGTGTTGGTGGCGGCGGTAATAACGCTGTTAATCGTATGGTTGATAACCAAATTAAAGGTGTTCAATTTTTAGCCGTTAATACAGAAAACCAAGTGCTTGAATTGTCTAAAGCGGATGTAACAATTCAAATCGGTGAAAAAGTTACTAAAGGCCTTGGTGCTGGTGCTAACCCACAAATCGGTGAAGAAGCAGCTCAAGAAAGCCGTGAAGAAATTACTAAAGCTCTTGAAGGTGCTGATATGGTATTCGTAACTGCTGGTATGGGCGGTGGTACTGGTACTGGTGCTGCTCCAATCGTAGCTGAATGTGCTAAAGAAGTTGGTGCATTAACAGTTGGCGTTGTAACTAAACCTTTCGCATTCGAAGGCAAACGTCGTCGTGCTGCGGCAGAAAAAGGCATTGAGTTCTTGACTCAAAAAGTTGATACAATTATTGTTATTCCTAATGACAAATTGTTACAAGTTGTAGATAAAAAATGTTCCGTATCTGATGCATTCAGCAAAGCTGATGAAGTTCTTCGTCAAGGTATCAAAGGTATTTCCGATTTGATCCAAATTCCTGGTTTAATCAATCTTGACTTTGCAGACGTTAAAACTATCATGACTAATCAAGGCGAAGCTTTGATGGGTATTGGTGAAGGTACAGGTGAAAACCGTGCTGCAGACGCTGCAAAAATGGCTATCAATAGCCCATTATTGGAAACTTCCATCGATGGTGCAAAAGGCATCTTGCTTAATATTTCTGGTAGCTCCGAATTGGGTATTTTTGAAGTAAACGAAGCTGCTCAAATTATTTCTGATGCAGCAGACCCTGATGCAAATATCATCTTCGGTTCTGTTATCGATGAAAGCTTGGGCGATAAAGTTCAAGTTACTGTTGTAGCAACTGGTTTTGGCAATAACGCTAAAAGCGTACCAGAATTCGGTAAAACAACTACTACATCTCGTCCAGCATCCACTACAACAACAACTAACAGCGGTATCCCAGATATCCCTGTATTCATGAAACGTTAATTTATAGAGTGTATAATCAAAACATTCGTAAATAAGTAACTTAGTAAGACATATCTTGAGATATGTGTATAGGAGGTACAAATGAAGAAATTAGTATTATTAACTCTAGCAGCTACAGTTGTGGCAGGTAGTGCATTTGCAGCGGCACCTGTAACAAAAATTAGCGACGGTTCCACTAAAGTACAAGCTGATTATGCATTTAAACAACATGTATCTAAAGGTGGCGGCAATAGCAACGACGGTTTCGGTGTTTCTTTGCAACACGATCTTTCCAATAAAACTGCTGTTCAATATTCTTATGATAAATTGAATGCAAAAAATGGCGACATTAAAGATCATCAATTAGCATTAGTTTATAAAGTGCATCCAAACGTAAACGTATATGGTGCTGGTACTGCAATTCGTACAAATGATACAGAATTAGGTTTCCAAGCTGGTGTTATTGGTCATGTGCCATTGACAGAAAAAGTAAACGGCTTTGCTAAAGCTGGTTGGGGTAACGATATTAAACAAACTTACCAAGTAGGTGCTCAATATGAAGTTCGCCCTGATGTAGACTTGAACGTATACTATGGCTATGATAAATATAGCGTAAATAGCAACGATAAAACTGCAAAAGGTTTACACGCTGGTGTAGGCTACTCCTTCTAAGGATATCAAAGACCACTCTAATGAGTGGTCTTTTTTGTTTATAAATACTAGCATATGATTTATAAAAATATTTTATATAGGATATTGTATATATCCTATATACCTTAGCTTTTTTATAATTCAGATTGTAATTAGTATTTTTTCTTATGTATACAATATATTTTTAAATACTCATTGTATAATTAAATAAGTTTAGGTATGATAAATATGTAATAATTCATTTTAGATAGGATGGTGCAAGTTATGACAAGTGTTGCTGCAAAGCATGCAAAAGGGAAAAAACTTAAAGATGTAATCTTTGTAACTGCTGGCCAAGCCCAAGCTGATGCTAAAGAAAATGGTCGCGAGAACGTTGTTAATGGTACATTAGGTGCGATTTATGATGAAGATGGTAAATTAGTATTCCTTAAAACCGTTAAGGACGAATATTTAAGTCTACCAGATTCTGAATATATTGGTTATGCTCCGATTGCAGGTGTACCTGAGTTCCTTGCTGCTGCAGAGGCGGAATGCTTTGGACAATCTCGTCCAGAAGGTCATATCCGTAGTATTGCTACTACAGGTGGTACAGGCGGTATTCATCACTTAGTTCATAACTATACAGAACCTGGTGATGAGGTGTTGACTGCTGATTGGTACTGGGGTGCCTATCGTATACTTTGTAGCGATGTAGGTCGTACACTTGTTACCTATTCTTTATTTGATGAACATAATAACTTTAACCATGAAGCGTTCCAAAATCGTGTAAATGAATTAGCTGCAAAACAAACAAATGTCGTAATTTTGTTTAATACACCTGGTAATAACCCAACAGGTTACTCTATAGAGGACAAAGATTGGGAATCTATCCTTAACTTCTTGAAAGAACTCGTTGCTATAGGCCGTAATAATGTAATCATTGGCATTGATGTAGCATACCTTGATTATTCTGGTGAAAAAGAAGAGGTTCGTGCATTCTTTAGTAAATTCAGTCATTTGCCAAAAGAAATCCTTACATGTGTTTGCTATAGCTTGTCTAAAGGCTTCACTATGTATGGGCAACGTGTAGGTGCCTTGATTGGTATTTCTGATGATGAAGAAATTGCTGATGAATTCTTAGAAATCAACAAATCTACAAGCCGTGCTACATGGTCTAATATATGCCGGCCTGCAATGCGTACAATGGCAAATATTGTAGCTGATCCAGCTAAGTTTAAAGCTTATGAAGATGAACGTAATTGCTATTATCAATTGATTCGTGATCGTGCTGATATATTTAAACAAGAAGCAGCCCGAGTTGGTCTTCCTATGTTGCCATATCGAGGTGGTTTCTTTATTACGATTCCTACAGATTCTGCTAATGCTATCTGTGAAGAGTTGAAAAAAGAACATATCTATGTTATCGCTTTAGCTAACGGTATTCGCATAGCTGCTTGTGGTATTCCTAAATTCCAAATGACAGGACTAGCTGAAAAAATTTATAATGCTATGAAACGTCTTGGTAAATTATAATAATGCTGTTGCTAATACTAAAAGCCACTTGATATATATCAAGTGGCTTTTTTTAGTGGAATATCTTTATGTTCTTTAATGTCTTGGTCAGCTTCTTTCGCAAGATTTTCTAGAGCTTGTTTAGGCGCAGTTCGTTCACCTGTTTCTGGATCCACAAATTCAACACGGTCCAATGTATCTGTAATTTGGCCTCGAATGAAGCTAAGTAAATTTCATAAAGTTCTTTTTTTTCTGCTAATTCCTCTGGTGTGAGTTGTTGTCCAGATTTTTTCTTTGCTGCTAGTTCATTTATACGTTTTAATGTATCGTTAATATTACTCATATTGACCTCCTGTATTCTATATTAGAATAACATGATTTATTATAACATAGAACTAAATGAATACGTATGGTAAGATATAAGTTGTACGCGTCTGTACTTTCACAAGTGAGAAAGGAGAGCTGTATGCGTGTAACAAAAGCAATAAAGGCAGAGCAATTGAAATTATTACAAGAGCATTATTTTGATGCAAAACCTGCCCTTGAGTATACAAATGAATTTGAATTATTAGTTGCGGTTGTATTATCTGCACAATGTACGGATGAAAGGGTTAATATCGTTACTAAACGATTGTTTCCTGAATTAAATCATCCTGCTAAGATGTTGAAATTGGGGTTACAAAACTAGAAACTCTTATTAAGGACTGTGGTCTTTATAAATCTAAAGCGAAAAATTTGATTGCTACATGTCAGATCTTGGTAGAACAATACCATGGTGAGGTACCACGCGAGTTTGATCAACTCGTTGAATTACCTGGTGTAGGTCGTAAGACGGCTAATGTGGTAGTATCTGTATTGTTTGGTACGCCAGCGATTGCTGTAGATACTCATGTATTCCGTGTGTCTAACCGATTAAAACTGGGTATTGCTAAAACACCAGAAGAGATGGAATTAAAGTTGCAGAAGGCAATTCCTAAAGAGGATTGGTCGGCTGCCCATCATTGGTTGATTTATCATGGTCGTAAACTATGTAAGGCTCGTAAGCCGTTATGTGAAGAATGTTTTTTAAATCATGTATGCCCTTCGGCGGGAAAGGTTTAATATGAAAGTAAATAACGAAGAATTTATTGCTCTTTGTGCTACTCATGGCATTGAGGGAATTGATATTGTAAATGAGTTAATGCGTTTTAAAGTACTAGATCAATTGATTTCTAGTAATGCTAGCTCCCGTGAGTGGGGCGTAACGGCAGATGATTTATATGCGTTAGCAGAAAAATCTACAGTAGAGTCTTTTGGTCCTGTTCCATATGATTTGAATACATTCCAAGCTCTATATGGTCCTTCCTTTAGAGTTGAATTATTTGATTTTATTAGCGACACAGGTATTTTAGATGGTCTAGATGTTGGTACTATCTGGGAAACTCCTGTTCGTGAAAGTATCGAAGCCCATAGTAAAACGGGAGAACTCGTTCTATATGCTTATGTAGAAGAATACGCAGGTATGATTGAAGAAATCCTTCAATCTTATGAAGATAAAAAAGTTGTGCTTTATACGGCATCTCCAGTGTGCTATAGCATTTTGACACGTTTATATCCAATGGCGCAAATTATTAATCAATGGCCTCATCGCAGCTATTTTGATCATATCTTTACAGGTACGGTTGGCATGTTCCAATCCTCTGAAGATATTGTGGAAGAAGTGGCTAATGGTTTACATAATCTTGTTCCAGAAGGAACTGCACAATTATTCTTGCCTGCTACGATGGCACAAAATCAATTGGGCTTGAATAATATGGCATTACAATTCTTCTTGAATCAAAAGCGTGTAGAAGTCGATTCGTGAATGGACTCCATTAGGGGCTTACGAAATTGTATATGGTAAATATGATGTTAAAAAGATGCGTGTTGGCTTCGTGAACGTGTAGGGAAGAATGGAAAACGATTAACTATATTCCATTGCCTCATGGTGTGTTCGCTCAATTGCCAGTATTTACTGTATTAAATTATGGCTTGTCTTTGCGTTCTATTTTGCTACCAGGTGGTCAAACTGATGTAGCCTTAGGACAAGATGGTATTTACTGTATCGACAGTCGAGTTTCTGAATTAGGTCGTAATGCTCTTGTTGAAAGTGGCGCTTATTTCCTTACATTTAAACGTCATGCAGATCATGTAGATGTAGATATTACTACAGAAGCACCAACAGATGACATTTACTGGATGTTCCCTGATGCTGAATTAGCCTATATGTGGTATGCATACTTCTGTAGTACTATTGGTCAAACATTGATTCAAGAAATTTCTATGCTCGTTCAAACAGATGAGTCATTCGGTTATATGCTTAGCAGCGTACGTCGTCGCGTGTTAGATGTTAACGACGAGGCTCAACTAATCACATCTGTTCAAGCCGCTGATGAAGCGTATATCAAGGCTGTGACAGAAGCGACAGAGATTGGAAATCTACAGTAGATGAATTAGGTGCTCAAGTTATGCCACCAACAACATCTATTGATATTGAAGATTATAGCGATTATAAAAACTAATTGTAAAAGTCCGATATTTAGTTTAAAATATATCGTATCCTAAAAAATATAAACTACTAAATATAGTAGGTATGAAACATACTACACGAATGTGTAAGAAAGGAGGATTCATGGCTGTTATTAATTTTGAAATCTTCAAAGTTATTGGTACTTTATCTGAAGATAAAGACGGTTGGAAAAAACAATTAACATGCACTAGCTGGGGCAAATATAATCCTAAGTTTGACCTTCGTGCTTGGGATAGTGAATATACAAGCATGAAAAAGGGTATTACCCTTTCTTTAGAGGAGCTCATCGCATTGCGTGACATCCTTAATGAAAGTGACTTAGAGACCATCCTAGCTGAGTCTATTGAAGAAAAACAAGCATCCAAGGAATAGTATTGGCAACTTGCATTTGTGCATATGTCATGCTATAATCTATAAGAATAATATTGATTGTCGGAAAGAGGTGTATAGAATGAAACAAGGTATTCATCCAGACTATAAAGAAGCTACAGTAACTTGCGGTTGTGGCAACACATTCAAAACTGGCTCTGTAAAAGAAGACCTTCGTGTAGACGTTTGCTCCAAATGCCATCCGTTCTTCACTGGTCAACAACGCGCAGCTCAAGCTCGTGGTCGTATTGAACAATTTAACAAACGTTACGGCAAATAATTTGTCATGTAATGTAGCATCTATTGGCAGGGCTATGGGCTCTGCCTCTATTTGTTTATGAGAGGAGCTCTTGTGAACACAGAACGTATTAAAAAGTTTGTCGGTGGACAAGCTGTGATCGAAGGTGTCATGATGAGGGGGCCTGGTGTTACAGCAACAGCTGTACGAGAACCAGCAGGGAACCATTGTAGTTCAAAAAGAGCCTACAAAATCTATTGCTGACACATATCCAATTTTGAAAAAACCATTTCTTCGGGGCTGTGTAGCTCTCTATGAATCTCTAGTCATTGGCATGAAGGCATTGTCCTTTCTCCGCTAAAGCCGCTGGCGATGAAGAGGAAGAAATGTCTAATAGTGAAATTGCCATTACTATGGTTATTTCCACCATATTTGCGATAGCTGTATTTTTGGCATTGCCTACATTTATCGTAAAATTTATTCCTGGTGTACAGGATAATCATGTAGTATTAAATCTCATTGAAGGTGTCATTCGTTTAGTTCTTTTTCTACTCTACATTTGGGGGATTGGGCTTACGAAGGATATTCAACGAGTTTTCCAATATCATGGGGCCGAGCATAAAACAATTCATACCTATGAATTAGACTTGCCTCTTACTGTAGAAAACGTTCGTAAACAAAGTCGTTTACATCCACGATGTGGTACAAATTTCTTACTTATCGTTATGGTGGTAGTATCTTTGTATTTGCCTTTTTAGGTTGGCCTAATTTGTTAGAACGTATTCTGAGCCGCGTACTTCTCATGCCTGTAGTGGCAGGTATTGCGTACGAGGTTATTCGTCTTGCTGGTCGTAGTGAGCATTCCTTTGTGAAAGCTCTTATCAAACCAGGTCTTGCATTACAGTACATGACCACACGTGAACCAGAAGATGATCAAATTGAAGTCGCTATACGAGCTCTTGAAGAGGTTCGCCCTCCTGAGAGTGATGCATATGAAGAGGAATAAACATGTTAGTAGATAAATTACAAGTTATTGAAGATAAATTTATGGACCTGGAGCAGCGCATCAGTGACCCTGAAGTGATTGCACGCCAAGATGAATGGCGTAAATTAACACGTCAACATGCTCAATTATCTGAAACAGTTGAAACATTCCGTACTTATAAAAAAGTATTAGCTGGTATTGATGAAGCTATGGAAGTTATTGAAGATAAATCCATGGATGAAGAATTCCGTGAAATGGCACAAGAGGAATTAAAAGAGCTAAAGCCTCAAAAAGAGGAATTAGAAGAGAAATTACAAATCCTTTTATTGCCTAAGGACCCTAATGATGATAAGAATATTATCATTGAAATTCGCGGTGGTGCCGGTGGTGATGAAGCGGCACTATTTGCAGGCGACTTGTTCCGTATGTACACAAAATATGCGGAAAGCCAAGGCTGGCGTTGCGAGATTATCGATGCCAATGAACCTGAACTAGGTGGCTTTAAAGAGGTTATTTTCTCCGTAGATGGTGAAAATGTATACTCCAAGATGAAATTTGAATCTGGTGTACATCGTGTACAACGTGTACCTGCTACAGAAACACAAGGTCGTGTACATACATCTACCGTTACAGTAGCGGTATTGCCAGAAATGGAAGATGTTGATATTGAAGTTAATGAAAAAGACTTAAAAATCGACACCTATCGTGCGAGTGGTGCGGGCGGTCAGCATATCAATAAAACTGAGTCTGCTGTTCGTATTACCCACTTACCATCTGGTATCGTTGTAGCATGTCAAGACCAACGTTCTCAATTACAAAACCGTGAAAAAGCCATGCGTGTATTGCGTGCTAAATTGCAAGACCAAGCTGAACAAGAGGCTATTTCTAGCATGGCAGCAGACCGTAAGAGCCAAGTTGGTACAGGTGACCGTAGTGAACGTATTCGTACCTATAACTATCCACAAGGTCGCGTAACAGATCATCGTATTAACTTAACATTGTATAAATTAGATGCTATTTTAAATGGCGATCTAGATGAAATCATTCAAGCCTTAAATGCTGCTGACCAAGCGGCAAAAATGCAGGAGGCTAATACAAATGCATAAGGAGATTTGGACAATCGGTCGTATTCTCCAGTGGACAGAGCAGTACTTTCAAAGCAAGGAGATGGATACACCTCGACTTGATGGGGAAGTACTGCTTTCTCACGTTTTAGGCAAGGATCGTATTTATCTATATACCCATTATGACCAACCACTTATTCAAGAGGAACTCGATGCTTTCAGACCTCTTGTTCAAGAACGAGCTAAGGGGCATTGTGTAGCAGCTATTATTGGAGAAAAGGACTTTATGGGATTGACCTTTAAGGTTAATGATAAGGTATTGATTCCACGACCTGATACAGAAACGTTGATTGAGCATGTACTAGGCACGTATCAAAAGGATAGTAATATTCGTATCCTTGATGTATGTACGGCCCTGGCACGATATTATTAAGTCTATTGCACTATTTGCCGAATGCGTGTGGCATGGGTATTGAAATATCTAGCGATGCTTTGTCATTAGCTAAGATAAATAGTGAAAGATTTAACTTAAATAATCGTGCTCAATTTTAGAGTCCGATATGTTTTCTGCCTTAGATGGTAAAAATGAACAGTTTGATCTCATCGTATCAAATCCACCCTATATCCGTACTGGGGATGCTAAATTATTGTCTCAGGACGTATTAAATGAGCCTCATATTGCCTTGTTTGGCGGTGAAGATGGACTTGATTTCTATCGTATTTTGGCTAAAACATGTGGCATATATTTAAAATCGCAAGGCCATATAGCCTTTGAAATAGGTTTTGATCAAGCTGAGGCTGTAAAGGCTTTATTAGAAGAAACAGGGCAGTACTCTAATATTCGATGTATTACTGACCTCGGCGGAAATGACCGCGTTGTAACAGCTGTATATGAGGGATAATATGGATACTCAAATTATTACAAATCCATCAGATCAAGAACTAGATATGCTTGCTCGTGCTTTGCGTAATGGCGAATTAGTGTCCATTCCTACAGAAACTGTATATGGACTTGGCGCCAATGGACTTGATCCAGAGGCAATGGATAAAATCTACGCCGCTAAAGGTCGCCCATCCGATAATCCACTTATTTTACATGTTCCTAATAGTGAAAGTATAAAACCTTTAGTAACAGAGGTTTCAAATACGGCACAATTATTAATGGACACATTTTGGCCTGGTCCATTGACAATCACATTGCCTAAATCGGATTTAGTGCCAGATCGTGCTACAGGCGGTTTATCTCGTGTTGCTTTACGTTGTCCTGATCATGCGATTTGTCGAGCTTTATTAGAACGTACCGGTGTACCGGTAGCAGCTCCTAGTGCTAATATATCTGGTCGTCCAAGTCCTACAACAGCACAAGATGTTTACCATGATATGAATGGCCGTATTTCCTATATTTTAGATGCAGGACCATGTATGATAGGTGTAGAGTCTACTGTTGTAGAAGTACATGATGACAAGGTCATTATATTGAGACCAGGTGGAATAACAAAAGCACAACTTGAAGCTGTTGTATCTACGGTTGAGTATGATACTGCTCTCGTTAATGCTACAACTAAGCCTAAAGCTCCTGGTATGAAGTATACCCATTATGCTCCTGATGCACCTATGACAGTTGTTGTAGGTAGTCCAGAGCGGGTGGCAAGTACTTTTAAAGAGCTTTCAGAGGGGATAGAAGGCCCTATAGGTTGTTTAGTGAGTCATGAAACGTATAACCTTATGAAAGAGGATACACGCTTTATATTCCATTGTTTTGGCAACTATGGTGATGCCTTATCATTAGGCCATGACTTTTATAAAAGCCTATTATATTTTAATGAAAATCATGTTGCCTTAATCTTGGCAGAAGGTGTTGATGACGACGGTTTTGGTGTTGCCATTATGAACCGCATGGAAAAGGCCTCGAGTCATCATATCATTTATAAGTAAATTTACTGAAATAAAAATGTCCACTGATAATAGAAATATGTCTTTACATATTGGATGAATTTGCTATAATGTATAAAGTAATCACAAAATGTGATTAAGTAAGGATGTTATTATGAATATTTTATTTGTATGTACCGGTAATACTTGCCGTAGCCCTATGGCTGAAGGTATTACACGGGCCCTTGCAGCGGAGCAACATAAGGATGTGACGACTGTATCAGCTGGTCTATTTGCCGCCTATGGAGCAAAACCAACTGAACAAGCCGTAGAAGCCGTCCGTTCCATTGCAGATATTTCTGATCATGAATCGAGACCATTGACGATGGAGCTCGTTAATGCAGCAGATCTTATCATTGGTATGACGAAAGATCACAAATCTGTACTACTTCGCCAATTCCCGTTTGAGGAAGGTAAAATCAAAACGATTTCCGAGTGGGGTGGTCAAGATGGTGATGTTACGGACCCATATGGGTCTGATCAAACCGTATATAATCAATGTGCGGAACAAATTTATCACTTAGTAGAGGCTGGTCTTACATCAGTGCCTCAGAAGGCGTAGGAGATGAAATTATGAAAGTTGCAATTGGTTGTGATCATGGCGGATTAAATTTAAAAGCATCCGTTAAGGAATTGTTAAATGCATTGGGACATGAAGTAGAGGATTTTGGTTGTCATACACCTGATTCTTGCGACTATCCTGATATTGCTGTACCTGTAGCAAATGCAGTCGTATCTGGTCAAGCAGACAGAGGTATTTTGATTTGTGGTACTGGTATTGGTATCGGTATTGCAGCAAATAAGATTGCAGGTATTCGCGCTGCTCTTTGTCATGATACATTCTCTGCTCATGCATGTCGTGAACATAATGACGCTAATATTCTCACAATGGGGGAACGCGTTATTGGTCCGGGCCTAGCTAATGATATTGTTGCCATCTTTATGAAAACAGAGTTCGAAGGTGGCCGTCACGCACGCCGTGTAGAGAAAATTAAAACATTAGAGAAGTAATACATCATTACCTATATATATTCGTTTTGCACGAGGAGGATACTCATGAGTTTCTTAGAAAAACAAGACCCTAATATTCAAGCTGTTATCAATCAAGAATTAGCACGCCAACGCGATAAATTAGAAATGATCGCTTCTGAAAACTTTGTTTCTCAAGCCGTAATGGAAGCTCAAGGTAGCGTATTAACTAACAAATATGCAGAAGGGTATCCTGGTAAACGTTATTATGGCGGTTGTGAAAATGTTGATGTTATCGAAACATTAGCTATTGAACGAGCAAAACGCTTGTTCGGTGCAGAACATGCCAACGTACAACCTCACTCTGGTTCTCAAGCAAACTTTGGTGTGTATTTTGCATTATTACAACCAGGTGATACTATTGTGGGAATGAATTTGTCCCATGGCGGTCATTTAACTCATGGTTCTCCTGTTAACGTATCTGGTACATATTTTAATGTAGTACCTTACGGTGTAGATGCAGAAACTCAACAAATCGATTATGATGAGTTCCGTAAAATCGTTTTAGAAGCAAAACCTAAATTGATTATCGCTGGTGGTAGTGCTTATAGCCGTCAAATTGACTTCAAAAAAATGGCTGATGTAGCTCATGAAGTTGATGCTATCTTCATGGTAGATATGGCTCACTTTGCAGGCCTTGTAGCAGCAGGTTTACATCCAAATCCTGTAGAATATGCTGATATCGTTACTACAACGACTCATAAAACATTACGTGGTCCTCGTGGCGGTATGATTCTTTGCAAAGAAAAATATGCAAAAGCAATCGACAAAGCTATCTTCCCTGGCATTCAAGGTGGTCCTTTGATGCATGTTATCGCTGCTAAAGCTGTAGCATTTGGTGAAGCATTACAACCTGAGTTTAAAGTATATGCACAACAAGTTATTGATAATGCAAAAGCATTGGCTGCTGCATTGCAAGAAAAAGGCTTAACAATTGTTTCTGGCGGTACAGATACTCACGTTATGCTTGTAGATGTTCGCAATACTGGTTTAACAGGTAAAGAAGCAGAACACTTACTTGATGAAGTAGGCATTACATGTAATAAGAATACAATTCCATTTGATCCAGCTAGCCCATTTGTAACAAGTGGTATCCGTCTTGGTACACCAGCTCTTACAACACGTGGCTTACAAGTAAAAGATATGGAAGAAATTGCAGATATCATTGCAACTGTTCTTAAAAATCCTGAAGATAAAGCAATTCATGAAGAAGCAAGCAAACGTGTGGCAGCACTTTGTAAAGCGTATCCTTTATACTAATCTATTAGATTAATTATAACAATTACATATTTGTAGTCCTATAAACCTATAAGTAGCATAAAAGGGGTGTGCCTAGGCACATCCCTTTTAATATTTTTATGGCATGATTTATTAATCTGTGATAGAGTAAATATGAATATTAAAAGGATACCGATAGGGTATGTAAATTATTTATAGGAGGACAGTCATGAAAGTTAATGTTATGACACATCCATTGATTCAACACAAAGTTACATTGATGCGTGATGCAGAAACAGGCTCTAAGGATTTTAGAGAATTACTTGATGAGATTACTATGTTGATGGGTTATGAAATCACTCGTAACCTTCCATTAGAGGATGTAGAAGTACAAACACCTTTAACTAAAATGACTGGCAAACGTATTGCAGGTAAAAAATTGGGTATTATCCCAATTCTTCGTGCTGGCCTAGGTATGGTCAATGGTATGCTTAACTTGATTCCAACTGCAAAGGTTGGTCATATTGGCTTATACCGTGATCCAGAAACATTGAAACCTGTAGAATACTACTGCAAATTACCTTCTGATGTAGGCGAACGCGACTTTATAGTAACAGATCCAATGTTAGCTACTGGTGGTAGTGCAGCAGCTGCTATTACATTGTTAAAGGAAAAAGGTGCTAAAAATATTAAGTTAATGTGTCTTGTTGCGGCTCCTGAAGGTGTGGAAGCAGTGAATAAAGAACATCCCGATGTTCCTATTTATGTAGCGGCCCTTGATGAAAAACTTAATGATCATGGTTACATCTTGCCTGGTTTAGGCGATGCTGGTGACCGTATCTTCGGTACAAAATAATATAAATCATATAAGCGACATAATTTAGGTACAAAGTTGTATAAAATATCTAAATTATGTCGTTTTCTCCTATAAAGTCTTGAATAAAATCTACATAGGGTATACAATACAGATGTAAAAGTATTTTTTTATTTTAGGTGGGACGAATTTTGTTCACATGGGACGAAAAACGATTCATACAATCCTAACGGGTAAAGGAGGGACCCGATGAACGAGTTTCTAATGATATGTGAACGTATTGTTCCTGAAATCGTTAGTGTATTAAAGGAGCGATACAAAATATTAAACCACCTAGTTTATGAAGAGCCTATAGGCCGTAGGACATTAGCTACTGCAACGGACCTTCCAGAGCGAACCGTACGAAGTCATATTGAGTTAATGCGTGCTAATGGTCTTGTAGACATTTATAAACCAGGAATTTTTCTCACTGATGAGGGACATGCAATTGTTCCAAAGTTGCGAAATTTTTTAAATGAATTAGATCGTATCAACGAGCTAGAACATCGATTGACTGAAGCACTTCATATCGATAGGGTTATCATCACTCCTACAGAAGGAACGTTGATGGTTAAAAAGTTAGGTTTTGCAGCAGCAAAGCTATTACAGGAATTATTAGAGCCTGACTCTGTAGTTGCTATCAGTGGTGGCAGTACAATGGCTGCAGTGGCCGAAGAGATGCCTGTATTACCATTTAATCCTATTGTTGTACCTGCCCGTGGGGGCGTTGGTGAGGTAGTTGAATATCAAGCTAATGTAATTGCTTCAGTGCTAGCTGAACGACTTCGTGGGACCTATAAAATGCTTCATTTACCTGATGGGCTTTCACAAGACTCATTGCATATGCTCATGACTTGCGAACCTCAAATTAAGGAAATTGGAGATCTCATTAGTAGGACTGACGTATTATTGTTCGGTATTGGTACAGCTATGCGCATGGCGGATCAGCGCCATATAGCTGATGATGTGCGTAAGCAGTTAGTAGATAATCATGCTGTTGGCGAAGCTCTTGGTCAATATTGCGATATAGATGGTAAGTTGATTTATTCCACTAATAATATTGGTTTATCACTTCCTGATGTTGCAAAAATTCCAAATGTGATTGCTGTGGCTGGTGGTCAAGATAAATCGAGTGCCATTATTGGTGTTATGAGAGCTTGTCAAAAAGGCATACTCATCATTGATGAGCAAGCTGCAGAAGGTATGCGTCAATTGTTACAAATTTCAGCATTATAAGTGAAGTTAGTAGTTAAATATTTTGTTAGAATATTTTTGTTATTAGGAGGATCTAACAATGGCAGTAAAAGTTGGTATTAACGGTTTTGGTCGTATTGGTAAATGTGTAGTACGTGCAGCGATTAACAATCCTGACGTAGAAGTTGTAGCAATCAATGCTACTGGTGATAATGAAGGTACTGCATTATTATTAAAATATGACTCTGTTCATGGCACAATTCCTAACGAAGTAACATTTGATGAAGACAACATTTATGTTGATGGTAAAAAAATCCGCGTATTCCATGACCGCGATGCTTCTAAATTGCCTTGGTCTGAAGAAGGCGTTGAAATTGTTATGGAATGTACTGGTAAATATCGTGATGCAGAGGAAGCAAAAGTTCATTTGAATCAACCTACTGTTAAAAAAGTATTGATTTCTGCACCTGGTAAAAACGAAGACTTAACTATGGTTATGGGTGTAAACCAAGATATGTATGATCCTGCAAAACACCACATCATCTCCAATGCATCTTGTACAACAAACTGCTTGGCTCCATTTGCTAAAGTATTATGCGATGAATTCGGCATTAAACGCGGCATGATGACAACTATTCATTCCTATACTAATGACCAAAAAATTCTTGATGCACGTCATAAAGACCCTCGCCGTGCTCGTGCAGCAGCTATGTCTATCATTCCTACAACTACTGGTGCAGCAAAAGCTGTTGCTAAAGTATTGCCTCAATTAAAAGGTAAATTAGATGGTTTTGCATTGCGCGTTCCAACTCCAGACGTATCTGCTACAGATCTTGTTTGCGAACTTGAAAAACCTGCAACTAAAGAAGAAATCAATGAAGCATTCCGCAAAGCAGCTGCTGGCGAATTAAAAGGTATCTTAGGTGTATCTGATGTGCCATTAGTATCTTGTGACTTCAGCTCCGATCCACGTAGCTCCATTGTTGACGCTGATTTAACAATGGTTATGGATGGCAATATGGTAAAAGTTGTTTCTTGGTATGATAACGAATGGGGTTACTCCGAACGTCTTATCGACATGGCAGCATTCGTAGCAAGCAAAGGCTTATAATCGGGAGGCTTTGATGAAACAAACAATCGAAGGTTTACAAGTAGACAATAAAACAGTATTTGTTCGTGTTGATTTTAATGTTCCTATGAAAGACGGTGTCATCACTGATGACACTCGTATTCGTAGTGCCTTACCTACTATCAATTATTTAATTGAAAAAGGGGCAAAGGTAATTCTTGCTTCTCACTTTGGTCGTCCAAAAGGGGAACGCAAACCTGAAATGTCTTTGGCACCATGTGCAAAACATTTATCTGAGCTTATCAACAAGCCAGTAGCATTTGTAGATGACTGCATTGGTCCTAAGGTTGAAGCAGCTGTAAAAGCATTACAACCAGGCGATGTATTGATGCTTGAAAACTTGCGTTACCATAACGAAGAAACTAAAAACGACCCTGAATTTGCTAAACAATTGGCATCTCTTGCTGATGTAGCAATTAACGATGCATTCGGTGTATCTCACCGTAATGCAGCATCCGTAGTTGGTATTGCTGACTATATCCCTATGGCAGCAGGTTTCTTGCTCAAAAAAGAAATTGATGCATTAAGTGCAGCTGTAGTACATCCTAAAACACCTATGGCAGCTATTATCGGCGGTGCTAAGGTAACAGATAAAATTTCTGTTATTTCAAACCTTTTGCCTAAAGTTGATGTAATGATCATCGGCGGTGGTATGGCAAATGCTTTCATTAAAGCACAAGGCTGCAACATTGGTAGCTCTTTATTTGAAGAAGGTCAAGAAGCTATTGCTACAGATCTTGTTATGGAAGCTCGCGTAGCAGGTGCTAAATTATTGACACCTATCGATGCTGTAGTAGCTGATGCTTTCAGCAACGACGCTAACACTAAAATCGTTGACGTTGAAAATATTGAAGATGGTTGGATGATTCTAGATATTGGTCCTAAAACACGGGAGCTCTATGTAGAAGCATTGGCGCCAATGAAGACTATTATTTGGAATGGTCCTATGGGCGTATTTGAAATGGAAAACTTTGCAGCTGGTACTAATGCAGTAGCAAAAGCTGTAGCTGAATCCGATGCGATGACTATCGTTGGTGGTGGCGACTCTGTAGCGGCTATTGAAAAAAGTGGCTTAGCAGATAAAATTAGCCATATCTCCACAGGTGGTGGTGCATCTTTAGAATTCTTAGAAGGCAAAATTCTACCAGGTATTGCTGCATTGTCTGAGGCATAATATGAGAAAACCCATTATTGCAGGGAATTGGAAAATGAATGGCACCATTGCGTCTGGATCTATTCTGATCGAAGCGTTTAACAGCGTGTTACAAGATATGGAATTATCCTGTGATGTAGTTGTTTGCCCGCCTTTTACAGCTATTGAACGTGCTGTAGCACTGACGCGAGATACAGCTATTGAAGTAGGCGCACAAACTATGGATTATCATGATGCTGGTGCATTCACTGGTGAAATTTCACCACTTATGCTTACAGAGGTAGGCGTTAATTATGTTATTATCGGTCACTCTGAGCGCCGTGAATATTATGGTGAAATAGATGAGACGGTAAATGCAAAAATCAAAAGTGCATTTCACCATAATTTGACGCCTATTGTCTGTGTTGGTGAAAGTTTAGAACAACGTGAATCCGGTCATACTCTAGACTGGATTACATCTCAACTTAAAGGTGCTTTGGTTGACGTTCCAAAGGAACAAGTTAGCCAATTGATTGTTGCGTACGAACCAATTTGGGCTATCGGCACAGGTAAGACAGCAACTGCTGATCAAGCTGAAGAAGTATGTAAAGAAATTCGCGATTACATTCGTTCTTTATACGATGATGAGACTGCTGATGACGTGCGTATCCAGTATGGTGGTAGTGTTAAATCCGAAAATGCTCGTGAAATCCTTGGGGAACCAAATATTGATGGTGCCCTTGTAGGTGGTGCATCTTTAGTAGTTGATGAATTTATTGATATTATTAAAGCGGCGAATCAAGTAAGCGCTTAATATGAGGTTAAAAATGGCTAAATTAAAGGCTCCCGTAATGCTAGTTATCCTAGATGGCTTTGGCATGGGAGATCAATCAGATACAACCAATGCTGTAGTACAGGCGAAGCCGCACTGTTTTAATCAATTGTGGGATATGTATCCACATACAAAATTAGAAGCATCAGGGCTTGCAGTAGGACTTCCAGAAGGACAGATGGGGAATTCTGAGGTTGGCCATTTAAATCTTGGCTCTGGGCGCATTGTGTACCAAGATTTGACTCGTATTACTAAAGACGTTGAATCTGGTGAGTTTTATAATCGCCCTGTTATGCAGGAACTATACGAAGTTGCTAAAAAACAACGCTTACATCTTATCGGTCTAGTATCAGATGGCAATGTACATTGCTCCTTAGAACACATTAAGGCAGTTATCAAAGGGGCTCATGATCATGGTATTAAGCACGTTTATGTACATGCCTTGCTCGATGGTCGTGACGTAGCCCCTCAATGTGCACAAGGCTATTTAAAAGACTTAGAAGCGTATATGGCAGAGCTAAACTGTGGAAAAATTGCTACTGTGAGTGGTCGATACTATGCGATGGACCGCGATAATCGTTGGGACCGTGTGGAACTTGCTTACAATGCGATTGTAAATGGTCAAGGTGAAAGAGCCGCATCAGCCTGTGAAGCGGTGCAACAATCTTACGACAAAGATGCGGCAGATGAGTTTGTTCTTCCTACGGTAATTGATGCTGAAGGAACGATCAAAAGTGGTGACGCTGTAATCTTCTGTAACTTCCGTCCAGACCGTGGTCGTGAGCTTACAAAAGCCTTAGTGTTGCCAGACTTTGATGGCTTTAACCGTGAACCATTATCTTTATACATGGCGACTATGACTAAATATGAAGATGGTTTACCAGTTCATATTGTGTATGAAAAGGACATTTTATCTGAAACACTAGGCGAAGTACTAAGCGTAGGTGGCTATCGTCAATTGCGTATTGCTGAAACAGAGAAATACGCTCATGTTACGTATTTCTTCAACGGTGGTAAAGAGGAACCATTTGAAGGCGAGGACCGTGTTCTCGTGAAATCTCCTCAAGTGGCAACCTATGATTTACAACCTGAAATGAGTGCTTATGAAGTGACTGATAAGGTTGTACAAGCCATTCAAGATGAAACGTATGACATGATTATCTTGAACTTTGCAAACCCAGATATGGTGGGGCATACAGGTAGCTTTGAAGCGGCTGTTAAAGCAGTTCAGGCTGTAGATACTTGTTTAGGTCGTATCGTTGAGGCTATACGCAGTAAGAATGGTCACTTGTTAATTACGGCAGACCATGGTAATGCTGAGCTTATGGTTAATCATGAAACTGGAAAAGTTCATACGGCGCATACAACAAACTTGGTTCCTTTAATTTTAATGAGTGATACTTTAAAATCAGCTACATTAGAGGCTGGCAAATTATGTGATATTGCTCCTACATTATTAGACTTGGCTGGCATAGAACAACCAGAATCTATGACAGGTCATAGTTTAGTACAAAAAGCATAATATAGAACTTTCACTATATTAGTAGTTAACTAGAGTTATAACCTATATGGTTTTGCTCAATATATAATATCTGTCGCATGACAGTTATCCCATTAGATTTTTATGAGGTGAAGAAATGGCAGTAATTGAACAAGTCATTGCAAGAGAAATTTTAGATTCCCGCGGTAACCCAACTGTTGAAGTTGAAGTATGTTTAGAAGATGGCACTATTGCTACAGCTGCAGTTCCATCTGGTGCTTCTACAGGTAAGTTTGAAGCTGTAGAATTACGTGATGGTGATAAATCCCGTTACTCCGGTAAAGGTGTATTAACAGCTATCGATAATGTAAATGCTAAAATCGGTCCTGCCATTATTGGTTATGATGCGACTGAACAAGTAGCTATCGATAACTTGATGTTGAAATTAGATGGTACAGACAATAAATCTAACTTAGGTGCTAATGCAATTCTTGGTGTATCTATGGCAGTCGCTCGTGCAGCAGCTGAATCCTTAGATTTGCCATTGTTTGCATACCTTGGCGGTTTCAACGCAAAAGAATTGCCAGTTCCTATGATGAACATCTTGAATGGCGGCGCACATGCGGATAATAACGTAGATATTCAAGAATTCATGATCATGCCTGTAGGCGCTACTTCCTTCGCAGAAGCTCTTCGCAGCTGTGCAGAAGTATATCACACATTGAAATCTGTACTTCATGATAAAGGTCTTAGCACTGCTGTAGGTGATGAAGGTGGTTTTGCTCCAAACTTGGCATCTAACGAAGAAGCATTAGAAGTAATTTGTGAAGCTATTAAAGCTGCTGGTTATGAACCTGGTAAAGACTTTAAATTAGCTCTTGATTCTGCATCTTCCGAATTCTATGAAGATGGTAAATACAATCTAGCTGGTGAAGGCAAAGTTAAAACAGCTGCTGAAATGGTAGATTTCTACGAGTACTTAGTAGGTAAATACCCAATCGTATCCATCGAAGATGGTCTGGCTGAAGAAGATTGGGATGGCTGGAAATTATTGACAGAACGTCTTGGCGATCGCGTACAACTCGTTGGTGATGATTTATTCGTAACTAATACAAAACGTTTGGCTCGTGGTATTGAGCTTGGTGTAGGTAACTCTATTCTTGTAAAAGTAAACCAAATTGGTACTTTAACAGAAGCGTTTGATGCTATGGAACTTGCTAAACGTGCAGGTTATACATGTGTAGTATCTCACCGCTCTGGCGAAACAGAAGATACATTTATTGCTGATATTGCAGTAGCTGTAAATGCTGGTCAAATTAAGACTGGTGCACCAGCTCGTTCTGAACGTGTAGCTAAATACAATCAATTGCTTCGCATTGAAGAAATGTTATACGAAACAGCACAATATAAAGGTAATGACGTTTTCTATAACTTAAAATAAAAATCGTCTTAGCTAAAAGTCCAATAAGGGCGCCCTTCGGGGCGCTTTTTTGTATGCCTAAAAATAGAAAAGTTTTCGCTTCGTGGATTTTTAAAAATAAAAAAGGGATTTTGGGGATGATGTCGAAACCTATAACGCCATACGCTAGTGTGAGGTAAAAACATACCGCAAGGTATAGGAGGTGACCATGTATGTAGACGTAACATTAGACGACATTATCCTATATGCTTTAGAACATCATGTCAGCGATATTCACTTTGATCCCACAAAAAGTGGTGTCCAAGTTCGGTTACGACAAGATGGATTACTACGAACAAATATGACTGTGACTTCTGAAGAGGCTGAACTCATTATCAACCGCATCAAGGTTTGTAGTGCATTAGATATTAGTGAAAAAAGATTGCCTCAAGATGGTCGATGGGCTTGGAGTCATAAGGATACATCTGTAACAATGCGCGTATCCACATTGCCTAGCCTATATGGTGAGACTTTGGTCTGCCGACTTATGGGAAATGAAGGGAGTCATAAAGACTTAATAGCCTTAGGTATGCGTGCAGATATTTATGAGCATATTAAACAATTACTAAAACGTCCTTATGGCTTACTTCTAATTTGTGGACCTACAGGTAGTGGTAAAACGGCTACTTTATATGCCATGTTACGCATGTTAAATCTAGAGGAAACAAAGCTCATATGTCTTGAAGATCCCGTAGAGGCTGAAATTAAAGGAGCCATACAAATTGGTATTAATGAGAAGATTGGCTTTACATTTGCCAAAGGGCTTAGATCAGTGCTACGGCAAGATCCAGATACGATTATGATTGGTGAAATCAGGGATAAGGAGACTGCAGAGCTGGCCGTTAAATCTGCTTTAACAGGGCATCGAGTGTTATCTACAATTCATACTAACACAGCTATTGGTGTTGTAACGCGTCTCATGGATATGGGGGTAGAACCGTATTTAATACGGGCTACTTTAATGGGGGCAATAGCGCAACGTTTAGTTCGAAAATTTGATGGTACCACGTATCATGGACGGACTGCGCTCTTTGAATATTTAGAAATACCAACCAATTCAGTTCACTGGGATCAATTAGAAGCACATTTACTTTTGTCCCTAGAGGATTCCGCTCGTGAAGCTGTATCTCAGCATGTTACATCGATAGAGGAGGTGCATCGTTGTGGACTCATGCTGTAATAGTGGAAATTTAGAAACCATTGTTGAACAAGCAATACAATTATCATCCACAGATATTCATCTACAATGTGGTGAGCCTATCTATTTGCGACATGGTGATGGATTGAAGGCTACTTCGTTTATATGTACTACTATCTTAATTGAAGATATTTTACGACGTTGTGGTATAGCCTCTTATGAATGGCAATCTCTCGATGAAGCTTGTTCCTGTTGTGGCGTGCGTATACGTGTTCATCTATATAAGGCTAATCAAACGATATGTGGGACACTGCGGTTATTGTGCCATCAACAACTTAAGCTAGAAGATAACAGTGAAGGACATTTACTTCAAAAACTATGTGAAGCACATGATGGTCTATTGCTTGTATGTGGGCCTACAGGTAGTGGAAAAAGTTTTACCTTAGCCTGTTGTATTGACTATATAAATCAAACTATGGAGCGCCATATCATTACCTTAGAAGACCCCATAGAATTTGAGTTTAAGCCTAAGAAATCTTTAATTCATCAACGCCAATTAGGTGCCGATATTAAGTCTATGTCTAATGGTATTCGCGATGCATTAAGAGAGGACCCAGATGTCATTATGGTTGGAGAGCTTCGAGATCGTGAAACATTAGAGGCCGCTCTTCATGCGGCCGAAACGGGTCATCTTGTGATGGCCACTATGCATACGCAAAGGGCCGTGATGGCAGTTCACCGCATGATTTCACTATTTCCTGGTGAACAACAAGAGGAAATTCGCAGTCAAATATCTCAAGTGTTACGTGCTGTTATATGTCAACGACTTCTTAGGTGGAATAAAAAGTTTATTACCATTCGTGATATTTTGTTAAACACTCATGCAGTGGCAAATTTAATACGCACTCGTAAGGAACCGCAAATTATCTCGATTCAAGAAACACAACTGCCTATGAAAACACTAGAAATGGCCGTGCGAGATGTAAAAGCACAATATGGAACGCAGCATCAACTACATACGCTATTAGATCAACAATTATCGTAGGTGCAGATATGGAGGCTTATGAATATGTCGTAAAAAATGAGAATAATGAAACAGTAAAAGGTTTGATGTGGGCAGATTCAGAACAGGAGGTCGGTACACGGTTAAAGCGCGATGGATACAAGATTTATAAAATCACTTTACAAGTAAATAAGAAAAAGCATAAGTGGAATCATACAATGGTGGTAGATGTAACCTATCAATTAGGACTACTCATCGAGTCTGGTGTGCCTTTACGGAGGGCATTACAGTTACTCTGTCATGGGAAGCGAGGGCTTTTATATACAGCCCTCTATGAATCGATTGAGAGAGGCCAAACCTTATCGCAAGCATTGCGTAGTGAAGGCTGCCCTGCGATAGCCTTAGCACTACTAGAAAGTGGAGAGGCAGCAGGCACTTTAGGTGAAAGCTTACAATACATTTCACGTCACTATGACTGGGAGCGACAATTGCGGCAAAAGGTTATGAGTGCTATTTCTTATCCTATATTTCTTCTTCTCATGATGAACGTATTCTTTCTCGTTACCATCCTGTTTATCATTCCATCCTTTGAGAAGGTTTTTACTACCATGCATATTACATTACCCTTGATGACACGAGCCCTCTTTGCATTAGGACAAGGGCTAAAGAATCATCCTATATTAGTCTTTATTATGCAGTGTGTAGGGATAGGCGCTTTAGTCTTTGCATACCATCAACATAGTATAAAACGCAAAGTACATCGTTGGCTTTGGCTGTTGGCTCACAGATACCAATGGATGACCTGCATTTACTATACAAGTATGCTAAAGGTTTGGGCCCTTTTGTTAGATTCTGGAATTTCTATTATTCATACTATGAATATCACAAGACCTTTATGGGGCAATATGTATGGTGCCGAATGTAGTGAGAAAGTAGAGGCAAAGTTATTAACGGGTCATTCTTTTGAAGAGAGCCTTAGATCTGAGAATATTGGAAATTCCTTTATATGGCAAATGATTTCTATTGGCGAGGAAAGTGGAGAGCTCGTTAAGATGCTACATCATTGTGGACATTACTATGAATCTATACTTTCAAAATATATCGCCCGACTAGAGAGGCTTTTAGAACCAATTTTGCTAACTGTAATGGGAATTGGTGTAGCTGTTTTAGTTGTATCTGTTATGTATCCATTATTTACGTCTATTGCTAAGTTGGGAGGACAATAGCTATTTATAGTTGCACAATAGCTTTTTATAGTTAGAACAATAGAGGTCAATATAAATGGATAGCTGTTATTTAATCATTATAAGGAGGATATTATGAGTTCTGTTATACATATTGTTCATGGTTTAAATTCTCGATTAGAACTATGTGGTCAATGGGTTTTAGACCACTTACATATTTCTCGTGTTCGGGAAAATCTCAAGAAGTCGAGAAAAGGGGGCTTTACCCTTGTTGAGTTAATGGTTGTGGTAGCCGTTATTGCCATATTGGCAGCTATTGCGATGCCACAATTCTTATCTGCTGCTGATAGAGCACGAAATGCGAAGGAAACGGCAGATATTCAAATAATTAAAAATGCAACGCAGCTCTATATGATCGACAAGAATGTAGATACACCACCAACTGTAGAAAATCTATATAAAGAAGGTTATCTTACAGAACATGTTAAGACTGCAAAGGATAAGGAATATACCATTACTTATGAAGTGGTTAATGGCGGTACGGCAAAAGCAGTTGTAGTTAAAGCACCTGATGCACCTTAAACGTAACTTATATCTAGAATTTAGCATCTAGTATCTAATATCAGTATCAAGTAACTAGTATTTAGTATTTAATGTGCATGTATTAATGATAGGAATGTAGTTTTAGGTTTTCTTATATATGTAGATTTAGGTTTTCATATATATATGTAGTTATATCAATCGTTAGATTTAAATATCTATAGTTGATTGTATGGAAGGACAAGGTATGAAAGGGACTCATTATGTTATAGCCCTGATCGTGTATATAGCATCCATAGTACTACCTATTATAGTTTCATCTCAGGTAATATCCTTTATTCACGTTGCTTTGTATGCTGTGTTTTCACTCATCATCATAGCAGGTGCTACCATCGATATGCATTACTATATATTACCTGATGAAGGGGCCTTAGTGCTTGTTATAGGTGGTATTTTGTATAGCTTTCTAAATGATAAGTCTATGCTTATAACAATCATAAGTGTTATGACTGTAGGTACTATTACATATGGACTTCGTCTTATTAGTCATAAAGGTTTTGGACTAGGCGATGTGAAATGGTTTTCTGCTATTTCCATGTGGCTTACGCCCTGGGAGATTATATGTTTTTTTTACGTAGCCTTTTGTGTTGGTTCTCTCTATCTCTTACTAACGAGCTATCGTAATCGATATATTCCATTTGGTCCCTTTCTATGCTTTGGTGCTTGGTGTGCCTTACATGGCGGATCCTATATGGAGGTGTTATATCAATGGTTAAGGCACAACCTATACATCATCAGTTTGGCTCTTTGTTAGCCGAGTGGATTATTGCTATTAGTTTATTTTTACTTTTGATTTCTCTGTCTTTGCCTATTGTTACGACGCCCAGTCGTTATACCTTAAATGGAAGTACTCAAGAAGTGGTATATATGTTAAAAAAGGTTCAACTTTGGTCCATGCTTGGTCATAAGTCGAATGGGAAAGGGCGCATGTTATTCATATTAAATAAAGATAGCTATACCTTAGAGGAGGATGCGCATCATCATACAGTCGATATATCGTTACCTACAGGGATTGAAAACGTACAACCTTTAACGATTATTTCTTTTTCTTCTCTAGGATTACCTTATGATGGAACGGAACTTATTTTACGGGATCGAGAAAGTGGTGAGAGAAATCGTATATGGATATCTGTGCAGACGGGACGTATTCGATGGGAAGAAGTACACTAAGGGATTTATGTATGGAGATGCCTTAGTATCAACAGCCATTATTATGTTTATATTGCCTGTTATACTATCTGTATTTTGGATGGCTACCTTGACAATTTATAAGGCTTATTATTGGGATCATATAGTACAAGATACTGTAACATATTTAGAGGAAAGTAAGTCCCAGTATTACAAAACAGGTCACATTCAAGAAGGGATTCATAACTCTCAATTTATTATGAGCCCTAGGGAATCTATTACTTATAAAACACACATAGAACCTACCGTAGAAAATGGCATTGCCCTACAACGATTAACTGTACAGGCCATAGATAATGAAACTATTGTGTATAGCTTATCGCTCTTTTTGGAGGAAATACGTTGATTACTCATGATAAACAAAGTGGTTTTATTTTGTATTCCACACTTATGAGTATAACTATTTCTACTATCGTTCTAACCTTGTTATTAGGGATAGTTTTTTACGGAGTTATGTGGAATGCAAAATTAATAGATAGTGTTGCGATGATGGAGGATGGAAGGTATACAAGGCGTATGGTTGTGGCTCAAATTATATGGAATCCTGTACAGGTAACTGTAGAGGATAGAAATAAGACTTTATATGTTCACGATACTAAACGGACTACATTAACTGTACAACGCCATGCGCTGTATAGAAAACTTACGGATGGCAGCTTGCAGCCGGTTAGTGGTAGCCGCATTATAGGTACAAAAGATAAGCGAAATGTGGGGTATACACAAGAGCATCCATTTAGTATAGATGAAAGTGAAACTATCCACATGCGTTGGTATATTACAAATCGATTTACTGGTGATAAGCAATATACTGCTGGATATGGAGGATTAGCTATATATGAAGTTGCTATAGGTCAAAGTAGTATATATGATTGGTATAAATATCATGAGGAACCGAGTCATGAACATGGGAGCCCATAATGCTGGATTTATTACATATGTAGCGATACTTACAATGTCTTTTTTATTATTGTTAGCCTTTATGGGGCTGCGTATTGGTCAAATTTGTGAAGGTAATGCTATAGATGAATTGCATTTAGAAGAGGCACACTATGCAGCTCAAAGTGGAGCACATTGGTTTGTAGGCTATTGTAGAGCGGGTAATACATGGGACTTTCAGCAAAAGTTAATAGTAGCTGATGATGCGGACGTGGAAATAACGATTGAAGCTGACTCAGTATCAGAAAACCCTCGTCATGTTATGAGTTATGGAAAATTGAAGCGTCACAAAATTGTTAGTCGAGTACATATGTATGTGACGGTAGATAAGGATAATAATATGCATGTTATAAAGGTGAAACCATATTGAGGTGAATCTATGAAACGAAAAAAGAAAATACATACTGGAGTATGCATTACAGATGAACATATTGTATGTGTTACAGCTCATGTAGAAAATAAAACAATGGTCATTACCGATGCACTAGAAATGAAACGCAGTGCACCTATTGATGAGGATATTCGAAAATTTATTGAAATGTATGATTTAGATGATGGTGCCTACAGCATTGTGGCAAATATTGATACACAAATGCATGTGGCACCTTATGATCCTCACGATTTTGATATGAAAGAATTTATCAAGTGGAATGTAGAGGATTACTTTAACTTTGATGGAGATAGCTTCCAAATGGATGCGTGTCGTCGAGAATATCCAAGACATAATTATCATATGTTTATGGTAGCTGTAGAGCGTCATTCATTAGAACTGTTAAAACAAGGAATACGAGACACTTATGCTCCAGTAGATGTAATCGATTTTTGGCCTATCCCTATTTGTTACAGTTTGATGCGGCGTAGTGGGACTGTAACTGGCGTTGTTGAAAAGGGTAATTTACACTTATGGCTATGGTGGAACGATATATGTATTCAAGAATGTAGAATTCCAATTACTAGTACCGATGTATCAGAAGGGATAGAACAGCTTGAGGCTAGATTGCAGGAGTTTGGCGTAGATGAAATACAAGGCATTAAGCTGTATGGTTTAGAACAGTTAACTGAAGAGGAACGAAAGGATATGGAAGCTATTATCTCCATATATGGAGAGACGGAGTATATTCCTCTACTATTTTTAGGTCGTGGTCGTAATCGGTGTAATCAAGGCCAACTAGATTGGGATATGGCCATTGGTATGGCAGCAAGGGGGCTTAAATGGATTGGCTTGGGCTGGTAAGGATAGACACATTAATTTAATGCCTCGTTCGTTATATTGGCATGGTATATGGCACAGATATCGATATTATCTATATGGAATGAGTATTATATACGGAATAGTAGGATTATTATCTCTAGGTTATTGCTGGTCTAGTTACGAACATTATAAAGCTGAAAAATCAGAACTATTGAGTCTATTACAAAATCCACAGTATCAGTCTATAGGGAAACAGTATGCAGATATAATAGCTGTTAAAGATCAAATTCTCAAGAATAGTTCAAAAAATAATACATCATCTATGATTCAAAATACTATAGTCCTATATGTCATTGATATAGCTATGGAGCAAGGTATTAGTTTACAGCACCTCCATATAAAAGATGGACAGATTAGTGTGGATGGTGTAGGTGTTACTGATGATGCGTGTCGTAAGTTTATAGCTAGTCTTCAACACAGACTAATAGGAATGGAGTGTCATGGAACAGTTAAAGCAGATAAAGGTATATATACATTCCATGTGGAAGGATCTAAAGGAGAGCACAACACATCCAGTAGAGAAGATACTAATGATCGTAATAGTGTGGAGCATCATCATTAGTAGTTCACTATATGGATTTATTAGTTTAAATCAGAAAGTTACTCAATTGAAAGAGCGACAAGAAAACTATGTTATTAAAATGCATGCTGAGTCAGATTATATTGTATCTAAGGAAGCCAAATTGTTAGAGTCATTTACGCAAAATAAGGTATCTAACACGAGTTCTAATACAAGTGTTTTTGATTCTTTGCAAGGAGAACCATTAATGATTGTTAGTACTGATGAGCATGAAGGTGTATTAGAGTTAACTGTATTAGGGAGTACAGAACGACTTATAAACTGGATTAATACTGTTGATGAGAGAGAACCTTCACGCCGTATAGAAATAGAGGACATAGAACGGAAAGGCAATGTCGTATATGTGCATTGTGCAGTGAAACCAACTATGAGGTCTTAACATATAAATTATTTTTAGTAATACTAATAGAGACAGATTATAGAGAGTTAATCTATAGTCTGTCTTTGTTTTTGTAGCATTTTATAGTACAATGAAGGATATGAAATAATAAGGGGCACATAAATAGATGATAATAAAACGCAATATTATGCTCATCGGTTCTATGGGAAGTGGCAAAAGTCATTTCGGTCGTAATCTTGCAGAACGCAAGGGATGGCAATTTGTAGATACTGATCGCGTATTAGAAGGTCGTTTTGGGTTGCCTATTGCTGAAATATTCAAGAAAATTGGAGAAAAAGCATTCCGTCGTGCTGAAATGGATGTACTTAAAAAGGTATGCTTATACCATGAAGCGGTTATATCTGTAGGTGGTAATTTTCCGATTGAACATCGTACGTTAAAAGTATTAAAAAAATACTCATATATTATTGGTATTCGCGCTGCACAATTTCGTATTGTGAGCCGTGTAAATCGCCGAATTGGGAAACGGCCAACTATGGATTACAATAATGTACATGCTTTTGTACACGCTATGATACAATCCTGGAAACCAGTATATAAGCAGTGTGATTTTGTACTAGATACAACAAATGGTCGGACCTATGATTTTATGCAACGTATTGAAGATGAATTAGTTGCTTCAGGCGTGCAATTTAAAGCAAGACGTCAACCCAATGATATGAACAATGGAGATGATAAAGAATCATCTCAAGAACTAAAACTAAATAATTCTGTTACTAGAAATACAAATGATAGTAGAATACCTAAGAAAATAGAAGCTCATAAACGAACTTCTCAAACATTAGGTTCTAATAAGGTAGGATCTAATACATCTTGCTGTGATAAACGTCGTAAACAGAAGACGTCTAATCAGAAAGGTAAAGGACGTAAGTCAGAAGCTATATCCAAACAACATGCACCACAAGGGGGGAATGGATATGAGAAGAGTCGCAATACTAACAAGCGGCGGAGACGCACCTGGCATGAACGCCGCCATCAGAGCGCTAACTAGAAAAGCAATACATGAAGGTTTTGAAGTGTTCGGCGTTGAACGTGGCTATTTAGGCATTATGGAAGAACAATTTATTCCTTTATCAAATCGCTCTGTAGGAGGCATTATTACTCAAGGTGGAACGATGCTAAAAACAGCTCGTTTTCCAGAGTTCCAAAATGAGGATATTCAAAAAAAGGCCTATGATATATTGAAGTCTCATAGTATCAATCACCTTATTGTTATCGGTGGTGATGGATCTATGCGCGGTGCTACCAGTTTAGCAAAATTGGGTATGTCCACAATGACTATTCCTTGTACTATAGATAATGATATGGGTGGTACTCAATATACTATAGGCTTTGATACGGCGCTCAATACTGTAGTTGATGCGGTTGGTAGAATTCGTGATACTTCTAATTCACATGAACGAGTAGCCATTGTCGAAGTAATGGGACGTAAGGCAGGTCATATTGCGCTTAAAGCTGGACTTGCGTGTGGTGCAGAAATTGTACTCGTTCCTGAAAATCCTATGCCTTTACATGAGGTATGTCGCCATTTAAAGGAGACACAGATTCGTGGTAAAGAATATAGTGTGATACTCGTTGCAGAAGGTGCTTATAATAGTGGGGAAGTTAAATCCTATATTAAAGGATCATACGGAATTTGATCCGAGCTTGACCGTATTGGGGTATTTACAACGCGGTGGCGGTCCATCTGCATTTGATGCTATTTTAGCGGCTCGTATGAGTGAAACCTGTATTGAGTTATTAATGAATGATACAGATAATCGATTATTGGGCTATATAGATGGTCATATTCGTCCTATTTCCTATCAAGAGGCAGAAAGTCTTAATTTCCCTATCAATGATAAGGACTATACACTTTTATCAATCTTAAGCAGTTGATATTATCTAATGACCCGAAAGGGTCATTTTCTTTTTATCATCATTTATTCATTAATGAAATTATATTGCATAAAAGTAATTGGTGCTGTATAATTTAAAAATACTAATAGTATCATCATAAATAGATACTTTATTGGCGATATCTTCATCTTTTTATAAGGAGATTATAATGAAAGAATTCTTACAAAAGCATCGTAAACGCATTATTGCTGGTGCTGTTGTTCTTTGTGTTCTTGGTGGTGGTACATACTACTACATGCATAGTGAAGGTTCTAAGCAAACACAAAACTTATATACTACTGGCAAGGTAGAAAAGGGTGATGTAAAAACAAGTATTAGTGCTACGGGTACTATTAACCCTGTTAATTATGTAGACGTTTCTACGAATGTGGCTGGTAAACTTGAAAAAGTTTTAGTTAAAGAGAATGATCAAGTTACAGCGGGTCAAGTGATTGCCTATATTGATACACGTCAATTACAAGCCTCTGCAGATGATGCTCGTGCTGCATTAGCTAAGGCGGAACTTGATATGAACCGCTATAAAGCATTAGCCGATCAAAATGCCATTGCTCAACAAACCTATGATGATTCTGTAACAGCTTATGAACGGGCAAAATCTACGTATGACCGTGCAGCAGCAGATTTAAATGATGCTACTATTACGGCGCCAATGTCTGGTACTGTTATTGGTACACCATTGAAAGCTGGTCAAACTATCAGTACTGGCATTTCTACACAAATGATTATCGCTACGATTGCAGATTTAAGTGATTTAGAAATTTACCTAACTGTAGATGAAACAGATATTGGTAGTATCAAACAGGGCGCGAAAGTAGAATTTACAGTAGACTCTAAGCCAGGTGAAACTTTCACAGGTTACGTGTCTGAAATTGCAAAAGGTACAAAAGGCAATATGGGCGCTACAAGCAATAGCGTTGTGTACTATACCGTAAAAGTTCAAATTCCTGAAAATATTTCCAACAATTTCTTACCATCTATGACGGCTCGTGCAACTATCTTTGGCGAAGATATTAAAAATACATTGGTAGTACCTCTTACTGCAGTGCGTACAGATAAGCAAGGGGAATATGTATATGTTATTAAAGATGGTCAACCAGTACGTACAGCTGTTTCTACAGGTGTGACTGGTGATACTAATGTACAAATTCTAAAAGGTTTATCTGAAGGTGATGAAATCATCGTAAGTGGTGATGTAACAGCACCTAAGAATAATAGCCGTGGACCGTTCTAATAGTAGGTGAATATGAATCAAGCAGTAATCGATATACAAGGGATTACGAAGACCTATGTAAATGGTAAATTATCGGTGCCTGTTCTGCATGGCATCGATTTACAGGTCAACAAAGGCGAATTTGTGTCTATTATGGGTCCATCTGGTTCTGGTAAATCTACCTTTATGAACATACTTGGTTGTTTAGATAGACCAACAACAGGTTCATACCGCCTAAATGGCGATGAGGTTGCTACCTTATCCGACGATGAATTGGCCTTTGTACGAAACAAACAAATAGGCTTTGTATTCCAAAGTTTTAACTTATTAACAAAATTGACAGCTTTAGAGAATGTGGCGCTCCCTATGATTTATGCAGGGATGGATAAAAAGTCACGTAATGAACGTGCCGCTGCATTGTTATCCTCTGTTGGCCTTGGGGATCGTATGGATCACTTGCCATCTGAGTTATCTGGTGGTCAGCGTCAACGTGTAGCCATAGCTCGCGCGTTAGCGAATAATCCTGCTATCATCATGGCCGATGAACCGACAGGTAACCTTGACTCCAAGTCGACTATTGATGTTATGAATATCTTTAGAGGTCTCTATGAGGAAGGGCGTACAATTATCCTCGTTACTCATGAACCTGAAATTGCAACCTATGCAAGTCGTAATGTAGTATTGCGTGATGGTTTGATTGTAGAGGATTCTCAAAATCTTAATATGACGCCTGTACAGGAGGTGCCACATGTATAAAGAGAGTTTCTTAATGGCATGGGCATCCCTCATTGCTAATAAAATGCGTTCCATTTTAACCATGTTAGGCATCATCATCGGTGTAGCTGCCGTAATTGCCTTAGTATCTATTGGTAATGGTGTAAAGCAAGATATTCAAAACTCCATCTCTAGCTTAGGATCTAATCTATTGATGGTTATGCCTGGGGCACCACGCACACCAGGGGTTCGACCTTCTGCAGGCTCTATGAAGTCTTTAAAGGTTTCTGATTACGAAGCGATTTCAAAATTGGATGGTGTGAAAGCTGCCAGTCCAATGACAAATGGTTCGTATGTAGTAATTTATCAAAATAAGAATTGGACCACTTCTGTATCTGGTGTTAGTTATAACTATTTAGATGTAAACAATTGGTCTATGAAATCTGGTCGCTTCTTATCTGAAAAGAATGTACAGAATCGTGAACGTGTGGCAGTAGTAGGTAAAACAGTTGTTAAAAATCTATTTGGTGATGAAGATCCAGTAGGTGCAGAAATTCGTGTTAAAAACATTCCATTCCGTATCATTGGTGTCCTTAATAGTAAGGGTAGTGGTGCTATGGGTAATGACCAAGATGATATGGTTATTATCCCGTATACTACAGCCATGGAACGGGTAGAAGGTGTTGATTATCTTCGAATGATCTACGTAACAGGTAAGGATGAAAACGGTATCGATCGTTTACAATCCGATATTGAAAACCTATTGCGCGTACGTCATGGGATCAAGGATACTAATCTAGATGATTTCAATATTCAGAACATGAACTCCATCATGGAAACTATGGAGGAAACTACAGGAACATTAACATTATTCCTTGGCGCTGTAGCTGCTATCTCGCTCGTTGTTGGTGGTATTGGCATTATGAATATTATGCTCGTATCAGTAACAGAACGGACAAGAGAAATTGGGGTGCGTAAAGCGCTTGGTGCAACTTATAGTGTTATCGTTACACAGTTCCTTATCGAGGCTGTTGTTATCAGTCTGATGGGGGGCATTATAGGGATTATACTCGGCATAGGCTCATCTAAGCTGATTGGCATGGCTTCGGGTATGAGTACAGTTATATCTATACCAACCATTGTAATGTCTTTTGCCTTCTCTATGGCAATAGGTTTGATCTTTGGTATTTATCCAGCTCGCAAGGCGGCAAAACTTAATCCAATTGATGCATTACATTATGAATAGTCTTAAACTGTAGTTTGTATTTTTAAGAACATACTAATAATTAGATAGAGTTATTCGCATATGGTGCGTTGCATGATACAATATGTATGATGTAACGCACCATTTTTATATGCTTGTATGTAATTTGTGCTATATACTTATGAAACTTTCATGCAAGCAATTTGTAATAAACGGGGTATGTAGATTACCTAATCTACGGGTAAGTATATTGAATGGAGAACCTTATGGCTACAACATTGTTAGAATATTTCAACGAATTACGAAATCAGAATCCATTTTCTTGGGTAAAAGATTCTGAAATTACAGCAGTTGAACCAGGTCATGCAGAAATGACCTTACAAACAAATGATACAGAGTATTGTAATTTCCGAGGGGATTTACATGGTGCCGTTTGTATTGGTTTAGCAGATAGTGTAATGGGGACCGCTTGTTTCACATTGGGCAAATCTGTTAGCACTATTGATCTTAATGGTAACTATGTGAAAGCTGTTAAGGGTGGTACCGTATTGCGTGGTGTAGCTAATGTAGAGCACAGTGGTAAAACAACCATGGTTGCGACAGCACGTATCTATAATGAATTAGGTGAACTAGTTCATTTAGCACGTGGTACATTTTTTGTACTAGAAGAGAAGTCATTACCTGAATTACCATGGCGTTTTATTGAAGAAGACAACCCTGATTTGGTATAATATAGTTTAGACTTTTAAATATAGGAGGATGCTTTAATGAAAGAAGAATTACAACGGATTAAGGCTGAAGCTCTTGATGCGATTAAAGGGTTGACAGATATACAATCACTGCAAGATATACGCGTTAAATATTTAGGTAAAAAAGGTGAGGTAACGGCATTACTAAAAGGTCTTGGTAAATTATCTCCAGAAGAACGCCCGAAGGCTGGCGCCCTCGTTAATGCTGTTCGTGAAGCATTAGAAGCCGAAATTGATACGGTTAAAGTTCGTATGGAAACGGCAGAGTTAAACGCTCGTTTAGAACAAGAACGCATCGATATTACATTGCCTGGTCGTGCACAAAAAGCTGGTCATATCCATCCATTAACTAAGGTTAATGAAATGATTGAGGACTTCTTCATGAAAATGGGGTATACCGTTGAAGAGGGGCCAGAAATTGAACAGGATTACTTTAACTTCGAATGCTTAAACTTGCCTAAAGACCATCCTGCACGTGATATGCAAGATTCCTTCTATATTACAGAAAACTTCTTATTGCGTACGCATACATCTCCAGTACAAGCTCGTACAATGCAACGTCATGAGCCTAACAGCCCAATCCGTATGATTGCGCCTGGTAAGGTTTATCGTTGGGATTATGATGCAACACATTCCCCAGTATTCCATCAAGTGGAAGGTCTCATCATCGATGAGCATATTACATTTGCTGATTTGAAAGGCACATTAGAGTCCTTCTTGCGTCACATGTATGGGGATGAAACAAAGGTACGTTTCCGTACAAGCTTCTTCCCATTCACAGAACCATCTGCAGAAGTAGATATTTCCTGTGTAATGTGTGGTGGTGAAGGTTGCCGTGTATGTTCTCATACAGGTTGGCTTGAAATCTTAGGATGTGGTATGGTTCATCCTGATGTATTGCGTATTAATGGGTACGATCCTGAAAAGGTTAAAGGCTTTGCCTTTGGTATGGGCGTAGAACGTATTGCTATGCTTTTATATGGCATTAATGATTTACGTCTATTCTTTGAAGATGATGTACGATTCTTGGAACAATTTTAGGAGGAACTCATGAAAGCAAGTTTACAGTGGATGAACGAATACGTGCCTGTGGATATGAATCGTCCTGCTCAAGAATTGGCCGATGAATTAACACAAGCAGGGATTCCTGTAGAAGATGTCATTGCTATGGATAATGGCATTAAGAAAATTTATACTGGTAAAATCGTAGAAATCACAAAACATCCAGATGCAGATAAATTACAAGTATGTCAAGTTGAATGCCTTACTGAAGAAGGTGAGCCTGTTACAAAACAAATCGTAACAGCAGCAACAAATGTAGCGGTAGGTCAAATCGTACCTGTAGCATATCATAAATCTCGCTTAGCTGATGGAACAGAAATTAAAAAAGGTAAATTGCGCGGCGAGGTATCTGAAGGTATGTTCTGTTCGTTGCAGAATTTGGTATCTCCAGCGATTTAGTATTGCCAGAAGAAGCACAAGGTATTTATATCTTTCCTGAAAGGCACACCAATCGGCCTTGATGTAAAAGACGTTTGGGCTTAAACGATACAGTATATGAATTTGAATTGACTGCAAACCGTGCGGACTGTTTCTCCATGGTTGGTTTATCCCGTGAATTCGGCATATGACAAATCAAAAAGCTTTATTCCCTGTTATCATGGTTAACGAAAATGGTGAGTCTATTGAAGGAAAAGCATCTGTATCCATTGAAGCGGATGATCTTTGTACTCGTTTTACTGCTCGCGTAGTAACTGATGTTAAGGTTGAGCCATCTCCATTGTGGATGCAAAACCGTTTGCGTAACAGTGGCATTCGTCCTATCAATAATGTAGTAGACGTTACAAACTACGTTATGTTAGAACTTGGTCAACCTATGCATGCCTATGATTATGACCATGTAAAAGGTCATCAATTAGTGGCAAGACGTGCTAAAAATGGTGAAGTTCTTGTTACACTTGATGGTTCTGAACGTGAATTGAATGACTCTATGCTTATTATTGCCGATGCAGAACGCCCAGTAGGTGTAGCTGGTATCATGGGTGGCTTTGATAGTGAAGTGACAAATGAAACGACTACCGTTTTGTTCGAAGCTGCCGTATTCAATGGTCCATCCATTCGCCGTACAGCTAAAGCTCTTGGCATGCGTTCTGAAGCATCTGGTCGTTTTGAACGTGGTGTAAATCATAAATACACTGCTTATGCTATCGATAGAGCAGCTCAATTATTACAACAAATCTGCCCTACTTGTAAAGTTGATGTAGGCGTTATCGATGTATATAAAAATCCTGTAGAACAACATACTGTTACTTTCACAGCAGAACAAATCAACGATTACTTGGGTACAAACATTGAAAAAGACGAAATGGTTCGTATTTTGACTGCTCTTGAATTCGTTGTAACTGAAGAAGGGGACAATTATCTGCCCTCGTTCCAACATGGCGCGGTGACGTAACAGTAATGCCTGATATCGCTGAAGAGGTAGCTCGTATTTATAACTACGATAATATCGCTCCTACAATTCCTGTAGCCGTATTGTCCTCTGGTGGTATGACGCCTAAGAAAGCTCTTACTAAAGAGGTAACACATGCATTAGCTAAATTGGGTATGACTCAAATCATTACATTTAGCTTTATGCATAAAGATGGCCTTACCAATATGATGCTTCCTGAAGGGGATAGCCGTTATACAGCCATTCCAATTTTGAATCCTATTTCCGAAGAATTCCCTTATATGCGTACTACATTGGTGCCAGCTGTTATCGAAGCAGCAAAACGCAATATTGCGCAACAAAATAAGGATCTTTGGTTATTTGAAACAGCGAATGTATATGAACCAAAAGCATTGCCTTTGACAGAGGTACCTCATGAACGCCCTATGGCTTGTGGTATCTTGATGGGCAAGGCAAACCAAGCTGGCTGGAATCAAGCAGAACGCACTACAGATTTCTATGATGTAAAAGGCATTGTAGATGCGTTGTTAGCTGAATTAGGCGTTACAGGCTACGAAATTAATCGTGGCACTGAACCATACTTCCACCCAGGTGTAAGTGCTCAATACGTTGTTGATGGTAAAATGATTGCTCAATATGGTGAATTACATCCACAAGTGAGCAAAAACTTTGATTTACCAGGAAAAGTATATATGTTTGAAATCGATTTGGAAGCAGTATTATCCTTAACGATTCCAGCATTCCGCTATACATCTTTCAGTAAATTCCCAGGCACTAGCCGTGACCTTGCTATCGTAGCACCTGTGTCCGTATCTAGTGGCGAAATTTTATCTATCATTAAAGAGCATGGTGGTGAATATTTAGAAAGTGCATCTATCTTCGACGTTTACGAAGGTGAACATATCGAAGCTGGTTACCGCAGTCTTGCATACAACTTGCAATTCCGCTCTATGGAAGGCACGTTGAATGATGAAGATATTGATGGTAATATTCAAGCTATTATCGATGCATTAGCAGAAATTAACTGCAGATTACGTTAATCTCAAGCAGTATATTGAAAGGGTTTACCGTATGGTAAACCCTTTTAGTACTATAGTTATACCTTTAGTTAGGTAGAAAGGATTGTCCATGGAATTATTGGCTCCTGCCGGTACGATGGAAAACTTTATAGCCGCTTTAGAATCTGGGGCTGATGCTATTTATCTTGGTGGTAAAGGCTTTAATGCTCGTGCTCATGCAGCAAACTTTGGCATTGAAGAACTTGGCTGAGGCTATTCGTTTGGCTCATATTCTAGATGTGTCTGTATATGTAACCGTAAATATCCTCATAGGTGATTCCGAATTAACGGCTCTCGAGGCGTATTTAAAGGACTTAGAACGCATTGGTGTGGATGCTATTATCGTTCAAGATTTAGCAGTTGCTAAATTGGCACAACGTGTGGCTCCTAAACTTGCACTTGCATGGCAGTACGCAAATGACGGCTGCTACATTAGATGCTGTTCGTTTTTATGAAAGCCTCGGTTTTACCCGTGTTGTATTGGCTCGTGAATTGAGCCTCCCTGAAATTGAACATATTTGTAAAACTGTACAGCTGAAATTGAAGTCTTTGTACATGGTGCCTTATGCGTATGCTATTCTGGTCAATGCTTGATGAGTTCCTTCATCGGTGGTCGCAGTGGTAACCGTGGTGCTTGCGCACAACCTTGCCGTTGCCTTATGAACTATTGGATTCATCTGGTACTAGTTTGCTACCTAAACACGAAGCCTATTTATAAGTCCAAAGGATCTTAACTATAGTGAGCATATGAATGAGCTCGTAGCTGCTGGTGTTACATCCTTTAAGGTAGAAGGGCGTATGAAAAAGGTTTCCTATGTGCGCCAAGTCATTGGGACCTATCGTCATATTTTAGATACGGCTCATATGGATGCTGCTGATGCCGATGCATTGGCATCTGGGTTTAATCGTGGCTTCTCTACAGATTACTTAACAGACCATGTAGGGAAATCTATGATGACTGTTGTAGCTCCAAATAATCAAGGCAAATTAATTGGTAAAGCAGAGGTCAAAAAGGGACAAGTTCATTTATTCCTAACAGAACCGATTGAAAAAGGATCACTTTTAAAGGTAATGCAAGATTCTGGTAGTATTACGTATTATCAAATTGATCAGAATTGGTCCTTAATGGATGAAAAGCATTTTGTAGGCAAACCTGATGAAGGGTTTGCAGCGGGACAAGTATTTTTAGCATCTACGCCAAAATCTCAAAAGCAACGAGGCTTACAAGATTTCAGTGCTAAATTAGAGGTACATGGTTATCTATCTATTAATACAGACCGAGAACAACCTTGCACAGACCTTACCTTTGTATTGAATGATGGGCGTACTGTGACTGTATCTAATGAGTTTGAACCGTTTATGCTAACAATAAACCGACTACATTAGAGAAGGTTACAGACCAAGTAGGTAGATTAGGCAATACATTGTTTACGCTTGGCTCTATGTCTATTCCTGAAGGTCCTTATATGTGGCCAGCTAGTGTGTTAAATGCATTGCGCCGCGATGCTGTTGAGGCGCTAGAAAACTTGTTGATTACAGACCATGAAACGGCTTGGGCTGAGCTGGCTGTAGAGCCTCAAGATATGTCATCTATGGTTGCTAAGGGTAAGGTTCAATATTCTGAGCCTATGGTGAGTGCTCGCGTTGATGAACTAGAGGCTGTGAAAGCAGCTATTGAAGGGGGCGCTAAGAAGATTATCTTCGGTGGTGACCGTTTACAACGTAAGCCTTATGAACTTAGCATCTACGAGCAGGTAGCTAAGCTTTGCAAAGACCATAATGTACTTTGTGTATTTGCTACCCCTCGGGTTGTGAAAGATGATGAAGTAAAGGCGTATATGAATACCCTTAAGGCCATAGTTGAGGCGAAACCAGATAGCATTTCTATTCACGTCCCTCAAGCCTATTGTGGCTTCGTGACTTAGGGTATACAGGTGCTATTGAAGCCGATACAGGTCTTAACATATTTAATGGCTTCTGCCTTACAAGTATGGGAAGACTTTACATATGAGTAGCGTAGCACCATCCTTAGAGTTAACCTTGGCACAACTTGTTAACTTGCAAAAATCTACTAATTTGCCATTAGAAATTATGGTTCATGGTTATACGGAAATGATGATTTCTGAATACTGTGCCATCGCTAGCTTTGTAGGGACTGGTAAAAAAGAAAACTGTCCTATGCCGTGTGTAACAGAAGATTACGCATTGAAAGGACCGTAAAGGGGAAGTATTCCCACTTCGCACAGATCCATATTGCCGTATGCACATCATGAATAGTCATGAAATGGACATGCGTGCTACGTGCCAGAGTTACATCGAAAAGGGCTACATATTTTGCGCATCGATGGACGTCATATGGATCCAAAGAGGTTGCGTACCATCGTAGCAGATTATGTATCCATTCAAAATGGAACAAAAGAGGCTCCGCCTAAGAGTGTAGGCAAAGATGATACGCCTATTACAAGGGGCCACTATTTTAGAGGTATTTTATAAAAGAGGTAGTACATTGTTTAACGAAGATGTATTAGACTTTCACCATATAAAAGAACAATTACAACAACATTGTAGTTCTACTATTGCTAAAGAATTAGCTATGCAATATTGAACCTATGACAGATGCGAAACATTCAAGAGAACCTTGATGAAACGGCAGAGGCAATGCGGTCATTGCAAACAGAGGTAGAACAACCGTTAGGCGGTACACGAGATATTCGTGAGTCCTGTAAGAAGAGTCGCAAAGACTTTGTTCTTACTCGTGAAGCATTGTGGGATATTTATTTAACCATTGGTGCTTATAAGCGGATGACAAAGTTCTTTAGAACGAAATATATGGAATATCCATTGCTATCCTTATGGGTACAGGATATGCCAAATACAGATCGCATTGAAAACCGTTTTAAACGTGTCTTTGATGATAAAGGGGAATTGCTTGATACAGCATCTCCTAAGTTGGCGAGCCTTAGAAATACGATTATCAAAACTCGTGAAAAGATTAAAAATGATATTCAAGCTATCTTACACGACAAGGATAATCAGAAGTATTTCCAAGAAACGATCATTACACAGCGTAACAATCGCTATGTAATCCCTGTAAAACAGGAATATCGCCAATATTTTGATGGTCTTATTCACGACCGTTCTGCAACGGGTCAAACACTCTATATTGAACCGATGCGCTTGGTGAATCTAAATAATGAATTACAAGAGGCATTGATTGGTGAAGAGCAAGAGGTATTGCGTATTTACCGTGAATTATCAGCCCTTGTAAAACAACATAGTAATGATTTGATGGATGCTTGTGAAAAGGTATCCCATATCGAATTTGTATATGGTAAGGCGAGCCTTGCTATTTCTTATAAGGGTGTACCAGCCATCTTGAGTACTGATAGAACAGTTAATCTCATGAGAGCTCGTCATCCATTAATCCCACCGAATGTGGTAGTGCCTACAAATATTCAATTAGGTACATCGTACCGTATTTTATTGATTACTGGTTCTAATACAGGTGGTAAAACAGTTCCCTTAAAACATTAGGGTTATTGAGTTTAATGAACCAATGTGGTCTATTTATCCCTGCAGATCACGGCTCAATGTTGCCTATATTCCAAAATATCTTTGCCGATATTGGGGATGAACAAAGTATTGAGGCTAGTCTTAGTACGTTCTCTGCTCATATGACACAAGTTATTTCCATTATTAAACATTGTGGCCCAAATGACTTGGTATTGCTGGATGAGCTTGGTCTGGTACAGATCCAGAGGAAGGTAGTGCACTTGCTGTATCTATCCTTGAGTTCTTCCGTAAAAAAGGTGCCCTTATGATGGTAAGTACCCATTATAATGAGCTTAAAAACTATGCATACCATACAGAAGGAATCGAAAACGGCCATGTAGAGTTTGATGAGCGCACCTTAAAACCAACATATCGACTTCATATCGGTGTAGCAGGTAGTAGCCATGCATTGAGCATTGCGGCCCGTTTAGGTTTGCCAAAAGATATCGTAACGCGCGCTGCAGAGTATAAATCTCAATTTGGTAGCCATGAAATGGAAGAAGTTCTTTCAGATTTGAATGAGCAACTTCGTAAGGCATCTGAACGGGAAAGAGCCTTAAAGAAAGAGCTTGATGAAACACGTCGCATGCGTGGTCAATTAGAGAAGGAAAAGAAACAGTTTAACGAAAAACGTAAACAAATCTTAGCCAAAGCTCAAGCTGATGCAGAATCTATGAAACGCAGTTTACGCGTTGAAGGGGAAGCGATTATCAAGCAATTGAAAGCACAATTCTCTGAAACGAATAAGGATAAGCGTCAATCTGCTATTAATGCAGCGCGTAAAGGCATCTCTAATGTTCATGTGCCAGATGCACCAGTCGATGATGATCGTAAGACCTTAACTGCGGATGAAGTTAAGGTAGGTCAAGTTGTATTCGTAACGACCTTGCGTTCTTTAGGTACCGTATTATCTATGAAGGTAATCGTGTAAATGTAGACATTAATGGCTTAACTGCAACAGTTAAGGTTAATGAATTGCAATCTACCACACGTGAAGAGGGCAATAAACTAGAACGTGAACAAAAGCAGCTATGCCTAAAACACGAAAACGTATGGGTGGTTCTGCTGTACAACGTCAAAAAGAGGTTCGTACAGAAATCAATATTCTTGGTCAAACAGTAGATGAAGCAACTGTATCTGTCGGTAGATTTATCGATCAAGCCTTACTAGGTGGTGTAAACCAAGTGCGTATCATTCATGGTAAGGGAACAGGTGCATTGCGTGAAGGTGTTCACCAATATTTGCGTACCTTGCCTCATGTAGCTCACTTTGAAACAGCAGGCTATGATGAAGGTGGTGCAGGGGCTACCAACGTAGTGCTTAAGTAACAAATAAGTCACTTGTACAATATAATAATAAGATCATATTTAGAATGGTATTTGAATATGGAACAAAAAAGGTAGTAAGTTCAAAAGAACTTACTACCTTTTTTAGACGTCGCTATTAGTATTAACGGTCTTTTTTAGATTTTTTGTTTTTCGATGAATTAGATTTCTGTTCAGTTGCATCATCTTTTGAGCCACTGTCATCTTTTACAGCTTCATCTTTCGATTTGTCTTTATCGTCTTTTTTGTCTGCTTTTTCGTCCTTAGCAGCTTCTTTTTTAGGCTGTGCTTTTACAGGATTATAATAACCTTCAGAAACAGCTGATTGAGCGCTAGCAGGAACGGGAAGTCAGAAGCAGGGGTATTGGCAAGCGCATTTGCCATGAATTGGCCCCACATAATAGCAGGTGTGTCACCACCGGTGATGCCTCGTAATGTTTCCGAGCCATAGTCATCACCAATCCAAACGGCAGCTACTAAATCAGGCGTGTAACCAACGAACCAAGCATCCTTGGAATCATCTGTTGTACCAGTTTTGCCTGCTGCAGGACGACCGATTGCGGCATTACCACCAGTACCGCCATTTATAACGGATTCTAGCATATTTGTAATGATTGCTGCATCTTTTTCGTCTACAACGCGTTTTTCTTGGATGGAGTGTTCCTCCACCACTTGACCGTTGCGATCAACAATTTTAAGGATTGCCGTAGGTTGAACTTTGATACCGCCATTAGCTAGAACGCCATAAGCTTGTACCATTTCAAGAGGAGTAACACCATGTGTTAAACCACCAAGTGCTGTAGACAAGTTGTAATCTTGATCAGTTAGAGTAGAGATACCCATTTCTTTAGCAAGTTTAATAATCTTAGACATGCCTACTTCATCAGCAATTTTTACGGCAGCTACGTTACGAGAATGTTGTAATGCGTAGCGGTATGTAATATTACCTACGAAGTCATTTTCATAGTTTTTAGGGCTCCAGCTACCAAATGTAACAGGGCTGTCATCTACGATAGAACCAGGAGTTTTACCAGATTGAATAGCTGCTAAATATACAAATGGTTTCATAGCGGAACCTGGTTGACGTTCTGCTTGTGTAGCACGGTTAAATGCATCATCACCACGACCACCAACCATAGCCATAATGTAACCATTATGAGGGTTCATAGCTACGATAGCACCTTGTGGTTGATGTAAACCATTGCTATCAGTGTAGTAAGTTAGGCAAGTTTTGCATTGCTGCTACAGCTGCATTTTGTGCATCCATATCGAGAGTTGTATAGATTTTTAAACCATCTTTATAGATTGCATCGTCGCCATATTTTTCAGAAACTTGTGCAATAACATAGTTAATGAAGTAAGATGCATTAGATTTTTCATGCGTTTGTTCTTGTTTTGCCACTAAGCCTAAATCTGCTTGACGTGCTTCATCAGCTTGCTCTTGTGTAATGTAACCGTATTTAACCATTTGGCCTAATACAACAGCTTGACGTTTTTTACTAGCTTCCAAATCATTGAATGGAGAGTAGTAGTTAGGACTTTGTGGTAAGCCTGCAATGAGTGCTGCTTGAGCAAGCGTTAATTGGCTAGCATCCTTACCAAAGTATACATGAGCTGCAGATTGTACACCGTATGCACCTTGACCAAAGTAAATTTGGTTCATGTACATTTCAAGGATTTCATCCTTAGTGTAATGTTGTTCAATTTTAAGTGCTAGCAATGCTTCAGAAATTTTACGTTTAAATGTTCTGTCTTGAGATAAGAATGCATTACGCGCTAACTGTTGAGTGATTGTAGAACCACCTTCAGATACGCCACTATGAACAATGTTAACCCATACAGCACGCAAGATACCAACAGGGTCGATACCGTGATGGGAATAGAAGCGAGAGTCCTCAGTAGCAACAAAGGCATTTTGTAAATCCTTTGGTACATCTTTTAAAGGTACAGGTAATCGATTCTCTGTGGAATGAACCGTTGTGATGAGATTACCGTGCACATCGTAAATTTGAGACGATGCGGAAGGACGTACATTGGATACATCTGGTAGGTTAGACAGTGTGGCACTGATGAAACCACAGCCACCTCCGGCTACGATGAGTATAAGGAGAAGGGCACAAATCCAAAATAGACGCTTCGGACTTGTTTTCTTCGGTGTAGAGCCGCTACCGTTAGAACGGCGGCTGCTTCTCGCATTTGAGTTATTACTCATAGAGTCACCTCTTTTTTCTTTTGTTAGTAAATATAACGTAAATTCTATTACGCAGTTATAAATATTATATCATAAATGGCTTAAAACCAATACTATATATATAATTGTGAAAGTTTTTAGATAATGGTATACTAAAACAATAGTATTTCGAGGAGGATTATCATGGTTAGTGCTCAAGAACAAGTGCGCCAAATTAAACACGGCGTAGCAGATTTAATTAACGAACAAGATCTTGTAAAGAAAATAGAAAAATCCATTAAGGAAAATAAACCGTTAGTTGTAAAACTAGGTTTGGACCCAACAGCGCCAGATATTCATTTAGGTCATACAGTACCACTTCGTAAATTACGTTTGTTCCAAGAATTTGGTCATCAAGTAGTGATCGTTATCGGCGGTTTCACTGCACGTATTGGTGATCCTACTGGTAAAAGTGTAACTCGTCCACCACTTACAAAAGAAGAAGTATTGAAAAATGCTGAAACTATAAAACACAAATTTTCAAAGTGTTAGATCCTGAAAAAACTATCGTCCGCGACAATAGTGAATGGCTAGAATCTATGAACTTTGCTGATGTTCTACGTTTGGCAAGTTCTTACACTGTAGCACGTATGATGGAACGCGATGATTTCAATAAACGTTTCAAAGAAGGTCGTGCTATCGGTGTTCATGAATTTATGTATCCATTGATGCAAGGTCATGATTCTGTAGCATTACATGCTGATGTTGAATTTGGTGGTACAGACCAAACTTTCAACTTGTTAATGGGCCGTCATTTACAAGAATTAGAAGGTCAAGAACCACAAGTTGTTATCACAATGCCATTGCTTGAAGGCCTTGATGGTGTTCAAAAAATGAGTAAATCTTTAGGTAATTACATCGGTATCGATGAAGAACCTAAAGAAATGTACGGTAAAGCAATGTCCATTCCAGACGAATTGATGATGCGCTACTTCATGCTCGTTACAGATATGCCAATCGAAGAGCAAGAGGACATGGAAAAACGTCTTGAAAGTGGTGAATTACATCCACGTGATGCTAAAATGCAATTAGCTCGTACCATCGTTCGTTTGTACCATGGTGAAGAAGCTGCTCTCGAAGCAGAAGAAGAATTCAAACGCGTATTCCAACAACGCGCGTTGCCTACAGATATTCCTGAATACGCTATGGATGCGCCAACAGAACCAATCTTTGTACCACAATTCTGTACAGATGCTGGTTTGACTGCCTCTAATGGTGAAGCACGTCGCTCTATTAAAGCTGGTGCTTTCAAAGTAAATGGAGAAAAATATACAGAAGAAAACCTTACCCTTGAAGAGGGCATGATCGTTCAAGTAGGTAAACGTAAATTTGTAAAAATTAAATTTAACTAATATAAAACTGTGATGGGGTAGAAACCTCATCACAGTTTTTTTGTCCATTTTCTTTATAAGATTTTCCTCTATTGTATCTATTAATAGTAACTCCAAAATTTAGGTACAAGTTAATGTATAATGAATATAAAAGATGAATATAAAATAAAATAAAAATTTGATACATAAAAGATTTATATGGATATTGTATAAATTTTACTATAAAGTAAGAGGACTATATATGGACAAGAACTAAGCAATTTTTAGAAAAACGAGAACATACTGTTCTTACCGATATTGATGTTATAACTGCGGCAGTAGCTGTACCATTATTAGAAATCGATGGGGAAGATCATGTAGTATTTACTGTGCGCAGTAATAAGCTACGCCGTCAACCAGGTGAAATTAGCTTTCCTGGTGGACACTGTGAGCCTAATGATAAAAGTGGTGCCCATGCTGCCATGCGTGAATGCTCTGAAGAACTGGGTATAGATTTAGATCAAATTGAATTACTTGGTAATTTAGACTGCTTAGTATCTGCGATAGGTGTCAAGCTATATGCCGTAGCCGTGCGCCTGCATACAAGCGATTTAAAACCAAATCCTGACGAAGTAGGAGAGGTATTCACCGTTCCATTACAATATCTATTAGACATGGAGCCAACGTAGGTCATCTAGACATTGGGACAAGACCGTTAAAGACTTTCCATTCCATTTATTAGAAGGCTACAACATTGACTGGAAAATCAGACAAAACTACTCCGTTTATTTCTATCCCTATAAACAATACACCATATGGGGACTAACGGGGCGAGTGCTGAAAAACTTTTTAGATATATATAGGGAGATAGATTTGCATAATAATCCTCATATAAATTGACAGATTGTAAATTAAGGTATACTATTTATGTGTAAAAGGTTTAATGTGTTGCACTAATTAATCTAGGAGGTTCTCACATGAATCGCGAAACAGCATACGTACTTTGGTTTGATGAATTACGACGTGAAGATGTTAATTTAGTTGGTGGTAAGTCTTCTTCCTTAGGGGAATTGACATCCTCCACTAATGTACCTGTACCTTACGGCTTTGCTACAACTGCTCATGGTTATCGTGAGTTTATGAAAGCAACAGGTTTGGAAGATAAAATCCGCGCTGAACTTGATGCATTAGATGATGTAGAAAATTCTGCATTATTGCGTGAAGTATGTGCTAAAATTCGCCGCATGATTTGCGAAGAAGAAATGCCTAAAGAATTGGCAGATGCTATTCGTCATGCTTATGAAGAACTTGGTAAAAAAGTAAACGAAGAAAATCCATTCGTAGCAGTTCGTTCTAGTGCAACAGCAGAAGACTTGCCAGATGCAAGCTTTGCAGGACAACAAGATACATATTTAAATGTACGTGGTGCTGATGTTATTATTCAAAAAGTAAAAGAATGCTATGCATCTACTTTCACAGACCGTGCAACATATTACCGTGTAAAACAGGGTTTCGATCATATGACAGTAGCATTGAGTGCAGCTGTTCAAATGATGGTATTCTCTAAAGCGGCTGGCGTAATGTTCACTGTTGACCTTGTAACAGGCAATGACAACAATATTCTTATTGAAGGCTCTTGGGGTCTTGGTGAATACGTTGTACAAGGTACCGTTACACCAGATAATTTCCGTGTAGATAAAGCTAAAATGGAAATTACAGACCGCATGATTAATGACAAAAATATCCGTTTAGTTCGTAAAGCTGACGGCGATTGCGTTGAAGAAGTTGTTCCAGCAGATGAAGCTAAACAACAAGTGATTACAGATGCTCAAGTTCTAGAGCTTGCTGAATATGCAAAAGCAATCGAAAAACATTATGGTTGCTACATGGATATGGAATGGGGCGTAGATGAACGAGACGGTAGAATTTGGATTTTACAAGCTCGTCCAGAAACAGTTTGGTCCCGCAAAGAAAAACCAGAAGTATCTGAAAAATCTAGCACATTAGATGCAGGTAATCGCGATATTATCGTAAAAGGTTTGCCAGCATCCCCTGGTAATGCAGCTGGTAAAGCTCATGTTATCATCAATCCTGAGGATATTGATGAGTTCAAAGAAGGCGAAATTCTTGTTACAGCTATGACAGCTCCTGACTGGGTGCCAGCAATGAAAAAAGCGAAAGCCATCGTTACTGATGCCGGCGGTATGACTTGCCATGCGTCCATCGTTAGTCGTGAGCTTGGTATTCCATGTATCGTAGGTACTAAGAGCCGTAGCCATGAAGCGACTACATCCATTAAAGATGGTCAAATGATTACTGTAGACGCTACAAATGGTATCGTATATGATGGCGTATTAGAAGATATCGTTAAAAAGCCAGAAGCACAAGCTACTGCAAATGTTGTTGCTGAATCTGTTCCTGTAACAGGCACTAAAATTTACATGAATTTAGGCGATCCTGATTTGGCTGAAAAACATGGTGTATTGCCATGTGATGGTATTGGTCTAATGCGTGAAGAGTTCATTTGGACTACTTTCATTCATGAACATCCATTACACCTTATCGAAACAGGTCGCAGTGATTTTGCTGTAAATACATTGGCAGAAGGTATGCGTAAAGTTTGCCAAGCATTAGCTCCTCGCCAAGTAGTAGTTCGTTTGAGCGACTTCAAATCTAGCGAATACCGTGATCTTAAAGGTGGCGACAAATACGAACCACATGAATCCAGTGCATTACTTGGCTGGCGTGGTGCTTCTCGTTACTATGATCCAAAATACACACCTGCTTTCAAATTAGAATTAGAAGCAATCAAAAAAGTACGTAACGAATTTGGTTTCAAAAACTTACAAGTTATGATTCCATTCTGCCGTACTGTAGAGGAAGCTGAACTTGTAACTAATTTAATGGCTCAAGAAGGCCTTGTACGCGGTAAAGATTTCAAAATCTGGCTCATGGCTGAGATTCCAGCAAATATTATCTTAGCTGATCAATTCAATAAATATGTAGATGGTTATTCCATCGGTTCTAACGATTTGACTATGCTCGTTCTCGGTTGTGACCGCGATAACGAAACAGTTCAACATATCTATGATGAACGTAATTTAGCAGTTCGTAGAGCAATTCGTCATCTCATCGAAGTGGCACATAAAGATGGTAAAACTGTATCCATCTGTGGCCAAGCACCAAGTGTGTACCCTGAACTTTGCGAATTCCTCGTGAAGAGCGGTATCGACTCCATTTCTGTTAATCCAGATGCGGTTGTGAAGCACTAAGAAAATGGTGGCTCAAATCGAACAACGAATCATGCTTGATGCTATGACTGGTCGTGGTCGTCAAGAAACTGATGATTTAACTTGGTAATAATATAGTTATATTGAAAGAGGAGGCCCGTAGGTCTCCTCTTTTTCTGAATGGTAACTTAGGATATAATACAAACAGAGATGAAAGGGGGTTACCGTGTGAAACTGTCGAAACGACAAGAACAAATTGCTCAAATCGTTCGTGAAGAAGGACCTGTTACAGGTAGTGCTATTGCTGAACATTTAGAGGTTACACGATCTGCATTGCGTTCAGATTTATCTGTTTTAACTATGCTAGGTGTCTTAGATGCACGTCCTAATGTAGGTTATTACTATGTGGGGCTTTCAAAGGAAACACAAACAGCGGAGCGATTAAAGTCATTTCTGGTAAGTGATGTATTATCTCAAGCAGTCGTAGTCAATGGGGATACAAGTTTGTATGACACGATTGTTACTATATTTACTGAGGATGTAGGTACCATTTTAGTGTGTGATGATTCCTATTTAGTAGGTGTCGTATCTCGTAAGGACTTGTTGCGCGCCTCTATGGGGCAAACAGATTCGCACACCATGCCTATATCTATGATTATGACCCCTGTAAGCAAGGTTATAACTGTGGAGCCTACCGATACATTAGTAGAGGCTGCTCAGAAGATGATAGATTATGAAGTAGATTGTTTACCTGTCGTCGTTCGCGAGGATGTGGAAAACAAGAAACGCTTAAAGGTTGTAGGCCGCGTATCTAAAACGACGGTAGCAAAAGTATTTTTAGAATGTAGCATACATTGAGGTTGATAGAATGGCAGAAAAAATTATTTATGCAATATCGGACTCCCTTGGGGAGACCGCAGAGGCTGTAGCAAGAGCTACGGCGAGTCAATATGATAAAGAACAAATTGAAATTGTTCGCATTCCTTATATTGATAGTGAAAGCCAAATTGATGAAATTATAGCAGATGCAAAACGTGGTAATCATGTTATTTGTCATACCATTGTATCTGAGTCTTTGCGCAAATATCTTCATGAAAAGTAGCGGAATACAATATTCCTGCTGTAGATATTATGGGCCCAGTTCTCGATGCTGTAGGTACTGTTGCATCCACAAAGCCTCGTATGACAGCTGGTATGGTTCATAAGCTTGACCAAGAATACTTCAAAAAGGTAGAAGCCATTGAATTTGCCGTAAAATATGACGATGGTAAAAATCCATCTGGCTTTGAAAAGGCCGATGTAGTTATTATTGGTGTATCTAGAACAAGTAAGACGCCATTGTCTATGTTCTTGGCGTACAAAAAGATTAAAGCTGCCAATTTGCCATTAGTACCTGAGGTACCATTACCAGAGGAATTATTTAAAATTCCAGCAAAAAAAATCGTAGGCCTTATTATTGACCCATTCAAATTAAATAATATTCGTAGTGAACGTTTACGTGCTATCGGCTTGAAGACGAAGCAAACTACGCATCTATTGAGCGTATTCAATCTGAATTAGAATATGCAAAAGCTATTATGCGTCGTTTACATTGCCAAGTGCTAGATGTTTCTAATAAATCTATCGAAGAAACAGCATCTCTAGTTATGCAATTGATCGATAAAAACCGTGCATCGGAGGGTAAATGAATATACGGGAACAAATAGAGGAACGGGAGGCTTTACTCCTTCTCCCTATGCAGCTAAAAGCCGCGATGCCATCCGTGATTTAGAGGAAGCTCCCGATCCACTTAGAACGCCTTTCAACGTGATCGGGACCGCATTATTCACAGTAAATGTTTTAGACGGTTAAAGCATAAGACACAAGTTTATATTGCGCCAGGTGACCATTATCGTACGCGTATGACTCATACCCTTGAGGTAGGGCAAATTGGTCGTACAGTGGCTCGTGCATTGCGACTAAATGAAGATCTTGTAGAAGCTATCGCCATGGGCATGATGTGGGACATACGCCATTTGGTCATGTTGGGAATATGCGTTGCGTGATATGGTGGCATTTTAATCATAATGAACAAAGTTTGCGTATGGTTGAGGTTTTAGAAAAGCATGGCGACCATCAAGGTCTTAATTTAACACTGCTGTACGCGATGGCATCGTAGGTCATACAGGGGCACATATCCCTGTCACTTTGGAAGGTCAAATTATTCGTATCGTGGACCGCATTGCCTATTTGTGTCACGATTTTGATGATGCACAACGGGCAGGTATGTTGACGGCTGAGGAATTACCTTTTGAAGTGCGTGAACATTTGGTATGACTCCATCTAGCATGATTACCGCCATGGTTGAAGATATGGTGCGAGAGTCTTTAGATAAGCCTGTTATTTCTATGTCTAGTGATATAGAAATGACCATGAATCTATTCCGTCAATTTATGTTTAAAAATGTTTATTTGGCGCCAGCTTTAATTCCTGATCGAAATAAGGCATCTCATGTGGTGAAAAACTTATTTACTCACTTTATGGAGCATCCTGACGATATGGAGGGCTGTGAAAGTAAAGAGAGTTTTATTCTACCCGTGATGTGGTGGATTATGTAGCAGGCTTAACAGATCAATATGCTATTAAGCTATTTAAACAGTATTATATTCCAAATATTACCTTGTAACTTTTCGTAATAGGTAATAGATAACAAAAAAAGCAGTTAGTTCAAATGAACTAACTGCTTTTTTTGGGGCTCTAGAACCCCAAAGAGTACATGTACTTTTTATTTTACGCGCGTGTAATTTTATTAGAACGAAGGCAGCGAGTGCATACGTTTACTTTTTTAGTAGCACCGTCTACAACCGCCCGTACTCTTTGAATGTTCGGTTTCCAAGTTTTTCTTGTGCGAATGTGAGAGTGACTCACGTTCATACCGCTAGATGTGGATTTGCCACATACTTCGCAAAGGTTTGCCATAGTTTCCACCTCCAAGCTTAATCTATAACATAACAAAAGTATATTATCATAAAGAGTAGTGTAAAGCAAGTGTTTTTATCGTACATATTGCTCTTTTTATGAAATATACTACAATATAAGGTATACTATATATCATATTCTATGATATGAGTGGGCTTTTACACAAGGATATACAGAAATTGGATATATCTCATGTGTTTATCGTATATTTAAAGGAGTTTCTATGGATGAACGGTTGACGACCATAAAGGGGATTGGTCCTGGTCGAGAGAAACAATTACATAAGTTGGGAATTACCAATATAACATCCTTGTTAACGTATTTCCCAAGAACCTATGAAGACCGCCGTACGATTTATAGAATTGGTGATTTAAAATCTGGCATGACTGGTGGAGTAGTAGGTAATGTTATAGCAGTTCAAGAGAAACGTCCTCGCCCCGATTGTCTATTTTAGAAGTAGTCATTGCAGATGGTACAGGTCCTTTAAAGATTGTTTATTTAACCAAGGGTATAAGAAGAACTTTTATAAAAAAGGTCAGCGTTTATATGCATATGGCAAAGCGGAATTTCAATATGGGTCTATGCAAATGAATACGCCCAAATAGAAAACTTGGGAGATGGTGGAGAGCCTGATCGAGGTATCGTTCCTATTTATGCCCTTGCAGATGGGGTATCTCAATTTGTGGTGCGCTCATCGGTACGTAATTGGTTTGCAGCTAATCATGAGTTGCCAGAGATTTTGCCTGCTGAAGTTCGTGAAGTACATCAATATATGAATCGTTATGATGCATTTAAAATGATGCATTTCCCAGAGTCTTCAGAGCGATATGAAGAGGCGCGTCATCAACTCGCTTATGAAGAGTTATTTGTCATGCAAGCGGGCTTAGCGTTGTTGCGTAATAAAGAGCAGTGCCATAGAGGTCCGAAGATGGGACCTAATGGAGAGTTAATGGCTAAATGTATTGAAAATCTACCATTCTCGTTGACCGGTGATCAACAGCGTGCATTAGAGGACATTCGTATCGATATGGAAGATGAACGGCCTATGCAACGATTATTGCAAGGTGATGTAGGTTCCGGTAAAACGGTTGTAGCTACGTTGAGTTTGTTGAAAGCCATCGAGAATGGGTACCAAGGGGCGTTAATGGCTCCAACGGAGATTTTGGCTGCACAACATTACGAAGGTATAACAGAAGTGTGTGGTAATTTGGGGATTACCATAGAGCTATTAACGGGCTCTACTACAAAAAAAGAAAAAGAACGTATCTATGAAGGGTTAGCTGATGGATCGATTCATATGATTATTGGCACCCATGCTCTTATTCAAGAAGGTGTTAACTTTCACAACTTAGGACTTGTTATTATAGATGAACAACATCGCTTTGGTGTAGAGCAGCGGGCACGGTTGCAACAAAAGGGGACATATCCTCATGTGCTCATCATGACGGCTACACCAATTCCACGAACCATGACATTATCTGTGTATGGTGATTTAGCAGTATCCTTAATCAAAGAAATGCCACCGGGACGCAAACCTGTCAAAACCTATGCTGTAGATAGTTCGTATAAGGAACGATTAAGAACATTCTTTGGCAAGGAGATGGCAGAAGGTCGTCAAGTCTATGTAGTATGCCCACTTGTTGAAGAATCTGAGAAATTAGACTTGCAAGCTGCTGAAGAATTGTATCTGGAGTTAAAAGAGTACTTTTACAAGGCTTATGAAGTTGGTCTTGTACACGGGCGATGAAACCAAGTGAAAAGGATGAAGTGATGAATGCCTTCCATAGGGGTGAGATTTCATTGCTCGTTTCTACTACCGTTATCGAGGTTGGTGTTAATGTGCCAAATGCGACCATTATGTGTATTGAAGGGGCAGAACGTTTTGGCCTATCTCAATTACATCAGTTACGTGGCCGTGTAGGTCGTGGGTCTCATCAATCTTATTGCATTCTTGTGAGTGATTCTAAAAATGATGTGAGCCAAGAGCGATTAAAATTGATGGAACAGACCCAAGATGGATTTGAACTAGCAGAGCAAGATTTACTGCTTCGTGGTTCTGGTCAATTATTTGGCTTAGCTCAATCAGGATTACCTGATTTACGGGTTGCTAATATTATTAAAGATATTGAAATATTGGTACAGGCTCGCAAGGATGTACTAGAGTTTGCAAGTCAGTATGGAATGGAAAAACTTGAATCTGTAATGAAAGAAGAATTAGAAAAAAGATTTGGTGAAAAATTTCTTAGAATATTGTATAATTAAGAGGTAGGAATAATAAGTACATAAGTAGCGATAATATTAGATTTTATCTGGGTTTTTCCCTTGTGTATCTGTTCCTCATACCGTATAATAGAACAAACAAATTTATTTCATTTTTCATCTATGGAGGTCAATATGCCACTTATTCATGTAGAGCTCGTTGAAGGGCGCACAAAAGAACAAAAAAAACAATTAGGTGAAGCTATCACTAAAGCTGCGGTTGATATCGTTAATGTACCTGCTGACGCAGTAAAGATTATCTTCGTAGATATGAAAAAAGATGATTATATGGAAGGCGGCATTTTGCGGTCTGAACGCTAAGCTACGACTGACCGCCTAGTCCAGATGGACTAGGCGGGTCGTAGTTTTGTTTTATTATACGGAAAGGAATTAAATATGAGAGACGATAAATTCGGTATGCGTGGACTAACTTTTGATGATGTTTTGTTAGTACCAGCGGCTTCTGATGTGCTACCACATCAAGTAGAGTTAAAAACTCAATTAACTCGTGACATTACATTGAATATCCCTATGATTAGTTCTGGGATGGATACAGTTACTGAATCCCGTATGGCTATTGCTATGGCTCGTGAAGGTGGCCTTGGTGTTATCCATAAAAATATGTCTATTGAAGAACAAGCCCATGAAGTTGATAAGGTAAAACGCTCTGAACATGGTGTTATCGTCGATCCTATTTTCTTAAGCCCTCAAAATTTACTATCTGATGCAGCAGAAATTATGGAAAAATATAAAATTTCTGGTGTACCTATCACAGAACATGGTAAACTAGTAGGGATCATTACAAATCGCGATATGCGTTTTGAAACTGATTTAACACGCCAAATCGGAGAATGCATGACAAAGGATTCCCTTGTTACTGCACCAGAAGGTACATCTCTTGAAGAGGCGAAAGCAATTTTAAGTGAACATCGCATTGAAAAATTACCTCTCGTAGATGATGATGGAAACTTAAAAGGATTAATTACTATAAAAGATATTGAAAAAGCGACAAAATATCCAAATTCAGCTAAAGATAGTAGTGGCCGCCTATTAGTTGGTGCTGCTGTTGGTGTGTCTAAAGATTTATATGATCGTCTTGATGCACTTGTATCTGCAAAGGCTGATGTAATCATTGTAGATACAGCACATGGGCATTCTGCAGGCGTACTACGTACATTGAAAGAAATTAAACAAGCCTATCCTCATATTCCTGTTATTGCAGGCAATGTTGCTACTGCAGCTGGTACAGAGGCTCTTATTGAAGCTGGTGCTGATGCTGTTAAGGTTGGTATTGGACCTGGTTCTATTTGTACAACTCGCGTTATTGCAGGTATTGGGGTACCTCAAATTACTGCTGTTTACGAGTCTGCTCAAGTAGGTCGTCGCTATGGCATTCCTATCATCGCTGATGGGGGCATTAAATATTCTGGCGATATTGCTAAGGCTATTGCTGCTGGTGCTAATGTAGTCATGATGGGGAATATTTTAGCTGGTACTGATGAAAGTCCAGGAGAAACAGTGATTTACCAAGGTCGTTCCTATAAAGTATACCGTGGCATGGGTAGTTTAGGTGCTATGAAACTTGGTAGTAAAGATCGTTATTTCCAAACTGAAGCTAAGAAATTAGTTCCTGAAGGTATTGAAGGTCGCGTGCCTTATAAAGGTATGTTGGCTGATACAATTTTCCAAATGGTTGGTGGTTTGCGTGCAAGTATGGGGTATTGCGGATGTCATAACATCCAAGAAATGATTGAAAATACTCAATTCATTCAAATTACAGCGGCTGGTTTAAAAGAAAGTCATCCGCATGATGTAAGCATTACCGTTGAAGCACCAAATTATAGTGGTTGATAATGGAGTATTACATTGAATAAACGTATTTCTGTTTTATCTGTGCCTATCGATTGTGTAACAATGGATGAGGCTGTCCAACGTATTTTACAATTAACTGAAGAGCCGGGACTACATTTAGTAGCCACGGCTAATGCAGAAATGGTTATGTTGGCAAATGAAAATCCTACATTGCACACCATATTGAATAATGCTAGTCTCGTCGTTCCTGACGGGGCTGGCATTTTGTGGGCTGCAGAGCGTCAAGGTGAACATGTTCCTGAACGCGTAACTGGTGTAGACGTAACTAAACGATTATTTAAAGTTGCGGCTGAACGGCAAATTCCTGTATACTGCTTAGGGGCAGCACCTGGTGTTGCTCAACGAGCAATTGATAATTTATCTGCCCAAGTTGGACCGTTAAATATAGCAGGGATTCATGATGGATTCTTCGATAGCACAGAGGAACAAGAAATCGTTAAAGCTATTAGTGAGTCTAAGGCAAAATTAGTCTTTGTTGCCTTAGGCGTACCAAAGCAAGAACAATGGATTTCAGAAAAATTGAGTCACCTGATGGCGTTGTTGCTATCGGCATAGGTGGTTCCTTTGATGTCTTGGCAGGTAATATTCCTCGGGCTCCAGAATGGATGCAACGCAATCGTCTCGAATGGTTGTATCGATTATATTTAGAACCTCAACGGATTGGCCGCATGTTGGCTATTCCGAAGTTTATGTGGACCGTTATTAGAAATAAATAGAGGAGTGTTGAATCGTGCCTACAGGACCAATAATTAAGGAAGGGTTTCCACTGATAGGGGCTATGCTCATTATCGCGGTGGTATTAGGATTTTTAGGACATTATGTAATTGCGATTATTTCATTTATTCTGGCATTATTTTTCGTCAATTTCTTTAGAAATCCTAAACGTGTAATCCCTCAAGATCCAGATTTAATTTTATCTCCAGCGGATGGTAAAATTATGGATATTTCTGATGTATACGAAGATATTTACTTACATAAAGAGTGTAAAAAAGTAACTATTTTCTTATCTGTTTTTGACGTACATGCTAATCGTGCGCCTATTGATGGTAAAATTACATACCGTCACTACACAATGGGCAGTTTCTTGCCTGCTTTTAAAGATAGTGTAGGTTTTGAAAATGAACGTCATACTATTTGTATTGAAAATGATCGTACTTCCGTATTGGTAACACAAATTGCAGGCCTTTTAGCGCGTCGTATCGTATCTTGGACAGACCTTGATAGCGTGCTTGAACGCGGCCAATTGTACGGGATGATTAAATTCGGTTCTTGTACTGAAATCTACATGGATAAGAATGTAGAGTTGTTCGTGGAAAAAGGTCAACATATTACAGGTGGAGACACTGTTATCGGGAGGTTGCGTCATGAATAAATCTATTATTCCAAATTTGTTTACTAGTGCTAATTTAGCTTTTGGTGTTCTAGGTATCACATTCTCTGCTACAGGGAATACCTTCTATGCTGCTATCTGCGTACTATTATCCTTAGTTGCTGATGGTTTAGATGGTCGTGTAGCGAGAGCTTTAGGTGTGGCAGGACCTATGGGTCGTGAATTAGACTCTTTGTCAGATGTTGTAGGCTTTGGTGTAGCACCAGCTTATATGTTATATATGAAAGAGCTTTATGGTTTGGGATGGATTGCCTATGTACCATTATTAGTATTTGCTGTATTGGGCGCATTCCGTCTTGCTCGTTTTAACATTAAAACCGAAGAAGTTCATGGTTACTTTGAAGGATTGCCAATTCCAGCTGCAGGTTGCTTGGCGGCTACCTACGTATTGTGTGGTGTAGAGGTTCCTCAATTTGTATTAGTAGTTTGCATGATTGGTGTAGGCTTTTTAATGGTTAGTGAAGTAAAATATCCAGACTTCAAAGGTAAAACTGCAATCTATATTAATAAACTTTCCATTGTACTAACTGCTATTTTTGTCATAGCTTGTCTCGTATATGATTGGCATACATGGGCAGTAATGATTTTTGCTGGTTATGTAGTATTTGGCCTTGTTAATGGGGCGTTAAATATAGTGCGTAAATAAGTGTGTGGAGGATAATAGTATGAATTACCTACTGGATCTGATATTGATCCCTATGCAGGTAATAATCGTAATTTATACGGTTTATTATTTTGTGCTCGCCGTAATTGGTATGTGGCGGTCTCGAGTACATAAAAACTATACCCCTAAAAATTCCTTTGCTATCGTTGTATGTGCTCATAATGAGGAAGCAGTAGTTGGTGAGTTAGTAAAAAACTTACGTAGTTTGGACTATCCTGATGAGTTGTACGATATCTTTGTTGTTGCCGATAACTGTACAGATAAGACTGCTGAGGTAGCAAGTGCTGCTGGTGCCAATGTACATGAACGATTCAATAAAGAAGAAGTAGGCAAAGGCTATGCCATGGGGTGGATGTTTGATCGTGTGGAAAAATGGATCGGAAATATGATGCCTTTCTTATCTTTGATGCCGATAATTTAGTACATCCTCAATTTATGTTAGAAATGAATGATCATCTTGAAAAAGGTGAGTCTGTAATTCAAGGTTATTTGAACTCTAAAAACCCAACAGACTCTTGGGTTGCGGGTACATTTTCCATCATGTTTTGGATGGTTAATCATATGTGGCATTTAGCAAAATACCGCATTGGCTTGTCCACAGCACTAGGTGGTACTGGTATGTGTATACGTACATCTATCATCCGTGAATATGGCTGGGATTGTAATAGCTTGACTGAGGATATGGAATTCTCTATGAAGCTATTAACACATGGTCTTAAAACTACTTGGGCTCACGATGCCATTGTGTATGATGAAAAAGTTACGACTATGATGGCTTCTTGTAAACAACGTTTACGTTGGGCTCAAGGTCAATTTGACTGTGCGGATCGATATATTCCTAAATTATTTGCCGCAGGTATTAAACAAGGAAATATCGTTATTTTAGATGGCATTTTACAAGTTAGTCAGCCTTATTTCTTATTGTTGACAACTATATATTTAGTATTTTCATATATCAATGCATATGTGCCGATTTATACAAATATTTTGTATCAAATTATGCCGATGTCTGTATGGCAAATTATCGGTATTGGTCAATATTTGTTCCCACTTATTGTGTTGTTAAAAATTAAGGTTCCACCTAAAATTTGGTTCTACTATTTGTTATATCCAATTTTTGTATACTCTTGGGTTCCTGTAAATATTTTAGGTTGGTTCCGTCGTCATAATAAGGAATGGTCTCATACAGTTCATACGCGAGCTGTTGGTTTGAATGACGTGAAATTAACACGTATGGGCAATATGAATAAGAATAAAAAATAGAATCTGTAGGAGTGACTATGCATATTTTAATGTGTAATGATGATGGTATTTTAGCAGATGGTTTACGCCGTCTTGCATCGTACTTAAGTCAATATTATCGAATTACCGTTGTAGCACCTGCGAATGAGCAAAGTGCTAAATCCCATGCATTGACGACTGAGATTCCTTTAAAATTAGACGCGTACAATGGCGAGGATGAAAATCCTCGCCTTTATGCTCTAACGGGAACTCCTTCTGATTGCATGAAGTTTGGCCTTAGTTATTTATTGACTGATGATATGCCTGATCTTGTGATTTCAGGTATTAACCATGGCTTTAATCTGGGCTCAGATGTGCTATATTCTGGTACTGTATCTGCTGCTATGGAAAGTTGTTTTTATGGCATTCCAGGGTTAGCATTGTCTGTGGAACGATATTCTCCTGAACGAGGGGATGAAATGCATCCCTTTATCCATGAATTGATAGAAAAAATTTATGTAAAAGGGAATTTTGATGGCTTATTAAATGTGAACTTTCCGTTACGTGGCGTATGTGATTGGGATCATTTTAAAATGGTTAGCCAAGGTTTACAAACTTATAGCAATATTATTGATGCTCGCATTAACTCAAGAGGGCAGGATTACTATTGGTTGGCAGGCGAGCTAGATTATGGTGCTGAAAGTGTTCCCACTGATGTGGAATATGCTCGTAAAGGCTATATAACAGGTGTAGCTCTTACGTGGAAGCAACAATGTGACATCGGTATGGAAGCGGTTAAAAATATTTTAGATAAAATATAAAAAATGTGTTGACATTGTTTTGGGATATCTGTATAATAACAAATGTTCCGAGACGCCGGAGTGGCGGAATGGCAGACGCACTTGACTCAAAATCAAGCGGGTAACACCGTGTGGGTTCAAGTCCCACCTCCGGCACCAACTTTAGGCGGTAAGACTTTTGTCTTACCGCCTATTTTTTATATATTTATATTTGTGAATTAATATACATTATATACATTTTTGTTTGATTGAGGTGATAATATGGATCAAGGTGTGATTGATTATATTGCTAATGTCTTTGATATACCAAAGCTTGCACAACCTGTAAGTGCTGTCCAAATGCCTTTACCGTTAACACGATTGGCCGAGATACCATTAGATAGTTCTGTTAATCAGTGCCAAGGTTTTTGTTATAACTCAAAAAAAGATGTATTTGTTCTCGCATGTATAAATGCTGATAATACAAAGCAAATTATTTATGAAATTAATCCCACAACGTTGCAAGTGACTGCTAAGTATGAATATAGTCAAAAACGTTTATTAGGTCATATGAATACGTTAACCTATAATCCGAATAACAATCGCTACTATACTACTAATGCTGTTGTAGATGGATATATTGTTACGCCTATAGAGGCGGATAGTATGATTGTTGAAGCACCTATTAAATTGAAAGAAAAGGTATTTAATTTTGCCTTTGATAAAGAGCGTAATGAATATGTGTCGATTGTGCCTTTAACAAATTCTCATCGTACTATTAACTACTATGATTCAAATTTTAATAAGGTAAAAACGTATAAGATTGATGCAGAGCATACCGACTTAAATAATAATGGTGCTTATGCTGCTAATGGTAACACTATTTTTACAACCTTAACGACCTTCGTTTTCGTCGATGATGAAGGCGTAGTAAAGAATATAAGCCCTTATACTTCAGGAATGGAAGTAGAGGATATGGATTACCGTAATGGTCAGATGTACGTGGCGGTTAACCGCAAAGGTAAGGTAGAAATTTACAGTCTAGCCACATTGCCATTCTCTGTAAATGCCTAGATTTTATCTATGTTTTTATCCACTTTAAGAGTGTATAATATAAATGTTAGGATGATTTAGGAGTTATTATGAAATTAGGGAATGATATTATAGAAATTGACCGCATCCGTCAAGCTTTAGAGAAATCTCAATCATTTCGCGACCGTGTATATACGCCTCATGAGATTGATTATTGTGAAAGTCGAAATAAGGGGCGTTACGAGTCTTATGCCGGTATATATGCCGCTAAAGAGGCTTTCATTAAAGCATTAGGTACGGGAATGCGTCATGGATCGTGGCAAGATATAGAAATTGGTCATGATGAATTAGGGGCTCCCTTAATTCGTTTACAAGATACTTTTAAAGATATTTATGAAACATTAGGCTATACGGATACACATGTGTCGATTAGTCATTGCAAAGCATATGCAATGAGTACAGTTATACTTGAAGGAGCATAAGATGCAAATATTAACAACTGAAGATGCTCGATTTATAGATCAAGAAGTACCTAAGCAATTAGGTGTTTCTTTAGAAATTTTAATGGAAAATGCAGGACGTGGCATTGTGGATGCTTTGTGGGGACAATATGACTTGTTTTCCTTAGATAATGCACGTTCTATCAATAGTTTTGTACTATTTATCTGTGGTACAGGTAATAATGGGGCAGATGGCCTTGTAGCAGCTCGTCATCTTTTAGAGCAAGGTGTACCTGTACAAATTGCACTAGTAGGTGATACGAGCAAATGTAGCGACCTTTTTGCAGTTCAACTCAAGAGATGTGAAGCAATGGGCTGTATCATTGATATGTTTGATGATTTTAATGATTGGTCAAATGTAGCTATAGTTGTAGAAGGCATTATGGGAACAGGGTTAGCTGGACGTCTTCGAGATACGACAATAGATATATTGCACGTTATTGATACTATGCGTAGTCAATATAATTTTGATTTGTGGGCTATTGATGTACCTGCAGGTGTTGATGCAACTTCTGGTCAAATCTCAGAGGGCACATTGTCTTATGATTATACAGTAACCTTTGGTGCTATAAAACAAGGTCTATTGTTGTATCCTGGCAAGGCTATAGGAGGAACCGTTATTGTTGCCCCTTTAGGAGCTCCTTGGCAGCAAGTATTAATTAATCGTGATAGCACTATAACTATTGATTCGGATTTAGCAAAAACACTAATTAATTATCGAGTTCCAATGGCTCATAAAGGAGTAAATGGAAATACCCTAATTGTTGGTGGCTCTAGTGATATGGTTGGCGCCCCTATGTTGGCTGCAGAAGCTACTGTTCATAGTGGTGCTGGTAAAGTTACATTATGTGTTCCAGAGATAATTAAACGGGCAGTACAAGGACGTGTCATACCAGAAGTGATGGTTACCTCTATCAATGAAAACCACTCCATTTATGAAGGCCGTCAAGTAGTTGCTATTGGACCCGGTTTGGGACGTACAATAGATATTCCAGATTTAGTAAATCATGTTATTGATTGCTATGAAGGTGCTCTAGTCATTGATGCTGATGCGTTATATGCATTAGGTCATGTGGGATCTGTAGATAAAGATGCATTGCGAGATGGTAAGGTTGAGTCTATATATAAGATGGAACGACAGTTACCATATTGCGTGATGACACCTCATTTAGGTGAATTTAGTAGACTTATTGATTTGCCTATAAAATGGATTGAACGTCACTATATTACATTGGCACGAGCATTTGCTAAGGCTCATCAGGTAGTACTTGTTCTAAAAGGAATTCCTTCTGTTGTGGCGCTACCAGATGGTACAGTATATGTTAATACTATCGGAAACGCTGGTATGGGAACTGGCGGTATGGGGGATGTATTAACCGGAGTCATTGCAGGCTTTATCAGCCAAGGCTATTCCTTACAGGATAGTGCCATTTTAGGGGTTTATGTACATAGCCGCAGTGCAGATATACTAAGTGATACGAAAACTTGGGGATATACACCTAGTGATGTAAGTACTTCTATAGGCTGTGTCATTAGTGAATTATTGGGAGAATAAGATGACAAATAAAATACAACGCTTTATAGCTTTTTTATTAGTGCTATGTATTCCAATCTTTGCTATTGCAGGATGTACGAATAAAGATGTAGCTAATGCAGCATCTCAGACTAGTTCTACTACAAATGAAGGCTATTCTATCGATACTAAGCAAACGAATCCTGAGGGTCATTTAGACGTATATATGTTAGATATCGGTCAAGGGGATGCTATACTGCTTAAGGTTGGCGATGAATATAGTATGATCGATACAGGTGACATAGAGCATCGTGAAAATATTGTAGCTCAGCTAAAATCTATGGGTGTTACGAAGTTAAAAAATATTATCATTACACATCCACATGCTGATCATATGGGTGGATTCTATGCTATTGCGAAAGCTATGCCCATTGAACATGTGTATGATGATGGTATTTCTGTTGATAATAATATGTATAAAACCTATGAGAAATGGATTGATAAAAATAAAATCCAACGCTCCACATTGCGTAGTGGAGATGTAGTTGATTTTGGTCACGGTGCTATATTTGTAGTATATGCACCATGGGCGGAACCTTTAACAGATAAAAAAGGGGCGCCAGATCTTAATAATAACTCTATCGTAGGTAAATTAATTTTTGGTAAATTCTCTATGCTCTTTACTGGTGATGCAGAATTACAAGAAGAGAAAAAACTCATAAAAGAGCAGAACTCTAGACTGTTTTCTCGTGTTCTTAAGGTAGGACATCACGGTTCTCGCACAAGTAGCTCTGAAGATTTTTTGAAATCTATTAAACCAGAAAGTGCATTAATTTCAAATGGCATGTATAATAGTTATGGTCATCCTCACGATATAACATTGCGTCGTTTGCAGGAGAACAATATTGCCATTTACCGTACAGATACGATGGGACGTATTCACATTAGTACGGATGGGAATGAATGGCAAATTACAACTGAACGTTAGTGTCGATTGTATAGCACAAAAAATAATTTTAAGCAACTGATTTTTGTGTTTACTGTATAAAGACTTTATATAGTAATATGTATAATCGGCATACTAATCTTCATGTTTGTATGAAATAATCTATCTATAATCTAACATTAGTTTATGGATAGATTGGAACGATGAGACTTTGATTCACAAAGAGATCATCGACTCATCTCTATGGTTTGGACACTACGTATGTCAGTTAGATTGGAGTGAATGTATTGCGTAAACTATTTTTTATGTGCCTTGCTGTCTTGATGGCTTTACCTCTATTCTTGACTCAAGCAAAGGCAGCTAATCTTGAAGATGCTCGATGGGTGACACGAACTGATGCACCTGTACCATATGTTCGTATGGTAATGGATTTATCAGCACCTGTGAAAGCATCTGCATCGATTAGCAAAGATGGGAAAACGACGACTGTTACCTTAAATAACACAAAGCTAAAAACTGCTAAAGCGAATATTAATATGGACTCTAGTATAGCTAGTTCTGCCAGACTTACAGAGGATGGCAGAGATGTGAAGGTAACAATCAAGACACCTTCATCTATCGATACGAGTGATGTAAAGGTATTTTCCCTAAAGAAAGATACGGTTAATAAGAAACCGTATCGCATCGTTGTAGATGTACAGAAAAAAGGTGTAGTAGCTAAACCTGCTTACTATGGTAAACGTCCATCTCCTTCTGCACATCCTGCGAAAAATATGCCCACAGGATCTGGTAAGTATTCTATTAGCGGTGGTTTATCTGGCAAGACAATTACTATTGACCCAGGTCATGGTGGTAGTGACTCTGGTGCCGTTGGACCACATGGTGTACAAGAGAAAAATATTACACTACCGATTTCTATGTACTTGAAAAAAGCCTTAGAAAATCGTGGCGCTAAAGTGCTTATGACTCGTACTACAGACGTAGACGTATATGGTCCTAATGCAAGTGGTGTTGATGAATTAGGCGCTCGTGTTAATGTAGCGAACCGTAGCAATTCTGATGCGCTCATCAGCGTGCATATTAACGCATTTAACAATCCAAGTGTTGGTGGTATTGCAACATACTACTATGCTAAAACAGGTAATGATGCTCGTTTAGCACAAAAGGTACAATCTCAAATTGCTAGTGTACCAGGATTCAATGGTGACCGTGGCATTCAAGAAGGCAACTTGTATGTATTAAGACATACTAATATGCCTGCCATTCTTGTAGAGCTCGGATTTATTTCCAATCCTAATGAGGAACGTGCATTGCAATCTCCTCAAACACAAGAAGACTTTGCTAATCGCATTGCCAATGGTATTGCTAGTTACTTTGGAGGTTAATCGATGAAATTACGTAAACAAGTTCTGTCGATCCTCTGTGTAGGCTTGCTTGCATTTGTAGCAGGTTGTACACCTAATCAAGCTCCTACAACAGGTAAAAGTGAACCTGTGCAAGAGACGAAAGTCAATAAGGATGCAGAAACAACGAAAGTATCTCAAGAAAAGGTTAAGATGGCCTTCTTTGTTCCAACAGAGGATGGCTCAGGGGTAACACAATCAACTGTTGAGATGGAGGCGGATAAAGTAACGCCTAAAGCCGCTCTTCTAGCGATGTTAAAAGCCGATAGAGCACAAAAATATCCAGTATTCTCTAAGGATATTCAAATCACATCTGTTACTGTAAAGGACGGTATTGCTTCTGTAGAAGTGAATGATGCTTTCGTAAAAGGTAATGGTGGGGACTTAACTGTTAAATTACAAATGGCTGCCATTGTAAATACATTGACATCCTTTGATGATATTAATGGCGTTCTTTTCGTTAATAATGGTAAAAAGGTTCTTACTGTAGGTTCCTTTGATACGAAAGATCCTGTTAAACGGATGACAAACCTAATTAAAAAATAATTATATTAGGCTCATTGATAGCAGATAGTTGATATATCAACTATCTGCTATTTTTGTTGTTGTCTTTTATATATGTTACAATACAATATGTATACTAATCGGAAGCCAGGTGATGAGATGCAATTAAAAGATGTAGGGGAATTTAATTTCATAAGCCACATTCAAAATGATACAATATATGATCCGAGCACTGTAATTACAGGGATTGGTGATGATTGCGCAGTGTATCGTGCTACAGATGAAACAGATCAATTAATTAGTACAGATACGATGGTGGAAGGTGTTCATTTTAGCTTTCGCTATATGAAACCTTATGATGTCGGCTATCGCCTCATGACAGCTAATTTAAGTGATATTGCTGCTATGGGGGGGAATCCTCGACAAATAGTGTTATCTGTGGCGGCACCTGAATATATTGATACTGCTATTTTAGATGAAATTTATAGAGGTATTAAAGATCAATGTGCTAGATACCATCTCAATATACTTGGTGGAGATACGGTGCGTACGGAAGGACCTATGGTGTGGACTGTTACCATCATAGGAGAGGTTCCTACTGGCACTGCTATTATGCGTAGTGGTGCGCAAGTTGGCGATATTGTGGGTATTACAAATTATGTAGGTTATGCTGCCACAGGTTTAGGTGCGTTATCCTATAATTTAGATGGCTATACAATGACGAAGGTTGGTCATCAACGACCTGATCCACAAATTGAATTAGGTCAACAATTGAGACAACTGGGAGTTCATAGTATGAATGATATTAGTGATGGTCTTGGTAGTGAATTAAATGAAATTGCATCGGCTAGTAAAGTATCCATTGTTATAGAGGAAAAAGCTATTCCACTTCATGAAGAAACTTATGAATTAGCTAAGTATTTACAGACTAATCCAGTGGATTATGCATTATATGGTGGTGAGGATTTTCAACTAGTATTCACGGCTCCTAAAGCATTGATTCCTAAATTAGAGAATTTATCTGGGATTACTATCATCGGTGAAGTTATATCTGGACCATGTCATGTTCAGATGGTAACACCGGATAAAACGATTAAGACCATAGAAGCGAAAGGATATAATCATTTTCATGAATCATAAGGCATATGTTCAATTAGAAACTCATACAGTAGAAGATACACAACGATTTGGACAGTTATTAGGCAGATGGGTCAAACAAAGCGGAGAACCTTTGTGTATTGCTTTAATTGGTGATTTGGGGACAGGAAAAACGCACCTATCCCAAGGCATTGCGAAAGGCTTTGGAGTTACAGAGGAGATTACAAGTCCTACCTTTGCAATCATGAATACTTATGATGTGGATAGAACACATTTATATCATTTTGATGTATATCGTTTGGATGATATAAGCGAGCTTGAAAATATTGGCTTCTACGAATATACAGAGGATTGCGTATCCATTGTGGAATGGGCCGATAAATTCCCAGATGAATTACCAGATGAAACATTATGGATTTATTTGACGCGCATTGATGATACAAGTCGATCTATTACATTAGGTAGTGATTACCTTTCAGAGGGTGATTTAGTAGAAATAGGAGGCCCATATGTGGTTAGGAATTGAGACAAGCTCACTCGTTTCGAGTGTGGCTTTAATGGATGAACATAACCTTATTGGTGAGTTGACTATCCAAGCTGGATTAACTCATTCTGAGCAACTAATACCTCACATTGATATGTTATTGCGTGCCTCTCAAGTAAAAAAGAATGAGTTAAAAGGTATTATCGTTAGTATCGGGCCTGGTTCTTTCACTGGATTGCGTATTGGCATGGGAACTGCAAAAGCAATGGCTTATGCCTTACAAATTCCATTGTATGGTGTGATGACAATGGACAGCTTAGCTTGTAATGTTTCATATACAAATCGTACAATATGTACTGTTATCGATGCACAGAAAAAGCATGTATATGCTGGTTTATATAGATATGAAAATAACAAACTAGTATGTAAAGAGGAGCCATTTGTTATTGCTGCTAGTGATTTATTAGATAAATTTAGAGAAACAAAGGAAGAGGTCCTATTCTTAGGGGATGGTATTAAGCGAATTGAAAAGCTTTTAGAGGAAAGGGATACTAATTTGACTGTCCTAGATATTTCACAACGTATTCCGAAGGCAAGCTCTTTACTATTAGCAGGTCGTGAATTGGTAGAACGTGAAGAGATATGCAATCCAATGGATATGGTTCCTTACTATATTCGTCGCTCTGAGGCTGAGGTATTGTGGGAAGAACGACATAAGAATAATCCTGAAATGTTAAATCAAAATCCTACTGTGATAGTGACTGAAGCGGCAGGAGCAGAGTAATGGAGATTCGATTAGCGACTATCGATGATGCTCAAGCTATTTATGATATAGAACAGCAGTCCTTTTCTGTTCCATGGAGTTTGGAATCTGTACTTGCTGAACTTGAAGGGGCAGATAATAAATTATATATGGTTATTTGCGAAGACAATCATATTGTTGGTTATGCTGGTGCTTGGCTCGTATATGATGAAGGACAAATAACAAATATTGCCATTATTCCTTCTGCTCGTGGTAAGGGATATGGCTCAGAACTTACTAAACAATTAATAGATGAATGTTTCAAGAGAGGTATGCACGAAATCTTCTTGGAGGTACGCATATCTAATTTGCCTGCCTTAGCAATGTATAGAAATCTTGGGTTTTCTGTTAAAGGGATTCGTAAAGATTATTATTCAGAGCCAAAAGAGGATGCTTATATTATGTCTCTCGTTTCAGAGGAAATAGAATGAGTATATACACATTAGCCTTGGAAAGTAGCTGTGATGAAACATCAGCCTCTGTCTTAAAGGATGGACGCACTGTTTTATCTAATGTTATTTCTAGCCAAGTGCCGATTCATAGAAAATTTGGTGGCGTTGTGCCAGAAATCGCATCGCGTCACCATATAGAACAAGTTATACCTGTTATAGATCAAGCGCTACGCGATGCGAATGTAACGTTACAAGATATCGACCACATTGGTGTTACCTATGGTCCTGGTCTTGTAGGAGCATTATTGGTTGGTGTAGCTGCTGCAAAGGGATTATCCTTTGCTACAGGCATTCCTTTGGTACCAGTTCACCATATGGAAGGTCATATTTTTGCTAATTTCTTAGCTAATCCAGAATTAGAACCTCCATTTTTGAGCCTCGTTGTATCTGGTGGTCATACAATGCTAGTCCATGTAAAAGGGTACGAAGAATTTGATATTCTTGGTCAGACACGAGATGATGCAGCTGGTGAAGCATTTGATAAAATTGCTCGTGTTATGGGCTTCCCTTACCCAGGTGGCCCTCATATTGATGCACTTGCCTTGAAGGTAATCCAGATGCGATTGAATTTCCAAAGGCTTTAAGTGAGCCTGGTAATTTTGAATTTAGTTTTAGTGGTTTAAAGTCTGCTGTATTAAACTATTTAAATAGCAAGCAACAAAAGAATGAACCTATTAACCAAGCCGATGTTGCCGCGTCCTTTCAAAAGGCTATTGTTGATGTATTAGTTGAAAAAACAAAAGATGCAGCTCATACATTAGGTGAAACGCGTATTACCATTGCGGGAGGCGTATCTGCTAATAAAGGCTTACAACAAGCATTAGAGGTTATGTGTAAGAAAGAAGGCTTTACCTATTACAAGCCTCATAAAATTTTGTCCACTGACAATGCTGCTATGATTGGTTGTCGTGCCTATTATATGGCTCAAGCTGGTAAATTTGGCGATTTAACATTGAATGCAAAACCAAGTGTTGAAATTGGTCATGTATCTTGGAAAGAGGATTAATTGTGGATATCGGTCAAGATATTTTAAATACAACACCATTAGGACCATTACAAACCTCACTACTTGAGCATATTAGTAAACTTATATCCTTTGGCGAGTCATTGACCCGTCAAAGGATACAGATTTTTACGCCTCTTCTAGAAATCACAAGGTGATATGCAGCAACGTGCAGATATGTTATGCATTGAACGCAGCGAGCAAGGTATTATTACTCGACAAATAAAAGGAAATAATACTGGCATTCTATGATGGGAAATGGTCAACCTCTTATTGGGGTAGAGCATGATCAACGACAACATGTTTTTCCTGTTGTCGACAATGGTGGTCGTATTATTGGGGGGATAGCTTTTACAGTATCTCCGTCTATTAAAAAAAATCAATATGAACAAGAATATATCTTATCTGATACGATGCAACGTCTCATGTTGACTGCTACGGATGAGCAAATACAATCGTATGAGCCAATTTCTTATTTTGATGGTTTAATCATCTTTGATGATTCTCATAGAATTCTCTATGGTAATGAGTCGGCTATACAATTAGTAGATTTATTGGATTTGATCGACGACTAGTAGGGTCATCAATTTATAGCAGTACCTTAAAAATTTCGCCATACAACAAGTGTTGGATGATAGAACGATATACACTAGTGAAGAAATATATCAAGATATGGTAATTCGTCAGCATATGATTCCTATTGCTATGGGACGCAATGAAACACGTTGTTTCCTCGTGCTTCATGATTGTACCCGTGAAAGTAAGCAGCAACAAGAATTGTTGGTAAAGAATTCTATTATCAAAGAGGTTCATCACCGTGTAAAAAACAATTTACAAACTGTAGCGGGATTACTACGTATGGAAGCAAGACGTTCTAGCCTGCCAGAAGTTAAACAAGCCTTACAAGAGGGAATCAATCGTATTGAAAGTATGGCTTTGGTTCACGATATTGTGTCCCATTATGATGAGGATTATATTGGTATCCGATCAATCTATGACGAGTTATGTCGTTTGTTGCGCATGAGTATGATCAGACAAGACCAAGAGGTTACCTTTACCTATAGTGGAGAAGATATATTGATTTCCTCTCATATGGCAAGTTATGTATCCCTCATAACTAATGAATTAATTACTAATAGCCTTGAACATGGTTTAGATGGTAAAGCAGGGGAGATTCGTCTAGCTGTTTCGGAATTAGAGGAATATATTGTATTAGATTTTTCTGATACGGGAAAAGGATTACCTCAAGATTTCTCTATTAACTCGAATAAGCGATTAGGATTAACTATTATTAATAATTTAGTTACCCATGAGTTAAAAGGGCGTCTATCTGTTAAAAATACTGATGCCGGTGTTCTAGTGACAATACATATGAAGAAGGAGAAGTAAATGCGCGTTTTAATAGTGGATGATGAATCCCTTATACGTATGGATCTACGCGATATTATTGAATCCTCTGGTCATGAAGTTGTGGCAGAAGGGACTAATGGTGTTGAAGCCATCAAGCTTTGCAAAGAATATAAACCTGATATTGTTCTAATGGATGTAAAATGCCAGAATTAGATGGCATTGAAGCAGCACGACAAATTGGCTTTCACCATGAAGCACCTGTAGTTCTATTAACAGTTATAGTCAACAGGATTTAATAAATAAGGCTAGAGAATCTGGCGTATATGGATATTTAATTAAGCCTGTTCGTGAAGAACAATTGGTTCCAACCTTAGAAATGGCATTAGGGCGTTATCATAGTGATGCTGAGCTACGCGAAAAAATGGCTGAATTAGAACAATCATTAGAAGATCGTAAAATCATTCAAAAAGGAACCGGTATATTGATGGAGCTATACTCTATATCAGAAGAGGAAGCCTATAATCGTATTCGCGCCCTAAGTATGAAGAAACGAGATAGTATTGTTAATATCTGTAAAGCATTAATTAATCAAGTTTCAAAATAGATACAAAGACTAGTATAAGAATCAAAACTTATACTAGTTTTTTGTGTCTAATATCAAATAAAAACTAAAAAGTCAAAAAATCAAAATTTCTACTTGCATTTATTTTGACATAGGTTATAATAATACATGTGATTAGCACTCGATAACTTAGAGTGCTAATAAATTGTAAATAATAACTAGTAAATAAGGAGTGACATCATATGTTAAAACCATTAGCTGACCGCGTTCTTATCCGTTTAGAAGCAAAAGAAGAAAAAACTAAAAGTGGTATTTTCCTTCCTGATACAGCAAAAGAAAAACCTCAAGAAGGTGTAGTAGTAGCTGTAGGTGCTGGTAAAGTTTATGACAATGGTCAACGTGTAGCTCCAGAAGTTAAAGTTGGCGATACTGTTATGTTCGCAAAATATGCTGGTAGCGAATTAGAAATCGATGGCGCTACTCATTTGATCATTAGCGAACGCGATATCTTAGCAGTACTATAATAGCTAATATATCTGTATAGAGCTAAACATACTATTGATACATTCTATATTGCCTACGGGCATATACATTCCCTTACATTAGATACTGTTATTATCTAGGAGGTAATACATATGGCAAAAGAAATCTTGTTTAATGAAGAAGCTCGTCGCGCTTTAGGTCGTGGCGTTGATCAATTGGCAAACGCTGTAAAAGTTACATTAGGACCAAAAGGTCGTAATGTTGTATTGGATAAAAAATTCGGTTCCCCAACAATCACAAATGATGGTGTAACTATTGCTCGTGATATCGAACTTCCAGATCCATTTGAAAACATGGGCGCTCAATTAGTTAAAGAAGTTGCTACTAAAACTAATGACGTAGCAGGTGATGGTACTACTACTGCAACAGTATTGGCACAAGCTATGATCCAAGAAGGTATGCGCAACGTAGCAGCTGGTGCTAACCCAATGATCTTGAAAAAAGGTATTGAAACAGCAGTTAAAACTTTGGTTGAAGAAATTAAAAAACGTTCCATTAAAGTTTCTGGTAAAGCTGAAATCGCTCAAGTTGCAAGTGTATCCGCAGCGGACGAAGAAATCGGTGGCTTAATTGCTGAAGCTATGGAAAAAGTAGGTAACGACGGCGTTATCACTGTAGAAGAATCCAAAGGCTTGCAAACTGCATTAAACGTAGTAGAAGGTATGCAATTTGACCGTGGTTACATTTCCCCATACATGGTAACTGATCCTGACCGTATGGAAGCTGTAATGGATAATCCATACATCTTGATTACTGACCGTAAAATCAGTGCTATCGCTGATATGTTGCCAACACTTGAAAAAGTGGTAAAAGTAGGTAAAGAACTTCTTATCATCGCTGAAGATGTAGAAGGTGAAGCATTGGCTACATTGGTAGTAAACCGCTTGCGTGGTACTTTTAAAGCCGTAGCAGTAAAAGCTCCTGGCTTCGGTGACCGTCGTAAAGCTATGCTTGAAGATATCGCTATTTTGACTGGTGGTACTGTAATTACTGAAGATATGGGCCGTAAACTTGATTCTGTAGAACTTACTGATCTTGGTACAGCTCGTCAAGTTCGCATCACTAAAGATGAAACTACAATCATCGATGGTGTAGGCGATAAAGACGTAATCGCTAAACGTGTAAGCCAAATCCGTGCACAAGTAGAAGAAACAACTTCCGAATTCGACCGTGAAAAATTACAAGAACGTCTTGCAAAATTATCCGGTGGTGTTGCAGTTATCGAAGTAGGTGCTGCTACAGAAGTTGAAATGAAAGATAAAAAACTTCGTATCGAAGACGCATTGAACGCAACTCGTGCAGCTGTTGAAGAAGGTATCGTAGCTGGTGGTGGTACTACATTCATCGATATCATCCCTGCATTGAACACATTGGAAGAAACTGGTGACGTTCAAACTGGTATTAACCTTGTTAAACGTGCAGTAGAAGAACCTCTTCGTCAAATCGCTTACAATGCTGGTCTTGAAGGTTCTGTTGTAGTAGAAAAAGTTAAAAATACAGAAGCTGGTGTTGGTTTCAACGCATTGACTGAAGAATATATCGACATGGTTAAAGCTGGTATCGTGGATCCTGCTAAAGTAACACGTTCTGCGCTTCAAAATGCTGCATCCATCGCATCTCTTGTATTGACTACTGAAACAATCGTAGCTGACAAAGTAGAAGAAAATGCTGCAGTACCTGCAATGCCTCCAATGGGTGGCATGGGCGGTATGATGTAATCAACTGCTTAGCGCATAATCTATAAAATTTAGAATAATCCTAATGAATTAGGAACTTTATGTTCACTTTTTCATTAGGATTATTTTTATATATCTGAAAATTAAATGGTTTTTTGTATTAAATAGGTACAGAATATTTCTTGACTTTTTAGGTATTAAATTAGAAGATTATATGTGGTTTATCAAATCGATAAAATTGATTTTGTATACCACATATGTTATAATTCTATAGAATTTAATATTGAGTCTAGTTTGACATGGTAGTTTTTCTCCACTATAATAACGATATCGAATTATTTCGATTTTTGTTTTGGTTTGAAAGAAGGATTACTATGTTAAGCTTTATTTTTAAAAGTAAACCTAATTATATTAATTTTGGCCTCTTAGTTTACCGTTTGGCACTTGGTATTTCCATGTTTTATCATGGATATTTAAAGTACTTGAGCGGTGCTGAAGGCCTTTATAAAGTTGGAGCTATGTTGGCACCATTAGGTGTACCTGGTGGTTATGAAATTTTAGGTACTATGGCCGCATATGCAGAAATGATAGGTGGTGTACTTATAGTAATTGGTCTATTTACACGAATTGGATCTTTGTTACTCATAGGTACATTAGCAATAGCAACGACATTAAATCTTAGTGGTAGTTTCTTTAGCTGGGATTATCCATCTCAAATGGGCTTCGGTGCTCTTATGTTGTTCTTCGCTGGCGCAGGTCGCTATAGCCTTGATAAAGCTTTATTTAAATAATAATTAGGATAATAGACTCATCGTTTGATGGGTCTTTTATTTGTATAGCGAGGTTATTATGAACACAAAAACAGTTCCGTTTACAGCTGAACAATTAGAAAATATTATTGCCCAATACCCAACGCCATTCCATATTTATGATGAAGAAGGTATCATTGAAAATATGAAAGCATTCATTAATGCATTTTCTTGGAATAAAGGGTTCAAACAATATTTTGCTGTAAAAGCAACTCCTAATCCATATATTATGCGTGTATTACAAAAGCTTGGTGTAGGTGCCGATTGTTCTTCCTTAGCAGAGTTAATGCTATGTGAAAAAGTGGGCATTACAGGTCATGATATTATGTTCACATCTAATGACACACCATATGTGGAATATAAAAAAGCACTTGAATTAGGTGCTATCATCAATCTTGATGATATTACTCATATTGAATATTTGGAAAAAAATCATGGTTCTTTGCCTGATACATTCTGCGTACGTTATAACCCAGGCTCCTTAAAAGAAGGGGGTAATACAATTATCGGCCTTCCTGAAGAAGCTAAATATGGTATGACACGTGAACAGATTCTTGAAGCTTATAAACAGTTGCAAGCTAAAGGTGTAAAACACTTTGGTATCCATACAATGGTTGTATCTAACGAGCTTGATATTGATGGCTTAGTTGGCACTGCTGAACTTTGCTTCAATCTAGCAGTAGATATTAAAAATGAACTAGGCATCAATGTTGAGTTTATCGATCTTGGTGGTGGTGTAGGTGTTGCTTATAAACCAGAACAAACACCAGTAGATTTCAATGCACTTAGTAAAGGTGTAGAAGAGGCCTATAATAGAATTCTTGTAGCTAATGGCCTTGGTGATGTAGCATTGGCTTATGAATGTGGCCGTATGGTTACAGGTCCATTTGGTTACTTAGTTTCTACAGCAATTCACAAAAAGGATATTTATCGTCACTACATCGGTTTAGATTCCTGTATGGCAAACCTTATGCGTCCAGCTTTATATGGTTCTTACCACCATATTACTGTAATGGGTAAAGAAAATGCACCTAAGGATCACGTGTACGATGTAACTGGTTCTTTATGTGAAAATAATGATAAATTTGCTATTCAACGTGAGTTGCCAAAAATCGATATTGGCGATCGTATCATCATTCATGATGCTGGTGCGCATGGTCACTCCATGGGCTTCAACTATAATGGTAAATTGCGCTCAGCTGAGTTGTTATTGCATAAAGACGGTTCTGTTACACAAATTCGTCGTGCTGAAACATATGATGATTTGTTTGGCACCCTCGATTTCTCTAACCTATAATTTAATATTGAGAATCGAATAGGATGAGAATGAATATTAATAAAAACCTATCAATATATGTAATATATGATATTCTTTTAATTCCTGTATATTTTAGTAGGAATATCTTGCTATCATTTAGATAAGAATGTATAATGATTATAGATTGTTATGCACATACTTGCTAAGTTGGCGAGAATTACGGCGGTATTCACGTTAGTGCGTACCGCCTTTTTATATGTGTCAATATATACGTTTTACATATAATGCTTGTATGTTTCTTATTAATACATACATTATGAGAAGGAGTGAACATTTTGGCTGAATTACTTCAGATAAAAGATTTAAAGGTATCCGTTGAAGGTAAACAAATCTTAAAAGGTATCAACTTAACAATTAATAAAGGTGAAATCCATGTTGTAATGGGGACAAATGGTGCAGGTAAATCTACACTTGCCAATGCTATTATGGGTAACACTACATATACTGTAGATAGCGGCTCTATTGTTTTTGATGGTAAAGATATTACGGAAGATGCAGTAAATGATCGTGCGAAAGCAGGTATCTTTATGTCCTTCCAAAATCCAATTTCTATTCCTGGCATTACAGTAGAAAACTTCATCCGTACTGCGAAATCTACAATTACTGGTAAAAATGTACGTGCTTTATCTTTCAAAAAAGAATTGAAAGAAAAAATGGATGAATTATCCTTCGATGTATCTTATGCACAACGTTATGTAAATGAAGGGTTCTCCGGTGGTGAACGCAAGAAAAATGAAATTCTTCAAATGTCCATTTTAAATCCTAAATTGGCTATTCTTGATGAAACAGACTCCGGCCTTGACGTAGATGCGGTTCGTATCGTATCTGAAGGTGTACAACGTTTCCACAACGAAGAAAATGCTGTATTGATCATCACTCACCATAACCAAATCTTGCAAAAATTAAAACCTGATTTCGTTCATGTATTGATCAATGGTAAGATCGTTAAAACTGGTGATGCTTCTCTTGTACGTGAAATCGAAGAAAAAGGTTACGACGCATACAAAGCATTAGCATAGGAGGCACAATGGAAGAAAGAAAGAAAACCCAAGTCGCGGATATGGACCGTGGTGTCTACGATATTAAGAATGACTTTGAATATTCTTATATTTCTGATGCTGGTTTAACAGAAGATATTATCCGTGAAATTTGGTCTAATAAAAATGAACCTGAATGGATGCTTGACTTCCGTTTGAAATCTTTAGAAATCTACAATCGCATGGGTATTCCAAATTGGATTCCTGATATTTCTGGCTTAGATATGGCAAATATCCATACTTATGTTAAGCCAAAAGTAGATATGAAAGAAAACTGGGACGAAGTTCCAGAAGAAATTAAAAGTACTTTTGACCGCTTAGGTATTCCAGAAGCGGAAAAAACATCTCTTGCAGGTGTTGGTGCTCAATATGACTCTGAAGTTGTATACCACAGTATTCAAGAAGATCTTGTTAAACAAGGCGTTATCTATACTGATATTGAAACTGCACTTCATGAGCATGAAGAAATCGTAAAAAAATACTGGATGACATTGATTCCACCTACAGATCATAAATGGGCTGCTCTTCATGGTGCCGTTTGGTCTGGCGGTTCCTTTGTATATGTTCCAGCAGGCGTACAAGTAGAGATTCCATTGCAATCCTATTTCCGCTTGAATGCACCAGGTGCTGGTCAGTTTGAACATACTATGATCATCGTAGAAGAAGGGGCTAAATTGCACTTCATCGAAGGTTGTTCTGCTCCTAAATACGACGTATCTAACCTTCATGCCGGTGCCGTTGAATTGTTTGTAAAGGATAATGCTACATTGCGTTATTCTACAATTGAAAACTGGTCCAAAAACATGTACAACCTTAATACAAAGCGTTGTGTAGTAGGTAAAGGTGGTACTATTGAGTGGGTATCTGGTTCCTTTGGTTCTAAAGTATCTTGCTTGTATCCAATGAGTATCCTTAATGGTGAAGGTGCACATGCTGAATTCACAGGTGTAACATTTGCTGGCGAAGGACAATTCCTTGATACTGGTTGTAAGGTAGTTCATAATGCTCCTTACACAACTAGTAATGTAAACTCTAAATCTATTTCCAAATCCGGTGGTGCTGCTATTTACCGTGGCCTTTTGAAAATTGGCCCTAAAGCAGAACATTCCAAAGCGACTGTATCTTGTGAATCCTTGATGCTTGATGCAGAGTCTCAATCTGATACAATTCCAGCTATTATCGTAGAAAACGATAATGTGGATTTAGGTCATGAAGCTAAAATCGGTCGTATTTCCGACGAAGCGATTTTCTATCTCATGACACGTGGTATTAGCGAAGAAGAAGCTCGTGCAATGCTCGTTCGTGGTTTCGTTGAGCCAATCTCCAAAGAATTACCACTTGAGTATGCTGTAGAAATGAACAATCTAATCAATCTTGAATTAGAAGGTTCTATCGGTTAAGGAGGAATTATGAGCGAATTACTATTTAATGAACTCCCTAGACCGACATTCAGATGGTTGCGTGTTAACCATACTGTAAGCTCTCTAGCTGGAGAAGATACATCTGTACAATCCATCGCTGTGGAAGCGAATCAAAATATACTTTCACCATTACCTGCTGGTACAGCATTGCTAGATGGTAATTATGAAGGTGCCAATAAAGAAGCTGTTCAAGTATTAGTGGAAAAAGCGGAAGGTTATGCTATCAATATACCTGCTAAGGGAAAGGAAGTTGTAGGTATCCGCATTGATGCTAATGCACGTGTAGCTAACCGTTTCCAATTCATCGTTGGTGAAGGGGCAGAACTAGAGGTACAATTCTATGTAACTGGCGCTGGTGAAGCTTTAACAAATGTTAGTTATCTAAATGAATACGATGTAAAAGAAGGCGGTAAAGTTGTAGTGAAAAAGGTAAATCTTTTACCTGAACATGTACAACATATCGAACATCGTTATACAAAATTAGAAGATAAAGCAGATGTAGAATATATTAACATTGAACTTGGTGGTAGCGAAAATATTTTGAACTACTATCATGATTTAGTAGGTCAAGAATCTCGTATGGTTCATGATATTGCTTATCTTGGTAACGAAGAGCAAAAATTTGATATCTCCATGATTATGAGTCATGGTGGTAAAAAATCCTTCAGTGATATTCATACATTAGGTGCGCTTAGTGGCAATTCTAAAAAATCTTTCCGTGGTACTCTTGATTTCCTTCATGGTGCAACAGCTTCTGAAGGTGCGGAAGAAGATACTTGCTTATTGTTAGATCCAACTGTAAAATCTGTTTCTTTACCTCTATTATTGTGTAAAGAAGATAATGTAGTGGGCAATCATGCAGCGAGTGCAGGCCAAATTGATCATAATAAATTGTTCTATATCATGAGCCGTGGCTTTAGTGAAGTAGAAGCAAAACATATCATTGTAGAATCTATGATTCGACCTATTATTGATCGCATTGGTGATGAAACGATTGAAGAAGCAGCGTTAGCAGCTGTACGTAATAAAATTTAAAGAGGCGTTTTTATGAGACCAATTGCAGAAGCATATAAAGACTTTCCTATACTACATAAAGAGCATAATGGGCACCGCGTTATCTATTTAGATAGCGGTGCTACTGCACAAATTCCACAATCCGTAATTGATCGTGTTGTGGAACATATGACACAACGTAATGGTAATCCACATCGTGGCTCTCATATTTTAGCTATTGAAGCATCTGAAGACTATGAAAATGCACGTGATCGCGTAGTTGAATTTATCAATGCTCGTGAGCGTGAAGAAGTTGTATTTACACGTAATAGTACAGAATCTATGAACTTGATTGCTCATAGCTATGGTCTTCATAATGTGAAGAAAGGTAACAAGATTGTCATTACTGTTGCGGAACATCATGCCAATCTTGTAACATGGCAATATGTAGCAGAACAAACAGGGGCAACCTTAGAATATATGTACCTTGATGAACATGGGCATTTAAAAGATGGTGAAATCAATAAAATTGATGAGAACACTAAAATTGTTGCCTTTGCTCATGTTAGTAATGTGCTTGGTATGGAATTCCCTGTAAAGGAATTAACTGAAAAAGCGCATTCCGTAGGTGCTGTAGTAGTTCTCGATGGTGCTCAATCTACACCTCATAAAAAAATTGATGTTCAAGAATTAGACTGCGATTTCTTCGTATTCTCTGGTCATAAAATGTGTGCATCTCAAGGTATTGGTGTACTTTATGGTAAACGTGAGTTATTAGAAGCGATGCCACCTTTCCTATTGGGTGGGGATATGATTGAATATGTAAAAGAACAAACTACTACATTCAATGAGCTTCCATATAAGTTTGAAGCAGGTACACCAAATGCTGATGGCGCCGTTTCCTTACATGCGGCAATTGATTATTTAGAATCATTTGGCATGGATGCTATTGAAGCTTATGAAGAGGAACTAGTAGCATATATTCTTCCTAAAATTGTTGCATTACCACATGTTCATGTGATTGGTTCTCAAAATCCTAAGGAAAAACATGGTGTAATTGCATTCACTGTAGATGATGTACATCCTCATGATGTAGCTACGATTTTGGACTCTAAAGGCATTTGTGTTCGTTCTGGACACCATTGTGCACAACCATTAGGTGCATTCTACAATGTATCTGCATCTACTCGTCTAAGCATGTACTTATATACTCGTAAGGAAGATTTAGATGCATTCTTAGAAGTATTGAAGACTGTTCGTTCAGTAATGGGTTTTAAAGATTAGGAGATTTACCATCAATGGAAATGGATCAATTATATACAGAACTTATTTTGGAACATAACCAAGATAAGCGTAATAAACATGAGTTAGCTCATTTTACAAATTCTGAACATGGCCATAACCCTAGTTGTGGTGATGATCTAACATTACAACTCAACGTAGAAGATGGCATTATCAAAGATGCTGCTTATACAGGCTCTGGCTGTGCTATCAGTCAAGCGTCTGCATCTATGATGATTGATATCATTAAGGGGAAATCTGTTGAGGAAGCTCTTCGTTTGGTAGAAATTTTCTTAGGTATGATCAAAAAAGAAATTACCGATGAAAATGAGTTAGAAGAATTAGAAGATGCTATGGCATTGCAAAATATTTCTAACATGCCAGCACGTGTTAAGTGTGCGGTTCTTGCATGGCATACATTAAAAGAGGCTTTAAAGAAATAATATGAAGAAAACAATATTATTTGATTTAGATGGAACTTTAACAGATTCTCAAGAAGGTATTCTTAAAAGTATTAAATTTGCATTGGAACATTTTGGCTATGATGTTCCTGATGAAGAAACATTGCAATTATTTTTAGGACCACCATTGGTAGATGCTTTTCAAGAGCATTGTGGCATGACCTTTGACCAAGCGGAAGAAACGTACTTTAAATTCCGCGAACGATATGGTACAATCGGCAAATTTGAAAATCAAGTGTATCCGAATATTGTAGACTTGTTGGCTAAATGCAAAACAGAACAATATACTATTGCCGTTGCTACAGCAAAGCCTGAGCATTATGCTAAGGATATTTTAGATCACTTTGAATTAACACCTTACTTTGATGTAATTGTAGGTGCTAATTATGAAAGTGGTTTATTGCATAAGAAAGAGATTCTTGAAAAAGCTCTTAAACTTTGTGGCAATCCTTTAACTGATGAAAATGGTCGTCGTTTGGCCTTTATGGTAGGCGATCGTAAGTATGATGTAGAGGCAGCTAACGAACTTGGTTGTATTTCTATCGGTGTTACTTATGGTTATGGTACAGAAGCTGAACTAAAAGAAGCTGATGCAGAGTACATCTGTGATGATGTTGATGAAATTGCTGATGTTCTCGATCTTGAAGAAATGATGGTTCGTAGATAAGCTATTATAAATAAAATATTAACCTTAAAAAGGCTAGAGGGATTTCCTCTAGCCTTTTTGTATCTATCTAATAAAAGGACTAACCAATAAGGTTAGTCCTTTTGTATTATTTTTTTAGGCCGCTTTTTTTAGCTAATGTTTTGATAACCTTAGCACTTTGTTTTTTCAATTTGCCGCCTGTTTGTTTGAGTTGAATACGTGTACGAGAAACACGACCAAGTGTAGTAATCTTTGTTTTGCGACGTGGCTTCATATCGCGTTCGTTACCAAAGTCGCCACGTTGTACACTTGTTGCTTTTACCTTTTCTGCTCTGAAAGATTTACGCAACGCTTTCATAATTAATGTGAGCGGTAAGGATTGCTCAAAAGAATACAAATCAACAGCCACATAACCTAGAGCAGGATACGTGTGCAATGTAAAGTGAAAGCCTGGTGCAACAGATAGGAGGGCGATCTCCTCGTCCATAACTTGACAACTGATTTCATCAACATCAAGGTCAGCTAAATCAAATGCGGTTGCTACACTTTCTTGTACAGCTGTAGCGGATGAGATTGCATCTTCATCGCAGGAATATAAATCAATTAACAGTTCTTGTCCTAATGCTTCTGCCATAACAACACCTTCTTTCATAAAAATATATCTCATTTATTATACCTATAATTTAAGATTAAGTCCAATTATAGGGGGATGTATTAAAAGGTCAAATGTATAGTATAGAAATTTGACCTTTATATTGACTAAAGTCAAAAAGTCAAATATAATAGATATATGTAAAAAGCAAATAGTCAAAATATATATTAAATAAAATGTTAAAGAGGTGTTTTTTATGAGTATGATAGCTGATAAAATAGAAAAGTTTATATTGGATCGTATGCGTGAAGAACAAGAGAAATTAATTTTAAAGCGTAACGAATTAGCTGATGAGTTAGATTGTGCACCTTCGCAAATTAGTTATGTTTTAAGTACGCGATTTTCCAATGAGCGTGGGTTTGATGTTGAATCAAGACGTGGATTAGGTGGATATATTCGAATCACAAAATTAAATCCAGAAAGTTCTGATTCTCTACCAGCTGTAACAACCTATCGTATTTATGAAGGTCAAAATACAGTGGATCGTTTAATTGATATAAAAGATGTAGACCAATCCTTGTTCCAATTGCTACAAGCAGAAAAAATTACTCGTCGCGAAGCTCAATTAATGCACAATTCTTTTGCTACATTGATTGAAAATACGGATATTGAACATCGTAATGATGCAATTCGTGAGCTATACGCAACAATGGTGGATACACTACGGAAGGAGTGATGATCAGTGATATGTGATCATTGCCATAAAAATGAAGCTACTATCCATATGACAAATATTGTCAATAATCAGAAAACGGAACAACATTTGTGCAATACTTGTGCTACAGCATTACAACAAGAGGGAAAATTATCTCCCTATAGTTCCTTTATGAATGATATGTGGGATGATAGCTTTTTTACCAATGATTTCTTTAAAAATATGGTCTATCCTGATAATTTATTAAAATCTCATCAATCTAAACGGTGTCCTCAATGTGGTATTACTTATGATGAGTTTAATCGGGTAGGCAAGTTTGGTTGTGATAGATGCTATGAAACCTTTGCTAGTGAAATAAAACCGTTATTACAACGTTTGCAAGGTAGTTCTGAATATGAAGGGTCAGTTCCTAGTCATGGTAATAATGTGTTTAAAGCTAAGTATGAAGTTAAACAATTGCGTAATCAATTAGAGATGGCAATTCAAGCTGAGAAATTTGAAGATGCAGCTATCTTAAGAGATAAAATAAAAGAATTAGAAGCCATCATTGGTGGCAATAAAGAATAGGAGGTTCTTATTATGTTAGATACTATATTAGACTCTCCTTTAAGTTCATGGCTACAACTCGATACGGACGCAACGGATCATATTGTGATTTCTAGTCGCATTCGTCTGGCTAGAAACTTTGACGGGATATTATTTACAAATCGTAATGATATGTCATCGTTAGAAAAAGTAAATACTATTTCCAGAGGCTTACTTCAACCTTTAAAAGAAGCAGATGGACATCAATACTCCAATATCAATCTTGAGCAATTAAGTGAGCGTGAACGGGCCATATTGGTTGAAAAACATTTGATGAGCCCTGCTTTAGAGGAAAAACTACCGTACCGCAACTTAGTGGTTTCTGACGATGCATCAATTGTGATTATGGTAAATGAAGAAGATCATTTGCGAATTCAATCTATGGTTTCTGGATTGAGATTAGAAGTAGCTTATGAACGTATATTAAAAATCGATAAGGCTATTGAAGGAAAATATCCATATGCCTTTGATGAACGATTTGGTTATTTAACGGCTTGTCCAACTAATGTCGGTACAGGTTTACGAGCATCTGTAATGTTACATTTACCAGCCTTGACTATATCTGGAAAAATTACACGCCTTATTCGTAGTATCATTCAGTTGGGCTACTCTGTGCGTGGATTATATGGTGAAGGTTCAGAAGCATTAGGAAATATATATCAAATTTCTAACCAACGTACCATGGGTACTAGTGAAGAAGATACAATAGAACAATTAACAAAGATTGTAGAAGGGATTATTGCAGAAGAGCGAAAATCTCGTCAGTTATTATTACATAATGATAAAGAAGGCTTAGAAGATGTGTTATGGCGCTCCTATGGAGTCCTACAGAATGCACGCCGTGTAAATGGTAAAGAGGCCTTAACAAAGCTTAGTGATATCCAGTTAGGCGTTGACTTAAATATTTTACCTCAATGGGGTAAGGATTCCTTTAATGAGTTGATTGCTATAACTAGACCTAATTTCCTTTCAAAGTATGCAGGAAATGATAATCTAACAGATATCGAGCGTGATAGCTATCGGGCAAAGGTAATCCGTCAAAAGCTTTCACATTAATAGCTATTCCAATGGTATAGCCTACCATTGTTTACATATATTTGAAGAGAAATAATTACAATTTACATAGATAGATGAGGTGATAGTATGATGCAACGATTTACAGATGATGCACAGCGTGTTCTTTCCTTTGCTCAAGAAGCCGCATTGGAGTTGGGACATGACTATGTAGGCACTGAACATGTACTCATCGGCCTGACAAAGGTTAAAAATGGTGTTGCTGCTAAGGCCTTAGAAGAGCTTGGTATTGTTACAGAAGATATTTTTGAAGCTGTAGAAGAGCAAGTGGGCCGCGGTAATAAAAAAGCAACATCTATATATATGACGCCACGTGTTAAGAATGTACTTGAGTTAGCTGTTCAAGTAGCTAATCGCATGAATCATAATTACGTTGGTACTGAGCATATTCTACTTGGTTTACTCAGCGACGGCGGTGGTGTTGCAGTTGGGATTTTACGGGCTATGAATATTCGTACCGACGATATAGTTGAAGCGATTCGTCATATTCTTGGCTCTAGTACTAATGGTAATCATAGTGGTCAAGAAGGAGCGAATAACAATGGCGACTTAGGTGAATTAACTGATTTCGGTACAGACTTAAATGAGTCTGCAAAACAAGGTAAAATTGATCCTGTTATTGGTCGCGATACTGAAATTCAACGAGTTATTCAAATACTTAGTCGTAGAACTAAAAATAATCCCGTTCTCATTGGTGAACCTGGTGTAGGTAAGACGGCCATTGCTGAAGGCTTGGCGCAACGTATCGTCAACGGTAATGTGCCAGAAATTTTGCGTAATAAACGCATTATTTCCCTTAGCATTAGCTCTATGTTAGCTGGTGCAAAATACCGTGGCGAATTTGAAGAGCGTTTAAAAAAAGCGATTGATGAAGTTCAACAACATGATGATATGATTATCTTCATTGATGAAATTCACACATTAGTTGGAGCAGGTGCCACTGAAGGCGCTATGGATGCGGCAAATATCTTGAAACCAGTTTTGGCACGCGGTGAATTCCAAGTTATTGGCGCTACGACACTTGATGAATATAAAAAGCATATTGAAAAAGATGCTGCCTTAGAGCGTCGTTTCCAACCTGTTCAAGTAGGGGAACCTAATGAAGAGGATGCTCTTGAAATCTTGAGAGGCTTACGAGATCGTTATGAGGCTTTCCATAAGGCTAAAATTACAGATGAAGCATTAAAAGCTGCTGTTACTTTATCTAGTAGATATATTACAGATCGATTTTTGCCGGATAAAGCTATCGATGTGGTTGATGAGGCTGCATCTAAGGTGCGTATGAAGGTATTTTCGGCGGCACCAGATGTTAAAGCTTTAGAAGACAGACTCAATGCGGTTAAGAAGGAAAAAGAAGCGGCTGTTACATCACAAGATTTTGAAAAGGCAGCTAAACTTCGTGATGAAGAGCAAGCTCTAGTTAAAGAAATTGATGATAAAAAAACTGTAGCTAAAGAAGAAAGTGATCAAAAATTAATAGTTACAGAGGAAGATATCGCTGCTGTAGTAGCTCAATGGACTGGAATTCCTGTAGCTAAAATAGCAGAAGAAGAATCAGAAACCTTGCTTCATTTAGAAGATGAGTTACATAAACGCGTCATCGGTCAAGATGATGCTGTTACAGCTGTAGCAAAAGCTGTGCGCCGTGCAAGGGCTGGATTAAAGGATCCAAAACGTCCAATTGGTTCCTTCTTATTCCTTGGACCAACAGGGGTTGGTAAAACTGAGCTAGCAAGAGCACTTGCATCCTCCTTGTTCGGCGATGAATCTGCTATGATTCGACTTGATATGTCTGAATATATGGAAAAACATACTGTTTCCCGTTTAGTTGGGGCCCCTCCAGGATATGTAGGCTATGAAGAGGGAGGCCAATTGACTGATGCAGTTCGACGTAAACCATATAGCGTTATTTTACTTGACGAAGTAGAAAAGGCTCATGCAGATTTCTTTAATATCCTATTACAAGTTCTTGATGATGGTCGACTTACAGATAGTCAAGGTAGAACTGTAGACTTTAGAAATACAGTTATTATCATGACTAGTAACTTAGGTGCTAAAGCATTACATAAGAACTCAACAGAACTAGGCTTCTTAGCACCGAAAAAAGCAGAATCTCATACTAATGATTCTAAAACCAAAGATTTTAAAGAGGCTAAGAAATCTGTTCTGGATGCTGTAAAACGTCATTTCAGACCAGAGTTCTTAAATCGTATTGATGAGATGATTGTGTTCCATCCATTAACTGAAGAGGACTTAACAAAAATTGTAACAATTTTGATGAGTGATGTAACAAAGCGTCTTGAAGAACGTGATTTACATTTAGAAATTACACCTGAGGCTATGAAATTGCTCGTTAAAGAAGGTTCTGATTTTACTATGGGTGCTCGACCTTTGAAACGCGCTATTCAACGATTAATTGAGGACCCTGTATCCGATCTTATTTTGAAAGGAGAGGCGATAGCAGGAAAAACTATTAAAGCTAATGCAAAGGATAATGATATTGTTGTAACGATTTAATATAAATACAAAATTAATAGTTAATGACTACCTTTCATATAAATTATATGGCTTAAATGGTATACTATAGAATAGTGATAGTTAACCATGTAGTAAAATTATGCATAAAAGGTCATGAATGGTTATCATTCATGACCTTTTTTATCTTATATAAAAGTTTTGAGGTATTATGGCAAAAGCAAAATCAGTATTCTTCTGTCAGAATTGTGGGGCTGAGTCATCTAAGTGGATGGGACGTTGTCCACAATGTGGCGAATGGAATACATTAGTTGAAGAGATTATTAAAGAAACTAAACATAGCCGCACACCTTCACGAGGTGTGGGAAATCAAACAACAAAACCAACAGCTTTACCAGATATTGAAATTTCATCTATCGCTCGTGTATCTACAACCTTTGGTGAAATCGATCGCGTATTAGGTGGAGGGATTGTTCCTGGGGCTCTTATGCTCTTAGGTGGTGATCCTGGTATAGGCAAGTCTACACTACTTCTTCAAGTATCTCAAAAGGTGGCCGATACGGTAGGTACTGTACTATATGCATCTGGAGAAGAATCTCAATTACAGCTTAAGCTTCGGGCAGAACGACTTCATATCAATAGTGAGCGACTACAAGTTATTGCTGATACAGATTTAGATCATATCTTAGAGCAAGCTGATGCAATGACGCCTTCTTTGTTAGTTATCGACTCCATTCAAACCATGTATACCGGAGATATCGATGCTGCTCCAGGTAGTGTTAGCCAAGTGCGAGAATGTACATCTCGCCTTCTTCGCTTCTGTAAAGAACGAAATATTCCAACGGTAATCATTGGACATGTTACCAAGGAAGGCAATATTGCGGGTCCTCGTATGTTAGAACATATGGTGGATGTAGTGCTTTATTTTGAAGGCGAACGGTCTTACCAATTCCGTATTTTGCGCTCAATTAAGAATCGTTTTGGATCTACATCTGAAACAGGTATTTTTGCCATGGTTGAGGAAGGGTTACAAGAGTTATCTAATCCATCAGCTTCCTTATTGGCAGAACGATCTGATGAGGAAAGCGGCAGTGCCGTTATGATTTATCTTGAAGGGGTTAGGCCTATCCTTGTAGAGGTACAAAGCCTTGTTGTTACGACTGCTTTTGGTATGCCTAGAAGAACTGCAATCGGTTATGACCTTAATCGTTTAATAGTACTTTTGGCAGTATTAGAAAAACGTTGTGGTTTTACGTTAGGTAATAAGGACGTGTACGTTAACGTTATTGGTGGTCTCAAGGTAAATGAACCAGCTTGTGACTTGTCTATGGCTGTTGCTATCGTATCTAATCTAAAAAATCGCATTGTTCCTACCGATATGGTCATTTTAGGTGAAGTAGGACTGACTGGTAATGTTCGTAGTATTCCACGTATTGAGCAGCGTATCAATGAAGCAAAGAAATTAGGCTTTAAAAAGTTTATTATTCCTGAAGGCAATTATAAGCAAATCAAGGATAATGATAGTTCTATCAAGATTAGAGGCGTTAAATCTATTCAAGAGGCAATGCAACTGGTATTTTCTTAATTAGGAGGTGATTTGATGATTTATCGGATATTGCGCTATGTAATCGCCATTCTTGTGGGCACAGCGGCCTATGTAGGAATGGATAGCTTAGCACCTATTATCGACCCATATTTGGTCTCTCAATTTGAGTCTTTTGGGGATATGTCATTGACCATTGCACGTATTTCAGTATTAATTCTTGGTACTTTAATAGGCGTTATTATTGGGTATTTAATTTCTTCATTCATTTTAAAACAAGGTTTAGTGATTGCTAAACGTTTAGAACGTATTCTCACTCATATTCCAAATCAAGAATTGATTGCAGGCACCATTGGTTTATTATTCGGTCTTATTATTGCAAATTTAATTGGTGTTGCATTCAATCAAGTACCTATCATAGGACCTTATATTCCTATTATATTGAGTGCTATCTTTGGATATAGTGGCCTTAAAATTATGGCTCGTAAAGGCCCTGAAATGTACTATAACTATGTACAACAATGGGGTGGAGAAGGCACTAAAAAAACAAGTCGTTTTAAAATGTTCTCTACTCATAAATCTGATAAAACTACGAGTACACCAAAACTACTAGATACATCTGTTATAATTGATGGACGCATTAAAGAACTATGTAATACAGGATTTATTGAAGGGCCTCTAATGGTTCCCCTTTTTGTATTGAATGAGTTACAAATTATTTCTGACTCTGCTGATGCTACAAAACGAAATCGCGGTCGTCGTGGTCTCGATATTTTGAAAGAGATGCAAGATGCTAACAAGGTAGCCATTGAAGTGGTGGAAGATGATTATGATGATCTTACAGAAGTAGATTCTAAATTAATGCGTCTTGCATTGGATAAGCAGTGGAAGTTGATGACTAATGACTTCAACTTAAATAAGGTGGCTCGAGTGCAAGGCATTGAGGTGCTTAATCTGAATGAACTAGCCAATGTACTGAAACCAGCCCTCATTGCAGGCGAATGGATTCGCGTGCAAATTATGAAAGAAGGCAAGGAAATTCACCAAGGTGTTGCTTATCTCGATGATGGTACCATGATTGTTGTTGAAGATGGTAAACCTTATGTGGGTCAAACTGTAGAGGTTATGGTTACATCCATATTACAAACTAGCGCAGGTCGCATGATCTTTGCTCGTGTAGATGGAGGACAAAATGGACAAGGTAATTAGTTGTATTGTTCTCGCCGCAGGTGCAGGGCGTCGCATGGGGTACAAAGAAAATAAGATATTTATCCCTATGGGTCGATTCTCTATTATTCAGCGTACATTGCAAAATGTAGCAAATGTTGAAGGTTTGAAAGAGATTATTCTTGTTGTAGCCGAAGGCGAACAAGAATATATGACAAAACATTTACAAGGGTTGGATTTGACTGTTCCCGTTCAGATAGTTCTGGGTGGAAAAGAGCGTCAAGACTCTGTAGCATGTGGCTTACAGGCTGTATCTGAAGAAACCAATATTGTCCTTGTTCATGATGGAGCGCGACCATTAGCTTCTACAGAACTGTTTAATAATGTTGCTGACTCGGCTAATACCTATGGTGCTGCTACGGTAGGTGTTCCAGCTACAGATACCATTAAACGAGTTGATATGGACCATAATGTTCTAGAAACATTACAGCGTAGTGAGCTATACCAAATTCAAACGCCACAAGGCTTTCAAAAAGAATTATTTGTAGAGGCTCATCAAGCGGCATATGAAACTAAGTATCTTGGTACTGATGATGTATCACTAGTTGAGTATGTAGGTAAGCCTGTACATATAGTTGAAGGGGATTATTGTAATATTAAAGTGACAACACCAAATGATATTGCAGTAGCTAAGCGATATTTAGGAATTGAGGATACACGTATGCGCGTTGGATTTGGTTATGATATTCATCAATTAAAAGCAGGTCGCCCATGTATTCTTGGCGGTGTTCATATCGAATCTGAACTCGGCCCTGATGGTCATTCCGATGCGGATGTTCTCATTCATGCATTGATGGATGCTATGTTAGGTGCTGCAGGGCTACGAGATATTGGCTATTATTTCCCGCCTGAAGATGACCAGTATAAAGGGATTTCTAGCATGCTTTTACTAGAAAAGGTTAATTCCTTATTGAAAGAACGTGGGTTACAAGCCTATAATATAGATATTATGGTTATTTCAGAGACACCTAAGTTAAAACCACACATCGACACGATGAAGTCTAACTTACAATCTGTTTTAGAAATACCATTAGAACGTATTAGTATTAAAGCGACAACAAATGAAATGCTAGGTGCCATCGGGCGCCGTGAAGGCATTGCTGCACAAGCTGTCATTTCTGTATATGAAGGAGAGGTATAATCATGAGTTCCATGAAAGTTCGTTTTGCTCCAAGCCCTACGGGTCCATTCCACATTGGTGGCGCTCGTTCTGCTTTGTTTAACTGGTTGTTAGCACGTAAAGAAAAAGGCACATTTGTATTGCGTATTGAAGATACAGATTTGGCTCGTTCTACCCGTGAAAGTGAAGAAAATATCAAAGCTTCCTTGCAATGGCTTGGCATGAACTGGGATGAAGGCATTGATGTAGGTGGCGATAATGGTCCTTACCGTCAAACAGAACGTCTTGACTTATATAAAGAAGTAACACAACGTTTGTTGGACGAAGGCAAAGCATATGAATGCTATTGCACACCTGAAGAATTAGATGCTGTTCGCCAAGAACAAATGGATCGTGGTGAAACACCTAAATATAATGGCCATTGCCAACATTTAGATGAAGAAACAAAGGCTAAATATATTGCAGAAGGTCGTAAACCAACCATTCGCTTGCGCGTTCCTTTGAATAAAACATATGCTTTCGATGATATGGTACGTGGTCATGTATCCTTTGAATCCAATGGTGTAGGTGACTTTGTAATCGTAAAATCTGATGGTATTCCTGTATATAACTTTGCGGTAGTAATGGATGACCATATGATGGATATTACTCACGTTATTCGTGCAGAAGAACATTTATCTAATACTCCACGTCAAATGGCTATTTATGAAGCACTAGGCTGGGAAGTACCTAAGTTTGGTCACATTTCCTTGATTCTTGGTAAAGATTACAAAAAAATGTCCAAACGCCATGGTGCTACATCTGTTGAACAATACAAACAATTGGGCTATTTGCCAGAAGCACTTGTAAACTTCCTGGCGCTTCTTGGTTGGGCTCCAGAAGGAGAAGAAGAATTTTTCACACAAGATGAATTGATTCAAGCCTTCTCCATGGATCGCGTAGCTAAAAACCCTGCTGTATTCGATATTGATAAATTGAACCATATCAACTTCCACTACATGAAAAACTTAAGCGATGAAGAGCTATTCCATCTTTGCTTGCCTCATTTGAAAGAGGTTGGTTTGGCTCCAGATAGCTTGAATCAAGCGGATATTGATTGGTTGACATTGTTATGCTCTACATTCCGCGACCATATTAGCTATGGTGCTCAAATTAAAGATCATGTAGGCATGTTCATGGGTGAAACTGTATTCCTTGAAGAAGGTCACGAAGAGGAATTGCGTGCTGTATTGAATGAAGAAACAGCACCAACAGTTCTCGGCGCATTCCGCAATGCATTGGCTGAACTTGATGAAATTACGCCTGATGTTGTAAAAGCAACAATTAAAGCAGTTATGAAAGAAACTGCTTTGAAAGGTAAATTCGTATTTATGCCAATCCGTGTTGCCTTAACAGGTCAAATGCATGGTCCGGATTTAAATAATATTGTTACATTGCTTGGCAAAGAAAAATGCTTACATCGTTTAGATAATGTAAGTGCTTTAACAAAATAGTAATATCAGTTAATTTAAAAGCTCTCATAGCTATGGTTATGAGAGCTTTTTTATATATATTGAGATTATTCAATAGAAATGCTATAATAGTCGGCGTCTTTTATTTTTATTTATTATGAAAGTGAGTGCTTTTATGAGTATTATTCGTTCTCTTAACCACTTATTCAATAGTTATCTTTCATGGATAGTGCTATTGATGGCAGTGTTAGCGTATTTATTACCAACTGTATTTTCTTGGATGACGCCGTACATTGCGTACATGCTACAATTTGTAATGTTTGCCATGGGGTTAACATTAACAGCTCAAGTGTTCCTTGATGTATTTAAGCAACCGATGAAAGTTATCCTCGTATCTGTTATCCAATTCTTATGGATGCCACTGGCTGGTTTCTTGGTAGCCTTAATCTTCAATTTCCCACCAGAAATTGGTATCGGATTCATCTTGTTAGGTGCATGTCCTGGTGGTACTGCTTCTAATGTTATGACATTCCTTGCGAATGGTAACGTTCCATTATCCGTATCTGCAACGACTGTTTCTACATTATTGGCTCCAGTATTAACACCTTTATTCGTTGTATTGTATGCAGGTGCCACATCTTCTATTGAAATTCAATTCATGCCGATGTTTATTTCTATCGTAAAAATCGTATTGGTACCGATCATCTTGGGTATCGTATTGAATTACTTCATCGGCTCTAAGATCGAACCTGTTAAATCTGTATGTCCTACAATTGCGGCTATTGCAGTATTATTAATCTTGGCTGCTGTTACTGCAGTGAACCAAAAACAAATTGCTGAAACTGGTTTCATCATCTTCGTAGCTTGCTTAGTACAAAATGTGAGTGGTTATGTAGTAACGTACTTTATATGTAAGGCTCTTAGTATTGATGTTTCCTCTCGTCGTGCTATGCAAATTGAAGTGGCAATGCAAAACTCTGCATTATCCGTATCTTTAGCACTTAAACACTTCACACCTCAAGCCGCAGTAGCAGGTGCAGTGTTCTCCATCATCCATAACTTTACAGGCTCTATCTTTGCAGGTATTTGCCGTAAACATGATGATCAAGAAAAATTAGAAAACGCTTAATAGTTAATACCTTATCCTCATCTTTTAAATTTTATATCCAGAATATGCATGTTTAATAGGCTAATTGGATATATTGAGAGATGAGGATTTTCTTGTTCTCATTGACATTCTATAGGATAATTGATACAATATTTACATATCTCAATATAGATTATTACTAATAGCTAAGACTGAAAGAAGTACTCTACAACTAACTTTTTAGCGAGAACCGATGGTGGGAGGGTTCAAGGATAGGTAGACGAAATGCATTCACGAGCTGACACTCCGATTATAGGTAGGTTTGTCCGGTGACGCGCCGTTATGCGATGAGTGGGTACTATATTGGTGCCTAACAGAGTGGAACCGCGGACCATCGTCTCTGTATGAGATGAGGGGTCTTTTTTATTTTACGAACATGGAGGCATCGGTAACGATGAGAGAAATTACAGTTTATAATACTATGACGCGCCAAAAAGAGGTGTTTAATCCTGTAACACCAGGTGAGGCAAAGATGTACGTATGTGGTGTTACACCATATAACCATCCTCATATTGGCAATGCACGTCCATTCGTAACATGGGACGTAATTCGTCGCTACATGAAACATGTAGGCTATAAAGTAACATATGTACAAAACTTTACTGATGTAGATGATAAGATTATCAATACATCTAATGGTGAAGGTGTATCTTGGGATACTATTGCAAACCGTTATATCGATAGCTATTTTGAAGTAATGGATGCACTTGGTGTACAACGTGCTGATATTTATCCTCGTGTTTCTACACATATCGAAGACATTATCGCTATGATTTCTACATTGATTGAAAAAGGCTATGCTTATGAACTCGATGGCGATGTATATTATAGCGTTGATAAATTTGAACATTATGGTGAGTTATCTGGCCGTACATTAGATGATATGGAAGCAGGTGCTCGTATCGAAGTTGATGGCCGTAAGAAAAATCCTATGGATTTTGCATTATGGAAAGCAGCAAAACCAGGTGAACCATATTGGGAAAGTCCTTGGGGTAACGGTCGTCCTGGTTGGCATATTGAATGTTCTGCGATGAGCCAAAAATATTTGGGTACAGAATTTGACTTCCATGGTGGCGGTAGCGATTTGATCTTCCCTCATCATGAAAACGAAATTGCCCAATCTGAAGGTTGTTCTGGTCAACATCCATCTGTACGCTATTGGTTACACAATGGTTTCATTACCATTAATTCTGAAAAGATGTCTAAATCCTTGAATAACTTCTTCTTGGTAAAAGATATTTTAGAACAATATAGCCCAGACGCATTGCGCTACTTCTTGTTGAGCACACATTATCGTAGTCCATTAGATTTCTCTGATGAACGTTTAGAGGAAGCAAATAAATCCTTAGAACGTTTAAGCACTGCTATTGAAAATCTATTGTATCTTGAAAAATGTGAACCAGGTCCATGCGATGAAGCGCAACACTTATTAGAAAAAGCTAAAGAATATGAAGAAGAATTCGAAGCCGCTATGAGCGATGACTTCAATACTGCATTAGCTACATCTAGCATGTTTGGTCTTGCTAAAGAAATCAACATTTACTATCAAACTGTAACAGGCCGTGAAGGTGTTGTTTGCCAAGAAGCAATCGCTGAAGTAAAACGTATCTTCAAGTTTATGACAGAAGTAATTGGTATTCTTGAAAAAGCATGGGAAGGTAACACAGGTGCTAACGCTGCTGAATATGAAGAATTAATGCAAGTGATCTTGTCTGTACGTCAAGCGTGCCGCGATCAAAAACAATGGGCATTAGCTGATTGTATCCGCGATCGTTTGGCTGAAATCGGTATTACTATTGAGGATTCCCCTCAAGGTGCACGGTGGAAAAAACGTGAAGTTTAAACAATTTCAATTCTTAAAGAATGAAGCAATAAAAAAGTTGACGGCTCTTGAACAAGAGCCGCTTCGTTTGCGTAAACGAACTATAGAGGAGTGCCTCAGTGCAGATGCAGTAATGCTTGCCTATATTGGCGATGCAGTATACTCCATGTATGTTCGTGAGCGAGTAGTACAAATGAATATATCTAAGGTACAAGTGTTGCACACCATTGTTACTGAGTTTATTTGTGCTAAATCACAAGCGAAGGTATTGCTTGAAATAGAGGATACTTTCACAGAACAGGAACAAGCTATTGCACGACGTGCTAGAAATAGTAATGTAAATGTGCCAAAAAGTAGTTCTGTTCAAGAGTATCGTAGTAGTACAGCTTTTGAAGCCGTACTTGGATTTCTTTATGAAACGCGTCAAGATGAGCGCTTACAAGATGTTATGAAGCAAGCCTTTTCAATAACTCTACGAGGTATGTAGTATGGATAATTATATTGTAGGTCGCAATGCGGTTAAAGAGGCCCTTAGAAGCGGTCGTTCCATCCAGCGCATTATGGTCAGTGAAGATAAGGTTAAAACAGGTCTAGCTGATATTGTTGGTCTTGCTAAATCTCAAGGCATTGAAGTGCGTCCAACACCTATCAAACAAATGAATAAATATGATTTAGAGGTACCGCACCAAGGTGTTATTGCTCTTGTTTCTGCTGTTCAATTTAAAGAACTAGGTGAAGTGCTGCAAGAGACGAATCATGAGGTACCTTTGCTTATCCTAACAGATGGTGTTGAGGATCCGCATAATATGGGCGCAATTATCCGTACTGCGGAATGTGTAGGGGCTACGGCCGTTCTCATTCCTAAGCGTCACAATGCACCTATTAATGCTACTGTAGCTAAAACATCTGCAGGTGCTATTGAGCAAATTCCTCTTGTACAAGTTGGGAATGTAGCCCAAACCATTAAACAACTTCAGAAACAAGGCTTTTGGGTTATGGGCGCTCATATGGAAGGGGATCGTACCTTGTACGAGGCGGATATGACAATTCCTACAGTTATCGTTATAGGTAACGAAGGAAAGGGGATTAGCCGCGTTGTGAAAGAGGCTTGTGACTTCCTTGTTACCATTCCTATGTATGGCAATTTAAATTCTTTGAATGCATCTGTGGCGGCAGCAGTTCTTATGTATGAGGCTGTACGTCAACGACAAGCGAAATAATTATGCTAAAAGATATCTTAATTGTAGATGGATATAATGTGATATTCGCCTGGACTCATCTAAAGAAATTGGCTCATGAGTCATTAGAACATGCTCGTATGGAGCTTAGAGATAGATTGTTGAATTACGGAAAATTCAAGGGATACGAAGTTATCCTTGTATTTGATGGTAAATATACGAAATCTGGCGGCTCTGTAGAGGCTATTACGAGCGGATTTCTTGAAGTCTATACTGAGGATGGAGAGACGGCGGATTCCTTTATTGAACGAGAGGTATTTTTGCGGAAAGGCAAATATACCAATGTATATGTTGTAACCTCTGATGGAGCAGAACAAAATCAAATTCTCGGATCTGGCGGTTTACGGATTCCAGCTCGAGAATTGCAAAATATGATTCGCATGGCTAAGGAAGAGGAACGACTACAATACGCTCATGAACATAGACGAGATCAATTTAGCTTGCGACGTAATGAAGTAGGAGGTTTATTATCTCCTGAAGTAGCTGAAAAGCTTGAGAAATTACGCCGTGGCCATTGATAGTTGAAAATCACATATAGTTCCAGTATAATGAATATATTGGTTTTTCTGCTCAATTGTAAGGAGGAGCATATGAACACAATTCATACACGCAAGTCCGATTACAATTTCAAAGAAATGACCGATGAGCAAGTTGTGGTCATAGCTCAAGAAGAGCAAAATGAGTTTGCAATCGATTATATTGTTAATAAATATAAAAACTTTGTTCGTGCAAAGGCGCGCTCTTACTTTTTGGTAGGCGCTGATCGTGAGGATATCATCCAAGAAGGAATGATTGGCCTCTATAAGGCTACGCGAGATTTTAAACATGATAAGCTAGCGTCCTTTAGAGCTTTTGCAGAGCTTTGTATAACTAGACAAATTATTACGGCTATTAAGTCGGCAACAAGACAAAAACATGCGCCTTTAAATTCCTATGTATCGTTAAATAAACCGGTATATACAGAGGAATCAGAGCGTACGTTGATCGAGATGCTATCCTCAGCAAAGGTTACTAATCCTGAGGATCTTATTATCAGCCAAGAGGAATTGGATGATATTGAGCGCAATATTGGTCATATTTTAAGTGAACTCGAGTGGGAGGTCTTGGAAGGATACCTAGATGGACGTTCTTACCAAGAAATGGCTGAGGTCACAGATCGCAGTGTCAAATCTATAGACAATGCGTTACAAAGGGTTAAACGTAAATTAGAGAAGTATTTAGAACATCGGGTTTTGGATTCTCCAAGAGCCACACAGGAAGGATGACAGTCGTGACAAATTTCTTAATGATTGTAGAAGTTATCGTATCTATCTTATTAATCGTAGTAGTTGTTGCACAGAATAGCAAAAACGCAGGCATGGGTGGTGCTGTTTCTGGTGCTGCAGACTCTTCTTTTGGTGGTAAGCAACGCGGTTTAGACGCTTTCTTATCTAAATGTACGATTATATTGGGGATTATCTTTGCTGTGTTGAGCTTAGTGTTAGGGGCAATGATTAATCAATTCTAATGATGAAAGCCTGCTTTGCAGGCTTTTTCTTTTTTCAGAATAAGGAGGTGAAGATTTGAAGAAGAAAGTATTAGACTTTTATAAATCTATACAACCACATGCATATCATATTGAAGATGCTGCTATGGATAATCACATTCGAGGTGGTAAGGATCTTGAGATGTTTATTCGTTCTGCAAAAATGCTTGCTCGAGAAGGGGTGCTAACATCTTCTCGACCTGATGTATATCAATATGCAGAACAACATGAAGAATATGAAGGTATTTATAAGGGCTATCGTAAGTCGTATGGCTTTGTGATTATGCCGGATGATGAAGATATATATGTAGCAGAACAAAATAAAGGGACTGCTATGCACAATGATAAGGTTCGAGTTCGCGTTGTACCTTCTAACTATACAAAGCATAAACGAGAAGGCATTATCGTAGATGTTATTGAACGAGCTAATGAAACTGTAGTAGGTACCTATGATCGACAACAACACTTTGGCTTTGTTATCCCTGATGATGAGCGCATAGGGACTGATATATTTGTAGACTTAAAAAAAACATTAGATGCTCGTAGTGGCGCAAAGGTACTAGTCAAAATTACAAAATGGCCGGAAGGGGATAAAAAGCCAGAAGGTATTATTACGGAAATTCTTGGCTATAAAGGCGATGTAGGCCTCGATATTAACTGCATCATGGCGAATCATAAGATTCCATTTAATTTCCCAGACGATGTCATTAAAGCTAGCAAGAAAATTGATACGGTGATTCATGAGGATCCTGATCGTTGGGACCTTCGTGATGTACAGATGGTTACCATCGATGGAGAAGATGCAAAAGATTTAGACGATGCTGTGAGTGGTCGTAAATTACCAAATGGTAATTATGAATTAGGCGTACATATTGCAGATGTAAGCCATTATGTAACATCTGGAAAAGCCATTGACAACGAGGCCTATAAACGGGGGACATCTGTATATTTAGTTGATAGAGTAGTACCGATGTTACCAGAGGTACTATCCAATGGTATTTGTAGTTTAAATGCTCATGAAGACCGTTATGCCATGACGTGTATGATGGAAATTAATAAAGATGGTAAGGTTGTACATTATCGCATTCGACCATCTATTATTCATGTAGGCCGTCGTTGTAGCTATAAAGAAGTGTATAAGGCGCTGGAAGAAAATATTATTCCTGACGATTTACAAGACTTTATGCCTATGCTTCGTAATTTAGCAGAAATCTCTAAAATTCTTAATGCAATGCGTCGTCGTAGAGGTGCATTGGACTTTGATTTTCCTGAGTACAAGGTTTTACTTGATCATGATGGTACACCGTTGCGCATCGTAAAACGAGATCGTACCATGGCGGAACGACTTATCGAAGAATGTATGCTCATTGCCAATGAAACCGTGGCTACACATTTAGAGCATACACACCGTACATCAGTATATCGTATTCATGAGAACCCTAGTGAGGAAAAACTAGATTTATTCCAAAAGGTGCTTAATTATTTAGGTCAAAACCTAGTCCTTAGTACTGATGGTGTAACACCAAGAGATTTCCAAAAAATCTTAGATGTAGTAAAAGGACAAGATATTGAGCAAGTAGCTCAAATTATGACCTTGCGCTCTATGCAGCAAGCTAAATATAGTACCAACAATGTGGGCCATTTTGGATTGGCATCCACATGTTATACGCATTTTACATCTCCTATTAGACGATATCCAGACTTAATGGTTCACCGTCTTTTAAAAGCGGATATGCATTGGAAAAATGGCTATTCTAAACGCGATGTAGATGAAGCCTTCTTAGTGGAGGCTGTAGAACATTCTTCTATACAAGAACAAGTTGCCACTGAGGCCGAACGAGATACAGTAGATCTCAAAAAGACCCAATATATGGTTCCATTTGTAGGAGAAGTCTTTGAAGGAACAATTTCTAGCATTACGTCCTTTGGGATGTTTGTAGAATTAGAAAATGGTATCGATGGTCTTGTGCATATGAGCATGATGAACGATGATTACTATTTCTTTGATGAAGAACATTTTGTACTCGTAGGTAAAAGAACCGGTAAAACCTATCACTTAGGTGAAAAGGTAACTGTTACATTGGTGAAAGCTGATGTAGAAAAGAAACAAATCGACTTTGTACTAGGTGAAGTTAATAATCTAATGGCTATTCAAGAACAATTGCGCAATGGTTCTGACTATGCAACTAGTCGCGATGGTTTTGGTGGTCGTAAAGGTCGTAAATCTTCGGGCAAATCTAGTAAAAAATCTTCCCGACGTGATAGTAGTAAATCTGGCCATTCTAGATATGATACTTTCAGTAAAAAATCTAGCAAAGGTAAATCAAGTCGTAAGAAGTCTAATAAAACATCGAAGCGCAATCAATCTAAGAAATCTAAAAGTAAACGTAAACGATAGAGGTATATATGGCGAAACAATCTAGTCCATCTCTTATTGCTGATAATCGTAAGGCGCGTCATGATTTTAATATTCATGAAACCTATGAAGCCGGTATTGCTTTGACAGGTACTGAAATTAAATCCATACGTCAAGGTAAGCTGAACCTAAAAGATAGCTTTTGTCGCATTGATAAAGGTGAGCTCTTATTGTATGGCGTTCACATAAGTCCATACGAACAGGGGAACCGATTTAATCATGAACCTGAACGAACTCGCAAATTGTTGATGCATAAATCTGAAATCAATAAACTGCATGCTCAGGTTAAGGAGAAAGGATTCTCTTTAGTGCCGCTTAACTTCCATTTCAGTCATGGTTATGTAAAGGTAACCGTTGGTCTTGTAACTGGTAAAAAGCTGTATGATAAGCGTCAAGATATGGCAGAACGCGATGCTAAGCGAGATATTGCTAAGAGACTTAAAGAACAACAAAAATATTAAAATAAAGAAATCGAGTCATAATGGCTCGATTTTTTTGTGATATTTGTCAACTTATCTTGTGTTTTTAGTTGATAAATATGTATATTGAATTTATAATGTAAACAAAGAGTCGTGGTTGTGGTTGACATTTTCTAAGTAGAGGAGAAACATCATGAATCAGAACATTCGGTACATTACTGAGGTCGCTATTTTAACTGCTATGATTACTGTATTAGGGGCTATTAAAATACCTAATGTCATTCCAGGTATAGAGTTTCAATTATCGGCCCCGTTAGCGGTAGCAATATGTGCCGTATTCGGCTTTAAGAAGTATATTATTAGTGGATGTCTATCTAGCTTAATTGGCCTAGCACTAGGTACTCAAACTATTTTAAATGTTATGATTGCCATGCAATTCCGCCTCATTGTAGGTCTAATCCTTTGGATGTGCCATAATCACTTGATCGGTATTATGATTTCAGGCCCAATTGCATCGGCCTTAGCGCGTTTAACCTTGTCCGTATATATTGGTAAAGCCGCATTACCTATGGTTGCCTTAGCAGTGCCTGGCATGATTTTTACTGTTATTATGGCACCAGTATTTGTGAAAGTATTCCGTAAAATTCACAGCCAAGTACCTCAAAATGATCTTATTAAAGGGAAGGTGTCATAATGGCTGAATTATATAGTGTACGCATGCGTGCTGCTCAAGGTGGTCCCCATGAAAAAGGGGGCCACCATATTTCTGGGGCAGAGCGGATTGTGAAGTTAGAAGAAGTAGGGGCTATAGCTCAATCGTTAGCTGATCGCGCACTGCATCACAGTAAAGGAAGAGCTGATTTTATCAATATTACTGTAGATTTAATCCCACCGGAGAAGATTACATATATTGACTGTTTAAAGGTAGAAGAACATAAAACTAGTAGCATTTCTGAATCTCATCAATTGGGGACTGAACTTTTACAAGGTCCTGCTATTAGTGAGGTAGCTGTTTATAAAGCTATATCTTTGTTACAAGGTTTAGATAAATCTATGCGCGGTGCTATGTTAGTAGATGCAATTACTGGTGAGCGATTAGATACAGGTGACCGCGGAGTACGTGTTAGTCATATGGACTCCTTTGACTCTTATGCATTAGGTGATAATGAACATATGAGAGAGGCCTTAGTATTAGCTTCAAAGGTTCAATCAGCACATGGTATTGTGGGCGAATTATGTTGGTCTGATGATCCAGATTATACAGTAGGTTATGTTGCTTGCAATGGTGTATACCATCGCATTCCTAATATGAAAGAATTAGGCTCTGATATAGGGGGCCGTGTTTTCTTTGTGCGGTCTGATATAGATTATGAAAGTGTAGTTCAGTACTTGGAAAAAGCTCCTGTACTTGTTCAACGGTGATAGAATGTACGAATTTTTTAAAGAACAATTAGACTCTAAGGTAAAGAACCATAATCTACGAACCTTAAAAGAATACTGCCCTATTGATGCAGTGCGAGTAAAACGAGATGATAAAGAATATTTGATGATGGCTTCAAATAATTATTTGGGCTTAACTTTTGATTCTCGTGTAATAGAAGGGGCCCTGAAAGGGGCCCAACAATATGGAACAGGATCTGGTGGATCGCGCCTTGTATCTGGTACGTTTCCATTATTTACAGAGCTAGAAAAAGAATTAGCTAATTTCAAGAATACTGAAAAAGCCCTTGTATTTAATACAGGTTATATGGCCAATGTGGGAACTATTTCTGCCATAGCTGATAAGAATACTATTATTTTTAGCGATGCTCTAAATCATGCTAGTATTATTGATGGTTGTAGATTGAGTAGAGGAACCGTAAAGGCTTACAGCCATTGTGATGTAGACGAGTTAAAGTATCTGTTAAAACAGGTAAATAGAAATACTCGAAAGCTTATAGTTACAGATGGTGTATTTAGCATGGATGGAGATATTGCACCACTCGATACATTATATGAATTAAGTCGTGACTACAATGCTTTGCTCATGGTAGACGACGCTCATGCAACGGGAACTATTGGTAATGGTCATGGTACGGCTGCTTATTTTAATCTAGAAAAAGAGATAGATATTCAACTTGGTACGTTGAGTAAATCTTTAGGTTCTGTTGGTGGCTATGTGGCGGCAAATAGTACTATCATAGATTATCTTGTTAATACGAGCCGTAGCTTTATATTTTCTACCGCATTATCTCCTGCTGATATAGGGGCTGCCTTAGCTGCACTACAGCTTCTTGCGACTGATGCATCTGTTTTAGGGCGTTTACAAGCGAATGTAAACTATATGGCAGATCAATTACTTTCAATGGGAATTGATGCTACCAATGAAACGCCAATTTTCCCAATACTAATCGGAAGTAATGAAGATACACTTGCAGTATCTGATTATCTATATGAGGCTGGCATTATTGGAACAGCTATTCGTCCACCTACAGTACCTATTGGTGAAAGTAGAATTCGATTAACCGTTACAGCTGCTCATGATAAAGAACAAATAGATTATGTGTGCCAATCACTGCATAATGCGATGAAACAATTAAATTTATGATAGTACATAATATACCAGATAAGGGCCGTATTAAAAAATCCGAATTTGATTGCTTAAGTAGTCGATATTAGATAAGTTAAGTAGTCTAAGAATAGTGAATATATCTGAACTGTGAAGGTCTCATATAATTGACAGTAATACTAAATAGGCTTATAATTATGAGACCGACGCACGGGGATGTAAAGGTTTCGACAGGGGTGCGTGTGGTATAGATAGCGAGTCGGCGTTCCATGAGGCCGTTAAACGGTGGGAAAACATTTAAACGCAGAAGAAAATTTTGCATTAGCTGCATAAGCTACGTCCCTCATACTTGTGCCTACCAAGTGTGAATGGACGTCAAACCGTAGGCTGGCTTAATTCAGTTGTTCATATGAATTAGGCGAGACAATATGAACTGGGGTTGTGTAGCTTGTCTGTGAGCGGTAGCAACCTGAGACTTAAATCATAGACTGTGCTCGGAGAAGTCTATATGGCAACACTTCTGGACAGGGGTTCGACTCCCCTCATCTCCACCAATATTCAAGCTAAAGCTAGAAGAAGCGTAAATACTGAACAAATGCAGTAGTTACCTAATCTTCTAGCTTTTTTTGTGTTCTCATATAAGTGCTAAACTTCGTATTTATTTGCCTAGATTCTTTTCCCTTAATTTCTACATAGAACACCGCACAATAAATTATGAAAAAGTGTTCACAAAAAAATATAAAAGTCAATGGTTTTTATCTTTTTTATTGTATGTAATGAATGTGAGTTTATTTAGATTTTATCTGCATTTAACAATGGTCGACAGATATCGAAAAAATTGACTTTGTCTATAGAATCCTGTATAATATATAAAGACATTTATGTAATTATGACACATAGATGATTAGTTTCGTGTAAAGGAGTACAGATAATGAAGTTCCGTTATTCCCGTATGTTAGCGGCTCTCGTTGTATCCGCTGTAATGGTTGCTGGTTGTGGCAGTAATCAACAGCAAGCAGGTGACGTGAGTGTCAATGCCTACAAAATTACTGCAAGTGATGCACAGGTAAACCAAACCTATGCTGGTACAGTAGTTGCAGAAAACTCTGTAGCTGTACATGCTCGTGTAACTGGTTACGTTGTTGAAAAATATGTTAAAGGTGGCGCGCAAGTTGTAGCTGGTCAACCATTATATCGTATCGATTCTCGTCAGTACGAAGCTAGTCTTGCTAATGCAGAAGCGCAAGCTGCTCAAGCTAATGCGACTTACAAAAATGCTGAAGTAGATCTTAATCGTTATGAAACATTGGCGCAACAAGACGCGATTGCGCAACAACGTGTAGATACACAACGCAGTACTACAGAACAAGCTAAGGCAGCATATGAAGCATATCAAGCATCTGTAAAAATTGCTCAAGATAACTTGGGTGACACAATAGTATATGCACCATATTCCGGTACATTACGTATGGACGATATTGATATGGGGACATTTGTACAAGCTGGTTCTACAACTTTAGTTACAATTGACTCCATTGATCCTATTTTTGTTGAATTTAGCATGACTGAAGAAGAATATCTTGACTTCATGAAAAATCCAACTGGCGATGATTCTAATGGTCCAAATATTCAGTTAAAACTCGCTGATGGTGATACTTATAACCAATTTGGTACTATTGTTCAAGCAGCAAAAAGTCTTGACCAATCTACTGGTAAGCTTTTGTTGAAAGCTTCCTTCCCAAATCCTGATCATTTGTTATTGCCAAATATGTTTGCTACAGTGATTTCTCCTGGTCAAAAACTCAAAGATGCTATTCTTGTTCCTAGTCGTGCCATTCTTCAAATCATGGATAAAAACTTTATCTATGTTGTAAATGCTGATGGTGTAGTAGAACAAAAAAGTGTTGAAGTTGGCGGTACAAGTGGTAGCGATACAATTATTAAAGCCGGTTTAGCACCTGGAGACACAATCATCGTTGATGGCTTAACTAAGGTTAAAAACGGTGTGAAGGTTAATGCTAAATTGCTTTCAAAAGAACAATTAAAAGCTACAAAATAGAAGGGGGCTAGATCGTGTCGAAATTCTTTATTAATCGACCTATCTTTGCCATTGTAATAGCCATTGTTATTACCTTGGTAGGTCTCATTTCTATGATGAACCTTCCGATAGCTCGATATCCACAAATTTCTCCACCTACAGTTCGTGTAAACACTGCCTATACAGGTGCAACGGCTCAAGTTGTTAATGATACGGTAGCCAGTGTTATTGAAACACAAATCGTAGGCGTACAAGATATGGACTATATGACATCTAGTAGCTCTAGTAATGGTAGTTACTCTTTGACTGTTCAGTTCAATCAAGGCACAGATGCGGATATGGATACGGTTAATACACAAAACCGTGTACAAGCAGCACTTGCTCAATTGCCTGCAGAGGTACAAGCAGTTGGTGTTACAACTACTAAATCTTCTGGTGATATGGCTATGGTATTCTCCTTGAACTCACCTGATGGTACTTATGATTCTACATTCTTAAAGAACTATGCTACCAACTATATGATGGATGCTATTAAAGCCATTAAGGGTGTCGGTTCTGTACAAGAGTTCGGTTCTGATTATGCTATGCGCATTTGGTTGGATCCAGCGAAGATGCAAAATCTTGGTGTTACCATTTCTGAAGTAACAGCAGCTATTAAGGGACAAAACTTACAGGCTGCGGCAGGTACAGTTGGTCAAAATCCTACTAATGGGGAACAAGCATTTCAATATCCTATCAAAATTGAAGGTCGTCTTGTGACACCTGAACAATTTGGTAACATTGCTATTAAAAGCTCTAATGGTAAGGTATTGCATCTAAAAGATGTTGCTCGTATTCAAATTGGTGCTAAAGGATATGACTTTATTGCTAAGTCCGCGCATAAAGAGGTAGCAGGTTTTGCTATTTCCTTACAAAATGATGCGAATGCATTAGAAACTATTGCGAATGTTAAGAAGGTACTAGATGAACAATCTAAATCTTTCCCACCAGATATGCAATATAACGTGGTTGTAGATAATACTAAATTCGTAAGTGCTTCCATTAATGAGGTAGAGCATACATTTGTAGAAGCATTGTTACTCGTTCTTATCGTAGTATATGTGTTCCTACAATCTTGGAGATCTACGATCATTCCTATGATTGCCGTACCAGTATCCTTGCTTGGTACATTTGGGGCTTTCGTATTACTTGATTTCTCTATCAATACGTTAACATTATTCGCCATGGTATTGGCTATCGGCCTCGTTGTTGACGATGCTATCGTAGTAGTAGAAGCGGTAGAGTATGAATTAAAATATAATGGCTTACCTCCAAAGAGGCGGCTATTAAAGCGATGGAAAATGTACAAGGCCCTGTAATTGGTATCGCCTTTGTATTGGTAGCGGTATTCGTACCGGTTGCCTTCATGGGTGGTATGACAGGTATTCTTTACAAACAGTTTGCATTAACAATCGCTGTATCTGTTGTTATTTCTGCGATTATCGCCCTTGTATTAACACCAGCACTATGTGCTACGATGTTAAAACCTCACACGTCAAAAGAACGCGAAGACTGGGTACATCGTCAGTTAAACAAATTCAATGCAGGCCTAGAACGTTTCAGCAATTGGTATGGTATCCAATTGGCTCGTTTAAGCCATCGTTTGAGCTTAACTGTTATTGCATTATTAATTTTTGCTGGTGGTACAGGTTTAGTATTCCACTTCTTACCAACATCCTTTGTACCTGCAGAGGATAGTGGTTACTACATGATTGCCGTTAATGAGCCACCTGGTGCTACATCTGAACGTACTATGGCAACCCTTGAAAAAATTGCATCTTTCTTAGAAGGGAAGAATGATCCTGAAAAGCCTAAAGATGAGCAATTATTCCAAGAGGTATTTACTGTAGCAGGCTTTGACCTCTTAGGGGGCGGCCAAAAATCTAGTGCAGGTGTAATCTTCGCTACTATGTCTGACTGGAAGTATCGTACAACACAAGCTACATCTATTAATGCCATGGTTGGTCAAACATTTGGCTTTGCTGCACAAGGCGTACCAGAAGCAACAGTTATTGCCATGAATCCACCATCTATTCCAGGTCTTGGTACTACTGGTGGTTTCAGCATGTATATCATCAATAAAGCTGGTGACAGCCCTCAAGTTATGGCGGAACGTGCTAATGAATTCTTAGCAGAAGCTCGTAAGAGTCCAGCAATTCAATCTATTTACACTACCTTTGATACATCTACACCATCCTTACAATTTGATGTGAATCGTGAAAAAGCGGCTCAAGATGGTGTGGCATTAGCTGATATCTTTACTACATTGCAAGGTTTCTATGGTAGTATTCAAGTCAATGACTTCACAACATATGGTAAAAACTATAAAGTAGTAGTTCAAGCTGAAGACGCTTACCGTCAAAATGCAGAACAGCTTAATATGCTGGCTGTTCGTAATAGCAAGGGCCTTATGGTTCCAGTATCTAACTATATTACGAAGGAACAAACTGGTACACCATCTAGTATTACTCGTTTCGATAATGCGATGGCTGTACAAATCGGTGGCTCTCAAGCGAATGGTTATTCCTCTGGTGATGCTATTAATGCATTGAAAGAGGCGGCAGCTAAAACATTACCAGCCGGTTATACATATGACTGGGCAGGTCAATCTCGTGAAGAGTTGAAAGCTGGTTCTCAAACCATCATGATTCTTGGTTTAGGTCTAGTATTTGTATTCTTAATTTTGGCTGCCTTGTATGAATCTTGGAAGGTACCATTTGCCGTATTGTTCTCCGTACCATCTGGTATGATTGGTGCTTCTTTAGTTCCATTCTTGTTGAACTTCACAGGCAGATATTCCTTAGCTAATGATATTTACATGCAGATCGGTCTCTTAACACTTGTTGGTTTGGCTGCAAAAAATGCGATTTTGATCATTGAGTACGCTAAGATCCGTGTTGACGAACGTGGTATGAACGTTGTTGATGCTGCTATCGAAGCTGCAAAAATTCGTTTACGTCCAATCTTGATGACATCCTTTGCGTTTATCCTTGGTGTATTGCCATTGGCAGTATCTACTGGTGCTGGTTCTGGTGCTCGTACATCCATGGGTATTACTGTAGTAGCAGGGATGACAACAGCAACATTGTTTGGTATCTTTATCATTCCAATGCTGTTCATCATCATTGAAACACTTGGACCTGGTTTGTTTACAAACCGCAAAAAAAATCACGACTAATCATTTACATTAGATAATTTTGTAGAATGACAAAAACACGTCACTACTTAGTAGTGGCGTGTTTTTTTATATAATTTATGATATAATAATAGAGTTAAAAATCGGATTGACGTAAGTCGATATTAAGTGTGAAATTTATATAAAAGAGGTATATTATGAGTGATGTAAAAACATATGTAGCAGGTCATAAAAGCCCTGATACAGATTCTATTTGTTCTGCTATTTCCTTTGCTAATTTCTTAACACAAATGGGCACACCAGCTACTCCAGTATGTGCAGGTGAAGCAAATAAAGAAACAACATACGTATTGAATCATTTTGGTTTTGAACACCCTCAAATTGTTAAGAATTGGGAAGAATTTGCTCCAGAAGGTGGTAACTTATATTTAACAGACCACAATGAATCTAAACAAATCATTGACGGTTACAAGTCTATGAATATGTGCGGCGTTGTGGATCATCACCGCATTGGTGATTTCGAAACTGATGGTCCTGTATTTATGCGTTTAGAACCAGTAGGTTGCTCCAATACAATCATTACTAAATTGTACATGGAAAACAATCAAGAAATTCCTAAAGCTATTGCAGGCTTGATGTTGTCCGCTATCATTTCTGATACTGTTTTATTCCGTTCTCCAACATGTACTGAAACAGATAAAGAAATGGCTCATAAATTGGCAGAAATCGCTGGTGTAGATATCGAGTCCTATGGCCTTGATATGTTAAAAGCTGGTGCAGATATTTCTGATTTGACTAATGACGATATCGTTCGTACAGACATGAAAGAATTCTCCGAAGCAGGTAAAACAATTTCTATCGGTCAAATTTCTGTTATGGATACAACAGACGTATTGGCTAAACAAGGTGAATTAGTACAAGCATTAGAAGCTCTTCGCAGTGCTAACAACTACGATGCATCTTACATCATGATTACAAATATTCTTGATGAAAGCACTACATTGTTATTCAGCGGTGATGTAGAAGCTGTAGTAACAAAAGCATTTGAAAAAGAAGTTAAAGACAATGGCGTATTCTTGCCAAATACTATGTCTCGTAAAAAACAAATCGTACCACCAATTCTTGGTGCTATGAAATAGTATAGTAGTATACAAAGGGAAAAGAACGTTGCTTGCAACGTTCTTCTTCTCTATTTATATGATTATATCAAACTAGTATATGTAAGGGCGATAGGGGTGTTCCGATGAATTCATTACTAACAGGTTTAAATAAAGAGCAACAACAAGCCGTTCAACATACGGAAGGCCCTTTATTGATTTTAGCTGGTGCTGGATCTGGTAAAACAAAGGTGTTAACCGTTCGCATTGCACATTTATTGGCTCAAGGTGTTAATCCATATGAAATCTTGGCGATTACATTTACCAACAAAGCGGCTAAAGAGATGAAAAGCCGTGTAGAAGGTCTTGTTGGGGATGTAGCTAATCGCATTTGGCTCAGCACATTTCATAGCTTCTGTGCGAAATTCTTGCGTTTTGAATTAGATAACTTCTTAGGTTATAACAGTAACTTTACAATCTACGATACATCTGACTCTCAAGCTGTTATTAAGGCTGCTTTAAAAGCATTAAACCTCGACGATAAATACTATCCTGTAGGTGCTATGATTGGTGCCATATCTGATGCAAAAAATAAATTGTTATTTGCCTCAGATTTTAGAAAGCAAGCAAGAGACTTTTACCAGCAAAAGGTTGCTGACGTATACGAGTATTATGAACGGGAATTGCGTAAGAATAATGCTCTAGATTTTGATGATCTATTATTAGTAGCCGTAAAATTATTACAGTCTAATGAGGCTGTGTTAGATAAATATAGCAAGCGATTCCGCTATGTTATGATCGACGAGTATCAAGATACGAACCATGCTCAATATTTATTGGCTAAATTATTGGCTTCACATTGGAAAAACATCGCCGTAGTAGGTGATGCTGACCAAAGTATTTACGCTTGGCGTGGTGCAGACATTCAAAATATCTTGGACTTTGAAAAGGATTATCCAAACTGCACATCTATCAAGTTGGAACAAAACTATCGTTCTACAAAGATTATTCTTGATGCAGCCAATGCAGTAATTGAAAATAATGAAGGTCGTCCTAAGAAAAACTTATGGACAGATAAGACAGAAGGGGCTAAAATTCAGCATTTTACGGCTCAGTCTGAACATGAAGAAGCTGCTTTTATCGGCGATACTATCGCTAAAAAGCACGATATTCATGGTGTACCTTATGGTGATATGGCTATTTTGTACCGTACTAATGCTCAATCTCGTGTACTTGAAGAAGCACTGATTAAACGGGCTCTGCCATATACGATGGTAGGGGGCACGAAGTTCTACGATCGTAAAGAAATTAAGGACGTTTTAGCTTACTTACGTGTGTTATATAATCCATTCGATGATTTGAGTTTATTGCGCATCATCAATGTACCTAAGCGTAGTATTGGTGCTACTACAGTGGCAAAACTACAAGATTATGCTCGCGCAAATGGTACGTCCTTGTTTATGACATTAACACAGCTGCATCTAGTAGATACGATTAAAGGTAAGACAAAGGAAAAGTTAGAAGAATTCGGCATCCTTATCTTTACTCTTGTAGCTGAAATGGAAGATAAAACGGTACTTGATATCTTAGAATCTATTCTTGATAGAACCGGATACTTGGCACAATTAGAAGAGAGTACAGATCCACAAGATCAGGCTCGTGCTGAGAATATCGGTGAACTTTTATCTGTAGCTAAAGACTTCCAAGATACAAATCCAACTGGTACAGTGGAGGACTTCTTGGAACAAGTAGCACTCGTAAATGATGTTGATTCTTTCGAGCAAGAAGAGTCTAAAGTTACTTTGATGACATTACATGCTGCCAAAGGTTTGGAATTCCCTATTGTATTCTTAGGTGGCTTGGAGGAAGGTTTATTCCCTCATAGTCGCACCTTGATGAACCCTGAGGAAATTGAAGAGGAACGCCGCCTTGCTTATGTAGGTATTACTCGTGCTGAAAAGGAATTATATATTTCTAATGCCACTACGCGTACCGTATTTGGACGGACTAGCAGCTATTTACCATCTCGTTTTATCGATGAAATTCCTGAGGAGTTAGTAGATGGTTTGCGTGCTAAGCGTAAAGTACCTGATGATATTAAGCGCCATGTACCACAACATATGAGTGTTACCAGCCGCCCTGTAACAAAACCAATCGTTCGCAATGAAGTAATTGCTGATTGGAAGGTTGGTGATACGGCTATTCATAGCAAGTGGGGCAATGGTAAAGTTATCAACGTTGCCGGTGAAGGGGCTGGTATGAAGCTAACTATTGAATTCCCCACACAAGGTGTACGTGTGGTAATGGCTAAATTTGCACCTGTTAAAAAGGGATAAAACTTGTGTATAGCAGTTAACCTCTTTACCTTGCTTGTAAGGAACGTATAGAGTGTTACTGCACAGTAAAAGGGATGTAATATGAATCCGAAAGATAGAATTAAAGAGTTACAACAAGAGCTAACTCATGCGCAGTATTTATACTACGTAAAAGATGCTCCTACAATGAGTGACTTTGAATATGATAAAAAATATCGTGAGCTTGTTGATTTAGAAACGCTCATCCTGAATATATTGTGCCATCTTCTCCAACACAACGGGTAGGCATGAAGGTGGAAGGTTCCTTTGAAAAGGTCGTTCATGGCCGTCCTATGTTGAGCTTATCTAATGTATTTAGTGCTGATGAAGTACGTGCATTTGCTAGTCGTGTAGAGAAGGAATTAGGTCATAAGCCTTCTGCTTATGTGGTAGAACTTAAAATCGATGGTTTAGCTGTTAATTTGCACTATGAGAACGGCATGTTTGTACGTGCCGTAACACGTGGTGATGGTCGCGTTGGTGAAGACGTAACTGCTAATGTGCGTACTATTAAATCCATTCCTTTATACTTAGAGAATGCGCCAGAGTTTATCGAGGTTCGCGGTGAAGCGTATATGCCTCATAGTGAATTTAAACGCATAAATGAAGAACGTGATGAAGAGGGCTTACCAACCTTTGTAAATCCTCGTAATGCAGCAGCCGGTTCTTTGCGTCAACAAGATCCTGCCATTACGGCTAGTCGTAATTTAGCATTCTTTGCCTATGCAATCGGCTCTGAAGTGGGGGCTAATATTCATAGCCAAGAGGAATTGCTACAAAGCTAGAAACTTTAAGTTTTCTGTAAACCCTCATTACCGCGTATGCAAAACAATTGATGAGGTCATAGAGGCTATTAATTATTGGGGTGAAAAGCGCCATGAGTTGCCATACGATACAGATGGTATGGTAATTAAGGTTAATAGGTTTTGATGACCAAGAGGTACTTGGCAGTACTGCGAAGGATCCTAAGTGGGCTACAGCTTACAAATATCCTCCAGAAGAGGTAGAAACCATTCTTAAGGATATTACTATCAATGTGGGGCGTACGGGGTTCTTACGCCAACTGGTGAATTGGAATCTGTATTCGTATCCGGTACAAATGTAAGTCGTGTTACATTACATAATCAAGACTTCATCAATGAAAAGGATATTCGCATTGGTGACCATGTCATCATTCACAAGGCAGCTGAAATTATTCCAGAAGTTATCCGCGTAGTTCCAGAAAAACGTAAATGGTTCTGAAGTGCCTTTCACAATTCCTAAAACATGTCCAGTATGTGAATCTCCTGCAGTTCGTCGTGAAGGTGAAGCCGCTGTTCGTTGTACCAATAAACATTGTCCTGCCATTGAAAAAGAACAAATTATCCATTTTGCATCTCGCGATGCTATGAATATAGATGGTCTTGGTCCTAGCATTGTAGAAAACTTGATCAATAACAAGTTAATTGCTAATGTGGTTGATTTATATCATTTAACAGTAGATCAACTTAGTTACTATGGACCGAATGGGTAAGAAATCTGCAGAGAATTTGGTGAAAGCCATTGCAGATTCTAAAACTCGTGGATTAGACCGCGTATTATATGGCCTTGGTATTCGTCTAATTGGATCTAAAGCAGCCGGAACAATTGCTAAGTGTTGTGAAATCTATGGAACGATTCATGACTATTACTAAGGAAGAACTCGTTGCAGTAGAAGAGATTGGTCCTACAATGGCTGATAGTATTGTTGAATATCGTCAAGATCCTGCTCATGTAGAAATCATTGAAGGCTTAACAGCGGCAGGACTTAAGATGACTGTAGATGTTGTTGAAGCTACAGGCAATCAAATGGACGGGGAAATCGTCGTTCTTACAGGTAAGCTTGAGGTCATGGGACGCAGTGAAGCTGGTAAGATTCTTGAAGCTCATGGGGCTAAGGTTACAGGTTCTGTCTCTAAGAAAACAACCCTTGTTATTGCCGGCGAAGATAGTGGTAGTAAGCTTACTAAAGCAAATGAATTGGGTATTCGTGTTATGAATGAAGAAGAGTTTGTAGAACTACTTACGGACTTGGAGAAATCCAATAGACATACATTCTACAATATTTTGAAAATATATATTATTTGCTTTATAATAAATAATTATGAAAGGATGTGTCTCGATGAAAATCAGCCAAGAGGAAATTAAAAAAATCGCCTTACTTTCACGCTTGGAAGTTAAGGAAGAACATATGGCACATGTAGAAAAAGAGTTGTCCGACATCTTGACTTATGTTGCTGAACTAGATGCATTAGAACTTGATGGTGTAGAGCCTATGGCTCATGCAGTACCATTGCACAATGTATTTAGAGAGGATGAAACAAAACCATCCCTCGATCATGATTTAGCTTTATCCAATGCTCCAGAAGCAGAGGATGGGTACTTTAAAGTACCTCGCGTTGTACAAGAATAGGAGGTTTCGCTGTGGCAACAATTCATGAATTACACAAGAAACTAGTGAATAAAGAAATCAGCGCTGTTGAATTGACGAATGCTGTTATTGCACATAAAGCGAAAGTGGAACCGACTGTACATGCGTACTTATCCGATTCTCATGATCGTGCTTTGGCTACAGCTAAGCTTGTAGATGAAGCAATTGCTAAAGGTGAAGCTATTTCTCCATTGGCAGGTATTCCTGGTGCAATTAAAGATAATATTTGTATTAAAGATGAACCTGCAACATGTGCATCTAAAATGTTAGAAAACTTTGTGCCTCCATACAATGCGTCTGTTATTGAACGTTTACAAGATAATCATTTGTTAGTCTTGGTAAACTTAACATGGACGAATTTGCTATGGGTGGTTCTACAGAGAAACTCTGCATTAGCAAAAACACTAACCCTTGGAATGCTGATTGCGTACCAGGTGGTTCTTCTGGTGGTAGTGCAGCAGCTGTATCTAGTGGCTCTGCTATTTGGGCTCTTGGCTCTGATACAGGTGGGTCTATTCGTCAACCAGCGTCCTTCTGTGGCGTTGTAGGCTTAAAACCAACATACGGTAATGTATCTCGTTATGGTTAATCGCCTTCGCATCCTCTTTGGACCAAATTGGACCTATTACTCGTGATGTAACTGATGCTGCTTTAGTATTAAATGCAATCTCTGGTCATGATGAGAAAGATTCCACATCCATTCCAGGTGCTCGTGTAGATTACACTACAGCTCTTGTAAATGATGTAAAAAATCTTAAAATTGGTGTGCCAAAAGAATTCTTTGGTGAAGGTCTCAATAGCGAAGTTCGAAAGCTATGGAAGAGGCTATCGAAACATATAAAAAATTAGGTGCTGAAATCGTTGAGGTTTCTTTACCTAACTCTAAATATGCGTTGTCTGCATACTATATCATCGCATTGGCAGAAGCTAGCTCTAACTTGGCTCGTTATGACGGTGTAAGCTATGGTATGCGCGTATCTGCAGATAATCTAGTAGATATGTCTACTAAAACTCGTACAGAAGGTTTTGGTCCTGAAGTACAACGCCGTATCTTATTAGGTACCTATGTATTGAGTGCTGGTTACTATGATGCTTACTATTTGAAAGCATTGAAAGTTCGCCGCCTCATTAAAAATGAATTTGATGAAGCATTCTCCAAAGTGGATTTGATCTTAACACCAACTGCACCTAATACGTCTTATAAATTTGGTGAAAAAGCAAATGATCCATTGGCAATGTACTTAGAAGATATCTGTACAGTACCAGCAAACCTTGCAGGTATTCCAGGTATTAGCATTCCAGCAGGTATGAGCAGCAGTAATTTGCCAATCGGCTTACAATTGCTTGGTCCTGCTATGGGTGAAGAAACATTGTTACGTGCTGCTTTCACATTTGAACAAGCACGTCCAGACTGTCAATTAGTAGCACCAACTGGGGAGGTTTCTCTATGAGTAGTAAATACGAAACAGTCGTTGGTTTAGAGGTTCATACAGAGCTTAAGACTAAGTCTAAAATCTTCTGTGGTTGTACCACTGAATTCGGCGGCGATCAAAATACACATGTATGCCCAGTATGCCTTGGCTTACCTGGTGCTATGCCTGTGTTAAATAAACAAGTAGTAGAATTTGCTATCAAAGTAGGTTTAGCATTGAATTGTGAAATTCTAAACTTTAACAAATTTGACCGTAAAAACTACTACTATCCTGATTTGCCTAAAAACTATCAAACATCTCAATATGATTTGCCAATTTGCTTGAATGGTCATTTAGACATCGAAGTAAATGGTGAAACTAAACGCATTGGTATTACGCGTATTCACATGGAAGAAGATGCAGGTAAACTCGTTCATAGTGGTAACACTATTTCCGATTCTAAATCTTCTAATGTTGACTACAACCGTACTGGTGTACCTCTTCTTGAAATCGTATCTGAACCAGATATTCGTTCCGGTGCAGAAGCGAGAGCATATGTTGAAAAACTACGTTCTATCTTGCAATACTTAGAAGTATCTGACGGTCGTATGGAAGAAGGTTCCTTGCGTGGTGACTGTAACGTATCCGTACGTTTGCGCGGTACTAAAGAGTTTGGTACACGTACAGAAACTAAGAACGTTAACTCCTTAACAGCTATCCAAAAGGTTGTTGAATATGAAGCATTGCGTCAAGCTAAGTTGATCGAAGCTGGCGGTAAAGTAGATCAAGAAACACGTACTTGGGATGATGCTCAAGGCATTACTATTGGTATGCGTAAAAAAGACGAAGAAAACGATTACCGTTACTTCCCTGAACCAGATTTGGTACCAATTGTAATTACGGACGAAAAAATTGAAGAAGTACGTCGTGCGCTACCTGAATTGCAAGATGCTAAGATTGAACGCTTTGTATCTGAATATGGTTTGTCTCGTGAAGATGCAACAATCCTTACTGTATCTCGTAAAACTGCAGATTTCTTAGATGCTACTGTAAAAGCAGGTGCAGATGCTAAGACTGTGGCTAACTGGATGCTTGGTGACTTGTCCAAGATGATTAATGAAAGTGGTTTAACATTTGCTGAATCTAAAGTAAGCCCAGAAAACTTGGCTGGTATGATTGCCCTTATCGATAAAGGTACAATCTCTGGTAAAATTGCGAAAAAAGTTATCGTATCCATGTGGGAATCCGGCAAGGATGCTGATACTATCGTAAAAGAAGAAGGTCTTGTTCAAATCACAGATACTGGTGCTATTGAAGAAATCGTTAAGCAAGTTATTGCTAATAATCCACAACCAGTGGCAGATTTCAAAGGTGGCAATGGTAAGGCTATTGGCTTCTTAGTAGGTCAAGTTATGAAAGAATCTAAAGGCCGTGCTAACCCAGGTATGGTAAATCAATTGCTTCAAAAATACTTGAAAGACTAATTTGGCCGTTAGCCTATAGTCATATAAGCAATACAAACAAAAATATCCCCTATAGATATATGAATTCATATCTATAGGGGATATTTATTTGCATTTTTATCAGAAAAATATGGTATAATAAGTTGTATAAAATTAATTATTATTTTGGTCATATAAAGGACGTAACGATGTCTGATCAACACAATACAAATAACAATCAAAATACATATAGAAATAATGAACGTAGCGATAGCTTTGGTAGTAATGCTCACTTCGGAGAGCCAAATACACGCGTATTATCTGATGATGAACGCCGTGACTTTGATGGTGTAACCATTGAAGAGGTAGGAGATTCTGTTCATGTGGACTCTACACCTAGTAATATGAACGAAGAGTATCAACGCAGTGAAGAATACAATCAATATGGTCCACATGTTAAGGTGTATAGCTTTAATAGTACAAGTTGGCTTAGTCGCATCATTTTGATTATCATTTAGCTGTTGTATTAGCAGCTGTAGTATTCTTTGGTGGCATTATCCTATCTGTAGTAGGGGTTGTCATTTTAGTGGGGCTATTGTTTCCTTTATCTTTGGCCTCTTTTAATGGTATAATATATATATTATGACTAGACGGTGGCTGAGCCATTCGATGATTTAAAGGGGACCTATGAACGTAGTTTTATCCACATTAAACTCAAAATTTATACATTCCTCCCTGGCTTTGCGTTATCTCAAAGCCTATGGGCAGGCTCACGGACAGGCATACGATATAGTAGAATATACTATTAATATGCCTGTTTTACATATTCTTAGCGATATTACAGAGCGCAATATAGATGTATTGGGCTTTGCTTGCTATATCTGGAATATTGAAATGACCTTACATGTGGTGGACATGGTGAAAGCTGTTCGACCAGATATTAAAATTATCTTAGGTGGTCCAGAGGTATCTTTCACTGCCGATGAAATTCTAAATCGTTGCCATGCTGTAGATTATGTTGTACAAGGTGAAGGGGAAGAAGCCTTTTATCAACTTATTAGTGCATTAACAAATGGCAAGGATGGCCTTACAGAGGAAATTGCTGGGGTTCGTGGACGCCATATTTCAGGCAACTTATGGGCTCTACTGAGGCCGTAGAGGTAAAGATCTTAGTACTATACCATTCCCATACGTAGAAGAGGATATGGTCGATTTAGAACATAAAATTATCTACTATGAATCCTCTCGCGGATGTCCGTTCTCCTGTCAGTATTGCTTATCTGGCAATAAGAATACGGTGCGATTCTTCCCACAAGAAAGAACATTAAAAGAATTACAATGGTTTATCGACCATAAGGTAAAGCAAGTTAAATTTGTAGATCGAACTTTAACTGTGCACCACATCATCATCGTCCGCTGATGGAATTTATGCGTGATGCAGATACAGAGACGAACTTCCATTTAGAAATGGAACCTGAGCTCATGACAGAATGGGAAACAAATATTCTCTGTGAAACACCACCAGGGCGTATTCAAATCGAAGTGGGCGTACAAAGTACACATAAGAAAGACCTTAGATGCTATTAACCGATATAACGATTGGCCGTACATTCAAAAGGCTATCCGTCCTATTATTGAGGCCGGTCGTACTCATGTGCATATGGATTTAATTGTAGGTTTACCTCATGAAAATAAAGCGCGATTTGGTTTATCCTTTAATGATCTTTTTAGCTTACAACCTCATGCGCTACAAATAGGATTCTTAAAACTATTAAAAGGCTCTGGTGTACGCCGCATGGAGGAATACCAATATATTAGTGATCCTTAGCGCCATATGAGGTTTTGAACCACTCATGTATTACCTTATAAAGATATACGCTTCTTAAAACACTTTGAAGATGTATTTGAACGCTTCTATAATAGTGAGCGCTTTAGAACTGTCTTTGGCTTTATTGGTAGCAAGCTTATTAAGGAACATACTGATACATCTATAACTGGTGAAGATACAGTAACAAATCATGTACCGCCTATGAAAAAGTATGATCCTTCTAAAGTGGAGCCTAAAAAAGATGCTTTCACCTATTTCTGTGAAATGACACAGGCTTGGCTCGATGCTGGAAATCATAAGGTTAATTTGAAAGATATCGACCAAATTGAGTTCTTGTATAATTTCTTCTTGTCTAAAGGCGACAAGTGCAGCCGAACTATTACAGTACGATACACTTGTTAGCTATCGAGGTAAGGTTCGCAGCGAAGCCGTTGGCTTACCAAAACAAACAAAAGAGCTTTTACAAGAAGGGGAAGCATTCTGGCGCAACGAAGAGATTGCATCTCAGTATATTCCAAACTATACATTCAAAGAATGGCGTAAAATTCGCCAACAATATGTAGAAATGCCAATGTCTGAAGATACGGCACATGTATTAGGCATAGAAAATGTACCAAATACACCATTTACAGTAGTGATTGACGTTAATAAAGAGGTAAAACCCTTTATACGTCCTGAAATAGAGGCTTGTTAGTAATATAAAAATAATAATTTTTGATAGTTGAGTATTACATAACAAGCGATGATTGGTTAGTTAAATAGGAGTGTTATGACCGATACAACGAGACCAAAACGATACCGCATGGTATCTAAATATTATAAAGAAACCTATGGGGAAAAGGTTTATAAATTGCCTGTTGCCTTACCGCTGACGTGTCCAAATCGAGATGGTTCAGCTGGCGTAGGGGGCTGTACCTTCTGTGGTGAAATCGGTGCGGGCTATGAAAATCGTCCTGCTTGGATGACAGTGCGCATGCAATTAGAGGAAAACATTGCTCACATAGGTCCTAAATATAAGGCGAAAAAATTTATACCTTATTATCAAAACTTTAGTAATACCTATTTGGGACTTGATGATTTTAAAAGCTATATGGAGCAAGGTTGCATCGACGAAGCAGTAGGCATTGCTATTGCGACGCGACCAGATTGTATTGCCGATGAATATTTAGACATATTGGCAGACATTAGAGATCGCTTTCAAAAGGATATCTATATTGAATTAGGATTGCAAACGGTCAATTATGATACATTAGAGAAAATTAATCGGGGTCATGATTTAGCTCAGTTTATTGATGCTGTATTGCGGATTAAGAGATATGGATTTAATGTAACAACCCATATGATTGTTAATCTTCCATGGGATACTATGAAAGATACCATCGAAGGGGCCCGTATCTTATCAGCCCTCGGTGTGGATCAAGTTAAATTACATGCCTTATATATTGTTAAAAATACATTGATGGCTAAGTGGTACCAAGAAGGTCAGTTCACCTTAATCAGTGCAGAAGAATATGCTGACCGGGTAGTCAACTTTGTCCGTCATTTACACCCTGACATTGTATTGCAGCGTCTTGTTGGGCGAGCGCCTGAAGATAATACACTCTTTACAAATTGGTCTATGGGATGGTGGCGCGTTCAAGACTTAATTGATGATAAGTTAGACGAACTGGATGCCCATCAAGGTGATTTATGTGATTATTTAAACGGCAAAGCCGTTCGTAAGTTTATAGATTAGGAGGTTGTATGAGCGAACAAGTATTTACATTTCCTACATATGACCTAGCACAATCCATACTAGGTCAACATAATCGATATTTGCATATGATGCTTGAAGTCATCTCTGTAGATGTAGTGGCACGCGGGGATACTGTGGTTATCAAGGGCGATGAAAAGCAAGTAGAGGCTCTGTATCGTACGTTAGAGGAACTGGTATTCTTATATCGTGAAGGCAGTACCATTACTGAGTCCCAAGTTCGTATTGCGGCTAAACTTGTAGCGAACGGTAAAGCTGATGCTGTACATACTATGTTTGAAGATACCTTATCCGTTAATATGCGCGGTAAAAATATTACGCCTAAAACGGAAGGTCAGAAATACTATGTAGATAGCATCCGTAAAAACACCATTACCTTTGGTATAGGCCCTGCCGGTACAGGTAAAACATTCCTAGCCGTAGCGTTAGCCGCATTCTATTTAAAAAACCGCAATGTAGATAAAATCATTTTGACTCGTCCTGCTGTAGAGGCTGGTGAACGATTAGGCTTCCTACCTGGTGAATTACAAGACAAAGTAGATCCTTATTTGCGACCTCTTTATGATGCATTACATGAAATGTTTGGCATCGAGCAAGTACAACGCTTTATGGAACGTGGTACTATCGAGGTAGCACCATTAGCATATATGCGTGGTCGTACCTTAGAAAATGCCTTCGTTATTCTAGACGAAGCTCAAAATACGACGGCTGAGCAGATGAAGATGTTCTTAACACGTTTAGGTAACAACTCTAAAATGGTAGTCAACGGTGATAAGACACAAATTGACTTGCCACCACGTGTTGTGTCTGGTCTTGGCGAGGCTGAAAAGGTATTGCGTCATGTACCTGGTATTAATATGGTTTACTTTAGCGATCAAGACGTTGTTCGTCACGATTTAGTTGGTCGTATTGTAAAAGCTTACGATCAGTATCATGAACGCAAATTAGCTGGTGAGACTGCGGAAACTAACGCAGCATCCAAAGAGCATGTAGCGAAAGGATAAGCATGTATATACATATTAGCTATGATGAAGGAATTCAAGAGGATTCCAATATTGAGGCTGTTATACGCAAGGTCTGTGATGAAGTGAGTCGCGTATATGGTCTTGAAGAAGATGAAATGAGTATTTTACTCTGCGATAATGCTAAGATTCACGAGCTTAACAAAGAATATCGCGGATCGATAGACCTACCGATGTATTGTCCTTTGCCCTTAATGAAGGGGATGACTACGAAGGCAGTGAAGAGGAACATCACTTACTTGGTGATATGATTATTTCCTTAGAGCGCACTCGTGAACAGGCTATTGAATATGGACATAGCTTTGAACGGGAATTAGCGTATTTAACGACTCACAGTTGCTTACATATCTTAGGCTATGACCATATGAACGACGAAGATAAAAAAGAGATGCGTACTGAAGAAGAATTTATCTTAGGTAATCTCGGTTATGTGCGGGAGGATGCACCATATAATGAATAAGAACGAACATTTTAAATCTGGCTTTGTTGCCGTTGTAGGACGCCCTAATGTTGGTAAATCTACATTAATTAATGCCTTATTGGCGATAAAATCGCTATCGTATCCGATAAGGCTCAAACAACGCGTAACCGTATTATCTGTGTATATACAGATGAGTCAAAACAAATCGTTTTCATGGATACACCAGGTGTACATAAGCCAAAACATAAATTAGGTGAATTCATGGTAGATGCTGCCATTGAGTCCTTGAAAGAAACGGAAGCTGTTTTATTTGTAGTAGCAGGCAATGAAAAACGCGGCCTGGGGATAACTTTATTATTGAACAATTAAAACGTGTAAAGGTTCCTGTTTTCTTAGTCGTTAACAAGATTGATACTCTAAAAAAAGAGGAGCTTTTAGAAGCTATCGTGTCTTATCAAGATGCATATCCATTTGCAGGGGTTATTCCTATTTCTGCAAAGGATAAAGAGAACCTAAATGAAGTTCTAAATGTATTAGAAGAAACATTACCGGAAGGTCCACAATACTTCCCAGAGGATATGATTACAGACCAACCAGAACGTCTTATCATTTCTGATATTGTTCGTGAAAAAATCCTATTGGCTACACGTGATGAAATCCCTCATGCTATCGCTGTAGACGTAGATGAAATGAAAACTCGTGATGATGGTACAACCTATATCCGTGCTACTATTTACTGTGAACGAGACTCTCAAAAGGGCATTATCATCGGTAAGAAAGGTGCCTTGTTGAAACAACTCGGTGCTGAAGCCCGTGTAGATATTCAAAAACTATTGGCTACAAAGGTGTACTTGGACCTTTGGGTTAAGGTTAAAAAGGATTGGCGCAATAAATCCGGCATGTTATCTGAACTTGGTTATAGAAAATAATTTTTGCTATAATAAAAACTAACTCGTTTTCCCTATTGTATGAAAGGAATTAAGATGGATAGTGTAGATGGCCTGTTACCCATAGGGTTTGGTCTTGTATGTATATTTTTAATTAACTTTTTTGTGGTCGCAAAGTTCTCCTTTGCTCGTCTTCGTAAAGAGCATGTTGAGGATATGGATATCCTTTTAGAGAAGGATAGAGAGTTTTTATTAAAACTCTATCAAAACCCTGAGTATTTTTTAAATACGACGCAGTTTTTGATTTTATTCTTTATTTTGGCTCTTGCTGGTACAGGTACCTATGTATTTGATAATACCGTAGATCAACTTGTAGCGGTATTTAATGTGCATAGTACATGGATGCACTTCGTACTAGATATACTTTTATTGTTATTAATTAGCTTAATCGTTTTAATCTTTGGTGAAATCGTACCTAAAGCATTGGGCTTATCGTTCCCAACAAAGTATGTAAATACCTATAGCCGTATCGTAGTAGCGGCTGGTCGTTTAGTATATCCGTTCATTTGGATTGCAAGCAAAATTTCCACTGTTATTTTGGGCTTTTACAAAACAAAATATTTAACAGAGCTAGACCTTGTGTACTCTGAAGAAGAGATTCGCATGATGATCTCTCGAAGCCATGAAGAAGGTCAACTAGACCAAGTGGAATCAGAGTTGATTGACAATGTTTTTAACTTCGTAGACCGTAGAGCTAAAGAGGTTATGGTACCGCGTCAAGATGTGGACTGTATTTTCGTTGAAGATGGTTACGATGAAGCGATGAAATTTATTCGCTCTAAAGCTCATACACGTTATCCTCTATGTGTAGAGGATAAGGATCATATTATTGGTCTAGTTCATATTAAGGACCTCATGGAACGTCCTAACCAAGCGCGTAAGGATTTGTGTAATGTAAAACGAGATATCTTAACTGTGCCAGAGGTAATGAAGTTATCCACACTGCTACAATATATGAGAACTCGTCGTATCTATCAAGCTATTGTTGTAGATGAATACGGTGGTATGGTTGGTCTTGTAGGTCTTGAAGATATTATCGAAGAGCTCGTTGGGGATATTCAAGACGAACATGAACCACACTTACCAGCTAAAATTGCTTATGCAGATGGTTCTTTCGAATTTGACGGCAAAGTCCTCGTAGACGAAGTAGAGGAAATGATGGACGTTGAAATCGACGATTCTGACTCTGATACAATTGGGGGCTATGTATTTGGTCTCTTAGAACGGACACCAATCGTTGGTGATACTGTGGATGCATTGGGATATACCTTTGAAGTAACACAAATGCAAGGTTATCGCGTATCCCGTATTAAAGTAACACCTTTACCTGAAGAGGAAACAACGGAAGAAGAACATGAAGAAGCTTAATGGTGGTTTTAACACACCTGCCATCGTCATTAGTCGAAAAAAACATAAGCTATACTCTGTATTTACTTTTATCACACCTAGCTTAGGACTCATTCGTGCATCCATCCCGCATAAGCGTATGATGACCATGCGTAACAGTTCCTATTTACGTCCCTTTAGTGCCATGTATATCACAGTGGTACCTGATGGTGAATATGTAAATGTTACACAAATTGATGGTTCCTATGTGGTAGAATCATTAGATGTGAATTTAGATAATATTGCTTATGCTGCAGTGGCCAGTGAGCTTATTCAAGAACTATTTGCAATGTATGATGTAGATCGCAAGGTGTTTGATACCGTTGTAAACTATTCCAAGCAAATACGGCGCCGCAATGTACAGCTAGGAACGATAATGTTAGGATGGCAATTACTATCCCTCGCAGGGGTTGTGCCTAGTGCTAATGCTTTTTCACATCAAGATGGTATTGAACCATTCTGGATACAGGTGAAAGAAACGACAAATCTTAGCATTTCGCGTTCTGTGAAAGCTGGATTACCTCACATTCTCGCTTACCAGTGGGGCGAAGATACGCCTATAGAACTTCCTAAAACAATATGGAAGGAACTAGAAAAACTTCTATTTGCATACTGTGAGCAAGAAATTGGTAAACCATTACAAAGCGTTAAGTTTTTAAATTCCATAATTTAATGATAGTAAAAGGCAGTTTGAGACATCAAACTGCTTTTTTATATGTTATGAGATGTTGAATGGATATATCATTTTCTAGTAAGCATAACTAGTATATATTTTCTGTATCTCAAGATACGTATGAAAAAATATAATACTAATAGACAATTGTGCATCTGTAGTTGACACTTTTAATAACAATTATTTATAATATAACAATGTTATATTATATGTTTTTATAGGAGGTCATTATGCAGCTTTTGGGAAATCTCAAAATACATTTTCTAGCGCTCGTATTAACTGTAGTCGCTGAATTTATAGGCATAAAAAAACTAGGTCCCGTTGTATTATTGCCATTATTGTACACATTGGTTCTAGGTTTATTAATTTCTATTCCTAAGTTTAAAATCCTTACCATTAAACAGATGGAAAAATCTGCAGATTATATCGGTATTGCCGTTATGATCTTGATGGTAAAAGTAGGTTTAGGTATCGGACCAAATCTTGGTATTCTTACAAGTGCAGGCTGGGCATTGTTATTACAAGAGCTTGGTCATTTCTTTGGTACGATTGTATTCGGTTTACCTGTGGCATTATTAGTTGGTATGCGACGCGAAGCAGTAGGTGCTTGTTACTCCGTAGACCGTGAGCCGAATGTAGCAATTATTATCGACAAATTTGGCTTTAGCTCTCCTGAGGGCCGTGGTGTTATGGGCATGTACATCTGTGGCGTTCTTATCGGTGCTATGTGGTCCTCCGTATTGGCTGGTATGTTGGCACAATCTGGATGGTTCCATCCATTGGCATTAGCTATGGGCGCTGGCGTAGGTAGTGCTAGTATGATGGCTGCCGCTACGGCTCCAATCATTGCAGTATATCCAGATTACGAACAACAAATTATGGCTCTTGCAGGGGCTGCAAACTTGTTGACTACCGTTCTAGGCGTATACTTTGGCCTATTTGTTTCTTTACCAGTTATGGAAAAAACATACAACTTCTTTACAGGTCGTACCCGTGAACAGGATTTAGCAGAGGAGGCAGCAAATCATGAGTAAAAGCGAAAAATTAACACAATTTGTCATCGTTATTTGTATTGCTGCTATCATCACTGCAGTAGGTAATGTAATGGATGGTAAACATCTATTTAGCGATAGCTTAGTTGGCGTAGCTATCTTAGCAGTCCTTGCTACAATTGGTGCATTGCTCTCTAACTTGCCATATGCTAATAAATTACCTATGGTATTCTGGGTTTCCTTAGTCGGTGTTGTTGCATCCTTACCAGGTATGCCTGGTCAAGAATGGATCATTGCTAAAACTAGCCAAGTAACATTCCTTGCTACTACAACACCAGTACTTGCTTATGCAGGTTTATCCTTAGGGAAAGACCTTGGTACATTCCGTCGCTTATCGTGGCGCATTATTCCTGTTGCACTAGCTGTAACAGCAGGTACTTTCATCTGTGCAACAGCATTAGCCCAATTAGTACTTCATTTAGAAGGTTTAATTTAATACTAAATCATAATGTTAGATGTCTAAATTATGTTAAGATATAATTATAGATTTATATTTTAGAAGATATCTATTCATCATGATGACATGATCGACCGTATTTTATACGGTCGATTTTATAAAGGAGATAGTATGAGCCGTATGACAAAGGAAGAAGTAAAACAACGTGTTTGTAAAGCTATTGTTGATGCACAACCGCGTTTACGAGAATTAGCTGAATCTATTATGGCTGAACCTGAGTTGGGTTTTAAAGAGGTAAAAACCTCTAAAAAGGTTCAAGCTATGTTTGATGAACTGGGCATTTCTTATACTACAGGGCATGCATTGACAGGTGTAAAAGGTAGAATGAAAGGCGGAGATAGTAAATATACGGTTGCAATGGTGGGAGAATTAGATGCCATTCTCTGTCCTCGCCATCCTCGAGCTGATGATTTAACAGGGGCTGCTCATTGCTGTGGTCATAATGTACAAATTACCAATATGTTTGCTGTTGCTATGGGCTTACAAGCGGTGATGGATGAGCTAGCTGGCGATGTTGTACTATTTGCTGTTCCTGCAGAAGAAATGATTGAAATTGATTACCGCAATAAATTGCGTGAACAAGGAAAACTGAAATATATGGGCGGTAAGCAACAACTCATCTATGAGGGTGCTTTCGATGATATCGATATGGCTATGCAAATGCATGTGGAGACTGCCAAAACTCCAGCTGGTGAAATGGGGCTTGGCAGTACATCCAATGGTTTTGTATCTAAACTGATTGAGTATCACGGTAAGGTAGCTCATGCCGCTCAAGCACCTCATGAAGGGGTCAATGCTCTTAATGCTGCTTTAATGGGTGTTATGGGGGTTAACTCCATTCGTGAAACTTTCAAAGAAAGCGATTATTTCAGATTCCACCCAATCATCAATCAAGGCGGTACATTGGTAAACTGTGTGCCTGATTATGTTCAAGTTGAAAGCTATGTGCGTGCCTCTAATATTCAAGCTATTGTAGATGGTAACCATCGTGTTAACAGAGCATTAAAAGCTGGTGGCGATGCAGTAGGGGCCACATGTGTTATCAACGACCTACCTGGCTATTTACCGATGCGTAATGATAAACGTATGAATGCTCTATTACGAGAAAATTCAAATCCTATCTTTGGTGAAGACAATGTATACCAAGGTCCACATATTACAGCTAGTACAGACATGGGGGACGTATCTCACTTGATGCCAGTTATCCATCCATGGGTTGGTTGCATTAGTGGCGTATTACACAGTGCAGAATATGAAATCTCTGTACCTGATGTAGCGTACATTAAAACAGCACAAGCCTTGGCTATGACAATCGTAGACTTATTATACGATGATGCTGCAGGTGCTAAAGATGTATTAGACAACTTTACACCAGCATTAAATAAAGAAAGCTATATTGAACTCTTAGATCGTATTGCTAAGGGTGAATAAAATAAACCACCTATCGAAGATACATTGATTATCTTTGGTAGGTGGTTTAAAATTTTATTAAACAGTTTTTGAAAAAGTTACTAATTGTTAACTAATAGAAAGTATACCTTTATGTATAGCAATTTATTCCATTCAGATGCGACACTGTATATAGTTATTGGTTTACTACTATCTAACTATATGTTAATTAAAAATCAACGTAATAATCTCAAAAAATTTATCATTGTTTTTTTATTTAGTAATATATGGGGAGGATTAAATCTTTATTCTATGTATGAGCATATTAATGGTATTGAAAAAATCAATATATTATGCACATTACTTCTTATTTTGGCTGGTGAATATATTTTTTATTATCGTTATAAGAAAGGAACATTGGAAGGGATATCTAAAATATATTTTGATATAAATAATTCTTTGTCTATTATTATAGTTGTTTCTTTCAGTATTATTGGAATAGTTTTTCTACTCTGGGAATTATTGAAGTGAATATTATGAAAAAATTATTTTTTTATGCATTTGCATTATTTTCATTGACATCCATTATATATGGAATGACTTATGATTTTATGACTGGTGCTGAGATACACTATGACTTTTACGGTGCAGGTTTTGTTAGTTGGTTAGTATTCGTTGGTATATTGAAAGCAATTCTAGATATATAAATAGTGTAAGTTCAAAAAAACTTTACAATATAAAGTAATCAATATATCTTTTGTGTTTACATCAGAAGAATTAAGGAGTTTTTATGCCCATTAAAAAGCTCATAAAGATAAGTTGTACAGTAGTTTTATCATTACTAGTAATTATATTAATTTTTGTTGGAATTAGAATATATGAATATCAAATATTTATAACCTCTCTTGTAGATTATGGCAAACGAACTGGGTTGAATAAAAATATGACTGGCTTTGCTACAGATTTTCCCTATATATACTCTAATGGTGATTTTGGTATAGTTGTTGTTAACGTATTACCCTATGGTACAGTACGTATTATTCCAAATCATAAAGGCTTTAGTAAAACATTTGAATCTCCAGGAGATGGTAATTTAGAGTCTTTGCAAAGAGCATATGGTGATGAACTTATAGTTTTAGAGAGTATTGATCAATTTTCAGAGGATGAAAGAAAGATTATATCAGAAATAACTAAGAAGGACTCAAAACCAAGATATGATCGTGATACTTGGGTTACTAGATCCTATTGACTTATGGAACGTAAATTTTATAAATAAGTGAATTTGGATAATAGTATATGAAGATTAGAATAGTTAAGTTATTAAATTTAATAAGGTTTAGAATAATTGGAACAATTTTTTTAGCAATTACTATAACAGGTAATGCTATTGAGGCGACTGCACCGAATGTAGACTATAGGTTTATTATCCCTATATTAGTTATGGGTGGCGTGTTATTAACACCATTAATTCGTGGTCGTCGTATTGTTAAGCGTATATATAGAAGAGGGATAAATCAGTATAATTCGAGATTAATTGTATGTATATTATTTATTTTAGGATTTCACAATAAATTAGTTGGTATACCTATCGCGAAAAAGAGTATTAATGGTTGGTTATTTTTGGGATTTTGGGTTATAGGTTCTATTATTACTTTTATATGGATGTATTCAAATAATGTTCCTATATGGATATTATGCATTTCTATGATTATAGCAATTTATAAAATACTAAAGTCATTATATAGTTAGGGCATTGTCAATTTATTTGAATAGAACATTCTATATTTTAATATGATTTAACATGACTGTTATTTTATAAAAGAGTTATTTAAAGCTAGTTAGGAGATAAGTCTGCTAAATGATAAATAAGTTTGATTATACTTTTGGGGTAGTATTATTTATTTTGGTTTGGGATCTTCGTGCGTATTATAAAAATGTATTACAACGGAATTTAACTCGTAAGCAGCAAGAATGGGTAAATAATATGCGATACCCACATTTATATAAATTTACAAATTTAGTAAGTATAGTGGCTGGAATTGTTTTTTTAACATTCTATATGTTCTTTAATTTTGGATATGCTTATTTTTATCCATTAGGTGCAGTTCTAGTAATTCATTTTTTTAAAGATTTCATTAGAAATATCCAGAAAAAGGAATCTAGTACATATAAAGATGGACGTAATGAAAATTATATATACATAGTTGGAATCATGTTTATCTTATGGATTATATTTCATTAATTTAATAATGCTATTAAATTAAACTTTTATTTTATGGTTGTAATATCTCCTTAGAAAGAAGACGAATGGAAAAACAAATAGTAAATATATTTTTACTTTTAGGTTTTAATTATTATATGATTAAATCTTGGGGTACACCGAAGGTTACAATTTTAACACTAATTGGCAACTATTTCTTAATCAGTATTTTAATAGAATCGTATTTTGGGTTACCTAAATTCATTGAGGACTTTAATGCACTATTTATGCTTGGAATAGGTATGGTAGGTACTTATATCTTATGGCGTAAAAATAAAGCTGGAACACTAACGGAGTATGAAAAAAGAGGATGGATTCTGACTCGTACTTTCTTAGCATTATTTGTCTTATCTGTATTAGTAGGTGTATTAGTTTTTTTGTTTATGAAGTATATTTATGGGATATATATATAGAACTAGGTTTATTGCTTTTAATAGTTCTAGTCAGACAATTATATATTCTGAAAGATTGACATTCTTCCCTCTATATTGCTACAATATTGTGTATAATATATGCGATGAAGCAGAGTAGTAAACCTCTCTAGCGAGTGAGGATGGTGTAAGCTCACATTTGGTTGAAGGCGCTGTAGAGCATTGGCAGGAACGCAGGTATCTGTTAGTAAAGGCCAACATAGAAAAAAGAGGGCGCAAGCCAAATAGGGTGGAACCGCGGGTATACTCGTCCCTGTAACGTTTTTCGTTACAGGGACTTTTTTGTTTGTAACGAAATGGTTGATTTTATGTCGGTTGTGTAAAGTGGAGGCAGCAATGACATTTCAAGAGATTATTTTAAATCTACAAAAATTCTGGAGCGATCAAGGTTGTATCGTTCAAAATCCATATGACATTGAAAAAGGTGCAGGCACAATGAACCCTGCAACATTCTTGCATGCTATTGGTCCTGAACCATGGGCTGTATGTTATGTAGAGCCTTCTCGTCGTCCAGCAGACGGTCGTTATGGTGATAACCCTAACCGTTTGTTCCAACATCATCAATTCCAAGTTATTGTGAAACCATCTCCAGATAATATCCAAGAATTGTACTTACAATCCTTGGCAACACTTGGTATTCATGCGGAAGATCACGATATTCGTTTCGTAGAGGATAACTGGGAATCCCCAACATTGGGTGCTTGGGGCCTTGGTTGGGAAGTATGGCTCGATGGTATGGAAGTAACTCAGTTCACATATTTCCAACAAGTTGGTTCCATTGACTGTAAACCAGTTTCCGTAGAAATTACATACGGTTTAGAACGTTTGGCTATGTACATTCAAGGCGTAGAAAACGTATATGACCTTAAATGGAATGAAAATGTTACATATGGTGACGTTTGGCATGCTAACGAAGTTGAACAATCCGTATATAACTTTGAATTAGCTGATACAGATATGCTTTTCAAATTGTTTGATATGTACGAAGCAGAAGCAAAACGCGTTTGTGCAGCCGGTTATGTATTACCAGCTTACGACTATGTATTGAAATGTTCCCACACATTCAACTTGCTTGATTCTCGTGGTGCTATTTCCATCAGCGAACGTACTGCTTTCATCGGTCGCGTACGTGCTTTAGCTCGTATTTGTGCACAACAATACCTTGCTAAACGCGAAGAATTAGGTTTCCCACTTTTGAAAGGAGATAAATAAGATGGCAAAGGATTTATTATTTGAAATCGGTGCAGAAGAAATTCCTGCCGGCTTTATGCCAAATATCTTAGGTCAATTAAAACAATTGGCTGAAACAAAATTAAATGATGCCCATCTTCCTTTTGAAAGCATCGCAACATACGGTACACCACGTCGGTTGTCTCTTATCGTGAAAGGTCTTGCTGACACATCTGCTGAAATCAGCGAACGTCATAAAGGTCCTTCTGCATCCATCGCATACGATGCTGATGGTAATGCAACAAAAGCAGCTATCGGCTTTGCTCGTGGTAAAGGTCTTGATGTAGCTGATCTCGTTGTAGAAGACGGTTATATTTACGCTGAAACTAAAACTGCCGGCGTACCTGCAAAAGATATTGTTACAGACATGTTGCCACAATTGATTACAGGCCTTAATTTCCCTAAATCCATGCATTGGGGCAATTTAGATGCTAAATTCGTACGTCCTGTACGTTGGCTTGTAGCATTACTTGATGAAGAAGTAATTCCTGTAGAATTTGCTACTGTAAAATCTGGTAATGTAACACGTGGTCATCGCTTCTTAGGTGCTGATGAAATTACTATTAAAAATGCAGCATCTTATGTAGACACATTAAAAGAAAACTTTGTTATGGTTGATCAAGACGCACGTCGTGAGTTGATTTCCAAACAATTACATGATATAGCAGCTTCTAAAAATGCATCCATTGTTTGGGATGATGATTTGTTAGAAGAAATCAACTATCTTGTTGAATGGCCTACAGCATTGTGCGGTGGCTTTGAAGAGTCCTACTTGGCACTTCCTGATGCAGCTATCATTACACCAATGAAAGACCATCAACGCTACTTCCCATTGGTTGACCAAGATGATAAATTGTTGCCAATGTTCTTAACAGTGCGCAATGGTTCTGATCATTCCATCGAAGTAGTGCAAGCTGGTAATGAACGCGTATTGCGTGCTCGTCTTGATGATGCTAAATTCTTCTTCAACGAAGACCGCAAGAAACCTCTTATCGACCGTCAAGATGGTTTGACTAAAATCGTATTCCAAGAAGGTCTTGGTAATTTAGCAGATAAAACTGAACGCTTGCTTAAATTGGGCCGTGTTTTTGGTGAAGAATGTGGTTTACACGAAGATGCAGCTGTTGTATTGGAACGCGCTACAGAGCTTGCTAAAACTGACCTTACAACAGGTATGGTTACAGAGTTCACTGAATTACAAGGTGTGATGGGTAAAGAGTACGCTTTACTTGATGGTGAATCTCCTGAGGTAGCAGAAGCTATTTTCGAACAATATTTACCACGCTTTGCAGGTGATGTATTGCCTCAAACAGAAGCAGGTAAAGTATTGTCCATCATCGATAAAGTAGATAACATCGTTGCTACTTTCAGCCGTGGTTTAATTCCTACAGGTTCTCAAGATCCATATGCATTGCGTCGTCAAACAATTGGTATTTTGAACATCTTGCTTGGTAGCGATTGGAATATCAGCTTGCGTCCAATTTTCAAAGCATCTATGGAGTTATTGAATGTAGCTGCTGATAAACAAGAGGAATTGCTTAGCCAAGTAGAAGAGTTCTTCACACTACGCTTGAAAAATATTTTCCTTGATCGCGAAGTGCCTCATCATGTAATCGACTTGTTGTTATCCAACAACGAATTGTCCGTTGCTGATGCAGAAGGTCTTGTAAACGCATTGTTAGCAAATCGCATCGATGAAAATGTTGAGCTTGTTCAAGCTTATACTCGTATGTACAATCTTGTAAAAGATGTGGAATATACAGGCGTTAATAGCGACTTGTTAAAAGAAGATGCTGAAAAAGCATTGTTCGAAGCTGCTTCTAAAGCTTCCGAAGCTAGCCTTGCTGCATGGGAAGCAAATGATTACACTGCTGTTGTAGCTGTTCCAGCTACTTTGGTTCCAGCCATCAACAAATTCTTTGAAGATGTAATGGTTATGGATAAAGATGAAGCTATTAAAGCTAACCGTTTACAACTCGTTCGTTTAGCTTATAGTGTAATGGCTATTATCGGCGATATTAGTGCATTAAAATAATATATTGGGTAAAAGATAGATAAAACTTTTACAGTAATATATGAAAGAAGAGGTACTATTGGTACCTCTTCTTGCTTTTACGAAGAATATACAAATTTTATGCAGGATTTTTTGAGACTATGGCGAATATCTTATAATATACAAAGTTGTATGAGGAGATAACTGTCATGAATCATGATGAATTATATAAAGCCTTATGTAAGGTGCCAAATGGTAAAGAAAAGTCTCGTGATAAAATAATTATAGAATTATATATGCGATCTGAAGGGGCATCTCAAAAACAATTAGTAGATGCTCTTAATATGCGTCCTGCTACAGTATCAGAGCAGACCGATATTCTTATTGAATTAGGGTATGTAACAAAGCATATCGATTATATGGATAAACGAATTTCCGTAGTAGGGCTCACTGAAGAGGGGAAACGATTAGGTAAGTCATTGTTACATTCATATGACCAATTTCTTAATGTACTATTTTCTGATTTTTCTGATGATGAAAAAGATGATTTATACCGCTTGTTAGGTAAGTTAAAGCGCCCAATCTTAAGTAAATAATTAGTTTCTCAAAATTATATAGAAAATACTTGCGAACAGTACGTGATTTATGATACTATATTGCTGTTAATTTGAGACAGTCCGCTGCCTATAAGGTGTAGGTATTGAATGTCTGCAAACAGGAGGAAACAATGAACATTATTAACGTACTTGAACAAGAACAACTTCGTACAGACATCCCTACTTTCCGCGCTGGTGACACAGTTCGCGTACACGTAAAAGTAGTGGAAGGTTCTCGTGAACGTATCCAAGTATTCGAAGGTTTGGTAATTAAACGTCAAAACGGTGGCGTACGTGAAACTTTCACAGTTCGTCGTATTGCATCCGGTGTAGGTGTAGAACGTACATTCCCACTTCACAGCCCACGCTTAGCTAAAATTGAAGTTATGCGTCGTGGTGTTGTTCGTCGTGCTAAATTGTACTACTTACGTAACCTTACTGGTAAAGCTGCTCGTATTCGCGAAAAACGCTAATGTTCATAAAAGGCTGCCGTTGGCAGCCTTTTATTTTTGCTAAAATTTAGATATGAAAGGAAATACTATGGCAGATTCACCTATCGTACATTGGTTCCCTGGGCATATGGCGAAAGCCACACGTATGATTACGGAGTATATCAAAAAGGTAGACGTAGTTATTGAGTTATTAGATGCGCGTATTCCTCGTTCTAGTGCGAACCCTGTAATTACTGAACTCGTTGGTCAAAAACCTCATATCGTACTGTTAAATAAAGTAGATTTAGCGGATCCTAAAGCTACAAAGGAATGGACTGAGTTCTTTACTAAGCAAGGTATCACAGTATTGGCTATCGATTCTAAATCTGGCAAGGGGAATAAGAAGTTAATATCTACGGTAGAGCGTTTAAGCAAGCCTATCATCGATCGTTGGGTAGCTAAAGGTATTCGTAGCCGTTCTGTACGTACTATTATTTTAGGTATTCCAAATGTAGGTAAATCTACGTTGATTAACTCCTTAGCTGGCTCTGCAGCTACGCGTACAGCTAACAAAGCTGGTCATACACGTGGTCAACAATGGGTTAAGATCGGTAAAAACCTTGAACTACTTGATACACCAGGCGTATTATGGCCTAAATTAGAGGATCAACGCGCAGCGGCTCGCCTTGCTATGACTGGTGCTGTCTCTGATGATGTGTACGACTTAGAGCATGTAATGAAACAGCTATTAAATCATTTATTGACGAATACACCAAATATTTTGGTAGAACGTTATAAATTAAAAGAAGAAGAGATGACAGATGTGGATACTATTCTTGAAAGCATCGGTCGTCGTCGTGGTTGTCTTGTAAGTGGTGGCGTAGTAGACTTTGATAAAGCACGCCGCATTATCTTGCAAGACTACCGCAATACTAAACTCGGTACAATTACTCTCGATAAAGTTAATGAAGAACCATACTATCCTGAAAACGGTGAGGACACACAAAATGGATAAGGATACATTTAGTAAATTAAAAGTGGCAGATATAAAAGCTCTTTTTGCAACTGAACAAGCCTTAGTGATTTTGCCTTTAGCTCAAGAGGATGATCGTAGTTCTGTACAAAAATTGGCCGCTTCTTACATTAAGCGCCAAGAAAAAGAGCTAAAAGAACAACAACGCCTCATGAGCATGTATGACTATGAAGGTATGTTCTACGATCAAGGTATGTATCATGTAGCTGGTGTCGATGAGGTAGGTCGTGGCCCTATTGCAGGGCCTGTAACGGTAGCTGCCGTTATATTGCCGCCTATGACCTTGATTCCAGGTCTTAATGACTCTAAAAAGCTAACTGAAGAAAAGCGTGAAACCCTCTACGATATCATCATGAAAGAAGCGGTAGCAGTAAGCTGTATTTCTTACGGTCCAGAAAAGATTGATGAGCTCAATATCTATGAAGCAACGCGACAAGCGATGTATGAGGCGATTCGCACGCTCAGCGTACCAGCGGAAGCAGTAGTAGCTGATGCTATGAAATTGCCTGATTTGACGATTCCTGTGGAGTCCATTATTAAGGGCGATAGTAAAAGCGCAAATATTGCGGCTGCATCCATCATTGCAAAGGTTACACGAGATCGATATATGAAGAGCCTTGATGATGAATACCCTGGTTATGGATTTGGTATTCATAAAGGCTATTATACGGAGTTACATAAAGAAGCTGTTGAACAACAAGGTGTAACACCACTACATCGCAAGAGCTTTGAACCTATTAAATCTATCGTACGTTGGGTTAAACCTGAGTGATTATATTAACGTAGATTTATTATATAAATTGTATATAGTTTATAACCGTAAAGAGGTTCCTATTGGTCACCGATGTGACTATTAGGAACCTCTTTTGTATTTACTTTTATAGTCTCCATACTCTACGCTACAAGTAAGTGTTACCTGTTGAAAGTTTAGATGTAGATTGAGTGATAACTATTCTATAAGTTATTGTAGTTACTACACGTAAATAGGAGGTATATATGAAAACGATTAGTACAGGTAAAGCATTCAATGAACTCGATTCCAAAGAACTTGGAAAATGGGGTGAACGGGTGGCCATTAAATATATTGAAAAAATAGGCCTTACTGTAGTAGATACAAATTATCGAACTAGATTAGGTGAAATCGATATTATTGCTAAAAAAGATTTAGTGTATCACTTTATTGAAATTAAAGCCCGTCGAGGAATGCAGCATGGATTGGCTCGAGAGGCGGTAACAAAGAAGAAACAAAAGCATATTAAACGGGCAGCCATGTTATTTTTGTATGATCTACATCAGAAAAGACGGCGTTGGAAAGAGTTATCTTTTGATGTAATCGAAGTGTACTTGCATGAAGACTTTCAAAGTTCCATTCATTATTTGCCGCAGTGCTTTTAGAGAGGTTACCTATGTATGCAAAACTATATGGAGCCACCTTACATGGCATAGATGGATGTATTATTACAGTAGAGGTCGATATATCTCAAGGTTGCCTGTATTTGATATCGTAGGTCTGCCTAATCAGTCCGTAAAGGAAGCTCGGGAACGTGTGAGGGCGGCTATCAAAAATAGTGGCTATGACTTCCCTATGAGGCGTATCGTAGTCAATCTAGCACCTGCTACAATTCGTAAAAGTAGCGCAGGACTCGATTTAGCGATTGCTTTAGGGGTTCTCATTGCATCGGGGCAGATAAAGGGGCGTAAAGCTAATATTTCAGCTTTATTGAATAGATGTCTATTTATGGGCGAGCTAGCCTTAGATGGTTCACTGCTACCGACCTTTGGCACCTTGGCGATGTCATTGGCAGGGTTAGAAGCTGATTACAACACTATATATACAAGCGTAGAAAATGGATATAATTTGAAAGCTATTCCAAATCTTACTATATATGGCGAGTCTTCATTACAAAATATTATTACCGTCTTAGAAGACCAGGTTAAATCTAAATCTATTTCAACTTCTAAAAAGGTAAAAATAGGGAAAAATCAAGATGAGATATTAACAGATACGATGGATAATAAAAACCATAATACTACGTATGATGTAGATTTTGGCGATGTACAAGGTCAAGAGCTTGGTAAACGGCCATGCTCATTAGCGCTGCAGGACATCATCATTGTATTATGATAGGTCCGCCCGGTGGTGGTAAAACGATGATGGCTGAACGATTACCGACCATATTGCCTCCTATGACTTGGAATGAGATGGTTGAGGTAAGTCGCATCCAAGATGTGATCGGTTTACTCGGTGATAAGGGACTCGTTAAAACTAGGCCTTTTAGGCATCCACATCATACGGCCACTTTAGCGAGTATGGTAGGCGGAGGTATACAAGGACGTCCTGGGGAGGTCACACTTGCTCACGGTGGTGTTTTATTTATGGATGAAGCACCAGAGTTTCAGCGCCAAGTTATTGATGCGTTAAGGCAGCCCTTAGAGTCTCGCACAATTACTATCAATAGGTCTCAAGGTAATTATATGTATCCCGCCAATTTTATTTGTATATTGGCCGCAAATCCCTGTCCCTGTGGTTATTATCATGACCCACATAGGGAATGCATATGTTCTGAAACGATGGTTAAAAACTATCAGCAACGGTTGTCAGGGCCTATTATGGACCGCATTGATTTACATATTCCCGTTGAAAGGCCTACACTAGAACAATTATTAGATAATTCGACGTCTACTATGACAAGTGAAAGCATGAGGCAACAAGTTATGTTGGCAACTGCTTTGCAACAGAAACGTTATAAAAACTTAGAATTTAATTCTAATGGAGCCGTTCCTCACAAGGCCATAGGTGAGCTATGTAATATTACTGATAAGGCGTGGAGTGTATTGGGCAATATATTTGATCACTTTCATTTAAGTGGGCGTGCCTTTGATCGCATATTAAAGGTGGCTCGTACTATAGCGGACCTTGAGGGAAATCCACAAGTGGAGCCTCATCACATTTCCGAGGCTATGTTGTTTAGAACAGGTAAATAGGTGTAAAGATGACTAGATACGATGATACTATTTATATTGCTGGCTTGCAAAGTTTATATAATGTGGGAGCCACACATGTACGGCGTTTCATAGAGGATTTTGGGTCGCCCTATGATGCTTGGGATGCCGTTAAGAAGGTTGAAAATTTAAAGCCTTATACACATATTCCTAACGCTGATAAACGTGCTATAGCATCATCGGCTAAGGATGAAAAGTTAGATTATATAATTCATAAAATAGACGAATATAAGATGGATGTTACTACCTTTTTAGATAAAGATTTTCCATCTATTTTGAACCATATTTATAATCCACCGGCTATACTGTTTATGCGAGGTAATAGAGCACTTTTAGATAAACGGCTAAATCGAATTGCCCTTGTAGGGGCACGGCGCTGTTCATTATACGGACGGAATGTGGCGAGAATGCTTGGTAAAGAGCTCGGTAAATACAGCACTATTATCGTCAGTGGAGGTGCACGAGGTATTGATACACATGGTCATGAAGGACTATTAGCTAGCCTAGGGTATGGTATTGTGGTCATGGGTTGTGGCTTAGATATAGTATATCCACGAGAGAATACAAAATTATTTGACCGAATCTTACAAAACAATGGTTTACTTGTATCTGAGTACCCACCTGGTACGCCACCATCTGCTAAACATTTCCCCGCTCGAAATCGTATCATTAGCGGCCTTAGTAGAGGTGTAATCGTAGTAGAGGCAAAAGCAAGTAGTGGTTCATTGATTACAGCGGATATGGCTGTTAGTGAAGGTCGAGATGTATTTGTGTGCCTTGTAATTTATTAGACCATACGGCAGATGGCAATAAATTCCTCATGCGTAATGGAGCCTTTGTATTAACTGGTTATGAGGACATCGTTAAGGAATATCATTTAACCTTGCGAGATATGTTTAGTACTAAAGAAAAACTTTCACCACCAAATAAAAGAGATACAATGGGCGTAAAAGATAGTAATCAAATGGTGAATCATGGTCAGGGTGTTGATACACAAGGGCTCTCTATGTTAAGCTTTAATGTGGATAGGAGTCTAATCTTGAGCGAAATACCTCATGATCGTTGTATCACCGTTAGTGATATTTTGAAAGCGACCTCTATTCCATTACAACAACTGCAGCCCTTATTACTAGAGTTAGAAATGGAAGGGGCTATAGAACATCAACCGCCGAGAGGCTATATTAATATGACTAGGAGTGATATACTTGTCCATTAAACGATCAATCGTTATTGGCGAGCCAAAAGCAGCTAGTACTAGTAAAGATACTAAAAAGAAAAGTACTAAGAAAGAGAGTACTACGATAAAGCGTAAGGTTGCTAAAGAAGCCCTTACTCCCATGGGAATTGTACGGGATAAATCTGTACTACAAACCTCCGTGCCACCAGAGCAACGGGAACCACGCGTATATAATCCTGATGGCAAAGTATTGGTTATCGTAGAGTCTCCTGCTAAATCTAAAACAATTGAAAAATTCTTAGGTCCTAACTATGTTGTAAAGGCGAGTATGGGCCACTTACGAGATTTACCAAAGTCTCAAATGGGCATCGATATCGAACATGATTTTACGCCCCGTTATAGCAATTTGGTAACTCGTAAAAAGGTTATTGATGAACTCGTTTCCTACGCCGATGAAAGTAGTGCCGTATTGCTCGCAACTGACCCTGACCGCGAAGGGGAAGCTATTTCTTGGCATTTAGCGTACATTTTAAATGTAGATCCAACATCTACATGTCGTATTACGTTTAATGAGATTACTAAAAATGCCGTAGCAGAGGCCTTAGAATCTCCACGTACTATCGATATGAACATGGTTGATGCCCAACAAGCACGCCGTGTATTAGACCGTATCGTAGGCTATAAATTGAGTCCTTTATTATGGAAAAAGGTTTGTAAAGGCCTCAGTGCAGGTCGTGTGCAATCCGTTGCAGTTCGACTTATCTGTGAAAGAGAGCGAGAAATTCAAGCTTTCGTGCCACAAGAATATTGGACTATTGAAGGCAATTTTGAAACGCCTAAAAAAGAGGCTTTCACAGCAGAATTAACTCATATTAAAGGTGAAAAAATCGATATTACTACTGAAAGTGAAGCACAAGCCGTAGTAGATGCTATTGGCGGAGCCGATGCAGTAGTGAGAAATATTGAAAAGCGCAAGCGTTCTCGTAAAGCGGCACCTCCCTTTACAACGTCTACGTTGCAACAAGATGGTGTGCGTAAATTGAACTTTGGTGCAAAGCGTACCATGATGATTGCTCAACATCTTTACGAAGGTCTTGAAATCGGTTCCTATGGTCACGTAGGTTTGATTACGTACATGCGTACAGACTCTACGCGTATCTCTAAAGAGATGCAGGTCATGGCTAAGGACTATATTATTCGTAACTATGGTGAAGATTATTATCCTTCTAAACCTAATATGTATGGTGCAAAAGGTTCTGCTCAAGATGCGCATGAAGCAATTCGCCCTACATCTTTAGAGTTAACACCTAAAATGGTAGAGCCATTCTTGAGTCGTGATGAACTTAAGCTTTATACGTTAATTTGGAATCGTTTTATGGCGAGCCAAATGGCACCACAACAAAATGAATCTACAACTATTGAATTGACCGTTCATGATGATTACACATTTAAAGCGACAGGCTCTCGCGTAATCTTCCCAGGTTTTAGTGCCGTTTATGAAGATGCGAAAAAAGAGGATGTTCCTCAATTGCCAGCTCTTAAAAAGAATGATGCAGCCCATACAGTAGAGGTATTGCCTGAACAACATTTCACGCAACCACCTCCACGTTACTCTGAGGCAAGTCTTATCAAAACGCTTGAAGAACTCGGTATTGGTCGTCCTAGTACGTATGCGCCAATTTTAGATACTATCGTTAGCCGTAACTATGTAGAAAATACAAATAAACAATTTGTTCCTACAGAGTTAGGCTTTGTTGTGGTAGACTTCTTGATAGCGTACTTTGAAAAAATCATCAATACTGGCTTTACACGAGACCTTGAAGAAGAGCTTGACGCTATTGCATCCGGTAAGGATACATATCTAAAGGTATTGTCTGATTTCTATGAAGTATTCGCTAAAGAGCTAGAAGATGCGAGCGATGTAGATCGCATTGAAATTGCATCTATGGAAAGTGATGAAACGTGCGAACTCTGTCATAGCCCTATGGTATATAAATTTGGTCGCTATGGTAAGTTCCTTGCATGTTCTAACTTCCCAGAATGTAAAAATACTAAACCTATTACGGTAGGGACAGGTGTAACTTGCCCTAAATGTAAGGAAGGGGAAATCGTAGAGCGTAAGTCTCGCCGTGGTCGTCTATTCTACGGCTGTAATCGATATCCACAATGTGACTTTACATTATGGGATAAACCAACTCATGATTTCTGTGAAACATGTGGTTCTATTATGGTTGAAAAGACATATAAAAATGGTACAACTAAAAAGTTCTGTTCCAATGAAACATGTCTAACTAGACCACCAAAGAAAACAAGAAAGAAAAAAAGCGAAGCTAGTGAAGAAACTGTAAAAGAATCTAAAGAATCTGAAAAATCTAAAGAATCTAAAAAGTCTAGCAAAGCTAAAAAAGAGGAAACAACTGTTGAATAATAAAAATGTTATTGTTATTGGTGCGGGCCTAGCAGGTTCTGAAGCGGCTTGGCAACTCGCTAACCGTGGCATTCATGTAGACTTATATGAAATGCGCCCCCTGAAGAGTTCTCCTGCGCACCAAACAGATCAATTTGCAGAGCTCGTATGTAGTAACTCCTTGCGAGCTGGCAATATTGAAAATGCAGTAGGTCTTTTAAAAGAAGAAATGCGTCGTTTAGGTTCCCTGATTATGGAATGTGCTGATGCAACTGCTGTACCTGCCGGTGGTGCCTTGGCCGTTGATCGTCATTTGTTTAGTGAAATGGTGACTGAAAAGGTAAAGGGACATCCTAATATTACAGTTCACAATGAAGAGGTAACTGAGATTCCTGCTGAAGGCACTGTTATCTTTGCTTCTGGTCCACTTACGTCTGAAGCATTAGGTGATAAGATTAAAGCCTTAACAGGTGAAACAGGTTTTTATTTCTACGATGCAGCAGCTCCTATTGTTACGGCAGAATCTTTAAATTACGACAAAGTATTTGCCGCTTCTCGTTACGACAAGGGCGATGCAGATTACCTTAACTGTCCTATGACAGAAGAGGAATATAAAGCATTCTGGCATGAACTCACTACAGCTGAAGCTGTGCAACCAAAGGATTTTGAAAAGGAAATCTACTTTGAAGGTTGTATGCCTGTAGAAATCATGGCCAGCCGTGGGGAAGATACATTGCGCTATGGTCCACTTAAACCAGTTGGTTTAGTAGATAAACGGACTAATGAGGAATCTTATGCAGTAGTACAATTGCGTAAGGAGAATAAAGAAGGCACTATGTTTAACTTGGTAGGCTTCCAAACTCATTTAAAATGGGGCGAACAAAAGCGTGTATTTGGTATGATTCCAGGTCTTGAAAATGCTGAATTTATCCGTTATGGCGTCATGCACCGCAATACATATATTAACTCTCCTGAGTTGTTGAATCATGCATTCCAACTTAAAAAGGAACCACGCCTATTCTTCGCTGGTCAAATGACAGGCGTAGAAGGGTATTTAGAATCTGCTGCGAGTGGTCTCATGGTAGGTCTTCAAGTAGAACGTTATTTAGAGGAACGCTCATTTATTGATTTCCCTAAAACTACGGCAATCGGCTCTCTCAGCCACTATATTTCTAACTACGAAGGGTCTAACTTCCAACCGATGAATGTCAACTTTGGCATCATGGATCCATGGCCTCAAAAAATACGTAAGAAAAAAGAGAAAAATGCATTGATTGCTAATCGAGCATTAGAAGAACTGGATGCATTAAAAGCTAAAGAAAATATATAAGTTTTAGTCTAATAAATTAAATTACTCAATACTATATGAGTTTTTAAGATTTATAAAGAAAAATCCTTCATTCAAAGGGAAGCCAATGAATGAAGGATTTTTTATTATTTAATAGTTTTATTTACGTTTTTTTACGTTTTTTTGTTTTAGGTACTGTAGCTGTAGTTTCCAGTACAGGTTGATTTTTCTTTTCTAAGTAACCTAAGTAGATAAATAAACAAATACCAATGATGATGACAATCAAGCTAGTCATTTGAGCAGATTTTAAACCTAATGTTAAATTTACATAATCGCCACGCAAGAACTCTAAGAAGAAACGAGCTGTAGAGTAGAGAATAGCATATAGGACAAATACTTGACCTTTAGCATGTTTGAAGGAACCAAATAATAAAAGGGCAACAAAGATTAGAATATCGATCTGACCTTCCCAGATTTCGGCTGGCCATAATGGTTGATTGCCGTAGGTGCGATGAGCCAACGTGCTTTCAGGGTAGAGAATACCAAAATTACCACCCGTAGGATGACCAAAGGCATCGCCATTTAAGAGATTTGCCATACGGCCTACAGATTGTGCCAAAATCAATGCTGGTGCGAATAAATCGGCAAAGGCCCAAAAGTCGATATTATTTTTACGTAAGTACCAATAGCCTGCAATGGTGCCAAGAACGACACCGCCTTGAATGGCCATGCCACCTTGCCATACAAAGGGGATTTCTAGTAAATGATTGCCATAATAGTGCCAATCAAAGAAGAATACATCCCATAATCTGGCACCAATGAGACCTGCTACGGCAACAGTAATGGAAAAGTCGATGATATGTTCATGCCAACCACGACCATCTTTTTTTAATAAAACATAGGCACCGAGGCACCACAGATGATAGCTAATGCTAACATGGCACCATAAGCCCTGATAGGGAAGTCCCCAATAAAGAATAGATATTGATGCATATTAAACTCCTTATGTGATAACTTTTATTATATAAAGTAAATTATAAATTACATGTACCCTTCATGCAACAACTGAGAGGAATTCTATATAATATGGTATAATATAGAGATTGAAATTGTATCCCCTTTAGAGGGCTAGAGTTAGGAGAGTTCATGATTCGCAAATCTACTATTTTAAAATCCTTAACAGCTTTAGTAATGTCCGCATTATCTACGACTGCAGTACAAGCTGAGGTATTGGTTCCCGTTGACCAATTCTTAGCAAATACAACACGTCATTACGAAGCAAATCAATATAAAACATCCTATACGGTGTATGTACCTCAAACAGAGTTACAAGGAAATGCTATTGTTTTAAATCCTGCTGCCGTTGGTGAACCTGTAAAATTGCCAACTACAAGTAAAAATGGCATTACCTATGTCGATATTGAGTCTGATCCAGCTATGCTCGGTGTGAGCTATACAAAGGTCAATGGTCAATTAACATTAGGTCCTGCACCGCAAGCCTCTACAGTAAAAGCTCCTTATACAATGCAAACACCATTGTCTTGGGCCTTTGATCCATGGCCAACACAGGGGACTCCATATCAAGCAAAGCTGAATTCCAGTGGTGATAATATCATTTCTCCAGTTGGTTTAAATTGCATAGCCTTGGCCTTGAAGCAAGTCCTAATGTAAGTATTGATTATGTTAACGATTATAAGAGTAAAGGTTACCACGTATGGCCTTTGATTACGAATCGTTTTGATCCTGGCTTTACAAGTGGCATCTTAGCAGATCAATCTGTATGGAAAAAATATGCTCATAATCTTGTGCAATATGCCTATATTTACGGATTTGATGGGTATAACTTTGACTTTGAAAATATTGATTATGCCGACCGTGATCGTTTAACAGCATTTGTGGCATATTTATCGAATCATTTACATCAATACAATATTAAAACATCCATCGATGTAACTGGTTATTCTGATAGCCCAGAATGGTCCTTAGTATATAACCGCAGTGCCTTTGCTAATTCCGTAGACTATGTAGTTCTCATGGCGTATGACGAAACATGGGCTAAAAGTACAACAGCAGGTCCTGTAGCAAGTTATCCATGGGTTCGCAACCATACAGAAAAAATGCTTTCTGAAGTACCATCTCAAAAACTAGTACTTGGTGTACCATTCTATATGCGCTTATGGCATGATACTAATGGCTATGCAAAAGGCGAAACTTTGGCTATGAAAAACACAGGTAGCTATTTTGCAAATTACAAAGATAAAATGACTTGGGATGATCGATTAAAACTATATTATTTATCTATCCCAACTGGCTCTGGTTCTGATCGTATCTGGTTTGAAGATAATACGTCTTTAGGTTTGAAACTAGATCTTGTAAAAGAATTACAGCTCGGTGGTTTTGCTGCATGGCGTAAAGGCTTTGAAGATGAAAGTACTATCGCTATGATTCAAGGTAAAGACTTAGGTCGTGGCATTCCTAAATCCGATACCGTAGATGTTCCTGAACCTGTAGTAGAGGAAACAAAACCATTAACTAAGCTTGAACAATACAAATTGCGCTTAGAGGAAAAAGAAAAGGCTAAAGCTGCTAAAGCAGAAGCGAAACGCAAGGCTAAAGAAGAAAAAGAAGCAGCAAAACGCAAAGCTAAAGAAGAAGAAGCAAAAGCTGAGAAAAAACGTCAAGCTGAAAAGCTAAGGAGAAAAAACGTTTAAAGCTGAAAAGGAACGTGATGCACAAGAGGCAAAGGATACAAAAAGAGTCATGGTTCTGTTCAAAATACAAACTAAAAACGAATTAACAAAATCTGTACAAGTAGTAAAACGCTAGAGTTTGACTGCTTTCATAGTAAGTAGTAAAATAAAAATATTGATTATAAAACGGCAACTAATGAGGTTGACTATATGAGGAGGCCCCTACATGAATGAAAAATATGTAGCCCAAGATATTGAGAAAAAGTGGCAAAAGTATTGGGACGATAACCATACATTTAAAACAGAATATGATGAATCTAAAGAAAAATACTATGTATTAGAAATGTTCCCGTACCCATCTGGTAACTTACATATGGGTCACGTGCGTAACTATTCCATTGGTGACGTAGTAGCTCGTTTCAAAAAAATGAAGGGCTTCAACGTGTTGCATCCAATGGGCTGGGACTCCTTTGGTATGCCTGCAGAAAATGCGGCTATCAAACATGGTATTGCACCTAAAACATGGACACTAGACAACATCGAGAACATGAAATTGCAACAAAAAGCACTTGGCTTGTCCTATGATTGGGACCGTGAAGTTGCAACATGTAAAGAAGATTATTACAAATGGACCCAATGGTTCTTCCAACAATTCTATAAAAAAGGCTTAGCATACAAAAAAGAAGCTAAAGTAAACTGGTGTGAAACGTGCCATACTGTATTGGCGAACGAACAAGTTATCGACGGTGCTTGCTGGCGCTGTGATAACCCAGTTGAGAAAAAAGATTTGTCTCAATGGTTCTTGCGTATTACAGAATATGCTGATCGCTTGTTAACTGATTTAGACACTCTTGATCACTGGCCACAACGCGTTAAATTGATGCAAAAGAACTGGATTGGCCGCTCTGAAGGTACAGAGTTCTCCTTCGAAGTTCCATCCATTAATGAACGCGTATCTGTGTATACTACACGAGTTGATACTATTTATGGCGTAAGCTATGTAGTATTGGCTCCTGAACATCCATATGTAGAACGCCTTATTGAAAATGCTCCTAATAAAGCTGAATTGGAAGCTTTCATTACGCGTATGCGCAATATGAGCGATATCGACCGTACATCTACAGATGCACCAAAAGAAGGTATGTTCACTGGTTCCTATGCAGTAAACCCTATGTCTGGCGAACAAGTTCCAGTTTGGATTGCTAACTATGTATTAGTAGACTATGGTACTGGTGCTGTAATGGGTTCCCCTGCACATGATGAACGTGACTGGGAATTTGCTCATAAATATGATTTGCCAATTAAACAAGTTGTAGCTCGGGAAGGCGAAGAATATAGTCTTGAAAAATGGCAAGAATGGTACCATGAAGATGGTATCCTCGTTAACTCTGGTGAATATAACGGTCAAACATCTGAAGAGGCTCGTAAAAATATTACAGCTGCTCTTAATGAACGTGGCATTGGTGAAGGTAAAGTAAACTTCCGTCTTCGCGACTGGTTGATTTCTCGTCAACGTTACTGGGGCGTGCCAATTCCTGTAGTATATTGTGAAAAATGTGGGGAACAACTCGTTCCTGAAGAAGAGTTGCCAGTACGCTTGCCAGAGGATGTTAAATTTGAATCTGGTGCTGTATCTCCATTGGCTACATCTGAAAGCTTCTTAAATACTACATGTCCTAAATGTGGTGGTCCTGCACGTCGTGAGACAGATACAATGGACACATTTATCGATTCCTCTTGGTACTTCTTGCGCTATACAGATGCTAAAAATAACCAAGCTCCATTCGATAAAAAAATTGCTAATTACTGGATGAACGTTGACCAATATATCGGTGGTATTGAACATGCTATCTTGCACTTGTTATACTCTCGATTCTTTGTGAAAGTTATTCATGATTTAGGTCTTATTGAAGCTAACGAACCATTCCGTGGTTTGTTGACACAAGGTATGGTTCTTAAAGAAGGCAGTAAGATGTCTAAATCCAAAGGTAATGTAGTTTCTCCTGAAGAAATTATCAATACCTATGGTGCAGATACTGCACGTTTGTTCATTCTATTTGCAGCGCCTGTAGATCGTGACCTTGATTGGTCTGACCAAGGCGTTGAAGGTTCTTACCGTTTCTTAGGTCGTGTATGGCGTATCGTTGATGCATATAACGAAGAAGGTAAGAACAATGTAACAGGTGAACTTACAAAAGACGAATTTGCATTGCGTCGTGAGTTACACCGCGTTATCAAAAAGGTAACAGAAGATCTAGATAACAACTTCAACTTCAATACAGCCATTTCTGCCATCATGGAACTTGTAAATGCTATGTATGCTCATAAGGATAAAGCTGAAACAATCAATAGCGCTTTGGCTAATGAATTGACTCATTCCTTATTACTTCTTTTAGCACCATTCGTTCCTCATATGACAGAAGAGTTGTGGCATGAATTGGGTGAAACTACATCCATCCACACTGAAAATTGGCCTGTATACGAAGAGGCAGCTCTTGTTGTAGATGAAGTAGAAGTAGTATTACAAGTAAATGGTAAAGTTCGTGATAAACTTACTGTTTCCGTAAATATTACGAAAGAAGAATTAGAAACAATGGCTAAAGAATCTAGCCGTGTTCAAGAGTTTACAGAAGGTAAAAATATTGTAAAAGTTATTTATGTTCCTGGTAAACTTGTAAATATCGTTGTTAAATAACGATATTCTATTCGTTTAATACAGTAAGCCCCCAACTACATAGGTAGAAGGGGGCTTATTTTTAAGTGAGGTAATTATGGCAAAACGTAGCGATTATATTTCCTGGGATGAATACTTCATGGGCGTTGCCATTTTGGCAGCACAACGTTCTAAAGATCCTAATACACAAGTAGGTGCCTGCATCGTAAGCAATGACAATAAAATCTTATCCATTGGTTATAATGGTATGCCTTTAAATTGTAGTGATGATGACTTTACGTGGGAACGCGATACAGCAGATGATAATAAATACTTTTATACTGTACATAGCGAACTCAATGCCATACTTAATTATCGGGGCGGTTCTTTAGAAGGTTCTAAAATATATGTAACACTATTCCCTTGTAATGAATGTGCAAAAGCCATCATTCAAAGTGGCATTAAAGCTGTTATCTACCGTGATGATCTTTACAAAGATACAAAAGAGGTAAAAGCATCTAAACGGATGCTAAAAACAGCAGGCGTAGAAATTATTGAATATAAACCTACGGGACGGACTTTACATATTACCGTATGATAAAGTATAAAACATAATATTACAAGAAAAGCTCTTATCTATTAATAATGGATAAGAGCTTTTGCTATATTTTTACTATGTTAGATTGTATACCTAAATTATACTTGTAAACGACCGTCAATCATAATATCAACAGCTTGACCATCACGAGTATATCCCTTAATATTCATGTGTTCATGACCAATCATAAAGTCCACATGTGTTAAGGAGTGGTTAAGGCCGCGTTCCTTTAATTCCTCTTCAGATAAACCATCGCTGTTTTTAAGGCATGTAGGATAGGATGCGCCAATTGCTAAATGGCAGGATGCATTTTCATCAAATAATGTTTCGTAGAAGATTTGGTTAGATTGGCTAATTGGGCTGAAGTGATCCACTAATGCTACTTCGCCAAGGTAGTGGGAGCCTTCATCAGTTTCTACTAATTCTTTTAGAACTTCATAACCTTCTTTGGCAGTGTATTCTACGATTTTACCTTCTTTAAAGGTGAAGGAGAAATCAGAAATTGTATTGCCATGGTAAATTAATGGTTTTGTGCTGTGCACAACGCCATTTACACCATTGTATTGAGGAGCAGAGAAAACTTCCTCTGTAGGAATATTAGCATTGAAAATAGTACCATCTTTAGAGGATTCTTCACCACCTAGCCAGATATGGCCTTCGGCAATTCTAATAAAAGGTCGGTGCCGTTTTCACAAGTGTAACGCAATGATTTTAAGTCTAATTTATTTAATGCTTCACAGCGATGACGCAATTTTGCCATGTGATGACGATATGTATCTTTCGGTTCGATACCTTCAATGCGACAAAGTTTTAATAATGTTGCCCACAATTGATCGATTTTTTCTTCATCACTACCTTCATAGCCAAGTAAATCTGCCCATAGAACGGTTGGTACAGATGCAACGCACCATGTAACAGAAGAGTTCATGATAGCTGTATGATAGAAGGATAATGCTTTGTTTAAGTTACGAGATTGTAAGGAAATACGATCTGTTGGGATACCTTCTAAGCTTTTGGATTAGCACTAATTAAAGATAAGAAGGCGGCCTTATCATCGATATACTGTTTGTAGAATTCAGGAATCCAGTTAGCTGGTTTTTCTAAAACAGATTCGTTAGCATGTAATAAACGTTGACGTGCAATAGGGGAACATCTCCAGTTAAGAACAACCTCTTTTGCGCCTAGCTCATAGGCTTCTTCAGTAACGATTACTGCAAAATCTTTATTTTCTACATCAACAGAAATAACTAATGTTTGGTCTTGTTGTAAATTTACACCGTACTTTAGTAATGTATGGGCGTATTTTTTTAATGTATCTTGATTCATAAATTCTCCTTTTATTCGACATCAATTGTTAAACTCCTGCTAGTGTGACTAATAGAGTCATGGTAGGAGTTTTATTTTTCATAGGGAAATCCTTCAGTAGGAGGTGCACTATGAAATATAAATTGAAGCCGTATATGATAATTATATTAATCCTATGTATTTTAGTAGGAATTTATTTCCTATGGCCTATTATAACAGATGAAAGCGATTCTGTCCTTGTTGAAGAGGGAGTAGATGGAAATTCTTCTATATCAAATGTAGCAGAAATATCTAATAAACCGATTGCTTATATTACAGGTGCCGTAGTTTCACCTGGTCTATATGAGCTTGAAAGCTCAGCAACAGTAGGAGATGTTATCAAGCTAGCAGGAGGACTGTTACCGTATGCAGATGTAGAGTCTATTAATATGGCTAAATCTGTGACTGGAGGAGATCATATCCACGTAGTTTTTAACTTTCACGGAAATCCTGAAGCGTTATTGCGTGGTAATAAGATAAATATTAATACCGCCACTGCTAAAGAACTAGATGCGTTGCCCGGCATTGGGCCTGCTATGGCAAAGAGAATTGAAGAGTATCGTTCACAAAAAGGTCCCTTTACATCTGTTGAAGGTATCAAGGGGGTGAAGGGCATTGGTGACGGCGTATTTAAGAAAATTAAAGACAAAATTACAATTTAGTCATCGAGATAGCAAAATGATGGGCTCTTCCATGTTTAAATGATGTTAATGGGAACAGTAAGGTTTTAACCCATAGCCAATGGGCACATATTATATTAGGTTCTATAATTATGGGTACAATATTAGGCTATGGTCAGTATTATCCAGTACTTAATCAGATGCGATACATCTTTGCTATTGGGTTAGCTATTATAGTTGTAGGTATTTTCAAAGCATTACAATCGTCTAATAGATGGCATTCACTTAGCAAGTTAATCGGTTTAGTCTTTGTTTTAGTTGGTTTATCTTATTATCAAACAGATTTACGGATTATACATTTTAATAGTTATACATCATATTATTTACAGCAAGAAGGGGAATATCTTTGTACGGTTGTAACTGCTCCTGAAAGGTAAATTTGAATGGACAGGAGTATTACAAATATACTATTGAAATCCATGGCCTACATCCCTATAAAAATACTGCAAAAAATGACTATATTAAAGCACAGGGGCGTTTACAAGTATACTCAAAGGAATCTACTACGAACTATCCCATACGACTAGGAGAATATGCAATTATTGAAGGTACACCAAAGCCCTTATTTCTCATTGAAGAGGAAGGTCGTATTAATCTAAGAGGCCGATATATGAGCTCTAATACTAGAGGTCGTATCTATGATGGTGTATATCGCACTGCTAGCAACAAAGATTTACAAAGGTTTCACTATAAAGATACATTTTTTGACAAATTATATAGGAAAGGCTTATTAATTGCTGGTGTATTACGCGAATCTATAGATAAAAATATTGGTCACAATCTAGAGGGACCGCAAAAAGTATTAGCTCAAGCGTTAGCTTTAGGTGGTCATTATAGTGAACTCGGAGAAGACCAAATGAAGGCTTTCTCCTATACAGGCCTTATCCATATTTTATCCATATCAGGATCACATATTGCTTTACTGTTAGCACTTGTGTACGGACTTGGACGATTTATTAAATTAAGAAGCGTACATGTTTAATCCTTGGTATTATAGTTGCTTGTATATATTGTGGTATTGTAGGCGGCGATGCACCTGTTCTACGTGCTACGATGATGAGCATACTCATGTGTATCGCCTATATAAAGGGACGACTATATCAGGCTAAACAAGCATTATGTATATGTGCTATTTTATGTGTCATATATGATCCGTTCTCCTTATTTGATGTAAGCTTTCAACTATCCTTTGGGCGACTTATGGATTGCTCATATGGGGAAAGGTATTATATGAACGGATACAGTGGCTACCAAGATGGATAAAAACACCGCTTGTATTATGTGTGTCGGCCCAGTTGTTGATTTTACCGTTACAGCTCTATTACTTTCACTATATTAGCATTGCTAGTTTGTTAGCAGCCTGTATAGTAGCGCCCCTATTAGATATATCCATAGTTTTAATATTTGTAAGTACTTTAGTCAGTTACGTACTCCCTATATCGTTAATGTGGTCTTTAGTAGATGTACTATTGCGAATATCCTTATATTTAAATCATGTGTTAGGGCGTAGTGGCAGTCTACTATGGCTTGGTATGATGCATCCTTATTGTGCTTATATATATTATGTGCTATTAGGTTTATTTACGTACTTTTTGACGCATAGAAAAAGATATACTGTACATGTAGTAGTATCATTATCTTTAATGATTTTAACCTTTGGTGCTTCCCATTATGTTACGCATCATCATCAGGAAACATTAGTTCATTATATTCCAATGAAGCAATGCAATGTATTGCTTTGCATAGAACCTAATCATGAAGGGGCTCATCTATTAATTGATGCGCCAGATCATATTAAAACGACGCCTAATGAAAGGCTTATCAATCAAGCTATAAGGGCATATGGTGTGAATCCAAAAGTTGTAAAGGTAGACTACTTTCATAGTAACGGATCTGCAAAAACAATATATAAAAATAGTATGAAAGAAATCGATGTATATAATGGACAAAGAGGAGAAAAAAATCTAAAATTAAATGATAAGATTAATACATTATTTATTACGAGTCGATCTAGTTCAATGAATGAAATTGGCAGATTACTGCCGCATAATATAGTTCTATTTGGCAGTCCACATGGGGCTTTACGCGATGTGGATCCATCATCAGAATATATGTATATTATGGGGTACAGTTTTATTGAGGATATGTATCTGTGAAAGGAGGATGTATGGCTGAAATTAAACTCATCTATGGCGATGAGCCACAATTAATTGAAGAAGAAAAACGCAAGTTTCTTAGTGCCTATCCGGACCTTCCAGTGACCGTATTAGATGATGAAGCTGGGCCACAGAAGATAAGTGAAAAACTATGTGAAGATTCTCTCTTTGGCGATCAAAAGGTATTCTGTTTAGTTAACTTGCCTATCATTCGTAAAAGCGGTAAAAATAGTGATGCCTGGATTCCATTGTATGAACTCCTTATGGAATATAATGGGGATAATCCCATCGTTTTGATTTATCATGATATGATTGATAAACGAATCAAACAGAATAAAGAGATTCTAGATAAAATACCAAATCATCAATGTAAGCGCCTTGAAGGGGCTGACCTAGTGATGTGGATTCGTCAATATTGTACATCTAATGGATTTAAAATGACCCCTGATGCACAAGAATATGTAGCTCATCTCATCGAATTGTGGCAAGATGTACCAGTTTCTTTCATGCGAACCGAATTTGACCGTTATTTCTTGCAAATTACAGGCGATAAAGTCATTACCAAAGAATTCCTTGAAGAGAATGGTAGTGACTATGGTGCTAAAAATATTTTCACCTTTAAAGAGGCTTTGTTGAAACGAGATATTGATACATTGCTTGAATTATTTCCGTTTATGTTCGGCTATAAAGAATTAGATCGTGCTATGAGCTATATTGAGGGGCAGTTACGTTTGCAGCTACTGGTTAGCGAATGTCGCCAAGCGGGAATGTCTGTTCAAGCCATACAAAACTTATGTAAGGATCATGATTCGTCATTTAAACCATATCCGATTAAGTTGGCTTACGAAGCAAGTCCTAGAATTTCAGTTAAGGCCTTGCGAGCTTTATTAAAAGGGCTCTATGAGATTATTTTAGATAGTCGTAGCAGTAAGGGCGATATTTGGCGATTTAGAGATTTATGTATTACCTATTGTGGGTATAAAGGATAAAAATGAAAGTACGTTATCGTGTTGTACCAAAACAGAATAAGAAATCATCCTTCTATGTAAACTGTCATAGCCAACATGTGACGATACAAGCTGCAGATTCTGCGTTTTCTACATTGCTTAGTTTGCGTGAAAGATTATCTGCATGGTATAAGGAAAAAAATATTTCCTTTGATAATATTCCAACGAATACAGATACAGCTTGTTGTTTCGCCTGGAAGGTAGATACTGAAACTGGGGAAGGTTTAGATACCTATTATTATGGTGGTGGCTGTGGCGCTGGTGAATGGATTGAAGCTGCAGAGGCGCAACGTGAAGCTGAAGAGGCTAAAAATCAAGCCCCTAGAGGTAAGTCCTTTGCAGGATATGATCAACAAGATGAATATGATGATGTTGACGAAGATGATTTTGCTCCATTTGTAGAGGCTGTTGAGTTGGCTATTTCAATAATAGTCCAGTTGTTGTGTCTCGTTCTAATCAAACGGCTGCCGCATCTAGCGGTAGTGATACTGTCGCATCTGTGAGCAGTACACCTAAAGCAAGCAAAGGTTTTGCACCTAAAAGTACTATAAAATCTACTGGAAAAGGTAGTGAAGGGGATAGCAAATATCCTCGTCGTGCACCGAAGGATGCTCCTACTGATGAAGGCATGATTTTAGGACCTAAAATTGAGGGAGTTACCTCTAAAATTATGGGCACTTTGGATACGCCTAGTGTTATTTTTGAAGGTGTATTTGTTGGTCTAGATAAACGTGATACTAAGACTGGTAAAAGTATCGTTAACGGTAGCATCGTAGACGATACGAATAGTATCAAATTTATCAAGTTTACGAACAGCCCTGAAGAAGGGGATGCGCTACTTAAACAATTGAAAGGTTTACAACGTGTACGCGTACAAGGTAGCGTCAGCTTTGATGATCGATTTGATAAGGATTATATCTTATCTATTCGAAGCATTGAAGCTATGGAAACTAATAGCGTGGAGCGCACTGAAAACCGTCCAGACTCCCGTGTAGAGCTGCACTTACATACTAAGATGAGTGATAAGGATGCCCTTGTATCTGTTAAAGACCTATTTAAAACAGTAAAAAAATGGGGCCATCCTGCGGTAGCTATTACAGATCACGGCGTTGTACAAGCCTTTCCAGAAGCTCAAGCTCTTGGTAAAGAGTTGGGCGTTAAGGTTATCTACGGTGTAGAAGGCTATCTCATTGATGATGAAATTGTTGCTCGTGATGAAGAGCCTGTAGTAGATAAGAAGAAGAAAAAAGAAAAAGATAAACGTTACCATATTATCTTATTAGCTAAAAATATGGTAGGTTTGCGCAATCTGTACAAGATGATATCTATTTCTCACCTTGAACACTATAAGGTACGTCCTCGTTTGCCTCGTTCTGTTATTGAAGAACATCGTGAAGGCATTATTATCGGTTCTGCTTGTGAAGCTGGTGAACTTATGCAATCCATTGTTCGCGGCGCTACAAAGGAAGAACTATTAGAGATTGCATCTTTCTATGACTATCTTGAAATTCAGCCACATACAAATAATATGTTCTTGGTTCGTAAAGGCTTATGCCAGATGAGCAAGCCCTTATCGATATGAACAAAACGGTTATTGAATTAGGGGATGCATTAAATAAGCCTGTTTGTGCAACCTGTGACGTTCACTATTTAACACCAGAAGAAAAGATTTACCGTGAAATCATGTTGACTGCCTGTGGTTATCCAGATGCAGATGAACAACCGGATTTACATTTACGTACCACCGATGAAATGTTGGCATCCTTCCCTTACTTAAGTGAAGAAAAGGCCTATGAAGTAGTTGTTACTAATACTCGTGCAATTAATGATAGCATTGAAGATATTAAACCAGTTCCAGATGGCACATATTCTCCAAAGATTGAAGGTGCCGATGAAGCTTTCACAGAAATGTGTTATAGAAATGCGAAAGCCATTTATGGGGATTGCCTCGCGTAGTACAAGAGCGACTTGATTATGACTAGACTTATTATCTCCAATGGTTACGGCGTATTGTATTACATTGCTCATAAGCTAGTAAAAAAATCTCTTGATGATGGGTATCTCGTAGGTTCCCGTGGTTCTGTAGGTTCTTCCTTTGCAGCAACCATGTCTGAAATTACCGAGGTAAATCCATTACCGCCACATTATGTATGCCCTAATTGTAAGCATTCTGAATTCTTTGAAAAGGGCGAATATGCAGGTGGCTTTGACTTGCCACGTAAAGATTGTCCAGAGTGTGGTCATGCGCTACAAACTAATGGCCATGATATTCCGTTTGCCATCTTCCTTGGTTTCGAAGGTGATAAGGTTCCAGATATTGACCTTAACTTCTCCGGTGATTACCAAGCAAAGGCTCACAAATATACGGAAGAACTATTTGGACGTGACAATGTATTTAAAGCGGGTACCATCGGTACAATAGCTGATAAAACTGCTTTTGGTTATGTTAAAAAATATGCCGAAATTCGAGATATTCAAGCTCGTAGTGGTTTCTTTGAACATTTAGCAAAAGGCTTTACCAATGTTAAGAATACTACTGGCCAACATCCTGGCGGTATCATGGTATGTCCTCGCGATATGGATGTGCATCACTTTACACCTATACAACATCCAGCGAATAAGAAGGAAAGTGGTGTATTAACAACACACTTTGACTATCACTCCATCGAAGGCCGTATGACTAAGCTCGATATTCTTGGCCATGATGATCCGACTATCATTCGTATGCTAGAGGATTTGACCGGTATAGATGCTAAGACAATCCCATTTGATGATCCAAAGACATTGAGCTTATTCTCTTCGACAGAGGGGATTGGGTTAACACCTGAGCAATTACAAGGTGACCAAGTAGCTAGCTTGGCTGTGCCAGAATGTGGTACGAAGTTCGTACGGGGCATGCTGGAAGACTCTCGTCCTCAAACATTCTCTGACTTGGTTCGTATCTCTGGTTTCTCTCATGGTACAAACGTATGGCTCGACAATGCGCAAGCGCAAGACCTCATTAAAAATGGTACTTGTAAATTGAACGAAGCCATTTCTACCCGTGACGACGTAATGAACTTCTTAATCCATCGCGGTATGGATAGAAAGCATAGCTTCTTCGTAATGGAAAACGTACGTAAAGGGAAGGGCATTGAAAAACGGAATAAACAAGGTCAAGCTACGACGGAATTTGAAGCAGAAATGCGGGAAAACAATATTCCTGAATGGTTTATTGAATCTTGTAAGAAGATTTCCTATCTATTCCCACGGGCCCATGCGGTAGCCTATGTAATGATGGCGTTCCGTATAGCCTGGTTTAAGGTGTACCATCCATTGGCTTTCTATGCTGCCTACTTCTCCATTCGTGCCAAGGCCTTTGATTTGCGCATTATGACGGGAGACCTTAAAACGCAAATGACTGAGTTCAATCGTATTAAAGCTCTTGATCGCGCCGCCAGTCCTAAAGATAAGGACCTTATGAGTGCCTTAGAAGTATCTATGGAAATGTACCAACGGGGTTATCGTTTTGTTAATGTAGATATTCAACACTCTGAAGCAGACGCTTTAGCATTAAAGATGGTGCTCTATTACCGCCATTCTTGGCTATTGATTCCTTAGGTGAAACAGTAGCTGATGCTATCGTAGCTGAACGAGAAGAACGTCCGTTTACATCTTTAAAAGACTTGCAACGTCGTTGTAAAGTATCTAACACCATCATTGATCTTATGAAAGAACTCAAATGCTGTGGTGAACTACCTGAAGACGAACAAATGTCACTCTTTGGGGCATAATAAAATACTAGTTATACTTAAATACAAAGTAAGCACTATACCTAAAAGTGGATATAGTGCTTATTTTTCTATATTTTGTTACAATACAATTGATATATCATTGGTACAAGGGAGTGTTGTGTAATGATAAGTGAATTATTGAAATTTCTAGGAATTAATTCATCAGATAGTGATATTACTAAAGAACCGCAAATGAAATCAGAAGATAATGGAACTGAATCTAATATTACTAAGGAACGACAAAATCAACCTATAGAGATTGAATTTTGGGATATTGAGCCAGAGGATGTACCTGAGTTAGAAGAATCAGATATTCCAGGTGTATACTTTAACGAATTCCGAGAATATGTTGATCAAGAAGGAAATGTACTATCCCCATCAGATCTCGATGCAATACGATATAAAGATGATTACGAGGACGATTATTATAGATAGAAATTAATTAAGTGTCATATTTATATTGTTTTTATTGTGTAACGAGTAGGTAATTATGAGAGTTCCAATATATGAAGCTGTAGCTCACTATAAAAGGAATAATGAGTTACCTTATACAGAGTATTTTGGCCTAGGCTTTTTTTCTAAATTATCATTAGCAGAAAAGGCATTAACTGAGTCAAAAAATTTGATAGGTTTTTCTGATTTGGCTGATGATTCATTTTCGATAACAACTCATTATTTAAATGATTGTGCGCATATAGGTGATGATGTTGGTTATGAAATCACAAACAACAAAATTTATGGTGTTTGGTATGATTATGATATAGATGATTATTATACATGTTCAGGATACATAGGTTTATTTAGTACTTTAAAATATGCAGAGAAAGCAATAGAGTGGTATAAAACCTGGGATATATTTAAAGTACATGGCATAGAGTGTTTAGGAATAGCTACTATCACTCTTAATTTAAGGGGATGGACTGAAGGTTTTATAACAATATATGATTAAATTAAGAAAAAGAGGTGTCATCATTTGATGACACCTCTTTTTGAAAGTTTTGCAGTTTATTTAGTTTGGCAGGTTTTGTAAATTTGGCAGATTTTAGTATAAGGATTTATATTTCATCCAGTTTGTTTTGGCCATTTCTTTAAGTTCTGTACCGCGGCCATCAAGGATTGCATTGATCAAGTATTTACTGAAGCCTTTCGCTTGTTGGTAAGCAATTTTAGGAGGCATAGCAAGTTCTTGTTTATCTACGCGAACATTGACGATAACAGGACCATTATGGTTAAGAGCTTCCATAATTTTTTCGTCTACTTCACTAGAATTTTGAATGCTTACACCTTTAATACCAGCCGCTTCTGCAAGTTTACCGAAGTCTGGATTTACAAAGTCCGTAGCATAGTCTAGGTAGCCAGAGGCTTTCATTTCCATGGCGATGAAGCTAAGTTCTTCGTTGTTAAATACAAAGATTTTAACTGGTAAGTTAAGTTGTTTTAATGTTAACATTTCACCCATCATCATTGTGAAACCACCATCACCGGAGAGGGAGATGACTTGACGGTTTGGACATGCATTTTGAGCACCGATGGCATGCATCATAGCATTGGCCATGGAACCATGGTTATAGGAACCTAAGATGCGGCGTTTACCATTTGTTTTTAAGTGACGAGCAGTCCAAATAACTGGAGTACCTACGTCAAAGGTAAAGATGGCATCTTCGGCAGCTAATTTATTAAGACGATTAACAAAGTATTGAGGATGAATTGCTACACCATCTGGTTCAGCCGCAGCATAGCTATCCAAATTCTCTCTGAATTTTGTATATTCCTTACGTATTGTATCAATAAATTCAGTATTTTCACGTTGACCTACGAGAGGTAACAACTCTTTTAATGTATCTTTTACTGTACCAATAATCCCTTGTGTAAGAGGTACACGGCGACCTAACGCACTAGGATCTCTATCAACTTGAATTACTTTTGCATTTTCCGGATAGAATGGACGGTAAGGGAAGTCTGTACCAAGCATAATGAGTGTATCGCAGTGCTCAATAGCACGATAACCAGATGTATAGCCTAATAGGCCTGTCATACCTACATCATATGGGTTATCCCATTCAACCCATTCTTTACCTCTGAAGGCATGTACTACAGGAGCTTGTAAGCGTTTTGCTAATTCTACGACCTCATCATGTGCACCTTCACAACCTGCACCACAGAAGAGGGTAATGCGTTCACCTTTTTCTAAATGAGCAGCCATTTCTTCGATATCTTCACGTTGTGGAACGATATGAGGTAAGCGAGGGTGATGCCATACTGGTAATTCATCAATTTCTGTTTCCATTACTGCTACATCCCAGGAAGGACGATAACAGCAACATCTTGATTACCAACTGCTGCATTCATAGCACGGAAAAGAATTTCCGGCATTTGTTTTGGATTAGAAACAAGTTCACAGAAACAAGAACATTCTTTGAATAAGTTTTCTGGATGTGTTTCTTGGAAGTAATTTAAGCCTACTTCGGATTGTGGAATATGAGACGCAATAGCCAATACTGGAACACGATTGCGATGACAATCGAAGAGACCATTGATCAAATGTAAATTACCAGGACCAGAACTACCTGCACAAACTGTAAGTTTTCCAGTTAAAGAAGCTTCTGCACCTGCAGCAAAGGCTGCTGTTTCTTCATGTCTAACATGTTCAAAAGCAATCTTACCATTGCGACGTAAACTATCGTTTACAGAATTTAAACTATCGCCAGTGATACCATAAATGCGTTCGATACCTGCATTGGCTAAGACTTCTATAAGTACATCAGAAATTCGTTTTTTTGCCATATTATCACCTATATTTAATAACTAATATCAATTAAGTATAATTGTAAAAACCATATATATTATATTAGACCTCTTTGTAGTGTAATTATGTGATAAAAGTTACTATTTAATGTATACATAGTTTATACATGTTTATATTGTTATTATAATATATTTTCAATCTAATAAAAATAGAAATATAATAATAGTTATTTTATTCCAGGTTATATATTTAATATCTTTTCTCAATACAAAACTCTTATTGTTGCATAACGTTAATAAAAGTGTTACTATTAATTCAGAAACAAAATAGATGAGTCTTTGGGGATAGGTGAAATTCCTTACCGGCGGTATAGTCCGCGAACCTTTTAGGTATGAATCGGTGTAATTCCGATACCGACAGTACAGTCTGGATGAGAAAAGACGAGGCACATTTGACGTGCGTATTTATGATTACCCAAGGACTATGTATATAGTCCTTTTTTTATTGAGGTGATATGGTGGATGACGTAGCATATATGAAACGCGCCATTGCACTGGCAAAATTAGCCACAGGTCACACTTCGCCAAATCCTTTGGTGGGTGCCGTAGTGGTTAAAGACAATACAATAATCGGTGAAGGTTATCATCATAAGGCTGGTACAGCTCATGCTGAGGTTCATGCCTTAAACCAAGCTGGTGATAATGCTAAAGGTGCTACTTTATATGTAACCTTAGAGCCATGCTCTCATTATGGTAAAACTCCACCTTGTGCGCTGCGTATTATCGAGGCTGGCATAGCTAAGGTCGTTGTAGGTAGTACAGATCCTAATCCACTAGTATCGGGAAAGGGTATGGATTTACTCCGTGAAGCAGGCATAGAGGTTGTTTGCCCCGTATGTAGTGAGGAATGTGCTGAACTAAATGAGCATTTCTTTACATATATACAGACAGGTAAACCTTTTGTAACTATTAAAAGTGCTATGTCCCTTGATGGTAAGATTGCCACTTTTACCGGTCAATCTCAATGGATTACGAATGAGTCCTCCCGCCGAGATGGACATATACTGCGTGCTACTCATGATGCCATGCTCGTTGGCATTGGTACAATTTTGGCAGATAATCCTCAATTAAACTGTCGTTTAACTGATACTGAATTATCAGAGGCTTTATTAGATACAAGCATACTTGATGAACCGATTCATGTTCATCAGCCTGATGTAATCATCTTAGATAGTCTAGGTAGAACACCTACACAAGTCGTGTATTTGAAGTAGATACTCGCAAGGTACATATATTTGTATCGAAAGGCTGTCCTAAAGAACGAATACAGGCACTAGAACAAGCCGGTGCTCTTGTTACCGTTGTCGAATCAGTTGCTACTCGTAAAAGTAAAAGTACAGATATCGTAATAGATATTAAAAAACTATCTATTGATGATATTCTTACGAAGTTGGGCGATTTTGGTTATACTTCAGTGTTAGTTGAAGGTGGTTCTGCCATTATAAGTTCATTTGTAGAAACATTGAACTTTGATAAGGTAGTTACCTATATTGGTAATACAATAATCGGAGGAACAGAGGCTACACCTGCTGTAGGTGGTCGTGGCTTTGAAAGTTTAGAATCTTCTCCACAGTTAACTTTCACAAAAACAACTGTATTAGATAATAACATTCGCATCGAAGCGTATCGTCAAGGAAGGAGGGGCGCTTATGTTCACGGGAATCGTTGAAGAAATAGGCCGTGTAGAAAGCATTAAAAAGGGCCCTAAATCCTTAGCTATTACAATTCGGGGGAATAAAATATTTAGTGATTTAAAAATAGGTGACTCCGTAGCTGTTAATGGTGTATGTTTGACGGCTACAACGATTGGGAATGGCGTATTTACCGCAGATGTAATGCCAGAGTCGATTAAGATGACTACTTTCACAAATTTAAAAGTCCATCAACCAGTCAATTTAGAACGGGCTATGCTCGCTAACGGTAGATTTGGTGGTCACATTGTGGCAGGTCACGTAGATGGAACGGGCCGTATCATTAATCGTGAACAAACAGATAATGCCATTATCTTTACCGTAGAGGCCCCAAAATCCGTCATGGATTACGTTATTTATAAGGGCTCTATTACCATCGATGGTATTAGCCTCACAATTATGCGACGAACGGACAGTAGTTTTTCCGTATCTATCATTCCTCATACCTTGGGCGAAACTATTTTAGGTTCTGCCCATATTGGTACAGAGGTTAATTTAGAAACGGATATTGCTGGTCGATATATTCGTCATTTTATGAATCTCGGTAGTGAACCTACCGAAGAAAAACCTAAGAAATCTATGCAATCCCTCTTAGTAGAGAATGGATTTATATAAAAGTAAGGAGCGTTCCTATGAGCGAACAATTACATTCAATTGAAGAGGTCTTAGAAGACCTTAAAGCTGGTAAACCTGTTATTATTGTTGATGATGAAAGCCGTGAAAACGAAGGCGATCTTATCATCGCTGCAGAGTTTGCTACACAAGAAAATATTAACTTTATGGTTAAATACGCACGTGGTATCGTATGTACACCTATGCGTCGTGAAGCCTTAGAAAAGCTTGGCATTCCTGCAATGGTTGCCAAAAATACAGATAACCATGAAACTGCTTTCACCGTTACTGTTGACCATGTAGATACTACAACAGGCGTATCTCCAGCAGAACGTGCTTATACAATTCAAAAATTATTAGATCCTAATGCTAAACCAGAAGACTTCCGTCGTCCTGGTCACGTATTCCCTCTAGTATATAAAGAGGGTGGCGTTTTAGTACGCCAAGGCCATACAGAAGCATCTATCGACCTTTGTCGCTTAGCAGGCTTACAAGAGGCAGCTGTTATTTGTGAAATTACAAAAGATGATGGCGATATGGCTCGTTTGCCAGATCTATTACAATTTGCTAAAGAACATAATCTTAAAATTGCATCTGTAGCAGAACTTATTGAGTATCGTAAACAACATGAAGATATGGTAGAACTCGGTGCTTGTTCTAAACTACCTACTAAATTTGGTGACTTTAATATCTTTGTATTCAAAAATGATTTAGATCATAAAGAACATTTAGCTATTGTTAAAGGTGATGTACAAAACTGTGACGATGTTCTTGTACGTATTCACTCTGAATGTTTAACAGGTGATGTATTCGGTTCTAAACGTTGTGACTGTGGTGAACAATTAGATAATGCGTTACGTGCCATCGAAAAAGAAGGTAAAGGCGTTGTAGTATACATGCGTCAAGAAGGCCGTGGTATCGGTTTAACAAATAAAATTAAAGCCTATGCTTTACAAGAGCAAGGTTTAGATACTGTAGAGGCAAATGAACAATTAGGCTTCCCTGCAGATATGCGCGAATATTCCTTGGCTGCTCAAATTATCCGTTTCTTAGGTATTAAGAGTATTCGATTGTTGACAAACAATCCAGAAAAACGCCATGGCTTAGAGCATTGGGGGATTGATGTAACTAGCCGGGTACCGCTCATTATTGCAGCCAATAAATTTAATGCAGGGTACTTAAAGACAAAAGAAGAAAAAATGGGTCATATGTTAGAAGACTAATTATTTAGTTCTATTTAACAAATTGCTCGTCACATAAGAATTTCCTTTAAGGAATATAGGAGGTCAACATAATGAAGGTTCAAGAAGGTAATTTATTAGGTAGCGGTAAAAAATTTGCCATTATCGGTTCTCGTTTTAATGAGTTCATTACGTCCAAATTAATTGGTGGTGCTGAAGATTGCTTATTGCGTCACGATGTAAAAGAAGAGGATATCACTGTTATCTGGGTACCAGGTGCTTATGAAATCCCATTGATTGCAAAAAAAGCTGCTTCATCTGGTCGCTTCGATGCGGTTATCTGCGTTGGTGCTGTTATTCGTGGTGCTACAACTCATTATGACTATGTATGTAATGAAGTAGCTAAAGGTATTGCTCATGTTTCCTTAGAAACTGGTGTTCCTGTTATGTTCGGTGTAGTAACTACTGAAAATATTGAACAAGCTATTGAACGTGCTGGTACTAAGGCTGGCAATAAGGGTTACGATTGTGCTATGGGCGCTATTGAAATGGTTAACCTTATCGATCAATTCTAATAATTACATAGTAAACACTCAGTGTCTTATGATGCTGAGTGTTTTTATATTATCGAAAATATGTTCCTTTATCTTGAAAACAGGTTAGACGAACATATATTCTCTATTATTGAAAAGTAAATCTATGACATGATATACTATATAAGCACTATTAAGTGCATATGATGTATTAATTAGAAATAAGGAATGATAGAATGGATTATATAAAACGTTTTACGACCCGCGAAGGGGTCCGTATGTCTTTAGCGGTAACAACAGATACTGTTGAAACAGCTCGCGTACGTCACGATTTGTGGCCTGTAGCAACAGCTGCTTTAGGTCGCGCTATGACTGGAGCTATTTTATTAGCTGGTGATTTTAAAAATCATGAAAATGTAAGTTTGCGTATTAAAGGTGATGGACCTCTAGGCGTAGTTCATGTAGATGCTTTTGCAGATAATACGGTTCGTGGCTATGTGGATGAGCCCCATGTAGATGTACCTTTAAAACGAGCTGGTAAGCTTGATGTAGGTGCTGCTGTTGGTCATAATGGTGAAGTACAAGTTACTCGCTTTACACAATTAGCACAAGATTATACCTCTACAAGTCCAATTCAAAGTGGTGAAGTAGCAGAGGATTTGGCTTACTATTTATATGCTTCTGAACAAGTACCTTCTACTATTAGCTTAGGTGTATTGGTGGATCCAGATTATCATACTGTTGTAGCTGGTGGCTTTATCGTACAAGCTTTACCAGATGCTACAGACGAAGCATTAGCACAAGTAGAAAAGAATATTAACGAACTTGGTCCTATTACAGAATATTTAAAAGCTCATCCAGATGGTAAGGGACTTATGGAACGCGTTCTTGATGGCTTGACTGTAAATGAAGTATATAATGAACCAATTCACTTCCAATGTCGTTGTGGACGGGATCGCTTTGGTGCCGTACTTATGACATTAAGAGAAGAAGATAAACAGGCTATTTTGGAAGATGAAGTAACAGAACTTGTATGCCATTACTGTAATGAAAAGTATCATTTTAGTCGTGAAGAACTTCAAGATATGTTCGAACCAAAAGGTCCTTTACAATAATTACTATTAAGAATTAAATAACCTTTATAAAAATTACAGGCTATATGGTTTTTCCTATAGCCTGTTTTTGTATTCTATGAGAAAATAAAAGATAAGAGTTATTAATATTAGGAGGTCACAATGAGTGCAATTGGCGTAATTGGTGGTACTGGTGTTTATGATCCGTCCATCTTTGAAAATATTCATGAAGAATCCTTAATGACACCATATGGTGAAATAGATTATGTACAAGGTACATACCATGGGAAAACAGTAATCTTTGTTGCTCGTCACGGCAAAGATCATACAATTCCTCCACATAAAATTAACTATCGTGCTAATATTTGGGGCCTCAAAAAATTAGGCGTTACATTTATTATCTCTACGACAGCTGTAGGCTCTTTAAATGAAAACTTCAAGCCTGGTCATTTTGTTTTGACTGATCAATTCTTAGATTTTACTAAAAACCGCATCACTACATTCTATGAAGGTGGTGACCGTCCAGTAGCACATCTTGATGTAACAAATCCTTATTGTCCAGAACTACGTGATATTCTTCAAAAGGTTGGTACTGAACAAGGTTTGTCTGTTCATAATGGTGGTACTTATGTATGTACAGAAGGTCCGCGCTTTGAAACACCAGCGGAAATTAAAATGTTCCACATGCTTGGTGGGGATACAGTAGGCATGACAAATGTACCTGAAGTAAATTTAGCTAATGAAGCTGAAATGGCATATGCTACGATTTCTATGATTACCAACTATGCTGCAGGTATTTCTGAATCTGCTCTAACACATAGTGAAGTGGTAGAAATGATGGGCGACATGGCAGCTCAGCTTAAAGCTCTCATTTTAGGTGCTATTGATGTAATCGATGTAGATGCTCGTTATGATGCGCATAATCGCATGCATGAATATGGTGGTTTTAAATTATAATCCATTCATAGAAAACAATAGTTCATCGAAGGAGATGCTATGATTAATATTGAATGGCGTAAAGATACGCTAGTATTATTAGATCAAACTAAATTACCAACAGAGATTTCCTATGTGCACTGTACTGATTGGCGCCAAGTAGCTGAGGCTATTAAGATGCTTCGCGTTCGTGGGGCTCCAGCTATCGGTGTAGCAGCTAGCTATGGTTTAATCTTAGCGGCTATGGAAGCAGGTCGCCAAGAGGCTCCATTTAGTGAGCAATTAACGAGCTTATATGACTTTAGTGAAACATTTAAAAGAAACGCGTCCTACAGCAATTAACTTGGCATGGGCTGTAGATCGTGTTATGTCTCTTGTAAAAGCTAATGTGGCAAGTATGTCCTCTATGAGTGAAGTAGTAGATCTTATTACTAAAGAGGCTATTATCATTCACGAAGAAGACGTATCTTTGAACCGTCGTATGGCCGAAGCAGGGGCTACATTATTTGAAGGTAAGAAAGAATATTCGCATTCTAACCCATTGCAATGCTGGTGCACTAGCTACTGGTGGTCTAGGTACTGCACTTGGTGTTGTCCGTAAGCTCCATGAAAATGGTCAATTGGAACGAGTATATGCGGATGAAACACGACCATTATTACAAGGTGCTAGACTTACTGCATTTGAGCTACATGAGGATGGTATTCCTGTAACATTAGAAACAGATAATATGGCTGCTTATGCGATGCAACATGGCCTTATTGATGCAGTTATCGTAGGCGCAGACCGCATCACTACTAAAGGTGATGTAGCTAATAAAATCGGTACTTATGGTGTGGCTGTGTTAGCTAAATTCCATAACATTCCATTCTATGTGGCGGCACCGTATAGTACATTTGACTTTACCTTAGAAAATGGTAGCGATATTCCTATTGAGATGCGCGATGATTATGAAGTGACATCGTTACATGGTGTTCAAATAGCACCTAATGGTATTGATGTACTAAATCCAGCCTTCGATGTTACACCACATGAGCTAGTGACTGCTATCATTACTGAAGAAGGTGTTTTAAAACCAAACTATGAAGAGTCTATTGATAAGCTACGTCAAATTGTAGAATCTAAATAACAAACAAATCCAATTGGGTTTACTATCAAATCTTTATTTTAACTATATCAACTCATATTAGTAAAAGGAGTTATTATGCAATCTTTAATTAAAGATATTAATTTAGCTGCAGAAGGCCGTAAAAAAATTGATTGGGTTTCTAACTTTATGCCTACATTGAATACATTGGGCGATCGTTTTGAAGCAGAACAAACTTTCAAAGGTCAAACTATTGTTGTAAGTGTTCACTTGGAAGCAAAAACAGCATATTTAGCTACTGTATTAAAACGCGGTGGTGCTGATGTTATCGTAACTGGTTCCAATCCATTATCTACACAAGATGATGTTGCGGCTGGTCTCGTTGATATGGGCCTAACTGTATATGCTTGGTATGATTGTACTGAGGAAGAATATTTCAACTTCCTTAACAAGGCTCTTGATCATAAACCACACATTATTATCGATGATGGTGGTGACTTGGTAAACTTGTTGCACACAACACGCCAAGATGCAAAAGAACGTTTGTTAGGTGGTAGTGAAGAAACTACAACAGGTGTACATCGTCTATATGCATTAGAGAATGCTAAACAATTGACATTCCCTATGATTGCAGTAAACGATTCCTACTGTAAATATCTCTTTGATAACCGTTATGGTACAGGTCAATCCGTTTGGGATGGTATTATGCGTACTACAAACTTAACAGTAACAGGTAAAAACGTGGTTGTTGCTGGTTATGGTTGGTGTGGTAAAGGCGTTGCTATGCGTGCAAAAGGCCTTGGTGCTCATGTATATGTAACTGAAGTAGATCCAATCAAAGCGATTGAAGCTGTATTCGATGGTTTTAAAGTATTGCCTATGATTGAAGCTGCTAAAGTAGGGGATATTTTCTGTACTGTAACAGGTTGTAAAGATGTAATTGTGAAAGAACATTACGAAGTAATGAAAGATAAAGCTATTTTGTGTAATGCTGGTCACTTTGATTGTGAAGTTAACGTAGCTGATCTTACAGAACTTGCAGTAAGTCATGAACGTGTTCGTCAAAACATCGAAGGCTATACTATGGCAGATGGTCGCAAGCTTTACGTATTAGCTGAAGGTCGCTTGTTAACCTTGCAGCTGGTGATGGTCATCCTGCAGAAATTATGGACTTATCCTTTGCTATGCAAGCCCTTGCAGCAGAACATATTTTACATAATGGTAAAGATATGGACCCTAAGGTATATGTATTGCCTCATGAATTAGATGTGGAAATTGCAAAACTTAAATTGAACTCCATGGGTTACGACTTAGATTCTTTAACACAAGAACAAATCGATTACCTAACAAAAGTAAATTAATTAACCAAATATAACCGAGCTATTTTAGCTCGGTTATACCTATGAGGAAGCTTATGTCTGATTTATTGATTACCAATGTAGACGTCTTAACTAATGAGGGCGTTCTCAAGAATCATGCCATTGAAATTGAAAATGGCTTTATTACATCTATTGTAAAGGATAGTGAAGTAGAAAAGGCAAAAGAGTCTGCTAAGGATGTATTAGATGGGAAAGGCCAATTGGCTGCTCCAGGTCTTATTAATACACATACGCACATTGCAATGGGTTTATTTAGAAACTATGCAGATGATCTTGAGCTCATGGACTGGCTAGAAACGGCTATTTGGCCAACTGAGGCAAAGCTTAACGATGATATGTACGTTATGGCACACAACTTGGCATTGCTGAAATGCTGCGTTCTGGTACTACAACCTTTAGCGATATGTATTTCTTTATGAATACTACTGCTGAGGTAGTAAAAGAAACGGGTATTCGCGCTGTACTATCTCGTGGCTTAGCAGGTGTATCCCCAACAGCAGATCAAGCATTAGTTGAAAATGCTGATTTATTCCGCACATGGAATGGCTTTGATAATGACCGTATCAAGGTATTACTTGGACCGCATGCACCATATACTTGTCCAGATGCTATATGGAAAAGGTTATTGCCTTATCTCATGAACTAAATTGTGGCATTCACATGCACTTGTCCGAAACTAAAGGGGAAGTAGAGAATGTTATAAAAGCTACAGGTAAGACACCAATAGCTCATATGCATGACTTAGGTTTTCTGGAATACTACATTAGCTGCACACTGTGTTCATGTTACAGATGAAGATATGGCAATTATGGCTGAAAATAATGTAGCAGTAGCACATAATCCACAATCTAACCTTAAATTAGCAAGTGGTATTGCACCAGTTCCTGAAATGATCGGTAAAGGGTATTACTGTTGGTCTCGGTACAGATGGTTCCGCATCTAATAATAATGCGGACATGCTTGAAGAAGTACGCCTTGCGGCTACCTTACATAAAGCACGTCTCTACGATCCTAAAGCCATTCCTGCACAAGCAGCTTGGCATATGGGCACTGTAGAAGGTGCGAAAGCCCTTGGTTATACAGACCTTGGTGTATTAGCGAAAGGCTATCGTGCAGATATCGTGCTATATGACGTATCTGGTATGCACTGGATGCCTCGTTACAACGATTTAGCGGCACTTGTATACTCTGCAACAGTTCTGATGTAAATACTACAATTGTAGGTGGCAAAGTTCTTATGAAAGACAAAGAATTGCTTACTATTGATGAAGAAAAACTTCGTGCAGAAATCACTAAGGCTCAAGAGTATTTCAGTAACTAATATATTAGTAAAAAACTATAGCTGTAATTGATTAGCTTTTTCTTGTCTAGTGTAGTACTAGTTAGGTTTGTATTTATATAATATAAGTTTGTATGCGAGGTACTGCTATGCTAAAAAGAATACTTCAATACCTTTCACTTTGTATCGCCTTAGTTAGTTTGTTGATATTAGCTGGTTGTAGTAGTAATAGTGCGTCTTCTCAGCCTAAAGGACCTGAAGGGGAATGGATTGCTTACTCAGGCTATACCGTTCAAAATGTAGTGAGTGCTGTTGACACGCCTATTTTTACGATGAATCTTACAGCTCGAAATGATAGTAAGACGATTTATACAGCAGATATGAAAGCTTATAACTATCAATATACGACGCCTGAAAAGAGACCTGTTATTGAATCTACTCAAATGGTAGGGGATATAAAGGAAACTCGTCTAAATTATATTACGGCACTTACACTTGTAATGAGTGCTAACGATATAGTAGGTAATGCAGATAGCTCAAATTCTAATACAATTAAGATGGATATTACTGGCATACCAAATACTGCTCTTATTTATGATTCAAAAACAGATACTATTAAATTTATGGATCAAACCTTTAAACGAGTAAACGAAACGAACAATTTACAAACATTAGCCGATGCGTATAAGAAAGATCTTCAAGTAGCTTCTAATAAATATTTAGAAGAGATTGGCAATGCAGCAAATCCTAAAACAAAGTTTATAACAACCTATAACTTTGATGACTCTATCATTAAAGACAATAAGAAATAATAAATAAAATAAAACCCACTCATAGTATGATATATTCCTTTATTAGATACCTAATAAAAGGGGTACATATCACATGGAGTGGGTTTATTTTGTAATGTTTTACTTTGAATGCTATTTTATTACTTTCACCAAGAACATTGGTACAGGAATATAAAATTCATCTTCTTCGTTGTAAATACGAGGACCTACTGTGGAGTCAATAGTGACGGAGCTAGCACCTAATTTTGTGAGCACTTCTTTATCCCATTGAGGGCGTGTAAAGGATGAAATTTCAAGCATATGATAAATCGTATGGCACCGCTCTTTTAAGTCATTGCTTACATGCTCATGGGCATGATGAACAGATTGTGGTAAGTCATGGTGATTGCGAGCATGTTCCGCATCATAATTGAGGATTAAACCGCCTGGACGAATGATGCGTAACCATTCAGCATAGGCTTTATCTGGATGTGGTAAGTTCCATGTTACATTGCGGGCTACAACGATATCAAAGGTATTGGAGTCAAAGCTGAGATTTTCAGCATCCATGACGGAGAAGGTAGCATCACAATCAAGGGATTCTGCCAGTTGATTTGCTTCGTCTATCATATTAGGCGTAATATCGATGCCGTGTACTGTATGTCCTAGTTGAGAGAGGATAATACTAAAGAAGCCTGCACCACAACCAATGTCTAAAATACGTAAAGAGCGATCAGAATCAAAGATATGACTCGTTAGTTCATCTCTCCATAATTTAAGTTTAGGGCTCTCTAATTCTTTAGCTCGTAAGGTTCCAAAATCGTGAGCTCGATCTGTCCAATAGGATGTAATAAATTCTTTATCATCCTTCATAGGATGATTTTTTTCAAATATATCATTCATTTTTCAGTTCTCCTCATTTTTAATACACTTAATAGTACCATAAAATGAGAATGTACCATACTATAAATATCACACTTACTCCATAAATAATTAATATTGAGTGTGATATAATACATCTATATTTTGTTTTATGAAAGGACAGGATAATGATTTTACAGACGGGACAGCGTACGGATATTCCTGCCTTTTATGGGCAATGGTTAATTAATCGCGTCCGCCAAGGATTTGTAGATGTACGCAATCCCTATAATCCATACATATAACACGATATCCTATCAATCATGAGGTTGTAGATGGTATTGCGTTTTGTACAAAGAATCCGTTGCCTTTCATTCCGCTCTTACATGAAATAAATGATTATAGACAGTATTGGCATATGACTATAACTCCATATGGAGCAGATATAGAGACTAATGTTCCACAAGTGGATTTAGTAATAGACGGATTTAAACATATATCTACAAAACGTAATCCTCAGTCCATGGTGTGGCGTTATGATCCTATTATTTTAACCCACAACTATACAGTTGATTTTCATTTTGAAAGCTTTTATAAAATGGCTAAAGCCCTCGAAGGATATACAGATACGGTAGTTGTAAGTTTCTTAGATATTTTTGATAAGGTAGCTCAGACCTTTCCCGAAGGTTATAGACCGAGTTTAGATATTCAAATGAAGATTATTAAAGAATTAGTATCTATAGCTCATTCTTATCATATGATACTTAAAACCTGTGGAGAAGGGGACATTTTCAAAGAATTAGGTGTTAATACAGAGGGCTGTTTTACGCTAGACTGTTATGAACGTGCTTGGAACGTAAAATTAAAAGCACCGAAACGTACACCAGCTAGACCAGAGTGTAATTGTTATTTACATGGTGATATAGGTGCCTATGATACTTGTAGCCATTTTTGTCGCTATTGTTATGCCAATACAAATCAGGCTGCAGTTCGCCAAAATTGCTTATTACATGATCCGAACTCTAGCTTACTTATTGGAAAACTTTCAAAAACAGCAATTATTAAAGAAAGTGCGGAAAAAAGCTGGATTGTAGATACAAATTACACACAAGATTCTTTATTTTAAGGAGAATTATGACCTGCTTTTACGCCTATAGCGTTGACGTATCGTGTAAAATATAGACAAAAGGGGTTGGGTCACCTCAAGAATATAAGAGAGTTAAACTACTTTTAATTGTTTATGTATTATTACAAGGAGGTGGAGTATGATCACCTATAAGACTGACAGTAAAGCATCATTACAATCATCTGAATCGTCTATGCCAGTACTAGCTATGTGTTATGATTTTGATAAGACTTTAACACCTGATGATATGCAGGCACAAGGCTTTATCCAATCTGTTGGCTATGATGAAGAGCAAATCAAACAGTTCTGGCAAGAATCTAATCAGCTGGCTAAGAAAAATGATATGGATAATAACTTGGCTTATATGTACAAGATGATTCAAGAAGCAGTGGGCCGTTTTTATGTAACTCGAGAAAAGCTTATGGAATATGGGAATCAAGTGGAACTATATGAAGGTGTTCGCACTTGGTTTGAGCGTATTCGTGAATATGGTTTAGAACACGGTGTACGCATTGAACATTACATCATATCGTCTGGTTTAAAAGAGATGATAGAAGGTACTGAAATGGCGAAAGAGGGAGCTTTCACCAAAATCTATGCCAGTGCATTCATGTTCGACGACAAAGGCGTAGCAGTTTGGCCTGCACAAGCCATTAACTATACAAATAAAACACAGTTTTTATTCCGTATTCAAAAAGGAATTTTAGATATCAATGACACAGGTGTTAATGATTATGTTAAGCCTGAAGATCAACGTGTACCGTTTCGCAATATGATATATATTGGAGATAGTGATACAGATATTCCTTGCATGAGCTTGGTTAATGCTAATGGTGGTCATTCTATAGGTGTTTATGATCCTGTTAAGAAGGATAAAGATAAGGTGTATAAGATGATGCGTCATCACCGCATACGTTATTATGCACCTGCAGACTATACAAATGGTTCAAAATTAGATACATTAGTTAAACAAATTATTCGTAAAACCGCAGCCTACGAAGTGTTAGAAGGCGAGTATGTACATTGTAAACACGAAGCAGAGGAGTAACATGGATCAATCTAAATTAACAAGTGAATGGATTCAAGAGTTTAATCGTTTAGGTTCTGAAGGTAAATTAAAACCTACCGTACCATATCATGATTTATTTAACCGTAAAGAGCTAAAAGGATTTCCATTGCATACATTACCTATGTGGACAGTAACATTTCCAACAGGCCATATTACATGCTGTGATCCTTTGGTGACACTACCTAATAAACCGGATACATATATTAGAACGGTAGAACCAGGTACGTACTTGTTGGAAACAAAAATTATTGAAATGGAACCTAATGAATACCGTTATGTAGCAAGCCGCGTTGTTTTTAGTGGTAATGAGCCTGTGAATTATGAATTAGCATTAAAAGGTACAGAAGATTTAACAGATCTTGATGATGGTGAAAGCTACATTGGATTCCCTGTAGATTCTGGTCTTGCTACAGTAGTTGATGCTGAAACGATTGAGACCTACAGAAAGTTTTACGATCAATGGTATACTAACTATCCTGATAAAAATATCTATGATGATTACTACAGTGATTTGTTCCAGTTAAATGCTATGGCATATCCTCAATACCAACGCTCTAAAGGGGACTGGATTAACTTTACAATTCCTGAAACCGAATTGACTGTGCCAATGATTCAATCCGGCTTTGGTGATGGTTTATACCCTGTATACTGGGCTTTTGATAAAGATGGTCAAATTTGCCAATTGATTATGGAATATATTGATTGCAGCGAAGCGTATCAATAATATAATCTAGCGATATATATAGATATATAAAGCTTGATAACTTAATAACATACTAAAAAAGACGCTTAGATTACTAAGCGTCTTTTATATATTTCTATTTAATTGTAAGGCCTAAATGCCAAAAATCCAGTTTACGAATACACGAAGGATACTAAGACCTACAATGATGAAGAAAAATTTAAAAAACCTTCCATAGATTACCTAAATGTTTTAATTGCCAATTAGCTTTACTTACGTTATCACACCAGCACATATAATACCTCCATGAGAGTTAACCTGAGTAATTACATAACTTAGTATGACTAATTTTACAACTTATTTCTTATTTTTCAATATATAATTTTAAAAGAAAAATAGTAAGTTTTTATTAGATATTATAATTTGTTAAGCGTATAAATTTGTTATTTAATTAAAAGAGTTAAATATGATATTATGAAGATTAATAATTATTGAAGTTGTATAATATTATGGAGAGATAATATGAAAAAGATTTATATTAGGATTTAGCTATAGCATTGATGCATGTAATATAACATCTGCAAAAGAATATATTACATTAGAATCCAATTGGTAATACTATCGTCGATGAAAAAGGAGTTGGATACTTGGTCCTATATGATATTGATGTAGATTATATGAAAGGCTGTAAATATATTTGTATATGGATCCTTTTATGAAAATGGTCAAAAACGATATGTAAATTTAAGTTATATAGCTTATTTAGTTTAGAGCTATGAATATGAATTTCTTTACTATAACGAGAAACTTAACTGATTTCCGCAGGAATTTAAAACTTTTAATTAAATGGTACTTTAAACCGCTAATTAATGACTTAGTACAATAACATAGCACATATAATATGATAAATTAATATTAGGACAAAAAGGGGACTACTGGTATCTATATAATAAAACTAATGGCGTTCAAATTATGGGGAATCCGATAAAAGATGGTTGGGATAATATTGAATTTTACTGGTCAAAAAATGATAAGAAAAATTTATTTGAAATACATACTGCCGATGGTTTAATCAAATACGTAACAGATGAGGGAATATTACTAAGTGAAAGTGAAGCTCTAAATCTAATACATACAAATAACTATGAGAAGTCCGGGACTGGTGAAGGAACTGGAATTGGTGGGAATGAAATGGGCGATAGCATTTTTAGTAGAGCACCATCAACTGAGTATGTATTGTTTACAGAAGTAAATAAAAAAGGTAATACATTGTATGGAATGAGAACCAATGAGAATACAATAGTAATTCCGGCAGTATATACATCAATCAAACATTTAGGTAAAAAGTTTGATTACTTTATAGCTTCTGATAAAAATCATAAGTATGGTATTATTGATTCACTAAATACTACAGTTGTTCCTTTTGAATTTGATTCCTATGAAAGATTAAGTGATCGTAGTTTTGTATTAAAGAATAATAAAGGTGTTCAAGTTTTTAATGCGCACTTAGGGATCTTATTTAATCATAGTTATGATAAGGTAGATATATCAAAACCTAATTATGTATTAAACAAGGTGACGACTGCCTCTAAAGGCCAAAGAAAATATGTAATAGATACTAACACAGGCTATGAAGTATTCCAATTGCCAAATTATGATGACGATATTACATCATTTTATAAAGACTTATATGTTTATAAGTCTAATGGTAAATATGGTCTAATGGATTATGAAGGCCACATAGTCGTTGAACCTAAATTTGATAAGGTCACCATAGATGAGCCTTTATTAGCTGCATATATTAAAGAAATAGAATCCTTTGATAAATAATGAGTGCATATCTTGTTATTTTAAAAAAAATTTACATAAACTAGCTTATAGAAATATAGGCTAGTTTACTTTTGTTTTTAAATTACTTCCGATAACGATATATTATCGGAAGTAATTGTATTAAGAAAATTGGGCCTAAATGGCCCAATCTCTTATGTTATCTAGTTTTTTAGCTATTTAAGCTTATTTACGTTTAAATGTATATGGTTCGTATTCTACATCATTATGGCGGTTAGTCCACCAGTTCCAACCAATTCTTGCAAGCTTCCAAGCAATGAAGCCTACGATGATTCCCAATACTAAGCCTGTTAATACATCTGTTGGATAATGTACAAATAGATATACTCTAGAAAATGCTACTATTAATGACCCAAGTAATGCTATAATTCCTAAATATCGCTTCTGAGGCGCTATTTGACTCAAGCCTAGGTAAATAGTCATGGCTGACGCAAATGAACCAAAACTATGGCCTGACGGGAATGAATAACTACTTGCTTTTGGTAATGCTGATTCTAATGGTACTGTTACATTAGGAAAATCTACAAATGGTCTTAATCTAGCTACATGTGGTTTTAAACCTTGGTCACCGATGATGAATACAAATCCTAATGCAATTATTATAGCTACGCCTAATACACGATATTTTTTCTGTAACATCAATAACAAGGCAATTACAATCCATAAGGCACCGCTGCCAGTAATTTTTGAAATAAATGCCATAATAGGTGTTAAAAAACTATATACAAGGTGATCATGTACATAGAAAATCAAAGAGTGATCAAATTGTAAGATTGTGTCCATAGCTTCCTCTTCTATTTTATTAAATGATAATTATTGAGAATGGATGAATGTAGATTATATCCTCAATATTCTGTATTGGATTTCTATATACTTTATACTATGTATATATCACTTTCTCATTTACATCCAAATAATAGCCTAAACTATTTATACATCATGGTCAATAGCTTAGGCTATATTTAATAAAATCTTTAATTATGGTTTCTTTTTATCTGCTTTTTTAGTAGTACCTTCTGGAGGCATTGTTATAATCGTATCTACTGGATCATATACGGATTCAAAGGAATCTGTTTGCGTAACCCAGTTACCATATGTAATGGTTCTATACGTATTCATTGTTAAACCTACATGCCCCTCCTGCACTTCTTTTTCTTTTAATGAAGGATCTACCTTAGTGATAGTCTTGTTAGGAATTTCGCCATAGTCTCCTACAGAAATAGAAACATTTTTAGGCTTATCTTGAGCCGTACCTATAATGTAGATCGTTAATGTTCCGTTGTTCATAACACTAAGGATATAAATAGATTGTTGGTAAGGATTTCTAAACTTAAAGTCTAAATAGCCCCATGCTACAGTGGCATCACGACCAGCTTGAATATATCCTACTGGCTCAAAGTGTGGTGTACGCTCGATAATATTCATACCGGATAGTAAAGCTGTATTAAATATGGTAGAACTTACTTGGCAAATACCACCGCCAATACCTGGAACTAATTTGCCATCAATCATAACAGGTGCATCATCATAGCCAGCCTCTGCAGTACGTTCACCTACAACATCGTTAAAGGAGAACTGTGCACCAGGCTTAATTAGGGTACCGTTTATTTTATCAGATGCTAATTGAATATTATGGGTTCTACTTTCATTACTAGGATCATACTCTGTAGTGTAAGAAGCTAACACAGTATTCAATGGTTTTAAATCGGCATCACTTACTTTTACAGTATTTTGTGTAGTAAATACCATAGATAAGGAGTTAATACTATCACCGGCCTGTAAATCATCTTTTAATTTCTTAAGCGTAGCATCAATATCGATACGCTTACCCTCTTTTGCAGGATGTAATAAAACTTGTCCATTTTCAATGGTAAGGTATGCATCATGTCCTGGCGTATCAATTGTTTTAGCCAATTCACTTAGATAGGTTTTACCTTTTACCTCATCAAGCTTATATTGTGGTTTAAAATGATGACCGTAGAATAAGGCATTAAATCGATTTGAAAGTAGTGTCCACATATCATCTTCATAGCCATATGTAGAAATAGCTTTTACCATAGCATCTGTATCGATTTGGATCCCTAAATCATGATAGGTAGCTTGTTGTTTTTTATTATTGCCCATATCAATAGATATAGTTTGAGGAATTTTACTATTTAACTCTTGTAAGCGAGCCTGTAATTCATTCTTAGGTGTATTAGATAAATCTGTATCATTGTAATATACACCATAAGAAATATTTTCTGTTGGAATGTATGAACAGCCGCTCGTCCCCAAGAGGACAAGCATAGTTCCTACTAAAATATATTTCTTCGTCATTATTTATAAACTCTCCCGAATTAGTTATCATATTCTCTAATTATAGCATATTACGGTCTAATCTATGGTACAATTATATTGATAATTTTAGGGGTAAGGGTGAATTATGTCAGAATCTAAGGAACAACAAAAACATTTCTATTTGCGTAATAATGATGCGCTTATGAATAGTACCAAGTTGTCTATGAAAGCTAAACAAAGTATATTGTTATCTAAGGCTGAGAATACTGTGGATGCTTACGAATCGGATTGGGATGATTTCGTTGATTGGTGTACTTATCAAAAGGTACCTTATTTTCCAGCTACACCAGAAACAATTGTGAATTATATAAATGATCTTGCTGATTATGCTAAGGCAAATACAATCTCTCGTCGTATTAGCGCTATCTCAGAGAATTATAATGCCTCTGGACATCGGGATAATCCATGTATGGCACCAATTGTAAAACAAGCGTTACGAGGGATTAGACGTTTAAAAGGTACATTTCAACAAGGTAAAACACCAGTACTATTAGAGGATATTGAAGATATTTTAGATTGTATGACTAAACTAGATGTACCTGAATTACAGTTATTACGAGATAAGGCCATTCTTTTAATTGGTTTTATGGGTGCTTTTCGTCGTAGTGAAATTGCAGCTATTACAGTAGAACATCTACAGTTTTCTCCACAAGGTGTTGAAATCTTTGTGCCATCCTCAAAAGCCGACCAAGAAGGTCAAGGTGCTGTTGTAGCGATTCCTCATCTATCCGGTTCTCCTCTAGACGCGGTACGTGCTTTACAGCAATGGTTACGTGCCTCTGGTATTACTGAAGGTCCTATATTTAGAGGTTTTACTAAAAATATGTCACTTCGTAAAACAGGCATATCCGATAAAATGATTGCAGAAATTGTGAAGAAATATATTTCTCTCATTGGTCTTGATCCATCTATGTATGGAGCTCATAGTTTACGTCATGGCTTTGCAACAACTGCCGCAGCTTATGGTGTGGAAGAACGTAATATTATGAGACAAACACGTCATCATAGTGTTAACATGGTTCGTCGTTATATTAATGAAGCCAATAAGTTTGTAGATAATCCTATTTCTACAATTTTTGAAAAACGATTTAGATGATAATTATAAATCAGTTGATTAAGATAATATCTATAAATCGTATAATAACATACATTAGATAACAAAAAGCAGCTATCTCAATTGAGTAGCTGCTTTTTCGTGTGGGTTATACCCATATATATTTAGTTTTGAGCCACATAGTCCAAAGCTCTAACTGGACTATCAGAATTATGTGCTGGTACCTTTAATACTGTACCAGGTACAAGTGTACCAGAATCACTGATATTGTTGAGTTCTTTCATGGCATATACCATTTCTCGAACATCCATATCTTTATGAGCTGTGCGAGCTGCAATATCCCACATCGTATCGCCTGCTTGTACCTTTACTTCACGTACTGCATGTGTATTTGTAGCTGTTACAGGATTTGTCATATTATAGCCGAACAAGATTGTTAAGCACATTCCTACCATCATCAATATATTTTTCATCTCATACCTCACATTTACATCGAACATAATATCTGAGAACATTTGTTTGTTTACATGCTTATATTAGCACACGAACGAATGTTCGGTCAAGTGTTTTAGAACAAATGTTTGCAAAAACTTTTAAAATTGCCTATAATAGGTATATAAGATAAGTAATTATCTTATGTTTTTATTATATAGTACGAAATGAGTAAATTTTTCCACATATATATTAATAGTATTTTGACATTACATTGACTATGGAGGTTCATCGTGAGACGCCCTGCTACAGATATTAATACTAAACAGCGCCGTATATTAGATTTTATTAAGGACTCTTTACATAATGAATATCGTTGTCCTACTGTTCGAGAAATCTGTACCCATGTAGGCCTTAGTTCTACTTCTACTGTGCAATCTCATTTGAACGCTCTTGAAAAGTTTGGTTATATTAAACGGGATCCTAATAAAAATCGCGCTATTACAGTACTAGAGGATACAAAACCTTCTATTTCTGTAGATGGTAATGAAACATCAAGTTCTGATAATTTTGAGTTCTTAGGTGCTGGTTTAAAACAAGTTCCTCTTATTGGTACTGTACAAGCTGGTATGCCTATTACAGCGGTAGAAAATTTAGAGTCTACTCTTACATTACCTGTTCAATTAACTGGTGATTCTGACTGCTTCTTACTACGCGTTCAAGGCGAATCCATGATGAATATTGGTATGTATGAAGGTGATATGCTCATCGTACGTCATCAAAATACGGCTAATAATGGTGATGTTGTTGTGGCACGTATCGATGATGAAGCTACAGTAAAACGTTTCTATAAAGAAAATGGTCATATTCGATTGCAACCAGAAAATGATGATTTCGATCCAATCATTGTAGATGATTGTCATATTGAAGGTCTTGTCATTGGTCTTGTACGAGACAGAATATAGAAAAAACCGGCAACTTGGGTTGCCGGTTTTTTATTATACTTAAGACTTGTAAAAAAAAACAGAAGCTATATTAAATAGCTCCTGTTTTTTATTTTATTTTATATATTCTGTTAAAGCTTTATCAATATATGCTGCTTCTTCGGCACTAGGGTCACACATTGGCAAATTAAATACACCAGCAGGTAAACCTATTTTACGGACTGCATATTTAACAGGAATAGGATTTGTAGTAATAAACATAGCTTTTATGATATCCGCTAAGCTTTGATGAATACGAAGTGCTTCGTGATTATGACCTGATTCATAAGCTTGAATCATAGTATTCATATCTTTGCCAGCCACATGGGACACTACGGATACTACACCACAAGCACCTACTGATAACATTGGTAATGTAAGTCCATCATCCCCACTGTATACCATAAAGTCTTCTCCTGGCATTAAGCGTTTGATTTCAGATGCAATCATAAGATTGCCACTAGCTTCCTTAATAGCACATACATGTGGATATTCACTATGTAATTGTGCTAATGTTGTAGGAAAAATTCCTGTTCCAACACGGCTTGGTACATTATATACCATGATTGGAAGCGTAGTAGCCTCTGCAATAGCTTTAAAGTGTAAGTATTGGCCTTGTTGATTTGGCTTATTGTAGTAAGGTACTACAACCAATAAACCATCGATTCCATCAATTTTAGAAACTTCTTTCACAAATTCTACAGAAGATTTTGTGTCATTTGAACCAACGTTAGCAATAATAGAACCTTTATGACCACATTCTTTAGCAATTGCTGTAAATAATGCTAATTTATCCTCTTTAGACATGGATGGATTTTCCCCTGTTGTACCGCATACAACGAGGCCATCAGAGCCATTATCTAACAAATGATTAGCAATAGCTACACTATTTTCTATGTTTAAGGATCCATCATTATTAAATGATGTAATCATAGCCGTTAATACTCGACCAAAGGTTTTCATATCTGTCCTCCCCTTGATAGATTAAAATGCTTGTTTTTCTACCAAGTACTCAGCAATTTGCAACGCATTAAGTGCTGCACCTTTACGAATTTGGTCCCCTACAATCCAGAAATTCATACCTTTGTCATTATATAAGTCTTTACGAATACGGCCGATTTCACAGTCGTTTTGATTAGATGTATATAATGGCATTGGGTAAATTTGTTCTGCAGGATTATCTTTTACTTGTAAACCAGGGAATTTCTCACATGCTGCTTTGAAAGCTTCTACAGAAACTGGTTCTGCTGTTTCTACTAAAACAGATTCAGAGTGGGAACGATACACTGGAACACGTACAGTAGTTGGTACTACTTGAATTGTGTCGTCGTGAAGAATTTTTTGTGTTTCATGAACCATTTTCATTTCTTCTTTTGTGTAATCATTGTCCAAGAACACATCAATTTGTGGCAATAGGTTAAATGCTACAGGATAATGTTTAGGCGCAGAACCTGTTGGTAATAAGTTTGCAGTCATTTCTTCGCCAGCTGTATATTGTCTTACTTGGTTTTCTAGTTCTTCAATACCTTCTTTACCTGCACCGGAAACTGCTTGGTATGTACTTACCACAATGCGTTTAATTGGAGAAATATCATGAAGTGGTTTCAAACCTAAGCTCATAATAATAGTGGAGCAGTTAGGATTCGCAATGATACCTTTATGTTTTAAAATATCTTCTGGATTTACTTCTGGTACTACAAGAGGTACTTCAGGATCCATACGGAATGCACTAGAGTTATCAATAACGATAGCGCCTCTTTTAGCTGCTTCTGGTGCTAATGTTTTAGAAATAGAACCACCTGCAAATAGAGCGATATCAATATTTTCAAAGGATTCAGGCTTTGCTTCCTCTACTACATATGTTTTACCATTAACGGTAAGTTCAGTACCTGCAGAACGAGCAGATGCTAACAATTTTAGATTTTCATATGGGAAATTACGCTCTTCAATAAGTGTAATAAATTCAGCACCTACTGCACCAGTAGCACCAAGAATTGCAACATTAGGTTTTTTCATTACTATATCTCCTTGCTATTATATTATAAATAATGCTCTAAGCCGTATGTTAGACCAGCTTTAGTACTAATTTTTTTACATGCTAATACTACGCCTGGCATAAAGGAAAGACGGCTTAAACTATCGTGACGAATCGTTAATGTTTCATCATAGCCACCAAATAGTACTTCTTGGTGAGCTACGTAACCAGGTAAACGAACGCTGTGAATGGTTACGTCATCAACCTTAGCACCACGAGCACCTGGTAAACTTTCACGAGTTAAATCTTCTGCTGCAGTTGCATTCGCAGCTTGTTTAGCTTCGTTAATTAATTTAGCTGTTAAAATAGATGTACCGGATGGAGCATCATATTTATGGTTATGATGAAGCTCAATAATTTCTACATTAGGGAAATATGGAGCCAATTCTGCAGAAACCTTCATCATCATAACTGCACCAAGAGAGAAATTAGGTGCTACAAGGCAATTGGCATTATTCTTACGACCAATAGCATCTAATTCATCGCGTTGTTCCGCTGTTAAACCAGTAGTACCAATAACTACATGAATGCCTGCGGATAACATCTTTTTAGCATTTTCATAGATGACAGCAGGATTTGTAAAATCTACAATAACATCAGGTTTATTTGTATCAAGTACCTCATCGATGGAGGCATTCATTGTAATTCCTAATTGTTCGATGCCCGCTACGGTGCCTACATCTTGACCTGCCTTAGTAGGATCGATACCACCTACTAATGTTAATTCAGAATCATTATGTACTGCTTTGACTACTTCGCGGCCCATTTTACCGCCAGCGCCATTTACCATTACTCGAATCATATATACCTCCAAAAAAGCCAGTGGATGCATCCACTGGCCTTATAGTTTATATAGCTTATAACTTTTACTAAAAGCTCAATGATAGCACTCCACCAATTCAAATTGATGACAGTCGTCTATCTATTAAATAGACAACCAGAACGATGAGTCGCAATCACCGAACTTCGGCAAGCATCCCTTTTATCATGGATCAATGCATGCCTACTCCTCATGATTACTCTTTATACTCGCACCTCTATCAACATATTCACTTAATACTATTAGTATAAGTAATTATGCGATTTTAGTCAATTAAAATGGTCAATTAGTTCTTTAGCTGCAGCCAATGCAGTGGAAGACATGCCTCGACCAGACATCATAGAAGCAATTTGCGTTACTCGTTCCTCTTCATTAAGTACCGACAATGTTGACACAGTACGGTCATCTTGCTCAATTTTAGCTAAATGGTAATGTTGTTTTGCAATACTTGCTGTTTGAGGTAAATGGGTAATACAAAATACTTGATTAGTCTTAGATAGATGTAGAATTTTCTCAGCAACCTTTAAAGCTATATCTCCACTAATACCAACATCAATTTCATCAAATACCATTGTTTTGAACGTATCACTACGGAAGACAGATTTGAAGGCTAATGCAATCCGAGCTAATTCGCCACCAGAGGCTACCTTGTGAAGCGGTAACAATTGTTCCCCCTTATTGGCAGAAAATAGTAGTTCAATGGAGTTTGCACCTAAAGCTGATAAGCCATCCTCATCCTCTATATGGAACTGTATCTCCCCTTTTGGCATGCCTAGGTCTACTAATTCCTGATGTAGAGCGTTAGCAATAGTCTTTGCATTTTTAAGACGTATATCACGTAAAACTGTTAAAGCTTCTTCTGCTACCTTTTTTGCCTCTTCAAGACGAGCTTCTAATTCGTCTTGTGCAAATACAAGGCCTTCTAGTTCCTCTAAACGAGCTTGAGCCTTTTCTTCGTATGCCAGAATTTCTTCTACAGTTTCACCATATTTTTTCTTTAAGCCGTAAATAGTTGTATCTCTATCTTGGCAATACTTATAGCGTTCTTCGTCATAGCTAATAGTATCTCTATAACGATCTAACGATTGTGCAGCCTCTTCCAGTTGGAAATAAGCAGAATCAACCATTTCAGATACTTCTTTCAGTTCACCATCATATTTTACAAGATCATTAACCTCTACCTTAATGGAGTTGATTGTATCTAGTAATGGTTGGCGACCATTATAAAAGGCATCATAACAAGAACCTAATACCTTATCAATATGTTCAAAACTATCGAGTCGTTTTAATTCCTCTGCAATAGAAACATCTTCACCGATTGTAAGTCCTGCTTCTTCAATCTCATCGATTTGGTATCGTAGCATATCGAGCTCTCGTGCTCGTTCAGACATATTTTCTTGTAAATGATCTACATCTTGTTTAGCTTGCTTATATACTTTATAGGCATCTAAATAGGTCTTGTAAGCCTTCTGTCCCTCTTTATTATAGGTATCTAAATATTCATGATGGGTATCGGCATCTAATAATCGTTGATTACTATATTGACCATGAATATCAGCTAAATATTGACCAATTTCTTTTAATGCTTTTAATGGTATAGGTTGATCATTAGCTAAGATGGTAGATTTACCATTGCGGTTAAATGACCGGGAGAGAATTAACTCTCCTTCCTCAACCATAATATTTTTAGATTCTAATAGCTCTTGTATACTTTGGTGATCGGCAATATCAAATATTCCATCTATAACAAAACTATCTTTACCATGACGAATGAACTCGCTGCTTGCGCGTTCTCCTAAAAGGATACTAAAGGCATCCATTAATATGGATTTCCCTGCCCCAGTTTCGCCGGTAAAGATAGTTATGCCATCATTAAATGAAATATTCATTTGCTCAATCAACGCAAAGTTGCGAATGCTCATTTGCGTTAACATCTATTTAGTCCTTCATTAAATCTTGAATTTTCGCCAAAATTGCTGGAACTTCAGCTTCAGACTTTGCAATTAACAAAATTGTATCATCACCAGCTAATGTACCAATGATTTCGGACCATTTTGCATGGTCAATGGAAAATGCTACGGATTGAGCTGAACCAGGAATTGTATGTAAAACAACTTGATTCAAGCTATGATCTACCTTAATTAGAGAATCTTGGAATAATCGATTGATTCGACTACGAGATAGAACTACATTTTCTTCTGGAGATAATGCATATCGATAGTGTCCATCGCCTGTAGGAATTTTGATTAACATCAATTCCTTAATATCACGAGAAACCGTAGCTTGCGTTACCTCAATACCTTCTTCTAATAAGGCCGCTGCTAATTCCTCCTGAGTTTCAATCGCCTTGGACTGAACGATTTCTTTAATTTTGTTATAGCGATAGCGTTTCATTTTAAACTCCCTTTTTTAAAACTTGCACATAAAAGAGAATAGTATCTTTCTGCTATTATTATACCATATATTCATAATTAATATATGGTATAAATCGCATATCTCATACTAGTTATGCATATTATATTTATATTTAAAAAAACGTTAACATTCTATAGATTGATGGCGTACAAACACATAGCCTATAGGCTTCATCTATTTATACGAAATTAATAATTTAAAACTAGAATAATATGCATGTATAAATAAAAGCCCCTATAAAGGGGCTTTTACATGTTTCTTATGACTTTTATTCATAATGAATAAAGATATATTTCTTTTTATCGTTTTTGCAATATAAATAACTCAGGTGGATTATTTATTTGATTCATTGGATGCCAATGACATACATTATACAATTTCTGTTCTAAATCTGATAAATACGATTTAAGGATCTGCATTTCTTCTAACCCTTCTGTTGTTCCAGGGTAAGCAACAATTGTGATAACTCCAGATTTAGATAATTTCTCTAAACCCTCTTTTATAGCGTCAATTGTTTGATGCGGTTTAGTTATAACTTGATGATCGCCACCTGGTAAATATCCTAGGTTAAAAATCATTAAATCAATTACTTCATCTTTTAACTGATTAACTAATGCACGATCATGGGAGTCATGGATAAATGTTAGGCTCACATCTTCAGCTATATCATTTGACTGCAATAACTCTTGGCTACTATTAATAGCTTTCATTTGGATATCGATGCCATATAAATGACAGCCTTTTCTTGCTCGCTCTGCTAGATACAATAAATCATGGCCATTGCCACATGTTGCATCTACTACAACATTAGCGTGTTTCATTACTCGATCCCAGATTAAATGTTGAAACTGAACAGCATTGTTAATGTTAATCACAAAATCACCCCACTTGAGATTTTAGTATTATAATAACTCGTCACGACGAGAGGCTAATTTTTTAAATAATGTACCAAAGAAACATTGATCTTTAAAACGTACGAATAAGCAATATACTGGATTGGAGCTTATATGTAATGTTTCTTTATTGGTAAACGTATAGTCAAATGTACCATCTATACAGATATGTAATTGAGGCTCTCGTTCTGGCATGGTGATTTGAATTGTATCATGCTCTTCCAATACAAGAGAAACGCCTTGAATAAGATGTGGTGCTACAGGAGTCACAATAATTGATCTATTATCAGGCTTCATAATAGGACCACCTGCAGATAGATTATATCCTGTAGAGCCTGTGGCAGAAGAAATGATCAAGCCATCAGAAGGATACATTTGTGTATGTTGATTATTGATGGACATATTGATACGTGCCATTTTAGCTGGTTCTGCACGGGTAATAACTATTTCATTAATGATAGGTACTAATTCTTCTTCATTACCATTATTGCGGTCAATATACGCATATAAATGTCCACGTTTTTCGATATTATAATCACCCTTGGCAATACGTTTAATATGACTTTGCATTTGGTGAACTTCGATTTGGTTTAAGAAACCCAACTCACCAAGATTAATACCACAAACAGGTACATTGTATGGGTAAATTTGTCGTGCCAAATGGATGATGGTACCATCACCACCAAAACTAAAGGCAATATCTATTTGTTTAAAGATTTCTGGACGACTTAAAATGTGAGTTTCAGGAATCTTAAGTACTCGTGCAGGTGCATCTGATTCGAGATCATCTGGCAAGAATACTTCGATACCTTCATCTTTACAAATATGTGCAGCCATTTTTAAAACTGCCATAATATTGCTTTTCCCCATATTAGGGAAAAATCCGATACGCATAGTAATCTCCTATAATGAATGAGCCTCTGCAACCACTGTATCGATTAAAGTATCATCAATGGTTAAAGCCCCTTCTTCGTACTTTTTAAAATAACCTAAAAACTCAATATTACCTTCCATACCTTTAATTGGTGAGAAAGTTAATCCATGAACATATAATCCACAATCATGAGCAACGTGTAAGATACGATGTAAAACCTCTTTATGGATTTCCGGGTCGCGCACAATACCACCTTTGCCAACATTTTCTTTGCCAGCTTCAAATTGCGGCTTAATTAAAGCAACGAGGGAGCCTGTATCTTTTAACAATGTAGTAGCTACAGGCAATACTTTATCTAAAGAGATAAATGCTACATCTATGGAAATAAAGTCAACCAGTTCACCTAATTGTTCTGGTGTGACAGTGCGAATATTTTGCTTTTCCATGTTGATAACACGTGGGTCTTGACGTAACTTCCAAGCTAATTGATTATAGCCTACATCGATAGCAAATACTTTAGCTGCTCCATTTTGTAGAGCACAATCTGTAAAACCACCAGTGCTGGCACCTATATCGACCATAACAGCGTCTTGTAAATCGATAGGATACGTTTGAATAGCCTTTTCTAACTTTAGTCCACCACGACTAACATAAGGTAAGGTGTTACCCTTTACTACGATATTAGCATCTACAGGAATTTTTGTACCCGCTTTATCAATACGCGTTGTATCCATAAAGATTTGGCCAGCCATTATGGCTGCTTTGGCTTTTTCTCTACTTTCAAAAAGTCCTCGATTAACAAGGAGTATGTCTAAACGTTCTTTACTGCTCATATGACACCATTATAAATATAATAAAATTGAATACATGCTACAAGAATGCCAAGAATTAATCCCCCAAATACCTCTATTGGTGTATGGCCTAATAACTCTTTCAAGGCCTCTTTACGAGTAATGACAACAGGTATGTTTTTCTTTGTAAAATAATCTACAATTTGGTTTAGAATTTGAGCTTGACGACCAGCTTCTAAACGTACGCCAGATGCATCATACATGACTACGATAGAGAATACTAAGGATAGAATAAAAAGATCAGATGCTCCATTTTTTAGATATATAGCCGTGGTTGTAGCGATTACAAAGGATGTATGCGAACTTGGGAAACCACCAGATCCGACTAATCGTTCTGGACGAAATTTACCATGCCGAACTAGTTGCCATACGAATTTGATAGCCTGAGCTGTAAACCAACCCCAAAATGCGGCTTGCGCTATGTAGTTGTGTGCTATTTGTGGTAATATATCAATCATTATTTATACCTTCTACAGGTCGTAATAATTAATTAGTGCGTTCTAAAAGATAATCAATTAGAGCAGCCAGAATAGATGTATCATAGGAAACGGAATTTAGTGCATCATGAGCTTGTTTACCAACTAAGGAAGCTTGATTCTTAGCTTCATCTAAACCTAGTAAAGATACATAGGTAGATTTATGTTGGCGAATATCACTACCAGGTGTTTTTCCTAATTCTTCAATAGTACCAGTTACATCTAGAATATCATCAGTAATTTGGAATAACAATCCCAAACAATTTGCATATTCCATAAGTGCTGTTCTCGTAGCTGTATCTGCATTGCCTAAGATGAGCCCTAATTCTACAGATGCATTAAATAAAGCCCCAGTTTTTCCTCGGTGTAAAACCTTTAACTCCTCTAGTGGTATATGTTTATCTTCACTAAGCATATCGAAGGCTTGACCTCCGACCATACCTTCCGGGCCTGCAGCCGTAGCCACACATTGAATGGCATCAAGTTTTTCCTGCGCTGTAGCCGTCTCATTAGCGGTCATTAATTGAAAGGCATAGGTCAATAAACCGTCACCTGCTAGAATAGCCATACCTTCACCATAAACTTTATGATTTGTTAAATTACCTCTACGATAATCATCATTATCCATGGCTGGTAAATCATCATGTACTAAGGAATATGTATGGATACACTCCATAGCACATAGAAATTCCTTATAATCAGCTGGATCTTTATGAAGCATTTCTAATACAGCTTTAGATAAGATTGGTCGGATTCGTTTGCCACCTTGCATTAAGCTATAACTCATGGATTCATAAAGAGGTTTAAATTCTTGATTTGGGCTACTTAATACCTCACCTAACCATTGTTCAATATGTTGTTTGCTAGACGCTAAATAATCTTTGAACATAGAATCTCCTTATTCGCTGATGCGGACTTCTTCGATAATTTGTTGTACTTCATCTTCAACAGAATCAAGCATTTCTGCACATTCTTTTACTAATGTTAAGCCCTTCTTATATTGCGTTAAAAGCTCAGAGATAGTCATATCACCATCGTCTAATTGTTTAACAATATCCTCTAAGGCTTTATATTTTTTCTCATAACTTTTTAGTGATGCGGCCATCTTTGTGCGCCTCCTTTACCGTAGCAGTAACATACCCATCAGCAAGTGTAACTCGTATATCATCCTTTGGATGTAATTGCGTAACAGACGTAATAGGTTTATCCTTATGTTCAACCTTTGCAAATCCTTTTACCATCATTTGTAATGGATTAAGAGATTCTAATTGTTGAGCTAACAATGCTAGACTATGTTTCTCTGTATTGCATCGTTCTTTTGTAGCATTGGTTAATGACTGTGAAAGCTCTTGTAAATGTGTTTTTTGTTTATGTAGAAATTGTAGAGCTGGAATGCCTAATCTACGATTAAAGAGCAATGTTAAATCGGTACGTTTCTGTTGTAATGTATATCGTATAAACTCATGTAGATACTCTTCTTTTTCTGACAATTGATCTTGTAATGTCGTTATAGGAAGCACTGCCATTTCTGCAGCATGACTAGGCGTTGCACCACGAGCATCTGCAACATAATCACATAAGGTATAATCTGTTTCATGACCTACTGCTGAAATAATTGGCGTATTAGCATTATAAATCGCCTCTACAACAGCTCTATCATTGAAACACCATAATCCTCCATAGATCCACCACCACGACCAACGATGATAACATCTACATCGGGATCAGCATCGGCAGCAGCAATACCTCTTGCAATAACAGGTCCTGCAGTATTGCCTTGGACAGGAACGGAGAATAATTTAAATTGCACTAGTGGGTTACGTCTCTCACTGACATGTAAAATATCATGTAATACAGCACCAGATTGAGATGTAACAATGCCTATGCAACTTGCCATGTACGGAAGACTTTGTTTGTGGCTGTCATCAAAGTATCCTAGGGCCGTTAACTCTCGTTTTAACGCGTCAAATTCAAGCTGTAATGGACTTTTAGACCTATTTGCATATCTGATGCAATAAGATTTAAACGGCCCATTTTATTGTAAAAATTAACAGATGCTTTTACAGTGACTAATAATCCATTTTGAATGGCATTAGCAAGTCCCTTTTGCATTACGGTGCTAGACCACATGGTAACATCAATAGCGGATTCTTCGTCTTTTAACGAGAAATACATATGGCCACTACTATGGCGCTTTGCGTTAATAATGGTACCGCTAACATAGACATTCTTAAGTAGATATTCACGGTCTAAGGTGCGCTTTATAAGATTGTTTAATTGTGTAATGGTTAATACATTCACGATTATCCTCTAGATTCTTGTAAAAAAGCAGCGCCAAAAGCATTGCCAGTGGCATTATCAACAGAAAATTGTGGCTGTGCTACATGTAATGTAAGATGATTACGTCTACAATAATGCTCCATACGTTGACGAAGTAAACTATTGCTCATTACACCACCTACGGCAATTAATGTTCGAACAGGTTTATTTTGTAAATGATAGGTAATCATTTTTTCTAATGCATTTCCTATAGAGGTGAATACAGCTCTCGCCAAATTAGACTTATCTATATCACTCATAGAATTTGTAATTCGTCGCATAGCCGCACTACATGGCCCAGCAAAGCTTATCCAGCCTTCTTTTACAGAAGATGGTAATGGTTCATATTCTGTAGTTTGTAATGCTAATGCCTCTAGATGCTTACCTGCAGGAAATGGCAAACCCATTGCAACACCAATACGATCTACATATTGACCGCCTTGTAAATCCTTAGAGCCCCCAATAATGTGAGACTCAAATATGCCGTCTCCTTTATAATGACAATAGACGAGCTCCGTAGTACCACCAGATAAATGAAGTGCTAAAAATGGATCTTTAGGAATTGTTTTTAGTTCTCGAAGGGCAGCTAATATATGATTTTCTTGATGTGCAAAAACTTGTAAAGGTACATTCATCATATGACTTAGAGATTGACCATACCCTAGCCCTACCATAAAGGCTGGCATATAGGAATTTTCCTCACGTCTAGGAAAACCACTAACACCGATACCACTAATTGGTAGTTGTGGCAATTCAGATATTAACTTAGGCAATGCCTTTGTATGTTGAAAGACCATATTTGATTGTTGTAGTCCTCGCTCACCCTGTTTGACCTCTAATATTTTGCGGGCTTCCCCAACTATTTGAAAGTCGCTATCTATAATGGCACAACTTGTAGTGTAGCAACTAGTATCAATGCCTAAGTAATATCGTTTCATTATTTACTCTTATTATATGCATCTAGAATTGCGTTAATTAATTTATAGGAAGAATCAGAACCAAAATCTTTAGCTAATTGAATAGCTTCATTAATAGCTATAGATGGTTCTAAAGGTTCATCTTCATTTGTCATTTCCCATAAAGCAATACGTAAAATAGCGCGATCAACCTTGTCTAAGTTTTCAACTTTACGTGATTTACAAAATGGCTGTAATGCTGCATCTATACTTTCAGAAGCAGATAATACACCATTTATAATGTTATTCGCATAGGCCTTATCCATAGATTTATGAATATGTCCTTCTGGAAATTGAACATCACTTTGGTCAGCATGAAATTCATTAGCATATAACATTTGAAATGCGTATTGACGTGCTTCACGTCGATTTCGCTTAATTACCATGTGGAGTTGGCTCCTTTTCTTTTACAATACCTTCAATATGAACATCAACCTTAACATGATCAAGATCAAGCATATTCTTTAAGGTTTGTTTGATTTCTAATTGCAATTGTTTGGATAATTCAATAAGATTGTATCCATACAAGGCTTTAATATAAATATTGATTTCAATAAAACCTTTGCGATGTTTAACATTGATACCCGGTAAACTACGTTGACCAAAGGCATGTGTAATGCCCTCTACTAATTCATCGTAAAAGCGAGGGCTTAAAGAATGAATACCTGGAATCGTAGCTAACGTTTTAGTAGCTACATCGATGATGACAGAATCTGCAATATCAATGGTATCCATATCTAATCCATAGTTTAATTGATTGTCTGAACTCATATAGATACCCTCCTAAGACTGTGATGGTGTTACTAAATCATCAAAAATAATGTCTTGTACCACTACATCAATGGTTTGTACCTCAATTTCTGTATAAGAAACTAAAGCTGTTTTGATACGTTCTTGTAAACGTAAGGCCACATCAGGGATACGGTACCCATATTGAATGCAAACATATAAAGTAACAGAAATTGCCCCTTCATCATTAAATGATATCTTAACACCTTCATGATCAGATTTACGTCTAAAGAAGGTATTAACACCATCATTAAAGGTGGAGCTCATATGATGTATACCCTTTGTTTCAAGTGCTGCTATAGTGACAATCGTAGCATATACATCTTCACTAATCTTAATTTTACCCGACTCTAGTTCAGTATTTTTCTTGGTCATACTGGCCTCTTTCAAAAAAAGCACTTGTCCCTATATATAATTACATAGACGACAAGTGCTTACAGTGCAAATGTTAGATATATGGGGAATCAGATTCCATGAAAAGATCTAGCCCCAATACATATCAATAAGTATTAGGCACGTTCGATGTATTGACCTGTACGAGTATCAATACGAAGTACATCATCTACTTCAATGAAGAGAGGTACTTTTACAGTGTAGCCTGTTTCCAATACAGCTGGTTTGTTACCACCAGTAGCAGTATCACCACGGATACCAGGGTCTGTTTCAACTACTCGAAGTTCAACAGCTACAGGTAAATCGATACCGATTACGATACCTTGGAAGAACATGATGGATACTTCCATATTTTCAAGAAGGAAGTTTTTAGCATCACCTAGTTGTTCAAGGTTAAGTTCAACTTGATCGTAAGTTTCGTTATCCATGAATGTGTAAGCGCCATCAGATTCGTATAAGTATTGCATACGACGACGGTCAACATGTGCTTTAGGCACTTTTTCACCAGCATTGAACGTACGTTCTACTACAGAACCAGTTTGCAAGTTTTTCATTTTAGTACGTACGAATGCAGCACCTTTACCTGGTTTAACGTGTTGGAAATCAACTACTTGCCATACATTACCGTCGATTTCAACGGTTACACCTGGACGAAAATCATTACTGGAAATCATCTAACTCTTCTCCTTCTAAATACCTATTTCAATTAACTCTTTTGGACTATGTGTCAACACCTCATAGCCGTCAGATTTGACGATGACACTATCCTCTATTCTCAATCCGATAGTACCTGTAATATAAATACCAGGTTCTACCGTAATGATCATATTTTCTGTAAATACCGTATCGGATTTTGTATTAGCCACTGGTTCTTCGTGAATCTCAAGACCTACGCCATGACCAGTACCGTGATTAAATTCCTTGGTATATCCATGTTCTTTAATATAATCACGACATACTGCATCGAGTTCTTTACCGTAATACCAGCCCGAACAGCAGCTACGCCGCGTTTTTGTGCTTCTAAAACTATACTATACAGCTTTTTTTGTAATTCAGAGGCAGGACCCATTACAATAGTTCTAGTCATATCGGAATGGTAACCTTTATATACGGAGCCAAAGTCGAAGGTAACAAAATCACCTGCTTCAATGACCTTATCACTAGCTACACCATGAGGCATACTAGAACGGTTACCAGAAGCAACGATGTTGCAAAGGAAGGCTCCTCTGATCCACGTTTTAACATTTCTGTTTCTAATATGATGCGCGCTTCGTTTTCTGTCATCCCTACCTTTAATTGTGGTAATAATGCAGCAAAGGCGTCGTCACCAATTTTAGCAGCTTTTCGCAATAATTCTAATTCATCTTCTCGCTTAACTGCTCGAAGTTTAGCAAAATTGATAGATGTAAAATTAAAGCGTTCATCTAATGTATCACATAAGGTTTCATACGTATCTACCGGCATTTGCTTGCCTTCAATACCGAATAAACCTTCGTGAATATGATGCTCATTGAATATATCTACAAGAGTATCCATAACAGAGGATTCATATTGAATGACTGTATAACCTTCACATTGTTTTGTAGCTTGCTCAGTATATCTGAAATCAGTAATCATAAAGGCTTTATCTTGTGTAATGATAGCAAAGCCTGTAGTACCAGTAAAACCAGCAAAATAATGTAAATTTATAGGGCTCATCAAAATGACGCCTGTTAATTCTTGCTCTTTAATATACTGTTGTAGCAGATTTAAACCATTCATAATCATGCTCCTAGTCTATAAAGTACAATTAATCTTACCATAAAATACCTATATTGAATAGAATTTTATGCTATTTTTTGAAAGCCTCTATATCACCAATGGTTAAGTCCTGTATAGAACCAACCTCTTCTATGCCTGTTAAATCTATATGGCCTATAGTTAACCGTTTTAAATATGTAACAGTACCGCCTGCAGCACCAATCATACGTTTTACTTGATGATATTTGCCTTCTTCAATGGTAATATGCAGAGATTGAGAAGATACAACATCAATTAAAGCAGGCTTGCAATGGGTTCCGTCACCTAGTACAATCCCCTCTTTTATACGTTGAATTCCTTCTTCTGTTAACTCACCATCATATTCTACGTAATAAACCTTGGATACATGTTTATTACCATTGATGATTGAGTGTCCCCAAACACCATCATTGGTAAGCAACAGTAATCCTTCTGTATCCTTGTCTAATCTTCCCACAGGAACTACGCCCATTTTAATATATTCAGGTGGCAATAAATCCATTACAACTGGATGCTTTGCATCCTCCACAGCTGTAACATAGCCTTTGGGTTTATGAAATTTTACATAATACTGCTGCTTAGTATTAACAACTTGTCCATCAACCATTATTACATCAGATTCAATATCAACGTGGATATCTTTTTTTGTTGTTATTTCACCATTAATAGTAACTCTTTGATCCTTTAAGAGTTGATGAACTTCTTTTCGACTGCCATAAGCTTTATTAGCTAATAATTTATCGAGTCGCATCATACATGTCCTTGGAGTAATTCAACATGAGCTGTATCATTGAGCAAATTCAAAATATTATGATCGTATTCGCCCATACCATTATAGAAAATACGGTTAATAGCTGTATTACCTTGGCTAAAATTCCAACAATGACTAATAGAAATATCTAATAATTTACATAATAAGGTTCTAATTGTTCCGCCATGACATGCTATTAAAAGAGTCTCTTCCTCATCATTAACATTGAGGAATTCTTCCAGACCAGCCCAGGCACGATCTTGCAAATCTTTAAAGCTTTCGCCATTTGGTACTTTTACAAGATGAGGCCGCAAATACATCTCATCAATAAGGCCGGGCCAACGTGCTTCAATGTCTGAAAATAGCATAGCTTCCCAGTCACCAAAATTAAGCTCTCGCAATCGTTTATCTACTGTGATAGATGTTGTGCGGTCACCTCGAATCGTTTCGGCTGTAACTAAGGCACGACTTAAATCACTAGATAAGATACGGTCAAAGGTAACATCTTTAAGGGCATTACCACATGCTTTAGCTTGATTCAAACCGTTTTCATTGAGGGGAATATCTGTAATACCTTGATATTTCCCCATTTTATTCCAATCAGTTTCACCATGACGCACAATATATAATGTCTTCATAATCTTCCTATACTTTCAAAATATTTGTCAGTTTATCCACCAGTTTAATATTAGTATCATGATCTTTAATAGCAATGCGTACCCAGTGATTAGTTAAACCTACATAGGAGTCACAATTGCGCACAATCATATTATATTTTTTTAGCTCTTCATTAATATAGTTTGCTGTAATTCCTTCTTGATTAACTTGGAACAAAATAAAATTAGCTGAAGGTGGATATACAGTAATTCCTTCTATAGCATCTAATGCATTGTACATAAATGCTCTTTCTTCATTTAATTCTTGTTTTGTTCGCTTAATGTAATCCACATCATTCAAGGCAGCCTTTGTATATGCTTGCGCTAATGTATTTACAGACCAACTAGGGATATATTGCTGTAATTGAGTAATTAATGTTTTGTTAGTAAAAGCAGCACCAATGCGTAAACCAGGTACAGCATAGAATTTTGTGAAGGAATGAACTACGATGATATTATCGAATTCATTTACTAAAGAACGCATAGAATGCTCATTATCTTGTAATGGATCATTTCCAACAAAATCGATAAATGATTCATCTATAACAAGTAAGCTATTGGCATCTTTCAACATGCTCGCTAAAGTGCGAATATGATCTTTATCAAGTAATGTACCATCTGGATTATTAGGATTACCTAAAAATACAATGATGCGACCATCTTGCCCTTTTAGTTCAGCTGCAAAGGTTTCTAAAGCCAAATATGGTACCTCAAAATAAGGTTTTCCATTATCATCTTCCCGAGGTCGATAAAAAATATCACGTACAGGAACATTACTTGCTTCAAGAGCCTCTTTATACTCAGAAAACCCAGGTGCTGGTACAAAAGCACCTGTATATCCAGGTAAACGGCAAATAGCATATAATAGCTCGGCTGCACCATTACCAACTATAATTTGATGTTTATCCATTCCATATGTATCAGCAATAGCATTTAATACATCATCATTGGTAGCATCAGGATAATGAGAAATATAGCGTAATTGTGCATTTAATGCATCTAATCCACGTTGACTAGGTCCAAGGGGATTAATATTAGCGCTAAAGTCGACTACCTCATATGGTTCAATTCGTTGTTCATGGGCAAATTGAAATATATTGCCCCCATGTATCTTAGACATTTAATTCTCTTTCTATTAAATATATTATCGTTTAATATAGGTTAATCCTTCATTTGTGGTCTCTACTGTATCCACATAGGATAGCTCTGGTAACTTACGCATGATTTCTTGCTTACAATCATCGATGCGACCGTAATCTACTGGAAATAGCAGTCCCATAATGGTACCACTATGAGCTATGATTGTACCAACACTGTTATAGTAATTTCCTATATCGTGAAAATCATATAAGTTTGCTTTATACAGTATGCGTTGATTACCAAAAGCACTCAATGTAGCAGCTTGACCAATTAAATTGATATCATGTGTATGTAAGCCTCGTTTAAATAAATCTAATGACTCACGTATAATAGACTCTTTTTCTAAAATTTTAGCTTGTAAATCTACTTGTTGATTAAAGGTAATGGTATCTATACTACCGCCTTCATCAAATACAAGAATTTTCAATGGCGGACACATTCCTAGTGGTTGAGAAATGGTACCCTTAATATAATCAAACTGCGTAACACCTTGATAAAATGAAGCATCTGTAGGTTCTACGGATAAACAGATTTGCTCTAGTTCTTTTAGTGATAAATTATAATCCATAGCTAAAGCAGTAGCCATAGCCGTTACAGAAATATCCGCAGAACTTGAAGCCATCCCTTTACCTTGTATAATGTCAGAACGTACATATACAGGTGGACAAGTTTGATCTTTATTATTTTTCTCTAATAATCGTTGTACTAATTGTCTTGCCAGAGCTGACTTAGGTTGTAATGCACAATAATGTTGTGAAAATGGATGTTTTACATTACTTAATGCGTAGGAGTAACGATTAATAGGACAAGTCACTAAAAATGACTGGCCATTAATAGAACCTTGTAGAAATTCCCCACATGTACCTGGGGCTCTTACATAATAGGTCACATTAAACTCCTTTCGCATTAAACAAAAACAGTAATTGTTTTTACAAAATAATGGATAAATAATTATTAAAACATCGTAGTATTAGAAGCCACAGAAGCAGATAATACAGATAATATAATAATATAAATTAAAAGTAGTAAAACCTCTGTAACTTCAACAACAAATCCGTAAGTATCACCTGTAGTACCACCAAGTTGCTTAACAATATAATGGTTGAGTATACGATTAATAATATAGGTAATAATCATACTTACAATATTAATTTGAAAAATACCTAATGTAGCGTAAACCAATACGCCTAATCCAACAACATAGCCTACATCAGCTATGGAAAAAATGGAATATACGCCATATAAAAGGGTATATAAAATTACACCAATTAGTAATATTACAATAGGCATAAAGAAGGTTGATAGTGTATTGTATGTAATAACATGTTTGGGTGCTAAATTAGCGAATGCAGCCCCCATTCCCTGCTCTCGTGCATAGGGATAGGATCGAATACTCAACACAAGGGACCAACGACTCATTAATGGCATCATAATCAGTGCCATTGGAATAAATTCCGCTGTTGGAATCGCTGTTAATAATTGCCATTTTAAAAGTGTAACAAATACAAAAGCAACAACACCAAAAGAACCTATACGGCTATCTTTCATAATTTCTAACTTACGGTCCCTTTCACGTCCAGAAAATAAACCGTCACTGGTGTCCATTAGGCCATCAGCATGGAGACCACCTGTAATTAAGAATTCCGCTATAACAAGGATTAACATCAATGGTACTAACGGTATAAATGGTGATAATATACCATACAATAATGCTAAAATAAGGCCAATAATTAAGCCTACATAGGGAAAGGCTACAACGGATTTACCAAAATCTTCTACAGACCATTCTGTTTGATTAACGATTTTTAAACGTGTTAGAAACTGTAATGCTATGAAAAAAGGTGTCATTATACATTCATCCCATAAGTAATGGCTGTACTAATTATGATCATTAGTATAGTCGTAAAATACATCATATAAATTGTACGTGTAATGTGGTTACGATTTAATTTTTCAATGGGATCTCCCATGTATTCACGGAAGGTCATTTTTTTGAAATATTGGTTGTATCCACCTAATCGGATATGTAAGGCTCCTGCGACTGGTGCTTCTGCATAACCGCCATTAGGACTTGGATGCTTATGGGCATCACGCAAGCCTATTTGTAGGGCTTTTTTAGCATCAAAGCGTAAAAAGAATGCAGAAATTATTAATAATATAAAGGTAATGCGTGCAGGAATCCAATTGAGCAGATCATCAAAGCGAGCTGCTACTCGTCCAAAGTATAAATATTTTTGGTTCTTATACCCAAGCATAGAGTCCATAGTATTGGCAGTTCTATATAGAATTGCACCCATTGGACCGCCAAGGATAAAGAAGAATAACGGAGCAATAATTCCATCCACTGTGTTTTCAGCAATGGTTTCTACTGTAGCTCGTGTAATTTCACTTTCATCTAATTCTTCTGTATCGCGACCTACAATCCAAGATAATCGTTTGCGTGCCTCTACAATATTATCTTGTTTAATTAATTGGCTAATAGTAAAGCCTGCACCAGCTAGTGAACGTGGAGATATAGCAATATATAAAATAATTACTTCAAGAGCATATTCTACCCATTCATCAACTACGCCACCAAGCCATAGTATTAAAGACACTATAATATATACAGAAACGAGGATTAAGCCAACTGCAATACCACCGTACCATAATTTTTTAGTATCGTTATCAGTATCTTTATAGAGAACAGCCTCAAAAAAGGATATGATGCGACCAATAATAGCTACAGGATGGTATTTACTATTAGGATCTCCAATGAGTAAATCTAATAAAAATGCTAAGACTGGTATACATACAAAGCTATACTTTGTAAACCAATGCAAGATTGTTAAATGTTCCATATATCTCCCCTATTACCCCAAGGTAGACATAATATAATCCATATCTAAGTGTTCCTCTACAATATCAGCTAATCGATTATAAGCTGCATTCTTGTGTTCGAAATAATGGAATACTACATCTAATGGTTCTAACCCCTTACGTTCACGCAACTGATTGATAATAAAGCGTCTAAATTCATCATTATCAAACACACCATGAATATATGTCCCCATTACTTGGTGATTACCATCGATAAAACCATCGACTACATTAACGGCTTCTTCACTGCGACTTGTAATGGTGAAACAACGGCGCACACTATCTACTAATGGTGTAGTATCACCCATATGGATTTCATAGCCTACTAGTTTTTCACCTGTAAATGTACCATTTAAAAATTGAAGATTTGAAACATTGAATTCTACTTGATGTGTTGTTTTTTGATCCTTCATAGTCGTAGAAGAATCGACTAAACCAAGACCTTCAATTTCTTCAATATCTCCTTCCATATGATGCGGATCATAAATCGTTTTACCCAACATTTGATTGCCCCCACATACACCAATAACAGGTGTACCTTGGTCAGCAAGTTTTTTTATTTCATCGGCAAAACCAGAGTTACGAAGATATGTAAGATCTGCTAGTGTATTTTTGGAGCCCGGTAAAATGATTAAGTCAGGATTGCCAATAACATCGCCAGGGCCGACGAATCGAACAGATACATCTGGTTCATAATTTAATGCATCAAAGTCAGTAAAGTTAGAAATTTTAGGTGTTTGCATAACCACTACTTGAATTTCTTTAGCACCACTATTGCGTTTGTTTTCCAGTGCAACAGAGTCTTCTTCATCAATATCAAGGTTTTCAATGGCAGGAATGACACCAACTACCTTTTTTCCTGTTTTTTCTTCAATGAAGGTAAGGGCAGGTTCTAATAGTTTAATATCACCACGGAATTTATTGATAACAATACCTTTAATAAGATCTCGTTCTTCTGGTTCGAGCAATTCTAATGTACCCACAATAGATGCAATAGCACCACCACGATCGATATCAGCAATGAGATATACAGGTGCTTTCGTCATCTTAGCAATGCGCATATTTACGATATCATTAGCCTTGAGATTCACTTCTGCAGGGCTACCTGCACCTTCAATAACCATCATATCGAAATTGGAATCTAAGAAATCGATAGATTCTTTTACCTTATCAAGAGCGGTTAAGGAATATTTTGTATGGTATTCTTTAGCACTATAAACGCCCACAGGTTTACCCATCAATACAACTTGAGAAGATTGATTACCTGTAGGTTTTAATAACACAGGGTTCATTTGTACAATTGGATCTATGCCAGCAGCCTCAGCTTGCGCTACTTGAGCACGGCCAATTTCATCGCCCCATTTTGTCACATAAGAATTGAGGGCCATATTTTGAGCTTTAAAGGGAACAGTTTTAAAACCTCTTCTATAAAAGATACGGCATAATGCAGTACATAAAATACTTTTGCCTACATTGGAACTTGTTCCTTGGAACATAATTTTCTTAGCCATTTATATGAACCTCCTGGGATTTTAATTCAATGGTAACGCCACTAATCGTTAAGTATAATTTGTCAGCCTCAGTTGCTACTGTTCGATTGACGCGGCCTGCAATATCTCTAAAATATCTTGCTAGCTTATTATCTGGTACAATACCAAGACCAATTTCATTAGTTACAAATATAACTATTTTATCATCACTTACTTTAATTAGATTTAATAATGCTTCTAATTCTGAAAGTACAGTATCTTCTAACCGATTTGCATCTTGTTGGCCTTGTATTGACCCATGAGCCATCATATGATTTGTTGTAAACATGGTTAAGCAGTCTATGAGTATTACATCCGCTACACTACTAATATGTTGCCACTCTTCGGCCAAATATAATGGTATTTCAAAATTCGTCCATATATTACCACGTCGCTCTTGATGTTTCTTTATACGATCAACCATTTCATCATCAAAAGCTTGTCCTGTTGCCACATAAGCTTTTCGACCTTCTGTGGCAAGGGCTAAACGTTCTGCAAATTCACTTTTTCCACTTCGTGCCCCACCGGAACACAATATAATTTGTGATTTCATAATGCACCTATACAAGAATTTATAATTTCAGTATCATTATAAGTATAACAAAGGAGCGATACTATGGAAATTATGAATATGAAACTAAAAATGATGGCTACTTTATGGGATAATACCTATCGTGTTGCCATCGACGATGGACAAGGTAAATATATTGGCACTGCACGTGTAGTTGTAAATGTTCCACTACCACCAGAAATGTTACCAGAAAATGCACCTCAAGTAGAACCACAGTTATTGGTTTTAGTAGAAGATTTTGATTTCGAAGCTGATAAGATTATAAACTTCGAAACAACACTTTCTGATCTATTGAGAGAAAAATTCCGTTATGAAATTCCTCATATTTTCTTCTACTATCCAAGTCCTCACGATGTTTTAAATCAAACGATTTCACAATAAGGTCTATAACGAGCAAAAAGCTATGTAAAATACATAGCTTTTTTTATTTATTCAGCTCCAAGTTCCTCTTCTACACGACACATAATAAAGCAAAGGTCGGATAGACGGTTTAAATATTTTAAATTAGATTCGTGAACGCTTTCACCAGCATCTAATACACGCCATAAATCACGTTCAGCACGTCGAGTAATCGTTCTCGCTACGTGTAAATAAGCTGAAGATTGTTTTTCACCAGGAATCACAAAACTAGATAATGGTTCTAGCTTTTCATCGAAGCGATCGATGACTTTTTCCAAATGTTTTACATGTTGCTCAGTAATTACTGGAGCCGCATTTAGACTAGCAATATCGGCCATTAATGTCCATAAATTGCGCTCAATATCATATAATTCCGCTGCAACACGAGGATTTTCAGCATAGGAGCGAGCCAAACCTAAGAAAGCTTGTAATTCATCGATTGTACCATAAGCTTCTACGCGTAAAGATGACTTCTGTACACGTTCACCTGTGTATAAACCAGTTGTACCAGCATCACCTGTTTTTGTATAAACACTACTTGCCATATTATTACCTCCTATAGATATACATGGATGTAGAAATAAAAGCTAAATGATCTCAACCTAGAGATTATTTGTATTCTGGGAACCAAAGGCTAACTTCACGAGCAGCAGCTTCTGGAGAATCAGAAGCATGTACTACATTAGCGTCCATTGTTAAGGCATAGTCACCACGAATACTACCAGGGGCAGCATCTACAGGATTTGTGGCACCGTTTAAAGCACGTACGGATACGATGGCATTGTCTCCGGCCAATACGAAAGCAAGAACTGGTCCAGATGTGATGAAATCAACTAATTCACCGAAAAATGGTTTTTCTTTGTGTTCAGCATAATGCTCTTCCGCTAATTCACGAGGTACTTGTAAAAGTTTTAACGCTTTAATGACAAGACCTTTACGTTCATAACGGCTAATAATTTCACCACTTAATTGACGCTTAACTGCATCTGGTTTTATTAAAACTAATGTTTCTTGCATGATATCCTCCTGTAGATATTAATTAAAATAATGCTTTTTCTTTATATTTAGGATTCATTGCTTGTTGTTTCAATTTTGCAATACGTTCCTCTGTACGAGGATGTGTACTAAAAAGATTGCTCAAGCTTTCACCAATACCAACCATCGGGTTGATGATAAACATATGGGCTGTTGCATTACTTGCATTTGGCAATGCACCATGTTTTGAATAGTAGTCAATTTTTGCAAGGGCTGATGCCAAAGCTAAAGGGTTGCGGCACATCTCTCCGCCCCCCTCATCAGCTAAGAATTCTCTGGCACGAGAAATGCTCATCTGAATAAGTCCTGCTGCGATAGGAGCAATAATTATGGCACCTATTAATGCTAAAGGATTAGAACCTTCTCGATCATCGGAGCGTCCAAAGATTGCAGAAAATTGTAGAACCTGAGCAATCATAGAAATTGCGCCTGCCATCATAGCAGCAATAGTACTGATCAATGTATCACGATGCTTAACATGGGTTAATTCATGTCCTAAAACACCTTCTAGCTCGTCGTCTGTTAATAGTCGCTGGATACCTTCTGTAACAGCAACTGCTGCATGACTCGGATTTCTACCTGTAGCAAATGCATTAGGTACATCACTAGGGATGATATATACCTTTGGCATTGGTAATTTACCATTTTTAGCCAATCGTTCTACCATACCATATAATTTAGGGTTAGATTGTGCAGTAACTTGTTGTGCGTTATATTGTGCTAAAACAATTTTATCGCTAAACCAATAGGACATAAAATTCATGCCCATGGATATAACGAACATAATCATCATACCACTTCTACCACCAATCATATCACCTAAGACCACTAAAATGGCCGTCAAAGTCGCTAATAAAAGCGTTGTTTTCATATTGTTCATAGTTTCCTCCAATTATAGTTATGGACTATGCCTAACACTATAATTATACCACAAACTAAATAATTGATGCTCCTTTACTATCGGCTTCTAAGCAATATGTTCTATTTTCAATTCCATTAGATGTAAATACAGCACCCATAGCATCTGCCACAGCTTGTACGTGGGCTTTATCTACATAGGCAATTAGAGTGGATCCAGATCCACTAATAGTTGCACCATATGCGCCAGCAGCTTTAGCTGCTTCAAAGGCTACATCACAATGTGGTATTAATGTTTTACGATATGGTACATGCAAATTATCATCTAATGCAACAGATAAATTGCTTAATTGATGTGTAATCAAACTGGTTACAAATAAAGATGCATGGCTCACATTTTGCACAGCCTCTTTAAATGGTACATGATTAGGTAACACAGAACGAGCGTATTCTGTAGAAACCATGACCTCAGGTACGACTACGGCAAAATGCAATTCAGATGGAATAGAGATAACTGTATTTAATACCTTTGTTTTTAAGCCTGTAGCACAGCATAAATTACCGAAAATGGCAGGTGCCACATTATCTGGATGACCTTCCATACGGTTTGCAATGACTAACAATTCCTCTTTTGAAAGTGGATGATTAACTAACGCGTTAGCCAATAATAAGCCGCCTACAATTGCTGTACTACTACTACCGAGCCCACGAGATGGAGGAATTAAAGTTTCAGACATAATATGTCCATATTGGATTGGTTCTTGCACAGTAGCAAAAACTTGATCCATTGCAAAGCCAATAAGATTTTTTTTAGGATCTTCAGCACGTAAAATGTCTGCGCCAAAACCTTCAAAAGTATAGGTGTATTCTGTAGCTTTTACATCAGGTGTAAAGCTAAAAATATTGTATAATTTGAGTGCCAAACCTAAGCAATCAAAACCAGGTCCACAGTTAGCACTAGTGGCTGGTACTTGTACGCGAACAGTGTTCATAGCTTAATCTTCCATAATACGAATTACACTATTAACAGACTTAACGGAACGCAAGCTGTTAAAGGAATCGATAAGATTTAAAATATAAGATCTAGGACATTTAGATGTTACAATCGCTAATACAGCAGTTTCTGGATCCATATTTCTTTGAACGATGGATAAAACAGAAATCTTTTGTTCTGCTAATTTTGCAGAAATTTTTGCTAATACACCTGTTTTATTATCTACTTCCAAACGTAAGTAATAGCTAGATTGAATCTTACCAGGTGAGTAAATATTTTTTTGATCATAATAGAATGGCTTCAAACGACCTGTTTCGTTGTATGAAACATTTTTAGCCACTTCCATAATATCGGATACTACAGAGCTACCTGTAGGTAAGCTACCAGCACCACGACCGTATAGCATTACATCATCAATACCATTACCTTTTACATAAATCGCATTATAAGAACCGCGAACAGATGCTAAGGGATGTGTGGTAGGAATAAATGCTGGGTATACATTTAGAGATAAACCTTGACTAGTTTCTTTTGCAATACCTAATAGCTTGATGTTATAACCAAATTCTTTACCAAATTTAATATCTTCCGTATCAATGCAAGTAATACCTTCTACGGATACATCTTCAAAGAAAATGCGACGATTGAAACTAATAGATGCAAGAATAGCAAGTTTACGTGCCGCATCTAGACCTTCAACGTCTGCTGTAGGATCGGCCTCAGCATAACCAAGATCTTGCGCTTCCTTTAGTACGTCTTGATAGCTTAAACCTTCTTCAGACATTTTAGTTAAAATAAAGTTTGTAGTACCATTCATAATACCGATTAGCTCTGTAATACGGTTGCCAGCTAAGGACTCATATAATGTACGGATAATTGGAATCCCACCTAATACAGATGCTTCAAAGCGTAAATCTACGCCGTTTTTGCTAGCTAAGTCTAATAGATATGGGCCGGATTCTGCTAACAAATCTTTATTTGCAGTTACTACATTTTTTTTAGCCTTTAAAGCGCCTTCTACACAATCTTTAGCAAAGGTTGTACCACCCATTAATTCCACAACCATTTGAATGGACTCATCTTTTAGTACTTCATCAATATCTGTTACATATTGAGCTGTTTCAGGCAATGTAATATCGCTATATTTATCAGGATTACGTACAAAGATTTTAGAAATTTCAACATTAACACCTGTGCGATTTCTAATTAACTCAGCATTATCTTGCAATAAATTAAATGTACCTTGTGCAACAGTACCAAAACCTAATAACGCAATTTTTATAGTGGTCATAATTGTCCTACTCTCTTAATTAGCCTATGCTTGGCCTAAAATTTCTACTTTAATAATGCCCTTCATAGAGCGAATATCTAATAATAAATCTTCTAATGAACCTTGTAAGTCTTTAGTTTCAAAGGAAATGCTGCTATTAGCTATACCTTGTAGTGGAATGTCTTGATTGATAGTCAATATACTACCATTGCGTTCTGCAATTGCTTTTAACACACTAGATAACATACCTGATTCATTAGACATTGAAACATAAATGCTTACAATTTTACCTTGAGCAATTTCAAAAAATGGGAATACATAATCTTTATACTTATAGTATGCAGAACGACTCAAATCCATCTTTTCCACTGCTTCATTAATAGTTTTAACCTCACCTAGTTTCAAAATTTCTTTTACCTTAATCGTCTTTTTTATCGCTTCTGGTAAAATATCTTCTTGTACCAGATAAAACTTATCTTTTTTTGGTTTAGTCATAGAACACACACTCCCTTATTGTTCTGTTGAAGTTTCTTGGGCTACAAATTGACGCCCATATAATGTTAACACCGCATACATGCCGACAAAAAATGGCAAATACTCTGCCATAACGCGCCATGCTACAGCAACAATACCAACCGTTCCATTAGGGACAAAGGTACTAAACAATACTACAAATAGTCCTTCTGCAATCCCTGTTCCCCCTGGTGTTGGTGCAAAATATAAAATAAGATTCAATAGAATCATTCGATCTAATATATCAATGATCGGAATATCTGGTGTAAAAGCATACATTAATGCTGGCGCAATACAGTATAAGGATAATAGACTCAACCCAGATTCAATAAATACAATAAACGATTGAATTGGTTGTTTATATAGTAATCCTAAACCTTGATTTAATGTTTCTAATTTAGAAAGCCAATCTTTCGTTTTATGAGCTTTAAACCGTTGCGCTAAGTTATATACAAATTGACGCATATATTTAGTTTGTAAGATATAAGTACCTACCAGCATTGCAATGACAGATATTACTGCAAAAATCAATAGCATATCTCTTGAAATATATGGAATTTCAATAGCATCTCTTAAGAATACGAAGGGTAACATAATAACAAGGAACATAATAGAAAATACGGTACGTATTAACACAATAGGAGTCCCTTTAGATATTGGCACACCATAACTCCGTAATACTAATACTTGAGCAACAGCACCCCCACTAGCACCAGGGGTTAACATAGCCATGAAATAATTACTAAAGATTACACGAAGTACAGCCTTTATAGATAACTTATATCCTCCGATTTTTACGAGTCTTTGTAACCGTAAACCATCAAAATACATGCCTACTGTTAAGGCCACTAAAGCCAATAATAAAGAAATACTATTAAATGATGAAATTGTTTTTAATGCATCTAGATCAATAGTGTAGTAAATGATACCAATTGACACAGCCAATAGTAAGAGAAACATAAAAATGCCTCTCTTCATCATTTTACTCATATCAAATCTCCATAATTAATTAGCTCAATATTATGTTGTCTAATATATAAATGCGTATGGTTGGAACATACAGCTTGTAATTCATCTTCCCAATGATAGCCCCATTTATATTGATTTCCAAGAAGCGTATTATTTAAACCTGGATGAATCATCAATTCATGAGTACCCGATTTTTTAGATACGGATTTTAATATACCCATTAAGTTTTTTTGGTTAATGTGTCCCCCATTTACCATACCCCAAAAGTATTGAGTTGAATACATGCCATTATCACGTATTGTAGGACGTGCTTTTGCAGCCACAGTGGATAACCCCACCTTACCTAACAATCGCACCGGAGAATACATATAATTGACAAATAAAGAAGATTCATCTGGAATGCGTATAGCATTAATACTATACTGTTTAGCTTGCTCTATTACGATTGGTAGTACCGTCGGTAATACATGCATATGTTGATGACCATCAATATGCGTTACATGTAAACCAGATTCCATAATACGTTCCATTTGAGCGTGAATTTCTTTGCGCAATTCACTATAATTAATCTTTCCAGTATAAATTCGCTTCATAAAATCGATATATGTTTCTGGAAATACGCCTTCAGAGGTTAGCAGCGATGGTACTTCAGCAGGATTACATACTGGTTTAAGTCCACCTACTAAGGCGATATGAACACCAATGCCCAACTTAGGGTTATTTTTTGCCATACTTACGGCTTCTGAAAAAGCTTCGCCTCCCGCTAATAGAGAGGTGCTCGTAATGATACCTGTACGATGACCATCAATGACGGCAGCATTAACTGCACTATGAAGACCAAAGTCATCTGCATTTACTATTAATTTGGACATAGTTTACTTCCTTTTCATAAAAAAAAGGGAGAACTTTGTTCTCCCACAAAGGATATATGTTATTGTACCAAATACAGAGCTATAAAATCAATACAAAAGTCCTCTACTTGTATACTAGTAGAGGACTTTCGATATACTTATAAATTTTTATCATAAATACATGATTCAACCCTAATATATTTTAATTAGCACATCAATTGTTCTTGTGCTTTATACATACATAGAGCTGCTGCCACACTCACATTTAAGGATTCTATATCTCCATACATAGGAATCATAATACGGTGTTTACATAGATTCATAACCTCTGGTGTTACACCATTCCCTTCATTGCCTAAAATCAACATACATCGTTTATCATAGGCCACCATATGATATGGTTTTGAATTATCTAGGGCAGTTACATAGGTAGACATATTAGATTCTGCAATAAGATCATTAAGCATAGATAATGTAACATCTTCATAAACAGGTATTTTATGTAATGCACTCATTGTACTACGTACAGTCTTATCATTATATGGATCAACAGTACCTTTCATTAAAAATATCCCCTTCACACCTGCCGCTACAGCGGTACGTAAAATCGTACCTAGGTTACCAGGGTCTTGTACGCCATCTAATGTAATATATACACCATCTTCAATAGAAATTGATTCCATACTATATGTAGGTTTAGATACTATAGCAACGATACCTTGTCCATTTACGGTGTTATCAATTTTATCAAATACTGGATCTTGAGCAATATAAGTAGGTATCGATTGCATCGACTCTAAGGATAATAATGCCTCTATATTTTTATCTTTACATTTAGATTCGCGTATAACAATTGCTTTTATTACCCCCATAGTTGAAATATCACGAATGGAACGAATCCCTTCTACAATGTATTCACCATATTTACTACGATTTTTGCGTTGTCCTAGAGAAACTATATGCTTTATAGTTTTATTATCTTTAGATTGGATAAATTCCATGCTAACTCCCACTTTTTTGACGAATCCATAGATTATAAAAGGCGCCCTTTAACTCAATCAATTCGTTGAAAGAACCTTTTTCTTTTATTTTACCATATTCAATATAAACAATTTCATTAGCGTCTTGTACGGTGGATAACCGATGAGCAATGCTTACGATTGTTTTACTGCCACGGATATTTTCGATACTTGCTTGTATTTGTTTTTCCGTATGACTATCAATATTAGCAGTTGCTTCATCTAATAATAAAATAGGTATATTTCTTATTAATGTACGACCAAAGGCTAGTAATTGCTTTTGTCCATCTGATAACAGAGAACCTAAGTACCCAACAGGTGTATTATAGCCTTCAGGTAATTGTTCAATCATAGAATCTAAATTTACTTGTTTTGCAGCTTTTACCATTTCATCATGAGATATAGAGTTATCAAAAAGTGTAAGATTATCTTTAATAGAACCTTTAAATAAGTAAGCTTGTTGGAATACATAGCCCATTAAATGACGAAGTACAGAACTATCATATTTTGAAATATCAATACCATTAATGTAGATAGAACCCTTTGTAGGTTTATAGATACCCATTAGTAAGGACAATAATGTGGACTTACCACTACCGGATGGACCTACAATACCAGTAAAATCACCAGCTTTAATATGTAAGGTAAAATCTTGTAATGCATAGACATCGTTATTCTCATAGGAAAACCAAACATGATCAAATTCAATTGATTCTACAGGAATCAGTTCCTTTGGAACTTCATCTACCATATTTCGCTCTTTTTCCTCTAATAATGGAACTAACCGTTCTGCACCAGCTAATGCACTTTGCAGGGAATTATATTTGTCTGCAATGTCCTTTAATGGTTGAAAAAATCGATCCATATATTGAATGAAAGCAAAAACAGTACCTGCATCAGCTATAGAATCAATTAAATTGGTAGTGGTAAATATAACAATTAATGCTACAAAAAATAATCCATCAACGAGAGGTCTAAAAATAGAAAATGTTGTTACTTCAAAAAGACCGGCTTCTAAAAAACCTTTATTAACCGTATTGTAACGCTCCTCAATTTCTTTTTCACCGCCATACGATTTGACAATGACTATGTAGTTTAATAGCTCTTTAATGCTCGCATTAGAGGCAGCTACAGAACGGCGAACTTGACGGAATGCTTTACGAGAAAACTTTTGGAATACCCATATGATTACGCCCATTATTGGTAATAAAATCGTCATGATAATTGCTAAAGGTACATTAATAGCATACATGAATGCTAAAATACCGATGATCATTAATCCGCTACTCGCTAAATTCAGTAATACATCTGTATATAAGGTGCGCAATGACTCTACATCATTTGTGATACGAGTCACCCAATTACCAATGGGTAATTTATAAAACTCATCATGGGACTTATGAAGAATTTTTTGGAACACAATATGGCGAATCTTATAAATAATCTTTTGCCCAAAGCTTTTTAAAAAATAGTTTTCTATGAAAATAAAGCACACACTACCAATGATAGTAAGGCCATATAAAACAGCATAATATTCAATAACGTTAATATCATTTGTGGCAAACCCTAGATCGATTACTTGTTTTGTAATATATGGTCTAAGCAACAATAGGATAAGATTTCCAGCTAGAGCGATTGTTGCGACTAATAGGATTCCTAAATAGGGTTTAATATATGCAGTTATATAGGAGAATAAAGCCCAATCGTTTCTTTCTTTATGCGTTTTCATTTTGAGCCTCTCCTTTCTGTGCTTCATAGAGTGTTTTATATAAACCATCGTGATTTAATAATTCTTCATGTGTCCCCTCTTCAACTATATGACCTTCATCAAAGACAATAATTTTATCAGCTTTTTCAATAACCTCTAATCGTTGTGAAATACATAATATAGTTTGTGTATTTACTGTATGTAATGTCTCTAAAATAGTATTTACTGTTACTGCATCTAAAGCTGAGAAACAATCATCTAATAATAAATATGGTGCATTTTTATAAAAACCTCGAGCCATATTAATACGTTGCTTTTGACCACCAGATAAATCATGTCCTTCTTCTGCAAGAGTATGTAAGTCATTATCTAATAGCTTACCTAAATCTCTATATAGGTCAGCTTTTTTAGCAGCCACCTCTACAGATTCATGCATAGGTAATTCTTTACCAAATTTAATATTATCTTCAATAGTAGTACTCAATAAATAAGATTGAGTTGGTACATAAGCTATTGAATTTCGAAGCTTAGATAAAGGTATATCTGAAATATCTTGGTTCCCAAAATAAATAGCTTTAGCGGGGCTTTGTTGCAAACCAATGAGTAATTTAAAGAGCGTACTTTTACCAGAACCAGGTTTACCAACAATGCCTATAAAAGAGCCTTTACGAATAGTTGTAGATACTTGAGACAATGCATGACCTTTAGAATTTTCATAATTAAAATCTAAATATCGTATATTAATATCCTCAAGTGGTAATACTTCAGTTGAATCATCAATTGACTCTATTGGTAGTCGTAAGAAATCGGTAATACGATCTAAAGATGCCAAGCCTTTTTGTACAATCGAAATGAGTCCACCAAAGCCAATTAAAGGTCCTACGATTAGCATAATGAATGAATTGATAGTTACAAATTCACCTATGGACATTTGACCATTTACAGCTAGGTGACCACATATGAAAATACTGATACTAATACAAATAAAAGGAGCAATTCTCGTTAACGGTGTTAGTACAGAGTCTAGTAAGGCAACCTCCATATTTTTCTTATAGTTTAGTTTATTTATTTTTTCAAAAGAATGAGAAATAATTCGTTCCCGATTAAAAGCCCTAATTACATCCATTCCTTGAAATAATTCTTGCCCAAATTCTGTCATATCACTATAAGTAGCTTGAGCACTACGCTGTTTAGCACGTAATTTTCTGCCCAACACAAATATTGTAACAATGATAAAGAATACAGGTGTCATGATTTTAAAAGCTAATAGACCATCTATTTTTTGTATTAAAATAATAGATCCTACAATGGAATAAAATATAATATCCACCACAATCATTACACCTAAACCTAAGGCTACACGAAGAGATGTAACATCATTTGTCATCAACGCCATAACCTTACCAGGTCCATTTGCCTCATAATATGTTGTTTTTATTTGTAATGCTTTTCTACACAAAATTTCACGAAAAAGGTACTCCATACGACGAATGGAACCAAGTAAGGTGCGTCGAGAAATAACTTTTAGAATCGTTATAATAATAAATAATAAAATAAAGTAAATAATATAATTGACTAATCCCTCTTTATTGTGACTTAGTGTATCGATGGCATTACCAATGAATTGTGGAACAAATAAAAATGCTATATCAATAGCGATTAGCATAGTTAAGCCGATGGCATATACCCAACCTTCTCGGCGGAAAAACTGCATAAATAGCTCTATAGATTTCATAGGACCTCTCAGTTAAATTTCTATATTACAGGATTATCATTATTTAAATATACTCCTTATAGTATACACATTTTTTTCATATATCATAATACACCTATACGTATATAATGTAGTTAAAAGATATTTTCTTGATTATGAAGCCAATAATATACTATTTATTACCTTAAAAACACTATATCGAATTTTTTAGTTTACTTATAGTAATGTAAGTGTTATACTATGCATAGATACAAAACGTATCCTTACATAAATTAGAATTAAAACTCTTAGGAGGAATACAACATGGAAAAACGTACTGGCGTAGTAACATTTGCAGGTGGCCCTATCACATTGGTTGGTCCAGAAGTTAAAGTAGGTCAACAAGCTCCTGACTTCACAGTTTTAAGCAACGACTTACAAGCTAAAACATTAAAAGATTTCGAAGGTAAAGTAAAAGTTATCTCCGTTGTTCCTTCCCTTGATACAGGCGTTTGTGACGCTCAAACTCGTTGGTTCAACCAAGATGCTACAGCACTTTCTGATGATGTTGTAGTATTGACAATCTCTATGGACTTGCCTTTCGCTCAAAAACGTTGGTGTGGCGCTGCTGGCGTAGATAAAGTTATTACTTTATCTGACCACAAAGATGCTTCCTTCGGTGAAAACTATGGCTTCTTGATCGAAGAACTTCGTCTTTTAACTCGTGGCGTAGTAGTAATCAACAAAGAAAATAAAGTAACTTATGTTGAATACGTACCTGAAGTAACTCAAGCAGTTAACTTCGATGCTGCATTAGAAGCAATTAAAGCTGATATCTAATCCTTAGATATTCTCTTGATTATACTGTGGTGTAATCGTAAAAAGACCGTACGGTGTACGGTCTTTTTTATGTGGTATAGTATTTAGATATTTATTGTAGGTGAATTATATATGTGGATACGTATTTCTAAATTATTATTAACTATAAAAAATATAGCCCTTGTAGGTGTAGGCATTGCTCTTTGTATTGCCCTCATTAATACATTAATTAGCCTAGGATTTATTACGTGGGCAAATATCCAAGGTTATAGCACTTACTCTTTATTAATTGAAGAATTAATTACCTTCTTCTTATACTTTGAGTTTATTGCACTCATCGTAAAATACTTTAAAAATAACTTCCACTTTCCTCTTGATTTCTTTTTGTATATTGGGGTTACAGCAATTGTAAGACTTCTAATTATTGACCATGAATCTGCATTTGATAATTTAATTTGGTCCGTTGCGATTTTTGTACTCGTATGTAGTTTAGTACTAGTAGAAAAATTTATTGGACATAACGAATAAATTACAACAGTTTATTCTAATTAAAGCTAAATACCAAAAGGCCTCTACCGCAGTAGAGGCCTTTTTATTAGTAAATTGAGTTTATTAGAAGATGTTTTTGCTGTAATTAGCATATATAGCTTCTAATTCTTCCATTTTATCGTTCATTTCAATTTGTAATTGAGATGCTAAGTCATATTCACCGGCATTAAGTGCATCGATTAAACGAGTGAATAAAGATTTGCGATCATCACTATCTTTAGCAAGATAGAAACGTAAGTCGTTAACTTCTGCAAAACGTTTATCATCTACACTATTACGGCTATCAGTATGAATAGCTACCATCTTACGAACTGTATCAAGATTATCAGGAATTAAGCGGTGAGCCAATACAAGTTTCCAACGTTTCAAGATAGATGCGATAAAGGAATCCATCAAATCTTTTGCGAATGCATTGCCTTGAGCTAATGTTTCAACTAATTCAGGATTGTTATGGTAACCTTTAATGTTTTCCCATACAGTAGCTGGTGCAACACCAAACATTTGATTACGTTCTTCTTGAGTGAAATCATCGAATACGTCTTTTTCTGTACGATATGCACGATTTGTAGCAAGGTAATCAGCAGATTCACCCACTTCTTTGGAAAGCTCTGCTTCTAATTGTGCTTGTTTTTTACCAGATGTAATAGCATATTTCATACCATCAAATGCAGAGATGAAGATCAATGCTAATGCAGTATATGTATTTGTGTAAGGGTTTGGAGAACGCAATTCATAACGTGTAGCCATAGGATTATCGATATCACGAATCAAACCACAAAGGATTGTACGGTTACGGCTTGGTTCGGAAGGATCAGTACCTAAAGATGTAACGATACATACTGGAGCTTCGAAACCAGGTTTTAAACGATTTAAGGAGTCTGTTGTAGAACTGATAAATGGATTGATTGCTTCATAGTGTTTCAATAACCCCATGATAGCACCAATACCCAAGGAGCTAGCAGATTCTTTACGCATATCTTCTGGGCTAAACAAGTTTACAAGTTTACCAGATTTTAATTTAGCCATAACACCAAAGTGTGTATGTTCACCAGAACCAGCTACGCCAATAATAGGTTTTGCATTGAATGTTACATCAAGACCATTTTCACGGAACACTTCACGAACAATAATACGAGCTTGTAATTCATTATCTGCTGTTTGTAATGGGTTATTAGAGAATTTCCAGTCGATTTCTAATTGTTCTAGTACAACTGCTTCATGACCATCTTCATCAAGTTTAGCTTTAACGCCACCTACTTCCTTATGGCCCATTTCTGCAACCATACCGTATTGGTCTAAGCGTTCAACTGCTTGTTCTAATGCAGTACGAACTGTACCATGTGTACGTTGCCAGTATTGTTCTTGTAATTTTTGAGATACGGATAATTCTTTTTTGGTAACTGTTCTAGATGGAGTTTTTACCCAGAATTCCAATTCTGTAGCAGATGTAAAGATAATGTCTACAACGTCATCAGCTTTCACATGAGGCATACCAGGTAGACCATGTTCTTTGATCAAGGATAATAGTTCTGCACGAACATAATCACAGCTGTTTTTTAAGATAGAACGAGAGTCAACATAACGGTAGTTATGCATCAAGAATGCAGGAATACGAAGTGTACCAGTTGGTAAACCTGTTGCTTCATCGATATTTTCATAGTTATAATCAACGAACCAGTTTACACTTGGGTCGCCCCACATATCTACACGTGCATTATTCAATGTGGCGATATTTGTAAGTACTACAGAAGAACCATCTGTTTGAACAGCACGACCTTCAAAGAATGCCTCATAATCATCAAAGAATGCTGCCATAGGGATTTTTTCATCTGTATCATTACCAGCTAAATCAATACCTACAAGAGATACAAATTTAATTTCTGGATGTTGTTCTAATAGTGCAAGAACACCTTCTTTACCATATTGACCTGCTGGAATGTAATACAATAAATCTTTAGTACTTGTCATAATGGTTCCTCCTAAAAATAAAAAGACTCCAACAAATAGATATATATTCCATATATCTAAAGTGGAGTCTTCGTTGACCAATTATTTTGTTGCACTCATAATATCATATAGTGAAAATATATGTCAATAATTTTCTATAGAATTTCATAATCTCTTAACTATAGTTTTAGAGTTCTATGTTAATGAATTAAATATACTAACTATATCAACCGTTTAATTAGCTATTTTACAATATATTATCCAAGTAACTCTTTAACGATATTATTAACTACTTTACCATCTGCACGGCCTTTAGTTTTAGGCATTACATGTTTCATAACATTACCCATATTTACAGCATCGCCACATGCAGCAATCGCTTCTTTTACAACTGTACGAATTTCATCTTCACTCAATTGTGCTGGTAAATATTTTTGTAGTACTGCCATCTCTTCTTTTACATGAGAGATTAAGTCTTCACGACCCGCTTTTTCAAATTCAACTAAAGAATCTTGGCGAGTTTTCATTTCTTTCGCCAAAATGCCAAGAATACCATTATCATCAAGCTCTACTTTATCATTGATTTCTGTATTCTTAATAGCACTATTAACCATTCGAATTACAGATAAAGCCGTTTTTCCTTCTTCACGAGCTTTCATAGCCGCTTTCATATCTTCTTTTAATTGATCTTTTAAGCTCATAGTTCCTCCTATTTTATATATAAAGAAACCCTAATTCTGGATTTCATGAAGCCATGAAAAGGCAGAATTAGGGTAATCATCTTATGCTCTGAATTTGCGTTTTCTTGCTGCTTCAGATTTTTTCTTTCTTTTTACGCTTGGTTTTTCGTAGTGTTCGCGTTTTCTTACTTCAGACAAAACACCCGCTTTTTGGCAGGAGCGTTTGAATCGACGAAGAGCACTTTCAAGCGTTTCGTTTTTACCGACTTTGATTTCAGACATCTATATCCCTCCCTCCAAAAATAATCTCGGGAAGTGCTGATAATTTACATACGCACATATAATATTATATGTATAGGTATAGATGTTGTCAATATTTTCCGGTATATTTTATAGGAATTTTAATAAGTATTATAAAAAGAATACATTATACTCAATTTTAAGCTTCAGGCCAGCCCATTTCTTCGCCACCTAAAAGATGTGCATGCATATGGAATACAGTTTGACCTGCTTTTGCGCCAGTATTAAAGATCAAACGATAACCATCTTTAGAAATACCTAGTTCTTTTGCTACATCACGTACGAATGGCAATAAACCTTCTACATAGTCTTCATTTTTTTCAGTAAGATGAGCAATGTTAGCTACGTGATTTTTTGGCACAATTAAGAACATGTACTTTTTTCACTGGTTCAATATCATGGAATGCATAAAATTTATCGTTTTCTAATACTTTTTTAGATGGAATTTCACCATTGATAATTTTACAGAAAATGCAATCACTCATAATTAGACTCCTTATTCAATAATTAAATAATTATCTTCTAAACCAACAACAGTACCTCCGATTAGATCACCAATCTTATGTAATCCATCAGACTTTACTTTACCATTTACATACTCATTTGTTAAGCCCATATAGTATCCATTCTCTTCCTTTTCGATGAGAATCTCACCAGGCTTACCAATGCGAGATTTTGCGTATGCTTCATAACCAGATTGGCTAAGACCATTCAAAAGTGCTACACGAGTCTTTTTAACGGCTTCAGGTACTTGATCAGGCATAGTAGCTGCAGGTGTGCCTTCACGAATAGAGTATGGGAATGCATGAATATGGGTAAACCCAATTTCCGTACTGTATTTAATGTTTCTTCAAAATCTTCATCTGTTTCTTGTGGGAAACCTGCAATAATATCAGTCGTAATTGATAAATCTTTAATACGAGAACGCAAACTTGCAATCAAGTCTTTATATTCTTGCAATGTATAATGGCGTTTCATCAACTTTAATACATGATCAGAACCAGCTTGTAGTGGTAAATGTAAATGTGGACAAACACGTTTATTAGTAGCCATTAATTCTACTAACTCATCAGAAACCTCTACCGACTCAATAGACCCGAAACGAATACGATATAAATTAGGAATCTCTAATAAAGCTTTTACTACATCGGCTAATGTAGGGCGACCTGGTAATTCTACACCATAATTCCCTAAATGTATACCTGTTAATACGATTTCATGGAATCCATGTTCTACTAAACGTTTTGCCTCTTGTACAATATCATCCACTTTACGAGATTTCAATTTTCCTCGAGTATAAGGAATGATACAAAAGGCGCAATAGTTATTACAACCTTCTTGAATTTTCATGAAAGCACGAGATTTGTCAGATTCATTACCATATAATGGCATTTCTTCAAAGTTAGACTCGTTCATAATATCTCTAACAGCATTGATTTGACGTTCTGTAGATTCTAATTGCTCTACTAGCTCAACGATTTTAGATCGATTGTTTGTACCTATCACAAGGTTAACACCATCAATAGCAGCAATCGCATCTGGATCAAGTTGAGCATAACAACCAGTTACAATAACATAGGCATCTTCATTTTGACGCTTAGCCTTACGAATTAATTGACGGGATTTCTTTTCCCCCATATTCGTTACAGAACATGTATTAATTACATATATATCCGCTTTTTCATCGAAGTCTACTGCTTCGTAATTATTTTGTAAAAATAAACCTTTCATAGCATCTGTGTCATACTGATTGACACGACAGCCCAAGGTTGTAAAAGCAACGGTTTTCATTACACCTCTTTATTCTTGTTTAATTTATAGTTCTAATTCATATTGAATCATTGCTAATGATCCAATGGCAGCTGTTTCTGCTCGTAAAATAGTATTGCCCAGCGATACTGATTTACCGCCACTCTCTATAATAGCATTGATTTCCTTCTCTTGATAGCCCCCCTCTGGACCAATACAGATTAGAATATCAGTTATAGTTTGATTAGTGTGTACTGATTGTAGTGCGGACTTAATAGTATGACCATCTTCATTTTCATAAGCTACTAATTTTAATGCGTCAGCTTCGATTGTTAATACTTGTGAAAGCGTTTCACCTACTACAAGTGTGGGCAGTTGATTGCGGCCACACTGTTGGGCTGCTTCTAACATAATTTTTTCCCAACGACTGACTTTTGATTGTAGTTTCTTATCATCATATTTAGCTACACAGTTTGCCGTAGATACAAGATAAATGGTATCTACATTTAATTCCGTCGCTTTTTGTAATACCCATTCTAACTTTTCACCTTTCAATAAGGATTGAACTAGAATAGTTCGATACGACGATACATCAATCGCTACATATTCAATAAGTTTAGCCTGTGCTATACCATCAACTTCATCAGTAATCTGATAGATACCACAACGATTATCACTGCCCGTTACAGTAATGGGTTCCTCTATATTATGACGAAATACATGTAACACATGATGCGTCACATCTTTCGGTAATTCTATTCTTTCATCTAATGGTGTAGGAATAAAAATCTTTTTCATCGCTTTTCTAGCGCAAATGTATGCCAAGGCCCTGCAATGCGCTCCTCAATAATATGCCAATTAGCCTTAATATATGGCATGATTTCATCATACCGATCATCTATAATGCCACTTATAATTAAAATTCCCTTATCCTCTAGTTTTTTACCAATTTGAGGTAATAGTATTTTAAGTGGATCCACTGTTAAGTTAGCTAAAATTAATTGGGCAGTACCATTGAAATCACTATCCAAATTACCACAAATAATCTCTGCAGATACATGATTATTCTCACAGTTAATACGAGCTTGATTGGCAGCATATTCCTCAATATCAATACCAACCAAATGCTTGATTCCTAAATGTGCTGCTACCAATAAGAGAATACCCGTTCCTGTACCAATATCTAAACAAGTAACTTGATTAAGATCCATGGATTCACTATAAGATTTCAATAGTTCGGCACATGTACGTGTTGTCTCATGAGAGCCAGTACCAAAGGAAATATCTGAATCGATTTCTATAATTGTTTTATTGTCGACGTTATCATATTCTTGCCATGCAGGTTTAATTACAATATTTGGTAATATTTCTGTAGGCTCAATATATTGTTGCCAAGAATTTAACCACGTAGATTCGTCTAGTATATGAGCATCTATTGATTTCACCGTAATATTTGCCTCTGTAAGACGTTTTTCTAAGTCTTCTTTAATCACATCGGCATCAAGTGTTGGATCAGCGTAGAGCGTTAATTTTATTAAATTAGGTTGTTCTTCAATATCTTCTTCTATAATTCCATTGTCTGCGTAATCGTCAAAAAGAGTAGTCACCTCATCGGTGGCTACTCTTTCACAGACAATGGATACTTCTATCCACTGCATATATGCTCCTTTATAGGGAATGTGATGGAACAAACCATTCCTTCACATGAGCTGTTCATTTCGTTAAACAGTCCTTGATTTTTTCAAAGAGACTTTTGCTCACTTGCAAGTTATTTACATCTTCATTGCTTTCATTAGCAAAGCGTAATAACAACTCACGTTGAGTATCGGTCAATTTTTTAGGCGTTTGGACAGTTACTACAATATGTTGGTCCCCTCTTTGGTTAGGGTTACGCAAATATGGAATACCTTTGCCCTTTACGCGGAATGCCGTTCCCGTTTGAGTACCTTCCGGAATCTTTAACTCTACTTTACCATCTAAGGTGTTAACTTGTATAGTCGCACCAAGAGCAGCTTGAGCAAAGCTAATATTCACACGGCTAATAACGTCATTACCATTTCGTTCAAATTCCTTATGAGGACGAACAAAAATATATACATAAAGATCGCCTTTAGGGCCACCTAAGATACCTGGTTCACCTTCATTAGCAACGCGTAAGCGAGAACCACTATCTACACCTGCTGGAATTTTAATAGAAATCTTGCGTTTTGCAAGCATTTCACCTGTACCACGGCATTTAGAACAAGGTTTTTCAATGCTTTTACCAGTACCATGACAGCGAGAACAAGTGCGAACGGATTGCATACGCCCAAATGGAGTATTTTGAATAACCGCTTCTTGACCAGAACCATGACAGTTTGGACAAGTATCGACACGAGATCCTGGTTCACCACCAGTACCATGACAGTGATCACATTCTTCATGACGATGCACTTCTATTTCCATAGATTTACCAAAGGCTGCATCTTCAAAGGAAATATCAATATCTTCGCGCAAGTCATTGCCTTTTTGAGGGCCTTGTTGTTGGCGTCCACCACCAAACATGCCTCCAAAAATGTCGCCAAAGATATCACCAAATCCGCCAGCTTGACCACCGAAACCTCCAAAGCCTCCTTGGAAACCACCGGCGCCAGCGCCGCCTCCTTGTTTGAAGGCGTCGTGGCCGAATTGGTCATATTGAGCTTTTTTAGTTTCGTCAGACAATACTTCGTAAGCTTCGTTCGCTTCTTTAAACTTTGCTTCCGCTTCCTTAGGATTATCTTTATTTACATCTGGATGGTATTGGCGTGCCTTTTTACGGAAGGCCTTTTTGATTTCATCTTGAGAGGCATTTTTGCTAACCCCTAGGATGTCATAATAATCACGTGCCATTAGTTACCAACCCTTCTTATTTCTTGTCGTCATCCACTACTGTGTAATCAGCATCAACTACATTGTCATCAGATTTTGTTTGTTGTTGACCTTGATCTGCACCACCAGCTGCTTGTTGAGCTTGTTGTGCTGCTGCATACATTTGTTCTGCTAATTTATGTAATGGTTGTTCCAAAGCTTCACTATCTTTTTTGATGTCTTCAATGTTGCCAGCTTCGATAGATTTTTTCAATTTATCTTTTGCTTCTTCAACTTCTTTCAATAAAGCAGTATCGCCTTTACCATCAAGTTCTTTCAATGCTTTTTCAGCTTGATATACCAAGGAGTCTGCATTATTTTTAACATCTAATTCTTCTTTTCTAGCTTTATCTTCTGCAGCATGTGCTTCAGCTTCTTTAACCATACGATCGATTTCGTCTTCTTTTAATCCGCTAGAAGAAGTAATTGTAATTTTTTGTTCTTTTTGAGTACCCAAATCTTTAGCTTTTACGTGTACGATACCATTAGCATCGATATCGAATGTTACTTCGATTTGAGGAACCCCACGAGGAGCTGCTGGGATACCATCCAAGTTGAATCGACCCAATGTTTTATTATCTGCTGCGAACTCACGTTCACCTTGCAATACATGGATATCTACAGATGGTTGGTTATCTGCTGCAGTGGAGAATACTTGAGATTTAGATGTAGGAATTGTAGTGTTACGATCGATAATACGTGTGAATACACCACCCATTGTTTCAATACCAAGAGACAATGGAGTTACATCAAGCAACAATACGTCTTTTACTTCACCTACTAATACACCACCTTGAATAGCAGCACCAATAGCTACACATTCATCAGGGTTAACGTTTTTAGTTGGTTCTTTACCCAATACTTTTTTAATAGCTTCTTGTACAGCTGGAATACGGCTAGAGCCACCAACTAACAATACTTTATCGATATCAGAAGCAGAAAGACCAGCATCTTGCATAGCTTTACGTGTAGGTTCAATAGTAGCTTGTACCAAGTCAGCAGTCAATTCTTCAAATTTGGCACGAGTTAATGTTACGTCTAAGTGTTTAGGACCAGTAGCATCAGCTGTGATGAATGGCAAATTGATATTTGTACTTGCTACGCCAGACAATTCAATTTTAGCTTTTTCAGCAGCTTCTTTTAAACGTTGATCAGCTAATTTATCATTGGATAAATCGATACCAGTTTCTTTTTTGAATTCTTCAATAAGGTAGTTCATGATGCGTTGGTCGAAGTCATCGCCACCAAGATGGTTATTACCAGATGTTGCCAATACTTCGAATACGCCATCACCAAGTTCAAGGATAGATACGTCGAATGTACCACCACCAAGGTCAAATACAAGAACTTTACCGTCTTCATCTTTATCTACACCATATGCAAGAGCAGCTGCTGTAGGTTCGTTGATGATACGAAGTACTTCAAGACCTGCAATCGCACCAGCGTCTTTTGTAGCTTGACGTTGAGCATCTGTAAAGTATGCAGGAACTGTAATAACAGCTTGTTTAACAGGCTCGCCCAAGTAAGCTTCTGCATCAGCTTTGATTTTTTGAAGAATCATAGCAGAAATTTCTTGAGGAGTATAAGATTTACCTTCTACAGTTACTTTGTAGTCTGTACCCATGTGACGTTTAATAGAAATGATTGTGTTTTCTGGGTTAGATACAGCTTGACGTTTAGCCAATTGACCTACTAAACGTTCGCCATTTTTTGCAAAACCAACAACGGAAGGAGTAGTACGAGCGCCTTCTTGGTTAGTAATAACCGTAGGTTCGCCGCCTTCCATAACCGCAACACAAGAGTTTGTAGTACCTAAATCAATACCAATTACCTTTGCCATAATATATGCCTCCTAAAACCTTTATAATCTATTCAACAACTTTTACCATTGCAGGACGAATACAACGACCATCAACAGTATAGCCAGTTTGCAATACTTCACATACCGTATCAGATTCATATTCATCTGACGGCACTCGCATAATCGCTTGATGGAAATTTGGATCAAATGGTTTACCTACCGCATCGATAACGGCTAAACCATGTTTAGATAGCATAGCCATCAAGTTTTGATGGATCATGATAAATCCATCAAGGAATACCTTTGCATCACCTTCCACTGGGCTTTGAACAGCTCGTTCAAAGTTATCTAATACAGGAAGTAGATCTGTAAGTACATCCCCTTTAACATATCCTGCAAGTTGCTCTTTTTCTTGATTAGTACGACGTTTGAAGTTGTCGAAGTCCGCTTGTAAACGCTTGTAGCGATTATCAAAGTCTGCTTTGAGCTCCTCTAACACTTGAGCTGCATCAGCCACAACTTCTTCAGCTTCCTCAACAGTTGGTTCCTCTACATTTGTAGCTTCCACTGTTTCGTCCACTGTTTCTTGTTTAATGTCTTGTTCTTCAGCCATTATATGCCCTTTCTATTTTTGTTCTTTTACCATAGATTCCATTATATGTTTCATATGAGACAACATACCAATGATACGACCATACTCCATTCGTGTCGGTCCTAGAATAGCAAGAGTACCGATAGGCTGATCTTGATTTGTAAAATCAGCTTGTACCACACTCATCGATTGAAGTGCTTCGGTATCATTTTCATTGCCAATCTTTACCTTCACAGGTGTAGGTGAATCATCCTTTAATAATTGTCCCAATTGATTTTGTTCTTCCACTAATGAAAGCAAGGGTTGCACTTTTTCAACAGACTTAAACTCTGGTTGATTTAACAACTCTGTGGTACCTACAGAATAGAACAACTTACGTTTATTAATTGCTCGTAATAATGTTTCTGAAAGGATCATCAAAATCCCTTGTGGACCTTCCATATGAATCAAAAGTGTTCCTAACGCTTCAGCCGTTACATGACCAATACCTATATTCTGTAAAGCATTGCTAAATTGCATAGCTAAACTTTGTAATACATCAGGCGAAACGCCTTCAGTAAAGTACATTAATTCATTATCAAGAGCACCAGTCTCAGTAATAACAACCATAACAGCTTGATGTGAATCAAGCGGCAATACATGAATGTATTTGATTAATGCTCTATCATAGGCTGGAGCTAAGAACAAACTCATACTATGGCTCACTTGTGATAATAATTTAGCCATATTTAAGAAGAGCTCACTCGTAGATCCATTAGAATGTTTCCATAACATTTCAATTTTCTCAGCATCCTGTAATGGAACAGGTTGTTGATTCAACATAGAATCAACATATAAGCGATAGCCTTTAGCTGAAGGAATACGTCCCGCCGATGTATGAGGTTGCTCCAAATAGCCTAACTCCTCTAAATCGGACATTTCATTTCGTACTGTTGCAGGACTAATACCAAGATTATAATTCTTTGCAATCGTCCTGGAACCTACAGGTTCAGCAGATTTAACGTAGTCTTCAATTATGGCTCGCAAGATGCGCTGTTTTCTTTCATCCATAATGACACCTCTTGTTAGCACTCATAAACTTTGAGTGCTAATCGCATGTATAATATTATCACATTGGAAAAAATTGTCAAGCAAAAAAATCCTTAAAAAGTCAAATAATATCTATTTAGTCAAAAAGACAATTGAATATTTTTAATTAATTAGTCAAAAAATCAAAGTGTAATAATAAGAAAACACTTATACTATCTACATTTATGTCATATCCTAAAATCTAAAAAGTAGAATATGATGGTCTAATAAAATTTTTATTATTAAAACCATAAAATAGTATAAGTGTTTATATATATCATAATTTTATTGTTACTAAAATTCGGAGAAAAACTAATAACTCTCTAGATAAACGAACAGATTAAGTACTATAAAACCATTCGCACTTAAAATATAGCAACTTATAGTTCTACACCTTCTAAGGGATTACCTAGGCGTTCTAATAATTTTCCCATACGCTCACGAGGCTCGCCATGTTCTGCATACCAATCTACTAAGATATCTACAGCTTTTTTGGATTGCTCAACAGTAAGCTTTCTAGCCAAAATTTTACCAGCCTCTGGTCGCATTCCTGTATTGCCACCAACAGCCAACATAAATCCTTGAGATGTACCAATAAAAGCAATATCTTTTACCATTGCATCTGGACAGTTACGACCACAGCCACTGATACCAATTTTGCACTTGTGAGATGTTTTTCGGCCGTAATGTTTTCTCTCTACATAATCAGCCAATTCTTTAGTTTCCATTTGGCCATTTTTACAATAGCCTTTACCTACGCAGGCGATTAAGGAATTAACACCCCTATGAATAACAGTGGTTACGCCTTCTGGTAATTCAGAGATAAGTTTTTCCTTATCGTCTTTTTCAATACCTGTAATTTGTATACCTGTTACTACATGGCGGAAAGATCCTCCATATTTTTCAGCCAGTTCTATGCATGCCTTCATTTGATCTAAAGTAAATTCATTATGTAAACCGTGTAATATGACAGATGTCTTCATCGTTCCTCCTCAAATCTAGCATGCTTATTCATCATCATCCTATTTATACTAACATATTAAATTTTGAGAAACTGTGAGAAATTACTCTCGAATAAATTGACTAAACACATAATTCCCATGCTTGGCGCCTACAGGGGTTAAATGATAACTACCATTTTGATACTCTAATAAGCCTTTAGTAACCAAATCTTCTAATATATTACCAAATAAGTTATGAACAGATACACCAAATCTATCCTCAAATTTTTGCTCATCAAGGCCCCACTTAGTGCGAAGCGCTAAGAAGCAAAAGTCCTCTTGTGCTCGCTCTACAGTAATCGTCTCCGTATCGATAGTAGGCATAATGTATCGATCAACGGATTGTATATAAGGCATCACATTACGATTGTTACTACGGCGGACTCCATCATAGAAGGAATGCGCACCTGCACCAAATCCTAAATAGTCTATATAATGCCAATATTTTAAATTATGACGACTGTAGAAATTACCCTTCGCGAAATTTGAAATCTCGTATCGCTCAAACCCTAGTGCTTTTAAACCAGACATCATCGTATCATACATTGACTCATCTATACTTTCACTAGGAATAGAGATCAAGTTCTTTTGTACTAAATGATATAAATAAGTGCCTACCTCAACTTGTAAACCATACGTAGAAATATGATTAATTGGTAAATCTTTTACAATATTTAAATTATGCTGAATATCCTCTAAGGTTTGTCGTGGCAAGCCATAAATTAAATCAATATTAATATCTGTAAATCCAGCCTCTTTAGCATCATAAACAGCTTGTTTAGCCTTTTCCCCACTATGACTGCGATGCAGCATGGTAAGCGCCTTATCATCAAAGGTTTGAACACCAAAACTAATGCGATTAAAACCTAGTTTAACTAACTTAGTTAGATACTGTAGATCTACTTCACCAGGATTAGACTCTATAGTCATATGGCAATCGTCAGTAATAGTAAAAGTACTTTTAATTTTATCTACAATCATCTGTAGCTGTTGTATTGATAATTCAGTAGGTGTTCCACCACCAAAATAAATAGTATCAATAGGTTTCGATTTAGACTCTGGGTGTTCTGACACCCATAAATCCATTTCTTGTACTAATGCATAGACATAGGTTTCATAATAATCTTGTAAATTTTGATAGGCTGGAAAATCACAATACATACATTTCTGTTTACAAAAAGGGATATGGACATACAAGCCCATATCCCCAAGTGTAGACAGATTCAGGATATTAGAATCTGTTTTCATTATATTAGTCCTCAACCTTGAGAATAGCCATAAATGCTTCTTGTGGAATCTCTACAGAGCCCACAGACTTCATACGTTTCTTACCAGCTTTTTGTTTTTCTAAGAGTTTACGTTTACGAGAAATATCACCGCCGTAACACTTCGCCAAAACGTCTTTACGCCACGCTTTTACAGTCTCACGAGCCACAATTTTCGTGCCCACCGCTGCTTGAATTGGAATTTCAAACATTTGACGAGGAATCAATTCTTTTAATTTTTCAGCTAACGCACGACCACGTGTAGCAGCACGGTCCTTATGTACGATAATAGACAATGCATCCACAGGATCACCATTTAACAGAATATCCATCTTAACCATTGGAGATTGTTTATACCCAATCAACTCATAGTCAAGAGACGCATAACCCTTGGTAGCAGATTTCAATTTATCAAAGTAGTCGTAAATAATTTCACTCAAAGGCAAGTGATACACAACAGATACACGTGTTTCATCCAAATATTCCATGGATTGATATTCACCACGTTTATCTTGAGATAACTCCATAATAGTACCAACAAAGTCTTTAGGCACAATTGTAGTAGCTTTTACATATGGTTCTTCAATGTAATCGATTTCAGTTGGTGGTGGTAATTTAGCAGGGTTATCCACTTCAAGCATTTCTCCATTCGTCTTATAAACCTTGTAGTTTACAGATGGAGCTGTTGTAATAAGGGATAAGTTATATTCACGCTCTAACCGTTCTTGAATTACATCCATATGTAACAGCCCAAGGAAGCCACAACGGAAACCAAAACCCAATGCTAAAGATGTTTCAGCTTCATATTCTAAAGCAGCATCATTAAGCTGTAACTTTTCTAATGCATCACGAAGATTTTCATAGTCCTTAGAATCTGTTGGATACAAGCCACAATATACCATGGATACGGCTTTTCGATAGCCTGGTAATGGTTCTGGTGCAGGATTATCAGCTAATGTTACCGTATCACCTACGTGACAGTCTGCTACATTCTTAATACTTGCCGCAATACAACCTACAGAACCACATGGTAATTCCTGAACAGGCACAAGATTTGGTGTAAAGATACCGAGCTCAGTTACATCAAAATCCTTATTATCATGCATCATGCGAATGGTATCTTTTGCTTTAATAGTACCTTCTTTTACACGCACATAAGCAATTGCACCTTTATAAGCATCAAAGCGGCTATCAAAAATCAATGCTCTTGTTGGTTCATCAGATTTATCTGGTGGTGCAGGCACCTTATTTACAATGGCTTCTAAAATATCTGGAATGCCAATGCCAGATTTAGCAGAACATAATACTGCTTCTGATGCGTCTAAACCAATGATATCTTCAATTTCATGTTTAACCCGATCAGGATCGGCAGAAGGCAAATCAATTTTGTTAATAACAGGAATAATTTCAAGATCATGTTCTAAAGCGAGATACACATTTGCCAACGTTTGAGCTTCTACACCTTGTGCAGCATCTACTACCAGTAATGCACCTTCACAAGCTGCAAGAGAACGAGATACTTCATAGCTGAAATCCACATGGCCAGGAGTATCGATAAGGTTCAAAGTATACTCTTCTCCATCTTGTGCTTTATACAAAATTCGAACAGATTGTGCCTTAATAGTAATACCACGTTCTCGTTCCAAATCCATGGAGTCTAGGACTTGCGCTTCCATTTCTCGTTTTTGTAATGTGCCAGTATATTCAATTAATCTGTCGGCGATGGTAGATTTACCATGGTCAATATGAGCTATAATACAGAAGTTTCTAATCTTTTTCGTTGACATACTATGTAAACAAGTTCAAGGAACTTGTATTCTCCTTTCTAACATACGCGATCGATAACAGCACCTCCTAATAGTTGAGTGCCATTATAAAAGGCTACGGACTGACCTGGTGTAATAGCCCGTTGTGGTTCTTCGAAGATAACTTCCATCGTATCATCATCTAAGATACGTGCAGTACAAGGTGAAGGATTTGCTGCATAGCGAATTTTACCTTCTGCCTTTAATTCTTTATGAATTGTATCATCCAAGAAATTATAGAACTTACAAATCATACGATTCGTAAATAGTCGATCATTAGGACCTACAATGACTTCATTGCGTTCACCATTAAAGCCAATTACATATAATGGATGCTTATATGCAATTCCAAGGCCCTTACGTTGGCCTATAGTGTAGTTAAATAAACCATTATGCTTACCTAATACCTCACCATCTTCAGTAACGATATTACCAGACTTTGGTTTATCTTTCATTTCTTCTACTACAAGCTTTTGATAGTTCCCATGAGGCAAGAAGCAAATATCTACACTATCTGGTTTTTTAGCTACTGGCAAATCATATTCAGCAGCTAATTTACGTGTTTCAGTCTTACATTGTCCACCTAGTGGGAACATGAGGTGACTCAAAATGCGTTGGTTCATATTGTACATAACATAGCTTTGATCTTTGGTAGAATCAACGCCTTTATGTAATTCATATAAACCAGTTTCTTCATTATAATTAACCTGTGCATAATGGCCAGTAACCATATGTGTTGCACCAAGTTCAAGGGCTCGATTGAGCATCAAATCAAATTTGATATTTTTATTACAGAATACACAAGGATTTGGCGTACGACCATAGGCATATTCTTTTACAAAGTAATCTACTACATTATCGTAGAATACATCACGAGCATCAATAACATGATGCTCAATACCAAGAAAATCACACATCTTCTTAGCATCTGTTACAGCGAGAGGCACTGAATCATAAGGTGTACCACTCACCCACAGCCATAGGGTAATACCAAATACTTTATAGCCTTGTTTTAGTAGCATTGCAGCAGTTAAAGAACTATCTACGCCGCCACTCATAGCTACAGCGATAACTTTTTCCATACTTTCTCCTTTTAATGATCTCTTGATCATAAAACTAATCAGGGTGAAAGCCTGACGTGTAAAACACTAGTTCGGTGTAAAAGTCCGAGTAGTATTGCTATGAAATTATAGCAACTTATATTATAGCCTAGAATTAGGTATATTGAAAAGATTTGAAATAAAAAGAATCCCTTTCATCAAAAGAAAGAGATTCTAATTATTATCTATGTTTTAGTAATTCTTCTGCAGCACCTAAAATACCTAGCATAGAATGTTCAAATACAAGTCCACCTTGCATAAAAATCGTATACGGAGGGCGAACAGGACCATCTGCACTTAATTCAATAGATGAGCCTTGTACAAAGGTACCACCGGCCATGATGATTTTATCTTCGTAGCCAGGCATATCGCCAGGAATTGGATGTACGTGGGCATCTACAGGAGAATATGCTTGCATACCTACACAGAAGTGCTCCATTTCTTCTCCATTTTTTAAATTAATAGCTTGGATTAAATCATAGCGATCAGCATTTACCTTAGGGAAAACATCATACCCTAACAATTCACCTACTGCAGCTGTATATACAGCCCCTTTAAGAGCTTGTAATACTACGTGAGGAGCCATAAATAAGCCTTGGAAGAATAATCGGTAACCAGGCGCATAAGAGCCCATATGATCACCAAGTCCTGGAGCAGTCAGTTGATACGCTGCATCTTCAACTAAGTCTTCACGACCTACGATATAGCCACCAGTTGGTGCCAAACCGCCACCTGCATTTTTAATGAGAGAGCCCGCCATAATATCTGCACCAGCTTCTAAAGGCTCTTGCAGTTCTGTAAACTCACCATAACAATTATCTACAAAACAAATAGTATTCGAGTTTTTAGCTTTTACAGCATCTACAATAATCTTAATATCCGCAATAGATAATGGTTCACGCGTACTATAACCACGAGAGCGTTGAATCACTACTACTCGCGTATTGTCATTAACAGCATTAGCGATGGCTTCTACATCATACGTATTATCTTTTAAAGGTACCTCAGTATAGGTAAACCCCTTTTCTACAAGAGATCCACGCACTTCACGAGATGCACCGATAACAGATTGCATCGTATCGTAAGGAGCCCCAACTGCATAGATAAATTCAGTCCCTTTTGAACCATTCCCCATTAAAGAAATCAAAGTTGTTGCTAGTGCATGAGTACCAGAAACAAAATGGGGACGAACAATGGCTTTTTCACCTTTAAATACATAGGCGAATACTTCATCTAACTTCTCACGGCCCACATCGTTATAACCATAACCCGTAGTACCTGTAAAATGATAATCAGATACTTGGCACTCTTTAAAGGCTTCTAACACCTTTTTTGTATTGGCTAATGCAATAGGTTCAAACTTTTTAAATTCAGGTTCAGCCATCTCAAGGGCTTTACTACGTATTTCTTCTAATGTCATGCTAATCCTTCTCTACGAATTAATTCCATAGCTTTATTAAATATAAAATCTTTAGATGTATTATTATCAATATGAATCCATTCAATATATGGCATGCGCTTATACCAAGTGATTTGTCGCTTGGCAAAATGACGAGTATTTTTCTTAATTAAATCGCGGCATTCATCGAGGCTAATACTACCATTCATATAGTCTACAACCTCTTTATAACCAATCCCCTTAAAAGCTTGGCAATCTGGATTTACTCCAGACTTAATGAGTTGTTCTACTTCTTTAATCAAACCTGCATCAAACATCATATCAACGCGAAAATTGATGCGCTCATATAACTGATCACGATCTCTCATAAGACCAATAACAGGCCCTTTATATGATACACCATCTTTTGTCTGATTACGTAATGAATCTACATCACCATGATGTAATATTTCAACAGCTCGATACAAACGATGCTTATCACTATATTGAATTTCTATATTATGTTCTTTTCCTAAGGTGATAGCATATTCTCGTAAACCATCAATACCTTTAGCATTAAATAGCTCATCTAGTTCTGATCGTAAACTTTCATTAGGCTTAACGTCATTAAAGTTATAGTTCTCTAATAACGATTGAACATATAACCCTGTACCACCAGAGAGAATAGGAAGAATATTCCTGTCATTTAATCTACCAATTATCTCTTTAGCTTGATTCTGGAAAATAGACACTGAATATGAATCATTTGGTTCTAAAATATCGATAAGATGATGTTTCACACGCTTAAGTTCATCCGCCGATGGTTTAGCGGTACCAATATTGAGTTGTTTATATACTTGGTAAGCATCACCAGAAATAACCTCAGCATGTAGCTGTTCTGCTAAGTCCAAGGTTAGATCTGTTTTGCCTACCGCCGTTGGTCCAACGATGGTAATTAAGGGATTCACATTAACTCCTTCATATATACACCATAGCCTATACGACTATATTTTCCGCCCACCCATTGATGCGGTGGATAGTTTTGAAAGACCGAACTAAATGGTCGTTCTTTAATAATAACACCATACGTGGCAACACGCATAGCCTGTGCCATGATTTTATCCTCTATATGACTTTCCACAGTATGTCCCCGAAGAGGTTTGAATTGAGGACTTTCCTCTACAGGAACTTCAAACATAGGATCAAAATAAATAATATCAATACTATTGTCAGGTAGGTTTGGTAAATAATGCTCAAAGTTATCATGATTTACTTTAATACGTCGCAATACATTCGTTACACTATCGTCACTATGAATATAATGAGCTAAGCCATGACTAGTGGCAAGCCATATAGGTAAAGACCCTTCTAGACCAGTTATTTGAGCCTGTGGGTAACCATAACTCACTACAATACTGTCACTACCAAGACCAATTGTACAGTCTAAAAATGTAAATTTATCTCTATTAGATAATCCTTTTTTATCTAATATGACTTGTACCGCATTAACTAGATGATCCCCTTCACCGCGTTGTAAACGCAATATACGTAATTGAGCCATAGACAAATGAAAGGTATGTTGTTGATTTTCTGGGAAATGAATCGTTAATCCAGAACCAGCAAGAACCGCAATATATTCGCATTGATACTTACCGAATAAGGCTGGTATCGATGTTTTACCTCGTTTAATATATGTCATATGCATAGAGGAAGCCAATGCTTTGGCTTCCTCCTGAATGGCCTCATTAGATTTTTGAGATGTTGTTAGTATATTCATATTAAGACCGTAAGAATAACTTACCTAATTCATCAGGTGTAAACTTGATTATCGTTGGACGACCATGAGGACATACGTACGGTTTCTCTGTACTAAAGAGATCCTCAATTAAGGTAGTCATTTGATACATATTTAAATTATGACCTGCCTTAATGGCCCCTCTACAAGATGCATACGCTAGCATTTCATGACGTAACTGAGCCTTAGTAGGCTGTTGGTGTTCGTGTAAGTAAGAAAATACATATTGGAGAATTTCAAAAGCCTTTGACTCTACTAAATCTACAGGAGCCCCTACCAATTTGATTTTCGTAGGACCACCTAACTCTACATCAAATCCAAGATCTAGTAAGGTTTCACGTTCTTCCTCTACCAAATTCATTTCATCATCTGTAGCCTCACTATATTGAGGCACAAGGATAGATTGCATAGGAATGGATTCAGAAGACTTACAAAGCTTATCATAACGTACACGTTCATGAGCTGCGTGTTGGTCTATTATGTAGAGATCATCACCCTTTTTAGCCAAAATATAACAAGAAGCGACTTGTCCCATAGGTAAGAATCCAGAATTTTGAATGGTACGCGCCTCTGTATTTTCTTCACGAATATCTTGAGCTAAAGACTTAAATTTCTCAACGTCTTCCTTCGTATAACTAGTATATTCAGTAGGAACAGCATCGAAGCTTTCGTCTGTAAAGGACGACTGTTCATAAGTAGCCTTTGGCGGAGGTGGTGTAAAACCCTTAGTTTAAGACTCTCTACAAACTGTGTAGTCTCACCGCGCATGACTTCGTAACCTTTAGTACGGCGACTACCAAATACTTTGTCATAATCTACCGCAGTAGCTATATGCTCAGCAGACTGCATCTCATCTTGTACAACAGAAGGCGTTCTATACGAATCATACGTACTATTGCCATGATGAGATAAACTACCATATGAACTAGAATTAGTAACTGTAGCATTCCGGTTAGTATTTACGTCATTACTATTGGTTTCATTATTACGGAAATCAGCTCCATTATTAATTGTGCCATTCATATAAGAAGATGATTCTCGTTCGTATCGCTCATGTAGAGGATTATTTAAGGCGTTTAAAATACCATGATAAACAGCTTTAAATATAATCTTATCATCAGAGAATTTTACTTCACTCTTTCGTGGATGAACGTTAATATCAACCATACCAGCAGGTACAGTAATATTAAGTACCACTAAAGGATGACCGTTTTTAGGTAACAATGCATGGTAAGCATTATCGATAGCCTTCATTATTGTTTTATCGGAAATAACACGGTTATTAACGATAATAGTTTGCCAAATTCTTGTACTTTTAAGAAGTGTAGGTTTACTAACTACACCATCAATATAAATAGAGTCACTTTCATAAGCAACAGTGAAAATATCATCTTTCGTTTTATAGCCATATAATGCAGCTACCGTATCACCAATATTGCCGTTTCCAGGAGTAATAATAGCCACACGGTCATCTACGATGAGTTTAAAAGAAATATGTGGGTTACTAAGGGCCAGTTTGCCTACAATATCTTGAATTTTAGAAGATTCGGTACGCTCTGTTTTCAAGAATTTGCGACGCGCTGGCGTATTATAAAACAAATCTTTAATTTCAATTGTCGTACCAGGTGCCGCACCATAAGGAATACAATCGGTGAAAGTACCACCATCTACGGTAATACGAGTGCCCAAATCTGAGTCAGCTTTACGTGTAGTCAAAGAAAAATGAGACACCGAGGCAATACTAGCCAAAGCCTCACCACGAAAGCCGAGGGATGCTATATCAAATAAATCCTCTACCTGTTGTATTTTAGAGGTAGCATGACGCAAAATTGCAAGGCGTGCATCTTCCTCTGTCATACCGATACCATTATCGGTAATCCTCATATAAGCTACACCGCCATCGCCGATTTCAACCTCAATATTAGTGGCGGACGCATCAATGGAGTTTTCAATGAGCTCTTTAATAACTGATGCGGGACGTTCCACAACTTCGCCAGCAGCTATCTTATTGATTGTGGTTTCATCCAATACATGAATGGTTGCCATTATTTCCCGCCTCCTTTACGAGCCTCCTCTTGTAGTTCATATAATTTATTTAATGCTTCAATCGGTGTCATACTCATTACATCCACTTCGAGTAAGCTATCGACTACAGAATGAGTAAATAAGTTACCTAGTGAAGAATCACTCACTTGTTTAGTAACTGGCTTCACTACATTATTAAGTTGAGCTCCCATAACACGATTATTTAAATCACTAGCATCATGACTTTGGTCTTCCAAAGATTCCAAAATTACCTCTGCACGTTTTAACACAGAGTTTGGTAATCCTGCCAATCTCGCTACATGAATACCATAGCTTCGATCTGCGCCACCTCTGATGATGCGGCGCAAGAATGCAACATCCTTACCTTTTTCTTTTACAGCTACAGTGTAATTCTTTAATTTACTATAGCTTTCTTCTAAACTAATTAGCTCATGGTAATGGGTAGCAAATAATGTCTTGCCGTGAATATGCTTACAAATATGCTCAACTACAGCTTGAGCGATACTTAAACCATCAAATGTACTAGTGCCACGACCAATTTCATCTAAGATGATTAAGCTGTTATGTGTAGCATTCTCTAAAATATAGGCTACCTCTTTCATTTCTACCATGAACGTACTTTGACCAGTAGAAATATCATCACTAGCACCTACACGGGTAAAGATGCGATCCACTGGAGAAATAGATGCTTCACGGGCAGGAATAAAGGAGCCTATTTGAGCCATAATCATCAAAATAGCAGCTTGACGCATATATGTTGATTTACCGGCCATATTAGGACCTGTAATGAGCAAGAATTCCTCATCATCATGATTTAAAACGATATCATTTGGTACAAAAACTTCACGCTTCAAGAATTTTTCAATTACAGGATGACGACCATCTCGAATATTGATTTGGCCATTCATTACGATGGTAGGGCAAATATAATTTTCTTCGTAACCTACTAGTGCCAAAGAACACAATACATCAAGCTCAGCAAGAGCACGAGCTGTTTCTTGTACATCTTTAATAACAAGTTTTATATCATTTCGTAATTGTTGATATAATTCATGCTCTAAAGCGATTATCTTGTCTTTAGCGCTAAGAATTTTGATTTCAAATTCCTTTAACTCAGGCGTAATATAACGCTCTGCATTAGCTAAAGTTTGTTTTCGAATAAAGTAATCAGGTACTTGTTCAGATTTACTATGGGATACTTCAAAGTAATATCCAAATACCTTATTATAACCAGTTTTAATTTTAGATAAACCAGTAGCCTCTTTAATATCAGCTTCCATCTTAGCTAGCCATTGCTCACTATTAGTAGCTAAAGAACGTAGTTCATCTAAATCTGGATTGAAACCATCTTTAATAACTCGGCCTTCTTTTAATGTCAATGCTGGTTGGTCAGCAATAGCACGACATAATAAATCATAAATGTCTTTATGATCTTGGATGCGGTCATTAATAGATGTTAATGCTAAACTTGAGCATGTACCTAATACATTTTTAATATCTGGCAATACTGCTAGAGATTCACGAAGAGCCGTTAAATCTCTAGGTGACACAGAACCTGTTTCTACACGACCTACGATGCGCTCAAAATCATAAATACAATCTAATAAGCTACGCATATGAGACCGTTCAGCACCGCGTGTAATAAGTTCTGCTACGGCAGCTTGTCTACGTTGAATTTGATTTACATCAGTCAACGGACTTTCAAGCCATTGTTTTAATAGGCGCGCCCCCATTGGTGTCAATGTTCGATCAAGTACATCGAGTAATGTACCTTTTTGACCGCCATCACGTAAATTATGGGTAATTTCAAGATGACGTAAGGAAGATGTATCTAAGATTAGACGATTACCTACACTCAATTGATGTACATAGTTAATATGGGAAATTTCAGACTTAATAATATCCTCTAAATATAAAAGCATATACCCTAATGCTTCCCATACATCCTCTTCCATAAGGCCTAAATCACCAAAGTGAGTAACTGCTTTTTCCGCTACCTCTCGTTGTGTATGATATGTACTAAATGGAGATAATACAATATTGCTGAATTGATTATCCATAAAGTCTTTTATATCTTGCGGTAATACAGTTCCTTCAGGCAATATAATTTCACTTGGACGATACATACTGAGTGCATCAAACATATCACTTCGTTTTTCACAATCAGTAATACGATGCCAAATAACTTCCCCAGTAGATACATCTGAAAATACGAGTATCCATGCATCTTTTACCATATAAAATAATGATAAAAAATTGTTTGACCGTGCATCATTACCATTTTCAGTCATTACAGTTCCCGGTGTAATGACCTTAATAACGTCACGCTTAACGATACCCTTAACTGCTTTAGGATCTTCTAATTGTTCACAAATAGCAACTTTATAACCTTTTTTTACCAATGTTTCTATATAGCTTTCAGCAGCATGAAAAGGAACGCCACACATCGGTGTGCGTTCCTCATCTCCTGTTGGGCGACCGGTTAAGGTTATATTAAGTTCACGAGATGCAATTAATGCATCATCATTAAATAATTCATAAAAGTCACCTAACCGAAAGAACAGTAATTCTTCAGAATATCTAGATTTAATATCTAAATACTGCTCCATCATAGGTGTTTGCTTTTTTGCCATACTTACCCCTTTTGTATTGTACCGTAGCAAACCCAAGTTTGTGCTTTATCAATATATGCAGGTACAGTTTCGCCAATTGATAAAGAATCGTCTTTCGGGAATAACACCATTTTATTCCCGATGTACGACCAAACCACATATCTTCATCACGAGGACTTGGCCCCTCTACAATAATATCAAACACTTGCCCTTCCATAGGTTTATTTAATTCATAAGAGATTTCATTTTGTACATCCATCAATGTTTGTAAACGTACGCGTTTAACCTCTTCTGGAACTTGATCATCCATAGTCGCTGCTGGCGTACCAGAGCGTTTGGAATAGATGAAAGTATACGCCATATCATAACGTACATCTTTTAATAATTGTAATGTAGCTTGGAAATCTTCCTCTGTTTCCCCTGGGAAACCTACAATAATATCTGTAGTAACCACTACATCTTTAATTTTCTCACGACAGTACGACAGTAATTCTTTATAATGCTCCACCGTATAATGTCGGTTCATTTTCTTCAAGATACGGTCCGAACCAGATTGAATCGGTAAATGTAAATGAGTAACAATATTAGAAGATCGACCAAGGGCATCTATCATAGATTTAGTCATATCTTGAGGATGACTTGTCATATAACGAATACGTTCAATACCTGGAATACCATCAAGAGCGTCCACTAATGTACCAAAATCAGTACCATCTTTAAAATCTAAGCCATAAGAGTTTACATTTTGCCCCAATAAAGTAATCTCTTTAAACCCTTTTGCCCCTAGTTCGGTTACCTCTTTTACGATGGCCTCTACAGGACGACTAATTTCTCTACCACGAACGTGAGGAACGATGCAGTACGTACAGAACTTATTGCACCCATTCATAATAGGTACCCATGCATAAAAGGTACCATTAGGTTTTGCTTCCAATTCAGGTAACACGGAATTATCCATATCTACATTGATTTGGTGTGTATGACCTCGTTGTACCTCTTCAATCATTTCATTAATATGTTGAATATTATGAGTACCTAAGACAATATCAATATGGGGAGCGCGCTTAAACATTTCTGCTTGATTCTTCTGTGCCATGCATCCTGTAACAGCAAGAATTAAGTTTTTATTTTTTCTCTTCAGTCTCATTAGCTCACCTATGCGGCCATAGACTTTAGTTTCTGCATTCTCACGCACTGCACAAGTATTTAATAATATTAAATCTGCAGTTTCTACGTCCTCTGTAGGTGTATAGCCAACAGATTCTAACTGATGCGATAAGCGCTCAGAATCAGCAGTATTCATTTGACAACCATAGGTGTAAATATAATAAGACTTCATTCTAACTCCTATACTTTAACAATCTTACGTTTTGTTTCTATAATATTTTTAACTTTTATGGACATCCGTTCTATAGACATGCCTGTAATATATTCAATCTCATTACGTACAGATTTTTGTACTTGCTGCATCAATGTTTTTACAGGATAACCATGTTCAATAACAACAGCCATATCAACAACGAGACCATTTTGGCCTTTATCACCTTTTTTGAAAGAAATAACACTAGACTCGTCAACACCAGCTACTTTTTTAAGGCCATTGCGAATCAATTTAATAATTACATCATCATCAAAGGTGAGTCGTCCATAATAGCTGAAAGCAGGGCGTACTACAGAACGTTCAAAGCCTTCTGACCCAATTTGCCCCAATGTATCTTGGTCTTGTTTTTTTAATGTACGTCGACGCCACATAGTTTTGATTGGATCAATTAAGTACCCTCTAAAGTGAGGTTTCAATTCCATCGTTGGAACTGGAATAATATGTTTACCTTCTTTTAGACGAGCATGTTGTGCCTTTTCAATTTCTTTAGGTGTAGCAACGTCCTCAATGCGAATATATCGATCAGGATCTTGCAAGCCTAATGCTTTCGTAATTTTTTTAACCATATTATCGGATGTACCAATAATCATAAGTTTATTAGGATTGATTTTATCTAATTGCTCACGTACTGATTTTACTTGCACTTCATCTTGGAAAATGGCACGACGAACAGCTTTTAATCGGCTAGATTCCTTCTTAGCAGAAAAACCAGCTACAATCTTATTATCGTGAATTAAAATACCATCATCAATAATACATTCAATATTGTTTTCATGAGCAACTACGAGCGCACGATGGCTTTTACCAGTGCCACTACTACCTACAAATGCAATGACTTCCATAGTCAACCTCATTATTTATAACAAACTAATAAATTCTGATACATTCTCAGATGATACCAAGTAGTCTCCAAATTTATCTGGTGCTTTTCCTGGAATACCATGAAAATCAGAACCACCTGTAATAAACAAGTTATGTTTTGTTGCTAATGCTTTATATCGTTTCACATCATCCGCGTTATGTTTAGTATGGTAGACCTCCATACCATCAAAATCATAAGCTAACATTTCTACTACATACTCATCACTAGATACTAATTTAGGATGAGCCATAACGGCAAGGCCTCCAGCTTTATGAATAATATCAATAATATATGGAACCTCAACCTTAACCTTAGGCACATAGCAAGGACTATCTTTTCGGAGAATACCTTTAAATACATCATTGATATCCTTGGCGTAGCCACCATCAATTAATAATTGTCCAATATGTGGACGTCCATAAGCTTTAGTATCAGGAAATTGTTTGATTAAATCTTCTTTTGTAATATAATATCCTTCATATTACAACGTCTTATAATTTCATCGATACGTTCTTCACGTTTTCTTTAAAGAACGTAATAAAATCATTTAACTCTTCATTATTTTCATCAAAACAATATCCTAAAATGTGGATAGACTTATCTTTATAATCAGCACTAAATTCACAGCCGTTTATAATTTTAATCGTTTCATTAGGATCTAATTCTAGTTGTGCGGTACGCAATGCTTTAATTCCATCAATTTCATCATGATCAGTTAAAGCCATCATAGATACATTGCAATCTAAGGCATGACGCAATAATTCCTTTGGAGTTTTAATACCATCGGAATAAACGGAATGCATGTGAAAATCTACAAGCATAGAGCACCTCCCATTACAAATATCCTATCTTTTAATTATGACCGATTTAGTCTTTTAATTCAAGTTTAGAAAGAAAAATTGCGACCCTAATGAGTATTCACTAGAATCGCAATTTAATTATAAATCTTGTAATAATTCAGTAACCTTAGTTGCTACAGAATCAATGGCACATGTAATGGCCTCGCCAGTCTTACGAATTTGAATTTCTACTTCATTATTTTCAAGCGTATTTTTACTTACTGTAATGCGAAGTGGATAACCAATTAAATCAGCATCCTTAAATTTTACACCAGCTCGATCTTTACGGTCATCAAGTAATACATCTACACCTGCAGTTTGTAATGCAGTATAAATGGTTTGACTTGTAGACATCAACGCTTCGTCTTTAGCATTAATCGGTACGATAACAGCTTCAAATGGTGCAATAGAACGAGGCCAAATAATACCATTTTCATCGTGGTATTGCTCAATAGCTGCAGCTAATGTACGAGATACACCAATGCCATAACAGCCCATAATCATTGGATTAGGACGACCGTTTTGGTCTAAGAATGTAGCTTGTAATGCTTCAGAATATTTTGTGCCTAATTTAAATACTTGACCAACTTCAATACCTTTAGCATGTTCTAATGCACCACCACAAGTTGGGCAAACATCGTCATCTGTAATTAAACGAATTGGTGCAACAATAATATCTTCTACATTAAAGTCACGTTTAGGGTTGATATTAACATAGTGCGCATCTTTTTTATTGGCACCGCCACAAACATTGTAAGATTCCATAACAGATTCATCCACAACAATAGCAAACTCCTCTGTTTGTTTTAATCCTACTGGACTAATGAAGCCAGCTGTTAAGCCAACTTTTTCTAATTCTTCAGGTGTAGCCATTTCAGGTTCTACAGAACCCAAAACTGCATGTTGTACTGCCACTTCATTGACTTCATGATCACCACGAACAATTGCTAATACCACTTTACCATCAATGGAGAAAACTACAGCTTTAATAGTTTTATGTAGTGGTAAGTTCAACATTTCCGCCACAGCTTCTATAGTACTAGCATTAGGAGTATCTACAACGGATAACTCTTGCAGTGCTTCTTCTTCCTGTTTCATAACACCAGGTTTACCAATTTCAATATTTGCAGCATAGTCACATTTTGTGCAATATACAATATCAGCTTCACCAGCTTCAGCAATTGCCATAAATTCATGTGTTCCACTACCACCGATGGCACCACTATCAGCTTCTACAGGACGGAATGTAAGACCACAACGCGTAAAAATACGTGTATATGCATCATACATGGATTTATAAGATTCGTCTAAACCAGCTTCATCTACATCAAAAGAATATGCATCTTTCATAATAAATTCGCGACTACGCATCAAACCATAACGTGGACGACGTTCATCACGGAATTTACTTTGGATTTGATATAAATTTACTGGTAATTGACGATAGGAGTTAATCTCATTTTTTACAAGAGTTGTAATCATCTCTTCATGAGTTGGTCCCAAGCAGAATTCATTATCATGACGATCATTAATACGCATCATTTCTGCGCCATATGCGTTCCAACGGCCAGACTCTTTCCAAATTTCTGCAGGTTGTAAGATAGGCATCATGATTTCTTGAGCACTAGCACGATCCATTTCTTCACGTACAATGGCTTCAATTTTTTTGATACTTCTCCACCCCAATGGCAAAAAGCTATATAAACCATTTGCAGTTTTGCGCATAAAACCAGCGCGAAGCATAAGCTGTTGGCTAACTACATCAGCATCAGATGGAACCTCACGCAATGTAGGTGCATATAATTTAGTGGCTAACATAAAGACTCCTCATTTAAGCTTTCTAAATATTGATCAATTTCTCTAAATAATGTATCTACTAATTCAGCTTCTGGTACAGTCTTGATAACTTCACCCTTTCGAAAAACAATACCTTGACCATTACCACCAGCAATACCAAAATCAGCTTCACGAGCCTCACCGGGCCCATTTACAACACATCCCATAACAGCAACTTTAATCGGTGCTTTAATAGATGCTAAGCGCTCCTCTACAATTCCCGCCATGTCAAACAGATTGACTTGGCATCGGCCACATGTAGGGCAGGAAATCATTGTAGCACCAAAGTTGCGTAATCCCAAGTTACTTAAAATACTTCGGCCTACTTCTATTTCATGTATTGGGTCACCCGTTAAAGATACCCGTAATGTATCACCAATGCCGTCTAATAATAAAGCGCCAATACCCATAGCAGACTTAATGGTACCTTGTTTTATCGTCCCAGCCTCAGTAACACCTAAATGCAAAGGATAAGGAATCTTATCGGATAACTTACGATAGGCTTCTACCATTAAAGGAACTTCCGTTGCTTTAATGGATAATTTCATTTGGCGATAGTCGAGCTTTTCAAGAATTCGCACATGTTCTAATGCAGTCTCTACCATGCCATCTGCTGTAGGATGACCACCATGAGCATCGAGGATATGCTTAGGTAAAGAACCAGCATTGACACCTATACGAATTGGAATTTGTTTAGGTTTAGCTTTTTCAATAACAGCTAACACTTTATCCTCTCCGCCAATATTTCCTGGGTTAATACGCAATCCATCAACATTATTCTCAATAGCTTCTAAAGCTAATTTATAATCGAAATGAATATCAGCAATTAAAGGAATATCGATACCAGCACGAACTGCTTTTAAAGCTTTTGCAGATGCCATTGTAGGTACTGCAACACGTACTAATTCACAACCAGCCTCAGCTAAGCGATTTATTTCAGCAATAGCCTTTTCCGTGTGAACCGGATCAGTGGTAATCATAGATTGAATGCTTACCGGTGCATAATCACCTATTTTAACTGTACCTACATAGATACCATTTGTTGGTTTACGTACAATCATTGTAATCTCCCATCTTTCTTATAGTAATCGGAATATATCCTGAGTTGTTACATATAAGAATAATGCTACCATCAAAGCAACACCAACCATTTGAATATACATAAGTGCCTTAGCAGGTAACTTACGACCTGTGATGGCTTCAGCCAAAATAATAATTAAATGACCACCATCTAATACAGGTAATGGCAAAAGATTAATAACCCCTAAGTTAATACTTAAAAATGCTGCAAAACTTAATAGTGGCGCAAAGCCAGATTGTGCAATAGTACCAGCCATTTGTGAAATTCCTACAGGGCCAGATAGCTCTGCTGCCTGTGTGCCTCGAATCATATCATATAAGCCACTTAACATAGCAACAATTGTTTGACCTGTGCGAGTAACGGCTAAACTAAAAGATTCTCCAATACTATAAGTTTCTCGAGTATAACTAGGATAAATACCAATTTTAGGACTATCCTGTTCCATTTTTGGAATCACTGTAGTTTCTACAGTTTCCCCTTCTCTATCTACTACAACAGTAACACCATGATTGGCAGTACCTTGTAGGCTAGGACGGATTTCATCCCATGTAGAGATTTTTTTACCATCGATGGTAAGAATTCTATCGTTAGATTGTAAATGTGCCTGTTCAGCAGCGCTACCTGGGATGATATTACCAATAACAGGATCATTTGTATACGTGAGATTACCTACTGTTGCATTGAGACCAAAGAATAAAACTATGGCCAATAAAAAGTTAAATACAGCACCTGCAGAAATAACAATAAATTTCTTCCATGCAGGTTTAGTATAAAATGAACGCTCATTAAGAGGCTCGTCAGGTGTCATACCTGCAATACGATTAAATCCACCAAGAGGAATGATACGAATCGAGTATAAAGTTTCCCCTCTTTGAACCTTGAATATGGCAGGTCCAAAACCAATGGCAAATTCGTCTACTTGCATACCTGACATTTTTGCTGTAATGAAATGGCCTAATTCATGAATAAACACGATTAAACCAAATACAAATATTGTGGCTAATGCCGTTGTCATATTTACTCCTATACCATCAATGATGTAGCCTTTTCTCGAGCCCATCTATCAATGGCTAATAAATTGTCTAATGTAAAGTCATCTTCAGGTCCCATAGATTCAAGGACTGAAGTGACGACTTTATAAATATCACCAAAGGCGATTTTATCATCTAAAAATGCATAAACTGCAGTTTCATTTGCAGCATTAAACACAGCTGGTTTAAAACCGCTCGATCGGCCTACTTCATAAGCAAGACGAAGAGCCGGGAAATCATCATATCGAGGTGGCAAGAATTCTAATTGTAAAACCTTGGAAAAATCAAGGTGATTCATATGTAAAGTTTCACGTTTAGGATATGTCAAAGCATACTGAATAGGCTCCCTCATATCAGGATTACCCATTTGTGCTAAGATAGCCCCATCTTTCATTCGTATCATTGAATGAACAATGCTTTGTGGATGTACCACTACGTCAATATGATCAAAATCAAAACCAAATAGCCAATGAGCTTCGATTACTTCTAACCCTTTATTAAATAGAGATGCAGAGTCAATCGTAATCTTATTGCCCATATTCCAAGTTGGATGACGTAAGCAATCAGCAGCTGTGGCAGTTTGAATTTTATCAGAGTCCCAAGTGCGTAAAGGGCCACCAGAAGCGGTAACAATTAAGGAATCAACATTCTCGCGATTTTGCCCTTCTAAACACTGGAATATTGCGCTATGTTCACTATCAATTGGTAGAATTTGTACGCCATACTCCTTAGCCAAAGATGTAATCAATGGTCCACCAGCAACTAATGTTTCCTTATTAGCTAGACCTATAGTCTTACGTTTCTTTATAGCCTCTACAGTAGGTTCAATACCTGCAGCACCAACAATAGCAGTTACAACCATAGTTGCTTCTTGAATCGTAGCAGCAGCTATGAGTGTTTCCTTACCGCCCACAAGTTTTGTAGGACCTGTATAGCGTCCTTGTAGTTCTTTAAAAGCGCTTTCATCAACTAGACCAGCTACTAATGGCTGATATTCTTTAATTTGTTTTTCTAAGAGGTCAATATTATGATGTGCCACTAAGGCAACCACCTTGAATTGATCTGGATGTTGAGACACCACATCTAGTGTCTGTGTACCGATTGAGCCAGTACTGCCAATAATACTTAGGTATTTCATAAGCTTACCTCTATTAGATTAGAACGAGAATAGTAATATATAAATCAATGTAATAGGTGCCGTAAATAATAAGCTATCAAATCGATCCAATACACCGCCATGACCTGGTAATAAGGTACCAGAATCTTTCACATTACATAATCGTTTAATCTTTGATTCAAATAAATCACCTAATGGTGCTAATATACCACTGATCATACCAACATGAATACCCATCCACCATGGAATACCCACGATATACGAAAATACTGCGCCTGTAATGATACAGCCTATAAAGCCACCAATAAAACCTTCTAATGTTTTATTAGGACTAATGGATGGTACAATCTTCCGTTTACCAAAGGCACGACCTGCAAAGTATGCAAAAGTATCACTAGCCCACGTGGTAAACAATAATAACCAAAGTGTAATTGTTCCCCAGTTATGTAGTTCAAAAGGCATTGATAAAGACATGTAAATAGAGTCATGACGAATCATAAGCAAAGAAATCATGCCAATACCAACATATAATAAACCAAATACACTAAAAGAAACGCTAGCTAAAGAGTATTTATTTTCACCAAATGTACATAACATATAATTGGCTGATAAACTCAATACTAATATAGCAATTGCTAAAATATACTGATGACATGCAAAGGCAATCATCAATAATAAAATACTAATATAACCCCATAAAATGGACATTCGCACATGTTTAGCTTTACCTAGTAAAACAAACTCACGCCATCCCAATAGAGCTAATAATGTAATAAGAACATCATACACAGATCCGCCTAATGTAATGGCCCCTAAAGCAATAATAAAACCTATAACAGCGGTTATAACACGTGTTTTTAACATTTTTTATTCCTCATCGCGTAAGCCACCAAATCGGCGTTCTCGTTTTTGATATGCTGCAACAGCTTCCAATAATGTTTCTTTAGTGAAATCCGGCCAATGTAAATCAGTAAACCAGAATTCAGCATAAGCTAGCTGCCACAATAAAAAGTTACTAATTCTAAAATCACTACTTGGACGAATTAATAAGTCTACATCACTAAACTCCTTCGTGAAAAGTTGGGAGCTAACATAGTCTTCTGTAATATCGTCTGTAGTTATAGTTCCATCTGCAACAGAGTTTGTAATGTTGCGGATAGTCCTAACTATTTCATCACGCCCACCATAGTTAAGAGCTAACTGTAAAGTAAGGCCTGTATTATTCTGAGTTAATAATTCTGCATCGCGAATAATCTTTTGAAGCTCCTCTGAAAGAGCTCCAATATATCCAATAAAGCGAATGCGTACATTATGTTCATGCATATACTTAACATTATTGTTTAAGTATTCTTTTATGAGAGCCATAAGTAAAGAAACTTCCTGTTCAGGACGCTTCCAGTTCTCTGTGGAGAAACCATATACCGTAAGAGCTCTAATTCCAATCTCATCTGCAGCAATAACAATCTGCTTTAATACGTCGGCTCCTGCACGGTGCCCCATAGATCGTGGCATTCCTCTTCGTTTAGCCCAACGACCATTGCCATCCATAATAATAGCAACGTGTTTTGGTATCGCATTACTATCAATAGCAGGCGTATCAGATGGTTTACGGTTAAATAATTTCTTTAGCATAGTCTACCTCGATAGAATTTCCGAAGTCGCTGGCAATCATTGGTCTATACACTAGTATATGTAAACACTCATCAACCTTGGTAATACGTGCTACATAAAGTCCTTTATCGGCAATATCAAAAAAGCGATTAAAGGATCCCCCAATCATTACCTTAAAAGGAATATGGGCAGCCTGCAAACGAGACTTTGCAAGCTGCCATGGCATTCCAATAAGGCTATTAGAATCTAACATTATACTTCTAATACGTCCTTTTCTTTTACTGCTTTTAACTCATCAATCTGCTTAATTTTAGCATCTGTAAGTTTTTGGATTTGATCTAAACCGTCTTTAGCATCATCTTCAGTAATTGTTTTAGCTTTTTCTTCTTTTTTCAATGCATCATTTACATCACGACGAATGTTACGTACTGCAACTTTAGCATCTTCAGCTTTTTTATGAACAACTTTAACGATTTCTTTACGGCGCTCCTCAGTTAATTGAGGAATAGTTAAACGAATTTGAGCACCATCATTACCTGGGTTTAAACCAAGATCGGATTGTAAAATTGCCTTTTCAATGGCACCAATCATAGTTTTATCCCAAGGTGCAATTACAATCATGCGAGGCTCAGGTACAGAGATATTCGCAACTTGGTTAATTGGAGTAGGGCTACCATAATAATCAACCATTACTTTATCAAGCAATGCTACACTAGCACGGCCTGTACGAATAGATGCGAATTCATGTTTTAAAGCCTCAATAGACTTATTCATGCGTTCTTCTGCTTGTTGTAACAATTCTTTAATTTCCATTTGAATTATTCTCCTCGAACAATGGTACCAATCTCTTCACCTTTAGCGGCTTTTGTAATGTTACCCGGAATGTCCATGCTAAATACGATAATAGGAATATTGTTATCTTTACATAAAGTTGTGGATGTTGCATCCATAACCTTTAATTCTTTTGTAATGATATCATTATATGTTAATTCATCAAATTTAACGGCATTAGGATTCGTTTTAGGATCAGAATCATATACACCGTCAGCAAATTTCTTCGCCATCAGAATTGCATCTGCTTCAATTTCAGCAGCCCGTAATGCAGCAGTCGTATCTGTAGAGAAATATGGTTTACCAAGACCAGCACCGAAGATTACGATACGTTTTTTCTCTAAGTGACGAATGGCACGACGACGAATATAAGGTTCTGCAATTTCTTGCATTTCAATAGCAGTTTGAACACGAGTATCTACGCCTGCTTGTTCTAATGCATCTTGCAATGCTAAGGAGTTCATTACTGTTGCTAGCATACCCATATAGTCAGCTGTAGCACGATCCATACCTTGGTTACTACCAGCTAACCCTCTCCACAAGTTACCGCCACCAACAACAATTGCGATTTCTAAATCAGTGGATTTTGCTAAAGCAGCAATTTCTTTTGCAAATTCTTCAACAACATCAGGGTTAATACCAAAACCTTGTTCACCCGCTAATGCTTCACCACTCAACTTCAAAACAATACGTCTAAAGTTTCTCTTTGCCATGTGTTTACTCCTCTATTGCAAAATAAGAGAACACTGTACGGTGTTCTCTTATTATTTCTTAATTATTTACCAACAGATGCCATTACTTCAGCTACGAAGTCATCTTGGCGTTTCTCAATGCCTTCGCCCAAACCGTAGCGAACAAAACGACGTACGTTGATGTTTTCACCGATTTTTGCAATATTCTCATTAATGATGTCTGTAACTGTTTTGTCGCTATCTTTAATGAATACTTGTTCTAATAGGCAGTTTTCTTTATAGAATTTTTCAATACGACCAGCAACCATTTTTTCCAAAACAGCTTCAGGTTTTGGTTTACGGCCAGCTTTTACGTCTTCTTCAGCTTCTACTTTAGCTTGTTCCAACAATACTTGTTTTTCGTGTTCGATTACTTCAGCAGGAACTTCTTCACGGTTCAAGTATGTAGGGTTTACAGCTGCGATTTGCATTGCGATATCGCGTGCCAAGCTTTGGAAATCATCAGTTTTAGCAACGAAGTCAGTTTCGCAGTTAACTTCTACCAATACGCCAATACGACCACCAGCATGGATGTAAGATTGTACTACACCTTCAGCTGCAATACGACCAGCTTTTTTAGCTGCCGCAGCCAAACCTTTTTCACGAAGAAGGTCAACCGCTTTATCGATATTACCATCAGTTTCAACCAATGCTTTTTTAGCGTCCATCATACCTGCGCCAGTCATGTCGCGCAATTCTTTTACCAAAGCAGCAGTAATTGCCATTATTTTGTTCCTCCTAGTACTAATTAAGGTAAGGATATAGTCCTTACCCTAATTATATATGTTATAGATTTATCTTTCAAATGCTAATCAGAAATGATTTAGTAGCTTTGCAGAATTATTCAGCAGCTTCAGCACCGTCCAAGGATTCGCCTTGACGACCTTCAAGAACAGCGTCAGCCATTTTACCAGCCAATAATTTTACAGCGCGGATAGCGTCATCATTTGCTGGGATTGGGAATTCTACTTCATCAGGGTCACAGTTAGTGTCAACTGTTGCAACAACCGGAATACCCAATTTTTTAGCTTCTGCAATAGCGATTTTTTCTTTTTTAGGATCAACTACGAAAAGAGCACCTGGCATTTTAGGCATATCTTTGATACCGCCAAGGTATTTTTCCAATTTTTCCATTTCATGACGAAGACCGATAACTTCTTTTTTAGGCAATACTTCGAAAGTACCATCTTCTGCCATAGCTTCCAATTGTTTTAAACGTTTAATACGAGTTTCAATTGTTTTGAAGTTAGTCAACATACCGCCCAACCAACGTTCGTTAACGAAGAACATGTTAGCGCGGATAGCTTCTTCTTTAATAGCTTCTTGAGCTTGTTTTTTAGTACCTACGAACAAGATTACTTCGCCTTGGGAAGCAACTTCGCGTAAGAAAGAGTAAGCTTCTTCTACTTTTTTAACTGTTTTAGACAAGTCAATGATATAAATACCATTGCGTTCAGTGAAGATGAATTTCGCCATTTTAGGGTTCCATCTTCTAGTCTGATGACCAAAGTGTACACCAGCCTCTAATAATTGTTTCATTGATACTACTGCCATTGTGGCACCTCCTGTTAATTAACCTCCGCCGCTTCATCCTTCGGGTCACCCAAAATTAGGCACAGTACCGAAGTCCACCGACGTGCATATTTTTCATACCTGAATAATTTTAACAAATAATTATTGTAAAAGCAAGCAAGGAGTGAGGATTTCTTTAAGAATCCATCACTCCTTATTTTAATTTAATGAATTAATTGTCAATAGACTATATTAAAGCTTGTATTCTATATCGCCGATACGAATATAAATATTAATTATTGCGAATAGATTCAATCATATGTGCTCGATCATCAGCGCCAATACAGCAGATCCTGCTACTAAAACAGTAGCACCTGCTCTTTTAATTGGGACACATGTAATATCATTAATGCCACCATCTACTTCAATAACTGCAGTTGTATTATCTACTTCCTCTAGTAGCATTTTAGCTTGCTTAACTTTTTTAATAGCATTTGGAATAAAAGATTGCCCACCAAAGCCAGGATTTACAGACATAATTAAAATCATGTCTAGATCAGCAGCCACATCCTCTAACAAGGACACTGGTGTACCTGGATTAAGTGCAACCCCTGCTTTCATGCCACATTGTTTAATATGTTGGATTAAACGATGCATATGTGGCACAGTTTCTTGATGAAATGTAAAATACTCTACACCAATCTTTCCAAATTCTTCTACATAGTCACCAGGATTTGTAACCATTAAGTGAACATCAAATGGTAATTGTGTATAAGGACGGATGGCTTTCACGATAGGTGCACCAAATGTTAGGTTTGGTACAAAATGACCATCCATAATATCAATATGCAATAAATCAGCTCCAGCTAATTCAATAGATTTTATTTCTTCGCTTAATGTTGCAAAATTTGCAGAGAGCATAGATGGTGCAATTTTAATCATTTTAAAACCTCTTTCGTTGACTTTCTATGTCATTACGTATAGACATATATGCATCATATCGTCCTTGATGAATATGGCCTGCATCTAAAGCATCTTTTATGCCACAAATAGGTTCATGTTCATGATAACAAGGATTAAATTTACATGTATCAACATAATTACTAAATTCAGGGAATAACGTAGGTAACCGTTCTAATGAAACATCGTTAAACTCAATCGCACTAAATCCAGGTGTATCCATAATAAAAGAATCTGAATCCAAACTATATAAAGAAGCATGACGGGTCGTATGTTTACCGCGCTTTATTTTGTCACTAACCTCACCCGTTTGGAATGCAAACTTAGGATCAACAGCATTTAATAGACTACTTTTACCAACACCAGAAGGGCCTGCAAAGGCAGTTACCTTATGCTCTAACACATGACGTAACTCATCAATACCTGTCATATTATATGTAGATGTCATCAATACTTCATAGCCGATAGATTTATAAAGCTTTACCATGGCTTCTGTATCTGGATCCATCAAATCACATTTGTTAATACATAATACAATAGGGATATCTGCATGTTCAATCATGACAAGCATTTTATTTAGTAAAAGCTCATTAATATCTGGTTCATGAGCAGCTACAACCAATACAACTTGATCAATATTAGCTACCGCAGGTCTAACCATGGAATTATGACGATCGAGGATGGACTCAACGAATCCATCCTCAGAAATCGTAACACGATCACCGACTAGTAAACTATAGCGACCTTTCTTTAATCTACCTCGAACTTTACATTCATGAACAGTACTTGCATCGTCTTGTACATAAAAGTAACCATTCATATTTTTGACAACAATACCTGTAATCATAATTCCCCTATAATGCTGTTTCTTGTACTAATGCACCATTGAGATAAACCTCAATGCGAACATTACCTACACCAGACACTTTTTTTACAATACGATCACCAGGTTTATTTGTATCATCGTAGATAACAGCAGAACCGTCATCATCTTTTACGACAATTTTTAGCTCTTGGTTTTTAGAGCCTGCCGGAACTGTAATATCTACCGTACCAGTAGTTTTATTACTACTACTATCAGATTTTTTATCATCTTTCTTTTTGTCATTTTTATATTCAGTAGTTAGATTTACTGCAGTACCTTCATCAATTTCATCGCCAGCTTTTATGCTTTGTTCTGTTACAATAGATTTTTCCTCTACAGAACCAGCGACTTGATTAACACCAAGATGAGCATTACTCAATGTATCTCGTGCATCTTTTAAAGTCATACCAATGACATTTGGCATTTGAATCTTTTTAGCTTTTGCTTTATTAACAACGAGATCAATTGTTGTGCCTTTAGAAACTTTAGAATCACCAGATGGACTTTGAGCTATGATAACACCATCAGGTTTATTATCTACAGACTGTTGTGTTACTTTACCAACAACTAAACCAACATCTTTAAGTCGTTGTCGAGCTTGGTCTACTGTTAAACCAGACAAATCCGGTACTGTAATATCACCAACACCTTTAGATACAACAAGGTGAATTGTACGTTGTTCTTTAACCTTCTCTCCTGCACCTGGTGTTTGAGAAATAACTTGACCAGCTGGTACATCAGGATTAGTAACCTCGCTTGTAGAAACACGCAAATGTTTATCTTCTAAAATATTTTTAGCTACAGAAACTTGTTTACCCACAACATTAGGTACATCTACAGTTGTGTTACTCCAGAAATTACCATAACTCAAGAAGGCACCTAAGAAGGCTACTAAAAAAATTACGGCAGCCCCTAGGACGATATATTTTTGTGGGATAGATGCTATTTTACTTAACATACTCTTCTTTTTACCCTCATCTTTTTGCTCTTCTTGAATATCACTGAAATCCTCAAGGGCTTCAGGATCAACAGCTGGTATCATTTGGGTTGCAAAATCATATGGTTCATGACGTTGAGTTTTACCCATTGTAAAGCCTTGAGACAATCGTAAATCACTTATCATGTCAGAAATAGAATCAAAACGATCTGCAGGGTTTTTAGATAATGCCTTCATTACGACAGCTTCTAAAAGCGGTGGGATTGAAGGATTATATCGAGTTGGAGGAGCTACTTTTTCACGTACATGTTTTAATGCTACTGCAATTGGAGTCTCCCCTTCAAAAGGAACTTTACCTGTAAGCATTTCATATAAAACTACGCCTAAAGAGTAGATATCAGTATTACCATCTACTGGTTTTCCACTGGCTTGTTCAGGTGATAAATAGTGAGCAGAGCCTAAAATCGAATTCGTGTACATAACTGTATTAGTAGCATTCATAGCTCGAGCAATACCAAAGTCAGTTACTTTTACACGCCCCGTACGAGTAATTATGACATTATGAGGTTTAATATCACAATGCACTATTCCCATCGTATGCGCATGTTCTAACCCCTCTGCGATAGCAATAGTGAATTTTACAGCCTCGTCTATGGATAGTCTTCCATGTCGCATTATATACTCTTTTAATGTTTCACCATCTACATATTCCATAATGATATAGTGTAAATCTTGATCAAACCCTACATCATACATATTTACAATATTAGGATGATTTAGTTTGCCCGCCGCTTGTGCTTCTCGTTTAAAACGCGTAACAAACTCATCATCATTAGCAAAGTTAGCATGCAATACTTTAATTGCTACTTGTCTACCTAATAAGGTATCTTCTCCAAGGTATACGTCAGCCATTCCGCCAACGCCAATTTTATCAACAATTCGGTAGCGGTTATCTAGAAGTATACCTTTTATATTCATAGTACTCATTATTTCTCCATTTCTAGATTAGATTGTTCCCACCACAATGGTCACATTATCTCCTGCTCCGACATCATATACGGCTTCCATCAATGATTCTACAACCTTCATATCATCATTATTAGATTGTAATGCACTAGCAATAACATCATCTGATACATAACCACATAGTCCATCAGTGCAAAGTAAAATACGATCACCTGGAAGAATAGATTCTACACCACTATCAACCTCTAAAGTATCATCAACCCCAACTGCACGGGTCAATAAGTTTCGTTGAGGGTGATTTAGCATTTCATCCTTTGTAATCTCTCCAGCAGTTAATAATTCTTGTACCATAGAATGATCTGTAGTAATTTGTCGTAAAAGACCATCTCTATATACATACAAACGACTATCACCAACACTTGCCCAGTATAATTGGTCACCATTAACAGCCGTAACAACAGCAGTAGTGCCCATACCAGCAAGACGTTCTTCATGAGCTACGCGATTGGCTATACGTTCATTGGCATGAATAATAGCATCACATAAATCTTGTTGCCCCACTGTTTTAAGGGAGGCCAAATACTCTTTAATTTCATCAACAGCATAGGTACTAGCGATTTCACCGCCACTATATCCACCCATGCCATCAGTGACAGCACAAATAGGACCGTCTATAAAAAATCGATCTTCATTGCGCTGACGCACAAGTCCAATTTTACTTAAACCAACAAAATTATTCATAATTCTCCTTTTCCCGACCATGAGCTGCTTTTAATTGCCCACATGCGGCTTGGATAGCATCGCCCATCTCTTTTCGTACCGTTACAGATACGCCATAGGAAGCAACGATGTCTTTAAATGTATTCATATTTGTAATAGATGGTTTATATAATTCTATATGTTCATTGCCATTAACAGGTATTAAGTTAACATGGCAATTTGGGAAATCTTTACAGATTTTCCCCAATGCATGAGCCTCCTCCATAGATGCATTTACTGAATCTATAAGAATATACTCAAAGGTGATACGACGTTGAGTCGTATCATAATAATATTTTACCGCATCTAAGACTTCCGTCAATTCATAACGAGCCCCAACTGGCATAATACTACGACGCACTTCATTATTTGTAGCGTGTAATGAAAGAGCCAAAGTTATAGGCAAACCTTCATCAGCTAATTTATAAATATTAGGAACCCAACCACAAGTGGAAATAGTCATCTTACGATAACTAATATTACAAATTACCGGATCGTGTAACAATTGCAAAGCTTGTAACACATTATCATAGTTTTGTAATGGTTCCCCTGCCCCCATAACTACAACAGAGTGGATTTGCTCTTTTGTAAGAGCTCCGAAAATAACGACTTGTCCAATGATTTCAGACACTGTTAAATCACGATATAAACCACCTTGTGTAGAGGCGCAGAACACACAGCCCATGGCACAGCCAACTTGAGAAGAAACACATACAGAGTATCCATAATGTTGCTCCATTAAAACGGCTTCTACCCGGCTTTGATCTGTCATTTCAACAAGGATTTTACGAGTCTTCCCATCTGGAGATACAGACTCAGTAATTAATGTTGGTAAAGAAATAACACAGTTATCACTTAACCATTGACGCAACTCTTTAGGAAACTGCGTCATCTCTTCAAAATCAAATATATATCTATGATAAATATAGTCTATTAACTGTTTCGCTCGAAACTTTTGTACATTATGGGTCTTAAAGATAGATTGTAACTCTTCTAAAGACTTACCCAATAATTCTATCATGGTACTCCATTTCTATTATTATGATATGCGTTTTATACGAGCCATAAAGAATCCATCCATCTGATCTCGAGGCGGATATGTTGTAATCATACCCTCTACAGCTTGTGGCAACCCATCAAATGATACAGGATCAATGATAAAGTTCTTATGACTTGCTAGGAATTTTTCTAGTACATCCTCATTTTCTCCACTATTGATAGTACAAGTAGAGTATACTAAATATCCATCAACTTTAACCATTTCAGCAGCTTTTTCTAATATTTCAAGCTGTAATGGAGGTAAGTCAGTAAGTAAAGATTGTGTTTTACGCCAACGCATATCCAATTTTTTTTGTAATATGCCAAGTCCAGAACACGGTGCATCTACTAAGACACGATCGAATTGTTCCTTCCAATTATCGGGTAAATAACGACCGTCTTGTAGCTTAGTTGAAACTATGGATACTCCAAGTCGTTCAGCATTTTGATTCATAAGCTCTAATTTGTGATCGTATATATCACAACTCATAATAGCACCCGTATTATTCATGAGACTTGCCATATGCATAGACTTACCACCTGGTGCAGCACAACAATCTAATATGCGCTCTCCTGGCTGAGGATCAACTACATGAGCAACTAACATAGAGGCTTTATCCATAAAGGTAATATGACCTTCCATAACAGGTTTTGCTTTTTCTAAGTGCCCTTGATGTGCATCAATATAAACTACTTCTGGAATATCATTGTCCTGTTCAACAGTCCAACCTAAATCTCGTAGTTCTTTTAAACAATCCTCAATAGATACTTTTACAGTATTTATACGTGCTGTCAAACGAGGTTGTTCATTAAACCAAGCACAAAGATCTATAGTCTTATCCTTTCCCATTTCATTCATCCATAAATCAACAAGCCATAAAGGTTGATTATAAATAAATGAAATTTCTTCAGCCTCAGACTTGGCAAGTTCACCAATAGAAATACTATCACTTTCACGTAATACTGAACGTAATACGGCATTTACAAAGCCAGATAATCCTCTAGTTAACTTTTTTGCAAGTTTTACAGATTCATTGACCGCTGCACTTTCAGGGACTTTATCCATATAGATAATTTGATAAATGCCAAGTCTAAGAATTTCTACAACCATGGACGATAATTTCTTTAATGGTCTTTTGGCAAAATGAACAATAATGGCATCTAAATAATTTTTTCTACGGATGACACCATAGACCAACTCCGTGAAAAATCTTCGATCTAAATCGGATAAATGATATTTTTGTAAATACTCTTGTAACTTGATATTGGCATAAGCACCATTACGATTAATATCACTCAAAGCTTTCACGGCGAGCAATCGAATATTTAGTTGTTGATTCGTTTTAACTTCAGTCATCGTTTTTCCTACCAATTAATTGTTCAACTGCGGCTCGAACACGTTTAGGATCTACTGTAGTATTGCAACAAGGTCCATTAGGTCTTTCATTTAAAACTCCAATGACAGGTATCGGAAATACATCAGCCATACCACTTGCTAAATCACGTTCACAAGCAATAGCTACAATAGCCTTTGGTCGTGCTTCTTTTACCTTCATTCGCGCTAATGTACCACCTGTTACCACTATAAATTGACAGCCATACTCTTTAGCAATTTGCAATAAACTTCCAACTTGGCATCTACCACATTGCTTACAATTGTATACATCATGTGTAACCTTATGAACACATGAACTTTCCTGTAAACAATGAGGTGTTAATAACAATATACGTTCTGGATCAACTGTATACATATCAAGCATCACTAGATGATTAATCAAATCAATCATAGACTGACGCAATTGATCCTTAGTAACCCCTCTCACTTTGCCAATCAATAAAGATAATGGAAATAATCCATATATAAACCGATTAGCTATCCTTAAAATAATAGGATGTAACCGTAATATACCAAAACTAGCAATAATCAAAGATGCGCACAATAACCATATAACACAAATGCATACAGAAAAAACGACTGTACTTATTATGGGTGCAATAGGATGTAATTGTGAAAGCCCCGGTTCTAACACATACATTAGAAATCCGATTATTGCTGTAATTAAAGTACATGTAATTGATGATAATATCAGGTATAACGGATACGTTTCGTACTGCTTATATTGAGTCTCCAAAAACGATACCTTCCTTAATCTGATGTCCATTAATAAAATCAATTGCAGAAATGCGTTTTTTATTTTCTGGTTGGACTTCTGTTAATAGAATTATATTTCCATCACCACAAAATACACCTAAACCGGCTATTTTAGATACTATTGTACCAGGCACAGTTGTGGCTGATATTGCAATTGGTACATGTTTACCATGGATATCTATCAAACCGTGAGTCGTATCACTTGGAACTACTTCTGCTGACCATACTTTTAAACGTTTTCCATTGAGATACGTATAACATCCAGGAGCTGGATTAAGACCTCTAATAAGATTTACAATTTCATTAGCAGGCTTAGACCAGTCAATCTGACCCATTTCCTTTGTAATCTTAGCAGTATGTGTAGCCATTGTATCATCTTGTGGCGTCGCCACAATTTCTCCATTAACCCACCGAGTTAATACTGGAACGATTGTTTTGCCCCCTAGTAATGCCATACGTTCAAATAGTTGCCCTGTTGTTTCACCACACAAAATATCAGTCTCCACGATATCAATAATATCGCCTGTATCAAGGCCATCATCCATATGCATAATTGTAACACCTGTCTTAGTATCACCATTTAATATGGCATAATGAATTGGTGCAGCACCTCTATACTTAGGTAAAATAGATGCATGTACGTTAATACATCCATATTGTGGTAAACGAATAAGCCATGGCGGTAAAATTTTACCGTATGCAATAACCACTACTACGTCGGGATTTAGAGCTTCTAGTTCTGCTTGTACTTGTTCATCACGTAATGTTACCGGTTGGAATACAGGTAAATTATGATTTAAAGCTGCCACTTTTACAGGTGGCATTTGAACTTGTTTACCGCGACCTTTTTGTTTATCTGGCTGACAGTATACACCAACAATAGAGTGACCAGCCTTTATTAATGCTTCCAAAGTAGGAACAGAAAAATCAGGCGTCCCCATAAATACGACGCGTAATTGTTTTTGATTAGACAATTTCTTTCTCCTCTGGGTGATCAGTAATCAATCGTAAGTTAGTTGCTTTTTCAATAAACAAATGACCTTCTAAATGATCAATCTCATGTTGAAAAATACGCGCTAAAAATCCTTCAGCTTTAATTGTTACCTTTTTATTATGAGGGTCTATACCTTTAACAGTAATTTTGTCGAATCTTTCCACATCGCCAAAATACCCTGGTACACTTAAACAACCCTCTGGTCCCACTTGAGATCCCTCAGCATGCGTAATTTCAGGATTAATCAATGCAATCAGACCACTACCGGCATGATCATCTACGACGATAATTCGTTTTGACACCGCTACTTGAGGTGCAGCGAGTCCAACGCCATCAGTCTCATACATTGTTTCAGCCATATCATCGATAAGGGCTCTAAGTTTTTTATTAACATGTTCTACAGGTTCCGCAATTTGTTTTAAAACGGGGTGACCTGCTTTCACAACATCTAATACTGCCATTTATACTCCTATGCTAAACAGGATCTACATCAATCAAAAGTCCTTCTTGTGTGAAGATCCATGAATTATATATATATTCTTTTAAATTTGATAAATCAGTACCTCGAATCATAATCGCTAAACGATACATATCCCGTACTTTTTTGATACTTGCTTCATAAGGTCCATTAATGAGAATATCGGTATCACCTTTATGGACCTCTAAATCGCTTACAATACGATTAGCTATGGCCTCTAAGGTCTCCATATTTTGATGACGCACTACCATGTGAATCATCTCTCTAAACGGGGGATATCCTAATGCTTTACGATTTTGAATTTCTTCATTGTAAAAGCCTACATAATCATGAGCCTTACTCTTTATTATAGCATAATTTAACGGATTATATGTTTGTATTACTACACTGCCCGGTTTATCACCACGACCAGCCCTGCCAGATGTCTGTGTAAGTAAATCAAAAGTTCTTTCAGATGCGGAATATACAGGAATATTTAAAACTGAATCGGCTGTTAAAATACCAACAGCTGTTACATCTTTAAAGTCATGACCTTTTGACACCATTTGTGTTCCCAGTAAGATGTCATATTTATGAGTCCCAAAATCATGTAAAATATCTTCTGCTAATTGTTTGTTTTTAGTTATGTCTTGATCAAGGCGGGCAATACGAGCAGACTTAAAGTGTCGTCGCAATTCTTCTTCTACCTTTTGTGTACCTGATCCAAAGAATTTAATGCGTTGACTATTACACTTTGGACAGATTGTAGGAATCGGTTCATGATGTTCACAATAATGGCACCGTAATTCTTCACCTGCTTGGTGATACACCATAGCTATATCACAATGAGGACACATAATAGTTTCCCCGCAATCGCGACACATTACAAAGGTACTATAACCACGTCTATTCAATAGAATAATCATTTGGTTATGTTCATTCAATGTTTTTTGAATCAAGCTACTCATAGCATCAGAAAAAACAGAATAGTTGCCATGAAGAATTTCTTCCTTCATGTCCACAATAGTTACTTTTGGCATTGGTTGTTCAAAAATACGATGTGGTAATTCAAGCAACTGATACTCCCCTTGCTTAGCTTTGTAATAGGAGGTTACAGATGGTGTTGCAGAACCTAATATTACAGGACAACCATGTGCTTCCCCACGCCATAATGCGACATTTCTAGCATGGTAACGAACCATATCCTCTTGCTTATAAGACGTATCATGCTCTTCATCGACTACAATTAGTCCAATGTCCTCTGCGGGAGCAAATACTGCTGATCGTGCACCAATGATAATATGACTATCCTTGCGACGTAAACGCTCCCAGTTATTATTGCGTTGTTGAACTGTTAACTTACTATGAAATACTACAACTTCATCACCAAAGGTTTCTACAAAACGACGCACTATCTGATCTGTCAAAATAATTTCTGGAACTAAAATAATAGCAGTTTTATCTTGGCTAATACATTTTGCTGTAGCTTTTAAATACAATTGGGTTTTTCCACTGCCTGTTACGCCATGCAACAAAAAGGTTTTATGCTGATGTGAATTCATCGCCTCTTGAATAGGCTCATATACCGCTTGTTGTGCATCAGTTAATGGAATATTTACTTCTTCTGTAAATAGTTCATCAAAAGAGGTTTTTGTAGCTTTAAATCTAGATTCAATAGTAATCCCCTTAGCTTCACTAACTTGTTTAATGACCATTCGAGAAAAACCTTTAGCCAATAATAAAGCTTTTGATGCGCCCCCTACTTCAAGTAAATATTTGGCCAATTCCCGTTGTTTCTTTTTTCGCTCACTAAATTGTTCTACCGTGAAAGTAGGTGTAACCACAAGCCATTCTTCCTTAGGCGCCTCATAAGATTTTAGAGTTTTATTAACTGTAAATAAACGCAATGCATCGCCATAAGAGAATAAATAATATTCATTTAAACGACGGGCCGTATCCATCATTTCAGGTGTAAACCAAGGTTCATTGTCTAATACTTGAACAATATTTCGCAATTTAAATTCAGGAGGTTCTAATAATTCTTCATAACCAATCAGAATTCCCTCTTCACGACTATTGCCTAAAGGAATGAGTACGCGTGTACCAGGTAAGACATTACCAAACTTTTCAGGCATTAAATAGCTCAATGGTTTATGAAGTTGTTTGGCCGGTCTATTAATAATAACTTGTGCGACACGCATACATTATATCCTTTCATTTACTATAAAAGGTCTCAGTAGAAATTCTACTAAGACCTTTTGTATTATAAGCCAGCTTCAGCTTTTAAAATTGCTGCTTTGTCAGTACGCTCCCAAGGTAAATCAACATCAGTTCTACCAAAGTGACCATATGCTGCAGTTTTGCGATAATGAGGTTTTAACAAATCAAGCATTTCAATAATACCTGCTGGACGAAGGTCGAAATGTTTCTTAATGAGTTCTTGAATTTTAGTTTCCTCAATGCGACCTGTACCAAAAGTATCAACTAAAACGGATACAGGATGTGCAACACCAATAGCGTAAGCAACTTGTACTTCACACTTATCAGCAAGGCCTGCTGCTACAACATTTTTAGCTACATAACGAGCTGCATATGCTGCAGAGCGGTCAACCTTAGATGGATCCTTACCAGAGAAAGCACCGCCACCATGACGAGCCATACCGCCGTAAGTATCTACGATAATTTTGCGGCCAGTTAAGCCAGCATCACCATGAGGACCACCGATTACGAAACGGCCAGTTGGGTTAATGAAATATTTTGTATTTTCATCAACAAATTCAGCAGGCAATGCTGCGTCGATAACAAAGCGTTTTAAATCAGCTTTAATTTGTTCTTGCGTAACTTCAGGGCTATGTTGTGTAGAGATAACAATTGTATCAATACGTTTTGGTTTACCATCAACATATTCTACAGTAACTTGAGTTTTACCATCTGGACGAAGATATGTTAAAGTGCCATCTTTACGAACTTCTGTAAGACGACGGGATAAACGATGAGCCAAAGAAATAGGCATAGGCATTAGTTCAGGTGTTTCATTAGATGCATAACCAAACATCATACCTTGGTCACCAGCACCGATTTTATCAAGTGCTTCACCATTACCATCTTTAGATTCAAGAGCTTCATCAACGCCCATAGCAATATCAGCAGATTGTTCATCAATAGAAACTAGAACACCACAAGTATCGCAGTCAAAACCAAATTTAGCACGTGTATAACCGATATCTCGAACAGTATCACGTACGATGCGAGGAATATCCACATATGTGTTTGTAGAAATTTCGCCTACTACATGAACTAGACCAGTAGTAACTAAAGTTTCACAAGCTACACGAGCAGTTGGATCTTTTTCAATAATCGCATCCAAAACAGCATCAGAAATTTGGTCAGCTATTTTATCTGGATGGCCTTCAGTAACAGATTCAGAAGTAAAAAACATATGTTTTTCAGCCATTTTATCCTCCTAATACGAAAAAAAGCCTCTCATGTACTCATGAGAGACCCTCCCATCTAACGACATTTGTCATAGGAATTAGCACCTTTTCCTCTTGGAATGGTTGCTGTAGCTTCATAGGGCCTATCCCTCCACTACTCTTGATGAGTTACAGAAATATTATAGTGTATTTACATTGATAAAGCAAGTCATTATTACATATCTTTCTATCAATTACAAACTACAAACATAAGATTCTCTCATGTATCGTGTTATTTATTTTTTACTAATTCCACAACTTCTTTCATAATATTATGGGCCAATTCAGATTTTTTCATATTCGGCATTTCTTTAGGATCTTTATGAGGATATAAGAAGTATCCTTCATTTGTATCTACATTAAAGCCTGCATTAGATTTACTAACATCGTTTGCTACGAGCATATCTAAATTTTTTCTAGTAACCTTATCTTGACCGTATTTAATAACATGCTCAGTTTCTGCTGCAAAACCTACAAGAATTTGATGTTTCTTTTTAGCACCTAAACCTTGTAGTATATCTGGATTTTTAACAAGTTCTAATGTCATGGACTCCATTTTCTTTATTTTTTGTTCTGCCTTGTGAAGGACTCTAAAATCAGATACTGCTGCCGCCATGATAACCACATCTACCTTGTCATATTTAGATTCAACAGCATTTTGCATAGATAAAGCAGAGTCAACAGGAACAAAATCTACTCCACTAGGTACGGCTAAAGATGTGGGTGCACTGACCAAAATAACGTTAGCCCCCATCCGGGCTGCTTGCTCAGCAATAGCATACCCCATCTTTCCACTAGACCGATTACCAATATAACGAACAGGATCGATATTCTCTTGTGTACCACCGGCTGTAACAAGCACTGTAATACCTTCAAGTTCATTAGATTTGCACATCTGTGATTCAAGCCAATCTACAATGGCTTCAGGCTCTGGTAAACGCCCAACACCGGTAACCCCACAAGCAAGCCATCCTTCCGCAGGTTCCATAATATGGTAGCCAAGAGAACGTAAACCTTCCAAATTACGTTGAGTAATCGGATTGTTATACATTTCTGTATTCATAGCAGGACAAAGATATTTTGGAGCCTTAGTAGCCATTATTGTTGTTGTTAGCATATCATCTGCAATACCGGCATATATTTTACCAATTACATTTGCCGTAGCTGGAACAACCACATATGCATCTGCCCATGTAGCTAATGCAATATGTTCCACATCCCATTGATGTACTTGTTCAAACATGTCGATAGCTACAGGATGTCCACTAATTTCACCAAATGTAAGAGGTGAAGCTATATGAGTGGAATTTTGAGTCATAACAACCTTTACTTCAGCACCTTTTTTACGAAGTCTGCTCACTACTTCAATTGCCTTATACGCAGCAATACCTGCAGATACAGCGACAATGATATGTTTTCCTCGCATTTTCTTCTCCTTTTAAAAATTCCTTGTATCAATGATACAAGGAATTGTTTTTCTTATTTAATGCCTTCTTTAGTGCGTTTATAAGTCACTTCACCTTCGGCAATTTCATAAAATGCCAAGGATACAGGCTTGTCAGTTGCATGTGTAGATTCAGCTAAGCATGGTTCGCCATCTGTTAATTCACGAGCACGTTTAGCTGCTAATGTTACCAAAGTATATTTACTATCTACTTGATTTTCCAATTTTTTCAATGGAGGTTTTACCATCATACTATCACTTCTCCTTAGACTCTTGATACTGTTTATAAATAAATTGAATTTGCTCTTTATTGCGACTAATCTTACAGGATTCAGCTCGTAAGATAGATGCAACCTTCTCAGATGCCTCTCCGAGATCATCATTTACAACTATATAGTCATATCGATGGGCTAATGCCAATTCAGAACAAGCTAATGACAACCGTTTATCAATAACTTCTTTCGCATCTGTACCGCGATTATGTAAGCGCTCAGATAACTCAGTTAATGACGGTGGTACTATATAGATAAATACAGCATCACTAAAACGTTCTTTAACTTGCATAGCACCTTGAATATCAATTTCTAACAGTACACTTTTACCATCATCCAATAAATCCATTACATGTTGCTTCGGTGTACCGTAGTAATTATCATATACCTTTGCATATTCTAAAAATGCATCTTCACTTAATAGAGTTTCAAACTCTTGTTTCGAGCGAAAGAAGTAATTAACCCCTTCCACTTCACCAACACGAGGTGCCCGTGTGGTCATTGAAACGGAATATACTAAATTAGGCATTTCTTTTCGAATATTCGCACAAATCGTACCTTTACCTGCGCCAGATGGCCCGGATATAACGATTAATAATCCTCTGTCTGACATATGTACTCCTATGATTCTACTGTATCTTCGTCTACATCATATTGCACAAGTCGATGTGCTACGGTTTCTGGTTGAATTGCAGATAATACAATTTGACCACTATCCATAACTAATACAGCACGAGTCTTACGACCATATGTAGCATCAATGAGTAGGCCCTTGTCACGCGCATCTTGAACCATACGTTTTATCGGTGCAGATTCGGGACTAATAATAGCCATAACACGGTTAGCAGATACCATATTACCAAAGCCTATATTCAATAACTGAATACTCATTTATGGACCTCCTATTACTCTACATTCTGTACTTGTTCTCTAATTTTCTCTAACTCACATTTTAGCTGAACCACAAACTCTGTAATACTTGAATCCATAGCTTTGGAACCAATTGTATTCACTTCACGATTCATTTCTTGCAAAATAAAATCCACCTTACGACCAATTGAATTCTCATCTACAAGTGTGTTTTTTAATTGTACCACATGTGAGGTAAATCGGACAATCTCTTCCGTAATATCAGTCTTATCAGCCAATAAAGCAATTTCCTGCAAAAAACGATCTTCACTTATACTCGCCTCTAAAGACACTAAATATTCTTGAATTTTTCCCTTTATATGCTCACGATACGCATCTACAGCGCCGGCTTTATTCTCATCAATAATCTTGATTATATTTTCTAAAGTAGTGATACGAGACAACAAATCTTGTTCAATATGTTTACCTTCTACTGTACGCATTGTTATTAAGGCATCCAGTGCTTGGTTTGTAGATTCTTGTACTATTTCTGAAAGCACATCTTCTGCAATCGGAGTGTCTTGTTGTTGTATCCATTCATTAGAAATGGAATTGACCGCTTGTAAAGGCACTTTTTTAGGGTCATCATAAAACTCTTCTTGAACAAGCAATTCTTGTATCTGCTTTCTCAATACACTATTTATAGTAAAAGTTTTAGGTCTTTCCCCTGCATCCTGAATAGAAACAGATACTTCAACTTTACCACGGGTAATTCGATCTTGTACTAATCCACGAATAATACTTTCAAACGGGTTTATTTGCTTTGGACTACGTATAAATAAATCCAAGAATCGTGCATTTACTGACTTAATTTCTACCGTACAGGTAATGCCATCTTTGGTTGCCGTACCAGAACCAAAACCGGTCATACTTTTCATATGATATCCTCCTTAGCAGTTTTTATTATTGTACCACGAATTATACATTCCGTGTTTAAATACTAAGAATTATATGTGCATTATGTTATACTAAACTATACTTCTAAATAGAATTGAAAGGAGTACCATGAATTTAGACGGACTTACCATGTCTGTTCTCGCTAAAGAACTAAATGAGCGATTACAAACAGGTCAAATACAAAAATTATATCAAATAGATAAAACTACATTACTATTTAAAATTCGTGCACTTAACGAAGATCAAAGCTTGGTCATCACTGTTGGTGCAACCCCCGCAATGTATCTCAGTAAACCTATTCAAGATTTACCAAAAGAACCTAGTTCTCTATGTATGTTTCTTCGCAAACATATTGAAGGAAGCCGTATTGTAAAGGTTGAACAAATCAATGGGGACCGAATCATGTGTATCCAAACGGATAAGCTTGAAATGGATGGTTCTATTACGAGCACATTTATTTATGTAGAATTAATGGGCAAATATTCAAACTGTATTTTTGTGCAAGATGGAGTGATTTTAGAATCATTAATTCACGTATCACCTTTAATGAATCGTGAACGTTCTATAAGTCCTAAACTACACTATGAATTACCACCTAATGCTAATCGTGTAAGTTTAATGGATTTTGATTATGATGAAATCAAAAATTTACTTACCTCCTTCGGTGATGGCACTGTACAACAATCTATACGTGCCATCTTTAACGGTTTTGGTAAACCTTTGTTGGATGAAGTATTATTGACTGCAAATCTTAGCGGTAATGAGATCATAAGCGACTTAATTCCCACGCAAGTTGATGCCTTAGCTAAGGCATTATATGAGTTAAAAATTAAGCTCAATGAAAGTAATGGTTTGCTTACTTTAATTAATGATAATAATAAAAAAGCACACGCCACTTTTATCCTACAAAATTATAAAGTCCTTAAAGAATATAGTACGATTTCAGAAGCCTTAGAAGAATCGATTCATAATACAAAATCCATTCACACTGCAGATAAAGAACTAGAAAAGATCTTAACAGCAGCCATAAAAAAAGAAGAAGTTCGTCATCAAAAGATTAAAGATGAATTAGATGACACCAATAAAATGGATACATATAAACTATATGGTGATATCTTAATGATTAATGCTCACTTACAAGTTCAATATGAACCTTCTATCCAATTACCAAATCTTCTTTCTGAAGATGGAGAATTATTAACAATTCCTCTAAAGCCAAATCTTACAATTGTAGAAAATGGTCAATGGTATTATAAGCTCTATACTAAATTAAAAAATCGTATGGTCAGTGGTGAATATCAACTTAATGCTAGTACTACAAAACTTGAATATCTCAAATCAATTTTATATAGTATTTCATTAGCCACTACCCGTGAAAGCTTAGAAGAAATTCGTAAAGAATGTATGGATGCAGGCATTATCAAAAAATCGAAGAAGCCATTATCATATAAATTAGGTAAATCAAATTACATTCATTTAACTATCGATGAAGGTGAAATATTTATTGGCCGTAACAATCAACAAAATGAATATTTGACTCATCGATTTGCCAAACCAACAGATATTTGGTTCCATACACAAGATATACAAGGTTCCCATCTCATATTAAGACTTAATGTAGATCCTGATGATATGATTCTATCTAAAGTTGCTCAATACGCAGCCTACTTTAGTAAGGCACGTGAAACTAGCAAAGTACCTGTAGATTATACATACATTAAAAATATCAAAAAGCCACCTGGGTCTCCACTTGGTTTTGTTATTTTTAATACTCATCAAACAATGATCGTTGAGCCTAAAAAGCCTGATAATTATAATGAATAAAAAAGAAGCGAAGGAAATCCTTCGCTTCTTTTCTTATAATATTATTGGTTTTCTTCTGTACGTTGTTCAGTTTGTTTCAAACTTTCACGATTTTGACGTAAGCTTTCCAATGTTTTTTCTAAATTGTTTTCCACATATTTAAGAACATCACCAGCATATTGAATGGAGCTGGATTTCAATTCCTCAGAGGATTGGTTAGCTGCATTGATAATTTGATTAGCTTGTTCTTGAGCTTGTTTAACTAGTTCACTTTCAGCAGTTAATTTAGCAATGTAGTCTTTAGCTTGATCAATCAAAGTTTCAGCTTGACGTTGAGCATCAGCTAGTACTTTATCTTTATCTGCTACAATACGACGAGACTCTTCAAGTTCCAATGGTAAAGACTCTTGAATAGAATCAATAATACGCATAATTTCGTCTTCCTCAACCATACGTTTTGTAGTCATAGGAATACGGCTGCTAGATTCAATAAGAACCTCTAAATCTTCTAATAATTTTTCTGTTTTCATACATTTCACCCCTATTTATTATGGACCGTATTAAAGCGTTCTTCAAGTTTTTCCTTAACATCATCCGGAACTAAACCATCTAGCTTACCGCCAAATTTTGCAAGTTCACGAATACCTGTGGAGCTGACGAAAGAGTATTTATTATTTGTCATAATAAATACAGTTTCAATATCATCATCCAAATATTTTGCAAACAACGCACGTTGAAATTCATATTCAAAGTCACTTAAAGCTCGCAATCCTCGAATGATTATAGTGGCATTCTTAGATTTAACATACTGGTTAAGTAGACCACCTGTACAATCAATTTCAACATTAGGAATATGTTTGACAGAATTTTGAATCATCTCAACCCGTTCTTCCATGGTAAATAAGGAATTTTTATTTGGGTTAGAGCTGACAGCAATGATTAATTTATCAACTAATCGACTGCCTCGTTCAAAAATATCAACATGTCCATTTGTTACTGGGTCAAAACTACCCGGACACACACCTATACGCACAGGTTTAGCTCCTTTCAGCAGTGTTTACAAAATAGGAAACCATCGTATAACCAAATTTCTGTTCTTTTATACATTTCCATGATTCAGGCAAGGTAAATGCCTCGTCCTTATGGTGCTCTAGTAATAAAACACCTTCGGGCTTTAATAAATCACAGTCTACAACCATATCTATGGTCTCTTGTATAAATCCATTTTCATATGGTGGATCAGAAAAAATATAATCGAACTGTCGTCCCATTATATAATTTTTTAATTGTGAAAGTTTCCTCGGAATGATTTCTAACCGATCCTCCACATGACAATGTTTGGCATTCTCCAAAATCAATTTTCCTGTTTTAAAGTCTACCGCTACTGCATGTGATGCACCACGACTTAAGGCTTCAATAGCTACTGCACCTGTACCTGAAAATATATCTAATACATGAGTACCAAATATACCTCTATTAGATAATACGTTAAACACACTTTCACGTACACGATCAAGTGTAGGTCTAGTATCTACCCCTTTAGGTGCTTTTATAGTATGTCCCTTTGCAGTTCCGCCAATAATTCGCATACAACCCTCACAAGATTATACTCATTAATTATAGTATATAAATAACCAAATTAAAAGTATCTTTTATTTATGATACTTCAATTTTAATATCTCGTCCCATCAATTCTGCTAATGCCAAAGCAGGAGATTTTTCTTCATATAAAACTTCATATAAAGCCTTTGTTATAGGCATTTCAATATGATGTTCACAAGCCATTTTATAAATAATGTCAGTAGCAAAGAAACCTTCTACAACCATATTCGTATGATTAATAATATAGTCCATCGTCTTTCCATCTGCTAATTTTTGGCCAGCTGCTCGATTGCGACCATGGGGACTCATACATGTAGCAATTAAATCACCCATTCCAGCTAGGCCAGCATAGGTCTCTTTTTGTGCTCCTAAGGCTACACCAAAGCGGGTCATCTCATGCAACCCACGTGTTAAGAGTAATGCTTTACAGTTATCCCCTAACTTTAGACCGTCTACAATACCAGCAGCGAGAGCAATAATATTCTTTGTAGCCCCCGCTAACTCAACACCAGTAATATCGGTATTTGCATAAATTCTAAAGTTTTGACTACATAATGCTTTCTGTAACATCGTGGCCACATCAAGATCTTCTGTACTTAAAACAGATGCAGCCGGTAAATCTCGTCCAATTTCTTCCGCATGGTTTGGACCAGATAAAACAGCGAGATTACATCCAACTGTTCCTAGAACCTCTCTCATAACTGTAGTCAGCAATTTGCCAGTAGTACGCTCTACACCTTTTGAACAAAGTATATACGATTGTTCTTTATGAGCATATGGTCTAATAGACTCTAAACTAGTACGTACATGTACAGATGGCGTAACCATGAGAATGATATCGGCCCCTTTAATACAGGTAGCAAGATCTGAACTATATACTAATTCATTTGGTAATGTTACGCCAGGTAAATACTCTTTATTCTCTAGATCTTTAGCTAATTGATCTGCAAATTCTGGGCGACGACAATATAAAGTTGTAGTATTTCCAGCTAATACGGATTTAATAGCAAGAGCAGTTCCCCAGCTACCAGAGCCGACAACAACAACATTCATATATTAATCCTTTTTGATACGTTCTACTTTTAACTCATTACCTGCAAGTAAACGTTTGATATTATCCCAATGGCGAACAATGACAAATAAAGCAGCCAAAGCGCCAAAGCCAACGAACCAATAAGATTCGCCTGTAAAATACATTAAGATTGGTACCAAAGCGGCAGCTATAATTGATCCTAGTGATACGAGCTTAGTGAAATAGACAATAACGCCCCATACCAAGAAGGCAATCAAAGCAACTAATGGTGACAAAGCAATTAATACACCTAGTCCTGTAGCTACGCCACGACCACCTTTAAAGCCTAAGAATATAGACCAGTTATGGCCCATCATAGCAAGGATACCACCTAAGATCATATACATAGGTCCATAAGAGGATAATAATACTACCCCAGCTGCGCCTTTTAAGGCATCACAGAGAAATACAGGTAATGCAGCTTTGAGACCTATAACGCGATATGTGTTAGTGGCACCTATATTTTTAGAACCATATTGGCGGACATCTGTATTAAAGAAGGTCTTACCATAATTAAGCCACTAGGAATTGAACCAATAAGATATGCCAATATAGCATATACGATAACCATGATATCCATTAGTCTTCATCATCCCGTTTCTTACCACGCAACACTAAACGAATTGGTGTTCCTTCAAAGCCAAAGGACTCACGTAATCTATTTTCCAAGAAACGCATATACGAGAAGTGAATTAACTCTGGTTCATTTACAAACAAAATAAATGTAGGTGGTTTAACACTTGCTTGTGTCATATAGTAAATCTTTGGAATTCTGCCATTACGAGATGGTACAGGATTTACTGTTTGAGCATCTTGCAATAATTGATTTAATGTACCTGTAGATACACGGCGATACTGTTGTTCAGAAACGAATTTCAACATATCAGCTAAGCGATGAATACGTTGCTTAGTCAATGCAGATGCAAATAGAATCGGCGCAAACTGTAAGAACCCTAATTCATCATAAATATCTTCAGTAAAGCGCAAAGTTGTTTTATCATCTTTTTCAACAAGATCCCATTTGTTTACAACAATAATTACACCCTTACCTGCTTCATAGGCATAACCAGCAATTTTCTTATCTTGTTCTGTAACACCATCTTGAGCATCAAGCACAAGAACAACAATATCCGAACGGTCTACAGAGCGTAAAGAACGCACAATACTATATCGTTCAACAGCTTCTTCGATTTTAGATTTACGTCGCATGCCTGCAGTATCGATAAGGACAAATTTTTGATCTCCATGAGTCCAATATGTATCGATAGAATCACGTGTTGTCCCTGCTACATCAGATACGATTACGCGGTCTTGCCCTAATAATGCATTAGTCAAAGAAGATTTACCTACATTAGGACGGCCAATAACTGCTACGTGAATAGTATCTTCATCATCAACATTTGTACCAACTGGAGGGAAATGTTTAACCGTATCGTCAAGCAAGTCACCTAAGTTCATTAAATTCTTAGCAGAAATACCAATTGGATCACCTAAGCCAAGATTATAGAATTCATAAATATTAGGTTCTTGATTAACACTGTCAATTTTATTAACAACTAAAACTACAGGTTTGCCGCTAGCACGTAATATATTTGCAACTTCTTCATCGGCAGGAACAATCCCTTGTTTACCATCAACAACAAATAATATTACATCCGCTTCTTCAATTGCTAATTCAGCTTGTAAACGCATCATCTTAGGAATAACATGACTATTATCTGTTATGAATTCGATACCACCTGTATCTATCATTGTAAATTCACGATTTAACCACTCTGCGTCAAAGTAAATACGATCCCGTGTTACACCAGGAATATCTTCAACAATAGAGATTCGTTTATTAACAATGGCATTAAAAAGTGTAGATTTCCCTACATTTGGACGACCTACAACAGCCACTAATGGTTTTGCCATGGTTTCACCTCATTATCTAATCTAATACATTACTATATTTTATCATATTCTACGTAAAGTACGCAAAAAGGCTAACCAAGGAAACCTTGGTTAGCCTTATATTAGACAATGAATTATTCAGCGTCTTCTGCAGTTTCTTTTGCTTCCATCAATTCAGTTAAAGCCAAACCCAATTTCTTTTCGTCTTTGTTAAGAGAAATGATTTTAACTTCTACTTCTTGACCGCGGTTTAAGTAGTCTTCAACTTTCGCATTACGTTGTTTTGTAATTTGAGAAATGTGAAGTAAACCTTGAATGTCGTCGTTAACAGCTACGAATGCACCATAAGCTACCAAACGAACAACTTTGCCGTTAATAACATCGCCAACATGCAATGTTTCTTCAGCTACGTCCCATGGGCTCTTAGTCAAAGCTTTTAAGGACAAGGATAATTTGTTGCTTTCAGCGTCGAAGGATTGTAATTTAACTTCGATTTCTTGACCAACGGAAAGAACATCTTCCACTTTTTTGATTTTTTGCCAAGAAATGTCGGAAATGTGAAGTAAACCTTCAATACCACCGATATCTACGAAAGCACCATAAGGCATGATTTTACGAACAATACCTTTATAGTTGTCGCCAACGTTGATGTTTTTCAATGCTTCAGCTAATTTAGCTTGACGTTCTACTTCCAATACTGCACGACGGGAAAGAACCAAACGGTTTTTCTTTTCGTCGATTTCAAGTACTTTAGCTTCGAATTCTGTACCAACCAAGTTGTCCAAGGATTTTACGAAATGAACATCACCTTGGGACAATGGAATGAAACCACGAAGGGATTTAACTGTTACTACCAAACCTGCTGGGATAGCATCAATACCTTTACATACGATAGCTTCATCTTTTTCTTGTGCTTCGATAACATATTGCCAATCTTCATCTTTAGCCAAGCGAGTCATGGAAAGATAAATAGGATTATCTTCTTTGATGTGGTTCATGATAACTGCTTTAATTTCATCACCATTTTTCAACACATCTTTGGCAGATTCTGGTGCTGGATAAGAAATTTCAGTTCTGTTCAAAATGGCTTCAGTTTTGTAGCCAAAAGATACATAAGCGCGTTCATCTTCAACTTGAACTACTGTACCTTCTACAACGTTCCCTTTCTTAAATTCTTCTTGACCTTCTGCTGCTAATAATTCTGCAAAATCTTTCATTGTCTCAATGACCTCCTTAATAATCCAGTCGGGAGTCGATGCTCCTGCTGTAACTCCTACCGTCTGTACTCGGTTAAACCATTCCAGTTGTAATTCAGTAGAAGTTTCAATGTGATAAGTTGTACATCCAACGTCACGACAAACCTCTGCCAATCGGTTTGTATTGCCGCTATTCTTACCGCCTATCACTATCATAAGATCTACATTACGTGCTAAGTCAACGGCAGAGTTCTGTCGTTCTTGCGTTGCATTGCATATCGTTTTGAAAACCTTAAGATTCTTAGATTTTTTCTCTAATATCTCTATTATACTGTTAAATTTGAATTGTGAAAAGGTTGTTTGTACAACAACACCCATTTTTTCCACAATTTGTAGTTTTTTTGCGGATTCTTCATCTTCGATGATTATTCCTTTGTTATTTGCCCATAAATTGATACTTTTTACCTCAGGATGGTTTTTTTCGCCCAAAATCACCAAAGTCATTCCATCTTCTATGACAGACTTAGCATCTTGTTGCGCTTTTTTTACATGAGGACATGTAGCATCTAAAATATGTAATCCCTTTTCTTCAGCTTCTGCATAAATAGCAGGGCCTACACCATGAGATCGAATAATCATTGTCCCTTCGTCAATATCTGCTACCTCTTGAATAGGACTTACACCTTTACTTTCAAGGCGACCTACAACTTGAGGATTATGAATGATAGGACCTAATGTATAACTTTTACCCTTACCCTCGGCAGCTTCATTAGCCATTTCAACGGCTCGCTTAACACCATAACAAAAGCCATGGTTTTCAGCCAAAATTATTTCCATAAAGTCTCCTCTATACGATTTTCATGATACGAATCTATCATGCGTTGAATTTCACCTTTAACGCGCTCATTAACCTCTTTGATTGCTTCAGGTGTTGGTTTAGCTTTATTTACAGGAACTTGTTTACCAATAATACAAGCTACTTGATTTTTCTTCATATTATGAGATCCAATAATAGCAACTGGTGTTATACCAATGCCTGTACGCAATGCAATTGATGCTGCGCCATCATGAAATCTTCCAAGCTTACCGCTCTTTTGACGATTTCCTTCAGCAAATATCCCCAGTACCTTATTGTCTTTCAATAACCCTAAGGCATGACGTATAGCTACCTTGTCGATAGCACCGCGATTTAGTGGAAATGCACCAAGCCATGTACAGAAAAATCGAGAAATGGGATTCACAAATAATTCCTGTTTCGCCATGAAATGTACATGTCTAGGTAATGCATAACCACAAATAGGCGGATCATTGTTACTCAAATGATTTGGTACAACAATAACGGGACCTTCCATAGGAAAATTATCACGCCCATATACCTTTAGTCCATAACCGACTTTATAGCGCAACCAAAAGGCAGTACGCCAAAGCCATGTAGAAAATTTATTCATCTTAGATTCGCTCCTGTACTAGATGTAATATATGTTCCACTGTTTCATCAAACGTCATGTTACTAGAATCCACAACAATAGCATCCTCAACGCACACCAGTGGAGATTCATCGCGATTTTTATCCATTTCATCGCGACTTTCAACATTCTTTTTAATGTCTTCTAATGATTGTTCATTAGAAGTACCTTGAACTTCAAGCCATCTACGTTTTGCTCGTGCATCTACAGATGCTGTTAAATATATCTTCAACTCAGCCTTTGGTAGTACAACAGAACCTATATCGCGACCATCTAAAATAACACCACCAACAGCAGCCATAGCTTGTTGGCGTTCAACTAAGTATTCACGAACACCTTTATAAGAAGCAATAGTCGATACATTCTCATTGATTTGTTGTTGTCGAATTAGATCTGTCACGTCTTGACCTTTTACAAATACTTTACAAGCATTTGCAGTAGGCTCTAATGTTAAATCTAATGAAGGGAGCAATGATTCTACATCTTTTTGATTGTTCACATTAACATGGCTATCGAGAACCGCCCATGTTACACCTCGATACATAGCGCCTGTATCAATATATAAATAACCCAATTCATTGGCCACTACTTTTGAAATACTACTTTTACCAGCCCCTGCAGGACCATCAATAGCAATGGCAATTTTTTTAGTATTCATAATAACCTCTATTCTTCATCACCATGTACAGCATGCATTGCCGCCACATAACCAGTGGAAAAAGCAGCTTGTAAATTATAGCCGCCCGTAAAGGCATCAATATCTAGAACCTCACCAGCACCATATAAGCCTTTCACCAATTTAGATTCCATGGTTTTGGGACTAAACTCTTTTAACGAAATACCACCGGCTGTAACAATTGCTTCTGCTACAGGGCGTAACTCCTTTACAGTTAATGTCATATGTTGTAATACATGACATAAACGCATACGTTCTTCTTTTGTAATTTGATTAATGGGTTTACTTGGATCTAATTCAGCAAGGTTTATCACAATCGGAATCAGATTGACAGGTAACAAATCTTTCATCCCATTAGCTAATTGTTTTTTTGAATATAAATCAAAATCCTTCTGTAAGCGTTTGTCTAAAACTTCTGCAGTTAATGCAGGCTTCAGATTTATTTCAATAGTGATTTGTGGATTTTTCTTACGCAACAATTTGCCTACTGTATGACTTAAAGACAAGATTGTAGGACCCGTAAGGCCAAAATGAGTGAACATCATTTCCCCAAATTGTTTTGCTTGTAACTTATTTTTCGAAATAACGGATACCTCAACATTACGAAGACTAAGCCCCATAATATCTTTTACCCAAGATTCCCCTGTTACAATTGGTACCAATGATGGTCTTATATCTGTAACGGTATGACCAATTTTTTTAGCTAAAGCATATCCATCACCAGTAGAACCAGTTAACGGATAAGAGGCACCACCGGTACAAATGATAGCGGCATCACAAGCATATTGTTCCTTATCTGTTGTAACTCCTACAACACGACCATCCTCAACAGTAATTGATGTAACAGGTTCATTTAAATGAACTTGTACTTTATACTTTTTAAGGATTTTCATGAATATATTGCGTACTTCTAAAGCAGAATCGGATTCTGGGAATACACGTCCCCCTCGTTCAACCTTAGTTTTTAAGCCCCAACTATGTAATAATTCAAGCAAGTCTTCATTACTAAAGCGTTCATAAGCGCCATATAGGAACTTACCATTACCAGGCGTATTTTTAATGAACTCGGTCATATCTGCACTATTTGTAATATTACAGCGACCTTTACCTGTAATGCCCATCTTCTTACCAACCATATTCATTTTTTCTAGTAAGATGACACGTGCCCCTTCACGACCAGCTATAACAGCTGCCATAAGACCTGCTGCACCACCGCCAATGACTACAATTTGTTTCATTCCTTACCTGCTCCTAACGCTTTTAAGGCTTTTACTTCACGAATTGTAAGCTGACGAGAACCACCACGTTTAACACCACCTAAGGTAAGCCCAGCATAGGCAATTCGTTTTAAGTTATGAATACGGTACCCAAAGTGTTCAAACATACGACGAACTTGGCGATTACGACCTTCATGGATTGTAATTTCTACTTCATGAACACCATTATGATCATCAAAACCGAGATCTACAATTGTTGCAGGAGCTGTTATACCATCTTCCAGTGCTACACCATTGGCAATAACCTGTAAATCTCATCACGAACACGGCCCTTAATACGCACTTCATATGTTTTTTCAACACCCTTAGACGGATGAGTTAAGTTTTGAGCCAACTCACCATCATTGGTCAACAACAATAACCCTTCTGTATATAAGTCAAGGCGACCTATTGGATAGATTCGTTTTGATTCATTTTTAATATAATCTAAAACAGTTTCACGACCTTGAGGGTCAGACACAGATGTAATAACCCCCTTTGGTTTATTTAACAAGTAATAAACTGGTTTCTCTTGGGCTAATAATTGACCATTAACCTTAACTTTATCCTTTTGAGGATCAATTTTCACACCTAATTCAGTGATTCTACGACCATTAACCTGAACTTTTCCTTCTGTAATCAATTCTTCTGCCTTGCGTCGTGATGCTACACCACAACTAGCAATAAATTTTTGTAATCGTTCCATATTATCCTTCTGTTTCTGAAACTTCTTGATGTAAAGCTTCAATAGATTCTACGCCAGCACTTCTTAAAAACTCGTCAGTTGTTCCGTAAAGAATAGGTCTTCCTACAGTATCTTTATGACCTAGTTCCGCAATAAGAGATCGAGTAAGTAATTGTTTAATAATCTTATCACTATTTACACCGCGGATTTCTTCAATTTCAGCTTTAGTTATAGGTTGTTTATAGGCTATGACAGCTAATGTTTCCATCGCTGCATTAGATAATTTATCTTCTCTCTTACGGATATGACCTACATAGTCAGCACTTTCCATGGCACTAACTAACTCAATACCTGCTCCAGATACTCTCAAACGGATGCCACGATTTTGATCTTCTAGTTCCCGTTGTAATGTATCTATATAATCTTGTACTTCCTCTTTTGAAAGTTCAAATATTTCTTCAAGCATTTCTATTGATATAGGTTTTGCCGATGAGAATAACACGGCCTCTAAATGCATTGTTGGTAAGCTCATATAGCCCCCTTTCTATACGGTACCTTCTAAGGCTGCAGTGAATATAATATCATCCTCTTCATAGCGCATTTCCATAACTTGTTGCTTCAACAATTCTAAAACAGCCATAAAGATTGTTACCATACCACTTTTTGTTTCAATTGCTATTAATAACTCTCTAAAATATAAACTTTCACCACGTCGTACTCGACTAGATAAAGACAAAATCATATCCTCTAAACTATAACTGTCTTTTTCAACTTTGACCTCGCGAATAGGCTCCTCTTCAGGTAATTCCTTAGCGCGTTTTATAGTCTGATAAAAAATCTCATATAATCGGGAAAGTTCTAAACTATATACATTGTCTATCCCAAGTACGCTTGTTTCTTCAGGTCTACTAAATATGTTGGCGGATACAGCTGTACGTTCCATCAATATAGCTGTAAAATCTTTGATTTTTTTAAACTCTACTAATTTAGCTACCAATTCATCACGTGGATCTTCAGCATCCTCCGGCTCAGGTTCAGCTTTAGGTAATAGCATACGCGATTTAATTTGTAACAAAGTAGAAGCCATTACAAGAAACTCACTACTATAATGAATATCAAAGTGATTCCAATTATCTAAATATTCCAAGTATTGACTCGTAATTTCAACGATAGGAATATCGGTGATTTCTATTTTATGTTTTTCAATAAGATGCAAAAGCAAGTCCAAAGGACCTTCAAAGACATCCAACTTGTAATTATAATCTCCCATAAACCCCAATCCTTAGAAAATATACTTTAACTATATAATTATAAAGCATTTATAGTAGTACTTTCAAATAATTGTTTTTTTTACAGTCATCTGCTATCTTTATTATAGTAATTATTATATATTATAGAAATAAATTATTGTGTATTCCTTCAAGAGGGGATTTATTATGTCATCTAATTTAAAGCAAATTGGGAGAAACCCCATCTTTCGCTTTGGTATCATTGGTATTGCTTTATATATAGCTCTATTTTTCATCTATGAACCTATTACACTAGGTCTAGATGTTGAAGATATAACGATTTTAGCAGTACCAACAATTGTAGGTACTTTTTTATTTCAATATTTTATGGGATGTACCGTTTTTCATAGACCATTTTTGGGATATGGCTTAGTCGGTATTCTTTGGGCCCTTACATTCCCACTTCTGTTCCACTGGTCCTATGTAAAACCCTTATATTTTTATGAATTTGCTAATGATTTTTTATTTGGCTTATTAATCTTTATGGGTTTATCGGGGATTCAATTTTTACTAAACCAAACGAATCGTCTCCATAAAACTACATCATTAATCATGGCAATTATTACCATGATATTGAGCCTTATCCCATTCTTACAAATAGGATACTATCTAACTACATGGCATTGTTTAACGCCAGCTAGTTTACTAGCAGTATACATGACAAATCCTGAAGAAGCATTTGGTTTCTTAAAAAATGCTGCTGGTATTCCTGGTCTTATCGCTGTTGGTATTGGCCTTGTAATATGGACCTATCTACTCTACTGGTCTAATCTAGGAATGAAAGCGGTAGTAAACTTGAAATACTACACGACCTATGCGCTCCACATTGCTCATTGCATCCATAGTAGCATTCTTAGTATATGTACCATTCTTCTTATTCCCTCAAACATGTATTGTAGCAAACTGGATTGCAGCTGGCGATATGTAAAACAAATGCAACAATATAATGATAACCATCATTTAGTATTTGATTCCTTCAATTTAGATACAAAGGAAACAGCTGCTAATAAAACACCAGGTACTATTATATTAGTCATCGGTGAATCTAGTTCTCGTGATTATATGAAGGTATATAATCCAAACTTCCCTTATGATGATACGCCATGGCAAGGTACTATGCGTGCAGATAATAAAGATTTTGTTTTCTTTGATAACGCATATTCATCGTATGTACAAACAGTACCTACCCTCGAACGTGCTCTATCTGAACGTAATCAATATGATGATAAACCGTTCCTCGATTCTGCAAATATTTTAGATGTTGCTAAAAAAGCTGGATATACAACTTCTTGGTTTAGTAACCAAGGTGTATTTGGCGAATATGATACAGCTATTTCATTAATGGCTAAAACAGCAGATACTACTAAATGGTCACATGAATCCTATGCTTTCTCTGATCGCTATGATGAATCACTCTTACCATTATTACAGTCTGTTGATCCAAGTAAAAATAACTTCATCGTCATTCATATCATGGGTAGTCATATTTACTACAATGACCGTTATCCACATGAATTTAGTAAATGGAAACAAGGTCCATATCCAGATGGTCAAGAAGCATATGCAAACAGCCAATTATATACAGACTGGTTATTACAACAGATTTATACTTATGGTAAGGAAAAATTAAACTTGCAAGCCATGGTGTATTTCTCTGACCATGGTGAAAGCTTGGATAAATCTCATAATCCAGATACATTTGACTTTGTTATGACTCATATTCCATTCTGGATATATTTATCCCCTCAATATCGTGCTGAGTATCCTCAAACAGCAGAAGAACTCACTAAACACGAACATCAATACTTTACAAATGATTTACTATATGACACATTGATTGGTCTTATGCACGCACCTAATCAACGGTATGATGTAACAAGAGACTTTAGTAATGGTAAGTATCGATTCAATTTACATAACCTAACTACCTTACTAGGGGAACAACCATTAACTAATGATCCTGTAAACGCAGGAAAGTAAACCTTAACATTTTCAGTAATATAAAAGCATTTTATTATGTTAGTATAATGTAGTTTAAGTTTCACTAACACGAAAAAAGAGATGAGTTAAAAACTCATCTCTTTTTTTGTTCCATTAATAGGTCAATATCTTCTTCCGTATAAACCTCTATATTATTCATTAATAAGGCCTCTACAGTACATCCGTGCCCCTCTCGCAAGGTTTTACTAAAGGTACCATCATAAATGCGCTTATAACCGCAACTAGGACTTTTTGCTTTCATTAGAGCCTGCTTACATCCCTGTTGCATTGCTATATGCAATGCAATTTGAGCTCCTTTATGAAATTCTGTGGTTACATCAGTTCCATTAGCCGTACATACACGTTTACCTTGTCGTTCCGCAGGATCACGAGGTGTGCTAAGCCCACCTAATACTTCTGGACATACGGTTACTAGATCAAAAGTATCCTTTAACAGTGGTAACTGTTCTATAAGATTATCTTTTCCATCATAACGACAGGATACGCCACATAAACATTCACTAATTAATAATTTTGCTTTATTATTCATAACTTTATTAAACATAGATAATCGTATTTAAACTATGCCATTCTAATAACAAACGCACTTTCATATTTTTAAATTATAAAAGAAAAAAAGACTAACCGAAGTTAGTCTTAATTGGTGCCGAGGACCGGAATCGAACCGGTACGGTTGTTTCCAACCGACGGATTTTAAGTCCGTTGCGTCTGCCTGTTCCGCCACCCCGGCATGGGTAACGATTGTGGAGGCGGCACCCAGAATCGAACTGGGGAATAAAGGTTTTGCAGACCTCTGCCTTACCGCTTGGCTATGCCGCCATATAAAGTTGGAGCGGGAAACGAGATTCGAACTCGCGACCCCCGCCTTGGCAAGGCGGTGCTCTACCGCTGAGCTATTCCCGCATGTACATGGTGCCTCAGGACAGAATCGAACTGTCGACACACGGATTTTCAGTCCGTTGCTCTACCAACTGAGCTACCGAGGCATGAATGGCGACCCCGATCAGATTTGAACTGACGATCTTCGCCGTGACAGGGCGACATGTTAACCGCTACACCACGGGGCCGTATCCAAAGTACTTGCTTAGTATATCGGTTATCAGGACTTTTGTCAACACTATACTACAATATTTTTGATGAATTCTTCTTCATCTTTTAATATTGTAGATTCTTTATGTCCTGGCTCAACAATTAAATCCTTAGATAAAGTTAAAATATGCTTCAAACTAATAATTAAATCACGGATTACTCTTATAGTTATCGGTATTTCCTACATTTTGTTTGAATAAAGTATCTCCAGTAAATAAGATGTCCACAATTTCCAAACAAACTGAGCCAGCACTATGGCCAGGTGTATGATGTACCATTATTTCAAAAGGCCCTACTTAATTTACCGGCCACTAAATCTTTACAATTCGTATACATTTTCTTTCTTATATACACTAGGTCTACGTCGAATTAGTTGTAACAACTCTTGATCCAAAGGATGTAAATAAGCAGGAATATTATAATACTCACAAACCTCATCAAGAGCCGATACATGATCACAATGACCATGTGTTAATAATACTGCTATAGGCTCAGAATCTCCTACCATTTCAATTATATGCTTACTATGAAACCCGGGATCAATAATAAGAGATTTTCCATCTTTAATTAATACATAACAATTTGCTTTATAAAGCCCTAGAGGGCGTTTTATAATATTCATATTATTCGCCCTCCTATAGGATACGATACCGTTTAGCAGATTGTTTTTTTATAAAATACCCTTCCCAGAATTGAGGATGAAGCATAACAAGAATTGTAAATAATTCCAAACGACCTAATAACATGTCTACCATTGCTACACATTTAGCACCATCAGACATACTACCAAAGGCATCTGTAGGCCCAAAACCACCAAATCCAATGCCTACATTACTAAGAAAAGCTGTTATAATTTGCATCGCATCATAAGTAGACATTCCAGTACAAGTCATAAGGAAAACAGATATAACGTAAATCATTAAATATAAAAATAAAAATTGCTGTGCCATCTGTATCCATTTAGTAGGCATCGGTTTACCATTAATGCGCACTACTTGTACCATCTCAGGATGAATTGATTTTCTTAAATAAATAATGCTGCTCTTAATTAGAATAATGAGGCGAATAATTTTTACGCCCCCTGTTGTAGAACCACTACAACCACCAAAAAATGATGAAATAAATAACATCATCTGTGCAGCGGCTGGCCATAAATCATAATCGCTTACAGCAAATCCACTACCAGTTTGAATCGATACATAATTAAAGGAAACATCTCTAAAGATTTGAATTGGATCATTAATATTTGATTGTACTGCCATCGAAATTGATATTATAGCAATTCCAATAAAAATAACTAGCCAATACATACGTGTTTCAAAATCATCAATCAAAACGCGAATGCCTCTTTGCAGTGCATTATAATATACTGCAAAATTACCACCAGCAAGTATCATGAAAAATATAAATACAAAACAGATATAGTTGCTTTGTTCATAAATAAATGTACCTGCAGATGTAGGTGCAAAACCACCTGTAGCAATAATGGAAAATGCATAATTTAATGCATCAAAAGGCTCTATACCACCAGCCCATAGCATAACGAAACAAATGGCGGTAAAAGCAACATATAAACGCCAAAGTTTAGAGGCCATTGATTGAATACGAGGCATAACAACACCAGGTTTTGGTACCGATGCTTCTGCATTAAACATATGAGCTGCATCTGCACCTAAGTTCTTTAAGAACGATAAGATAAGGACAATAATCCCCATCCCACCAATCCAGTGCATTAGTCCACGCCATAAAACATATGTCTTAGGTAAATCGTCTACGCTATTAATAATTGTAGCACCAGTTGCTGTAATCCCTGATGTAGCTTCAAATAGAGCATCAAATACATTGGTTAATATACCACTAAGAATAAATGGTAAGGAACCTAAGATAATAGTTAATATCCATGTAGCTGATACAACTAAAAACCCATCACGAAGACTAAAGCTTTGACTTTCATGACCATAATAGGATAAAAGTCCACCTAAGCCAAATGAAATACCAGTAGTAACCAAAAACGACCAATATGCAGTTTCAAATACGATACCATATATAAAAGGAATTAATGTAAAAATCCCAAATATATATAATAATCGCCCCACTAAGGACATGACAATTTGAATGCGCATAGTCCCTCCATACTAGGTAAGATATTTAAGTAATTTACTTACAGATTCAGGTAACGCAAATAGAACAATGTGATCTCCATCTAAGATTTCAGTATTACCACGTGGTACGATGGCTTCATCACCACGTAAAATTACACCAACTAACGCCTTCCCTGGTAAACGAATATCTTTTAATTGTTTACCAGCCACAGGTGATTCACTTGTAATGGCAACCTCTATAGATTCCGCTTTTCCACCTTCAAAGGTCGAAATAGATAAAACACCTTCTCCACTACGCACGAAACGTAAAATTTGACTCGCTGTAAATAAACGTGGCGAGAATACAACATCAATACCCACTTGTTCCATAAGCATAATATATTCAGGTCGACCTACGCGAACAACTGTCTTTGGGATGCCCATATGCTTGCCTACAAGAGCACAAGTAAGTTAAGTTTATCATCATCTGTTAAGCAATAATAACATCACTATCAGCAATTTCTTCAGCTTCTAAAATCAAAGTCTGTACCATCTCCATTGATAACCATAGCTTTATCTACAAGATTAGCAAGTTTCTCACAGCGGTTAAAGTCTTTTTCAATGACCTTACAGAGAAACCAGCTTGTTCTAAAAGAACTGTTAGATTTCTACCTAATAGACCAGCCCCAATGATAACAGCCCGTTTATAAAATGTATTGTGATTATGGAACCAAAGATTTTCCACTTCTTCAACAGACTCTTTTAAGCCTAAGAAGAATACACTGTCATCAACTTGTAGAATACTTTCACCATGGGGAATAATCATTTCACCATAACGTAAAACCCCTACTAGTAAAACACCTTCAGGGAATTTAATTTCTTTTAAAGGTTGACCTATTAATGGAATATCATCTGTAATCTTAAATTCCATAAGGCGTACAGTACCTTGGCCAAATCTTCTACATCAATAGCTGATGGAGTCTCTAGAATTTGTAAAAGCTCTTGAGCCGTAACCATTTCAGGATTGATAAATAAATCGACCCCTAATTTAGCACGCATCTCATCATCCATATGTTCTGCTACACTATTATCTCGCACACGAGCAATCGTTGTAGGAACACCTGTAATTTTAGCTACAGAACAAGATAACATATTTACTTCATCAGAATCGGTAACAGCAATAAACATTCCTACATCATCCATACCGATTTCGTTGAGCAATTGTATATCACTGCCATTTCCTTGAACAAGGCTAACATCTAGTGTATTTTCAAGATTTTGTATACGTTCTGGAGAACGATCAATTACATATACATCATGATTATCTTGTATCAAGCGTTGTGCCAAGGAATAGCCAACCTTACCAGCACCTACAATGACAATTTTCATCGCCTTTATTCCTCTTCTTGTGATTCATTACCAACAGGAGGTGTCCATTGACGTCCTGTTTCAGTTAACAATGTCCAACCATCCTCTTGAACAATTTTTTTCTCTTTCATCAAATGCCCTAAAGCACGCTTAAAGGCAGCTTTACTGATATTAAATTTATCTTTAATCAACATCGCAGAAGATTCATCGCTATACGGCATCTTGCCTCCACGATTAAGAAGGTACTCCATTATAATGTCTCCATCAGAAATGAGTGCCTTTTCCTTAGTAGGACGCATAGATACATTGATACGACCATCATCACGTTTAAAGGTAACACGACCTTCAACCATTTCTCCTACTTTTAATTTTCTAGTCATCTCAGAACGATGTAAAAAGGCAATCCATCGTTCAGGAGTGATGAAGAATGCCCCATCACTAGTCAAGTTGTAGATAGCGCCTTTAACAAGTTGTCCTACTTTAGCATCTGTAGCAGCCTTAGATGCGCGACGCATTTCGTCATCAACATCCATAGATACAGCAAAACGACCAGATTTATCTGTATAGAGTCGAACCCAAACTTTTTCGCCCACTTGAGGACGACCACGCATCTCTGCGTGAGGCATGAAGATACCACGCTCAGTACCAACCTCTACGAAACAGCCAAAGTTTGTAGTATTGATTACCTCAACATACCCAATTTGCCCTACCTTCATCGCTGGTAAACGCATAGAAGCAGTCAAACGCCCCTTTGGATCGCGATATAAAAATACCTCTACTTCATCACCAATGGCAACAGGAGATGTTTGTTGATCCTTATGAAGCAAAATATCATCATTTGTATTGCCAGTTTGACCATCTAGAAAAGCCCCTTGATCACTAGTACGCAATACTTTTAATGTGGCAATTGTATTTTCCAACAATTCTGTAGCCATACTATACTCCTTCAAATGGAACTCGAACTGCATCATTCCATAATTCTTCTAAACCGTAGAATTCTCGCAACTCATCACCACCAAAGACATGACAAATAATATCGCCAAAATCAAGTAAAATCCATTCACCTTCACGATAACCTTCTCTATGATTTACTGTCATGCCCAATTCTGCTGCTTTATCTTCCATTTCATCAGCAATACTCTGAGATTGCTTAATATTATTTGCACTAGCAATTAGAAAGTAATCCCCTAACATAGATACACCTTCTAAATCGAGAATTTCGATATCTCTGCCTTTTTTATCAAAAGCAGCTTGTGCTAATTGTAATACGATTTGTTTAACTTCTTCTTTATTTTTCATACTATTCCCCTTTTAACGTTTATTAGTACTCTCATCACCCGGTTCTGATGGCTTTGTGATAGTACCGCCATTATGTTCTGATTCAGGTGCAACCTTAGCTGTACTATTGGTTGGAGCTGTAACAAATTGTGTCATTTCATTGGCTGGTAGATTTCCCATCGTAATGCCTACTAATCGTTGTGCTTCTGTTGGATTTACCTTCCAATATGTCATATCGCCAACTAACTCTTTTTCACCAGGAAGAATATAGAAATGAATCTCTTCCTTATTAATTTTGCTAGCATTATACACAAGCTTAATGGCATCTAATGTAGATATATTACTATCATAATGATCCCAAATTCTCCAAATATGCCATGCATTTGTTAAGAAGAATGAATTATGCTCTTCTTCTACCCAAAGTTTCAAAAATCTTTCTTGTCGTTGTACACGTGTAAATGTATCGTGTTTTGGATCAGAATATCGTAAATAGGATAAAGCCTTATCACTATCTAATGTTTGATATCCTCGTTGCAAATCAATATCTTTATTTCCCTCTGCATCAACGTGTTCCATAGTCTGTTCTACATAGATTTGTTGATTTCCTAATACATCGTTAGTCTTTTTGAAAGCATTTTGATTAACTACAACATAATATGGTATAGAAATATGGAACATATCTTCAATGACAGCCTTTGTTAGATCAATACCACCTTTTTCATAGATGCTATTGAGCATACTTGCATCGTCTGATCTCTATTATCAATTTTACTATTACTAGGAATGCCAATAACATCCATTGTTTTTTGATCTAAATTAATGGATAACAAGAATAGACTATCACTTTGACTAGGATTATTATCATCAGTACCGACAACAAGAATGTATAATGGTTTATCTAACCCTTTTTGTTCTACAGATACAGTATTACCATCTTGTTTATTTCCATTATCTACAGCTGTATCAGTTGTCTCAGTAGTACCTGTAACAGCTCTATACACATAAGATACCCCAGTATACAAACCATAGCCTATACCCCCAAGTAGGGCAAGTACTACAATAACAGCTACTATAAATCTAGGCCATTTAACAGATGACTTTTGTTGACGTCTTCTTCTACGACGGCGAGCTCTTGCTCGTTCACGTTCTTCCATATATAAACTCCATTATTTACAAGATTGTAACACATCATTACGACCAAGAATGGTCAACGGATAAATCGATAAATTTTGCTCAATAAGATGAATAATAGTATTATCAAAACCAAGTAATACAGCCTTATCTAAATCTAGTTCTGAAACGTTACGCAACTCATCCACACCGGGAAAATCTCGATTAGGCTCAATATAATCTGCTAAAAATATCACCTTATCTAGCGTAGACATATGTACCTTTCCAGTCGTATGAACTCGAATGGCTTCTAAAACCTCATCATCAGATATAGAAAACTCTTTTTTTGCTCGAATCATACCAGCTAAACCATGTAAAAGATTGCCATTACTTAATAATTCTTGATCAGCATCATAAGATTCACTTTTCACAAGATTTTGCATATCCTGTAAAGGCAATTCTTTAGCGCAATCATGTAGTAATGCGGCTAATCTAGCCTTTTCCACATCAACGCCATAAAGCTTAGCTAAATGAGTAGCCGATTCCACAACGCCAAGAGTATGCTTAAATCGTTTCTTGCTCAGCCATTGACTCACGCTAAGTTGTATTTCATCAAATGATAACATCCTTTATTCCTTCCCATAAATATGGTGTTCCTCAATATATTCCACCACACATTTTGGCAACATATATCGAACTGTTTTACCAGAACGTAGACGTTCTCGTAAATACGTAGCAGATAATTTCATCTCAGGAACCTCCATAAGATGTATTTTTTCACGTGCTTTAGGGCCTAAAATCGCTAATGTTTCGTCAATTGCACTTGATCCATCAGGTCTTGTAGCGCCAATAAAGTGGACCTCATCTAATAATTCCTCAATAAACTTCCACGTTGGTAATGCACGAATTGTATCAGTACCAGCGATAAAGTAAAATTCAACATTTGGTCCATAAAGGACCTTAAAATGTTGAATAGTATCAACTGTATACGAAGGGCCTTCTCGACGCATCTCTACATCAGAAATCTCAAAATTAGGATTATCTGATACGGCTGCTGCCGTCATAGCATATCGATGACGACTATCTATTACATCATGTTGTTTGTGAGGCGGAACCTTGGCAGGTACAAAAATTACCTTTTCTAGGTTAAAGCTTTCACAAGCAACCTCAGCAATCATTAGATGCCCTAAATGGATAGGATTAAATGTTCCACCTATGATTCCTATACGACGTTTCTCTACCATAATAATGCCACACCCTTAATGACAATGACACAGATAACGATAAACAAGAGCAATGCCTTTCCATAGGATATCCATTCGTATCGACCTTTTGGAGTCTGAATATATCTGTAGTATGCCCTTATTAAGTAATATACGGTCTTCACTTTCGAACTTGGCCTTCTCCAAATACAAAGTATTTATATGATGTTAGTGCTTGTAATCCCATTGGTCCGCGAGCATGAAGCTTTTGGGTACTAATACCAATTTCTGCACCAAAACCAAATTCAAAACCATCAGTAAAACGAGTTGATGCATTGTGATAAACTGTAGAACAATCTACTAAGTTCATAAATACTTTTGCACGCATTGGTTCATCTGTTACTATAGCTTCTGAATGATGTGTAGAATATAAATTCACATGATCGATTGCTTCCTCAAGAGTATCAACAATACGTACATTTAAGTCCATATCATTATATTCTGTATTGAAAGAATCATCTGTTAAAGGAATTGTATTACCCATATATTGAGCTACAGCATTATCGCCGTGAATTCGTACCCCATATTCTTGTAACGCCACATCAAGACGAGGTAAAAACTCAGCAGCTACAGCTTGATGTACTAATAGAGTTTCCATAGAGTTACATACAGATGGACGCTGTACCTTTGCATTAATAGCAATTTCTAACGCCATATCTAGATTGGCATATTCATCGACAAAGGTATGACATACACCACTCCCCGTTTCAATTACAGGAATACTACTTTCATTAACAACACGGCGAATGAGTCCTGCTCCACCACGTGGAATAACAACATCAATATATTCACGTTGTTGTAGTAGTACGCCAACCATATCTCGATCTAGAACCTCCACGAGTTGAATCGCATCTGGCGTAATGCCTAGTGTTTCTAAGGTATTGCGCATAATAGACACAATAATTTGGTTAGTATGGAATGCCTCTTTACCACCGCGTAATATCGTAGCATTTGCAGTTTTTAAACAGAGGACCCCTGCATCGATAGTCACATTTGGACGAGCTTCAAATATAATGCCAATAACACCAAAAGGCACTGCTCTTTTTTCAATAACTAAACCATTAGGACGTGTAATTGTTTCTATAACTGAACCAACTGGACTTTCAATAGAGGCCACTTGACGAACACCTTCAGCCATTTGAGAAATACGGCTAGGTGTCAATGTTAATCGATCTATCATAGTTTGAGGTACATTATAATCCCCAGATTTATCTAGATCTAATTGATTAGCGGCCATAATTTCATCGGTTTGTGCTTCTACAGCATCAGCGATTGCCAATAATGCAGAATCTAATGTACCTTGATCAATTTGAGCTAATTCAAAAGATGCCGCTTTAGCTCTTTGACCCATATCTTTACAAATTTCTTCATACTGGTTCATAGGATATCCTCAATGTAATAAAACTAGATTATTACGATGTATTGCTTCATCATAGGTTGTATTAATTCCTAAAATTTGAGCTATATCATTTGTATTATGACCTTTAATGGCCTTCATATCTTCGATGCCATAGTTAATAAGACCTCGACCGATTTCTTTACCATCATGGTAAATAGAGATTGTATCACCAGGCCCAAATGCCCCATCTACATCAATAATACCAGCTGGTAAAATACTAGCACCTTTATCTAATACAGCACAAGCGCAACCATCATCAATAGTGATTGACCCTTTTAATCGTTTACCAAAGGCAAGCCAGTGATGTTTTCCTGATAAGCCAGCATCATGTGCTTCAAAGAGGGTACCAATATTTTCACCCTTACATACGCGGCGCACAGAATCCTCTACTTCACCGGATGTAATTACCATAGGTACACCAGAGTTTGTAGCCATATGGGCTGCCTTTATCTTGGTATACATGCCACCTGTACCCATATTAGATCCAGCTCCACCTGCAATAGCATAGGTTTCATCAGTAATTTCAGAAACGACTTCTATCAATGTTGCATCAGGATGAGTTGCTGGATTAGCTGTATATAATCCTTCAATATCGGATAAGATGATAAGCAAATCAGCATCTACAATGCCTGCCACAGTAGCAGATAAAGTATCATTATCACCAATTTTAAATTCCTCAATAGCAACTACGTCATTTTCATTGATAATAGGAATAACATTGAGTTGCAATAACGTATGTAGTGTATTGCGTAAGTTTAGATAACTATGGCGGCCTGTACTATCTTCTTTTGTTAAAAGAATTTGACCTACTGTACGACCATATTCACGAAACATACGCTCATACATATGGATAAGGATACCTTGTCCTACCGCTGCAGCAGCTTGTTTCAAAACAAGGTCTCTAGGTTTTTCTTTAAATCCTAGAGGAGCAAGGCCAGCTCCCGTTGCACCAGAAGAAACAAGGATAACCTCTTTACCTTGATTAGCTAAATCTGATAATTGGCGTACTAATCTTTCTATGCGCTCTAAGTTTAAATGACCATTAGCATAACATAGCGTACTACTGCCTACTTTAACTACTATTCTTTTTGCGTCGATGATAGCACTGCGCATAGATTAACCTCCTAGGCCAACAGGTTATGAAGTTCCCACTATAATAAAATTCAGTAATATGACGATTTACTTAGGTAAAATAATTTTAGGTTCTTTTTTAGCTTTATATAAAACACCATTAAAACCAATAACTTGGCTAACTCTTGGAAAATCGTCTCTTCAGGGCTATTGTTGTGTAATTTCACCTTGATTAATTCACGAGCCATTAAGGCTGCGCGAGCACTATCAATAACACTGTTTTCTAAACCATTTTTACCAATTTGAACTACTGGTGGCATTGTTGCTGCCAAAGAACGTAAATACCGTTTTTGTTTTCCTGTCATTATTACTCCTACTCTTGGAATGTAAAGCGTTGATCGCCAATTACAACTTCATCACCGTCTTTACAACCTTTTTCTTTTAATTTAGCATCTAGCTCCATAAAGCGCCAAATGCGTTGGAATCTACGAAGAGATTGATCATCACTTAAATTTGTCATTGCTACTAAACGTTCAATACGTTTACCTGTAATATAGAATGCAGCATCGTCACCACGAGTGATAACGAATTCTACATCTGGTTTTGCTTCGTATACTACTGTATCATCAGTTGCTTCCGGTTCTGGCTCGTAGTTTTCTACATAGTAGTACGCTCGTTCCATAAGTTCTGGTAAACCTTCGCCACTTAATGCATTGATAAGGAATACTTCGTAGCCTTTATCTTCAAAATATTTTTTTGTATCAGGAATTGTTGTATCATCAAAGACCATATCAATCTTATTGAGTGCAACAATCTGTTTTTTATTGGCTAATTTTTCAGAATATTTACGAAGCTCTTCGTTAATAGCATCAAAATCAATCTTTGGATCGCGTCCTTCCATACCAGATACATCAAGGACGTGAATTAAAATATTAGTCCGTTCTACGTGACGCAAGAAGTTATGTCCTAGACCAACACCTTCGCTAGCACCTTCAATAAGGCCAGGAATATCAGCTAGTACAAAACTACGGTCACCAGAGATTGTTACTACCCCAAGTACAGGTGTCAATGTAGTAAAGTGATAAGCCGCAACCTCTGGTTGAGCTTTAGAAACTTTACGCAATATACTGGATTTACCAACAGATGGATAGCCTAATAAACCTACATCTGCCAATACTTTTAATTCTAATTGTAACCAGAACTCTTCGCCCGGTTCACCTTTCTCTGCAAATGTCGGTGCACGGTTAGCACTTGTTTGGAAACGTGCATTACCACGGCCCCCACGACCACCTTTAGCAATAACAAATGTATCACCATCATTAACGAGATCACAGAAAATTTTTCCTGTTTCTTCTTCTTTAATTACGGTGCCCAACGGAACTGGGATAATAAGTGGCTCAGAACCGCGACCATGCTTGTTAGAGCTTTCACCATTACCACCAGCAGGCGCCTTAAACTGACGTTTATATCTAAAGTCTACAAGAGTATTAATATTCTTGTCCGCTTTAAAAATAACGTCTGCCCCTTTACCACCATCGCCGCCACTAGGGCCGCCATTTGGCACGTATTTCTCACGGCGGAAGCTAGACATGCCGTCCCCACCATCACCGGCCTTAACAAAGACACGCGCTCTATCTATAAACATATTTTAACTCCTATGCATTATTGCTGTAATAACTCTAATGCCTTTTTAATTTGAATATCATCTAATGTACTAGATGGATTTACACCTTTTGGTAAATCAAGCTCTACATCTGGTTTAATACCAATGCCGTCAATAACACGGTCATTTGGTGTATGGTACTTGGCAATAGTTACCTTAACGCCTTCATTATCAAGGCTAGGGTAAATAGTTTGAACTGTACCTTTACCATATGTATTAGTACCTAAAATAGTACCTAGTTTACGGTCTTGAATAGCACCAGCTATAATTTCAGATGCACTAGCAGACCCTTTATTAACAAGAACTACTAATGGCATAGCTACTTCTGGGCCATTCGACTTATAAACATCTTTTTTACCAGCTCGATTTTGTACCGTTACTAGTGTACCTGGAGGCATAATATAGTTGGAAATCTTTTCTGTTGTAGATAACAAACCACCAGGATTATCTCGGAGATCTAATACCAGTTCCTTCATACCTTGAGATTGCAATTCTTTAAACTGTGTTTCAAAATCATCAGCTGTATTTTCAGCGAATTGACTGATACGAATGTACCCCACTGTACTTGTAAGCATTTTACTTTTAACAGTTGGTAACACAATGGATTCACGAGTGATATCAAAGTGCAATGTTTCACCATTGCGCTCTATATCAAGGGCTACAACAGTACCTGCTTCACCTCGAATTCGAGAGGATGCATCTTCTACAGTTATATCACTTGTAGATTGACCATCGATAGCAATAATATGGTCTCCAGGTTTAATGCCCGCTTTGAAAGCTGGTTGATCTTCCATAATACTAACTGCATATAAACCTTTATCATCATGCCCAAGAACCATGCCTACACCAGCATAAGTACCAGATGTTTGCATTTTCATGGACTTAAATTCATCAGCATCTAAATAAACACTATGAGGCTCTCCCAAAGAGCCAATCAAACCTTTTAACATACCATCATAAAGGGTAGCTTTAGACATAGGTGTCATAAAGACTTGACTCGCAGCATAGTAGGCTACAAATAGTCTTGGTAACCCCCAGAATGAACCAGATAGATACCAAAACATGAGCCACATAATAACGATGCCAGAGCCTATATATTTCAATAGGCTCCATAACACCGTACGTGTATCAAATTTCATATTATAAATATCCCATAGGATCCACAGGATCCCCACTTATACGAACTTCAAAATGTACGTGTGGTCCAGTACTATTACCAGTGCTACCAGCATAGGCTATAACTTGACCTTTAGATACATCTTGTCCTTCAGAGACAGCAAGCTCAGAATTATGGCCATAAAGGGTAGACATGCCATTACCATGGTCGATAACTACGGCATAACCATAGCCGCCCATCCAACCAGACCAAACAACAGTACCACCATCAGCAGCATGAACAGGTGTACCTTCATCAACACCAATATCTATACCAGAATGGTAAATTGTTGTTCCCCAAATTGGATGTGTACGATAACCATATGGTGAAGTAATTTCACCACTTACAGGCCAACCCAGTTGACCAGAACCTTGCACCCAAGAGTAACTTGGTGCAGACTGTTGAGCTGCTGCTGCGGCCGCCGCTTCTGCAGCAGCACGAGCTGCTGCACGTTCCGCTTGACGTGCTTTTAATAGTGCAGTAATTTGAGCGGAAGAAGCATTGAGTTCTTCTACAGCTTGCATTGCCGTAGCACGATCATTTTGTGCTTTTTGAAGAACGACTTCCCGTTCTTTCTTCTTTTGTTCAATTTCAGCTTGTTTAGCTACTGCCGCCTTTTCAAGCTCCACTAATTTAGCTCGAGATTGCTCAAGAGCTTGCTTACGTGCAGCAATTTCAGCACGTTCTTTTTTGATTTCATCGATTAATTTAATGTCAGCATCAATAATGCGTTTTAAAATCTCTAGACGATTTGCAAAATCACTAAAGTCTTTAGAACCAATAACAACATCTAAATAACTTAGACGACCATTGATATAAATATCACGTACACGCTTATAAAATACGGACTCACGTCCTTCTAAACGTTTTTGTGCTTCTGCTAGTAACTTTTCATTAACAGTAATATCATTTTCAACGGCTACACGTTGTTGTTGAATAGACTCTAACTGTTGTTGAGCTTGACGCAATTGCTCTTCAATTTGACGCAACTGTTCAGATACGCTAACAATGACAGTTTCAGCATCAGCTTTAATAGAGTTTTGTTGATTAACTTGTTGTTGAATTGAATCTAATTGATTCGTTAAATCCTCATCTTCCGCAACAATGTATAGTGGTGTTCCCAGTACTACTATACCTGTTAAAATTGTTGCCACCAGACGGGATTTGATTGTGTTGTATTTCATAAACATTACACCTTCATGTATTGTTTTAAAGAAATTGTACTACCAATAGCACCTACTATAATACCGCCAACTAAAATATAGATAGCCACATCATAGAAGAATGGGAACATTGGTACTAATGGGAAGAATGCTAAAGACTCAGAAACTTCCATAGTAATAAAATGGTAGAATTCACCTACACAAAGAACGGCAATAATAGCTCCAACTAGACCTAATAACATGCCTTCTATCAAGAATGGCCAACGGATAAAGCCATTTGTTGCACCTACATATTTCATGATGGCAATTTCTTTACGACGAGCGAACACAGTCAAACGAATTGTATTAGAAATGATGAATAATGTAGCTGCTGCTAAGAATGCAATTAATACGATACCACCAATTCTGATAACTTGAGTTATACGGAAGAGTTCTTCCACAATATCTTGACCATAATGTGTACTTTCAACACCTTGGAATGTGGTAGCTAATTTAGCTGTTGCCTTAACATCACTAGGATTATCAAAAGTTAATACATAAGAATTTGGCAATGGATTTACATCACCTAGGGCATTTACTAATTGTTGTTGATCACCAAGGCGAGCTTTAAATTCCTTCATAGCTTGCTCTTTATTAACAAACTCCAAATGCTTAAGATTTGGTATAGCTTTAATTTGCTTACCTACCGCCATAATTTGGTCAGTTGTTAAACCATCTTTTAAGTAAATGCTCAATTGAACTTGGTTTTCTAAGCTAGATGCCATGTTATTCAAATTGATAACACCGCAAAGGAATACACCAAGCATAAATAGAGATAAAGCCACTGTAGAAATAGATGCTAACGTCATAAGACCGTTACGCTTCATAGATTTGAGGGCTTCTTTAAAAAAGTATTTCAATGTTCTAGGCTTCATTAATTTCAGCACCTCTCATATTATCACTTTGAACGCGACCATCTTTAAGACGAATAACACGTTTATTTAAATACGAAACAAGATCCATATTATGGGTAACCATAATAACAGTTGTACCAAAATTATTGATATGCTTAAACAAATCTACAATACCTTTACTTGTATCAGGATCTAGATTACCAGTCGGTTCATCAGCAATGAGCACAGATGGTCGATTTACAATGGCGCGGGCAATAGCAACACGTTGTTGTTCACCACCAGATAAATCCTCTGGTAAATCATTTGCCTTATCAGTTAACCCAACAAGCTCTAGTACATGACTTACCTTTTCTTTAATTACCTTTGGTTTCTCTTCAATTACTTCAAGTGCAAAAGCAATATTTTCTGATACCGTTTTATTCGGTAATAACCGGAAATCTTGGAATACAACACCAAGTTTTCTACGTAATTTTGGAATTTTACTACGCTTCATACGCGTAACATCAAAGTCATCAACGATAACAGTACCAGTGTCTGGTACTACTTCATGTGTTAATAACTTAAATAGAGTTGATTTCCCTGCACCACTGTGACCACAAATGAGGACAAATTCGCCGTCATTTATAGTTAAACACACATCGTCTAATGCAACAGAACCATTATCATAGACTTTACTAACATTCTTAAATTCAATCATGGGATCCCCTTTGATTATTTACGAGTGATTACACGTTTTACTGCTTCTACAATGTCTTTTGCTGTTAAGCCATATTTAGCCATTAATTCTTTTGGTGTACCACTCTCCCCAAATGTATCTCGGACACCAACGAATTCCATAGGTACTGGCTTATTAGCAACAACAACTTCAGACACAGCAGAACCAAGACCACCAATGATATTATGTTCTTCAGCTGTAACAATAGCACCTGTTTCAGTAGCTGCCTTTACGATTGCATCTGCATCAATTGGTTTGATAGATGCCATATTAATAACGCGAGCAGATACATTAGATTCAGCTAAGGTTTTTGCCGCCTCAACAGCAGGACCAACCAAAGCACCACAAGCGATAATTGTTACATCAGAACCTTCAACTAAAGTAGTAGATTTACCCGGTACAAAAGTATAACCTTCAGCAGTTACATCATCTACACCAGCACGGCCCAAACGAACGTATACAGGACCCTCATAAGATGCAGCCCATTCAACTACAGCTTCTGTTTCACGTTCATCCGCAGGTACTACTACTGTCATATTAGGTAGTGTACGCATACAAGAAATATCTTCCAAGCTTTGATGTGTAGCACCATCTTCACCTACTGTAATACCCGCATGTGTAGCACAAACTTTTACATTCAATTTTGGATAACATACAGCATTGCGAATTTGTTCAAATGCACGACCTGTTGCAAACATTGCAAAGGAAGAAACAAATGGAATTTTACCAGCTGCTGCAAGACCAGCACCAACAGAAATCAAATTTTGTTCTGCAATACCTACATTAAAGAAACGTTCAGGGCAAACATTTTTAAATGTATCAGTTTTAGTAGATTTTGATAAATCTGCATCTAATACGATAATATTTGTATTTTCTTTACCAATGCGAGCTAACGCATTACCATATGCTTCACGTGTTGCTTTACCCATTATTGTACCCCCATAATTTCATTAACAAAGGCTATACCTTGCTCAGCGCTTGGTGCTTTACCATGCCAACCTGCTTGGCCTTCCATTTCTTCAACGCCCTTACCTTTTACAGTATGCATTACAATGCAAGTTGGGCCTTCTGTGAAAGCTTTAGCTGCTTCAATAGCATTATGAAGTTCATCAAGATCATGACCATTTACTTCAATAACATTCCAGTTAAAAGCTTTAAATTTCTCAGGAATAGGCAATGGAGAAAGAACTTTAGTAATATCCCCATCAATTTGAAGACCATTAAAGTCGACAAAAGCAGTTAAGTTATTGAGTTTGTAATGGCCAGCAAACATAGCGGCTTCCCACACTTGACCTTCTTCAAGTTCACCATCACCAAGAATGGAATAAACACGGTAATCTGCATTGTCGATTTTACCAGCCAATGCCATGCCGCATGCTGCAGAGATACCTTGACCCAAGGAACCAGTGGACATATCAACACCTGGAATATGTTTCATATCAGGGTGACCTTGTAACATATGGTCAATTTTACGTAAATTCAAAAGTTCATCTTTAGAAAAGTAACCTTTTTCAGCCAATGTAGCATATAATGCAGGCGCTGCATGACCTTTAGAAAGGACAAAGCGATCTCTATTAGGAGCTTTTGGATTTGCTGGATCTACATTCATTTCTACATAGTACAACAAGGCCATCACATCGGCGATGGATAGAGAACCACCTGGGTGACCAGATTTCGCTGCCGTTACAGACTGAACAATACTCACGCGAATAGCTTTTGCCTTCTCTTGAACTAGTTGTTTAACATCTTGTGTTAATGTAGCCATAGAGACCTCACTTTCTGGATTAGATCCAATATATTAATAATTTTTAAGTAATGAAATAGCGATTTCTGCATTGCGTTGAGAGTTAACACGCAATGCTTCAATACGATCATAAGATGCTTGGTACTCTTCTCTTGAATTTAAGAGCTTATGACATCTCTGATATAAAGCCTCTTCTCTAAGATGGGTCATTGTACCAATTGGTTCTTGACCAATCATATGTAAGAAACTAGTGATTTTAGGATCGTAGGAAATGCCAATTACAGGTTTCTTCATTAAAGAACTAAATACTAATGCATGAAGACGTATGCCAATCATAAGGTCTACATTACCAGACAAGGATACTTGTTCCTCTGTAGAGAATGGTCCTTCAAGAACAATAGCTCCTTTTGGCATATAACTAGCAATAATTTTAGCTTCTTTTGTATCCTCTGGATGAGACATAGGTATAAATATAATCTCTACATTATCCTGTTCTTGCAGTCGACTTAACACATTGGCTAGTGATTCACGGTATTCTGTATCATCTTTCCAACTACGAACAGCTACTCCGATTCGTTTTGGAGTTCTGTGGATATAGGTAGCTTTGATGTATAGCCGTCTAGAATGCGTTTTCCAATATATAAATCAGCTGGTTGCATGGCTAATACAGCATCAGCCGTAACCTCAACATCTTCAATTCCTAAGGAATCTAATTCAGATTTAGAAATAGAATCACGAACCGTTATAGTATCCACAAAACGCAAAACAAAGCTAACAGCTTTTCTTGTAGAAGGGCGATTTAAAGGTCCAATACCTTGTGAGTATAGCATCACCTTTTTACCCATCATTTTTGCTAAAGCCATAATACTTAAGTAGTAATATGTATTGCGAATACTAGTAGCATCTTGTAACAGGCTACCTCCACCACTGATAACTAAATCAGAATTTGAAATAGCCTTTAGAATACCGAATGCAGAAAAGGTTCCCACCGCATGTATATTGTGCTTTTTGCTCGTCTCTGTAGGATTACCAGAAATAACAGTAATATGCGCATCTGCTTCCTCTTTACGAATGGCATCGATAATAGCACAAAGCATTGCTTCATCACCAGCATTACCAAAACCATAGTAGCCAGAGATAACAATATTACTCATGGTCAACCTCCCGAGCTTGGAACCATTGTGTTACATACATCATGAAACGTACAGCAATGATAAGAAGCAAACCTAAGAGCGCACCAATTAACAAACCATCATATCCACGCATAATAGACATGAATACAGGAGTTCTAATATGACAGAATGTTTCAACCATAGACGCTATGCCAATAACACCAGCAATAGTTAATAAGAAATGGATCACTGTAGGCCATTTGCGTAGGAATGCAAATGTAGCTAACATTAATGCAGGATGACCAATAATGAACTCTTTTTCTCTAGGTCTTGCATACATTGTATTTTCAAGAAAACGACGAAGCATGAGTTCAACTCCTGGTACAGGAACACCTGCTGTATGACCACTTCGGCCAACAAATACCCATGCCACGCCACCAAGAGCAGCCATTACAAAGAATACGTAGAACTTAACATCCATTGTTAAAAATTCAACTACAAATTTCTTTGCTTCTTCTTTAGAGTTAATCATACGACCTTTCCACAATGGGAAACGTTGTAAATAAGCGATAATCACCAATACAACTGGAAGTACAAATGTTAATTTAACACCTCTAAAGATAGCAAATTCCATAAAGAATTTCGTATTACCTAGTAAAGATGCAATATACATTCCTCCAATAGCTGCAAAGAGTGCGCAATTACGAGATAGAATAACTGCTAATACTGTAGATTTAATAGCACCTAATGGACGAGCACCATCATAACGACGCCATTCTTCCATCAAACGGATCATAGCACCTACAGGAGCCATAATAGCACTAGATAATGCCCAAATTTGAGTAATCAGTGTGCCACTTGTAATGATAAATAATACAATAGATACTAAGAGAACCAAAAATGCACCAATTGTGTATGTTTACTCATTGGAATTAGCATTTGACCAACGTAAACAAAAGTGCAATAGCACCTATCATAGTAATAACTACTAACAATGGATTAGGTGTATATGGTGGATAAATATCAGCAGGACCAAATTCATAACCTTTTGTAGATAATTTTTCAGTAGTCATACCAATATAGTTAATGGTAGTTTGTAATACTGTTTCATTATTTACACCAGTTTCATACATAGGGAATAAATTGAAACGAATATTTCGTTCAATATCACTAATATAGAAACGTTGTGCTGCTTCTTCAGGAGTAATTTTCTTTAATTCGTCCTTAGCAATTGTATATACACGACCAACGCTATAATTCTCTTTAGCAGCCATTTCTAAGAAACCTTGTTGTGGCTCATATTGAAGTTGGTTAACAGCTTCGATACCAACTAAAGGAATGTGATTTTTATGTAAGTAATTCTAAGGTTTCATCAGTTAAGTTAGGCGCACCAAGAGCTTCTTTGCCAGCAAAAATCATACCAGTAACATGTGGAATTCCTTCAAGGCGTTTAAATAGATATTGAAGATCTTCAGACGTTACATTTCTGTAATTTGTAGGTCGAACAATAACATTAAATCCACGATTAGCAACTTCTTGAGCTTGAAGCTTGGAAATACCAAGATTCATTTTTAGATAGCTATCTGCAGTAGCACCATATAACTCAAGAACCGGACCAATACTTGTATTAAGCTCTTTAACTTTATCTTTACCAATACGATGATATAAATCTTCCCGAATTTCTTTATAATAGCCTTCTTTACCAGAAATCAAAGCTACATAAGTTGCACCATGTTTCACGGATGCCCCATTAACACGGACAGAATCCATTTCTTCGGAAGATAATACCTTAACTTGACCTGCATCTTTCGCTTTTTCTAAGGTGCGATCATAAATAGCAAATGCTGTTACACCTGCATTGCGAAGCGCATCAAAGGCCTCTTGTTGACTACGTTTTTCAAAGGCATTAGCCCGTAAAACAGCATCATAATCTACGATATTTTCTATATGGTTTTGAGATTTTTCTATCTGATGGCGTTCAAATACTAAGTATAAAGAGGATACAAGGCCTACAATAATACATAATATAAGAATCCAAGAGTACTTACTTTTCTGGGTGTTCCGATGATTCACGACAAATCCTTTCTAGTTGAGCACTGGTTTAACTTTAATGTGAATTTCACCATTATCGATAGTTAAGCTTTCTGCTTTTACAGGAATAGGGAAGTTATTGAAGTTATAGATTTCAGTAGCTTCTAACACATTAGATGTTAAACCAGGGATTGTAGCACCATTAATGGTGAATTTTTAGGTGAAAATAATAAAGTATTATCCTTTAATTCTAAATTACCATCTAATTTAACAGCGCCTTTAAATACCATACCTACATTCATCTTGCCAGTTAAACTAATGTTATCTTTACTAATATTTACTTGTACATCTTGAATTTCACTGCCAGCTTGAGTGCTTAAAAATGTTGCTAAATCTTCATTAGTAACTATACCGTCAATACTTGAGTTTCCAACTCTAACAACATCTATTTCTTGGCTAGCCAATAATGAAATTGGATTAACTAGAATTTGTGTTGCATCATATTTGAAGTTTGCAAAATTTAATTTACCAAGTTTTACATCATCTAAAGAACCGTACACATGATCAGCTTCACCATAAATAATTTGAATCCTGGTTGAGACTCAACATTTACAGTTTGAGCAGATGGTTTTAGGGAATCATTTAATTGTTTTTCAATACGAGAACTAATATAAGAAGGTAATAAAAATTGTGTTGCTGCTGCCAAGGCAATAATCAGCACTAGTAGGAATAGTAAAAACTTTTTCATAAGAACTCCTAAACTGTTAAATTTGCTTCTTTTTTCAAGAAGCCTTCCATAAATTGATCTAAATTACCATCCATAACGGATTGTACATTCCCTGTTTCAACCCCTGTACGATGATCCTTAACGAGATTATATGGGTGGAATACGTAGGAGCGAATTTGACTGCCCCATTCAATAGCTTGGTATGTACCACCTATTTGCTCTTTAAGTTCTGCTTGTTTTTCTAATTCTAATTCAAATAATTTTGCTCGTAATAAACGTAATGCTTGTTCCCTATTTTGCATTTGGGAACGCTGTGATTGACATTGAACTACAATACCAGTTGGTCTATGCGTCATACGTACAGCCGAATCTGTTTTATTAATATGCTGACCACCAGCACCACTAGCTCGATATGTATCTACCTGTACATCCTTCATGTCTATATTAATTTCTACTGTATCATCAATTTCTGGCATTACATCAACAGCAGCAAAGGATGTATGACGACGTGCCGCAGCATCAAATGGTGAGATACGAACAAGACGGTGTACGCCTTTTTCAGATTTCAAATATCCAAAAGCATTTTCACCTTTAATTAAAAATGTAGCAGATTTAGTACCCGCCTCATCACCGGGCTGTTCGTCCATCAATTCAATAGAAAATCCTGCTTTTTCAGCCCAGCGTAAGTACATGCGAATGAGCATAGAACACCAATCTTGTGCTTCTGTACCACCTGCACCAGCATGAAATGTTAAGATTGCATTATTAGCATCATACTCACCACTAAGCAATAAAAGAACCTCTTGTTTTTCTACAGTTTCTTCTATTTGTTGAACATAATCCTTAATCTCTCCTTCTAGAGAACGATCATCTTCCTCTATAGCCATCTCTAGCATTACATTAGCATCTTCGATGTCACTAACAAGTTGTTTATAGCTTTCTACAGCATTCTTTAATTGTGTAGCCTCTTGAGAAATCTCACGAGCCTTATCAGGATCGTCCCAAAATGTAGGGTCGCTCATTTGTACATCTAGTGTAAAGATTCGATCCTCTTTCTGAGCGATGTTAAAGTGAATCCCTCATTCCATAAATACGTTCTTCAAGATTAGAAATAATCGGTTTTAAATCTTCTAACAATTTATGTTCACCACCTTTTACTTATTAGCTTATTACATCGATAAATTATCACCTTAATAAAATAGAAAAATGGCCGTTGCCCAGAAGGAAATCCCATTGAGCAACGTGCCATTCACAAATCTTAATCTATGTTTTGTGGCTCCAACACATCTTCATGATGGGGTTGTGCACCTTCTAAGTGGTCAACTGGTTCTTCAATTTCTTGAATCAATTGTGCACGAATTTTGTATAACGCCATGATTGTTTCATCTTGAATTGCAGCAATCATGTTTTGGAACATATCAAAGGCTTCAAATTTATATTCCACCAATGGATTTTTTTGGCCATATGCACGAAGGCCAATACCTTCACGCAACATATCCATATTATCCAAATGTTCCATCCATTTGTTATCAACAACGCGCAACATAATAGCCTTTTCAAGTTGGCCAAACATAGCATCACCAAGCATATCAACGCGATCTTGATACTCAGCATGAGCAATTTCAAGTAAACGTTCTAACAATTCTTGACGGCTATACTCTTCCATATCTTGAGAGGACATAATCTCTTCTGTTAAGAAATATTGACTTAAATGCTTATAAAGACCTTCATAATCCCATTCTTCTGGATATAATTTTTCATCTGCATAAGCATCTACAGATTCAGTAACAAGTTTATCAATCATTTCATTGATTGTGTCACGTAAGGATTCGTTACGTAAAATACGACGACGTTGTTCGTATAATACTTCACGTTGTTGATTCATAACATCATCATACTCAAGGACATATTTACGAATATTATAGTTATGATCTTCTACTTTCTTTTGAGCACGTTCAATAGATTTAGTAATCAAAGAATGCTCAATAGGCTCATCCTCTTCCATGCCTAGTTTATCCATGATACCTGTAATATTATCAGCACCAAAGATACGCATTAAATCATCTTCTAAGGATAAGAAGAATTGAGAGGAACCTGGGTCACCTTGACGACCAGCACGACCACGCAACTGATTATCGATACGGCGACTTTCATGACGTTCAGTACCTAAGATAGCCAAACCGCCTAATTCAGGGACACCTTCACCAAGTGTGATATCAGTACCACGACCAGCCATGTTTGTAGCGATTGTCACCATACCCATTTGACCAGCATCTGCAACAATTTCCGCTTCTTTTTCATGATGTTTAGCATTCAATACTTTATGTGGTACTCCTGCACGTAATAACATATCTGAAAGTTCTTCAGATTGTGTAATAGATGTAGTACCAATCAAAATTGGTTGACCAGTTTGATGGCGTTCTACAGCATTACGTACTACGGCACGATATTTAGCTGCCTTTGTTTTAAAGATTTGATCAGGCAAATCTATACGAGCCAATGGTTTATTTGGAGGAATAGGTAATACTTCCAAACCGTAAATATCGATAAACTCTTTTTCCTCTGTTTTGGCTGTACCAGTCATACCAGCAAGCTTTTTATACATACGGAAATAGTTTTGGAATGTAACAGAAGCCAATGTTTGGCTTTCACGTTCAACCTTCAAGCCTTCTTTAGCTTCGATTGCTTGGTGTAAACCATCGGAATAACGACGACCAAACATCAAACGACCTGTGAATTCATCGACGATAACAACTTCACCATCTTTAACTACATAGTCAGTATCGCGATGCATCATAGCATATGCACGAAGAGATGCACCAAGTAGATGATTTAACTCAATATTTTCTGAATCATACAAGTTTTCAACACCAAGCATTTTTTCGACTTTAGCAATACCAGAATCTGTAGGTGCAATGGTTTTTTGTTTTTCATCAATTGTATAATCTTCATCTTTCACTAGATGAGGAACAATTTTAGCTAACTTATAGTAATTATCTGTGGAACGTTGACCAGGACCAGAAATAATTAGTGGAGTTCTCGCTTCATCGATAAGGATGGAGTCAACTTCATCGACAATTGCATAATTCAATGGACGTTGTACCATTTGTGATACATCAGATACCATGTTATCGCGCAAATAGTCAAAACCAAACTCATTATTTGTACCATATGTAATATCGCATGCATATGCTTCTTTACGTTGGTTAAAATCGAGATTAGCTACAATAAGACCTGTAGAAAGACCTAAGAAGTTATATAAACGCCCCATTTGTTCGCTATCGCGAGTCGCCAAATAATCATTTACTGTAACAACATGCACCCCATTGCCTGTCAAAGCATTTAGATATACTGGTAATGTAGCAACTAATGTTTTACCTTCACCAGTACGCATTTCTGCAATATTACCTCTATGAAGGCAAATACCACCAATCAACTGTACATCAAAATGACGCATGCCTAACACGCGTTTAGACGCTTCACGAACTACGGCAAATGCTTCTGGTAAAATGTCGTCTAACGTTTCCCCTTTTTGCAAACGACGTTTAAACTCATCGGTTTTTGCTACTAAGTTAGCATCACTTAATTTAACATAATTCGGTTCAATTTCATTAATATGATCAGCAATAGCACGCATTTTCTTGATTTCTTTTGCGTTATTATTGCCTAATAGCCTTTGTAAAAAGCTTAACAAACAAATCACTCCTCTATAGGACATCTTACATTATTTTATCTAATTTATTATAACGAAAATGCCTTGAATAGTCAAAGAATTCAAGGCATTTCACGATTATTTATAGGTTTTTATAAAAAAGGTGGATGACTCAAAATGGTCATCCACCTTAGTATAATAATCGGCTGATTAAAAAAGTAGAAAGGAGTTAGGATTATTGTCAGCCGACATTATAGGTTATTGTAATTCTGGCTCGATTAAGCCATAGAAACCATCATGTCTACGATATACAACGTTCATTGCTTCAGTTTCAGCATTGAAGAACATAAAGAAGTCGTGACCAATAAGATTCATTTGTAAAATCGCTTCTTCTACATCCATAGGGCGTACTGCAAAGTGTTTGCGTTTTACAACTTCGATAGTTTCTTCTTCCACAGGAGCTGCCAAAGCTTCTGGATGGAAAGCTTCTTGTTTTTTGAAACGTTTAGCTAAACGAGTTTTATGTTTATGAATTTGGCGAACGATTTTATCTATTACTAAATCAATAGCAGCATACATATCATCGTTAGTTTCTACACCACGAAGAACAATTTTATCAACGAAGCATGTAAGTTCAATTGTAGATTTATCTTTTACAACGGATAAAACCGCTTGTGCATCTAACTCATCATCGAAGTAACGAGTTAATTTGCTCAATCTTTTTCGATGTATGCTCTTAGAGCATCTGTCACTTCAATGTTTTTACCTCTGATTGCTACTTTCATAAGTCAACACCCTTTCTAAAAATCATCCACGAGATACGAGTGTGTAGTATTTTTTTACTTATCTCTCGTGTTATATTTAGTATTTCTACATTCACATATAAAACTCCTCTTTTTTTCAAAAATTTTATATTTTTTGTAGAATTATAAATATTACTTTCAGTAGTAGCAAAAAAACTCTGATATCATGCGATATCAGAGTTTTACTATATGTTGCTTTTATGTATTTTTTGGTATGTAATTACGCTTTTACAACGTTAGCAGCTTGAGGGCCACGGTTACCATCAACGATATCAAACTCTACATTTTGACCTTCTGTCAAAGATTTGAAACCTTCGTCTTGGATTGCAGAGTAATGTACGAATACATCGCTACCGTCTTCGCGTTCTATAAAACCATAACCTTTTTCTGCGCTGAACCATTTTACTTTACCTAACATGGTAACATCCTCCTAAAAATATATATATATTGTCTTACTGTCTTGCACTACACTTGTATCATAACACAGCATGTATAAAATATCAAACAATAATATTAACACTTTTAATGAATATGCAAAGATATCTTATTTGTATCCCACCCTACAAAAATCACATAAAACCCTTGATTTATCAATGTTATAAATATTTACGAACAGCATATTAATTTATTGTATAATTTTATAATAATAAAATTATATGAATTAAAAATTATTATCATAAGATATATATGTATAAAATATTGTTATATCACAAATATTTATAGCAATAATCGTATTTTTAGATTAATTAATACCTAAATGGCTTTATACAGGGGCTAATTGAATGAATTGACATCAAGTTATCAAATATATTAATAGATATAAATAGATTCATATATCATAAAATCTAATATGTACAAATTCAGTTAACTTTAAAAAAAAAAAAAAGGAAGCAAACTCTATAAACAGAATTTACTTCCTTTTATGTTAGAAATTATTATTATAAAATTTTCGATAAGAACAATTTTGTTCGATCATTTGTTGGTGCATCAAATACTTTTTCAGGAGTATCATCTTCAAGAATTAATCCACCATCTACAAATAATACTCGGTCCGCAACCTCTTTAGCAAAGCCCATTTCGTGAGTAACAATAACCATCGTCATACCTTCTTCGGCTAGAGACTTCATTACATCCAGAACTTCGCGAACCATTTCTGGATCCAACGCAGAGGTAGGCTCATCAAAGAGCATAACCTTTGGTTTCATTGCTAAAGCACGAGCTATAGCAACACGTTGCTTTTGACCACCAGATAAAGAGTCAGGATAAGCATTTGCTTTATCTTTCAAACCTACTCGATCAAGTAAAGCTTGACCAATTTTTTTAGCCTCATCACTAGATGTTTTACGAACCTTAGTTTGTGCTAAGGTCAGATTTTCCATTACAGTCATATGTGGGAAAAGATTAAAGTTTTGGAATACCATTCCTACTTCAGCACGGACTTCATTTAAGTTTAGATTATCTGAAAGATCCATACCATCTACGATAACCTTACCAGATGTAGGTTCTTCTAAATAATTCATAGTACGCAGTACTGTACTTTTACCAGAACCAGATGGACCAATAATTACTACAACTTGACCTTGTTTCGATATGTAAATTAATACCTTTTAGTACTTCATTTTTACCAAAGGATTTATGTACATTTTCTAATTTAATCATTTAATGCTATATTTCCTTTCAAGATATCCAACTAATTGTGAGATTGTCACTGTCATAATAAGGTAAATAACAGCAACTGTACCCCAGATTTCAAAGGATGCATAGGTTTTAGCAATGATTAATTGACCACGACGTGTCAACTCTTCGAAAACCGATAACAGAAACCAAAGAGGAATCTTTCAACATGGCAATAAATTCATTACCCTAATGGTGGAATAATTGCTTTGAAAGCTTGAGGCATAATGATATAACGCATAGTTTGTCCCCAAGTTAAACCAAGAGATCGACCAGCCTCCATTTGACCTTTATCAATAGACTGAATACCAGCACGGAAAATTTCAGACACATAAGCACCAGAGTTAATACTACATGCAGTAACAGCAGCAATAAATGGATCAATACGTTGACCTGTAATCATTGGCAAAGCAAAATAAATCAAGAAAATTTGTACCAATAAGTGGTGTACCACGAATGATATCTACATAACATTTGCTAAGTAATCTAACTAAACTAAATTTAGATAAATTTGCTAAAGATACTAACAAGACCGATAAAGAAACCACAGCCTACAGACATGGCTGTAATTTCTACGGTCACAAGTGCACCTTGTAATAAGAGCGGTAAATTATCCGCAATTAACCCCCAATTAAAACTCATAATCTCTCCTATTATTTAAATTCTAAAACTACTGGCATATCAGCAGGTGCATCTACATTAAACCATTTTTTATATAATGTATTAAATTCACCATCGCCTTCATATCGGCAATTGCTTTATTAATTTGTTCTTGCAAGCTTTGTTATCTTTATTCATTGCTAAGCCCAAATATTCTTTTGTATTTGGATATGCCATAAATTTAATATGTTGGTCAGGATGTTTAGTACTGTAATATTGAGCTACAGGTAAATCAATTACAGTTGCATCAACACCACCATTTTGTAATTCTAACAAAGCTTCATTACTATGGTCAAATTCTTTTACAGTAGTACCTTCAATTTTATGAGCTAAATCTGCACCAGTAGTACCTAATTGAGCGCAATTTTTTTACCTTTAAATCATCAAGAGATTCACATTGTACCATCTTTATATACTACTGCTAATGCATTTTCATAATAAGGAGAAGAGAATAATACCTTTTCACTTCTAGCTTTTGTAATAGTCATACCAGATGCAGCAACATCAATATCATGTGTATTTAAAGCTGGAATCAAAGCATCAAAAGCTATATTTTTAAGCTCTACATCTTTATTAATACGTTTACCGATGCACGAATAATTCAATATCAAAACCTGTATAGTCTTGAGTTTTTTCATCTTTAAATTCAAATGGAACAAATGTGCATTAGTACCAACGATAAGTTTATTAGATGTTGTTTGACTAGAAGAACCACAACCACCAACTAAAGAACCAGCCATACTAACATACAACCACCAACAATTAATTTTTTCAACTTGCTATTTAACATATTATCAACCTCATCATTCTAACTTACTACTACTTTATAACAGTATATATAGTTAGTATAATTATGTCAATAAATTTGTATAAAAAATTCCAAAATATCAAAAATTCCTATATTTATATTTTATTTTATACATCAATGTATAAATATTACAGCCATGTATAATAACTTTCCCATAGGTAGTGGATTTCTATAGATTCTTGAATATACAAATGTATAAAAAGAAAAAAGCACATGAGAAAAGCCTCATGTGCCCGTATACGGCTGACCTGGTCTTTGCCCCCACACTCGCCTGCTGGAGGGTTCGCTCATAAGTCTGAGACTCCCCACTACTACTCCTCTCGGTTTAACCGGCAGGACTTACACCTAAGCCGCACCATGCTCACAGTCTCTTAGACTGCTTATGTGGATCGTTTTGCCTGCGACTGGCATCGACTTTCAACCACAGACCCGTATAGACGTATTATAAAGAATAAGAGTATTCATGTCTAGGTAAAAGATAATTATATAGGTAGATATATAATATAATATATAAACCTACAATAGTATAATAAAATCTAGTTGAAAATAGATGGTATATCAAAAGCCAAACATAATAACGATGAGTTCTCAGACCAATGAGAATATTTTTTGCAACCCCTATTTCTTGATGTATAGAAAATTGGAATAGAAAACCTAAAAAAATCTTCATATTATTTTAATAATTCTAAAATTATTTTTTCAAGGTACTATATCTAGTGTATTCTCAAAAAGTCAATTCATTTTAGTATGCCAAATATGAATACAACATGTATGCAAGAACATACGTGTCATACACAAAACATAATTTATGGTGTATAATTTGTATACTGTTAAATTAGAACGGCCTAAAGTTGTACGATATGAACATAAGTACGAGGGGTTGTACCAAATGTTCTGTACGTTAGTTAGAGGGGTTTATTATGTTTATGTTATCATTGATGCAACCATCTGGGTTGTATGAACTGGAAAAGGACAGTTTAGAAGCAATAAGCGCTCAGCTTTTGCAGATGATACAAATGAAAAGCTATCATCTCTATACTCATTCTATCCAAGTTTCAAACTATGCAGTTAGTATTGCTGCTAAAATGGGCTTACCATTAAATGAAATTGAACAAATTCGTCACGCAGCTTTACTTCATGATGTAGGGCTATTAATGGTACCTAATGCATTAATTCAAAAATCTCCATATCTAAATAAGCAAGAAATGTCCAAGTATAAGCAACATGCTGCAAGTGGTGCCAATATGATCGAAAACTACCCTTGCTGCCAACAAATCTTGCCTTATATTCGTTACCACCACGAAAAATGGGATGGCTCTGGTTATCCAAAACATCTACGAGGTGCTAACATTCCATTAGGAGCTCGAATTATTGCTGTTGCCGATTACTATGATACAACAGTGAATCCTTCTACCGAGTTTTGGGCAAAAACTAAAGCTAAAGCAAAAGAAGAACTCTTTAGTGCATCTGGCTCCCTTTTCGATCCAGATGTAGTAAAAGCTTTTATTGATGTTCTTGGTTAATAGACTTACTAAGCGTTCACCATAAGGTGGACGCTTTTTTGGTGGAAATTTAAAAACTACCACTAGCTAATGTTAAAGCGTCAATTTTAAGAGGTTTATATGACCTCAACACCTTTGTTACGGCCTCAATTGTTGCGCCTGTAGTATAAATATCATCAACAATTAAAATATTTTTATTAGCCAATTCCATATGCTTATACTCAGCTTTTACGACAAAGGCATCATCAATATTTTGATGTCGTCCTTATTTGTTAACGCCCACATATCATTAGAAGTATCAAATTTATATATACAGTCTAACCAAATAAAATGCTTATTATCGATGTTTTGTAAAGACTTTGCCCAATGATAAAAATAAATCAACTTGGTTATATCCTCTCTTAGCTTTTTTCCTTTCGCTAGACGGAACAGGAATAATATAATCATAAATAACAGAGCACTTGTTATTAACAATATGAAACTCATCATATTTCATGTAAAGGTTGTACGATGCTAAAAAAGGAGCAGCCCCTTTGGACTGCTCCTTTTTTTCGTTGAATTTTACATCGTAAATTATAGACTTTAAACCACCACGGTATTCAGCCAATACACATACATCCTCTACATAATGTAGAAATTTGTTTGGTACATGACGAATATGCAGTAGATCAGTAAAACAAGATTTACACCAATCCCCTTGTGTTGCTACAGAGGCCCCACAGTGAGGACATACAGGTGGAAATAGGAAATCCCAAAGACTCATTACGAATCACATCTCCCTTGTAGTCGTTCTTTAAACAATGTATATCGTTCATCACCGTTTACAGTACGTACAGCACGTTCTATAGCGCTCGTTGTACCAACGATAATAACCTTCCGTTTAGCTCGTGTAACAGCAGTGTACAACAAATTACGTTGCAACATACCACCATAACGTGGAACAAATGGAATGATAACCACACCATACTCGCTACCTTGGCTCTTATGAACCGTAATAGCATAAGCTGGCATAATCATATGTGCTTCGTCGATAGGTAGACGAACCTCTTTATGGATAAATCGGATACAAATATCCGTCCGTGTAATGGCATATATAATTCCAATCTCACCATTAAAGACTTCTAACTCATAATCATTGAGGATTTGGATAACTTTATCCCCTACACGGTATGTAATACCATTAACGCGTGCTTCCCCTTTTAAACTATCTGGTGGATTAACTGCTTGTTGTACATATTGAGAAATCAATGTACTACCAGCTTCACCACGTCGCATAGGAGAAATAATTTGAATATCTAATTCATCCTCTAATATGCTCCTGTTCTCGTTTATATACATCGATGATGGCTTTCATCATCATATCATAAGATTTAACAGGAATAAAAGAAAACTCTTCACTTACACTATCAGGTTTTGGCATTTCACCACGGTTAATAGCATAAGCGCTTTCAACGATAGTATTACCAGAACTTTGACGATAAATCTGATTAAGTCGTGTATAAGGCACACAATCACTATCGAGCAAATCTTTTAATACAAAGCCTGCACCAATAGGTGGTAATTGATCTACGTCGCCTACGATAATAACATGAGCTTCCTTTGGAATAGCTGCCATTAACGAATAGAATAAACGAACATTGAGCATAGATGCTTCATCAATGATAATAACATCTATATCTAATGGATCATCTTCATTCTTAGTAAAGTCATAGGAATCACTACCTTGAACAGGCACTAATAATCTATGTATCGTAGTAGCTTCAAACTCCGTAGCCTCTGTAAGTCGTTTCGCAGCACGCCCCGTAGGGGCACATAAGATAATACGACCTAATCCACCAAGTTGGAACCCTTTTACTAAAGCCTTAATAATCGTTGTTTTGCCCGTACCAGGACCACCAGTTATGAGGGAAAACTTCTCAAAGAAAGAAAGCTGAATAGCCTCTTTTTGAGCATCACCAAAGGTAATATGGTTATCTTGCTTCAAACTTTTCTATAAAGCTTAGGAATATCTAAAGCAATTGGATCTGCTTCTAATAAGAAATCCGAGTATAGTGCACACTTTCCACTTCAGAAACATACATTTCTGGAGGATAGATATATAAAATATCTTCGTAATACGTGCTATACAATGCACCTTGCTCTAAAAGACTTTCAATAAAGTTAGCAATATCATCTACATCAGTTTGTAAAAGATCATCTAACCGACCTATAAGTTGATCTACAGGCAAACATGTATGACCTTGATTATCTAAACTGCGTAAAATCCATTCTAAACCAGCCTCTAAACGGCGAGAATCACTGCCAGTAATACCTAAATGTTCCGCCAGTGTATCAGCCGTACCAAAGAGCATATCTGGTGCAACACGCAACAAAGTATAAGGGTTATCCTCTATAACAGCTACCGACTGAACACCGTAATAAGTATATACAGTTCGACTCCATTTAGAAGAAATATGGTGACTTTCAAAAAAGTGATTTAAATCGGATAAAATACCTTCACCAAGTAACGTATTAAATAGTTCATCCTTAACACTTTTTCGAAGACCAGGAACATCCTTAATTTCTTCAGGACGTTCCTGTCGTAAAATCTCTAAAATACGAATGCCAAAATAGTCTAGAACCTTCTCTACAGACTTCTCACCAAATCCCTTTATACCTAGGTTTAGTAAATACATTTTAGCAGCACCCATATTATCGGGCTTTAATTTTTCCACACTGTTCGCATCGAATTGGCGACCATACTTTTCATGCTCTACATAGCGGCCTCGTACTTCAATATCTTCCCCTTCTTTAGGAGACTCGAATTTGCCGGTACAAGTAATGTATTCCTCATTATAATCTTTGAGGATAAACACGCAATATGTACGCTGTGTATTCTCATATATAGTTCGGTATACAAATCCTCGTATGGCGTCCATTATTTCTCCGTATTAGGCAAGGCTTCAATAATTTCTTGCACTGCATCGGTAATGCTACCTTCGTTACCAATTTTGATATGCGCCACTTCTTCGTATAATGGGTATCGTTCTTCGTATACATTAAATATATACTCAATACTTTCTTTTACAAGTGGGCGAATTTCAAGATCCAAATCATCTAGAATATGATTTACATCGCGATTAACGAATACAACAAGACCGTTATTGCGCATTAAGTTTACAGTTTTATCATAAGTAACTGTACCACCACCTGTAGCAATAACAGATGGTTTATTGTGAATCAATTCTTTGATTGTAGTATATTCGTATTCAGTGAAAGCATCTTTACCATCGTGAATATAAATATTTTGTACAGATTTACCAACCTTATTTTGGATTGTTTGATCTAAATCGAAGAAGTCTCTACCTAATTCTTTAGCAAGAACCTTACCTACCGTAGTCTTACCTGCACCAGGCATCCCAATGAGGAAAATATGTTTATGCATATTTTCTTTTAAAAATCGTTACTCATGGAAACAATAGTTTTCATATAATTTTCCACATAGTTCGCTAAAGACTCATCTTTGCAGTTAGAACGATGCATAGCAATGATACTTGCATCCCGTTCTTCATCGACGAGTGGCAAATGATGTTCATCTTTATATTTGCCAATTTCTTTAATTAAGGATAGTCTTTTTTCAAATTCACCGACTAAAACAGTATCAATACTGTCAATTTGTTTGCGAGCTTCTTTAATATCCATGAGAACCCCCTTATTGTGCATTAGCTAAAATAGCTAACGCCTGTTCTTCATCTACCTTCATTTGATCGATAAGATCTTGTAAGTTATTAAATTTAACTTCTCCTCTAAGATAGGAAATAAATTGTACGATTACTTCTTTTCCATATATATCTTGGTCAAAGTCAAACACGTGTACTTCACATCTATGGTACTGGTTTTTAAATGTAGGATTGTCTCCAACATTACCTACCCCATCATACCAAATGCCATCAATGCATACACGATTAGCATATACTCCATCTGGAGGTGTAGCCATTTCATTAGGAAGCAATAAATTTAATGTAGGGAATCCTAATGTACGTCCCCGTTGATCACCTTTTATTACAGTACCTTTAAACTGGAATGGTCGACCAAGCCAATGAGTGGCATCTTCTAGACGGCCTTCTCGAATAGCTTTTCTAATTTCAGTACTCGAAATAGGAGTACTAAGTCCATCACAAGGCAATAAAGGCTGAACTAAAACTTGTATCGCCTTATCTGCCAATACTTGTTTCATATATTCAGGATTACCTAGCCCTTTAGCACCGAATGTAAAATTCTCACCAATTACGATAGCTTCCACATTAGTATCTTTACAAAGAGCATCTAAAAACTCATCAGCACGCATGTTAAGTAATGCTTCAGTCATCGGTAATCGCAAAATATAATCCACCTGGAGGCTTTCAATGACTGTATTCAAAAGTCTTCTTGAATCAACCGTTTAGGAACTCGTTCTGGAAGTATCGTCAACGATGATGTTCAAAGGTTATGATAATACTAACACCATTAACTGATGCAACAGCCTTACGTATAACTCGTTGATGACCTCGATGAATGCCATCAAAGGTACCAAGGGCATATACTTTTGTATCTTTGATTTGACGTAGTTCATCAAACGAATGTATTTGTTTCATACTTATCCTTCAATAAAAATATTTTTTTCCACCTTTAAGGAGTGGTTTGTTCGTTTCATAATACCAATAAAACCATGCGGTCCATAGGCTCTATACAAATTATCTGGCTCAGTGAAAAAAAATTCACTATTAATAGGCAACTCCTTGCCTTGCACCATCATCTTTAATTGTACACTATTTACAGTCACTTGTGAAAGATGAGATACCGCCGCTTCTGTTGGTAGTAAAAGGCTTTCACCATGTAACATTAACTCTTCCGCTATTTTTGCGGAATCGATAGCAAAAGGTCCCACTTGAGTACGTGCTAAAGATGTCATAGTTCCTGGTATGCCTAGAGAAATACAAATATCGCGTAATAACGAACGAATATAAGTCCCGCCTGAGCAAGTAACGCGAACCGTAAAGTATGGGAATCCATAGGCTATTAATTCAATGTGTTTAATATGAATTTGACGTAATGGCAACTCTACAGGGATCCCTTTTCGTGCATATTCATAAGCTCGAATACCATTTACTTTAATCGCAGAATACTTAGATGGCCTCTGATCTTGAACGCCTACAAAGGTATTCAAGGTATTAACCAATTCATCAAATGTTGGTTTAAGCTATAGATCCGGAGAGCTCTGAAAACTGAATAGATTCATTCAATACAACACCATCTCGCAATACCATATCTTATCAGGCAATACAGGTTGTCCTGAGCTATCTTCAGTATCTGTAAAAGTTCCAAATTTACATTCTGCTACATAGGTTTTATCAAAACCTTCAGTGTATTCTATAAGGCGCGTAGCCTTACCAAGAAATATAGGCAATACACCATAAGCCATAGGATCAAGTACCGCTATGACCAATGCGCTTTTCTTTTAAAATACGACGACAAATGGCAACAGCATCATGGCTTGTAATACCAGGCGGTTTTAAAAATGGTAAAATGCCATCCATTATTTAATCACCTCAATAAGAGCTTGTTTTGCTTTTCTAACGGTAAATTAATAGTACAACCAGAAGCGCGAATATGACCGCCTCCACCAAAATGACTGCTACTGCGTTCACATCAATGCCTTTAGAACGTAAACTTACGCGAGTTCTATCATCAGCTTCAGCTTTTAATAAAATGCTACATCAACAGTATCAACGTTTCTAATAATATCTACAAAACCATCTGTATCATCTCCAAGAATATTCATGGCTTCACGATTCAAATCGATGTCGCCACTGTATTATTCTTGTGGAACTCGATAGTTTGCATAACTTGTTTTGTTAATTCAAGACGACTGGCAGATACGGCTTCAATCGTTTCAGAAATAACATTTGGTCTAGCCCCTGCAGCTACACATTTAGCAGCCATTTCAAGGGTATTCGCAGTGGTATTACTAAATTAAAGAACCCACAGTCTGTAGCAATCGCCATATATAATGCGGTGCCCATAGACTCAGTGATAGGCCAATTCCATTTTGTACATAAGTCCGTAACAATTTCACCAGTAGCAGCAAATTCTGGCTTTAAATATAGATGATCCGCAAATTCCGTATTAGAAATATGGTGGTCTATATTAAAAATAGGTGCACTCCAGAGTGCACCTACTTTGCCAATTCGCTCATACGTGCTAGCATCCAAAACCATTAGCATATCAATATCAACTGGATTAGTTTCAAAATACGCTACATCATGGATGTGGTCCGTATATCGTAAGAATGAGTACTTTCTCAGGAACTACATCATCCACTACCATATATACAGTTTTACCTTGCCCTATAAGGGCTTCGTAAAAGGCCACCATGGACCCGATAGCATCGCCATCAGGTCTAACATGGACGGTTAGCATAATAGAATTAGCTTCACACAGAGCCATATGTAATTGATTAATAGTAATCTTACTCATGTTCTGTATCCTTTGTGTTAATTTGTTTCTTCGTCCTTTTTGATTTCATTCAAAAGGGATTCAATATGCATGCTATAGTCTAAAGACGTATCCTTATCAAAAGTGATAGAAGGAATATGGCGCAATTTAAGTACTTTGCCAAGCTCAGTACGAATATGGCCAGCTGCATGCTTTAATGCGATAAGGGTATCTTGTTTTTCCTTATCGGAACCAAACAAGGAAACATAAATCGTAGCTTCCGTAAATCACCTGTTACATGAACATCAGTAATAGTAGTAAAGCCGATGCGAGGATCTTTCAATCCACGCATCAACATTTGACTTACCTCTTGTTTGATAAATTCTTGTAATTTTCTGACACGAACGTCACTCATATAAACCTCCTATAATTGAGGTGCAATTTCTTCCATCAAGTACGCTTCAATAACGTCGCCTTCCTTGATGTCGCGGTAACCTTCTAAGGAGATACCACATTCGAAGGATGTTTTAACTTCTTTTACTTCGTCTTTGAATCGACGTAAAGAGTCAACCTTACCTTCAAATACAACGATGCCATCACGGATCAAACGTACTTCAGAGTCGTTAGTAATACGACCTTCTGTTACATAAGAACCAGCAACAATAGCTTTAGGTGTAGAAATAACTTGACGTACTTCAGCACGACCAACGACAACCTCTTTAAATTGAGGAGCCAACATACCACGCATAGCAGACTCAACGTCATTGATAGCATCGTAGATTACGCGATATGTACGAAGGTCAACTTTTTCATTTTCCGCAGCGCGACGAACATTAGCATCAGGACGTACGTTGAAGCCCATTACGATTGCATTAGATGCAGAAGCCAACATGATATCGGATTCATTAATAGCACCTACTGCAGCATGAACGATAACAATACGAACTTCAGGGTTTTTAATGCCTTCTAAAGATTGACGCAATGCTTCTACAGAACCTTGAACGTCTGCTTTGATGATGATATTAAGATCTTTTAACTCACCTTGTTGAATTTGGTTGAAAATATCATCCAATGTAACTTTGTGAGTAGCTTGCAATTCTTGAACGCGTTGTTTAGCAATACGTTTTTCAGCAATTGCACGTGCTTCGTTATCATCCATACCATTGATGATTTCACCAGCTTGTGGAACTTCGGAGAAGCCCAAGATTTCTACTGGCATAGATGGACGAGCTACTTTTACTTTTTCACCGCGTTCATTTGTCATGGCACGTACTTTACCGTATGCAGTACCAGCAAGTACTGTGTCACCTACACGAAGGGAACCTTTTTGTACTAATACGGTACATACAGCACCACGACCTTTATCAAGTTGAGCCTCGATAACTACGCCATAAGCTTTACGGTTAGGGTTCGCTTTCAATTCCATAACTTCTGCTACGAGCAAGATATTTTCGAGCAAGTCGTCGATACCTTGTTTTTGTTTAGCAGATACTGGAACCATGATTACATCGCCGCCCCATTCTTCTGGTAAAAGGCCATGTTCAGACAATTGTTGTTTAACATGGTCTGGGTTAGCACCTGGTTTATCCATTTTGTTGATGGCTACAATAATAGGTACATCTGCAGATTTAGCATGGTTAATAGCCTCGATAGTTTGTGGCATTACACCATCATCAGCAGCTACAACGAGAACTGCGATATCTGTAGATTTAGCACCGCGTAGACGCATAGCTGTAAACGCTTCATGGCCAGGAGTATCAAGGAATGTAATTTTATTGTCGTTATAACGAACTTGGTAAGCACCGATATGTTGAGTGATACCACCTGCTTCGCCAGCTGTTACATTAGTTTGACGAATTACGTCCAACAAGGATGTTTTACCATGGTCAACGTGACCCATGATAGTAACAACTGGAGGACGAGGTTTTAATGTTTCTGGTGCATCTTCAATTTCGATAATATCAGTAGGATCTTCTTCAGGTTCTACTTCAGTTACAGTTACACCAAATTCTTCAGCTACGATTGTAGCTGTATCAACATCAACCTCTTGGTTAATGCTAGCCATAACACCTAAAAGCATCAACTTTTTGATGATTTCAGATACTTCGCGGCCCATTTTTTCAGCTAGTTCTTTAACAGTTAAAGGACCGGACAATTCAATTTCTGTAGCAATCGCTGCTTCAGCCTTACGTTCAGCCTCAGCTTTTTGTTGTAAGTACTGTTCATTACGATGTTTTACGCGATTCTTTTTCTTTTGCATAGATGTAGATAACAAGGATTGAGGGCGGTTGTTACCACCTTTTTTATTTTTCTTGTTACGACGATCATTGTTATTAGAATTGCGGTTATCATTGTTTCGATTGTCGTTATTGCGATTATCATTATTACGCGCATCATTAGGACGACCGTTATTATTGCGGTTGTCATTATTGCGGTTATTATTGTTATTAGGGCGGTTATTAGCGCGGTCACCACCATGTTGGTTACCATCGGATTTACGTGTAGGCTCAGAAATTTGTACGTGACGTACATTGCCTTTTTTGCGGTCGTTTTGTTTAGATTGATCGTCTTGTTTTTGACCACCTTGTTTACGATTATCCTTTTTCTGTTCGTTAGAACGATTTGGATGTTGTTGTTTATGTGGCGCAGCGTCTTGTTTATGAGCTGCAGTTGGAGCAGATTTTTGTTCTACTTTTTGTTCTGTTTTTTGTGCTACTTTAGGTGCTTCAGATTTCTTACTCAATTGTTTTTTTACAATTTCATAACCGGAATCATCTACAGAATTAACTGCTTTCGTAACATTTACATTATGTTGTTGCAAAATAGAAATAACCTGCTTACTTTCTACGCCGAACTCTTTGGCGATTTCATGGACACGCTTTTTGGACATCTACATACCCCCTTATTATCGATCAATCTCTTTTAATATTGCCTTTGCAAATCCATCATCTAGTACGGCAACTACTACCCTAACTTCTTTACCAATGGCAGTTCCTAACGCCTCTTTATTGGCAATACTATGAAGTGGAATTTGATGTGTCTCTGCTAATTGAGTATATTTCTTTTCATTGTTGGCTGCACAGTCACCAGCGAGAAGTACCAATTTCGGTTCCTTTCTCTTTATAGCCTTTTCTACGATGAAATCACCGGAAATAACTTTGCCTGCTCGTTGTGCTAGACCTAAGAGATTCAAAATTTTATCTTCATTCATGTATATCAGTGATTACTCATTCTCTTGTAAATCACGTTGTAACGCTTCGTATATCTCTTTCGATACACCATGCTTTAATGACCGTTCTAATCGTTTTGCCTTATAGGCTTGCTCAAAGCACGACATGGATTCACATAGATAGGCTCCACGTCCTGGTGCTTTACCAGTGCGATCAATACTGATATTACCGTCTGGGCTCAAGGCTACACGAATCAATTCACGTTTTACCTTTGGCTCACCACATCCTACACAGGTGCGCATAGGTTGGGATTTCGGTTTCATGACTATTCTCCATCCTCAGCATTGCCAAAACCTGCAAAAGGTTCTTCAGCTGCTTGAGTTTCACTCTTAATATCGATTTTCCAGTTAGTTAATTTGGCTGCTAATCGAGCATTTTGACCAGCTTTACCAATTGCTAAGGATAATTGATAATCAGGAACTACAACGTAAGAGGATTTTTCTTCTTCACTTACATCAACAGATACAACCTTTGCTGGACTCAAAGAGTTTGCGATATAAATTGCTGGATCTTCATCCCATTTAACGATATCAATCTTTTCATCATGTAACTCATCAACGATATGTTGTACACGTTGACCTTTAGGACCTACGCAAGCACCTACTGGATCAACATTTTCATCGCGGCTATAAACAGCAATCTTAGAACGCATACCTGGCTCACGAGCTACGGATTTAAGCTCTACCACACCTTCATAAATTTCTGGTACCTCTAACTCAAAGAGGCGTTTTAATAAACCAGGATGTGTGCGGGAAATCATAATTTGAGGGCCTTTCGTAGTTTTCTTAACCTCTACGATATAGCATTTAATGCGATCTCCTTCGCGATATGTTTCTGTAGCAATTTGCTCAGTAGGAGGCAAGATTGCTTCTGTTTTACCTAAATTGATAAATACATTTTTACCTTCAACACGTGTAATAACGCCAGTAATGATATCGCCTTCACGGCTATAGTATTCTTCGTATACTACGCTGCGTTCAGCCTCTTTCAAACGTTGAATAAGCATTTGTTTTGCAGTATGGGCAGCACTACGGCCAAAGTTAGCTGGAGTAACATCTACTTCTACTACGTCGCCAATTTCAAAACGTTTGTCAATCTTGCGCGCTTCTAACAAGCTAATTTCTGTTTCTGGCAATTCCACAGTTTCAACTACTTGTTTTTTAGCCATTACTTTGTAATCGCCTGTTTCACGGTCAATCACAACGTACGCATCTGGATTAGATGTAGGTTCTTTGCGATATGCTTGTAACAATGCAGCCTCTAAGGATTCAAAAATAACCTCAGGAGCAAAACCTTTTTGCTTTGTAAGTACCATTACCGCTTGAATTAATTCTTGACTCACTCGTATGCCTCCATATATTAAAAATCAAGATGTAATCGAATTTGTGCAATGGCAGACCGTTCGAATGTCATGCTTTCACCATTGATAGTAAAATCGATAGTTGTGTCTGTAAAACCTTCTAATACACCAGTAAATTGTTTACTGCCATTAATCGGTTTAAATAGCTGGATATCAACATCACGACCATTATAGCGAACCAAATCCTTATCCTTCTTAAGAACTCGATCTAGGCCTGGAGAAGATACTTCCAATAAATAGTTTTCCGTAATTGGATCTTTTTCGTCGAGCACAGCACTTAGTTTTTCGCTAACCAACTGACAGTCATCCAAATCCACACCACCTGGTTTGTCGAGATAGACACGTAAATACCAATCGCGTTCACGAACGTAATCTACATCGACTAGTTCCATTTCGGTGCCGGCTATAATACCTTCAACTACAGAGGATACAAATTCCTCTACTGCTTCTCTCTTCATAGCCATCGCCTCCTTTATTACTACATCTTGTATATATCTCTTGATTACAAACACCTTATAATTAGGCTAATCATAAATGAAAGAGTGGACATAAGCCCACTCTTTTAAAAGATTTATATAAAAGTCATATATAGTATATCACATTTACTATGTATATACAAATTCTACGCTTTCTTATGGGCTTTAACCAAACATTCCCACTTAGATTATTTCATATAATATAAAACAACTCAAAAAATAGCATAGTCACACTTTACAATTATTAATCAACCCGCTCATTTAACCCTTTTAATATAGGGCCTAGATGCTCACGAAGAACAGCGGTTAAATCAACTAAATTTTTAGCATCTAAATGATGGTCTATTTCAGGATAGTTTTTATAACGAAGCTCTGCAAAGTACTCATCACGTAATTCGTTATAATATAGCAATAATCCAGTACATTCATCCATCTTACGATATTCACCGATAATAAAAGAACCATTAATCATCCGAATTCCGTGAGCTGGATCAACATCACATATAAAACCTTCCAATTCTTTAGGCATAACCTCGGAAAAATCCCATTCAGGTATGCCTCGGCGACGATATGTAAAGGTAAAGTTATTCGCTGGCTCGATTAACATATTAGTTAAACCCTTTGACACATCGATCTTGTAACCCCTTCCAGAACGACTCTAAATCAGCACAAACGAAATGTCCACAAAGGAAATATGGCATTTCAATATGAACCGTATAGTCCTCTACCTCTTTATCATATAAGGCAGACCATCGCCACCCTAGATCATTTTGATAATGGAAAATAGGTACCTTTAATACCTCTTTACCTGCTGCAAGGCGTTCAAGTAGCGCAGTGTAATCGGATTCATTGGATGCTACTAAGGTAAATCCTCCAATCTGCTGAGGCAACCATGAATAATCTAATGCTTTACAAGCTTCAATAATCGTTTCCATATAATGCCTCATATTTCTGTTGATACTGTAAAACAGCTTTTACATAGCTACGTGTTTCTGGAAATGGTATAGTATCAACCATGCCATTCCATTTGTTCTCATTAATCCAGGATTCAACATGGCCGCGTCCCGCATTATACGCAGCTAACGCCTGCACCTCATCGCCATTAAATTCTTTTAACAAATGGCCTAGATACCATGTTCCTAACTCAATATTTGTTTCAGGCTCTTTTAGCTGACGATCTGTATAATTTCCATGACCAACTTGTTGAGCAACCCAACGCGCTGTATCTGGCATGAGTTGCATCAATCCAAGAGCACCTGTTTCAGACTCAGCAGTATTCTTATATTTACTTTCAGCTAAGATAACACTAGCTACCAAGGACGGTGGAACCTGTTCCTTCTCAGCTGCAGCCATCACTACATCTCTATAGTTAAAGGGGTACGCCACTTGACGCGCTAAAGGATCATCTAAATGAGCAAAATAAAACCACCCAAGTACGACGCACGATAACGCCGTTGCCGTTGCACGTTTCATAAATCCCCCTTTCTACATATAACTACTATAACATTTATCATAATCTAGCTATAACCAAATGCTAGGATACTATAATACTAAATTTCATGGGCTTATTATACCATTTAATACTATTTTTTATATACCAATTTTGACACATCTATTGTTATTATTGAGTTTTTTGTAAAAGCAGCTCTAGACGCTCACTCCAAATTGTATCTAATTTTGCGGTCAAAGCCTGAGGTGTACCATTATTATCAATAATTACATCTGCATAAGAGCGTTTATCGTCGAGTCGCATTTGACTATTAATACGAGCCAAAGCATCCTCTCTGGTATATCCATTGCGACTCATTAAGCGATCTATCTGAGTAGGCTCGTTTACATAAACAAGCCAAACCTCATCCATCATGGAATACCATTCCCCCTCTATGAGTAATGGAATATCATAGATTAAAATCGGTGTATTAACCGATTCATATTGAGATGTTAGTTCCAAAATACGATTGCGAATATGCGTTTTTAGACATCCATTTAATAATTGTCGTTTTTCTTCATTGTGAAAGACAATAGCGCCCAATGCTTCACGATTTAATGTACCGTCATCATGCAATACATTAGAACCAAAGGCATCCACAATTGCTTCTAAACCTTCAGTACTAGGCTCTACTACCTCACGAGCGACAATATCTGCATCGATATAAGGTATTCCTTTGTCCTTAAAATAGGTAAGGACTGTACTCTTGCCCGATGCAATACCACCAGTTAATCCTATTTTAAACATATATGCCTTCTATTTTTAATAAGCTAATATAAAAAAACTATTATTTAACTAACGCCCAATTTTCCGCATGATGTACATCTACAATAAGAGGTACTTGTAACTCCACAACGGATTGCATAGTAGAACGTAATAATTCTTCTACTGCTTCTAATTCAGAATTCACCACTTCTAATACAAGTTCGTCATGTACCTGTAATAAAAGACGAGATGTAAAGTTTCCATCTTCTAGCTTTTTCTCGACTTGGTTCATAGCCAACTTAATAATATCAGCAGCTGTACCTTGAATTGGTGTATTCATCGCAGTACGTTCTGCAAAGGAGCGACGGTTAAAGTTACGGCTATTAATATCAGGCAATTCACGTTGGCGACCGAACATAGTACGAACCTTACCAGTTTCATGAGCTTCTTGAACCATGCGATCCATATACTCTTTAACCTTCGGATAACGGCTAAAGTATAAATCAATATAGTTTTTAGCTTCACCCCGTGTAATACCGAGGTCACGAGATAAGCCAAAGTCGGAAATACCGTAAATAATACCAAAGTTAATCGCCTTCGCATGGGAACGCTCTTCACTCGTAACATCCTCTTGAGATTTTCCTAGTACCTCCGCCGCAGTAAAACGGTGAATATCCTTGCCGTCAACAAAGGCTTTGATTAAAGCTTCATCACCTGAAAGATGCGCTAAAATACGTAACTCAATTTGAGAATAATCGGCACTAACTAATGTATCGTACCCTGCACCTGGATAGAATAAGGCACGAATTTCACGGCCTTTTTCAGTACGAACCGGAATATTTTGTAAGTTAGGGTCAGAAGAGCTGAGACGTCCTGTAGCCGTAACCATTTGATTAAAGGTCGTATGAATACGCTTAGTCTTATCATTAATAAGAACCGCCAAGCCTTCACAATACGTAGATACTAGCTTAGCTACAGAACGGTATGCCAAGATTTTCTCTACAATCGGACTTTCATGACGAAGCATATCAAGTACTTCAGCATCTGTAGAATAGCCAGTCTTAGTTTTCTTAATGATTGGCAAGTTCATCTTTTCAAACAAGATAACACCCAATTGTTTAGGCGAGTTAATGTTGAAAGTTTCTCCTGCGATATCGTAAATCTCTTGCTGTACTTGCGCTAGTTCCTCTTTAAAACGAGCCGTAGTTTCAGCTAATTTTTCTGTATCAATGTAAATACCATTTTTCTCCATTACTACTAAAGTATGAATCAATGGCAACTCAATTGTTTCATATAGAGACCAAAGCTCTTCACGGCGTGCAGATTCACAAGCTACTTCGTTCATAGCGAGTAAAGCTTTCACCATAGACACGCATTCTACATCTACACTACCACTAGCAATGCTTGGCACAGAGAAACGTTCCGTTAAATATAGATAACCATAGTTAGTACGCGTAGGATCTAACAAGTACGCAAGAAGAGACATATCATGGACACGAGCGGTTTTATCATCGTTAAATAAAGAAATCTCAGCTGGTGCATCTTCACCAAAGGCTTCAATAATCTCTTTAGTTTGAGTAGTAACAATAGCATTTGCACCTTGTAAAACAGCTAATACAGCTTTAGTATCATCTGTTTTTACAATAGTATCACCATTAGATAAATACGCATTCGTTACTGTTCTAAATGGAGTTTTACCATCTAATACAACATGTATTGCCACCGTTTTATCTGTATAGAACTCAGAGGTTAAAGCCTTAGCATCTGCTAAATCATCTAGAGAAATTTCCTCTTGTGGAGCAAATAAAGAACCAGGATCACCAAAAGCTGCTTCCTCTCCACCCATTACTTGTACGATACGAGGCGTTAATTTAGTAAATCCCAAGGTTTCGAATAAAGGCTGTACCTCAGAGGTATGGAAATTTTGTACAAAATCTTCAACCTTGTAAGATAAATCCATATCTGTCTTAATGGTTGCCAATTCACGAGATAAAAACGCTAAGTCTTTATTTTCTACGAGTCGCTCTTTTAATTTCTTACCGGAAATATCTTCGATATGGTCATATACGGACTCAAGATTACCGTATTCTGTAATCAATTTAAGGGCCGTTTTTTCACCTACACCTGGTACACCTGGAATATTATCAGAGGAATCACCCATAAGGGCTTTCATTTCGATAACCTTATCAGGACCATAGCCATAGAGTTCTTCCATGTTATCAAGAGTAACCTCTAACATATCAGAAATACCTTTTTTAGTTAAGAACACGTGACTATGCTCTGTAACGAGCTGGAGATTATCGCGGTCACCAGTAATAATTTGAACAGCCATCTCTGGTGTACCAAATTTCTTACTTAAAGATCCTAGGATATCGTCCCCTTCAAAGCCTTCTTCTTCAATAACACAAATACCTAAGGCTTTTAATACATCTTGAATAAGACTAAATTGAGGTCGTAAATCCTCTGGTGCATCTGGACGATTACCTTTATATTCGCTGTACATTTCAGTACGGAACGTCTGACGACCTTTATCAAAAGCTACTGCAATATAATCAGGGTTAATTTCTTCATACAATTTGATGAGCATTGTTAAGAAACCATACACCGCATTCGTTGGAGTGCCCAAAGCAGACTTCAACGGTGGTAACGCAAAAAATGCACGGAATAACAAACTACTGCCATCTATAATCATTAATTTTTTCATAATACACCTCGCTTAATTCTATCCTTTATTATAACATAATGGAGCTAACTAACTTTTAAAATCAAAATAATTAACTAATTACAATGCTAGCAAATATATTAATAATCTTGATTTCATAAAACAGACTTATATGCTATAGTTAAAGAATAGTAGAAAATGTTTTATACTTCATACTACAAGGAAAATATTGGGCTGAAAAGTCCTTGCGTATCAATATGTGGTATGATATAATCATTCAGGTATAAGAAACGATTTTTAAGGAGGTGACTCAATTGCCAAACATTAAATCCAGTATTAGAAGCGTAAAAACGGATGCTGAACGTCGTGCGAAAAACGCCGCTGTAAAATCTCAAATCCGTACAGCAAGTCGTAAAACCGTAGAAGCTGTTCAAGCAGGCGCAGTAGAAGAAGCAAAACAAGCACTTGTTCATGCTACTAGCGTAATTGATAAAGCAGCCTCCAAAGGTGTACTTCATAAAAACACTGCAGCTCGCAAAAAATCCAACCTTGCAGCTAAAGTAAACGCTTTATAATTTTAAAAGCAAGTAAGACAGTCTCTCGGATTTCCGTTGAGGCTGTTTTTTTATGCCCTTTTTCATTTTTATATAATGATTGTTTCGTTTTTTATACAGTTATATTTTATTACGCCCTATGGGCAGATTAGAGGACTATTACTATGAGAACACTATTATTAATGCGTGGTGCTCCTGCTAGTGGTAAGTCTCAGTGGATTCGTGACAACAATCTTGAGGCTTACACCTTAGAAGCCGATCATTTCCGTATGCTATTACGCAGCCCTTCCCTTGGTGAAAACGGCTGGTATATTTCACAAGAGGATAATGGTCCGGCCTGGGAACTCCTACTAGATTGCTTAGAGAAACGAATGAGCAATGGCGACTTTGTCGTTTTAGATGCTACCCACACTACATCTAAAGCTGTTAATGCATATAAAGAATTGCTTAACAAATATAAATATACTGTATATTACTACGAACCAGATACATCATTAGAAGAATGTTTAGCTCGTAATGCTACACGAACGGATTACAAACGAGTACCGGAGCAAGTTATACACCGCATGCACAAGATGATTAAAACAACTACCATTACCAAAGTTTTGTAGAAAAATAAATTCTATCGATGAAATCAACAATTACTTTACTGTAAATTTAACGAATCGATATGAACGAGTACGTATCATCGGTGATATTCACGGCTGTTACACGGCATTACAACAAGCTATCACTCCATGGGATGAAAAAACACTTTATATCTTTTGTGGCGACTATTTGGAGCGCGGTATTGAAAATAAAGAAATGATATATGAAATGATGCGCCTCAGCACATTACCTAATACGATTATGTTAGAAGGTAATCACGAACGACATATTGCAAACTTTGCATTCAATACAAACTTAGATCATTCCAAACGATTTATGAAAGAAGTAGTGGCACCTATCGTAAAAGATATGACGAAAAAAGATGTAGAATCACTTCAACGAGAATTACGCCTATTTTATAAATCACTTCGTCAATGCTATCCTTTCAGCTTTCATGGCAAAAAATATTTAGTATCCCATGCTGGTCTTTCCTATGTACCTAACATGACCTTTATAGCTACTTCTACCTTTATAAATGGTTTTGGGCTTACGAAACAGATATTGCTAAAATATATGATAATAATTATGAAAAAGGATGTGTCAGAACTTTATTCAAATTCATGGTCATCGTGGTGTTCCAGATGGTAAATATTCCTTCTGTTTAGAAGGAGAAGTAGAATTTGGTGGAGAGCTTAAATACATTGATATTACTGCAGATGCTTTTACTAAAAATGGTATTAAAAATGATGTGTACGATAAAGAGTACATGCGCCATGAATACCAAAACATGACACAACATGTCATTTTCACGCAAAATGAAGATATTAATATTTTAGGTAATTAATTCTAAATTAGTAAAAGTAAAAAAATGCTCCCCTAACCTATATTCCTTGAACTTTACCTCACGTGTATTCCACAAACGATTATGGAATGAAAATACAGTACAAGCTCGAGGATTATTTGTGGATCGCATGACAGGAGATGTGAAACTTACGTAGTTATAATAAATTCTTTAATCTCAATGAACGACCAGAAACTGAGTTAAATAATTTAGCTAACACTCTCTCCTTCCCTGTAGAAATTCGAACTAAAGAAAATGGATACCTCGCTATTCTTGGTGTTATTAATGATGAGTTAGTCTTTGCTTCTAAATCTACTACAGAAGGTATGCACGTAGATTTGTTTAAAAATTTATTCCAAAAATTACCTACAAGCCTACAAGAAGAAATCAAAGAATTATTAAAACGTAATAGCTGTTCTATGATGTTTGAAGTCATCAGCCAAGAAGATACACATATTATAAAATATGACCAAGATCATCTTTATGTACTTGATATGATTCAAAATACGTTAGATGTAAATGGTAAACATATTGATGTATCTTTCTCTAGGGAGAGGCTAGCAGAACTAGACTCCATCCTTAAGAAATATGATACACAGTTGATATCTATTGTAAAAACAATTCAACAAGTTAATACTATGGACGAACTGACAAACATCATAAATAAAGAACTCAATTCACATCATGAGTCTGAAGGCTTTGTATTAGTCGATAGCAATGGCTTTATGACAAAATTTAAAGGTCCTTATTATAATACTTGGAAGCACCGGCGAAATCGGATTCTAGAACCATATCAACAAAATGGTAAAATTCCTTATGAAAACTGTAAAAACGAAGATGATAGAAAATTTGCAGATTTCTTGAGTACACTAGAATATGATGTAGTTTGTAAATCCACCTTACTAAATATAAAAGAAATGATGGAAAATAAGGGCTTACTATAATAAAATAATCATATCTTTTCTAGAAATATCCTGTAATAAAGCCAAAAGAGGTTGCAACAGAATGTGATTTAATCGCATTCTAGTTACAACCTCTTTTTCTATTATATTTTTCTTACACTAAATACTAAAACTCCATTACACCAGTGGTAGTAATTCTAATTTCTGGAATTACTGTTAATGCAAGGAAGCTCAAATTGATAAATGGATCTAGTCCCTTAGGCACACCCATACCGTAGGCAATGTCTTTCATCTTAGCTACTTTAGCATCTACTTCCTCGTGTGGTCGATTTGTAATTAACCCCATTACTTCAAGGGCTAATTCTTCTACTACTTTACCTTCACTTGTAATAACATAGCCCCCACCAATTTCACGAATACGTTCAATGGCTACCATCATATCTGCATCATTATCGCCTACAACGATTAAATTATGGGAATCATGTGCAAAGGATGTTGCAATGGCACCGTTTTTAAGATTAAAACCTTTCAGAATACCTACACCATTTCTGCCTGATGCTTTATAACGCTCAATACAAGTAATTTTATTGTACTCTGCATTTGGTTTAAATAGACCGTTTTCTACAGGAACGTCCTTCAACCGTTTTTTGTGTAACGATTTGGCCCGGTACAATATTAATAATAGCTTGAGGACCGTCTACATTAATGTCCAGTTTCTCTTTTGTGAAAGTCCCTATATTAATAGTGTGTAATAATTCCTTAGGAACTTCTTTCTCTTCCCTAACAAGAACTCGTTCAATAGGTTTTCCCCTTATAGAACACTTCATGTATTGCTACGCTATTAGGATCATCGAGAACTACAAGATTTGCTTTATAGCTTGGGGCAATAGCACCTAAGTCTTTCAAATGATAGCAAACCGCCGTATTGGTAGAAGCCATTTTATAAGCTTTCACAGGGTCTAAGCCAAGTTCAATAGATCTGCGAATGTTATAACTGATATGACCTTCAGAGCGGATATCCTCAATGTGTTTATCATCTGTACAGAAACCATAGTATTCTGTATTAGCTTTGTTATGAACGATACCTTGTACGATGGCATCTAAATTATGAGCCGCACTACCTTCGCGAATCCATACGTAGATACCATTTCTAACTTGCTCTTTAGCCTCTTCGTAGGAAATACATTCGTGGTTTGTAGTAATGCCTGCTAGACGATAGCTTGCCAATTGCTTTGGTGAAAGCCCAATAATATGACCATCCATAATCATATCTTTAAAATAATCTAATTTTTTTACCATATATGGATCTCTATCAATAACACCAAAAGAGTCCATAACCTCACCTAAGCCTAAAATGCGAGGATTACTTTGTAACTTATGTAACATATCGCCGTCTAAAATAGCGCCGTTGTCCTCACCAGGTACAGCAGGCACGCAGGATGGAGCCATAACATATACATCACCTTGAGCGGAAGCCGTCTCATTGATCATGTATTCAATGCCTGCAATACCTGCTACATTGCCGGCTTCATGTGGATCTACTATAAAGCCTAAGGTACCAACTTGAGATGCTTCAAACACCAATTCCTTTGGATTCACCAAAGTAGACTCTAAATGGAGATGACTGTCGATAAAGCCGGGCACAATATATTTACCACTATAGTCATATTCAGTTTCACCGCTATAAGTACCTACACCGATAATCGTATCATCGTGAATGGCAATATCTGCCACATCCCACTCTTCGGTAAAGACATTTAAAACAGAGGCCCCTTTTAATACAACAGGAGCTTTCTCAAGGCCTTGAGCCTCTCTAGATACTTTTGTATTGAACGTTATCATATAAGGAACCTCCTACATAAAGATCTCTTTCAAAATAAAAATAAGTGCTAAGAAATACATAACAACAGAAATATCACGATATTTACCAATAAGGACTTTAATTAATACGTAACTAACAAGCCCCCATTCAATACCAACACCAATAGAGTAAGCAAATGGCATCATAATGATTGTCAAAAATGCTGGCAGCCCTTCCGAAATGTCTCCAAAATTAATATCCTTCACGGAGGACATCATAAATAAGCCCACTACAATCAATACGGGAGCTGTAGCCGCCACGGGAATGACCATAAGCAATGGTGCCAAGAATAAAGATGCAATAAATAAACCGGCAATAGTAAGTGCCGTTAAACCTGTACGACCACCTTCTGCTATGCCTGCTGCAGACTCAACAGCCACAATGTGTGGAGATGTTCCAACTGCACTGCCCACAATCGTACCTATAGCGGCCACTTTCATACAGGAACTTTGAACAGCCATTTGTTGATCTTGTGGTACCTCCGCTTGATTTGTTAAACCAATCAATACACCTACTACGTTAAATAGATTTACAAATAAAAATGTAAATACAACGAATAACATGTCCACCGATAGTATTTCACTCATATCATAGTGGAACCAAATTGGCTCTAAAGATGGTGGCATGGAAAATACTGTAGCTGGTAATTTAGTGATACCACAGAAGAAGCCTACTACAGCGGCGATAATAACGGCGAGGAAGATACCTCCTTTAACATTTCGACCTGTAAAAACAGCTATTAAAATCACTCCTAAAATAGCTACTAAGCTAGATGGTGATTGTAAATCCCCTATACTTATAAGCGTTGCAGGATTACTTACCACTAGACCTGCACTACTTAAGCCAATAAGAGCAATAAATAGACCAATACCTGCTGTTACGGCTAGTTTAATGGTATGCGGTATAGCATTAAATAAATATTCTTTTAGTGGAGTCACTGCAATGAGCAGAAATACTAATCCCGCTACAAGCTGCGCCGTCAAAGCAAAAGCAAAACTATGCCCCATTTGAACTACAATGGTGTACGCAAAGAATGCATTAATCCCCATCCCAGATAAACCTGCAAAAGGCATATTACTATAGAGCGCTAATAATAATGTCATGATAATGGCGCTCACAGCAGTTGCCGTAAATACAGCACCTACGTCCATTCCAGCAGCACCTAAAATGGCTGGATTAACGGCTAATACATAGGATACACATAAAAATGTAGTAGCCCCAGCAAATAATTCTCTCGATACAGATGATCCACGTTCAGTAATTTTAAATAACTTGTCTAATGTACTACGTTGCACTTGTGCTGACATAAAAAATCCTCCTCTCATACTTATGTGAATAATCTCTCCTTACTAATATATTTCCACATAAATGTATAAATCTCCTGTTAATGTACCAAATATTAGACATAAAATAGAATATAGATATAGATATGTATAGATTAAAATGTTAGTACAAATAAAAAGACCAACTTATGATATACATAAATTGGTCCTTCATTATGATGTAACTGTCTATTTTAAAGATACTACCAGTTAAAACTATTTATTTTTAACTGGTAGTATCTCATATATAGCATATTATCTTTGTTATTTTGAAATTATATCAGTGTCGTACATAGGTAGTAATATAGATGCTGAACCTAAAAGTACGAAAAACATATTAGAAAATTATTTACTAAGTTTCTCTAAGAAACGATGTTCCAATACCCATTGTTTTAAACCAAAGTTTTCTAATATAGTTTCCCCAATATCAGCAAAGCTTTTTCTATCACCAAGGTCTATGGGGCCATCAATACGTGGACTATAACCAAGAATAGGTACTAATTCACGAGTATGATCTGTTCCCTTCCAAGTTGGATCGTTACCATGGTCAGCAGTGATGAGTAGTAAATCGTCATCATTCAGTAATTGTAATAAGCCGCCTAGCTGGTAATCAAAGTCCTCAATAGCTCGTTTGTATCCTTCTACATTTCTGCGATGACCATATAAGCTATCAAATTCAACAAGGTTAACCATCATTAAACCACGCTCAAAGGAGGAACCAAGTAAGTATGGAACCATATTCATGCCATGGGAATTAGTCTTTGTTGGATAGCTTTCATCCCATCCTACATGGGCATAAATATCGCCAATTTTACCAACTGCTACAGTTGGCACACCAGCATCTTGTAACTCTTGTTGTACCATCTTTTTCTCTGGCATACGACTATAATCATGACGATTTGAGGTACGTACAAAACTGCCAAGTTCACCTACGAATGGACGTGCGATGATACGGCCCACATAATAATCGCCAATGCAAACCTTATCACGGGTAATTTGACATATACGATATAGTTCCTCTAGAGGAATCACATCTTCATGGGCGGCAATTTGGAATACAGAATCTGCCGAAGTATAGATAATAGGCTTTCCGGTTTTAATATGTTCTGCCCCTAGACGTTCAATAATTTCTGTACCAGATGCTACTTCATTGCCAAGATAACCATAGCCTGTTTCTTTTGTGAAAGTATCCATCAATTCTTTTGGAAAACCTTCGTAAAAGGTTGGGAATGGAACGGTAACGGGATGCCCCATCATCTCCCAATGACCACTAGTCGTATCTTTACCAGTACTGAGCTCAGCCATGCGGCCAAAAGCACCTTTGATGCTTTCACCAGTATCAGAAATATCAGCAATGCGACCTAAGCCAATAGATTTTAAATTAGGACAATGAATCTGACCAGCCGTTGATTCAATATGGCCCAATGTATTAGAACCTTCATCACCAAATTTTGCAGCATCAGCAGCGTGACCGATACCAACAGAGTCCATAACTAATAGGATAATTCGTTTAAACATATATCCTCCTATTACGTACTATTATTTGAGGTACGGCATTGCAAGCATAAGGGCTGCCAAAGATTTACTATCCTTAATTTGCTCACCCTTAATAGCCTCTAATAATTCAGGCAAAGTAAAATACTCAAGCTCTACATATTCGTCGGGATCCCAATTAGTTTCACCCATAGTGAGATCTTTCGCTAAATATAAATGTAATACTTCATTACAGAAACCAGGACTTGTTGCAATAGTACCTAATGGAATCCACTCGTTAGCACGATATCCTGTCTCCTCTGCTAACTCACGTTTAGCACAAGTTAGAGGCTCTTCATTAGGATCCAATTTACCTGCTGGAATTTCAAGCAAAGGCTGTTGCAAGGCATAACGGAACTGACGCTCCATTACAATTTTATTATCTTCTGTAACAACTACAATCGCTGTAGCACCAGGATGATGAACTACCTCTCGCCACGCTTCATTACCATTTACATCTGCAATATCATAAGTAACTTTAATTAGTTTACCATCGAATTTCATTTCGCTAGATTTTTGTATTTCTTTGCTAATTGCCATATATAATTCCTCGTATATATAAAATGATTGTTACCTTATAAAACCTACTCTTCATTATAGCACAAATTATGTGCACAAAAATAAGGTCCTACTAGTCATAACTAGACTAATAAGAACCTTATAGAATCAAGATTATATAAATATTACGCTACCTTTACATAGTCTTGCACTATATCTACAATACTACACTTTGCATCTAGCTCAGCTTTAAGTGCTGTTTCAGGATTGAGTTCTCTAGATACCACCATATCTACCATAGCATTTCGATAAGAAAGATACGAGAATAACACCACTCGGATGCTTTTGTATAGGAATTGTATGTATGCGCATAGCACAGATACATTCCAGAAGATAAGCCGTGGCATAGTATACCCAAGGTTTCAAACTTCCGCGACACGATTCAATTCAATAACTGTTATCTTCATCATTGAGTAGCTTGATCAAACTGCATATCAGAAATATTATAGGCACGCTGAAGGTAGCCTCCTTTGACGTGCAGATGATTTTTCACAGCCGTGTCGAGGATTAAATCAAAGGTTGCCTCTATATCCGTATTACTATAATCCTCAAAGCGAAGCTCTTACTTAGTTTAAATGTTTGACACATTGAAATATCTACCATTTTGAGATTGCTTGGTAAATGATATCGATTTTTAAAAGATTCATTCTTATTATGCTGTGCACAATACAATGCAATCGATCTTAAACACTAAGTGCTGTTGATCAGCTATTACGATAGATATTTGCCATAATCCATCGCCTATAACTACTAGTCATCGTACATAATCAGGCGTTCTTGGGCATTTAATTGTCTAAGGTTCATCATATGGTTTTAGAAACATTTCTCCATCAACTATTACTTTACCTAGGTATACTTGTACAATATCGTACAAGAACATAGAGTTCGCATTAATTTTAACAGCATCGTCTCCCTTTTGTAATGATGTAAGATAGGCCTTACGACGTTCTTCATCATGTTTTAAAAAGGCATTACGATATTTAAGATTCGCTTTAGATGGTACATGATTATAATTAATATCATTCCATTGGTTGAGGGATGCCTTTCTATCTACTACCTCTAAATGTTCGCGTAACTTAGACAAGGTTTTGCGGTATTCACGTGCACTTAGATGTAACAATGATTGTAAAATAACTGCCTCAGAACGTTTTTGCTTAGAAGATGTATTATTGGACGGCATCCATTTAGCTAACAAACTAATGGAATCGCCAAGTCCACAACCTATAACATCACGTCTAAACTGATTGGCAATTAGCTCCCCTAATCCATCATGTAAGATGCCACTCGTCGTATCAAAAAAGATGCGTAGCACATCATCCCAACGACCATAATTCCATAACTCGGTGCCGATGATGAATTGCAATACCATCTCTGGATACAAATCACCGACTTTTAGTGAGCATCATGCGAAATACATCACGCTCGCCAAGACCTAGCTTAATATGGCGGGCATACATAAGCCATTTCATGGTATAAAGAGGCTCTTCCTCGTAAGATGTAATAAATAAACGTAACGCATCTACTGCATCCATAGTCCAATCTTCACCATAAAAATATCGACTATGTTCATCTTTACCATAGAAATTAACAGCAGCTTGGCGCAATGCAGGCACAGAAAAATTAAGATCCACCAATTTACTACCACTCGTACGATATGCAGTACCATCATTTGCAGTATAAGATTTTTCATTTTTCGTTAAAGCGTCCATAAATGTATTCATAGTTCCTATCTCCTTAGCATATAAAAAACCACTCCGGATTATCACAACGTAAATTTTGAAAGCAAAATAAACACGACAACCATGAGCGGTTACAATACAAAGTTCAAGACAATTACTAACCTCTGAGAGGCTAAGGCTAACTAGACACGATACTCTAGACCAAAAGGTCTCCAAAATAACTTTTTCTGGTTATTTAATCTCAAGATTGCTGTTTGTGTCTAACCTTATGAATCGTTTATGAACGATAACTATTAAATTATACTAGATTCTATACTCATCTCTATTAAGCTATGTATATTATAAGATTGCTGTTAGAATCTAAGTCTTTCTGTTCTACATGTTGGTGATATCTTTCACCTTATGATGTAATTATAATACACGTATCCGTGTGTGTCAATAATTAATTTAAAAATTTTATTAGAATAAGCCGCCCAACGTCAGTTGAGCGGCTTTCACCATTCTATTCAGAATCGTATTTAGTTTACATAGTCCCAGTACTACCAATACCGCCTGTACGAATGCCTGTAGCATCGTCATCGTTAGTGATAAGGTATTTTGAGAAGATGCCTTGGGCAACGCGTTCACCTTTTTCAAGGGAAACTGTTTCTTTACCATAATTGAGTAGAGCGATCATGATATGACCTTCGTTGTCCTCATTATTATAGTAATCGCTATCGATAATGCCTGTGCTATTTGAGTGCTAGATGGCGTTTAATGGCCATGCTAGAACGAATGTGAATGGCAAGGTATTCATCGTATGCCATGAAAGCTTTAATACCTGTTGGCACTAATACTACTTGACCTGGTTCTAAAGTAACAGCTTCAGCGCATTCAATATCATAGCCTGCGCTTTCTGTTGTTTTACGTGTCGGTAAATTGATATCTTGTTCTTCAAAAGCAGAAACTACTTCAAAGCCACGAATATCCATGTAACACCTCTTATTTTAAACAATCTTTACGGGACAAGTTGATACGGCCTTGTTTATCGATTTCGATAACTTTTACCATAATCTCATCGCCTACATTTACTACGTCTTCTACATTTTCAACGCGTTCTTTCGCAAGTTTGGAAATATGTACAAGACCTTCTTTACCTGGTAATACTTCTACGAAAGCACCGAATGCCATCAAACGAGTTACTTTACCAAGGTATACTTCACCTACTTCAACTTCTTTAGTAAGGTTTTCAATGATTTGTTGTGCTTTAGCAGCACCTTCTTGATCTACAGAAGCGATGAATACTGTACCATCATCTTCGATGTCGATTTTTGCACCTGTTTCATCGATAATACCACGAATTACTTTACCGCCAGAACCAATTACATCACGAATCTTATCTGGATCAATTTTCATTGTAATAATACGTGGAGCATATTCAGACATTTGTTGACGTGGTTCAGCAATTGTATCAAGCATGATACCCATGATATGCATACGGCCTTTATGAGCTTGTTCTAATGCTTCATGAAGGATTTCACGGGATAAGCCGGAAATTTTGATATCCATTTGAATTGCTGTTACACCTTTTGCTGTACCAGCAACTTTAAAGTCCATATCGCCAAGAGCATCTTCCATGCCTTGGATATCTGTTAAGATTGTGTAGTGTTCGCCTTGAGTTACAAGACCCATAGCGATACCAGCTACAGGAGCTTTAATAGGTACACCAGCATCCATCAAGGATAATGTGGAACCACATACGGATGCCATGGAGCTAGAACCATTGGATTCCAATACTTCAGATACTAAACGCAATGCATATGGGAATTCTTCTTCACTAGGAATAACAGGTACCAATGCACGTTCAGCCAACGCACCATGACCAATTTCACGACGACCAGGACCGCGGGAGGAACGAGTTTCACCTACGGAGAAGGATGGGAAATTATAGTGGTGAATATAACGTTTTTCTGTTTCTAAACCAATGCCATCAATTGTTTGAGTTTCAGACAATGGAGCTACAGTAGCAACGTTCAATACTTGAGTTTGACCACGAGTAAATAAGCCAGAACCATGTGTACGAGGTAATACACCTGTACGGCAAGAGATTGGACGAACTTCATCAAGTTTACGGCCATCTGGACGGATTTTTTCTACTGTAATCATATGACGCACGATTTCTTTTGTCATTGCGTCAAATGCTTTATTTACATCCGCCAAGTTATCTGGGTAGATTTCTTCAAAGTGAGCTAATACATCGGCACGTACTTCGCTTTCTTGCGCATCACGTTGTTGTTTATCTGCACAACGAACTGCTGCATCAAGTTTATCATGACCATAGGCACGAACTGCATCCGCAATTTCAGAAGGTACGTCTTTGCTTTCAAATACGCGTTTTTCCTTGCCTACTTTAGCTTTCATGTCTTCTTGGAAAGCTACGATTTTTTTGATTTCTTCATGAGCTGCCATGATGACTTCAAGAATAGTTTCTTCTGGAACCTCTTGAGCACCACCTTCAACCATGAGGATAGCATCTTTTGTACCAGCTACAACAATGTTAAGATCTGTTGCTTCTAATTGTTCTTTTGTTGGGTTTACAACAAATTCACCGTTGATACGACCCATGCGAACGCCTGCAATAGGACCATTCCAAGGAATATCAGAAATAGATAAAGCAGCGGAAGCGCCAATCATACCACAGATTGCTGGATCACAATCTTGATCAACGGACATAACTGTTGCTACTACGTGTACTTCATTACGTACACCTTTATCAAATAATGGACGAATAGGACGGTCAATCAAACGGCTATTCAAAATCGCAGATTCAGGTGGACGTGCTTCACGTTTAATGAAGCCACCTGGTAAACGACCAACAGCGTACATTTTTTCTTCATAGTCTACTGTAAGTGGGAAGAAGTCGATATCCTTCGCCTCTTTAGAACCTGTAGCGGTAACGAGTACACGAGTATCACCGTAACCAACCATTACGGCACCGCCAGCTTGTTTTGCAAGTTCCCCAGTCTCGATCGTAAGCGTACGACCAGCTAGGTCCATTTGGAATTGTTCCATTCCTATTCCTCCTAAAAATCTTCTTATATGTATACCTTCTTATTATATATCATCAATAAAAAATAAGCTAATTATTATAGCAACTAGTACAATAAAAAGGACAGAGTTGCCGCTCTGTCCTTTTTTGTGTTGCCACAATTGAATATCGGCATTCGTTTCCCTTTGCCTAACGTTATTATACCACAAAAAAAAGCCGTCCTATAGGACGGCTAGTTTTATTATTTACGAAGACCAAGACGTTCGATAAGGGAACGGTAACGTTCGATATCTTTACGACGAAGGTAGTCAAGCATGTTACGGCGTTGACCAACCAATTTCAACAAACCACGACGGGAATGATGGTCTTTTTTGTGTTCTTTCAAGTGATCTGTTAAGTATTGGATGCGGCTTGTTAAAATCGCAACTTGTACTTCTGGAGAACCAGTGTCACCTTCATGAGTAGCGTATTCTTTAATTACTGCTAATTTAGCTTCTGTAGTTAACATTAATGTTACCTCCTAAAAAAATAAATAATCCCGATAAGCTTAAGTAACCGTTGGAGATTCGAATACTTCGCTTACGATATGTCTTACGACCTTATTTAGTATACAGTATCTACCTTATCTTGTAAAGAATAAATACAGTAAATAAACAAAAGAGGGCTTATGCCCTCTTCTATTATTTCGCACCAAGTACCATGCGGTCGCTCAATGCATTTTCCCCAGCTACTTCGAACTTTTGAAGTAAGTCAGCAACTGTTAATTTTTTCTTTTCTTCCCCTTTTACATCATAGATAATGCGACCGGAGTCCATCATGATGAGGCGATTACCAAAGCGCAATGCATCGCGCATATTGTGAGTAATCATAAGAGTTGTTAAGTTATGCTCTGCTACAAGTTTATCTGTTAATTGCAAAACATTTTCTGCAGTCTTAGGGTCAAGAGCCGCTGTATGTTCGTCAAGTAATAAAAGTTCAGGACGAAGCATAGTAGCCATCAACAATGTAATAGATTGGCGTTGACCACCAGATAACAAGCCCATACGAGCAGATAAGCGGTCTTCAAGGCCTAAACCTAATAGTGCAAGGCGTTCTTTGAAGAATGCTTGTTCGCTATCTTTGAAAGCCCATTTAAGACCTAAGTTTTTACCACGGCGCATAGCAAGGATTAAATTTTCCTCAATTTGCATGTTACCTGCCGTACCAACCATAGGGTCTTGGAATACACGACCAATGTATTTAGCACGTTTGTATTCCGGCATTTTAGTGACATCAATATCATTAATTGTGATAGAACCTTCATCTACCGGGAATACACCAGCGATGGAGTTTAGCAACGTACTTTTACCAGCACCATTACCACCGATTACAGTACAGAAATCGCCTTCTTCTAAACGAAGATCAATACCTTGAAGAGCAGTTTTTTCATTGATTGTGCCCTTAAAGAAGGTTTTTACCATATTTTTTACTTCTAACATAGTGTCCTCCTTAACGAGCCAACCATTTTGCTTTCAATGTAGGCAAGGAAAGCGCGATGGCAACAAGAATAGCAGTGAATAATTTCAAGTCGTTTGGTGGCATACCCATGTAGAGTACAGCAGCAATAACGATACGATATACGATAGAACCAAGTACTACAGCGATAAGGCTGCGTACGAAGGATTTTGTACCAAATACTACCTCACCGATAATTACAGAAGCCAAACCGATTACGATGGTACCAATACCCATACCTACGTCGGCAAAGCCTTGGAATTGACCAATAAAGCTCCAGACATACCAACAAAACCATTGGAAATCAAAAGACCAAGAACGATCATGTTGTCAGTATTTACGCCTTGGGCACGAATCATTTGAGGGTTAACACCTGTTGCACGTAATGCTGTACCAATTTCAGTACCAAAGAACCAGAATAGTAATAAGCAAACTACAACAGCTACGATGATACCTACGATAGCTGCAGACCACATATTTGCTGTATGAAGTACACTACCGATAATTGTATAAATTGTATCCATACGAAGCAAGGATACGTTAGCTTTACCCATAATATGAAGATTAATGGAGTATAAAGCAATCATTGTTAAGATACCAGCTAGCAATGCAGGAATCTTCAATTTAGTATGAATCCAGCCTGTTACAGCACCTGCGGCCATACCGCCAATGCCGGCAATCAAAATAGATAGGATTGGGTTCATACCACTTGTAATTAAAATTGCAGAAATGGCCGCCCCCATTGGAAACGTACCTTCTACAGTTAAGTCAGCCACATCTAATACACGGAAGGTATAAATACACCAACCGCTAACAAAGACCATAAAAGGCCAGTTGTTATGGTGCCTACCACTAAATCTAACATCAAAATCTCCTCTATTATTTCATATCTTTACGAAGTGCTTCAGGAATTGTAATACCTAATTTTTTAGCACGTTCTTCGTTAACAGTTAACTTAATATCTTTTTGTGTTTCAATGGCTAAATCAGAAATTTTAGCTTCACCAGAAAGCACTTTGGCAGCCATTAAACCAGTTTGATAGCCTAATTTATAGTAGTCAACAGAATATGTTGCTACACCACCAGTCATTGTCATACCTTCATCGGCAGCAAATACTGGAATTTTAGCAGCATCTGTAATTTGTGCTAAGTTAGCCATAGCAGATGCTAATACATTATCTGTTGGTGTATAAATAGCTTGTACATCTTGGTTCACAAGATTTGTAGCCGCTTGTTGGATATCATTTACGTTAGATACAGTTGCTTCTACAACAGTGATACCTTTAGTAGCTGCATAGGCTTTCATTTTTTCAACTTGAAGTTGGGAGTTGATTTCAGAAGATGTGTAAATAGCACCAATACGTTTTACATTTGGTACTAACGCAATAATAAGATCAACCTCTTTTTCTACAGGTGTCATATCAGATGTACCAGATACATTACCACCTGGATGTTCGTTAGATTGAACGAGTTTCGCTGTAACGTAGTCTGTAATAGCAGTACCCATGATAGGAATATCATGAGAAGCATTTGCCATAGTTTGTGCGGCTGGCGTTGCAATGGCTAATACTAAATCTTTTTTATCAGATACGAAACGTTGGCAATACTATTCAAATTAGATTGGTCAGCTTGAGCATTTTGTTGGTCTAATTTAATGTTTTGACCATCTTTATAACCTTTAGACGCAAGGCCATCAACAAAGCCTTTATTAGCAGCATCAAGAGATGGATGTTCTACTAATTGAATAACGCCAATTTTCTTTTGGTCATTAGTTGCTGTATTGGAACCACAACCAGCTACCATTGCCATAATAGAGACGGCACTAAGTGCCACTGCAATACTTTTTTTCCAGTTCATATGTAACTCCTTACCAGTTATGTATTAAATCATAGTTGCTTTGTTCATCAAATCTTCTGGTAAGGTGATGCCCAATTTTTGTAATTTATCTTTACTTACAACTAATTTAAATTCTTTTTGCATTTCAATAGGCATATCTTCAACTTTAGCTTCACCAGTTAAAAGCTTCGCCAGTTAAGCTGCCATCAAACCTGTTTGGTAGCCCAGTTTGTAGTAATCTACAGACAAGGACATGAGTGCACCACCTTTTACGTGGTTATCTTCACCGCCAAACACAGGAATTTTTGCTGGGTCGGTAATAGCTACAAGATTGCTCATCGCGGAAGCTACAACATTATCTGTCGGTACATATACGGCATCTACATGTTGAGATACGAGGTTTTGAGCCGCTTGTTGAATATCGTTTACGTTAGAAACTGTAACTTCTTCAACTTTAATGCCTTTTGTAGCTGCGTAAGCTTTCATCTTCTCTACTTGAATTTGAGAGTTTACTTCGCTAGAGCTATAAATAGTACCGATTGTTTTTGCATTCGGTATTACTTGTAAAATTAAGTCAACTTGTTGCTCTACTGGGTTCATGTCGGATGTACCAGACACATTACCACCAGGTTTTTGATTAGATTTAACAAGTTTAGCTGCTTCGTAATCTGTAATCGCAGTACCCAAGATTGGAATATCATGAGTTGCATTCGCCATAGATTGAGCTGCTGGAGTAGCAATTGCTAAAATCAAGTTTTTACGATCAGATACGAATCGCTGAGCAATACTATTCAAGTTAGATTGATCAGCTTGTGCGTTTTGTTGGTCAAAAGCAATTTTTTCAGCTAAGCCCTTTTTCTTTAAGAGCATCAACAAAACCTTTATTTGCCGCATCTAGTGCAGGATGTTCAACGAGTTGTACTACGCCAACTTTGTATTCACCATTCGATGTTGTTCCATTTGAGCCACAGCCTGTAAAAGCTAATAAAGCTGCCGCCGTGAGTGCTAGGGCAATACCTTTTTTCAAGTTCATGGGGATTTCCTTCCTATCTGCAATGACTATAATACATCTATTATAAACAAATTTATCCACTACATCAATGTAGCAGAGTAAAGTATTTTACATTTTTATTATATGTAAAACACAATAAAGACAAGAAATCCAACTATTTTTCTAAAGATGCTAGCATATCTTCTGTCAAATCATTTGCTGCAAGAATATATTCTTTAAGAGTCCTTTATCGAGTGCTACCTTCATAACAGGTACTTCAAATGGGTCGAGAATAACGCACATCAAGATTTCACCCGTTACATAATAACCTACTACAGCTTCCCCTTCGTCTTCATCTAAGGTTTCTCGCTTTACTGTTACGCAGTATGGTTTCATAACTGCAGCAGCCGCCTCAGCTACCTCTTCACGATTTGCAATATATTCTTCAGCCTTTGTTTCAGGAATATCAAAGATATCGACCTTTACAGTCTTAACCTCGGTTGCCTCTCCCTTCGCAGCCTCAATAGCTGCGCCTAATTCCGTTTGATTCATATATACCTCACATAGAATGGACTTTCACCATTGGTGAAAGCCCTATTATACTAGATTGTTTCATCAGCTGCATTTAAGAATGCCACGTAGCATTGTTTAGCCTCGTAAATATCGGCTTTAGAAGTAACCTCCCACGGAGCATGCATGCTAAGAACTGCTACACCACAGTCGATAACATTCATACCATAAAGTGCCATGATGTACGCAATTGTACCACCACCACCGAGGTCAACCTTACCAAGCTCTGCCGTTTGATACGTTACATTATTGGATTCCATAACACGACGGATAAAGCCCATGTACTCAGCATTGGCATCATTAGAGCCAGCTTTACCACGAGAGCCTGTAAATTTATTAAATACTACGCCCATACCAAGGTAAGAAGCATTTTTCTTTTCATACGCAGATGCATAAAGTGGATCATAGCCAGCACTAACATCGGAAGATAACATACGAGATTTTTCCAATGTACGACGAACGCTAACAGAATTTGGTTTACCCATAAGTGTTAGAATTTCAGCTACTGCATTTTCAAAGAAACGAGATTGCATACCCGTAGCACCTACAGAACCAATTTCCTCTTTATCGACAAGTAAGCAACAAGTAGTACGTTTTACATTATCTACTTCAAGCATAGCCACTAAGGATGTGTACGCACATACGCGGTCATCTTGGCCATATGCCATTACCATAGAGCGGTCAAAGCCCATATCACGTGCCTTACCTGCTGGTACAATTTCAAGCTCTGCAGATAACAAGTCACGCTCAACAAAGCCATACTCTTTTTCAAGAAGGTTATTAATGAATTTAGAAACCCCTTCTTTTTCCTCATCTTTTACAGGACGACTGCCTATGAGTAAATCAAGGGCTTCCCCTTCAATTACTTTAGCTGCATTCTTTTGCATTTGCTCTTGCCCTAAATGAGGCAACAAATCTGTAATACAGAATACAGGATCAGTTTCTTTATCCCAATATTAATATTGATACGAGTTCCATCTGTTTTTACCACAACACCATGAATAGCAAGTGGCATAGCTACCCAGTGATATTTTTTAATACCTCCGTAGTAATGAGTATCCCAGAATAAAAGGTTGCTATCTTCGTATTGAGGGTTTTGTTTTACGTCAATACGAGGAGAGTCGATATGAGCACCTAAAATATTCATACCTAATTCGATATCATCTGTACCAATATTGAAGAGAGCAATAGATTTATCCATATGTGTGTAATAAATCTTATCCCCCGCCTTAATTGGTGTATTATTTTTAATGATATCTTTTAGATTTACATAGCCCTTTGCCTCTGCAAATTCTACGGCCTGCACTACGCATTCCCGTTCTGTTTTACCATTATCTAAAAATTGACGATATGTATCACTTAAGGCATATACCTTTTCCATAGTGGCATCGTCATAATTATGCCATGCATATTTGCGTTCCATAATCTATCCTTTCTAAAAGCTCACAATCTAACAATTATGAAACTGTAGATGTGAACAGGAATTAATAAAATTATTTTTGGCGGTCCTTTTCAAGTTCCGCCTGGCGAAATTCCAAATACTTTCGCTCTTTCTCTCGATTAATTTCAGACTTCTGAGTATATAGAGAACGAATTTCGTCCGTACAATGCGTTAATACCTTTGTAACGTAGAATTTAGTACTACCGGACTTAATCGTATATTTTCCAACTTTAAGTTGCACTGCAAAATCGCCATGTTTTGGGCAAAAGCCAATGGCGAGATGCTTGTCCCCTTGTAATCGTTCTGGTCTAGTCATTTCTAAACGAGTCTGACAATACGGGCAGAAAGATAAACGTACACGTCTATCGTGAACGATACGCTTCTTCTCAGGGAAGTTTTCATACATAAAAAATGTCAAAATCGGTGGATATAAGAAAGGATTGCTACTTTCCTTGCGAATTTGATCATAATGCAAAATTCCTTGTGGAATATCTAGCTTCTGACATATACGAGCCGTAAATACAGCATCATGCAATGCGTTATGAGCAGACAAATGCTCCGTCGATATATTGAGATCCTCCATAGCATGCGCCACAGAATACTGCTGATTTGTACCATATCGCTGATAGGCATAAATCATTTGTGCATCTACCCATTGATCATAAGATAAGGCTTTCATCTTATGGAGCATAAGATTTTCTCTTAAAATAAGAATATCATCAGACCCCCAAGACAATAGCATATATTCATCACCACACCAGTTTTGAAAGTGCTGCATAGCCGTCTTAAAGGGCACACCATGATCGAGTTCTCTAGAGGTTATCCCCGTCAGCTCTCGTACATGCTTATGCATCCGTGGCAAGTATTGAGGTTTAATGAACATCGTAAAATGATCTACGATATCCAACTTGTCATTCAGTTTTACCGCTCCGATTTGAATGATTTCACCAGTCAACGGCATTTTTGTACGCTTCATAAAGCTAATGTCATTGCTATACGGTTGATTCCACTCCAAATCAAATACTATATAATTCATAGGCTTTTATTTCGATTCTGAAAGCAACGTTTCCGCCGCTTTAATAACCTGTTCTTCAGAAATTACAGATAACCCTTTGTAATTTCCTTCTTTAATAATCTTCTTCATACTTTTACCAACCTCATAGGAGTCCATCGTTTCAAGAACGATAGCATGAGCTTGGTACGGACCATAAAAGAATGGGTTTGATGGTCCATAGAGTGCCACAATTGGCACCTTTTGGCTGATTCCTACATGCATAGGACCAGAGTCATTTGTAATCAATAAATTACAGCGGCTCATAGCCGCCGCCAATGGTCCTAACTGGAATTTTCCAGTAGCCACAATCGGTTTTGTTTCCATTTGTTCTACTACAGGTTGTACCATTTCAAGATCCATAGGGCCGCCAAAGAATACCGTCTTATACCCTAAACGACCGAAATGATCGGCTACATGGGCAAATCGTTCAGCAGGCCAGCGCTTCTCAGGAACAGCACTACCAATATTAAAACCGATGAGCGTATCACTATCGGTTAATCCATGACTAGCATAGAAATCTTGAGCCTCACGGCGCCATGCTTCACAGGTTTCAATGTGTAAGCCAGAGTTAGAAGTATCGGTTACACCTAATTGTTCTAGTACATTGATGTACATATCTGCAGCGTGGCGAGTTTTACGGTCTAACGGGTATACTTTGTCATAAACGGTCTAAACAAAAAATGACTCATACCAGTCGTAATGGGCGCATGAATCTTCCAGGCTAAATAGGAAGTACGTTCATTGGGATGCAAATTGATAACGATATCAGGTTTACCCTTTGCATTAATCTCACGAGCAACCTCATTGAGCCCAGAAATACTATTATGACGCCCTTTTTTATCTACAACGATAAGTTCATCAATATTTGGATTATATTGCATCACTTGTTGTAATTTTTCATCTATTACATACGTAATATGGCTATGTGGAGCAGCTTTACGTAGCACCTCTAGGAATGGAGTCGTTAAAATAACATCACCTAAGTGCATGAGAAAGGTGACCACAATGCGCTTATAATCTAGTTCCATTATAGTTCCTTTCCAAGTACTTGTTCATACACAGACCATACTGCATCTACAGGGATTTGAGCCATACAATCTGGATCATCTACGAGAGGTTGCTCAGGTGTAGCCTTCGAAGTCGGGGAAATAATGAGATGTACATGACTACCTCCATATGGACCAGTTCGCTTTGGAGATGTCGTTCCAAATAATGCAATCAAAGGCCGCTTCAAGCATTAGCAATATGCAAAGGACCCGTATCAGCACTGATGAAAATTTCACAATGTCGAATCAACTCAATTAGCTCTGGCATGGATGTAGATCCCACTAGGTTGATGAGATTCTTATTTTTTACATAGTTTTCTATGAAAGCTCCTTTTTCTGCATCATCTGGAGCACCAGCAATAACACTTTTTTACCAGATTCACATAAGCGGATACATAGCTCGCCAAAGTTAAGAAGTGGCCACTCCTTAACAATCCAACGAGCACCTGGTACAACTACTACATATTCATCTTCTACACCATGAGATTGTAACTTATGCTTAACGGACTTCTCCGCCTCCACATAAGCAGGCATAGGAAACTCTACGCCTTCTACATCGCCCCCAAGAGCACGTACGGTATCGAGGTATCGTTCGATAACATGATCGTATTTATGTTCACCAACAAGTGCTTTATTAACTAAATTACTGCCTTCACGAAGCTCCCAGTAGCCATATTTTTCAGGCGCACCAGATAATAATGATACAATGGCGCTCTTTGCAATACATTGAAGGTCTAAAGTCATATCAAAATGACGACTATGTAAATCCTTACGTAACTGCCATAATAAGCAGGCTTTTTAAGTTGTTTCTTGTCGATAATAATCACATCATCAACCCAAGGTGTACCTGGTAAGAGGCTAGCAAATTGTTCATGAATGGCCCATGTAATACGAGCATCAGGCCAATTCTTACGCACAGCATACAAGGTAGGCAATGCATGAATTACATCCCCTAATGAGCTCATCTTTATGATGAGTATATTCTTGTAGTCTTTCATATAGCCTCCCAAATACAACACAACAGTAAAGAACCTTATAATAGCTTTACATTAGATTTAAAATAAAGCGAATACAAACGCAATAAGATTAGTAGATTAAATAATTGATTAAATAATAGTTTAATAAAATCTAAAAGATTAGTACCTGTAAATAGATAGCCTTTTACACCAGCCGCTTCTGCTGCATCAACATCGCGCTGACTATCGCCAATAAGGAAACTACTTTTAGGGTCTACATCATAATCCTTAATAGCTTGCTTAATCATACCAGGCTTTGGCTTTCTACATTCACAATCTACAGCATAAAGAGGTATGGCCCCTTCTTTATGATGAGGGCAGTAATAGAAGTGCAAAATAGGTGCCCCACTGCGATCTAGTTCATGAGCCATATGGTCATGAAGAATCTGTACATCAGACTCTTTGTAATAACCACGGGCCACTCCGCTTTGATTCGTCACCACAATGAGGTCATACCCTTTACTATAGGCATAAGCTAAGGCCTCTTTTGCACCGTCTACCCACTCTAAATCGCTAATTTTATATAAATAACTAACGTCTTTATTAATAACGCCATCGCGATCTAAAAATAACACCTTGCGCATTAACGTAAATACCCTTCGTTATTATCTAATAGCTCACAATATTCTTTAACGGCATCTTCCATTTTGTGGAATCCTTTATCATAGCCAGCAGCCAATAATTTAGTCGTATCAGCCTCTGTAAAGCTTTGATATTTGCCTTTTAACACCTCTGGGAATGGCACGTATTCAATCTTGCCGTGGCCGTTATAGTCGATAACAGCTTGCATGAATTGATTAAAGCTATGAGCATTACCAGTACCACAGTTAAAAGTACCAGAAATTTCAGGATGCTCCCAGAAATAGAAGTTTACATTAACTACGTCTTTTACATAAATAAAGTCACGAGTTTGACCACCATCTTCGTAGCCATCTGTACCTTCAAATAGATTGATAATACCAGTTTCTTTATTTTTGTAGAACATTTGGCGAACTAAGGAAGCCATTTTATCTTTATGAGCTTCATTAGGACCATATACATTAAAGTAGCGTAAGCCTACAACTTGCGCTGTATACTCACCTTCATATTTACGCACATAACGGTCGAATAACAATTTAGAGTACGCATATGGATTGAGGGCTTCTTCGGCTTCTGGTTTTTCTACGAAACCATTAGTACCATTGCCATAAGTAGATGCAGAGGATGCATAGATAAATGGAATACGACGGTCTTGGCAATAATGGAATAGATTTTTAGAACCTTCATAGTTGTTCTTCATCATATATTTGCCGTTATATTCCATTGTGTCTGCACAAGCGCCTTCGTGGAAATACGACTTCAATAGGGCCCACATCGAATGTACCGTCAGCGATAGCACAATCAAAATCATCACAATCGATGTAATCTAAGAATTCTAGATTTTGAATATTGCGAATTTTGCGACCATCTGTAAGATCATCTACGATAAGAATATCTGTACGACCACGGTCATTTAGTGCTTTCACAATATTACTGCCGATAAAACCAGCACCACCTGTTACGATAATCATAATTTGCCCTCCTTAGCCATAGTGGCTATTTTCCCTACAATATCAGATGTAGAATAACCTTCTTTAAATGAAAGCACCTCTACATTGTCAACGGACTCGCGTCCGATAATATCTTCAATCTTATAATCGCCGCCCTTAACAAGCGTATTAGGACGTAAGTACGCTAATAACTCAGCGGGAGTATCTTCTTCAAATAATACAACCCATCAATACACTGCAATGCACTCAATAAAGCGGCTCGATCCTCTTCACTAACGATAGGACGAGTTTCACCTTTAAGGCGTTTAACAGATGCATCTGAATTTAAACCAATGATTAGATGGTCACCAAGTTGCGCGGCCTCTTGTAAGTACGTAATATGGCCACGATGAAGAATGTCAAAACAACCATTAGTAAATACTACAGTTTCACCCTTGCTTTGCCACTGTGTAACAAGCTCTTTCATCTCTTCCTTCGTATATAGAGGCTTAGACTGAATGCTATGTTTGAAAGAGTGCCATAAGTCTAATAGTTCAGAGCGGTGAATTGGATAGGTCCCAACCTTAGACACTACGATGCCAGCAGCACCATTGGCGATATGTAAGGCTAAACGCATAGATAAGCCACTAGCAAGACAAGTCATCATCATAGATACAACGGTATCCCCTGCACCACTCACATCGAAGACCTCTTGTTGAGTAGCCGGATTATGCCATGTGCGGCCATCCTTTGCGATAACTGTAATCCCCTTAGCAGACCGTGTAGCCACAATATAGTCCAAATCTACATTACCCAGAACAGACTTAGCAGCCTCAACGATTGTAGCATCATCATTTTCTAATTTACGGCCCACACATTCACCAAGCTCTTTTACATTTGGTGTTATGCAGTCGCACCATTATATTTCGACCAATCTGAACCTTTTGGATCAACGATAGTTTGCACACCATATTCTTTAGCTAAGCTAAAGATTTTCTTCAATAAGGTAGATGTACAAACACCTTTACCATAGTCAGATACAACAATACCGTCGATACCAGACTTACATAGATTCTCAAGCCAAGTAGCTAGTTGTTCCTCTTCCTCACTTGTTAAATCTGTAATCGTTTCAAAATCAAGGCGCATCATTTGCTGACGATCACCTAAGATGCGCATCTTTGTAATGGTAGAACGGTCATCACTTGTAATTAAACCAGTTGTATCGATTTTGTCGCATCAAGTAAATGTTGTAATAAACGACCATGGTCATCATTACCAGCAAGTGCACCAAGATATACTTACAATCTAAATTAGACAAGTTAGATGCAACATTACCAGCCCACCAAGAACCTCTTTCATCTTTGACACGCGGTTAACAGGAACCGGTGCTTCTGGAGAAATACGACTTACATCACCAAAAACATAACGATCTACCATCACATCACCTATAACGGCAATCTTTAAGTTTGGCAGTTGCTTTGTTAAAAATTGATTAATGGTAGCATTTATCATAATCCACCTATTCCTTACCACAATATACATGTGTAACGAGTTATCTAAAAAACCGGGTTTCAAACATGTATCTATTTATAAATATAACCGTAACGGTTAATAATCTTCTTCAATATTTCGCACATATATGACCCAGCCAAAATGTGCATTTCTTGAATACGAGCTGTTACATTACTAGGAATAGCTAATGTAATATCACATAATTCGGCTAGTTTACCACCGCCTTCACCGGTGAAAGCAATGGTATGCATACCAATAGAACGGGCCATTTCAGCAGCTTTCACAACATTCTTAGAGTTACCAGATGTAGAAATACCGATGAGAACATCACCTGTACGGCCTAACCCTCTACTTGACGTGCAAAAACAGATTCAAAATCATAGTCATTTGCAATAGCTGTTAATGCAGATGTATCAGTAGTTAATGCAATACCTGCAAGAGAGCGTCGTTCCTTTTTAAAGCGACAAATCAATTCAGCTGCTAAATGTTGAGAATCTGCAGCAGAACCACCATTACCACAGAACAAAATTTTATTGCCATTCTCTAAAGCCGCCTTACAGCGATAGCAATCTCTTGAATGGTATCCATGCTCCATTGTCTCGTCTTACCAAACACTTCAAGATGCTCGGTAAAACGATCTGCAATGATTGGATTTAAATCAGTCATTATAAAATCTCCTTTAACAGTCTATCTGCATTTTTCCAGAACAATTTTTCACATTGCTCCACAGATAAACCAGCCTCTTTAAATGCATCATAGAGACGATACATTTCAGAAGCATCTTTAATTTCTGTATTTGGCTTAATACCATCAAAGTCGGTTCCTAATGCAACTACATCCTCCCCGCCTTTATTGATGAGATATAAGCCGTGCTTTACAATATCTTCAATGCGACTAACGGGCGATGTCCCCAAGAAGGATTGGGCAAAATTAAGGCCTATAACACCACCCTTATTGGCAATAGTTTAATTAAGTTATCTGGTAAGTTTCTAGTATGAGCAGTAACTTCACGTGCATTGAATGAGATGCTACAAAGGGTACATCTAAATATCTCCTAATTGCTCAGTACCAGCATCATTAAGATGAGAGCAATCACGATTATCCCTAAATCTTGCATAGCTTCTACAAATTCAATACCTTTAGATGTTAATTTTTTATGTTGCTCACCACAGTGTGGCTCTCCCAGTCCATTTGGATAGTTCCAGTAAGCGTTATAAGTCTAACCCCATCTTGATAAGCTTGTTTAAGTTTATCTAAGTCACCACCTAGTACGCCACCTTCCTCAATAGACATGAGGGCACCAATCTTACCAGACTCGTATACAGACTCTACATCTTGATAAGAGAGCACATGTTGTATGTGCTCTCCATAGTGATGAATTTGTGATGTACATAAATTACGCATCTCTTCATAACGACCATAAGGGTCATTCGTCTCACCAAGATTGATAAAGAGTGCAAAATCTTGTACCTTGCTGTGAGCCTTTTGTAATTTTTCTATATCGATTTTCCAAGTATTACGATATAAATCACCACTATCGGGATGATCTAGTAATTGCATTATCGTATCGCAATGTAAATCTATCATAAAGCCTCACATGTAGTATTATAATAACTACGTTTTGGTTTTTTAGCATCTAATTTTTTAAGCGCTTTAAGTTCTTCCATAAAGCTATCAATATTATCAAACTTACGATATACGCTGGCAAATCGAACATATGCAACTTGGTCGATATCTTTTAATTGTTGCAATACAAGTTCACCTATACGATCAGTAGTTACCTCTTGGTTGATTTCATTACGAATATCGCGCTCTACATCATTCACTACTTGTTCCATCACAGACATTGGTACGGTACGTTTATCACAAGAGCGCAATAGACCATTTAATAATTTACCGCGATCAAATAATTCACGACGTCCGTTTTTCTTTAATACCATAAGTGGTACTTCTTCTATAATTTCATAGGTAGTAAAGCGACGGCCACAATTGATACATTCGCGGCGACGGCGAATACTATTACCTTCATCAGTCGTTCTAGAGTCTGTTACCTTCGTGTCTGTGTGTTGGCAATAAGGACATCTCATCTGTTACTACTCCTTTTCTAATCAGTCAGTAATCATGAAAAAGGCACAATACGCCTATTTTCTTATACCTTATATAGTACCATATTTAGTAGGAAAAGTACAAAAAGAACCATATAATGCTACTTAATAGTACTGACTTGTCTAAATCCCTATTAATAAATGAACGATTAGTTTAATCCCCCCAGCCATGGTGGCTGGTTTTTTGGATTATTACTAAGTCGTTCTTTGTTCATAGTACCATATTTTATTATAAACCTATGAATACAATTTTTTAGAAATATAATCATGTTATAAGGGGTTCTTTAGTTGCACTTACGTGCTAAATCGTATTAAATTAACGTTTAGGAGCATCTTCAACGCGAAGCAAGCAGTCGCCAGATTCGATGCGGCTACCTTCACGAACTAGGATTTCTTCTACGATACCATCAATAGGAGCAGTAATTGTAGTTTCCATCTTCATCGCTTCTGTAACGATCAATGGCTCACCTTTAGCTACAGATTGACCATTTTTAACGAGAATCTTAACAACGGAACCAGACAATGTAGCACCAATTTCACCAGGGTTAGATTCATCCGCTTTACGACGAACAACGCCAGTAGTCTTAGCATGTTTATCATGAACTTTAATACCACGAGGTTGACCATTGAACTCGAACAATACGATACGGTTACCATCTTCATCTGGTTCAGATAAGCCGTTCATTTTGATGATAAGTGTTTTACCTTTTTCGATAGTTACTTGAATTTCTTCGCCCCGTTTCATACCGAAGAAGAATGTTGGAGTATCAAGTACAGATACATTACCAAAGTCTTTTACAAATTTATTGTAATCTTGGTAAACCTTAGGGTACAAGCAGTATGCACTGATATCTTCATCAGTTGTTTGAGCACCCATTTCACTCAATTCATTGCGAACATGTTCAAAGTCTGTTGGAGGCAATACTGCACCTGGACGAACTGTGATTGGTTTTGCACCTTTCAAGATAATTTTTTGTAACTCTTCAGGGAATCCTTGGTATGGAGTGCCAAGACGACCTTCAAAGAATTCAACTACGGATTGAGGGAAGTCTAATACATCGCCCTTTTCGTAAATATCTTTTTCAGTCAAGTTATTTTGTACCATGTACAATGTCATATCGCCTACAACTTTAGAGGATGGCGTTACTTTGATGATATCACCAAACATCATATTTACTTGGTGGTACATTTTCTTAATATCAGCCCAACGATCACCAAGGCCTACCATCTTAGCTTGTTGTTGCAAGTTGGAATATTGACCACCTGGCATTTCATGTTGATATACTTCAGTGTTAGGATATGCTTCTGCTTTATCTACACCTTTGTAGTAAGGACGAATACTGCCAAAGTAATGAGACATTTCTTCCATGTAATCAATGTTCATTTCAGGTTGACGGTCATGTCCACTCAATGCATAGTACATGGAGTTCATGCTAGGTTGAGATGTACCATTAGCAAATGCAGAGTATGCTAAGTCGATAACGTCTACACCAGCATCTACAGCGCGACCATAGGAATAGATAGCATTGCCAGAACCTTCATGTGTATGTAAATGAATCGGTACAGTAACAGCATCTTTTAAGGCAGATACAAGATTATAAGCAGCTTGAGGTTTCAATAAACCAGCCATATCTTTGATTGCAATAATATTAGCACCCGCTTTTTCAAGCTCTTTAGCCATATTTACATAGTAGTCTAAATTGTATTTAGGACGGTTGCATCAAGAATATCGCCTGTATAGCACAATGCTACTTCAGCAATTTTGTTTTGTGCACGACTTCATCGATAGCTACATGCATATTATCGAGGCTATTCAAGCTATCAAATACGCGGAATACATCAATACCATTAGCAGCAGCACGTTGAATAAATTGACGAACTACATTATCTGGATAAGATGTGTAACCTACAGCATTGCACCACGAAGAAGCATTTGAAGTAATGTATTAGGCACTTCGCGACGGAACATACGTAAGCGTTCCCATGGATCTTCATGTAAGAAACGATAGATACGTCGAATGTAGCACCGCCCCAACATTCCAAGGAGAATAAGTTAGGAACACCTTTTGCAGCATGACCAGCTACGCGTGCCATATCAATGGTACGTAAACGTGTAGCAAATAAGGATTGATGAGCATCACGCCATGTAGTATCTGTAAAGAATACTTGTTTTTGTTCAGATAACCATTTACTGAATTTTCTGGTCCAAGTTCATCAAATTTTTGTTTTGTACCAGCTGCTGGACTTACATCTAAAGTAGATGGCATTTGAATTGGTTCAAAGTCAGGAACCACTTGAGGTCCTGCACCAGAGTAGCCATTGATTGTAACGTCAGCAATGTAACGTAATAATTTAGTACCACGGTCGCGGTCTGGTTTTAATTCAAACAATTCAGGATGTCTTCAATGAAGTTTACAGTGTAGTTACCGCTTTGGAATTCAGGATGTTCCAATACATTAATCAAGAAGTGAATATTTGTTTTTACGCCACGAATACGGAATTCTTTTAAACAACGAAGCATTTTACGAATAGTTTCTTCGTTGTTAGGACCGAATGCAGTCGCTTTTACAAGCAAGGAATCATAGTAAGGTGTTACTACGGCACCTGTGAAAGCATTACCAGAGTCAAGACGGATACCAAAGCCACCGGAGCTACGATAAGATTTTACCTGTATCAGGCATGAAGTTTTTTTAGGATCCTGTAATACGACATTGGCATGCAGTACCTTAGGATACAAGGAACTACGACTTTGAATGGCAATGTACCTTTACTTCTGGGCTATGGAATACATACCCTTCTGGGCTTTGAGAATGCCTTCGCAATTCTAATTTGAGCGTGAACAATATCAATATCTGTAATCATTTCTGTTACAGTATGTTCTACTTGAATACGAGGGTTAACTTCGATGAAGTAGAAGTTACCATCAGCTGTTACCAAGAATTCTACTGTACCAGCATTAACGTATTCAACATTTTTCATGATTTTAACTGCAGCATCACATACAGCTTTACGTGTTTCTAAAGACAACGCAAATGCTGGCGCCATTTCAACTACTTTTTGATGACGACGTTGTACAGAGCAATCACGTTCATGTAAATGAACTACATTACCATGTTCATCACCTAAGATTTGTACTTCAATATGTTTAGGTTCAACAATAAGTTTTTCTACATATACATCATCGTCACCAAATGCTGCTTTCGCTTCAGATTTAGCGCGATCATATGCATCACGAAGGTCTTCTTTGCGATGAACTTCACGCATACCACGGCCACCGCCGCCATTAACGGCTTTAATCATCAATGGGAAGCCATGTGTATTAGCGAATTCTTCTAATTGAGCATAATCTTTTAACGCTCCATCAGAACCAGGAATCATTGGAATTTGTGCTAATTTCGCTTGCTCACGAGCATTAACTTTATCACCAAACATATTTAAGTGTTTAATTTTTGGACCGATAAAGATAATACCTTCTTCTTCGCATCGACGAGCAAAGCCTTCATTTTCAGATAAGAAACCATAACCAGGATGGATAGCATCGATGTCATGTTCTTTTGCAATACGGATGATATCTTCAATGTCGAGATATGCGTCAACAGGTTTTTTACCTTCCCCAACGAGGTAGGCTTCGTCAGCTTGGTTACGATGCAAGGATAATGTATCCTCTTTAGAATAAATGGCTACAGTTTTAATACCCATTTCATTACATGCACGGAACACGCGGATCGCAATCTCACCACGGTTGGCAACCAATACGGATTTAATTTTTCTCATGTATTGCCTCCTACTAGCTTCCACAATTGTGAACTATCAGCTTTCAATTTTATTGATATATGAATATTTCCTATACTTATAGATAAAATAATATATTTGGATAGCTCATCAAAATTTATGATAAGTTTTATATTCATAATAACATATAACTATTATACAATATTTTCAGTATATTTAAAGGATTATATTAATTATGAAAGTATAAAATACTATTTTTGCTGTACATTACAAAAAATCATATGTCTTTTATCGATGTACATCGAATTAATTCTATTTTCTATATTATTTACCACCTAAAAAATGATTCATCAATCGATTTAGTTGCTCTTGATCATTAGCGCCCATTAACTCACGGGCAGAATGCATTGCTAATAATGGTAAGCCCACATCGATGGTACGCATTGGTAACATAGCGGAAGAAATAGAACCTACCGTTGAACCACCAGGGATATCAGAACGATTTACATAAATTTGATACTCTGCATCTGCCTTCTTCACAAAGGCCCTTTAACTATAGCAATTGCTCTCGCATCCCCTGCATAAGATTGACTACATGCAATTTTAAGGGCAAGGCCTTTATTAAGGATAGGAATATTAGTGATATCATTTTTCTCAGGATAATTAGGATGTAATCCATGAGCTACATCAGAGGAAATCATAAAGCCTTTGGAGATAAAACTGTCCATCTCTTGATTAGAATATCCTAATGCATCATACAAACGTTTAATAAGGTTAGGTAAAAGCATTCCTGCCCCACCTTGTTTTGTACGACTACCTACTTCTTCATTATCAAAAAGAATAGCACAACGTACACCATTAGCATTATGTTTACGAGCTTGAATAATACCAGATAATACACCAAAGCAAGATGTTAAATTATCTAACCGCGGAGCACTAATGAAATCACCTTCTATGCCAAGTACACAGCCTTGCTCCGCAGGATATAAGGTCATTTCATAAGACAATATTTCAGAAGGATCGCAATCTACTTCATCAGCTAAAAAAGTACTCCACTCATCATATTGAATATGGTGTCAGGGAATAAACTTGGATTTCTATTATCAACAAAAGCTCTTGCACCATTATCATCTTGTTGGGACGCCATCATCATAATAGGAAGCATTTCTTTTTGACGATTTAGTTTAACCCCATCATTAACAGAACGATTCATGTGAATTGCCAAATTGGGAACGATAGCAATCGGCCGTTTTGTATCAACTAGCACAGAATCAACATCAAAGGCATTATCACCTTTTAATACGACTGTACCTGCAGCACCTAATGGACGGTCTAAGCCATGTATTTTCAATGAGACCACCGTACATTTCCACATTTAACTTGGTATAGCCTTTTACAGATGTAATAGGATTAGGTTTAACCGAATAGCAGGGAAATCAGTATGAGCCGAAGCAATACGTAATGTATCTTCTGGTTTCTTTCCTATATGAAAGGCAAATAAAGTAGTACCAAACACATTAACTACATAAGAACCAGAGTCTAATTGCCACTCATCATCTAAATTAAGTTCTGTAAAACCTGAGTCCAATAACATTTGTAAACTTGTATCTACTGTATGATACGGAGATGTACAAGCACCAATATATTTCAATAACTGTTCATTATCAAATTTCATAGATTCCTCCTATGTAAAATAATGATGCTATTCGTATATTCACAATGAATAGTTTATTCACGTATAATATTACAACATATACATTAATAATATATTAACTGCTCTTATTTTATCACAAAAAAACCGCCCCGAGTGGGGCGGCTTTTCGTATATTTTGTAACTACACTTCAATCAAACTCTAACATATATAGTTTTTAATGTATTACAAGTATATAAAATTCTGAGTATCTAGTCTTACCACATACCAATCAATTTCATCCATACGGAACCAAGGCCCATAAAGATAATTAAGTTGATTACGGATGTAAAGAAACCAAGTTTCCACCATGTATTTTGAGGAACATAACCAGTATTGAAAATTACAGGAGATGGACCTGCAGCATAGTGAGTCAAAGACATACACAAGTTAGATGTGAATGCAATCATCAACAATGTCAACATTGGTGGTGCACCTGCAGAGATAGCAATTGCAGAGAATGCTACGAACATTGCAGAAATATGTGCAGTTAAAGATGCGAATACATAGTGGGAATATGTATTAATAAGTACAGCTATAACGAAGGCAATAATCCAAGATCCTTCTGGAATATAACCACCAACTTGAACTGTTGCCCATTTGATGAAGCCCAATTTGGATAAGAAACCGGCAAAGCCCATTAATGTACCCATCCAAACTAATGTATCCCAAGCACCTTTTTCACTTTTAACATCGTCCCAAACAAGAACACTTGTAGCAAGCAAAATAGAAATGCCCAAGAATGCAACAGTTGTAGCATCAAGTTTTGTGAATTGAGAGGTAGCCCACAATACTAAAGCTAAAACGAATACACCTAGCATAACCCATTCTTGGAAAGACATTTTACCAAGGCCTCTTAATTCTTCACGAATCATTTGTTGCGCTTCGCGAGCGTCTCTAATTTCAGGTGGATATACTTTGTAAATGAAGTACGGCATAATAAGCAATGCAACGATACCAGGCACGATGGCAGCCATAGCCCAATCACCCCAAGTAATGCCAATACCAAAAGATTGAAGTGCTAAAGCAGCAACCAAGGTATTACCAGCCATGGATGTTTGGAACATAGCAGATGTAATCGTATTTACTTGGTAAATGGATTGCATCAAGAAGGAACCAATTTTACGAGGTCCATCTTGAGGTTCAGAACCGAAAGCTTTTGCCAAGCTTGTAGTAATCGGCATGATAACACCACCTACACGAGCTGTATTAGATGGTGTTGCTGGAGCTAAAATTAAATCAGATAATGCTAATGCATAAGCCAAACGTAAGGAACTACTACCAAAAGCAGCAATCAAATTATACGCAATACGTTTCCCCAAACCAGTTTTAATAAAGCCACGAGAGAATAAGAACGCACCTACAATTAGCCAAATAGCAGAGTTAGCAAAACCGGAGATAGCTTCACCGATTTTCAAAGTACCAGTCAAAGCCGCCACAGTAATAACAACGATGGATACGCCACCAATCGGTAATGGCTGAGTAATAAAGCCTACGATAGTAGCCACAAAGATGGCGAATAAATGCCAAGATTGAGGTGTTAAACCCTCTGGCGTCGGAATAAACCATAGGCCTATACCAAAGACCGCTGGAATAATCCAATTTAACAGTTTTTTCATACACATACCTCCTACATAGGAAAAACTAAAATATATTTATATCCTCTTATCATAAATATAATATATTACAAGATAAAAATATGTGAAAAAAAGCTGTGCATCACTAGGTATGCACAGCTTTCATTATCATATAAATCCTATTCAGGTAGAGATACGTTCTCTAAATTTGTTTTCTCAATAGCTTCAATGTCACCTTTATCGCAAAGATTTGCAATAGTTGGATCAATTGGCAAACGATTCAACAATAATAGACCGTATTTTTGAAGGATTTCTTCAATGTGGCTTTCACCAAAGATTTGGTAATCCTTACCGTTATCTGGGCAATGGAAGTAAGAGTAGTTTTCCACTACACCAATAATAGGCACTTGCATTAAATCAGCCATTTTAACTGCTTTTTCAACAATCATGGATACCAAGTCTTGAGGAGATGTAACAATGATGATACCATCCAATTTCAAGGATTGGTAAACTGTAATCGCTACGTCACCTGTTCCTGGTGGCATATCAACGAATAAATAATCGATGTCTTTCCAAATAACATCACTATAGAATTGTTTTACAACATTGCCTAAAATAGGACCACGCCATAAAACAGGATCTGTATCGTTTTCCAAAAGGAGATTAACAGACATAACGTCAATACCACCTTTGGATTTTACCGGATACATACCAATTTCGTCAGCATATGCTTTTTCCTTGATGCCGAATATTTTAGGAATGGAAGGACCGGTAATATCCGCATCGAGGATACCTACTTTGTAACCTTTACGCGCCATAGTAATGGCCATCAAGCTTGTAACGGAGGATTTACCTACGCCACCTTTACCAGATACTACGCCGATTACATGTTTAACAGAACTAAGCTCGTGTAATGGAGCTGTAAAATCTTGAGGTTGTTGAGGAGCGCCGCCACCGCAACCAGAAGATTGAGATGGGCATCCGCCACAATCACTGCTGCTACCGCAACCCATAGTAAACACCTACTTTCTTTGAGGAACTACCTCACATCTATATGTAAAACTTTTTTTCTATATGGTAGATACAATGTATCTACTGTTACATTGTATCATGTCATATCAAACTTTATCAATATATTACTCACCACAGAATTCTTTAGTTAAAGCTCCAAGAATTTCCATGCCCTTTGTAATTTCTTCTACTGTTGGTACAGTATAGCTCAAACGGAATGCATGTCCTTCCCCTGCTCCATCTGCTGCAAAGGCATCCACATCGTTAATAATCCCTAGGCATTAACCTTAGAGCTTGCATACTTGTCCATACATGCTTCGTACAAGAAATCGATTGAATCATCACACAACCTTTTGTTAACTAGTGGCATTTGCTGGTATTATTTTTTAATGCATAGTCATCCATGCCTACGCGCAACATAATGTCCTGCATAGAGAACACGATTTTCTGTATCAAAGGATTTAAATGTTGGAATATACTCACCAGCAAAGCGAATCTCACCGTATGGATCATCTTCATAGATAAACAAATCATATTTAGAGGCAATAGCGTAAATTTCTTTACGGCGTTCCAACGGCATCGTAATACCTGTTGGATTTTGGAAGTTAGGAATGAGATAAATATATTTACCTTTACCAGATTGAGCAGCTTTTTCTAATTCACTAGGAATCATGCCATACTCATCAGTCTTAATACCTAATGCTTTACCACCCATATTGCGTACAGAATTGATAGCACTAGTAAAAGTAAATTCATCCATGTATACTTCATCGCCAGGTTCCAATACGGTAATTGGTACAAGGCCTAATAGCTGACCAGCACCGTTAGAGATAATAAGACCTTGGCCTTCTGGATTCATCTTATGTGTTTTTACTAAACGTTCCAATGTAAGCTCAGCTAGTCTTGCATCGCCTTGCATTGGTCCATATTGTAAAAGACTCATCGGATTGGAGTGAACCACTTCATCAAAAGCCTTTTCAATAACCTCAACAGGAATGGCTTCTGGTGCAGGATTGCCAATACCAAAGCTAATAAAACCTTCTACCCCTACACCACGTTCAAATACTTCACGAATAAAATTAGGACCTTTTAAGGTCACCCGTTCAGGAAGAGAAAAACTCATACTATCGCCTCTTTCATATATACTAAATTGAATAACATTTAATTAATTAGAGATTGTTAAGCATTAGGATCGTGCTCTTGTTCAGCATTTTTCTTATTGATATAGTTCTTATATACTTTCCAAAGAATGAAGTATACAATACCTGCAACAACTACGATGATTCCTAATCGCCCCATATTCTCTTGGAAATTTACGATATCTGTACCGATAGCTACTTCAAGAGCTGTAGATGGGAATTTCCCGATTAAATTCGCTAAGATATAGTCTCTCGGTTTAATTTTACTAATGGCACCAAGTGCTGTGATAACACCAGATGGAAAATATGGTAAGGATCTAGCAAATAACATGACCACAAAACCATTTTTACCGGAAAAATCATCTACTTTCATCAATACCGTACTCTTAGCAATGAGCTTATCTGCTGTATCACGTAAAAAGTAACGCATAATATAAAAGCTAATAACTACGCCTATCGTTTCTGCTAGCCAAGAAATAATTATGCCTGGCCACATACCAAATACTAGGCCGTTTGCAGTAGATATAAAGATGGACGGTAAGAAACCAACAGCATTAACAAAAATATCAAGAAGCATACTAACGACCATGGCCATAGGACCAAAGCCTTGAATATACTCTGCTATCTCATCCATAGATCCACTCGTCGCTAAATGCCACATAGTAGGATAGAATGTAGGATCTACTATATTGATGGCAATTAATAGAATGACAAAACCAATGCCTGCTATTAACTGTACCCAACCTTCACCAGAAGGCTTTAATTTTTTTGTACTCATATATACCTCGTTTTATAAAAAACTAGTTCCATTATATCACGGATTCTATAGAACTGTTATATGTAAGAACTTAAACATTCTATTTATCTAATTACTACCAGTTAAAAATAATTACTTTTAACTGGTAGTATCTATAAAATATGTATAATAGCATTAGCATAAAAATTATCGAAAGATGTATAATACTATTATAACGAGAATATTCTTAATGAAAGAAGGTATATTATGGTATCAGCAGGTCAAACAGCTACGGCGACTGTAACAGTTACAGAATCTAATATTGCTAAAACAATGAAATCCGGTTCTTTAGAGGTCTTTGCCACACCAGCTATGTGTGCATTAATGGAAGAAGCAGCACAAGCAGCAGTACAACCATATTTAGAAGATGGCGAAGGCACTGTAGGTATCGCTCTATCCATTACTCACGAGGCGCCTACTCCACTTGGTGCAACAGTAACTGCTAAAGCTACAGTTAGTGCTGTAGAAGGACGTAAAATAACCTTTGATATTGAAGCATCTGACGGCGTTGGTATCATTGGTCGAACTCATGAACGAATTAATAACGAAAAATTTATGGCAAAGTGAACGTGCAAAATCTAACTAATAACTAGTTATTAATAACGAAAAATTCATGGCTAAAGTTACAAGTCGTGCAAAATCTAACTAATAACTAGTTTTACTAATAGTCTATAACTAATTGTACAATAGCCTAAGTGCGAATTTAACATAACAAAATAATACAAAATGGCATCTATCCAACGATAGATGCCATTTCTATTTACGTGTTAAATTATATAATCTACTAGATTAATCTATTAAAAGATTAGCAAATTTTAACTACCCAGCCTTCAGGAGCTTCAATTTCACCATGTTGAATGCCAAGTAATGTGTCATATAATTTTTTAGTGATAGGCCCCATATCATCCATACCAGCTGGTACATTAATAGTACCTTCTGGAGTATCGATTTGACCTACTGGAGAAATAACAGCTGCTGTACCACAAAGACCAATTTCAGCAAAGTCTTTTAATTCATCTTTATGAACAGGGCGATTTTCTACAGTCATACCAAGGTAGTGTTCTGCTACATACATCAAAGAACGACGTGTAATGGATGGCAAAATACTATCGGATTTAGGTGTAACTAATTTACCATCTTTAGTGATGAAGATAAAGTTCGCACCACCAGTTTCTTCTACATATGTACGAGTAGCCGCATCAAGGTACATGTTTTCTGCATAACCTTTGTTATGAGCATCAGTGATAGCATACAAACTCATAGCATAATTCAAACCAGCTTTAATATGGCCAGTACCATGAGGAGCTGCACGATCAAAATCAGTGATACGAATTTTGATTGGTTTAGCGCCACCTTTGAAGTAAGGGCCTACTGGTGTAGTAAATACACGAAATTGATATTCATCTGCAGGTTTTACACCGATAACAGAGTTTGTACCCATCATATATGGACGAATATAAAGACTTGCACCATGACCATAAGGAGGAACAAAGTCTTTATTTGCTTTTACAACTTCTTTTACAGCTTCTTGGAAACGACCTTCAGGTAATGTAGGCATTACAAGGCGTTCACAAGATTGATTCAAACGAACTGCATTCAAATCTGGACGGAAGCATACGATGTGACCATCTTTAGTGTAGTATGCTTTCAAACCTTCAAAGACAGTTTGAGCGTATTGGAATACACCAGCACATTCATTAAGAACAACGTTAGCATCAGTAATTAATCCGCCTTCGTCCCATTTACCATCTTTATATGTAGTCAAATAACGGTAGTCGGTTTCTACATAACCAAAACCGAGATTATCCCAATCGATATTCTTGCTCATAACAATAACCTCCATGCTTATTAATATACTTATAATCTTAACACTATGAGCAAGTTATTTCAACATATTCTATAGAGAACAGAAATTAGACATGTAATAAGTTAAGTATACTTAAGTACAAAATATAGAATACCACTTATTTTGATGCCTTATAAATCATATGGATCATCATATCTATAACGATTGATATCATAAATAATCTCTATGTCTTTATCTATAATAAATTTAGTTCGTTTCAAATCATAAGGATAAAATTATTCTTTACATACTGATTTATATTATAATTAACTTACCATATATGTATCTCATCTCTTAAGGAGGTATCAATCATGAAAGAATCTACTAACCGTACCCTAATTACTAATCCCAAAAACATTATCTGTATCGGTTTAAACTATGCAGACCATATAGAGGAAACTAGTCTTGCTACACATGATTTTCCAGAAATCTTTATGAAAACATCTAATGCATTGGCGTCACATCAAGATATAGTTCCCATTCAAGATGAAAACCTTCATTATGATTACGAAGGGGAACTGGTTATCGTCATTGGTAAGGCTGGTAAAAATATATGTCGTGAACAGGCCAGAGACCATATATTAGGCTATACCATTGGAAATGATGTTTCAGCTCGAGCCTTACAATTTAGAGGCTCTCAATGGATTCTCGGCAAATCACTAGATAACTTTGCCCCTATCGGTCCTACTATTGTTTCTCCAGATGATTTTTATTTTGACAATGCCACTATTACTACAACAGTAAATGGTGAAATACGTCAACAAGCCAAATTACAACAAATGATGTTTAAACCGGACGCGATTATCGAATTTGTATCCCAGTATATTACACTACAGGAAGGTGACGTTATCTTTACCGGTACACCTAGTGGTGTTGTACTTGGTAAAAATGAAAAACGATATGGTTGGTTAAAATCAGGAGATACCGTATCTATATCGATTAGTGGCATTGGTACCTTAGTAAATCAATTTAAATAGTCCCACCTATATATACTAAAAGAGATTACCTATGATGTGTCTATCCATCATGAGTAATCTCTTTCTTCTTTTTCTATAAGTCTATTTAAATATGATTTTACAATCTAATATGTACTATTTATGTTTCGCTTCAAGATCAAGCATGTATTTCTTGCGTTCAATACCGCCAGCATAGCCAGTTAATTTTCCATTACTACCAATCACACGATGACATGGAATGATAATAGATATAGGATTATGTCCTACGGCACCTCCTACTGCTTGGGCAGACATCCTATCTTTTCCTTGCTGTTTTGCAATCTCTTTACCTATATCTCCATATGTTGTAGTTTTACCATAAGGTATGGTTTGTAATATAGACCATACAGACTTACGGAACTCTGTCCCCTCTAACTGAATCGGTGGTGTAATAAAAGGCTTTTTACCATTAAAGTATTGGTCTAGCCACATAATAGTTACTTCAAATGGACCTGTTAGTTGCTCTATATACTCCGCATCATCATAACTTGGTGCATAATCTTCATCGATAAAAAATAAATCTGTTAAGTATGATAATGTACCAAGCATAATCATAGTTCCTAATGGGCTTTCATAGGTGTATTTATAATTCATAGTACATTATCTCCTTCTTAAACTAACCAATCATTCATAACTTTTTGTAAGTCATATTAAATGATACAGTATTTTTATGAATTTCAAAAGGTTTAGGTTCCTATTCTCTATTAATGGGTACATATAAAGTATCTATATTATGATAATAATTTGTTGTAGATATCATAATCTATATCCTTAAATACATTAAATACCACTTGTATTTTACTATTTGTTTCTTTTAAATACGTTCGTACCGTATCTATGGCAATCTGTGCTGCTTCTTCATTAGGGAATCTAAATTCACCAGTAGAAATACAACAGAATGCAATGGAGCGTAAGTTATAAGCATTAGCTAACTTTAAACAGGATTGATAGCAAGAAGCTAATTCAATTCTTTCCTTATCTGTTACACTTTCATAAATAATAGGACCTACCGTATGAAGTACATGCTTTGCGGGCAAATTATACCCATAGGTCATACGAGCCACACCCGTTTTTTCAGGCATCTCCATATACTCAGTCATTCTAGCACATTCCATGCGAAGCTCTATACCAGCAAAGGTATGGATTTCATTATCGATACACTTATGATTTGGAGCAAAACATCCGAGTAATTTATTATTGGCTGCATTTACAATAGCATCTACAGATAATCGAGTAATATCTCCTTGCCACAAATAAATCTGAGGCTCTCGCTCTTCCATATCACTAATCGTTACGATTCCCTTTTCATGGGCCAATATATTTAAATATTCAGACTCTATCTTCATCCATTCAAGAGACATGCCACCAGCAAGACGAATATTACATAAAGATCTAAAGAGAGTAAATTGCTCTTCTTCATTCATAGGGATCTCTATATGTTCGTTATGTCTCTCATTGTATTCTGCTACTAAGCCTTCAACCAAATAGCGTAACCGTTCTTGCTGTGTCATATGTAACTCCTTTTTTTATAGACTATACGTTCACCTAATATATAACAAAAAACTGCTAGCACATATGTATATGCTAGCAGTAACTTTACTGTGATTATATTATACTATATTATATTCAGTTTTAAGGTCTTACAAATGCTTGCCCCCCATGGTTGACGAGGACATCCCCATCTAAAACCTTTGTGGTAACATTTTGTAGACTACCTTGGATTTGGCTCATCATGAATCGATAACCAGGACTATTTAAATGTTTTGTTAAGGCGTCTTGATCACTATAAATTTGGATAATATACCAATGATTTTTTACATTTCTTTCACGAAGCACATAACCGGCCTTATAACCCGCATCATCGCGTACGGCCCGTTCAATATCGAGTTGGTATTGACGTTGTACTGTGTCGATATCATTGCTATTAACAGTAAACTCTGTTAATGTCACTACTGCTTTACCATCATTGACAATAGATAAAGCATCTTTTTTCTCAAACAATAGTACAGACTGTACGTCATACATTTTACGATTTGTTAATTTAGAACCTACTTCATTAACAAAGGCTTGATAATGATCAGATTTGCGATGTGTTTCAATAGCAGCCAAATCTTTATAAATCTCTACTACATAAGACTCAGATGGATTTCCTTTTACATGCGCTACATTCATAGATAATGTATTAGGTTCTTTCTCCATAGATGCTGTTAGATTGGCAACACCTGCACTGTTATATGTGCCCTGTAACTCTGTAGGAACTTGATAGCGATACATGCCTACACTAGGTGCTGTGTCTAAACCTTCATCACGTTCCATAACAAGAGCCGCAAAGGATGTACTAACACCTAATACAGCAATAGCAGATGTAATTATTATACGTTTTAATAATGTTCTATTCATAGACGTTCTTAAATACTCCTAAGTACTTCAAGATTACAATGTAATATATTCTACTATTGTACCATGTTCTTCAATAAGTTTAACTAAGTCTTTTCCCTGTAGCCATACGGTAGCATCATTTTGATTTGGATGTATACCGATTAGATTATCTTTATAATCCGCATCAATGTAGTAATGTACCTTACGGTCTTCATCGTGGAGCAAACAGAATGGAGATACGTGACCTGGTTTAATCTTCAAAATATCCCATAGCTCTTCTTCGGAACCAAAGGAAATCTTTTTAAGCTTATGATCCTTACGGAACTGTTTTAGATCCACACGCTTAGAACCACGAACGGTAATTAAATAATAATGTTCCCGTTTATGGTCTCGAATGAATAAATTCTTTGCATCCCACTCAGGATATGGCAACTCTACATTGGGCTTATCATCCATACTAAATAACGGTGCGTGATCCGTAATTTCAAAATCGATATGATGGTCACGTAGGCAATCATATACGCCTTGTTTATCTAACATGTAGTACCTCTAATATAATTTGGTGAAAGTAAACATCATAGTAAAAGCAACTATACATGTTAATTATACACCAATCTTATTCTGAGACTGTATAGGTTCCATCAAATACAAATAATTCAGGATGTTCATGTACAAATACATCTTCAAAGATTCCTTCATATTCATAGACTACATCGTCTTTTCCATCTAGAAAATCAAATACCTCATCGTCCCATTCTTTTAAAATGGTCCATCGTTCTTCTCTATTAAATGGAACAGAACCGCCAAAGTAATCGATTACGGATTGTAAATTATCTGCTAGTATATCCATCTTGAAGAGGCGTAACCCTGCAAGAGCATCTTCCCATACAATGCCTGTAGAGTTATAGAAGAACTGATGATGCCCACCATTATTAACCTCAGCGAAATACCAGCATATAGCGTTAAGATATCTTTGCTCTACGGTGAACCCTTTTGCAGATTCTAAATAGTTATCATAGGAACCATAAATATTGATAGTCCAATAGGCAGGCTCATTTATGGTCCACATATCATCTGTAGCTAAAATTTCTTCTACAGTGATAGTTCGTTGACGAGGTACACCTTCTCTTTTCTTCTTTTTCTCTGCTATATACTTGCTATAGTTTAAGCATAAATCAGGATAGTCAACTTCACATTTTTCAAAGTCCATTTGTAAACGGCACATATCCATGACTTCAAAGCAGTATTCCTTTATATCATTTCGATCTTCTTTAGTCGCTAATCGTACACCATTATCTACTAAAGCTAACATCTGTTGCATGTTCTCTGATGTATAAGCCTCATGATTAGTAGAAGCAATAGAGCCATGGGAGTACGCACAGCGATAATGCCACACTGTATCTCTATGTTCTGTATCGATGGCTTTAAATACTTTAATAGCTTCTTCTGGCTTATCGTTATTGTTATAGGCTCTACCAAGCTCGCCTAATAAAGGTACAGATAAGTTATCGATGCCAACCCCCGTCAATACATCGATAATGATTTCCTCTTGACCGATATCATTAAGATCTTTAATAGTTTGTAACTGTTCAGCATCAGACAAAGATAAAAATTGCTCAACACTCATAGACATACAATACACTTCCCCTCATATCATTAATATGTATATGAACTCATCTTATCATAATAATAACAAACAACACAAAATAATAATCACAAAACAATAACTGACTAATTTTAAAATAATAGTTTATAACAAAACAGCTATTTACTAGCTACCAAGCCATACGACAAATACAGGAGTTCCTTCATCATCATCAGAAACATCGTCGGCATCGTCAGCATCGAATTCATGGTCATCATAGGCTAGATTTTCAAAGAATACATGATCACCGAGCTCTTTATTGGCCATTAAGTTATGTAGCTTGAAAAGAAGCTCTTCAGTAGTAAAGTACTGTCCATTATCTGCTTTAAGTCGAGCATAGATTTCAACTTGCCACATACCATCTTCTTTATCGTATTCTTCTAATTCATCGTCTTCGTATAAGTATTCATTAGGGTGAAGCTGACTTTTACTTTCAATCCAAGCTTCATAGCTCACCAAAATTTCAGGCTCTACTAATGGTGGTAAATTATCACGATTAACGTTATGCTCTTCTAAGCATTCATAAAACTCCTTAAGAAACTCTTCTCTAGTATAGGTAGTTTTATTGAAAACCCAAGGAATTCCCTTAAACTCATGATAGTAACCTTCATATATTTTATTACCATCTTTATCAGTACCGAGATATTCAATTTCCTCAGTATTCTCATTCTTGTTAAAAAGGTTTTTTATGGCATTAAAAATCATAGGATAATCCTCCTTGTCATCCTTTAAAATAAATTGAAGTGAATAGATACTCTACTACTTCACAACACTGACGAATCTATTTGTTGAAAGTAGCTCTTTTGCCATTTTTATAGCAATATATTAGCCATCAATAGCAAAGTAGTTTAAATCTTCAAACTCGTCGTCCCAAAATTCAAAGCAAAATATATGCGTATAATCAAAGGTTTGTTCACAATAGGTTACAGTACCTAGCTCTGGATCAATTTGAGGGATACCGATCCGTTCTTTCACATCATCTATAGTAATAGATTCATCATACATTTCTCGAATGTCTTCAAGCATGAAAGCTGCAATCTTATCAATATTTTTATGGTAATTTTTGGCAAGAACTTTTACAGTATCTAAATAATCACCTGATGGTTTCTCATCCCAACAGAATTCTAAACCTTCATAAAGAAGTCTATAATCACAATATCTCTCATTATATACGAGTTCATTTTCACTCATAGGCATCCTCTCTCTCATCACAATGCTTTGATTTCAAAATTACTAAAATACTTTCTCAATATTTTACACGAAGGCTATATAAAATAACGTAGCCCAAAGCACAGAAGTATATACTTTCTAAGTATATAGCAAAAGCCCTTCACATAAGCGAAGGGCTAATATATTATGTCTCTATTAGTTAGCTACCACAGCATGTATAGAATACAGGTATACCATCTTCGTTATCTATAAGCCCGTAACCTTCACATTCATGGCCTTCGTATTCAATACCTTCAAAGAATACGTGATCACCTAGTTCTTTATTAGCCATTAGATTATGCAATTTAAAGAGCAACTCTTCTCTTGTAAAATATTTACCATTATCAGCTACAAGATGAGCCATGATTTCTACTTGCCACATACCATCTTCTTTATCCTCTTCAAATAGTTCTTCATCGGTTACACGTTCATTATCAAAAAGTTGGTCTGTACTTTCAATCCAAGCTTCATAGGTTACTAGAATTTCCGGTTCTTCTAATCTATCGTCGTCTGCTTCATCATCTACATATTTCTCTACTTCTTTATTGTATTCTTTAGAAAACTCTTCTCTGCTATATGTTTGCTTATTAAATACCCAATGTACTACATCATATGTAGGATACTCATCTTCTTCGCATTCATTAATATCTCCAGTAACTTTACCTTCCGTAGTAACTTTATCTTCTATAGTATCTTTGCTATTTTTCTTATCAAAGACATTCTTAATAGTTTCATATACCAAAGGATAATCCACCTTGTACTCTTTTGGCTTAATTTTAAATAGGTGATATTTTACCACTTCACAGCACCAGACAAGCTGTTTATCTAAATGGGCTTCTTTCGTCATTTTTATGCCTGTTTCTATTAATTGTAATGCCTTCTGTACATGTTCAGATTCATAGCTTTTACCATACCCTAGCATCCCATGAGCATAGCCACACCGATAATACCAAGACCAATCACGATGTGCCTCATCGATACGATCAAATAACTCGATAGCCTCTTCTGGTCGACCATTATTGTTATACATACGCCCTAAGGTGCTTAACAATATAGGCGACAAATTATCAATGCCTATGTTAGTTAATAACTCCATCGCACGCTTGAAATCGATACCCTCTTGTTCATTAAGGAGCTTAACCTTTTCCACATCACTTAATTCTTGAAACTCTTCATCCGTAATGTCTTCTATACTGAAATATAAGTTCTTAATAAAGTCACCAAAGTTATCTGCTAACAGAGTGATTGAGTAATCACCTTCTTGGTCAACACGTACGACCTTAGGTTCACCGGTTGGACCGCACTCACGATAATCGAGGAAAATCATGTCGTGACCGCCGGAAATTGTATCGGCTACAACGATACCGATTGGGGGATATTTTACTTTTGAAATCCAAAATTCATTACCCATCTCACCTAAAAGAGAGTATTTTTTATCTCTATCGATGCCATATATTCCTGTTATATATACACAATCGTCATCATCGTTAATAAAACAATTCTTATTTACTACACCACCATTATGGTTTTTAAGTAGCTCTATATATGCTGTAGGCAATATATAGCCTAGTTCAGCTTCAGCATTCTTAATATCCTCATCGGTAACATCTCTACCTATATAGGACTCAAATGCATAATCGGTGTCTTTCCAAAATCCAGTCCAATTAAAATCTTTTAGATTACTCATGATACTCTCTCCTAGCCAAATAGATATAATCTAACCACATTTTATGTCATCAATAGAATATTTTTTTATTAAAGCTTTCACCTCACGCCGTATCAAAATGGTATCAACCATATAGGAAGCAATGATATAAGGAAATGCATTTATAATCGCTATAGGTGCTAATATAACTGCTACTCGCAATAGGTCTAGTGAATATGCATACCACTTAAAATCGATGTTATTTAAAATGGGTATGACATAGTCAAAGACTTTTATCTCCCATTGCATTAGCGGGTTTAATTCTTCACTTGTTCCTAATAGCCAAACGAAACTTACGGCAAAGATCAATGCATATAATATGCCAACTGGAACCAATATCTTCGCTCTCTTTTTTAATAGATTACGACAAATCTCATCTTCTTCCTCTGGTGTCACATCGTATACCATATTACATTCTATCTGAATCCGTCTAAATCGATAGCGAATATACTTATATAAAAGGTTATTCGGTGTATATAGCATAATGGGCTCCACAGTATCCTTTACAGGCTTTCCATCTTAGGTCTTAAATCTAACACGATTTCCCAACTATCTAATGTAGGAACCTTACGATGTGCAATAAAATCTTCTATTATCTGTAATACCTCTTGATGTCCCAGTTCATTTTTACCATATATGATGGCGCCTCGGTCGCCATCATTAGTTACACTAAGCTCTATATGTAATAAATCGGTATCTTGATCACTACAAACCTGTACAAAGTTATATAGTTTATTATCTATGGAGATTGCCTTTGATGGAGAAATAACTACAAAGTCTTGCTCTTGGTCCTCAATAGCATACAGATTTTGTTCAACTTCATTCAGTGTAATACCTTCATATTTATAGGTGCCTACATCAATGGACCAATCCGTATATGTTTTCTCAAATGTATCTGTCATATGTATTGCCTCTCCTTTACGATATACCCTAAAATAAGGTTTCTAATTGACCTGCCATATCGGACATAAACTCATCAAATTTACAAAGCTCTCGTAGTTCTTGATGTTCTACATCATAACAAGAAATCTTTTTAGTTTTAGGGTCCCATACAATTTGCCACTCGTTATACTCGCCCAGTTCTTTAGATAAACGTAATAGATAACGACGACCTAATTTAAATGGAATCGTATCAATAAGTGGGAAGAACTCTATAGATATAAAATCAGAGTCTGGCAATTCAAAGTAAAGTTGTTCGCCCGCTAAAAAATTCACTAATGCTTTTGGTAATTTAAATTGCTTTAACTGATCCATTTTATTTTGTATATCATGGAACTCAGCAGGCTCTAAGGATTTAAAATACTCTGCCATTTCCATATCGCCTTTTTCAATAGCAATGCTATAGGGGCGCATACCATCCTTTTCCGTGATGGTCACGTCAGCGCCATGTTCTACCAAGTATTTACACATCTTTAAATCTACATACCGTGCTGCTACGCACAATGGCGTTGGCTTAAAGGGATATACAGAATCAGGCTTATTGTAGTTAATATCTACACCATTATGAATAAAGAAATCTAGAACCTCATAATTTCTATCTGTAATGGCATTTCTGAAAGCTTTACCGCCATACTTCTGTACCGTATGGCCTAAGTCATGAATAATCTGTAAGTGATTATATTTCTTGCCATATAAGGCAGCTTGAAAGGCATCTACTTTCACACGGTTCAAGGCGTGAACATTAGCACCATGAGTCACAACATAGTCGATAATCTCTTTATTACCATACCGTACAGCTAATAAGAAACTTGGATTTTCTTCATCATTAAGATCAGCGCCATTCTCCACTAACCATTGAATACTTGGCAAGCAACACATAACAAGAGCTAATTCTAAGGGTGTATGCTCACTATACTCACCAATTTCTATAGGTATATTAATATCCCAACCATTGGCTAATGCATTTTCTAAAGCCCTAATATTTCCTGTTACAATATCTGTTACGATATGAGGCACTGATTCAAATGTACCTAAATCTTTTAACTGTATCATGTCTCTCTCCCGTGAACTATATATTTAAAATGATTATCACTAATTACATTATATTACATTTATAAGTATGAGTGTATAGTAAAAGCCCTTCGCATAAGCGAAGGGCTAATCTATTATTTCTCTTGTACTTGTTTACCACTCATATGTTCAATGGTAATTTCAAACATTTGTGTTGCTCGCCCATTACGAGCAATTTGTTCATCAGCTAGAGTCTCATCAGGATAATATTTCATAGCGAATTCTTTTAATCGAGCTATAGATTCTGGACCGGCCTCTAATAAACGGCATCTCCCAAATACAACTGCACTTTGTACATATGGCGCCCATGGTTCAGATTCATCAATTCGCTCATTACCATATACGGTAAAACATACCTTATCTGAAGTTTTCAATGCATCTACCTTATGACCAGCTTTAGCTCCATGAAAATAAATTTTCTTCTTATGGCAATCATAAAAATAATTAATAGGAATAGCATAAGGGTACCCATTATCGCCGTTCATAGCTAAAACACCTCGACGATTAGATTGTAATAAAGCTTCTGCAGCACTATGGTCTATTTCATTTATCTTTTTGCGAACTGGTTTAAACATAATATGTCTCCTACTTTATTTACTAATCGTATTTACTAGATACATAAAAGTACCACTATTAGTATCATCAACTTTAGAATATTCTTTCCAATTTATAGGATATATCCCAGTTAATACTATAGGTGCTTCCATTCCACGCATTGTTCCTTTTCCTGTATTATCAGACCAATTCATGCATCCCGTTTTAATAGTACCATCATCAATAGAGAATTCAGCGTATGTACAATTTGCTTTTATGGGAGGTTTTAAATAAGACATCTCACTAGTTATCTTAATCGTATAACCTTCAATAAATTTATCACTCTTATCTCTAAATTCCTCTATACGCATTATATCTTTTAAATAGTTATAACAACCTTGGTCCTTAGCACCTTGCTCCTTCAACACATACACTTCATTATTTATAGTTTTAATACATTTTTTTGTCGTATATTTAAGCTCAATAGGTATCCATTTACCATCTACTATAACAAGAATATCGAGATGTAAATTAGGATTAAATTCAGGTACAAATTCTATTCTTATATCACAATTTGGATATTGCTCTTTAATCATCCAGGCTAAGCTAAACTGAAAATCTGCTTCCGAATGAAAAATTGGGCGCCACCTACTCAGCTAATATATTATCTCATGAATATCTAACTTTATTCTCATAGAAAATTCCTCTTAAACTACAATAGCTCTATTTTTTTCTATTGTAGTTTGAATACTAAATAAAACGAAATACCGAAGTACTTCGTTTTATTTAGTTATCGTTATAGCCATTTTTAATTGTATCTAAACAATGTTTCCAATATTGTTCTCGCTCTATAACCTTTATTGGATCATACGATTGTCCAAAATACTCTAAAATAGTAAATGTAAAATTAGTCTCAAAATATTCTTTACCTTCTTTATTATAAAGAGCTATAAGTTTTTTATTGCCCCCATGTTTTGATGCTAAATAATTCCCCCATCTTTGTGCAACACCATTTTCACCCGTAGCAGATCCAATATACAATTTCCCAGTAAAAGTATCAGTCAAACAATAAACCCCTATTACTTTTTTTAGCGCTTCATAATAAGTCGGAAGAATTTTACCAGAAAAAATATCAGCTAACCTATGATAAGGTAGGTGAACCTTATCATAGCCTTCAAAAATTTCACCACTATAAATACAAGGTAAGATTTCTTTCACAACAGCCTTATTAATATATCTACCTAAATTAAATACATATCTAGAAAATGTATTGCCTTTTTTACATCTAATAACTAATCTACCGAAAAATGGTTTATATCGATCTAATACTTTATAAGAAGCCCAATCATTTTTAGGTGTATCTGTAATCTCACCTGCTGAAATTAATAGCCATTCATCTTCACCAATTCTTAAAAAACTAAATGCCCATTGACCTGGATAAAAATTTCGCTGCTCACCATACCATCCCCAAAAAGAACAACATTTACAAATACCAGATGTACGCTCAGTGTCACTACACTTTAACCATCTATCAATGAATGGCATTCCACCTTTCCCAATATTCATATTAAACTCGATTTTAGAATTATTTATCTGTTGTTCTGTTAAATTCAAAATATTATTTAAAAGAAGTTCCATAGCCCGCTCCCTAATAACTATAGTCCATAAATTATCTATAAAATACAAAGCTTAATCAGTTCATATTAAAGCTTAAAATTAAATTAGTTAACTTAACGACCTTAACTAATAATAATGATTTCAAATCAAAATTATTGAAAATCAATATAAACTCTAATTCTTAGAGCTTCAAAACATATACCTGTACTCACTGCGTCGTTTCACTCCTAGTAAGCAAAGCAACAGCTTCGACATGAGCAGTCATAGGGAACATGTCTACAGGTTGTACTTCTTTTAGTTCATAGCCGTAGTGTGTAAGGATTTCAATGTCTCGAGCCATGGTGGCTGGGTTACAGGATACGTAGACAATGCGTTTTGGTTCCATGCCTGCTGCAGAGGTTAGTACTTCTTCTTTACAGCCTGCTCGAATTGGATCGAATACAATCACGTCTGGTCGTACGCCAGCTTTGTAGAGTTTTGGCATTTCTACAGCCGCATCAGCGACGATGAATTCTGTATTATCATAGCCATTGCGTTGGGCATTTTCACGAGCATTGATAATGGCTGGTTCTACGATTTCAATACCGATAACATGTTTTGCCTTATGTGCTAAAAATAGTGAAATGGTCCCCGTACCACAGTACGCATCAATAACGGTTTCATCACCTTTAAGGTCCGCATACTCAAGAGCTTGGTCATAAAGTACTGTAGTTTGTTCTGGATTCACTTGAAAGAATGAATGTGGAGACAATGTAAACTGTAAGTCCTTAATATGGTCTGTAATCGTCCCATCCCCATAGAGGATATTATTTTTAGGTCCTAAGATAACATTAGTTCGCTTACCATTTACATTATGAACGATAGTTTCTACTTGAGGAATTCGTTCTGTTAATTTTACTACCCATTTTTCTTGGTGTGGTAAGTAATCTGTAGCAGTTACAAGGATAATCATCCATCCAGATTGTCCAATGCGACCGATTACATGGCGTAGTATACCTTTGCCAGTATGTTCATCATATGGTTCAATATCAAATTCTTTAGCGATTTGGTAACACGCTTGAGCGATGATATTATTTCCTTCATTTTGAATAGGACAGTTTGTACCTTGTACGATATCGTGAGATCCCATCGCATAGAATCCCATTTGAATATCGCCTTTAGTACCGCCTACAGGCATTTGCATTTTATTGCGATATGCCCAAGGTTCTTTAGGTCCTAATGTAAGCTTAACAAGGTCTGGATTTTGATGACCAATACGTTCGATAACGTCCTTTACCTTTTGTGTTTTTAGTGAAAGCTGACCTTCATAGGTAATGTGTTGTAGTTGGCAGCCTCCACAGAATCCATAAAGATCACAACTTGCATCGATACGATTGGGAGCCATCGTAACAATTTCTAAGAGGCGCCCTGTAGCATAGGTTTTTTTAACCATATCAATAGCTACTTTCACAGTTTCTCCAGGTAAGGCAAAAGGTACAAAAACAGTAAAGTCATCTACACGACCTACCCCTTCACCGCTGCTACCAATGCCATGAATAGTTACCAATACTTCATCACCAAACTTAACAGGCGCATTTAAAATAGCCTGTTGTTTTTTAGATAATTGGCCGTTTATAGCTTGCTGTGAATTAGAGCGATTACTTCTTCTATGTTGTTTAGATTGTTTTTTACGAGATGTACGATTAGTACCGTTCATTACGCGTCTCTTTTCTTCCAAATTTTAATCATACCTGTCACAATAAGAACGAAGAATACAGTGCCGAATTTAACGAGTAATTCTTCACCTTGAATATATGGCATAAGAAGTGGATCTTCCACAATCATTTCGCCTGCAACCCAGCCAAGGAGTGCACCACCAGCCCAAAGAATAGCAGGGAATTTATTAATAATTCGAGCAAATAATGTAGAGCAAAATACGATAATTGGAACAGTAATTAACATACCTGCAATAACAAGCTCTAAATGACCTCTAGCGGCCCCTACTACACCGATGACATTATCAATACTCATCATAGCGTCAGCTACAATAATCGTCCAAATGGCACCCATTAATGAATTCTTAGCTTCGATATGTGCATCTTCATCGCCACCTTTTAATAATTGAATGGCAATCCATACAAGTACAAGGCCACCACCTAAGTGAATAAGAGGAATTAAAGTAAGCGCTTCTACTAAAAGAGTAGCAAATAGGAGACGCATTACAATGGCACCTACTGTACCCCAGATAACAGCTTTCTTTTGTAGTTCTGGAGCTAGCTTACCTGCTGCCATACCAATTACTACAGCATTATCGCCAGCTAATAAAATATCAATCAAAATTATTTTACCAATGGTTACCCACGTGGCAACTTCTAAAAATTCCATTCCGTACGTACCTCAATTCAGTCTACTAATTCAATAACTATCCCTTAACTATACCATAATTTTTCTATTTTCTCACCTAAAAAGAGAGGTATGGGTTTACATAAAAAAATCTCTCCTCCTATGATTAGGAGAAGAGATGTATTCTATTATTTCTTGAGTTTTTTAGCTACCAAAGATGCCCCTACAACGAGGATTACTGCAGCAATTTTGATGAATAGTGCATATGGTTCAACACTATGAGCAATCAATGTATCCTCTACTGCCATACCAGCACCTACCCAGCCAAGGATACCGCCGCCAACGTATAGGATAATTGGGAAGCGTTCGATGACTTTCACAAATAAAGTACTGCCATAAATGATGATTGGTACAGTTATGAGCATACCAATAGCTACCATTGTCATATGACCACCTGCAGCACCAACTACACCGATAACATTATCGATACCCATGATACCGTCAGCAATAACAATAGTTGTAATGGCTGCGCGTAAATTATCCTTAGCTTCGATATTATGCTCGCTTTCATCATCAGCAACGAGCTTGTATCCAATCCATAAGAGGAGGATACCACCTATTAAACGAAGTGCAGGAATATTGTTCAATGCCTCTACAAATAGGAATGCCATAACAAGGCGTAAAATAATGGCACCGGCTGTGCCCCAGAAGATGGCTTTCTTCTGTAAATGTGCTGGCAAGTTACGAGCTGCCATACCAATTACAATGGCATTGTCGCCAGCAAGTAAGATGTCGATAACGATGATCTGAAGCATCGCTAATAAACCTTGTACAGATAAGATGTCCAATGTATCCTCCTTAGAATATAACTGTAGTATATATATTATAATCGATATAGTTCAGTAGTGTAAAATTCAATTTGTAAAATATATATTCATTTTTAGCATACTCCATTCATATTAATATGAGAAGCATAACACTACAAATGGAAGTTCTAGGATATAAAAAATCATTAATTATAGATTCATAATAGACTAATCAATACTATATATTTAATTCCCAATTCTCAAGGAATTTATCTATTAAATTAGGCTACTTTATGATATCGTATAATATATCATTAATAAGGGAGGTAAGTATGTATCAAACATATTCTATATTACAAAAGTTATGGTTGTTCATTAAGCTATTTACTCCTATGTGTATAACGCAATTTTCCCTTATAGGTGGTACATTTATAGCCATCTTTTTAACGGGACAATATAGTACAATAGATTTAGCTGGGGTTGCTACGGGGTATAATTTATGGCTCCTCTTCTATATCTTTGCACAAGGAACATTGTTAGGTATCACACCAATTATTTCTCAGCTATTGGGAGCTAAGAAAACTGATAATATTTCAACAATCTTTTATCAAGGTCTTTATATCGGTACAGGCCTAGCATGTATCATTTTAATAACTGGTCTCTTAGGCCTACGTCCTCTTCTGACAGCATTAAATCTGGAACCTGCTGCAGCTGAGGTATGTATTAGTTACCTGAAAGCATATGCCATAGGTCTATTCCCACTACTTTGGGTTAATACATTGCGCAATACAGTCGACAGTCATGGATTAACACATTATTCTATGGCCATCGTATTTACTAGCTTTATTGTGAACGTATTTTTGAACTACTCACTCATCTTTGGGCATTTCGGATTTCCAGAAATTGGTGGTGTCGGTGCTGGCTATGGTATAGCCGGTGCTTGTTGGACTAACTTTATTCTCTTTAGCTTAGTATTACTATTACATCCAAAGCTAAAGGGATATCGTATCTTTAAAGACTTCAGTAAACCAAGTTTTCACTACATTCGCGAACAGCTACATATAGGTATTCCTATTGGCTTTTCCATCTTCTTAGAAGCTAGTATTTTTAGTATTGCTGGCCTCTTGATGGTTCACTTTGGATCCGCCGTCGTAGCTGCTCATCAATCTGTTATTTCCTTTACAAATGTATTCTACTGTTTACCTCTTAGTATCGCTATGGCCTCTACCATTGCAGTTGCTTATGAACTTGGGGCAGGTCGTAAACAAGAGGCTATCCAGTACTCTTATATTTCTCGCATCTTAGCCATTGTATTGGCTATCATGATTTGTACATTTACGTTTACTAATATGGACGCTATTGCAGATCTCTTTACAAATGATGATGAAGTATACAAGCTTATCTACAGCTTCCTTGGATACGGTGTATTCTTCTCTGCTATCGATGCCATTGGAACCCCTTTACAAGGTATATTGAGAGCCTATAAAGATGTAAAAGTAGTTCTTTATATCTCCCTCATATCCTATTGGGGCGTATGCTTCCCAACCGCCTATATTCTCGCTAATAATCCTAATTACGGACCATTTGGCGTATGGATTGGATTACTCGCTAGCGTACTAGTAGCAGGTATATTGTTCACTTGGCGTACTTGGTACATTCAGCGTCAATAAAAATAAATAACATACTTATACAGTAAAAGAGCATCTTACATAAGATGCTCTTTTTTATTTCAACATATCTTGTTTTTCTACCTTAGACATGCGGAAGAAATTATATAATGCTTCTGCCGTTTTATAGTTCATAGATTCCACCTTTGAAAGCTCATCAATAGATGCCTCTTTCATGGCTTCTAAACTATTGAAATGAGCCCATAATGCCTTTCGGCGCTTAGGGCCAATACCTTCAATATGATCTAGAATAGATTCTAAATTACGTTTTCCACGCAAGCTTACGATGGTACGTAATGGCAAAGCGATGGGCTTCATCACGTATTTGTTGAAGCAATTGAAGCTCTGGTGTGTGATGGCTTAAGATGATACTTTCAGATTGTCCTTCTACAAAGACCTCTTCAATACGCTTAGCTAAAGAGATAACAGGCACATCTGTAACACCTACACCGCGAATCAACGGCAATGCTGCATTAAGCTGACCTTTACCACCATCGATAATAATGAGGTCTGGCATAGGCCAATCTGTTTCATTACCATAGCGTCGTTCCATAATTTCAGCCATAGACTTAAAGTCATCAGGCTTGCCTTGCGTCGTTTTTAATTTAAAACGACGATACTCCTTCTTCGCAGGCTTACCGCCTTCAAAGACAACCATAGATGCTACCGTTTCAGCACCTTGGGTATGAGAGATATCAAAGCATTCCATACGCTCTGGTAAGCGTGGTAAGTCCAATACTTCCGCTAATTTCTTAACGGCCCACCGGTCTTATCGATTTGGTGTTGCCACTGACGACGACGCTCTTCTAGGAAGGTTTCTGCATTCTCATGGGCCATCTTGATCATGTCCATCTTATAACCACGCTGTGGCACAGATACGTCTACATTCTGGCCTTTAAGCTGTGTAAACCATTCCTTTAACAAGTCTCTATCGGTGCTATCCATAGGTAATAATAATTCCTTTGGAATGAAGTTTGTATCTCCATAGTATTGCTTGATAAAGTCCGTCATGATAGTTTCTTGACTATCTCCATCATGTTGTACAAAGTAGTTCTCACGGCCTAATAGTCGGCCACCACGAATGAATAATAACTGTACACAAGCCATCGAGGTATCCACTGCAATACCTAACACGTCTAAGTCGCCACGCTGTGTAACCATGCGCTGTTTTTCTTGGATTTTTTCTATACTAGTTAGCTGATCTCGATAACGTGCTGCATCTTCAAAGCGTAAGTCTTCTGCAGCAAGCTCCATCTTCTCTTTAATTTCCTTCAGCAAAGGGATAGGCTTACCTTCAAAGAGTTCTATGATTTCATCGATATACTTTCCATAATCCGATACGGAAATCTTGTTAAAGCACGGTGCTTCACAGTAGTGCATATGATATTGCAAACATGGTCGCTCCACCTTCATAGACTTACATGTCCTAAGTGGATAGTACTGGCGTATTAATTTCAATACTACATGTACAGATGTTACATCTGTGAAAGGGCCAAAGTACTTGGCTCCATCCCGTTCTAGTCGGCGCGTCATATATACACGTGGGTAATCCTCTTGTACTGAGATTTTTACGTACGGATACGTTTTATCATCACGAAGCCTAATATTGTATTTAGGCTCGTGCTCCTTAATAAGCGTATTCTCTAAGATAAGCGCTTCCATCTCTGTCTTTGTTTGGATAATCTCCACATCGACGGCACGCTTCATCATAGCCGCAACCTTCGGCGCTCGGTTCGCATCATTACGTACATAGGAACGTACGCGGTTGCGCAAATTAATGGCTTTACCTACATAGATGATACGGTTATATTGATCGCGCCATAAATACACGCCTGGTGTGGTCGGCAAATGACTGACCTTCTCTAGTAATTCTTCAGATGGCATATGTCCTCCTTTCCTCGTAGATTTTTAAGCTTTGTACTCACAACTATTTCTTCTTTTGAGCTGCTTTCATAAATTTCTTAGTCTGTTCTAATACAGGACCTAAGAATTTGCCTGTATAGCTTTCTTTCACCTTCACGATTTCCTCAGGTGTTCCTGTAGCTACGATAGTACCACCACGATTACCACCTTCAGGACCAAGGTCTATAATGTGGTCTGCCATCTTAATGACATCTAAATTATGCTCGATAACAACAACTGTGTCCCCACCATCGACAAGCTTTTGTAGTACATCTAAGAGCTTACGAATATCTTCGGCGTGAAGACCTGTAGTCGGTTCATCTAGGATGTACAATGTTTTACCTGTGCTGCGACGAGCTAATTCAGTAGCTAATTTAACGCGTTGTGCTTCACCACCAGATAAGGTTGTTGCGGCTTGACCTAAACGAATATAGCCTAAACCTACCTCTTGCAAGGTAACCATTTTACGATTGATCTTCGGAATAGCGCTGAAGAACTCAACCGCATCATCTACCGTCATATCTAGTACATCTGCAATAGATTTGCCTTTGTATTTAACCTCTAAGGTTTCACGGTTATAACGGGCTCCCTTACAAACCTCACAAGGTACGTACACATCTGGCAAGAAGTGCATTTCAATTTTGATGATACCATCACCACGACAAGCTTCACAGCGGCCACCTTTTACGTTAAAGCTAAAGCGCCCTTGTTTGTAACCGCGCATCTTAGCCTCTGGTGTTTGGCTATAAAGCTCGCGTATAGCATCGAATACACCTGTATAGGTAGCTGGATTAGAGCGCGGTGTACGACCGATAGGACTTTGGTCTATATTGATGATTTTATCGATATGTTCAAGACCACGGATTTCTTTATGAGCCCCTACTTTGTGGTTAGAGCGATATAATTGATTAGCTAAACCTTTGTAGAGAATTTCATTAATCAAGGTAGACTTACCAGAACCGCTGACACCAGTAACAACATTGAATAAGCCAATAGGGAATTTTACATTTACATTTTGTAAATTATTTTCCTTAGCACCGCGAATTTCAATGCAGTTCTTACCTGGTTTACGGCGTTCTTCCGGAAGAGCGATAAATTTACGACCACTCAAATATTGACCAGTAATAGAGTCTTTTACCTTCATAACTTCGTCAACAGAACCAGCGGCAATAATTTGACCGCCATGCTCACCTGCACCGGGCCCAATGTCCACGAGATAGTCAGCCGCACGCATCGTATCTTCGTCATGTTCTACAACGAGCAAGGTATTACCTAAATCACGCAAGCCTTTTAAGGTATCGATGAGTCGATCATTATCTCGTTGATGTAGCCCTATGGACGGTTCGTCTAGGATGTACAATACACCTACCAAACCAGAGCCGATTTGCGTAGCTAGACGAATACGTTGCGCTTCACCACCAGACAAAGTACCTGCACTACGGTTCATAGTAAGGTAATCAAGGCCTACATTATTGAGGAATCCAAGACGAGCATTGATTTCCTTCAAAATTTGAGCCCCAATCACTTGTTCCCGCTCTGTTAACTGTAACTTACCAAAGAAATCGAGTGCTTCTTTAATGGTCAATTGGGTCACTTCATTGATGTTCTTATCCCCTACGGTTATAGCTAATACTTCAGGTTTAAGACGAGCTCCATGGCATGTAGTACAAGGCTTAATGGACATAAATTTTTCAAACTCTTCACGCATAGAATCTGTAGAGGCTTCACTATGACGGCGTTTTACCATCGGTAAAATACCTTCGTACTCAGTAAAGAATTCCTTCACTTCACCGCGCATATTTTCGTACGTGAAAGCAACCTTATCTGTAGTGCCATACATTACTTTTTTCTGTAATGCTTTTGGCAATTCATCATAGGTAGAATCTAAAGAGTATCCATTAGCTTTTAATAGACCTTCTACTTGGCGCATAAACCATGCATTAGGGTTAGAGCTCAACGCTTGTACACAACCATCGGCAAAGGTAATAGATCCATCTGGAATAACGCGTTCTTCGTCTACTTCCATGGTAGAGCCAATTCCCAAACAAGCTGGGCAGGCACCAAATGGACTGTTAAAGGAGAACATACGTGGCTCAATTTTCGGTAAGGAAATATGGCAATCTGGACATGCAAAGTGTTGGCTATACATGTGTTCAGGTCCATCTACCTCTTGGATAACTACAATGCCTTCTGCCCATTTTGATGCGGTCTCCATAGAGTCTGCTAAGCGAGATTCAATACCTTCTTTTACAACGAGACGGTCTACTACGATATCGATAGAGTGTTTTTTATTTTTTTCTAATACAATATCTTCATCTAATGTACGTACAGCGCCATCTACACGGGCACGAACAAAGCCTTCTTTTCGAAGTTGTTCAAAGACAGATTTATGCTCCCCTTTTTTCCCTTGAATCATAGGGGCTAATACTAAAATCTTAGTACCTTCTGGGAAGTTCATTACATCATCTGTCATTTGTTGTATTGTTTGCTGTGTAATAGGCTTACCACATTCAGGACAATGAGCATGACCTACGCGAGCAAATAATAGACGCAAGTAATCGTAAATCTCCGTTACAGTACCAACTGTAGAACGAGGGTTACGGCTTGTAGTCTTTTGGTCGATAGAAATAGCTGGAGATAAACCTTCAATATAGTCTACATCGGGTTTATCCATTTGTCCCAAGAATTGACGTGCATAAGCAGATAAAGACTCTACATAGCGTCGTTGCCCTTCTGCGTAAATTGTATCAAATGCTAAAGACGATTTACCAGAACCACTGAGGCCTGTCAACACGATAAACTGGTCCCGTGGTAAGGATATATCTATATTTTTAAGGTTATGCTGACGCGCACCTTTTACAATCAATTGATCTTTCATTATGTTCCCTATTTAAAGAGATGATACCAATCGGCATCATCTCTCTGTTTACTAACATGAAATAATATATGTATATTATCGCACATATAGTCTATATAATCTATGTGTTTTATTACAATCTATTTACTCTTTGAGCTAGTCCGCTTTCTACCTTTAGTTGATGCAGGTTTTTTTAACTTGCTTTCACCTGCACTATGCATATCGGACCATTGTTGACGTAGTTCCCCTAATTGATCACGAAGTTTTGCAGCCTTTTCAAATTCAAGCTGCTTTGCAGCGGCCTTCATTTGACGATCAAGCTCTTCAATTTTATTGAATAACTCTTCCGGCGTTATATCTGCCACCTTAGGACTAGATATATCTTGTGCATATGGTTCGTGTCCATGGTCCATACCCGTTGTAGAGGATTTCTTTTTCCCCTTCTTCGGTGAAAAGTCCTTTCCATCGGTGACCATATCTTCTTCAATTTTCGTCAACTCAATAAGCTCTTTTACATCTTTAGAGACAGACTTAGGCGTAATATTATGTTCAATATTATAAGCCTCTTGCACGGCACGACGACGATCTGTTTCATCGATGGCGCGCTGCATAGAACCTGTTATACGATCAGCGTACATGATAACGTGACCATTCACATTACGAGCAGCACGACCAATAGTTTGAATCATGGCTGTATCGGAGCGTAAGAAACCTTCTTTATCCGCATCTAAGATAGCCACTAAAGAAACCTCTGGCATATCGAGACCTTCACGAAGCAAGTTGATACCAACTAGTACATCAAATACACCAGCTCGTAAGTCACGAATAATTTCAGCACGCTCGATGGTAACGATATCCGAATGGAGGTATCGAACGCGGACGCCCATTTCCTTCAAGAACTCTGTTAAATCCTCTGCCATTTTCTTTGTTAAGGTCGTAACGAGAACACGCTCATTCTTGGCAGCACGCTTATGAATTTCACCGAGCAAGTCGTCCATTTGTCCCTTAATAGGACGAATCTCAATGGATGGATCAAGTAGACCGGTAGGACGAATAATTTGCTCTGCCACATTCGTTTGTACTTCCATTTCGTATGGACCAGGCGTTGCCGATACATAGACGATTTGATTGATACGCTCCACGAATTCATCGAATTGAAGCGGTCTATTATCAAGCGCAGACGGCAGACGGAAGCCATATTCGATCAGTGATTCTTTACGCGCACGGTCACCATTGTACATGGCACGCACTTGAGGTATCGTTACATGAGACTCGTCCACCATAATGAGGAAATCATCTGGGAAATAGTCTATCAATGTGTATGGTGCCTCCCCAGCCTTACGTTCGGACATGTGGCGAGAATAATTTTCGATGCCGGAGCAATAGCCCATTTCTTGCATCATTTCTATATCGTAACGGGTACGTTGTTCAAGACGTTGTGCCTCAAGTAAACGATCAGCAGCTTTTAACTTAGCTAACTGTTCATCTAATTCGGCTTCAATACGCTCTACAGCAATACGCATCTTATCTTTCGTAGTTACATAGTGAGATGCTGGATAGACTGCAACGTGCTTGCGTTCAGCAATCACTTCACCAGTCAAAGCATCTACCTCTACAAGGCGATCGATTTCGTCGCCGAAGAGTTCCACTCGAATGGCTCTTTCACTATACGCAGCAGGGAAAATCTCGATAGTATCCCCTTGTACACGGAAGGTACCGCGGATAAAGTTCATATCATTTCTCGTATATTGAATATCTACGAGTTTAGATAGAATTTCATCGCGAGATTTCGTCTGACCTAAGCGCAAGGACAACACGAGTTCAGAGTAGTCCTCAGGGTCACCTAAGCCGTAAATACAGCTAACAGAGGCAACGATGATCACATCGCGACGCTCAAAGAGACTCATCGTAGCGCTATGTCGCAGTTTATCGATTTCATCATTAATAGACGCATCCTTCTCGATGTACGTATCGCTAGAAGGAATATATGCTTCTGGTTGATAGAAATCGTAGTAAGATACAAAGTATTCTACCGCATTATTAGGGAAGAAACTTTTAAACTCACTACATAGCTGCGCAGCTAAGGTTTTATTATGGGCAATAATCAGAGTTGGCTTTTGAACGGCCTCAATAACCTTAGCCATTGTAAAGGTTTTACCTGTACCAGTGGCACCGAGCAAAACTTGGGCCCATTCACCGCGTTCAATGCCTTCTGTTAAAGACTGAATCGCAGTTGGTTGGTCCCCTGTAGGCGTAAAGGGCGCCTCCACTTTAAATGGTTGGCCCCCTTCGTAATTATATGTATTATGTTTCATTACTGTTCATCCTGATGTTTACGGATAGCTTTGAGCTCTTCCTCTGAAAGACGGCGACCTGCATTTTCTGCTTGGTTCAACGTATCCTCACCTTCTAATACTTCGATGAGCATAGCAATGGAGAAGCGATCTAATGTAGGCGTAGTCTTTTGGATTTCATCAGCCATCATCCAATCTGATTCAGTATAGTTATTAATACGTTCTGTAATCTCTTCCCAGTTTGAAAGTAGCAATCTTGTAATAGGGCGATATAATTCAATGCCGAAATACTCGATTAAGCCAACAATCTTTTCCATATTTTCTAGGCTAACATTACATTCATTTTTTTTATTTTCAGATTCTACATATTCAAGTAAGAATTCCCGGTTATATTTATTTGTCACCTTGAATCATTCCTTTATTAAATAGTGCATTAGCAAATTCTTTCGCATTAAATGGACGCAAGTCATCCATGCCTTCGCCAACGCCGATCCAGCGAACAGGTACGCCTAATTCCTCTTTAATAGAGATAACTACGCCACCTTTTGCTGTGCCATCAAGCTTAGTCACAACAATACCATTTACTGGTACTGCTTGACCAAATAATTTAGCTTGGCTTACTGCATTTTGACCTGTAGTACCGTCTAACACGAGCAATGTTTGATGTGGTGCCCCTTCTACGTGGTTATTCGCTACGCGGCCCATCTTTTTAAGTTCTTCCATAAGATTAACTTTAGTGTGTAAACGACCTGCAGTATCTACAATAACGAGGTCTGCATTACGAGCTTTAGCTGCTTCCATTGCATCGTATACAACAGCTGCAGGGTCAGCCCCTTCTTTATGTTTAACGATAGGTACACCTACGCGATCTGCCCAGATAGACAATTGATCAGCCGCAGCGGCACGGAATGTATCACCTGCAGCAATAATTACCTTTTTGCCTTCTTTAGTGTAATAGTTAGCTAACTTAGCAATAGTCGTAGTTTTACCGACACCATTTACCCCAACTACAAGGATAACCTCTGGATGATGAAGTATAATTTCATCTTCTTGGTCAACCAACATTTCTGTAATGCGGTCTTCCATAAACGGCATTACATCACCAGTATTGTTAATAACACCTTCCGTTACACCACGACGAATTTCTTTCATCAAATATTCTGTCGTTTTAGGACCTAAGTCACTAGTGAGCATAACTGCTTCTAAATCATCTAAGAAATCATCATCAATTTGAGCATAACCGATAACGATACTTTCAACGTTTTTTACAAAGGACTTACGAGTTTTCTCCAAGCCGTCTTTAATTCTATCAAAGAATCCAAATGCCATTATGCTAGATCCTCCTTCACATCTTCAAATGCTACTGTTAATAATCGCGATACGCCTCGTTCAACCATGGTCACCCCTTGTAATACTTCGGCAGCTTCCATCGTCTTTTTACGGTGCGATACTACGATAAATTGTGTTTCTTTATTTACCCGATTTAAGTAAGAACTAAATCGTTCTACATTGGCTTCATCAAGAGCTGCGTCAACTTCGTCAAGCACGCAGAACGGCGCTGGACGATAATCTAGGAACGAGAACAATAAAGCAATAACCGTAAGGGCACGCTCACCACCGGATAACAAGGTCAATTGTTGACGTTTCTTCCCTGGCGGCTGAATATAGAAATCGATACCACCAGTTAAGATATTATCTGGATCAGTCAATACAATTTGCGCCGTACCACCGCCAAATAGTTGGCTAAATACCTCTTGGAATCTACGACCTACTACATCTAATACATCGTATAGCTGTGTACTCATAGCCTTATCCATTTCAGCAATAACCGCTTGCAATTGCTCTTTCGCTGTATCTAAATCTGCTAACTGTGTGGTTAAGAAATCATAACGCTCTTTAGTTTCTTCATATTCTTCAACAGCGTTCGGATTGACTGGGCCTAGTTCTGCAATTTCTGCCATCAAGCGGGCCTGCTCATCCTTCCAATCGTTTACAGAACCTTCAATGCGAAGAGCCTGCGCATCTTCTAAGGTAAAACCTAACTCTTGTAGTTCTTCTACAAAGCGCTCACAATCCATGCGATGACGTGTAATCTTACCTTCCATATCGACGAGTCGACCTTGCACCACTTTATATCGTTGGTTCAAACGGTCTTGTTCGCTGAGGATGGCTTCTAATTCCTCACGACCTGTAGAGGTCTTATCATAGGCTTCGTCACGAAGAGTACGCAATCGTTCAACCTCCGCTGTAGCAGAAGCCAATTCTCGGTCAGCCAATTCTTTAGCCTTTGGTAGCTCCACTTCACAGCGCTCTGTAGTGCTAATTAGTAGATTACGTAACGGTGTTAAGCGCTCTACAATGTTAGCAATGGATTGATTACGTTGTTCTCGCTGAGCTTCGCGTTCCTTAATGGTTTGTCGCAACGTATCACAGGTGAGGCGTGCCTCTGTGAAAGCTTCATAAGCCTCTTGCTGTACCTTTTGTAATACAGTTAACCGCTCCATTAAGGCCCCTTGATTGCCATCAACACCGTGGTCTTCTTGCAAAGAAGCCAATGCTATTTCTTGGTCTTTCAAGTTAGCCGTTGTACTAGCTAAATCAATATCGATTTGTAATAAACGTTGCTCTTCTTCACGGAGAACACGCTTCTTACGATCCATTTGATTTTGAATATTTTGTACCTTTGTTTCGCTAGCCACATACAGTAAGTTCGTATGTTGGTAGCTTTCATCAAGGGTAGCTCGTTCTTTTTCAGCCTCTTCAACCCGTTTTTCTAGATTTTCTAAGCTAACTGTTAAGGAACGAATTTGTTCTTCAATTTGTACAAGCTCTTGTTCAAGACTAGTAGCCTCTTCCTTACGGCTTAATACGGAGGCACGCTTGCGCTTTGTAGTACCACCCGTTAAAGAACCACCTGGTTGGAATTGTTCCCCTGTAAGGGTAACGATGCGCAATTGTTGATTATATTTTTTTTGCAGACCAATAGCATCATCCATGGAGGATACTACCAAGGTGCGCCCCAATAAGTATTGGAAAATATGAGCGTATGTATTATCAAAGGAAATACAATCAACAGCAGTGCCGATTACACAGCTTTCATGTAAAGCCGGTGTCTCATAGGGTTTTCCTTTTACAGAATCCATCGGCAAGAAGGTTACGCGGCCACCTTGGATAGATTTCAAATAATTGACACCCTCCGCAGCAGCGCGAGCAGTAGTGGTCACAACGTGGTTAACACTACCACCTAATGCCGTTTCGATAGCCGTAGTATATTTATCTTCTACCGTAAAGAGATCACCAATAGCACCCGTAATCTGTTCGCGCCAAGATCCTTTACCATTTAGGATATTCTTAGTACCTTCTAAATAGCCTTCATGTTGTTCTTCCCATTGGGCTAATAGTTCGATACGACCTTTAACACGTTGCTCTTGGGTACGCAATTTTTGTAATTCTTTGCGTTCTTCACGAGCTTGTAAGGCTGCTTCTTTACCACCATCAACGAGGGCTTGTCGTTGTGCAGAAATAGCATTAAACTGTTGGCCTAATGTGTCAAATTTACCGCGAGCTGCTTGTAATTCACTATCTACTTGACCTATTTCAGCCTTTAAAACCTCACATTGTTTTGTAGACTCTTCCTTACGAGCTTCTAAGCTACGAATACTAGCCTTTGCTGTTTCAATAGCGCTCACAAGTTCTAATTGATGTTGCTCAAAGGCTTCTCGATTAGACTGCAAGGACTGGAACTTAGCTTGCTCGGCGCTAACATCTTCAACAGCTTTTTTATAATTCGCCTCTAATTTTTCTAGTTTAGATTCTTTCTCTACTAGTTGAGCACGTTCATCTTGAATCAACTGATTTAAAATGCGCAATTGTTGTTCTTCGCCCTTTTGCGTAGCTTCTAATTCGCTAATACGCATAGATGTTTCATCTAATTCACGACGAGCTGTCTTCAACTGCTCGTCTAACAGACGTAAATGACCTGCTAAACGTTCTTCATCACGTTGCTTTTCCGTATACTGAGCTTCCCACAACTTGAGTTGTTCTTGCTCTTTTGTTGATGCGGATTGCAAGGTATGACGGCGAGCTTCCAATTTAGACAATTCAGTTTGAAGCTCAATCTCTTCATCCTTAAATGCAATATTATCATTTTCGAAACGCGTTAATAAACGATCAGAGGTCTTATAATTGTGAAAGCCTAATGCCCCATCATAGTCGCGCTTTGTACGACTTAAGGTCATATATTTTTTAGTCTTTTCCGCCTTTTCAGACAAAGGTCCTAGTTGCTCTTCGATAGTTGCCATTACGTCTCGTACACGTTCCATATTTCGATCTGTACTAGCAATACGACGCAATGCATCCTCTTTATTGATCTTGAACCGTGAAATACCAGCTACATCTTCAAAGATAAGGCGTCGTTCTTCAGGCTTAGAGTTTAAAATAGCATCAATGCGGTTCTGCCCGATGATAGCCATAGAGTCTTTCCCAAGACCTGTATCAGCTAATAAAAGGTGAATATCCTTTAAACGACAAGATCGCTTATTGATAAGGAATTCACTTTCACCAGTACGATATATACGACGTGTAATAGCTACCTCTGCCATATCTAAATCTAATTGTTGGTCACTATTATCAAATACGAGAGTAACCTCAGCAGCACTCATAGGCTTGCGCTTTTCCGTACCAGAGAAGATAATATCCTCTGCTTTTTGACCACGTAAGTTACGGACATTGGATTCCCCTAAAACCCATTTCATAGCATCCGTAATATTACTTTTACCACTTCCGTTAGGTCCAATAACGGCAGTCATTCCTGGTGAGAATTTTACAACCGTTTTATCTGCAAACGATTTAAAGCCCTTTAATTCTAACCGAAGTAATTGCATGACTGCCTCCTTTCTACTAACAACCCCGAATAATCATATCTTTTATTATAACATATATTGTAGGCCATCAATACAGCAACGAACAGTATTTCTCGTATTATCTTCACACCAATCTATGCTAAATTGAGGGTATGTTTCTTGGAAATATAAAATATTGCGATTTTTGAGACCTCGCACCTTTGATGTACTACTTCTAGGATAAGAAATTACAATCCTATGTTTCATCAAAATATTACCACTATCAGAATAAAATCTACATTTTACCTTATGGATATGGTAACAATCAAAATGAGAAAAATTGTAATCATTTTGCTTTCCTAATACATTTTCTGAAGAAAGATGTTCATCAATACATCTTTCAATACGTTGTTTATATTGTTCATTTACAACGAGCTCACCCATAGCAGGTTCATAGGGACCTGCTATCAAACTATTGCCTGAATCGAGCTCTTCCGTGCTTTGTAATCCTGTACGTATAACTTCAATATTATGCTGTTCAAACCATTCCTTTAAGAATGCACAATATTTAATAGCTTGCTCAGTACTTAATGGCTCATATTCACCAGATCTATATTGATCTGCTAGTTCCGTATTTTCTATAACAAGAACAGGATAGATTCGTACAAAATCTGGTTCTAGTTTAACTACAGCAATAGCGGTTTCTAGAATGGTTTCCCAAGTTTCACCTTTTAATCCTGGTAAAAGCTGAACACCTACAGTCATTCCACGCTGTTTTAATCGCACAACAGCCTCTACTACCTCTTGAGCGGTGTGACCGCGCTTAGCATCGACTAAAATACCATCATTCATAGACTGTACGCCAAGCTCTACTGTTTTTACGCCATAGGATTGTAACAATGAGATAGCCTCATCCCCAACAGCATCAGGCCGTGTAGAACAACGTATGCCATCGATTATGTCCTGTTGTAACATCTCATAAGTTGGCGCTAATAAGGTATGTTGCAAATCGCGATGAATGGCTGTAAAAGAGCCTCCATAAAAGGCGACCTCCCAAAACTTATCATTTCGTTTTTTACCCACATAATCTGTAATCGTTTTTTTTATATAATCCGGTGTTAGGTGACTAATACCAGATTGGCCTGTAATACGAGACTGGTTACAAAATGTACATACATAAGGACACCCTACATGAGGTATAAAAAAAGGTATCATACCAAATGGTTTCATAGTCACTCTCCTTTCTTATATAAAATAAACTCAGTCAAAACCTTTTATATTAATATATTAATATATTATTATTTATGTACTTATTCCTTATGATATGTAATTAATATATTAAGATATAAGGCTTTCCATACAACGATTATAAGATAAATACATTTACTATTCTATATACTATTATACAGAAAAAAGCGCCATTAGGCGCTTTTCTATTTGGCCATTAACTTTTCTAACGTTAATTGAGCCGCATGTTGTTCTGCAATTTTTTTACTTTTACCAGATCCTGCCTCGTAAGTAACACCATTGATTTCGACCACCATATGGAAGGTCTTAGCATGGTCGGGACCACTTTCACTGAGCAAACGATAGACGATATGTTTATCACCATCCCGTTGCACATATTCTTGTAACAAGGTTTTATAATCCTTGCCCCGTTTACCTTCTAAAGCTTGCTTGATATAAATAATGAGATGTTTTAAAACGAAGTTCATCGCCGTTTGGTAATCTGTAGAAATATAGATAGCACCAATGAGAGACTCAAAGGTATCCGCTAAAATAGAATTACGATTATTACCACCGGAAGCACGTTCACCATGACCGAGCAATAAATATTGCCCCAATTGTAAAGAACGACTTACAGATGCTAAAGAATCTTCACACACTGTAGCGGCCTTAATTTTTGTCAAATCACCTTCGGCCATGTCTGGATATGTCTTAAATAGGTATTCCCCAATAATAAGATCCAAAACAGCATCGCCTAAAAACTCTAATCGCTGATTGTGATTAATATGTTTTGATTTATGTTCATTCGCATAAGATGTATGTGTAAAAGCACAATCTAAAATGGATATATCTGACACAGGTATGTCTAAACGAGCAACAAGCCCATGAAGAGATTCTTCACGAGCTTGTGTCATCTTACTCTTATGCGCTTCAACAGCTACCATTAGCCTTCATAACGGCGTACGCAAAGTGTACCGTTATGACCACCAAAACCGAAAGAGTTGGAAAGAGCACATTTAACTTGAAGGTCACGTGCACCTTCGCGAACATAGTCAAGATCCAAACCTTCATCAGGGTTGTCACAGTTGATTGTAGGATGAACTTTGCCAGTTTCGATAGCCATCGCCATAACGATAGTTTCGATAGCACCAGCAGCACCTAACAAGTGACCTGTCATGGATTTTGTAGAGTTAACAGCGATGTCTTTAGCATGATCGCCGAATAATTCTTTAATAGCCAATGTTTCATTTTTGTCATTAAGGCCAGTAGATGTACCATGAGCATTGATGTAGTTAACGTCTTTAGGATCGATACCTGCATCTTTAATTGCTAATTCCATACATTTACGAGCTTGTACACCACCTGGAGCTGGTGCAGTAATGTGGTAAGCATCACCATTAGTACCATAACCTACAACTTCAGCGTAGATATGAGCACCACGAGCTTTTGCATGTTCTAATTCTTCAAGAACAACGATACCAGAACCTTCACCCATTACGAAACCATCGCGATCGCGGTCAAATGGACGAGATGCTTTTGTTGGTTCGTCATTGCGTGTAGACATAGCTTTCATAGCTGCGAAACCAGCTACAGCTGCAGGAGATACAGCTGCTTCAGTACCACCGGCAAACATGATATCAGCATCACCACGTTGGATGATACGGAAAGCATCGCCAATAGCATTTGTACCAGAAGTACAAGCTGTTACGTCTGTAATAACAGGACCTTTAAGGCCAAGACGGATGGATACACGTGCAGATGTCATATTGGCAATCATCATAGGAACTGCAAATGGACTTACACGACCAGGACCTTTTTCGAATAATGTTTCATATACTTCATGGATAGAGTCGATACCGCCAATACCAGTACCAACTACAGTACCACAACGATCTAAATCTTGTTTATCTAAATCAAGATCAGCATCTTCACAAGCAAGAACAGCAGCACCGATAGCCAATTCTACAGAACGGTCCATACGACGAGCTTCTTTCTTGTCTACGCCATAGTTTGTAACATCAAAATCTTTTACTTCACCAGCAATACGCGTTGCATATTCAGATGCATCAAAGCGTGTAATTGGCCCAATACCAGATTGACCTGCCAATAACGCATTGTAAAAGTTCTCTTTACCGATACCTACAGGAGTCACTGCCCCTAAGCCAGTAATTACTACACGTTTTTCCAATTATTCCACCTCTTATAGCTATACAGCCCTTTTAAATTAATCAATCTCTGCTACTTGCTGTTTTAGTTGAGCAAAAATATCTTTAACTGGCATAATCTTGTCGACTTTTCTCATATTATTGCCAGAGAACACCAAACCTGTTTCTACATCACCTTGTTGTGCACGAGAAAGAGCACGGATGATACAGAATTTATGGGAACAATGTTTCAAACAGTTATCACACACCGTTGGAGGTGCTACAGTACCGTCTAATACAGATTCAGCAAATTTATTTTTAATTGCTTGTCCAGGCAAACCTACAGGACTTTGAATCAATACAATATCCTCAGGATTAGTAGCCCGTACATACATTTTTTTCAATTCGTCAGATGCATTACATTCATCAGAAGCAGCAAAACGGCTACCCATTTGAACGCCACTAGCACCTAATTTCAACATTTCTACGATGTCACGACCATCAAGAACACCACCAGCACCAATAACTGGAATGTTTTTAACAGCAGCTACCACCTCTGGAACGATTTCTCGAGCGGAACGATCCGTCCCCAAGTGGCCACCAGCTTCGCAACCTTCTACGATTACTGCTGCTGCACCTAAACCTTCAGAAATGCGAGCTAATTTTGCGGACGAAACAATTGGTACGATTGGCGTACCAGACTCTTTGCCCATTGCGAACATATCTCTTGAAAAACCAGCACCTGCTACTACAAGATCAATGCCCTCTTCGATGGCAGTTTTAACTAAGCCAGCAAATTGTGTTGCGGCTACCATCGCATTTATACCAATAATACCCGTAGGTGATAATTTTCTAGCTAATTGTATTTCGTATCGTAATTCATCAAACGGCAAACCGGATGCTGCAATAAGGCCGATACCACCTTCATTTGCAACGGCTGCCGCCAAGCGAGCTGTAGACAATCTAATCGCCATACCACCTTGAATAATAGGTACTTTGGCCACTAGATTCCCAATGCGAAGTTCAGGGAGCTTCACTATCAAATCCTCCTGTAAATAAAACCGGTTGGGAGGCCACTCGGCCTCCCGTACGGCTGAATTGTCAGCTTTACAGCTTATTTAGCAGAATCAATATATTCTACTGTATCCTTAACGGTTTTGATTTTTTCTGCAACATCGTCAGGGATTTCAACATTGAATTCTTCTTCGAATGCCATGATCAATTCAACGATATCTAAGGAGTCAGCGCCTAAGTCGTCGATGAATGTAGAATCAATGGTAACTTCAGCTTCATCAACGCCTAATTGTTCCACAACGATTGCTTTTACTTTATCGAAAGTGTTCATTGGTGGTTCACCTCCTTTCAAAGTGTATTTATATATAGTCTAATTTTGAAACTACATCACCATACCGCCATCTACATTGATGACTTGGCCTGTAATATAGTTAGCAAAATCGCTAGCAAGGAATGTTGCTACTGTCGCTACTTCTTCAGCATCAGCCATACGGCCCAATGGAATTTCTGCAACCATAGCTTCTTTAACTTTTTCTGGTAATACATCAGTCATATCAGTATTGATAAATCCTGGTGCAATAGCATTAACAGTAATGCCACGACTTGCTAATTCTTTAGCACAGGATTTAGTAAAACCAATTACACCAGCTTTAGAAGCAGCGTAGTTAGTTTGACCGCATTACCCATAACACCTACAACAGATGTCATATTGATAATATGACCAGAACGTTGTTTCATCATGATTTTAGATACTGCTTTAGTTACCAAGTATACACCTTTAAGGTTGATATCTATAACAGCATCAAAATCTTCGTCTTTCATACGCATCAATAAACCATCACGCGTAATCCCCGCATTATTTACGAGAATATCAATGTGACCAAACTCTTTATGAGCTTCTTCCACCATAGCTGCAACTTCATCAGCATTAGCTACATTAGCTTTAATTTTAATGGCTTTACGGCCTAAAGCTTGTACAGCTTCAACAGTTTCTTGAGCTGCACCTTCGCTACCGCTATAGTTAACCACCACATCAGCACCAGATTGTGCTAAATTGATGGCTACAGCGCGACCAATGCCACGGGATGCGCCAGTTACAATGGCTACTTTACCCTCTAAATGCATTTTATCGAACCCCTTTCAAAAATTCAAGCGTTTTCTCTAAGGATGCAATGTCTTCAACATTGGCTAATTCCATATCTTTATTAATCTTTTTAGTAAAGCCAGTAAGTACTTTACCAGGACCTACTTCAACGAATCGAGTTACACCAAAGTTAACCATTTCAGCTACGCAGTCTTCCCACAATACAGGGTTTGCAGCTTGTGTAACTAAGGATTCTTTAATATCGTTTGCATTAGTCAAAATTTTACCTGTCACATTTGCCACTACAGGAATTTGAGCATCGCTCACTTGGATTTTATCCAACTCTTCTTTTAAACGAAGAGCTGCAGGTTCCATCAAACGGCTGTGGAATGGAGCACTTACAGGAAGCATAACAGCACGTTTTGCACCAGCTTCTTTCATCTTTTCTGCTGCAGTTTCTACCGCTGCTGTTTCACCAGCAATAACAATTTGACCTGGGCAGTTGAAGTTAACTGCTTGCACAGAACCAACAGAATCGTTAACTTCTTTACAAATTTCTACAACTTGTTCACGAGGTAAAGCTAGAATTGCTGCCATAGCACCTTTGCCTAATGGCACAGCTTCTTGCATATATTCACCGCGTTTATGAACAACATACACAGCATCTTTAAAATTCAATACACCTGCCGCTACAAGAGCACTGTATTCACCAAGACTATGACCACCTACGATATCAGGTGTAAAACCTTGTTCTTTAAGAACTTCATAGCAAGCTACTGATGCAGTTAAGATAGCCGGTTGTGTGTTAGCAGTTTTAACAAGTTCAGTATCAGGGCCTTCAAAGCACAATTTGGAAATAGAATAACCAAGCGCTTCGTCAGCTTCTTCAAAACGTTGTTTCACAATAGGATATGCATTGTACAAATCTTGTAACATGCCTACTTTTTGGGAACCTTGACCAGGAAAAACAAATGCTGTTTTCATAAGGGCCTCCTTATTTAACAAGACCTTGAAGGTTTTTAATTACAGTTTCAGTTTCAGCCATGATATCTTTGATAATAGTTGCACATGGTTTAACATCTGTTAACATACCAGAGATTTGACCGATCATTACAGAACCTTCTTTTACATCACCTTCAATAGCAGCTTTACGAAGTGTGCCTGCACCTAAGTTTTCTAAATCTTCTTTGGAACCACCGCTAAATTCAAGGGATTTATATTTATGAGCTAATGCATTATCAATGATACGTACAGGGTGACCTGTTGTTAAACCAGTCATAACAGTAGCACGATCTTTTGCTTTCAATACTGCATTCTTATAGTTTTCATGAGCAATACACTCTTCGGATAATACGAATCGCGTACCCATTTGTACTGCATGAGCGCCTAATGCAAAGGCTGCAGCCATACCGCGGCCATCAGCAATACCACCAGCTGCGATAACTGGAACATCTACAGCATCTACTACTTGTGGAATCAATGCCATAGTAGTAATATCGCCTACGTGACCACCAGATTCTGTACCTTCTGCGATAATTGCATCAATACCACCGCGCAACAAGCGTTTTGCAAGTAATACGGAAGCAACTACAGGAATTACTTTAGTACCGATTTCTTTTAAAGCTGGAATATACACGCCAGGATTACCAGCACCTGTTGTAATTACAGGAACGCGTTCTTCCACAACTACTTCCATAACTTCTTTAACAAATGGAGACATGAGCATAATATTACAACCAAATGGTTTGTTTGTACGCTCTTTTAATTTGTGAATTTCATTACGGAAAATATCAGGAGGCATATGACCAGCCCCAATGATACCAAGGCCACCCGCTTCGGAAACAGCTGCCGCTAATTCTGCAGTACCGAGCCAAGCCATACCACCTTGTAAGATTGGGTACTCAATCTGCAATAAATCACAAATGTCAGTCTTAATCATCTTGATGTGTCCTCCTTAATACCATTTCAAGACAAGGCTAGCCCATGTAAGGCCTGCACCAAATCCTGCAAACGCAACATTATCGCCGCGTTTGAAACGCCCTTCACGATTAGCTTCGTCCAAAGCTATCGCTACAGACGCGGCAGATGTATTACCATACTTATGTAAATTAACAAATACTTTTTCCATCGGCATATGTAAGCGTTTTGCAGCCGAATCAATAATACGAATATTGGCTTGATGTGGAATGAAGAAATCCAACTCATTAAGTTCCATTCCAGCTCGTTCTAAAGATTTTAAAACAGTGCGTCCCATCGTTTTAACAGCAAATTTATATACTTCAGAACCATCCATATGAATGAATGTTAAACCTTCTTCAATGCGTTGGTCATTGGCAACTACGGCTGTACCACCTGCAGGAATACAAAGAGATGGACCACCAGTACCGTCGGCACCCATATCAACACCTTTAATGCCATAACCTTCAGGGACTTCAGATACTACTGCAGCACCAGCGCCATCACCAAAGAGGATACTTGTACTACGATCGTTCCAATTTACTCGACGGGAGAGAATTTCAGCGCCCACAACGAGCACCTTTTTGTATAAACCGGAGCTAATATAGCTAGCTGCAGTAATCAATCCATATACAAAGCCAGAGCATGCAGCTTGTAAATCATAGGCCGCTGCATTCTTAGCGCCTAAATTCGCTTGTAATACACAAGCGGCTGAAGGAATAATCATATCCGGTGTTAAGGTAGCAAAAATAATCACGTCTATATCTTCGGCACTAACCTTAGCCATTTGCATAGCTTTTTTTGCTGCCTCAGTCGCCATATAGGATGTATTCATACCTTCCGGTGCAATGCGTCGTTCCTCAATACCAGTACGTTCTCTAATCCATTGGTCATTGGTATCAACCATTTTTTCTAGATCAAAGTTTGTTACTACATTGTCAGGAAGGAAGCTCCCAGTACCAATGATTCCAACCGGTTTACTCATCATAGTCATACTTCAAGGCTCCTTCAATATCCATTGTTTCTCTTATGTGTTGAATAATTTTACGTTCTACTAAATCACTAGCAATTTCAATAGCAGTTTTAATCTCTTTAGCTTTGGAGCTACCATGAGCAATCATAAACACCCCGTTAACCCCTAAGAGTGGAGCACCACCATTTTCTGTGTGATCTAAGCGTTTTGCCATCTTTTTTAAAGCTGGCTTTACAAGCATAGCACCAATTTTGGCAAAAATACTACCTGCCATAATGCTATCCTTCACTAATTGTGTAAGACCTGTTACCAAGCCTTCTGCGAATTTAAGTACCACATTACCCACAAAACCATCGCAAACAACAACATCTACGACCCCTTTGGGAATATCACGGCCTTCAATATTACCACTGAAATTAATAGTTTTCATACGTTCCAAAATTGGATATGTGGCTAGAACGACATCGTTCCCCTTAGTGGCTTCTTCGCCAATATTTAATAACCCTACTGTAGGTTCTTCTTTACCTAATAAAAGTTTTGCATATTCAGAACCCATCAATGCACCTTGTACAAGATGTTTTGGTTTACAATTTGAGTTAGCACCAGAATCTAACATAACAGTAATACCACTAACTGTTGGCATCGGGGTTGCAATAACTGGGCGATCAACCCCCTTAATACGACCGAGGCCAAACAATGCAGCTGCTACAGCAGCACCTGTGCTACCAGGAGCAATCACGGCATCGCAAACATTATCACGAACTAAAGATGTTGCTACCACAATGGATGCGTCCTTTTTCTTACGCAATGCTTGTCCTGGATGCTCATCCATACCGATAACTTGACTGGCATGATGTACAGAAATGCGTGGATTCTTAGCTTCATTCCTAGCTTCTAATATATTAAAAATTTGCTGCTCATCGCCGACGAGCACCACTTCAATGTGTTCATTTGCTCGTACGGCTTCAATAGATCCTAGTACAGTCTCCAATGGAGCAAAGTCGCCACCCATGGCGTCTATTGCAATTTTCATAATCTACACCCTATTCTCTACGGATTCCATAATAAATTTTGCGCGAAATACTTCTTTTATTTTATCTCGTATAATGACCCAAATAAAGAACTTATTACCACGGCGACGCACAATTTCTGCTTTTGCCACCAAATTAGTACCAGCTCCAACTGGGTTTTTATATTTTATATTTCCAACCTCCGCAGAACAAACAGTAGTCCCCATGACTACCTTTGCGAGGGAATTTGCTTGAGCATATAAATACTGTGGCTCTACATATCCAAATCGATCTTCCATGTCAGAAGTAGTACGTAGCATTGATAAGGCTTGTTGTCCTTCCGTAACATCGATCAGTTCACCAACCACTTCGTACGGTACATGTTCTACCGCTTCTTGTGATTGACCTGTAGCCATGACGCGTATGCGTTCACGCAATTCAGGAATGCCCAACTCTAGACGATCCAGACGAATCGTTGGCACACTTACATTAAAATGCGTAGCCAATTCTTCATCAGTAAGAAATGGCGTAATATTCAGTTTTTCTTGTAACTGCTTCTGGCGCTCTTGCTTCTTTAACCGACTCATGGGACCACCTTTTATGACCTAGTATTAATATTACATCCTAAGTATATACAATAATTCCCTTGTTGGCAAGGCTTTTCATACATATAGTAACAGATTTTCTACATATATACCAAATATAGTTATTATTTTATATTTAAGTATCTTTTTGTTTATAAAAGTATAAAAAAATGCCACTATTCTACAGCTTTATATTACTATAAAATAATGGCACTGACTAATGCATATCAAGTATATTAAGTTATATATTACTAAAAGTATACAAAAAAAACGCCTACTATAGTAGGCGTCTTTTTAGCTCACATATTAAGCATTAGCTACTACTTGCTCACCTTTATAGTGACCACATGTAGGGCAAACACGATGAGGCATCATAGGTTCGTGGCATTGTGGGCATGCTACATAACCAGGAGCTTCCAATTTCCAATTAGCACGACGGCGATCGCGACGGCATTTAGACAATCTACGCTTAGGTACTGCCATTATCTGCACCTCCTTAGTACAATCATTAGGACAATCTATCATCTTTCTCATCAAGCAAAGCACGTAACTCTGCAAATCGAGGATCCACCACAAAGGATTCACAAGAACAAGGTGAAACATTTAAATTTGCTCCGCAATGAACGCACAATCCTTTGCAATCATCCTGACATAACACTTGAGAGGGCTCATTGATGATTAATGTATCCCTAATTAGTTCAGTTAAGTCAATTTCCTCTCCATCGAAAGGAATAACATCTTCAGTAGACTCTCTAGAGTCACTAAAGATTTCCTCAAAGGAATCCTTACGATCTTGCTCTGTTGTAGTTAAACAACGAGAACATTCGTAATCGCCTTTAGACTCTATCGAACCTTGAACGATGTAATTTTGACCATCAAACCAAAACTCACCATTAATGGTTATATCATGACGGCTCCAAGGAAAAGCAGTTACGTCACCAAGCTCAGAGGATGGTATCGTATAGCTATAAGGAAATTTCTTTCCTATATGTTCTTTTGCTTGCTCTACTTGCAGTTTCATAATCTTACCTCGACTCATAATATTATAAACATGACATAGTGCTTTGTCAAATAAAAAAGACTATCTTAAGCGGACTCAAGATAGTCTTTTTGGTAAGTCAATTACATTTTTTCGAATTGGTCTTTACCAACACCGCAAATTGGGCAAACATAATCAGCTGGTTGATCTTCGAATTTTACGCCTTCAACAGCTTCATCATAAACCCAACCACATACTACGCATACGTATTTTTCCATGTGTATTTCCTCCTTCACTTGAAAATTATTCTTTAATGTTTATCTTTTATAATTCAGATACTCTATCTGTAATGTAGTATATCAAAGATATCGAAACTTTTCAATACTCATTTTCTTAATTTCTCATTTTTACTAATATTTAAAAAGCATATATAATATGCGGATTTGTGTTACGCATTAATTTGAAATCTATTATCATTTAGACGCTTTTAGACTCAATTACCCAAAAATTTTCTTCATCACTATCCCTCTATCAATATAAATAATAGACTTTATTATATCAACAGTTTTTGTCGTATTAACGAAAATATTTACCCAAGGTGTACATAATTTATATATTATACTATTATATATAAGAGAATATAGTAATATTATATTCAAAAACAAATAAACTAATAACTTATTATATAAGTATGTACTTATGAACATTACTTCTCTATGCGATATACGTATAATAAGAATTTTACTATCTTACTATGAACTATTGATTAGAGAAATCATCATTTATTTTGTTATCATAGGAGGATTTATGAGAACAGCTTTAACGGAACTTTTACAAATTGAATACCCTATTATCCAAGGTGCAATGGCTTGGGTATCTGAACACAAATTAGTTGCTGCCGTTGCTAATGCAGGTGCAACAGGTGTTATCGCCCTTGGTGGCCGCGATGCTGAATGGACTCGTAATGAAATTCGTGCATGTAAAGAATTAACAGATAAACCTTTCGGTGTTAACCTTATGTTAATGGCACCTAATAAAGATGAGTTAGTAAATGTTATTATCGAAGAAAAACCTGCATTTGTAACACTCGGTGCTGGTAATCCTGTACCATATATCAAACCGCTCCAAGAGGCTGGTATTAAGGTTATCCCTGTAGTACCTTCCCTTAAATTGGCTAAACGTATCGAAGAAGCAGGTGCTGATGCGATGATCGTAGAAGGTATGGAAGCTGGTGGTCATATTGGTAGCCAAACAACAATGTCCTTAATGGAGAATATTTTGCCAGAAATCTCTATTCCTGTAGTAGTAGCTGGTTCTATTGTAGATGGTCGCGGTCTTGCAGCTGCATTACTAATGGGTGCCGAAGGGGTACAAATGGGCTCTCGCTTCTTGCTAGCAGAAGAATGTCAAGCACATCAAAATATGAAAGAAGCAATTATCAAAGCAACCGATACTGATTCTGTTGTAACTGGTCTTCTCTCTGGCCACGGCGGTGTTCGCAGCTTAAAAAATGAATTTACTACTCGCTATTTAGCAGCAGAAACTGATGGTGTTACTACACCTGAAGAGCGTACAAAAATGTCTCAAGGCACTAATAAACGCGCCGCTATTGATGGCGATGTTGTAAACGGTGCGGTACAAGTTGGACAAGCCTTGAATCGTCTTGTCGCCATCGAACCAGCTCATACAATTGTTCAAACTGTAATGAACGAAGCAATTATGTCTATTCGTAAGGCTCAACGCCTTATTGAAATTGTTTAATGAATCAGGAGTACTATATGTTACCATTTCATGGAAAATATCCAAAATTAGATCCTAAAAGTTGCGTCATGCCCGGTGCTGAACTTGCTGGTGATGTAGAGCTTAAAGAATATGCATCTATTTGGCAAAACTGTGCACTTCGTGGTGACGTAAACAAGATTGTAGTAGGTCGTTATTCTAATGTACAAGATAACTCTGTTTTGCATGTGGACGACGATAAAGCATGTATCTTAGGCGATTATGTAACAATCGGCCACGGTGCAATTGTTCATGCAAGCACAATCGAAGATAATGTTTTAGTTGGCATGGGTGCCATTGTACTCAGTGGTTGTCATGTCGGATCTGGATCTATTATTGCAGCTGGTGCAGTAGTAAAAGAAAATACTGTAATCCCTCCTAACTCATTAGTGGTCGGTATTCCAGCTCGTGTTGTTCGCACAGATGAAACTCAAATTGAACGCATTCACAATCAAGCTTTAAAATATAAACACTTGTGGACTATTGAGTACGGTATGCTTCCTGATGCAGGTGGCGAGGAATACGATAAAAACGCCAAAATCGTATAATCACATATACAATAAAATTTGCACAAATAATCAGAACCACCCGTAAAACGGGTGGTTTTATGATTCGCGACTACGTCGCGAACCAGTCTAAAGACAATAACAAAAGCCGAGGCAATCACTGCCTCGGCTTTCATAATTTATGTGGTCTAAATTTTATTGAATTGTTGGTGCATAAATCGCTTGTCGAAGATCCACCCTACGATGTTCTTCCATCATCTTAGGAATATCTTCTTATTCGGCTGGTTTCACGCGATTGTTGCCGTCTTTCATAGCTTCTTTCAAGCTAAAGATAACCATTTCATTCATGTAGAAACGTAATTCATCATCATGTACATTGGCCGTATTGCGCTCCAAGATATCGATGATTTGTTGTGCATAGTCCATCTTTTCATCGTCAGACACAGTCACATGATTCATAAAGAAGTCTTTATAATCATTGTACAAACGATCTAACGCCATGCGTGCATAGCTGTCTTTCTTATAACGATGACTCACAATGTACCAGCTACGACGAACGTTCATGTAATACTGCATTATTACGGTACCGTTCTTGGCCCTTCATAATACGAGAGTCGTCCATGATATATTTATCTTTTTGATCCAATTGGAATTGTGTGAAAGCATTCACTACTTCACGAACTTCTTCGCTAGGTACAGGAATAGCCACTTCTGCTTCAATCACGTTTAATGGTTCAGCTGGTTGTTCTGGCATCATCAAAGTATCCCGAGCCGCATCCGCCTGACCAACTGCACATACACAAGCAAGCGCCAATACAGGCATAATTTTTTTGAATTTCATACATCCTCCTTATGATGAGCCACCCTCCGAAGGGCGGCTTTCACAATCCTTACATGAGCCATGAAGAACTTGAATATTCAGATTCGATTATTTTGTAAGACCTGCTTGTTGCATCAACAATGCAATTTGAGCCTTCATTTGTTCATTATCTTCCTTCACAGAGGATAATTCATCAATACGTTTTTGCATACGTGCATTATCATCCTTAACAGAAGACAACTCATGGAGGCTTTCTTGCATGCGTGCATTTTCAGCTTTCAACGCTGTTACTTCATCTTGCAACACATAAATAGAGCTGATAGGACCGCCCTTATAACGTTCAGGAACAGCTTTCTTCGCATCGGAAGTGCCGAATTTACGAGTTACACCGGCATTCACCATGTTATGGTGGCTACCTACGGACATCCCTACATGGAACATGGTATCTTCCGCCGTGTAATGTGCAATGCCTAGAGCCGCCGCCGTTTCACCGCGATAGTTGCCGATACCGGCCATCACCTGAGTCGGTTCCAACGGATCATACTGAATAGGTTTCAATGCTGAAAGTGCCGCCGCATGAGCGCCCACACGTTGCGTTTCGCCCGCTACCGCATTAATGGCATTTGACAAGCCGCCAGTAGCATTTTTCAATTGATTTACATTAACCGCATCGGTACCGTTTACGCCAGGACCGACATTACTGATCGTATTGCCGCCGTTATCGAGACCGTCTTTTGTGAGGCTCACCTGATTGCCGCCGGCCGGAGTGATTGTCACGCCGCCACTGTTCATAACGGTTGTATTACCGTCAGCGTCCTTAGTCGTTACGGTTTCTAGACCTTTCAAGTCCTTCGCCATACGAACCTTAAGGTTATTGTTGCCGTCGGATACGACACCCAAATTATCTTCTGAGGTCAACTTATTGGCATCGGTAATGCCGCCGACTACATTCACCTGTTCGTTAAGCTGTTTCTTGATAACCGTACCGGTATCACCACCGTACTTCATACCATCATCTTTGGTTGCCACCTGATGTGTCTTACCGTTTTCATCCCGGTATTTAATACGAGTGATTTCGTTTCCGTTAAGGTCAGGATCGCCTTTATCAACGGTAATATCCGCATTGCGGCCGTCCTTACCGCTTAAACCGATGTGACCGACACCGTCTTTACCGGACATGGATACAGCATCTTTACCGTCTTTGCCTGTGATACCTACTTTGCCGTCTGTACCGTCAGCACCATTAGGACCAGTAATAGATACGCCATCTTGACTGTTTTTACCAACTTTTACCTTATCAGTAGTTAAGCTGTCAGTCTTAAGGTTTTTCGCCATCTTGATATTAACATTACCATCTTGGTCGGCTACTGTTTTAATATTTTCGCCGGAGTATTTATCGTCAGACTCTGTACCTTCACCTTTGATAGTAACCTTTTGGCCTAGATTACGGTGGAATTCACCTGTATTACCAGCAAAATCCATACCTTTTTTCGTGATTTCATCACCTATGTTATTAATCTTATTATCTAAGGATTTGTGAGATTTTTGCAATTGATCTTCTGTAGCCGCACGACCGCTTGTGATGTTGTCAGGATCCCAATCTTTGTTTTCTAGGCCTGTCACATAGCCGTCTTTACCATCAACAGAGACTTTACCTGCTGCAATCTTACCATCTTTACCATCGATAGTCACCTTATCACCAGCTTTAATTGTACCGTTTTCACCGTCAATTGTTACGTTGCCAGCTTTAATAGTACCTTTGTTGCCGTCGATTGTAACTTTATCACCAGCTTTGATAGTACCTGTAGTACCATCCATTGCGATTTGTTTCGTAGCATCAGAGCCCAATGTCACTTGATCTTTAAGACTTACTTCATAGTTCTTGGAACCATTCGCATTGGTGCTAGGTGTCACAGTAATATTATTACCTGCAGATACCGTTGTGGATGCAGCTGCTGTAGCTTTATCCAATTGAGATTTATTAACCGCATCTTTAGGATCCGTACCGTCGGCTACATTCGTAATCTTATTACCGCCGTTATTGAGGCCGTCCTTTGTGAGGCTCACCTTATTACCGCTGGCAGGATTGATTGTCATACCGTCACCGTTGATAACAGTGTTATTACCACCGTTTGTGAAAGTTGTAGACGTTAAACCCTGTAATTCTTTCGCCAATTTTACATTCAATGTACCGTTACCGTCGGATACAACACCGATATTATTGTCGGATAATTTAGCTACATCAGCACCGCCTTTGATAGTTACGGTATCACCTAATTTTCTGTTGCTTACGGCACCGGTATCACCGGCAAAGTTCAAGCCTTTTTCAATAGTTTTATTGATATCGGAGATATCCTGTTTATTCTTATTGATGTTCTGCGTATTGTTGGCGATATCTCCGGCATTTTTAGTGATGTTCTGTTTGTTACCCGCAATATCCTGTTTATTTTTGTCGATGTCGGATCTATTCGTATTAACTTTGTCGTTAACCTTCTTCAACTGATCTTCCGTAGCACCACGACCGGATACAGCCACTGGATTATCCACATTCCAATCCGTATTCGTGAGACCTGTTACATGACCTGTATCACCATCTACAGTTACAGGGTGGGCAGCACCGACATTGATTTTATTGCCTAAACCGACAGTAAATTCCTTACCGCCATTCGCATTCGTACCTTCCGTTACGGTTACATTCGCATCCTTTGCTTTCACAGTGGATGCCTTCGCAGTACCGTTGATAGCTTTTTGTAACTGACCGTAGTTAACTGCATCATTAGGATTACTACCATCCGCCAAGTTGGTAATCTTCTGATTGTTCGCATCAATACCATTCGGCGTTACATAAGTCTTACCGTCTACAGTCAAGCCGTCATTGTTGATAGTCGTACTGCCGGCAGTAACGCTTTCTAGACCGGTTAACGTTTTCGCCAATTTTACATTTAATGTATCCGTTCCGTTGGATACAACGCCGATATTATTATCGGATAGTTTTGTCGGATCGGTCACACCACCGACAATATTCGTCTGTTCACCAAATTTACGAGTAAATTTATTAGCTGTAGCCGATGCAGCTTTCACATCACCAGCATATGCCACGCCCTTATCCATCTCCGAAGTAACTGCATGCAATTGACTGCCGTTGATAGCATCCGTAGAAGTATCGGAAATACGACCTGCCGCTACATTAGTAATTGTCCGTTCCATGCCTGCCTTGCCGACACTTACGGTGGATGCCGGATTAATACCTGCAAAGTTATGTACAGCCCCGTTAATGGTTGCGGAAGGTGTCGCTACAGCTGCTGCCGTTTCAGAACCGGTCCCCAGAGCTACAGCGCTTTCATTATCTACCTTTGTATTATTACCGAGAGCCACAGCATTTTTCGCCGTCACGGAAGCATTGTTCCCGAGAACCATAGCCCCATCAGCGGAAACATTGGAGTTACTGCCCACTACATAAGAATTATCGGCCGTAATACTGTTCTTATAGCCGAATGCACCAGACATATTACCTTTAACAGTACCGTCTGTAACAGTTGTAATTTTATCCTGATCGGCACCTGCACCACTACCATTTGCTTCCGTCGTGGTCATAACAGTAGCGGAACCGATAGTATTTCCTGCACCGATAGCATACGCCTGATTACCGTAAATCGTATTCTTGGAACCAACAGCAGCAGACTCTTTCCCGGATTTAGAACCGTCTTTCATATCTAAACCGACCTGGTTCGTATCACCGATAGAGGATGAACGATCACCGTAAGCACCAACCTGCGTACCAAGAGCAAGAGAATTTGTTCCCCAACTACGTGTCATGATACCGATGCCGGTGCTGGCTACACCTTTAGTCAAAGAGTTGATACCGATTGCTGTAGAGCCTGTACCATAGGCTTCGCTCAATGTACCGATAGCCGTAGTTGCATCACCGATAGCCGCCGTATTTGCATATTTACCTTTTACATTAATAGATGCCGAACCAAGAGTGCCGGCGAATTTATCTTCAATTTCCTTGTTAAAGCTCTTTTTAATACCGTTTCCAGCAGCCAATTGAGGCACAGTTGTTTCCAATTCAGTACGAGCCATATCGATATCATCACCGCCGATGGCAACGGATGAATTACCGATAGCTCTTGTATCTGCACCGAGAGCAAGAGACTGTGTACCATAAGTTTTCGCAGTGCTGCCGATAGCTACACCTTGCGCATATTTAGGGTTAACAGTACCGCCATCATTCTTAATTTTTACATTTGTTTCCGCAGATGCACCGATAGCCACATCACCACGAGCACCGTAGGAAGCAGCATCCGCCCCCATAACAACAGCGCCGGATCCAGGATTACCATGATGCGTAGAAACAATACTCTTTGCGGAACGACCGATAACGATATCTCCGTTTTCCAAAGCTTGTGCCCCTTGACCTATAGCTACTGTACTTGTCGGGATATTCGTGCCTACAGTACTTTCACCGGCTGCTTTTGCACCTGTACCGATAGCAATAGAATTAGTACCCCGAGCATTTGTGCTATCACCAATTGCGATACCACCGTCATTTTCAGCTTGTGCGTTGATACCATTTTTAATCGGTGCCCCCAAAGCATCCGTAGGCATCATAACGCCCGTCAACATAACGGCAAGCGCAGTAGCACCTACCATTTTAGAAAATACAACCGACAAAGAAGAACGTTTCGTCATGTTCTTTGCTGTTTCCGCTACGACTACGTAACACCCCTTTGTACGATTCCAAATTACTTTAAAAACTCGATTCATCAATCTTACCCCTTTAAATTAAACTAACTATATCCACTTACATAAAAATTACAGTAACCAATCGATAATCACTGAGACTATATCGATTTTCTCAAAATCATATAACTAAAATACCACATTTTACTGTATAAGTAAAATTTTTTTCATTTTATTTTCACATAATTATGCGTTCAAACTATCAATTTTTCGATATACAAAAATATCGAGGCACCGTCACTCGAACAGCCCTCGATATTCTTATATATACTATTAAATTATTCTATTGAAAAGAATATGCATCATCTAATACTTTTGTAGTAGTGATAGAAGTATATATTAACTATTACAACAACAAAAGGATCAAAAAAATAAAATGGATGCCCCCTGTAAAATACAGGGAAGCATCCATGTGTTTAGATTACTATTTATCACCCTTTAGTTTTGACTGCATAATCTGCTCTACCATAAGCGCTGTACCCATAGTTAACGCTATAGGGAACAACATTTCTACAGAAAATCTTGAAAGCTCAAGCATAAATACGCAAGATGTCATAGGCATCTTCTGTGCTAGCCCTAAAAATGCTACAGCACCGATAAAGGCAGCCATCCCCAATGATATAGGAGCTACAGTAATAGACCAAATAGTACCAAATACTATGGCTAACGTACTTCCCAACATCATAGATGGAGTAATACGCCCACCATAAGCTCCAGCTGCTAATGCAAGTAATACTGCTACCCACTTAGAACCAAATAATCCTAATGCATAGGTCCAGGTAATATCATTAGCAAATGTTAATTCGTTCCCTGCCTTACCATTCCCTAGAATTTCAGGGAAATACATAGCTAACGCACCAATAATTGTAAACGCAACGATAGATATTGGGATCATAATAGGACTGCTACGATGAATAGAAGGTAACTTACCTTGAGTAATATTAAATAAAACTACACCTAAAGCAACAATAGCGCCCAAGGCGATAGAGAATTCTACATAATGACTGCCCAAGCTAGGTTGAGCCATTGTATATTGAATGACATCCCCTACACCAGCTTGTCGAGTTACAAAAGTTGCTAATCCACAGCATATAAGTGCAGCACTCATGGCTCGTATATTCCAAGTAAGGAGCAAGGTTTCTAACGTAAAGATTGCCGCCGATAATGGTGAATTATAAACTGCTGCTAAGCCCGCGCCTGCAGCACAAGCAATCAATAATTGGCGATCTTCTTGTTTTATGTCAAAGTGCTTAACTAAAAAAGTTGTAATCCCCGCACTTGCTTCACGAGGGGCTACTTCTCGCCCTAAAGGTGAACCTATAGCTACCGTAATAATTTGTAAGGTTGCATGTAAAACAGTAGTGATGGGATTCATATCCATCTTACCGGAAACCGCAGTTTTAATATCTACAACACCTTTACCATATCGGTGAATAAGAAACCAGCCCACACCACCTATGAGACCACAAATAATAAGTGGTATCAATCGTTCTACTGGGGATACTCGCGCTACAGCAGCACCAAAGCTCATATGATCTGCAGAAGAATAATTATATACAAAATGCTGAATACTATGCATTAAATGTGTATAAGAAGCCCCTACTAATCCCGCTATAAATCCAACAATAATTATGAGACCTATTAAACGTTTATCAAATGCCATACTTACTCCATTGCTAACACAACTTCACCAGTTTCTAATGTTTTCTTAACATCTATAATACGTTGATTAGATGAACCTCTAAATCGTAATGCTGGATCTTTAAGTTCATCTACAAATCGACCATCTACGAGGATATCAATTTCCTGTAATAAAGCACTTCGCAACTCATCCTCTAAGATATCATCTATTTCATACCCTGAATAGGCCCAAATTTTCTTTTCCGGTGCAGCCCCTCGTACAGCTCTTACTACAGGTAATAAACCTTGTACATTTTGGAAAGGCTCCCCACCTAATAAAGTTAAACCTGAGCAGTTAGGATTCTTAACATAAGAGACAACTAGATCTGTTTCAGCTTGTGTCCATTCTTTACCGGCATTAAAATCTTGGTATTCTTCGTTAAAGCAGTTATAACAACAATGCGTACATCCAGTCACAAAGATAGATGTACGAATTCCTTCTCCATTGGCAATATCATATTGTCTTATTTGCCCATATCTCATAATTACCTCCATAGTAGTGCATATCAACTTTGATCAACACTATATAGATATATTTCAATTTTTCACATGTATAGTAAAAGCTGTGCCCTGGGCACAGCTTTTACCATGTATAGAATTATAATAATAAACAGTGATGCTATCTATTATTAGATATGCATTACACGATCTTTGATTTCTTTCGTACGGCCTTCATTCCAGAAGTTCTCACCCAAATAACCACAAGTACGACGAATAACAGTTAATTTATCACGGTTTGTGTTATGGCAACGAGGACATTCCCACTCATTATTTTCATTGACCTTAATTTCACCATCAAAACCACATTCGTGACAGTAGTCAGACTTGGTATTAAATTCAGCATAAGAAATATGGTCATAAATATATTGAATCATAGTTAAAACGGCTGGAATATTATTAGTCATATTTGGAATTTCTGCATAGGAGATACAGCCGCCTGTAGATTTCTTTTGGAACTCAGATTCAAAGGCAAATTTATCAAATACATTGATTTCTTCGCGAACATTTACGTGATAACTATTAGTGTAATACCCTTTATCAGTAATATCTTCAATTACACCAAAACGAGCACGATCTAATGAAGAGAATCGATTCGTTAAGCTTTCAGCAGGAGTACCGTATAAACCAAAGCCAAGATTATGTTTATCATGCCATAGGTTAATAGCATCGTTTAAACGATCCATAATTTTCATTGCAAATACACGGCCTTTTTCACCCGTATTGGATTCACCTGTAATCAATCGAGTTGCTTCATAAATACCGATATAGCCAAGAGAAATCGTTGCATAACCACCAGTAAGGAAACGACCGATTTTTTCTCCTTTTTTAAGGCGTGCAATGGCGCCATGTTGCCAGTGAATTGGAGACACATCACTCACTACATCTTTCAAAAGATTGTAGCGTAATAACAATGCTTTTTCTGCTAATTCAAGACGTTTATCTAAAATTTCAAAATATTTTTCTTCACTACCACGAGCCAAAATACCAATTTGTGGCAAGTTTAAGCTTACAACGCCCATGTTAAAGCGTCCATCAAATTTATAGTTTCCTTTTTCATCCTTCCAAGGAGATAAGAAAGAACGGCAACCCATTGGACTAAATACATTTCCTTCATAGTTTTCCTTCATTTTTTTAGCGGAAATATAATCTGGGTACATCCGTTTAGCTGTACATTGTGCAGCCAATTCAGTTAAGTAATAGTATGGGCTATCTGGTGTTACATTATGTTCATCAAGAACATAAATCAATTTAGGGAATGCCGGTGTAATATATACATCAGCTTCATTTTTTACACCTTTAATTCGTTGACGCAAAATCTCTTCTGTAATAAGAGCAGCTTCCTTAGCATATTCATAATCAGGTTTAAAATACATGAACAACGTAACAAATGGAGACTGACCATTTGTAGTCATCAATGTATTGATTTGATACTGGATAGTTTGAATACCATCCTTAACCTCTTTACGCGTACGTTTCCATGCGATTTCACGAGCCTTTTCCATATTTGGCTCCATACCGTAAATCTCAACTTGTTCTTCAATAACATTGTTAAGAATCTTTTCGTAAGACTTACGTACAAATGGTGCCAAAATGCGATCAATGCCATTAATACTTTGACCGCCATATTGCCCAGATGCAACTTGAGCAATAATTTGTGTTGTCACTGTACATGCAACCTGGAAAGATTTAGGTGTATCAATCTTCTTACCATTGATAACTGTACCATTTGTAAGCATATCTTCCAAATTGATTAGGCAACAATTAAACATAGGCTGGATAATGTAATCCATATCATGGAAGTGAATGGCACCACTATCATGGGCCTCTAAAATATCTGTAGGAATTAATTTACGACGCGCGATATCCTTAGATACTTCACCGGCAATTAAATCACGTTGTGTAGATACAATCGCAGCATCCTTATTAGAGTTTTCGTCGAGAACACTAACATTACTACGGTCTAATAAACCAATTACATCATCATCTGTAGTATTTTGACGACGTTTAAAAGCTTGAACAGCTTTGTAACCTTCATAGGCACGTGCCGTTGCAGGATTATGATACTCAATCAACTTATAATACACTTGATCTTCAATAGCATAAATTGTCATGTCCTTTTGGAGCTTTGTAGCATATTCTTCAATTTCATCAGCAATACGCTGTGCCAACCCCTCTTCGTACAACCCTGTACTACTATGCTCGGCTTTTTCTATAGCCAAAGCAATTTTGTTTTTGTCGAAAGGTACCTTTGTACCATCCCGTTTAATGACCTGCAACATATTGGCAACCTCCCCATTTTGTTACCGCTGAAATATATGTTATGACAAAGAAAAAAGTATGGTATACCATACTTTTATAAATTTATATGTAAAAATGTAAAGAATTATTAGTAAACTCTCTATTTTTACTGCTAACTCAGTATACTATATATGGTGGTTGTTTTCAAGACCAAATACTATATAAAGTAAAAATAGGTTCTTTTAGCCATGCTAATATAGCATGAATAAAAGAACCTATTTAAATTATAATGTAAACCCAAATAGACGAGTCAAGAAGTTAGATTTTTGACCTACCCAACTAGAAGGAACAGTAGGATAGAATGTGCGATCAGCTAAAAGATCGCGCTCATTGAGATGAATATTTGGCAACAAATCTTTTTTGTATGTACTGTCTAATTTAGAAATAGCTTCTACATACCCTTGATGCGCTTGTACATCACTTTCATTACAATAACCAGTGCCAAAGAAGTGAATTAATCCATTACGATATAATTCGATCGCTCTATGATAATTAGCATTACTATGATTAAAGGATGCCATGTTACATTGAATTAAAATCCCTTTATCTACCCATTCCAATAGCTGTTCTGGTTTTGTAAATAATTGGCGATGCGTTTCTACTTCACTAATGATAGGAACAATGCCCATATCTAGTAAGCTTAGCAACCATGCATTAATATGGTGAACCTTACTATTTTCAGGTAATGCTACTAACATAAAATGGCTATTCCCCAACAAATACTGATTGCGATGAGCAACGATATATTCAACCATTTCATCACAAAGTAAAACGCGAGCACCACTGTGAATAGTAACATCTACTTGTTGCTCACCTACTGCAAGTTTTACATCATTCAATGTTGTTTCCATTTCATCCCAAGTATTCATATCCATAGATACTATTACATCAGGTGTACTGAAAATATCTGTAATTCCTTGTTCAGCCAAAGATTTTATCATTTTTACTGATTCTGCCATTGTTTGTGGCCCTTGAGGCCCTAACACAGCTGGCAAAATGCAACCATGTAAGTCAACCACGCGATTCATATTCTTTCCCTTCTACTTACGATAACCCCTTATAGATATCGTTCTCTTTATAAATTTCATGTTGTTCTCATTTATTTTTCATTTTCTATTCATGATTATATCAAGGGAAAAGTAGCTTGTATAGTGATTTTTATATAAAAATAGATAAATTATAATGTGTTTATTTAATATATTATTTATATTTTCATATTATCTTCATTAAAAATACCTCATAATCACTAAGATTATGAGGTATTTTTCACTCATCTGTATATTATTAACAATTTAATTTTTAAATGTACTTCTCTTATACCTGATATAATAGACTAATTTTACCACTAAAATACCAATAAAAATACCTACTGTATCGATCAAAATATCAGAAAACTGAGAGCTACGACCTGGTGAGAATAATTGTATAAATTCATCAAGACAAGCTATCAACATTCCTAAACCTATCGTTTTTATTACTGTACCATATGTAATATATCGACGTAGAATCGCATATAAAACACTACCAAGGATTGTAAACTCTGTGAGATGAGCTAATTTTCGAACAATCCTATTCAAGATCCATATATTTCCATGAAAGCCTAATTTATTTGCTATAGGAGTCAAAGTCTCTGCAAAAAGCAAACTAAATCCATCTGATGATCCACCATTCTGCATCGAATTATCCCATATAAAAAATACTATTAGCCCTAACAGGATATATAGTATCCAACGTTTCATAGTACTCTCCTAAACGCCATAATGCATATACTCATATTAATCGCGGTCAAAAATGTCTCTTGTGTAAACTTTATCCTTCACATCCTCTAAACTCTTATCCCAACGGTTAGCTACTATGACATCACTAACACGTTTAAAGTCTTCAAAGTTACGAATCACAGGAGAATTAAAGAAGTCTTCTGCATCAAGAGTCGGTTCATAAACAACTACTGCAATCCCCTTAGCTTTGATTCGTTTCATTACACCTTGGATCGCAGATGCTCTAAAGTTATCAGAGTTCATTTTCATAGTCAAGCGATAGATGCCAACAATTTTTGGGTTCTTTCCTATAATAACATCTGCTATGTGATCCTTGCGAGTTCTATTAGCATCAACAATAGCAGAAATCAAATTTTGCGGAACATCATTATAGTTGGCTAATAATTGCTTAGTATCTTTTGGTAAGCAATAACCGCCATAACCAAAGGATGGATTATTATAGAAATCGCCTATACGAGGATCTAAACAAACACCATTAATAATCTGGCTTGTACTAAGACCACGAACTTCGGCATAAGAATCCAACTCATTAAAGTAAGCAACACGCAATGCTAAATAAGTATTAGCAAATAATTTAATAGCTTCTGCTTCCGTAGAATCCGTATATAATTGAGGCACATTTTCTTTGATGGCACCATCAGCTAATAGTTGACCAAAGCAACGAGCTCTTTTAGAGTCTTCTCCTACCACAATACGGGAAGGATGTAAATTATCATATAAAGCTTTACCTTCACGTAAGAACTCTGGAGAGAAAATCAAGTTCTCCGTGTCGAATTCTTTACGCATTTGAGCTGTATATCCAACTGGTACTGTTGACTTGATAACCATAACAGCATCTGGATTGATATCTAATACTGTTTTGATAACTTGCTCTACAGAAGATGTGTCAAAGAAATTCTTTTGAGGATCATAATTAGTAGGGGTTGAAATAATAACATAATCAGCACCTGTAAAAGCCTCTACAGGATCCAGGGTAGCTTTAAAGTTTAATTTTTTAGTAGCCAAATACTCTTGCAATTCTGCATCTACAATAGGTGACTCTTTGCGATTTAACATTTCTACCTTTTCAGGAATAATATCGAGGGCTACTACTTCATTATGTTGTGCTAATAAAACACCATTTGAAAGGCCTACATAGCCGGTCCCAGCAATTGCAATCTTCATTTATTTGCCCTCCGTCATATAAAACTCTTTATACCATATAGCAAATTTCCGTAACCCTTCGCGTAAAGATGTATTCGGCTTGAATCCAAAATCTTCTTCTAGAGCACTTGTATCTGCATAAGTGACAGGTACATCACCGGGTTGCATTGCCACTAATTCTTTATGGTTTTCAAAATTGTAATCTTCTGGTAATACACCAGCAGAAACTAATTCCTCTGAAAGAATACGTACAAAATCAAGGAGATTTTCAGGATGACTATTACCAATATTATAAATAGCATATGGTGGTACTGGTAACCCATCAGCACCATTACGACGCTCTGGGGCTGCACACATAACCTTAGATACGCCTTCTACAATATCATCGATATAGGTAAAGTCACGTTTACAATTACCATAGTTAAAGATTTTTATGGTCCCGCCACTACGCAATGTATTAGTAAAACCAAAGTATGCCATATCAGGACGCCCTGCAGGACCATATACAGTGAAGAAACGAAGTCCTGTACTAGGAATGTTATATAACTTGGCATAAGAATAAGCCAATAGTTCATTTGATTTTTTTGTAGCCGCATAAAGAGATACCGGATTATCTACTTTATGATCTGTAGAGTATGGAATTTGTTTATTCGCTCCATATACAGAAGACGATGATGCATAAACTAAATGCTCTACTCCACTTTCACCGTTATCATAGGAATGACGACAAGCCTCTAATATATTGTAAAAGCCAATAATATTAGACTCAATATAAGCATCAGGATTCGTAATAGAATAACGCACACCTGCCTGTGCTGCTAAATTAACAACAACACGTGGTTTATACGTAGAGAAAATTTCTTCAATAAAGGTTTTATCTGCAATATTCCCTTTTTTAAATATCCACGTATTTTTATTATCTTTGCTCATCTCATCAATTTGTTGCAATCGATAATCTTTTAAAGCCACGTCATAGTAATCATTAACAGAATCTATGCCGATAATTTGAGTTCCTTCTGCTTCAGATAACAGGGACATAACAAGATTAGCCCCTACAAATCCAGCGGCTCCCGTTACTAGGATCACCGTGTTGTTTAAGTCTACATTTTTTGAAAGCATATGTACTCCTTTCATAGTTCTGTTAATTATGAGCGTCTTACTTTACTTAATACTTTATCAATGCCAGAAGTAATAATGGCACGCTCAGATGGAACAATACATAATATAGCCACATATAGCACCACGCATAAGATCATACAAACTATAGTCCACCATACCGCATCATATACATGTAAAGCACTATACGCAACAGCGCCAACAATAGATGCAGTAATTAGATATACACCTATATTAGTAATCACTCGAAGGGCACTCATATGTATAAATAATGCTAAGAAAATCATGGCAACCATTAACATTTCCATGCGTACTATTGAACGAGCATAGACAAATGTACTAAAGTCATACTGAATACAAATATATATTACCGGTATTAATACAACTAAATGTAATATTTGAGTCCAGAATGATAAATTAGGAACTCCCTTTGCACGGAATACTTCAGAAATCAAATTCGCTGTTACTGTCATAATAGCGGAACTCAAGGCCCAAGATCCCAATACAATACCTGCTAACTTCCATTGTGGTCCCAATAAGAGATCAACAACAAAGTCTTGGAATACAAACAAGCCTATCCCTATAGGTACTAAAAAAAGAGCCATATAGCGTTGGAAGGTAAAGAATGTATTTGAGAATGCCTGTTCATCCTGTTGAACTCGACTTAAAGCGGCAAATAATACAGGCGCTAAAGATGAAGTAGCCATGGCCATAACAGTTGTAACAATAGCCATAGGCATTTTGTATATCCCTAAATAATAGGCATCTAAAAAGCGACTAATAATGAAGGTATCCACCCATGCGGTAAGCCAAATAGAAAATGCTTCAGCCAATGACCATGCACTATAACTAAACATATTCATAAAGACTCGAGAACTAAAGAAGAGATGGATTTGATTTTTCCTACTCTTCAATAAAGCCAAAGCCGTAAATAACTGAGCCCCTAACATACCAGCGATTAAAGACCAATAGTCATATCCCATGAGCGCCATAGGTATGGATATCAATATAGGAGTCAGAATTGTGATGAGCCGAATGTTAAGAAGAAACTTAAAATTAAAGTCCCGTCTATACAAGGCCATTTGTACACTACTGAAAGCAGAGAGCGGAATCATGGCCCCCATTATGGCCAACGGTATGCCTAATCCATCATTTCCAACTAATACAGCCAGTTCATCACGACCGACTATAATAGCTCCCCACAAGAGTAGAGAAAGAACTAAGTTAGCAATAAAAGCTACATCTGTAGCCTCCTGTTTCTCTTTATCACTTTGAAACTCATGCTGTACAAGAAACTTTTGGAATCCCGCATCAGCTAGCATTTCTGCAAAGGATATAACCATCATAATTGTTGCCAATATCCCAAATGCCGTAGGTGCTAGCATATGGGCCAATATTATATTTGTTAGTGGTGTAATAAGCTTTGCTAAAACCTCTGTTATGACAGACCATTTAGCAGCAGCTACTATTTTTGTATCCATTATTTTTTATTGATATTCTTAATGCCCCGCAAGAATAATTCATGGTGAGCTTCACATTCCAAGTAATTTTGAATTGCTAAATAACTTGTTTTTCCTAAAATAAGTTGCATTAATTTTCGTCCAAATAATCCATTTATTGCGCGGATAATAAAAGATCTACCTAAAAATTCACGCAAATATCGCTTTACATGAGTATCAGCAAACTTCTTATATGCTTGAACAACAAAATGAGCATCTCTAATGTTTTCACTTCGCTTTTTATATTCCGTCAATGTTTCAAGGCCTTCTGATTCAGTAGCCAAACGAGTGCCCCTTTCGGTACCACGAATTGGCACTTCAGATACAATAAAGGTATCCTTTGTAGCCTCCACACTGATTAATAAGGAATCTTTTACAAACTCCTTATGATGTATATAGGATTCGGAGTTAAAGATAAAGTTACCTTGGCCATAAATAATAGTCCCCTTACCATAGTCCTCACGAGAACCTATACAATGACTATGTTGACAAATGACAAGGTCGGCCCCTTTATCAACAAATTTTCTGCAATATCTTTGTAACATTGGCGATGGATAGCGATAAAACTCCTTCCCACCATGATATAGGACGATAACATAATCACAAGTTTTCTTTAAAGCTTCTACATCATCGAAGCTCTCTAATACATCAAATGGATTAGCCCCCATTGTATGACAAGAAGCAACGGTAAACTCATGTTCTGCACATAGGTAAAATCCTATACGTATACCTTCTTTTTCAAAGATAAAAGGCTTTTTAGCTGCTTTTACATTAGCACCAGCACCTGCATTTTTAATATCATGCTTTTTTAATAACTCCAGTGTAGTAGTTAATCCTTCTACACCATAATCTAAGGAGTGATTATTAGCCAATGTTAAAAATATAGGCTCTAAAGCCTTATAACCATAGATTGTTTTTGTAGGAGACTTTAAATTATTACCAAATTTATTAATCGGAGTAGATGCATCTGTTAAAGGCACCTCTAAATTAAATACATTTAAATCAGATTCCTTTAGAAGTCCCAGTAACTCCTTACCAACCAAAGCCTCTCCATTACCAGATTCAAATAATTCTCTATTTATATCCGTTGGGACAAAATCAGCCCCGATGTACAATTTCAAGGTGTAACCACTCTCCCAATTCATAATCTTTTGTCATAGGACGAAACTTTTCTAATCCTGCACCCGGGAAGAATGTTAACTCTCCAATATAAAGTCGTCCCTTTATTTCATAAAAATCAACACGTAAAAACGGACAGTCTTTACTAAGTTCAGTAGCCAATCTTAGCATTTCTTCATATGTTTCAGGCCTTGTAAACTCAGTTGATACCGGCGGATAATGGCCAAAATGAATGCCCATAGGATTCCAATCGATATCGTAAAAATTCATACGCGTTCCTGTTTTAGAAAAGCGGTTAGAACATACTACAGTCAATTTTGGTTTGCCATGAAAACAATACATTTTATAATCTAAGATTTCATTGCTACCTAGCTCAGATAAATATTCCTCTGCTATAATCCGATGAGGAACATCTTTATAAGGCCACTCTCTGGATATACGCGAATAATCCCGTTGTAAGGATGCACTTAATTTAGCTTTAGCTGCTTCTCGATCAAGGGATGACTTATCTTTACAAATAACGATGCCCCCACTATCATGTGTACATTTCAAAACAAATTGATTAGGTAATGCATCAAAGTCAATATCCTCTACAGAATCCCAAACAGCAAGTGTGCGAATTATATATTGTTCACCCACACGTTGAGCAATAAAATTCTTAGCTTCATGTTTATCAACCATTACAGTTTGTATAGGTTCTCTGTAATTAACCTTTAGCCATTGTAACTTTTCGCTAAAAGTTTTGGGATTTTCTAAATCTAGAGGATAGCCCATGTATTTTGGGAATACTTTCTTTAAAAACTCTTCATCAGATAAAGAATCATAATAACCTAATTTGATTAATACTCTTGTGCGATAGTAAGGTTTTGTTAAAAAGGACATGCCAACTTTACATAACTTGCTGAGCTTCATTTTTACGTCCCTTCCGAAGCAATTGCACCTCTAAATAAAACATCATCATATAAAAATATGTACTCTTACTTTCATAAGACACCATCCCCATATCCATGACGATTTGAGAAAGGAATAAAATGAGCACCATTACATATTCATTGCTATGAAAATTTCGATAGCGAATTAAGTTATAAGCTATATACACATACATTGAGTAATACGCCAACAAGCCGATTATCCCTGTACCCGCTAATAGTTCAATATAATTATTATGTAAATAATAATTCTCTTTACCATATAAAAAATAGGTAAGTACAGATGGATTATTAACCCCCACCCCAGTGATGGGCGATTGATAAAATAAATCCCACCCTATATCAACCAAGGCTAAACGAATAATGGTAGATGAATCACCACCAGTACCGGAGAAAGCATCCACCATACTCGACATACGATCCAGAACCTCTGAAAACATAGGTAATTGTAAACTGCAATACCAATGATAGTAAGAGCTAACAATGATCCAATAACTTCGCAATAGAATTTACTACATTGGCACTACGTAAACTTTTAAATACAAATAGTAATACTGTACCAACAACAACAAATACTAAAGCTTTACGACTACCAGTAGCTGCTAGAATACCCAATGTAGGTAAGGCTATAATATTCCACCAACGAGGTCGATCGTATAACATGTAATACAATGTCATAACGATAGCATTGGCACCTAATAAACCTACAGTATTCGCATTTAATGCATCATTTGCAATTCGTGCAGAAGATGACAAAACCGTAATAAAGTAATCTAAGCCATAGAAATATACCGTATAAAAACAAACTATATAACCGGTCCACATACCAATTTTTAATAATGTGTCCACCGATGTTTTATCTTGATAACACATGTATAAAATGATAAGCATAAAGAATATCTTGACGATATCAAAACTTCGACTGAGTGCTACAGATGGCTCAATAGCATTAATAGTACTCAGATAACAGGCTCCAATAAAGAGCAGCATATAACCATGCATCCAAGTAAACCTAAATTTTATAACTCCCTGCTCTCGTATGAGATAAAAAATAATAAGTCCAAATAGGCATACAAATAATACATAGGCACCATAATTCGCATCGCCAAGGGCAAAGGAAATGGTCAACGACAACACTAAAAAAATTAGAGTTATGAACCATATCATGCGGTCAGCAATAGCCGTTATATTTAACTTCAATGGTTCTCCTCCTTACAACTCATAAAACATCTAACCAACGTTTAGCAATTTTACATAGTGGAAATTTATCACGCACCTTGATAGCTTCCTGTGAAAGTTTGCTGCTAATGCAGGATCTTTCAGAATACTGCGCATAGCTTCATACATGGCCTTCGTATCGCCTACAGGTACCAAGATACCATTCTCTCCACTATTTATTACCATACGAGCACCACCTACTGGACAGTCTGTAACTACTGCAGGTAAGCCCATACCTAATGCTTCTAAGCATAGAGTTTGAAATACCTTCAAAGTCAGATGATGAAACATACATAGAACAAGGTGCAACCTTCTCTAAAATATTACTAGCAAAGCCAGGTAATAAAATACGATTCTCTAAATTGAGCGCTTTAATTTGAGCACGTAGTTCATCCTCTAAAACACCTTGGCCATAAATAACAAGTTTATACTCTGGAAACTCATCTGCCAGCATACTAAAAGCATTAATCATCATAGGCAAATTCTTTTGAGGATGTAATCGACAAGCCGTAACAATTGTCTTCTCACGTTCCCCTTCTATTGGTGGTGGCAGTTTACCATTAATAGGATTTGGAATGATAACACCACGCTTTTGTACAGATTCAGGGAAATATGAACGAGCATCCTCAGTTTGGAATACTAACGCATCAGCAAATCTAAAGGCAAAATTACGCAACGCTTGTTGATGCCAACCAATAGGCACCTTACGCGGATTATTTCGCTCCGAAAAGACGATGCGATTCTTCACAAACCAAGAGCTAATGCGAGATAAAGCTCGATGCCGACAAAAAAGATAAGCATGTTGCATTTGGTCTAGTCTTTAAAATCTTGATTAGTTCTTTAATTTCCTGAATAAAGCGAATTACTTTATTAGAGCTTGTAGTATGAATCTGAATTTGTTCAATACCTTCCTCTAAAGCATATTCATTACCATAACGATTAGGGCTTGTTTGGATAACCGTAATATGGTGACCATCATGCACCCACTGACGAGCTAACTCTGTTAAAATGCGTTCAGCCCCATCATTACCGAGGGAGATGGTAACAATAATTATTTCCTTTTTCATAAGCCTTCCTCTTGGATATATTCTGCAAGTCTTACATAGGCTTGTGCCATTGACACTTTAGGCTGCCAACCTAAAGATTTCAACTTCTTAGAGCTTAAGAACATGTGAACTGTTGGTGCGTATCCCAACCCCTGTACATCTTCGGGAATGTCAAAAACTACTTCACTTTTTCCATGACTTACATGCGTAGCTACTAGATGCGCAATACTTGCTATGGAGCGAGTTTCCTCATCATGACAAATATTATATGCTTCACCAGCTTCGCCATCCTTCATGAGGGTTAAAATGCCCGTTAATGCATCAGTAATGTAGCAATAGTTCGACATGGAGTCACCTTTTGTATGAAGAATAATGTTTTCATTTTTTAGAGCACTCTTAGTAAACTGCATGAATACACGATTATCAGATACAGGAACACCTGGTCCAAAAGTTTGAGCAAGTCTAGCTATAACAGCAGGAACTCCAAATTCTACAGCATAGGACTTGCAATAACACTCACATAATCTCTTACTTTCAGAATAAGAACTGCGAATATTTAAATGATCTAAATACCCTAATCGTTCTTCTGTCATCACTTGTCCAGATTCATAGGGTACACCATACTGTTCCATACTCGATAAGTACACAAGTTTTTTTACCGTTTTATGACGACCTAATCAAGCATAGCTTCCGTACCATGAATAGATGTACGAATAGTTTCTACTGGATGCTCCATAAAGAATTTAGATTGTGTTGGTGCAGCACCATGTAAGATATAGTCACAAGGTACGTCAATAGATTCTAAAGCACCATCAATAAGTGTAATGGAATCATTATCTAAGTAGTTACCTAATATAGCCTGTGCTTTATCATGACTTCGTACATGACCTATTACCTTTATGTCCAAGTTAAAAGTCTCATTGGCAAGTATAAGCAATTTTATAAACATAGAGCCAATAAGTCCCGTTGCACCTGTCACAAGAATGCGCTGATGGCGGAGGAATTCAAAGTACTCTTTGTCTTGTAATAAAGCTGTTAACTCGCGTTTAATAACGGAATTACTCATCTTGTAATCCTCCTAATTCACGGTTTTTAATAATACCTGTGAACATATAATAATCAGATGGTGTAGTAATCTTTATATTTTCTGTCTCCCCTAATACTGGATACAATGTGTATCCATAATGCATCATCATGGATGCAGAATCGATAAAATCATGGATGCCTTCTGCTTTTGCTCGATCATGAACCGATAGAATATCATCTAGTTTAAAGCTTTGAGGTGCTTTTGCCATAAGGCATTGACTACGATTTAAAATACGGTTTATAGAACCATTATCTGTAACCATAACGGTTTCAATAGCAGGTGTAACAGTAATAGCAGACCCCTTTGTTTCTACAGATTCAATATTTCTCTCTATTGTTTCTCTATCTACAAGTGGTCTAACACCATCGTGAATCAACACGGTAACCTCTTCATTAGGAAATAATCGTTTTGCCTCTGTCAATCCATTATATTGAGAGTCTAAAGCACTGTCTCCACCTGGAACAATAGATACAATTTTTTGTAAACCAGCCTCTTTGATGAGGTTTTTAGTATGATCAATCCACTCTGCTTTGCAAGCTAAAACAATACCGTCAATAGAGTCGGTTTGTTCAAACACATCTAAAGTTTGAATCAAAATAGGTCTACCGTTCCATTCTAGAAACTGTTTTGGCGTCTTGCTGTTATTCATTCGAGCACCTACGCCACCCGCAAAGATTACTGCTATTCGTTTCATAGGCCCTCCTTAAGGTTGAGCTTCGTTCTTGGCATAATGTATGCCTCTATACTCCTTGTAAGGAGTATGTAAATCAGCAAACACAGCATCATGTTTTGCTACACGCTGTTCTACTGGTGGTAATTGCATATAGTCGCCCCAAATAAGACATAAATATCTTTCATACCCTTTCATTACAGGTATCTGATGACCTTCAAAGTCTTTATATACAACAGAAGCAAAGTCTTCTCGAGGATGACGCAACTTCATGCCTTTTAAACTACCAATTAACTCAGTACACTCCTTGCTCGTATTGAAATCGTATTTGGTCATTTGCTTTTCTGCAAAACGCCAAATATGGTAACGTAATGACTGACTAGAGAATACCTTGTAAATACATCCTGCTAATGCACGATACATCGGTCCTTTATTATCCGGTAAACGTTGTGCATTAAAAAGTGCAAAGGTCATCGCCCACATAAGTTGTAAAGTACGGCTAATTTTTCCTGGTGCACAACCATCAATAGGCATAATTTCAAGAGCTAAACCATGACAAATATCTTCATGCATACTATGACGATTAATAAATGTCGTATGATTATCTCTAATAGAAGCACCTGCATCATGATAGATATGATGCCGATCTGTACGACAGTAGGTATACCGTTCTGTATCTGCATACTTAGGCCATAGTTCAGCTAACTTTTCGTAATCTGGACGTGGCATAAATAAATCCAAGTCGTCATCCCAAGGGATAAAGCCATTATGACGTATTGCCCCAATGAGGCCACCGCCACAGAGATAAAAGCGCAAATTATGTTTGTCACAAAACTCTTTAAAGTACAGCAACATACTAAGCTCTTTTTCTTGTATTTCCTTTGTCATAGATGTACTCATAGGAACCTCTCTTAACGTAAAACAGCTAGTACGGTATCAATCATCGTTTTAATATCTTGTAAAAAAGAAAACTCTTTAATACTCTTTAAATTCCAAGCCATTTTGCCTGGTAAAACCTCATTGATATACACTTCATCAACATTTTTAGCATTTTGTAAAAGTTGATCTTCATCTTTATAAGCAATACTTGCAATACTTGTTACCCCTGCTGGTAATAACAAGGTTGCTTTCATTTCATTTGTGTAAGCCGCCACATAACGAGGCACTTCTGGTCTCGTACCAACAAAGCTCATATCTCCTAATAGGATATTGATTAACTGAGGCAATTCATCAAGACGACAGCTACGAAGCATATTGCCTACCTTTGTAACGCGCATATCATTTTGTGATGTCACCTGAGCACCTAATGATTCCGCATTTTTTACCATGGTACGAAATTTATAGATACCAAAGGTACGACCATATTGCGTCACCCGAGTTTGGCGGAAGAAGACCTCCCCTTCGCTATCTCGTTTAATCATGATGGCTAACACCAAAAATACAGGACTTAATACAATGAGCATACCAGCGGCTATAACACGGTCAAATATGCTTTTACAAAGAAGGCTTGTTCGTCTTTGATTCAATATTTCAAAGTATGGACGCACCTCTTCACACTGCAACTCTTGTGGTAGATCGTGAAAGTTTTTTACTAACATTCGGTAATAATCCTTTTAAATGTTTCAATGATATATTGCACTTCTTCATTCGTTAGCAATGTATGAAGAGGCAATGTGATTTCATTTTTAAATTGATTATAAGCATTTGGATAATCATCAATGGTAAATCCTAAGTTCTTATAAGCCGTATGCATAGGAATTGGCTTATAGTGAACATTGGTTGCAATACCAGCTTCAGCCATAGCCTCAATTACCTTATTACGGTATTCAGCATCTTGACCATCTAATCGTACTAAATATAAGTGGCCACTACTTTGATGATCATCAGTATAATGATGTAACAATGTAACAGGTAAATCTTTAAAACCTGCATCATAAGCTGCGATGATTTCCTTACGTCGTGCTAACAGTTTTGGGTATCTTTCAAATTGAGCCAAACCAATAGCCGCCATAATATCGGTCATATTACATTTATAATATGTACCCTTAATATCGTATTCCCATGCACCAGCCTTTGTCTTAGCAAGGGCGTCCTTATCTTGTCCATGCAAAGATAATAATTGGAATTGCTTATAAATGACTTCATCATCAATACCATCTATATGTCGCCATGTAGCACAGCCCCCTTCGGCAGTCGTAAAGTTCTTTACTGCGTGGAAGGAAAAACTACTAAAATCAGCTACATTACCAGTTGGTATACCTTTGTATGAAGCACCAAAGGAATGGGCACAGTCCGCTACGATAGGAATATGTGCCAATGCTTTTTGAATATCATTGGCAGGTGTAAATAGCGATTTCTTTTCTTTTACAATAGAGCGTAAACGGTCATAATCACAAGGTACCCCTGCAATATCTACAGGAATGATTGCCTTTGTTTTTGGTGTAATAGCACGAGCCACTGCATCATAATCCATTTCAAATGAATCTTTTTGGGTATCTACAATAACTAGTGTAGCCCCTACATGAACAACAGGACTTGCACTAGCAGTATAGGAATAGGCACTGGTAATAACTTCATCGCCAGGTCCAATACCTAATACACGGAGAGACATCTCAAGCGCTGCGGTAGCAGAGTTTAAACAAACAGCTTTAGGTGTACCTAATTGTGCCGCAATCTTTTTTTCTAATTCTTTAGTGCGCGGTCCAGTTGTAATCCAACCACTCTTTAAGGCTTCAACAACTTCATTGATTTCTAACTCTGTAATATCAGGAGGGGAAAAATTAATTTTCATATACATCACCTCATTACTTTCTGTACCTTGTCGATACGCTTGATTTATCTAATGGAATATATATTAAATTATTGACTACACATCAATGACGATAGAACCTAATAAAGGAATTCCAACTTGAGTAAGTCGTTTCTTAGCTTCTATTAAATCTTTAGGACTGCTACTTCATTTTTAACAACAAGCATAACACCGTCAGATTTTTCAGCTAATACAATAGCATCCGTAACATCTAATACAGGTGGTGTATCAATGATAACTACATCATATTCGTCGCGGATATAATCCCAAATTGTAGATAATTTACTAGAATCAACTACTTCAGAAGGATGTTAACTATTTCGCCAGCAGTAAGCACATCTAAATGAGGACAATATTGCGATGAATCGTCAAATCTTCATCCATAATAACTGCATTAGTAAGACCTTTATTTTGTACATTAAATGCTACATGCTGAACTGGATTACGTAAATTACCATCTACCAAAAGAACTTTGTTATTATTCTTCGATAAAGCTAATGCCGTATTAGCCGCTACCTCAGAGGTTCCTTCTCCACTAGTAGCAGCGGTGATACAAATGATCTTACATTTATGTTGATTACATACGTATTGTAAATTGCTACGCAATGTACGATATGCTTCTACAAGTGGTGTATCACCACGCTCATTAGAAATTAGTCTAATCATATTAACCTCTCACTTTACGCCACAATGCTACAATACGATTGCTTGGTTCTTCATATTCCTTTTCTTCATGATTTGGAATGACACCTAAATTTTCAATGCCAAGAATATCATTGATTTCTTGTACAGATTGAACCTTGCGGTTGCAGAAGAACTGACCCAATGTGTAAAGGCAGCCTAGGATAATACCCAAAATTGCAGAGCCTAATAAAATAAGGATTTTACGAGGTGCAATAGCCTTTTCTGGCAATGTAGGAGCATCTACAATTTGAACTTCATTTGGTACCATTACTTCAGCTACTTTAGCTTCTTCCAAACGCTTAGATAGCATTTCGTAAATGTCTTGGGCTACATCAACATCACGTTTTGCCTGGATATAGCCACGTTCTTTTTCAGGCAAACCCTTCATAGCTTCCTCATTTTCTTTATCAAGTTCAGCTAATGTAGATTCTTTACCTTGTGCTACAGCTAAAGCCGCTTCATTTCTGAATTTATCTGCTAACAAACCTTGCTGTGCAGAGTTACTAGATGGAGCTTGTTGGGATGCAATAGCATTAATTTCAGCATTTAAACCACTCTTAGCTTCTTCGATTTGTTGGTTAATCTCTTTCATTGCCGGATGCTCATCAGTATATTTACCAACATAGGAGGCCTTACGAGATTCTAAGTCAGCTAATTGTCCTTTATATGCTTGAACAGTTGCACTATCAGCAATACTTTTACCTGCAGAGCCTAATTGCTCATTAATACTGCCTAAAGCTGCTTGCGCCGTTTCCAAATCCAATTGGTTTTGAGCTTTCTCACGATCAATAAGGGTAATCTTATCTGTTAGCCCCTTCATTTGATCCGCCGTGGAATATACCTTATTGTCCACTTGGAATTGTTGTAATTTCTTTTCTGCTTGACCCAATTCTTCTTTTGCAGTTACCACACGTTTTTGTAAAAATTCGCGTGTCGTCCGTTGCTCAACATGGGAAATATCTGCCAAGCGCTTTAAGAATGTATCAATTAATAATTGATTAGCCTCTTGTGCTTGTTCTGGACTTTTACCAGTTACACTAACTTGTAATAATTCAGTTTCTTTATATGGTTTTGTTTCAATACGTGTTTTAACAAACTCTTCGTATGTAGGTGCTTTACCTGTTCCTTCTGGATCTTCAATCGCTGCAATAACAGGTTCTACAACATTACGACTCTTTAAAATTTCAGCATCTGTATTCATCAATTGACGCGCCATAGAGTCAGAGTAACCATTAGTACTTGATAAAACAGAATTACTTAATCCTTGAGATTGTTTAATGCGCAACATAGATGTAGATTGATATGTAGATGGTGCTAGGAGACCATATGCACCACCCAATACTATACATGCTACCGTAATATTGATAATCTTACGACGTCGTTTAACGAGGACTCTACCGACCTCTTTTAAATCAATAATTTGTTCCACCCATATACCCCTTTCTGTGAAAGTATACAAACAACAGGGTCTCTCCCTCTTAGGAATAGTTACTGTATATCTCCCTCTCACGTAGACTACAGCTCTAAATAAATGATTGTAACTAAATTGTTATACATTATGATTTGGATGATATGTAGGAACGATGTCTTGTAATACATTGATTACATCCAAGTCAGATTTACATGTTTCAAAGCGATCAATTTCACGGCTTAACCATTCTTGATTTACATCTTCTAAGGCAGCTTCAAAGATTTTCTTATGTGTAGTTGTATTAGTACCTTCTTCAGCAGTTAATAATTCTTCATATAGCTTTTCACCTGGACGCAAACCAGTAAATTCAATGCGAATATCTTTATCAGGCTCAAATCCAGAAAGACGAATCATATTTTTCGCTAAATCAACAATTTTTACTGGTTCACCCATATCTAATAAGAACACTTCACCACCATTTCCCATTGCACCAGCTTGTAATACAAGTTGGCTTGCTTCTGGAATAGTCATAAAGTAACGAGTCATTTCAGGATCTGTAACTGTTACAGGTCCACCAGCTTCAATTTGTTTGCGGAATAATGGAATAACAGAACCGCGACTACCAAGAACATTACCAAAGCGAACGGTAATAAACTTTGTATCGTACTTGTGATTCATACCAAGTACAACCTTTTCTGCCACCCGTTTCGTAGCCCCCATAACACTTGTTGGATTTACCGCTTTATCTGTGGAAATCATAACGAAGCGCTCAACACCATGTGCGCCTGCTACATCTGCCACATTACGAGTGCCATAAATATTATTTAACACCGCTGCAATCGGTTGGATTTCCATAAGCGGTACATGTTTATGAGCTGCTGCATGGAATACTACATCTGGTTCATAATCGGTAAAGATTTGGTCTAACTGATTTTTATCTCGAATATCAGCAATAATGGGAACCAATGTACCTTCAGGCACAATTGAACGCAACTCTTGGTGAATAAGATAAATACTATTTTCACCATGACCTAGTAACAATAGTTTTTTAGGTCTTACCCGTAATACTTGACGACAAATTTCAGAGCCAATAGAACCACCTGCGCCCGTAACAAGAACGACTTTATCTTTCAAATATGGTTCTACTTTTGATGTGTCTAGATGAATCTCATCACGTTCCAATAAATCTTCAATGGAAATAGGATGCAAATGAGATACTAAAACCTCATCATCTAATAATTGGTACATCCCAGGTAATGTGTTGATTTTACATTTTAGAGGTGAGCAGATTTCCATGATTTCTCGAATAACATCACGCTTTACCGATGGCATAGCAATGATAATTTCTTCAACCTTATATCTTGCTACAAGCATTGGAATATCTTCACGATTCCCTAAAATTCTAAAACCATTCATCAACCGGTTATGTTTATACATATCATCATCAACAAAGCCAATAATACGTCTTGAACGCTTATGATACCGTTCAATTTCACGAGCAATAGTTGCACCAGCATCACCAGCACCAATGATCAACGTATTCACTTGACCACTTTCACCATCATTCCCATTACTATAGTGAAGCGCCACATAATGTAGCAACATACGTCCCATACCTACTGCACCAGTTGTAAGGAACCAAGTAATAAAATAGATTGATCTTGGTAATGATTTACCAAATACAAACATAGAGGAGTAAAAGATTGCTGTACCTACTGTCGTAGCGACAAATACTGCCAATACCTCTCGCATCCCTGCATAACGCCAAATACGCGTATATAGATGCATAAGCAAGAACATCAACATATACGAAATCAGCAATATTGGCAATGCGTCTACCATTTGATCAATATATCGAGGTTCTATATAGCCATCAAATCTAATAAATAAACTAATGAAAGCAACAATAACAATCGTCGCAATATCGGCAATAAACAGTATGGCTGGTAATAAATATGAACGCAAAAGAACGCCCCCTTATATGTGAGATAAACCCTATCCTTAATCCTTACCGATACGTGATACCATGTATGCACCAGTCAAAATTGGAGCAATATCACGAGCAAAGTTAATACGACTATTTTTAGTCAAGTAAAGAACATCCCCTTCTCGCATAATATAGTTTTCGGACATATCTCCAGTTTGTAACATGCGATTTAAATTAATAGGAATTGGTTTTTCAGGATTGTCTTGATGAATTAAGTAAATTTTCTTTTTAGCTGTATCCCAGTTAAAGCTACCAGCCGCACCAATCGCATCAAGAACAGTACTAGACTTAGTCAATGTATAAGCACCAGGCTTATTAATCTCACCGAATACGTACACCCGAACTCCTCCGAGTTTTGTAACATTTACAGTAATATCCGGATTAATAATGTACCGAGATAAACCTTGCTGTAGTTGAGCGGTAAACTCATCGACCGTTAAACCATCTGCTTTTACTGGTCCCACCATAGGGAATGATACATATCCGTCAGGACGAACAGTGTACATAATATCGTTACCATTACGTGTACCAAGATCTGCTTGTTGTACAACTTGAATAGTTAGTTCATCACCTTGTCGTAGACGATACACCTTATCAGAGCTCACTACAGATGCACTAGTTTCTAGTGGTGCGTGTCCTTCAGTTTGTAATATTTTAGAATCGTAAGACTGTTCAGCTGTTACATTAACAGGTGCAGCCATGGATGTTGTTGTGGCACATAAGAATGCGGCCATCATCATATGCTGTTTTTTATTCATATTTTACCTCTTTGATTTACATTCAACTCACTCAATACAACACTTTATTTTTTTAGAATTATTAATCCTAAAAAATCGGTTAAGTCATTTTATCATTATTTTAAACTTTCTTCCATAAACACAGCCCGTTCTGAGCTAACTTCATTAAACCTTTAAGAATAAATCGCGTAAATATAAGGTTTTCACCATTTAATTATGTGTATTTTTTTACGCATTTCACTCATATTTCACTCGTTTTTTTCATTAATTTTAGATATATAAATAAAAAATATATAAACTCAATTCATAGTCGATTCATAAAATCATCAAACACTCATCAATTTTATTGATTAAATAAAAAAAATAAGGTGTATATACTAGATTTCTAGTATATACACCTTATTAAAAATTTTAGATAAGTCTATCGACTTAAAGTATTAATTATTCAACACGACCGCCTAAATATGCTTCCATAACGCGAGGATTATGACGTACTTCGTCAGCAGGACCAGATAATACCATCTTACCTGTTTCCAATACATACGCATAATCGGCTATTTTTAATGCTTGTCGTACATTTTGTTCTACCAAAAGAACAGTAGTTCCTTCAGCACTAATCTCTTTGATAGTTTCAAAGATTTCGTTTACTACTAATGGTGCAAGACCCATAGATGGTTCATCCAATAATAACAATTTTGGACGTGCCATAAGGGCGCGACCAATAGCCAACATTTGCTGTTGACCACCAGATAGTGTACCACCTAATTGATAACTACGTTCATCAAGGATTGGAAAGCGTTTAAATACTTTTTTGATATCTTCTTCAATCTCATTATCGTTACGGATATAAGCACCCATTTCTAAGTTTTCATAAACGCTCATATCTTGAAGGATTTGACGACCTTCAGGAACTAAAGAAATACCACCATGTACAATTTGATGTGTTTTATGACCAGTAATATCTTGGCCTTCAAATAATACTTTACCAGATGTTGGCTTTACAAGGCCCATTATGGTCTTCATAGTTGTAGACTTACCAGCACCATTAGCACCAATCAAGGATACAATAGAACCTTGTGGTACTTCTAAACTGATATCTTTTAAGGCTGTAATATGTCCATAACCAGACACGATGTTTTCTAGCTTTAACATATTACGCCTCCTCTTTCCCTAAGTATGCTTCAATTACAGCCTCATTATTTTGAATTTCTTGAGGTGTACCTTCAGCAATCTTTTTACCAAAGTTGAACACAACCAAACGATCACAAATATTCATCATTAATTCCATGGCATGTTCAATAACTACAACAGTAATACCAAGGTCGCGAATTTTACCAATCAATTGGCGTAACGCTTCTGTTTCACTATCATTCATACCTGCTGCTGGTTCATCTAGCAAAATTAATTGAGGATGTGTAGCCAAGGCACGAGCAATTTCAAGGCGACGTTGTTTACCATAAGGCAAAGATGTAGCAACCTCTTCAGCATCTTCTTCAAGACCTACGAGTTTTAAAAATTCATACGCAATGCCACGACAACGCTCTTCTTCGATGCGTTGACGTTTTGTTTTCAAGAAGCTAGACAAGAAACCAGACCCAGTACGACAATGCATACCAGTTAATACAGTTTCAAGAGCTGTCATATTACCAAAAAGACGAATATTTTGGAACGTACGAGCAATCCCCATTTCAACAGTTCTATGCGGCTTGATGCCTACAACAGACATACCATCAAATACGATTTCGCCAGAACTTACAGGGAATACACCAGTAATCAAGTTAAATAATGTAGTTTTACCAGCACCATTTGGCCCAATAACACCAAATACTTCACCTTGTTTTACACCAAAGGATATACCTGTGAGAGCTGCAACGCCACCAAAGCTTTTACTTACGTCATTTAATTCTAATAGCATTCAGTTCCCTCCTATCCTTGTTTTTCTTCTTGTTTACGTTTATACGCTTCAAAACGTTCTGTTAATACTTGTGATTCAGGAATATATGGTGCTTTCTTAAAGCCTAATTTACGACTAATTTTGTCTACCATAGATTCTGTTAAAATACCATCTGGACGAACTGCCATCAAGATAACGAGTAATGCACCGTAGATGATGTCCCGATAGTCGGATAAGAAGCGTAATACTTCTGGCAATAATGTAAGAATGAAGGAGCCTAATACGGAACCCCATACTACATTAGAACCACCAAATACTGGGAATAATAAGATTTGTACTACCTTATGGTAGCTAAAGTCTGTAGGATTAATAAAGTTTGTAATATGAGCATACAAACCACCGCCAATACCGGCGATGAAAGCACCAATGATAAAGGCCATCATCTTGTAGTATACAACGTTAATCCCCATTAATTCTGCTGCATGATCATCCGCCTTAATCGCTGCAAAGGCACGACCAACACGACTATTATTAATGCGCACACAGAAGGCAATAATCAATACTAAAATGATTAGCAAAATAATAATAGCTATTAAGTTGCCCCATGCAACAGCATCGATGCCCATTAAACCATCGATATCAAGTTCATAGGCTAAATTTGTTAATTCTTGAGGAATAGATGGAATACCAGAAAGGCCTAACGCACCATTAGTAATATCCAAATTCAAGAAAATAACACGCACAACTTCGCCAAAACCAAGAGTAGCAATGGCAAGATATAAACCACGAAGACGTGTTGTTGGTAAGCCGATAATAACGGCTACAAGGCTAGCAACTAGGCCACCAATAATGATGCCTACAACGATAGGCAAATCAGCTTTCAAAGAAAGGATAGCCCCTACGTATGCACCAACACTCATAAAACCAGCAGCCCCTAAAGAAAGCTGACCACTTGCAAGTGTGAAGTAAATAGAAATACCCATGATGGCATTGATGATGAAGAACATCACGATCTGTAGATAATACGGGTTTAATAAATCCATTACGGTCTACCCCCTTTATCTTTAGAACCAAACAAGCCTTGTGGGCGCCAGAATAATAATAGGATAATGAGGCCAAAGGCTACTGCGTCACGGAATGTAGAGGCTCCATATGCAACAGAGAAGATTTCTGCTACACCTAAAATAAAACCACCAACCATGGCGCCTGTAATATTACCAAGACCACCTAAGATAAGTACGGCAAGGCCTTTAAATCCAATAATAACACCCATAGTAGGCTCAATAGCATTGAAGGACAAGCCTACCAATACACCTGCAGCTGCACCCAAGGCAGATGCAATCATAACGGTAACAGATATAATCATTGTTGGATTAATACCCAAGAGAGCCGCTGTTTCTGTACTCATAGATACGGCACGAATAGCCTTACCAATTTTAGTTTTCTTAATAACTATATTTAGAATCAGCATTAAAACTACAGAAACACCTAAACCAATAATTTGTACCATGGAAATTTTGAAAGCTCCAAAGTCGATTAGACCACCAATATAGTCTGGTGGGAAAGATCTTGTTTGAGGGCCCCAAAGCAATAATGCCAAACTTTCAAGAAAAATAGAAACACCAATGGTACTAATAAGTGGTGCCAAGTGAGACACCTTTTTCTTACGTAGTGGACGAAGCGCCACAAATTCTAAAAGATAACCGAGGATAGCACCGACAGCCATAGCTACGATAAGGGCTACAAAAATGTTAACGTCAAAAACAGTTACCATAAAAAGACCAACGAAGGCACCTATCATAAAGATGCCTCCGTGTGCCATGTTGATGATATTTAAAACGCCAAACACAAGTGTTAAGCCAATAGCGAGTACAGCATATAAGCTACCGAGGGTTAACCCGTTAACTAATTGTTGTAAAAACACTATACTACCTCAACTTTTTATTTTTTTAATGCGTCAAATTGACCGTTTTTAATTTGTAAAACTTGAACTTCCATGGAAGGGTCGCGTTTTTCGTTGAACTTGAATTGACCAGTTACACCAACGAAGTCAGCAATATTTTTCAAAGCATCGCGGAATTTTTCACGATCTGTAGTAGAACCTGCTTTTTTCAAAGCTGCTTCATAGAGGTATACAGCATCATAAGCTTGAGCTGCGAATTGGTCTGGTTCTTTACCGTATTTATCTTTGTAAGCTTTACGGAAGTCTTTTACCTTTTGATCGTCTTTGTTAGGGAACCAAGGTGTACCTACGATAACACCATCAGCTGCAGCGCCTGCAATTTTAATGAATTCAGGGCTGTTGAAACCATTAGAACCAATTACAGGTTGATTCATACCCATTTCACGCATTTTTTTCATGATTAATGCGCCTTCTTGGTAAAGAGAAGCAACTACGATAACATCAGGTTTTGCTTGTTGAATCTTAGTTAATTGTGCAGAGAAGTCAGTATCTTTATCTGCAAATGTTTCAGTATCAACAATTTGTACACCTTCAGCTTCCAATGCTTTACGAGCTGTATTATTTACAGATACCATTTGGTCATTGTTGTTGGAGTACATAATAGCTGCAGTTTTGAAGCCTAAAGTTTTATGTGCTTCTTTAATTGCAGTATCTACAGCCAAGGATTCTGGTACAGCGTTACGGAAAATGTAATCGCCGATATCTGTAATACCTTCAGCAGTTGTAGATGTGCCAAGAGCTACGATTTTGCTTTTGTTTGCTACAGGACCTGCTGCCATCATTTCACCAGATAACATTGGGCCAATAACAGCTACAACTTTATCTTTAGAAATTACTTTATTCATTGCATTGATAGCTTCGTTTTTATCACCTTTAGTATCTTCTACTAACAAGTTGATTTTTACAGCATTTGCATCAGCGTTGATTTCGCTTACTGCCAATTCTGCACCAGCTTTAATGGACTCACCATATGCCGCTGCACCACCAGTTGTTGTTGTTAACAATGCAATTTTAGCTTCATTGCTATTTGCATTACCTGCATCTTTATTACTGCCACAACCAGCAGCAACTGCCATTACACCAGCAAGACCAAAAATGGCTGCTTTTTTTAACATGGATTTATTCATGCTACACCCTTCCTTTGAAACATAAAACTTTAAATCTATATCTATATTATTAGAGTTTTTAATTTTTTGTCAATTAAAATAACTCTATAATAATATATACTATTATAAGTTATTCAGATAGTCGTTCCCATTTTTCATATAATGCATCTAACTCACTTTGTGTTGATTCAATTTGTATGGAAATTTTGGACATTTCATCTAAATCTTGCTGTACTACAGGATTAGCTAATTGAACTTCATACATTTTCATAGTTGCTTCTAATCGAGCAATTTCAGATTCCACCTCAGCTAATTGCTTTTCTATCATATAGGCGTTCGGTTTCTTCTGCGATGCCTCTGTAGATTCTTCTACTGAAAGTATAGGTTCATTAATAGAAGTATGTTTATTATCACTAACACTGTTTTCTAAGTTTTGCTCGTTAGCTATGGCTAACAAATCTTCCTGTTCTTTTAACTTTTCTTTGTAATACGAGTAATTACCGAGATATTCAGTAATTTTCCCATCATCTAGAACAATAGTTTTTGTAGAAACTTGATCCAAAAAATATCTGTCATGAGAAATAATAAAGCAAGTACCTTCAAATTGTTGTAATGCTTCTTCCACAATTTCACGCGTTGGAATATCTAAATGGTTTGTCGGTTCGTCTAAGATAAGGAAATTATCTCCTTGAAGGAATAATTTTAACAATGCTAACCGAGCTCTCTCACCACCGGATAAGTCTCCTACAAGCTTAAATACATCATCCCCTTTAAAAAGGAATGAGCCTAATACATTGCGAGCCTTTTCTTCAGTGTAGTTAAAATGGTTCATAACCTCTTCTACTACCTGCCAAGAATCATGTAATTCCTCATGCTCTTGTGAGAAGTATCCCACTTGTACGCGATTACCGATATCTACGTGACCATTCTCAGGGAATAATTCACCTACTATAGTTTTTACGAGTGTCGATTTACCAGCCCCGTTAGGTCCAATAAGGGCTACTGATTCTCCACGTCGCACTACGAGTGATATATCATCAATGATAGGATTTTCACCATATCCTACTGATAAATGATCTAGAACAAGAACCTTATCGGCACTCATCGCAGCAGGGGGAAAGAAAATTGTAAATGATGTGAAGTTACCGGTGCATCAAGTCGTTCTAAACGATTCAATTGAGACTGACGACCACGAGCCATTTTAGATTTAATACCTGCCCGGTATTTATCTATATAAGCCTCTGTCTTTTTGATGTACTCCTGTTGTTTCTCATAGGCTACCATATCCGCTTTCAACCGTTCATCTCGTTGTTGAATATAACGACTGTAATTACCACGATACGTTGTAGCCTTATGGTTATCTAATTCTACAACGCCAGTGACAATACGGTCTAAGAAATAACGGTCATGGCTGACAATGAGAATCCCACCATGATAGGCAGACAAATACCCTTCAAGCCACTCTAACATGTCCATATCTAAATGGTTAGTTGGTTCGTCTAAGAATAAAAAGTCTGGACGCCGTACCAATGCTTTAGCTAAATTAATTCGAGTCTTTTGACCACCAGAAAAAGCGCTTGCTGGTTTATCTAAATCCTCATCAGTAAAGCCAAGACCATAAATAATGCGCTTAGTCTTTTGCTCGTAATCATAGCCGCCTAACCATTCAAGGCGATTTTGTAAATAATCTAAGCGTTGTAAATCAGATTCACTAGCCTCTTCTGTTTCTAAGCGTGTGGTAAGTTCTTTAAGTTGTTCTTCCAATGCATGTACATCAGCCCATGCCTTTTCAATCTCAGTAGCTAAACTATCATCACCAAGATTTACATCTTGTTGTAAGTAGCCAATGCTTGCAACAGGCGACTTAACTACATTACCTTCATCAAGATCTTCATAGCCTAATATGCATTTTAATAAGGTCGATTTCCCAGCCCCATTAGGTCCTACTAAAGCTAGGCGATCACCTTCTTTTATCTCAAAGGACACATTGGAAAATACTTGGCGCACCCCAAATGATTTTCCAAGGCCTATCATTCGAATGCGTTCCATTCACAACCTCCTAATCATTTACCCTTTATTATACCACAGTTGCCCGTACCAACATCAACATCTCTACAGAATCTTTTGTTTTTCTGCTATGACGAAATAATTTGCCCAATAACGGAATATCTCCTAATATAGGAATCTTTTGTATTTGGTGCTGATCGCGATTATCCATGAGACCGCCTATAACGAGCACTTCGCCTTGTTGTAAACGCACTCTTGTATGTGCTTGCCGCGTACTAATTTTATAAGCTTTCATTTCAGATACCATAATCGGTGTACTTACCTCGGCATGTATTTTTGCGTCTACACCGCCATCTGCGGTAATAATGGGAGTATAGTTTAACTTAATCCCTACCTCTTCATAGCGGGTAGAACGCTTGCGCTCTCCATTCACCTCTGCTTCTTCTATAACAGGGTATACGTTCACCTATTAATATATGTGCCGTCTCACCATTGAGGGCCATAATAGATGGTTTAGCTATTAGAACCGCTTTTCCAGAACTTTCCATAAGACTTAGTTCTGGTTTTACAAAAAATTTATAAGCTTCACCACCTGGTGTTTTACCAAAGGTAACAGCCCCATAGGAATTAGTCTTATCTTCTCCATGTCCAGTCAAGCTGAGCCAGACCATCTAAAGCCTTGCTCTTTTGCATAAGATTGTTCCATAGCAATGATGGTTGCTTCTAATTGTACTTGTTTAGGTTCCTTGTCAACTGCATTGATTAGGTTTCTACACGCCTCTTTTCTCCGCTCGTTAAATGCATAATTACTTCGTTTTGTTCTGAAAGCACAGCCATTTTATCATTTTTTACTACTGTTCCCATTATATTTGATAAAGACTCTGCAGGCAGATGTTCAGGAGAAACTACATAGAGCTCTCTATTCTCTAGTGCAGTATCCTCAGATTCAATAAGAAGAGTCTTATGTTGTTTTGTTACAGTAAAATGATATAACCGCCCTAGCTCTTTAATAATCTCTTCTGGAGACTCTCCTTTTACACTTGCCGTAATATTGCCCTTTAATGACTCTACTCCGATAACTGATATACCATAACTGCGACAAATGCCTAACACAGTATCCTTTAAAGAGGCATTGCGTACAGATATTGTAATTGTTTCTTTATCTTTATTAGGTTCTACGCTCTTTACTGAATTATTTGTTGCATTATTTCCTACATTTTTTATTACCTTATCTTCTGTAGTATTTCCTGTTACAACTAACGGTTGTGCTAATAAAAAATATATTAGTGCAACTATTAATATAACTATTTTTATGATCACTCGATTTTTAGCCATCGCGACGAACCTCCTTCAATAATTTCTACACCACTTGCAGTAATATTAGATACGGATATTCCTTGCCAACTACTCCCTACCGTAACCATCTGTTCCTCTGAGCCTTTTCGTAAAATAGCTATATTTTGATTCCCTTCAATGATGCCCACCAGTTCAATTGGTTGTTCTAAAGTCAACGCGTTAGAATTAATACTTGTTCTGGAGTGAACACTTTCATTACTATAGTTATTAGTATCATCATGGATCATATTGCTATTCCAATCTTTATTCTTTCTATCCGTTTTTATATTTTTATTCTTAGTACTTCTATGCCGCCGTGAAGTTCTTTTATTACTTATTTTCTTACTATCACTAAGTGATGTTTCATCATTACTAATAGTATCTAAATCGTTATCCATATCTTTCATCTCATCACTTTGACTTAATAAATCGGTACTAGAAATATCCTTAAAGACCTCTCGCCAAGGATGAGGCCGTTCTACACTACTCACATCATATAGTAAGCGTCCTTTAACAATAGAGTCATCTTTCTCATCATGTCCGGCCTTATTATCCACACCAGCTTTACTAGATTTTCCGTTATTGTTACCATTTCTTTTTTTATTAGCTCTCTTTGATGACTGCTCTTTTGCATCTACCTGCCTTTGATTATCAATAGTATCCTCTGATTGTGCTGAATTAATATCGATATGTTCATCTTTGTGAGGATAAAAAATACCAGCTGCTATCATTGCTAAAGCCAGTATAAAGAATATAAAAATTACAATTCGATAGTGTCGTATAAGAAAACATTGTCTAACAATCCAGCCTTTGATCTGTTCTATATAGTCTTGTAAGTTCATAATTCACCTCCTGCAGACTATTTCTAGGAGGTCCTTTTAAATTCCTACAAAAAAATGACTCTACCAGTCACCTAGGTGACTAATAGAGTCATTCATTATATTGACAAATCAAACCGATTCGTGCTCATTTTATTTACTATTAAAACCCTCTGGATGAGATGTATGCCATTTCCAAGCATCCTTAATAACATCAGCTACATTACTAAATTTAGGGTCCCAACCAAGTAAGTTTTTAATCTTTTCAGAAGAAGCAATCAATGTACCAGGGTCCCCAGCACGACGATCACCATATTGAACAGGAATATCGATGCCTGTAACCTCTTTTGCAGTTTCAATGATTTCTTTTACGGAGAAGCCATTTCCGCTACCAAGATTAAATACTTGGGACTCGCCACCTTTACGCAAATAATCCATAGCCAAAACATGGGCAGCAGCTAAATCATTAACATGAATATAATCGCGCACACATGTACCATCAGCTGTATTATAATCAGTACCAAATACAGTAATGTACTCTCTTTTACCACGAGCCGCATCAAGAACAAGTGGAATCAAATGAGTCTCTGGATGATGGTCTTCCCCAATCGTACCAGATGGATCTGCCCCTGCCGCATTGAAGTAGCGCAATGCTACGTATGTAGAACCATAAATAGAACTGTAATCAGATAGCATTTCTTCAATCATCAATTTAGTGCGACCATATACATTCGTTGGTTGCAATTGAGCATCCTCTCGAATTGGCACTACCTCTGGTTCGCCATATACAGCAGCCGTACTAGAAAACACAAAATGTTTTACCCCAGCAGTACGAGCAGATTCAATAAGGTGATAGGAGCCAACTACATTATTTTCATAATAAATAGCTGGATTTACCATTGATTCTCCAACTTGAGAATGGGCAGCGAAATGCATAACCCCAATAATATGATGCTCTTTCATAATATCTACTAACTTAGAATCTGCAATATCCATATTGTAGAATGTAACCCCTTCAGGAATAGATTCTACATGCCCTCTAGATAAATTATCTACAATGATTGGTATATAACCAGCTTGTTGTAAGGCACGTACAGTATGACTCCCAATATAGCCAGCACCACCTGTTACTAAAATATTCATAGTTCCCCCTTATGAATTATGTGTATCCTTTGCACGAGCTAATTTAGGCCCGATGAGACGTTTATAGACCTCAACACCTGGTTGGTCAAAGGCATCAACACCAGCAAAAATAGACTCGAAATAAACTGCCCAACAATGCATAAACATAATTTCCCCTAAATGGAATGAATTTAATGTTGGTACAGTTATCGTCATATTAAAACGATTATCGCTAGATAAGGCCTCTCTATTAGCATCTAAAGCAATATTCAAAATATCACAAATACCTACATTTCCAAGTGCTTGTAATCGTTCATATTGACTATGTGTATTAGGCACTACAAGATTATGTTTCCAATCCTTAACCTTAATAAATTGAACCACCTTATTAAGACGGCCCTCTTGATGCTCTTGTACTTGAGCATGCATATCCATAGTCCCTACTGCAGCAACTGGCGTACGACCATATGGTAAGCAAGTATTACTCATCTTCCCTAAAGATTCGGATAATAGTTGTACATACCAATCAGATAAGGAGTGAAGCGCTTCACCATAAGGCATAAACACCTCAATAATACGACCGTACCGTTCAGACGCAATATATTTTAGTAAAGCACTTAATAAAGCAGGATTTTTAAAAATATCCTCTTCTTGACAGGCCGCATCCATTGAAGCTGCACCTGCCAAGAAATCTTCAATATCAAATCCTACGAGAGCAGCTGTAACAAAACCTACTTCAGTAAATACAGAGAAACGACCACCTACACCATAAGGAATACTATAGGTCTTCCAATGATTCTCTATTGCCATAGAGCGTAAAACTGTAGGATGTTCATCATCAGACATATCAGTAACAGCTACCACTTCATAATTTATATTACGATCTTGTAAAGCTTTTTCCAAAATCATGAAGTTAGCCATTGGCTCGATGGTAGAACCTGACTTAGATGTAATAACGAGCATCACCTTATAGTCGGATCCTTTTGTCTGAGCTTGGTACTCTAAAGTGCGAATAAGACCAGCTAAATAGTCACCATCTACATTAAAGCCTGCAAAATACATCCGTGGATATCCGTTTCGTTCTTCCGTACTGAGATTATTCCAAAACGCACCACATTGGACATCGAAAATAACCTTACTACCCAAGTAAGAGCCACCAATGCCTACAGATACAACTGTGTCAATATTATGGCGAGCATAGTCCCGCAGTTCATAAAGTCGTTTCAACATTGCAGGTGTATTGATACCATCTTCTGAAATATAAGGAAGTTGGTAAAACAATACCGGTTCAGGCAATCCATCCTTAGAAACATGTCCTTCTTCAAAGCCTGTAGAACGCAAAATATTTGTATGACGCCAAACATTTTGTATAGCACGCTCAAAGTTATTTACGTCTCGTTCTTGTATGCAACTTTCATTATATATGTTAGCGTAATCTAACTCGAACCCCGATTGTAACCGCAACATCAAATATCTCCTTTACTGACATTTTATGTACAATATTCTACTCATTATACCATAAAACAATGAATAAAATATTAGTTTATGCAATCATTTTACCCACAAACCATAGCCAAAACCCACTGCATAAACAGACCATAACAATGCGATAGGAATAGCTAGCTTAAACTTAATCTTTAATGTCTTATGATGCCAAATAACCATACCTAATAGAGCACCAAGGCCGCCAAAGGCAAATGCTAAAAATAATAATGTAAACTCTGAAATTCGATTATACCCCTTTATAGCACATAACTTATCATAGCCATACATACTAAATACAATTAGATTCCATACGCCTACAGTAACCCAAAATTGTGTATCACTCATGTCCCCAAACCTTATATTTTTTACTTATGATGAGCCTTAAAATATTCTAATGTTTTTTGTAAGCCATCATCTAATGTTGTGGATGCTACAAATCCAAAATCGCGTTCCGCCTTTGCATTGCTTAACCGTGAATGTTTGATATCACCTATACGTTCAGCCTCATAATGAACCATAAAGTCGGCACCACTAATAGCTCTGAATCGCGTAATCAACTCATTTACAGATGTTCCCGTATTGGTAGAAACATTATAAATACCTGTACAGTTATTATTTCCCATAGCCTTAATATTAGCTTCTACCACATCTTCTACGTAAATAAAGTCTCTTGTTTGTTCCCCATCACCATATACGGTTAAAGGCTTACCTTCAACAATTAAACGATTGAAAATACTTATAACGCCGCCTTCACCACCATCACCTTGACGTGGTCCATATACATTGGCATATCTAAAGCATACTGTATTTAATCCAAAAGCTTCACGATAAATACGCAAATACCTTCTGCGGTAAGCTTGGTTAACCCATAGAAGGATGATGGCATACCACTAAGTTCTTCAGTCAATGGTAATACTGCTAAATCCCCATAAACAGCAGCTGAAGAAGGCATTAAAAATTGTTCAACTTTCACCTTACGACATGCATCAAGTACATTTATTAGCCCTAGTAAATTAACATCACAGTCATATCCAGGATTCTCCATTGAGGACTGCACCATAGTTTGAGCAGCCTCATGGAATACAATAGAGGGCTTAAACTCTTCAAAAATAGATACTAGCTTTGGATCTCGTACATCCATCTCAATAAATTGAGCGGACTCATGTACAAAAGAACGCATACCTGTAGATAGATTATCTATAACAAGCACATTGTGCCCTAATTCAATTAATCGATCAACGAGATGAGAGCCAATAAATCCAGCCCCACCTGTAACACATATATTCATAGTATCCTCCCTTCTTATATTTCTAAATACCTGCACCTTGTTTAGCTAGTGCATCGGCCATTTCATTATATGTATCGCCCGTATGTGCTGCCACCTTGTGAAAGTGTACGCGCACACGATTTTTTATAGAATCATAAAATGCAGCATATTGTTGAGTTAGTGCATTATTCCGTTTCCATCTTTTGGTAGCCCACATTTCAATTCCCATATAATCATAATATAAGGAACATTCAGGAATACCATGATCAACAGCATATTTCATAACATACATCGCAGCTAATAGCTCGCCAGACACATTCCAAAAAGCCGTATATCGTTCATCAGTAGAGGGAAAGGAAAAAGTCTTTCTAGTCCCATTCAAGAAGATAACACCACCTGAGCCAACAGTATTAGTCCCTTTATTATAACTACCATCAATATAAGCAACTACATGATTTCGGTGAGTAAAATCTGGTTTTGCCTCACCTGCGGATACCTTATTTTGAATGCCAGAACTAACCTTTGTAGTTATCTTCTTCGTCCCTTGCAAAGATTTTGATTCACCCTTATGAGCGCTCATAAAATCACTTAATGATAAACCTGAATCTTCTACAAAGGCACGAGCTTCTGCTTCCGTAGGAAAAGACTTGTAGATAGCCCCACCAAAGCCTTTTACCTGTTTCTCACAGTCAGCCCATGTGGTATATACACCTGGTACACGACCCTGACGAACTGCATAATACTTTTTTGCCATACGTACCTCTTAATGATCCATTGTAAGTGCTATAAATTCAGCATTAACAACAGATGCCAAATCTTTTGGATTTACCTTCATTTGCATCCCTCGAAGACCAGCACTTACATATACAAAGTCTTGAGGCTCCATAGTAGCATCAAAATATGTGGGAAATAATTTTTTCATTCCCACTGGAGAACATCCTCCTCGTAGATAGCCCGTAATACCTAGCAGATCCTTGACATGAACAAGCTCTACAGACTTGTTATGACTGACACGAGCAGCTTGTTTCATATCTAATTCAGCTGCAACAGGAATGCAAAATACTACATATCCTGTTTTGTCGCCCTTACCAACTAATGTTTTAAAAACTTGTTTTTCATCAAGCCCTAATGCCTCTACTACATGAAGACCAGCTGCCCGCTCTTCAGACCACTCATATTCACTAATACTATAAGGAACCTTATGGGTGTCTAAAATACGTAATGCGTTTGTTTTTTTATGTTTCTCTTTACTCACTATATTCCACCTTATATATTAGCGTAACAAATAAATCTTATCAATATATAATAAATTTCTATATATCAATAGAAATAGCCTTATTCTTATTTATTTACAATTTTATTAATATTTTTCAATTCAATGCGTAACGTTCCATCATCATTAGTTTTAATTTCAATGAATTCACGATTTTTCATATATTCTACGGGAAATGAAATTTCGATTCCCGTGTCAGTTTTAATTTTATGATGCTCACCGACCTTCGTAGCAAACTCACGGTTTACAGGTAATGGTCGCATCATATCTGCATCAGCTAATTCCTTTTTAGCCGCCTCTTGTTGAATGGGATTTGCCTTAAATACCTCCTCCACAATACGAACAGGATCCACTGTATCAGATACTTCAGCATTTTTAGCAATCATAGACTTTGCCGTCGTCAATTCAACAACACCGTCCGACTCGTGTGCTTGAGCTACCTTGTCTACAATGGCTTTTACCTTTCTCACCGTATCTCGAGAGGATTGATTAGTACCTAATTGTAACACCTTATCGGCTAAAATATAGGACACTTCACCATCAAATTCACCTTTCGGTTCAAAAATGCGAACACTAAAATCAAGTAGATTAATAGATGCAAAAGCTCGTAATTTCTGTGATGGCATCGGCAACACAGCCTTATGAGAAACAAGTTCTGTGGCTAAGCTGCCATCATCTTCACTAAATAGTTGATGTGTAAAAGCATCATGAGCTTGGCACAAAAGAATACAGATATAAGATGCATCTGTAATAGCTTCACAGATAATCGTATCAATAACAACAGAATCCGTTGCTTGTTTCATATAGGTAAACAAGCTTTCACCTAAGTTCTTAGATAAATCTATAAACTTAAGATTTCCATTTTTATAATCAACTAATTGTTTACCAAATGGACTTGCATCATGCAAGGTACCTGTTCTAGCAGCTGGATCTTTGAACGCCTTAGCTACATGATTAGCAATATAATCTTGTATAGCTTGATCTCCAACCTTTAATTCATGTTCAGAGTATACGGCTAAAGAGGACGTAAAGTCGAAAATCTCTAGTGCCGCCTTGTTAATCTGCATGACGTCTCCTTATAATAGCAAAAACGATTACCCTTTATTATACCACTCTTTTAGTTTTCGTTTATCAACTTTTGAGCATTCTGTAAGTGGTAACATAGGAATTTCTAGAACTGCTTTTGGCCATTCAACTGAAGGTCTTTCGTGATGAATAATTTCTATAATTTTACTTAATTCAGTATTATCCTCTAATACCATATAAGCAACAAAGTCTTCCCCACGTATATCATCATTAATCGTAATAACAGCCACTTCAGAAACGCCCTGTAAGGATTGTAAATACAATTCCATTTCGGAAATAGAAATTTTATATCCCCCTTTATTGATGACATCACCTTGTCGTCCGTTAAACATAAGGTATCCATCGCTATCTATATAGCCACAATCATTTACAGTATAAGTATCTGGAATGCCTTCAATATGATGCTTTGTAGTCACATAAATAACGCCGTTCTGCTCTGCTATTTTGACAGATGGAAACGGTCTTCCCACAGTACCTTCTCTATCTAACCACTCTTTACCTGTACAATATGTTATATAGTTAAGCTCAGATGCACCATAATAAAGAATGAACTCCATGTTCGGACATATTCGTTCTAACTGTTCCATCAACTGTCGATCCAGTACTTGTGATCCTCCGATGATATAGTTAATAGAGTCTACTTTACTTTTGCAATGACGTACTAATAATCGTAATTTTGTTGGTAATGCATATATATGGTCCACCTGATATTCTTCAATAAGCTGTATCCATCGATTTGGGCGCAACGAACTCGTTGTAATAACTGTTCCTCCAGACCATAGCACAGCGATAACCATATTACTAACACCAGTAAAACTAAAGCTTCCATGTAAGAATATTTTTGTATCTTTGTTTATATGAAAAATATCGTTTTGGATATCAAAGAACTCTCTCCATGAGCTTTCACTACGCCACAAAGGTTTTGGACGCCCAGTAGTCCCAGAGGTAAGTACGCCAAAGTCAGCTAAAGGTGCCACCCCTTTATATGCTATAATACGAGCCAATTCCTCAACATATTCTGTATCCATCTCGTTATGGCATACCATAGGAATATAACCGGTATAAAATCCCGCCAACCACTGTACCAATTGTTCCACAAACGATTGACTCTGAATTAAAGCAACTATATGTTTCGATGATTCTTTAGTGACCATATGTATACTAGTATCCTCATCATACATCACCAGCATATTTTATCATGGTCTTGTAAGGATCTTTATTTGTTGTAAACGTTCAATAATTGTCATATTACATTCGTTCCATAATTAAAGCAGTACCTGTACCGCCTGCGCCGCAATAGCACATAAACCATATCGACCATTACAGATTCTAAAGCAGCCATACAATGAAGACTAAAATAGCACCAGAACAGCCATAAGGATGTCCATAGCTAATGCACCACCAAGCATATTATATTTTTCCCATATGATTAGGGTACGCCTTATTAAAAAGAGCATCAATGATGGCAAAGGCTTCATTCCATTCCACCACATCTATATCATCCATAGTTAAATCTGTCCGTTTTAAAATAGCTTCAGTACTTTCAAGAGCACCTTCTGGACTAAACTGAGGATTTCCAGCCCAAGGCATGACACTATGAATTCTAAACGGCCCTTTTTCATTAGATACGTATACAAATGCCGCTCCATCATGAGTTAAACAAGCATTGCCTGCATTTGTAATAGAGTGAGGACCCAATAAAGGTTTCATCCTAGACAAGAGTTTTTCGTTCATCGTAGGCGAATACATTCGTCTACACATCTTTTCCATCTATAGTAATAGGCATAATATAAGACTGTAAATATGAATTATCTAAAGCTCCAAAAGCTCTTTGATGACTGTCCAATAATATAGGGATATAAATCTTCCTTTGTTATATTGTGCTTATGTATGTTCGCTCAGCCCCTTCAAGCATAGCTAAAGGAGACCGATCTTGAGGGGTAAATTGAGCTACCTTATATAAACCTTCTCGATCATCTCCAGTTGCATAGATTCGATCTGGTTGTAAGGAGGAGCTTTCAATACCACCAGCAATAGCAGAATCCATAACACCTGACGCAATATGTGTATAGGCCATTTCAATACTCATCAAAGCTGATGCACATTGCATATCACGGTAATAGCAGGCACAGAATTCGGTAAATTACACATAAGACCCATAAGGCGACCAATATTACCACCAGTACCAACTGCATTACCACAAAAGATTCCATCTACTTGTGAAATATCATGCCGTCTAATTAATTCATTAATAATTGAGCCCCAACATCTCAGGTCTCATATGTTTATATTGTCCATTTAAAACGCCAATAGGGCTTCTAAGCCCACCATGAATATATACTGACATATAACTCCTTATATTAAAATGCAAAAAGAGGCATCCCCAGGAATGCCCCTTTTATTATTTCTAAATTTTAATTTTAGTTGCTAACCAAGAAGCAACGAGACATTTTACGATATCCCCAGGAATAAATGGGAACATACTACAGGCAACGCCGCCCAAAGTTCTGTTTTTGTAACAATCATAAAGCCTGCCACACCAAATAGGTATACTACAGGAATTGTAATTACAAGAGAGCGCCATGCATAAGAGAAAAAGCTCTTTTTAGAACCTTTAAATACACTTAGTAATGTATATGCTATTGGCCAAGAGAAGATAAAGCCCCCTGTTGGTCCCAATAATTTACCAAGACCAGCTGTACCCCAACGAATACTGGTAACCCACGCACCTAACAAAACATAAATGATAAATACTATAAATGCATCCTTTGGTTGTAACAATAAGCCTGTTAATGTCGCTACCAAAGTCAATGCCGTTACCATTGCCGGACTAAATGGCAATGGAAATGAAATATATGCTGAAATACATAATAAGGCTGTTAATAAAGCCATTTTTGTTAAACGTCTTGCTTCCATAATTACCTCTAACTAATACATCTTTGTTTCAAAGATGATGAATCTTCATTTTCACCAAAAAAAGTAGCGAAAAAGCCAATGTATCACCTACATAACCTTCTACATGAGCATCCTCAGGGACTTCCACTAAAGTCACCATATCCCTGCAATGACAGGGGCATGAAAATAAATCGCCATTTGCAGTGCAGATTTACTAATATTCCAATAATTCCACAAATTTTCTAAAATCATGCATCCAGGCACTACATAAGGAGGCTCACGATGAATCTCATTCGTATCATTAATATCATTTACAAATCGCACTATATCATTCCTTAGAGAAAGATATAGTACCATCATTTTCCTCTTGATGAATGGTAGAACGAATACGAAATTGTTTCGGCACTGGTCGTAAATCAACCATTAAGAAAACCAGATTTATCCATAATACCAATTGTAGTAGTTTTAGCGACTTTGATATAAAATACCACATATAGATTGATCACTACCTGAAGCATCATAATGCATATGCTTAATAACGCTATGTCCTGGTAATCCAAAATCATTATTACATAATGCTTTAAATAATGTTCTCATATAATCACAGTCCTTTATTTATTCAATAAATTGATTATAATCAACATCTTTCATTCGTCAACAAAAGTCATTATCCATTTGTTAACAAATATAAAATAATATATCTATATTAGCTAAATGTACTACCAAAAGAAAAGAACCCATGATATATCATAGGTTCTTTCATAAGGTTAAATCTTATAGATTTGTTATTTAAGATCTAGCTCTTTTAAGTATGCCTTGAAGTTTTCACCTAATTCTTCGTTGCGCAATGCATACTCAACAGTAGCTTTCAAATAACCTAATTTATCACCTGTATCGTAGCGAATGCCTTCATAGGCCAATGCATACGTGTCAGTTTTAGATGCTGCTAACGCATCAGTTAATTGAACTTCATTACCTACGCCAGGTTTAGTATTTTCCAAGATATTGAAAATATCTGGTGTTAAAATATAACGACCTAATACAGCAAGTCTAGATGGAGCATCTTCTTGCTTAGGTTTTTCCACCAAGTTATCAACGCGATATAAATTATCAGCCAATGCTTCACCAGATACGATACCATAAGAGCTAACTTTATCTTCTGGTACAAATTGAGCCCTAAAATAATACCAGGATGCTCATTATAGCAATCAATTAACTGTTTAAGCATGGATTTTCTGGATTATAAACAATATCATCACCAAGTAATACTGCAAATGGTTCATCACCAATAAATGCTTTAGCACACAATACAGCATCACCAAGACCACGAGGTGCTTTTTGACGAATAAAGTGAACCTTAATATCTGCTAAATCCTTAATCATAGCCAACTGTTTATTTTTACCTTGGCTTTGTAACAATAATTCTAATTCAACACTACTATCGAAATGGTCCTCAATAGCACGTTTATTACGACCTGTAATGATTAGGATTTCTTCAATACCAGAATCTAGTGCTTCTTTCACAATATATTGGATAGCAGGTGTATCTACAATAGGAAGCATTTCCTTTGGTTGTGCCTTTAGTAGCTGGTAAGAAACGTGTACCAAAACCAGCTGCTGGAATTACGGCTTTTCTAATGCGTTGCATAATATCTCCTAACTAAAAGTCTTTACCTACAAATTTGATCTTCCATTGATCATTGTTGCTTCTATGAGCATCTTTATATGTCAAATACATATCAAAGGAATGCAAATCACGATGCCATGTATAGTACACAGAATCAATGTCCCCACTCATCATATTGGTTTTTACACTTACAGAAAGGTCATCTAGACGAGTTAATTTATAGCTACCACCATAAATGAGCTCTTTTGGAAGCTCTGTCGTATCGAATCGATATGGAGAGTTGTTATAAGAAATATTACGTTGATTATAACTAACCCATACATTAGCACGATTTCCCACTTTAGATTGGAAACGAGCGCCCCAATAAGGCATGCTACGAATCGTACCATCATAACCATAATAATCTCGTTGGTAACCACCTAAGAAACGTAAATCTGCATTTTTCCAAAGCTTAATTGGATCATGAGATACTTCTGTATAATACTCTTTATGAGAACCTTTTACAGAACCCTCTTTCCAATAGCCCGCATTAACACCACCACGTACAGTAATTGGAGATTTACCAACATGATATGTATGAGTATCTAAACGAGCTTCACCAATCTTTTCTACCCATACAGTTTCATCGTTATACTCATTAGATTCCTTTACTATAACCTATGAAGCAGTCCCCCAAGGTAAATAATGTCTATAGCCTACTTTTGGTTTAAATCCAGACTTTGAATACCAACGGTAATCAATATAGGCTTCACCATGCTTACCGATTGGATACTCTGTACTACCATGTAAACCAATGCCATCATCACTACTATATGTAGGTTTTGGAACCAAGGAGAAAATACTAAATTTACCCTCTTTATCATGACGAAGAATGCTGTATAAGAAGGCAAAGATAAAACCTTGAAGTTTTTAATATAGAAGGATGGTTTTTTGATAACTACTTTATCGCCAGGATATACCTTGATATCTTGACCTTCTACACGATAGTCAGGTGTATGTTTAAAAGCCATCGCATGTTTTGTGGTAACCATGCCTTTTTCCATATGACCAGTTTCACCATCAAATGTAGCATTTTGCCCTTTTACATAGTAAGGGTCATTCCAACCCATCGGCTTGGTCACTAGTACGAAATGACCTGTCGATAGTGCGATATCCACCAACAGTACATATTTTGAGTGTATTATTCTATACGCGGAGACATCAAAGTTTGATTACCTTGAGTCACTACTACATCACCTTGTGCATATACATCACCAGTGGACCCTGTATAGGACATTTTATCTGCATCAATACGAGTCGGCAACTGTTCTGTAGGTTGAGCAGACTTTGCCTTTTCACCACGACGTACAACACGGATATTACTATTGTCAGGTGTAGATGCTTTAGAGATTTCTCCAAGATAGGATTGATCAACGCTATCCAATTGATCTTGATATACCGTAGTTGACTCTGTAGCGGCCCATACTGGTTGTACTAAACAGAAAACACATGCCGCTGCCAGCCATTGTACTTTACGTTTCCTCATGGTTACTAGAACTCCTCTTGCTTTAAGAATTTGTTAATTATTGATTACGCTTTACAACTACGATAGGTTGAGAAACATTTTCTACTTGCTCTTCTTGTTCTTCTACTGCTGCAGGTTCCTCTGTTGTTGTTTCATTTTCATCAACAGCCGCTTCATTAGTATCTACAGTTTCTTCAGATTCATCTGCTGCATTCGGTACAGTTACAGCTTCAGCCAATTCATCATCACTATGAGCCAAACCATCACCACCAATTACAAGACCTTGAATTGTTACAGAATCTTGAGGTTGTACATAAATTGTTGCACCAGCAGGGTACTCAATATTTTTCCCCTTAACAAAAGCGCCACCTACTAAACCTATCGGTCCAAGTAAAACAGCACCAGCTACGGATGCACCTGCAGCTTTTACTTCATTACGAGTTTTGTCTTTAGCTTCTTTACCTTGTACAGCAGTGAATTCTGTACCATCGATAGCAGGAATAGTATCGAATGTAATATCTAATGCACCATTACGACCAAAGGAACGAGCCTTTTTCAAAGAAGTAATTGTACCAGAACCTACTGTACCTGCAGGAACTAATAACACATTGCCATCCATAACATTTTCAGCTACTGTGAAAGCAACAGTGTCGCCTTCATGGCTAGTTTTTGAAGAAACAGCATCATTCAATGTAACTTTGAAAACTTGGTTGCCAGCTAATGTACCCACTTGATTTGTGAGCGTTACATTGCTGCCATATACTTTTGTTTTTAAAGAAATGATACGTTTTTGTAAAGAGCCACTACCAATACGACCATTAACGCTACGTTCCATCTTTTCTACACGATCAACAAGAGAACCTGCATTAATGCTATTTTGATATGTATATTCAAGTGCGTCCATTTCTTCGCGCAAAGAAATATTTGTGCCGCTACCTTCTACGGAGTTATAAAGGGAATCGACACGTTTGCTCAATGTAGCAGAATTGCCATTGAAACCAGTACCATACACGGTTTCATCAAGTTGATTAATGCGGTCCACTACAGCACCATCTTGTACAGCGCCATATACAGTAGTTTCTAAAACATTTGTTTTTTCTGTAACTGTACCAGGAGCAGCAAACGCAGTGCCTGAAATCAAGGATGCCATTAAAAGTGTAAGTACTTGCTTCTTCATAAATTCCTCCACAACGTATCTAATGTATAACTGTTATACAACAGAATAAGCACGGGCCTAAGACCGTGCTTATTCCCTGAGTCTACTATTTTATATGCTCAGTGGCCATTAAATTTTCAAATCGATAATCGCAGATACACCTACGCCTTGAACACGAGATGCACCAACTGGGTTTGTGCTATCAACTGGTACTAAACCTTTTACACGAACCATACCGTTAAAGCTACCTTCAACTTGAGCAACCGCTTTAACTTGTTCAATGCTAGATGCTGGGCCAGTTACTTGAGCAGCACCAATATAACCTTTTGTACCAATACTAATGATAGGTACAACTTTAGTTGTGTACTCTGTGCTTAAGTTATTTTGTTTCAATAATTTATTTAAGAAAGAGTCAATTTGAGGACCGAATTTATTGATAACAATACCGATACCACCAATTTTAGCTGCACCACCAAGAATACTGCTAAGGCCGCCAGCTTGAGTAGTCAAGATGCCACCAAATGCAGTTGTAGTTAAACAAATCCCTAGAACAGCTGTAATAATCTTCTTTTTCATAATAAGCCTCCTATAGATACTTATATTTTAACAAATTCTATACATAGATTCTAGTGAAAGTATAAGAACTTACACATAAAGATACTAGCATTGTATAAAAGTCCGATGAACAATCAATGAATTTTACACAACTTAATTTAATACTACTATCCTAAAAGATTATTGTCAACATCTACTATTCTTCACAATCTATAAGTACAAAAATTCTTTTTATACATATAAAATCAGCTAAATATAAAATAATTTAGTTATATAATTAACAAATACGTGGAACTTGATCTTCACCTAATAAATCAATTAAACGAACACCACCAATAGCGGTTTGTAAGCCAACCTTTACCAATATTTTTATCTAAGTTTTACCAATTAAACTGCTTCTTTACCTTCTTCAAAACCATGAAGAATAGAAGAACTTCATCGTAACCGATGGTTCAACCACTAAGCACTACTTTACCTTCATTGGCTAAATATAATGGATCATACCCTAAAATATCACAAACAGACTGTACTTCATCGTGAATTGGTATAGCCGTTTCTTCAACCTTAATACCCACTTGACTTTGATCTGCGATTTCTTTTAAAACAGTCCCCAAGCCACCTCGTGTAGGATCTCTCAATAAGCCACTTGAGGTCCTACTTTATCAAGTACAGCATGAACCATCTTATTTAAAGGAGCACAGTCTGTTTTTAACGATCAGATAAATCTAATCCAAATCGTTGCCCCATAACGGCAATGGAGTGATCTCCAATAGCACCTGATAAGATAATATCCATGCCCGGTTTTACGCGATGTGGACCAATATCTATCCCTGTTGGAATCATACCAATACCCGCAGTATTAATGTAGATTTTATCTACTTCACCCTTTTTGACAACCTTTGTGTCACCTGTAACAATTTGTACATTTGCAGCTTTAGCCATATCTGACATAGTACGAAGAATTTCATCTAACTCATCAAAGGCCAAACCTTCTTCTAAAATGAGCCCACAACTTAAATATTGTGGAATGCCCATTCATGGCTAAATCATTCACTGTACCACATACAGCTAATTTACCAATATTTCCACCAGGGAAAAACGCTGGTTGTACTACATAGGAATCTGTAGAGAACGCCATGCGCCCTGCTGTAACAGGAAATTGAGCACCATCGTGTAAAGGAGCCAATAAATCATTTGTAAAATATTTCAAAATAAAACGCTCGGTCAACTCATGACTAAATCGACCACCATTACCATGGACTAAGCGAACTCGTTCCATATTAATCCTCCCACGTCGATCCACCACTGGAATAACCATATTTATACCATGCAGCACAACTACCTTCTACAGATACCATACAGGCACCAACGGATGATCAGCAGTACAACTTTTACCAAATAATGGACATTCACTCGGTTTAATAAGGCCTTGCAAAACACGTCCACATTGACAACCTTTTGGATCAAGAGATGGTTTTCAAGATGAATAGGTAATGCACGCTCTACATCATAAGCTGCATACTCATCCTTTAATCTTAAACCAGATTTTGGAATAACACCAATACCACGCCATGCATCATCACATACATCATATACTTCCTTGATCATAGCTTGCGCTACAGGATTCCCTTCTGCATAACTACAGAATGATACGTATTTCCCACAACAATATTACCAGTTTTTCGTTGCTCTAAAATATTAGCTATAGCAGACAAATTTCTAAGCCGTCAAAGCCAGCGATACAAGAGGGAATACCATATTCTTCAGGTAAAAATTGATATGGTTCTTCTCCAATAATAACACTCACATGACCCGGCAAAATAAAGCCATCAATATGACCTTCTTGTTTATCTAATAAAGCCGCAATGCAGGAGGCACTAATTTATGAGATACAAGGAAGAAACATTCTTCAAGCCTGCTGCGTGAACAGCTTTCACAGTAGCACAAATAACGCAATAGTCGTTTCAAAGCCAATAGCTAAAAATACGATTTTCTTTTCTGGATATTTTTTACTAAGTTCTATCACCTCTAAAGGCGTATAAATAACATGGATATGAGCCCCTTTGTTTGAGCTTCACTGAGACTACTATAACTACCTGGAACCTTTAACATATCCCCAAAGGTAGCAATAATAACATCCTCACGTTCTGCATAGGCTAAAGCCTTATCCATATATGTTTGATCTGTTACACATACAGGACATCCTGGTCCACTAACAAGTTCAATGCCACTTGGCAATAACTGACGAAGACCTTCTCGGAAAATCGATACTGTATGTGTACCACAAACCTCCATAAGCCGCACAGTTTCCCGGGCTTATGAAGTGCATTGATACGTTTTAACAATGCATCAGCTGTGTTCTGCTTTTCCTGCAAAGTAAGCTTCTTCAAGTTCTTCTAACTCCTTAAAGGCCTCTAATGTTTTTTGAGCCTCTTCTTCATCAACAATTTGTACAGCAAAACCTGCATGAACTAACAACCAGTCCCCTACCTTTGCTTCTGGTACGAGGAGCAAGCTGCAGTCACGGGTCACCTGTTAATTCTACAGTAGCATCATTCACAGTCAATTGTGCTGGTACAGCTAAGCACATATTATCTCCTTATATATCATTCACAGCAATTAATTGAGCTGGTACAGCTAAGCACATATCTCCTTATAATTTTAATAACACTTTTATATAGTAAGCACTTTAACTTTTCATCTATATATAAATATTTCTAATATTATTGTATCACAATTATGGTATTTATTAAGTGATACTAGCTACAAGAGTATATAACTATTTCTGATTACCAATCCATAATTGGCCGAGTGCTAAGCCCCCATCATTAGAAGGAACAGCCTCATTCATATATAAATTGCCTACATGCCAAGCGCGATATATTAACTCTACTAATTTGCGATTTTGAAATACACCGCCTGATATGGCCGCATCACTAATATTATATCGCTCCATTAAATCGGCTGAAGTTTCACATAATGCAATGGCAACTGTTTTATGGAATGATACTGCAAGATGAGCTCTAGATTCACCTTTAACGACACCATCCATAATAGATTGAACAGTTGGAGTAAAATCAAGAATTCGACCGTCATAGTTATAATCAAGCAATATGCCTTTTTCATCACCACATAAAGATTCTAATGCAATAGCAATTTGCGCATCATAGGTATGAATCATGCCTAGTCCTAAAAGAGAACCTACTGCATCAAATAAACGTCCACAGCTCGTTGCTTGAATCATAGGCATTGTAGATTGTAATGCTTTATCTAATATTTCCCAACCTTTAGGTAGCCTATTCATCCAATCTTGGTAAACAGGTGGAATATCATTACCATAATAATTTCTGATATACCATAAGGCTTGACGCCATGGTTCAGAAACCGCTTTTTCTCCACCTGGTAACGGCGCTTCATGGATATGAGCTAATCGCTGATATTCGTTACCTTTACAAAGGAGAAATTCACCGCCCCATACGCTTCCATCTGGACCATATCCTGTACCATCCATGGCAATTCCAAGAACAGGCCCTTCTAGATTGTGTTCTGCCATAACTGATGCGATATGAGCATGATGATGTTGGACAGGTATAACAGAAATCTGTGAACTTTTACCAATACGTTCCCCTAAGTGAGAAGAGAAAAATTGAGGATGACTATCTACAATGATTTTCTCTGGTTGTATAGAAAATAATTTCTCATATCGGTCAATAGTCCACTCCAAAGTTGCATGAGTGGATGCATTCTGTAGATCACCAATATGTGGTCCTACAAGAACTTCAGAACCTTTATTCATAGCGAAAGCATTTTTTAAATCACTACCCATGGCTAATATCGAAGTTTGCCCTGAAATTTCACAATGAATAGGTTCTGGTACATAGCCACGACTACGACGAATAAATCGAGGTTTCTTATGAATAACAGTTACAACAGAATCATCGAGAGGTGCATAAATTTTCCGATTGTGGACCAAAAAATAATCCGCCACTGCCCCTAACTCTTCAAATGCTTGATTATCATCATATAAAACGGGATCACCGCTACGATTGCCGCTCGTCATGACCCACGCCGCATCTGATGGTAATAGTACCTCATGCATCGGTGTATATGGTAACATTACGCCAAGCATATGATTATCTGGCGCTACATGGGTACTCAAATGGACTAAGCTATCGTGATTTCTTTCTAATAATACGATAGGACGTTCCATTCCAGTCAAAATATCTAGTTCTACATCACTAAGATGGACTAGCTCGATTGCCGTATCTAGAGACCCTACCATAATTGCTAGTGGTTTATGTGGTCTGTTTTTACGCTTACGTAAGCGTTGGACCGCTACATCATTTCGAGCATCACAAACTAAATGATAGCCGCCAATCCCCTTTATAGCGATAATACTACCTTCGTTAATTAATTCACGAGTTGTATTCCATACATTTACTGTATCTACAACCGTACGATTAGGTTTATATAGAGTATAATGCGGCCCACAAAGAGAACACGCATTAGGTTCAGCACGATAACGGCGCCCCTCTATATCCTCATATTCAGCCTTACAAGCTTCACACATAGGAAACTCATCCATCGTCGTTCGCTCACGATCATAAGGTAGAGATTTAATAATCGTATACCGAGGACCACAATTTGTGCAATTAATAAAAGGATATTCTTTCCTACGCTTGTCCCGTTCTAGTTCTTTAAGACAGTCATCACATGGCGCTGTATCAGCACTAATAAACGTACTAACCTCTTCGCCTAATGGAGAGGGCTTCACAGAGAACTCAACTTCATTGTTTTGTATAGTAAGATGTTCTACCCGTTGACTTGTAATACGGCACAATCGAGGTTGGTCATCTTGAATCGCATCTAAAAACAACTGCAAATCACTAGTATAACCTTGTATCTCGACGTAAACACCTTGGCTATCATTATATACAAAACCTGTTAAACCTAGGGAATGTGCCCACATAGAAATAAGGGGCCGGAATCCGACCCCTTGAACTATACCGGTATAACGAATTCCCCAGCGTTCTATAGTTTGATTACTATTTTGTTTCATATAAACTCCTACTATAGACGGAGAATTAATGGCTATTAACCTAATGCTACAGGAATACTGCCATCAATGCCAGCTTGTTCTAACTCGGCTTGAATCATAATAGCGCATTCAATACGTTTCTTTTGTAAGCGGCAGCCAAATTCATAAGGTGTTTCTAAATCGCCACCTAATGTAATGTTGTTAGCATGACAACCACCAGAACAGAAGAATTTCGCCCAACATTCAGCACAAGTTGGTTTAGAGAATACATGTGTATTACGGAAATCTTTAGGAATTTCTGTATTTTGTAATCCATCATACACATTGCCAAGCACATATCCATCTTTACCTACGAATTGATGACATGGGTAAATATCGCCATTAGGTACGACTGCCATATATTCATGACCTGCCCCACAACCACGAAGGCGTTTAGCCATACATGGACCGCGATACAAATCCATACGGAAGTGGAAGAAGTTAAACTTCTCACCCCAACCATCTAATTGACGTTGTAAATAAATATCTGCTAATTTTTCATATTCTTTTTCCAATACAGGCCAATCCTCTTCGCGAAGAACATAGTCCCCCTCTTCACCTACTACAGGCTCCATGGATAAATGTTCGAAGCCAAGATCAGACATAGCCATAACGTCTTTTGTAAAGTCTAAGTTTTTATGTGTATACGTACCACGTACGTAGTATTCAAGGCCATGGCGTTGTTTTACCGCATTGATAAGGTTTTTAGCAATATATTTGTAAGATTCCGCACCACTACCAGCTACAGGACGCATCGCATTATGTACAGATTCACGACCATCCAAAGATAATACAAGGCTCATCTTATGTTCGTTTACATAGTCGATTTTATCTTGTGTTAACAGCATGCCATTTGTAGTCAATGTAAGCTTGAAAATCTTATTGTGCTTTTCTTGAATGGATTCAATATATTCAACTGTTTGTTTAACAACATCCCAGTTCAATAAAGGTTCTCCACCAAAGAAGTCTATTTCACAATGTTGACGAGGGCCGCTCATTTTAATGAGGAAGTCCACTGCACGCTTCGCCACATCAAAACTCATTAATTCGCGTTTTACACCGCCGTAATCACCTTGGCTGGCAAAACAGTATTTACATGCTAAATTACAATCATGAGCAATATTTAAGCATAATGCCTTAACAATAGGTTTTTCACCTACTACGAGTTTAAACTCTGTACTCATCGGAGCAAACAATTGCTCTGCTTTAATGAGCTCATCTAACTCATCCATAATCTCATCAAGTTCTACGGCATCTTCTTTAGCATCTAATGCAGCATGTACTGCATCACGATTAGTGCCATCATATATGTCAAGAACTCTATCAATGAGTTCGTCGATAACGTGAATAATACCACTATTAACATCTAAGCAGTAATAGTTATCCTTCATCCGAAACTTATGGATCATTGGTTTTAATTCTAACATGGTACCTCCAATTATTATGTATGGTAAAAGTTCTACTATATAGAACTTTCTAGATAATTGTACCATATTTCCACGCTAAACGTTATGAAAAGAGTCATAAAGATATACCATACAAAGTATGTATTATACACATAAATAAAAAAGGCCCGCTAAGCGAGCCTCTTTATTATTTTTGTTTGCAAACTTGGTTACCAACTGTGCAGCTTGTTTTGCAAGCGGATTGGCAAGATGTTTGACATTCCCCACAACCGCCAGTTTTAGCAGTTTTTTGCAAGGATTCAGTGTTGATAGTACGAATACGTTTAGCCATGGTTATCCTCCTCAATACTTATCGAATGATATTTATTTTATCATATTTATGAAAAGCCTGTAAAATACTATTTAGTTATGTTTTCTTCTACAGATTTTATTTTATTAACTTCTGTAGTTTTATTTTCATCCGCTCCTACTGTTGTTGCAGCGCTTGTAACAGCATCAGTTTTTTCTTTCTTAGGAGTATCCTTACGCAATACCTTACGTAATGCCAATGCAACTGGAGTAACGATAACAGCTGCAAAAACAGCTTCTGGAATACCATGCGTAACAGATAAGAATACAATAGAGCCTAAAACTTGATCTGGGCTTAGGTTCATTTTAATAGCAAACATATCTGCGTAAAGCAAGAAGATAAGTCCCATAACCATAATTGTATGGAATACAGTACCCATAAATGCAGATACAAGAATGCGTGGACCTTGAGGTGCTTTCCACAATAATAAGTATACTAAATATGCTAATACAGGGAAAAGTATACGTGGTAACACAGAAATGATTGGATTAATGAATAGTGGGGATAAAATATTAGGTGCTGTAATATTTTGCCACAAGCTATAGCAACCAAAGATAAAGCCTACAAAGGCACCTACCTTAGGGCCCTCTACAATAGCACCAATAAGTGTCGGTACATGTAGAGTTGTCACATTAAGAGGCCCCAATGGAATAATCCCATATCCAGATACACCTAATGCGATTGTGATCCCCGCCAACAAACCAATAATGGTAAGCTCACGAATAGTAATACCACTCTTTTTCTCTTTTTTAACCTTTTTACGTTCAACGGGGCTAGTCGTTTCATTGCCTGGGATTGATACAGTTGAGTTATCATCCACTAGACGTTCATTGTTGTTCATAGATCCTCCTTCGTTCTCATTCCTTACGGATATAAGTCGAAACTAGAAATTAAATACGTTCACGGCGTCGTGAAATAATACCACGCTCTACCAATGCACCTATAATCACTGCTACACCTGTCATACCAGCTTCTAACAAAGTTGGGGTAACAAACACTAGTGGATTACCTTGATACGTTGGAAAAACGGTGGGAACTAAAGATAAAACAAACTCTGGAATATAACCACCATATAAAATATGGGCATTCATAGCGAGCCATAAACCAGCAGTTAAAACAATACGAAATAATCGTATACCTTTATAGGCTAATTCTCTTGGGTATAAATAGAATACGAATACCAATAAGGATATAAGTAATGACACCAATTCTGCAAAGAGTATATTTACATTCATAGATGACGCATACATGAAATAAACCATTGGATCTTGTAGATCAATATAGAGGAGTGAACCAATATATAAGAATGGAATTGGAATAGTATATCCAATTATATCGAGTGCTTCATCTACCATTCCCCATCGATGATTTCGATTGAAAAACTTAGTAGCTAGCAACCCACAAAGTTCAATAAGTACTTGAACTATAAAATACACCACGAAAAGAAGCAACGCTGTTACAATTCCACTATCTGCAGTAAAGCTAAAGGGCGTATGAAGAAATGAAAATACTGTCCACCAAGCCCAACTATACGTATGATATCCCATACTCAATGGTAAATCGTCATTAAATTTAGCATTCTTCAATCTTCGTACCATGAGAGGTATTACAAGAGACAATACAGGGAATACTAATATTGGTAATGCTAATGCGCCACTCAAGGAAAGAACTGTCGTTACAGCACTTACAAATAAAGCACAAACGACGGTGAATAACCAGAAATTCTTATTCATTACGGCCTCCTACTAAACGAGTAAGACCATATGCAAAAATCAAGCTAATAGTAACACCAATATACATAGCTACTAAAAAAGCTACATCTCGGCCAGCTGTAGGCCAGCTCCATAGCATCGATAAATCTACACCGAGAAAAATACCTTTATAGCTAATGCCGTGGATTATAATCCAACTTACAACATAAGCAATACGGCTAATCGATTTTCCATCTCCAAAGGTACTACTTTTAAACGATAAATATGCCCAAGGCATTATTAGTGATAAAAGTAAATACCATACAAGTGCTACGGTAGCACTTGATCCATTATGAATCATATATGCAATAATAGGAATTACTACGATAAATAGATTCAAATAAACGGATCTTTTACAAATATCCATTAATGTGTTCATATAGATCTCCTATGATATGTAATCTCTTTGTATTTTACAATAATCATAGATAAATGTCATCAAAAAAGAAAAACCTCCATACAGGTAAATGAATACCTTATATGGAGGCTTCTAATTAAGCTACTACAGAGTCAGCTGTTACATCAATTGTAGGAACAGTTTCCTTTGGTTCTTCTTTTTTCAACAATGGAGTCATGCTTTCTAAGCCGATACCCAATGTGAATAGATTATGCAACCATGCTGTTTGGCTTGGCGGCATAATACCGAGTACACCACCACCTACAAGGGCACCATTGAAACCAACGATACCATTGTAATTTGCTTTGATGCGTTTCATCAATGCCATAGAAATGCGGCGTAAATCTACAAGAGCTTGTAGATGATCGGAAGAAATAGTAACATTTGCAATTTTTTGAGCAATTGGAGCGCCTTCATTCATAGCGATACCAACATGTGCTTCGGAAATTGCTGGGGAGTCATTAATACCATCCCCTACCATCATAACAGTATAGCCTTCAGCTTTTGCTTGTTTTACATAAGCTGCTTTATCTTCTGGCAATACTTCAGCATGCAATTCATCGATGCCGAGTTCGTCAGCTACACGTTGTGCATTACGTTTGGAGTCACCAGTCATCATAACAACCTTTTTAATGCCCAAAGTGTGTAAATCAGCTATAACTTGTTTTGCTTCCTCTCGAACAGGGTCTTTAATACAAATAACCGCTGCTAGTGTACCTCCAATAGCGAGGTAAATATGGGAAGATGAATTTGGTAAATTATTGAACTTTTCTTGTTCATCTGCAGGAATTTTTGTCTTTTCATCATCAAAGATGTAGTGAGCACTACCAATACGTACACGGTAGCGACCGACTTTAGATGCAATACCATGAGCTACAACGTATTCTACATCGGAGTGCATTTCCTTGTGAGGCAAGTCATGATCCTTAGCAGCGCGTACAATTGCTTTTGCCATGGAATGAGGGAAATGTTCCTCAATACATGCAGCCAATTTTAACATTTCATCTGCATCATGACCATTAAATGGAATGATTTGTTCAAACTCAGGTTCTGCTTTTGTAAGAGTACCTGTTTTATCGAATACAATCATATCTGCTTGTGCAATTTGTTCTAAGAATTTACCACCTTTAACAGTGATACCGCGTTTAGATGCTTCTTGCATAGCGGAAAGTACTGCTAATGGAATGGATAATTTAAGAGCACAAGAGAAGTCAACCATTACGAAAGACAATGCTTTCATTACATTACGAGTCAACAAGTATGTTAAACCAGCACCAATAAAGCTTATTGGAACTAATTTATCAGCCATGCGGTATGCTTGTTGTTCCATACCGGATTTCATTTGTTCAGACTCTTCAATGAGGTTAACGATTTTTTCGTAACGAGATGTTTTGGATGTGCTACGTACTTCTACAATAGCTTTACCGTCTTCAACAACAGTACCTGCATATACAGAACTGTCTTGATCGCGACGAACCGCTTCTGGTTCACCAGTCATGGAGCTTTCATTAACAAGAACAACACCATCGATAACGACGCCATCCAATGGAATCACTTCGCCTTGGCGAATAATGATTTTATCACCTGCCACAACTTCGTTAACTGGCTTGCTCACTTCAATGTCATCAACTAAAACCCATACTTTATCTACGTTCAAGGACATGCTTTGAGCGAGATTTAATACGGATTTACGGTGAGTCCATTCTTCTAAGATATCACCAATACCCAATAGGTACATAACAGCGCCAGCTGTAGGGTAGTCTTTTTGAAGTAAAGCAGCACCAATAGCTACACCATCAAGTACTTCGACAGTTAACTTACGTTGCCACAATGTTTTAATCGCTTTACCGATAAATTTAATACCGTCAAACCAAGCCCATGCAGCCGCAATTGGTGCAGGAAGCACTGCTTTTTTACCTAAGTAAAGTGCAGTGCGGTTAATCATCATTTCACGGTATTTTTTATTTACCAAGCGTGGTGAATATTCGTTCAAAGCAGGTGCTTCGGACAAGTTTAAATCGCGTAGACCTAGCACTGCTTCACGCACAGCATCAGAATCGCCATTATGTTTAATGGCGATTTGACTGCTACGAGTGTAGAAGGTTACATCTACAATTGCATCATTAAGGAGTAATGTATCCTCTACATAAGCTGCTTCAGCCTCTGTAAAGCGATGACCAGTTACCTTAACATGCAAGCGATTTCTGAGTTTTCGTACAACAGAAAATTGTAACATATGTGCAATCCTCTAATTATTTGTCTTCTTCAAAGATTTCTTCGTTGCGTGCTTCGTTGATTTCTTGAGCTTCTGCCAATACATCAGATGCGGATGCTTGTACTTTTTCAGCTGTTTCTAATACAGTTTCTTTAGCACGAAGGCCAGCTGCCACGATACCAGCATATACTTTTTTAGCGTCTTTAGAAGTTAAAACTTTAAGACCTACAGTACCCAATGCAAGACCTGCTGCGAATAAGTTAGCGTTTTTAAGATTTTTTTGATCGATGTTGAACATGATAATATTCCTTTCTACTAAATATGATAAAAAATTTAATTACTATATTTGAAAAGAGGAGCCATTATAGAGACCCCTCTTTCAAATTCAGAATTCGTATCAGCTTACTTAGCGGTACGTTTAATGCCTAATGCCTTATTGGAACCATCACAGCTGCAGTTACCACCGCAACCAGAAGATTTTTTAGAGCCAGACTTGGAGCCACCGCCACCACAGCCGCAGCCACCTTTACCAGACATTTGTTTGTAAAATTTATTACCGATATAAGCTAATGCTAATACAACTATGAGTCCTATAACAAGATTATCCATTATTATGCCTCTTTCTCAATATCTACTAAATTATAATATGTGTATTAGTGATAAACAAGATAAAAGCAATATCTAAAGGATATTTCCCTTTTCTCATTATCATTTAACCACGAATATTGATAATTATCAAGTATTATTTTTAAATTACTTATAACAAAATCGCAATGTTTTAATTCATTTTTGTTCAAAGAATCTAAAAGTGGCTAAACTCTCCTATTTAGCGATTTTAGATTAGAAACCTAATGCGCGACCTATGTTATAGAAGATGAAACATGCAATCCAAGCAAATGTATTTTCATAGAAGAACATGAAAGCAACCCATTTCCAAGAGCCTGTTTCACGTTTGATAACAGCTAATGTTGCCAAACAAGGTGGGTAAATTAAGATAAACAACATCATTGTCAAACCAATTAATGGTGTAAAGTGAGAGTCGTTTTGTAGGTACTCAGTCAACGGTGCTGGATTTTGATCATCACCACCAACAGCATAAACAGTACCTAACGTTGAGATAACAACCTCTTTAGCCGCCAAACCAGCTACTAATGATAGGCCCATTTTCCAATCAAAACCCAATGGTTCTAGCACTGGATTGATAGCTTTACCAAAGGATGCTGCATAGGATTGTTCAATTTTTTCAGAAGCTTGTTCTTTATCAAGTTTGTCATTTTCAGCATCTAAATTAGCACTGTTTTTATACATTGCCCATGCTGCTGGGAACAAGTCTTTATTTTCATCTTTAATATCATTGAATAATTCAGGTGCTTCAGAATCATCCTCTACTGCTACTTCAGGTTCATCTTCTCCTGCTTGCTTAGCAGCATCAGTAGCATCTTGTACAGTAGATTTCATATCTTCAACAATTTTATCAACTACATCTTTTTGGTCATCTGTAGCAATACCGAATTGAGCTAATGTAGCTGCATCTTTTACTTCATACTCTTGAGCAACTTGTTCTTTCATTGCATCATAGTCTTTAGAGTATTCTACATCCATTGGGTACGCAGTAAGGAACCAAATCAAGATAGATGCAGCCATGATGAATGTACCAGCTTTAATGATGTACAATTTAGCACGTTCGTACATGTGCATCCAAGTAGCTTTCAATGTAGGTAAATGATATGGAGGTAGTTCCATTACAAATGGTTCAGCTTCACCTGCAAATAAGAACTTACGGAAGATCTTTGCAAAGATAATACCGAAAATAATGCCCAAGAAATATACAGAAAATACAACAAATGTACTATCCCAACCATTTGGGAAAAATGCATTTGCAAATAAGATATATACCGGTAAACGAGCAGAACAGCTCATGAATGGTGTAATTAAGATTGTAACCATTCGATCCTTATAGTTATCAAGGATACGAGCGCCCATTACAGATGGTACGGAACAACCGAAACCTAAAAGCAACGGAATAAAGGATTTACCATGCAAACCACAAGCGCGCATTACACGGTCAATAACGAAGGCTGCACGAGCCATGTAACCAGTATCTTCCAAGAAAGAAATGCCAAGGAAGAGTAATAAAATTAATGGTAAGAATGAAAGTACCGCACCTACGCCGGCAATAATACCATCAGATACGAGTGACTGTAATTGGCCCTCTGGAATAGTCTGAACCGCATAAGCTTGTAATGCAGCAAAACCATCCTCGATCCAACCTTGAGGAATACCACCAACGAAGTTAACGAACGCAAACAATAAGTACATAACAACCATAAAGATTGGTAAGCCCCAAATTCGATGCGTTAAGATTTTGTCATAACGGTCAGAGCGTGTTTCCAATTGAGTTGGCGCTTGTGTTAAACATGTATTATATACTTCTACTGCAAAGCGGTGACGATATTCTTGGAAGACAATATCAAGATCAACTTGATCCTTAATTTCTTCACGAATAGCTTCAGCCTTTTGAATAACAGCTTCCGTATTATCAAAGCGCATAACTTTGCCAATAACGTCAGCATCTTTTTCTAACAACTTAACAGCAATCCAACGAAGTGGATATGTAACAGTGCCCGCTTGTTTTAGCAATTCTACAAGCTCACTAATTTTGCCTTCTAACAAATCACCATAGTTAATTGTTACACCAGGAGCTTTTTGAGAAGCAGCTACACTAATTGTTGCTGCTAACAAGTCTTTTGTACCAATGTTTGTACGACCTACTGTGCTAACAATTGTAGCCCCTGTCATTTCTGCCATTTTTTTTAGGTCGTATTTGATGCCCATTTCTTCAGCAACGTCAGCCATGTTTAGAGCAATAACCATTGGCTTTTCAAGTTCCAATAATTGTGCAGCTAAATATAAGTTACGTTCCAAGTTAGATGCATCAAGAACATTAACAATTACATCTGGGTTATCATTTACGATAACATTACGCGCTACTAACTCATCCAAGGAACGTGCAGTTAAGCTATACGTACCTGGTAAGTCAATAAACAATAACTCATGGCCATCAAAATTAGTATGGCCTTCCTTTTTTTCTACCGTAACGCCGGCATAGTTACCAACGTGTTGCTTCGCCCCTGTGATATTGTTAAACATTGTAGTTTTACCACAGTTAGGGTTACCTGCTAAGGCAATGCGAATTTGCCCATTTTCTGCCATGTGAACCTCCTATTGAACCTCTACATCAATCATGCTAGCTTCGCTATTACGAAGTGCTAATTCAAAGTTTTTTACTTTGATTTCCACCGGATCACCCAAAGGGGCATACTTCATAACATGGATTTTTGTACCATGTACAAGACCCATGTCAATTAGACGATGCTTAACGTTGCCACTGCCATGTAGTGTAACAATAAGACCAGACTCACCTGGTTTCATGTCTTTTAACTTTTTGATAGCCATACGACACCTCCTAATTATTGTACCTAACAACCTCATATTAAACACACCAAATAAGAATGCGTATTAATATCTTAAACTATTATATCAAAGAAATCATTAATTTCAACAATTATTATCATTTTTATGGTAATTTTCCATCTCATATATATATTTTTTTCTCATATTAAATATGAGAATTATTTTATCATTAATCAAAATAACCCCTGTAGGGTATAGTTTTTTATGAACCAATACAAATCATAATTGCTTCACCAAATAAGAAGTACTACTAAGATTATCATTATTAATAATTTAATCATTCTCAATTAAATATTAAATTTTTATTCAAATATGAATACTTTAATGTTTTTTATTCTCATAAACATACATGCATTTTATTATTTTTCAATATATTATCATTTAAATATACCAACATACACATTCTTTATGGCAACTTAATTTCCCATCTAATAATAATCAATATAAATAACAATTCATTTTATTTGCCCCTACTATATGCATAAGGTATAATTAATATAATATGTATTATAGAAAGGACGATCCATGAAATCTTTTAAATCTTTAGGCGTTTGTGATGAACTCATTCAAGCCCTTCAAAAACAAGGTATCAAGGAGCCCACTCCAATTCAAGAACAAGCCATTCCTATAGTTTTCAAAGGGAATGATGTCATAGCAAAAGCTCAAACAGGCACAGGCAAAACATTAGCCTTCTTATTACCTATTCTTCAACGGGTTCACACAGATGTGCATCAAGAACAAGTACTTATCATTGCACCTACGCGAGAACTAGTAAAACAAATTTCTGACGAAGCAAAAGAAATAGGTACCATTTTAAATGTGGATATCCTCCCTCTTATCGGTGGCAAAACGATTGAAGCACAGCTACAACAATTAGGACGTCGCCCTCAAGTTATCTTAGGTACGCCTGGCCGTCTATTAGATCATGCTAAGCGTGGTTCACTTCACCTAGATTGTATTCGTCGTGTCGTACTCGATGAAGCCGATCAAATGCTCCACATGGGGTTCTTACCGGATATTGAAAACCTCATCAGCCAAACAGATGCTAATAGACAACTTTTACTATTCTCTGCAACAATCCCAGATAAGATTAGAAACCTTGCAAAAGCTTATATGTCAAAACCAGCCTCTGTAACAGCAGAAGGTAAGCATGTTACATTAGAATCTATTGATCAACGTGTATACATGATGAATCCAGAGGAAAAAACAGAACGCCTCATCAAAATGATTGAAGAAGACAATCCATTCTTGGCCATTGTTTTCTGTAATAAACGTGAAGGTGCAATTCGCTTATCCTATGAGTTAACTGCTGCAGGCCTAAATATTGCTGAAATGCATGGCGATTTAACACAAGGTCGCCGCACTCAAATATTGCGCGATTTTGCAAAAGCTAAGACACAAATCTTAGTAGCAACAGATATTGCAGCTCGAGGTATCGATATTGAAGGCATTACACATGTTTATAACTACGACGTACCACGCGACGTAGATTACTATATCCATCGTATTGGCCGTACTGGTCGTGCGGGCAATTCCGGTGTAGCTATTACATTTGCCACACCACAGGATGAATCTTGGCTACGACGTATTGAGCGCGCCATCCAGGCAACGCTTACCAAATACACTAAAGATGGACAAATTAAGACTAAAGGTAATGTAAGTGCTGCGCCAAAACGTGCAAAATCTTCTGGCAAACCTAAGATTACAAGTTCCTATCAATCTACAAAGGCTAAAGCTCATAAAGCTCGTGGCCACAAAGGTGCTAATACACGCCAACGCCGCACTTCTACGTCTCAAACTGGACGTCGTGGTAAACGCAGATAAAACTAAAGACGCGTACAGATTAATCTGTACGCGTCTTTTTTATTTGTTCGCATAAATACTTGGCGTGCCATTTACATCAGAACATTGTGTCTTACATTGAGATCGATTACTGCAAACCCAGTTAATGCGGCCTCTCGCCTCTTGTTTAACAAAATAGCCTTCTTTACATCGTGGGCATTTATATTGCTTTTCTTCTTCAGATAGAATGATATTACTTTCACCTGTTGAAGTCTCTCCATCGATTGGTTGTGTATGTTTACAAGTTGGATAATTGGTACAACCTAAAAAAGCACCATATTTACCATTACGTTGTTGCATATGTCCCTTATTACATTTCGGACATATAGGCAAAGTAGATAAGTCTACATTTTCATTATCCATAGGTCGTTTACGATTTTGATTCGTTATCGTGCGAACTACATTTGGCATCATTTGACCAGAGTTTACCTGTTTATCAAAGCCAAGCTTATCAATCAATAACTGTAAAAACTTAACTTGATCAGACAAGAAGGAATCCAATGTATCCTCCCCTTCACTCATGAGGGCCAAACGTTCTTCCCAAACTGCCGTTTCATCGGGATACAATAATTCATCAGGCAATGCATCTACTAAAAGATAGCCTGTTTCCGTAGGTGATAGAACTTGCTTCTTCCCCGAAGTTTTCATAAAACCACGACTGATGAGTTCGTCAATAATATTAGCACGGGTCGCCTCTGTGCCTATACCAGATACAGCCTTTAACTGTTTTTTCAAATCTTCGTTTTTTACAAATTTATGAATTTCCTTCATCGCTTGCAACAATGTAGATGGTGTAAAACGAGATGGTGGTTTTGTTTGTTTCGCCTCTACAGAGGAATCTGTATAAAGAACGGAATCATTTTTCTTAACAGCCGGCAAATGATCCGTTTCTTCTATAGCCTCTTTTTTAGAGTCAGATTCTGCACCACGTTCATCAGTTAAATCAGGTTCATCATTATCTGTCACCGATTTGGACTTTTGTCGTTTATAAAGCAACTTCCATCCTTCGTCTATAACTACACGACCATTAGCAACAAACTCTTCCTTACATTGCTCCACTACAATTTTAGTTTGTTCATACACGTGCTCACCATAGAATTGAGCAATATAAGCCTGACTAATGAGGAAGTAAATATTGCGCTCCTCACGAGACAAACTATTCATATTGCAGGCTACCGTAGTAGGAATAATTGCGTGATGGGCGGTAATTTTCTTTTCATTCCATGCGCGGCTCTTAATAGAGCGATCAGCATCTGTAGTCCATTGTGCTAACCTTTCATCTCCAGCATTCTGCAAATTATTGAGGATAGCATTGCGATCACCATACTGATTTGGTGGTAAATATTCACAATCAGAACGAGGATACGTAGTCAACTTTTTCTCATATAATTTCTGAGCTGTATCAAGTACAGTTTGCGGATCATAGGAGAATGCTTTACCAGCCAATACCTGTAACGATGACAAGGATAATGGTAGGCGTTGTACATCTTTCTTTTTAGATTTTGTAACCGCCTTAATGATACCATCTGGACCAGCTTGCAAGCGCTCAACCAATTCATCTGCAATAGCCTTATTTATGAGACGACCATCTGGATCAAGTCCCTTTTGTTCATCTGTAGGTTGCCACGTAGCCCAGAACACACCATTTGGATGGTTATATAAAATCTTTAGTGTGAAATAATCGACCGGTTTAAATGCGGCTAATTCACGTTCTCTACGAACTACTAATGCTAACGTTGGAGTCTTAACACGACCTATAGGTAATGTTACCTTATTACCTTTATATCGTTCAGATAAGGTATATGCGCGAGATAGGTTCATTCCAATAAGCCAGTCTGCACGCGCTCTGGCCAATGCAGATTGATATAAATTGTGAAAGTCTTTATTATCACGCAAATCATTAAGAGCTGCACGAACAGATTTTTCGTCCAATGCATTTAATAAAATACGCTGTACAGGTTTTGTATTTCCTACGTAATATAAAACCTCATCAACTAACAACTGCCCTTCCCTATCCGGGTCACCGGCGTTAACGATAATATCAGCTTTACCGATAAGGTCTTTCACCGTTTCAAACTGTTGACGACTACTATCCGTAACCAGTAATTTCCACTCATCAGGCACAATAGGTAAATCTTGAGGGCGCCAGCGAACATATTTATCATCGTAATCACCAGGTTCTGCTTGATGTAATACATGACCTACAACCCATGTCACCACATCATCACCTTGGATAAAGTAGCCATTCCGTTTTTGGATATTCTTATTTTCCGGCAAGCATTTACTAATTTCGCGAGCCATGGATGGCTTTTCCGCAATAAATAACCGCATGGTCCCCTCCTTAACATAAAATAACGGCTATTCCCCTAAGCCGCTCTTTGAAATCTCATTATACTACAATTTAGTGGTCATAACTACCAAAATCATGTATAATTTTAAAGATATGAATGATGTGAAAGTTATATAATAAGACAAGGCTTTTACAAACGAAACAATAGAGGTGAACTATGACATTTTTAGAAGAAGTGCAACGTCGTCGTACGTTTGCTATCATATCTCACCCGGATGCGGGTAAAACTACATTAACAGAAAAATTACTTTTATATGGTGGTGCTATCCACTTAGCGGGGTCCGTTAAATCTCGTAAAACAGCAAAACACGCCGTATCTGACTGGATGGAAATCGAAAAGCAACGTGGTATCTCCGTAACAAGTTCTGTGTTGCAATTTGACTATGATGGTTGTCGCGTCAATATCCTAGACACCCCTGGTCACCAGGACTTTTCTGAAGATACATATCGTACCTTAATGGCTGCAGATAGTGCTGTCATGTTGATTGACGTAGCAAAAGGCGTAGAAGCACAAACAAAAAAACTATTTGCTGTATCTAAAGAACGCGGTATTCCTATTTTTACATTTGTAAACAAGATTGACCATTTCGGTCGTAGCCCATTTGACTTGATGGAAGAAATCGAAAATGTTCTCGGCATTCGTACATGCCCTATGAACTGGCCAATTGGTATTAATGGTGAGTACAAAGGCGTATACGATAGAGAGCATGAAACCATCGAGCTTTTCGCAAAAGACGAAACACATGGTCAAGAAAAGTTAGCCTCTGAAAAAGGAGCTTTGACTGACCCTCGTATGAAAGAATTATTGGGCGACGATGTATACCAAGCATTGCTTGATGACATTGAATTATTAGATGTTGCAGGCGATCCATTCGATTTTGACAAAGTTCGTGCTGGTGAATTAACTCCTATGTTCTTCGGCTCTGCCATGACTAACTTTGGGGTAAAACCATTCTTAGAGAAATTCTTAGAACTTGCTCCATCTCCTGCTCCACGCCAAGCTGTGGAAGAAATGGTACAACCTACAAGCGAAGACTTCTCTGCCTTAGTATTTAAAATCCAAGCGAATATGGACCCTAACCACCATGACCGTATCGTATTTATGCGTATCTGTTCTGGTAAGTTCGAAAAGGGCATGTCCGTATTGCATCGCCAATCTAATAAAACGATTCGTCTATCTCAGCCTCAACAGTTTTTGGCTACAGAACGTACCATCGTAGAGGATGCATATCCAGGAGATATTATCGGTGTCTTTGACGCTGGTACAATGGGTGTAGGTGATACACTGTGTGCTCAAAAACACAAGGTAACATTTGGCGACTTCCCTGTATTCCCACCAGAGTTCTTTGCTCGCGTATCGCCAAAAGATACGATGAAGCGTAAGCAGTTCCAAAAAGGAATGACGCAATTAGCCCAAGAAGGTGCTGTTCAAATCTTTGAACAACCAGGTGCTCTTGATTCCTTCGTAGTTGGCGCTGTAGGTATGCTTCAATTCGAGGTTCTGGAATACCGTTTAAAAAATGAATATGGTGTTGATTTATTAAATAATACATTACCATATAGTGTTGCTCGTTGGATTGATGGTGAAGTAGATATCGCTTCTTTAAAAGGGGTAGATAATGCGATGATTGTTAAGGATAATCGAGATCGCACCGTAGTCCTCATTTCCAATGAGTGGCAAATGGGTTGGGTTCAGGAACGTAACCCTGATGTTACATTCTTAACCACTCCAAAACTTCATCACGAACTATAATATAGAATTATATGCCCTCTCGCTAAGTAAGAGAGTTGCTATATTATATACAGTAGTGTAATCGTAAATCACAATAACATCTAATAAGATGCGAAGACTTTATAACTTACGACTGGAATATATTTCTCAATATATAAAAATTAGAAATATATTCCAGTTTATTTTTTTATAATAGGCAGGAATATCACAGAATTTAGTCGAATACATATAGTATGATTATGTAAAGAAGTGATTTTTACTATTACTTTCTCGTATTTTTGTATATAATATAAATGTATTAAAAAAGATATATATCTAATTATAGGTATATAATAACTAAATGGTTTTAATGTTGTTGTGAGTGTTGAAAATAAATAATATATAATTATTATACCTTATATATTCTATAGTTTTTTTCGACCATTCATGATACCATAAAATAAGTTTTATTTTTTATTTTAAAGGAGTGATTTTATGCCACTTATTGACTTAGCTTTAGTCAACGATGTATGGACTTTAAAACTGTCCATGATCCAAACTGTAGGCCTTGCTGTAATCACGTTATTCATTGGTACTTGGATTAACAAACATTCCAAGTTCTTACAACGTATGTGTATGCCTGCACCAGCTGTAGGGGCTTTGCCATTTGCATTTTTAACTGCTATTCTTTCTTACTACAAGATTTTGAACATTACTTTTGAAGGTTCCCTACAAACATTCTTAATGCTTGCCTTCTTTACTACCATCGGTTTGATGGCATCTTTGAAAGTCCTCAAAAAGGGCGGTATCTTCATTATCTTCTTCTTCCTAGCTTGTGCAGTGTGGATTGTTGTTCAAAATACTGCAGGTATTATGATTGCTAAAGCTTTAGGCATTGAACCAATCATCGGTATTATGGCTGGCTCCGTATCTATGATCGGTGGTCTTGGTACGGCTGGTGCCTTTGGTCCATACTACGAACAATTACTTGGTATCCCTGGTACAGCATCCGCAGCGGTTGCAGCCGCAACATTCGGCATGGTAGCAGGTACAATTCTCGGTGCTCCTGTAGGTGAACGCATTATTAAAATGCACAAGGTTAAAACACCTTACGAAAATCCTGAGTTAATGGAAGATGAAGGCATCGACATGATCGAAGATCGCGTTGAAAGCGGTGGCAAACAATTCGATGCTCAAGACCTTTTAACAATCTGTATGTGGATTGGCCTTGCTCTAGGTATCGGTACTATCGTAAGTGCTGGTTTATCCATCCTTACTCCACTACCTGCATACATCGGCGCCATGATTTGTGCTGCTGTAATTCGTAACTTTGGTGATTTTACAAAAGCTTACAAAATCAACGATGCAGCTCTCGATGCAGTATCCAATGTAGCATTATCCTTATTCGTAACAATGGCTATCAATAGCTTGAAACTAGTTCAATTGATTGATCTTGCATTACCTCTTATTACAATCTTAGTTGCACAAATGGCACTTATCTGTGTATTTGCATACCTTATCTACTTTATCTTTGGTCGCAACTACGATGCAGTTATGCTTGGCGCGGGCGCTATCGGCTTCGGTCTAGGTGCTACACCAAATGCTTTGGTTAACATGTTATCCTTGGCGGGCAAACACGGTCCATCCCCTCGTGCATGGCTCGTAGTTTCCTTAGTAGGTGCATTCTTAATCGACTTTGCAAATGCCTTCCTCATTACAACAATGGCTGGCATTCTTTACTAATCCAAAAGGACCCATTAGGGTCCTTTTTTGTGCAAAAAAGCTTATTAGCATAATAAGAGCTTATTAACATAAAAGAGCTTATTAGAATGATATTATCAATCTAATAAGCTCTTTTTACATTATACTATTTAATTAAAGAAGCCCACGCATTAGCTACATCGGCAAATTCTTGAAGGGTAAATGTTTCCCCTCTTCGTTGACCATCGATATTTGCTTTTGCTAACAGCTCTTCGATTCGATCTTTTGATAATCCCGTTGTCTTCATCGTATTAGCAAAGGTTTTACGTCGTTGCGCAAAACCAGCTTTCACAACCCGGAAAAATAGTTTCTCATCAATCACATCAACAGGTGGTTTATCTCGTAATACGCAGCGAATGACAGAACTCGTTACCGCCGGAGCTGGCAAGAAGGATTTAGGTGGTACATCAAGCACAATATCCGGTTCAGTATAATATTGTACCGCTACAGATAATGCACCATAATCCTTTGTACCTGGCTTAGCTACCATTCTCAAGGCAACTTCCTTTTGCACCATTACAACGAGGCGCTCAATTGGTAATTTACTTTCCAATAAAGACATAATAATAGGTGTTGTAATATAGTACGGTAAATTGGCAACCACCTTAAATGGTTTATGGTTCATGATGGATGGTACATCAAGTTTCAACACATCCCCATGAATAATACGTACATTATCATAGGAGGCCAAAGTAGTATCTAGGACCTCTAATAAACGTCTGTCGAGTTCAATGGCCGTTACATCTGCCCCACTTTGTGCTAAGCCCTGTGTCAATGTACCGATGCCAGGACCTACCTCTAGTACAGGTTCACCAGGTGTCAATTCTGCAGCATGTACTATTTCATCAACAATACCGCGTTTAATAAGAAAGTTCTGCCCTAATTTCTTGCTCATTTTAATATCGAAGCGTTTACATATATAATGCACTACCTCAGGGCTTGCAATTATTGATTCTAACATCTTAACTCCTATTTTAACTATTCACAGCCTCTTCAAAAGCATCTCGAGTTATACCATAATGATTTAAGCGGTATAAGAACTGCTTGCCATTTCCATAACCAATACCTAACTTAGCACCAATAATCGCACGGCGAGCAGCACTATCTGGCATACCTGAAAGTCCATGACGAACTAGATCCACCATAGAAAATTCGTTGGATGATTCCAAAGATTCTACATGTAATGTAGATAGTGCCTTTCTAATGGATTCAGGTGATGCTTGTTCTATGCCAATATCATCATTCGCAAAAGCTTCATCACGAGGAACAAAAGCATGCTGAGCATTAGGGAATTTTTTTGTTAATACACGACGAATTCTTTCCCCTGCTGTATCAGGATCTGTTAATATGATAATACCTCTTTTTTCATAGGCTACGCGAATCATATCAATAACACCTTTACGGAGTGTGAAACCCTCTGTCGCAATGCAATCCGCTTTCACAGCTTGTGCAATACGTTGTATATCAGATTTTCCTTCTACCACGATGACTTGTTTAAGCATAGGTCCTCCTTTATTCTATTAGTTCATTGTAACACATATATAACATTGCTTAAATACTTATAATCGAGTAGTATAGGTAGTGTAATATATAAAAGGAGGCCATTATGACCTTACAACAACTAAAGTATGTCACAACCATTGCAAATATAGGCAGTATTAGTGAGGCTGCCAAGAGACTTTTCGTTTCTCAACCAAGCTTAACAAAGGCCATTAAAGAATTGGAAAAGGAAATGGGTATTACCATTTTTGACCGCACCAATAAAGGGATTACTGTTTCTAAGGAAGGGGAACGTTTCCTCGGCTATGCACGCCAAGTACTAGAACAAGCTGCATTATTGGAAGAACAATACAAAAGCCAAAGCGGTGGCAAAAAACAATTTTCTGTTTCTACACAACATTACTCCTTTGCAGTAAATGCCTTTGTAGAGCTTTTAAAAGGTGCAGACATTGATCAATATGATGTATCCTTACGAGAAACACAAACCTATGAAATCATCGATGACGTAGCTCATATGAAGAGCGAAATCGGTTTGCTCTTCTATAATGATTTTAATCGCCCTGTATTAGAAAAATTAATTCACACTAATGAATTAACCTTTACAGAATTATTTACTGCTCATCCTCATATTTTTATTGGCAAAAACCATCCATTAGCAAATAAAGATGTAGTATCTATGGATGAACTTGAGGAATATCCTTATATTTCTTTCGAACAAGGAGATCACAATTCCTTCTATTTCTCTGAAGAGATTTTCAGTACCGTTGTCCGTCCAAAACATATTCGGGTACGCGATCGGGCTTCCCTCTTCAGTTTATTGCTTGGTCTAGATGGATATACCGTATCTAGTGGCGTAATAGATGAGGAAGTAAACGGTGAAAATATCATTTCCGTGCCTCTTGCAGAGGAAGGTTTAATGCATATCGGTTACATTACAAATAACAAAATGCATCGTAGCCGTTTAGGGCAAGAATATATCCAAGCGTTAGAACAATATGTAGGTAACTATGGTAGACACATTAAATTACCTAAAACAAAGGAATAATATCGTATTATATTTGATGATAGTTTAAATAACTCTTCATAATAGTTTAACTACAAGTAAAAGCACTCCTATTAGGAGTGCTTTTTTGCATATGCATAAAACTCAACACTATAAATTAACCCTATCCAAAGTATCCATTACTGTACAACAGAGTAGATACTATAAATTAATATCACATTTTGATATAACTAATTCCATAAAATAATGCGCAGATATAACTAAAAGCTATGTACAACATTAATATATTGATATTTTTATATATGCTCATCCTTAGTTATAATAAACCTATCGAATCTATCGGTTATACCGTTTAATATAAGGAGGATTATATATGTCCAAACAATTAGCACCATTCCATTTTGATATCGTAGGTTCTTTCCTACGCCCAGTAGAATTAAAAGAAGCTCGTGAAGCTTTTACAAAAGGAAATATTACTAAGGAAGAACTAACAGCTGTAGAAGATCGTCTCATTACGGACCTCATTCAAAAACAAAAAGCTGCAGGACTTCCTGTTATTACTGACGGTGAATTCCGCCGTGCCTATTGGCACCTAGATTTCATGTGGGGATTTAATGGCGTAAAGGAAATTGAACTTGAACACGGTTACAAATTCGTTGGTCAAGAAACAGCACCTGGCTCCCTCGCCCTTACTGGTAAAATTACAGGCACTAACCATCCATTTGTAGAGCATTTCAAATTCGTAAAACAATTTGAAGATGAGCATACTACAGCACGTCAAACTATCCCTGCTCCATCCCAATTCTTAGCTGAATTATTCCGCGAAGATAATGGTATCACAACACGCTCCTTCTATCCTGACTTAGAAGAATTAATTCAAGACATTGCTGCTGCATACCGTCAAGTAATTAAAGACCTCTACGAGGCAGGTTGCCGCAACATCCAATTTGACGATTGCACTTGGGGTATGTGCTGTGACCACGCTTACTGGACTGGTCGCCAAAAAGATAAAAGCGTCACTATCGAAGGTGAAACAGCTAAATACCTACTCTTAAATAACTTAGCACTCGAAGGCCGACCTCATGACTTAGCATTCACTACACATGTATGCCGTGGTAATTACAACTCTACTTGGGCTGCTAGCGGTGGTTATGAACCAGTTGCACCAATTCTATTCGCCAAAGAAAATGTTGATGCATATTATCTAGAATTTGATGATGATCGCTCTGGTGGTTTTGAGCCATTGCGCGAAGTGTCCCCTAATAAAAAGGTTGTATTAGGCTTGATTACTTCTAAACGCCCAGAATTAGAAGATAAAGAAATCATCAAAGAACGAATCAAAGAAGCTACCAAATATATTCCACTCGATAGACTTTGCCTATCCCCTCAATGTGGCTTTGCATCTTGTGAAATTGGTAACCAATTGACTGAAGAACAACAATGGGCTAAACTTGCATTAGTTAAAGAAATAGCTCATGAAGTTTGGGGTGATTAAATGAATGAACACACCATATATTTAGGAGGCGGTTGTTTCTGGGGCCTTCAAGGGTATATCAGAAAAATCTCTGGTGTCATTTCCACTGAAGTAGGCTATGCTAATGGCCCTACTGAAAATCCAAGTTATGAAGATGTCTGTCATGATAGTGGTCACGTGGAAGCTCTAAAAGTTACATACGATGCGGACGTACTCTCCTTAGATCACTTAATTCAATACTTTTTACGCGCCATTGATCCATTCAGTGTTAATAAACAAGGTGGTGACGTAGGTATTCAATATCGAACTGGTATCTACTATATCGATACAACAGACAAGCCTATTATTGAAAGTACATTAGCACGTGCCCAATCCTTCGAAGGTAAGCCATTTGCCATTGAAGTATTGCCTCTATCAAACTACTACTCTGCCGAGGAATATCACCAAGATTACTTAGATAAAAACCCTACTGGCTATTGTCACATTCCACTAGGCCTATCCAATGAACCACTTGTAGATGACAACGCCTATAATAAGCCTTCCGAAGAAGATCTTAAGGCTTTATCTCCGCAAGAGTTCGAAGTTACACAAAACTCTGCTACAGATGCTCCTTTCAGCCATGATCTAACTGATGAATTCAAAGCAGGCCTTTACGTAGATATTACTACAGGAGAGCCCCTATTCGTATCATCACATAAATTTAATTCCCATTGCGGTTGGCCAAGCTTTACAAAGCCAATCGCAAAAGATGTTATTAAATATTATCAAGATGACTCTCATGGCATGAATCGTATCGAAGTGCGCAGCCGCATTGGTAATGCTCATTTAGGCCATGTATTTGAAGATGGACCTAATGGATCACTTCGCTACTGTATCAATGGATCTGCCTTACGATTTATCCCTAAAGATGAATTAAAAGGTACAAAATACGAATATCTAATTCCATATATTGAAGACTAAAAAAGGACGCCTTAATCATAAGGCGTCCTTTTAGTATACATAATGATTGCTTACTAAGTATAATATATTATGATACATATTTACTAAGTAGACAGTAACTATATAAACCAAATAAAAAGAGGATATATCGATTTGATATATCCTCTAAATTATTATATTAGTCCAATACGTATACTGTAACGTCTTGGCGACCAAAGTCCATAGCCTCACCATAAGAGTCCATTACAAGGTCAATTTTGTTTCCCACAATAGCACCGCCTGTATCGGCTGCAATAGCTTCACCGTAACCAGGAATAAATAAACGTGTACCCAATGGAATAACATCTGGGTCAACAGCTGCAATACCACGTACTGCAGGTACACCAGTAGCTGTAATACCAGCGCCATCACCATCGCCAGCAAGGTAAGCAGAAGCTTCCATTACGATAGCGCGAGATGAACGGCCAGCAATATTACGAGAAGTAGTCACTTCACGAGTACCTTCTTTAATAATAGTAGGTACCATTTCGCGTTGTGTCACTTTAGATACGTCATTTGTTTTAATAATCGTACCATTACTATATAATGTTTCACGTTGCACTCGTTCTAAACCAGGTTGGCCAACTTGAACAACCTCTTCTTCACCTTGTGCCATTGTATCATCTTTTTGACGAATTACTTGAATAGCAATTTCTTGATCTACTGTAGACAAGGATCGGCTTGTTACTTGTGCAATTGTAATATGTGTACCACTTAATACAGAACCATTTGCATCGCCTACAACAGCATAATTAGGCATTTTAAAACCAAGTTCATTAGCAACGCCTTGTGCAGTTGTTTCTGTAGTGAAAACAGCTCTAGTCTTACCATTAACAGTTACATAAACTGGAATGGCACGTACAACAGTTAATGTTGTACCATTTTGAACAGATGCTGAGCTGGAAATAACTTTATCATTTGGATTTAATTTAACCCCAGCATCGCGTACGATACCTTCGTTAGAATTTAAATGTGTTCTAACAGTGTGTGCTGCACCATCTACCATAACGGTTACGGTTTTATCATTATAAGAAAAACCTGTCATAGTTACAGCTGTTACAATCAATCCTGCAACAACAGACGAAATATATCGTTTGTGTGTCTTATGAATTCTCATATTGTAATCCCTCCTGTAATGTAACTATTCTACTACAGATAGATATAACCTGTCAAACGCTATAGGTTAACAATATGACATAAATGCTTGTAAATACTGGGTTTTAAGTTATTTTATTTTCTATATTTTTTATAAAAGTCCACTGTATACGTACATATCTATATTTTTCAATACTATACAATATATTCCGAATTGTGTACATATATACGATACCACTACTATATATAGTATGTGAGTTTTTTTTATAATATAAATTGTATTTTTATGTGTTTTTGAATTGTTACCAATTTTTTCTACACATCGCAAAACTTCATTTTTATCTCATTTTTAAATATGTATACATGTAAAAAAGCCTGTAAAAACAGGCTTTTTCACTATTATGAAAATGTATTAAAATTCATCATTCAACACTACGTGTGAATTTCATTATTTATTCATCTTAAACATTGGTTGTAAACGCTCAATTACGGTCATTGACTCTTTATGCTCATGGGTAATAGCCTCTTTCATAAGTTCTTCTTGAGCAGAAATTGGATGTTCTCGATTATTAATTTTACGATATGAACCATCGGCTCTCATAATATGAGCTTTTAAGGTATCTTCTAAATATAAGTCCAATATTTCTTTAACGCGCTCCTTATGTCGTTTATCTTCAATAGGAATCATAAGTTCTACACGTTCATTTAAATTTCTTGGCATCCAGTCTGCACTAGATAAGAATAGACTTTCATTTCCCCCATTTCGGAAATAGAATAGACGATGATGTTCCAAGAACCGTCCTACCACTGAACGTACCGTTATATTATCGCTGACACCGGCAATACCAGGTCTTAGTGTACAAATACCACGAACTATAAGATCTATGCGAACACCTGCAGCAGAGGCTTCATATAATTTAGCAATAACTTCTTTATCAAGCAAGGAATTCATTTTACCAATAATATATGCTTCTTCACCTTGTTTAGCGAATTCTATTTCACGGTCAATTAATTCCATTATTTTTTCCCGCAAATTTAAAGGGGCTACAATAAATTTATTCCAAATTGGAGGATCGGAATAGCCAGAAATTAAGTTAAAGAAACGAGATGCATCATCGCCATATTCATCGTTACACGTAAATATGCCACAGTCCGTATACATTCGAGCCGTCTTACCATTATAGTTACCTGTAGCTAAATGAACGTAACGTCTAATACCTGTATCCTCTCTGCGCACAACCATGGTAATCTTAGAATGAGTTTTAAGACCTTTCAAACCATAAATTACATGACAACCTGCCTTTTCTAAGCGGCGTGCCATATGAATATTATTCTCTTCATCAAAGCGTGCTTTAACCTCCATAAGTACGGTTACTTGCTTGCCATTATCCGCAGCCTTAATCAAGGATGCAATAATTGGAGAATCCCCACTTACGCGATACAAGGTTTGTTTAATAGCGAGCACATCTGGATCTGTAGCTGCTTGTGCAATAAATTGTTCTACTACAGCAAAAGATTCAAAAGGATGATGAACAAAAAGATCTTGTTTGCCAATTATAGAGAACAGACTTTCACCTTCATGATCAACTAATTCACTAGGAATCTTGGAGTCAAAAGGCTCGTACCGCAGTTCATCTAATCCAGGATAGTTGCAAAAATCAAAGTACATACGACAGTCCAAGTGACCATCAATACGATATACATCCTTTTGTTCAAGCTCAACACTTGTAAGAACAAAGTCAAGCAAGTGGTCCTTTCACATCCCCACATACTTCTAAGCGCACCGCATCACCACGACGGCGACGACGCAAGGATTCCTCTACCTCCGATAGTAAATCCGTTGCCTCTTCTTCATCGATTTCTAAGTCCGCATCACGAGTGATACGGAATACCATATAATCTTCAATGCCGTAACCTTGGAAGAATTGATTGCATAGTAGGTAATAACGTCCTCTAAGTAAACAAATCGATGTTCTTTATTACTTCTACTTGGGATTTCAATAATACGATCTAGTACAGATGGAATAGGCAAGATAGCAATCTTATAATCCTTTGTTCCATCCGGTAATATTTGAAAGATACGCACAATAGCATTGATAGTATGATTTGTTAAAAACGGAAATGGATGTCCAGAGTCAACGGCTAGTGGCGTTACAACAGGATAGATATGTTCCTCAAAGTAATGACGTAACCAAGCTTTTGATTTTACATCGAGTAGATCCGGTTGAGTAAAGAAGAAACCGTAGTTTTCAAGTTCAGTGAGCACATTGTTTAAATATGTACTTTGCATAGAAACCAGTCGTTGTACAGACTCATCAATGGCCTTTAATTGTGCCTTTGCATCCATATGCGCAGCATCATATTTAATAATGCCATTTACCACTTGATGTCGTAGACCAGCCACTCGAATCATAAAAAACTCGTCTAAATTTGAGCTAGCGATAGCAATAAAGCGTAACCGTTCTAATAAAGGCGTATTGCTATCTATCGATTCTAATAGTACACGCTGATTAAACTTTAACCAAGATAGTTCACGGTTAAAATAGTATTTTGCATTACTGAACATGGCGGTCACCTCCTCTTACTAACTTTATTTCCATACCAAAGACTTCTGTAAAATATTCAGAGTCACCTATAAATGTCCACCATTCTAAAGAGATATCTTCATTAGTCCGGCAGAATACATATAATACATTATCCTGCTCCTCTAAGGTAACATCTGAAATCTTTTGATTACTGCCCGCATCAAGGGCACAAGCTACGCGAATGACAGCTACTAACTTTGTCACTTGAATCTTTTGCAATTCGGTTAGTGCATTAAAGTAAGCATCGTCATCAGATGGTGTGCCTTTGTAGTGATAATATACAACATTGGCCACTACTTGTTTTTCTTCTTCTGAAAGTCCAAAAATATCTGTACCCATCACGATATGATAGGCATGCTCCCCATGATTCCGCAAATTTACAAATTTACCTACAGAGCAAAGGATAGCGGCTATACGACATAAATAGCCCCACCGCTCTGGCAAACCTTTGTGCCGTAAAGTTTTACAGAATAATGAACTAAATCGTTCTACCTCAGCATCGTGAATGCTATCGGTATGATATCTCTCTGCAACAGCGCGAGCTAATTGAGCGTTTTGCTCACGTAGCTGGTACATAAACGGATTGTTTTCAGCCTCTACACCATAGAACCAGCTTACACCTTGGGAGAAGGAGAAGCTACTAAAAATCAAAGATTTTGGTTCTATAGCCGTAATGATTTCATTAAATAAAATCATGGTAGGCATCAGAATATTAGCCTTATACTCTGGCAATTTATACCGGTTCATCAGCTTGGTAGCTGTTACACCATCAAAGGAGTTAATGAGGCCTTTAAATCGTTCAGGTTCAATAGTAATAATATCGTCCTTATTACTTTCATCCCCCATGAGACGAGCCATATACTGAGCTTCATCACCAGATAAAATGACACTATTAATATTGAAAGTTTGAAGTTCCTCACGTAATGGGCCAATCATGCGATGCAAATATTCAGTAATTGCCATAGGAAACGACGTAGAAGAACGTTGGTTACGATTAAAGGATTCCATAACGCGCAAGGAACCACTATGCATATTGCGTTGGAATAATAAACTTTCACCACGCCATACTGTTAATCCCACGCCACCAGATGTAATATCAAGGAATAATGTCGCCTTGGTAGGATCCGTCAAGCGATACTGATTCGTCATCTTATAGTATAGCAAGGCATATTTGTAATATACCTCTTTTGGCATGTCGATAACCTCAACACGCATACCTGTTTGGATATAGATTTGATCTAGAATACTACGACGATTAGCAGCCTCACGAATTACGGTTGTCCCATATAGTCTAGAACGAGTTACACCATAATCTGCCATTAATTGCTTGTAACCTTTTAAAATATGACAGATTTCTTCTATCGTTTTAAAGCTTAAGCGAGACGTTTGAAATAATTCCTCTCCAAAGGTTACTTCTCGTGCCGCATGATCGATAATACGTACATCATCGATGTCCCTATATTCTACAATAGTAATGCTCATACTACTGGAGCCCACATGTAATACTGCATATCGTAATGCTTTTGGTAATGCCATTATGCCTCCTTACGAGCTTCCGTCCACTCTATTTCTAACTCTTTTTTGAATTCTTTTTTGAAAGATTTTGCTAATTTTTCAACAGCCGCTTTCGTACACTTACATCGCGACCTTCTAGGTAAAATACCTTTATAGGCCACACTAGTATATTTAATAGCTACCTCTAATCGTCGAATAAATTGTTCATGACTTTCATCAAGAGCCTCAGCTAAGGCTAAAATAATAGATAATTTTTGACCTAATGAGCGTTGCTCTTGATCTAATAATTTACCATATAAGAAGTTTTTATACTCTTTAGGTGTCAATCCATGAGAGTTCATCACTAAGAAAGCACTAAAAGCTTGTTCTACATGAGAAATGCCATATAAATTACTATTTACGAGCATATAACAACCATGACGTGCATGACTATAATAGTTAACCCGTTTACCAATATCATGAATAGGCCAGCCGTAATTAAGCATCGTCTTGCGTTGTTATCTGCTTTATGAAGTGGCTCTAATTCATCATACAAGGTTGTAGCTAAACCAGTAATATATTTGCATGTACTAGCTCATGTTTAGTCATACCTAACAGTACATTTTCAGCAGAATGACTAAAATATCATCGATAATAGGATTTCCACCTAAATAATGTGTCTCCATAATAGTCGTAAAATAAACCTTCACGTAAACCACAACCACCAACAACGAGTGTTTTAGTATTTACGTAGTTAAATAATTCTTCCACGATAGTAAGGCCTGCAATAATGATATCTGCACGCTCCGATGATAAACCACTAATCTTTTTACGCTCCTCTAAAGATTTACCTTTTACGTCTTCCAAAATTTCGTGGAATCTATGATATGGTATTTCATAGTTATGTAGTTTTGTAATAGGATACGATAACTTACGTTGATCCATTTTAGCAATATTACGAGCTGTACCACCATACCAAGGAGAGGTAATTTTACATTTTGAAGCCACGTATGTTCCTTTAATGGTTTTCTTCACTGCCTTCGTCATTTCTCAAGTTCTTTAGGAGTATACTCATCCCCCTTTTGATAGGTGCCTGTTAAGGTAAGCCCCTATAGGCAAGCTAACAGCTTTCACGATATGTCGATTTCGTACTAGGGTTACCTCTGTACTAGCACCACCTAAGTCAAAGATAATAAAATCTTTGAGTCCAATGGTATTGATAACCCCAAGAAAGCCTAATCGAGCCTCTTCTTCACCAGCAATACATTCTAAATCTAAGACCAGTTAGTTCTTTTACAGCTTTAATAAAAGCATCTCCATTTTTAGCAGACGTACTGCAGCCGTAGCAACAGCTTTAATCGTATCTACCTCCATAGCATTCGCCATATGAACAAAGCCTTTTAATGCGCGTAAAGAACGTCCATTGCCTCTTTCGTTAACTCATGAGTGCCCCACATATTTTCACTTAGGCGCACACTTTCTTTTTCTTGATATATGAGTCGATAACTACCGGTCTTAGAAATCTCATAAATGACAAAACGAACGGAGTTGGATCCTAAATCTATAAATGCAATACGTTTCATGCTACTAACCTCGACTTACTATAGTTCAGTATGAATATACTTAAGTATACCATAGAAAAACGCGATTCTCACCGATAAGGGAGAATCGCGTTTTATAATTTATATTTATATATAGTTATACTTGGTGTATTTTGTAATATCTAATACTAAAGTCTTAGAATTTTACCAATATTATTTACTAGCATACATATTACGAGCATTCAAGTTATTCGAATACCAAATACATGTTTACCATTATTATAGGCAATCTTCACAAAACTCATCAACATCAATGCCTTTAAGACGTGCAATCTCTTCTGCTACAAATTGAGTTTTACTAGGATCATTGCGGCGACCTCTAAATGGAGGTGGCGTCAAATATGGTGAATCTGTTTCAATAAGTATTCTATCTAAGGGTACTTGGCGAGCTACTTCCTTAAGATTAGTAGACTTAGGAAATACAACAGGGCCTGCAAAGGAAATGTAGAATCCTAATTTAATAGCTTCTTTTGCCATTTCCCAACTGCCAGAATAGCAGTGAAAAATCCCCCAGTTATCCTTACCTTCATTGCGTAAGATATTCATAATATCGCCATGTGCATCGCGATCATGAATGATGATTGGTAAATCTACTTCACGAGCAAGTTCTAACTGACGAATGAATACGCGTTTCTGTGTTTCACGGTCAGAAAAATCATAATAATAATCTAATCCGATTTCACCGATAGCGCGGACCTTATCGTTGTTAAGGGCTTGATCCTTATAGAACTCATAGTCTTCTTCTGTAAAATCTTTTGACTCATGAGGATGTGTGCCTACAGCAGCATATAAACGATCATACTGTTTTGCTAAAGCTAGTCCTGATTCAACAGTCCCTCTATCTACCCCTGGAATCATAATGTATTCTACGCCAGCATCAAAGCAGGCTTGTAACATTTCATCGCGGTCATTATCAAAACGACCGTCATTCACATGAGCATGTGTATCAAAGAGTTTCATTATTTAACCACACTTCCTGCTGGTAATGATTCGATATTTGTTACTTCTAAATGTTCTTCCCAATCAGATGCAGACAAAATCATGCCATAAGACTCGATGCCCATCATCTTCTTAGGAGCCAAGTTAGACAAGTAAATTACCTTTTTACCAACCATAGCTTCTGGTTCGTAATATTGAGAGATACCACTTAATACTGTGCGCTCTTCAATGCCGATATCCAATACAAACTTCAATAATTTCTTGGACTTAGGAACCTTTTCACAGCTTACAACTTTTGCTACTCGAAGATCGAGTTTTTCGAAGTCATCGTACGTAATATTTTCTTTCAATGGTGGAATATTAGATGTATCTACAGAGTTTTCAACTTCCTCTTTAGCAACTACTTCTACCATTTCCGGAATTTCAAAACGAGGATAAATAGGATCGCCTTTTACAACTTTAGTACCTGTAGGAATTAAGCCCCAAACTTTTGCATCCTCAATAGTAGCACTACCAAAACCTGTAAGACCTAATTGATCCCAAATTTTTGGAGCCCCTACAGGAATAACAGGGCTTACTAAAATAGCAATGATACGCAATGCCTCTGCCAAGTGATACATAGCAGATTGCAAGCGCGCTTTATCATGAGCGTCTTCAGATTTAGCCAATACCCAAGGCATTGTTTCATCAATATATTTATTCATGCGACCAATAAATGCCCATACGGACTTAATAGCTTTATTAAGCTCCATATTTTCCATAGCTGCTTCAAAATCTTTTGCCGTTTGAACAGCTAATGTGGAAACATCACGATCCAAATCATCCATATCATCGCATTTTGTAATCACACCACCATGGTATTTTTCAATCATAGCAATAGTACGGTTCAACAAGTTACCTAAGTCGTTAGATAAGTCAGCATTGATCTTTGTAACGAAATTAGGCAATGTGAAGTTACCATCATTGCCAAGCGTGATTTCACTTAATAAGTAATAACGCAAAGAATCTGCACCATAGGTATCGATCAATGGAATTGGGTCAATAACATTCCCCAAAGATTTACTCATCTTTGTACCGTCAACGATCATCCAGCCGTGACCAAATACCTTTTTAGGCAATGGCAACTCAAGGCTCATGAGCATCATAGGCCAAATAATAGTATGGAAACGTACGATTTCCTTACCTACTAAATGAAGATCTGCTGGCCAATATTTTTTATATAATTCACCATCACCATCAAATGGAGATAGTGCACTAATATAGTTTACTAATGCATCGAACCAAACATACACAACATGTTTAGGATCGAATGGTACCTTGATACCCCAATCAAAGGATGTACGAGAAACAGCCAAGTCTTCAAGACCTTGTTTTACGAATTGAATCATCTCATTGCGACGAGATTCAGGTTGAATAAAATCAGGATTTTCTTCGATGAATTTCAACCATTGATCTGTATATTTAGCGAGTTTAAAGAAGTAGCTTTCCTCTTTAACCTTCTCTACAGGGCGGCCACAATCTGGGCATGTATGATTTTCACCAAGCTTTTGCTCAGTCCAGAATGTTTCACAAGGTGTACAATACCAACCTTCATATTCAGCCTTGTAAATATCGCCTTTTTCATAAGCTTTTGTAAAAGTTCTTGCACTACCTTTTCATGGCGTTCATCAGTAGTACGAATGAAGTCATCGTTGGAAATATGCATTTTTTCCCACAATGCCTTTAAAGCCATTTACGATATTCGTAGTGTATTCAAGAGGTGTAATACCTTGCGCTTCTGCAGCACGTTGAATTTTTTGACCATGTTCATCAGAACCAGTCAAGAAACGTACATCATAACCAGCTAAACGCTTGAATCGAGCGATTGTATCAGCTACAGATGTACAATACGTATGACCAATGTGCAACTTAGCACTTGGATAATAAATTGGTGTCGTAATATAATACGTTTTTTTTGTGTCTCCCATGATGAGCCTCCTTCTAACCTTCGAATGGGAAGGTTTAACGTTCTACAATATTATATACATCCCGGCGGGAAACGTTAAAACGCTTTGCCACCTGGCGAATTGCTTCTTTTTTAGGTATCCCTGTTTCTACAAGGGCTTGTACAGCATCTACATACGATACTGGTTCATCCGAAACTTCACTAGTATCAGACTCTACTGTATCAGCACCACCTACAATGAGGACGAATTCCCCTTTATAGGTGAGCTGTTCTAAATCATTTACAAGGCTTTCCAAATCGGTGCGTACAAAGGTTTCAAACTTCTTTGTCAATTCCCTTGCCACCGTGATAGATCGATTGCCAAAGGCTTCATACATATCTTGTAAGACCTCTTGCAATCGATGAGGTGCTTCGTAAAACATCAAGGTTCCCGTTACTTGTGAAAGTCGCTGTAGTTCTTCAACCGATGTTTGCCCCGTTTAGGTAAGAATCCGCAAAGGTAAAGGATTTAGTATCTAAGCCTGATGCAATAAGCGCTGTTAACGCCGCATTAGCACCTGGTAATGGTACTACCGTTATGCCTTCTTCAATAGCTTTTGTTACTAGGTCAGCCCCTGGATCAGATATAGCCGGCATACCCGCATCACTAACGCAAGCAATAGACTGCCCTTCTAACAAAAGCTCTATAATATAAGCACCTTTTTCCTCCTTATTATGTTCATGATAAGAAATCAAAGGCTTCTTAATGTCAAAATGTTTTAATAATATGCCTGTATGGCGCGTATCTTCGGCAGCGATAGCATCTACTTCACCTAAGATACGAACTGCCCGATACGTCATATCTTCTAAATTACCTATTGGTGTAGGCACTAAATATAAGATGCCCCATTCGTTATCGTTCATACCAAGAGGACACCTCCTTTGTGTACACATTAGGCTTCTCATAAACGATTAGTGGTGGCTCTAACACAAGACCAGCCTGACCTTGATAGAGAGCCTCTATTAGTACAAGTTTCGCAGGTTTATCTATCATACCGTGAATAAAGCGAATTCGCTTAGCTTGAAAGTTAGCTATTTCTAGTTCATGTAGCACATATTGTAAGCGACTAGCACTATAAATCATCCACAAACGACCTTTACACTTGATAAAGGACTGTACAGCTTTCAAAACCTCATCCAATGTTGTATGTCCATCATGAAGTGCTAAAGCCCGCTCTTCAGACGTAGGCTTTGCACCGCTTTCATAATCATAAAAAGGAGGATTTACAATAACACCATCAAAGGGCTTGTCTTGTACATCCCGATACGACATATGACGATAATCGCCACATAACATCGTTACCACATCTTGTTTATGATTGTGTTCAACACTACGTTGAGCCATCTCAATGATAGTCTTATTAATATCAATGCCCGTTATATGGCCCGCTCCTAAAGACGTACCAATGAGCGGCATAACACCCGTTCCCGTGCCTAAATCAACATAGGTATGACGACCGTTAAAACGGCAAAAGTGAATGAGTGCAATAGCGTCAAAGGAAAAGCGAAACATATCAGTACGCTGATAAATCTGTAAGCCATCTATAATTAAATCATCAAGTCGTTCTTGATCATTCATCAGGCAATGCCACCTCGGACCATTTCAAATCAATAGTACGGCCAGCTTCTAGCTGTACCTTTACAGTATGTTTATGATGATTTACCTTTAAGACCTTACCAATACCTTCATCGGTTACAACCTCTTTACCAATCCCAGGAGGCGCCACATCTTGAGGAGCTTGAGGGCGTTCCTTCTTCACATATAGGTCGCCACCTTTTTTATATAAGTCATCTTCGTAGTTAAGACAGCACATTAAACGACCACATACACCAGAAATCTTCGTAGGATTTAGACTCAAATTTTGATCCTTAGCCATTCGAATCGAAACAGGTGTAAAATCACCTAAAAATTAGAACAGCATAAAGGTCGACCACAAGCACCGATACCATTTAGCACCTTAGCCTCATCGCGGACGCCTACTTGACGCAACTCGATACGCGTTCTAAATACTGTTGCTAAATCTTTAACAAGCTCACGGAAGTCGATACGACCATCAGCGGTAAAGAAGAATATAATCTTATTCATATCAAATGTGTATTCCACATTGATAAGTTTCATTGGTAACTTACGTTTTTCGATTTTTTCGAGACAAATATCAAAGGCTTTTTCTTCGCGCTCTTTATTCTTCTCAATTTGTTTTAAGTCCTTTGGTGTCGCCTTTCTAATAACTGGCTTAACAGGAGCTACAACAGTATCTTCAAAGACCTCTTTTGGTCCGATCACAACTGTACCGTATTCAACGCCACGTGCTGTTTCAACGATAACCCCATCACCAACGGATAGTTCTAATTGTTCAGGCAGAAAATAATAAATCTTTCCAGCCTTTTTAAAGCGTACGCCAACTATGGTTAGCATTTAATCCTCCTCCCGAGCATCATGAAGGGCGATACTAAGACCGTCCACCACGAGAGCGGTTTTTATATGTAAACGCAAAGCCCGTTCCGCTTGCAATGTTTCAGTAATGACCTGAGACAATGCTTGCATAGACCAGCGCGGTAATAATCGTAATAATTGAGTTTTGTACATAGGTACTTGTAATTGTCCGTCTTGAGCCCCCATTTTAAGAGCCATCATATCTCTACTTACAAGACGTAACCAATGCATCAATTCTGTTAGACTTTCACGAGGTAAGCTTTCACAAGCTAGAGAAATCATAGAAAACCATCTTGTTTCAAAAGCGAGCATGTCCATTACCTTAACGCTAACTCTAGCATTTCAATGCGACCTTGAGTAGCCAATTTTTCCACTAACTGTGGATTGCCATGACCGGCTAACAAAGCCTGCTCAATATCACCGGTGATACCACGTGCCACAAGTGCCGTGCGAATCGTATCTACATCAACACTGTTAAAACCAACGCCCATACATCTTGAAACGATGGTCGGCAATACGGTGTTAATTTTATTCGTAATAATGATGAAATACACCTGTTCTGGCGGTTCTTCAATGGTTTTTAACATAGCATTTGCCATGACTGCGTTAGCCGTATGAAAGTCCTCCACAATAACTACGCGGTTACCATTCCCGGCCACAGACAGATGGTCTTGTAGTAAGGAATACCACTGTTCCACCTTTAAGGTTGTCTTCATAGGACGAATCCAAAAGGCATCGCCTTTATCCATATAGATAGGCAAACCTTCTGCTTCAATACGTTTTTCAGTCTCACCATTAGCAAGACGTGCTTCTTTAACGTCAGCTAAATACGATTCTCCCTTGGGTTGAGAAAATACTTGACGTCCTAATAATAAGATGCCAAACCGATTGCCATATCTAGCTTACCAAGACCTGCTTCACCATAAAACAAAAGGCTATGTGGCAATGCATTGCTACTTACAAGTTTCGATAGGTGTGCCTTGATCGAATCTTGACCAATTATAGAATCAAAATATGTCATAGCCCCTCCTATCAATACATGCTCAATATTAATATTATATAAGAAAAAGGCGACTTTTAAAAGAGTCGCCCTATCCTAAGGTAGTAGATTTACTACTGCTTGATATACATCGTTATGAATTTCTTCAATGGTGCGCAATGTATACTGACTGGAATTACCTTTTATGGCACAAGGAATTCGGTGCCATTGATAGCGTTCTACTAGCTCTTCATAGGCATCGTGAACAGCTACTAAATATTGATGATTTCCTTCGTGAATATCACCTGTACTGCCGCCCGTTTTACCAGTGCGCTCAGCCATTAAGGCTTCACTCACTTCGAGAGGCATATCTAAAGACATACCGCATCAGGTGTGGGCAAAGCAAATTTGTTAAATTCAAAGTCTTCAAGCCAATCTAAAAATGCAGTACGTTCCTTTGGATCATCGTATTTAACCATTTGGTGTACCATATTAGACGTCGTATAGCGATCTGCAATAATGATGCCCCCATTTTTATAGAACTCTTCCCAATCAGTTCTAAAGGATGCAAAGCGATCTATGGCATACATGGAGCTTGCCACATAAGGATTTACATCATGTACATCTTTGCCAAATTCACCAGCTAAATACATTTTGATAGGCATAGCAGCGCCGCTATCATAGTTTGGAAAGCTCACAGATTTAACTGCATGCCCTTCCTTGATTAAGCGTTCTACTAAAGTTTAGTTTGTGTAGCTTTACCGCTACCATCTCCGCCTTCTAATATAATTAAAGTCCCCATAATTACTCCTGTAACACCCAGATTGTTTCCAATGTCATATCATCGGCTCCATTCGGCACATACCCTAGAGCCTTCCGATTCTCTATATATTGTAACACAGAGGAGCTAATCTCTTCACCTACCGCTACACAAGGAATCCCTGGTGGATAATAAGCAATAGTCTCTCCTGCAATACGATGCAGTGCATCTCGTAAAGGCACTTGCTCACGATTAGCATACATAGCATTGCGAGGAGTTACACGCACAATAGGTTTAGGTAGCAATGAAGAATCTTTACTAAGATTTTCTGTATTCTCCACCACGTTACTATTAGCTACTTTAGATGTATGTAATATCGTATCACTTATAGCTTGTACGCTTGAATGAGGAACGTTACAGACTCTTTTGTATCGCCAATAGTAATGAGTACTAACACATGGTGCGCTTGCACTAACTCTACCTCAATACGATATTCGCGCAACATCCGTTCAAACTCAATACCTGTCAGTCCAAGTGCTTTAGCATCAATTAGTACTTTTGTACAATCATAGTTTACTACTCGTTCTTGAATGTCTATATATTCCATAGTAGTAATACCTGAAATCTTATTGAGCTCATGACGCAAATATAGGCTCAATTCTACGGTTCGACTTATTAGCGCCTTACCTTCGGTGGCTAATTGATGACGCGCCATATCTAAGGAGGCAAGGAAAATATAATTGGGACTAGTGCTTTGTAGCATTTGATGCATTTGCGTAATGCGACGCTGATTGATTTTATCCCCTTGGCCTAATAGCCAAGAGGTTTGCGTCAAAGAACCTACCGATTTATGCGTGCTTTGTGCTACTAAGTCTGCACCTGCCGCAATGGCTTCAACAGGTAAATTTTCTGAAAATGGTAAATGAGGTCCGTGCGCTTCATCAACAAGAACAATCATCCCTCGTTTATGCGCTTCTTTTACAATCTTTACAATATCTACACCTACACCATAATAGTTTGGATACACTAAGAGAATCGCCTTAGCCTCTGGATGAGCATCCATGGTTTTAATAGCATCTTCCACTGATACACCTAAAGGGATACCCCACCGATCATCAAATTGGCAATCCATATAAACAGGCTTTGCACCAGATAACACTAATCCACTAATAACGGAACGATGTGCTTCTCGAGGAATGATAATCGTTTCATCAGGACCTACGTCCCCATAATCATCGCTTCAATTAAAGCGGTTGTGCCATTAATAGAGAACCAGCAATCATCAGCTCCATATAACTTCAGCTGTTAGATCTTGAGCCTCTTTTAATTCCCGTTCAGGTTCATGTAAATCATCTAGAGCATACATAACCCCTAAATCATATGGCAGTGCCGGTCCCATCCAGTCTTTTAGTAACTGAGGCGCTTCAACACCAATCTTATGACCAGGTGTATGAAAAGGCACAAAATGTTGTTCCTTATATGATTCTAAAGCCTCTACAAAAGGCATTTTCTCTTGATTGCTCATATATACCTCGTAAAAAAGGCATGAATCTCAATGAGACTCATGCCCTTTTGCATGTTATTTATCGCTGTGGACGACGCTTAGGATTAAACAGATTCATCCCTTTGTCTATGCCCACCTCTAAAGTACCTAATACAGCCTTTACTGTATCTTTGATACCTTTTTGTACTTTCTCTTGTGATTCTTCACTAAATGGTGCTAACACGTGGTCAATGACAGTCCATTGTGGTAATGGACGACCAATACCTACGCGAAAACGCGGAAAATTTTCTGTTCCTATATGGGAGATTAAGGATTTAATCCCATTATGCCCACCAGAACTACCATTTGGTCGAATTCGCAATTTGCCTACCGGTAAATCCATATCATCATAAATACAATACACATCAGATGGATCGATCTTGTAGTATCGCATTAATGGACCTATAGATTCGCCACTTGCATTCATAAATGTTTGAGGCTTTACAAGCAATACCTTTTCACCAGCTACATTAATACTGCACACCTCTGCCTTTTGTTCCTCTCTCCAAGGAGTGTGAGAAACACTATCCGCAATGGCATCGATGACCATAAATCCAATATTATGTTTTGTCGCTTCATATTGCTTGCCTGGGTTACCAAGGCCTACTACTAACTTCAAGAATCACCTATTATTTATCAAATAAATTACTTACTGAAACTTCATGAAAGATACGCATAATTGCTTCGCCTAATAATGGAGCTACAGATAGTTGCGTTACATTGTCTAATTTGCAATTTTCTGGTAATGGCATTGTGTTTGTTACGATAAGCTCTTTAATGTTAGAGTTTGCAATGCGTTCACTTGCTGGATCTGTTAATACTGCATGGGTAACAGCAGCCATAACAGATTTAGCACCAAATGCTTCTAATGCTTTAGCACCTTCTACAAGAGAACCTGCTGTATCTACAATATCATCAACGATGATACAGTTTTTGCCTTTTACATCACCAATGAGGTTCATAACTTTAGCTACGCCTGGTTCAGGGCGTTTTTTCTCGATGATTGCAATTGGCGCACCAATGCGGTCAGCCAAATCACGAGCACGTGTTACGCCACCAAGGTCTGGGGAAACAACGATAACATCTTCAAGATTTTTTTCATTAATATATTTAGCTAAAATGGATGCACCATATAAATGATCTACTGGCACATCGAAGAAGCCTTGAATTTGACCTGCATGCAAGTCAATTGTTACAAGACGTGTAATACCAGAAGTTTGCATCAAGTTTGCTACTAATTTTGCTGTAATAGGTTCACGACCACGAGTTTTGCGGTCTTGGCGAGCATAGCCATAATAAGGAACTACAGCTGTAATATGACGTGCAGAAGCACGTTTCAACGCATCAGCCATAACCATTAATTCCATTAAATTATCGTTTACAGGATAGCTAGTTGGTTGAATGATAAATACATCTTTGCCACGTACGCTTTCATCAATCATAATTTGTACTTCGCCATTATTAAAGCGACCTACAAATGCTTCACCTAAAGGCAAACCTAAATAATCACAAATTTCCTTTGCCAATGCAGGATTCGCATTACCTGTGAAAATTTTAAGTTTTTTGCCGTCTTCAAATGCCATTTTGTTACCCTTTCATTTGTTCCTATACTGGTTACTTATCCATAATCATCCATTACAGATACACACTATTGCCTTTTTATTGTATACTATTTTGCCCAAATTGTGTTAAAAAATTATAATATTTTTTTATTTCTTTTTGAAAGTATCGTCTGTTACCCAATTTTCTTTCACAATTTGCTTGCTACGGCCCACTGCTAACGCCTTATCTGGTACATTTTTAGTAATGGTAGAGCCTGCACCTACATAGCTATAATTACCTACTGTTACAGGAGCTACTAAGTTACTATTACAGCCTACAAAAGCACCATCGCCAATGGTCGTACGATGTTTAACTTTACCATCGTAGTTTACAGTAATCGTACCACAACCAATATTAACACCAGATCCTACATCACTATCGCCGATATAAGATAGATGTGGGAACTTAGTTCCTTCTCCAACATTAGAATTTTTCACCTCTACGAAGTTACCTACATGAACCTTGTTGCCTAGTACAGTATTTGGACGTAAATGAACATATGGACCAACATCTACACCATCTTTTACTTCGCAGTCATGACCATAAGTGAAGTGGATAATCGTATCGTTACCAACTTTCACATTTGTTAAACGAGTATGTGGACCAATTTCACAACGCTCACCAATTACAGTATCGCCTTCAAGTATTGTACCAGGATGTAAGATTGTATCGGCCCCTACTGTTACCTCTGGAGCTACGTAAGTATTTGCTGGATCAATAATTGTTACACCGGCTGTCATTAACTCAATATTTTTACGATGTTTTAAAATAGCCTCAGCTTCAGCTAACTGCAAGCGAGAGTTTACACCTAGAGACTCTTCAAAATCTTTAGTCATATAAGCGCTTACCTTATCGCCACCATTTACAAGAATACCCACTACATCCGTGATATACAATTCACCTTGCGCATTATCATCAGATAGTTGATCTAAGCAAGGCCATATTTTTTTGCTATCAAAGGCATACATACCAGTATTTACTTCTTGAACGGCTAATTCCTCTGGTTTACCATCTTTTTGTTCTACAATGCGAACTACGGAACCTGCTTCATTACGAATAATGCGACCATAACCAGTTGGGTCAGGCATATGTGCTGTTAAAATCGTAGCAGCTGCACCAGAGTTTTTATGCTCCTCTAAAAGAGCTTCTAAGCTTTCCTTTGTAACGAGTGGCGTATCACCACACAATAATAAGATTGTACCATCATAATCACCAAGCACTGGTTGAGCCATTTTTACGGCATGCCCTGTACCATTTTGTTCTTCTTGGCGAACGAATTCAGCGCGATCACCTAAATAATTTTGTACCGCATCACCACCAAAACCAACGATAACAACATCACGATTAGTACCGATGGATTGAACAGTTTCCAGAACGCGTTCCACCATGGCTTTGCCACCAACTTTGTGCAATACTTTTGGCAACTTAGACTTCATGCGTGTACCCTTACCAGCAGCTAAAATAAGGCTTGCAATATTCATAGTAATCTCCTATCTGTTATCTCTTATATCTAGACCATTTACTCTATTAATCTCATCATATTAGTCAGCAAACTAAAACTCCATATAGAGTTATTATAGCTAACTATAATGGATGTAATATTAATCGTTTATTCTTCATCAAATACTGGCTCTATACTTATTTTCTTTGTATTTTCATCGATGCCATAGAAAGTAAATAATGATTCATAATCATCTATTAACTTTGGATTTGGCTCTGCCGTTGCTACAAGAACACCCGTACCAACTACAATACCACTCATTTCAAGTACAAGTTCTTTAAGACCTTTTGCTGTACCTCCAGCTTTCATAAAGTCATCGATAATTAAGACCCTAGCATTCGGTGGAATAGCACGTTTAGTAAGCGTCATAGTTTGAATACGACCAGAGGAGCCAGTTACATAGTTAATACTAATAGCAGACCCTTCTGTTACTTTACTATCACGACGAGCAATAACGAGAGGTTTATTAAACGCTCTAGCCACCATAACAGCTAAAGGAATCCCCTTCGTTTCAACCGTCAAAATATAATCTGGATTGCGGTCCATAAAGCGAGTCATTATGATTTCCCCAAGACGTGTCATTACATGCCAGTCATACAAGATATCAGACATATAAATAAACCCACCAGGGATAATACGATCTGGTTCCATTAAACGAGCTTGCACATCTCGTAGAATATCATTTGCTTGAGTACCCTTCCGATGAGGAATAAAACGTACCCCGCCTGCCACACCAGCCACTGTTTCTAATGTGCCCAGTTGAAAGTGTTCCATAGACTGTCTAACACAGGTTAAATCTTCACTAACTGTAGATTTAGCCATGCCAAAGAAGTCACAAAAATAATTTAAAGGAATCAATTTTTGCGGTGAATCAACTAACAATTTTGTCATTGCCACCATTCGTTCCACACGCCGTACTTTATCCATAGAATTTCCTTTACCATTCATCATATAACTATTGATTGTACTCATTCAATAAAAGTCATGAGTCATCTCAAATATATTTATTATTTATTATACCATAATTTCCGAATATTCGAGGTTATAAAAACACTATAATTCGGCAAAATAAAAAACTCTCTAGACCTCATATAATACTGTAAAACTAGACCTTATAGTCTATTACAATAATATATGAACTAGAGAGCTTTTATTATAAAACATAAACCTTCACAGTTTGACGACCAAACTGCAATGCTTCAGAACGTGAATCATAGGCTAAATCAATTCTATGACCTTTAATAGCACCACCAACATCGTCAGCTACAGCATAACCATATCCTTCAATGTATAATCTCGTGCCTAATGGAATTAATTTTGGATCTACAGATACAATGCCCTTCTTCAAGCGACTACCTGTAGCCGTAAAATTTCCATTTCCAGGATCTTGAGCAGAATAAGCACTAGCCTGCATAGTTAATACTCGAGAGTATTTATTCGGCACACCATCATGACTTAATGCTGTACCATGACCACCATATCGAGTCTCCATCTTTTCTAAAGCATTCATTGTTGCAGGACCAACTCGCCCATCGACAGCGAGTCCCTTCGACTTTTGAAATTTTCGTACGGCCTGTTCTGTGTTATGACCATAAATGCCATCTACAGAATCATGCAAAAAACCTTGATGTTTTAACATTGTTTGGACCTTACTTACATGGTGACCCCGTTGTCCCTTATCAATCGTTTTCGCCAATGATACAGAAGATACCATTGTAGTCATACAAACAAGCGTACATGCAATAATTATTTTTTTAACCATATACACCTCACCTTACATTAAGTAGTATACTATACAGTATTAAATAATCTATAAACAATATTGAGATAGTAATACAAAAAATGCATGTATAATGCACTTTATTAACTACATATATATCATAGAAATCTAAGATACCAATGAAACAAAATCTCCATTATGGACTACTTTATCTAAGTAAAATGTAATTTAACATTAGATGTATGGGAGTCAATAATGGAGACTTTACTAATACTATTTAATTTTAGCAGTTATGATACAAACCAATATGGCACTCTTTACGATTAGCACCAACTATACGTAAGTATATATAACCTATAATTGCAGAAATAATAGAGCCGATTAATACCCCACCCTTAGCCATCTCTTGAGCATGACCTGGATCAAAAGCTAAAACGGAAACAAATATACTCATAGTAAAACCAATACCACATACAATGGATGTACCATAAATAAATTTCCAGTTAGCTTCTGCTGGCATAGGTACAATACCTAACTTAATCATTCCAAACATAGCACCAAAGATACCGATTTGTTTCCCTAAAATAAGACCTAGGGCAACGCCTAAAACAACTGGATGTGTTAAATCTGCTACACCAAATCCACCAAGACTTACACCGGCATTAAAGAAAGCAAAAATAGGAACAATAACAAAGCTTACCCAGTTAGATAAATAATGTTCCCAATGTTGCATTGGTCTAACATATTTACGACCAATCTTGCCCCGTTCAGGAATTGTCATCGCCAAGATTACGCCTGCCATTGTAGCATGTAAACCAGAACGAAGAATACAGTACCATAAAATGATACCAAGAATGATATAAGATAAAGATCTAACGTAACCAGACCGATTACAATAAATCAATAACCCCGTTACAACTACAGCACCGAATAAATAGAAAAGATTAAGATGTGCTGCGTAGAATATAGCAATAACAATAATGGCAATTAAATCATCAATAACAGCTAAGGCTGTCAAAAATACTTTCATAGAGTTAGGAACTCTTGAGCCTAATGCAGTTATTACACCTATAGCAAAAGCAATATCTGTCGCAGTAGGAATAGCCCATCCATGAATGTAAACTTCACTAAATCCAGCCATAAGATAGTAAATAATAGCAGGTACTAATACACCAAATAATGCAGCAATACCTGGCATGATACGCTTAGCATTCGTATTAAGTTCACCACTTACCAATTCACGTTTTACTTCTAATCCAACAAAGAGGAAAAAAATCGCCATTAATGCATCATTAACCCACTCCATCGTTGTTAATGGACCTAGTTTTAAATTAACCAGAGACATATATTGTGTTGCCAATGGAGAATTCGCTACGATTAATGCAATAAGTGTAGCTCCTAATAAAACGGCAGTAGCCGAACCAGGAGAACGTAAAAGTACAAATATCCGTTCCATATGATTCCTTCCTAATATAATAAGTTCATTATTTGTTCTTAATAGATCTTATTTTGTAAGCCACAATTAAAACTATAGCACCTAATAAACCAGAAATAATAGATCCTATAAAGATACCAATTTTAGACATTTCTTGAGTTACACCAGGTGGAAATGCCAATGTGGCCACAAATAAGCTCATAGTAAAACCAATACCACAAACAATGGCTGTACCATAAACTTCTGGCCATGTTGTATTAGTAGGCATCTTGATAATTTTAGATTTAACCAAAACGAAAACAGCAGAAAAAATACCAAACTGTTTACCTAAAATAAGACCTAATGAAACACCTAGTACAACAGGATGGAATAGGTGATCTGCTGAAACATCAGCAAAGGATACACCAGCATTTAAGAAACTAAATAAAGGAATAATCAAGAAATTAACCCAGTTCTTCAGTTTATCAGCCCATTTAAGCATAGGATATACTGTTTCACCATCAAGTTTACCTGTTGCAGGAATAGTCATAGCTAAGACAACACCTGCAATGGTTGCATGAACACCAGACTTTAATACAAAGTACCAGAGAGCTGCACCTAATACACCATATAATACAGGTCTAACATATCCTTGTTTATTAGTATACCACAATGCACCTGTAACGATAGCAGCACCAATCAAGTATGGGAAATCAACACCAGCACCATAAAAGATAGCTATAACAATAATAGCAATTAAATCATCTATAACCGCCAATGCAGAAAGAAATGCTTTCATAGCATGTGATACACGCTTACCGAGCATCATAATTACACCTATGGCAAATGCAATATCAGTAGCTGTTGGAATTCCCCAACCATGAGTATACTCAGGCACAGATCCAGCAATTAAGAAATATACTAAAGCTGGTGTCACAACGCCTGCAAGAGCAGCTAATACTGGTAGTAGTCGTTTTGAATTTGTATTCAGCTCACCAGAAATCATTTCGGATTTAATTGCTAGCCCTACATATAGGAAGAAAAGAGCCATTAATCCATCATTTACCCACTCCAATATATCCATAGGGCCCCAAAACACATGCATTAAGGAGAAATACTGTTCTGCTAGCGGAGAATTTGCTGTAATAACACCAAGAATAGCGGCTAATAAGAGCATAATACCGCCAGATGATTCAGACTGAATAAATGCTTTTATATAATTCATAGTAACTACCACTTTCTCAATCATAAAATAAATACAAATTTTACTACATAAAATTATAACTAATATATATTATTTTATCATTTTAGTTCGAAATAAATCAATAAACTTATGATGAACCTCATTGATTAAGTGTATAAAATATACAATGAATTAATGATTAAATCCTCTAATTAAAGAAATAAAAAATACAACTAGAGGAATAGTTAAACAAATACCTGCTATAGTATTTGTAACTGGATTGGACCAAAGTGGCATAATAAATCCAAGTAATACTAAGGTACCACAACAGATTGGTGTACGCCAAACATGTTTTATCTCAGCCGATACTTTAGATTCTGTAGCACTAGCTCTGCCAAATTTCTTTTTAATAGTCATAATAATACCACTCACAATGCCTACAATAAGAACAATATCCCAGATGGCCCATAATATTTTAAGAGCCATCGTATTATGATTATGAATATGGAGATTAATCATTGTAGTCATGCCTGTAAAATACCAGGGGATATTTTTTGTAGAATACATATCCTTAGTAGAATCAGTATATAAATTAGCATAGACTGGTTGGCCCAAGAACATAGCTGGATCATCATCATTTTCAGCACCTAAATAAAATGCATAATGATGATTATTAAATTTAGATGGATAATCTATAGATATAAGCTGACGATCTGGGTATGCTTTCATAATTCGAGAGATAGCTTCAGATGGTTGTAAAATGTCAGATTGACCAATTGAAAGTTCTTGCTTTGCAGTGTGTAGTACATCTGCATTATAGCTGTCATTAGCAATAAAAAATCCACCTATCCATACACCTGTAATGCATAATATGAATCCCCATACAGTGGCAACCATAGCAAATTCTCGATGTAATGTACTTAATTTCATATAGTTAGACAATACAGTAGATTTTGCAAAGCTTTTACGAAATGGACCATATAAAAAAACACCAGAAATAATAGATAACCCACATACTAAAGATAAAATCGTTACAATATAAATTCCTGTTTTACCAAGATCTAATCGAGTATGTAGTTGATGAAGTGTATGTAATACACTTCGAACCCAAGGATGCGCAGGCGTTTCATGATGTGTAGTTATGAGGGACTTTGTTTTAGGGTTATATAATACATAATCCCCTCCCATCCCCATACGTGCTGGAGGCGCTACAGTTGCGGAAGAATCAATAATACGATACCGTAAAATATGTGTAGCCCCCATAGCTGGAGAAATATTTAAAATATCCTTAGACGGATATTTTTCTTTCACTAATAGGGCACCTTCATCAGCATAATTAAAAATAGACATTTCTTGTTGGCTCATCTCCATTGATAACGAGGAGTGATGTGATCCTCCTTGAGCCCATGCATTTAATTCAGTTCTGAACATAAGGATAAGTCCTGTAATACAGAACATTAAGAAAAATAGCACAGAAACTATAGATAACCATTTATGAATTTTATAAATTTTTGACATACATATGCCTCCTTCCTCATTATTTTATACATCAATTCTTATATCAACACAATACAGCAACCACTATGGGTATAGAGTATATAAACAAGCTCCACTTGAATGTATATATTATAGTATGATACAATATGTACATCATGCGGGCGTAGTTCATCGGTAGAATGCGAGCTTCCCAAGCTTGAGAGGAGGGTTCGATTCCCTTCGCCCGCTCCATATAAAATAAGACATGATGTGATTTACATCATGTCTTATTTTTTGTATAATGATATAATAAATATAAATTTGTATTGTATATTTTTTTACAAGGAGTACTCCATGAAATTAAGCGCAAGAAACCAATTAAAAGGTAAAATTGTTGAAATTCAAGAAGGTGCTGTAAACGCAATTGTAAAGATTAATGTAGGTAACGATAACATTCTTACAGCTGATATTACAGTTCAATCCGTTAAAGAATTAGGCTTAACAGTTGGCAAAGAAGTTGTGGCTGTTATCAAATCCACTAGCGTAATGGTTGGTGTAGAATAATAAAACTAGAGTCGCTTCGGCGGCTCTTTTTTGTATATATAATTAATAATAAGATGTTATAAACAAGCCCTGTGATTTTATGAACATGGGGATATTTTAATTATATAATTTAAAAATATTCAACTACCGCTCCGAACTAAGCGATGCAGTGAATCTGTCGTCGCTTCGCTTCTCCATCTTCTACTGCCCTGCTCACCAGGTACCCTGGAAGGATAGGAAGCCATACAACAAAAAAGACACACCCTCAGGTGTGCCTTTAAGCAATCAGCGGCTTCCTATCCTTCCAGGCCGTCTCCAGCCAAGTACTTTCGGCGTTTATGAGCTTAACTACTGTGTTCGAGATGGGAACAGGTGGATCCTCATAGCCATCGCCACTGAATCTGTCAGAGTTTGTACTCTGAAAACCACATAGAAGTATATATATTTGTTGCACTAGTCTTCTAATAATTTGTTTTCGTCGTCAGCTGGAGATTTTGTTTCACAAAATCTTACGTGCGACATAAGCGATTACGCGCAATTATGCGTCGCGTGCTCCTTTACATTGGTACACTGCTTAAGTAAAGCCCTCGATCTATTAGTACCAGTCAGCTCCAAACCTCACGGCTCTTCCACACCTGGCCTATCAACCATGTCGTCTACATGGGATCTTACTAGCTTATGCTATGAGAAACCTCATCTCAAGGCTGGTTTCACGCTTAGATGCTTTCAGCGTTTATCCGTCCCGAACGTAGCTACCCAACTGTACCCTTGGCAGGATAATTGGTACACCAGCGGTTCGTCCACTCCGGTCCTCTCGTACTAGGAGCAGCCCCCTTCAAGTTTCTTGCGCCCG